>Ga0209262_10000001_pt1 | contig 934180 bp, 903 predicted proteins | sample Lowcelwee11metaG_FD_187171 | JGI IMG/M metagenome (GOLD analysis project Ga0209262, IMG submission 187171) | Freshwater pond sediment microbial communities from the University of Edinburgh, under environmental carbon perturbations - Low... | ecosystem: Environmental > Aquatic > Freshwater >...
CCGGAGTGGACGTATCTCTGGTGTACCGGTTATGACGCCAGTCGTATCGCCGGGTAGCTATATACGGAAGAGATAACCGCTGAAAGCATCTAAGCGGGAAACTCGCCTCAAGATGAGACTTCCCTGGGCACTTGATGCCCCTGTAGGGTCGTGGAAGACTACCACGTTGATAGGTCAGGTGTGGAAGCGCAGTAATGCGTTAAGCTAACTGATACTAATTGCCCGTGAGGCTTGATCCTATAACATTAGGCAAGCGCAAGTAATGTAACGCTCGCAACAATCAAAACACACTTTACTTCTTCCAAAATTACATCAGGCGCTGCAACCAAAACCGGTTTCAGCGATTGATAACAGTTATGTCTGACGACCATAGCAGGTTGGCCCCACTCCTTCCCATCTCGAACAGGACAGTGAAACGACCTCGCGCCAATGATAGTGTGGATTACCCATGTGAAAGTAGGTCATCGTCAGACTCCTTATAAGTAAAAAAGCCCAACCAAAAGTTGGGCTTTTTTATTGTTACGCAAAAATGAAGATGCGCCATCTGAGCGCGTTCTTCTTTTGAGAGCATACCCAATTTGCGATACAATCGCGGCCCATGACCAAATACATATTTATTACCGGCGGCGTTGTCTCTTCCCTAGGAAAAGGCATCGCCGCCGCTTCACTTGCGGCGATCCTCGAGTCACGTGGCCTTAAGGTCACAATGCTCAAGCTGGATCCCTACATCAACGTCGATCCCGGCACGATGAGTCCGTTTCAACATGGTGAGGTCTTCGTCACAGAAGACGGCGCCGAGACTGACTTGGACCTCGGACACTATGAGCGCTTCATCACGGCCAAGATGCGCAAGGCCAATAACTTCACTACCGGTCAGATCTACGAGAGCGTGATTCGCAAGGAGCGTCGCGGCGAGTATCTGGGCAAAACGGTGCAGGTGATTCCGCACATCACCAATGAGATACAAGCTTTTGTCGAACGCGGTGCTGCAGCTTCGCTTGATGGTAAGGCGGAAATTGCTATCGTCGAGATCGGCGGTACGGTGGGTGACATCGAGTCACTGCCGTTCCTGGAGGCGGCTCGTCAGATGGGATTGCGCATGGGCCGCAATCAGGTGGCATATGTTCATTTGACACTGGTTCCCTGGATCGCGACCGCAGGCGAACTGAAGACCAAGCCGACACAGCACAGCGTGCAGAAGCTGCGCGAGATCGGTATCTTCCCGACCGCGTTGCTGTGCCGTGCAGATCGCCGTATTCCGGATGACGAGCGCGCCAAGATTTCTTTGTTTGCAAATGTACGCGAAGACAGCGTGATCTCCATGTGGGATGCCGACAGTATCTATCAGGTTCCGCAGATGCTGCATGAGCAAGGTTTGGATCGAATAATCTGCGAAGAGCTGGCACTGAATGCGCCGCCTGCAGACCTGTCTGTTTGGCAGAATCTGATCAAAGCGCAGAATAATCCAAAACACGAGATCACCATCGGTATGGTCGGCAAGTATGTCGATCTCACCGAGTCGTATAAGTCATTGATCGAGGCGTTGCGCCATGCAGGGATCCATACCGCTACGCGCGTAAATATTGAATATCTGGATTCCGAGGTCATCGAAAACGATGGGACGGACTGCCTGAAGCGCCTAGATGCGATTCTGGTTCCGGGAGGTTTTGGCGCGCGTGGAACGGAAGGCAAGATTGCCGCTATCCGCTACGCACGAGAAAACAATATTCCGTATCTGGGCATCTGTCTCGGCATGCAACTTGCGGTGATCGAATACGCGCGGCATGTGTCAGGCATGAGCGATGCGAACAGCACCGAATTCAACCTCGAGACCGAGCATCCGGTAGTGGCGTTGATCACCGAGTGGCTGGATCGCGACGGCAAGGTCGCCAAGCGTAGCGCCGATTCGGATATGGGCGGCACGATGCGTTTGGGTTCGCAGCGCTGCCCGGTCAAGAGCGGCACGATGGCACAGAAGATATACGGTGATGAAGTTAATGAACGCCACCGTCATCGTTATGAAGTAAATAACCATTATGTTCCTGCACTGGAAAAATCAGGCTTGATCATTTCTGCACGTACGCCTTCCGAGAACTTGCCCGAGATGATGGAATTGCCGCAGAGCATGCATCCCTGGTTCGTCGGCGTGCAGTTCCACCCCGAGTTCACTTCCACTCCGCGAGACGGACACCCTCTGTTCAAGGCGTATGTGGAAGCAGCCGTAAAACATAAGGAAGCAGCATGAGGCTGTGCAACTTTGAAGCTGGTCTGGATAAGCCACTGTTTCTGATTGCAGGCCCGTGCGTGATCGAATCCGAGCAGATGGCGATCGATACCGCCGGCCAGTTGAAAGAGATCTGCGCGCAGCTCGGTATCCCTTTCATCTACAAATCTTCCTATGACAAGGCCAACCGTAGTTCGGGCAAGACTTTCCGCGGCTTCGGAATGGAAGCCGGCCTGAAGATACTGGAAAAGGTTAAGGCTCAGATCGGTGTTCCGGTGCTGACCGATGTGCATGACGAAGATGAGATCGAACCGGTAGCCAGTGTGGTCGATGTGTTGCAGACGCCAGCCTTCTTGTGTCGCCAGACTGATTTCATCCATGCGGTGGCCAAGTCAGGCAAACCGGTGAATATCAAGAAAGGCCAGTTCCTGTCCCCTTGGGATATGAAGAACGTGGTCGACAAGGCGCGCGAAGTCAGCGGTGGCGACAACATCATGGTGTGCGAGCGCGGTGCCTCGTTCGGATATAACAATCTTGTATCCGACATGCGCTCGCTGGCAGTGATGCGCAATACAGGCTGCCCGGTCGTGTTCGATGCCACGCATTCTGTGCAGCTGCCCGGTGGGCAGGGCACATCCAGCGGCGGGCAGCGTGAGTTCGTGCCGGTATTGGCGCGTGCAGCGGTGGCTGCTGGCGTGGCAGGTGTGTTCATGGAGACGCATCCCGATCCGTCCAAAGCGATGTCCGATGGCCCCAATGCATTCCCGCTGGGGCATCTGAAAGAATTGTTGCAGACACTGAAGGCGCTGGATGCTTTGGTGAAGCAGCAGGGGTTCATTGAAGAGAACGTTAACTTGAAGAGTGTGTGAGAGAGAAGGAAAAGAGAATGAGTGCAATCGTTGATGTCGTAGCGCGTGAGATTTTGGATTCCCGTGGGAATCCCACTGTAGAAGCAGATGTGTTGTTGGAGTCGGGCGTCATGGGACGTGCCGCAGTACCTTCCGGTGCTTCTACCGGCGAGAAAGAGGCCATCGAATTGCGCGATGGCGACAAGCAGCGCTATCTGGGCAAGGGCGTGCTGAAGGCAGTTGAGAACGTGAACACCGAGATCGCCGAGGCGATCATCGGGCTGGACGCCGAGAATCAGGCGTTCATAGACCAAACGATGATCGATCTTGACGGGACTGAGAGCAAGTCTCGCTTGGGCGCGAACGCTATTCTGGCAGTTTCCATGGCAGTGGCACGCGCGGCAGCGGAAGAGAGCGGCTTGCCGCTGTATCGCTATCTGGGCGGTGCGGCCCGCATGGAGATGCCTGTGCCGATGATGAATGTCATCAATGGCGGCGCACATGCGACCGGCGGTGCGGATATGCAGGAATTCATGATCGTGCCAGTGGGCGCGCCGAGTTTCCGCGAAGCCTTGCGTTACGGTGCAGAGGTATTCCACTCACTCAAGGCTGTGCTGCATCATCGTGGCTTGCCAACAACCGTTGGTGACGAGGGTGGTTTCGCACCCGCGCTGGGTTCCAATGAAGGCGCACTGAAGGTCATCGTCGAAGCCATCGAAGCAGCGGGATTCGTGCCCGGTGCGGATGTGGCGATCGCGATGGATCCGGCCGCTTCCGAATTCTACAAGGATGGTATGTACCATCTGAAGGCTGACGGCCTGACGCTGACTTCTGCGCAGATGGTCGATCTGTACGCCACCTGGGTGGACAAATATCCTATCGTCAGCATCGAAGACGGTATGAGCGAGCATGACTGGGATGGCTGGAAGGCCTTGACCGACCGTCTCGGCAAGACCATACAGTTGGTCGGCGACGACGTGTTCGTGACCAACACCAAGATCCTGAAGGAAGGTATCAAACGCGGCATCGCCAACTCCATCCTGATCAAAGTGAACCAGATCGGCACGCTGACCGAGACCTTCGCTGCCATCGAAATGGCGAAACGCGCCGGTTACACCGCCGTGATCTCGCATCGCTCCGGCGAAACGGAAGACTCCACCATTGCCGACTTGGCCGTGGCGACCAACGCCATGCAGATCAAGACCGGCTCGCTGTCGCGTTCCGACCGTATGGCGAAGTACAACCAGTTGCTGCGCATCGAAGAAGACCTCGGCGACAGCGCTTCCTACCCCGGTCGTGAGGCTTACTATCAGTTAGGCTGATGCGTGCCGTTACCTACATCCTTCTTGCCCTTCTCCTGCTGCTGCAATATCCGCTTTGGTTCGGGAAGGGAAGCTGGCTGAGGGTGTGGGACAACAACCACCAGCTTGAAGCACAAAAATCGGCCAATGAACTTCTGCGACAGCGCAATGCTGTGGTGGATGCCGATGTGCGTGACTTGAAGGCCGGCAGCGATGCGCTCGAAGAAAGAGCGCGTAGCGAACTCGGTATGGTCAAACAGGGGGAGCTGTTCTTTCAGATCATAGGCGAGAATGCGGCCACCTCTGCGGTGGCCGCCGTCCAGCCTGATATCAAGTGATCACAGTAGGGCGTTCGCGTCCTGTGCGCTTCACTAGTTCCGAGATATTCAAAGCGATCACTATCAATTCTTTCAATGCATCTTGAGCATCAAGATGATGTTGTGCTGCATCGGCTTCATACGCTTCCAGATAGACCCGCAAAGTGGCGCCTTCGGTGCCTGTGCCTGACAGGCGATAGATGATGCGTGAACCGTCACTGAACAGGATACGTACGCCCTGGTTATTGCTCACACTGCCGTCTACCGGATCGGTATAGCTGAAGTCATCGCAGGTCTGGATAGTGTATTTGCCGAAGGCTTTGCCAGTCAGTCTGGCAAAGCTGTCGCGCAGTAATTGCATCACGCCGTTCGCTGCTTCGGTCGGCAAACCTTCGTAGTCGTAGCGGGAATAGAAGTTGCGTCCAAACTTCGCCCAGTGCTCGCGTACGATAGATTCAACGGATTGCTTACGCACCGCGAGGATGTTGAGCCAGAACAACACAGCCCACAGACCGTCTTTCTCGCGTACATGGTCGGAGCCCGTGCCGAAGCTCTCTTCACCGCAAAGCGTTACTTTGCCGGCATCCATCAGGTTGCCGAAGAACTTCCATCCCGTCGGTGTCTCGTAGCAGGGGATGTTCAAAGCTTTGGCCACACGATCCGCGGCGGCGCTGGTCGGCATGGAGCGCGCGATACCGGCCAGTCCTTGTTTGTAGCCCGGTGCCAAGGTGGCATTGGCAGCCAGCAAGGCCAGGCTGTCGGAAGGCGTTACAAAGAAGTGCTTGCCCAGGATCATATTGCGGTCGCCATCACCGTCGGAGGCGGCACCGAAATCAGGGGCGTCGTCGCCATACATGATCTCTACCAGATCATGCGCGTAAGTCAGATTCGGATCGGGATGGCCGCCGCCAAAATCTTCCAGTGGCACACCGTTCATCACGCTGCCGGCTGCAGCCCCCAGTCGCTTCTCGATGATCTCTTTCGCATAGGGGCCGTTCACTGCATGCATGGCGTCGAACTTGATGCGGAAGCCACCTTTAAGCAAGGCACGGATCGCATCGAAATCGAACAGTTCAGCCATCAGCCCGGCATAGTCATCTACCGGGTCGATCACTTTGACCTTCATGGTGCCAACCGATGTTTCGCCCAATTCATCCAATGACACATCCGCCGCATCAAGGATGCGATAGGTCGCGATGCTCTTGCTCTTGGCATAGATCGCATCAGTCACGGTCTCGGTCGCCGGCCCACCATTACTGCTGTTGAACTTGATGCCGAAATCCTCTTTGGGGCCACCCGGGTTGTGACTGGCGGAAAGGATGATGCCGCCGAAGGTATTGAACTTGCGTATCACGCAGGAAGCGGCCGGCGTGGAAAGGATACCGCCGCGACCGACCAGCACTTCGCCGAAGCCATTCGCCGCCGCCATCTTCAGAATGATTTGGATCGCTTCGCGGTTGTGGTAACGGCCATCACCGCCTACAACCAGTGTCGCGCCCTGCGGCGCGCCGATGCTGTCGAAGATGCTTTGTACGAAGTTCTCCAGATAGTTCGCTTGCTGGAACACCGGGACTTTCTTGCGCAAGCCGGAAGTGCCGGGTTTCTGATCGGGGAAGGGCTGGGTGACAACGGTACGGATGCTCATATCGCTCCTTGATGGGGTTCTTGATCTGCGACCATCATACCATCGGCGCATGACTGGGATTCAATCGGCCCTGTCGGCAACAAGGGTTGTGCGAGATAATCGCCCCCCGCAGATCAAACCACTTCCATGAAACCCGACAGCGCCCATCAGATACTCAGCGACACTTTCGGCTACAGCGCATTTCGCGGTGCGCAGCAGGCTATCGTCGAACATGTGGCGAGCGGGGGAGATGCGCTGGTGCTGATGCCGACGGGCGGTGGCAAGTCGTTGTGTTACCAGATCCCCGCATTGCTGCGCGACGGTGTCGGCATCGTGGTGTCGCCGTTGATTGCACTGATGCAGGACCAGGTGGATGCGCTCAAACAACTCGGAGTGTCCGCAGCCTTCCTGAATTCAAGTCTGGATGCAGACACGGCGCGTGAGGTGTCCCGGCAATTGATGCGTGGCGAATTGAAGCTGCTGTACGTCGCGCCGGAACGGTTGATGACGGAAGGCTTCCTGAACCTGCTGGAACGTTTGCAGCAGGAGCGCCTAATTGGCCTGTTCGCTATCGACGAGGCGCACTGCGTGTCGCAATGGGGGCATGACTTCCGTCCTGAATACCGCGCGTTGACGGTGTTGCACGAACGTTTCCCGGAAGTGCCACGCATCGCTCTCACCGCCACAGCCGATGCTCCGACGCGGCGCGAGATCGTCGAACGTCTGGCGCTGGAACAAGCGCAGCAGTTCGTTTCCAGCTTCGACCGTCCTAACATCCGTTACCGCGTCGCGCTGAAGAACAATGCGCGCCAGCAGTTGCTGGCCTTCCTCGAAGCCGAACATGAAGATGATGCCGGCATCGTGTATTGCCTGTCGCGCAAGAAGGTGGAGGAGACCGCTGCCTGGCTCAAAGAAAAAGGTTGGGATGCCTTGCCGTATCACGCTGGGCTGGATGCAGCGGTGCGCAGCAAGAACCAGAAAAGATTCCTGCGCGAGGAAGGCGTCATCATGGTCGCCACCGTCGCATTCGGCATGGGCATAGACAAGCCCAACGTGCGTTTTGTTGCCCACCTCGATCTGCCCAAGAGCATGGAAGGTTATTACCAAGAAACAGGCCGAGCCGGTCGCGACGGTCTGCCCGCCAATGCATGGATGGCCTACGGGCTGGGTGATGTGGTGTCGATGCGGCAGATGCTGTTATCAGGCGATGCGCCGGAGGAGCGCAAACGCGTCGAACTGCAAAAACTCGACGCGCTGCTCGGCTTCTGCGAATCCACCGAGTGTCGCCACCAGAACATCCTGCGCTATTTCGGCGAAGAACATCCCGGCGACTGCGGCCAGTGCGACAACTGTCTGACACCGGTGGACACCTGGAACGCGACACAAGCCGCGCAGATGGCACTGTCGTGTATCTATCGCACGGGCCAGCGTTTCGGTGTCGCGCATCTGATCGACGTATTGCTGGGTAAAACCACGCCCAAAGTTGAGCAATTCCATCACCAACAACTCTCGACTTTCGGCATCGGCAAGGAGCTGGCGCAACAGCAGTGGAGCAGTGTCTATCGCCAACTGACTGCGGGCGGATTCATCGAAGTGGACATCGAAGGCTATGGTGGTTTGCGTTTGGCAGAAGCTGCACGTCCGGTGCTGCGCGGTGAGCAGGAAGTTTGGCTGCGTCGCGATGCCGAACCCGCCAAGCGCACATCCAGCAAAGCCGAACGCAGTTCGCGTCTGCGCGAAGCCTTCGCCGGTGCCAACGAAGATCCCATGTGGCAGGCACTCAAGGACAGGCGCATGGCGCTCGCGCGCGAGCAGGGTGTGCCACCCTACGTCATCTTCCACGACAGCACGCTGCTGGAGATCCTCAACCGCAAGCCGCACACACTGGCCGAGATGGGGCAGATCAGCGGCGTGGGACAGGCCAAGCTGGCGAAGTATGGCGATGCGTTCCTGCAGGTGGTGGAAGACGTCGCAAACGGCAAAGAGGGGGCGTGATTTTGATTTCCGTGTGCTGTCTGAATTGGACTATGATGGCACCAGATATTTCAGCGATTCTTAAACACCGGTCAAGTCTCCTGCTGCATATGCGAACCACCGGTATTCCCTGAAAAGATGAGATCACGCCTTACAATCCGAACGCAGCTGTTGGCACTGGTGATGGCCATTGCCCTGCCGATGGTCGGTATTCTTGCGTACACGATCTACAATAATGCGCAGCAGCGCGTCGTCGAAGCCAAACTAACGTCGCGCATGCTGGCTGCTGCTGCGGCAGCCGACGTCGACCGGGTATTGAATTCCAACCAAGATTTTCTGGTGCAGATGGCCAAGCGCCCGCTCATCCGCAAGATGGATGTAAAGCACTGCGATCAGGTGCTGTGGGATTTCCTCCAGTTGTTCCCGAGATCCGCGAACATGACCGTGATCGATATGCAGGGGACGGCGATCTGTTCGGCGGTTCCCCAGCCCGGCGGCAAGCCGGTGTCGGTCGCCCAAGCGCCATGGTTCAAAAAGTCGCTGACGATGGATGGATTCGTGGTGAGCGATCCATTCTTCGGCCCCATCACCGGCCGATGGGTGACAGTGCTGACCTATCCGATCCGCGATGATCAAGGCAAAAAGATCGGCTTCCTCGGCTTGCCGCTCGATCTGGCTTTGTACGAACCCAATCTGTCCAATGCGCCGATGATCCCCGGCACGACCATCGGAATCGTGACGGGAGGCGGAGTTTTCGTATGGCGCAACCTGGATACCGAGAAGTGGGTCGGGCAAAAATATAGCAATAATCAGACGCTGCAAAATATTCTGGCCGGTGCGGAAGGCGAGATGAAAGGTATCGATTCTGTACGGAGGCTCTATCACGTCAACCAAGTGGAGCGCTCCGGCTGGACGGTGTATGTAGGCATTCCGACCAGTTATGTCTATTCCCAGCTTCGTGAAGAAGTGTTCAGGAATGTGCTGTTGGGTTTGCTCAGTCTGATATTTATCCTTGGCGTCGCCTGGTTGATCGCACGCCAGATATCGCGCCCTATCGGTGCGCTGGCATCCGCCTCGCGCGCGATCAGGCAAGGCCGTGAAGATGCCCGTGCCGGGTTGGATGGGCCGCCCGAGATCCGGGAGGTGGCGCAAGAGTTCAATGAGATGCTCAACGTGCGCCTGCAAGCGACAGCGGCATTGCGCGCGAGCGAGGCAAAACTTTCCGAAGCATTGAAGATCGCCCATATGTGCCACTGGGAATATGAGGTGGCCAACGATGAGTTCATCTTCAACGACCAGTATTATTCTTTGCACCGTACCACTGCCGCGCAGATGGGGGGTTACCGCATGTCGTCGGCAGATTTCGCCCGGCGTATGGTTCATCCGGAGGATGCGTGCCTGATAGGCGAGCATATCCAAATGGCGCGGAAAGCTGGCGCACATGATCTACAGCAGATAGAGCTGCGGATCATGTGTGCCGACGGGGAGACACGCTGGGTGCATGTGAGCTACAAGATCGAAGAGAACGATCAGGGGGTGACCAGCAGAGTGATCGGTACCATGCAGGACATCACCGAACGAAAACACGCCGAACAGACACAGAAGCGCCTGAACCGCTCGCTCAAACTGTTGAGCGATTGCAATATGGCACTGGTGCATGCGACGGAAGAGCATGCCCTGCTGTCACAGATTTGCCGCTTGGTGGTCGAGCAAGGCGGTTATCGCTTGGCTTGGGTGGGGTATGCCGAGCATGATGCGGAGAAGACCGTGCGCCCGGTCGCGCAGCATGGCAATGGCAATGACTATCTGGAAGGCCTGAAGGTGTCCTGGGCGGATACCGAGCGCGGACGCGGTCCTACGGGTACAGCTATCCGGACCGGGCGGGCGGATATCAATCAGGATTATCAAACCAATCCGCGCATGCTCCCGTGGCGCGATATAGCCCTTGCCCGCGGATACCGTTCCAGCATCTCACTGCCGCTGAGTGGAAAAAAGCACGTGTTGGGCGCACTTACCATTTACTCGTCCGAAGTCGATGCTTTCGGCGAGGAAGAGGTGAGGTTGTTGCAGGAGCTCGCCACCGATCTGGCCTATGGCGTGGAAACGCTGCGCACCCGCGTCGAACATGCGGCAGCGGAAAGGCAACTGGAGTTTCTGGCACATCACGATGTTCTCACCGGATTGCCCAATCGACTGCTGTTGCGCGACCGTTTCGAGCAGGCCGTAGCCCAGGCCGAGCGCGAACAGTCCGGCGTGGCCGTGCTGTTCCTCGATCTGGACAACTTCAAGCAGGTCAACGACACGCTCGGACACAACTACGGCGACAAGTTGCTGGTGGCGGTGGTCGAGCGCCTGCGCGGCTGTCTGCGCGACACCGACACCATCAGCCGTCAGGGTGGCGACGAGTTCATCGTTTTGTTGACGCATATGCGTGATCCTGGAGTCATCAACGGCATCGCGCAACATATCGTCGAGGCTTTTGGCGAGCCGTTCGAGATCGAGAATTACGCGATCAATACCTCGTTCAGTATCGGCATCAGCCTGTACCCGGAGGATGGCCGGGAGTTCGATATGCTGCTGAAGAGTGCCGACACCGCGCTTTACCAATCCAAGGACAGCGGACGCAATACCTACCGTTTCTTCTCCGATAAGATGAACTTCGATGCGCAGGAGCAACTGCACTTGCAGGGACAGTTGCGCAACGCGGTGAAGAACGGAGAATTCCTTCTGCACTACCAGCCGCAGATCAATATCGAGAGCGGGCGCCTCATCGGCGCCGAGGCTTTGGTGCGCTGGCAGCATCCCGAACTGGGGCTGATCCCGCCGGGCACCTTCATCCCGCTGGCAGAGCGCAGCGGTCTGATCATCCCGATAGGTGAATGGGTGCTGAACGAAGCCTGCCGGCAAGCGCAACAGTGGCGCGAGAGCGGACATCCGCTGGTGATGGCCGTCAATCTCTCTGCGTTGCAATTCAAACGCGGCAACTTGCTGGAGACGGTCGCTCATGCGCTCAAGCGTTCCGGTTTGCCGGCGGATATGCTGGAATTGGAGCTGACTGAATCCATCCTGTTGCAGGACATCGATGTCGCCATCAAGACGCTCCACAGTCTGAAAGACATGGGCGTGAAATTCTCCATCGATGATTTCGGCACGGGTTACTCCAGCCTGTCTTACCTGAAGCGGTTGGCCGTGAACAAACTCAAGATCGACCAGTCCTTTGTGCAAGATCTGGCCGAGGATACCGATTCTGCCGCCATCGTCAGGGCGATCATTCAGCTCGGGCATACCCTGCAACTGACGGTGATCGCCGAAGGAGTAGAGTCTGATGCCCAGCTCGCCTTCCTGCGTAACTACGGCTGTGACGAAGCACAAGGATTTTTATTCAGCCGTCCGGTGATTGCGGCTGAATTCGTGAAGCTGCTCGGATAATGGAACGACTCGACTCGATATGAAGATCAGACTTGGTGCAATTTTGCTGGTGACGTTTATTTCCGGCACAGCCCATGCGACCAACTGGCTGCAATTGCAGGGCAGCGAGGCGCCCAATGCACCCGCGTTCCGCGTATTCGGTTTCATCCAGCCGACCTATACCTATATCGATGCGCAGCCGGTCACCACCCTGCAGGGGGCGGCTGCGGTATATAACGGCCAATATTCCGCGCTCAATCTCAACTGGCCCAACCTCCAGCATCCGCATCAGTTCCAAGTGATGCGTGCCGGGTTGGGCGCGCGCGGCAAGCTTAGCGACGAGATCGATTATTTCGTCGCGCTCGATGCCGGCGAGAACGGCACCACCTATTACCACGATGCCATGCTGACCGATGTCTCGCTGACCTTCAACTTCATCCCCGGGGCGCGCATCCGCGCCGGCCTGTTCAAACTGCCGACCAGCGAAGAAGCGCTGTTGGCCGTCAACACTTCCTCGCCCTATGTGTATAACTCCAATGCCGTGCTGTACATGCTGGTGGGTTTGCCGGTGCAAGCCACCGGCGTGGTGAATGCCAGCGGCACCTCTACCGCAAAGCTGAGCAGCGGCTTCTCCGGTTTCCGCGATTGGGGCGTGCAGGTGTACGACTGGCACAATCGCGGGCAATGGGAATATTCCTATGCCGCGATGGTCTCCAACGGCGACGCGATCGACAGCCCGCGCGACAGCGACAGCAGCAAAGATATGACGCTGCGCGTACAGGCTTCGTATCTGCTGGGCGGGCAAGGCCCCAACCGCGAAGATATCAGCGCCTTTGCATGGCGGCAGAAGGGTTCGCGGCTGTTCGGCACACAGCATCACGCACTGGTGCGCGAAGGTGTCGGCATCAAATATCTGCAAGGCAACTACCGCACCTCGGCCGAATATCTGCGCGCCAACGGCATGGTGGTGGGCGGGCAAGCGCCGCCCTTCGTGGGGCAATCCTTCGCGGCCGGCGTGAACGAAAAGGCCAGCGGTTGGTATGTGGAAGGCGGCTGGCGCTTTTTGCCGCAATGGGAGGCAGACCTGCGCTACGACTATCTTGATTTCATGACGCAGACCCTCGCCAACGAGCGCGAGTTCGCCACTACTACGTTGGGCGTGCAGCACTTCATCAGCCCGGCCATGCGCGTCATCTTCAACTACGAATGGCGCAACATGAAAGTGTCCAACCCCGCCGCCATCGCTGCCGGTGCCGCGCGCGACAATGCCCTCGTCATCGCCGACAATCTGGGTGACCGCGTCAGCCTGCAATTGACTTGGTCATTCTGAGCGGATGTTCCAGCTTTGATTTGACCGCGATCCGCCTGTTCAAGATTGAAGCCGCCCGCCACTTAGGGCAAGATGCGGCCTCGGGATCCAACCCCGATCAAATTTCGTAAAACCAACACAAGAGAACAGACATGGGCGCACAGTGGAAAGCCAGACACAAAGAAGTCGCAGCGAACGCAAAAGGTAAGATCTTCGGCAAACTCGCCAAAGAGATTATGGTCGCCGCCAAAGGCGGTGCCGACCCGAGCTTGAATTCGCGCCTGCGTCTGGTGATCGAACAGGCCAAGAAAGCCTCCATGCCCAAAGACACGTTGGATCGTGCCATCAAGAAAGGTGCCGGCCTGCTCGACGGCGGCGCGCAGTTGGAGCGTCTCGTGTACGAAGGCTTCGCCCCGCACCGCGTGCCCATCATCGTCGAATGCCTGTCCGACAACATCAACCGCACCAAGTCCAGCATGAACGTGCTGTTCCGCAAAGGCCAGCTCGGCGCGGAAGGCTCCGTCTCGTGGGACTTCAGCTACGTCGGCATGATCGAAGCGACACCCAACTCCAAAGAAGCCGACCCCGAAGTCGCCGCCATCGAAGCAGGCGCGCAAGACTTGGAGCCGTCTGAAGAAGGTGCGACCCTGTTCATCACCGATGTCACCGATCTTGATGCCGTGTGCAAAGCGCTTCCCGCGCAAAGCTTTACCGTTGTCTCCGCGCAACTCGGCTACCGTCCGAAGAATCCGGTCACCATCAGCAATGAAGCTGAACTCGAAGAAGTGCAAGCCTTTCTCGAAGCGATCGATGAAGATGATGACGTGCAGAACGTCTATGTGGGGTTGGCGGGGTAGTTGACCCGCGCCAGAACGGCAACGTATATTCCAGCCCATGCGATCGATCCTCACAAATTCAACCCACGCCAAGCGACTGTGGCTAGCCATGCCAGCCCACAGCCGCCGCGCGTTCCTGTTTTAACGATTTATTCAAACGGGCAACAGCGGGTCTTCCGTCGTTGCCTCGATCCAAGACCCGTATTGCCGATACTTAAGGGTCTTACATCATGACAAATCAAATTCGCAGTAGCTTCGCCCAACGGGATGTATTGCTCGGCGTCGTCTTCGCACTGCTGGCGGCAGTCGGCTTCTCGGCCAAGGCGATCCTGGTGAAGCTGGCCTATCTGGGCAGTGTGGATGCGGTGACGCTGCTGGCGTTGCGTATGGTGTTCGCGGCCCCGTTCTTCCTCGGTGTGGCGATATGGGCGCGGCGGAGGCACGCCGCGCCGATGGATACACATGACCGCTGGCTGGTGGTGGTGCTGGGCCTGGTGGGTTACTACCTGTCCAGCTATCTCGACTTCCTCGGCTTGCAATACATCACCGCCGGACTGGAACGCCTGATCCTGTTCCTCTATCCGACCATGACGGTGATCCTCGCGGCCTTCCTGTTCAAGCAGCGCATCACAGCGAAGGTGATAGCGGCGATGGCCTTGAGCTATGCCGGTATCGCATTGGTGTTCCTGCATGACGTGGGCGTGAGTCAGGGCGATGCGGTGCTGATCGGCGCGGCACTGGTGTTCGCCAGCACCTTATCCTATTCGATCTATCTGGTGGGGGCGGGGCATGCCATCGCGCGCATCGGGGCGTTGCGTTTCACGGCTTATGCCTCGCTGGTCGCCAGCGCCGCCTGTGTGCTGCAGTTCGTTTTGATGCGCCCGTGGAGCGCACTCGAATTACCGTTGCAGGTGTATGAATATGCCATCGCGATGGCGGTGTTCTCCACGGTGTTGCCGGTGTTCCTGCTGTCCTTCGCCATCCATCGTATCGGTTCCGGAAGCGCCTCGCTGATCGGCACGGTGGGCCCGGTCAGCACCATCTATATGGCGTATGTATTCCTAGGCGAAGGTATCTCGCTGTTGCAGATCATCGGTTCTGCACTGGTGTTGACGGGTGTGCTGATCATCAGCATGAACAGCAAGAAGGTGAGGGCATAATGGATCGTTCTACCCTAAGGAGAAAGCGGTGAGAAAATCCATGCTGCTGTTTGCGCTTACGCTATCTGTGGATGCAGTTGCCGTCGACAGGAGCCGCTGCGGTACCGATCCGTTCGGCAACATCGTGTGCATGGATCAGGATGGCGTGCTGTTCAATGTGTCCAGGGATCATTTGAACGAAGAGGATGTGAAAAGTGCTTCAGGCGTGTCGGATGCGGAAATGAAACGGCGCGAGGAGATACGCGAAAAGATCCGCTGCGGGATCGACCCGTTCGGCAACAAAGTGTGTCGGTGAGCGGATCGTGTAGCCGGTTTAGAAGGGCTTTCCGCACTCGCGGGAAAGTGGCCGCAGGCTTACCTTGAGCTACACCCGTACTGCTCTGTGACTAGTAGTTGTACTGCAGTTGCAGGTTGAGTGAGCGGCCGGGTAACGGCAGGTCGGAAGGCATGCCAGCTGCCTTGAAGGTCGGCTCCCATGCCTTGCGGTCGAACAGGTTGTATACCATGGCGCTGAATTCCCAATCCTGAGCGACTTTGGTGCGACGCAAGATCAGATCCATCGTGGTGTAGTCGGGGATCTGCGCGCGGGTATCGCCGGGCTCGCGCATGCGGTCTGCCACGTGGTTGATAGTCGTGCCGAGTTGCCACAATGGTGCAAAACGCCAGTCGGCTCGGGCGAACAGCCGGCGATGTGGTGCCATGCCTGCATCCTTTCCGGTGGCTTCGTCGGTTGAGTGTTGCAGTGAATAACTACCGGTCAGGCGCAGATTGTCCGTTGCATTCCAACTCGATTCCAGTTCCAGTCCGCGTCCGGTCTGATCCCCCGAGTTTTGATACTGTGTGCCCACCGGCAGGATGATGTCGCGCATGCGGTATCTGAAAAAATTAAGGTTGTTCTGCAACGCGGAGGTGGCCTGCCAGGAAAACGCCAGTTCGTCGGTGGTGATGGTCTCGGGCCGGACGTTCGGGCTGCCGATGGTCACCGGATTATTGATGGAGTACTGCTCGGAGAAGGATGGCGCGCGGAACGCCGTGCCGTGCATGGCTTTGACCACTACATTGTAGGCGGCGTCCCATACCAGCGCCAGGCGCGGGTTGGTTGTGCCGCCGAAGTCGGAATAACGGTCATGTCGTACTCCTGCGGTCAGCGCCCAGTCTTGCGAAAAGTTCCATTCGTCCTGGGCAAACACATAGGACAGGTTGCGTTTGTGCGGCATCAAATACACCAAGGATGGATCGCCGGTCGCATCCACCAGGCCGGGTAGAGGCGCGAAGGTCGAGTCGAAATTCTTTACCTCGGTCACTTCATACAGATCCTCGATCCGGTAGCCCGTGCCGACGCGGATGCGATGCTGCTCGAATCCGGTATAGACGCCGGAAAAGCTGGCATGCGTGTGTTGCTCGGAGTGTCCGGGATTACCGATCATGCCGTTGGGGAAAGCGCCGTTGAACGCGCCAGCAGGGAATAGCGTGAAGTAGGGATTGGCGGGCTTCTCCTTGATGTCGAAGTAGCCGATCACCCCGGATACATCCCAGTTCGGAGCCCAGTTCTCCTGTTCATAGCTCATATCCAGATAGAGCCGCGATTCGGGGACTCTTGCATCGGGATCCAGACTCCCTGCGAGACCGCCGCCTACTCCTAGCTCGCGTTGCTGATAGGCCGCGCGCAAACGCCAAGCATCCAGGGACAGATCGGTGCGTGCATCAATGCCTTTGCGCTCGTTGTTGGTCGGGCCGGGGGCGAGCGATACATTGGTGCCGAATACCGTATCCCACGCTGTCTGTGCATCCTGCTGGATGATTTCTTTCGAGCCATCGGTGTTGCCGGCGCGCAGAAAGAATGCGGCATCCAATGCACCCAGTTCGCCGCCGTGTTGTAGCCATACTTCCTTGGTGTTGAACGAACCCGCACGCACGCCGTATTCGGAGCCTTTGATTTCAGCGGCGGTCTTGGTGATGACGTTGATAACGCCGGAGAGTGCGTCTGCACCGTACATCGCAGAGCCGGGGCCGCGAATCACTTCGATGCGTGCCACATTCTCTAGCGGCATGCCGCCCCAGAGCTGGCTACGGTCACCCCAGAACACATTGGTGATCGGGATGCCATTCACCAGCATCAACACTTGCGGATTGAGGCGCGTGTGGATGCCGCGCAAGCCGTAGATCGGGTTCTGAGCTACGTTGTTCATGGAGACATGCAGACCAGGCACGCTTTCCAGCGCCTGATCCAGGTCGGTCGCACCCATGGCTTCGATGTCGCGCGAGGTGATGACGGTCGCGACGGAAGGCGCGCGGGAGAGGGGTTGCGCACTGCCGGTAGCGATGCTGATGGTGGCCTTGTCGCCGTAGGCCAGCGCTAGATCTTCTTCCTCGAACGACTGTGCACACGCCACGCCGATCCAGCTTGTTGCCAATAGTATCCAGAACGGGTGACGACTCAACGCTGGCATGAAACACCTCCTTATAGTTCTAAGTTGCCAATATTGTTATGGGGCTTTGGCAATCAATGTCCACCTTGTGGTATCCAAGGCGGTGCCATTCTCCTTGTTACAGGACGCCAGCACAAGGATTCAGGTATGCCTCGCCATTTCCACCGTTTTGTTCAACCGGTGTGTATCGCATGAATACCCATTCTAAAGATATGGTTGAGTGTATAGCCTGCTAATATCAGTCGCAAGCCGATGGATGTCAAAATGATCGGCAAATCAAGTACGGGTGATTTTGGAGAGGGGTGCCTGGCCAGAATCACAGCGAGGGCTGTTGCTCGATCACTGGAGATAGGATATGCAAGACTTTCAGAGCAACTCTGGATGGAATTTTCACTTGTGCTGTTGTGGTCTTTGAACGACACTGCGCACAATCGTGACTATGTCCCATTCCCCTATCCAATCCGGCCGGAAATCATGCTGCCTGCATCGCATGGGCATCAGTTCTTTGCTGCTTGCAGCCTTCACGTTCTTTGCGCTTTCGGCGCAGGCTAGTACAAGAGCATCCCACGAGATATCCCGTGATCAGCCGGTGTGGATCGGTGATTCGCTGCTGGATATCGAACGTCTTGATGATTTCCAGGAAGTATTGATCGTTCCTGTTCGGGTCGCGGGGATGGTGAATGTTGCCGTGCAACGCAAGGTCGCCAACAAATTGGCCGATGCCGGCGGGGCGGGCGGCATCGCGGTGATCTATCCCGATATCGGCGAGCCCTATCGCAGCGTGTTCACTCAGATCATCGACGGCATAGAAGACAAAGCAAAAGGCCGGGTCAGCAACTTTCCGGTGGGCAAGGATGTTGATGTCGGCGAACTGAAAGAATCTTTACGCCGCAAGGATACCCGGGTCGTTATCGCGCTCGGGCGGCAGGGTATGCAGGTAGCGCGCGCTCTGGAAAGTGATCTCGGTCTGGTGGTTGGGGGTGTTTTGTCCGCCTCTGAAGAGGAAGTGCGTTCCGCGCAGGTGAATAGCCTCTCGCCCGATCCGGCGCTGCTGTTCTCGCGCCTGAAAAGCATGATGCCCAAAGCGCGGTGCATATTCACCGTATACGATCCCCGGCAGAATGAATGGCTGATCCGCTTGGCCAGGGATGCTGCGCACCAGCAAGGACTGGAACTGGTGACGTATCAGGCGCAGGATCTGCGCAGCGCCATGCTCGCCTATCAAGAGATACTTGCCAAAGCGGATGTCGAAAAGGATGCGCTGTGGTTGCCGCAGGATTCGACCACCGTTGAGGACAGTACAGTGATGCCCATGCTGCTGCAGGAGTCGTGGGAACACAATCTGACGATGTTCTCCAGCAGCTTCAGTCATGTGCGGCGCGGTGTCTTGTTCTCGCTCTATCCGGACAACGTGGATATGGGGCGCAGTCTGGCGGGCTCGGCATTGAACCTGATGGCGTCTGGCGGCAATGGTTCCGGACTGGTGCCCTTGCGTGAAGTGCTGATGGCGATCAATCTGCGTACCGCCCGACATCTGGGGGTCAATACCAGTCGGCTGCAGAGCTTCGATATGGCATTTCCAGAGCAATAAGGCGCGCGGAAATGAGACAACACTTCAGCGCTTTCTTTCAGAGATTCACATTCAAGCGGCAGATCGGTATCTCCTTCACGCTGGGGATACTGTTTCTGGCGCTGTTCGCATCGGTCGTGGGTTCCTGGCAGGTCAATGAGCAAGTGCGCGAGGATCTGATCTCGCAAGGGCGGCGCATCACAGACAACCTGGCCCGGCAAAGTACGCTGGCGCTGGTCTATTCGTCTGCCGAGAACGCCACCGAGGTGATGCATGCCACCATGGCATTCCCCGGCGTGATCGGCATGGAGATCAGGCATGCCAACGGCGACTTGTTGCTGGCTCAGGGCGATAACGATCTGGCGCAGTTCATGCAACGGCGGGAGGAAGAGAGCGGGGGGCTGCATGCAGATTCCATGCTCAATGCAGAGAGCAGCAAGGCTTGGCACTTCTCCGCACCGGTATTCTCCCAGCCCGCGGAAGAGTCGCCATTCGGCGATGCGAGCAAGCCTGAGTTGCTGGGATATGTCTCGGTGGTGATGAGCAAATCCTCGCTTGGTCAGACGACCAGCAATATCTTCATCACCAACCTGCTGACGTCATTTTCGTTCGCGCTGCTGTTCCTGTTCCTGATCGGCAAGCTGACGCGCAACCTGTCGCGTCCGCTCGATCATTTGTCCGAGAGCATGGCACGTGCACAGCGCGGCGAGATCGGCGTGCGGGCAGAACCTGGCGGCCCGCGCGACATTGCCCGCATGGCACACGCGTTCAATCGCATGATGACGGAGCTGGAAGAGCGTGAGGCGGCATTGCGTATCGCGGCGACGGCCTTTGAAGCGGAAGAGGGGATGATGGTCACCGATGAGCGCGCGAACATCATCCAGATCAATCAGGCATTCACCGATCTGACCGGTTATGTGGCCGCGGAGGTCATAGGCAAGAGCCCCTCAATTCTGAGATCGGATCGTCAAAGCGGGGTGTTCTTCGAGAGGATGTGGGCCAGCTTGCAACGTGACCGCAGCTGGCAGGGCGAAATATGGAACCGCCGCAAGAACGGCGAGATATTCCCCGCCTGGCTGAGTATCACGGCCGTGGTGGACAAGGAAGGCAAGGTGACCAACTACGTCGGCGCCTACGTCGATTTCACCGAACGAAAGAAAGCCGAGAACGAGATCCATCATCTGGCGTTCTATGATCCACTCAGCCAGCTGCCCAATCGGCGTTTGCTGCTGGATCGATTGCATCAGGGGATCGCAAGCGGAGCGCGCAACCATACGGGGGGCGCGCTTATGTTCATCGATCTGGACAATTTCAAAACGCTGAACGATACCAAAGGTCACGGCATCGGCGATCTGTTGTTGATCGAGGTCTCGCGCCGTTTGCAAGCCTGTGTGCGTGAGGGTGATACCGTAGCGCGTTTCGGCGGGGATGAGTTCGTGCTGCTACTGGAAGGCTTGAGCGAGGACAGCGCCCATGCTGCCGTGCAGGCGCGTGCCATAGGTGAAAAGGTATTGCTCTCGCTCTGCCAGCCCTATCAGCTGGAAGGTTCGGAATTCCACAGCTCATCCAGCATGGGTATCACGCTGTTCATCAATTACAAAGACACGATCGATGAATTGCTCAAGCAGGCGGACACCGCCATGTATGAAGCGAAGAAATCGGGACGCAACGCGCTGCGCTTCTTCGATCCTGCCATGCAGCAGGAGCTGGAATCGCGCGCACAGACCGAGGTCGGCCTGCGTGAAGCATTGCGCTTGGATGAGTTCGAACTTTATTACCAGCCCCAGGTCGATCAGCTTGGGCACGTCATCGGTGCCGAAGTACTGCTGCGCTGGATACATCCCGAGCGCGGCCTGATTCCGCCGCTGCAGTTCATCCCGCTGGCAGAGGAGAATGGTTTGATCCTGCCTATTGGCAAATGGGTGCTGGAAACGGCTTGCCGGCAGATCAGCGCCTGGGGTGGGAATGATGCGACACGAGATCTGCGGCTTGCCGTGAACGTCAGCGCGCGGCAATTCCGTCAGGCTGATTTCGTGCAGCAGATGCACGAGATACTGGCCAGCACAGCCATCGATCCGACTCGGCTCAAACTGGAATTGACCGAGAGCGTCTTGCTGGATGACATCCGCGACAGTATCGCCAAGATGCATGCGCTGAAGGAAATCGGCATCAGTTTCTCCATGGATGATTTCGGTACGGGATATTCCTCATTGGCCTATCTGACCCAATTGCCGCTGGACCAGCTCAAGATCGATCAGTCCTTCGTGCAGCACATCGGCACCAAGTCATCCGACGCTACCATCATCCAGACCATCATCGGCATGGCGAACAATCTGGGCATGGAAGTGATCGCGGAAGGGGTGGAAACGCAGGCGCAGCGTGATTTTCTAGAGTGGAACGGATGCAAGCTGTATCAGGGGTATCTGTTCAGCAAACCCTTGCCACTGGCTGAGTTCAAGCAGACTTTTGGCTTATAAAAAAGACCGGACGTTTCTGCAACGTCCGGTCTCCTGAATGACTTTCTGAAGCGGTCTTATCTGGCCGCGCGTTCCGCAGACTGCACGGTGTTCGCCACCAGCATGGTGATGGTCATCGGGCCCACACCGCCGGGTACCGGGGTGATGCACCCGGCCACTTCCTTGGCAGACTCGAAATCCACATCACCGCACAACTTGCCATTCTCCATGCGATTGATGCCCACATCGATCACGGCAGCGCCCGGCTTGATCATGTCGCCGGTGATCATCTTCGGCCGTCCGGTGGCGACCACCAGAATGTCGGCGTCGCGCGTGAACTTGGCCAGGTCTTGCGTCTTGGAAGTGCAGATGGTGACCGTGGCATTATGTTGCAACAGCAACAGCGCCATCGGTTTGCCCACGATATTGCTGCGTCCGACCACCACGGCATGTTTGCCTTCGATGACCACGCCGCTCTTCTGCAACAGCACCAGCGAGCCGTAAGGCGTGCAGGGTGCGAAGCGCATGTTGCCGGTAGCCAGCGCACCCACGTTCAGCGGATGAAAGCCGTCCACGTCTTTGTCGGGGCTGATGGCATTCAGTATTTTTTCGCTGTCGATGTGTTTGGGGACGGGAAGTTGAACGAGCAAGCCATGAATCTTTGAATCATTATTCAACTCTTCTATCTTCGCGAGCAAAGCCGCTTCGCTGGTCTCGGCGGGCAGAGCGATGTGCACGGAATGCAGTCCCAGTTCGGCACAGGCTTTCACCTTATTGGCGACGTAGACCTTGGAGGCGGGGTCTTCGCCGACGATGATGACCGCCAAGCCGGGAGTGATGCCACGCGCCTTCAACGCGTCGGCGCGAACCTTCCATTCGGCGCGTACTTCCTGCGCGATGGCTTTACCGTCGATGATGCGTGCGGTCATCTCTTTACTCCTGATCAGAACTCGGGTTTTACTTTGGCGTTGTTGTAGTTATCAACGCCTTCCATGATCTCTTTGCGCGCTTCTTCGATGCCTTCCCAGCCGCCGATCTTGACCCACTTGTTAGGTTCCAGATCCTTGTAGTGGGCGAAGAAATGTTCGATCTGCTTGAGGACGATCTCGGGCAGTTCGCTGTAATCCTTCAAGCCGCGATACAGGGTGGATAGTTTGTCCACCGGCACGGCCAGCACTTTGGCGTCGAAACCGGACTCGTCTTCCATCTTCAGCACGGCCAGCGGACGGCAACGTACTACTACGCCGCTGTTCAACGGCACGGGGGTGATCACCAGAACATCGACCGGATCGCCATCGTCGGAAAGTGTGTGCGGGATATAACCGTAGTTGCAGGGGTAGTGCATCGCGGTGTTCATGAAGCGGTCGACGAAGATCGCGCCGGAGTCCTTGTCGACTTCATACTTGACCGGCTCGCCGTGTTGCGGGATCTCGATGATGACGTTGAAATCGTCGGGAAGATTGTTGCCGGAAGGTACTTTGTTCAAACCCATGATGCGCCGCCTTTGCCATAAAAAATGAAGGCGCGGATTGTACCACCGGGCAGGGTTAAGCCCAATACTGCCTACTCGTTGGCCGCGATGACCGGAGCGGCTTCGAGCGCCAATGCTGCCAGTTGGCTTTCATCGATATCCAGCAGGTTCAAACAGCTTGCGCCCAGTTTGTCCCATTCCTGCGTGAGACTGAGGCCAAGCTGCTGTTGCACAAGATGTTCCGCAAGCTGGGTGACGGCGATGAGTTTGCGGCTTAACAAAGGCGGTGGCGAGGAGGTGGTCGCCAACACGTTTCGGTCATGGTGATGGCGAATCGCGAGACTGATCTCCTCCGGCAGCCACCAACTCTGCGCCAGCACGCAGCCCACGATGGCATGGTTGGTGGGCAGCACGGCGTCTTCTATCTGGGTGAAGTCGAGTACGGCTTCGCTGTTGGCAGAATGCAGGACCGATTCATAACCGGGCAGGCGTTTGAGCAGGACGGGGATGCCGCAGTCGCGGAACAGGCCGAAGGTATAGGCATCTTCAGGGGCCAGTCCAATTGTGTCGAATCGCTGTGCCAGCCAACCGGACAATCGGGCGAAGCGCGAAGAGGCATCCCAGAAACGCTCCATATTCGGCACAGTGGGGAAGGTTTTGCGCAGGATGATGCCTGCCACGGCACGGCTGGCGATGTTCAGTCCGAGTATCACCAAAGCATCATTAACGGAACGCACCCGCTGCCGAGCACCGAAATAGGGTGAATTGGCAGTTTTGATCAGACTGGCGGAGAGACTGACATCCGAGCAGATGATGCTGGCCAGCCGGTGGTAGTCAGGTTCTTCCTTGCGAGCCTCCAGCGTGAATCGGTTCAGGATGGCGGGGCACGGGGGGATGCCGAGGTCGATCACTGCTTTCTCGACCATCTGGTCGACAGCTGTCGGTGTGGGGGTGTGCAGGTTCAAATCTTGTTACTCCTTGCTTTTAGCCAGGGCAGCAGTTCTGCTTCTGACATCGGTTTGGCATAGAAAAAGCCCTGAATTGCATCTACGCCAGCCTCGAGCAGAACATCGATCTGTTGTTGGTTCTCGCAGCCCTCGGCCACGATGGTCATACCCAATTCATGGCCCAACTGGGTGACCGCTTTGACGACTGATAGCGCACGGCGGTCCTCAGGCAACACAGTCACGAAGGCACGATCGAGCTTGAGCTTGCCTGCCGGAATGTCTTTCAGGCTCGCCAGGCAGGAATAGCCGGTGCCGAAATCGTCGATGGACAGGCTGACGCCGGTGGCGATGATCTCTTTCAGGTTCTGCTGTACCGTGTCCGAGATGTCCATGAACAGTGACTCGGTCAATTCCAGTTCTATCAGCTTTGGGCTGACGTTCGAACAGACCAGCGCGGCATGCAAAGCCTGCGTGAATTCTGGAGAGATCAATTGCGCGCGCGATACATTGATGGCTACTTTGGTCTCGTGTCCGGCATCTTGCAGTGCGCGGGCATGCATCGCGCCCTGCAGCAGGCTGAACTCACCGAGGCGGATGATGAGCCCGGTCTTTTCCGCCACCGGAATGAATTTCATGGGGGAGATGTTCTCGCCAGTTAGCTTGCAGCGCATCAGCGCCTCTACTGCTTCGATCTGACCATTGGCCAAGATGATAGGTTGATAGTGGAGGCTGAATCCTCCCGTCTCCAGTGCTTCATGCATGGAACTTTCGATAGAAAGTTCTTCCCGGGCGAGGCTGATGCCCAAGCGGCCCGGGATAGGCTCATCCCCGGAGCAGACGATGTTGTTGCCTCCCTTGGACTTGGCCGCGAACATGGCATGATCTGCCCGTTCAAGCAGGGTGAGCGGGTCTTCATTGGGTTCGTGGATCGCGATGCCGATGCTGGCGGTAGGGCGCAGCGTCAGGCTGCCGATATTGAGCGGTTCCTGCACGATGCCGGCAAGTTCGACGGCGAACTGGAATGCCTGATCACGGTTAAATCCCGGGGCTAGAAGTACGAACTCATCACCGCCGACCCGTGATATTTCGGCGCGCCCTATCACGCACGGGCGGAAGCGTGTGGCCAGGTTCTCGATCACTTCATCGCCGATCAGATGGCCGAACGACTCGTTGATCTGTTTGAAGCGGTCGAGGTCCAGCCAGATCACGGCGAACGTCTGGCGATTGCCGGTCGCTTCGGCAGCCAATCGCATAGCCGTATGGAAACAGCCGAAGCGATTCAGGAATCCTGTAAGAGAATCAACGCTATTCATTTACCTAGATGCAATGTCTTGGCTTTATTGAGCAACTTGAGGCTGGCAAGGATAAACCAATTAAGCCTGTATGCAGAGTGGAATTGAGCGTCGGCTGAAAAGTGTCCGGTCATGTCGATGTGGTAATGGATCAAGCGCTAGAAAAAAACATTGTCCATGCAGTTGAGTGGGGTTAATATCCGCCCACTTGGCAAACATATCGAAAGGTATGGGCGCAAAGTCTCCGGCCTAAGGGAAACTATGGTAGCGGGACCGCCGCAGAGACATCTCTGTCCTGTGACTGTTACGTTGTCGCTTATTTCCCCGAAGCTGAAACGCATCATTAAGCCATCTGGCATGCCTGAGTGCGTGCTGGAAGAGGTTGTTGAGCAACTTGAACTTTCAGTGGAGGTGCATATGACTAACGAAGAAGTCTTCTTCAAGTGGTTGCCCGAATACAGTGTCAATATCAAGACTATCGATGATCAACATCAGGAACTGGTCAATATCCTGAATCGCCTCTTCGTGGCGGTATCCAAGCGGGAAGGGAGTAAAGCCATCGCGGGGATACTGGACGCCCTGACCAGCTACACCAGGACACATTTCGCGCTGGAGGAGAGGTTGATGCGCGAAGCAAAATACAAGGACCTGATCCCCCATAAGGAAGAGCACCGCAAGCTGATCGCGCAACTGGATGAGTTATGCAACAAGCACATGATGGAAGAAAAGCCGATCTATTTCGAGATGCTCAGCTTCCTGAAGTCCTGGCTCAGGGAGCACATCCAGGGGGTGGACACCAAATACAGCGCCGCTTTGCAGCAGTCCGGATTTTCCGTGGCCGCATGGGAACGTGAAGCTACCGCCGAATTCGCGCTCATGTCCGCTTCCAAGAAGTGGTGGGAGGTATGGAAGGCTGCATGATGCGCACAGTGACGTGAATGTTCATGACAAAAAGGCCGGCGATGTGTCGGCCTTTTTGTATGGCAGATATGTAACGGTTACAGCAGCGGCACGATCATCAGCGCCACGATGTTGATGATCTTGATCAGCGGATTCACGGCCGGACCGGCGGTGTCCTTGTAGGGGTCGCCTACGGTGTCGCCGGTCACGGCGGCTTTGTGGGCTTCCGAGCCTTTGCCGCCGAAGTTACCTTCTTCGATGTACTTCTTCGCATTGTCCCAGGCACCTCCGCCAGTCGTCATCGAGATGGCCACGAAGATGCCGGTGATGATCGTGCCGACCAGCACGCCGCCCAGTGCCTGTGCGCCCAGCGTCAGGCCGACGATCACCGGTACGGCGACCGGCAGCAGCGAGGGGACGATCATTTCGCGGATCGCGGCCTTGGTCAGCATGTCTACGCAAGTACCGTATTCCGGCTTGGCCGTGCCTTCCATGATGCCTGGGATATCTTTGAATTGACGGCGTACTTCGATCACCACTGAACCGGCGGCGCGGCCAACGGCTTCCATGCCCATCGCGGCGAACAGATAAGGCACCATGCCGCCAATGAACAGACCGATGATTACCATGTGGTTGGACAGGTCGAAGGTCAGTGCCGGGCCGCCGTGGGTCGCCAGTGCATGGGTGTAGTCGGCGAATAGCACCAACGCCGCCAGACCGGCAGAGCCGATGGCGTAACCCTTGGTCACTGCCTTGGTGGTGTTGCCCACTGCATCGAGCGGGTCGGTGATGTTGCGGATCTTTTCATCGAGACCGGCCATCTCGGCGATGCCGCCGGCGTTGTCGGTGATCGGGCCATAAGCGTCCAGCGCCACGATGATGCCTGCCATGGACAACATCGAGGTGGCTGCGATGGCGATGCCGTACAGTCCGCCCAGTTCGAATGCGCCCCAGATCGACAGGCAGACAGCAATCACCGGCAGCGCGGTGGACTTCATCGACACGCCCAGTCCGGCGATGATGTTGGTGCCGTGTCCGGTGGTCGAGGCGTTCGCGATATGCTGCACCGGGCTGAACTCGGTGGCGGTGTAGTACTCGGTGATCCACACCATCGCCGCGGTTAGTGCCAGGCCGATAAGAGAAGCAAGGTACAGATCCATCGACGATACAAGTTGTCCGTCTATCATCACGCCGTCACCCAGTATCCAGGTGGTGACCGGATAGAACGCGACCACGGCCAATGCACCGGAGACCAGCAAGCCGCGATAGAGCGCGTTCATGATTTTGCCGCCTTCGTGCGCCTTGACGAAGAAGGTGCCGATGATGGAAGCGATGATGGACACGCCGCCCAGCACCAGCGGATAGACCACAGCCTCGGGACTGCCGGTGATGAGAAGGCCGCCCAGCACCATGGTGGCGATGATGGTCACCGCATAGGTCTCGAACAGGTCGGCCGCCATGCCTGCACAGTCACCCACGTTGTCGCCGACGTTGTCCGCAATCACCGCCGGATTGCGCGGATCATCCTCGGGGATGCCTGCTTCCACTTTTCCCACCAGATCTGCGCCGACATCCGCACCCTTGGTGAAGATGCCGCCGCCGAGACGGGCAAAGATGGAGATCAATGAACCGCCGAACGCCAATCCGACCAGCGCATGGGTCGCTTCGTTGGTGCTGGCACCCATCGTGATGGTGAGGAATGCGTAGTAACCGGCCACGCCCAGCAGACCCAAGCCGACCACCAGCATGCCGGTGATCGCACCGCCCTTGAAGGCGACATTCAATGCGGCGTTCAGTCCGTCATTGGCAGCCTGTGCGGTACGGATATTGGCGCGCACCGAAACGTTCATGCCGATGTAGCCGGTCAGGCCGGACAAGGTCGCGCCGAGCAGGAAACCGACGGCGGTCTGCCAGCCCAGCGCGATGAAGATCGCCACCAGCAGGATGGCACCGACGATGGCGATGGTGGTGTACTGCCGGTTCAGGTAGGCCTGCGCGCCTTCCTGTACCGCCGCCGCGATCTCGCGCATGCGGTCGTTGCCGGTCGGTAGGCCCAATATCCATTTGATTGAAATGCCGCCGTAGAGTAGCGCGGCGATGGCGCACAACAACGCAAAACCGAGAGCAGATGACATCGTTACCTCCCCAAGTTAAAACCGCCCCTTGCGGAGCGGTGTCAGTTTAGATCTTGAACACAGGCAGTTTGGTGGGCACTGCCACATTCTTCAGTTGCACATACTGCGGCAAGCCATCCTTGTAGGTTGGATAGTCTTCGCCTTTGATCAGCGGTGTCAGATAGTCGCGGCACTTGTCGGTGATACCGAACCCGTCTTTGCTGATGAAGTTGCGCGGCATGAACTTCTCCACATTGGCGACTTTGGAGAGTGGCGCGACGCCTATCTTCCATTTATAGGGCTTGTCGGAAGTGCGCATGATGGCGGGCATGACGGCGTTCTCGCCCTTAATCGCCAGTTCGACGGCCGCCTTGCCCAGCGCGTAAGCCTGTTCCACGTCTGTCTTCGAGGCGATGTGGCGGGCAGCGCGCTGCAGGTAGTCGGCGACCGCCCAGTGGAACTTGTAGCCGAATGCTTCTTTCACCATGTTGGCGACGACCGGTGCGGCACCGCCGAGCTGCGCATGACCGAAAGCATCGCGTGTGCCTTGTTCGGCCAGGAATTTCCCATCCGGGTAATGACAGCCTTCCGAGACGACGACGGTGCAGTAGCCATGTTTCTTCACCATGCTGTTCACCTTGGCGAGGAATTTCTTCTGGTCGAAGGGGATCTCGGGGAACAGGATGACGACTGGGATGCCTTGTTCTTCCGCCAGTCCGCCGGCCGCGGCGATCCAGCCCGCGTGGCGTCCCATCACTTCCAGCACGAACACCTTGGTCGAGGTCTTGGCCATGGAGCGCACGTCGAAACCGGCTTCCAGCGTGGAAATGGCGATGTACTTGGCGACCGAGCCGAAACCGGGGCAGCAGTCGGTGATCGGAAGGTCGTTGTCCACGGTCTTGGGTACATGGATGGCCTGCACCGGATAGCCCATCTTCTCCGACAGTTGCGAGACCTTGTAGCAGGTGTCGGCGGAATCGCCGCCGCCGTTGTAGAAAAAGTAGCCGATGTTGTGCGCTTTGAAGATATCGATCAGGCGCTGGTATTCACGTTTGTTCTCTTCCAGTCCCTTGAGTTTGAAGCGGCAGGAACCGAACGCGCCGGAAGGCGTGTTGCGCAGTGCGGCAATGGCTTTGGCGGATTCTTTGGAGGTGTCGATCAGGTCTTCGGTGAGCGCACCGATGATGCCGTTGCGTCCTGCATATACTTTTCCGATCTGGTCTTTGTGCTTGCGTGCCGTTTCGATGACGCCGCAGGCCGAGGCATTGATGACGGCGGTGACGCCGCCGGATTGGGCATAGAACGCATTCTTTTTTGCCATGTTATGCTTCCCTCGCAAGTTGATGAAGACCCTGCTCATCTTACGCCGATTTTATTTCAGTGGTCGAGGTCGGGCAGAATTGATTTTCATCAAATTCTCGCAAGCCGTGTTTCGATAGAATGCGCGACCTGTGTAAGATAAAAATTATCTCTGGAGAGTGGAATGGCGATCGAATTGTTCAACAACGGCAAGCATCTTTGCCTGATTTTTGATGACCTGGTGGATGATTCAATGGGTGAGGCGGTGCAAGCCAACCAGTTCCTGATCATCGACAACGAGCATGGCGCATTGCTCGATCCGGGCGGCAACATGACCTACAACGGTCTGTTGATGGAGATGCACAACTACTTCGCGCCCAAGAACCTGGATTACATTTTGGCGTCGCATGCCGATCCGGACATCATCGCTTCGGTCAATAAGTGGATGATCCATTCCGAGTGCAAGGTGATGATATCCAAGCTGTGGGCGCGTTTCGTGCCGCACTTCTGTAGCGTGGGCAACTCGGCTGGCCGAGTGGAAGGTATTCCTGATGAAGGGATGATTTTGCCGCTGGGTAATTCCGTGGTGAAGGCGATTCCTGCGCACTTCATGCATTCGGAAGGCAACTTCCAGTTCTACGATCCGGTCAGCAAGATCCTGTTCACCGGCGATATGGGTGCTTCCATCGTGCCGCATACCGAGGTAGATACGCCGGTGGAGGATTTCAAGTCGCACATCCAGTATATGGAAGGCTTCCACAAACGTTACATGATCTCCAACAAGATCTGCCGCTACTGGGTGAACATGGTGCGTGGCATGGATGTGGAGATGATCGTGCCGCAGCACGGGCGCATGTTCAAAGGCAAGAAGATGGTGAACGAGTTCCTGAACTGGATCGAGGCATTGCCGTGCGGCATCGATCTGATGACGCAGGATCATTACCGCGAGCCGAAATAAGCAGATGCTGCGCCGGAAGCCTCGGCGTAGTTTTTCCTAGAGAGCAGCCGCGCCGGCTGCCGCGATCTGGCCGTCCTGCGCCGAACGCACCCCACTGATACCTATCGCTCCAATCACGACATTGTCGCGTAGCAGCGGGACGCCGCCTTCGGCCGGGATCACGCCGGGCAGGGCGAGGTGGATCAGACGTCCGCCCATCACGGCGTCTTCAGAAGCCTTGGAAGGCATATGCAGCGCCGCCGCCATGTGGGCTTTGGCGGTGGCGGTCTCGACACTGCCGAAGCGCGTATCGTGACTGCGTTGCATGTACAGCATGTGACCGCCGTCATCGACGATCACGATAGACACCTTCCAGTCATTGGCACACGCCTCGGCTTCGGCCGCAGCGGCGATGCGTTTGGCATCCTCCAGCGTCAGTACCGGTTTGCTCGCCATGCTCAGGCTCCCAATACCTTGAACACCTGCGCGCGGATGTCGTCGACACTGCCCACGCCGGGTACATGCACGACCTTGGGGGCTAGCGCTTCGCCGGTCTTCTGCCAGGCGCTGTAGTATTCGACCAGCGGCTGGGTCTGGTCGTGATAGACGTCGAGCCGTTTGATCACGGTATCTTCATTGTCGTCGGGGCGCTGCACCAGTTCCTCGCCGGTGATGTCATCCTTGCCTGCGACCTTGGGCGGGTTGAACACCAGATGGTAAGTGCGGCCCGAGGCCGGATGCACACGACGACCGCTCATGCGCTGAACGATCTCGCTGTCGGCGACGTCGATCTCCACCACATAGTCGATCTTGATGCTGGCATCCTTCATCGCCTGCGCCTGCGGGATGGTGCGCGGAAAGCCGTCGAACAGGAAGCCGTTGGCACAGTCCGCTTGCTTGATGCGTTCCTTCACCAGATCGATGATGATGTCATCGGAGATCAGATTGCCAGCGTCCATCACCTGCTTGGCGGCGATGCCGAGTGGAGTGCCCGCCTTGATCGCGGCGCGCAGCATGTCTCCGGTGGATATCTGAGGGATGCCGAACTTCTCCCTGATGAAGTTGGCCTGAGTACCTTTGCCAGCGCCGGGTGCACCTAACAGGATCAGTCTCATGTTGTATTTCTCCAGTGGTTATCGTGATTCGAAAATGCGCCGTGCGGTGTGCAGGTCTTGTTCGGTATCTACGCCGCTGGGCGGTGCGTCCGGCGTGACGGTCACGCCGATCTGGTAGCCATGATACAGCGCGCGCAGTTGTTCAAGGGATTCCGCTTGCTCGATGGGGGCGGGCGCGAGCTGGCCGTAGGCTTTCAGGAAGGAAGCGCGGTAGGCATAGATACCGATGTGGCGCAGCACTGCGACATCGGAGGGCAGGGGCGCACCTTTAGCATAGGCATCGCGCGGCCATGGTATAGGCGCACGACTGAAGTACAGCGCATTGCCGTGTTTGTTGAGCACCGCCTTCACGATGTTCGGATTGCGCATGGCCGCTTCATCGTGGATGGGATGGCAGGCGGTGGCGATGGCACAGTCGCTGTGGTCGTGCAGATGTTGCGCGACAGCCGAGATGAGTTGCGGCGGTATCAAGGGCTCGTCGCCTTGTACGTTGACCACGATGGTGTCATCCGGCCAGCCCTGTTGCAGGGAGACTTCCGCGATGCGGTCGGTGCCGCTGACATGGTCGGCGCGGGTCATGCAGGCATCGAATCCGTTCGCCCTGGCAGCCTCGACGATGGGTTGGTGATCGGTGGCGATGATGATCTGCTGTGCGCCGCTCATGGCCGCCTGTTCCGCGACGCGGATCACCATCGGCTTGCCGCCGATGTCCAGCAGGGGTTTGCCCGGCAGGCGTGTGGATGCGAAGCGGGCGGGAATGACTACTTTGAACGAAAGCATCAGAGCTTTTCGATTTCCTCGGCGGTGAGCGTGCGTGCCTCGTCGGCCAGCATCACCGGGATGTCATCCTGGATCGGATAAGCCAGTCGGTCTGCCTTGCAGATCAGCTCCTGTTCGGCCTTGCGATACAGCAACGGCGATTTGCATAGCGGACAGACCAAGATGTCGAGCAGTTTAGCGTCCATGAGATAGTTTTTCCGTGATGAGGTTGAACAGCGGCGGGGCGACTTGCGCATCCACTTGCAGCACCCAGTGTTTGGCGGTGGCGAATGCGGCGCATTTTACCGCATCTTTTTCCGTCATGAGTACCGCGTCGGCATGCTGGGGGGTGATCTCAGCGCCCGTGTAGCGGTGATGGTCGGGAAAGGCATGTGTTTCCGGTTGCAGGCCGAGTTGTTGCAGATGGCGGAAGAAGCGTTGCGGGTGACCGATGCCGGCGATGGCATGCACTTTCAGGCCATCAAAATCTGCAGCGGATCGCGTCTGAGTCGGGTCGAGCAGATTGTGGAAGCGCGTGCCTTGCAGCGACATCAGCATGCCTTCCGCCGCATCGGGTGAGCCGCCATTGAACACCAGCGCATCGACTTCGCGCAGACGCGACAGTGGTTCGCGCAGCGGTCCGGCGGGCAGCAGCAGGCTGTTGCCGAAACGGCGCACGCCATCTATCACGGCGATCTCTACATCGCGTTGCAGGCGATAGTGTTGCAAGCCGTCGTCGCTGATGATGATGTCGCATTCGGGATGGGCTTGCAGCAAAGCAAGTGCCGCTGCCGGCCGGTCACGCCCTATCCATACCGGGCACAGTGCGCGGCGCGCCATCAGCAAAGGCTCGTCGCCGACCGTGTTCGCGCTATCGTCCTTGTGTACTTCGCGCGCTGTCTCGTCAGCTTCACTGCGGTAGCCGCGGCTGATGATGGCAGGATGCCAGCCGGCTTCGATCAACTGCTGTGCCAGCCACAGGGTGAGCGGTGTCTTGCCTGTGCCGCCGACCGTGACATTGCCAACCACGATCACCGGCACCGGTAATTTCACCGAAGCGAGCAGACCGGCACGGAACAGTGCGCGGCGTAGCGCGACCAGCAGACGGAATATCAGGCTGAGGGGATACAGCAGCAGATGGAGCGGGGAGAGTCGATACCAGTGCTGCTGCAGACGTTCCATGTCCGCGGACTACTTGGAGGACGGGTTGCGTGTGGTGAAGGTGATGCGACCGTAGCCGGCTTCGCGAGCGGCTTCCATGATGGTGATGACAGACTGGTGTGCCGCTTTGGCATCGGCATTGATCACGATCACCGGATCGTCCTGCTTGCCCGCCGCTTTGCGCAGGGCCTGGGCGAATTCCGACAGGTTCTTGAAGGTGGTGCGGGCGCCGTTGATCGCATAGTGCTCGGAAGCGTCGACCGCCACCACGATGGGCTTGCTGACCGGTACCGCGCTGTCGGCACCGCTGGCCTGTGGCAGGTTGATCTGCAGTTCGGAGAACTTGCCGTAGCTGGTGGTGACCATCAGGAAGATCAGGATCACCAGCAATACGTCGATCATCGCGATCAGGTTGATCTCCGGTGTCTCGCGATCCCGGCCACGCTGGAAATTCATTTACGTTCCCCGTGTACGATCTCGACCAGCTTGACAGCTTGTTGCTCCATCTCGATGGTGAGGCTGTCCACCTGTGCGCGGAAGTGGCGATAGGCGATCATGCTGGGTACCGCGACGATCAGGCCGAATGCGGTGTTGTACAAAGCGACCGAGATGCCGTGCGCCAGTTCTGCCGGGGCGGCACCGCCCGCGTTCTGCGAACCGAAGATCTCGATCATGCCGACCAGCGTGCCGAACAGGCCGAGCAGGGGACTGATGGTGGCAATGGTGCCGAGGGTGGTCAGGAAGCGCTCCATCTCGTGACTGGCTGCGCGGCCGGTCTCTTCGATGGCTTCCTTCATTACCTGCGGGGGGCTCTTGATGTTCTTCAGTCCGGCGGCGAATACCTTGCCCAGCGGCGAGCCGTTGCTCAGACGTTCCAGCATGGCCGGGCTGACGCCGCGCTGTTTCAGCTCGTTCACCACCTCGTCCAGTAGATTGGGCGGGTTCACATTTTTGCCGCGCAGATAGATCGCACGCTCGACGATGAGAGTGACAGCAACCAGCGAACAGATGATGAGTAACCAGATCGGCCAGCCGGCCGCTTCGATGAGATTGAACACGCAACGACTCCCAATGGCGAAAATTTCAAGGCGCGAACTGTAGCCTGTAAGGCATGTGCAGGGCAAGGCAAGTTGACCGCTTATAGCTAACTGGCGGAGCGGAAAGCTTTTTATATTTTATGCACAAAAGCTGGGGATAACTTTGTGGATGAATGCCTTTCAGGCATCGTCAAAGACCGTCACTTCGGGCCTTGCAGAATCGTTGCATAAAAATTATACGTTTAAAAATCACAATAAAAACAACGCAATATGGTAAGTCGTTGTTTTTTAGACAGGGGGGATTGTCAAGTGGCAGATGTTTGCAAGGCAGGTGTGGATTGTCTGTGTTTGTCAATATGCCATTTGGCCTATTTTTTGCCTTTTTTTACGGAAATTTCACTCAGGCGAGTTGCGTGATCAGGACCTCGCGCAGCGTGTTGCGGGCGTTCGCATCGTTCAGTGCTTCACCGTCTATCCAGAAGGTGTCTTCGGCCCGCGCGCCCAGCGTATTGATCTTTGCGCTGCGGATCAGCACCTTATGCCGCGTGAGGATGTAGGCGATGCGTGCCAGCAGACCGGGTCGGTCGCCGGCGACCAGTGACAAGTTGTAGCGCCCCTTCTCATCGCGACGCAGATCGACCTGGGGCGCGATGGGAAAATGTTTCAGCTGGCGACTGCGGCGACCGAAGGCCGGTTCGGGTATGGAGACGGCGTCGCCGCCGATCTCCTCGGCCAACGCGTACTCGACATAGTTCATCACGTCGCGGTAGGCGGACTTGTCCTGACTCTCATCCATCACCAGGAAGCTGTCCAGCGCGTAGCCGTGTTCGGTGGTATGCACCTTGGCTTCCATGATGTTGTAGTTCATGCGCGCGAAGAAATTGCAGATGCGCGCGAACAGGTAAGGCTGGTCGTGCTGATAGACCAGCACTTGCATGCCTTCGCCGATGCGGGAGAGGCGCGTCTTGATGATGGGCGTCTTGATGTCCGGGCGCTGGGTCAGCGCCCGCGTATGCCAGGCGATCTCATGCGCTTCGTGGCGGATGAAGTATTCATCGTCCAGCTTGGCCCACAGCGGCAGATAGGTCTCCGGTGCGATCGCATACAGATTGAGCGTGGCAGCCGCTTCGCGTTGCGTCTCACCGATCTGGTCGGCGATCTTGCCGTAGCACAGATAGTGCAGGGTGGCGTGGTACAGGTCTTCCAGCAGTTTGCCTTTCCAGGCGTTCCAAACTTTCGGGCTGGTACCGCGCACATCGGCGACGGTCAGCAGATACAAAGCCGTCAGGTGGCGCTCGTCCGGTACATCTGCCCCGAATGCGGCGATCACATCCTGATCGCTCAGATCCTGCTTTTGTGCCGTGGCCGACATGCGCAGATGGTTCTTCACCAGCCACACGACGAGCTCGGTATCCTCGGGCGAGATGCCGTGCATCTTGCAGAAGCGCCGGGCATCGGCGCGTCCCAGCAGGGAATGGTCGCCGCCGCGACCCTTGGCGATGTCGTGGAACAGTGCGGCGATGTAGAGCACTTCGATGCGCTCGAACTCGCGGATCAGGCGACTGCTCAGCGGGAATTCATGCGCGTACTGATCCAGCGTGGCGCGGCGCAGATTGCGCAACACCATCAGGATGTGTTCATCCACGGTGTAGACGTGGAACAGGTCGTGCTGCATCTGGCCTACCACGCGGCCGAAGGCGGGCAGGTAGCGTCCCAGGATGTCCTGCTGGTTCATGCGGCGCAATGCATGGGTCAATCCCTGCGGCTGGCGGAAGATCTGCATGAACAGTTCGCGGTTATGCGGATCGCGCCGAAACGCAGGGCCGACCAGATGGCGTGCGCGCCACAAGGCACGCAGTGTCGCGGCAGAAAAACCGTTCAGCTCAGGGTGTTGTTGCAGTAGCAGGAAACATTCAAGGATGGCAGACGGCTCGCGTTCGAACAGATGGTCGTCGCATGCTTCCAGCGTGTCGTCGCGCGCGATGAAGCGCGGATTGAGCGGGCGCGTCGCGCTGGACGGGAACAGACGCGCGCGCATGGTCTGCAGCAACACGCTGTTCAGCTGCAGCACCGCGCGCTTGGTGCGGTAATACTGGCGCATCATGCGCTCGCTGGCACGCAACTGCGGTGTGGATTCGATGCCCAGCTGTTCGGCGAGCGGATGCTGGTAGTCGAACACCAGCCGGTCATCATGGCGGCCACACAGTTCGTGCAAGCGGATGCGCATATCCTGCAGCAGATGCTGGTGGCGTACCACTTGCCGCGCTTCGGCCATGGTCAGCAGTCCGTTGCGCGCCAACGACTGCCAGGTGTCGCCGAAACCCGCTGCGAGCGCAATCCACAGCACGTTGTGCAGATCACGCAGTCCGCCCGGGCTTTCCTTCAGATTCGGTTCTAGATTGAAATCGGTATCCACGTAGCGGGTGTGGCGCTGCTGTTGTTCCAGACTCTTGGCCTGATAGAAGGCGCAAGGATCGAGGTGTTCATGTAAACGCTGTTGCAGTGTCTCGAACAGTGCGGCATCGCCATCGAGCAGGCGCGCCTCCAGCAGATTGGTCTGCACCGTGATGTCGCTGCTGGCGGCTATGCATTCATCCACCGTGCGCACACTGTGACCGATCTCCAGTCCCATGTCCCACCACAGGCCGACCAGCGCTTGCAGGCGGCCTTGCAACGCTTCGTCCGCTTCCTGCGGTAGCAGGATCAGCAGGTCGATGTCCGATCTTGGATAGAGCTCGCCACGGCCGTAGCCGCCCACCGCAACCAGCGTCACATCATGCGGGATGTCGGAAGCGCGCCAGACCTGTTGCAGATGTTCGTCCACGGTCTGCGTATGGTCGCGCAGGTAGCGGGCGGGTTGGGGCGATTCCGCATAGGCCTGCTTGAGCGCGAGACGCGCGGCACGCAGGCTGTTGCGGACGGCGGCTGGCATCAGGCGGGAATGGCGGGCGATCCGGCGGAAAGGGTCAGCACTTCATAGCCGGTCTCGGTGACCAGTATGGTGTGTTCCCACTGCGCGGACAGGCTGTGATCCTTGGTGACGATGCTCCATCCGTCGCCCAGTTGCTTGATGTCTTTCTTGCCCGCGTTGATCATCGGCTCGATGGTGAAGATCATGCCCGCTTCCAGTTTGACGCCGGTGCCGGCCTTGCCGTAGTGCAGAACCTGCGGCTCTTCATGGAACTTGCGGCCGATGCCGTGGCCGCAGAACTCGCGCACCACGCTGTAGCCCAAGCCCTCGGCGAAGGTCTGGATGGCATGGCCGATGTCGCCCAGATACGCACCGGCGCGCACCTGGCGGATGCCGTGCCACATCGCTTCATAGGTCTTCTCGCACAGGCGTTTCGCCTGGATCGAGGGTTCGCCCACGTAGTACATGCGGCTGGTGTCGCCGTGGAAACCGTCTTTGATGGTGGTGATGTCCAGATTGACGATGTCGCCGTTCTTCAGTTTTTTGTCGCTGGGCACGCCGTGGCACACCTGATGGTTGATCGAGGTGCAGATGGATTTCGGGTACGGCGTGTGGCCGCCCGGTGCGTAGTTCAGCGGCGCGGGGATGCAGCCCTGTATGTCGACCATATAGTCGTGGCACAACTTGTCCAGCGCTTCGGTGGTGACGCCGGGCTGCACGAAGGGTGCGATGTAGTCCAGCACCTCGCCGGCCAAACGTCCGGCGATGCGCATCTTTTCGATCTCTGCTGCGGTCTTGATGCTGATGGGCATGATGAATGCTCTGATATAGATGGGGTGCGAGGATATTAGATAGCCATGGACAGCACAACAAAAAAGGCACGCCGAAGCGTGCCTTTTTGTGTGCAGCGGAAAGACTTAACGCTTGTTGCCGTTGCCGCCGGCATTACCACGTCCCAGCGAGAAGCCGGTGCCCTGCGGGCGACGGTTGCTGTTGAACGGTGCCGGTGTGCGATTGCCATTCACGCCAGCGTTGGCATTGCTGCGCGGTTGCGCATCGCTGCTGAAGCGGTTGTGAGAGTGGCCTTCGCGGCGCGGGTGTGCAGAGTTTTCGTCGCGGGTGAAGGTGTGACGGCTGTCCGGTGCATGATGACGCGGTGCACCGTTGGCGCTGCGCGGGGCATTGCCGGTGCGCGGACCGTTGTTGAAACGCTGACCGCCGTTGCCGCCACGCGGGGCGCCATTGCCACGGCCGCCGGGAGCAGCCGGACGCGGCTTGAACTTCGGCTCCAGACCTTCGATGGTATGGACGAGGATGGCCTGGCCGGTGTAACGCTCGATGCTGCGCAGCGTGCCGGAATCGCGGTTGGAAGCGAACGACACGGCGATACCAGACGCGCCGGCGCGGCCGGTACGGCCGATACGGTGCACATAGTCCTCTGCGAACTTGGGCAGGTCGAAGTTGATGACGTGCGTGATGCCGGGCACGTCGATACCGCGCGCGGCGACATCGGTGGCGACCAGCACGCGCACGCTGCCTTTGCGCAGGTTGACCAGCGTGCGGTTACGCTCGCGCTGGTTCATGTCGCCGTGCAGAGCAGCAGCGGCATGACCCTGTGCGGACAGGCTGTCGGCCAGCATGTCGGCATCGCGCTTGGTGGCGGTGAACACCACGGCCTGGTTCAGATCCACATCACGCAACAGATGGTCGAGGATGCGGTTCTTGTGCGCCATATCGTCGGTGTACATCAGTTTCTGTTCGATGTTCTCGTGGCGGGCCTGAGTGGCGGTGATGCTGATGCGCTTGGGCGACTTCAACAGGCGCTGTGCCAGATTGCCGATCGCACCGTCCAGTGTGGCGGAGAACAGCAGGGTCTGGCGTGTCTTGGGCGTGGCAGCGGCGATGCGTTCCACATCGTCGATGAAACCCATGTCCAGCATGCGGTCGGCTTCGTCCAGCACCAGCATCTCCAGACGCGAGAAGTCGATACGGCCGCGTTCGATGTGGTCGATCAGACGGCCCGGTGTCGCCACCAGGATGTCAACCGGGCTGGACAGCAGCTTGTTCTGCAGCGGGTAGGGCATACCGCCGAGGATGCTCACAACCTTTACGCGCATGTTCTTGCCGTACTTGGTGGCGGCGTCGGACACTTGCTGTGCCAGTTCGCGGGTCGGGGTCAGCACCAGGATACGCGGGCCTTTGCTGCGCACGGCGGATTCGACCGACAGCTTTTGCAAAGCAGGCAGGATGAACGCGGCAGTCTTGCCGGTTCCTGTCTGGGCAGAGGCCATCAGGTCGTGACCGGCCAAGGCTTCAGGGATGGCTTGTTCCTGGATCGGGGAGGGGACGGTGTAACCCGCTTCCTGAACGGCCTTCAGGATGGACGGTGCCAGACCCAGCGTGTCAAAGGTGACGGTAGCGACGGCAGTCGCGGGAATAGCGGTGGCAATGATATTTTCAGACATGGTTGTTCCTTGATTTTTATAAGACACAGCGCATGCGTGGCCACAGGCCACACAATGGAAATCAGTAGGGGAGTACAGAAACCTCTACCGGCGCAAACAAACATCGTCGCTAACCGGTGAAGCTTGGCGCATCCGAAAATTACGGGATGCAGAGGGGTCAGGAAACGATGGACTCTATGCCGCCTGTGAAGCGGCAAGGCGCGCATTATACGGATGGGCGAAAGAATAGCCAGCTATATTTGAGTTTGCCCAAGACAGTGGCTGTTTGAGGGGGTAGTATCCGGCAAGGGGCAGGGATGATACGGACTTTCAGGGGGAGCTAGAGATGACGCGGATCGGGCTGGCGTTGGTCGCGTTGTTGCTGGTGGCGTGCGGAAAGCAGGAAGCCGCATACGAACCCGCTTTCAGTTCGCAGGCCGGTGATACCTTACATAAAGAATATGTAGTCGGTATCCACCCGCTGCACAATCCCAAACGACTGGTCGAGGTGTACGGCCCCATCATCGATCATCTCAATGCCAGCATCCCGCAGGCGCGCTTCAGGCTGGAAGCCTCGCGCAACTACGAAGAGTTCGACAAGAAGCTGTTCAGCGGATATTTCGATTTCGCCATGCCCAATCCCTACCAGACGGTACGCTCGCTCGAACACGGCTACCGCGTGTTCGGCAAGATGGGCGACGACGAACTGTTCCGCGGCATCATCCTGGTGCGGCGCGACAGCGCCATCCGCAAGGTGAGCGACCTCAAGGGCAAGAAGGTCGCCTATCCCGCGCTCACCGCGCTGGCCGCGACCATGATGCCGCAGTATTACCTGCACACCCACGGTCTGGACGTGAACCGCGACATCGAGAATATTTATGTTGGCTCGCAGGAATCTTCCATCCTGAACGTGTTGCGCGGCCACACCGCCGCCGGTGCGACCTGGCCGGTGCCGTGGATCACCTTCCAGCAGGAACATCCCGAGTTGGCGGCGCAACTGGAAGTAAAATGGCAGACCGAGACCCTGCCAAACAACGGTTGGGTGGTGCGCAAGGACGTGCCGCCCGAGATGGCGGTCGCGGTCGGCAAGGCGCTGGTCGGCCTGACGGACACTGAAGCGGGGCAGGCCATGGTGAAAAGGCTGGGCATCACCCGCTTCGAGTCTGCGAACGACGAGATATATGCGCAGGTGCGACTATATCTGGAGCGGTTCTCGGCGACCGTGCGCCATATCGAATACTGACCGTCATGAAAAGACACAACTTCATCACCGCGCTCTGGCGTGGCTCCATCCGCAGACAACTGGTTCTGGGCTTCGCCGTGGCTTCGCTAGTGCTGATGACGCTGTTCGGCTATCTGGTCCATATCCAGCAGCGCGACGCGCAATACCTGTCGTCGACCGAGCGCGCAGCCTCGCTGGCACATGCACTGTCCATCAGCAGCACCTCTTGGGTGTTGGCGAACGACTTGGCGGGCCTGCAGGAGGTAGTGCTGGGTTTCGCGCGTACCACAGACATGCGACGTGCCTTCTTCGTCAGCCCGCAGGGCGAGGTGCTTGCCTCGACCTCGCCGGCCGAGATCGGTTTCTACGTGACCGATGCGCTGAGTCGCGACATGCTCGCTTCGGCGGATCGCGACCAGCTGGTGCTGTTGGACCAGCGCAACCTGGTGGTGGTCGGTCATCCGGTGATCTTTAGCGGTCGCCATCTGGGCTGGGTGCGGGTGGAGATGACGCGCGATGCGGTGAACGCCAATCTGGAGGCGTTGACCAGCGCCTGGCTGGAGTTCGGTCTGTTCGCGATATTGATTGTTACGCTGGTCGCGATGTATCTGGCGCGGCGCATGACCCGCGGGCTGCACCACCTGATGTCGGTCGCGTCGGCGGTGGAGCAGGGACAGATCAAGCGCCGCGCCGATGTCGGCCGACGCGACGAGATCGGCACGCTGGCACGCCATCTTGATCGCATGTTGGACAGCATCGAACTGCAGAAGCGGAAGCTCAGCGAGAGCGAGGCGAAATACCGTTTCCTCGCCGACAACATCTCGGATGTGATCTGGGTGCTGAATCTGGAGACTCAGCAATGGGAATATGTGAGCCCCTCGGTCGTTAAACTTCTCCACTACAGTGCGGATGAGGCCATGACCCAGCCGCTTGAGCAGACGTTGACGACTGAATCATTCCGCAATGCGCAGACATGGATTGCGGAGCGCAGCCAAGCGTTTCTGGTCGATCGGGAAGATAGGGCCTATACCGAGGAGTTCGAGCAGGTGCGCCGCGACGGCAGCAGGGTCTGGACCGAAGTGACAGCCCATTTTGCGCACAACGCGAAGGGCGAGCTGATCCTGCTCGGTGTCACGCGTGACATCAGCGAACGCAAGAAGGCCGAGGAGCAGATCCGCAATCTGGCGTTCTATGATCATCTGACTCAGTTGCCCAACCGGCGCCTGCTGCTGGACCGTTTCGGGCTGGTCATCGCGGCGTGCAAGCGCAGCAAACGTTATGCCGCGCTGATGTTCATCGACCTCGACAATTTCAAGCCGCTCAACGATGAATACGGCCACGATGTGGGTGACCTGCTGCTGATCGAGGTGGCACACCGCATCACGGACTGTGTGCGTGAGGTGGATACCGTGGCACGCTTTGGCGGCGACGAGTTCGTGGTGATGTTGAACGAGATCAGCACTGACAGAGAAGTCTCCATGCAGCGGGCGTCGTACATCTCGGAGAAGATACGGCAGGCGCTGGCCGAGCCGTATCGCCTGCGCGTGGAGCGCCAGGACAGCGAACCGCTCATGGTCGAGCATCGCTGCACGGCCAGCATCGGCGTGGTGCTGTTCGACCGGCACTGCTCTTCCAGCGAAGATATGTTGCGTCTGGCGGACGACGCCATGTACCAGGCCAAGGAGGGCGGGCGCAACCAGGTGCGCTATCTGGAGCCGCGTCTGCCCGAGCAAAAGCACGCTTGAAATTCCCCGCAGTGTCCCCAGATACCGAGATGTCCTATTCGGTACCCCCTGAATCCTGTTCAACGATACATACGGAGAAAACATGACTGACAGCACGACCGTCAACCGCGAAACAATGGGCTTCCAGACCGAAGTCAAACAGCTTCTGCAGCTGATGATCCATTCCCTGTATTCCAACCGCGAGATATTCCTGCGCGAACTGGTCTCCAACGCTTCCGACGCCTGCGACAAGCTGCGCTTCGAAGGCCTGCACAACGACGCCCTGTACGAGAACGATTCCGAACTGGCCATCCGCATCGGCTATGACAAGGAAGCGCGCACGCTGACCATCGCCGACAACGGCATCGGCATGAACCGCGACGACGTCATCAACAACCTCGGCACCATCGCCAAGTCCGGCACGCGCGAATTCTTCGGCAAACTCTCCGGCGACCAGCAGAAGGACGCCAACCTGATCGGCCAGTTCGGCGTGGGTTTCTATTCCGCCTTCATCGTGGCCAACAAGGTGACTGTGGTCACCCGCCGCGCGGGCGAAAACGCCGATCAGGGCGTGCGCTGGGAATCCGACGGCGGCGGCGAGTTCGACATCGAGATGGTGGAGAAGGCGACACGCGGCACCGAGATCACCCTGCACCTGCGCGAAGACCAGGACGACCTGCTGGCCGGTTACAAACTGCGCGAGATCATCAAGAAGTATTCCAACCACATCGTGCAGCCCATCCTGATGCAGAAGGAAGAGTGGAAGGAAGGTAAGTACGAGACGCTGGACGAGGACGAGACCGTCAACCAGGCCACCGCGCTGTGGACGCAATCCAAGAACGACATCAGCGAAGCGCAGTATCAGGAATTCTACAAACACGTCGGCCATGACTACGACGACCCGCTGGCCTGGAGCCATGCCAAAGTCGAAGGCCGCCAGGAATACACGCAACTGCTGTACATCCCCAAGCACGCACCGTTCGACCTGTGGGACCGCAACGCGCGCCACGGCATCAAGCTTTACGTGCGCCGCGTGTTCATCATGGACGACGCCGAGCAGCTGATGCCGCTCTATCTGCGCTTCGTGCGCGGTGTGGTGGATTCCGCCGATCTGCCGCTCAACGTCTCGCGCGAGATTCTGCAAGAGTCCAAGGACATCGAAGCCATCCGCAAGGGCTGCACCGGCAAGGTGCTGGCACTGCTGGCCGACATGGCCGAGAAGGAACCGGAAAAATATGCCACCTTCTGGAAGGAGTTCGGCAAGGTGCTGAAAGAGGGCGTGGGTGAGGATTTTGCCAACAAGGACAAGATCGCCGGCCTGCTGCGCTTCGCTTCCACCAAGGCGGATACCAATGAAGAGACCGTCTCGTTCAAGGACTACATCGCCCGCATGAAGGACGGCCAGGACAAGATCTACTACGTCACCGCCGAGACCTTCAACGCCGCCAAGAACAGCCCGCACCTCGAAGTGTTCCGCAAGAAAGGTATCGAAGTGCTGCTGCTGTCCGATCGCGTGGACGAATGGGCGCTGAGCTACCTGACCGAGTTCGAAGGCATGCAACTGGCCTCCGTCGCCAAGGGCGGTCTCGACCTGGGCGCGCTGGAAGACGCCGCCGAGAAGCAGGAACAGGAGAAGCAGGCCGACGAACTCAAGCCGCTGCTCGACAAGATCAAGGCTAGTCTGGCCGACAAGGTCAAGGAAGTGCGCGTCACCCACCGCCTCACCGACAGCCCGGCTTGTCTGGTCGCCGACGCCAACGACATGAGCGCCAACCTCGCACGCATGCTCAAAGCCGCCGGCCAGAACGCGCCGATGTCGCAACCCATCCTTGAGATCAACCCCACCCATCCGGTGGTGCTGCGCCTCAAGGGTGAGGAACAGCGCTTCGACGACTGGGCTGCCGTGCTGTTCGACCAGGCCCTGCTCGCCGAAGGCGGCCAGCTCGACGACCCGGCCAGCTTCGTCAAACGCGTCAACCAGTTGATGCTGGAGATGGGCAAGTAAGCGGCAGGTCGTTACGCATCAAACAAAACGGGCATCTGCGGATGCCCGTTTTTATTTGCGAAGCTGCCTCGGTTTTGTTCTAACATCTCAAGCAACGGTCTTGCTGACCATGCAATAGGAGTGTTCGAGATGAACAGATCGCGCCGCCGCTTGCTTAAACAACTGACTGCGCTGGGGCTGCTGGCCGGTGCGGGTATCCCCGGTCTGATCCGCGATGCACTCGCTGCCGGGAACTATCCGGTCATACAGGGCATGCACAAGATCAAGGGGGAGGTCCGCATCAACGGCAAACTGGCCCGTGAGGGGCAGCCCGTGTTGCCGGGCGACAAGGTCACCACCGGTGCGAACGGTGAAGCTATCTATGTCATAGACGGTAATGCCTTTTTGCAACGCAGCAACAGCGTGGTGCATTTCGGCAAGGACGCGGCCAAGGAATTCTTCCGCGTCGTCAGCGGCCGGATACTCTCGGTGTTCGAGCGCGGCGAGAAACGGTTGGTGGTGCCCACTGCCGCCATTGGTATCCGTGGCACCGCATGCTATATCGAGGCCGAGCCGAAGAAAGTGTATTTCTGTCTCTGCTACGGTACCGCCGAGGTCGAGCCGACCGCGGAGCCCGGAAGGGTGGAGCGCATCAAGACCCAACACCACGACCACCCCATCTACATCCATCACGACACGGGCATGCCATCCATGGCGAATGCCACGGTCGCCAACCATACCGACGACGAGCTGATCATGCTGGAATGGATGAACCGTCGCAGGCCGCCGTTCTATGGGCTGGGTTTGACGGCGTACTGATGCCGTTCGGCGTGAGCGGGTTTATTGAGTCTCGTGAGGGTTAGAGAAAACCATCCCAAGGGCAGTTTTCATGTCTGCATCAAGCGTCTTGACACCTTTGATGTAGAACGGCCCTCCTTTTTGCCAGTGCGTCCGGAAGTTGGCCAAGGACGTCGTTGAATCTTGCGCTGTCACACGGATTTCCAGAATGACCTCCGTTCCGCCTTCGATCAGCGAGGGAAGGCCGATCATTAGTCTGGGACCGAGTTCGCGGACGACCAGAAGAATCACCCTGTTCGGCGCCTCGCCCGCCTCGTGCGCCATCGCCAGGATTTGTGCATCGGTCAATCGTTCATGCTGAGCCGGAAGTGCGACGCGGCGGATGGCAAGCGTTTTGATGCAAGACTGCGCCTTGAAATATTGCTCGATCCCGCGCAAGGCTGCGGCTTCCCGAAGCGGCGGCTCTTTTTGGTCGGGCCGCCACTTCGGGCTCCATAGGACCGTGATCGAAGTGCCTGGGCTTTCAGCATTGCAAAGGGGGTGTTGGAGCGGCGATCCGGTGGACTGGATCGTGGTGGTGGCGCAACCCGCGAGTAAGCCGGCGGCGGCAAGGAAAATGCTTCGTTGCAGGAAAGTATTCAACTGCGGGCCTTGCGCTATGTTCAAGCGAGGGCGATGCGATCCAGATACCGCGCCCGATAAAGCAATCGCGGCTGTTGCGCATCATCGGTGAAAGCGTTGCGGTCGTGCAGGACGTTGTTGCAGAGCAGGCCCATGCCGGGTTGCAAACGGGTGTGGAACACTTGCGGGACGTCGGAGGCGAGCAGGGCTTCCAGTGCGGCGACGGCGGCTTGGGTGGCAGGGTCGTCTTTCCATTCTATACTGCGCGTGCGTGCGGTGTAGCGCATGTGCAGGTTGCCTTGCGCATCGACCGAGAACACGGGGCCGCGCTGGGCGGGGCGCACGCCGTCATTCTCATCCACTCGTTCGGGGATGGTCATCGCATCGGGGCGCATCAGTGCGGCGATGTGCGCGGGGTTCTCGTCGCGCAACTTCAGGTAGCACAGCTCGTGGTCCATCAAGCGGTTCTCACCACCGCTGGCGGCATCACGCACGCAGTGCAGCACCATGGCGCGTATCTGTCGTTCCGGCGGGTTGTAGTAGCCGTCGGTGTGCCACTTGATGGGTTTGTCGGTGTAGGGGATGTAATGCTTGCGCGTGCCGCCGTCGAACACACGGATGGATGACACACCATCCTCGCCGGCCAGCCAGTTGGCATCCAGCTGGTTCAGGCCGAATTGCGTGCCCAGCTTGCGCAGGATGTCGCTGTCTTCTTCCAGCATGGGGCTGGCGTAGATGGCCATGTTGCAATTATTGATGCGTGTAGCCAGTGCTTCGCGTTCGCTTGCGCTGAGGGCGCGCGGGTCTTTGACTTCGACGATGAGGTCGGCTGCGGTGCGTGGTGCACTGGCCAGCTTGGCGTCGCGCCAGCGCTGGTAGGTGTCGTCATCGGCGAGGTCGAAGTGGCTGCTCATTCAGTCTCCGCTGGTACCGCTGCGCCGGCGCGCCGGGCGGGGTTCTTCTTCCCACAGGCCGCGCAGCGTCTTCTCTACCAGTTTCACGGAATCCGGTGCTTCAAAGCTGATCATCGGGTCGATGATCCACTTGGCGTCTTCTTCGCTCAGGATCTGGCTGATGCAGTAAGCGAGGAAACGATAGAAGCCGTAGTCGGGGCCGTTCTCGTCGTAGTCGAAATCGGCATATTCACCGGCACGGCGGTTGAGCAGGTCGATGAAGTCCTGCTTGCAGGTCTTCTGATCGATCTCCAGCAAACGGCTGCGGTTCTCGGCATAGGTCTCACCCGTGCGATTCGCCAGATTGCCGGTGAATATCTGCCGGTCTTCTGCGGAGAGCTTGCGATAGGCGAGACGATCCGCGACGAGGATGAGGAACACCAGATACTCGGCGAGGAAATCCAGATACTGCGGCCCGACCTCGATGGCGAAGTCGTCCTTGCGCGTGCGGCGCAAGGAGGCATCGGCGATACGCCACAGCGTGAAGGCGAGCGCGTCCGATATCTCCTGCGGCGTACGCTCCCGGCCATCCTTGAACCAGTTGCTCTTGATGCGGATGGCGACGTGCGCCTTATCCCTTGCGGATGTAGAACTCATGCACGCCTGCCGCAGTTTCAAGGGTCTCCAGCACGGTCATGCCGGTGCTCGCTGCCCAGCCTTCGATGTCCGAAGCCACGCCCGGACAATCGCTGACCAGCTTGAGCACTTCGTTCGCCTGCATGCCGTTCAACAATTTCTTGGCCTCGACGATGGGGCCGGGGCAGACCGCGCCACGGATATCCAGCGAGACGTGCGCATGCGGGTGTTTCGCGCTCTTGCCGCCTTTCTGGATGTGATAACCGGTACTGCCGCCATCCATCTTTTCGGTCTTGATGACCGAATTTCCGGTCAACTCTGCCCAGGAGAACAGGTCGTCCGGCGTGCCGGGGCAGTTGGAGATCAGCAGCAACACCTGGCCGGGGTTAAGCTCGTCGACCATGCGCTTGGCACCGATCAGCGGCTTGGGGCAGGACAGCCCCTTCATGTCCAGCACTACATGCACGTTATCCATCATTTCGTTCTCCTTAGTAGCCGCCCTTACCGTAGGGCTGGGGCAGGCCTGCGACCTTGGCGGCCTGCTTGGCCGGGCCGGTGGGGAACAGATCATACAGCGCCTTGCTGTCGGCCTCCGCCCAGAATTCGTTCACGCCTTTGAGCATGTTGCGGAAGTTCGGGGTGTGTCCCTCTTCACGATATTGTTCGCGCATGTAGTTGACGATCTCCCAGTGTTTCGGGGTCAGCTCGATGCCTTCGGCAGCGGCGATCACGCCCACCACTTCCTCGCTGTAATCCGGCTCCAGCAGGAAGCCGTCATCATCGGTTGCAAGTTCGTTACCAGCTACTTCGTATCCCATCTTCAAGCTCCTTATATTTTAAGAAACAACTACAACAAAACATGTCCGCGAAAATCACCAACCATCATGGCTTGGCCCGACTTCGTGGACGCCCGAATCTTTGCTTCACTCCAAACCGGAGATGACCTTGTACGGCACGAAGATGCCGCACCCCAGATTGCGTGCCGTTCCCATGCCGGCATACTGGACACGCAAGGAATCTTCCGGCTTCAGATCGTGCATCACCAGACTGAAGCCGCTGATGGCTTGCCGGTCGGTATTCAAACTGTGGTACCTGCCGCAGATCAGCTTGCTGCTGACTTCCAATGCGGCCAGCGCGGCATCTACCATCTCCATGAACTCGGCTTCGTCGCTGGGCCCGACCACCAGATGTGCATGCAGGGTGGAGTAGGGCTGGATCTCGCGCGTCTTGCCCTGGCCCAGGCGTAGCGTACCGGCGCCGATCTGCAGTTCCTGTCCGGACAGGGTCTGTGCCGCGTCCAGCATGGCCAGCGGCAGGCGCAGTGCCAGCTTGGCCCGTTTGGGCAGCAGCAGTTCGCCGCTGTTGTTCGGGCCGCGCAAGGGGATGACGCCCACTTCTGTGCTTTCGGCCAGTGCGGGGGCGATGCGCAGCAAGGCTTCCCACAGCTTATGGGGATAGTCGGCGGGGATGCTTACGCCGTGCAGGTCGAAGCTGAGCTCGATCGCGCTCATGCCTGTTGCTGGGCGTTGGCCCAGTCCTGCATGACGGTCGCCCATTTGGCTGCCGTGGCAGGGTCGATGTCGAATATGGTGAAACGCTTGCCTTCGCGGATGCGGACGCGCAGCATGTTCAAGCCACCTTCGTCATGATCGACATGCTGTAGTTCGATCTGCTGTTTGCCGATCGGCGCGGTGAACTGTTCGAGTACAGTGATATGTGCCATGGCTTTCCTGTGTGGGTTTCCCGCGCGTCTTATTAAGTGAAGCGGGCGATGGGGCGAGTCTAGCCGCAATGCCCCCTGCAATGGAATACTACCGGGGAAGGTAAAAGCACCCCCCATTAGAGTTACCTAACATACCCGCTCAGGGTGATGGTTTGCCGGGGGGCTCCCTCGTAATATGCTCAACCATTAGAAACCGGGACGAAGAGCCCGGACATGATCAACCAACCCTGCCGAGCACTGCATAAGCCAGAGGCACAGCAAATCGAAAGGAAAGACATTATGGCCAAGAAGATGCATGACACGCCCAACCTGGATCAACTGGAGTCCGGCCCTTGGCCCAGTTTCGTAACTGGCCTGAAACACCTGGCTCAGGACAAGGACTATGTGGTTGACCTGCTGGGTCAGCTGGAAGAGTCCTACAAGACCAAGAAGGGTTACTGGAAGGGCGGCACAGTCGGCGTGTTCGGTTACGGTGGCGGTGTGATCCCGCGCTTCACCGAGCTGAAGAACGCAGACGGCACCCCCAAGTTCCCTGATGCAGCCGAATTCCACACCCTGCGCATCATGCCGCCACCCGGCATGCACTACGATACCGACACCCTGCGCAAGTTCTGCGACATCTGGGAAGAGCATGGTTCCGGCCTGATCGCTTTCCACGGCCAGTCCGGCGACATCATGTTCCAGGGTGCGACCACAGAGAACGTGCAAAAGTCCTTCGACGAGTTCAATGAGATGGGCTTCGACCTCGGCGGCGCCGGTCCTGCTGTGCGTACCTCCATGTCTTGTGTGGGTGCTGCCCGTTGCGAGCAGTCCTGCTACAACGAAGCGCAAGCGCACCGCGCCGTGCTGAACACCTTCCTCGACGATATCCATCGTCCTTCGCTGCCATACAAGTTCAAGTTCAAGTTCTCGGGTTGCCCGAACGACTGCATGAACTCGGTGCAGCGCGCTGACATGGCCGTGATCGGCACTTGGCGCGACAACATCCGCACCGACGAAGGTCTGGCCAAGACATGGTTCGCCAAGCACGGCATGGACGAGCTGGTGAACGACGTCGTGGCACGTTGCCCGACCAAGGCGTTCCAGGTCAAAGAGCTGTCCAAGATCAAGGCCGGCGAGCATACCTCCACTGTGGCGGTGAATGCCACCCACGGCATCGAGATCAGCAACCAGGACTGCGTACGCTGCATGCACTGCATCAACGTCATGACCGGCGCTTTGGCACCGGGCAAGGACAAGGGCGCGACCGTGCTGGTCGGCGGCAAGAGCCACCTGAAGATCGGCGGCCTGATGGGCACCGTGGTGCTGCCGTTCATCAAGCTGGAAACCGAAGAGGAAGTGGAGAAGCTGGTCGATTTCGCACAGCGCACCATCGACTTCTTCGCCGAGAACGCACTGGAGCACGAGCGTACCGGCGAGATGATCGAGCGTATCGGTCTGACCAACTTCCTCGATGCTCTGGAAGTCGATGTCGATGCATCCATGATCAATTCGCCGCGCATGAACCCCTACGTCCGTACCGACGGTTGGGACGACGAAGTCGCCAAGATCAACGCCAAGAAGCAAGCAGCCTGAGGAGATAGAAGATGAATCAAGCCGTCCAAGCCGCACCCGCAGCAAAGCGCAAGCCGAAGGAGACCGGTGTTCCGGAGAACACCAAGTATCTACACCCGACGCTGCTGAAGAACTATGGCAACTGGCGTTATCACGACCGTCCGCGTCCGGGCGTGCTGCATCACGTGGCACACAGCGGCGACGAAGTATGGTCAGTGCGCGCCGGCACCCAGCGTCAGATGGACGTCTATACCATCCGCAAGCTGTGTGACATCGCCGACAACTTCGCCGAAGGCCGCGTGCGCTTCACGATCCGCTCCAACATCGAGTACATCGTGTCGGACGAGAAGAAGGTTGCACCGCTGATCGCCGAACTGGAGAAGAATGGCTTCCCGGTCGGTGGTACCGGTAACTCGGTCACCATGATCGCCCACACCCAGGGTTGGTTGCACTGCGACATCCCCGGCACCGACGCTTCCGGCGTGGTGAAGGCGCTGATGGACGATCTGTATGAAGAGTTCCGTCGCGAAGAGATGCCTAACCGCGTGCACCTGTCCACTTCCTGCTGCGAGATCAACTGCGGCGGTCAGGCCGACCTGGCCATCATCGTGCAGCACACCAAGCCGCCGGTCATCAACCATGATCTGGTCGCCAACGTGTGCGAACGTCCGACTGTGGTGGCACGCTGCCCGGTTGCGGCGATCCGCCCGGCCATGGTCAACGGCAAGCCTTCGTTGGAGATCGACGAGGCCAAGTGTATGTGCTGCGGTGCTTGCTATCCCCCGTGCCCGCCGATGCAGATCAACGACCCGGAATTCTCCAAGCTGGCCATCTGGGTCGGCGGCAAGAACTCCAATGCACGCGGCAAGCCCACCTTCATGAAGATGGTCGCTGCCGGTCTGCCCAACAATCCGCCGCGCTGGCCAGAAGTCGGTGCCGCGGTGAAGAACATCCTCACCGTGTACAAGGAAGATGCGCGTCCTTGGGAGCGTATCGCCGACTGGATCGACCGTATCGGCTGGCCGCGTTTCTTCGAGAAGACCGGTCTGCCGTTCACCAAGTACCTGATCGACGACTGGCGCGGTTCGCGTTACAACCTGAACGCTTCGGCACATATCCGTTTCTGAGCGAGGTGACTGAATGAAGTTCGGGATCGTAGTCAACGAAGGGCCGTACCAGCATCAGGCGAGCGATTCCGCTTACCTGTTCGCCAAAGCGGCCATCGCAGCAGGGCATGAAGTGTGGCGTGTGTTCTTCTATCACGACGGCGTGAACAACGCCTCGCGTCTGACCGAGCCGCCGCAGGACGACCGCAACATCGTCAACCGCTGGACAAAACTGGCGGAAGATCACAAGGTCGACCTGGTGGTGTGCGTGGCGGCGGCATTGCGTCGCGGCATCAAGGAAGAGAATCTGGCGCAGGGCTTCCGCATCTCGGGTCTGGGGCAACTGGTCGAGTCCGGTATCAAGTGCGACCGTCTGGTCACCTTCGGCGATTGAGGAGAACGATATGAGTGACAACAAGAAATTCATGTTCGTGAACCGCAAGGCGCCTTACGGCACGATCTACGCACTGGAATCGCTGGAAGTGGTGCTGATCACCGCCGCCTTCGACCAGGATGTCTCGCTGGCTTTCCTCGACGACGGTATCTACCAGTTGAAGAAGGGCATGCAGACCAAGGGCATCGAGACCAAGAACTTCTCGCCCACCTATCGTGCATTGGAAGACTACGACGTCGAGAAGCTGTATGTCGAAAAGGAAGCGATGGAAGCACGCGGCCTGAGCGAAGACGACCTCATCGTCGGCGTCACCGTGCTGAACCGTGCCGAGATGGGCAAACTGATGGACGAGCAAGACGTCGTCCTGAGTTTCTAAGGGGGAGAACATGCTACATATCGTGAACAAATCCCCGTTGACCAGCGGCACGCTGGAAAGCTGCCTGAACACCATGGTCGACGGCGGCGATGTCCTGCTGATCGAAGACGCGGTGTATGCCGCGACTGCCGGCAGCGCCTTTGAATCCAAGCTGAGCGCAGCCATGGGCCGTTGCAAGGTGCATGTGCTGATGCCCGACCTTGAGGCGCGCGGCCTGGGCGATCGCCTGCTCGCGGGCGTGTCACCGGTCGACTATGCGGGATTCGTCGGACTGACGGTCAGCAACAAGAATTGCCAATCCTGGCTGTAACAAATCGCGTTGCGATACGGTTCGTTGCCTCCCCGCAAGGGGAAGCGCGGAATGAGGGAAGAGTAGTCAGCAGCAACCATTATTCATAGAAGGAGATACAACATGGCTAGCATCGAAGTCGGCGGCAAGAGCTACGAAACGGACGAAGAAGGATATCTGGTCAATCTGGGCGAGTGGAATGCGGAAGTTGCAGACTACATTGCCAAGACCGAGAGCATCGATATGACCGATCAGCACTGGGAAGTGATCAACTTCCTGCGCGAGTATTTCGACGAATATCAGATCGCACCCGCAGTGCGCGTGCTGACCAAGGCGATCGGCAAGAAGCTGGGCGCCGAGAAGGGCAACAGCGAGTACCTGTACGGTCTGTTCCCGTACGGTCCAGGCAAGCAGGCATGCAAGATCGCCGGTCTGCCCAAGCCTACCGGTTGCGTTTGATCTGAATCCGGCAGGGTGACCACACGATGAGCGTTCTCTTCGCAATCCTGTTCTATCTCGCGACGTTGGTGTTCGTCGTGGGGTTGCTCTCCCGTATCAGTCTCTATGCGCGCACGCCCGCGCCGCTGAAGATTCCCACTACGCCTGCACCGACCACCAAGACTGGTGTGGTATTCCGCTTGACGCGTGAAGTGGTGTTCTTCGAAAGTCTGTTCAAAGCCAATCTGTGGACCTGGGCCATGGGATGGTTGTTCCACGCCAGCCTGTTGCTGGTCACCCTGCGCCATCTGCGCTATTTCACCGATCCCGTCTGGGGTTGGGTCGCATTCATCCAGCCGTTCGGCATCTATGCAGGCATCACCATGCTGCTGGGCCTGTGCGGGCTGTGGGTACGCCGCCTGTTCGTCGAGCGCATCCGTTATATCTCCACACCGTCCGACCATCTGTGGCTGGTGTTGCTGATCGTCATCGCGGTCTCCGGCCTGCTGATGCAATTCGTCTCGCACACCGACGTGGTCGGCGTGAAGACCTATTTCCTCGGTCTGCTGAGTTTCGATATCGGCACCCTGCCGGCGGACGGTCTGCTGCTGTTGCACCTGTTCCTCGTTTTCGCACTCCTGGCGCTCTTCCCTCTAAGCAAGCTGTTACATGCACCAGGAGTCTTTTTTTCGCCCACTCGCAATCAGACCGACAATCCGCGCGAGCATCGTCATCTGAGTGCATGGGCCGGCAAGTTGGAATCGGAGAAATAAGATGGCTGACATCACCGCACCAGCCTATCGCACCATACCCATCATCCCCGCGCTGAAGCCGGGTGCGATGGAAGGCAAGGGCCCATTCATCGCCAACGACAAGCACCAGGAAGCGCTGGGATTCCCCGGTCAACTGGTGGACGACTGGCACGACAAGGCCATCGCCAAGATGGGTGATCTGCTGGGCAAGTTCCGCTCGCTGCGCGTGTACATGGATGCCTGTGTGCATTGCGGCGCATGTTCCGACAAGTGCCATTACTTCATCGGCACGCAGGACCCGAAGAACATGCCGGTCGCGCGTCAGGACCTGATGCGCAGCATCTACCGCCGTTACTTCACCCTCGCAGGCAAGTTCTTCCCCAAGCTGGTCGGCGCGCGCGACCTGACGCGTGAAGTGCTGGACGAGTGGTACAACTACTATCACCAGTGTTCCGAATGCCGCCGTTGCTCGGTGTTCTGCCCATACGGCATCGACACTGCTGAGATCACCATGGCCGCGCGCGAGATCCTCGCTTCGGTCGGCATGGGCCAGAAGTATTCCAACGAGATCATCGCCAAGGTGCACAAGATCGGCAACAACCTCGGTCTGCCCGAGCCTGCGCTGGTCGACACGCTGGAAGGTCTGGAAGAGGACGTCAAGGAAGATACCGGACTCGATATCAAATTCCCGGTGGACGTGAAAGGCGCGGAAGTGCTGCTGATCACGCCGTCCGCCGACTTCTTCGCGGAGCCGCACATCGACGGCCTGATCGGCTACGCCAAGGTGTTCCATGCCTCAGGCACCAGCTGGACGCTGTCCTCGATGGCTTCCGAGGGCGCCAACTTCGGCATGTTCATCGGTAACTACGAGCAGTTGCGCAAGATCGCTTTGCGCATCCGCGAGGCCGCGCTGGAACTGGGCGTGAAACGTATCGTGGTGGGCGAGTGCGGCCATGCATGGCGCGTCGCGTACAGTTTCTGGAATACGCTGAGCGGCGTGGGCGATGGTGCGGACGAGACCGACCGCTTCGCACAGATGTTGCAGAAGCAGCTCGATCACCGTTACAAGCAGCCTACCCATATCTGCGAGTTCACCTGGGATCTGATCCAGCGCGACGCGCTGAAGTTCGACAAGTCCAAGAACGACCAATTCGTCATCACCATGCACGACTCGTGCAACGTGGCACGCGGTTCGCGCATGGGTGACCTGCCGGGCGGACAGTTCGAGATCCCGCGCAACATCATCAAGACGGTGGCCAACAACTTCGTCGAGATGGACGCGAACACCACGCGCGAACGCACATTCTGCTGCGGCGGCGGCGGCGGTCTGCTCACCGACGACCTGATGGAGCTGCGCGTGAAGGGTGCCTTGCCGCGTATGGAAGTATTGAATCAGGCAGTGCAAGAACACGGTGTGAACTACATGGCGGCCATCTGCGCCATCTGCAAGACACAGTTTTCAAAGATCATGCCCGTCTACGGTTTCGACCGAAAGATGGTGGGCGGTGTACACCAGTTGGTCAGTAACGCGATCATCTTGGGCGATAAGTAACTTCAATCTGGAGGCATAGCGATGTCGGCAACAATTGATACCCCACAAAATCTGACTTTCCGTCGATACAAGGACGGCGACAGCAAGGTGCGTCGCTGGAACGAAAAGATCTTCCAGGCCAGCTTCTCCTACAAGTGCCCGACCTATATCCAATCCACGCCGCCGTGCCAGGGTAGCTGCCCGGCCGGTGAAGACATCCGTGGCTATCTGGGCATCGTGCGTGGCACCGAGAAAGTGCCTAACGGTGCCGACGGCAAGCCAGTCATGCCGTGGCAGGAATATGCATGGCGTCGCCTGACCGAGGCCAACCCGTTCCCGTCGGTGATGGGTCGTGTCTGCCCGGCACCTTGCGAATCCGGTTGCAACCGCAACGAAGTGGAAGACCATGTCGGTATCAACTCGGTCGAGCATTTCCTCGGCGAATACGCGATCGCCAACAAGCTGAAGTTCAACAAGCCGAACGTTGCCTCAACAGGCAAGAAGGTCGCTGTTCTGGGCGGTGGGCCGGCCGGTCTGTCGGTCGCCTATCAGCTCACGCTGAAGGGCCATGAAGTCACCATCTTCGACGACCATGAGTTCCTCGGCGGCATGATGCGTTACGGCATCCCCGGTTTCCGTACCCCGCGCGACGTGCTGGACGCAGAGATCCAGCGCATCATCGATCTGGGTGTGAAGACCCGCATGAAATGCCACGTCGGCAAGGACGTCACACTGGAGCAGATCCGCAAGGAGTTCGATGCGGTGTTCCTGGGGATGGGCGCACAAGCCGGTCGTGCTTTGCCTATCGCCGATTCCGATGCACCGAACGTGGTAACTGCGACCGCCTTCCTGAAGGCGTTCAACGACGGCCGTCTGCAGCACGTCGGCAAACGCGTGGTCGTGGTCGGCGGTGGTGACACCTCCATCGACGTGGCGACAGTCGCCCGTCGTCTGGGTCACATCAGCCAGGCCAACCCGACCGACACCGAGCTGGCCATCACCGGTCAACTGGCGCATGACGTCGCCGAGATCTCGGCCAAGGAAGGCGCGATGGTCACGCTGACCTCCGTGTTCCCCATCGACAAGATGCAGGCCAACAAGCACGAGATCGAGCAGGCGCTGGCTGAAGGCATCGCCATCAAGGGCGGGCTGGTGCCTATCGGCGTCGTGCGCGATGCGAACGGTCGTGCCACTGCACTGCGCGTGATGCAGTGCGAGGCCAAGTTCGTCTCTGGCCGTCTGGAGATCAAGAACGTGGAAGGCAGCGAGCAGGACATCGAAGCCGACCTGATCGTGTCCGCCATCGGACAGGCGGTGGACTTCACCGGTCTGGAAGAATTCAACAACGGCAAGGGCGCGGTCTCCACCGACCGCAACTATGTGGTCAACGGTAAGCCGGGCGTATTCGCAGGCGGTGACGTGATCCGTCCGCACCTGTTGACCACGGCCATCGGTCACGGCTCCATCGCTGCCGATGGCATCCACAACTTCCTGCTGGGCATCGATCTGGAGAAGCGTCCCAAGATCGACGCGCACCAGTTCGACCTGATGCGCAAGATGGCGGAGAAGGGGCTTGAGATCAAGGAAGCTACCGAGCCACTGCGCGGCACCTGCGACACCAACGTCGCCGTGCACAACTTCGACAACCGTTCGGACCGTTACATCATTCCGCACGACAAGCTGTTCCTGGGTCATTTCGGTTTCACACCGCGCAAGCAGCGTCACATCATCACGCTGGACGAGCAGACCGCACTGGGTAACTTCGAAGAGCGTCTGAATCCGCTGGCCGAAACGGATGCCGTGGCCGAAGCCAAGCGCTGCATGAGCTGCGGCATGTGCTTCGAGTGCGACAACTGTGTGGTGTACTGCCCGCAGACCGCCGTGTATCGCGTGAAGAAGACCGAATCGACGCTCGGCCGTTACGTCGCCACCGACTACGACAAGTGCATCGGTTGCCATATCTGCGCCGACGTGTGTCCGACCGGTTACATCCAGATGGGTCTGGGTGAGTGATGAAGCTGCTCGTATCCCTGTTGCTGACTTTGTGTGTCTCACTGGCCTGGGCCGGTGAGGCGGCATCACCCAAGCTGGATATCGGCAAGGGCGGACAGTGCGTGGAAGATACGCAGTGGATGCGCAAGAACCACATGCACCTGCTCAAGCACGAACGCGACGACGCTGTGCGTCTTGGCATCCGTGACGAGAAGCACAGTCTGAAGACCTGCATCGAATGTCATGCCAGCACCAAGGATGACAGCGTGACCGCGCGTGCCGACAGCTTCTGCGTCGGTTGTCACAAGTATGAAGCGGTCAAGCTGGATTGCTTCGAGTGTCATTCCGGCACGCGCAAGAGTGCGTGGTTGCAACAGAGGAACGCCAAATGAGCGACATGGATATGGATCGTCGTAACTTCCTCAAGACCTCGGTCGGCGCGGCGGCTGTCGCGATTGCGCCGGGGATGCTGTTGTACTCGGTCGCGCAGGCCAAGAGCGAAGGTGCCAGCAGCAAGGTCCGCTGGGGCATGCTGATCGACACCAACCAGTGCAAACCCGGCTGCAACGATTGCGTCACCGCCTGCAACCGCGAGAACGGACTGTCCGGCGAGACCAAGTCCACCGACTCGCAATGGATACGCAAGATCGACATCAAGGACATCAGCACGGGACGCGAGATATCGCTGCCGATGATGTGCCAGCACTGCGAGGATCCACCCTGCGTGGACGTGTGCCCGACCAACGCTTCCATGAAGCGCGCCGACGGCATCGTGCTGGTGGACAAACACCGCTGTATCGGCTGCCGTTATTGCATGATGGCCTGCCCGTACAAGGCGCGTTCCTTCGTGCACGAAGCGCTGACCGACCAGAATCCGGATGTGCCGCGCGGCAAGGGCACCGTCGAGAGTTGCACGCTGTGCGTGCACCGTATCGATGTGGGCGGCAAGCCGGCCTGTTCGGAAGCCTGCCCGAACAAGGCGATCGTGTTCGGCGATCTGAACGATGAGAACAGCGAGATCGCCCAAAAGGTGCGCAGCGTGGCATCGGTGCAGGTGCGTGCCGATCTGCGTCTGAACCCCGGCGTCCGTTACCAGGGAATATGACCATGTCTTCTACACCCACCCTCGAATCCCTGCACTTCAAGAACCGTCTGTACTGGCTGTTGCTCGCCATCGGCGGTCTGGTCGTTGCGGCCGGAATGTATGCCGTGCACCTGATGGAGCATCACGGCCACATCATCACCGGCATGAACAACCAGATCGTATGGGGCATGCCGCATGTGTTCGCCATCTTCCTGATCGTGGCCGCTTCCGGCGTGCTGAACGTCGCGTCCATCGGTTCCGTGTTCGGCAAGGCTATCTACAAGGCGCGCGCACCACTGGCCAGCCTGTTGTCCATCGCAATGCTGGTGGGCGGTCTGACCGTGCTGATGCTGGACCTCGGCCGTCCCGACCGCATCATCGTTGCCGCCACGAACTACAACCTGACCTCGGTGTTCGCCTGGAACGTGTTGCTGTATTCCGGCATGGTGGGTCTGGTCGTGGTCTATCTGTGGACCATGATGGAACGCCGCATGAACCCCTACAACAAGGTCGCCGGCATCGGCGTGTTCGTGTGGCGCTTCGTGCTGACCACCGGTACCGGCCTGATCTTCGCCTTCCTCACCGCACGCCAGGCCTACGGTTCGGCGCTGTTGCCACCGATGTTCATCGTGCTGTCGTTTGCATGGGGCATGGCGGTGTTCCATCTGGTGCAGACCAGCATCTACATGTGGAACGAGAAGGTCATCGATTCGTCCATCTTGCAGCGCAAGAAACATCTGCTCGGTGTGTTCGTGCTCGGTTCGTTGTACATGGTCGCCACTTACCACCTGACCAACGCCTATTTCTCGCAGCAACAGGGATTCGAACGCTTCATCCTGATGGACGGTGGTATCTATCCGTCGCTGTTCTGGTGGGGCTATGTGTTGCTGGGCAACATCGTGCCGCTGGCCTTGTTGTACACGCCGAGCATCCGGCGCGACCGCTGGGCGGCGTTAGCGGCCTTGTTGATCATCCTCGGCGGGTTCGCGCTGCTGTACGTGTTCATCATCGGTGGACAGGCTTGGCCGCTCAACCTGTTCCCCGGTTATGAAGTGACCAGTACCTTCGCCGACGGTCAGATCGCTGCCTACAGCCCTTCGATCTACGAGTTCCTGCTGGGGCTGGCTGGATTGTCGATCGCCTTCCTCATCACCACCGTCAGCGTACGCGTGCTGAACTTCATGCCGCAGGACAAACCGTATATCGCGGATTGATCCAGCAGGAAAGGCTGCCATGAACCGAATGCTGATCTCGGCAGCACACAAATCCTCCGGCAAGACCATGGTCAGTATCGGCCTGTGCGCGGCGCTCGCCGCGCGCGGCCATGCTGTGCAACCGTTCAAGAAAGGGCCGGACTACATCGATCCGATGTGGCTGGGTCAGGCCGCCGGCCATGCCTGTCGCAACCTCGACCTGTACCTTATGGAGAACGACGATGTGGTCGCCACCTTCGCGCGCCATGCATCCGAGGTGAATCTGGTCGAGGGCAACAAGGGCTTGTACGACGGTCTGGCGCTGGATGGCAGCAACAGCAATGCTGCGCTGGCCAAGTTGCTCGATCTGCCGGTGATACTGGTGATCGACGCGCGCGGCATGACACGCGGCATCGCGCCGCTGATCCTCGGTTATAAGGCGTTCGACAAGGACATCAACATCGCCGGTGTCGTCCTCAACAATCTGGGCGGAAAGCGTCACGAATCCAAGCTGCGCGAGGTCATCGAGCATTACACCGACGTGCCGGTGATCGGTGCCATCCAGCATGACGAACGCCTGTCCATCATCGAGCGCCATCTGGGCCTGATGCCCAGCAACGAATCGCATGTGGCCAATGCCAAGATCAAACAGATCGGCGAGGCCATCGCCGAGCAGGTCGATCTGGACAAGTTGCTGGCGTTGACCAAAAAAGAGCCGTTGCCCGTTCCGCACAAGGCGCTGGTGAGTGCCTTGCCCTGCGGCGACAAGGTACGCATAGCCATCGCGCGTGACCGTGCTTTCGGTTTCTATTACGCCGACGACCTCGATGCGCTGGCTGCGGCCGGTGCCGAGTTGGTGCCGTTCGATGCACTGCGCGACGCGCAGCTACCCGAGGTGGACGGCCTGTACATCGGCGGCGGTTTCCCCGAGACCTGTGCCGCCGAACTGGAAGCAAACACGGCGCTGCGCGGCGAGATCCGGCAGGCCATCGCCGGCGGTATGCCGGCCTATGCCGAGTGCGGCGGCCTGATGTATCTGTCGCGCAGCATCGCCTACGAAGGCCGCAGCTTCGACATGGTCGGCGCCATCCCCGGTGATGTGAAGATGCACGCCAAGCCCATCGGTCGCGGCTACGTGCACCTGCAGGAAAACGCGGAACATCCCTGGCCGCGCCCTGATGCGCCAGCCAAACAGATCAAGGCACACGAGTTCCACTATTCGAGTCTGGAGAACCTTCCGCCCGACAGTCGCTTCGCTTACCATGTGGCGCGAGGTTACGGCATCAACGGGGAGCGAGACGGCATCATCGTCAACAACCTGCTGGCCTCCTACACGCATCTGCGCACCATCGGCAGCTGCTACTGGGCCACCCGCTTCGTCGGTTTCATCCGGCGCTGTAAGGGTCAGGCGCTCGACTCAACATCAATGAAAGAGAACGCACTATGAACTCAAGCCTGTATCAGGCCGCCATCGCGGCATTCGACAAAGCCAATTCCGAAGACCCCAATCTGGAAGTGTTCGATGGCAAGACTTATCCCAAGGAACTGCTGTACGCACAGCGCATGACCGATATGCAGGAGCGTTTCGCACCCGATGCATCGGAAGCCGTGAAACTGGCCTGCCGCGCTCAGCACATCCAGCGCTGGAAGAGCCCGCGTAGCGACTACCCGATGGACAAGAAGGGTTACATGCTGTGGCGCACCAACCTGTACAAGTTCCATGCCGAAACCGCTGGTAGCCTGATGAAGGAAGTCGGCTACGACGACGAGATGATCGCGCGCGTGAAGACCATCGTCGGCAAGAAGGACCTGAAGAGCAATCCCGAGACGCAGTTGATGGAAGACGTGGTCGACCTGTGCTTCATCGAGCACTACATGCTGCACTTCGCCGAGATGAAGCCGGACTACGACGAAGCCAAGTGGATACTCATCATCAGGAAGACCTGGGACAAGATGTCCGACAGCGCGCATGAGTTCGCTCTGGCCGGCAAGATCAAACTGCCCGAGGCATTGGTGCCGCTGATCCTGAAATCGATACAAGGGTAAAAACCATGTAGGTCGGGTCAGGCCACCAGGCCGTGCCCGACATTCACCGATAAACGTCGGGTTGCGCTGCGCTGACCCGATCTGAAAAGAGCAATGAACATGGACTACCTACCAATCTTCGCCAATGTAAAAAACAAGCTGTGCCTCGTGGTGGGCGGCGGAGCGGTCGGCGCGCGCAAGGCGGGCGTGCTGCTGGAAGCTGGTGCGAAAGTGCGCGTGGTCGCACCGGAGATCGACGACGAGTTGAAGGCGCAGGCCAATGTCGAGGCGATCCTCGCGCGCTTTGCGCCTGAACATCTGGATGGCGTCGGTCTGATCATCGCCGCCACCAATGACCGTGCCGTGAACAAGCAGGTGTCCGAGCTGGCACAGGCGCGCAACATCCCGGTCAACGTGGTGGATGATCCCGAGCTGTGCAGCTTCATCATGCCGGCCATCATGGACCGTTCGCCGCTGATGGTGGCGTTCTCCAGCGGCGGCGCATCGCCGGTGCTGACGCGCATGATGCGCGGCAAGCTGGAGACCGTCATTCCGCAGAACTACAGCAATCTGGCCGGCTTTGCCGAGCGTTTCCGTGAAGAAGTGAAAAAGCGCGTGACCAACCCGGCCAAGCGCCGCATCTTCTGGGAGAACGTGTTCGACGGCGTGATCGCGGAAAAGGTGCTGACTGGCGACGAGGCGAGCGCCGAAGCCATGCTGCAGCAGATGCTGGCCGACGAGGACAACATCGTGCGCGGCGAGGTGTATCTGGTCGGTGCAGGTCCCGGTGATCCGGACTTGCTCACCTTCCGCGCGCTGCGTCTGATGCAGAAGGCCGATGTGGTGGTGTACGACGCGCTGGTGTCCAAGCCCATCGTGGACATGACGCGCCGCGATGCTGATCGAATCTATGTTGGCAAACGCCGTGCCGACCATGCTTTGCCGCAGGAAGAGATCAACCTGCTGCTGGTGCGTCTGGCCAAGGAAGGCAAGCGCGTGCTGCGCCTGAAGGGCGGCGACCCGTTCATCTTCGGTCGCGGCGGCGAGGAGATCGAGACGCTGGCGGCGGAAGGCATCCCGTTCCAGGTCGTGCCCGGCATCACGGCGGCGGCAGGTGTCGCGTCCTACGCGGGCATCCCGCTGACACATCGCGACCATGCCCAATCCTGCTTGTTCGTCACCGGCCACCTGAAGGATGGTTCGATGAATCTGGACTGGGAGCAACTGGCCCGTCCGCGTCAGACTGTGGTGGTGTACATGGGCTTGCACGGTTTGGTCGAGCTATGCAGCAAGCTGATCGAACATGGAATGCCGGACACGACACCCATCGCCATCGTGCAGCACGGCACGCAGCCCACGCAGCGCGTTTTCACCGGCACGCTGGCGACGCTGCCCGGCATCGCCGAGCGCGAGAAGCCTCAAGCGCCAACCCTCATCATCGTCGGCGGGGTGGTCACCCTGCGCGAGAAACTGGCATGGTTCCATCCGCAACAGAACTAGATTCGCTTCGCAGTCCAATAAAAACACAGGGAGATAGAAGATGAAACAAGTGATGAGCAGGGTATTGATGTCCGTGGCGTTGCTGTGTGCCGCAGTCGGCGCACAGGCTAAAGACGAGATCCTCAAACCGTTCGTGCTGGCTTCCACCAGTGCCGGAACGGTCGCCGAAAAATCCGTACAAGTGAAGAGCGCGCTGGCCGCCGCCGGCTTCACGGTGGTCGGGGAATACGCACCGTTCCCGACCGCCAACATCATCATCGTCACCAACGATGCGCTGAAGCAGAATGCTGCCGCATCGGAGCATGGCGGCTACGGCGCGGTGCAGCGCGTATCGGTCACTGCCGCTGGCAAGGATGTGCAGGTCAGTTATACCAATCCGGTGTATATGTCCCATGCGTATCGCATGAAGGGCGATCTCGCCGAGGTTTCCGCTACGCTGGAAAAGGCGTTGGGCCGTGTGGAGGAATACGGTGCCAAGGGATTGACCGTGAAGCAGGCACGCAAGTATCACTATATGTTCGGCATGGAATATTTCGACGAGCCGAGCAAACTGGAGACCTACGGCAGCTATGAAGAAGCCGTGCAGGCGGTCGATGCCAAGCTGTCCGCCAACCAAAACGGCGTGAGCAAGGTGTACCGTGTCGACGTTCCGGGCAAGCAGGAGACCGTGTTCGGTGTGGCGCTGAAGAGCGAGAACAAGTACAAGGACGACACCTTCATCATGTCCGAGATCGATTTCCACGATGTGAAGTCGACTGCGCATCTGCCCTATGAAGTGCTGGTCTCCGGCAACAAGGTCTACGCGCTGTATGCCCGTTTCCGCATCGCCATCAATTTCCCCGACTTGTCCATGATGGGCAAGAACAGCTTCATGAACATCATGCAGACGCCGGAAGCGATCCGTCTGGCGCTGGAAGGGGCTGTAAAGAAATAAGCAGGAGGGATTTTATGACTGAACTGATGACTGCAGCCTATGCGGGCGACCTGGAAAAAGTAAAGCAACTGCTGGCGGCGGGGGCGGACGTGAACGCGACCGACGAAGCAGGCTGGACCGCGCTGATGAAGGCCTGTTACAACACCGAGCAGGATCGCGGTTTCGCCGATGTGGTGCAGGTGCTGATCGATGCCGGGGCCAACATCGAGGCACCCATCGGCTATGGTGTGCGGCCGCTGATGCTGGCGGCCGGTTATGGCGAGACCGCCGTGGTTGACGCTTTGCTCAAGGCCGGTGCCGACGTGCTGGCCAAGAACGAGGGTGGTTTCACCGCACTGATGATGGTGAAGCAGAAGTTCTACGTGGACGTCATCAACCTGTTGCACGAGGCCGAGCAGTTGGCCGGACTGGGCGAGAACAGCTGTGCCAGCAAGAACGCCCCCGGCAGCAATGTCGTCACCTTTATGAAACGCCCGGAATAAGCGAGGACGCCATGCCCTATTACATCTACCGCATCACCGAGCGCCCCATCCGCATTCTGGAGAAGTTGGAACAGCACGAGGTCTACAAGGATGCTTCCGCGCGCGCCAAGGAACTGCGCAAGGCGGAAGTGTGGGGCGAGAACGGCAGCATCAAGATGATCCATGCCGAGAACGAACTGCAAGCCGAAGACCTGTTGAACGAGGTGCGCGAACCGGCACCGCAACTGGGCGACGACTGACGCCATGGACGAGGCGGCCTTCCGGCAGGCTCTGGAAGCGACGCATCCCCTGTGGTGTCCGTTCAGCAAGGCTTTGTTTTCGGGCTGTGTCGCATGTACCCAAGCCGGGCGCATGAATCTGGCGGAACGCGAACTGATCGTCTGTCGTGAAGCAGTCCTGCAACAGCGCTGTGCCCGCATGCACGACGCCTTGCGTCACAACTTCGGTTTCGCCATCCATATCCTGCACGACGAAGCACCTATACCACACGGTCAGGAGATGCGTATCCAGTGCGGCGGATTGCGCGGGCTACAGGACGTGTTGCGCGGCGATGCCGAGGTGGCGGATGTGGACGAACTGATGCGTGCAGCATTGCAAAGCTGGCCCGAAGACGGGGATATCCCGTTCTCTGCAGTGGTGCACGCCGCGCACCTGCATTACAAGGGAAGGCACGGCTGATCCGGCAACACATCCCCCTTTAGCTAAATGGGGAAATTGCGGCAGCTGCATGCAATAATCCGGCCGCAAGCCACTCACTGGAGGCGACACACAAACGCTGCAAACACATGGACAGGAACGCCACACTGCAAGACCGCTACAGCCGCCGCATCGACTATCTCAGATTGTCGGTGACGGACCGCTGCGACCTGCGTTGCAGCTACTGCATGCCGCAGGGTTTCAGCGACTACGAGCAGCCGGCGGACTGGCTGACCTTCGACGAGATCGAGCGCGTGGTGGCCGCCTTTGCGCGCATGGGTACCTCGCGTTTTCGCATCACCGGTGGCGAACCGCTGCTGCGGCGCAACCTGAGCGGATTGGCGGCGCGCCTGTCCGCTTTGTCCGGAGTGGACGACCTTTCTCTCAGCACCAACGCCACCCATCTGGCCCAGCACGCCGTCGCACTTAAAGCGGCAGGCGTCACCCGTCTGAACGTCAGTCTCGATTCGCTGTGCGCCGAACGCCTGCAACAGATCACGCGCCGCGATGCGCTGGACGAGATACTGGAAGGCTTGCTGGTCGCCAAGGCCAGTGGCTTCGCGCCGATCAAGATCAACATGGTGGTGATGGCCGATGTGAACGAGGACGAAGTGGAAGATATGGCCGCATTCTGCTTCCGCCACGGCTTCGTGCTGCGCCTGATCGAGACCATGCCCATGGGCGAGACCGGCCGCAACGCCGCTTACGTCGACCTGCAACCGATCCGCCAGCGTCTGCAAGATCGCTTCGGTCTGGTGGACGGCATCATTGGCGGCGGCGGCCCAGCGCGCTACCTGGTCACGCCGGACGGCAAGTCCAGCATCGGCTTCATCACCCCCATGTCGCAACACTTCTGCGAGACCTGCAACCGCGTGCGCCTGTCGGTGGATGGCACGCTCTACCTGTGTCTGGGGCAGGAGAACGCCTTGCCGCTGCGTCCGCTGTTGCGCGCGGGATGCAGCGACGACGAACTGGACGCCGCCATCCGCAGCGCCATCGAACTCAAACCCGAGCGCCACGAATTCAACGAACAACCCGGCAAGATCATTCGCATCATGTCGATGACAGGAGGATGAGATGAGCCTCACCCATTTCAGCGAATCCGGGCGCGCCCGCATGGTGGATGTCTCGGGCAAGGAAGCCACCATCCGCGTGGCCATCGCCAGCGGCACCATCCGCATGCATCCGCAGACCCTGCAGCGTATCCGCGACGGCAAGATCGGCAAGGGCAACGTGCTGGCCGTGGCGGACGTCGGCGCGGTGATGGCCGCCAAGCGCACGCCGGACATCATCCCCATGTGCCACGCCATCGCGCTCTCCGGCGTGCAGGTGGAATTCAGTGAGGTGATTGAGGCGGACGCGCAAGGCTGCGTCGGCCTGCGTGCCGAGGTCACCGCCAGCTGCGTCGGCCAGACCGGCGTCGAGATGGAAGCACTGACCGCCGTCAACGTCGCGCTGCTCACCATCTACGACATGTGCAAAGCCATAGACCGCGGCATGCGCATCGAGAACGTACAACTGGAAGAGAAGCGCGGCGGGAAGAGCGGCGTGTGGAAACGCGGAGAGAACAAATGATCAAGGTGCTGTTCTTCGGCCCGGTCGCCGACCGTGTGCAGACGCGCGAGATGGATATCGAATACACCGAAGGCATGACCCTGCACGACGTCACCCACAAAGTCGGCATGCAACATCCCGGCGCACTCAGCATCGTCAGCTTCATCGCCGTCAATCATGAACAGGTGCACGACAAGCAGACTGCGCTGAAAGACAACGACGAGATCGCCTTCATGGCGAAGTTCAGTGGAGGTTGAGATGAACGACCCCGTCCGCATCCAGCAGGAAGACTTCTCGCAAGACGCCGAGATCGCCGCCCTCAAAGCATCATCCAAACGCATGGGCGGCATCGCCACCTTCCTCGGCTGCGCACGCGACTTCTCAGAGGGGCGTGACGTCAGTCGGATCAGCTTCGAAGCCTACGGCAGCATGGCGCTGGCCGAGATGCGCAAACTGCGCGAGGAAGCCATTGCAAAATTCGACCTGCTGGATGCACGCATCGTGCACCGCGTCACTACCGTGCAAGCAGGTGACAACATCGTGTTCATCGCTGCCGGTGCCGCACATCGCGGCCCGGCCTTCGATGCCTGCCGCTGGATGATCGACGAACTCAAGCAGCGTGTGCCGATCTGGAAGAAGGAAGTCACGCCGGAGGGGGAGTCTTGGGTGACACAACATCCGTAGCAGCCAAACTTGAAAAGCCACATGGATAATCTTGAAGACTATCAGCGGAGATTTGAAAACGAAGTACTTTCTGCTGCCTTGGCTTTCTATACATGGAAGGGAATTAACGACTTAGCTTCTCAAGATAAAGCAATCCGTACTGCATTGAATAAGGATGCTGCAGCTTGGAATATAGTTTTACATTCATTGCAAACTACCGCTCTTATTACGCTTGGGAGAATTTTCGATACTGATCATGGAGCTTTGTCAGTTCATACTCTGTTAAGGAAGTGTCTTTCTGAAATAAAACAATTCTCTCCTGACGGATTAAAGGCAAGAAAGTTGGCTGCAGCAAGAGGAGAGCCAATGCCATGGCTTCACGACTATATTAAAGCAGCTGAGTATCCGTCAAAGGAAGATTTTCGGAGGCTTAAGAGAGTAGTTGCTGGCTATCAAAAGAAATATGAAGAAGTCTACAAACCAATAAGAAATAAAGTATTGGCGCACAAAGAGTTGGCGACAATCGATCATGTCGAAACATTGTTCGCGAAGACTCAAATTGGCGATATTCAGAGTACTCTGGAATTCCTTCATCAACTGTCAGAAGTAATCTTTAATTATTTGCATAATGGGCAAAAGACTGAGCTTCATGACTACCAATTTAATAAAGAATTTGAAGCGCGAAAAAATGTTGAGATGTTGCTATCGCGACTCTGCAATTAATGGCTGATAATTTATGACGCTGATCTCCATCGTCGGCCACTCCGGCTCCGGCAAAACCACCCTGATCGAAAAGCTGGTGCGCGAACTGACGCAGCGCGGTGTGCGCGTGGCGACCATCAAGCATGCGCATCACAAGGTGGAACTGGATACGCCGGGCAAGGATAGCTGGCGCTACACGCAGGCGGGGGCGGCGATGAGCCTGCTGGTGACGCAGGGTGGTGTGCAACTCGTTGCGACGCAGGTCGAGCAACGCACGCCGCAGCAGTTGGCGGAGCGCTTCTTGGGCGAGGCGGAGCTGGTGCTGGCAGAGGGGTTTTCACATGCGACGGGGGCGAAGATCGAGGTGTTGCGTCGCGCGTGTTCGTCGCAGCCGCGCTGTACTCAGGAAGATGGCGTGGTCGCGCTGGTGAGCGATGTGGATGAGGCCTATCCGCAGCTGCCGCATTTCGCGCTGGACGATGTGGACGGCATCATCGGCTTCATCCAGCAGCAGGCGGGGCGATGATCTCTGATTGCACCGCGTTGATCCTCGCCGGCGGCGATTCCAGCCGCATGGGGCAGGACAAGGCAGGGCTGATGCTGGAAGGTGAGACCCTGTTGCAACGCGTGACAGCCTCCATGCAGCGATCCTTCTCGAATGTTATCGTCAGCGTGCGCCAGCCGCGTGCGGAAGTCGCGCTGCCGCAGGTGAGCGATGCACATGAGAATGGCGGGCCGCTGGCTGGGCTGTTGGCTGGGCTGGCGCAAGTGGAGACGGACTGGATGTTCGCGGTGGCGTGTGACATGCCTTTCATCCAGTCTGCGATCATCGTGCACATGGCGGTGCTGAGAGCTGAACAGCAGGCTGTGGTGCCGATGATAGGCGGGCATCCGCAGCCCTTGTTCGCCTTCTATTCGAAGCAGGCCTTGCCGGTGATGCGCGCGGCTTTGGCGAGTGGCGAGAAGCGCGTGCGTGCGGTGTTGAAGCAACTGGACGTGCGTTATGTGCACGAAGAGGAGTTGCGGGAATACGATCCGCAGTTCCGTAGTTTTATCGATCTGGATACGCCGCAGGACCATGTTGCGGCACAGGAGTTGAAGTGAGTGATCTGACCGTAGCTGCGGCGCAGCGATGCGTCATCGAGGCGATGAAGAGACTGGGCGCGGAATCCGTGCCTTTGCAGCAGGCATTGGGGCGAGTGCTGGCAGCGGATGTGATCGCGAACCGCGATCAGCCGCCGTATGACGTATCGGCGATGGACGGTTTCGCCATCCGCAGCGCGGACGTGGCGAACGCGCCTGCAGTGCTGGAGATCGTCGAGGACATCAAGGCCGGCGACATGCCGCGCAAGACGGTGCAGGCCGGGCAGTGCGCGCGCATCATGACCGGTGCGCCTGTGCCGTGTGGTGCGGATGCGGTGATCCGTGTGGAAGATACCGAAGCGGTGTCGGATACGCAGATGCGCATCAATGTCGCGGTGAAACCGCGCAACGACATCCGCGACCGCGGCGAGAGCATGCGTGATGGCGAGGTGGTGCTGAATGCCGGAACCGAGGTCACGCCGGGCGTGGTGGGCATGCTGGCGATGGTGAAGGCTTCCAGCGTCGAGGTCTGGTGTCAGCCGCGCGTGGCTATCCTGTCCACCGGTGATGAACTGGAAGGGCTGGAAGCGCCGTTCGATGCGAACAAGATCCCTGATGCGAACAGTTATGCGCTGATGGCGCAGGTGCAGGCGCTGGGAATACAGCCCGTGCTGCTCGGCATCGCGCGCGACGAGCCTGAGCACCTGAAAGAGATGTTGCAACGCGGTTTGCAGTTCGATGTGCTGCTGGTCTCCGGCGGCACATCGGTCGGCGTGCACGACTATGTGCGGCCCACGCTGGAAGCGCTGGGAGTGCAGATGAAGTTCTGGCGCGTGCAGATGAAACCCGGACATCCGATGGCGTTCGGTGTGGCACCGCTGACTTGGGTGTTCGGCCTGCCGGGCAATCCGGTGTCGAGCATGGTGTGCTTCGAGCAGTTCGTCGGCCCCGCGCTGCGCTACTGCATGGGGCACGCGAAAGTATTCCGCCGTACCGTGGTTGCAAAGCTGACGCACGATGTGAAACACAAGCACAGCCGCACCGAGTTCGTGCGCGTGATGCTGGGCAGGGAAAGCAGTGGTTTCACGGCCACGCCGACCGGCGATCAGGGCAGCGGCATCCTGCGCTCGATGGCGATGGCCGAGGGGCTAATGATCGTTCCTGCCGAGAGCAAGGGGGTTGGCGCGGGCGAGCAGGTGACGGTGCAGTTGCTGGACGGCACGGCCTATCAGGCTGAAGCAGAGGAGTGAGATGAAAGCACGTATCGGTTTTGTGACGGTATCGGACCGCGCCAGTCGCGGGGAATATGAGGACAAGGGCGGCCCCGCAATGCAGGCGTGGTTCACGCGTGTGCTGACGAATGAATGGGAAGCGGTGGCGCGCGTCATCGCCGATGAGCAGCCGTTGATCGAACAGACGCTGATCGAACTGGCGGACAGGGAAGGGTGCAGTCTCATCGTCACCACCGGCGGTACCGGTCCCGCGATGCGCGATGTCACGCCGGAAGCGACCGAAGCCGTGTGCGAGAAGATGATGCCCGGCTTCGGTGAACTGATGCGTGCGGAATCGCTCAAGGTCGTACACACCGCCATCCTGTCGCGCCAGACGGCGGGCATACGCGGCAAGAGCCTGATCGTGAACCTGCCGGGCAAACCTTCTGCCATTGATGATTGCCTGAACGCGGTGTTCCCCGCCGTGCCTTACTGCATCGACCTCATCGAAGGCGCATGGTTGGAAGCTGATCCGGCACAGTGCAAGGTGTTCCGTCCGGCGCACGCGAAGAAGCAAAGCGCCTGATCCGAAAATCAAAAGGCCGCCGACTTTGCAGTCGGCGGCCTTTCTGTTTGTACTGCAGAATTACTTAAGCTTCTCGATACCCAGCATCTTCATGATGCTGCCCTCATAGAACGGCTCGGAAGTACCTTTCTTCATCTTGCGGATGAAGTATTTCTCGAACGCGACTTTGGCCAGATGCACCCACTTGCCTTCGGAGAACCAGTTCACGTTGCGCGGCGGGATCTGCGGGATGGCAACGAATGCGACGCCGCTCTCGCCGAAGTCGGCCAGACAGACGGCGTTCCAGGTGGCTTCCTGGTCGGCGGGCTGACCGGTCAGGTCGGCCTTGATGTTATGCACGGTGGCGGTGACCATGGACTCGATCATGTAGCCGGTCTTGGGCGTGCCGACCGGGATCGGAGTGGGTTCCACAGGCGGGATGGCGACGCAGACACCGACGGCGAAGATGTTCTTGTACTTCGCGTTGCGCTGGTGCTTGTCCACGGTGATGAAACCGCGCGGGTTGGTCAGACCTTCGATGCCGAACACTGCATCCACGCCCTTGAAGGCGGGCAGCATCATGCTGTACTTGAAGGGCAGTTCGTGCTGTTTCTTTTCCTGACCCATGTCGTCATGCTCGGTGACATACATCTTGCCGGCTTCGACCTTGGTGACCTTGGCGTTGCAGATCCACTTGATGTGCTTGTCGCGCATGCCGGATTCGAGGATACCTTTGGAGTCGCCGACGCCGCCCAGACCTAGGTGGCCGATGTAGGGTTCGGAGGTGACGAAGGTCATCGGTACTTTGGTGCGGATCTTGCGCTTGCGCAAGTCCGTTTCCATGATGAATGCGTATTCGTATGCCGGGCCGAAACAGGATGCGCCTTGTACGGCACCGACCACGATGGGGCCTGGATCTTTGCAGAAGTCGTCCCAGATGTCGTGCGACTTCATCGCGTGATCAACGTGGCAGACGGAATAGGTGTGGCCGCCGTGCGGGCCGAGACCTTCTACTTCTTCGAAAGCCAGTTTGGGGCCAGTGGCGATGACGAGGTAGTCGTAAGCCATCATGCTGCCGTCGTTGAGTTCAAGCTTGTTCTGGTCGGGGTGGACACGCTTCACACCGGAGGGATTGAATTCGATGCCCTTGCGCTGCAGGTAGGTGCGTACCGGGAATTCGATGTGTTTGCGGTCACGCCATTTGACACCGACCCATGGGTTGGAGGGGGTGAAGTGGAAGTTCTCGCCGTTGTTGACGACGGTGATCTTGTGCTTGCTATCCAGTTCTGCGCGCATTTCGTATGCCGCCGGCATGCCGCCGACGCCTGCACCCATGATGACTACATGTGCCATATGTGTTCCCCTGTTAGGTTGTTGTGGATGGGATTGCTCCGATTTGATTCCGGATGTTGCCCTCTCTCCCGTCCCCCAATTAGCGCAATTCAACAGGGGAGTGTCTATAACCCCATTGGGCAGTGTGGGTAACCCGTATGGGGAGTGAGGCTTTACTGGTCGTTGTCGGAGTTGCTCTGTTCTTTGGCGAACAGGACAGCAGCCTTGACGCGTGACGACAGATTGAGTTTGTTCAGGATGTGGCGCACATGCTGTTTGACGGTGTCGTAACTGATGGACAGTGTCTGCGCGATGGCCTTGTTGCTTTCACCGCGCGACAGCAGTTGCAGGATCTCTTTTTCGCGCTCGGTGAGCAGGTTGAGAGACTGCCTAGGTTCGCTGCCGGGCTGTTTGCCTTTGAGCATGTCGATCATCTTCACCGTCATCGATGGGGCGACCACCATCTCGCCGGCGGCGACACGGCGAATGGCATCCACCACATCTTCCGGCGCCATGTCTTTCAGCAGGAAACCGCGCGCACCGGCCTTGATCGCATTGGAGAGGTCGGTCTCGGAATCGCTCATGGTGAGGATCACTGTGGGGATGACGCAGCCGTCGTCGCGGATCTGTTGCAGCATGGCGATGCCGTCCATCGGCTTCATGCGCAGGTCCATCACGATGACGTCGGGTTCCAGTTCTATCAGTTTTTGCAGCGCTTCCAGACTGCCGACAGCGCCGAGCACGTTGAAGCCGTAGCCGTTGCTCAACAGTTCACACAGTCCCATGCGACAGAGGTTCTGGTCGTCGACCAGGGCTATCTTCAACATCTCACTCATTCAGCGTTCTCCAGTTGGCTTCCGGCTCGGGGAAGTAAAATTGTACGCAGGTTCCCAGACCTTTGGTGCTTTCGACGCGTATCTCGCCGCCTACTCGTTGCGCGCGTTCGCGCATGATGACCAAACCATAGTGGCCTTCGGCAGGGGTGAATGTACCGACTCCATTGTCTTCTACCATGAATACATAGTAACCGCAGACATAATCGACTATCACTCTGGCATGCGATGCGTTGGAGTGCTTCTCGATATTGGAGAGCGCTTCGCGCACGATGTTATAGGTCTGTATCTCGTGTTCCAGCGGCAGGTCCAGATCGGCGATGCGCACTTTGCAGTCGAGCACGATATGGTTGCGCCGGTTGAATTCGCCGCACAGGTCCTGCAAGGCATACAACAAGCCTGCCGGGTTCATCTCGCTGCGGAAGTCGGTGATCAGCGCGCGTACCGCCTTCTGGCCGATCTCCAGCGCATCTTCTATATCGCCGACGTATTTTGCGGCACTGCTCTTGTTGTTGCGTATCGCATCGCGCAGCAGGGTGGTGTTCATGCGCGCGTAGTTCAGGGTCTGCGCCAGCGAGTCGTGGATCTCGTTGGCGATGGACTGGCGCTCCATCAAAAGTTCGGCGCGGCGCGCTTCGCGTCCGGCCTGGGTGTGCTCGATCAGTGCGGCCAGCATGTCGGCGAAATTGACGGCCATCTGTGCGGACGGACTGAAGGTAGTCTGCGGAGTGTCGAAGAACAGGGTGAACACGCCCAACAGGGTGTCAGCGGATGCACGGCCCTCCAGCGGGATGGAGATCACCGATTGCATGCGTTGGCTGGTGGTGCCGCTTTGCCGGGTCTCGCAGCGCTCGATGTCGGTGGCACACATGCCGTGGCGGAAGGCGTCGCGACTGCAATCCTCGCAGGCCATCTCGCTCACGCGTTCGGAATCCAGCTCCTCGTTCGAGAGGCCGACGGTGCTGATGATGGGCAGCGTCTGCTCATCCGGCAGCAGGATGCGAATCACCCCCGCACGGGCATTTATCATGCCGAGCGCGGATTCCAGACAATGGTTGAGTAGCGTCTCCAGGTCGCTGGCGCGCTGGGAGATGAAGCTCTGTTCGACGCACGCGTCCACGCCGCCGTCCAAATCGGGCGGAATGAACTCTGGCTCGCTTGTCCAGAAGAATTCGGTTTCATCCGAAAGCTCTGCGGGTATGGATAGTCGATTCATGAGACTCTGTAAGAATTGGTCGCTTGGTCCGGCTATCGAGGAAATCAGGGGTTTCTGAAATGCTCCTATTGTTTCAAGGTTATGTCGCTTTGCAATAAATATCAACCGTTAGGAAATTGTGCCAGATATGCCCGTACCCATAGGGGCGAGACTACCCCCACCCGATATGGCTATAGACCCGCTGATGGATTTTCGGCCTAATCCGGCCTAATTCCAGACACACAACAAGGTTATGAAGATCTGCATCGTTTCAGATAGTCACGATCGTTCCGACGCGCTGGTGCATGCCATCACTGTAGCCAAGGACGAAGGCGCGCAGGCGGTGCTCCATTGTGGCGATCTGATCGGTGCCAATACCCTGCGCGCTTCGCTCAAGCTCGGACTGCCCATCCACGTCGTGCACGGCAACAATCTGGGCGACATCCCCGCGCTGTATCGCATGATGAAGAACAACCCCGGCGTGTTCACCTACCACGGCGCAGAGGCCGAGCTGGAACTGGGCGGGCGCAGGATATTCATCACCCATATGCCCAACCACGGCCACGCCTTCGCCTGCACCGGAGATTACGACCTGGTCTGCCACGGCCACAGCCATACCGCGCATGCCGGCCTGCAAAGACATATCAAGGACGGCGAATGCTGGCTGGTCAATCCCGGCTCGGTCGCCGGCATCGATGCGCCTGGTATCGACGCCATCCCCACCTGGATACTGGGTGACTTGTCCAATATGACCTTCGAGATACGCAGACTGCCGGAGGTTTGATGAATGCTCCCAAGCAGGCGGGGCTGGATGGCCACGTTATCCAGCCGAAGAAATTGCTGGATATCACCGGGAAATGATAGGGCTATAATCTGCCTACCCATTACAGATCAGGAGCGAAGATCATGCAACATCTGAACCCGAAAGAAGCCTACGATTTTCTGCAATCCAATCCGGAAGCAGTGTTCATCGATGTGCGCAGCGAGATGGAATACATGTTCGTCGGCCATCCGCGCGGTTCCATCCATATCCCCTGGGTGGACGGCCCCGACTGGGACATCAATCCCATGTTCGTCGCGCATGTGCGCAAGGCCGCCAGCGTGAACCGGCCCGTGGTGCTGATCTGCCGTTCCGGCCGCCGTTCCGCCGATGCCGGTCTGGCGCTGGAGAATGCGGGACTGAAGGACATCTACAACGTCGAGCATGGTTTTGAAGGCGATCTGGATGATACGCACCATCGCAATTCGCACAACGGCTGGCGCTTCGACGGCCTGCCCTGGGCGCAAACTTGATGCGTGTGTCTGATCTCGCCGGAGCCGGGAAGGACTGAGCCATGCGATCCGGCCCGCGCGAGATTGTCACACCGTTCCGCCCCATCCCGCTCGACGTTCCCGAGGGCCTGAAACACAACGAGTTCTTCAACAGCACGGAGAACCTCAACGATCTGGCGAACAACAACGGCCTGCTGATCAACCCCGAGAACCTGCTGCTGTATCGCAAGGCATTGGGGCACAGCACCGAGTTCGATTGTTCCATCATCTATAACACTTCCAAGACCATCCTCAACCCGCTGGGTCGCCCGGTGCGGCGCACGCAGGTGGCGGAGAACGTGAAGCAGATCTGGAACCGCATGAACCAGATCGTCATCGACTACATGCTGGAGCAATATCCCGATCCGGACGAGGCGCTGATCCTGGCGGGCGAAGCGAGTCTGGACGCGACCTGGCCGCTGACTTCGCCCGGCGTGCCCAGCATCCGCATGCTGCACAACCATTTCGTCGTATTCCCGAAGCAGACGTTGCGCGATGCGAAGGCGGCCGACCCGGATGATCCCAACCTGACTGACGGCGGCCAGCACAGCCTGTTCCAGGCCTATATGCGCGATGTGTACCGCGACTTTTTCGACAAGGCACTGCACCTGCAGATACTCAAACCCGCCAGCGAAGCCGACGCGCGCATCGCGCTGACCGGATACCCGCAGGGGCTGCCGAGCTGGGAAGTGCAGGGCGGTGCTGCGGCACTCAAGGATGTGCGTTTCTGGAGAGAGTACGACGAGGTGCTGAAAGGCTTCATCGATTTCTACCGCAGCTTCTTCTCGCAGGTCTCCACGCACAATGCGCCCATGCTGCCGGACGTGTATTTCCCCGAGCAGGTGGAGAGCGTGCTGCTATTCAACAACGATTTCATGAAGACGGCCAAGAAGGTGCGCGACCACTGCATCGTCGATGCGAAATATGCCAACGCCATCCGTTGGCAACCCGCCTTCAAGCAACTCATCTACCGCAACGACGAAGGCAAACTGATCGTCACCATCAGCCAGAACTCCATCGGCAACGCCATCACCGAATTGCTCGGTGTGGTAGTGAAACGCATCCCGGATGCAGATGCCTATGCGTCACACGAACCCGCGCTGATCGCGCGTCTGCTGGAAGTGCGCCGCCGCCTGATCGAGGCGGATCTGGGCGAGGGCGTGGCGACGGCCTATTGGAAGAAGGAATGATAGGATTGGATGAGTGACGGCGATCGCAAGATCAAACGAGCACTTCAAGACCGTGCTTTTCAACCACACTCAACAAACGAAGCGCCATCCCACTCGGGCGCTTCTGGCCAGTCTCCCACTTTTGGACGGTAGACTCACTGGTGTTCAAATAGCGCGCAAATACGGGTTGGCTAACGTGAGCATGCTCTCGAATACGTTTGATGTCCTCGGCATTGAATTCCGGGACCGAATCCAAGCAGAGCGCGTCGTATTCACGCAGCGTTGTTTTGGTGATAGCACCAGCGCGGCGCAAACCTTTAGCTGCACTATGGATGGCTGCGAATGCATCGCTCTTGGGTTTTGCTGCAGTAGTTTTAGTCGTCATGGCATATCTCCAGTAATTCTTCGTCTCTCAACAGTGCGGCAATCTTGTCTTCTCCGGCACTTGCATAGTCTTTCGCCAACTTCTTGAAGGCGGTCAATTCATTTGGCGTGATGTTCTCACGGTCTTTCTTGGCATAGAGGTAGGCATATATCCAATGGTTACCTGCCTTGGCCAGAATGATCGATCGGTGCATGTTGTCGTTCAGGCGTTTCTTGAATACCCCACCACCAAGATCATCAGCCAGTCCTTGGCTAGCTTGCTGGACGGCTCGACACAGATCCCCATCGGATATCTTCGCTTTGCGAGCTTCTTTGGCAAACCACGCCGTTTTGAATGCTCGTACTGTGATTGGAGACTTTTGGGTCATGGCAAATGGTAGCACTGAGTGCTACCAGCATCAACCACATATTTTGGCCGTTTGGATTGCGGTCGGGCGTAGCGGCGGCCTATTGGTCGGGTGCGTGACAGCGCTATCCACCGCCGCGTTTTTGCGGCTATATTGCGGCCATGGACCCACGCTTTGATTCAGCCCCCGATCGAAAACACACTGCTAGCCTGAAATACGATGCAAGGCAGGCAGTGTTCGGCCGCGACGATGTCATCCCGCTATGGGTGGCCGATATGGATTTCGCGGTGCCGGACGCGGTGCAGCGCGCACTGACACATCGCGCCGCGCATCCGGTCTTCGGTTACACCATCTTCCCCGCATCGCTGAACGACGCACTGATCCACTGGCTGGCCACGCGCCATCATTGGCGTATCACAAGCGAATCCATTCTGTTCTGTCCTGGTGTGGTGCCCTCGCTGCACGCCTGCATCATGGCGCTGACGCAGCCCGGCGACGGCGTGATCGTGCAGCCGCCGGTGTATGCGCCGTTCCTCTCCGCTGCCGGGATATGCGGACGCAAGTCGCTGCTCAATCCGCTCAGGCTGGATGCGGGCCGATACACTTTCGATCTGGAAGACCTTGAGCGCTGTGCGCGTGAAGGCGGACGCATGTTGATCCTGTGCTCGCCGCACAACCCGGTCGGACGCGTGTGGCAACAAGAAGAATTGCAGGCGCTGCTGGCGGTATGCGAGCAGCACGACATCACCGTGGTGTCGGACGAGATACACGCAGACCTTATCTATTCCGGTTACCGGCATGTGCCGCTGGCCACACTGAACGACAAGGTGAACATCGTCACCGCCGTCGCCCCCAGCAAGACCTTCAATATCCCCGGCCTCGGCTTGTCCGCGCTTGTCGTGCCCGAGGCGGCGGATCGCAAAGCCATCACACAAGCCTTCGATACCCTGCACGTCAGCGCCAGCAACCCGTTCAGCATCGCCGCGTTCGAAGCCGCGTACTGCGAGGGCTTGCCCTGGCTGGATGATCTGATGACGTATCTGGCCGGCACGCGTGACATGGTGCGCAACTTTCTGCTACAGCATCTGCCGCAGATCAAAATGATCGAGCCGGAAGGGACTTATCTGCTGTGGCTGGATTGCCGCGAGATGGGAATGAGCGACAAAAAGCTCAAGGACTTCTTCGTGCAGAAGGCCGGCATCGGCTTGAGTCCGGGCGCGATGTTCGGCGCCGAGGGAAGCGGCCACATGCGCATGAACATAGGCGCACCGCGCAGTGTGATCAAACAGGCGCTGGAGAATATTGCGGCTGCACTGCGCGGCTGAACCACAAATTGCCTGCGAAGGCGATCTGATTATGCGATAGCGATTGGCATTGACTGGGCGTGCACGGGCAAGGATACTTCGGGCCGTGCGGTGGGATGTTCCCTCCGCTAATTTTTCAACACATCTCGTACTCTGTGGCTTCTGCGACTGATTCTTCCGTGATTCGATTGAGCGAACTGCGCCTGGACGACGCGCGTGCTTTGCTTGAGCACGATCCATCGAGCGAACTCCCCCCTCTGGAAGCTTCCCCCGTCGTATACATGCAGAGCATCCTGGACGGTCTGTGCGAGCTTTCCTTGCGCGATCCGCTCACAGGACTGTCCAACCGGCGTCATTTCAATCACCTGCTCAATCGCGAGATCGAATCGGTCGCACGTTCCGGTGAATCGGTCCTGCTGCTGATTATGGACATCGACCACTTCAAGAAGGTCAACGATACCTACGGTCACCATGCGGGCGATCTGGTGTTGCAGGCGGTCTCCAAATGTCTGGAAGCCTGTGTGCGACCGATGGATACCGTGTCGCGCTTCGGCGGCGAGGAGTTTGCCGCGATCCTGCCCAATTGCCCGAGTTCGTTCGGCCCAGTCGTGGCGGAGCGTATCCGCGAGGCGGTGGCTGCGCTGGCCATCACCGTGTCACCGTCGGAAACGATACACGTCACCATCAGCATCGGCGGCGCCTATGCGCCGGAATGGGTGCGTTCGACCATAGAACTGTGGACCGAGCGCGCGGACGAACAGCTCTACCGTGCGAAATCGGCGGGGCGAAATCGAGTTTTCATTGAAGAACAGCGCGGCGTTGCCGTTAGTGCAGATGAGAAAGGCATGTTGTTCGGGCATCACCTGTTCGGTGATCCCGCGGCCGGAGGCGTTACCGGCGACGCAGCGGGCAGTGCAGTGGCAGACAGTGAAATGAACAGGGCAAACTGAAATGAGCGAAGTATCCAATCCACCACAAGACGCAGTAGTTGAGCCGACGTTGGCGCTCAAGTCGCGCAGCAAGGTGATTGCCGTCACCAGCGGCAAGGGCGGCGTCGGCAAGACCTTCGTCTCGGCGAACCTTGCCTCTGCGCTGGCCAAGCGCGGATTGCGCGTGCTGGTGCTGGATGCCGATCTGGGCCTGGCCAATCTGGATGTGGTGCTCAATCTCTATCCCAAGATCACCTTGCACGATGTCTTCACCGGCAAGTCCAAACTGGAAGACGCGATCTACAAGGCACCGGGCGGTTTCTCCGTGCTGCTGGCCGGTTCCGGCATGGTGGAATATTCGCGTCTGGCGCCCGAAGTGCGCGACGATTTCCTGCGCATCATGGAAAGTCTGGTGCCGAACTACGACATCGTGCTGCTGGATACCGGCGCGGGTATCTCCGACGTGGTGCTCTTCGCGGTGTCCATGGCTTCCGAAGTGCTGCTGGTGGCCACACCCGAGCCGACCGCGCTGACCGATGCCTACGCCACCATCAAGGTGCTGGGCGCGCAACAGAAGCGCCAGCGCATACGCATCGTCATCAATCAGGTGGCGCGTACCGGAGACGGCACTGCCATCACCACACAGTTGCAGCAGGTGCTGGATCGATTCGTGAACAAGGATTCCGAAAACCCGCTGAAACTGATCCACATGGGCGACATCCCCGCAGACCCCGCAGTGCGTCAAGCCATCATGAAACGCCAATTGCTGGCGCAATCCGACCCCGGTTGTCCGGCGGCATTGTCCATCACGCAACTGGCAAGCAAAGTGGAAAGCGCCGTCATCAAGCACGGCGCGTGAGTCTCGCCTGCCTGAAGTAGGGCAGACGGAAAAGATCAAAACGAATCTAGTGAGAAGTCAATCGAGCTAGGCAGTTATTCGGCCAAAGCGGCCTTTGGCATTCAAGTTGACTGACGACCGGTTTGTGAATAACACCTGACAGATACTCCCTCTCGAATTGGGCTTTTAGCCACGCTTAACCACGACCCCGGGTAGAATCCAAAGCTAGATTCGACAATTGGGGACAGTGGTATTGCATGTAAAAGTTTGAGCGTTTTCGCATTACCCGCAAATTCAATGATGCTGCTGCCTTACAGACGCCGACATCCTGCAACAACAAGCTCAAATTTTCAGCTCCCGTGCATCTAAGAGTAATCTGATTCTGACCAGCATCTCTGTAATCTGCTCCGAAATATTCCACGAATCGGAATTGCTCAGTGAATTTTTCCGGGTCTGGCCAATGTTCAATGAGTACGTCTTCATCCACAGTCAAAAATGCCCACAAAGAATTGTCGTGCTTATCCCATCCAACAACGAACAATTCCATTGACGCCGCATTCACGCAATACAACCGAGGCCAGGTATTCTTGTTAGTACTTGGCATGCAACTTACTGACCAGAATGAGTACTCGGTAAGTCTGGGAGATGGGATGCACCTACTAAGATATGAACCAAGGATCGCAGTGGTCTTTTGATGCAACGGATGTTTGTTGTATTGATCAAACTTTGTGGCGAACCGTACTAGATGACTTTCGGGTAGTGAAATTCTAGGTGCATCGTTGACCATACCTTTACTATCCTGATACTCAGAACTGAGCCACGATTCTTGTTCAGACAGAGGTAGAAGCAAGTCTAGGTCCGTATCGCCAGCGACATTTGTCACATGCACTACATTCCTCATCGTTAGGCCAATGTTCTCGGCCTCATAAATCAGCTTCTTTTCTACATCGTTAAGTTCACTCTTTAATACAGGGAGGAACGTAAAACCCACGATGTCATCGTAATTTTTCCTGTGCTGGGAAAATCGTCTTACAACCTCAATTGCTTGACCGATATAAAAGTGACCTGGAGAAAAAACTAAGCAGTAAATTCCACATCTTGGTTTTGTTGCGCCGAAAAGGTGTGCAATCGAATACAGCGATTCGACAATTGATACTGCTGGAAAACCTAACGGGACTAGCTTTTCGACTCCGATAGAACTTAAAGGGGCGTTAAGCTTTTCAGCAGCGGTCTGAAATGTGGAATTCACTTTCACTTTATTTCTTTACCTTTGCAAGGGTTCCCTTAGTCTCCATTAGCTGTGCAAATTTTTCCCAACTTAAACGGTACTTGTTTGTGACATTGCCACCCGGAAGCCACTCCACATTCCCCTTACTTATTAGCAATCTGCCAAGAAGTGCGCCATTGGATTTCACTTCCATTTCAATATCTTTTGCCAACACGACTTTTTGAGGGATTTTGAATGAAACATCATGGTTTGCCATTTCTATGCTCCTTTAAAGAATGTAACTATTGGTGCTGCTTTAGACTCAATCATCTCTTTGCGACCTTGCTACCAAAATTTGCGTTACCAACTATATGGTACTTCTGACAATGCCCAATTTTCGTATTCATCACGCAAACACTGTGGGATCAGAAAATCGTTATTTGCCTCAGTTGAAGAACTCTGACTTGCTAGGGACGATAGTCCGAAAATCTCATAAGAGTAAAAGTCCACCTCATCGTTATATGACCAAAACCTAGCAAGAAGCCGACCCTTTGATGTTCTCCACACGGACAAGTAAAGGCAAAATCTTCCAAATTTATCTGCTCTTTCATAAATCTTCCTCATGCCCCGAGCGTCGAAGCCATCTATAGGGATGGATGAGATTCTTTTACTGCGCGAACCGTTGGCCTCCCACTCAATAAGTCGAAACTTCTTCCTTGATTTTGTTCCTTCATATAAATGTTCTGTGGTTCTGTAAAACTCATTCAAGAGTTCCTGGCCGGCCAAGAGTTGAGCATTGAAATTCAATTTAGCCATTTTCACGCACCCCTTGATTTGAACTTTCGCACATATGTTCTAGCGCCAGATATCCTGCCACATGTAAGACAATCGCCTTCCCCTTATCGAAATAGCATGTATCCAGCTTGTGATGAAACAAAGCCTCACCACATGCAACACACTTGTTGTCGTTCTCGCACCTGCAAGACAACTTCCAGACCTTGTTTTTATAGAACTCAGATTCTGGATATAAACATTCACCTTTAAGGTCGCCACAAATTTCACAGCACGAGATACTTGTTGGAATGATATTACTTCGGAGTTCTCCAATACTCATATCATCTTGCGCTAGGTCTCTCAGACAATTGCTCGGCTCCCCCACTAGATAGCCGCCACTCCCAAGACTTCTCGACGAAAACACATCGAGGAGCTGACTTCGCTCAACCAAGCCTTTATTTGCAGCGACATCCTCTGGGGCTTTAATCCTTCCGTTCAAAATCATCCCTCCCTTTGGGATGAGTGTATTCATGTCCTCTGAACCCCGTCCATCGAACCAAAGGCCACGGTGCCAGCTAAAGACGAGGCATGCAGGCAATTTGTTTGCTTCAACCTGTCTTCGCGCAATTTCAATCAAGTCGGACTCCCTTAATTCGCTCGGGTATAGATTGATGTTGTAGAGCGCAGGAAAGATGCGGGTGCTCAGATACGGAAAGCTGCCAAACGTCTGAGACGATAGTTTTCTTTCACGAAAGAATCGTGATGGAATTCTTGAAGTAACGGTTTTATTTACTAGACTAGGCATACAAAACTCCTACCCCCAATTGGCCTGCGCAGGCAATCTCAAGGGGAGGAGAATTGACAGCGCTTTAGCAGAATTTAAAAACCGCCCTGCAAGTTGCTTTTAAATCGGCGGTGAAATAAAAAACCCGTTCAGCTTGAGTGCTAAAACGGGTTCTTCTCCGCTTTAGCTGAATTTATGAATCGCCCAGCAAGCTGGATTACAAATCGGCGATGTGGTGATTATGCCCCTCCCTTCCCGGCTGTCAACAAGATTAATATCATGCCCATTTAGGCGATTCTGTTCCCTGCCATCTGTGGCACTTTCACAATTGGAACTGATATCAGTACTTACGGCTGCTGCTGATTCCAAATCAGCCGGTCACCAAACTCGATACAACTGGCAATAATGGCCGATGAACAGTCGCTTTCACATCCCCATGCGGACGCATGGGGTCAGAAGTCACTCTCTTGCTAGATCGTCACCAGCATCCACGCGCCCATAGCGGCGATGCTCATTCCCACTACCTGAACCAGACGCGCGAAACGCTCACGCAGTGCATTGCCCATGGCGATGCCGCTCACATGCAGCGATGCGGTGGAGAGAAGGAAACCTGCGGCATAGGCGAGCGGGGCGGCGGCGCTGGGCATCTCGCTGCCGTGTGCGTAGCCGTGGAAGATGCCGAACGCTGCGGTGAGTGCGAAGCTGATCGGCAGCGCCAACTTGCTCGGGCTGGCGATGAGCAGGCCAAGTATCAACACCGAGGCGGCGATGCCCGGCTCGATCAGTGTCAGCGATGGCATCCACATGCCGATGAACGCGCCGCCCGCCAGCATGGCCATGAATGTGGCAGGCAGTTGCCAGATGCGTTGTCCGCCAAGCTGCCCGGCCCACAGGCCGACGGCCAGCATGGCGAGCAGGTGATCCATGCCGCTGAAGGGGTGCGCGAAACCGGTGCCGAAGCCGGATGAGCCGTGGCCGGTATGGGCGCTGGCAGCGGTGCTGAGGAAAAGCAGGGCTAAGGTGATGAGGGTGCGGTTCATGTTGTGGTTTCCTTTGTGGCTCATTTGATTTTCACTTTAACCAGTTCCTCGCCATCCGGGTCGGTCACGTGCACCGCGCAGGCGATGCAGGGATCGAAGCTGTGGATGGTGCGCAGGATCTCGATGGGTTGTTTGGGATCGTGCAACTTGTGGCCTTTGAGTGAGGCTTCGTAAGGGCCTTCTTGTCCGTTCGCGTCGCGCGGCCCGGCGTTCCAGGTGCTGGGCACGACGGCCTGATAGTTGTCGATCTTGCCGTCCTTGATGACGATCCAGTGCGCCAGCGCGCCGCGCGGTGCTTCCATGAAGCCCGCACCCTTGGCGAGGCTGGGCCACGAGGACGGGTCCCACTTGGTCTCGTTAAAGGTGCGCACATCGCCTGCCTTGATGTTGGCGATGAGCTGGTCGTACCAGCCTTGCATTGCGTCGGCGAGGATCTTGGTTTCCAGCGTGCGTGCGGCGGTGCGGCCCAGCGTGGAGTAGAGCGCCGTCACCGGCACATCCAGTTTCTTCAATGTCATGCCGACCAGTTCTTTGGTCTGCTCGTGGCCGCTGGCATACAGCATCAGCACGCGTGCCAGCGGGCCGACCTCCATCGCCTTGCCTTTCCAGCGCGGCGACTTGAGCCATGAATATTCTTTCTCGGTTTCCAGATTCTCGTAGGGCGGTTTGGGGCCGGTGTAATGCAACGCGGTCTCGCCCTTGTATGGGTGCAGACCTTTTTCCTTTCCCACGCTGTAGTCGTACCAGGAATGCGAGACATATTCCTCGATCTCGTTCTCGGCGTGCAGGTCGACCGGATGGATGGTGGACAGGTCGCGGTTTAGGATGACGCCGGCGGGGATGAGGTTGCTGGCCGGATCGTTGATGCCTTTGGCGGGGAAGTCGCCGTAGGTGAGGAAGTTGCCCACGCCTTCACCCTGCGTCGCCCAGTCCTTGTAGAAACCGGCGATGGCCAGCGTGTCCGGCACATACACTTGATCGACGAATTCGCGCATCTGGTTGATGATGTTCTGCACCTTGGACAGCCCCACCATGTTGAGCGAGGTGGCGCCTTCGTGTTCCGAATTCACGCTGATGGCGCAGGGCACGCCGCCGACCACGAAGTTGGGGTGCGGGTTCTTGCCGCCGAAGATGGTGTGCAGCTTGGCCACGTCGCGCTGCCAGGCGAGTGCGTCGAGATAATGTGCGACGGCCATCAGGTTGGCTTCCGGCGGCAGCTTGTAGGCGGGATGGCCCCAGTAGCCGTTGGCGAAGATGCCGAGCTGACCGCCTTCGACGAACTGCTTCACCTTCTTTTGCACGTCGGCGAAATAGCCGGGCGAGGATTTCGGATAGGAGGGGCTGACCATCTGCGCCAGTTGCGAGGTGGCCTTCGGGTCGGCCTTCAGCGCGGACACCACATCCACCCAATCCAGCGCGTGCAGATGATAGAAGTGCATCACATGATCGTGGATGTATTGCGCGCCTATCATCAGGTTGCGGATCAGTTGCGCATTGGCTGGTATCTCGTATTTGAGCGCATCCTCTACCGCGCGCACCGAGGCGATGCCATGCACCAGCGTGCACACGCCGCAGATGCGCTGCGCGAAAGCCCAGGCGTCGCGCGGATCGCGGCCACGCAGGATGATCTCGATACCGCGCACCATGGTGCCCGCGCTGGATGCCTGCGTGATGCGTCCCTCGGCATCGGTCTCGGCCTCGATGCGCAGGTGGCCCTCGATGCGGGTGATGGGGTCGACGACGACTCTTCTGCTCATGATGCTTTCCCTTCTGCGTTATCCGCCAGATGCTCGGCGACGAGTTCGGTCAGGCCGATCACTTCGATATCCATGTGGTTGTTCTCCAGCCCATCCAGCAACATGCTGCGACAGTTGGAGCAGGAGGTGACGATGGTCTTTACGTTGACCGCGTCGAGCTGCGTCTTCTTGCGGCTGAACACCTGGATGCGCAAGGGATTGGCGCGTTCGTTGGCGCTGACGCCGCCGCCGCCGCCGCAACACCAGTTCTGCACGCCGGGCTCGGGCATCTCGACGAAGTTGGGGGCGATCATGTGCATCAGCGTGCGCGGCTGTTCGATCACGCCGCCGCGCCGCACCATCTGGCACGGGTCGTGGAAGGTCATGCGCGTCTCGTCCACGCTGTCGGTCTTCAGTCGGCCTGAACTGCGCAATTCATCCAGCAGTTCGATGATGTGGATCACCTTGAACGGGAAGGGGCGGCCGATCAGGTTGGGGCCTTCCCAGCGCAGCGCGGTGAAGGCGTGGCCGCACTCGGGGCTGATGACGTATTTCACCTTGAGCCGTTCGGCGGCGCGAACGATGCGTCCGACCAGTTCTGCCGCCAGATCGGAAGAGCCGATCTGGATGCCGCTGTTGGTGCCTTCGAAACCGTCCGAGGCCAGCGTCCACGATACGTTCGCCTGTTTGAAGATGCGCGTCACCGCGCCGATGATGTCGTTGTATTCGGCGACCTCGGCGGACGACAACACCATCATGTAATCCGCGCCTTCCACATCCAGCGGCACGGTCAGGCCGGTCTCTTTCTCGGCATGCTTGATCTGCGCCTTCAGCGTGTTGAGGTTCACGCCCATCGGGCTGCCTAGCTCAATGGCGCGCTGCGTCGCGCCTTTCAAGCCTTCCGGTGCGTGGCCGGAAGCGACCATGCCTTCGCGCATCTTGCGCACCATGTACACGATGTCGTTGCCCACTGGACACACCAGCGAACAGCGACCGCACAAGGTGCAGCTGTCGTACACCAGCGGTTCCCACTCGGCCAGATCTTCGTCGGTGACGGGTTTGGACAAACCGACCTTCTTCATCAGCTTGCCCCAGAAGGTGTATTCCTGCTGCCACAGGCGGCGCATCGGTTCGAGCTTGTGGATGGGCGTGTATTTCGGGTCGCCGGTCTCGGTATAGAACAGGCAGGCATCGGCACACAGGCCGCAATGCACGCAGGAGGTGAAGAAGCTGGCAATCGGCGCGTCGATCTGGCCGATCAGGGTGTTGATGCCGTTCTGGAGTGATGTGCTCATATCATTCTCCGCTAAATGTTGATGCCCTTGAACCCGTTCACCGCGCCGTTGTACCAGCGCGAGATGAAGGTCGAGAACATGTGCGCCAGTTTGGTGAACGGTGCGACCACCAGCAGCAGTTCCACACTGGCGATATGCAGGGTCAGCAATGTGATGTATTCGAAACCGATCTCGCGCAGCAGCATGAAGCCGGTCAGTAGCGGCAGGAAGGACAGCGTCCAGGTCAGGTAGTCCTGGAAGTCGGACAGCATGCGTTTCACCGGATCGACGAAACGATGCACCAGCAGGGCGACCATCGCGCCGATGGCAAGCACGGCTGCGATGTCGATCACGCCGCGCGGCATGGCGGGCCAGTGCAGGCCGAGCACGGCACGGAACAGTTCGATGTGCTGGCTGAGGAAGAATAAGGTGATGAAGAAGCCGATGTGGAAGATGAAACCGGCGATGACCGTGAAATTGCCGCGCGCGCTCAGCTTGGTGGAAACGAAACTGCGCTTCCACATGGTGCGCAAGCCGCCCGACCATTCCGAGCCGCGCGGCACCGCCAGCGACATTTTGCGGCCCAGCATCAGCAGATGCAGCATGCGGTAGACCATGCCGAACACGAACACGGCGGCGGCGATCTGCAAGCCGGTGCCGCGTACCCAGAGCAATAATTCCTGTTCCATGATCATTCCCCTTTCAGGTCATCGACCGTCAGTTTCTCGCGCGACTTTTGTGCCTGTGTCTTTTTGCCACGGTCGATCGCCCCCACGGTGACTGCCGCGACCGCGCCGACGACTGCGGCTGCTTTCGCCACGGTACTGACATCGGCAGTGGGGGCGGGCAGCGGTGCGTAGAAGCTGCCCGCGTCCCAGAACTTCGGTTCCGAGCAGCCGATGCAGCCGTGACCGGACTCGATGGGGAAGCTGGTGCCGCCGTTCCATTTGGTAGTGGCGCAGGCGTTGTGCGTGGTCGGCCCCTTGCAGCCCAGCTCATACAGACACCAGCCGTTGCGTGCGCCTTCGTCGTCAAAAGTCTTGGCGAACTTACCCTGGTCGTAGAACGGGCGGCGGTAACAACGGTCGTGGATGGTCTCGCCGTAAAACGCCTTGGGCCGGCCCTGATCATCCAATGCGGGCAGCGCACCGAAGGTGAGGTAGTGCGCCAGCACGCCGGTGATGACTGCGGGGATGGGCGGGCAACCCGAGATGTTGATGATGGGTTTGTCCTTGATGATGTCGGACACCGCGACCGCGCCGGTGGGATTCGGCTGCGCGTTGGGCAGGCCGCCGAACGCGGCGCAACTGCCGACCGCGACGATGGCCGCCGCGCCCTCTGCGGCCTCCAGCAGCATGTCGAGATTGGTACGACCCGCGATGGTGGAATACACGCCGCCGTCCTTGATCGGGATGGAGCCATCCACCAGCAACAGATATTTGCCGTGGAATTCTTTCATCGCATCTTCTCGCGACTGCTCGGCAGCGAAACCGGAAGCGGCTTGCAGCGTGTGGTGGTAGTCCAGCGACACCATGTCGAAGATCATGCTCTCCAGTGTGGGCGAATGCGAACGCGTCAGCGATTCGGTGCAGCCGGTGCATTCCTGAAAGGAGAGCCAGATCACCGAAGGGCGTTTCACTTTCGCCAGCGTGGCGGCGATGGCACTGGCGCTGCCGGGCGGCAGCGCCATCATGGTCGCCATCGCGGCACAGAACTTGAGGAAGCTGCGGCGGCTGATACCTTGCTGTTGCAGACGTTGTGCCAGCGTTTCGTGTTCAGTCATGGGATTCACCTCACTTGGCTTGTTCCAGCATGTTTTTCAATCTCTCCAGCCCATCATGCACATCCTCCGGCTGACTGTGCAGGATGGCGGGCACAGCGGAGATTTCAATCAGCTCGGCGACGACATCGCCTTCGACGTTGTAGTGCGTCACCCACCACACGCCGGGATAGTGCGTCTCATACAGTTCGGAATCACCGATGGTCTCCAGCCGCGCCGTGACTTCTCCGCGACCGAGCGTGGTGCGCAGTGCTTCGTATTCAGAGGGGGAGAACGGCAGACTTTTCAGGTCGATCATCGCGCTCTCGCCGGTGGCGACGAAGCGTGCCAGACGGGTGGCGATCTCGTTGAGCAGGGCATCGATGCTGCCGATCGAGTGCAGGTCCGTGACCTTGATGGAGATATCGTCGAGACTCATTGCCAACCCTCCAGTATCTGTTTGGTTTGTGCGCAGACTTGCGGCATGGCGGCAGCGACGGCAGCGGAGGGGTGTTCGCCCCAGTCGATCACGCCGGGCTGGATGCCGATCAATGCGCGTTGGTGCGGCAGGTGGTCGGCGAGATGGGCGATGGCCATCAGGTCGAGCAGGCTCACTTCATGTACGCTGCGCTTGCGGTTGCTGCCGAGGAATTCATCCATCGCCTCACCTTCGAACACTTGTGTATGGCCGGGGGAAGCATTGAGATTCGCTGCGTCGATGACGATGAGCCGGGAAGTGTCTTCGATGGCGGAAGCCAGGGTGAAGCTGAGGGTGCCGCCGTCTAGGAAGGTGATGTCGTCGCGATCTGCCAGTGCCTCGCGCAGGAAATTCATCGCATGGATACCTGCGCCTTCATCCCGCAACAGGCTGTTGCCGATACCGAGGATCAGGGTCTTGCTGGAATCACACATGACATTCGAAATGGTGAGCAGGCGACGGACGCAATCTAGCATTAGAATGTGCCCACCACAACCAACCATTGGTGTTATCCCATGTGCCTCGGCATCCCTATGCAGATCGTCAGCATCGATGGTTACAACGCCCGCTGCGAAGCCAAGGGCGTGTCACGCGAAGTGAGCCTGTTCTTGTTGCAGGGAGAGGACATCAATGTCGGTGACCACGTCATGGTGCACGTGGGCTATGCCATCCAGGTGATGACCGAACAGGAAGCACGCTCGACCTGGGAATTGCTGGACGAGATGTTGGCGGCCGAGGCGGATGATGGGCAATCGCTAATATCGAGTTAAGGGTACCCGCGCAATCGTAATTGCGCCGAATGTGAATATCTGATGCAATGCAAATCAATACGGGAGGCGAACATGGGTAAAACAGAGATCATTGATATGGCACTGCAATTACAAGCGGCAGAGCGCTATGAGGTCGTGGAGAAGCTCATGCAGAGCCTGGATAAGTCCGATCCTGAGATCGACAAGGTTTGGGCGGAGGAAGCGTTGCACAGGGCGCGTGCGTGCGATGCGGGGCGTATGAAAACAGTTCCGTTTGAAGAGGTCTTCGGCGGGAAGTGATGAGGATTCTATTTGCCGAAGCAGCCAAAGACGAATTGAATGACGCCTGCGGTTGGTATGAGCGGCAACAATCCGGGCTGGGTGATCGTTTCAGAAGTGATGTGAGGGATGCCGCGCTCTTCATTGCCAAGTCGCCGTTGTTGTTTCCCGTTGAAGTGGAGGATGTTCGGCGTTTCGTGATGCCTCGATTCCCCTATACCTTGCGATATACGTTGCGGAGCGAGGAAGTCTGGATCCTTGCAGTTTCCCATCAACATCGCCACCCGGACCACTGGGTCGAGCGCGTCAAAGACCAATGACCGGCGGGATGCCGCCAAGAAGTCGCTACCTGCTTCAGAACTGGATACTTAGCCTATGCTGACCGCCCAAGACTGGCTTGCCAGAATCCATGCTCTGAACATCGAGCGCCCCCTGCGCATCATGAACGTGTGCGGCGGGCACGAGCGTTCCATCTCCATGGCCGGTTTGCGCACGGCCTTACCCAAACAAGTCCAACTGATCGCGGGCCCCGGTTGCCCGGTGTGCGTGTGTCCGGAAGAGGATGTGTATCAGGCGATCCAGCTGGCCGTGCATGCGAACGTGATCCTGGTCGCGTTCGGCGATATGTTGCGTGTGCCGGTGAATGTGGCGAAGGGGGCGTTGCGTTCGCTGGAGCAGGCCAAGGCGGCGGGTGCCGATGTGCGGCCCATCGCCAGTCCGCGCGAGGCGGTGCAGATCGCGCAGCAGAATCCCGAGCGGCAGGTGGTGTTCTTCGCTGCCGGTTTCGAGACCACCATGGCACCGGTTGCGGCGATGCTGCTGGAAGGTGTGCCGGAAAATCTTTCTTTACTGCTGTCGGGCCGACTCACTTGGCCGGCGGTCGCCATGTTGCTGGATTCCGGCGAGGCGGGTTTTCATGCCTTGGTCGCGCCCGGCCATGTGGCGACGGTGATGGGGCCGGAGGAGTGGGCGTTCGTGGTCGAACAGCATCACATGCCTGCCGCCGTGGCGGGATTCACTCCGGTGTCGCTGCTGGCGGCGATGTATTCCGTGTTGCGCCAATTGATCGAAGACAAACGCTTCCTCGATAACTGCTATCCCGAACTGGTGAAGCCGGAAGGTAATCCGGTCGCGCGCAGACATCTGGCGCAGGCGTTCGATGTCACCGATGCCAACTGGCGCGGCATTGGCATCATCCCCGCTTCCGGTTATGCAATCGCACCGGCCTACGCCGCGCATGATGCGCGTCTGCGCTTCCCCGACTTTAACGATGCCGAACGCAAACGCGCCGGGCAGATGCCGCCGGGCTGCGATTGCGCGCGCGTGGTGCTGGGCCGTATCAACCCCGACCAATGCAAACTCTATGGCACGGCCTGCACGCCGAAGTATCCGGTGGGGCCGTGCATGGTGTCGGACGAGGGTGCGTGCCGCATCTGGTGGTCGACCGGCATCCGGGCGGCGGTGCATGCCTGAAGCGCGGCGCTGGATACTGACCGGCCGTGTACAGGGTGTCGGTTTCCGGCCTTTCGTCTACCTGTTGGCGCAGCGCTTCGACCTGAAGGGCGTGGTGCAGAATCAGCTCGGGCAGGTGATGGTGGCGGCGGAAGGTGAAGCATCCGTGCTGGATGAATTCTCCGCTGCGTTGATCACCGATGCACCGCCGCTGTCGCGCCCGCACATTACCGCTGTCGCAACCATCCCGCTGTATGACTACGCCTCGTTCGAGATATTGGAAAGCGTCAACGGCAGCGAGACGCACATCCAAGTTCCGCCCGATCTCTATCTATGCGCAGACTGCCAGCGCGAGATGCAGGATCCTCAGGACAGGCGCTACCACTATCCCTTCATCAACTGCACGCAATGCGGCCCGCGCTACACGCTGATCGCGCGCATGCCCTACGACCGCGCCAACACCACCATGGCGCAGTTCGCGCTGTGCGATGCTTGTCGTGCCGAATACGAAGATCTGACCGACCGGCGTTTCCATGCCGAGCCGGTCGCCTGTCCGCAATGCGGGCCGCAGCTCGAATACGTGTCAGGCGATGTACATTTGCGACGCGAGGCCGCGCTGGATGAATGCATCGCTTCCTTGCGTCGCGGCGACATCGTGGCGGTGAAAGGCATCGGCGGTTATCACCTGATGTGCGATGCGACGAACGCAGCGGCCATCGCGCGATTGCGCGAGCGCAAGCATAGGCCGCACAAGGCGCTGGCGGTGATGTTCGGCGACATGGCGGCGGTGCGTGCAGAACTGGAAACCGATACGCAGGCGGAGGCGGCGTTAGGCGATGCGTCGCGCCCCATCGTGTTGTTGCCACGCCGAGCGGACGCAAAATTACCCGAGGGCATTGCGCCGGGACTGCAAGAGGTCGGTGCGATGCTGCCTTACAGTCCCTTGCATCATCTGCTTCTTGGCGCGTTGGATGTGCCGCTGGTCGCGACCTCGGCCAATCTCAGCGGCGAGCCGGTGCTGACCGAAGCGAGTGAAGTCGAAGCGCGGCTGGGCAAGGTGGCGGATGCCTTTCTGCATCACGACCGACACATCGCGCGACCGGCGGACGATGCGGTGTTGCGCATCATCGCCGGACAGCAGCGCTTGATTCGTGCCGGACGCGGCATCGCACCCATTGAGATCGATTTGCCGTTCGAACTCGCCAGACCGACGCTGGCCGTCGGTGGGCACATGAAGAACACTATTGCACTAGGCTGGGGCAATCGCGCCGTGCTATCGCCGCACATCGGCGATCTGGATGCGCCGCGCAGCTTGCAAGTGTTCGAGCAGGTCATCGCCGATCTGCAACGCCTGTATGGCGTCACTGCGCAAGCCATCGTGTGCGATGCCCATCCGCATTACGCCAGCAGCCGCTGGGCGGCGAAGCAGGGGCTGCCTGTGCAAACGGTCTGGCATCACCATGCGCATGCCGCCGCGCTGGCGCTTGAACATGGTGCGGACAAGACCTGGCTCACCTTCACTTGGGACGGTGTCGGTCTTGGCGAGGATGGTACGTTGTGGGGCGGCGAGACTTTGCACGGGTGCATCGGTGAATGGCAACGTGTGGCGAGTCTGCGACCCTTCAGATTGCCGGGTGGCGACAAGGCCGCGCGCGAACCGTGGCGTTCGGCGGCGGGACTGTGCTGGGAGACGGGTACGGACAGTGCCTTCCCGGTCGATGACATCAGCCTGCTGCATACGGCATGGCAACGCGGTATCAACGCGCCGCAGACTAGCGCAACAGGTCGTCTATTCGACGGAGCGGCGCACTTGCTCGGTTTGATCGATCATGCGAGTTACGAAGGGCAGGGCGGCATGCTGCTGGAGCAATGCGCGGCGGGCGAGGCGGAGGCTATTGTGTTGCCATTGAATGAAGATGCACGCGGTGTGCTGGTCATCGACTGGCAGCCGTTGCTCGCCGCGATGCTGCGCGAAGAAATTCCTGTCGCCACGCGCGCGATGCAGTTCCATCGCAGTCTTGCGCATAGCATCGTGATGCAGGCACAACGACTGCACGCGCAGCAGCCATTCGACGCGGTGGGACTGAGCGGCGGCGTGTTTCAGAACAAGTTGCTGGCGGAACTGGCGGTCGCCGGATTGCATCAGGCAGGGTTCGATGCGTATCTGCCGCAGCAGATACCGTGCAATGATGGCGGCATCGCCTTGGGACAATTGATGGAGGCAGGGTTCACACATGGATGAAACGTATATCAGTCTGGCGCACGGCAACGGCGGACATTACATGCGCGAACTGATCGAGCAGGTGTTCGCGCGTCATCTGCACAACCCGCTGCTGAATGTGCAGGTGGATGCGGCATCGCTGCCGCACATGGACGGCGTGGTGATGGTGACCACCGATGGCTTCACTGTGCAGCCGCTGGAATTCCCCGGCGGCAGCATCGGCTCGCTGGCGGTGCACGGCACGGTGAACGACCTCGCGGTGTCGGGTGCGACACCGCGCTATCTCACATTGAATGCCTTCATCGAAGAGGGCATGGAGATTGCGCAACTGGAGCGTATCGTTGCCGATCTGGCGCGCGCCGCACGCGAGGCGAACGTGGCGGTGGTGGCGGGTGATACCAAAGTGCTGCGACGCGGCGAGGGCGGCGGTATCTATCTCGCCACCACCGGTATCGGCGTGCGTCCTGCCGAGGTGAAGCTGGGGCTGGATCGTATCCGCGCTGGCGATGCCATTCTGGTCAGCGGGCCGGTGGGCGATCATGGTATCGCGGTGCTGCTGGCGCGCGAACAGTTCGGCCTCAGCGGTGAACTGCAGTCTGATGCGGCCAGCGTGTTCCCGCTGGCGCAGGCGCTGTTGCCGCTCGCCGGCTTGCGTTTCATGCGCGACCCGACGCGCGGCGGGCTGGCTACCGTGATGCATGAGATCTGCCGCGCCACGGATATGCAGGTGTTGCTGCAGCAACCTGCCATCCCGGTGCGCGAGCAGGTGAACTCGGTGTGCGAGATGCTTGGTTACGACGCGATGTATCTGGCCTGCGAGGGACGCTTGGTGGCGGTGGTGGATGCTGCCCAAGCGGATGCAGCGCTGGTTGCGCTGCAAGCGCTGCCGCAAGGGCAGGGCGCTGCCATCATCGGCAAGGTGCAAGCTGGCCGTACGCAGGTGGTGTTGGAGACCGAGTTCGGCGGCCAGCGCATTCTGGAAGAACTGGAGGACGACCCGCTGCCGCGCATCTGCTGATGCGCTACATCATGCTGCCGAAGGAGAGGTCCTGAGTATGGGGCGGTAACGGCAGACCGGCGAGTCGGCTGGCCTGACCGACCGGGCCGCGCGGGAACAGTTCATACAGATGGCCGCGTCCGAGTGCTTCACTGAATCGTTCTTCCAGATCGCGCAATACTTCCCGTGCGCTGTCCTCGTTGCCGCGCTGCCGGTAACGTTCGCGCAGGTAGAAGAGTACTTCCCAGTGTTCCTCGTTCAGTGCTATCCCTTCGAGCTCAGCTTCGCGATTGGCGTGTTGCGGTGACCATGGTGCAAGCTCGGTCATGTGGCCTTCCGGGTCGTTTTCGTAACGTTGCGGGTCGCGGATGGATTTGTTGATGTCGAGCATGATATTTCCTCCTGCTGACGTGGGCGGGCAGGACGCCTGCCGTAGGATCATCTTCAAACTCTTGAGTAGGATTGTCAACTATTTCCCATCCCGGTGAGCGGGGGAAAAAGCGCTCGGGTCAGGTTTCGCTCAGGAATTCTCTTCGCGCAACGCGGCGCGTGTGAGGCGGTCGAAGCCCAGAGTGGAGCAGGTGTCGATGCTCAGATATTGGTCGGTGACGTCGGTCTGGGTGGAGATGCCGTTGCTGCTGCACCAGGTGTCCCAGGCGGGTTTGCCGGCCGGGTAGTTGCCGGGCAGGCCGACGAGCTTGTAGAGCCTGCCGCTGCGGGTGATGACGGTCATGTTGTGCGCATCGAACTCGCCGATGGCGCTGGAGGTGCGGGCGAAGTTGTTGGTGACGTCGTGGCCGTGCACGTGATGGCTGCGTGTGCCTTGTTTGGTGGTGATCTCCATCACACACCAGCGCCGCAAGGTGACTTCGCGGGATTCTTCAGGCGTTTTTCTGACTGCCATCGTGGTTTTCAGTATATTTTTTAACGGCGTTCATCTTAGCCGAGAGTCGGCCAGCGGATCTTTTTTAAAGACTAATTGATATCGGCCGCGCGCACCTGATCAAGTTCGCGCGGCCGATCATTTTTGCTGATTACTTCATGGATGCTTGGGCGTGGTGTAAGGTATTTCTTTCTGCGCCGGTTCCCAGGTGGTTTCGTAGCCGACGAAGAACTGCCCCGGCACGATCTCTTTCTGGCGGGTGGTTACGCGGAATGCGTGTCCGTCCGGAATCTTGGGACGGCAAAACGGTTTCTTTTCTTCACTCATGTTCCTATCTCCTTTGGTTGTAGAAAACAGATGCTCGATAGCGGGAGGTTTATCGTAGCTGGCCCCTCCCCTGTGGCCGTGGAACTGTATTATTTGCGCGTGTAGTGTGCCTTGTGGGGTATCACATGCCGCACGCCTCCCTGCGGGTTCTCAACGTCCCCTTTGTAGCGGGGGATGATGTGGATATGCACGTGGAGGATGCTTTGCCCGGCGGCCGGTCCGACGTTGACGCCGATGTTGTAGCCGTCCGGCTGGAACTCTGCATCCAGCAGTTTCTTTTCCTGCTGGATGAGCCCCATGCAGGCCGCGACTTCTTCCGGCGTCAGCTCGAAGAAGCTGGCGACATGCCGGCGCGGGATGACCAGCGTGTGTCCCGGACTGGTCGGGTAGGTGTCGCGCGCGCTGAAGGCAAGTTCATGCTGTAGCGATACGCCACGCGGGTCCTTGCAGAACAGGCAGGGATCGTTGGGATCTCTTTTCTTTTCTGGTGCGGCTTCAGTCGACAACGGCGCACCTCTTTCTGTACGTTATACTCGGACGAAGAAAATCATTGACGAGGACATCATCGTGGCATCGAACAAAGGACGGGCTTACTTTGCATTGCTTGGCTATCATTTCAACCCCGACGACATCACGCGCCTGCTCGGTATAGAACCCACTACGGTCAATGCTGCCGGGGCATATAGCAATCTGGACAAGCCCGTCATCAGTTCCTGGGAGCTGTCCACCGAGACCGCTGCCGGAGAGGTGGACGTGTTCGCCTTGACGGACGGCCTCGTCAAACAACTGGAACCGCTCAAGGAAAAGATCGTGGAAGTCTGCAAGAGCCACAATCTATCTCCGCGCCTGGGTGTGGCGCTGACCTTGTCCATCGACAAGGGCGAAGCCAGCCCGGAAGTCGGCTTCGGCGCGCGCACCATCCGTTTCCTGGCGGATACCGGCTCGTTCATCGAGGTGGATAACAAACTGTCCGGGCGGGTCTGATTCATTTCTCCCTCGACAAGCTGTTAGCTGTTAAGCGCAGTTAGCTGCGCCTGCGCCATTCTCAGCTGTTCCTCGCAATGCTTTAAACACAGCGGCTGCAGCGCGTGGCGGAAACATTCGATGATCACTTCGAATTCATCGGCCATCTCTTCCGCGAGCGCGGCATCGTTCGTCAATTGCGCCAGTGCATTCTGTGCGGTCGCCTTGTTCACGCGGCAGATGACGGATACATGGATAGGCAATTGCTGTTCCATGCCGACCGTCAATGCCTTCTCGTATGAATTGATCGCTTCTTTCAACCGGTCTGGGTTCTCTTCCGATTCGCCGAGATGATGCAAGGTGATGCCCCGGTTGTTATGGGTGGCTGTCAGTTCCAGTGCATGATCGTCCGCGTTGAGTGCGGCCAGCGCATTCTTGTAGGCGACCACGGATTTTTGCAGTTGACGGTTGCCTTTGAGTTGGATGCCGTAGGTGTACAAGGTCACGCCGAGCTGGTGCATGGTCTGCATCCACGCTTCCGGATGCGCCTCTCGTGTCCAGACCAGCAAGGCGTTGGTGTACGCATCCACCGCGAGTTTCAGCGGGTTGGTGGTCTCAAGCAAGCGGCCCAGCGACTGATTGGCCGTGCCGAGGTTGTATTGTGTGGCCGCCCATTCCTGCGGTGTATCTTCCTGAGTGTAGATTTCCAATGCCTGTTCGAAACACTGTACGGCCTGCTCGAACAAAGCCGCATCTCTGCGCTGCTGGCCCAGTGCGGCAAGGATATTGCCTAGATCATTGTGCGTCTTGGCACGGGGAGAGGCGGCAAGCGATGCCTCCATTGCTTCGCGCAGGCGCTCGAAGATGCGAGTGCTGTAGCGGTGCTGCTCATAATTTCCGCGCGTGTAGCGGAAATTATCCGCGACGGCGACTTGCGTATCCGGCATGGTCGCAGCGGCATCCTGTTCACTCAGCAAGCAGAGTGAATCTGCAATGGTGCGTTCCAGTGCCTTGTTCGCGGGGTAGAGGAGGTACAGGGTAGAGCGCTTCATTGTGCCCGTTCGAGTATCTCGTTCAGATCGGGATCGGCACCTACCGGGCCGCCCAGATCGATCTCTTCTTCGGTGGCATCACGTATGGACAGCACTTCCAGCACGAAAGTCACCTCGCGGCCGCACAGCGGGTTGTTGCCGTCGATGGTAAGGGTCTGATCGTCGAAGCGGGTGACGATGAAGTTGCGCGGCTCGCCCTTTTCGTTCTCCATGGTGATGGTCATGCCGAGCTCGCGGTACTCTTCCGGCACATTCTCGATGCGGTCGGTGAATACCAGCGACTCATCGCGCTCGCCGTACAGCTTGGCCGTGTCGATCGGCACATCGATGACGTCGCCGACTTTTTTGCCATACAGTTCCTTGGTCACTTCTTCGGACATCACGTCATTCACGCCGTGTACATAGCCGATCGGATAGTCCACGGTGACGAGCACGTCGCCGGTCTTGTTGTCGATGACCTTGTAATTCAGTTCGACGAATTTCTCGTCTGCAATCGTATCTGACATATGGAATTTATGACCGCGTCTTAAAATATGGTGGCGCCGAAGATCCGCACCTTGTCTTTTTCATAACCCAGCACCAGTCTGCCCAGCCATTCGCCGGGTTTTGCCATGCTTCTCTGCTTGTACAGCACGGTGACATGTTCGCCGCGACGGATGATGCCGAGGTACTCATAGTCCGGAGACAGGTTCTTTGCCAGTTCGCTTCTGGCGAACTGCTTGCCCATCTCGACCTCATTGGCACCCGCAATGAACGTGCTCGAAAAGTTACGCGTGAAAGCACCGTAGTTGCCTTCGTTCGAGTATTTGACCAGATCCGCCCACATGGGATTTGCGATCTCCATCAGTTCTTCATCTGTCTTCTCAATGATATTCATCAACCCAACTCCATTTTTGCGAAAGAGATAAAAAGAGGACCAACATGATATATGCCGGTCCTCTTTAATGTACTACCAAGTCATCGCAAATATCTTTGCGTAAGCCTGATTTTACAATACCGGTAAATCAAGCCTGCGTTTGCTTAGTGGTGCGCTTCTGGCGGTGCTTTCTCTACATCGCCTACCAGGTGGTAGAGCGGTGCTTTTTCCATCGTGTACTCGCCTGTCTTGGGATCGCGACGGGAAACGGTCAGCACGTGCCAGTTCTGGTCGTCCAGCTTCATCACGTCGCCACGGTAGTAGTAACCCGGCCAACGTGTTTCCTTGCGGAACAGCGTATGGTGGAACACGCTTTCGGAAGTCAGGAAGCGATGCTTCAGTTCCCATGCGCGCAGCAGTTCATGGATGTCGGAAGCGGCGACCTTTTCCAAGTCTTCACCCAGGATCGACATCTTCTTCAGGCCGATGTTCAGCAACTTGTCGTTGGTCATGTAGTTGACGCCGAAACCGCCGCAGTACTCGTCCATCATCTTCTGCAAGCGATCCAGACCCTGGCGCGGGTTGATGAAGTTGGGATTGACGCTGCCGGCAACCACTTCGTTGCTGTAGACACGGTAAGTCTCCAGAGGCTTGTAGATCTGTTCCTTGCGGCGTTCGATCTGGGCGTCGGAGACACGGATGCCCTCGGCTTTGCCATCGTCGATGTACTTGCAGGCAGCCTTGGCAGCCAGACGGCCTTCAGTGAAGGAGCCGGACGAGAAGGCGTGCGGCGTACCGCCTACCGCATCACCGGCACCAAACAGACCTTCGATGGTCGTCATGCGGTTGTAGCCCCAGAAGTATTCCTTCGGAGAGATATCTTCCGGACCGGAACACCAAGCGCCGCAACCGGTGGCGTGCGAACCCATCACATACGGTTCGGATGTGGTCAGCTCGGGGTTCTCGTACTTGGGATCCACGTCGGTGGCGGCCCACAGCACAGCCTGACCGACGGTCATGCCGAGGAAGTTGTGCCAGCCGATCTCTTCCAGATGCGGGTCCTGGAAGGCTTCCATGGTGACCATGTGGATCGGTCCGCGACCGGCGTTCACCTCGTTGATGATCGCGTGGTTGCGCAGGCAGGTCGGGATAGGACGATGCGTGCGGTGCGAGACTTCCGGATCCAGATACTCCTTGCCCACCATTTGCTGCAGTGCCGGGAACCATTTGGACTCGTACTCTTCACCATAGCCATTCTGGGTATAGGTCTTGAGGTGCAGGAAGTAGGCGCCGACCGGACCGTAACCGTCCTTGAAGCGGGCCAGCACGATACGGTTTTCCATCTGCGTCATCTTGGCGCCGGCTTCGATCATCAGACCGTAGGCGGAACCTGAAGACCACGGTGCGTACCAGACGCGGCCCGCACCTTCACCGATGGAACGCGGCTTGAAGATGTTGGAAGCGCCACCGGCACCGCAGACAACGGTCTTGGACTTGAACACGTGGTAGTTGCCCGTGCGCACGTTGAAGCCCACGGCGCCGGCGACGCGGTTCTCCTTGGATTCGTCCATCAGCAGGTGGGTCACGCAGATGCGGTTGAACACCTTGTCGGCGGACTTTTTGGCAGCTTCGGCCACGATAGGCTTGTAGGATTCGCCGTGGATCATGATCTGCCAGCGACCTTCGCGCAGATACGAGCCCTTCTTCTCGTTGCGCATGATGGGCAGGCCCCACTCTTCGAAGTTGTGCACGGTGGAGTCCACGTGGCGTGCCATGTCGAAGAGCAGGTCTTCGCGCACCATGCCCATCAGGTCGATACGTGCATAGCGCACATGGTCTTCCGGGTTGTTCTCGCCAAAGCGCGTGCCCATGTAGCAGTTGATCGCATAAAGGCCCTGAGCCACCGCACCGGAACGCATGATGTTCGCTTTTTCGGCGATGACGATCTTTTTGTTCTGGCCCCAATATCTCGCCTCGAATGCCGCACCCGTGCCGCCCAGGCCAGCACCGACCACCAGGATGTCGATATTGTCTTCAATTACAGTTGAGTAGCTCATCAGTATTGCACTCCCTCTTTGATTTCCAGACCATTGGATTCCAGTGTGTGCAGACCACCGTCATCCATACGGATATATTTTGGCTCGTTGAACAACAGCTGGCTATTGCGCATCTCCTTGCTGGGAGCGGGTACCTTGCCGAGGTCCGGTGTCGCCGAACCCCAGGGCTTGGTGGTGATCGGTGCCAGCAACTCCATGTCTTTTTTGCCGTTGCGGAACTTGATGCGCCAGGCGATGGTGCCTTTCTCCTCGTCGCGGATCACGCGCACACTGTGTCCGAGCGGAGCGAAGTCCGCGTAACCGCGCACATCGATCGCCTGGTGCGGACATGCCTTCACGCAGGAATAGCATTCCCAGCACATGTTGGGTTCGATGTTGTAGGCACGTCGCAATTTCTTGTCGATGTGCATGATGTCGGATGGGCAGATGTCGACGCATTCACCACAGCCGTCGCAACGCGTCATATATACAAAGGTTGGCATGATCTATTCCTTATGGATGATGTTGGGTCGGTATCAGTAGTGCTTTGCGCGTTCAGCCTTGATGCAAAGTCCCATGTTCGGCGGGTTCTTGCCCATATACATCGGGATGTCCGGGAATTTGCGCTGCACTTCGGGATCCGTCAGGTCGTAGTCGGGCGGCAGGTTCTCGCGCCCGCCGTCGGCCATGATGACGCGCTTCTGGAAAGCTGCCGCCGGCTTGAAGAACATGTGCGCGAACTTGGACCAGTACACGCCGCCGAACAGCGCGGTGCTGGACAGGGTGAACAGGACGAACAGCAGGTTCAGGCCGCCGCCGCTGTATGACCAGAGCAAGGCGAAGGTCGAGGTGGCCAGCACCGAGACGATGAACATGTCGGCGCGCTCGAAGCGGAAAACAGGCAGGCCTTCGGCAGCCACGTCGACGCGGATCGCGAACCAGAACCAGTAGCCGCCGACGGCCAGCATCAGCGCGCCGATATGCCACAGTTGCGGCACCAGGGTGGAGGTGGTATCCGGCGAGAAGATCATGATCGCGGTGGTCACCACGAACATCATGAAGCCGTACATCATCAGCAGGTGGGACATCCGGCGTTGCGGGTTGCTGAATTCGCCGGCGGTCATCACTTCGTTGGTCAGCACGCCGACGGCCATCGCGACCTTTTCTCCGCCGCCCACTTCGCGTTTCGCACTCTTCTGCGCCTTCTTTGCGTTCTCGAAGAAGTACTTCGCGCTCTTCTTGTGCAGCATGTCGAGTATGGTCCCGCCCATGACCAGCAGCACCATGAGAATGATATAGCCCTGCATCATCGCGGGGGAGATGACTTCTGTAAGTGAGGTAAAGGGGTTGCTCGTGAACATCAGTTTCTCCTCATTGAATTAATAGTCTCGGGAAATCGGTCAATCGTTCGGTCGTTCATCAGCTATTCAATCCTGCATAGTACTTGCGCAATATCTCCAGCACTTCCGGGCGGCTGAACTCTGCGGGGACTTCTTCGCCTTCCGAGAGCATCTTGCGCAACTGGGTACCGGATACCTGCAGACGGTCGGCATCGGAGTGCGGGCAGGTGCGGGCCGAGGCCATGCCGCCGCATTTGTAGCACCAGAAGGACACGTCGATCTTCAGTGCCTGGGTTTCCAATGCGTCCTTGGGGATCTTGTCGAAGATATGGTGTGCGTCGAAGGGGCCGTAGTATTTGCCCACGCCGGCATGGTCGCGGCCGACGATCAGATGCGAGCAGCCGTAGTTCTGGCGGAACAGCGCATGCAGCAGCGCTTCGCGCGGACCGGCATAGCGCATGTCCAGCGGGTAACCCGACTGCACCACGGTCTTGCCGACAAAGTAGTTCTTGGTCAGCGCGATGATGGCATGGGTGCGGACTTCGGCCGGGATGTCGCCCGGTTTTAGATTGCCGAGCAGGGAGTGGATCATCACGCCGTCGCACACTTCGATGGCGATCTTGGCCAGATACTCGTGCGAGCGGTGCATAGGGTTGCGCGTCTGGAACGCGGCGACCTTGCTCCAGCCCATCTCGGTGAACAGCGCGCGCGTCTCTTTTGGCGTCATGTACATCGTGCCGTACTTCTGCGGGAAACCGCCTTGCGACAACACCTTCACCGGCCCTGCCAAATTCACCTCGCCCTGTTCCATCACCATCTTCACGCCGGGATGTTCCATGTCGGTGGTGCCGAACACGGTGGCACATTCGTGCGCTTTGTCGATGGAATATTTCTCGGTCACCTGCATGGTGGCGAGGATGCTGCCGTCGTCGGGATCGACCAGTGCAATGGTGCCGCCGGTGGGGATCGCGTCTGCAGCAGATTTATCAGTGGAGAGGGTGATGGGGATGGGCCAGAACAGGCCACTGGTGAGCTTCATGCCGTCGCATACGCCTTGCCAGTCGGCGTGGGTCATGAAGCCGTCGAGCGGGGTGAAGCCGCCGATGCCGAGCATGATGAGGTCGCCTTTTTCACGCGAACTCACTGTCACCTTGGGGTAACTGCGTGCTCTGTTCAACTCAGCGATCAGATCTTCGCCAACCAACAACAGCGGTTTCAGATCGCTCCCGCCATGCGGGTTTACCAATGCCATAAAGCCTCCCTGTGGGTACAGCTACGGATGGGACAACGTCGAAATTTCAGGTGCGCACAGTAGAGGAACATCACGCATGTAGCGATACCCCTCATGGGTTGAGGGGCACACCCCCCATAGGGGTTATGTCTTTCCCCCTCATCACGGCTATGGCAGCAGTGGCGCGGGATACGCATACTGGCGACCCTGAAAGATTGAGTAATTTCGTAGGGCAGCAGCACACGAAAAACAAAGTGGTGCGCCCCGATAACGATCAACCCACACAAGATTTTGCCCATGTCATCGACACCATTGCACGACCCCTTGGCGCCGCCGGTCGCTGGCGCCACCACCGAGATCAAGAAGACTACCTGTTATATGTGCGCTTGCCGATGCGGCATCCGCGTGCATATCCGCAACGGCGAGGTGCGCTACATCGACGGCAATCCCGACCACCCGCTAAACGCAGGCGTGATCTGTGCCAAGGGTTCTTCCGGCATCATGAAGCAGTATTCGCCGGCACGTCTGACCAAGCCGCTGCGCCGCAAACCGGGCACCGAGCGCGGCGCGGGCGAGTTCGAGGAGATCAGCTGGGAAGAGACGTTCACCTTGCTCGCCGATCGCCTCGGCGAACTGCGCGCGACCGATCCGAAGAAGTTCGCCTTGTTCACCGGGCGCGACCAGATGCAGGCGCTGACCGGCATGTTCGCGCGCCAGTTCGGCACGCCCAACTATGCGGCGCACGGCGGCTTCTGCTCGGTCAACATGGCGGCCGGCATGATCTACACCATCGGCGGTTCGTTTTGGGAGTTCGGCGGTCCGGATCTGGAACGTTCCAAGCTGTTCATCATGATCGGCACAGCCGAGGACCATCACTCCAACCCGCTCAAGGTCGCGCTGTCCAAGTTCAAGCGCGAGGGCGGTCGTTTCATCTCCATCAACCCGGTGCGCACCGGTTACTCGGCCATCGCCGACGAGTGGGTGCCCATCCGTCCCGGTACCGACGGCGCGCTGTTCCTCGCCATCATCCATGTGCTGATCGAGCTGGGTCTGTATGACCGCGAGTTCCTGGTGCGTTACACCAACTCCGGCCAACTGGTGAATCTGGATGCGGCGCATGACGAGTTCGGCATGTTCGTGCGCACCGAGGTGCCTGAAGAAGAGGGCTGCTACGACCCGCAGAACAAACTGTGGTGGGATCGTAATACCAACAAGCCGGTGGTGACACATACCGAGGGGGCCGACCCATTCCTGCGCGGCGAGTTCAAGCTGGCTGACGGCACACCGGTCAAGCCCGCGTTCCAGTTGCTCAAAGAGCGTGTCGCCGAATACACACCGGAGTGGGCGGAGGGTGTGACCGGCATCTCCGCCGAAACCATCCGTCGTCTGGCGCATGAGATGGGTATCACTGCGCGCGACCAGAAGATCGAACTGCCTATCGCGTGGACCGATTCCTGGGGCAAGGAGCACGACACCGTCACCGGCAATCCGGTGGCCTTCCATGCCATGCGCGGTCTGGCTGCGCACTCCAACGGTTTCCATACCATCCGTGCGCTGTCCATCCTGATGACGCTGCTGGGTACCATCGACCGTCCGGGCGGCTTCCGTCACAAGACACCGTTCCCGCGTCCGATCCCGCCTTGCGCGCGACCGCCCAACGACCCGCGTGCGGTGCAGCCGAACACGCCGCTGGACGGTATGCCGCTGGGCTGGCCGGCCGACCCGGACGATCTGTTCGTGGACAAGGAAGGCGAAGCGGTGCGTATCGACAAGGGCTTCTCCTGGGAATACCCGCTGTCTGCACACGGTCTGATGCATAACGTGATCACCAACGCCTGGCGCGGTGATCCGTACAAGATCGACACGCTGCTGCTGTTCATGGCCAACATGGCGTGGAACTCCAGCATGAACACCAGCGAAGTGCGCAAGATGCTCACCGACAAGGACGAGAACGGCGAGTACAAGATCCCCAACATCGTGGTGTGCGACGCATTCCATTCCGAGACGACCGCATTCGCCGACCTGATCCTGCCGGATACGACTTATCTGGAACGTCATGATGTGATGTCCATGCTGGACCGTCCGATCTCCGAGTTCGATGGTCCGGTGGATTCGGTGCGTATCCCGGTGATGCCGCGTACCGGCGAGTGCTTGCCGTTCCAGGAAGTGTTGATCGAACTCGGCACGCGCCTGAAGCTGCCGGCGTTCGTGACGCCGGACGGTGCGCGTAAGTATCGTGACTATCCGGACTTCATCGTCAACTGGGAGACCGCGCCGGGTTCCGGCATCGGCTTCCTGTCCGGCTGGCGCGGCAAGGGCGGCGAGAAGAGCATGAAGGGCGAGCCGAACCCGAACCAGTGGGAGATGTATGCCAAGAACGACTGTATGCACCACGAGGTGTTGCCGCGTTCCTACCAGTTCATGCGCAACTGGAACAAGGGTTATCTGGAATGGTCGCAGCGCAACGGCATCACGCGCTATTCCGAGCCTATCCTGATCCACTTGTATTCCGAGGTGATGCAGAAGTTCCGCCTGGCCGCGCAGGGCAAGAGCATCACGCGCCAGCCGCCCAAGCATCTGGCCAAACGCGTCGAGACCTATTTCGATCCGCTGCCGTTCTACTACGAGCCGCTGGAGACGCAGGCCAGCGACAAGCAGAAGTATCCGCTGTCCGCCGTGACGCAACGCCCGATGGCGATGTACCACTCGTGGGATTCGCAGAACGCCTGGTTGCGTCAGATCCACGCGCACAACTATCTGTATGTGAACGCGCTCACCGCGAAGAATGCGGGTATCTCCGACGGCGACTGGATATGGTGTGAATCGCAATGGGGCAAGGTGCGCTGTATGGCGCGTTACAGCGAGTCGGTCGAGCCGGGCACGGTGTGGACCTGGAACGCCATCGGCAAGGCTGCCGGCGCGTGGAACCTGACGCCCGATGCGAACGAGTCGCAGCAGGGCTTCCTGCTCAATCACCTGATCTCGGAAGAATTGCCGAAGCAGGCGGACGGCTCGCGCTTCTCCAACTCCGATCCGATCACCGGACAGGCTGCGTGGTATGACGTGCGCGTGCGCATCTACAAGGCGGAAGAGGGCGAGCCCAAGCAGACCTCGCCGCAATTCCCGCCCATGAAGAGGTATCCCGGTATGAAACAAGCGCCGAACTGGCTGGCTTATTTCGCTGGCAGCAAGAAGAAAGGCGGTGCGAAATGACACAACTCGCATTGGTGATCGATCTGAACGTGTGCGTAGGCTGTAGCGCCTGCGTGACCAGCTGCAAGGAATGGAACACCTCCGGCTCGGCCGGCCCGCTGGTGGATGAACGCCCCTACGGCGAGAACCCGACCGGCACGTTCTTCAATCGTGTGCAGACCTATGAGATGGGCACGTTCCCGAACAGCGAGACGATGCATTTCCCCAAATCCTGCCTGCATTGCGAAGATCCCCCGTGCGTGCCGGTGTGCCCGACCGGTGCATCTTACAAGCGCAAGGAAGACGGCATTGTGCTGGTGGACTACGACAAGTGCATCGGCTGCAAATACTGCTCTTGGGCCTGCCCGTACGGCGCACGCGAGATCGACGAGAAGCAGAAAGTGATGAAGAAGTGCACCCTCTGCGTGGACCGCATCTACGACATGTCCATGCCGGAAGAGGACCGCAAGCCGTCCTGCGTGAAGGCTTGCCCGACCAGTGCGCGCTTGTTCGGCGACATCCATGATCCGGAATCGGAAGTGTCGGTGGCGATCCGCGAGGACGGCGGCTACGCACTGATGCCGGAATGGGGCACACATCCTTCCAACCACTATCTGCCGCGTCGCAAGACCAAGATGAAGATCCATGCCGACGAGCTGGAGCGCGCCGATAATCCGCTCAAACTCGACCAGCAATTGCCCAAGCCGGACAAGGATCAGTCGACGATGGACGACGTGTCGGCCTGGTAAACAGAACTTAGCGAGACATTATGAAACCTGCATTCTCAGTGATCTTTTTAACGACCTTGATCGGCGCGGCGCAGGGCCTGTTCCTCGCCCTGTTCACCCATCAGTCGTATGCGCTGTTCGGCCTGTTGCCGATGCAGTCCGATGACTTCTACGGCTACGGCACGCTCATCGTGATGGTGTTGTTGGCTGCAGGGCTGGTCGCGTCCTTCTTTCACCTAGGCCGTCCTGAACGTGCATGGCGCGCGGCGACGCAATGGCGCACTTCCTGGTTGTCGCGGGAGGTGATCGTGCTGCCCGCGTTCATGGGCGTAGCTTTCCTGTTCGGTGCGTCGCATCTGTTCGGTATCCGTCCCGAGATCGTGACGTTGCCCGGTGGTTTGGTGGTCGATCTGTCGGTGCTGCTTGGGGTGGCGGGTACTCTGCTGGCATTCGCGCTGTTCGTATGTACGGCAATGATCTATGCCTGCCTGCGTTTCCTTAAGGAATGGAACTCGCCGCTGACAGTCATCAACTACATTCTGATGGGCGGTTCCTCCGGTTTCATTCTGGCCGCCTTCTATGCGGTTTCCGCCGCGCCGGATCAGGCAGACTTCTTTGCCGGTTGGGCCATCATCATCACCGTGCTGGCACTGATCGGACGTGTGGCATCGTTGATACGCAATGCGCGTCTGAAGCCGACCTCGACCATACAGACCGCCATCGGCGTGAAGCACCCGAAGATCACCCAGCGTTCAATGGGAGCGATGGGCGGCTCTTTCAACACGCGCGAGTTCTTCCACGGCAAGAGCGATAGTTTCCTGCGTACCATCAAGCCGACTTTCCTGCTGTTGGCTTTCGTGCTGCCCTTGCTGCTGCTGGCGCTCAGCATGTCCACACCCGCTTTGTTGGGTTTGGCGTTTATACTGCAATACATCGGTTTGCTGGCAGAACGCTGGTTCTTCTTCGCACAGGCCAACCATCCGCAAAACCTTTATTACCAGACCGTAGGCTGATGCAACCCTGATGGCAACTCGTATCTGTAAAGACTGGCTGTGCAAGATGCTTCCGTTCATGCAATGGAAGCATCTGGTAGACAAACAATCCTCCCGTGCCGATCTGATCGCGGGCCTGACCGGTGCGATGATCGTTTTGCCGCAAGGCGTTGCGTTCGCCACCATCGCCGGCATGCCGCCGGAGTACGGTCTGTATGCCGCCATGGTGCCGGCCATCATCGCCGCGCTGTTCGGTTCGAGTTGGCATCTGGTGTCGGGGCCGACCACGGCCATCTCCATCGCGGTGTTCGCGGCCATGAGTCCGCTGGCCGATCCGGGTTCTCCGGAGTTCATCAGCATGGTGCTGACGCTGACCTTCCTGGTAGGCTTGTTCCAGTTAATCCTCGGCTTGGCGCGCATGGGGGTGCTGGTCAACTTCATCTCGCATACCGTGGTGATCGGCTTCACAGCCGGTGCGGCGGTGCTGATCGCGGCCAGCCAGGTGAAACATTTCTTCGGCATCGCCATCGAGCGCGGCGCGCATTTCCATGTGGTGATCGAACAACTGATCCTGCAGCTCGGGGATCTCAATCCTTATGTGACTTTCATCGGCGCAGTGACGCTGGCATCAGGCATATTGACCAAGCGCTTCTGGCCAAAGATGCCCTATATGATCGTGGCCATGGTGGTCGGCAGCGTGGTGGCCTGGCTGGTCAATCTGGAGGTCGGTGTGGATGCCACACAGATCAAGACGGTCGGAGCCCTGCCTTCGCATCTGCCTCCGCTCTCATTGCCGGACTTTTCCTACGATACGATCCGGCAAGTGCTTTTCCCGGCGTTGGTGGTGACCATGCTGGCGCTGACCGAGGCGGTCTCCATCTCGCGCGCCATCGCGGTGAAATCGGAACAGCGCATCGACGGCAACCAGGAGTTCATCGGCCAGGGCCTGTCCAACCTGTTCGGTAGTTTCTTCTCAAGTTACGCCTCGTGCGGCTCGTTCAACCGCAGCGGTGTGAACTATGCAGCCGGTGCGAGGACGCCGCTGGCGACAGTATATGCCTCGATCTTCCTGCTGCTGATCCTGTTGCTGGTTGCGCCGCTGGCCGCCTATCTGCCCACTGCGGCAATGGCGGGCATTTTGTTCCTGGTGGCATGGGGACTGATCGACTTCCATCATATATCCAGCATCATGAAGACCAGCCGGGGAGAGACCGTCATCCTGTGGGTGACGCTGGTCGGTACCTTGGTCGATCTTGAGAAAGGTATCTTCTTCGGCATCCTGCTCTCTTTGGCGATCTACCTGTATCGCGTCTCCAAGCCCGGCATGCGATCTGTCGTTCCGGCGAAGGAAGAGGGCGCCTACCACTTCGTCGGTGCGGAGGATCATCCGCAATGTCCGCAGTTGTCGATTTTGCGCATCAATGGCGCATTGTTCTTCGGTGCGGTCGATAACGTGCGCGACCGCCTCCATCAGATCGACGAGGAGAATCCACAGCAGAAGTCGGTATTGCTCACCGTGCGGGGGCTGACCTTTGTTGATGTGGCCGGTGCCGAGATGCTGGCCCAGGAAGCGCGCCGCCGCAAAAAGATGGGCGGCAAGGTGTATTTATATTCGTGCAAAGAAGCGACGATGGATTTCCTGAGAAAATCCGGGGCGATGAAAGACATCGGTGAAGAGAACTTCTTCCCGGTGATGTCGAACTGGGTCAAGCCCATCTATTCCGGACTCGATCCGGATATCTGCCGCAATTGCACAGCACGCATCTTCTCCGAGTGTCATATCAGATTGCCGAACGGTGAGCCGAGGACGAACTAGGGTGTAGTTTATGAGGGGGGCCAGATGAGCAGCAAAGCTAGTCATGCCAGAACCATCGTTGCTGCCGCCATATTCGCTCTGGTGGGGGTGTCCGCTTTCATGTTCGCGCCCAGCCGCGAGATCGCCGTCGTTCTCAACTTGCTGCTGCTGACGGTGTTCCTGTTCGCCTTCGAGGTGGTCGGCGTGGACGTGGCGGCGGTCACCATCATGGTGCTACTGGGGCTGATCAGTCACTTCAGTGGTCTGATCGGCCTGCCGCAGCCGCTGGTCGAAGGTAGGGAATTGTTCCGCGGATTCTCCGGCAATGCGGTGATCTCCATCATCGCCGTGATGATCGTGGGCGCGGGGTTGGACAAGACCGGCTTGATGAACAAGGTCGCCGGTTTCATCCTGCGCGTGGCTGGCAAAACCGAGGCGCGCGTCATCCCGGCGGTCTCCAGTACCGTGGGTTTCATCTCCAGCTTCATGCAGAACGTCGGCGCGGCGGCCCTGTTCCTGCCGGTGGTCGGCCGCGTGTCGGCGCGTACCGGCCTGCCGATGTCGCGCCTGCTCATGCCTATGGGTTTCTGCGCCATCCTCGGCGGCACCATCACCATGGTCGGCTCCAGCCCGCTGATCCTGCTCAACGACCTGATGCTCGCCTCCAACAAGGGTTTGGCGCCAGAACAGCAGATGCAGACCTGGTCGTTGTTCTCGGTCACGCCGATCGGGCTGGCTTTGCTGGCCACGGGTATCGCCTACTTTGTACTGGCGGGGCGCTACGTTCTACCCGGCGGCGACAAGGCGAACGTGACCAGCGGCGCCAACGCGATGGATTATTTCCAGAAGCTGTATGGTCTGGACTACGCGGCATTCGAGGTGGTGGTGCCCGCAGGCAGCCCGCTGATTGGCCGCGTCATCAACGATATCGAGCAGCCGAACCGCTTGCGTGTCATCGCTATCCTGCGCGGCAGCGATGACCTGCGCATCGGCCCGGCACGCGACATCGAGATCGTGGCTGGCAGCGTGCTGGGTATTCTGGGCGCGCCGGATCGGTTGCGTGAATTCGCATCGGCCAACGGGCTGCAGCTGCGTGAAGTGCTGGACACCTTTTCCGAACAGCTATCAGCGGCGAAGTCTGGTATTGCCGAGTTGGTCATCCCGCCCCGTTCCGAGCTGATCGGCAAGAGTGCGCGCGATCTGTGGCTGCGCAAGAAATACGGGGTCTCGCTGATGGCCTTGCATCGCGGCAGCAAGACGCTGCGCGAAGGCGACGGGGTGCGCGACATTCCGTTCCAGTCGGGCGATGCGCTGGTGGTACACACCGGCTGGGAGACGCTGGCCCATCTGGAAAAGGACAAGAACTTCGTCGTCGTTACCACGGAGTTCCCCCATGAAGAGCTGCGTCCGCACAAGGTGAAGGCGGCGCTGGGCAGCTTCCTGCTGGCGCTGGTGCTAATCCTGTTCACCAATATCACGCTCTCCATCGCGCTGATGACCGGCGCCATCGGCATGATCCTGCTGCGCGTACTCAGCATTGACGAAGCGTATCGGGCGGTGAGCTGGAAATCTGTGTTCCTGCTGGCCAGTCTGATCCCACTCGGCCTTGCGGTTGAGACCAGCGGTACGGCTAGATGGATCGCCGAGCAGACGCTGTCCGTACTGGGCGGCACGCCGATTTGGGTGATCCAGTTGGCGATTGTCATCCTGGCCACCTTCTTCACGCTGGTGATGTCGAACGTGGGCGCGACCGTGCTGCTGGTGCCGCTGGCAGTGAACATCGCCATCGGCGCGGGCGCAGATCCGGCAGTGTTCGCGCTGACCGTGGCGCTGGCGACTTCCAATTCCTTTTTCCTGCCGACCCATCAGGTCAATGCGCTGTTGATGGGGCCGGGCGGTTACCGTGTGGTCGACTACATGCGCGCGGGCGGGGTGATGACGATACTTTTTATCGTCGTCTTGATGGTCATGTTGAATCTGATCTTCTGATTGCCGGCGGGTCGGTAGCGAATAGCCCGAAAGGGTTATGAATGTCGACACTTGCTAGTTATGGACGCAACTTGGGGGCTGGTATCAAATGCCCCCTCTGTTAGTAGTCTTTTCTCGATATCAGGGGGCTGGATGCATAGTCGTGATGGTGTGGATGGCGGGCGTCGTCAGGCGCTCAAAACCGGCAGTGGTTTGGGCTTGCTGGGGCTGTTCGCCATGCTCGGCTTGTTGCCTGCCGCGGCGCTAGCAGGGGTCGATCGCAAGGCTTTCGAAGCTAAGGCGCTGAATGAGGCGCTTGATGCGCTGGGCGGCCTGATCGCCGAAGAAAGCACTCTCATCACACTGACCGCACCCGATGTCGCTGAGAACGGCGCGCTGGTGCCGGTGACCGTCGAAAGTGCGCTGGCAGATGTCGAGCAGATCTCCATTCTGGCTGACCGGAATCCCACCATGCTGGTCGCGCACTACTCCGTATTCAAAGGCACTGACTCCTATCTCTCCACCCGTATCCGCATGGCAGAGACATCGAATGTGATCGTGCTGGTCAAGGCGGGCGGGCGTTTCTTCCGCGCATCCAAGCAAGTCAAAGTCACGGCGGGAGGGTGCTGATGTCCACACCTTCCAAGATACGTGCATCGCTCAAGGACGCAGGGTACGTCGAGGTCAGGATGCTGATGTACCACGATATGGAGAATGGCCGTCGCAAGGACGAAGCCGGCAATCTCGTGCCAGCCTGGCATATAGCAGAATTCAGTGTGCAGCATCAGGGGCGGACTGTGCTGGAAGGACAGTTCGGCACCTCCGTGTCAAAGAATCCGTATCTGGTCTTCCGCTTCCGGGGCGGCAACAAGGGGGACAAGCTGTCCCTTTCTTGGCAAGACAACCGGGGTGATAGTCGCGTGGATGACGCGGCCATCGATTGACCAGGGCAGGTGCCGCCGCCGGGCGGAAAATGCAGCAAACGTCGTTCAATTCAACTCAGGGGAGGTTTGACTATGATTTCGTTTCGAATGCTATTGGTCGTCATCGGGCTGGGCTTGTGCTCCGTCGCACAGGCGGCAGGGGTCGATAAACACGCACGCAACATGGCGGCGTCCTGTTCTGCCTGCCATGGCACGGATGGATACAGCGAAGGCGGCATGCCGGTGATCGCCGGTATGGACAAGACGCTGTTCGTATCTACGATGAAGGATTTCAAATCAGGCGCGCGTCCGGCCACTGTCATGCACCAGCATGCCAAGGGCTACTCCGACGAGCAGATCGAGATGCTCGCGAAGTTCTTCGCTGCGCAGAAGCGCAAGTGATGCCTGAGCCAACCTGAAAAACAGAACAGAGGGAGAATAATATGTCATTCAGTCGTCGTGATTTTCTGAAGGCCGGTGTCGCCGGTATCGCAATCGGATCGTTCCCGGGCATGGCATTCGCATCCAGCGAACTCATTAGAAAAAAAGGCCAGCGCGTGGTAGTGGTAGGCGGTGGCTTCGGCGGTGCGACCGCCGCCAAGTACATCCGCAAGTGGAGCAACAACAAGATCGAGGTGGTGCTGGTCGAGCGCAACGCCAATTTCGTCTCCTGCCCGATGAGCAATACCGTGCTCGGCGGCACCCGGAAGATCGAAGACCTGACCATGAGCTACGGCACGCTGCAGAAGAAGTACGGCGTCAAGTTGATCAAGGGCGAGGTCACCGCCATCGATCCGGACAAAAAAACTGTCATGCTGGCGGACGGGCACTTGAGTTACGACCGTTTGATTGTGTCACCCGGCGTCGATTTCATGTTCGACAAGGTCGAGGGACTGGATGCCAAGGTGGCGAACGAGAGTATTCCGCATGCCTGGAAAGCCGGTGCGCAAACCGTCCTCTTGCGCAAGCAACTGGAGCAGATGGCGGATGGTGGCGTGTTCGCGCTCGCCATCCCGAAAGGGCCGTATCGTTGCCCGCCCGGACCTTACGAGCGTGCCTGTCAAGTGGCGAGCTACCTGAAAGAGCACAAGCCGAAGTCCAAGGTGCTGGTGCTGGATGCCAATCCGGACATCGTCTCCAAGAAGGGCCTGTTCATGGCGGCCTGGAACGAGCTGTACCCGGGCATGGTGGAATACCGTCCGAATTCTATGGTGTTGGGGGTGGATGCGGCCAGCAAGACGGCCAAGACAGAATTCGAGGATGTGAAGGCGGACGTGCTGAACGTCATCCCGCCGATGCGTGCAGGTGTGGTGGCAGACATGGCTGGCCTGGCCGACGTTGATGCGCGCTGGTGCGGTGTGGATTTCCTGAGCTACGAATCCAAGGTGCACAAGAACATCCATGTCATCGGTGACGCGGTGTCGGCCGCCCTGCCCAAGTCAGGACACATGGCGACTTCGCAGGCCAAGATATGTGCTGCGGCGGTGATCGAGATGATGGGCGGCAAGCCGGTCGATCAAGCGCCCGTCATCGCCAACACCTGCTACAGCATGGTCAGCGGCAACGAGGCGATGCACGTGGCTAACGTGTATCACTTCAATGCCGAGAAGATGGCGATGGTGCCGGCTGAGGGGGGCGGTGTTTCGGCCAAGCGTTCCGAACTGGAGGGCGCGTTCGCCGGTTACTGGCTGAAGAATATCCTCAACGACGTATTGCTCTGATGTTCCACTGCGCCCCCGCTGCGACGGCTTGCCGCTCGTGGCGGGGGCGTTTCTTTTTCTGCATCGATGGTGTGTCCCAACCGTAACTCCTATGGGTTACCTTTTTCACCCGTCGTGGCTATGGACGTCTATGCAAGGAATATCCCTATAATACAAGTCAGGTTTTGTGCGGTGACGCACTTTTTTCGTAAACAACAAGTAGGAGAGAAACAATGAATTTCGATAAAGAGCTGAACGCACGTGGCCTGTCCTGTCCTTTGCCTATCGTCAAGACTAAAAAGTCATTGGCCGACATGACTCCCGGTCAGATCCTCAAAGTCATTTCGACCGACACCGGTTCCGTTAAAGACATGGCGGCGTTCGCTGAACAAACAGGCAATGCGCTGGTGGCGCAGGAAGAAGTCGGCGGCGAATTCGTCTTCTACATGAAGAAGGGCTAAGGCTCTTCTACAACTAAATATACAGGGAGTACGAAAATGGCAAAAAAAATGGCGATCATCGCCACCAAAGGCACGCTGGATATGGCTTATCCACCGTTCATCCTGGCTTCAACCGCTGCAGCGCTGGGTTACGACGTGCAAGTGTTCTTCACCTTCTACGGTCTGCAACTGCTGCGCAAAGATCTGTCAGATGTGAAGATCAGCCCGCTGGCGAATCCGGCCATGCCGATGCCGATCCCGATGCCGGTGATGGTGCAGATGTTGCCGGGGATGGAAAGCATGGCAACCATGATGATGAAGCAGAAGCTGGCCAAGCATGGCGTCGCTTCTCTGGAAGAGTTGCGCGACCTGTGTCTGGAAGCGGACGTGAAATTCATCGCCTGCCAGATGACCGTTGACCTGTTCGAGTTCGACAAGAGCGAATTCATCGAGAACGTCGAATACGGTGGTGCAGCCACATTTATGGCTTTCGCCGGCGAGACCGACATCTGCCTGTTCGTGTAATCAACAAAAAATCAATAGAAAAGCTGTCGCAAGGGGGGTTGTACTCGTAGCATTTGTGTCCACACATCTCAGGGAGAGAATAAATGAAATTCAGTAGATCGGCAGTCGCGGTACTGGTACTTGCAGCACTTTCTTCGCAACAGGCATTTGCTACCAACGGTATGTTGATGGAAGGCTACGGCCCTATCGCAACCGGCATGGGGGGCGCTTCCATGGCGTACGACAACGGCAATGCAGGCATGGCCAACAACCCCGCAACACTGGGCATGATGCAAGACGGAAGCCGACTGGATGTGGCGCTGGGCGGCTTGCATCCGAATGTGGTTTCCAAAATGACCGGTATGCCGGATGCAAATTCCGGCGGTAATGCTTATTACATGCCGGCTGCGGGTTGGGTCACCAAGAAAGACGGCCTGGCTTATGGAGTTGGCCTGTTCGCGCAGGGTGGTATGGGTACCGAATACACTGCCACTGACTGGGTAAGTGCAGGTGCAGGTCCTTCCCGCTCCGAGGTTGGTGTGGGCAATGTGATCGTACCTCTTGCCTATGATGTGTCCAATGAGTTGACAGTTGCCGCTTCTATGCAGCTGGTCTGGGCCGGCATGGATCTGCAGATGGCTATGTCCGGAGCCCAGATGGGCGGTCTCGCAGCTGGCGGGAATCTGACTGCGACGGGCGGCCCCCTTGTGGCTGGCTTGCCTACTTTCATGGGTGGAGCGGGCAATGCGGCCTATTTCAATTTTACCGATGGCAGCGCATTTACCGGTAAGGCGAACTCTACTGGCTGGGCAGGCAAGCTGGGGATGACCTACATGGTCAATAATCAGTTCACGGTAGGAGCAACCTACCACTCCAAGACTAGTCTGGGCGACATGGCTGCCGATGGCGCGCAGGTCAGCATGATCGATACTGCCGGCGCGATTGGTCCGGCCGGCACCACTTACACTCTGAATGGCAAGGTGACTGTCGTTGATTTCCAGTTCCCGGAAGTATATGGAATCGGCATGGCCTATCAGGCGACGAATGAATTGATGGTGGTGGCGGATTACAAGCGTATCGGCTGGGCGAGTGTCATGAAGAATTTCCACATGACCTTTAGCAGTACGGATATGGGGGGCATCGATATGGATATGAAGATGCCACAGAACTGGACGGATCAGGATGTGGTTCAACTCGGATTCGCTTACAAGATGCGCCCAGATCTGACAGTACGCGCGGGGGCGAATATATCCAGCAATCCTGTGCCTGATAACACCGTGAATCCGTTGTTCCCGGCTATCATCAAAAATCATTACACTTTGGGGGGCGGATACGACTTTGATAGCGTATCGTCGGTGAACGGTTCCTTGACGTACGTTCCTAAAGTGAGCGTAAATTCACCCAGCGGATACAGCATTGACCACAGTCAGATGAACTGGCAAGTGATGTATAGCCGTAAAATGTAACTGTCGGAATTGTTTTGAGATTTGATTAGAGCCCGCATGATGAATGCGGGCTTTTTTCTTGTGCGGGAAGCGGGTTGTGATGTGGTAGAATGCGCGCCCTTCGAATTCTATTCAGGTAGTAAAACATGTCCCGCGCGCTCCGCAATATCGCCATCATCGCCCACGTTGACCACGGTAAGACCACTCTCGTCGACCAACTTCTGAAGCAGTCCGGCACGTTCCGCGACAACCAGAAGGTGGATGAGCGCGTGATGGACAGCAACGATCTGGAAAAGGAACGTGGCATCACCATTCTGGCCAAGAACACCGCCATCAAATACGGCGAATACCACATCAATATCGTCGACACTCCGGGACACGCCGACTTCGGCGGCGAGGTGGAACGCGTGCTGGGTATGGTGAACGGCGTTGTGCTGCTGGTGGATGCTGTTGAAGGTCCGATGCCGCAGACTCGCTTCGTGACCAAAAAAGCGCTGGCGCTGGGTCTGAAGCCCATCGTTGTGATCAACAAGGTGGATCGTCCGGGAGCTCGCGTTGATTGGGTGCTGGATCAGACGTTCGATCTGTTCGATAAGCTCGGTGCGACTGATGAACAACTCGACTTTCCCGTAATCTATGCTTCCGGCCTGAACGGTTGGGCTTGCATGGACATCAACGATGCGCCTTCCAAGGGCGGTTCCGCTTCCGACATGAAGGCGCTGTTCGATCTCGTGATCAAGCACGTGCCTACGCCTCCGGGCAACCCCGATGCGCCTTTGCAATTCCAGATCGCGGCGCTGGACTACTCCACATTCACCGGACGCCTTGGCGTTGGTCGCGTGCTGAACGGTCGTATCAAGCCGGGTCAGCAAGTGGTGGTGATGAATCACGAAGAGCAGGTCGGCAGTGGCCGTATCAATCAGGTGCTGGGCTTCCAAGGCTTGGATCGCGTGCCGGTGGAAAGCGCCGAGGCAGGCGACATCATCATCATCTCCGGTCTGGACGAGATCGGTATCGGTGTCACGGTTTGTGACCGGGAAAATCCGGTCGGTCTGCCGGTGATGGGCGTGGATGAGCCGACGCTTAACATGGACTTCATGGTGAACACTTCGCCATTGGCCGGTCTGGAAGGCAAGTTCGTGACTTCCCGTCAGATCCGCGATCGATTGACCAAAGAGTTGCTGACCAACGTGGCATTGCGCGTGGAAGACACTGAAGACGCAGACGTGTTCCGCGTCTCGGGTCGCGGCGAATTGCATCTCACCATCCTGCTGGAGAACATGCGCCGCGAAGGTTTTGAGATGGCAGTGGCCAAGCCGCGCGTGGTCTACAAGGAGATCAACGGCGAGAAGTGCGAGCCGTACGAGAACCTGACCATCGATCTGGAAGATGCACATCAGGGCGGCATCATGGAAGAGATCGGCCGCCGCCGCGGTGAACTGACCAACATGGAGTCCGACGGTCACGGCCGTACCCGTCTGGAATACCACATCCCAGCTCGCGGCCTGATCGGTTTCCAATCCGACTTCATGACCATGACGCGCGGTTCGGGCCTGATGAGCCACGTGTTCGACGACTACGGTCCGGTCAAGGCTGACCTGCCGGGACGTCACAACGGCGTGCTGATCTCGGCTGAGGACGGCGAAGCGGTTGCCTATGCACTGTGGAAACTGGAAGACCGCGGTCGTATGTTCGTCGTGCCGGGCGACAAGTTGTATGAAGGTATGGTCATCGGTATCCACAGCCGCGACAACGATCTGATCGTGAACCCGATCAAGGGCAAGCAGCTCACCAACGTGCGTGCATCCGGTACGGATGAAGCCGTGCGTTTGACGACGGCTTTGAAGATGACGCTGGAATCGGCTGTCGAATTCATCGACGACGACGAACTGGTCGAGCTGACACCCAAGTCCATCCGCATTCGCAAGCGTTACCTGAAAGAGCACGAGCGCAAGCGTTCGACCAAGGCATCTTCGTAACATGGCAAGGGCCTGGGTATTCCCGGGCAGCAGAAAACAAGGGACGCTTCGGCGTCCCTTTTTTTCAACGGCCTGTGCGAATCTATGTTCGCCGGGGCGTGATCCGCTGTCGGCCGTGAGCTCACGCCGATACAGCTATCGTTTATACTGCCAACTTCAATTTCCCCTCCCTGACCATGCTGGAAATACTGTCTGTAATTGCTGTTGTCATACTGCTTGCCGTACTGGCACTGCAGTTCAAACAGCCTGCCCGTATCGCACAGATACTGGAGCAGCAGCACCGCGCCATGCTGACCGATCTGCACGACGGTCTGAACAAACAGGGTGACCGCCTCATCGCCGCGCAGGCTGCCGAAGCGGAGCGTCTGCGTACCGCGGTGGCAGAGGAGTTGCGCGCCACTCGTGATGCCATCGCTGCGCTGCGCACCGAGATGTTGGCGCAGATGCTGGAGAAACTGGCGGAGCAGGGACGGGCCGACCAGAAGCTGATCCAGGATTCGTTCAACAATGCTTCGCAGCACTTGCGCAACAGTATCGAGACTTTGAGCAAGACCGTGGACGGCCGTCTGGAACAGATTGGCGGCAAGGTCAACGAACGCCTCGATGAAGGGTTCAAGAAGACCAACGAGACTTTTGTCAGCGTGATGGCGCGGCTGGCGACCATAGACGAGGCGCAGAAGAAGATCGATGGGCTCACCACCAATGTCGTCAGCCTGCAGGAGCTGCTGGGCGACAAGCGTTCACGCGGTGCCTTCGGCGAGGTGCAACTGGAAGGGCTGGTGCGCAACATCATGCCGTCTAACGCTTACGAGATGCAGTACACCTTGCCCAACGGCACCCGCGCCGATTGCGTGCTCAAACTGCCGGAACCGACCGGCATGGTGGCGGTGGATTCCAAGTTTCCGCTGGAGAACTATCACCGTATGTTTGATGCGGTGTCGCCTGCGGAACGATTGGTCGCGGAAAAGCAGTTCAAGGCCGACGTAAAAAAACACGTGGATGATATTGGCGGTAAATACATCATCCCTGATGTGACTTCGGACGGTGCGGTGATGTTCATCCCGGCCGAGGCAGTGTTCGCAGAGATCCATGCGCATCATTCGGATGTGGTGGATTACGCCATGCAGCGCCGTGTGTGGATCGTCTCACCGACCACGCTGATGGCGGTGCTGAACACTGCGCGCGCGGTGATGAAGGATGTGGAGACGCGCAAGCAGGTGCACATCATCAAGGATGAGCTGGGCAAGCTGGGCAAGGAGTTTGGTCGTTTTGACGAGCGCATGAGAAAACTGGCCGACCATATCCGCCAGGCACATGAAGATGCGCAACAGGTGCGCACTACCAGCGAGAAGATATCGAAACGCTTCATCAGCATCGAGCAGGTGGAGCTTGATCATGCAAGCGGGATTGCCGAAATACCATATTCACAGGAGTGATATGCGGTTAAAACAACAACCTCATTTATCGCTCACTCATGCTGTACGTTAGAATGCTGGAAGAACATGGTTTCATTCAACATAACCGATTAATCGTACAGAACAGGAGCCACACATGAAGAGAATCAGTCTGAGCATTTTGCTTGTCAGCATTGCCGTGAATTCCAATGCCAGTGAATTCGAGGGGGGGTATATCGGGGCGAATCTGGGTTCCAACACGGCCGCTGCTACCGCACTGTCCGACAAGAAAAGCACCTATCTCGGACTGAAGGCCGGATACAACTGGGACTGGAACAATTTTGTGGTGGGGGCTGAAGGCTTCGTGGATGCACATCAGGATTCCTATACGAGTTCGGACGCTGGTGTGGATGCTCGCCTCGGACTGCCTATGGATCGTTGGATGCCTTACGCGAAACTGGGGCTGGCTGCGACGACACCGGGTGCCCGCTTGCATGGCGGTGTGGGGGTGGAATACAGGCTGACGGACAGATGGTCGGTCAATGCTGAATGGACGAGAGACAGCAAAGACGACAGCGGTGTAACAAAAAAGAACAACAATATCGCTGTCGGTTTGAACATGTATTTTGGTGCAACGTCTGCCAAAGCTGAGCCTGTGGCAATGGTCGCCGCACCTGTTGATCATTCCGCAGCTGAGAAGGCAGCGGCAGACAAAGCAGCGGCAGACAAAGCAGCGGCAGACAAAGCAGCAGCAGATAAAGCAGCAGCAGATAAAGCTGTTCAACCTCAATACAAAACACTTTTCACTGACAGACCTGTGACGCTGGAAGGCACCAGTTTTGCCAGCGGTTCCGCCAAGTTGAACCCCGCAGCAAGTGCGCAACTGGATAAAGTGGTCGAATTCGCAGCCGTAAGGAAAGAGGCGAATTTCCTGATCACCGGGTACACGGATGATCGCGGCAATGCGCAAAATAACGTCGCTCTGTCCGCTGCGCGTGCAGAGGCGGTCAAGGCATATCTGGTGGGCAAGGGCGTGGAGGCAGACCGTTTGAGCACACGTGGTTTGGGTTCTGAAAATCCGGTGGCGGACAATCAAACCTCTGAGGGACGCGCGAAGAATCGCCGTGTTGAAATTAGTTCGGTCGTAAAGGAAGCGCAGAAGGTTTTGGTGCAATAATCGTGCGCGGATAGGGCAGGCAGAAAAGGCGGGCATTCCCCGCCTTTTTGTTGTCAAATGAAAAGATTATGCTTCAGGCATTCACGGATTTTAGACGCTGAAAATTATTCGGGAGACGGTCAAAATGAAAAACTCACATACGTGGAAATTCTTCCGTGCAGGCGGCTTCGATCAGGTGCAACTGGACAACGGTGCCGACCTGCTGGCACTGAAGGAGCTAAACCAGAAACTATGGGTGGCGTTGAGCTGTCCAGTGCATGGCATCGAGTTCGACGGCCGTACGCTGGAGATGGTCGATACGGACGGTGATGGTCAGGTGCGCGCCAACGAAGTGTTGGCAGCGATCACTTGGGCGGGGGCGCTACTGAAGGATGCTGATCTGCTGACCAAGGGGACGGACAAGTTGTTGTTGTCGGATATCGACGATAGCAGTGCGGAGGGGCGTCAGGTGCTGGCGTCCGCGCGACTCATCCTGAATACACTCGGCAAGCGGGATGCCAGCCATATCTCGCTGGCAGAGATGACCGACATCAATAAATTTGTGGCCGGTCTGCAGTTCAACGGCGACGGGGTGGTCTGCGCACAGCAGGTCGATGATCCCACCGTACGCGCGACGGTGGAGGATATCGTCAAGACTGCTGGTTCTGTCGCGGATGTGAGTGGCGATACCGGCATCGATCAGGGGATCAGCGACAAGTTCTTTGCCGATGCCGCAGCGTATGCAGAATGGTTTGGCCGTGGCGAGACAGATACGGGGATATTGCCACTGGGGACGGACAGCGATGCGGCCGCCCAGGCATTGCTGGCTGTCAGGGAAAAGATCGACGACTATTTCATCCGTTGCCAGATGGCGGCATACGATGAGCGTGCGGCTGTGCCGTTGAGCCGTTCTGCAGAGGATTACCAGCAACTGGCCGCGAAGTGTCTGTCTGCGCAGAACGAGGAGGTGGCCGCTTTCCCGCTGGCCACCATCGCTGCAGGCAAACCGCTGGCATTGCATGCCAGTGTCAATCCCGCTTGGCAGGACAAGATAGATGCCTTGTGCAAGTGCGTGTTGCAGCCCTTGCAGGGAGAGCGGCAGAGCCTGACATTGGACGAGTGGAAATCACTTTGTGCGCGCTTCGATGCCTTTGCGGATTGGCAGAAGGCGAACCCCGCTCCGCAAGTCGGCGAGCTGGGTATCTCGCGTGTGCGGGAGATATTGTCCGCAGAACATCAGGCACGGATCGATGCGCTGATCGCACAGGACAAAGCGCTGGCCCCCGAGATCGAGGCCATCCATTCGGTGGAGCGCCTGATCCGTTATCAGCGCGACCTGTTCAAGCTGGTGAACAACTTCGTGTCTTTCCGTGAGTTCTATTCCGGCAAGGGCAAAGCTGTGTTTCAGGTCGGCACGCTGTATTTGGACGGGCGCAGTTGCGAGTTGTGCGTCAAGGTGGATGACGTGAATGCCCATGCCACGTTCGCCAACAGCAGCGGTGTTTGTCTGATCTATTGCGAACTGGTGCGAAAAGGTGGCAGTGAGAAGATGAACATCGCCGCGGCGTTCACGGCGGGTGATTCCGATTTTCTGGCGGTGGGTCGGCACGGTATCTTCTATGACCGCAAGGGGCAGGACTGGAATGCCACCATCGTGCGCATCAATGACCACCCAATCAGCATCCGCCAGGCTTTCTGGTCGCCATACAAGAAGCTCTCCAAGATGATCGTCGAGCAGTTGCAGAAGATCGCCGCTTCCAAGGCAAGCAAGGTGGAGGGTGGAATGGCCAAGGCGGTGAGTGGCGCGGCGGAATCCGCCCCCAAGCCGGCTTTTGATGTGGCCAAGTTCGCCGGTATCTTTGCCGCGATCGGGCTGGCCATCGGTGCCATCGGCGGCATCCTGGCTTCCGTGGTTGGCGGCATCCTGAGTCTGGAGTTCTGGCAGATACCGTTGGCGGTTGTCGGACTGATGCTGGCAGTCTCCCTGCCTTCGATGGCGCTGGCCTGGTTCAAACTGAAGAAACGCAATCTTGGGCCAATCCTGGATGCATGCGGCTGGGCGATCAATGCGCGTGCGTTGATCAACATCCCGTTCGGTACTTCGCTCACCGGCCTGCCCAAGTTGCCCGAGGGCGCACAGCGCGCACTGTTCGACCCTTATGCAGAGAAGAAACATGTATGGCCATATCTGCTCGTACTCTCCCTGCTGATGGCTGGGTTGGTCTGGGCGTGGTACGCCGGATATTTTGAATGAGGGAACACCGTAAATGAAGATCGCCATCGCACAGATCAATTGTCTGCTGGGTGATCTGGACGGCAATGCCGCCAAGATCGCCGAGTACGCAGCACGCGCCCGGGAACAAGGCGCCGCGATCCTGCTCACCCCGGAGATGAGCTTGTGCGGTTACCCGCCGGAAGACCTGCTGCTGCGTGACGGTTTTTACCATGCTTGTCAGGAAGCCTTGGACAAGCTGGCGCAACAACTGTTCGGTATCACGGTCGTGGTCGGGCATCCGCACCAGCATGGCGGGGAATATTTCAACGCTGCTTCGGTGCTGCAAGGCGGCAAGATCGTTGCGACCTATCACAAACACGAGTTGCCCAATCACAGCGTATTCGACGAGGTACGCTATTTCTCGCCGGGTTCCTTGCCTTGCGTGTTCGAACTGGAAGGCATCAAATTCGGCATCAATATCTGCGCTGACGTATGGGAGCCGCATGCAGCAAAACGTGCCAGGGATGCGGGCGCGCAAGTGTTGCTGGTGCTGAATGCATCGCCGTATCACTTCTCCAAGGTCGATTCGCGCCACGGTGTCGTGCGCGAGCGTATCGCCGATACCGGCATGCCGGTCATCTATGCCAATCTGGTCGGCGGGCAGGACGAGCTGGTGTTCGATGGCGCTTCGTTCGCGATGGACGGGGAAGGCGGTATCACGCATCAGTTCTCCTCATTCGAAGAGCGGCTGGGTTTGGTCGAACTGCAGGATGGACGACCTGTCCCGGGCGAGCAAGTGGAGGTGCTGCGCGACGAAGCCAGTATCTATCAGGCGCTGTGTCTCGGCGTACGGGACTACATCACCAAGAACCGTTTTCCCGGTGTGCTGCTGGGTCTGTCCGGCGGTATCGATTCCGCGCTGACGCTGGCGGTGGCGGTGGATGCGCTGGGTGCGGACAAGGTGCGCGCAGTGATGATGCCTTCACCTTATACGGCGCAGATCAGCATAGCCGACTCGCGCGAGATGGTGGAACTGCTCGGCGTGCCGTACGAAGAGCTGGATATCGTGCCGACCTTTGATGCCTTGCGGGACACTTTGGCGCCGCTGTTCAAGGGGCTGCCGGTGGATACCACCGAAGAGAATCTGCAGGCACGCATCCGTGGCACGTTGCTGATGGCGCTGTCCAACAAGACAGGCTCGCTTGTGTTGACCACCGGCAACAAGTCCGAGATGACCGTAGGCTACGCCACACTTTATGGCGATATGGCGGGCGGCTTCGCGGTGCTCAAGGATGTTAGCAAGACCTGGGTCTATCGCTTGTCAAAATGGCGGAATGCGCAAAGTCGCACCATCCCCGAGCGCATCATCACGCGTCCGCCGAGTGCGGAGTTGAGGCCCGACCAGACCGATCAGGACAGTCTGCCGCCCTACGATCTGCTGGACGCCATCATGGCCTGTTATGTGGAACGCAACATGTCCATCGCGGCGATCGTGGCGCTAGGTTATGCCGAGGAAGATGTGCGCCGTGTGGTCAAGTTGATACGCATCGCGGAATACAAACGACGTCAGGCACCGGTCGGCATACGCATCACCGACCGCAGCTTCGGCAAGGATTGGCGCTATCCCATCACCGTGCGTTATCAGGACGACTACTGATCCGGCGCAGTGCTCTGGCAGCAAGCAGGTGCAAGGGAAGCAGCAGTGCCAACGCGATGCCCAGCCCTTGGTGCAGTTGGCTGATGGTTTCGCGCCAATCTTCATGTGGCGGGTAATACAGGCACAGTCCGCTGACAGCCAGTAGCGCCAGCACTGCAGTGAGTAGCAAGCCGTTCCCGCGATTGCGATGCGCCCGCCAATTCCCTTGTTGATGCAGGCTGGATAATCTGCCAGCCATCCACACCAGAACGTAAGCAGTGATGCCGTGCAGGACCAGCATGCGGTGACGCAGCGTGTGCAGCGGATCGGTATAGTCCTGCACATCCACCAGCCAGCCCAACACCATCCACGCAAAGCCACTCGCAATCACGATCAGGCTGCAAATCAATACCGTATTGCGCGCGAATGGACTCAAACGTACGCCCCAAGTGTTCATGGATGTTCTCCCGTCATGGCCTGCTGATGCAGCAGCAGTGCGAGTCGCGTCAGCTTCTGTAGCGCACGGACGGACAAGGTGGCCCCAGATATGCCGTCGATGTGACGATCCAGTTTCATTCCATCATCAAGCCGGGCACCAGCGAACTGGGCAGTGAAGGCGGGGTGCTTTACTTCCCAGCCGCGACTCTCGCGGTAGATCAGCACGCTCACCTTTTCGACCCGGTCGTGGGCTATCACGATGCCGACCGTGATCGGTCTTTCCTTGCCTATCTCATCCAGCACCCAAGCGGTGCGGCCACCGCTGCGCCAATATTTCAGCCGTGCAAGCGGATAGTCGTGGCGCAGGATGTCACGCACCTGGGTGCGCAGTTTGCCGGTGAGCCAAATGTCGTGCGCTTCTGGCGCTGCCTGGAAGGCACTATTGAGGAAGGTCTCGATCTCGGGTTCACCAGAGTAAGCCGGAAGCGAGAAAACGAGCAGGAAAAGCAGGCTTAACCAAGCCATATCAGAACTGGTAACCCAGGCCGAGGTTGATTCCATCGTATTCACTCTGTCCGGAAGGGGCGCGTTGATTCTGGTAGTCCACTTTTACGACCACATCAGGGTGCGGCCAGAAGTTCATACCCAGATCGGTTTGTTGGAAACGGCTGTGGCTGCTATCGCCAGCGCGATTGTCCCAATTGCTGTAGCGCGCGAAGATTCCCCATCGTTCGGAAAGGCGCCATGATGGTTCCGCATACCAGCCGTTCTGTCTGTCTGCCCCAAGCGCTGCCGGGCCGCTGCCTGCCAGCTTCCAGCCTGCGTATAGCAGGCGCAAGCCGAATGCGCTGCGCGTGACCACTGCGTGGGTCTCATACAGGGTCGCTGCACCGGCTGTGGTGTCAAGGCTCTGCGTGATATCCGATTGGTGGTGCAGTGTGGCGGCCAGTTCCAGCCCGGGCATGCCGGTCCATTTCAAACGGCCTGTATAGGCTGCATCGACCGCCAAAGCTTTCGACGCATTCTGACGCCCGGCGCGTACCGCGTAGTTCGAGGAGGCGCTAGTGGACAAACCGCTGGTGAGGGCCGCTTCGATGGTGAATCCGTTCTGTGCGCGTTTGGACAGCATGACGCCGCCTTCACTCCAGGTGGTGGGGATGATGTTCGTCTCTACCGGATTCCGCTCCACACCGTAGAAAGTCGGCGGCTCATGCGTCTCGCTGATGATGCCTATCGGCATGAGCAGCATGCCTGCCTTGAGGTTCGTCGCTTCATTCAGCATGTATTCGATGTAAGCCTGCTCCAGTACCACGACCCCTGAGCTTCCCGTATCGCTGTGTTCGACCTCCAGTTCGGAGATGAATCGTGTCTGGTCATCGAATTCATGCGACATGAACAGCACGAAACGGTGGATATCCAGCTCGTCCTTGTCGTTGCCGTTGCGATTGTTGAGTTTGTTCAGATGTAGCTCTCCATAACTGCCGAAATTGGTGCGCTGATATTCTTGGTTCGATGCAGTTTGCGTATTGCCACGCATTGCCTCAAGTTGCGCTTCCAGTCTTTCGATCCGCTGTTCAAGTGCGGTATCTGCTGCGCTTGCCCCTAGCGGGAGCAACAATGCGAGGGCGGTGATGTGGCGTTGAATCACGATGTTCATAAACGCTCCTGATGAGTAGTTAGGAATCTGTTTTGCAATATACAAACGATAATGATTCTCAATATAGATGATAATGATTATCATGTGCAAGCAATATTTGCTAGACTGGAACAAGAACGAATCTGGATATTCGGGCTCATCAAGGAGGGAATATGGATAGCGAAGAGTTGCGCAATGCAGGCTTGAAAGTGACGACGCCCCGTCTCAAGATATTGACTTTGCTGGAAAATTCAGCAGAACGGCACATGACGGCCGAGACTGTCTATCGGCTGTTGGTGGAAGGCGGCGAGGTGATCGGACTGGCGACGGTGTATCGGGCGCTGGCCCAGTTTGAAGCGGCCGGACTTATCACGCGTCATCACTTCGACAGTGGTCAGACGGTATATGAGCTGGAACGCGGACCGCATCATGACCACATCGTCTGCATAAGATGCGGCCGGGTGGAAGAGTTCTATGACAAGGTCATCGAAGAACGCCAGCGCGAGATCGCCGCATCACTGGGCTTCACTCTGAGCGACCACGCGCTGACGCTGTATGGCGAGTGCAATGGTCCGGATTGTCCGGGGAACAGGGGTTAAGGCATGTGCGCACTATTCTTGTTGGGCTATACTTGGATAAGTCATCACATAACCGCTGAAATAGCCCAAGGGAGCCAGAAATGAAGAAGATCGAAGCCATTATCAAGCCTTTCAAACTCGACGAAGTGCGCGAAGCACTCAATGAACTTGGCGTCAGTGGCCTGACCGTGACGGAAGTGAAAGGCTTTGGACGTCAAAAAGGGCATACCGAGTTGTATCGTGGTGCGGAGTATGTGGTCGATTTCCTGCCCAAGATCAAAGTCGAGATCGTGGTTACGGCCGCCATGCTGGAAACAGCAGTCGATGCTATCGTCAAGGCGGCACACACCGGCAAGATCGGTGATGGCAAGATTTTCGTGACTTCCGTCGAGCAAGTCATCCGCATCCGCACCGGAGAAACCAACGAGTCGGCTATCTGATCGTCCTGGCGGGGGCCTTGCGGACGTGATCTGATGTCTATCATCATAAACTGGTGGTATGGCTTGAGCATGCGGCTCAAGCTCTCCCTGCTGATCCAGGTGGGGCTGCTCATCATTCTCGTTTTCACCCAACGCTGGCTGATGGCCAGCTTCGAAGCCAAGATCCTGCAGTCTGCGCAAGTGCGTGCCGAGGAGACTGCCGACGGCATCATCAACGGTATGAACATGCTGATGCTGACCGGCCAGATATCCGATCCGGCGAACCGTATGCTGTTCATCGACAAGATGAGCCAGTCGCGCGGCATACGCGAATTGCGCATCATCCGCTCCGAGTTGATCGATCGTCAGTTCGGTCCGGGTCTGCCCGAGGAACGGGTGCGGGACGAGATCGACCGGCGCGTATTGCAGACTGGAAAACCCTATTTTGAGCGTCGCGATGCCGAGAAGCAGTCATTGCGCGCAGTCTTTCCTTTCATTGCCAGTCACAACTACAAAGGGACGGATTGTCTGAGCTGCCACCATGTGCCGGATGGGACGGTGAATGGCGCGGCGAGTATCGTGCTTGATCTGACCGAGGAATTCGAACTTATCCGTTCGATCGACGCATGGCTGTGGATAGGGCAGATGTTGTTGCAGCTCGTGTTGTTCTTCATGATCGATGTGCTCATCCGTTCCTTCACCGACCCGCTGAAGAAGTTGCAGCATGTCATGTCTGCCATGCAGGAAGATGGTGATCTTTCCCGGCGTGTCGATATCAGATCTCGCGACGAGATAGGCAAGATGGGGGATGCTTTCAATGCGCTGGCAAACAGCTTACAGGTGAGCGTTGAGCAGGTAAAGAAAGGGCAGGAGCAACTACGCCTCGCGGCTGAAGTGTTCGTAAGCAGCGCCGAGGCCATTGTGATCACGGATGTGAACAACAACATCATGCAGGTGAATCGCGCATTCACACTGATCACTGGATACCCGGCTGAAGAAGTGATCGGCAAGAACCCGCGCATCTTGAAGTCTGGCGAGCAGGGGCAGGAGTTCTACAAGGAGATGTGGGAGACCCTGCTGTCGACCGGTGCATGGCAAGGGGAGGTGATGGACCGGCGCAAGAGCGGCGAAATCTACCCGAAGTGGCTGTCGATCGCCGTGGTAAAGAACGAGCAGGGCGAGATCACCAATTACATCGCATTGTTCACGGACATCACCGAGCGCAGGGCTTCCTTCGAGCGGATACAGCAGTTGGCGCATTTCGATGCCCTGACTAACCTGCCCAACCGCACATTGCTGAACCAGCACATCGAGCAGTCCTTGCTGACCGCCAAACGCAACCGCAACAAGATGGCTTTGCTGTTCCTCGATCTGGATGGTTTCAAGGGTGTGAACGACACCTTGGGCCACCATGCGGGAGATATGCTGTTACGCGAAGTATCCATTCGCCTGAAGCACTGTGTCCGGGAGACGGATATGGTGTCGCGACTGGGGGGGGATGAATTCGTTGTCGTGATGTCCGCTATCAATAAGTCCGAGGATGCTGCGCAGGTGGCCCAAAAGATCATTGCCTCTATCTGCGAACCATTCGAGATCGAAGGCAATGTGATGAACATCGGTACCAGTATCGGTATCAGCATCTATCCGGACGATGCAGACGAAAGTGACGCCCTGAAGAGATTCGCCGATGCCGCGATGTACGAGGTCAAACAGGCGGGGAAGAACCACTACCGCTTTCACGGCCAGCTGATTTAAGTAACACCCGCACCGCGCCACTGCCACCGGCATTCATCGGCGCATCGCAGAACGCCAGCACCAGCGGATGTTGGATCAGCCAATGTCTGGCCAGACGTTTCAGCAAGCCTTCCCCTTGTTCGCTATGCCAGCCTTTGCCGTGTATCACATTCACGCAGCGCAGTTCACCTTGCGTTGCCTGATGCAGGAATGCTGTCAGCAGTCTTCTCGCTTCATCGCTGTTCAAACCATGCAGATCCAGTTCATCCTGTACCGGCCATTCGCCGCGACGCAGTTTGCGCAGCGTCATGCGGTTCAGCCCGTTGCTCAGGTATTCAGTGGGCGCAACATCGCCAGCGCCATGATCTGAAAGTGTATCGGCGACTTCTGCTTCGGGAAGGCGGCTTTGCGGGCGCGGTTTGCGGGGAGCGGGAGAGGGGATGCGACGGTCACTGGGCTTGAGTGGCGTCACGTCGTCCAGCAGTTGCCGGAACAAGTCTTCATCCTGTTCCGGCCGGTCTTTCATCAACCCATAGCTTGCAGGTATTTGTCCGCATCCAATGCGGCCATGCAGCCGGTCGCCGCGCTGGTGCAGGCCTGGCGGTAGATCTGGTCCTGCACATCGCCGGCAGCGAACACCCCGTCGATGCTGGTGGCGGTCGCGTTACCCTTGTTGCCGCCGCGTGTGATGAGATAGCCGTTATCCATCTCTAGTTGTCCTGCGAACAGATCGGTATTCGGTTTGTGGCCGATGGCGATGAATACGCCGTCCACTGTGATGTCCTGTGTGCTGCCGTCCTGAACGTTCTTCAGGCGTGCGCCGGTGACGCCGCTGTCATCACCCAGCACTTCGTCCAGCACTTGTTGTAGTTGCAGTGTGATCTTGCCTTCTTTCACTTTTTCCATCAGGTGGTCGATCATGATGCGCTCGGCGCGGAAGCTGTCTCGACGGTGGATCAGCGTGACATGGCTGGCGATGTTGGCCAGATACAGCGCTTCTTCCACGGCAGTGTTGCCGCCGCCGACCACAGCCACCGGTTTGTTGCGATAGAAGAACCCGTCGCAGGTGGCGCAACCGGACACGCCCTTGCCCATGAATGCCTCTTCCGAAGGCAGGCCGAGGTATTGCGCCGAGGCACCGGTGCAGATGATCAGCGCGTCGCAGGTGTAGGTGCCGGCATCGCCGCTCAGTGTGAACGGCTTCTGTTGCAGTTGGGCGGTGTGGATGTGGTCGAAGATGATCTGCGTGTTGAAACGCTCCGCATGCTGCTGGAAACGCTGCATCAATTCCGGTCCTTGCACGCCATTGGGGTCGGCAGGCCAGTTGTCCACTTCAGTGGTCGTCATCAGTTGCCCGCCCTGTGCCATGCCGGTGATCAGTACCGGGTTCAGGTTGGCGCGGGCGGCATACACGGCAGCGGTGTAACCGGCAGGGCCGGAGCCGAGGATGAGTAGCGGATGGTGCTGGGTGGTTTTTTCCATGATTTTGATGTGGGTTTGAATGTTATGAAGAATGGGGGAAATTTAACAGTAGGGGGGAGGGCTGTCGAGTAAAATGCTCGGTTATGAGATTAATCAGCCTGTTTTTTCTGTTGTGGTCGAGCCATACCGCCTTCGCGGCCCAATTGCCCGGCATCCCACAGTTCATAGATGAAATGGTAGAGCGCCACCATTTCAAGCGTGACGATCTGGAACGGTTGTTTCGCCGGGCGGAACGCCGTCCGGACGTGATCGAGGCGATCGAGAAGCCTGCCACCCTGAAGCCCTGGGCTGAGTACCGGGCCAATTTCGTCAATCCGCAGCGTATCAAGGATGGCCTCAAGTTCTGGAGTAAGAATGAGATATTCCTGCAGCGTGCGCAACGCCAGTTCGGTGTGCCGGCCGAATATATCGTCGCCATCATCGGCGTGGAGACCATGTATGGAAAACAGACCGGACGGTTCCGCACACTGGATGCACTGACGACACTTGCGTTCGACTACCCGCGTCGTGCACCGTATTTCCGGGCGGAGCTTGAGCAGTACCTGCTACTGGCGAGCGAGCAGGATTTCAATTTGCTGGCGATCAATTCTTCATACGCGGGGGCGCTGGGAATACCGCAGTTCATGCCGAGTAACTACCGCAAATATGCATTGGACTACAACGGCAACGGCCATGCGGACATTCTGCATGAACCGGCCGATGCCATCGGCAGTGTGGCGAACTACTTCAGGCATTACGGCTGGCGCAGCGGCGAGCCGGTCGCCACCCGGGTGCGCGTTGCAGAAGGAAGCAAGTTGGGCGATCTGATGGTGGCGAGGCCGGTCAAGGGGTGGACGACCGATGCGGGCGTGTCGCTTGAAGGTGGGGAGAAAGACATCTTGCCTCCGGCTTGGCTGCTGGATCTGACGCTGGAGAACGGCAAGGAATACTGGCTGGTATTCGAGAATTTCGATGTCATCATGCGATACAACATCAGCAGCTATTACGCGATGTCGGTGCATCAACTGGCGCAGGCGATACGCGAGTCCCGACCCTGATCAATACACGCGGCGAGCGCCGTTGTAACGCGATCTCCAGTAGTTGAGTTCCATGCTATCCACCCGGATGCGGCTGCCGGTCTTGGGCGAATGGACGAACTTCCTCTCCCCGACATAGATCCCAACATGCGAGTAAGGGCGGCGCAGGGTGTCGAAGAACACCAGGTCGCCGGGACGCAAGTCACTTTGCCGCAAGGGTTCACCGACGCCGCTGATCGATTGGCTCGTTCGGGGGAGTTTGATATCCAGTACTTCCTGATACACATGACCGACATAGCCGCTGCAATCGAAGCCGTTACGCGCGCTGCTGCCGCCATATCGGTACGGGGTCTCGGCCAGACTCATGGCGTACATCACCAGATCGTTCATCTGATCATTGCGAGCGCTGCCATTTTGCGCAGGGGCTGAAGCGCAGGCGGTCAAGAGCGTAAACAGAAGGAGTAAGGGCAATTTTTTCATGGTGGACATCCCGAGGGTTGGGGGGATTATATAGGCAAGCGACCCAAGCGGCGGCTGGGCTGCAAAACCGGGTCCCGTGGAACCGTCTTCTCAAGTAGAATCTGGGCATCAATCAACTGGAGTGCGTGATGAGTTTTTCCGAAATCGATGTACAGAATGCCCTGAAGAACCTGATCGATCCCAATACCAAAAAGGATTTCGTCGGCGGTAAATCCGTCAAGAACGTCAAGGTCAGCGGTAGCGATGTGACGCTGGACATCCTGCTTGGTTATCCGGCACAGAGTGTCTGGAGTGAGATCAAGGCGCAGGTCGAGACCCATCTGAAGACTGCCTTGACCGGCGCAGGCAAGATCGAAGCTAGTGTCAGCAGCAAAGTCGTGCCGCACGCGGTGCAGCGCGGCGTGAAGCTGGTGGACGGTGTGAAGAACATCATCGCGGTGGCTTCCGGCAAAGGCGGTGTGGGCAAGAGCACGACAGCGGTGAATCTGGCGCTGGCGCTGGCAGCCGAAGGCGCACGCGTCGGCATGCTAGATGCGGACATCTACGGCCCATCACAACCCACCATGCTGGGTCTGAGCGGCAACCCGGATTCCGAGGACGGCAAGACCATGAAGCCGCTGGTCAACCACGGCCTGCAAGTGATGTCCATCGGTTTCCTGATCGACGCGGATACCCCGATGATCTGGCGCGGTCCGATGGTGACGCAGGCGCTGGACCAGTTGCTGCACCAGACCAAGTGGGACAACCTGGATTATCTGGTGATCGACCTGCCACCCGGTACCGGCGACATCCAGCTCACACTGGCGCAGAAAGTACCGGTGACCGGTGCGGTGATCGTCACCACGCCGCAGGACATCGCGCTGATGGACGCGCGCAAGGGGCTCAAGATGTTCGAGAAGGTCGATGTCAAGATCATCGGCATCGTGGAGAACATGAGCACCCATATTTGCTCGAAGTGCGGCCACGAGGAGCATATCTTTGGTGCCGGGGGTGGTGAGAAGATGTGCGCCGACTTCAACACCGAATTCCTCGGCAGTCTGCCGCTGGACATTCGTATCCGAGAACAGACCGATTCCGGTGAACCCACTGTTGTATCCGATCCGGATGGCAGTATCGCCAAAGTGTACAAACAGATCGCACGTCGCGTCGCGGTGAAGATCGCCGACATGGCGCAGGACCATAGCGCGGCGTTCCCGAAGATCGTCGTCCAGAACACCTGATGCGTATTCTGATCAGTAACGACGACGGCTATTTCGCGCCGGGTCTGGCTTGTCTGGCGCAGCACCTTTCCGTCATCGCAGAAGTGACCGTGGTCGCGCCCGAGCGCGACCGTAGCGGGGCCAGTAATTCGCTTACGCTTAACCGTCCGCTCAATCTGCGCCGTGCGGCCAACGGCTTCCATTATGTGGACGGTACGCCGACCGACTGTGTACATCTCGCTGTGACTGGCATGCTGGATGTGCAGCCGGACATCATCGTGTCCGGTATCAACGCCGGGGCGAATATGGGCGACGACACCATCTATTCGGGCACGGTGGCTGCAGCGACAGAAGGTTTCCTGCTGGGTATCCCGGCAATCGCTATCTCCATGGCAAAACATGATCCTGAAAATTTCGATACGGCAGGCAGGGTCGCGGTCGAGTTGGTGCAGCGCTTCATGCGTGAGACCCAGCCTCATCCATGGTTGCTCAATGTGAACGTACCGGACATTCCCTACGCAAAACTGCAAGGTACGGAAGTGACTCGTCTGGGTAAGCGCCACAAGGCCGAGCCGGTGGTCAAAGCCAGCAATCCGCACGGACAGCCGATCTATTGGGTCGGACCAGCGGGCAAGGCGCAGGATGCAGGCGAGGGCACGGATTTCCACGCGATAAACAATGGTCGTGTTTCCATCACGCCCTTGCAGATCGATCTGACCCAGTACAGCCAGTTGGATGCGGTGCGGGCCTGGATGGGGACTGTTGCATGAGCTTGCAGCGCGCCGGCATTGGCATGACCTCACCACGCACGCGCGCGCGCATGATCGAGCGTTTGCGCGGTGAGGGCATCCGAGACGAGACCGTGCTGTCGGCGATGAACAGCGTGCCGCGCCACCTGTTCGTGGATGAGGCGTTGGCAGGTCGCGCCTACGACGACGTCTCGTTGCCGATCAATTACGGACAGACCATCTCGCAGCCCTATATCGTGGCGCGCATGACCGAGGTGCTGCGTAACGGCAAGCAATTGAGCAAGGTGCTGGAGGTCGGTACCGGTTGCGGTTATCAGGCGGCGGTGCTGGCCCAAGTCGCGCAACAGGTCTACAGCGTGGAACGCATCCTTCCCCTGCATGAGCGAGCCCGTAAACTGCTGCGCGAATTGAAGATCAGGAATGTCGTCTTGCGTCACGCGGATGGTACGAGCGGCTTGACTGAAGGCGCGCCGTTCGAGGGCATCATCATGGCCTGCGCCGCCCCGGCATTGTCCGAGTCGCTGAAAACGCAGCTGGCGGTGGGGGGGAGAATGGTGCTGCCTGTCGGTACGCAGGAACAATTTCTTTATCTGGTCGAGCGTACCGAGAGCGGTTTCAAGGAGACGCGTCTGGAGGCGGTGAAGTTCGTACCGCTCTTGGCAGGGATAGCATGACTGGCATCATTTCGAAAACACGACATACGAACCTGATCTTCATCGCCTTGCTGGCGGCGACACTGCTGAGCGCCTGCGCAGGTCCGGCAGCCAGCGGCAAACGCGCACCCATCGTGGAATACGGCGCAGGCCCTGTTCCGTCTATCGCTGAAAAAACAGCGGAGACCAGCACGATCTACGTTGTGCAAGCGGGTGACACTTTGTACAGCATCGCCTTCCTGAACGGACTGGACTATATGGAAGTGGCGCGGCAGAACGGTCTCAAGGATCCAACTGCCATCCAAGTGGGGCAGAGACTGCGTTTGATCGTTCCTGCCGAGGAAGTGGTGTCCGAAGTATCAGTTCCGGTCGCTACGCGCCTTCCGCGTGCAGGCGAGGTCAAGAATCAGCCCAAAGTAGGGCGTTTGCTGTATTCGGCGCAGGCGTTGGCCAAAGCGCAACGCATGCAGGATGATGAACCTTCCGCAACGTCTGTCGCAAGGGAGGCGCCCGCGTCGACCGTGGTTGAAGAAGGGGTGGAGTGGGGGATGCCGACACGCGGAAAAGTCATCGCCGGTTATGCAAAGAGCTCCAACCGCAAGGGTGTGGACATCGCTGGCTCGCAAGGGCAACCCATTCTTGCCAGTGCTACAGGAAAAGTGGTGTATAGCGGCAGTGGCCTGCGCGGCTACGGTAAACTGATCATCATCAAGCACAACGCTACCTTCCTCAGTGCCTATGCGCACAACGACCGTTTGCTGGTGAAGGAAGGCCAGAACGTGCGCAAGGGGCAGAAGATTGCCGAGATGGGAAGCAGCGATACCGATCAGGTCAAGCTGCATTTCGAGATACGCCGCATGGGCAAGCCGGTCGATCCTGCCAAGTATCTGCCGCTGATAAAGTCTTGAGCGACAACACCCTGAACGTAAACGATCATGACCGGGCCAGCGCCGGTCTGTGCTATGTCTACCCGGTCGTATCGCGCCGCGCGGGCGGCGTTTCCATCGGCATCAATCTCAATACCAATAACGCATGCAATTGGCGCTGCATCTATTGCCAAGTTCCGGACCTGCAACTGGGTACCGCGCCGACCGTGGATATGGCATTGCTGGAGCAGGAGTTGCGTGGTTTTCTGTATGAATTGCAACATGGCGATTTCATGCAGCGTGTGCCGTCTGAGATGCGGCGCATCAACGACATCGCACTCTCAGGAAACGGCGAGCCGACCAGTGCGCGTGAATTCACTGAAGTCATTGAACTTATCGGCAGGCTGAAGCCGGCCGATCTCAAGCTGGTGCTGATCACCAACGGCAGCCTGATGCAGCGCGACACCGTGCAGCAGGGACTGCGCCGTATGGCGCAACTCAATGGCGAAGTGTGGTTCAAGCTGGATCGTGCCAGCGGAGCAGGCATGCAGCGCGTGAACGATACCCAGACGACGATGGATGCGGTGCTCAAGAACTTGGCAACTGCCGCGACCTGCTGCCCCCACATCTGGTTGCAGACCTGCTGGTTCTCACTGGATGGTGTGGCACCCGACAGGCGGGATGAGGATGACTATCTGGATATGCTGTCGTCTTGTGCGAGGATGGGCATCCACCTGCAAGGTGTATTGCTATACGGTCTGGCACGCCCATCCTTGCAAGTAGAAGCGCCGCGTCTGTCGGCATTGTCCGCGCGGCAGATGGAGGCTTTTGCGGCGCGTATCCGGAGCACGGGGCTGTCCGTGAAAGTGTCACTCTGACGCGCTTTATTCCTCAAGTGCACGCGGGCGGGAGATGCCGAATCCTTGTGCGTAGTCGATACCCAATTCACTCAGCTTGGCGATAAGTTCATCGCTTTCCACCAGTTCCGCCACGGTGCGCACGCCAATCTTTTTTGCAACGCGGTCGATGGAGCTGACCTTGGCCAGATTAACGGGGTCGCGCAGAAGACCAAGGATGAGACTGCCGTCTATCTTGATGAAGTCCACCTGAAAGCCGCGTATGCGGTCGAATGAAACGTTGTCGCGTCCGAATCCGCTCAAAGCGACCCGGCAACCACTAGCTCTGACCTGTCGGATGAATTCGGCCGCATTCTCTCCGCGCTGAGCCAGTTCGGCATCAGTCACTTCAAAACACAGACTACCTGCCGCTGCCTCGTATTCCTGCAATATGGTTCTCAGGAACTCCGGGAATTGCGGGTCGCCCAGCGTGGCTGCGGCGAGGTTGATGAAGAACATCGAGTCTTTGCGACTGTGGCTGGTCGACCAGGCTAGAACATGCTGGATCACCCAGCGATCCAGATAGGGCATCAGGCCGTGCCGTTCCGCCAACGGGAAGAATGCGCCGGGCGGCAGCAGACCTTCTTCTTCTTCCTGCAGGCGGATAAGGATCTCGTAGTGTTCGGCTCCACCGCTGTTGAGCGGGAGCGGGGCGATCAACTGGCAGTAAAGGCGGAACTCGCCATGCTCGATGGCGGTGATGATGCGTTTGCCTGCATTCTTCTGGCCAGTGAGCTGTTCCGAAAAGGCGTCGATGTATAGCTCCTGCCCTGCATGAGGTTCTTCTCCAGTGGTAGGCAGCTCGTTGGGAGGGGCTTGTGCAGGACTCAAGTCGCTACGACCGGTGATGTCGTCTGCCAGAAAGTAGAACCCATTGATCTTTCCAGCCTCGTCATATTGCGGGACGTGGGTGACCGACAGGTGATAGAGCGCGCCGTTCTTCATCGCCTGCGTGCGCTCGTAGCGGACTTCCTGCCCATCCAGTGACTGCCGAACTGCAGTGGCGATCTCTGCGCTGACCTTGGGGCCGAGGATCTCGCGAATATGATGGCCGTCTATCTGTTCGGGGCGCATGCCTAGCCAATCATGGAAAGCATGATTGTGGTAATGGCATTGGCCTTTGGCATCGAACAGGGCGACCATGGTCGATATGGATTCGTCCATGAGTTGCAGGCGGGGACGCTCGGCGGCATTCTTTTGATCTGCGTGTTTGCGCAGCAGTGTCTCGCGCTCCAGCTTGCTTTTGATGGCGGCAAGTTGTGCCGTGCGGCGCATCAGCAGCCATTCCGAGCGTGAGGCGCGCACTGCTTCGGCCAGGATGGCGGCGACCAGCACACCGGTCAGGAAAGCTGTCCACGGCAGGTCGGATTCGGTAAAGGAGATGGCGAACACAAGGGCAGCCGCAGTGGCAACCACAGCCAGAGCGGCGACATAGTTACGTAAGGTACGGAACAATGTCCGTTTCTGCATCAAGCTCTCCTTTGTGATGCGTTGATGTTGGTTATGGCGATTATGGCACCAACTAGGCCTTAGCCGTACTCGTTCAAGTCGAGAGGCTTACGGGGCGGCCTCTTTGGATGAAGCATGGAAGTGCCGCAACAGCTTGAGTTGGCAGGGGACTTCGGTTACAATGCGCGCCCCGTTTATCCGGCAACCGCCGGTGGACGGGAATTCACACACTCGTTCATGTTGGGGTGTCCTTACGGGATCAGGCTGGCGAGTGGAAGAACTTAACCCTTAACATTGGAGTAGATCATGGCAGCAGTCACTATGCGTCAAATGCTGGAAGCGGGTGTCCATTTCGGTCACCAGACACGTTTCTGGAATCCCAAGATGGCCCCTTATATCTTCGGTCATCGCAACAAGATTCATATCGTCAACCTGGAAAAGACCGTCGTGATGTTCAACGACGCGCTGAAGGAAGTGCGCAAGATCGCATCGAAGAAGGGCAACGTCCTGTTCGTGGCGACCAAGCGTCAAGCGCGCGAGATCATTCGCGAAGAAGCGCAGCGTGCCGGTTCTCCTTATGTTGACTATCGCTGGTTGGGCGGCATGCTCACCAACTTCAAGACAGTGCAACTGTCGATCAAGCGCCTGAAAGATTTGGAAGCCATGATCGAAGACGGCAGCATCGACAAGGTCTCCAAGAAAGAAGGTCTGATGTTCCGTCGCGAACTGGAAAAGCTGGAGCGTAGCTTGGGCGGTATCAAGGATATGCCGGGTCTGCCTTCCGCTATCTTCGTGATCGATGTAGGCTACCAGAAAGGTACCATCACCGAAGCACAGAAGCTGGGTATCCCGGTCATCGGCGTGGTCGACACCAACCACAATCCTGATGGCGTGGACTTCATCATTCCCGGTAACGACGACTCCAGTCAGGCGATCCGCCTGTACGCACGCGGCGTGGCCGATGCGATCCTGGAAGGTCGCGAGCAAGCGACCACCGATCTGGTCGAACAGATCGCGGAAAAAGAAGCTGCTTAAGCTGCCTCTCCGTAACAAGGGGGCGCAAGCCCCCTTTTTTGTAAGCTGAATTCTGTTGAAAAATTAGGAGTGTGACATGGCGGAAATCACCGCAAGCATGGTTAAAGAACTGCGCGAGGCCACCGGTCTCGGCATGATGGAGTGCAAGAAGGCACTGGTAGAGACGAACGGTGATGCCAAGGCGGCTGAAGAGTTGCTGCGCATCAAGAGCGGTGCCAAGGCCAGCAAGGCTGCATCGCGCGTCACAGCTGAAGGCGTGATCGGTTCTTATCTGGCCGCTGACGGCAAGATTGGTGCAGTAGCGGAAGTGAACTGCGAAACCGACTTCGTGGGCAAGAACGACGACTTCATGGCATTCGCCAAGAACGTCGCCGAAACTGTGGCGAAGAACGATCCTGCCGATATCGATACGCTGCTGGGCATGAAGCTGGCGAACGGTGCGGGTACTGTGGAAGAAGACCGCAAAGCGCTGGTGATGAAGCTGGGTGAGAACCTGACTGTGCGCCGTATCGAGCGTTACGAGACGACCACCGGCCAACTGGCGACCTATCTGCACGGCAACAAGATCGGTGTGATGGTCAACTACGAAGGTGGTGACGAGGCATTGGGCAAGGATCTGGCGATGCACATCGCGGCTTCCAAGCCAAAGTCGGTGGATGCATCCGGCGTGAATCCGGAAGACATCGAGACCGAGCGCCGTATCGCCATCGAGAAGGCCAAAGAATCCGGCAAGCCGGAAGCCATGCTGGAAAAGATCGCCGAAGGCACCGTGCAGAAGTTCCTTAAGGAAGTGACGCTGATGGGCCAGGTGTTCGTCAAGGCGGAAGACGGCAAGCAGACCATCGAGCAACTGCTGAAGAGCAAGGGCGCTTCGGTCACCGCTTTCCGGATGTTCGTGGTTGGCGAAGGCATCGAGAAGAAGGTCGAAGACTACGCGGCTGAAGTCGCTGCCGCAGCTGCCGCACTGAAAGGCTGAACCATGACCGCACCCGCCTACAAACGCATCCTGCTCAAACTTTCCGGCGAAGCCCTGATGGGCGATGACAGCTACGGTATCAACCGTGCCGTCATCGAACGCATCGTGGCCGAGATCAAGGAGGTGGTCGAGCTGGGTGTGGAAGTGGCGATGGTGGTCGGCGGTGGCAACATCTTCCGCGGTGTCGCTCCGGCGGCGGCGGGGATGGATAGAGCCACCGCCGATTACATGGGCATGCTGGCCACGGTGATGAACTCGATGGCCTTGCAGGATGCGATGACACGTGCCGGACTGGAATGTCGTGTGCAGTCGGCGCTGAGTCTGGAGCAAGTTGCAGAGCCGTTCATTCGCGGCAAGGCTTTGCGCTATCTGGAAGACGGCAAGGTAGTGATCTTCGCGGCAGGTATCGGTAGCCCGTTCTTCACTACCGATACTGCGGCTGCACTGCGTGGCGTGGAAATGTCTGCCGATGTGGTGATCAAAGCCACCAAGGTCGATGGTATCTATACCGACGATCCGAAAAAGAACCCCGATGCGATCCGTTATCAGAGCCTGAGCTTTGATGAGGCGATCAGCAAGAATCTAAAGGTGATGGATGCCACGGCGCTGACCCTGTGTCGCGACCAGAAGCTGCCCATCATCGTGTTTAGCATCTTCAAGCCGGGCGCGCTCAAGCGCGTGGTGTTCGGCGAAGGTGAAGGTACATTGGTACGAGTGGATTAGGAGCGCAACATGATCTCTGACATCAAGAAGAACGTAGAACAAAAGATGCAAAAGTCGCTGGACGCATTGAAGACCGACTTGAGCAAGATCCGTACAGGCCGCGCGCATACCGGCATCCTCGATCACGTGATGGTGGATTACTACGGCAGTCTTACCGCGATCAACATGGTGGCGAACATCACCCTGACCGACGCGCGCACCATCGGCGTGCAGCCTTACGAAAAGAACATGATCGGCCCTGTCGAGAAGGCGATCCGCGATTCCGATCTGGGGCTGAACCCGGCCACAAACGGCGACCTGATCCGCGTGCCGATGCCGATGCTGACCGAAGAGCGCCGCCGCGACCTGATCAAGGTGGTGAAGAGCGAAGGCGAGGATGCCAAGATCGCCGTGCGCAACATCCGCCGCGAAGCCAATGAGCAACTGAAGAAGCTGCTCAAGGACAAGGAAGTGGGCGAGGATGACGAGCGCCGTGCACAGGATGATGTGCAGAAGCTGACCGATCGCTACGTTGCCGAGATCGACAAGGCATTGCAGTCCAAAGAAGTCGACCTGATGGCAGTCTGAGAGGATCGAGGATTCGGGATCGAGGATATTGGGTTGAGTGTGCCTTCTTACCCTGCCTGAATCCGGAATCCTGAATCCAAGATCCAGAATATGGCCCTATTCAAAAGCTCCACGCGCACCATCCCCGAGACAGCAGCCGTCCCGCGCCATATCGCCATCATCATGGATGGCAACGGACGTTGGGCAAAACAGCGTTTTATGCCGCGCGTGATGGGTCATCAGCGCGGGGTGGAAACGGTGCGTGAAGTGGTCAAAGCCTGTCGCCAGATGGGCGTGGAATATCTGACGCTGTTCGCTTTCAGCAGCGAGAACTGGCGCCGCCCCGCCGACGAAGTCTCCTTCCTGATGCAGCTGTTCCTGAAGATGCTGGAACGCGAAGTCTCCAAGCTGCATGAGAACAACATCTGCCTGAAGATCATCGGTGACCGCAGTCGTTTTGATGCGCCACTCGTGCAACACATCCAAGCAGCAGAGCGCCTTACTGCCGGTAACACCGGCCTCACCCTCACCATCGCCGCCAACTACGGCGGACGCTGGGACATCATGCAAGCCATGCATGCATTGAGCCTGGCACATCCTGATCGCGCCACCGCGTTCGAGGAAGAGGAGCTTGCTCCCTATCTTTCCATGCATTACGCGCCGGAACCGGATCTGTTCATCCGCACCGGCGGGGAGCAACGCATCAGCAACTTTCTGTTGTGGCAACTGGCTTATACAGAACTTTTCTTCACCGACACGCTGTGGCCCGCTTTCGATCGCAAGGCGTTGGAGGAGGCGATCCGGTCCTACCAGAAACGCGAAAGACGTTTCGGCCGCACTAGCGAACAACTCAAGGGAAATGACGATGCTTAGATCGCGCGTGATCACCGCCATCATCTTGCTGGTATTGCTGCTGGCTGCGCTATTCCTGTTGCCCGCGCTGGGATGGTCCTTGCTGGTGATCGCCATGGTGATGCAGGGCACTTCCGAATGGGCACGCTTGTCCGGACTGTCAGGAACGGCAGCAAAGTCGTATTGGGGCGTCACGCTACTGCTGATGCTGGGTCTGCTGTGGATGGATATGAATCTTGAGCCGGGTGCGATGAACTATCCGCATCTGACGGCCTATCTGTTCTCGGCTTTGCTGTGGCTGATCGTGGTGCCCGCCTGGCTGATGAGTGGCGTGAAAGTGAAGCACCAAGGTTTGATGATGCTGGTCGGATGGATAGTGTTGGTGCCGACCGGATTGGCCATGATCGACTTGCGTGCCTGGGCGCCGAGTCCGTGGATGCTGCTGTTCGTGATGGGTGTCGTGTGGGTGGCGGATAGCGCCGCATATTTTGCCGGACGCAAATACGGCAAGACCAAGTTGGCCCCCAGCATCAGTCCGGGCAAAACCTGGGAAGGCGTGGCGGGTGCGATCCTGGGCGTTTCCATCTATGTGGTACTGGTGTGGACGTTCAGTACCGAATTCTCGCGCTTGCAGGTATTACCGGCGTTGATGCTCACTGCTTGGTGGTGGGTTGTGTTGGCCGTGCTGGGAGATCTGTTCGAGTCGGCCATCAAACGTCAGGCGGGCGTCAAGGATAGCGGGGCGTTGTTGCCCGGCCATGGCGGACTGCTGGACCGTATCGATGCGCTGACTTCCACCTTGCCGCTGGCTATGCTGGCGCTGCTCTTCCACGGGCTGAACTAGTGCAGAACATCACCGTTCTCGGCTCCACAGGGAGCATAGGCAAGAGCACACTGGATGTCGTCGCGCGCCACCCGGATCGTTACCGCATCATCGCGCTCACTGCCAATCGGCAGGATGAGTTGTTATTCGAACAATGCCAACAGTTCCGCCCGCATTTCGCCGTGTTACTGGACGAGGCGGCGGCCGAACGTCTGCGCAAGCGTATCTCTGCTGCGGGACTGGATGTCGAAGTATTGTGCGGCAATGATGCATTGGTGCGGGTTGCCACCTTGCCGGATGTGCATGCCGTGATGGCGGCCATCGTCGGCGCGGCAGGCATGCGCCCCACGCTGGCGGGGGCGGAAGCGGGCAAGAAGATACTGCTGGCGAACAAAGAGACGCTGGTGCTGGCCGGTCACCTGTTCATGGATGCGGTGCGCCGCAGCGGTGCGGTGTTGTTGCCTATCGACAGCGAACACAACGCTATCTTCCAATCCTTGCCGCACGACTATGCAGGGAATATGCAGCAGAGCGGAGTCAGCAAGATCTTGCTGACGGCTTCCGGCGGCCCGTTCCGCAATACGCCTTTGTCGGCACTGCAGAACGTCACGCCGGATCAGGCTTGCGCCCATCCCAACTGGAGCATGGGGCGCAAGATATCGGTAGATTCCGCCAGCATGATGAACAAGGGGCTGGAGGTGATCGAAGCACACTGGCTGTTCAATGCTGCGGCCGACGACATTCAGGTCGTCGTGCACCCGCAAAGCGTGATCCATTCCATGGTGCAGTACGTCGACGGCTCGGTGATTGCGCAACTCGGTAATCCGGACATGCGCACACCCATAGCCTATGCCTTGGCCTGGCCGGAGCGCATCGCCTCCGGGGTTGCACCGTTAGACCTGTTCGCAATCGCCAAACTGGATTTCGTTGCGCCCGATCTTGAGCGCTTCCCGTGTCTGGCATTGGCGTATCAAGCCTTGCGTGTCGGCGGCAGCGTGCCGGCGCTGCTCAATGCGGCGAACGAAGTGGCGGTGGATGCGTTCCTCAATCATCGCATCGCCTTCCTCGATATCCCGCGCCTGATCGAATCCGTGATAGCGACCGTGCCGCGTAGCGAAGTGCACAGGTTGCAGGATGTGCTGGACGCCGACGCTGCGGCCCGACTCGCTGCGCAGGTGTGGGTGGAGCAAAACACAAAGTGAGATTCCGGCCGGTATTGAACCTCTGTATGCCGATGCGGTCATTGCGCTTATCACTGACTGAATCCGGAAAGAACGCATGATCACCCTGCTAGCCTTTGTCGTTGCCATCGTCGTGCTGGTCGTGTTCCATGAATACGGCCATTATCTGGTCGCACGCTGGTGCGGCGTGAAGGTGCTGCGTTTCTCGGTCGGTTTCGGCAAGGTCATCTACTCGCGCCGCTTCGGCAAAGACGGCACCGAATGGGCGTTGTCCGCCATCCCGCTGGGCGGCTACGTGAAGATGCTGGATGAACGCGAGGGAGACGTTGCGCCGAATGAACTGCGCGGCGCCTTCAATCGCAAACCGGTGTTGCAGCGTATGGCTATCGTGGTTGCGGGGCCGCTTGCCAATCTGCTGTTGGCCGTCGTTCTTTACTGGATGTTGTTCATGGTCGGCGTACCGGGTATCAAGCCGGTGCTGGGCGAGATCGCACCGGGCACTCCGGCAGCCGTCGCAGCCATGCAGACCCAAAGCACTATCGTCAGTATCAATGGGCAAGCCACGCACAGTTGGCAGGAAGTGCGCTGGACCCTGCTCGAACTGATCTTGCAGCAGCGTTCCGCAAAACTGCAACTGCGAGACAAAACAAACGCTATCGTTGAACGGGAGCTGGATATGACCGGCTTGTCTGCGGCCGACCTGGACGGTGATTTCATGCGCAAGTTGGGTCTGCTGCCATATCAGCCGCCGGTGTATCCGGTCATCGGCCAGTTGACGGAAGACGGCGCTGCGACTCAGTCGGGCATGAAGACGGGCGACCGAGTGTTGACCGTGAATGGTGAGACGGTGGCGTTATGGGAGGACTGGGTCAAGGTGGTTCGTTCGCATCCCGAACAGATGTTGCAACTAGAGATCGAGCGTGACGGTGCGCGTATCGAGCTGTCGATCAAACCGGCAGCAGTGATGGATAACGGCGAGCGCATCGGTCGCATCGGTGCGGGTGCGCAGATTGATCGTCAAGCTTTCGAAGCATTGCTGACTGACGTGCGCTACCCGCCGCTTCAGGCGCTGTCTGAAGGGCTAAGCAAGACTTGGGAGACAGCAGTCATCAGTCTGAAGATGATGGGCAAGATGGTCATGGGTGAAGTGTCACTGAAGAACCTGTCCGGCCCGATCACCATCGCCGACTACGCCGGTCAGTCGGCGCAGATGGGCTTGGGGGCCTATGTGGGCTTCCTGGCACTGATAAGCATCAGTCTGGGAATATTGAATCTGCTGCCGATCCCGTTATTGGATGGCGGCCATTTGCTGTATTATTCGGTCGAATTTTTCAAGGGCAGTCCGGTCTCTGACAATCTGTGGGAAGCAGGACAGAAAGTCGGTATCGCACTCTTGGTGACCATGATGGCTTTTGCGTTGTACAACGACGTAAGCCGCCTGATTTTGGGTTAATAAATAATGGATTTTAGAAAATTAGCGGGCGTGATCGCGCTTGTATACGGTGCGTCTGCCTGGGCGGGTCAGCCTTTTGTAGTGAAAGACATCCGCATCGAGGGTATTCAGCGCACCGAAGCGGGCACCGTGTTCAGCTATCTGCCGGTCAAGGTCGGGGATACGCTGGATGACGACCGTGCGACATCAGCCCTGCATGCCTTGTTTTCCACCGGCTTCTTCAAAGATGTGCAGTTGTTGGAAGAGCAGGGGGTGCTGGTGGTGCGCGTGCAGGAGCGTCCGACCATCGCTAGTGTCGAGCTCGACGGCATCAAGGATTTCCCCAAACCGCAGTTGCTGGAGAACCTGAAACTGGTCGGATTGGCAGAAGGTCGCATCTTCGACAAGTCGGCGCTGGAAAAATCCGAGAACGAATTGAAGCGACAGTACATCGCACGCGGCAAGTATGGGGTGTCCGTCAAGACGAAAGTGACGGAACTGGAGCGCAACCGTGTCGCGGTCAGCCTGGATGTGGTCGAAGGCAAACCTTCCAAGATCCGTCAGATCAATATCATCGGCAACAAGCGTTTCAGTGATGACGATCTGCTGGACGAGATGAAACTGACCACGCCGGGCTGGTTCACCTGGCTCAGTAGCAACGATCAGTATTCGAAACCCAAACTGTCCGCCGACATCGAGACTCTCCGCAGCCTCTATCTGAATTCGGGTTACATGGACTTCTCCATCGACTCGACCAATGTGACGATCTCGGCCGACAAGAAGGACATCTACATCACACTCGCCCTGACCGAGGGAGAGCAGTATTCCATCTCCGACATCAAGGTGGCGGGTGCCAAGGGGGTGTTCAGCAACGAAGCGCTGCGCGCCATGGTCGATGTGCAACCGGGACAGGTATTCTCGCGCGAAGCCCTGACTGCTGCATCGGAGAAGATCCGCGAGAATCTGGGCGAGGAGGGCTATGCCTTCGCCAACGTGAACATCGTGCCGGATATCGACAAGGAGAAGCATCAGGCCGCGTTCACCTTCGTGGTGGACCCCATGCAGCGCGCCTATGTGCGCAATATCAATGTCTCCGGCAACGACAAGACCAAGGATGAAGTCGTGCGGCGCGAGTTCCGTCAGATGGAAGGCGGCTGGTTCGCCACCTCCAAGATCAAGAAATCCAAGCAGCGCATCGACCGCCTGGGCTTCTTCGATAGCGTGAACATCGAGACGCACCAAGTTCCGGGCAGCACCGACCAACTCGATCTGGATCTGACGGTGGCCGAGAAATCGACCGGTAACTTCAATATCGGTATGGGTTACAGCAACGGGGAGGGCCTGACCTTCATGGGCGGCATCACCCAGTCCAACCTGTTCGGCACGGGCAACTACCTGTCCACCCAGATCAACACCAGCAAGGTGAATCAGGTGTACTCGGTCTCGTATACCAACCCGTATTACACCGACGACGGCATCAGCCGTGGCTTCGACCTCTACAAGCGGCGCTCGGACGTCACATCGACCAGCATCAGCCAGTACACCTCCGAGACCTACGGTGGTGGCGTCCGCTACGGAGTGCCGATCAGCGACGAAGAGATGTTCCACTATGGATTGGCATTGGAGAACACCACGATCGGTCTGACCAGCAACAGCCCGGCAAGGTTCATCGAATACATCAATACCTTCGGCGAGACCAACCAGAACGTGCTGGGTACCATAGGCTGGTCGCGCGACACGCGCGATAACGCGCTCTTCCCGAGCGAAGGGGCGGCCCAGCGCGCCAACATCGAGGCTTCCCTGCCGGTATCCGGCCAGCGTTTTTACAAGTTCACCTACTCCCAGCAGTGGTACCAGCCGTTGACCGAGAATCTGATCGTGCATCTCAATGGCGATCTGGGATTGGCAGACGGCTATAGCGGCATGATCCTGCCATTCTTCAAGAGCCTGTATGCCGGCGGTTCTGGCACGGTGCGCGGCTATGATTACAACTCTTTGGGGCCGCGCGATGCCAATGGCTATTCTCTGGGCGGTAATCGGCGTGTGGTCGGCAATGCCGAACTGTTGTTCCCCATGCTGGGTATGGAAAAGAGCAGGTCGCTGCGCATGAGCTTGTTCCTTGACGGCGGCGCGGTCTACGGCGATGCTACGCAGTCGGCGGCCTCGGAGGGAATGCGTTATGCTGGCGGCTTGGGGCTGACCTGGTTCTCGCCGGCTGGTCCGATACAGATCAGTTGGGCCAAGGCTTTGAATTCACAGCCGCAGGACAAGCTGCAATTCTTCCAGTTCACCATGGGTGGCATGTTCTAGCGGCCAGTATCTTCGCGGGCTTAATGTCCGACAAGGAGTAATCATGAAGAACATATTCGTTGCATTCGTTTTCGGAGCGCTCATCGCTTCCAATGTTCAGGCAGCTGATTTTCGTATCGGTATCGTCGATACCGAGCGCATCCTGCGTGAATCTGCGCAGGCGCTTGCCGCCCAGAAGAAGATCGACAAGGAGTTCACGATACGGGATCAGGAGATCAATAAGCTGGCCGGTGAGCTCAAGGACGTGCAAGAGGATCTGGACAAGAACAGTGACAAGTTGTCCGACTCTTCGCGCCGCATCAAAGAGCGCGAAATCGCCAATCTCAATCTGCAATTGCAAACCCGTCAGCGCGAGTTCCGCGAAGACTTGAGCCTGCGTCAGAATGAAGAGCTGGCACAGATCCTCGCCAAGGCAGACAAGGCTATCCGAGCTATCGCCGAGAGCGAGCAATACGACGTTATCTTGCAGGAGTCCGTCTATCGCAATCCGCGGGTGGATATCACCGACAAGGTACTCAAATATCTGGAAGGTGAGCCGCTGTCCGGGGCAGGCAAGTGACGTTTCGGCGGGGTTGAGCAGATGGGACGACCGATCTACAGCTTGGCTGACATCGTTGCCCGTTTCGGCGGGCGGGTGCTCGGTGATGCGCAAACTGCGGTTTCGCAGATCGCCACGCTGGAGAAAGCCGGGCAGGGACATATCGCCTTTCTTGCCAACGCCAAATACCGCAAGCAACTGGACGACAGTCACGCTTCTGCCGTGATACTTGGCGTAGCCGATGCCGAACTGACCCAGCGTCCGCGCATCATTGCCGTTAATCCATATTCCTATTTTGCCAAGCTGTCTGCTTTCCTCAATCCCTTGCGTGAATATGCGTCCGGCATCCATGCCAGCGCGGTGATAGCTCCGGGTGCGCATGTCTCACCCGACGCGCATATCGGTGCCAATGTATGGGTGGGTGAGGGCGCGCGCATCGGCGCGCGTAGTGTGGTGATGGCTGGTTGCACCGTTGGCGAGCATGCGACGCTGGGTGAACAGGTGCGACTGTATCCCAACGTCAGCGTGTATCACGGTTGCACACTGGGCGATCACGTCATCGTGCACTCCGGTGCCGTGATCGGTGCGGACGGTTTTGGCATCGCTATGGAAGAAGGGCGCTGGTTGAAGATCCCGCAGATTGGCCGCGTCATCATCGGCGACCACGTCGAGATCGGAGCCAATACCACCATAGACCGCGGCGCGTTGGACGACACCGTTATAGAAGAGGGCGTGAAGCTGGACAATCAGATCCAAATCGCCCACAACGTGCGCATCGGTGCGCATACCGCCATCGCCGGTTGTGTGGGCATCGCGGGCAGTGCCCGTATAGGGCGTCACTGTCGCATCGGCGGCGGCGCCATCATCCTCGGCCATCTGCAGGTCGCAGATGAGTCGGAAGTATCCGCCGGTACGGTGATCACCAAGAGCATCGAGAAGGGTAGCTACACAGGCACCTACCCGTTTAGCGACAACCACGCCTGGCGGCGCAACGCGGCGCAACTGCGCCACCTGGACGAGATGGCGAAACGCATCAAACAACTTGAGCACGACATTGCAACATTGAAGGGGAGAGAAGCATGAGCATCACCATGGACATCCATGAAGTACTGGAACACCTGCCGCACCGTTATCCGTTCCTGTTGATCGACCGCGTGTTGGACGTGGTGCCGAACGAGCGCATCGTGGCACTCAAGAACGTGACCATGAATGAGCCATTTTTTCCCGGCCACTATCCGCATCATCCGGTGATGCCCGGCGTGCTGATCATCGAGGCGATGGCTCAGGCTTCAGCACTTCTGTCATTCAAAAGCATGGGTACCAAGCCGGACGAAAATTCGGTGTATTACTTCGTGGGTATCGACAACGCGCGCTTCAAGCGCCCCGTAAGTCCCGGCGATCAATTGATCTTCCGTATGGAACTGACCATGAACCGTCGCGGTATGTTCAAGTTCAAGGGTACGGCCGAAGTGGATGGACAGATCGCCGCAGAAGCGGAATTGATTTGCGCAATCAAGGAAAAGTAATGAGCGAACTGCACCATCCGACCGCGATCATCCATCCGGGCGCAAAGCTGGCCGACGATGTCAGCATCGGCCCTTACACCATCATCGGCGAGCATGTCGAGATCGGTGCCGGCACCACGGTCGGCCCGCATGTGGTAATCAACGGCCACACTACCATCGGCAAGAACAACCGTATCTTCCAGTTCTCCTCGCTGGGCGAGATCCCGCAGGACAAGAAGTACGCCAATGAACCGACGCGACTGGAGATCGGCGACAACAACATGATCCGCGAGTTCTGCACCTTCAACCTGGGCACGGCACAGGACAAGGGTGTGACGCGCGTCGGTAACAACAACTGGATCATGGCCTATGTGCATCTGGCGCATGATTGCCAGATCGGCAATAACACAATCTTTGCCAACAACGCGCAGTTGGCGGGGCATGTGATCGTGGATGATTACGCCATTCTGGGCGGTTTCACTGTGGTGCACCAGTTCGTGCAGATCGGCGCGCACGTCATCACCGGCATGGGCAGCATCCTGTTCCAGGATATCCCCACTTATGTCACCGTGTCCGGTAATCCCGCCGCGCCGCACGGCACCAATTCGGAAGGTCTGAAGCGCCGCGGTTTTTCCAGCGCCGCCGTGATGGCGATCAAACGCGCCTACAAGACCCTCTACAAATCCAGCCTGACGCTGGAAGAAGCGAAGGCGGCGCTCGCCCCGCAAGCTGCCGAGCATCCCGAGGTGCAGGCCATGGTCGATTTCCTCGGACGTACCCAGCGCGGCATCGTCCGATAATCATGACTGAACCTGTCAAGACCATCGCCATCGTGGCGGGTGAGGCATCGGGCGACATGCTGGCCAGCATGCTGATGCAGGCGATCAAGCAAGCCTATCCTGCGGTGCGATTCGTCGGTATCGGCGGTCCCAAGATGCAGGCGGTCGGTATGGAAGTCTTGTTCCCGCTGGAAAAGCTCGCGGTGCGCGGCTATGTAGAAGTGCTGCGCCATTACCGCGAGATCGTTGGTATACGCAACCAGTTGCGTAAACGTTTTCTCGCGCAAAAACCGGATCTGTTCATAGGCGTGGATGCCCCCGATTTCAATCTCGACCTCGAAATGGCATTGAAGTCGCATGGCATCCCCACCGTACACTATGTCAGTCCCTCCATCTGGGCCTGGCGCGGCGAGCGCATCAGCAAGATCAAACAGGCCGTCTCGCACATGCTGGCGTTGTTTCCGTTCGAGGCGCCGTTGTACGAGAGGGCCGGTGTGCCGGTCACCTACGTCGGCCATCCGCTGGCGGATTTCTTGCCAGAGCAGCCCAAGCGAGAAGAGATGCGCGAGCAGATGCGCATCCTGCCGAAGACGGCCAAGGTGTTCGCCCTGTTGCCGGGCAGTCGTCAGAGCGAGGTACGGCAGCTTGCCGCGACCTATATCGAGACAGCCAAGCTTATCCTGCAAAAATGTCCCGAAGCGCAATTCCTGGTGCCGCTTGCCACGCGCGAGACGCGAAACATCTTCGAGCATGCGATATGGAAGCAGGATGCACATGCGCTGCCGATGACACTATTGTTCGGTCACTCGCATGACGCAATGATTGCCGCCGACGGTGTGCTGGTCGCTTCCGGTACCGCCACGCTGGAAGCGGCATTGCTCAAACGCGCTATGGTCATCACTTACAAGATGCCGGCGCTGTCGTGGTGGATGCACAAGCGCAAGATGTATCAGCGCTGGGTCGGCCTGCCCAATATCCTGGCCGGGCGTTTCGTGGTACCCGAGATATTGCAGGACGATGCGACACCGCAGAATCTGGCACAGGCATTGCTGAATCTGGTCAACAACAAGGCAGCGGTAGCAGAACTGCAGCAGACCTTTACCGAGATGCATCACACCTTGCGCCAGAATACAGCGCAGAAAGCTGCGGCGGCCATCCTGCCGTTCCTGGCGAAAGATGCAGGCTAGCCTGCTCATCTGCGGGGTGGATGAAGCCGGCCGCGGTCCGCTGGCCGGGCCGGTGAGCGCAGCAGCGGTGATCCTTGACCCGGCGCGCCCGATAGCCGGATTGGCCGATTCCAAGAAACTGAGCGAGAAGCAGCGCGACCGTCTGGCCCCCATCATCCGCGAGCAATCCTTGGCATGGTGCGTCGCCTATGCCGAGCCGTCCGAGATAGACGAGTTGAACATCCTGCAAGCGACCCTGCTGGCGATGAAACGTGCGGTGGAAGGTTTGTCTGTTCGACCGCACCAAGTGCTGGTGGATGGTTTGTATTGCCCCGCTACCGGCATCCCCAGCGAGGCCATCGTCAAGGGCGACAGCAAAGTGGCCGCGATCTCTGCCGCGTCCATTCTGGCCAAGACCGCGCGCGACGAGATCATGCTGCGCATGCATGAGCACTATCCGCAATACGGCTTCGATGCTCACAAGGGTTATCCTACTGCTGTTCACCTAGCAGCCTTGCGTGCACACGGCGTGCTGGACATCCATCGACTATCATTCAAACCGGTGCGAGAGGCAATCGCACTCACTACTCGGGAGAGATCATGCTGACATTTTTGAAACTGTTACATCTGTTTGGCGTCGTCGTTTGGGTCGGCGGTATGTTCTTCGCTTACATGGTGCTGCGCCCGGTCGCGGCCGACATGTTGCAACCACCGGAACGACTGCGCTTGTGGAACGGCGTGTTCAGCCGATTCTTCAACTGGGTATGGCTTTCCATCGGTGCCATCCTGCTCAGCGGTCTGTATCTGATCTACCTGTATGGTGGCATGGGCAATGTAGGCCATTATGTGCATACGATGCTGCTGCTCGGCCTGGTGATGGTCGCTGTCTACGTCTATGTGTACTTCGGCTGCTTCGTGCCGTTCAGTTTGCGTGTCGAGAAGGAGCGCTGGAAGGAGGCAGGTGCCTTGCTGGGCAAGATACGCCAGTTGGTTGCTATCAATCTGTCATTGGGAGTGCTTACGCTGGCAGTCGCCACCATAGGTGTTCAATTCGGTTAAGGAGAGAAGTATGCGAAAGATCGTATTCATTCTGATATGCGCGGTGATAGGCATGGCCATCGGCTACGGTATCTTCGGCAAGATCGCTGGTCACTTTGTCAGTTTGAATAGTCTGCTCTCCTTCGACGGCAACGCCTTGCAGAGCGCGTGGAGTTCCGTGTCCGGTTTGGCCGAGATGCGTAACAAGATACTGCTGTGCGGCGCGGGTGGTGCGATAGTGGGTTTCCTGTTGTCGACCAGGCTGAAAAAATGAAACTGCAGGGCGCTGAGTAGCACCCGAGATACATGAAGACCATCACCTTTCCCGACAGCCCCTATCTTCTGCACCTGCCGTTCGAACCGGCGGGCGATCAGCCCACGGCCATCGCGCAACTGGTGGAGGGCATCGAGGATGGGCTGGCCTATCAGACGTTGCTGGGGGTGACCGGTTCCGGCAAGACCTTCACCATCGCCAATGTCATCGCGCGCACCGGGCGGCCGGCCATCGTGATGGCGCCGAACAAGACACTGGCGGCGCAGTTGTATTCCGAGTTGCGCGATTTCTTTCCCGACAATGCGGTCGAATATTTCGTCTCCTACTACGACTACTACCAGCCCGAGGCTTATGTGCCGTCGCGCGATGTGTACATCGAGAAGGATTCTTCCATCAACGAGCAGATCGAGCAGATGCGCCTGTCGGCCACCAAGTCCATGCTGGAGCGGCAGGATTGCATCATCGTCGCCACCGTGTCCGCCATATACGGTATCGGCGATCCGGTGGATTACCACGGCATGATCCTGCACCTGCGCGAACACGAGAAGATGGCGCAGCGCGATGTGATCCAGCGTCTGGTCGCCATGCAGTATGAGCGCAACGATGTGGACTTTGCGCGCGGCAATTTCCGTGTGCGCGGCGATGTGATCGACATCTTCCCGGCGGAAAGCAGCGAGAATGCGCTACGCGTGACACTGTTCGATGACGAGGTGGAATCGCTGGCCTTGTTCGATCCGCTCACGGGTCATATTCAGACCCGTGTGTCGCGCTACACAGTCTATCCATCCAGTCACTACGTGACGCCGCGCGAGACGACACTGCGCGCCATCGAGACGATCAAGATCGAGCTGGCCGAGCGCATCGCGTACTACCAGAAAGAGAACAAGATGGTGGAGGCGCAGCGCATCGAGCAGCGCACGCGACATGACTTGGAGATGCTGGCAGAGATCGGCTTCACCAAAGGCATCGAGAACTATTCACGCCACCTGTCCGGACGCGGGCCGAATGAAGCACCGCCGACACTGATGGATTACCTGCCACCTAACGCGCTGATGATCATCGACGAGAGTCATGTCACTGTGCCGCAGATCGGTGCCATGTACAAAGGTGACCGTGCCAGAAAAGAGAACCTGGTCAACTACGGTTTTCGCCTTCCTTCAGCCATGGATAACCGTCCCTTGCGCTTCGACGAGTTCGAAAAGGTGATGCGCCAGACCATTTTCGTCTCTGCCACACCTTCGGTTTACGAAGCCGAGCACACTGGGCAGGTAGTGGAGCAGGTGGTGCGTCCGACCGGACTGATCGACCCGATGATCGAAGTGCGACCGGCTACCCATCAAGTGGACGATCTGATGAGCGAAGCCACCGAGCGCATCAAGAATGGCGAGCGAGTGCTGGTCACCACGCTGACCAAACGCATGGCCGAAGACCTCACCGAATATTTTAGCGAGCACGGTCTCAAAGTGCGTTACCTGCACTCGGACATCGAGACCGTAGAGCGCGTGGAGATCATTCGCGACTTGCGACTTGGCATGTTCGATGTACTGGTCGGTATCAACCTGCTGCGCGAGGGTCTGGATATTCCGGAGGTGTCGCTGGTCGGCATACTGGATGCGGATAAGGAAGGCTTCCTGCGTTCGGAACGTTCACTGATCCAGACCATAGGCCGCGCGGCGCGTCACCTGCATGGCACGGCCATCCTGTATGCCGACCGCATCACCAACTCGATGCGCAAAGCCATCGACGAGACGGACCGGCGTCGCACCAAACAGATTGCGCACAACGAAGCTCACGGCATCATCCCGCAGTCGGTGATCAAGCGCATCAAGGACATCATCGACACCGAATACGATGTCGACGCCGAACGCAAATCGCTGAAGGCCGCGCAGACAGAAGCAAAGTATTTGTCGATGAGCCAGAAGGAAGTGGCGAAAGAACTGGCACGGCTGGAGAAAGAGATGTTGCAGGCTGCCAAGAATCTGGAATTCGAAAAAGCCGGGCAACTGCGCGATCAACTGAAGAGATTGCGTGAAAGCGTGTTCATATCCCCACTGTGAGTCGAAGCATGAAAGTCGGCGTCCTGTTCGTCTGCATGGGCAACATCTGCCGTTCACCGACGGCGGAAGCCGTGTTCCGACACTGTGTCGATAAGGCAGGGCTGGCGGATGTCATTCATATCGATTCGGCGGGCACGCACGATTACCACGTCGGTGATCCACCCGATCCGCGAACGCAGCAGGCAGCGCAACGGCGCGGCTACGAGATGAGCGGTCTGCGGGGACGGCAGGCAGAGGCGGGGGACTTTGCGCGTTTCGATTATGTGCTGGCGATGGATGAATCCAATCTGTCGATACTGCAAAGAATGCGACCCTCTGATGCAAAAAGCCATCTGGGTCTTTTCCTTGAGTTCGCCGAACATCGCAGCGAGCGCGAAGTGCCTGATCCGTATTACGGTGGCGGGGACGGTTTCGAGCGGGTGTTGGACCTGGTGGAAGATGCGGCAGAGGGGTTGCTGGACCACATCCGACGGCACCACTTGCTGAACTAGGCCGCGTGTATGAGGCGAACGGGAATAAAAAACGCACGGCATGCCGTGCGTTTTTTATTGTTGCCATCTGATACTTACTTCGGTGATCGAGTCTCCACCATCTGCAGCGGTTCGCTGTGTTCCATGGTGTAGATCTCACGCGGACGCTGACGGCGACGCGGTGCATGGGCCGTCATTTCCGGTGCCGGTACAACAACGGAGGCAGCCTTGTTCGGGTCAGTCTCTATCATTGTCAGTCCGCTGCTGCCCAGATCGACAGCGACCGGTGTTTTGTTCGCAACGACTGGTGCAGCAGTAACCGGTGCGGCAACTTGCACTTCAGCCGGAGCTGCTGCCACGACAGGTTTGTTGGTCGGATGGCACACGATCTCTGTCGGTTTGACCGGGCGGGCCATGCCGGCCGGATAGGCTACATACTCAGAAGGCGTTACGCGTGCCGGGGTGGCAGCTTGCTGTGCGACCGGTGCTTGTGCTGCCTGCGAGGAAGTCGCGGCATCATTCATCTCCGGCGTATCCAACTGCTCACGACGCTCGCGTTCACGGCGACCACCGCGGCGACCGCGCTTGCGACCGCCTTCACGAGCTTGGCCTTCCTGAGCTTGCTGCTCGGGTGTCTCGGCGGGGCGAGCTTCCAGCACAGGCTTGTTCTCGTCATTCTCCTGACGCGGCGGACGCGGTTGGCGTTCCTTGCGATTCGGCTGTTGTTCCTTATCGCTATTGGCCTGGCGCGGTGCTTCGTCACGGTCGCGACGAGGCTTCTTGCCGGCTTCGTTGCGTTCGCCTTTTTCAGTGCGTTCGCCCTTTTCACCACGCTCCCCACCGCGGTCACGGCGTTTGTCACCGCGTTCGCGACGGCCATTGTTGCGGCTGCCGCTCTTGCGTGTTTCAGTGACCGGTTTCTCGGGTTCACTTTCACCGCCCAGTGATTTGATCCAGCCGATCAGGCTGCCGAGCAGCGAGGCTTTCTTCTCCTCGACCTTTTCGGTGTGCATCGGTGCAGGTTGTGTCGGGGTGATGTTGCGCACGGCGGGTTGCGGGCGCTGCGCGATCTTGCTTTCCGGTGTGGAGGTGACCGGCTTGGTTTCCTCCGGCGCCACGACCTGCTTGTAGCTGGCCTGCATGTGCTCCGGCGTGATGTCGTCCATGCGCAGGCGGTCCACCGAGTAGTGCGGTGTCTCCATGTGCGGGTTGGGGATCAGTGTGATGCGCACTTTGAGGCGCTGCTCGATGCGGTTGATGTCTGAACGCTTCTCGTTCAGCAGGAAGGTGGCGACATCCACCGGCACTTGCGCATGGATGGCGGCACTGCTGTCCTTCATCGCTTCTTCCTGGATGATGCGCAGGATGTTCAAAGCGGAGGATTCCGTGCCGCGGATGTGGCCGATACCGTTACAACGCGGGCAGGTGGTGTGGTTGCCTTCTTCCAGACTGGGTGCCAGACGCTGACGCGACAGTTCCAGCAAGCCGAAACGCGAGATCTTGGCGCTCTGGATACGGGCACGGTCGAAGTGCAGGGCATCGCGCAGGCGGTCTTCCACCGCACGCTGGTTCTTGGCCGCTTCCATGTCGATGAAGTCGATCACGATCAGGCCGCCCAAGTCGCGCAGGCGCAATTGGCGGGCGATCTCGTCGGCGGCTTCCAGATTGGTGTTGAGCGCGGTGGTCTCGATATCGCTGCCGCGCGTGGAACGTGCGGAGTTGATGTCGATGGCGGTCAGCGCCTCGGTGTGGTCGATCACGATGGCACCGCCGGAAGGCAGGTTCACTTGGCGCGCATGCGCCGATTCGATCTGGTGTTCGATCTGGAAGCGCGAGAACAGCGGCACGTCATCGTGATAGCGCTTGATGCGGTTCACGTGGTCCGGCATCACCGTGCCCATGAAAGCCTGAGCCTGTTCGAAGATGTCGTCGGTGTCGACCAGAATCTCGCCGATGTCCGGGTTGAAGTAGTCGCGGATGGCGCGCACTACCAGACTGCTTTCCAGATAGATCAGGGAAGGCGCCTTCTCGGACTGAGATGCGCCTTCGATGGCGTCCCACAGTTGCTTGAGGTAGTTCAGGTCCCATTGCAGTTCCTCGGCGTTGCGGCCGATGCCTGCCGTGCGGGCGATGATGCTCATGCCCTTGGGCACGTCGATTTGCGCCAGTGTGTCGCGCAGCTCGTTGCGGTCTTCACCTTCGATGCGACGCGATACACCGCCACCGTTCGGGTTGTTCGGCATCAACACCACATAACGACCAGCCAGGCTGATGTAGGTGGTGAGGGCTGCGCCCTTGTTGCCGCGCTCGTCCTTTTCGACTTGTACGAGCAGTTCCTGGCCTTCTCTGAGCGCTTCCTTGATGCTGGGACGGCTGCCGGCGCCGGATTGGTAATACTGCGGGGAGACTTCCTTGAAGGGGAGGAAACCGTGGCGGGTGCCACCGTATTCGACGAAGCAGGCTTCGAGGCTGGGCTCGAGGCGGGTGATGACGGCTTTGTAGATGTTGCTCTTGCGAGATTCTTTACCGGCGGTTTCGATATCGAGGTCGACCAGTTTCTGACCGTCTACGATGGCGACGCGGAGTTCTTCCGGCTGCGTCGCATTGAATAACATGCGTTTCATTATTTTTCTCCCGCGCTCTGACACGGGCAGGACAAAGCTACGCGCTTAGGGGCGCGCGAGAAGGTGGATGTTCGAATCGTGTTGCTGACGATGGTCCAAGTGCTTGTTCTCGTTGTTAGCTTGTCTTTGTTTGTATGTCGCCGAACAGGTGGGCAACATACTAAAATCTATTCTGCTTCGTGCTTAGAGCGCGCAAATCAATTACCATCACTGCTTGTCTCCGGTGAGTGAGATTAACCGGGCGGGGCTGCTTCGTAGGCGGCTTGATTGCCTGCCTTGGGTTGGACGGGGAATAAATAAACATCCCGTTTCGACGAAGGCGCACACGCGAGGCGCGGAGTATATTCAATAATGAGCGGTTTAGGCAAAGAATCCGTAACTTGGGTAGAAATAGATGAGGGTGGCGAAGGCCAGCGCATCGACAATTTCCTGTTCAAGCATCTGAAAGGCGTCCCCAAGAGCCATATCTACCGCATTCTGCGCGGTGAAGTCAGGGTCAACAAGAAGCGTATCGACCAGACTTATCGTCTGCAAATGGGCGATGTATTGCGCATCCCGCCCATCCGTGTCGCGGAAAAATCCGAGGCCGATTACGTCCCGGCCACCGAATTCCCTATCCTTTATGAGGATGATGCGCTGATCGCCATCAACAAACCGGCGGGCACGGCGGTGCACGGCGGCAGCGGGGTGAGTTTCGGCGTCATCGAGCAGATGCGCAGTGCCCGTCCTCAGGCCAAATTTCTGGAGTTGGTGCACCGACTGGACCGCGAGACCTCCGGCATATTGCTGATCGCCAAGAAACGCTCGGCGCTGGTCGGCATGCACGAGATCATGCGCGAGGGCAACAGCGACAAGCGCTACTACGCGCTGGTGCTGGGCGAGTGGCACAACGCGCGCCAGCACGTGAAGCTGCCGCTGCACAAGTTCGACACCCCGCAGGGCGAGAAGCGGGTGATGGTGCGCGAAGACGGCCAGCAGTCCCATACCATCTTCAATCTGCAAAAGAATTGGCCGGGCTACGCGCTGCTGGAAGCCGAACTGAAGACCGGACGCACCCACCAGATCCGAGTGCACCTGTCCCATTTGGGCTTCCCCATCGCGGGCGACGACAAATACGGCGACTTCGCTCGCAACAAGGAATTGATGAAGCAGGGGCTCAAGCGCATGTTCCTGCACGCGCACAGCATCAGTTTCAAACATCCGCTGACCGAAGAGGCGCTGACCATCCAGGCGCCTCTGGCACCCGAGCTGCAGAAGTTCCTCGACCGCTTGGATAAGGGCCAATGACCCAACCTGTCCGGTCGGAACGCGCCTTGCTGTTCACGCTGGCAGCCATCCAGTTCAGCCACATCCTCGATTTCATGATCATGATGCCGCTGGGGCCGATGCTGATGGTCGAACTCGGCATCACCACGCACGAGTTCGGTTTGCTGGTCGCCTCCTACAGTTTCAGCGCGGCGTTCTCGGGTCTGTTCGCTGCCACCTTCGTCGACCGCTTCGAGCGCAAGCGTTTCCTGCTGGTCATCTTCGTGCTGTTCGGTCTGGCCACGCTGGCCTGCGCGCTGGCACCGGGCTATGCCTCGCTGCTGGTTGCGCGCGGCATGGCCGGCGCTTTCGGTGGCGTGCTGGGTGCGCTGGTGCAGACCATCGTCGGCGACACCATTCCGTTCGCCCGTCGCGCCAAAGCCAGCGGCACCGTGGCGGCGGCATTCTCGTTTTCCACCGTGGCGGGTGTGCCGCTTTCCCTGTGGCTGGCCAGCCAGTTCCACTGGCGCGCGCCGTTCGTGTTCATCGTGCTGCTGGTGGTGATCTTCCTGTTCATCGCCCATCGTGTGTTGCCCGAACTGCGCCATCACCTGAATCAGGAAAAACGCGCCCATCCCTTCATCGATCTGTTCGCCGTGATGCGCGACGGCAACCATTGGCGTGCCATGACCCTGTCGGCCATGATCATCTTCTCCGGCTTTACCGTGATCCCGTATATCACCGTGTATGCGGTGAACAATATCGCCATCAGCCAGCACGATATTGCCTACATCTACTTGGCGGGTGGCGCGGCCACCTTGTTCACTGCGCGCGCGATCGGTCACTGGGCGGATGCGGCAGGCAAGGTCAAGGTCTACCGCATCGTGGCGTTCTGCGCGATGCTGCCCATCCTGCTGGTGACGCAGGTGGAGCAGGTCTCGCTTGGCCTGTTCCTGGTGTTCACTACATTGTTCTTCGTGCTGGTTTCCGGTCGCTTCATCCCGGCCATGGCTATCATCACTTCGGCGGCCCAACCGAAGCTGCGCGGCACCTTCATGTCGCTCAACGCCACCGTGCAATCACTGGCGATGGGCCTCGCCGCCACACTTAGCGGCTTTATCATCACGCAGGATGCGAGCGGGCGCATCGTCGGTTACGAGAGCGTCGGCTACGTTGCCCTCGCCGCCAACCTGCTGGCGATGTGGTATGTCTCGCGCATCGTGATGCATGATGCACACCCCAATCTGCCGGACGTGGTACCCAAATAAGCTGTAATCTTTTGCTGTAGATTGCCGATAACTTGGGTAATCAAGTTGTGAAAGGAGCAGTCATGCGCTTCACACCTACCATTCTCCCCGCGACGGCGACGCCGACGACGCGTGCAGTGAAAGGTTTGACCGATATCCATGCGGTGAAGCCGGTGCATGCGCGTGATCCGGAGTCTTTGTCTGAGCCCCATCCTGAAGTGCAGGGTGAGCATCCGAACATACCTCTCGTGGATAGACGCAAAGCCTGCCGTCGTATCCATATTCAGAAAGTGTTGATCGAATTGCGTTCGGGACTGGATCGCCGCCGCCATAACTTGATGGAAGGCGGGACGGCGGACCACATCGACGAAGAAGCCTGAGGGGCGGAACGCGGCTCAATAGTGAGCCGATCGTGCATATCCAGATGCGGGTCTAGCGCTTTTCCCGGTGCAGGAACACCGTAACTTCCTCGCGGTCGTGATAGAGCTGCTTGGCTTCCAGCCGGTAGCTCAGACCTTTTTTGTTGAGTGCGCTGCGGATGGAATCGAGCGCGATGCGTAGCGCTTCCAAGCGTTTCTTCATCGGCAGCTTCAGATTGAATATCGCATTCATGCTCAGGCCGCCGACTATCCATTCGGTCATCAGTGCGGCGACACGTTGCGGTTGTTCCACCATGTCGCATACCAGCCAGTCCACCGGGCGTTGTGGACGGAACTTGAATCCGTCTTGGCGCAGATGCTTGATGTCGGGATGGCTTGCCGCTGCGCCTTTGAGCGGACCGTTGTCCACGGCGGTGACTTTCAAGCCGCGTTGCACCAGCTGCCATGTCCAGCCGCCCGGGGCGGCACCCAGATCGACTGCGGTCATCTTCGGCTTCAGCCATTGCGCCTGTTCCTGTTTGTCCAGAAACACTTCGAATGCTTCGGCTAACTTCAGATAGGAACGGCTGGGTGCGTCGGCAGACATGCTGACGCGGTGGATGCCGTTGAGCGCATCGTTGCTGTTGCGCGGGTCGCTGCTGGCGATCAGAGCACGGTCTTCCGAGGGGAAGAAGATGTGCAGGCGCGGCAGGGCCGGGTCGTCCACCAGACGTTCGCTGTCGCGCAGTGCCTGTTCGATCAAAGGCTGGAAGCGTTTGGTGAAGCCGGACAGGGTCTTGCCATCGTTGGTATCGGGCACTTCCAGATACAGCGCGCCGTATCGTTCCGGCGTTTGCGGGATGGCTTCGAGCAAGGGGGTGAGGCGGTCGCGTTCCGGCAGCTCGCGTACTTCGCAGTGCAATGTCAGTAGTTGTCGCGCGAAAGTGAGCTGTTTGTAGGCGAGTCGCGCTTTGCCTTGCAGGACCAGATAACCGCTGTTTTCCAGTGCTTCAACGGGCTTTGCTTGCGTCTCTTCGATGCAGTCGCGTTCGAAACCGGGACGGCAATAGACCAGCCAGGCGGGTAAGGTAGGATCGATCATGAGTGGGGGCGCAAGCGCGGTAAGTGGATGTGCCAACGGATCGCCGCGAGTCGTAGCGATACCGTCACCAGCATGGCGAAAAGGATGGACGGCAGCCGTTCCAGTCCCAGCGTATCAAGCAGGACCAGCAACAGCGCGCCAACCAGGGAAGCGGTGGCGTAGATGTCGGTGCGGAAGATCAGCGGCACTTCGTTGCACAGGATGTCGCGGATGACGCCGCCGAACACGCCGGTGATGACGCCCATCAGGGCAGCGATGAACCAGTGCACCTGCAGGTTCAGGGCGACAGTGGTGCCGATGACGGTGAATAGCGCAAGGCCGAATGCGTCTGGCAGTAGAAAGAAGTTCTTCGGAATGGACAGCTTGCGGCCAAGGAAGAAGGTCGCCACGGAAGCGGCGATGCCGACCACCACGTAGATCGGGTCATGCACCCAGTACACCGGCAGGCGGCCGAGCAGGATGTCGCGCACCGTGCCGCCGCCGATGCCTGCGATGACGGCGATCACTGCCACACCGAACAGGTCGAGGTCGCGCCGGTGCGCTTCCAGCGTGGCGGTGATGGCGCAGACGGCGACAGCGCACAGATCGAGGGTGTGTATCAGGCTCATGGTGGTAACGGGCAGGGGGGGCGCGCATTATACGAGGTGCGGCATGGCTAAGTGTTAGAATCCGCGCCTCATTTTTTGGTGGTGCATGATGGCGAAGCGTTATGAATTGATCGTTTTCGATTGGGACGGCACGGTGATGGACTCCACGGCGGTGATCGCCACCTCTATCCAGTCGGCTTGCCGCGATCTGAACCTGCCGGTGCCGAGCGACGAGGATGCGCGCCATGTGATCGGTATGGGCCTGGTCGAGGCTTTGCGGCATGCTGTGCCGACTGCGCCGGAAGCTATGTACGAGCCGCTGGCGGATCGCTATCGCCATTACTTTCTCGCGCAGGATCAAACCATCCCTCTGTTCTCCGGTGCGCGTGAGACCATCGCGGAACTGCACGAAGCCGGACATGCGCTGGCGGTGGCGACCGGCAAGAGCCGCAAGGGGCTGGATCGGGTGATGGATAGCAGCGGCTTGCGCGCATACTTCCATGCGTCACGCACGGCGGACGAGACCTTCTCCAAGCCGCATCCGGCCATGTTGCTGGAACTGATGGATGAGCTGGGCATGCAGCCGGAGCAGGTGCTGATGATTGGCGATACCACGCATGATCTGCAGATGGCCATCAATGCCGGTGTGGATGCAGTGGGTGTGAGCCACGGCGCGCATCCGGAAGAGCAATTACGTGCTCTGAACCCGCTGGCGCTGTTGGGTGATTTTCATGAATTGCGCGCTTGGCTGAAGGCCAATGCCTGAAACGATTTTAAAGGAGTGCAATATGTCTGAATTGGGTGACAACTGGGAACGCAACGTACTGGAGAAACTGGCGATGTCCGCCATCCAGGAGCAACGACGCACACGACGCTGGGGGATATTCTTCAAGCTGCTGACCTTTGCCTATCTGTTCTTCCTGTTCGCGATGGTGATGGATCTTGTTGGCGACAACGGCGAAGGTTTGGCCGGTGACAAGCACACGGCATTGATCGAAGTGAGGGGCGTCATCGCTGCCGACAGCATGGCCAATGCGGACAACCTCATTGGCAGTTTGCAGGATGCCTATCAGGACAAGCAAACGGCAGGCATCATCCTGCGCGTGAACAGTCCCGGCGGCAGCCCGGTGCAAGCCGGTCTGGTGAACGACGAGATCAAGCGCCTGCGCGCGCTGCATCCCGACATTCCGCTGCATGTGGTGGTGGAAGATATGTGCGCCTCGGGCGGTTATTTCATCGCGGCGGCAGCGGATAATATCTATGTTAATAAGGCGAGCATCGTCGGTTCCATCGGCGTGCTGATGGACGGTTTCGGATTCACCGGCACCATGCAGAAGCTGGGCGTGGAGCGCCGCCTGATGACGGCGGGCGAGAACAAGGGCTTCATGGATCCCTTCTCGCCGCGCGATCCGAAACACGAAGCATTCACCAAGAGTTTGCTGAACGATATTCATCAACAGTTCATCGCCGTGGTGCGCGACGGTCGCGGCAAACGACTGAAGGAGACGCCGGAGATGTTCAGCGGCCTGTTCTGGACCGGTGACAAGGCGATTGCGATGGGATTGGCCGACGGCCTCGGCAGCGTGGATTCCGTGGCACGCGACATCATCAAGGCCGAGACCGTGGTCGACTTCACCGCACGCGAGAACATCGCGGACCGTCTGGCGAAGAAGCTGGGTGCGGGCGTGGCGAGTATGTTCCCCGGATTCGGTGCGCAGAGCGAAGGTGTGGTGCTACGCTAGTTCGGCCTTCAGGGCGTTCAAGTCGGTGATCGGCGGCAGGCATTGCGTGCCGCGGCATAGCCAGGCGGTGGTCGATGGTTGCTGTGGTTTGGCCAGTACGTCAGGCAAGTGCTGTTCATCACCGTTCAGCACGATCACCATCAAATCAGGTCGATAGTTTTCCGAGACAGCCGCCCGCCAGGCGGCTGTCTCTTTTTCAACGCCGCATAACAGCAGCAATGACGGTGGTTGCAGCAGTTCGCCCAGCGCCGTGTTCAGGCTGCAACACTGGCTGGCAGCTTGTTGCATCAGTGGATAGAAAAGTTTCAGGCAGCGTTCTGCGGCATCGCGATAGCGCGTGTCACCCGTCACTTCAGCGAGTCGCAACAGGGCTTGTGCCGCGATGCCGTTACCGGATGGTGTAGCGTTGTCCTGTCCGCTCTTGTTGCGCTGGATGAGCGCTTCGTGGTCGTGGCTGGTGAAGTAGAAGCCGCCGTGCTCGGCATCCTCGAACCGAGTCAATAAAGCTTCCGCGAGTTGCACGGCGAACTGCATATCCGTCTCGCGATAGGCTGTCTGCATCGATTCCAGCGTGGCATTAAGCAGAAAAGCATGGTCGTCCAGATAGGCGTTCAGATGCGTCTTGCCGTCTTTGTGCGTGGCATACAGCTTGCCGTCCTGCCACAAGGTGTCGCGCACGAAATCCATGGCGCGCTGTGCGGAGGTTTTCCAATCATCACGCCCGAACACACGCGCCGCTTTCGCCATACCGGCGATCATTAGTCCGTTCCAGCTACCCAATATCTTTTCATCGCGACCGGGGCGGATGCGTTGTTCGCGAACGGCAAACAGCTTGGCCTGCGCCGATGCAAGCAGCGCGGTTGCCTGTGTCTGATCGAGTTGCAACGACTGCGCGATCTCGCTCAGCGGTCTACTCACGCGCAGGTTCCATGCGTGGTTCTCGAAGTTAGGCGTGCTGTCCAGACCGTAAAAAGGTTTGACGATGGCGTACTCTGCTTCGCTCAACAGGTCACGGATGTCGTTGCGCTGCCACACATAGAATTTGCCTTCCTCGTGTTCCGAGTCGGCATCCAGCGAGGCGTAGTAGCCGCCGAGCGGAGATTGCATCTCGCGCATCACCCAGCCTGCCGTCTGATCCACGATGCGCGCGAACAGCGGGTCGCGGCTGTTCAGCCAGGCGTCGCAATACAGGCCGAGTAACAGGCCGTTGTCGTACAGCATCTTTTCGAAATGCGGGATATCCCAGTTGGCGTCTACACTGTAGCGGCAGAAGCCGCCGCCGAGCTGGTCGTACAGTCCGCCCAACGCCATCTGCTGCAGGGTGAACAGTGCGACGTGGCGCGCATCCTCGTCATGATGTGCTTGGGCTTGTCGCAACAGCAGATCGAGTTCGGCCGGATGCAGGAACTTGGGTGCATCGCCGAAGCCGCCGTTCACGCGGTCACAATCCTGCTTCAGCTGCTGTACCGCAGCCGCGAGCGATGAAGCATCGAACGCCGTTTCATCACTGCCCGGTTTGGGCTGCCAAGCGGCGAGGGCACTGATGAGTTGCTGACTTTGCGCGGTGAGTTCGTTGCGTTTCTCTTTATAGGCTTGCGCGAGTTGCACCAACAGCTGCGGAAAGCCGGGCAGGCCGTAACGCGGCTGTTTGGGGAAATAGGTGCCGCTGTAGAACGGCGTGCCGTCGGGCGACAGGAACATGGTCAGCGGCCAGCCGCCGCTGCGGCGCGACAGCAGGTAGTGCGCGTTCTGGTAGATCTGGTCGAGGTCGGGGCGCTCTTCGCGGTCCACCTTGATGTTGATGAAGTGTTCGTTCATCACGGCCGCGACGTCATCGTCCTCGAACGATTCGTGCGCCATCACATGGCACCAGTGGCAGGCCGAATAGCCGATGGAGAGCAGAATGGGTTTGTCCTGCTCGCGTGCCAGCTGCAAGACTTCAGGCGACCAGGGATGCCAGTCCACCGGATTGTCGGCGTGCTGCAACAGGTAGGGGCTGGTCTCGCGGATGAGGTGGTTGGGCATCAGTTCAGGAGTGGCTTGAGGTGAGGTATTACGTTGCGCAGGATACGTGCTTGCGCCGCTGCGTTCGGATGCAGGTTGTCCGGCAGGAACTGGTCGGGCGGGATGCCCTCCAGCATGAAGGGCAGCAAGGCGATACCGTGTTTCTTCGCAAGTTTGGGGTATATGCTGCGGAAGCGTTCGGTATAGGCTCCTCCGTAGTTCGGCGGCAACTGGATGCCGAGCAGCAATACTTTGGCATTGGCTTTCTTCGCGCGTTCGATGATGGCATCCAGATTCTTTTCGGTGTCGGTCAGTGGCGAACCGCGCAATCCGTCGTTGGCCCCCAGTTCGACGATCACCACGGCAGGTTTATGTATGGCCAGTGCCTTATCTATACGGCGTATGCCGCCGGAAGTGGTTTCGCCGCTGATGCTGGCATTGACCACGGTGTAAGGCTGGTCATCCGCTTGCAATGCTTGTTGTAGCAGATGCGGCCAGGAAGCTTCGCGCGCGATGCCGTAGCCGGCTGATAAACTGTCACCGAATACGAGGATGTTGTTGGCGGCCTGCGCAAAGCCGGGCAGCGCCAAGGCGGCGAGCAGTAAAACGAGATTGAGGAAGAAGTTCATGGCAACGATTGTGCAAGCAGCAGGGCTCACCAAGCAAGTGTTAAGCGGCGATAGTCCGCTCACCATCCTGCATGACGTCAGTTTTGCGGTGGAAGCAGGCGATAGCCTTGCCATCGTTGGGGCTTCCGGTTCTGGAAAATCCACCTTGCTCGGTCTGCTGGCCGGGTTGGATGTGCCGACCCGTGGCAGCGTGTCCCTGAACGGCACGGACATCTTCACGCTGGACGAGGATGGTCGCGCGCGTTTGCGCGGCGAACTGGCCGGTTTCGTATTCCAGTCTTTTCAGTTGCTGCCCGCTCTGAATGCGCTGGAAAACGTGATGCTGCCGCTGGAACTGGCCGGACTGAGCGATGCGCGTCAACGGGCCGAGGAATCCTTGCAGCAAGTCGGCCTCGCCGCCCGCGCGCATCATCTGCCCAAGCATCTTTCCGGTGGCGAGCAGCAGCGCGTAGCACTCGCCCGCGCCTTCGTCTCACAACCCAAGATACTGTTCGCCGACGAACCCACCGGCAACCTCGATGCCGCTACCGGCGCGCAGGTCATCGAACTGATGCTGGAACTGAATCGCGCGCAGGGTACGACCTTGATACTGGTGACGCACGACGACAAACTGGCGGCGCGCTGCAAGCGGCAATTGCGCCTGTCAGCGGGGCAGGTGGTGCAATGAATCTGCTGCGGCTCTCGCTCAATCTGTTGCGCCGCGACTGGCGCGCCGGGGAATGGCGTGTGTTGCTTTTGGCGCTGGTGCTGGCGGTCGGCAGTCTGGCGACCGTCGGGCTGTTCGCCGACCGTGTGCGGCAGGCTTTGCAGCAGCAGGCGCAGAGTTTGATCGGGGCCGATCTGCGCATCACCTCCACACGTCCTTTCTCTCCCGACTACCGCCAGCAGGCTTTGACGCAGGGTATGCAGGTGGTGCAGAGCCGGACATTCCCCAGCATGGTGTCGCATGGAGAACGGGTGTTGCTGAGTGAGTTGCAGGCGGTGGAGATTGGTTATCCCTTGCGCGGCAAGATCGAGATCGACGATGGTACGTTGCATGTGGCGGAAGCGATCCCGTCCTCGGGCACGGTGTGGGTGGACGAACGTCTGTTGCGGCGTCTCGGGCTGGAAGTCGGTGGCGAAGTAGGTATCGGTGCGCGCCGTTTCGTGGTGGAGGCACGCATCGTGAAGGACATCGATCAGTCCATAGGTTTCGCGAGTTTCGCGCCGCGCGTGCTGATGAACGAGCAAGACCTTGCTGAGACCGGTCTGTTGCAGGAGGGGAGCCGGCTCTCTTATCGTTTGATGATCGCGGGCGAGGCGAAGCAGGTGGCGGCATTGAAGGTCGCGCTGCAAGCGAGACTGTCCGGCAACGAGAAGCTGGAGGATGTGCGCGATGCGCGGCCCGAGATCCGCACGGCGTTGGAACGTGCCGAGAGTTTTCTCGGCTTGGCGGCGCTCACAGCCGCTATCTTGGCCGGTGCCGCGATGGCGTTGGCTGCGCGGCGTTTCGTGTTGCGTCATCTGGATGGTTGCGCGGTGATGCGTTGTCTGGGGGCGCAGCAGGGACAGGTGCTGTGGCTGTTCCTGAATCAATTCATCCTGCTTGGGTTGATCGCCGTGCTGCTAGGCAGCCTGCTGGGTTTTGGCACGCAAGCGATACTGGTGGAAAGTATCACCAGCATGCGCGATGCGAACTTGCCGCAACCAAGCGTGTTACCGCTGTTGCAGGCGTCGGTGAGCGGCTTTGCCTTGCTGCTGGGTTTTGCGTTTCTGCCTTTGTTGCAGTTGCGCAAGGTTTCGCCGTTGCGGGTGTTGCGCCGAGAGCTGGGTGCACCGGAAGCGAGTGGTTGGCTGGTCTACGGTGTGGCGACGCTGGTATTGGCTGGTCTGTTCCTGTGGCATGCCGGTTCCTTGAAGCTGGGACTGGCGGTGCTTGGTGGGCTGCTGGCGGGATTGATGCTGTTCGGCTGGCTGGCTTGGCTGATGTTGCACGGTCTGGCACGCAATGTATTCTTCATGCGTTCACAGTGGCGCCATGCTTTCAATAACCTGTCCCGTCACGGGCGCAGTGCGGCGGTACAGGTGGTGGCGCTGAGTCTGGGTGGTATGGCCTTGTTGGTCTTGACGCTGGTGCGCGGCGATCTGTTGCAGGGCTGGCAGAGCAAGTTGCCGCCCGAGACGCCGAATCGTTTTGTGGTGAACATCCAGCCCGATCAGGTCGAGGCGATCCGGGATTTCTTCAAGCGCCAGTCATTGCCCGCGCCCGAGATGCAGCCGATGGTGCGCGGCAGGCTGGTCGAGATCGGTGGACGCTCCATCAGCGGTGACGATTACCCCGATCCGCGGGCGCGCGGCCTGGTGGAACGTGAATTCAATCTTTCCTATCTGACACAAATGCCGTCCTGGAACCAACTGGTGAGCGGGAATTGGTGGGCCGAGGATGGCAAGGGCGAGCTTTCGGTGGAAGAGGGGATCGCCAAGACTTTGGGTATCAAGCTCGGCGATGTGCTCACCTACGATGTGGCGGGCAGCCGGTTCACCGCCAAAGTCACCAGCTTGCGCAAGGTCGAGTGGGATTCGATGAAGGTGAACTTTTTCGTCATCACCACGCCGGAATTGCTGGAGGATTATCCATCCAGTTATCTGTCCAGCTTCTATCTTCCGTCTGACAAAGTGCGGGTAGGGGATGAGCTGTCGCGCGAGTTTCCCAATCTATTGCTGATCGATACCGGTGCGGTGATCGCGCAGGTACGCGGCATCATGGACCAGATTGCGCAGACGGTCAGTGCGGTGTTCCTGTTCACGCTGCTGACGGGGCTGGCTGTGTTGTATGCCGCGTTGCTGTCCACGCAGGACGAGCGCAGCCACGAGGCGGCGATTCTGCGCACGCTGGGGGCGGATAGTCGCTATCTGCGTCGTTTGCATCTTTCTGAGTTCGCAGTGCTGGGCGGCTTGAGCGGCTTGTTCGCAGCCGGCGGGGCGGTGTTGCTGGGCTGGGTGCTGGCGCGCTTCGTGCTGGAGATACCCGCCAGCTTCGATCCGCTCATCTGGCTGGTCGGTATCGGCGGGGGCATCTTGATCGTGACGCTGTCCGGCTGGCTGGCGACGCGCAAACTGACACAACGGCCTCCGCTCAGGATTCTCGCGGCAGATTAATGACTTGGCGCTTGACGGACGGCTGAAACTGCCTATAATGCGCGCCTCCCTGAAAAAGGGAGTTTTTAACCTTGCTCCACCGTCCATTGAGTGCCGGGGGGCTTTAATCCACAAGGAGATGTAATGCGACACTACGAAATCGTATTTATCGTGCATCCCGACCAGAGCGAGCAAGTGCCCGCGATGATCGAGCGATATCGCACGTTGGTGACCGGCAAGAGCGGTCACATCCACCGTCTGGAAGACTGGGGCCGTCGTCAACTGGCATACCCGATCCAGAAGATCCACAAAGCACACTATGTGCTGATGAATATCGAGTGCGACCAGGAGACTCTGGACGAACTGGAACACGCTTTCCGCTTCAACGACGCCGTACTGCGCCACCTGACCATCAAGACCAAGGTTGCTGTGACTGCACCTTCGGTGATGATGAAGGAAGAGAAGTCGCGTTCGTTGACCGATACTGCGGAAGCAGCACCGGTTGCCGCAGCAGCGTAATTTGGATTGAGCAGCAACCGTTGTGTGATCGACGGGGAAGTGATCGAGTCGGAAGGCTTGCGACACACCCCGGCAGGATTGGCGAGATTGGCGTTCAGAATGCGCCATACCTCGATGCAGCAGGAAGCAGGGATGCAGCGTCAGGTGCAGTGTGAAGTTCCGGCACTGGCACTCGGCGAAATGGCCCAGAAACTGGGCAGCATGCAACCCGGTCAGCTTTTAAGGGCTGAAGGTTTCCTGGCGCAGCGCAGTCTGAAAAGTACGCAACTGGTTCTGCATATTGATAACGTTACATTGAAATAGGGGCACATCATGGCTCGTGTATTTAAGAAAAAAGACGACAAGAAGAGCAATTCTTCGCGTCAGCTGTTCAAGCGCCGCAAGTTCTGCCGTTTCACTGCCGAGAAGATTGCGGAAGTGGATTACAAGGACATCAACATCCTCAAGGAATTCGTTTCCGAGAATGGCAAACTGATCCCGGCACGTATCACCGGCACCAAGGCGCGTTATCAGCGTCAGTTGAGCACAGCAGTGAAGCGTGCACGCTTCCTGGCGCTGCTGCCTTACACCGATTTGCACTAAGGAGTAGATCATGCAAGTGATTCTGATGGAAAAAGTCGTCAACCTCGGCCAATTGGGCGATGTGGTCAAAGTGAAGAATGGTTTCGCGCGCAACTTCCTGATCCCGCAAGGCAAGGCCAAGCGTGCGACGGAAAGCAACGTGGCGGATTTCGCTGCACGCCGTGCGGAACTGGAAGCCGGTGAATCTGCCAAGCTGGCCGATGCGCAGGTACGCGGCGAGAAGCTGAACGGTCTGACCGTTCAAATGGTGCAGAAGGCCGGCGTTGACGGCAAGCTGTTCGGCTCCGTGACCAACACTGACATCGCTGCAGCACTGGTTGCTCAAGGCCACAAGGTCGAGAAGAGCCAAGTGCGCATGCCCGAAGGTCACCTGAAGCAGATCGGTGATCATACGGTGAGCATTGCACTGCATCCCGATGTGGTGGTGGAAGTGACCGTTTCGGTACTTGGCGAACAGTAATTCCGTTCGCTCAGGTAGTTACAAGAAAGGACTGGCGACAGTCCTTTTTTGTTGCCTGAAAAGTGTAGAATCTCCCTCCCGTTATATGTCGCCAAACCATGCAGAACTTTTCAGCTCCTGTCGCCGATGCCCAGCTAGATGCGCTGAGGCTCCCGCCACACTCCGTTGAGGCGGAGCAGTCTGTGCTGGGGGGCATTCTGCTCGACACCAGTGCTTGGGATAAAGTCACCGACCTGTTGAATGAGACAGATTTCTACCGTTCGGAACACCGATCGATCTGGCGTCATATCGGTCGTCTGAACGAGCAGGCGCGTCCGGTCGATGTGATCACTCTGGCCGAGTCGCTGGAGAGTAATGGCGAACTGGAGAAGGCGGGTGGCCTGAGCTATCTGGGGATGCTGGCGCAGAACGTGCCGTCAGCCGCCAACATCCGTCGCTATGCCGAGATCGTGCGTGAACGCGCCATCATGCGCAAGCTGGTGGAAGTCGGTAGTGACATCGCGACCAGTGCCTACAATCCAAGCGGGCGCGATGCCGGTCAATTGCTGGATGAGGCCGAGAGCAAAGTCATGCAGATAGCGGAGCAGGGCGATCGTGGCAAGCAAGGTTTCGTCGCGATTCCGCCATTGCTGACTCAGGTGGTCGAACGCATCGAAACTTTGTACGGACGCGACGATGCCAGCGAGGTGACGGGTGTTTCAACGGGCTTTACGGATCTGGATAGCAAGACATCCGGCCTGCAACCCGGCGACCTCATCATCGTGGCGGGACGCCCGAGTATGGGTAAGACCGCATTCTCCATCAACATCGCGGAGACTGTAGCCCTGGAAGGCAAGCCGGTTGCCATCTTCAGTATGGAAATGGGCGGGACACAATTGGCGATGCGTATGATCGGCTCCGTCGGGCGTCTCAATCAGCATACTTTGCGTACTGGCCGTCTGGAAGATGAAGACTGGTCGCGCATGACGCATGCCTTGGGCCTGCTCAACGATGCCCCTATCTTCATCGACGAGACGCCGGGTTTGAATGCGCTGGAATTACGTTCCCGCGCACGACGCTTACATAGGCAGAACGACGGCCTCGGTCTGGTGGTCATCGACTATATCCAGTTGATGTCATCGCCTGCAGGAAAGGGGAGCGAGAACCGCGCTACCGAGATCTCCGAGATATCGCGTTCGTTGAAGTCGCTGGCCAAGGAACTGCATGTGCCTGTGATTGCGCTGTCCCAGCTCAATCGTAGCTTGGAGCAGCGCCCGAACAAGCGCCCGGTCATGTCTGACCTGCGCGAGTCTGGTGCTATCGAGCAGGATGCCGATCTGATCCTGTTCATCTACCGTGATGAGGTCTATAACCCGGACACACCGGATAAGGGCAAAGCCGAGATCATCATCGGCAAGCAACGTAATGGCCCAATCGGTTCGGTCAACCTGACCTTCCGTGGTGAATTCACCCGCTTTGAAAATTACGCGCCAGCTCAGTACTGAGCTGATGCGTAATTTCGGCGAAGACTCACATGCGCAGCATGTTGGTCGTAGCCAAAACTATGCGGCGCCTGCCCAGTATTGATCTGCCGCATGAATCGGTAGCGGGTGGCCAAGTGCGCAGTAATGTCGCTGCGAACGAAAAATATTCGCGATTCTTTGCATAATTCATTTGCGCGTTTGCGCGGTTCGGTTACAATGCGCGTCCTTTTACAGGCGCGTAGCTCAGCTGGTTAGAGCACCACCTTGACATGGTGGGGGTCGTTGGTTCGAGTCCAATCGCGCCTACCAATTTCTTCTTCTCCTTTACGAACATTTTCGAGAAGCTCATGTTCACATTGAGTCTACATGGAGAAGAAAGTACCCAGGCCCTGCTGCAATCGGGCCGTTCCTATTGCCTCATCGTCCGTTCTGAATCTCAACGCGCCGCTTTGCTCAAGAATCTTGGCGAGCAGGCCGGCGTGGTCATAGTGCCGCATAACGGCGGCCTCATCAGCAATCTCCGGGTTTGGGAGAACATCATCCTGCCCGTGCAGTATCATGGCATCCAACTGCCGGGAAAACTTGAAGACAATGTGACTACCTTGCTCGATCAATGTGGTTTGTCGGACGAGACCGTAGTGTCGGCGTTGATGCTCAAGTTGCCCGATCAACTTACTTTGTACGAGAAGCGTCTGGTCGGTTTCGTACGGGCCATGTTGATGGGGCCGGAACTCATCATCTACGACGGACTGAATGAAGGATTGTCGCGCAAGGAATTGGTGATGGTGAGCAAGTTCGATGCGGTATTCCGTTTGCACTTTCCGTTCAGGACTTCTGTTCTGGTCGGTTTTGAGGAAGATAGTGAAACGAGCGCCCCGGATCAGTTGCTGATCCATCTGTAAAGACGATGAAACTAAACAACTACAATCAACGTTTGCTGAATATCGAACAGCGTACCAAGCGTTTTTTGCTGGGTGCGCTCGGAGCGATGTTGCTGGTTTTGTTGTTGATCGCCATCAAGCAGGACTATCTGGTGCGCAGTACGGCTATCTACTTCTTCGCGCCAAATGCGCAGGGACTGAACAAGGGGATGGCAGTCAAGTTCATCGGTTTTAAGGTGGGGAGTGTCAAGGAAGTCAGCATGCAGCCCAATGCGACCGTGCGCGTGAGAGTGTCGTTGGATGATGAATATGTGCACCTGATCGGGCTGGATGCAAAAGCCCGGCTGGTCAAGGAAGCGCTGGTCGGCGAGAGTGTGGTGGAGATCATCCCCGGCTCGCAGCAGGTGCAGCAGGTGACGCAGAACAGTGTGCTCCAGTTCGAGCGCGGGCAGGATGCCAGTAGTATCGCCGAGAGCATGGCTGCGCAGCTTCAACCTATCCTGAGCGATATCCGCCAGATCACTTCCAGCATCAACAATCCGAATGGCGAGATCCAGCAGACCCTGAAGAACCTGAATCAGGTGACGGGTGATCTGCGCGAGACGGTGAAGCAATTCACACAACTTGGTGTCAGTGGCAATCAGGCGCTGGATAGCGTTCATGGCAAGCTGGACAAGGCGCTGGATAGTGTTAATGCCAATCTGGAAGTGATGGACAAAACGATTCCGCGTCTGGTCGACAAGGCTGAAGCGACGCTGGATAACGTGCAGACTGCCACCTCGGACATCAAGCGGATGACGGCCGATTCGGCCAACGAGTTGCCGGCATTCATCCATAACAGCAACGCTTTGGTACAGGACAGTCAGGACATGTTGGAAGGCGCGAAGCAATCGTGGCCGTTCAGCGGCTGGCTCCGCAAGCCTGAAGCTCAAGTGTTGCCAGTGGATGGTTATGTGCCGCCGGAGAAGCCGTGATGATGGGGCAGATGCGACTTTCCTCTTTGCTGGTGCTTTCTTGCGTGTTGTTTCTGACGGCCTGTGGACAGACTGCTCCCGCGCGCAACGCAAGGCTGGAACTGGCCGCAGAACATAGCCAGAGTGCGCAGCGTGCTTACGATCGAGGCGATTACCTGGTTGCGCTCAGGCAATATGAAATGGCGCTGCAGGTGGATGCCGCCGTTGAGAATATTTCGGGTGTCGCCATCGATATACTCAATCTGGCTCGAGTGAACCAAATGCTTGGTCGCCAGGAAGTAGCCAATGCCTATCTGGACAAGTTGCTGCAAGATGATGCGTTGGTATATGAGAAGTCATATTTGGCAACCGCTGCGACTCAAAAGTCCTTGTTGCTACTGCAACAAGGGGATGAGAACGGTGCCCGACTCTGGTTGGAAAAGGCATCGGCATGGTGTGTCGCGGAATGTTCGCTCGCGAGCGTGATCGACAATGCTCGTGCCGCGATCGCATTGCGTGAAAAGGATAGTGATCAGGCTTTGCATTGGGCAGATCGTGCCGCGTCGGCCAGTCGCGGAGATTCGCCCTTGGAATACGCCAACGCCTTGCGCTATATGAGCGAAGCTCGGTTGATGCGAGGCGAGTTCTCGACAGCTTTGCGATTGGCAGATGAAGCGCTGGCGTTGGATAAATCACTGGGATTGCCCGAAAAGATCAAGCAGGATCTGTTGCTGTTAGCCGCTGCATACGAGGGGCAGGGCGACGCCGTACAGGCTAAGCGATTCCGCGAGCGAGCCTCGCGCATCGTTGCAAGGTGAGTGGCATGGGCAGTCTGGAACGCTTGCAGGATCCGCGATTCAGGTGGCTGTTGGGCTTGGCTATTTGCTTGGCAGTTGCCTTGGGTTTTTCATATTTCCAAACCGGAGACGGCCTGAGCAGGAAGATACTGGATCGACAGTTCGATCTTCATCAACGCGCTGCGCATCCGATACAGAGCGATGTGGTCATCGTCGGCATCGACGAGGAGAGCTTCAAGAAATTCAAGGAACCTTTCGAGTTGTGGCATCCACATCTGGCCAGCTTTCTGCAGGCCATGGAGGCGGCCAAGCCCAGCGTGCTGGGACTTGATATCGCTTTACCTGAACGATCCTACCAATTCATGCTGCCTCACTATGATGAGGGGATGGTTAAAGCGTTAAAAGCGCTCAGTACACAGACCCCTGTCGTGCTGGCACGCAAACCGGATGCCGAAGGTGCCTTGCGCCCTGTGGATGGAGCGTTGGCTGCCTCGGTCGCTGACGCCCCGGCTTCGGTCATGCTCTGTCTTGACGGGGACGGTGTGCTCCGACGGTTCGATCTCAATCGTTGCACGGTTAACGCGCAGGGCACGAGCTTTGCTGAAAAGATCGCTGCCCGGCTGGGCGTGGCGCATCCGGGAGCCGGTATTGTGGATTTCAGTGCAGGCCAGAAGTTTGACTACATTCCATTCTCGCGCGTGCTGGAATGGCAGGGGCAGGCTGACAAGCAACGACTTATTGCCGCTTTTTCCGGTAGAACTGTGCTGCTGGGCGTCGTTTCTGCGCGTGCTGAAAAGGTACGAGTACCTGTGCCTATGGCTGTATGGTCGCCGATGGATAAACGTGTGCCGGAAGTGTTGGTGCAGGCTCAGATATTGCGTTCAATGACAGGGAAGGGCTTGATCCGCGATCTTCCACTGTGGAGTAGTGTAAGTCTTGCGCTTGCCGCAGCTTTGTTGTGGCTGGGGCGTTCTGGATGGATAAAGCTGGCGATATTTGCAGTGACGCCCATCGCGCTTTGGCTACTGGCGATCTGGCTACTGGGGATCGGTATCTATCTGCCCTTGGGAAATATTCTGCTTTCAGGGTTGTTCGCCTTCTTGGCGCGCTTGGGATATGAGTCGATGCTGCAGATACGCGACCGTAAAGGACTGCGTGATCTCTTCGATAGTTATGTCAATCGCGAGGTGTTGAACGGGATCGTGAGTGGCAAGATCGATTCACGCACCGATGGGGAGCGTGTGCGGGTATGTCTGTTGTATGCACGTATCAAAGATTTCAATCGGCAGGTGCAGGATGGTGAGCCGCGTGCGTCTGTCTTGCTGTTGAACGAATATTTCTCCGAGATGGCTATTGCTGTCCATCAGCACAAAGGTACGCTCGATAAGTTCGTTGGTAGCGACCTAGTGGCTTTCTTTGGGGCACCACAAACACTTGAAAGTCCTGAGCGGAATGCGCTCGAGGCCGCGCAGGAGATGTTGCTGCGGCAGCGTGAAGTGAATAATCGATTGCAAGAAAGCGGAATACCTGCAATTGAAATCGAGATCGCATTACACGTGGGGCAGGTGGTGGTCGGGCATGTCGGATCGGCTGCGCGCAAGGAGTACACGGCACTCGGCTCCGAAGTGGATGTTGTAAAGGTGCTCGTGGAATTGGCGAAGAGCGCGGGATGTCCTGTGGTCTGCTCCGCAGAAGTGGCTGAAGCGGTCAGGATCGCAGGCGGTATCTCGGAGGTCGGCGAAAGGCAGGTCGGTGGCGCAGACCTTCATGTGTACGGTTGGTTGCCACCCTTGCTCGGGAAGCGGTGATGGCCGGGTTCTGGAGGCGCGTGCTGGTCAGGCTGCAGATGCGGCAAGTGCGGCAGACGATATTCGGTTCGCTCGCCTTGCTGTGGTATGCGTTCAATAACCTTCATGTCTTGCGCCTTTCGCCGGTGAATGCCGTGTTCCAGCGACAACTTTTTTTTACCGGTGTCGAGGCGCTCGGTATCGTGGCGATCTTTGGATTGCTGAGCGGCGCACTCGTCATCACGCAGATCACCTCGCTTATCGGCGGGGATAGCACGCTGGCAGTGAAGATATTGATCTGGACCATCGTGCGCGAGGTCGGCCCCTTGTTCGCCGCAATCATCATCGTGGCGCGCAGCAGTGCGGCCATCGCTTCCGAGCTTGCCTTGATGAAGACGCGCGGCGAGATGAAGAGCTTGGAGCGGATGGGAATCTCCCCGCAGGATTATCTGCTGGTGCCCCGTATCGTGGGTGTGACGCTGGCTGTGCTGGCCTTGACCATCTACTTCCAGCTGGTCGCCATCGGAGGCGGATTGGCGATCAGTGCCTTGTTCCAGAACGTATCCTGGCTGGACCAGGTCGGCCGCTTCCTGCAGACGGTGAAGCTGAGCGAGTTTGCGGTGGTCGCCTTCAAAGGTTGTCTGTTCGGATTGGCCATCTCCAGCATCTCTTGCTACAACGGCATGCAGGCGCAGCCTTCTGTGACCGAGGTGCCCAAGGTCGCCATCAAGGCAGTTCTGCAGAGTCTGCTGTTCGTGTTTGCGCTGGATGCGCTGATCGCCTACCTGAACATGAGCTGGTGAGTTGCGATATACTGCGCGCCCTGTGGCGTATGTGCGCCTGAACGAATGTTGAAAGTGCGGCGCAGGCCGCACTTGCTTTTTAAAGAGTGGATCGAAATGCCTGTCATAACACTACCTGATGGTTCTCAACGCAGTTTCGAAGGCCCTGTAACGGTTGCCGAGGTCGCGCAAAGCATCGGTGCCGGTCTGGCGCGTGCAGCACTAGCCGGCAAAGTGGATGGGACCTTGGTGGATACTTCTTACCAGATCTCTGGCGATGTGCAGCTGGCCATCATTACGGACAGGGATGCGGATGGCCTTGATCTCATTCGCCATTCCACTGCGCATTTGCTGGCCTATGCGGTGAAGGAGCTGTTCCCCGAGGCGCAGGTGACCATCGGTCCGATGATCGAGAATGGTTTCTACTACGATTTCGCCTATTCGCGGCCTTTTACACCGGAAGACTTGATCGCCATCGAGAAGCGCATGGCGGAGTTGGCCAAGAAAGATCTGCCGGTGACACGCAATGTATTGCCGCGCGACGAGGCTGTGGCCTATTTCAAATCCATCGGAGAGAAGTACAAGGCAGAGCTCATCGAGTCCATTCCTGCAGATCAGCAAGTTTCGCTGTATAGCGAGGGTGAATTCACGGATCTGTGCCGCGGCCCGCATGTGCCATCCACCGGCAAGCTCAAGGTATTTAAACTGATGAAAGTCGCCGGTGCCTATTGGCGCGGCGACTCGAAGAACGAGATGCTGCAACGCATCTACGGCACGGCTTGGGCGAAGAAGGAAGACCTGGACGCCTACCTGCATCAACTGGAAGAAGCCGAGAAGCGAGACCATCGCAAGTTGGGCAAGCAGTTGGATCTGTTCCATATGCAGGACGAAGCGCCCGGCATGGTGTTCTGGCATCCCAAAGGATGGGCGATGTGGCAGGTGATCGAGCAATACATGCGTGGCGTGTATCGCGATAACGGCTATCAGGAGATCCGATGCCCGCAGATCATTGATCGCGTGTTATGGGAGAAGTCCGGCCATTGGGAGCACTACAAGGCCAATATGTTCACCACGGAGTCGGAGAAGCACGACTACGCGATCAAGCCGATGAACTGTCCCGGCCATGTGCAGGTTTTTAACTCCGGTCTGCGTTCCTATCGCGAGCTACCGCTACGCTACGGTGAATTCGGCTCTTGTCACCGCAACGAGCCGTCCGGCGGTCTGCATGGTCTGATGCGCGTGCGCGCTTTCGTGCAAGATGATGGACACGTGTTTTGTACCGAGGGGCAAATCGAATCAGAAGTGACGGCTTTTAACGCACTGGTGCTGAAGGTCTATAAAGACTTCGGCTTCAATGATGTGGTGGTCAAGCTCGCTTTGCGCCCTGAAGGCCGGGTCGGGTCTGACGAAATCTGGGACAAGTCCGAAAGTGCATTGCGTGCCGCATTGAGTGCGTCTGGCTTGGCGTGGGAAGAGTTGCCGGGCGAGGGGGCGTTCTACGGTCCAAAGATCGAATTTCACATCAAGGACGCCATCGGCCGTTCTTGGCAGTGTGGCACGATACAGGTGGACTTTTCCATGCCGGGCCGCCTGGGGGCGGAATATGTCGACGAGGACAATAGCCGGAAAGTGCCGGTGATGTTGCATCGTGCGGTACTGGGCTCCCTGGAACGCTTCATCGGGATTCTGGTGGAAAACCACTCCGGAGCCCTGCCGTTGTGGCTGGCGCCGGTGCAAATGGTGGTGATGAATATCTCTCAGGCACAGGAAGCGTATGCGGCTAAAACAGCCGATGCTTTGCGAGATGCAGGGTTCAGAGTGCAATCTGATTTGCGCAATGAGAAGATTACCTATAAAATCCGCGAACATAGCTTGCAGAAGTTGCCTTACCAGCTGATTGTCGGCGATAAGGAAATGGCTGCTGGCCTCGTTGCCGTGCGGACCCGCCAAGGTGAAGACCTTGGGCAGATATCGGTGGAAGCGTTCATCGAACGCTTGAAGACCGAGCTGCATGCGGGAAGCGCGGTTTAATTTTTTAATGGAGAAATTGCAATAGCACAGGATAAGTCGCAGCGTTTGAATGAGCAGATAACGGCACCACAGGTGCGGCTCATCGGCGCGGAGGGAGAGCAGGTTGGCATCGTTGCAGTTGCGGAAGCACTGCGCATGGCTGATGAAGCGGAACTGGATTTGGTGGAGATCGCCCCTTTGGCGGAGCCGCCGGTCTGTCGCATCATGGATTTCGGCAAGTTCAAATATGCCGAAAGCAAGAAGCAGCACGAAGCCAAACTTAAGCAGAAGCAGGTGCAGGTCAAGGAAATCAAATTCCGTCCCGGTACGGACGAAGGCGATTACAACATCAAGTTGCGCAACTTGACACGGTTCCTTGCTGATGGCGACAAAACCAAGATCACATTGCGGTTTCGTGGCCGTGAAATGGCCCACCAGGAGATCGGTATGCGCTTGATCGAGCGCATCAAGGCCGATCTGGATGAACATGGTGTAGTGGAGCAGTTCCCGAAGATGGAAGGCCGTCAGATGGTGATGGTGATTGCGCCGAAGAAGAAGGTCTAAGAGTTGAGTTGCATCGTGACGAAGCAAGGGACTGTCGTTGCGGTGGTTGTAAAAAGTGTCCCAAACAAGTGATTTCGGGTTGTTAAGTGTTCCTGTCAGGAACCTCCCGACGTCATCAAATAAATGGAGTCGTTATGCCAAAGATGAAAACCAAGAGCAGTGCGAAGAAGCGCTTCCGCGTTCGCGCGGGTGGTAGCGTCAAGCGCGGCCAAGCGTTCAAGCGCCACATCCTTACCAAGAAAACCACCAAGAACAAGCGTCAACTGCGAGGCTCTACAGGTGTCCATGAAACCAACACGGCGTCCGTTCGCGCCATGATGCCCTACGCATAAGGAGTTAGAAAATGCCAAGAGTCAAACGTGGTGTAACGGCGCGCGCGCGCCACAAGAAGATCCTCGATAAAGCCAAGGGTTACCGCGGCCGTCGCAAGAACGTCTATCGTGTCGCCAAAGAAGCGGTGATGAAGGCTGGTCAATATGCCTATCGTGACCGTCGTCAGAAGAAGCGTCAGTTCCGCACTCTGTGGATCGCTCGTATCAACGCTGCTGCACGTGAGCAGGGTCTGAGCTACAGCGTATTCATGAACGGTCTGAAAAAGGCGGCGATCGATATCGACCGCAAGGTGCTGGCCGACTTGGCCGTGTTCGACAAAGCTGCATTCACGCAGATCGTCGGGCAAGCTAAAGCCAGCCTCGGCGCGTAATTATTGCGCAATATAAAAAAGGAGGCGCAAGCCTCCTTTTTTGTTTTAAGACCAAACAATCATACGATGCAAGAACTTCAAACCATACTCGAAGAAGCTTTGGAAAGTTTCGCTGCCGTTGAAGACGCAGCCGAACTTGAGAACATCAAAGCTCGTTACTTAGGCAAAGAAGGCAGCCTTACTGCTCTGCTGAAGGGCTTGGGCAAGCTGTCTGCCGAAGAACGCCCGGCTGCGGGTGCGCGTATCAATCAAGTGAAGCAACAACTCGAGGCCGCATTGCAGGCGCAGCGCAATGCTATCCAGTTGCATGCCTTGAATGCAAGACTGGCAGCGGAATCGCTGGATGTGACATTGCCAGGCCGTGGTCTGGGTGTGGGTGGTTTGCATCCGGTCACATGCACTTTGGAGCGGATCGAGAATCTGTTCCATTCCATCGGTTACGACGTGGCGGAAGGCCCGGAGATCGAGAACGATTTCTACAACTTCACCGCGCTGAACATCCCCGAGGATCATCCGGCGCGTGCGATGCACGACACTTTCTATATCGACGAGCAGCATGTGCTGCGTACCCACACCTCACCTATCCAGATTCGCTACATGCAGGCGCATATGGAGAAGTACAAGCATCTGGCTACGATGCCGGACATCCGCATCATCGCGCCAGGACGTGTCTACCGTGTGGACTCTGATGCTACCCATTCGCCGATGTTCCATCAGGTGGAAGGATTGTGGATCGGAGAGCGGGTGAGCTTTGCTGATCTGAAAGGCGTGATCGCCGATTTTTTGCAGAACTATTTCGAAACCAAAGATATGCAGGTGCGTTTCCGACCTTCGTTCTTTCCATTCACCGAGCCTTCGGCCGAGATGGATATGAGCTGGAAAGGCGGCTGGCTCGAAATAGGTGGCTGCGGCATGGTGCATCCAAACGTACTCAAGCATGTCGGGATCGATAGCGAGAAATACATCGGCTTTGCCTTTGGCATGGGTGTGGAGCGTTTGGCTATGCTGCGCTATGGCGTGAATGACCTAAGGTTGTTCTTTGAGAACGATCTGCAATTTCTGAAACAATTTAACTGAACATGCAATTCTCTGAATCCTGGTTGCGTACCCTCGTAAACCCCTCACTGTCCAGCGGGGAGTTGTCCCATCTATTGACTATGGCAGGTCTGGAAGTGGAGGAGATGACTCCTGTCGCACCTGCTTTCGAGAAGGTCGTCGTCGCGCAGGTGTTGAGCAAAGAAAAACATCTCGATGCAGATCGCCTGAATGTACTGACGGTGAATATCGGGCTGGCTGAGCCGCTGACTATCGTGTGCGGTGCGCAGAATGTGACTGTCGGTATGAAAGCCCCTTGTGCGCTGGTGGGGGCAAAATTGCCGGGTATCGAGATCAAGCAGGCCAAAGTGCGCGGCATCGCCTCCTTCGGCATGATGTGCTCGGATAAAGAACTTGGTCTGGCCGATGAGAGCGACGGTTTGCTGGAATTGTCTGCAGATGCAGTCGTCGGCCAAAGCATCCGCGAGCATCTCGATCTTGACGATTATCTGATCACACTAAAGCTCACCCCGAATCGCAGCGATTGTTTGTCAGTGAATGGCATCGCGCGCGAAGTGGCGGCGCTGACAAGCTCTCCTTTGCAGGCCATTCCCGTAGCCGCCTTTGCACAGACCGGCAGCGTAACTCGCAACGTGAAGGTGGCTGCGCCGGCAGCGTGCCCGCGCTATATGGGGCGTGTGATCTCCGGGGTGAATGCAAAGGCCGCCACCCCGTCGTGGATGGTGCAACGTCTGGAGCGTTGCGGCCTGCGCAGCATCAGCGCTTTGGTTGATGTGACCAACTATGTACTACTTGAGCTGGGGCAGCCGCTACATGCTTTCGATCTGAATAAGTTGAGTGGCGATATAGATGTGCGTTTTGCGCGGGCTGGCGAGAAGCTGACGCTACTGAACGAGCAGATCGTCGAGTTGCAAGACGATATGCTGGTGATCGCCGACAGCAATGGTCCTGTCGCACTGGCTGGTGTGATGGGCGGTATTGAATCTGCTGTTGATGAGACGACCACGGACATCTTCCTTGAAAGCGCTTTCTTTGTGCCCAGCGTGATCGTCGGAAAATCTCGTCGCCTTGGTTTTAGTTCCGATTCTTCCTATCGTTTCGAACGTGGCGTTGATTATTTAGCAACTCAGCATGCGCTTGATCGTGCAACACAATTGATCCTCGATATTTGCGGCGGAGAAGCTGGGCCAGTGACGGCAGTGCAAGGTGATTTGCCATCACGCCCGCCGGTGGTGCTACGTAGTTCGCGCGTCCTGCGTGTGCTGGGTATTGCGCTGAAGTCCGATGAGATCGCACAGATACTTGCAAGTCTGGGTATGACATTCCAGCGAAAGGGTGATGACTTCACCGTGACACCGCCGAGTTACCGCTTCGACATCTCTATCGAAGAAGATTTGGTAGAAGAAGTCGCTCGCGTGCACGGTTATGAACAGATACAGCCGGCGCCTATTCAGGCAAGCATGACTATCTTGCCTGTTTTTGAGGCGGATCGCCCGTTGTCAAAAGTGCGTCAAGTCATGGTGTTGCGCGAATATCAGGAAACCATCAACTACTCTTTCGTTGAAGCGGAGTGGGAGCGTGACCTATGTGGAAACACCGCACCTATCACTTTGATGAACCCGATAGCCAGCCAGATGAGCGTGATGCGTAGCAGTCTGCTGGGTGGTTTGCTGGGTGCCTTGCGTACCAATCTTGCACGCAAGCAGCCGCGCGTGCGCATATTCGAGATCGGCGGATGCTTCAAGGTTGAGGCGGGTAATTATTCCCAAGAGGAGCGCTTGGCTTGTCTGGCATATGGTGCAGTGCTCCCGGAGCAGTGGGGAACTGCCGCACGTTACGTAGATTTCTATGATGTGAAGGGCGATCTTGAAGCCTTGTTCGCACCTTGCACATTGACATTGCAAGCCGCTGAGCATCCTGCCTCCCACCCGGGGCGATCCGCTCGCATATTGCTTGATGGGATCGCTATTGGTTGGTTGGGTGAGCTACATCCTCAATGGCAGCAGCAGTACGATATGCCATTGCCAGCGGTCTGGTTCGAAGTGCAATTGAGCGCTTTGGTGCAGTCTGCTGTTCCAAGAGCCGAAGATATCTCAAAATTCCCGGCGGTACGTAGAGACATTGCTGTGTTGGTCGATGAGAAGGTCGATGCGCAGACGCTTCTGGATACATTGAATAGTCAAAATGCCCCCTATGTAACAGAGTTGGCATTATTCGATGTGTATCGTGGGCAGGGGGTTGAGGAAGGGAAAAAAAGCCTTGCATTCCGTGTGTTATTAAAAGATACTCAGAAGACACTTACAGATTCTGAGATAGAGCCGAGCATTGCCATGCTGGTTGAGGCATTGCACAAAATTGGCGCGAAGTTGAGGGGGAAATGATGACATCTACATTGACGAAGGCCGAGCTGGCAGATTTGCTGTTTGAAAAGGTCGGCTTGAACAAGCGTGAAGCCAAGGACATGGTGGAAGCGTTTTTTGAGGAGATCAGGGTGCAGCTAGCCCAAGGTGACAGCGTAAAGCTTTCCGGATTCGGCAACTTCCAGTTGCGCGACAAACCGCAGCGTCCTGGACGCAATCCCAAGACTGGCGAAGAGATTCCAATCACGGCTCGCCGGGTGGTCACTTTCCACCCCAGCCAGAAACTCAAGAGCATGGTAGAGACGACCTATCATGGAACTGCAGCTAACTAATTCCGGCTTGCCGCCGATCCCGGCCAAGCGCTATTTCACGATAGGCGAGGTCAGCGCCCTGTGTGGCGTCAAGGCTCACGTGCTACGTTACTGGGAGCAAGAGTTCACACAACTCAAGCCGCTCAAACGGGGCGGCAACCGACGCTACTACCAGCACCATGAAGTTCTGCTTATCCGTCGCATCCGCCAGTTGTTGTACGAGGAAGGCTTCACCATCAGTGGTGCGCGTAGCAGGCTCGATCAAGCGCATACCCATGAATCGGATGCTGCGCCTGCGGTGCATGCAAGTTCAGAACTTTCTGCCATGCCCATTCCTCAGCTGCGTCGAGAGTTGAGTGACATACTTAAAACATTGCGAGCTTGATTGCTAAATTCGCTTCAAATCGCGCTACAAAATAAATGTGCTCTGCTATAATCCGCGCCCTCGGGGCGTAGCGCAGCCTGGTAGCGTACTTGGATGGGGTCCAAGTGGTCGGAGGTTCGAATCCTCTCGCCCCGACCAGGACAAAAGTAGTTTCAAGATAATCCGGCTCTGCCGGATTTTTCATTTTCGCAAGGCGCAAGTTCTGGTCTCTCATCCAATTTTTTTCTAGGTCTTCCGGTAATTACTTTACAATCAGGCAACACTTCAATTTAACCGGCAAGGGGCAGGACGGATTGACTTCTCTTCATAGTGTTATTCATAAGTTATTGCTCGCAACACTGGCGATGTTTCCGTTTTTCAGCACAGTTCAGGCTGCTGAAGATATGGATTCCGAGCAGGCTTTCTTCCTCGAGATGCCGGTGGTACTGACCGCTTCACGTTTGAAGCAACCTCTTGATGAGTCTCCCAGTGCGATGACAGTGATCGACGCGGAGATGATCCGTGCTACCGGATTCAGGAAGTTGTCCGAAATCTTCCGCTTGGTACCCGGTATGTATGTGGGCAGCCAGAATGGCCACGGTACCTTCGTCTCCTATCATGGCACCACAGATAACTATGCGCGTCGCATGCAGGTGCTGGTGGACGGACTCAGTGTCTACCTTCCTCCGTTCAGTTCGGTAACTTGGGACAATATTCCGGTTCTACTGGAGAATATCGAGCGCATCGAAGTCGTGCGCGGTCCTTCAGCCGCCTCGCACGGTGCGAATTCGACACAGGGAGTCATCAATATCATCACCCGGGAGCCAGGCATTCTCGCGCCGGATCAGGTTACGGTCGCGCAGGGCGGTAATGGGGTCTCTGATCTTTCCGCGATGTTCGGAATGAATTCATCCGTCATGGATCAGCGGCTGAGTATCGGTTATCGCGCTGATCAGGGGTACGACTGGTCACTGCTCAATGACGATAGTCGCACACGTATGTTCAGCTGGCGCGGCAACTACCATCCTAATCTCACCGATAGTTTCGATCTCCAGCTGGGCTATAGCGAGGCGACTAGAGGGGAGGGGGTGGTTGGGCGACTGACCAGTCCATTCCGTGACACACAATCCGCTTACAATTATCAGCAATTGACCTGGACTCGTTCGCTGGAGACGGCAGCAGAACTACGTATCAATTATCAGCACAGCTACTCCCGATTCGACGATATCCAGACACATATCCCTGAGAGTTTCAGGGCGAGTCGGCATGACATCGAGTTACAGCATAGCAGTCAGTGGAATCCCTATAACAGACTGGTTTGGGGCGTTGGCATCCGTTCGGAGAAGGTGACTTCTGCGCAGATGTTCGTAATCCCTGCGCCTATGCTGTCCCAGAAGCGGGTGTTCGCCCATGATGAATTACGCATAGGCGATGTGGCGGTCGTGAATGCCGGGGCGATGTGGGAAGACGACGCGATGGGGCATAACAATGTCTCGCCGCGGTTGTCGTTCAATTATCACTTGGCGCAGAATCAGACGCTGCGTCTTGGTACATCGCTGGCTTACCGCAGTGCGGCCACCGTAGAGGAATATGCCAACACTGGGCTCATCGCGGACCACCCAGTCTGGGCTCAGGGTGGTGTCTTGCCGGAAAAGATGTTGTCGCGTGAGATAGGCTATATGGGGCAGTTCCCGGATATTGGCTTGTCGGTCGATACGCGCGTCTATGCGGATCATCTCAGCAAGGTGATCTTCGTCGACCCAGTAATCATCGGAACGGTTTACAACAGCTTCAAGAATATGTATCAGGTGGATTTCAGGGGATGGGAGAGTACGCTGAAATACAACTGGAACGAATTTGGCGTGCTTACGTTCAACTATGCCCGGCAGCAAGCTGCTTGCGCTTCGGACGGACTTCCTACCAATCTTTGGCATCCAGCCATCGAAGCCGGATATAACGACTTGTTGAACGGGTGTCCCAAGATGGTTCCTGTAAATAGCGGTAGTCTTCTGTTAGATCACAGGCTGGCAACGGGCCTGCTGTTGAGTGCCGGATATTATTTCCAGGATGAGGTTCAGGTGCTGGATGCGCAGTACGCACAGAGCCCGATGCACAGAGTAGATATAAAAATAACCCGCGCCTTCGGCAAACGGGACGAAGTCGGTGGAGGAGAGGTGTCTTTGGTGGTGCAGAATCTGTTCCGGGATAGTCATACGGAATATTCGAGCATCCCCCAACAAGGTAGACCTAACCTCGACCGACGTGCTTATCTACTGTCCACTTTCCGCTTCTAGCCTCTCGCTTCCCAAGCGCGTACACCGGATCATCCTGATCCGGTGGCTGATATTGATGTGCAGCGTATTCTGTTTCCATACGATACAAGCCGCACCGCTCAAGGTCGCATTGGCACTGAGTGAGGAGCGCGAGATCTATCTCGCTTTTGAATCGTCACTGCGAAATTCACTCGACTCTCGACAGGATGTTCAGATATTGCCATCCGGTGCCGTTGCGCAGGCAGAACTGATTGTAGCGATCGGTGCCAAGGCTGCAGACAGCTTCAGTAGTTCATCTATTCCTGTATTGAACGTGATGGTCAGCCGAGCCGGACTTGAAAAGTACGGGCGAGACAGTAGTTCTAGATCATCCGGTATCTACATGGATCAGCCTATGGAGCGAAGATTCTCTCTACTCCGTGCGGCCTTGCCTCATACAAAGTCAGTAGGTGTGCTGATTTCCAGTGAGACGCCGGAACTTGCATCAGTCAAACAACTTTCGTCAGAGTCAGGGTTGGGGCTGCACATTCAGACCGTGTCGACAGCGGACCGGCTTGCAGGCAGTCTCTCGGTGTTGCTGGCTGACAGTGACGTACTGCTGGTCTTGCCTGACGCGGAAATCTATCGCTCGGATACTATTCGCAACATATTGCTGAAGACTTACCGTCAGCATGTGCCGATGATTGGTTTGTCGCAAAACTATGTACGAGCCGGTGCCTTATGCGCTGTGTATAGTACGCCGTTGCAAATCGCCAATCAGGCTGCCCAGATAGTTACCCAATTTGCCAGAACAAGGAAGCTGCCTGACTATCAGTATCCTCAGGAATTTGAAGTGGCAGTGAACACACAAGTCGCCCGTTCACTCGGGTTGACGATAAAAAGCGCAGAGCAACTGCGCACCGAGATCGGGGAGGGACCATGAAAAAGTTCGGCATCGAGCGACAGACGATGACAGTCGCGCTGATTCCAATATTGATACTGGCCGTGCTGCTGGAATCATCGTTCATTCTGGCGCGTATCTCCGATCTCGATCAGGCGCTAAGGGACAGGGCGAGTCTGATTGCACGGCAGCTCGCATCTTCCAGCGAGTACGCGGCGTTTTCCGGAAATCGTGTTCTGTTGCGCCAGCAGGCAGAAGTGGCACTTGCGCAACAGGATGTGACGGCGGTATTCATACTTGACACTGAAGGCAAGGTTTTGGCGAGTGCCAGTGGGGTAACGGATATGCAAATCATTCCCCCTGATTGGCGATCCGGCCAGACACTGCGTGAGGACAGGCATTCGCTGGCCGTGTACCACGCCATTGTGACCACTCAATTGTCATTGGACGATACTGAAATAGTCGCTACTCCGAATATGGGGAGTTCGTTGGGAGGCGTCTTCCTTGTGCTGGGAAAACACAGGCTCAATAGCGAAAAGGTTCGGATGGTCGCCATGAATCTGATCCTTACCGCTCTGGTTTTGTTGCTTGCAGTATTGGTGGCGATGAGAGTCGCGCGCAGGATCACGCTGCCGATCATGGGGATGCGCACTGCTGTACGCGATCTGGGGGAAGGGCGCTTATCAACGCGTATCGGTGAGATGCAAGTGCTCGAACTGAACGAGTTGGCGCAGGGCATCAATGAGATGGCGTCGCAATTACAGCAAGAGCGGAACTATTTGAAGCAGCGCATCGAGGACGCAACGACCGCCTTGCGCAGTCAGAAGGAACAGGCGGAAAAAGCCAATTTCGACAAGACGCGCTTTCTGGCTGCAGCAAGTCATGACCTGCGCCAGCCCATGCATGCGCTTGGCTTGTTCATGGGCGAGTTGCAGAATCGCCTCGATACACCCGAACAACGCAAGATTGTGGAAAAGGTGGAGGAGTCCGTGACAGCGATGTCCGGTTTGCTCGATTCGCTGCTGGATATTTCCAAGCTGGATGCAGGCGTCATCGTGCCACAAGTGCAAGAGATTGAGATCTCTACGCTGCTACGACGTCTGACTGAAGCATACGGACCTTTCGCCGAGGGAAAATCCATCAAGTTGAGAATACAAACTTGTAATTGCCGTGTGAGGAGCGACCCCATCCTGCTCGAACGAATCCTGATGAACCTGCTGGGTAATGCGATCCGATATACGCAGGAACATGGTTGCGTATTGCTGGCATGTCGCAAGCGTGGTGACAGGTTACGCTTCGAGGTGCGCGACAATGGCCCCGGTATCCCGCTGGATGAGCAGGAGAATATCTTCAGGGAATTCGTACAACTGGAGAATTCAGCTCGCGACAGAAGCAAAGGATTGGGGCTGGGGCTGCCCATCGTCCAGCGCTCGGCCAAACTGTTGAATCATCCCTTGTATCTATGCTCGACTCCCGGGAGGGGTTCGATTTTTGCTCTTGAGGTGCCGCGTGTCCCCGATTTGAAAGATCTTCTGGCGCAGGGAAGTGCCATCAGCTCCAAGCCGCCGGTAGATAGCGAGGGTTCGTTCACGGGGCGCCGTGTGCTGGTGGTGGATGACGATGAACTGGTGCGCAACGGGACGGCGGGGCTGGTCGAGGCATGGGGATGCAGGGTGGTGATGGCAGCAAGCCTGGCCGAGGCTGAGCAGCAGTTCGAACAGTCGCCATTCGAACTGGTGATCTGTGATTTCCGTTTGCCGGACGGCAATGGGGTTGAGCTGGCGGAACGCGTCTACATGCAAAGCAAACTAAAACCGGCTTTCATCCTCGTCAGTGGTGACACCTCGCCTGAAGTGTTGAAACTCGTGGCGGACAAGGGCATGCACTTGCTGCACAAGCCGGTGCGTCCGGCCAAGTTGCGTTCGATGATGGTTTTTGTTTTGAAGGCGAAATGATCAGTTCGAGGCCAGGCGATTCAAAGCATTGCGATCGACCACCTCGATCTGTTCCCGCCCCAGTTTGACCCACCCCTGATCCGCAAAGCCTTTGAGCAAGCGGCTGACCATCTCGCGTGCGCTGCCCAGTTCATCTGCCACGACCTGGTGTGTCAGATGTAGCGGACTGGGGCGCGAAAGCAACAGGGCCGCCAGTCTTTGGTCCAGCTTCTGGAAAGCGACAGCGGATACCAACTCCATCAGATCGGTGAGGCGTTCCGCAAACAGACTGAAGATGTAGTCGCGGAACGGTGGGCAATCCGCCATCAAGGTACGGAACGAGGCGGGCGGCAAGACGATCATTTCCACATCCTGTTCGACGATGCCGCGTGCGCGGTAGTTGCTGTGGCCGAGCAGGCAACTGCTGGTCAATATGCAGCTTTCTCCTTCTCCTACACGGTAGAGCTGCAACTCACGGCCATTCGCAGAAGATTTGATGACGCGCACACTGCCCGAGAGCAATAACGGGAACCCTTGGCACGGCTGGTTCTCATCGAAGATCACCGTGCCTGCAGGCAGACGCATCGCCTTGGCGTGCTCGAACAGTTCCGCGAAACGCGCCGGTGCCAGTTCGCGTAAAAGCGGGTAGCGTTCTAGCAGGCGCGTGCCTTCGCTGGCTGGCATGGCAGTCAGTTCACTCCGGGCGCATATGAGGGAACAGGATCACGTCGCGGATGCTGGCGGCATCGGTCAGCAGCATCACCAGACGGTCGATGCCGATGCCTTCGCCAGCGGTCGGTGGCAGGCCGTGTTCCAGCGCGCGGATGTAATCTGCATCCTTGAACATGGCTTCCTCGTCGCCGGCTTCTTTGGCCGCCACCTGCGCATCGAAGCGCGCTTCCTGATCTTCCGGATCGTTCAGCTCGGAGAAACCGTTGGCGATCTCGCGGCCGACGATGAACAGCTCGAAGCGTTCGGTGATGCCGGCGTTCTTGTCCGAAGCGCGCGCCAGCGGCGACACCTCGACCGGATAATCGACGATGAAAGTCGGCTCGAACAGCAGATGTTCGGACAGTTCCTCGAACAAAGAGAGTTGCAGACCGCCGACACCGTCCTCCGGTTTGTACTTGGCTTTCAGGTCCTGCAGTTCGCCGACCAGAAAATCGCGATTGTTCAACTGCTCATCGGTGAACTGCGGATGGTATTTCTGGATCGCCTGCACCATGGTCAGACGGTGGAACGGCTTGCCCAAATCCAGTTCCTTGCCCTGATAGCTGATGACTGTCGTGCCCAGTACCTTCTGTGCCACCTCGGCGAACAGACGCTCGGTGAAGTCCATCAGATACTTGTAGTCACGATAGGCTTCGTAGAACTCGATCATGGTGAACTCGGGGTTGTGGCGTGTCGACAAACCCTCGTTGCGGAAGTTGCGGTTGATCTCGAACACCTTCTCGAAACCGCCGACTACTAGGCGCTTCAGATACAACTCCGGCGCGATACGCAGATACATCTCCATATCCAGCGCATTGTGGTGGGTGACGAAAGGTTTGGCCGAAGCGCCGCCCGGTATGGGGTGCAGCATCGGTGTCTCGACTTCCAGATAATCGTGGCGAGTGAAGAAATCGCGTATGGCCTGAATGATCTGGGAACGGATCAGGAAGGTCTTGCGCGTTTGCTCGTTGGTGATCAGATCGACATAGCGCTGGCGATACTTCTGCTCCTGATCGGTCAGGCCGTGGAACTTCTCCGGTAGCGGACGCAGTGCCTTGGTCAGCAGGCGAACTTCGGTGACGCGCACCGAAAGTTCTCCGGTCTTGGTCTTGAACAGCACGCCGGTCGCGCCGAGGATGTCGCCCAGATCGTGATGCTTGAACACGGCATGCGCATCTTCACCGGTGATGTCGTTGCTGATGAACAACTGCATACGTCCGCTCACATCCTGAATGGTGGCGAAACTGGCCTTGCCCATCACGCGCTTCAGCATCATGCGACCGGCAACAGCGACAGAGACCTGTTCGGCCTCCAATTCATCTTGTGACTTCTCGCCGAAGGCCGCGTGCAAGTCGGCAGCCAGATTCTTGCGATCAAAGTCATTGGGGAAGGCGATACCTTTTTCGCGGATCGCCTTCAGCTTGCTGCGGCGTTCGGCAATGATCTGATTCTCGTCAACTTGGGGAATATTCTGTTCGGTAGTCATGATGTGTTCCTGGATTAAACGCCTTGCTTCAAGCTGGCTGCGATGAAATCGTCGAGGTCGCCGTCGAGCACGGCCTGGGTGTTGCCCACTTCGAAGTTGGTGCGCAAGTCTTTGATGCGCGACTGGTCGAGCACGTAGGAGCGGATCTGGTGTCCCCAGCCGATGTCGGACTTGGTGTCTTCCAGTGCCTGCTTCTCCGCGTTGCGCTTGCGCAGTTCTTCTTCGTACATGCGCGACTTCAGCATGGACATCGCTTCGGCACGGTTCTTGTGCTGTGAGCGGTCGTTCTGGCACTGCACCACGATGTTGGTCGGGATATGGGTGATACGCACCGCCGAGTCGGTCTTGTTGATGTGCTGTCCGCCCGCGCCGGAAGCGCGATAGGTATCGATGCGCAGATCGGCCGGGTTGATGTCGACCTCGATGGAGTCGTCCACTTCCGGGTAGACGAACACGCTGGAGAACGAGGTGTGGCGACGGTTGCCGGAGTCGAACGGTGACTTGCGCACCAGACGATGCACGCCGGTCTCTGTGCGCAGATGACCATAGGCGTAATCGCCGCTGATCTTGAGCGATGCGCCTTTGATGCCGGCCACTTCACCGTCGGATTGTTCCAGCACTTCGACGGTGAAACCCTTGCGCTCGGCATAGCGGATGTACATGCGCAACAGCATGGACCCCCAGTCCTGTGCTTCGGTGCCGCCGGAACCGGCCTGGATGTCGAGGAAGCAGTTGGCAGAGTCCAACTCGCCGGAGAACATGCGGCGGAACTCAAGGTCGGCGACCAGCTTCTCGATCTGCTCGACATCGCTGACGATGCTCATCAGGCTCTCGTCATCGTTCTCGGCCAGCGCCATTTCCATCAGTTCACTGTTGTCGTTGACCGATTGGCTGATCTTTTGCAGATTGTGCACAATGCCTTCCAGCATCTTGCGCTCTTTGCCCAGATCCTGAGCGCGTTTGGCGTCCTGCCAGATGGCAGGGTCTTCGGCTAGTGCGGCGACTTCGTCGAGGCGTTCCTGCTTGCCATCGAAGTCAAAGATACCTCCGTAGTTCGAGGTTGCGGGCGCGCAAGTCTTGCAGTTTGGCGGTGAGGGCGTTGAGTTGTTCGGCTTCCATGATTGGTTCTGTCTGTCGCTGCTTTAAAGGGTCGCGATTATAGCGCAAACAGCCCCAACAGGACGCCGCCGGCGATAGCGCCGAAGCCGATCGCGACCTGGCGTGCCAGTGCCGGACCCGCGATGAAAACGACCATGCCGAATTTGAACGCGATGTTGGAAAGGAAGGCGATGGCGATAGCTGTCACGGTCTGTTCTTCGCTGAGCTGTCCCAGATTGAATAGACGCAGACTGGAGAGAGCGATCGCATCCACATCGGTCAATCCCGAAACCAGCGCGACGGCATACAAGCCCTGACTGCCGGCGAGGTCTGCCATCCATGCCGAACCGACCAGCACCACGACGTACAGCAATCCGAAACCGAGGGCGGTGTGCAATTCAGCCGGGTTCGAGGCTTCGGGCACCAGTAGTTCCTGGCCCTTGCTGGTCTGTTTCCATGCATACACGGAAGCGAAGAGCCCGGCGATCAGTCCGCCCGCGTACACAGGTGCGAGGCCAGGCAAGGCACCGAAGGCCAGGATGGAACTCACGACCAGCAAACGTAACAGCACCACCATGCTGGCGATGATGATCACCATCGCGGCAAGATTGGAGAGTGCGGGGCTGACCTTGCCATGCTTTGAGTAGATCAGGGTGGTGGCGGTGCTGGACACCAAACCACCGAAGAAACCCAGTAACGGCGCGCCATAGCGCGTGCCGACCAGATGTAGCGCGGCATAGCCAGCCAGACTCAACCCGGAGATGAGCACCACCATCAACCACGCCTGATGCGGGTTGAACGCGCCGTAGGGACCGTAGTTCTGGTCGGGCAGGATGGGGAGTACGATGAAGGTCAGCACCGAGAACTGCAGCACCGCAACCAGGTCGCGCCGCGCTAGGCGCTGCGAGAAACCGCGCAACTCCGGCTTGAAATAGAGCAGGGCGGTGATGCCGATGGCCAGCATCACTGCCAGCTTGGACATGTCGAGCCAGATCATCACACCCAGCGCATAGCACAACAACAGCGCGATCACGGTCGTCGTGCCGGGGTCGGCATCGGGCTTGTCGGGTTCGTCGCCGAGGTGGGCGGCGATGATGGTCAGCGCGACGGCGACCAATCCGGCTATCACCAGCCACTGGATATCCAGATGATCGCCCAGCATGCCCATCATGGTGCCGAGCAATGCAACCAGCGCGAAGGTGCGCAGACCCGCTTTGGCGGAGGGGTTGCGTTCGCGTTCCAGTCCGATCAGCAAGCCGATGGCGATGCTGGTGAGGAATTTCGGCAGCAATTCGATACCGTTGTTTTGCAGGAAAGCGAATTCCATCGTTGCTTCTCCTTACCAGTGACGCACGATCAGTTGCAGCGTCTCGGAACCATTGTATTCATTGATGCTCAGACTGTACACGGCATGCACGGTGTCCGGCGCGGGATCGGCATGGAAGAAGCGGATGGCGTCGAAGCTCCCGGCAGGTGAAGCGAGCTTCAGCTTCAGATGTTTTTCGCCGACTATACGTTGGGTCTGAACGCGGAACTCGCCTTCGAACAAGGGCTCCGGAAACCCCTGGCCCCACACTTGCGCTTGCAGTTCGCGTGCCATGCGCAGGGAGAACTCCGCCTTGTCCAACTCGCCGTCGGTGGCGATGCTGCGCACCAATGCTTCACTGTCGAGCATCTCCTGTACGACGGATTCGAACGCGATGCGAAATTCATCCAGCGCCTGTTCCGGGATACTCAATCCAGCCGCCATGGCATGGCCGCCGAACTTAAGGATCAGCTGAGGCTGACGTTTGGAAACGAGATCGAGCGCATCGCGCAGATGCAGGCCGACGATGCTGCGCCCTGAGCCTTTTAGTTCGTTAGTCTGCGCACGGGAAAAGGCGATCACCGGGCGATGGAACTTGTCCTTCAGGCGCGAGGCGAGGATGCCGATCACACCCTGATGCCATTCATCATTGAACAGTGCCAGTGAATAGCTTTCCGCCGGGTCGAATGATTCCAGTGCGGTCAGTGCGCTGTCTTGCATGTCTGCCTCGATGCTGCGCCGCTCCTGGTTGAGCGCATCCAGTTTGGCGGCGATCTCGTTCGCTTCATCGCTATCGTCGGTCAGCAGGCAGCGGATACCGAGGCCCATGTCTTCCAGTCGGCCCGCAGCATTCAGGCGCGGGCCGACGATGAAACCCAGTTCATAGGAGGAAGCTTGCGCTGCCGGTCGGCGCGCGATGCGCAACAAAGCCATGATGCCGGGGCAGGCGCGTCCGGAACGGATGCGCTGCAAACCCTGATGCACCAGGATGCGATTGTTGTCATCCAGCTTGACGACGTCTGCGACCGTGCCGAGCGCAACGAGGTCGAGCAGGTTGCCAAGATTGGGTTCCGGATGGTCGGCGAAAGCCCCGCGCTTGCGCAGTTCTGCGCGCAGCGCCAGCAATACATAGAACATCACGCCCACCCCTGCCAGATTCTTGCTGGGGAATGCACAGCCCGGCTGGTTGGGGTTCACGATACATTCCGCATCCGGCAGGGTGTCGCCGGGCAGGTGGTGGTCGGTCACCAATACCTGCATGCCAAGTCTGTGTGCTTCGGCCACGCCATCCACGCTGGCGATACCGTTATCCACGGTGAGCAGGATGTCGGGCTTGCTTTGTGCCGCGAGGCGGACGATCTCCGGTGTCAATCCGTAACCGTACTCGAAACGGTTGGGCACGATGAAATCCACTTTGGCACCCAGTGGAGACAGGCCGCGCATACCCACGGCGCAGGCGGTCGCTCCGTCGGCATCGTAATCGGCCACGATCAATAGCTTTTTGCCGGCGGCGATGGCATCGGCCAATGCACTTGCCATGGCCTCCGCCTGCTTCAATAGCTGGAACGGCAGCAGCTTTTTCAGGTCGATCTCAAGCTGCTCCGTTTGCTCGATGCCGCGCGCGGCATAGATGCGCGCCAGCAAAGCAGGGATGCCGGATTCGGCAAGCCGCCGGGCGGTGTTTTCAGGGTAGCTACGTTGGTCGATTCTGGTCATGTTTTTGGGCTTCTTTTGCTGTTCAGTGTAGCAGAGCAGAGATCGTAATTTCCCTGTAACTCGGGTAGAATGCGCGCCACTTAAAAATCCAATGCGAGCAATATTGTGGCACTGATAGTTCAGAAATACGGCGGCACCTCAATGGGTAGTCCGGAGCGCATCAAGAGCGTTGCGCAGCGTGTGGCAAGATTCAAGGCGCAAGGTCATCAGATCGTTGTCGTGGTCTCGGCAATGAGCGGCGAGACCAATCGCCTGATCGGACTGGCGCACGAGATCCAAAAGCATCCCGATCCGCGCGAGCTGGATGTGGTGATCTCCACCGGCGAACAAGTCACTATCGGTTTGCTCTCCATGGCCCTGATCGATGCCGGACTCAAAGCCAAGAGCTACACCGGCGCCCAGGTCAAGATCCTCACCAATAGCGCATTCACCAAAGCGCGTATCGTCAGTATTGACGAGGAGAACATCCGCAACGACTTGGACGAAGGCAAAGTCGTGGTCGTGGCCGGTTTTCAGGGCATGGATGAAGAAGGCAACATTACCACGCTGGGACGCGGTGGTTCGGATACCACCGGTGTGGCGATTGCTGCCGCACTGGGGGCGGACGAGTGCCAGATCTATACGGACGTGGATGGCGTCTACACCACCGATCCGCGTCTGGTACCCGAAGCGCGTCGCCTGAAGAGCATCACTTTTGAAGAGATGCTGGAGATGGCGAGCCTCGGCTCCAAGGTGTTGCAGATCCGCTCGGTCGAATTCGCCGGCAAATACAAAGTCAAACTGCGCGTACTTTCCAGCTTCCAAGAGGATGGCGAGGGAACGCTGATCACATTCGAGGAAAACGACAAAATGGAACAGGCCATCATCTCAGGTATCGCATTCAATCGCGACGAAGCCAAGATCACCGTACTCGGCGTACCGGACAAGCCGGGCATCGCCTATCAAGTGCTGGGCCCGGTCAGTGATGCGAACATTGACGTGGACATGATCATTCAGAACGTCGGGGTGGACGGTTCCACAGACTTCTCGTTCACCGTGCACCGCAACGAGTTCAGCAAGACGATGGAATTGCTGAAGAGCAAGGTGCAGCCGCATATCGGCGCGCGCGACGTCGTGGGCGACAACAAGACCGCCAAGGTATCCGTGGTCGGTGTTGGCATGCGTTCGCATGTGGGCATCGCCAGCAAAATGTTCCGCACTTTGGCGGAAGAGGGCATCAACATCCAGATGATCTCCACCTCCGAGATCAAGATTTCCGTGGTCATCGACGAGAAGTATTTGGAGCTTGCTGTGCGCGTTCTGCACAAAGCTTTCGATTTGGATCAGGAAAGCTAATAAAAGCTCAGAAATAGTTTGACCGCTCAGCATCAAATCAGTATTATTCGCCGCCTTCGGAGAGGTGGCCGAGTGGTCGAAGGCACGCCCCTGCTAAGGGCGCATACGAGCTCAAACTTGTATCGAGGGTTCGAATCCCTCCTTCTCCGCCAGAAAATGTATCAAAAACGCGCCCGTAGCTCAGCTGGATAGAGTACTTGGCTACGAACCAAGGGGTCAGGAGTTCGAATCTCTTCGGGCGCACCAACACAAAGGCTTCCAGCGATGGAAGCCTTTTTCTTTTTGCTTCTTTCTGTCGCATGAAGTTATCGTGCAGATACATATCAATCGAAAGAATCCTGCTGCATACCTGTCAGGTTTGCTTGTATGGCCGCTCTGCGCCATCATGTGCAGCATCGATGGACTGTCCTCTGGGGCTATATGACTGATAAGCTGGAAACTGCCGTTTCGCCTGAAAAACTCCGTCGCGTCGCGATTGACCCGGTGTCCCGTGTGGAGGGGCATGGCAAGGTGACGCTATTGCTTGATGAGAACGACCGCGTGCATCAGGTGCGGCTGCATATCGTCGAGTTCCGGGGGTTCGAGAAATTCATCCAGGGCCGCCCATACTGGGAAGCTGCGGTGATGGTGCAGCGGCTTTGCGGGATCTGTCCGGTCAGTCACCATCTGGCTGCGAGCAAGGCGATGGACATGGTGGTGGGGGCGACGCTCACACCGACGGCGGAGAAGGTGCGCCGCTTGATGCATTACGGCCAGATCCTGCAGTCGCACGCATTGCATTTCTTCCATTTGTGTTCCCCCGATCTGTTGTTCGGTTTTGGCTCCGATGTGGCCAAGCGCAACATCGTCGGTATTGCCGCTGCTTATCCTGAGATCGCCAAACAGGGCGTGCTGTTGCGCAAGTTCGGTCAGGAGGTGATCCGCGTCACGGCGGGCAAGCGCATCCATGGCACAGGATCCATACCGGGTGGAGTGAACAAGAGCGTGAGTATCGAGGAGCGCGACTACCTGTTGAAGGATGTCGATCAGGTGGTGGCCTGGAGTGAGGCGGCTGTTGGTATCGTGCGCGATCTGTTCGAGCAGGATCTGGATATGTACAGCAGCTTCGGCAGCTTCGATGCGCATACGCTCAACATGGTGCGACCCGATGGTGCACTGGAGCTTTATGACGGCGGTTTGCGGGCACGTTCGATGGATGGCGAGACGATATTCGATCACTTCGATCCCAGCCGTTACTGGGATGAGATATTGGAAGACGTGAAGCCGTGGTCCTATATGAAATTCCCGTTCCTGCGTCGTCTGGGGCCGGAGCAGGGTTGGTACCGCGTGGGACCGTTATCGCGCGTGACGCAGTGTGATTTCATCTCGACCCCGTTGGCTGAAGCACAACGCAAGGGATTCATGGCGTTCGAGAATGGCAAAGCCGCGAAGGCGACGCTGGGGTTCCATTGGGCGCGCATGATAGAGATGCTGCATGCGGCAGAGTTGATCCGCGACATCCTGCATGATCCTGATCTGCAGGGGACCGATCTGGTGAATATCGGCGAGCGCCAGGAGCGAGGGGTCGGTGTCATCGAAGCGCCGCGTGGGACCTTGATCCACCATTACCGTGTGGATGAGAACGACCAGATCGTGCGGTGCAACCTGATCGTCTCCACGACGCATAACAATCAGGCGATGAATGAAGCTATCCGTCAGGTGGCGCGCCAGTATATAGATGGCAAGAAACTCACCGAAGGATTGCTCAATCACATCGAGGTCGCCATCCGTGCTTTCGATCCCTGTCTCTCTTGCGCGACCCATGCCTTGGGCAAGATGCCACTGGAAGTGGAATTGCTGGATGCCGCAGGGGGCAGAGTCGATATGCTGTCACGCAGCTCTGAGGGTGCTTGTGAGCCGTTGGCGTGATGGTCGCGCCTGTCCTGATCTTTGCTGTCGGCAATGAATCGCGCGGGGATGATGCGCTGGGCCCTTTGTTGTTGCGGCGCATTCAGGAGCAGGCATCCAACTCGGTCGAATGCATCGAGGATTTCCAGCTACAGGTAGAACATTCAGCCGATCTGCTTGGGCGGCGGCAAGTTGTGTTCGTGGATGCCGATGTCTCATGTGAGCCACCTTTTTGTTTTTCTGAGTTGGAGGCGGCGCACGATTATAGCTATTCCAGTCACGCGCAATCGCCAGCCGCGCTGCTGCATACCTTCGGACAGGTTTATACAGACCCGCTTCCGCAATGTTATGTGCTGGGCATCAGAGGGTATGGTTTTGAGCTTGGGGAGGATCTGAGCCCAGAGGCTGCAGATAATCTGGAACAGGCCACTGCATTTTTGCGATCCTGGCTGGCGCGCAGTGTCGATTCTGCGCAGGCGCGTCATGCATGAGATGTCATTGGCGCAGAACGTGCGCGAGATCATCGAGCAGGCAGCGCGGGATCAAGGGTTCTCCCAAGTGACAACGGTGTGGCTGGAGATCGGGCGGCTGTCTTGCGTGGAGCAGGAGGCGATGCGGTTTTGTTTCACCGCTGCAATGCAAGGTAGTGTCGCAGAAGACGCGCAATTGGAGATCATCGATACGCCGGGCAGGGGGCTTTGCCCAAAATGTAGCCACGAGGCCGAGATCGAGAATGTGTATGACGCGTGTCCGCAATGCGGGAGTTACGGTCTGCAACTGGTCGCCGGTGATGCGATGCGCGTAAAAGAGTTGGAGGTGGCGTGATGTGTCTGACATGCGGATGTGGTTCGGATGAAGTGCTGATACGTGGCAGAAAACCTTTGAACAAGCCTAAGGCGCCAGTCAGCTTCAAGTTGCACCGGGTCGAAGCCAAAGTCCCTGAAGATGCGCAGCGCATCGTCAAGCTGGAGCAGGACATCCTGCACAAGAACGATTTGCACGCTCAGGGCAATCGTGAGCTGTTCAAGCAGCATGGCATGCTTGCGCTGAATCTTGTTTCAAGTCCAGGTTCAGGTAAGACCACGCTGTTGGTGCGTACGCTACAGGCCCTGCAAGGGCGCTATCCCTTGGCGGTGATCGAAGGCGACCAGCAGACGGAGCAGGATGCAGACCGTATCCGTGCGACCGGCGTACCTGCCGTTCAGATCAACACGGGGAAAGGCTGCCATCTGGATGCGCAGATGATAGAACGTGCTTTGCCGGAGATGCCTTTGCCTGAAGGTGGCATGCTGTTCATCGAGAACGTCGGCAATCTGGTATGCCCGGCCGGCTTCGATCTGGGCGAGTTCGCCAAGGTGGTGGTGCTGTCGGTGACAGAAGGCGAGGACAAGCCGCTCAAGTATCCCGACATGTTCCGTGCTGCCGGGTTGATGCTGCTAAACAAGTGCGACTTGCTGCCTTATCTTGCTTTCGATGTGGAACTTGCCGAAACGTACGCGCGCCGCGTCAATCCTGATATCCGCATCATTCGCCTCTCCGCTGTCAGCGGAGAAGGCATGGACGCGTGGCTGTCCTGGCTGGAAGCACAGCATCCAGGCTAGCACTAAGCAGACTTATAAAGCCTTGCTGACTTTCATGATGCCGGGATCTTCGCTGCTCGGCTTGGTCGTGAAGCCCAGTCGTGTCATCAGTTTGAGCATGTTGTGGTTGTGGCTGAGCACTTCGCCTTCGATGGTCGCCAAGCCGATGGAACGTGCCGCTTCCATCAACGACACCATCAGTTTCTGGCCCAATCCTTTGCCGGTCACATTATCCGCGACAACCAGAGCGAACTCGCATGTCTCGCCATCCGGATTGATGGAGTAACGTGCCACGCCCAGTTCGGTTTCTTCCTTGTCACCAGTGACCGCCACCAGCGCCATCTCGCGGCTGTAGTCGATCTGCGTCAGGCGGGCGAGCATCTCTTCAGTCAGCTCTTGTACGCTGTTCATGAAGCGGAAGTATTTCGATTCTTCCGAGAGGTCGTGCACGAAACGTTTCACCAGCTCCGCATCTTCGGGACGTATCGGGCGGATCACGATGTCTGTCCCGTCGGCCAATTGCCATCTACTCACCAGATGGGTGGGGTAGGGGTAGATCGCCATGTGCGCGTAGCGGTCTGAACTGGGTTGCCGATATTCCACCACCACGCGTGCGTCGGCTGCCAGTGCGCCGTGCTCGTCCAGTATCAGCGGGTTGATATCCATCTCTTTGAGCAGCGGCAGTTCACATACCATCTCGGAAACGCGCAGCAACACGTCTTCCAGCGCATCGATGTTGGCCGGTTGCATGTTGCGGAACGCGCCGAGCATCTTGGAGATGCGTGTCTCCCGGATCAATTCCTTGACCAGGAAACGGTTCAGCGGCGGCAGGGCGACAGCACGGTCGCCCATGATCTCGACTGCGGTACCGCCCGCGCCGAAAGTGATGACCGGGCCGAACACGGGGTCGCTGGTCACGCCGATCATCAGCTCGCGTCCGTTCGGTTTGACGATCATAGGCTCGATGGAGATGCCGTCCACGGTCGCGTTCGGACGGTTCAACTTCACGGTATCGATGATGTGCTGGTATGCCGCACGCACCTCGTGCGCATTGCGCAGATTGAGCATCACGCCGCCGGCATCGCTCTTGTGCGAGATGTCCGGAGAGTTGATCTTCATTGCTACCGGATAACCGAGTTGCTGGGCGATGAGCAGGGCTTCGTTGCCGGTGTGGGCGACCATGGTGCGCGCGACCGGGATGTTGAAGGCCGACAGCAATGCCTTGGATTCCATCTCGCTCAATACCTTGCGGTGTTCCTGCATCGCGCCTTCGATGATCAGGCGTGCACTTTCCACATCCGGTTCGACATGGTGCGAGAAGGGCCCGGGCATCTGCATCAGCAGTTTCTGGTTGCGGTAGTAGGCGGACAGGTGCGAGAACACCTCGACCGCCGGTTCCGGTGTGCGGAAGTGCGGACGATGCGCCTTGGTGAACGCTTGGCGTGACTCGGCGACTTGCACTTCGCCCATCCAGCAGGTAAGCAGCGGTTTGCTGTGGGTATTGCTCAGTTCGATCAGTGCTTCCGCAGATTCAAGCGGTTTGGTCATCGCTTGTGGTGTGAGGATTGCCAATACGCCGTCCACGTTCTCGTCTTCCAGGCAGGCTTTCACAGCATGGTGATAGCGGTCGGCCTGGGCATCACCGATGATGTCCACCGGGTTGCTGTGCGGCCAGTTGGATGGCAGGTGTTGGTTGAGATATTCGATGGTGCCTTCGGACAGTTCTGCGATATTGAGACCAAGATCGACTGCGCGGTCGGTCGCCATCACACCGGGGCCACCGCCATTGGTGACGATGGCCAGTCGATTGCCCACTGGCTTGAAGCCGCAGGAAAGTGCGCGTGCAGCCGTGAACAATTGCGTGACTGTTTGTACGCGCACCACACCGACACGGCTCACTGCCGCGTCGAACACATCGTCCGCGCCGACCAGAGAGGCGGTATGGGACATCGCCGCCTTGGAACCGGCGGCATGGCGACCGACCTTGACCAGGATCACCGGTTTGATGCGCGCGGCGGCACGCAACGCGCTCATAAAGGTGCGAGCATTGCGGATGCCTTCGATGTACATCAGGATGCTTTGGGTCTTTGCATCCGATACCAGGAAATCAAGGATCTCACCGAAGTCGACATCGGTCGATGAACCCATGGATACGACGCTGGAAAAACCGACGTCGTTACTTTGTGCCCAGTCCAGAATGGCGGTGCACAGCGCGCCGGACTGGGAGATGAATGCGATGTTGCCGGTATTGGCGGCGCCCTTGTTGAAAGTGGCGTTCAGACCGAGCGAGGGGCGCATGATGCCCAGGCAGTTCGGCCCGATCAGTCGGATGTCGTAACGACGGGCATTCTCCAGCAGTTGTTTTTCAAGGGCGGCGCCTTCATGGCCGGTCTCACCGAAACCTGCGGTGATGATGACGGCAGCCTTGACGCCATGGATGCCGCATTCTTCGATGATGCCGGGCACGGTCTGGGGCGGGGTTGCGATCACCACCAGATCCACCGGTTTGCCGATACTGGCAATGGATGGGTAGGCGCGCTGCCCCTGTATCTGCTCGCTCTTGGCGTTGATCGGATACAGTTCTCCCTTGAATCCACCTTCCAGCATATTCTGAAAAACGATCTGGCCGACCGAATCGGGACGCTCGCTGGCACCGATCACAGCCACTGATTTGGGGGCGAACAAGGGATTTAGGTAATGCTGGCTCATGATGGAAGTCGGGGTGGTTTGGAGGTATTTCCTGCGAGCGCTATCATAGCAGTCAAACACCACCGGAGATCACTTTGCAGACTGCTTTTATCAGCCATCCATTGTGTCTGAAGCACGATATGGGGGCACATCATCCGGAGTGTCCGGCACGTTTGCATGCTATTGAAGATCAATTGATCGCCTCTGGTCTGTATGGCTTTCTGCAACATCACGATGCACTGGATGTCACGCGCGAACAATTGCTGCGCGTACACGATGAGGCATACATCGACTCTATCGAGGCTGCGGCACCAGCCGAGGGCATGATCTCACTGGATGGTGACACCTTCATGAATCCCTATACCTATCCAGCGGCACTGCGGGCAGCAGGCGCGGTGGTGATGGCGGTCGATCTGGTGATGGCTGGCAAGGTCGAGAACGCGTTCTGCAATGTGCGCCCCCCAGGTCATCATGCAGAGCGGGGAAAGGCGATGGGGTTCTGCATCTTCAATAATGTCGCTGTCGGTGCCGCCCATGCACTGGCGGCGCATGGATTGTCCCGTGTCGCCATCGTCGATTTCGATGTCCATCATGGCAACGGTACGGAAGACATTTTCAGTAACGATCCGCAAGTCATGTTGTGCTCGACCTTTCAGCATCCGTTCTACCCGTATATAGGTGCCGAGACCCGCAAACCCCATATAGTGAATGTGCCTTTAGCGGCGGGCTCTGACGGGGTGGTCTTTCGGAACGCGGTGACGGAAAGATGGTTGCCTGCGTTGGATGCGTTCAAACCAGAGATGGTATTGATCTCTGCGGGCTTCGATGCTCACCGAGAGGACGATATGTCCTCTATCGGATTGGTGGAGGCTGACTACATCTGGGTGACCGAACAGATCAAACGTATCGCCGGGCATCATGCGCAAGCACGCATCGTGTCGGTGCTTGAGGGGGGCTATGAGTTGCATGCCCTGGGACGGAGCGCTGCTGCTCACATCAAGGTACTGAGCGGCCTATAAATAAAAAAGACCGGCTACTCGGCCGGTCTTTCATTTGTAGCCGGACTTATTTGGCTACTTGTTTCTCGCGAATCTCATCCAGCGTCTTGCAGTCGATACAAAGCGTCGCGGTCGGGCGGGCTTCCAGACGGTTCAGGCCGATCTCAATGCCGCAGTTATCGCAATATCCATAATCGCCGGAATCTATACGTCCCAGCATCTTGTCGATGTTCTTGATCAGCTTGCGTTCGCGGTCACGGCTGCGCAATTCCAGACTCATGTCGGATTCCTGCGTCGCGCGGTCGTTCGGGTCGGCGAATACGGTAGCCTCGTCCTGCATGGTATGCACGGTACGGTCGATATCCTGGCTCAATTCGAGTTTCAAGCCGGCCAGCATAGAGCGGAAATGCTCGAGCTGTTTGGCACTCATGTATGCCTCGCCCTTTTTGGGTTTGTACGGGGCGGTGTTTTTATTCGCTTGCACTGGCATTGCGTATATCTCCAAGTTGGGCTGAATTTTTCAAGCGCGCTTTAATATCAGAAAGCGTTTGTGGCTGCAATGATAAATTCGTGTCAAAATACTCAAAGTACTTTAACGCCTTGTTTTTCAAGCATATCGATAAGGGCGATCAAGGGCAGGCCGATTAGGGAATTGGGGTCGTTTCCTTCGATGCGCTGGATCAGTGCTATTCCCAAGCCCTCGGATTTTGCGCTGCCCGCACAGTGGTAAGGTTGTTCCTTCAGCAGATAGTCCTCGATCTGTTGGTCACTGAGATGGCGAAAGGTGACATGTGTCTCGGCCACTTCGGTCTGCATATTGCCGGTGCGGGCATTGAGTAAGCTCAAGGCAGTGAAGAAACTAACCGTCTTGCCACGCATGGCGCGCAGCTGGCGTACGGCGTTGTCGTGGGTCATGGGTTTGCCGAGTTGCTCGCCCTCCAGCAGGGCGACTTGGTCGGAGCCTATGATCAAGGCATCCGGGTGGCGCGCGGTGACGGCTTCGGCTTTCAGTCGGGACAAGCGCCATGAAGTTTGTCTCGCATCCTCGTTTGGGAGTGGAGTCTCATCGACATTAGGTGAGTCGGTCAGAAAAGGTATTTGCAGGACTGACAGTAACTGACTCCTATATATAGAGGTCGAGGCCAGAACGAGTGACTGGGGATTCAAGATGTTCCTTGTACGGTGTCTTTGACAGGGGAGGGGGGAATATATATCATGCGCGCCTCATGTTTGCACGGCCTTTGATCGACAGTCTTGAATTTGCCCGTAACGGCAGGACTTTGAACGGGGAAATTGCTGTTGTGGACCTGCCGAGACTGGCTGAATCGCTGGCCAGCTCCGAGGGTTCCATTCGATATACCGTGCGAGGGATGCAAGCGGATGACATGTCTTTCCTGCTGTTGGATATGAGCGGAATCTGTCATTTGCGTTGCCAGCGTTGTCTGGAAGGTCTGACACATCAGGTAGACATCGCCTCAAGGCTGCAGCTGCTTGAGGGTGAAGCTCTGATGCAGGATGATGATTCAGATGAGGTCGACGGCATCGAGGCCAGCAAGGAGCTGGATGTTCTCGGTCTGGTGGAAGATGAACTTCTGCTCTCATTGCCTTTTGCGCCCAGGCATGACGAAGGTTCCTGTGAGCTGGCAAGCAAAGGTTCGGGAAAGGCTGACGACCGATTCGGTATGTTGGCCCAGTTGAAGAATAAATTTTAAGTAGGTTTTTTCGAGGAGTAGTTAGCATGGCCGTTCAACAAAACAAGAAGACCCCGTCCAAGCGCGGGATGCATCGTTCACATGATTTCCTGACAGCCCCGGCACTGGCCATCGAGCCTTCTACCGGCGAACCGCATCTGCGCCACCATATCAGCCCGAGCGGCTACTATCGTGGCAAGAAGGTCGTCAACACCAAATCAGAATAAGTACTTTGTTTCTGCTTCCAAGCCATCCCGTGAATACTGGGATGGTTTGCGTTCGACTTTTTTTCGTACTTGAGGATGATTGATGGGTGTCACGATCGCTATTGATGCCATGGGCGGCGACCATGGGGTATCCGTTACGGTGCCGGCTGCGATGTCCTATCTCGACAAGCATGCGGAAGATGTCATCGTATTGGTCGGTTTGACTGATGCGATCCGGTCCGAGCTGGATACGCTGGGCGTTCCTCATGACCGTCCGAATCTGCGCATCCATCACAGCACCGAAGTGGTCGGTATGGATGAGCAGCCGCAGTCCGCTTTGCGCGGCAAGAAGGACTCGTCCATGCGGGTTTCCATCAATCTGGTCAAAAGCAACGAGGCATCCGCTTGCGTCAGCGCCGGTAACACGGGTGCGCTGATGGCGACGGCGCGTTACGTGCTGAAGACGCTGCCCGGCATTGACCGTCCGGCGATCGCTTCCTACTTGCCTACCCACTCCGGCCAGGTCTGCATGCTCGATCTGGGCGCCAACGTCGACTGCACTGCGGAGCATCTGCTGCAGTTCGCCTTGATGGGCAGCACCTTGGTTACCGCGCTGGAACACAAAGAGAATCCGACTGTCGGCCTGCTGAATATCGGCAGTGAAGACATCAAGGGCAATGAAACTGTCAAAAAGGCCGGGGAGCTGCTGCAAGCCAGCGACTTAAATTTCTATGGCAACGTCGAGGGTGATGACATCTTTAAGGGCACCACGGATGTGGTGGTGTGTGATGGATTCGTCGGTAATGTCGCGTTGAAGACGGCAGAAGGTGTGGCCAAGATGATGGGTGGCTTCCTGAAAGAGGGTTTCGGGCGCAACGCATTGACCAAGATCGCAGCTTTGGTCTCTTTGCCGGTATTGAAAGCTTTCAAGCATCGTCTCGATCACCGTCGTTATAACGGTGCCAGCTTCCTGGGTTTGAAGGGTATCGTTGTCAAGAGTCACGGTTCGGCAGATGCCTTCGCTTTCGAGTGTGCGATTGAGCGCGCGGCAGAGGAAGCGCGAGGTGGTATGCTGGAACACATAAGTGAGCATGTGGAAAAATGGCACAACGCGCGCCAGGCCAACTTAGGGGAAGCTGCTTGAAGACTTATTCGAGAATCATCGGTACAGGTAGTTATCTGCCTGCCAACACGGTGACCAACTTCGACCTCGAGAAGACGGTCGATACGACGCATGACTGGATCTTTTCCCGCAGTGGTATCTCCGAGCGCCATGTGGCTGCTGAAGGGGAGTTGTGCAGCGATCTGGCCTGCCAGGCCAGCCTTAAAGCAATTGAAGCCGCAGGTATCGCTGCCGATGAGATCGACCTGATCATCGTCGCCACGACCTCGCCGGATATGCCTTTCCCGAGTACCGCCTGCATCCTTCAGGACAAGCTGGGGATTCGAAACGGCTCTCCTGCATTTGATATGCAGGCGGTCTGTGGCGGATTCGTCTATGCATTGAATACCGCCGACCTGTATATCCGCGGTGGTCAGGCGAAGACCGTGCTGGTCGTCGGGGCCGAAGTTCTGTCTCGCATGCTGGACTGGAATGACCGCACTACCTGCGTGCTGTTCGGTGATGGTGCGGGGGCGGTCGTTTTGCGTGCTTCCGAGGAGTCCGGCATCATCGGTGCCAAGTTGCATGCGGATGGTCGTCATCGCGAGATGCTTAAGGCCAACCCGAATATCTCCATGGATGGTCAGGCGGTATTTAAGTTTGCAGTCAAGGTGTTGAGTGATGTTGTTGAAGAGTTGCTTGAGGAGCAAAAGCTCGCCGGCAGCGATATCGACTGGCTGGTTCCGCACCAAGCCAACATCCGCATCATCGAAGCAACCGCCAGGAAATTGGGTTTACCCATGGATAAAGTGGTGCAGACCGTCGCATTGCATGGCAACACTTCTGCTGCTTCCATTCCGCTGGCGCTGGATACTGCGGTGCGCGCCGGAAATATCAAGTCTGGTCAGAACATACTCATTGAAGCTGTAGGTGGCGGGTTCACCTGGGGCGCGATTCTCATCAAGTGGTAGGGCATATATAAATGACTCGATTCGCATTCGTATTTCCCGGTCAGGGCTCTCAGTCGCGCGGCATGATGAACGGCTATGCCGATTTCGCCGCCGTACGCGATACCTTCACTGAAGCGTCGGATGTGCTGAAGCAGGATCTGTGGCAGTTGGTCGCCGAAGGCGAAGATGCCGACCTGAACGCCACGGTCAACACGCAACCCATCATGCTGACCGCCGGTGTGGCCGTCTATCGTGCTTGGCAATCTCAGAACGGCGCTATGCCGACGATGATGGCGGGCCACAGTCTGGGTGAATACACCGCACTAGTCGCTGCGGGCGCTTTGAATTTCGCTGATGCATTGCCCTTGGTGCGCTACCGCGCGCAGTGCATGCAGGAAGCTGTGCCGGCAGGCGTGGGTGGTATCGCCGCCATTCTGGGGCTGGATGATGAAGCCGTACGTGCAGTCTGTGCTGAAGGTGCGCAGGGCGAAGTGCTGGAAGCAGTGAACTACAACTCTCCGGGACAAGTGGTGATCGCAGGCAATCGTTCGGCAGTCGAGCGCGGTATGGAGTTGGCCAAGGCCAAGGGGGCCAAGCGTGCCTTGATGTTGCCGATGAGTGTGCCGTCGCATTGCAGCCTGTTGCAGGGCGCGGCCGACAAGTTGCGCACCTATCTGGAGAGCGTGACGGTGAATGCGCCTGCAGTCCCGGTGCTACATAACGCCGATGTTGCTGCCTATAGCGATGCGGCCAAGATCAAGGATGCGCTGGTACGCCAGTTGTACTCCCCGGTGCGCTGGGTCGAGACGGTGCAGGCATTCGGCAAACAAGGCATCACGCATAACGTGGAATGCGCACCGGGCAAGATACTGGCCGGTCTGAACAAACGCATCGACACCAATCAGCAGGCTATGGCCATCAACGACGGCGAAGCGCTGAAGGCAGCTTTGGCCGCACTCGCATAAGGGGGAGTTATGACATTGCAAGGACAGATCGCTCTGGTGACTGGCGCTTCACGTGGTATCGGGCAAGCCATCGCTTTGGAGTTGGGCAAGCAGGGCGCAACCGTGATCGGTACAGCTACCAGCGACAAAGGGGCGCAGGCGATCAGCGAATATCTGGCCGCCGCGGGTGTGACAGGCACCGGACTGGCGCTGAACGTGAATGACGCCGCCCAGATAGATCTGGTGCTGGACACCCTGCGCAAGCAGTTCGGCGAAGTCTCCATCCTGGTCAACAACGCAGGCATCACCAAGGACAATCTGCTGGCGCGCATGAGCGAAGAAGAGTGGGACGACGTGCTGACGACCAACCTCAAGTCTGTATTCCGTCTGTCCCGTGCTGTGCTGCGCGCAATGATGAAGGCGCGTACAGGCCGCATCATCAACATCTCATCGGTGGTGGGTAGCAGCGGCAATCCCGGCCAGACCAACTATTCGGCTTCCAAGGCAGGCATGGTCGGCTTTAGCAAGTCGCTGGCGCAAGAGATCGGCAGTCGCAACATCACCGTGAACTGTGTCGCACCGGGTTTCATCGATACCGATATGACGCAGGCTTTGGGTGAAGAACAGCGCGCCAAACTGGTCGAGCATGTGCCGCTGAAGCGTCTGGGAAAACCGGAAGATATCGCGGCGGCTGTAGCTTTCCTGGCAGGCCCCGGCGCAGCCTATATCACGGGTACAACAGTACATGTCAATGGCGGCATGTACATGGAGTAAGCGGTAGTTTGGAATTCGGCGCGAGTTTGGTAGAATGCCCGCGCTTTTTATACTTTAACTAAATGGGAGCACTACAAAATGTCCAACAACGAACAACGCGTTAGAAAAATCGTCGCAGAACAATTGGGCGTGAATGAGTCCGAGATCAAGAACGAATCGTCCTTCGTGAACGATCTGGGCGCTGACTCTCTGGACACCGTTGAGCTGGTGATGGCGCTGGAAGAAGAATTCGGCGTTGAGATCCCTGATGAAGACGCAGAAAAGATCACGACCGTTCAGCAAGCGCTGGACTACGTCAACACGCATTCCAAGTAATTTTCAATCATTCCAAAATCTCATCGGAGTCCAGTTTGACTAAGCGTAGAGTCGTAGTGACCGGCCTTGGTGCGTTCACTCCCGTAGGTAACGGGGTGGCCGCAACATGGCAAAACATCGTGGCAGGCAAGTCTGGTATCGCACGAATTACCCAATTCGATGCTTCACCACTGGCCAGCCAGATAGCGGGCGAAGTCAAGGATTTCGATGTGACGCAATTTGTTCCGGCTAAAGATGCCCGGCGGATGGATCGATTCATCCACTTGGGCATGGCGGCCGGAATCGAGGCGTTCAAGGATAGCGGGATCGAAGTAACCGAAGCGAATGCAGACCGTATTGGCGTCTGCGTGAGTTCGGGTATCGGCGGCCTGCCCAATATTGAACAGACTGAAAACGATTATCTTGCCGGTGGTCCGCGCAAGATATCCCCATTCTTCATTGCCGGAACCATCATCAACATGATCTCCGGCAATCTTTCCATCATGTTTGGCCTGCGCGGCCCGAACTTTGCCGTGGTGTCTGCCTGTACGACGGGCACCCACAGCATCGGCGAAGCCATGCGCATGATCCAGTATGGCGATGCCGACGTGATGCTGGCCGGTGGTGCGGAATCTACCGTTTGCCATTTGGCTGTTGGCGGTTTTGCCGCCTCTCGCGCACTGTCTACACGCAATGATGATCCGGCGACCGCCAGCCGTCCCTGGGACAAAGACCGCGATGGTTTCGTACTGGGCGAAGGTGCCGGTGTACTGGTGCTCGAAGAGTATGAGCATGCCAAGGCACGCGGCGCCAAGATCTATGCCGAGGTGGCTGGTTACGGCATGAGTGCCGATGCTTATCACATCACTGCGCCGAACATGGACGGCCCAAAACGCAGCATGATGAATGCCTTGCGCGACGCGGGTATCAATGCAAGCGGCGTGCAGTACGTCAATGCGCACGGCACTTCGACCCCGCTCGGCGACAAGAACGAATCCGATGCCATCAAGGCCGCCTTCGGTGATCACGCCAAGAAGCTGGTGGTGAACTCCACCAAGTCGATGACCGGTCACTTGCTGGGCGGCGCAGGCGGTATCGAATCACTGTTCTGTGTACTGGCGATCCATAATCAGGTTTCCCCGCCGACCATCAATATCTTCGAGCAGGATCCGGAATGTGATCTGGATTACTGTGCCAATACCGCGCGCGATATGAAGATCGATGTGGCGGTGAACAACAACTTCGGCTTTGGCGGGACTAACGGCACCTTGGTGTTCCGTAAGGTCTGACCCTCAGACCGTGATGCTGGTCAACGGCAAACCGGCTGACACCATTGCAGTAGCAGATCGTGGGCTTTCCTATGGCGACGGCGTGTTCCGAACACTCCGTATCCAGCAGGGAAGCCCATTTTGCTGGCCGCGACATTTCGAGAAGTTGCATCATGACTGTCGGGCTTTGCAGATCCCGTGTCCCGGTGAAGATATCCTTTTGCAGGAAATAGCGCAGTTGTCAGGATCAGGGAGCGGAGTCGCCAAGATCATGGTGACGCGTGGTATCGGGGAGCGCGGTTATGCGCCTTCGTTACGTTCCACTCCCACGCGTGTAGTCGGTTTCCATCCTGCCCCGGTGTATGACGCTGCCTTCTATGCGCATGGCATCACGCCCCATCTGTGCGACCTGAAGCTTTCTCGCCAGCCACGATTGGCAGGTATCAAGCATCTGAACCGCCTGGAGAACGTCCTTGCGGCAGCCGAATGTCAGGCCGCCGGCGCAGCCGAGGGACTATTGGAGGACGAGGAAGGCTTTATCATCTCCGGTACCCGATCCAACTTGTTCGCGGTGATCGGCGGAAGATTGTCGACCCCGGATCTGTCTGCAAGTGGCGTGGCAGGCGTGCAAAGGGATCGCGTGATTGCTTGGGCTGAGCAGCATGGCGTGCGATGCGCAATCGCTCGATTGAGATTGGGCGATCTGCTGCAGGCCGACGAGTTATTCCTGGTGAATAGCGTATTTGGCCTGTGGCCGGTCGCCCGTATACAAGAAAAAGACTTTGATCAGCGCCAGATGTCGCTGGCTATCCAAACTTGGTTGAATGATGCGAAGAACTAAACCGAACGCCTTTGGCAAACTGCTCACAGCCCTGATCTTGGTCATGGCATTCATAAGCTATCACCTGTTTTCGGACTTGCCCTTGGGGCAGCTGCCGATCGAGTTCGAGGTTGCTCAAGGCAGCAGCCTGAAACACACGACTGCAAAATTGAAGCAGGCTGGCGTGCTCGAGACCGAATGGTCGTTTGTCGCGCTCGCTCGCTTGACCGGCAAAGCTACAAAGATCAGATTCGGTAACTATCTGCTGGATAAGCCCATCTCCCGATACGGGTTGTTGGATATGATCAGCGAAGGGAAGACCGACCAGAGCCAGATCCAGATCCGCATCATCGAGGGCACGACCTTCAAGGAATTGCGCAAGTTGATGGATGCGCATCCCAAGTTGCGGCATGACAGCGCTTCATTGTCGGAAGCCGAGTTGCTGCAACGTATCGGCGCTTCCGAGCAAGCTGCCGAGGGACTCTTCTTCCCTGATACCTATTATTTTTCAACCGGCAGTAGTGATCTGGCCGTGTACAAGCGTGCCTATCACACCCTGCGCAGCCATCTGGAAGCAGCATGGCTGCAGCATGACCCGCAGAGTCCGCTTATTTCCCCCTACGAGGCGCTGATCCTCGCTTCCATCGTTGAGAAGGAGACTGGCAAGGCCAGCGACCGCCCTATGATCGCCACCGTATTCCTTAATCGCTTAAAGCGGGGGATGCGTTTGCAGACCGACCCGACGGTGATCTACGGCATGGGAGAGTCCTTCGATGGCAATCTGCGCAGACGTGATCTGACAGCGGATACGCCTTACAACACCTATACTCGCTACGGCTTGCCTCCCACGCCGATCGCATTGCCGGGTTTGGAGTCGATACGGGCTGTGATGCACGCACCGCAGAGCAAAGAACTGTACTTTGTGGCGAAAGGAGATGGCAGCTCCCATTTCTCCCGCAGCCTGATTGAACACAACCAGGCAGTCAGGCAATACCAATTGAGAAAATGAACAAAGCCAGATTCATCACATTCGAGGGCGTGGACGGGGCAGGGAAGAGCACCGGGCTGGAGTGGTTCGCCAATGCCCTGCGTGAGCGGGGTGTCGACCTGCTGGTGACGCGCGAACCGGGCGGTACGCCGCTGGGCGAGAAACTGCGTGAACTGGTGCTGCATGAATCCATGCATGCCGAGACCGAAGCCATGCTGATGTTCGCCTCCCGCCGCGAACACGTAGAGCAGGTGATCCGCCCCGCATTGCAGCGCGGCACTTGGGTCATCTCCGACCGCTTCAGTGATGCCAGCTTCGCCTATCAGGGCGGGGGCAGGGGAGTGCCAGTCGCCAAGCTGGAGCAGCTCGAGCAATGGACACACGGCGACCTGCAGCCTGACCTTACCTTGTTGTTCGATATTCCCATCGAAGTGGCTAGAGAGCGTTTGTCCAATAATGCGAGTCTGGATAAATTCGAGCGTGAACAAGGCGAGTTCTTTGACAAGGTACGTCAGGCATATCTGGCGCGAGTCGCCAAAACCCCCCATCGATACGCAGTGATACGCGCAGAAAAGTCGCTGAATGAAGTTCAGCAACAACTTGCAGACGTACTTGCAGTACTCTGATATGAAACAACTCTATCCGTGGCAGACTGAATCCTGGCAAGCGCTGCACAACTTGCGCAGCAGATTGCCGCACGCCGTGTTGCTGAAGGGCGCACAAGGGATAGGCAAGCTCGATCTGGCTTTGAATTTCGCCCAGTCTTTGCTGTGTGATGCCCCGACTGCGCAAGGAATGCCATGCGGAAGTTGCGACGCTTGCCGTTGGTTCGAGCAGGAAAGCCACCCGGATTTCCGTCTGGTGCAGCCGGATGCCTTGTCCAATTCCGATGAAGCAGAAGAAAAGTCGAGTAGCAAAAAGCCATCACGTGAGATTTCGGTCGACCAGATACGCGCTTTGTCCGGCTTCGCCAACTTTTCAGCACACCGGGGCGGTTTTCGCATCGTGGTCGTCAATCCCGCCGAAGCAATGAACAATAACGCGGCAAACTCCCTGCTCAAGACGCTGGAGGAGCCAACTGACAAGTTGTTGTTCCTGTTGGTCACACATAAACCGCAGCAACTCCTGCCTACCATCCTCAGTCGCTGTCTGGCATTCCCGGTCTCCACGCCTACCAAGGAAGCTGGTACGACATGGTTGTCGCAGCAGGGGGTAAAGAACCCGGCGCAAGCGTTGGCGCAAACTGGTTTCGCCCCGTTGCAGGCTCTGGATTGGGCAGAATCTGGCGAAGGTGCCGAAGAGCGCGCTACCTTGCTGGAAGCCATCCGCCAGCCATCCAGGATGGACGCATTGGCACTGGCCGAGAAATTACAACGCGGAATCCCGGTGCATATCATCCATTGCCTGCAGCAATGGAGCCATGATCTGACTTCGGCAAAGCTGGCCGGATCTGTTCGATATTTCCCTGAGCAATCAAAGGAATTGGAGAAATTGGCGCAAAGTACCACAACCCAAGCCTTGTTGCGGTTCCAGAAGGAATTGCAGGAGGCGCGCCGGGCTGCCTACCATCCGCTCAATCCCAGACTCTTCCTTGAATCCCTGCTGATGTCCTATCGACAGCTATTTACTGCCTGACCATGTTCATAGATTCACACTGTCATTTGAATTTTCCGGGTTTGGTCGAACAGCTCGATGAGCTGTTAGTCAATATGAAAGACAATCAGGTCAGCCACGCGCTGTGTGTGTCGGTCGAGTTGAGCAGTTTCCCGGCTGTATTGGCGCTGGCGGAGGCGCATGACAATCTGTATGCCTCCGTAGGCGTTCATCCTGACTATGAGTTGGACGATGAGCCTACCCAGGCTCAACTCGTAGCATTGACTCAACATCCCAAAGTCATTGCGATCGGCGAGACCGGTCTGGACTATTACCGTCTGACTGGCGACCTGGAATGGCAGCGAGAGCGCTTCCGCACCCATATTCGCGCTTCCCGCGAAAGCGGCAGACCGCTCATCATCCACACCCGGTCGGCTGCGGACGATACCTTGCGCATCATGGCTGAGGAAAAGGCCGGCGAGGTCGGAGGGGTGATGCATTGTTTCACCGAGAGTCTGGATGTGGCCAAAGCCGCCATTGATCTAGGCTTCTATATTTCGTTCTCGGGCATTCTGACTTTCAATAAAGCGACCAGCATCAAAGAAGTCGCGCTGAACATCCCGCTGGATAAGATGCTCATCGAGACAGATTCACCATATCTTGCACCGACACCGCATCGGGGCAAAACCAACCAGCCGGCTTTCGTGAAGCATGTCGCCGAGGAAATTGCCAGACTGCGAAACATCACGGTGGACGAAGTCGGGGTGGCTACCAGCCAGAACTTCAACAGACTGTTTAAATTGGGATAACGGCTCAAGCCTGAGCATCCTGCCATTTTCCTCATTATTATTTATTGCGCATAATGTATATTATGTCAAATTGAAGATGCGCCGAGGTCAGGCAAAGAAAAAGCCAGCAAGGATCACCTGCTGGCTTTTTAAATTGGTGGGCGATACTGGGTTCGAACCAGTGACCCCTGCCGTGTGAAGGCAGTGCTCTACCGCTGAGCTAACCGCCCAATTTAGGGCGCGCATTTAATCACAGCCGCCCATACCGGTCAATTTGTTTCTCAGGCTAATCCAACACTGTAGAATGCGCGCCTTCATTTAAAGTCAGAATCAGGAAAGCAACATGACCGTCCGTACCCGTTTCGCTCCCAGTCCAACCGGCTATCTGCATATCGGCGGCGCGCGCACCGCGCTGTTCTCCTGGGCCTATGCACGCAAGCACGGCGGCACATTCATTCTGCGGATCGAGGATACCGACGTCGAGCGTTCCACACCGGAAGCGGTACAAGCCATTCTGGACGGTATGAACTGGCTGGGCCTGAACTACGACGAAGGCCCGTTCTATCAGATGCAGCGTATGCTGCGATATAAAGAAGTCATCCAGCAGATGCTGGCGACCGGTCATGCCTATTATTGCTACACCTCGCCCGCCGAACTGGACGTCATGCGCGAAGCGCAACGGGCCCGTGGTGAGAAACCGCGTTATGACGGTACTTGGCGTCCCGAGTCCGGTAAGACACTGCCGGCCATCCCGGCCGACATCAAGCCGGTGATCCGCTTCAAGAACCCAACCGAGGGCGTGGTGGCTTGGGACGATATGGTCAAAGGCCGCATCGAATTCAGCAACAGCGAACTGGACGACCTGATCATCGCCCGTTCCGACGGCACGCCCACCTATAACTTCTGTGTGGTGGTGGACGACTGGGATATGGGCATCACCCAGGTCATCCGTGGCGACGACCACGTCAACAACACCCCGCGCCAAATCAACATCCTCAAAGCTTTGGGCGCGAAAGTGCCGAACTACGCCCATCTGTCCATGATCCTGGGCGACGACGGCACCAAGCTGTCCAAGCGCCACGGCGCGGTCAGTGTGATGCAATACGACGAAGACGGATATCTGGTCGAAGCGGTCATCAATTACCTCGCTCGCCTCGGCTGGTCGCATGGCGATGAAGAAGTGTTCTCGGTCGAGCAGTTCTGCCAGTGGTTCGATCTGGACCACATCACGCCGTCGGCCGCCCAGTTCAACACCGAGAAACTGAAATGGCTGAACAACCACTATATGAAGCAGATGGACAACGACGAGCTGGCAGCCAAGGTGCGTCCGCGTCTGGAGTCGCGCGGTATCACTGTCAGCGATAGTCCCGCCCTCGCCTCTGTGGTCGGCTTATATAAGGAACGCGTTTCCACATTGAACGAGTTGGCTGACGCGGCCGAAGTGTTCTATATCGACCTGCATCCTGATGCAGCGCTGATGGAAGCACAGCTCAGTGCGGAAGCCCTGCCGGCCTTGCGTGACTTCGCCGCCAAGTTGGCAACCGCAACATGGGATGCGCCTTCGATCAGTGCTTTGATCAAGGAGGTCATCACGCAGCACGGATTGAAGATGCCCAAACTTGCCATGCCTTTGCGCGTGATGCTCACCGGTCAGACGCAAGCACCATCCGTTGATGCTTTGGTCGTATTGTTCCCGCGCGAGATGGTATTGCAGCGCATCGAGAAGAATCTCGCAAAATAACTGCCCCAGCGCTTTACAAGGTAAGGGTGCGTCAATATAATGCGCGCTCTTTTCGGGGACCACCTGGGGGGTATAGCTCAGCTGGGAGAGCGCTTGCATGGCATGCAAGAGGTCAGCGGTTCGATCCCGCTTACCTCCACCAAGAAAAGAAGCAGTACCGCAGTCCCCTTCGTCTAGAGGCCTAGGACACCGCCCTTTCACGGCGATAACACGAGTTCGAATCTCGTAGGGGACGCCAAATACAGTTGCACAGTGTTTGCACTGAGGCAGCAAAAAAATAGCCCTTCCGGGCTATTTTGTTTTAGAGCAAAGTCCCCTTCGTCTAGAGGCCTAGGACACCGCCCTTTCACGGCGATAACACGAGTTCGAATCTCGTAGGGGACGCCAATCCAGTTGCACCTCGCTTCGATCGAGCGATACACAAAAGCCCTGCGGGGCTTTTTTGCTTTGCGCTCCCCTACTTCCAGCTTACAAACGCATCCGCCTTGGCCGCGGCTTTCAACAGTTCGATGAGCGGCAGTGCGCGGTTTCTCAGGCTGACGTTAGGTTCGTCCGCATCCTTGTTCGAAGTCGACGCGGCGGAGGGCGTGGCACTCACTGCCGCCGTCAATCGTTCCAGCGCCGCAGGCACATCCTCAGCGCGGATCGCGCCGGGCACCGTAGCGCTGTGTCCCATCATCTTCAGCATGGCCAGACCGACGTCCCCGAACATGGTGATATCGGCATAAGCCTCGGTGGTAAAGGTCACAAGCATATAGACACTCCCTGATTGAATGAACGCTCAAGCACGAGGTTCATTGTGCGCTCATTCCCGCTTGCGTAGCGGATCGAGCAGCGAAGAAAGACCGTTGTGATCCAGCTCGTGCATCAGCGCCAGCAACTGCCCCAACTCCCCTTTCGGGAAACCGCTGCGCGCCATCCAGTTCAGATAGTTGCCCGGCAGGTCGGCGATCAACCGGCCCTGATACTTGCCGTAAGGCATGGTGCGTGTCACCAGCAGTTGTAGCGCTTCCGGCTTCACGCGTGATCCTAGCCCTTCAGTTTTGCGAACGCCGCCGCCATCGCCCCACCCACCGAGGCCGGTGCCGGTGCGCGCTGGGCACCGCCAGCGGCTCTGCCCTGCCCGCGCTCGTCGCGCTGTGGACGCGGCGCTTCCGGCTTGCTGCCCGCCTGCGGCGCGGCATCCGTCAAGCGCATGGTCAGCGCGATGCGCTTGCGCTTCACGTCTACCTCCAGCACTTTCACCTTCACCACCTGCCCCGCCTTCACAACGGTGTGCGGGTCTTTCACGAATTTGTCGGCAAGCGCGGAGATGTGCACCAGACCATCCTGATGCACGCCGATATCCACGAACGCGCCGAAAGCGGCCACGTTGGTCACCACGCCTTCGAGGATCATGCCGGGCTGCAGGTCTTTCAGTTCTTCCACGCCTTCCTTGAAGGTCGCGGTGGTGAATTCGGGGCGCGGGTCGCGGCCGGGTTTTTCCAGTTCCTTGAGGATGTCGCTGACGGTGGGGATGCCGAACTGTTCGTTCGCATACTTGGCCGCTGTGAGCGATTTCAACAGGCTGCTATTGCCGATCACGCCCTTGATGTCCTGCTTGATGTCTTCAAGGATCGCTTGCACCAGCGGATACGATTCCGGGTGAACAGCGGAAGCATCGAGCGGATCGTTGCCGCCCATGATGCGCAGGAAGCCTGCCGCCTGCTCGAAAGTCTTCTCGCCCAGGCGCGGCACGTCGCGCAGCTCGGCGCGCGAGGCGAAGCGACCCTTGGCATCGCGGTGATGCACGATGGCCTGCGCCACGCTGCTGCTCAAGCCGGAGACGCGCGCCAGCAAAGGTGCCGAAGCCGTGTTCACATCCACACCCACCGCGTTCACGCAGTCTTCCACCACCGCATCCAGCGAACGCGCCAACTGAAACTGGCTCACGTCGTGCTGGTATTGGCCCACGCCGATGGACTTGGGATCGATCTTCACCAGCTCGGCCAGCGGATCTTGCAGGCGGCGTGCGATGGACACCGCGCCGCGCAGGCTCACATCCAGCTCTGGCAACTCTTTGGAGGCGAATTCGGATGCGGAATACACCGAGGCGCCCGCTTCGGAAACGACGATGCTGCTCATCTTCAATTCCGGATGCAGCTTGATGAGGTGGCGCGCCAGTCGGTCGGTCTCGCGCGAGGCAGTGCCGTTGCCGATGGAGATGAGCGTCACGTTGTGTTTCTTGGCCAGATTGGCCAGCGCATGCAGCGACCCATCCCAATCATTCCTAGGCTGGTGCGGATAGATGGTGTCGGTCGCCACCACCTTGCCGGTCTCGTCCACCACCGCCACCTTCACGCCGGTGCGCAGGCCGGGGTCCAGCCCCATGGTCACTCGCGGCCCGGCTGGTGCGGCCAGCAGAAGGGCTTTGAGGTTGAGGGCGAACACGTTGATGGCCTCGGTGTCGGCTTTGCTGCGCAGCGCACCCATAAGCTCGGTCTCCAGATGCATGAACATCTTCACGCGCCAGGTCCAGCGCACGGTGTCCAGCAGCCAGCGGTCGGCGGGACGGTTCATGTCCTTGATGTTGAAACGCGCGGCGATGCGCATCTCGCACGGATTGTGCGGCGCGCCCCAGGTGGGTTTCTCTTCTTCCGTATCCAGCCGCAGCTCAACATTCAGCATCTCTTCGCGGCGACCGCGGAATACCGCCAGCGCGCGGTGCGAAGGGATGGTGTTGATGGATTCAGAATAATCGAAATAGTCGGCGTACTTCTCCGCCGCGTCGTTCTTACCCTCGATGACTTTGGACTGCACCACGCCGTGCTGCTGCACATATTCGCGCAACGATTGCAGCAGGTTCGCGTCCTCGGCGAAGCGCTCCATCAAGATCTGCCGCGCGCCATCCAGCGCCGCCTTGGTATCCGCCACACCGGGGTTGGCATCGCCCGCCTCGCTGGTGAAAGGCTCGCGCAGATACTTGGCCGCTTCTTCTTCAGGATTCAGCGTCGGATTCGTCAGCAAGTCGTTCGCCAACGGCTCCAGCCCCGCCTCCAGCGCGATCTGCGCCTTGGTTCTGCGCTTCGGTTTGTATGGAAGATACAGGTCTTCCAGATGCGTCTTGTCAGTGGCGAGCGACACCGCCTTCATCAGCTCCGGCGTCATCTTGCCCTGCTCGGTGATGGAGGCGATGATCGCCGCGCGCCGCTCTTCCAGCTCGCGCAGATAACGCAACCGCTCTTCCAGCAAACGCAGTTGAATATCGTCCAACCCACCCGTCGCCTCTTTGCGATAGCGCGAGATGAAAGGCACCGTTGCGCCCTCATCCAGCAAGGCAATGGCAGCAGCGATTTGAGCAGGTTTGGCCGCAATCTCGGTGGCGAGGCGTTGTTCTATTGATGGAAGCATGTATTGGTCTACTAATTAAATAGCCCTCTGAACTGCGAGGGCTAGGGGTGGAATTTTGCGAGGACGGATTATGCCAAGATGGGCGGAAGACTGAAAGAATTTCCACGAAGAAACTGGCCGAGGTCTTCCCTCGGAGTTGGTCTGTTCTTACAAAAACAACGCAACCGATACACCAAAACGTGCCGCCAACTCTTTTGCCTGGCGCGCATTGAATTCACGTCGCCCGGATAACAATTCAGACACGACACCTTGGCTACCCAACTCGGAAAGATCGACTTGGCGCAGACCATCGCGTTGCATCAAATAGCGCAGCGCCTCCGCTCCAGTTGCCGCTTTCGGCATTTTGTCCTTGGCTTCATATTCCGCGACCAGATCACCGAGATAGTCCACCAGTCTGGCAAGCGGATGTTTTTCATCAGCACCGCCTGCATCGATTGCCGCATCAAGGGCTTCAACCAATTGTGCGTATTCTTTGGCATTGCGCGCAGGTTGCAACAGAGGGGCAACATAGCCCCAATGTTCTATTGCAGTTTTAACTCGTGCGTTCATTTCCAGCCTCCTTGGTCATACTCTTTGTGCGTCAGTACTGCCCTGATGAATAATCGCCCCGTATTGAAGTGAATGGCAGCGATCAAACGCAGCTTGTTCCCTCCAATGTCGAATACGAATACATCACCCACCTTATCAGTACTGGGGAACAGTGCTCTCACTTCCGAGAAGTTTCGCCATTCAGCCTTTTTGCACAGGCGATACCACTGCTCAAGAGCCGATGCGCTTTGAGGATGCGCCTGCTGCGCAGTCACGATCCGGCGATGGGTAATGATGTGCATGGTGTGCAGTATATCTCAATAAGAGATATTGGCAAGTTGCCATTGGGATGTTGGAGCCTAGCTACAAAGCCTTTATTCCCCTATGCCGCATACATCACCAGGGAATCACCAGCCCGTCATTGCCGATGAATTTCCCCGTATCCGTTAGGGTGAGGCCAGCGATGACCTTGCGCATGTCGCTCACGCTTTGTTCGACGGAGATCATGGCGTTGGGGCCGCCCATGTCGGTCTTGACCCAGCCGGGGTTGAAGGCGACGGAGGTGATGCCTTTGTCTTTGAGGTCCACGGCCAGGCTTTTGACCACCATGTTGGCCGCCGCTTTGCTGCTGCGATACAGGTAGCTGCCGCCGCTGCTGTTGTCGTCGACGCTGCCCATCTGGCTGGTGATGGTGACGATGAGTTTGAGTTCGCTGCGCGCGATCTGTTCGATGAACGCTTCGACCATCTTGAGCGGGGCCATGGTGTTGATGTTGAATGCGGCCATCCATTCGGCATAGTCGGTGTGGCCAAAGCCGAGTTTGTCCGCGGCTGGATAGACGCCTGCATTGTTGATGAGCAGGTCTATCGTTTCATCGGCCAGCGTGCGCGCAAGTTGCTCGATCTGCGCATGGTCGGTGACGGTTAGGGCGTGGAGTTTGATGAGGTCGGGATAGCTAGCCGCCAGTGTGTTGAGCGCCTCCGCCTTGTCGGGATCGCGGCAACATGCCAGCACGCGCCAGCCAGCGGCTGCGTATTGTTTGCAGAATTCCAGCCCGATGCCGCGGTTGGCGCCGGTGATAAGCAGTGTGTTCATGGGCGGTCTTCAATGGTCGACAGAAACGGATGCGCAAAGCCTAGCAGCAAAGTACCCTCCTCGCCCAGTGGCCAGAATATATAGGCCGCTGTCACGGCTGCAACGTAGTGTCTGCGGTGCTAAGATGCTGCGCGCTGAAGGACGTTTATTCAGCGTGTGTGTAGCATCGGCATTCATCCTTGATAGGGTTCCCGTTGAACACTTTGACTACCAGCTTCCTGAAGCTGCTTCTTCTCTTATTGTTTTCTGTTCCGCCGCTGGCGAAGGCGGCGGATGTTTTGCGCGTGTCGAAACTGCCGGCGGGTTCGCTTGGCGTGTATGCGGCGCAGTTGGTCGAGGGCGATGCGGCGCTGGGGTTGGAAGAGGCGCTGGCGCAGTTGCAGGCGGGCGGCTTCGAGCCGGTGGCGATGCCGGTGCCGGATTTCGGTATCGGGTCCCACCCGGTGTGGTTGCATCTGGCGTTGGATAACGATACGGGCGCGGTGCAGCAGCGCATGTTGCAGGCGGGCGTGACCTGGCTGGACCGGCTGGATGTGTATGTGGGGCATGCGGATGGCAGCCGCCATGCGGTGCATAGCGGCGATGAGTTGCCCGATGCACCGGGGCTGACGCCGGGCATGGGTTATGTGTTGCCGTTGCAGTTGCCGCCGGGACGCAGCGATCTGCTGTTGCGGGTGGCGTCGGTCGATCCGATGGCGCTGCCAGTGGCTTTGCTGACACCAGCCGACTATGCGACGAGCCGGCTGCAGTTCGGCTATTTCTATGGTTTCTTCTTCGGTTTTCTGATCGCGCTGGGCGCGTATAACCTGCTGCTGTTCATCGGGACGCGCGAGCGCAGCTATTTTTATTATGCGTTGGCGTTGCTGAGTGTGCTGTTCTGCAACGTGGCTTACACCGGGCATGGCGCGGGCTGGCTGTGGCCGCAGTCCACCGATTTCCAGCGCTATGTGATCCTGGTTGCGATGGTGGTCTACAACGTGTTCGGACTGCTGTTCGCTTCGCGCTTCCTGATGCTGGCGCATTTTCTGCCGCGCACCCAGCGCGTGGTGTGCTGGAGCATGGGCATCGCCGCCGGCGGCATGCTGCTGGCGGTGGTGATGGGCAGCCAGTTGCTGGCCGGCTTGCTGGCTTTCGTGAGCATGAGCGCTTTCTCGGCGGGTATGTTCGCGCTGGGTGTGGTCAGCGTCTGGAGACAGCGGCCGTCGGCGCACTATTTCCTGTTCGCCACATTCTTTGGCATGCTGGGCGTGGGACTCACCGCGCTGGCGGTGTGGGGCAAGATCCCGTTCAGCATGCTCACCTTCCACGCGGCCGAGATCGGGCTGGTGATCGAGGCGACCTTGCTGGCGCTGGCCTTGGCACACTGGATGCGCCAGCACCGCGAGGCGCGTTATCTGGCAGAACAGGTGGCGCGCCAGGATGCGTTGACGCAATTGAACAATCGACGCGCGTTCCTGGAGGCGGCGCATCCGCTGCTCGACGCGGCGGCGCGACATGATCGGCCGCTGAGTCTGGTGATGATGGACATCGATCATTTCAAATCCATCAACGACCGCTACGGGCACAAAACCGGCGACGAGGCGTTGGTGGCGGTGGCCAATCTGCTTAAACGGATGTCGCGCAGCAGTGACGTGGTGGCGCGCTGGGGCGGCGAGGAGTTCATCCTGCTGCTACCGGAAAGCGATGCGCAGCAGGCTGCCAACCATGCGGAGCGCTTGCGGCGCGCGGTGAGCGAAATGCGCATTCAGGCGGGGGATAACGTGTTGACGATGACTTCCAGCTTCGGCATCGCGACCCGCACGCCGGAGATGTCGCTGGATGCCCTGATCGATGCTGCGGACGTGCTGCTCTATGAAGCCAAACGGCGCGGGCGCAACCAGGTCTGCAGCGTACCTTTACTCTGATGCCCGTTCCGCTGCGTACGGCAGGTGATCGCGGTGCGCAATGGCTATTCGTATATTCGAAAAAAATATTGCCCTGCGTGGAACTTTATTAGAGATTGCTTATCTATGACGTCAGTAACGAGAGTTACCTCACGTTTCTCCTCCCTGAGCGTGACGTCTTAACTTTCCCCTTGTTAAGACACTTGCCCCCGCCCTGAAAAGGACGGGGGCATTTTTTTGCATGGTCTTGCAGGGTAGAACCGAGCTCGCAGCACCAATCTTTCCGCCACAGTCGCCCTACTTCTGTGCCTTTACGATACTCATCGCTGTTGCCACCATCGAGCCCATCTCGGCCAGGTTGCCTGGCAGGATGAGGGTGTTGCCTTCCTTGGCGACGTTGCCGAAGGCTTCGACGTATTTCTCCGCGACCTTGAGGTTGACGGCGTCCATGCCGCCGGGTGACTGGATGGCTAGTGCGACTTTTTGGATGGCCTCGGCATTGGCGGTGGCAACGGCGAGGATGGCGGCGGCTTCGCCTTGCGCGGTGTTGATGGCGGCTTGTTTCTCACCTTCCGAGCGCTGGATGAAGGCTTCGCGTTCACCGGTGGCGATGTTGATCTGTTCCTGCTTGCGGCCTTCCGATGCGGCGATGAGGGCGCGCTTCTCGCGCTCGGCGGTGATCTGCGCCTGCATGGCGTGCAGGATCTCTTTGGGCGGCGTCAGGTCTTTGATCTCATAGCGCAGCACTTTGACACCCCAGCTGGTCGCCGCTTCGTCCAATGCGGCCACCACGGCGCGGTTGATGTCGTCGCGCTCTTCGAAGGTCTTGTCCAATTCCATCTTGCCGATGACCGAACGCAAGGTGGTCTGGGCGAGTTGGGTGATGGCCATGATGTAGTTACTGGTGCCATAGGAGGCCAAGCGGGGATCGGTCACCTGGAAATACAGGATGCCGTCCACCTGCAGCTGGGTGTTGTCTTTGGTGATGCAGACCTGACTGGGCACGTCGAGCGGGACTTCCTTGAGCATGTGCTTGTAGGCGACCCGGTCGATGAACGGGATGACGATGTTCAGGCCCGGTGCCAGCGCTGAGTGGAATTTTCCGAGACGCTCGACCACCCAGGAATTCTGCTGGGGTACGACTTTGAGCGCCTTGATGACAAAGATGATGGCTGCGGCCAGTATGAACAGAGCGATTTCCATGTTGCCTCCTTATTGTTGCTTGTTGTGCGTCAGTACCAGACCGGAGCCGTGCACCGCTTTGATGTAGAGCGTGCCTTCGCGCGGGGTATCGGCGGATTCGGTCTCGGCATCCCATTCTGCCCCACGATAGAACACGCGGGCGGAGCCATCGTCGTTCCATTTGATGACTTTTACGGGCAGGCCGATGTCCAAGCCAACTTCGGGGGCTTTGCTGGCCTGGCTGCTTTTCCAGCGCCGCAACATGACGATGCCTGCGACACCTGTCACCGCGCTGCACACGAATTGCCACACCATGGCTGCCCCCAGCACTGCGGCGGCGCCACCCACGGCCAGCGCAACAGCCAATACCAGCAGGTAGAAAGTGCCGGTGGCGATCTCAAGGCCGACCAGCACCAGCGCCAGCAAGAACCAGTAAACGTAGATTTCCATGTTTCCCTTCCCTTTTATGTTGCACGCCGCAATCAAACAGCAAAGTCACATCCAAACCATTATGCCGAACTTCCCTTACTTGCCCTGCACCACCTGCACATGCGCGCTGCCCAGCCGCATGAACAGGCGGATCTTGCGCTGCATGGGCCACCAGTCGTAAAGGAATATCTGCATCGGCCGCCACATGGCGACCCAGCCGACGATGGTGAGGCTTTCGCGGGCGATGCGGTAACCAGCCCCCTCCCCCAGACCGCCGATGAAATCCGCCGCGATCAGACACAGTGAAACGAAGGTGATGCCGATGAACAAACTCATGCGGCCTTGGCTCAATACTTGGCGCAGTCTACGGCGGGTGAGCTCGGCTTTGTAGATGAAGTGGTTGTGGATGGCGCTGGTCAGCATCGAGGTCGGGTCGCCTTCTGCGGGCCATTGCTCCAGATGGATGGTGAGATGGAAGCGGCTGTTGACCGGATGGGTCGAGGCCCAGGATTCGATGAATTCGTTGGCGCGCGGATCGAGGTCCTTGTTCAGGAACGGCGTCGGGTCCATGGAATTGAACAGCTGCGCGGTGTCTTTCACGCGCAGTGCCAGACGATGGATGGGGTCTTTGCTGTCAGTTTGAGTCATGGGCACATCTTTATTATGGGTGTCGTGGCGTGCGTTCGCGCTTTGCCCTTGCTTCAGTCGTAATGGATCAGCCCATGCCCAAGCTCGGGTGTCTTGCCGGAGATAAGGTCGGTGAGAAACTTCCAGATGGCGTCGCCGGAGGGGGGGCAGCCGGGAATGAAGTAATCGACTTTCACCACTTCATGCAGCGGATGCACCTTGTCCAGCGGCAGCGGCAGTTCGGGGTCGTTGGGGATGTGGCCATGCACCAGCCCCGGTTCGGTGAGGTAGACCTCGGTGAGGCAGGCGCTGAGGTCGAGGTGGTTGCGCTGGGCGGGCAAGCCGCCATTGATGGCACAGGCGCCGATGGCGATGAGCACCTTGCAGTTCTTGCGGAACTCGCGCAGCACATGCACGTTCTCCGCGTTGCAGATGCCGCCTTCGACGATGCCGATGTCGCACGGGCCGCAGTGCTTGATGTCGGTGATGGGCGAACGGTCGAACTCGACCAGTTCGAGCAGCGGGAACAGCCGCTCGTCGATGTCGAGGATGGACATGTGGCAACCGAAGCAGCCCGCCAGCGAGGTGGTCGCGATGCGCAGTTTCTTCTTGTCAGTCATGTTCCGCTCCCGACGGCGGACGCGGTGCGTCTGCCAGTGCCTGCGCGCTGATGGGGCTTGCATCGTAGCGGCGTTCGCCGATGGGCTGGCTGAAGCCGACGCGTTTGGGCAGGATCACGCCGACCGGGCAGACCTGCATGGCTTTGTCGCTGAGCGCGATGTCAGTGTCCTTGAGTTGGCCGGATTCCGCATTCACGATGAGGTGCTTGGTGTTGCCCCGCCCTGCCAGGGCGAACACGTTCTTGCCATCGACCTCGCTGGAGGCGCGCACGCACAGTTCGCACAGGATGCAGCGGTTGAAGTCGAGCAGGATGTCGGGATGCGAGGCATCCAGCGGCCGGTCTGGATACTGGTGGCGAAAACCGGCGGCGTGCACTTCCAGGTCGTAGCCCAGCGCCTGCAGCATGCAGTTGCCGCTCTTCTCGCAGGAGGGGCAGAAATGGTTGCCTTCGGCGAACAACATCTGCACCAGTGTGCGTCGCAGAGCGTTGAGTTCTTCGATCTCGCTTTCCACTTCCAGTCCGGCTTCGGCGGGCATGGTGCAGGACGCCATGGTGCGACCGTTGACCTTGACCGTGCACAGCTTGCAACTGCCGTGCGGCTTGAATTCCGGGTGGTAGCACAGGTGCGGGATGTAATGGTCGGCAGCCAGTGCCGCCTGCATCACGGTCTGGCCGGGTTCGAACGGGACGGCTACGCCGTCCAACTGGAAGGTGTCGGTCATTCGTTTTCCTTCAGGTGTGCCCCGGCATCGTCGCGTCCGGTCATCTGCCGTGCGCGGGCCAGTGCGCCGTCGAGGTCGAAGGCCGGTTCGAAATCCAGTGATTTCAGGCGTGACTCATAGGCCGGGCGGAAATGCTTGAGGGTGTGCAGTACCGGGTTGCAGGCGGTTCGCCCGAGGCCGCAGTGCGAGGTGGTCTGCAACACATGGTCCAGATTCTCGATCTCGGTCAGGTCGTGCTGGGTGCCGTGTCCGGCGGCGACTTTGTCCATGGTCTGTTTTAGCATCGAGGTGCCGACGCGGCACGGGGTGCAGAATCCGCAGCTCTCATGCGCGAAGAAATGCACGAAGTTGCGCGCCACCTCGAACATGTCGCGGCTGTCATCGAACACCATGAAGGCACCGGCGGTGGGCAGGTCTTCGAAGCCCAGTTTGCGCTCGAACTCGTGTTCGCCGATACAGATGCCGGACGGGCCGCTGATCTGTACGGCACGCGTGTTGACTGCACCGCAGTCGCTGAGGATCTGGCGCACGCTGACACCGAACGGATATTCATAGATGCCCGGGCTGGCGCAATCGCCCGAGACGGAGATGAGTTTGCTGCCGCTGGATTTTTCGGTGCCGATGGCGCGATAGGCTGCCGCGCCCATATGCATCGCCAGTACGGCTTGGCAGAAGGTCTCAACGTTGTCCACTGCGGTGGGTTGTTGCAGGTAACCGTTGGTGACGGGGAACGGTGGACGGTTGCGCGGTACGCCGCGTTTGCCTTCCAGTGATTCGATGAGGGCGGATTCCTCGCCGCAAATGTAGGCCCCGGCACCAAGATGGATCTCGATGTCGAAATCGAAGTCTTGCTCTCCCAAAATGCTTTCGCCCAGCAGCTCGCTGTCGCGCCGACGCTGCAGCACGGCATGCAGGTGGCCCAGCAGGTAGCGGTATTCGCCGCGCAGGTAGAGGAAGCCTTTCTTCGCGCCGACGGCGCGTGCGCACAAGGTCATGCCTTCGAACACCAGATCGGCCTGGGTGGTCAGCAGCACGCGGTCCTTGAAGGTGCCGGGCTCGCCTTCGTCGGCGTTGCACACCACGTAATGCGCGTCGCCTTGGGCATCGCGGCAGGCTGCCCATTTCATGCCGGTGGGGAAGCCCGCCCCGCCGCGTCCGCGCAGATTGGATTCCTTGATGGTATCGATGATGGTTGCGGGCGCGACCGCGCGCGAGGCTTGCAGCACTTGGCCATAGGCGAGCTTGTTATCCAGGATCAGCCCGCCACGGCGGATGTTGTTTTCTACCTTGAAATAGTCTTCCGGCCATTCTGAGACCGGTGTGCGGTTGCGGATCAATTGGCCGATCTCTTGTATGCGTTGCGAACCGAGCCGGGTGATGGCGTGCCCGTTGACCAGCATGGCCGGACCCTGGTCGCACATGCCGGTGCAGGAGGTGGTGTTGATGCTGAGCAGGCCGTCTTCGGAGACCTTGCCGGGTTGCACCCACAGTTGGCGGCACATCTGTTCCATCAGGTCCTGATTGCCCAGCATGCGGTCGGTGATGTTGTCGGAGAACAGCACGCGATATTCCCCGGCGGGCTTCAGGTGCAGGAATGAATAGAAGGAAGCGACGCTCTCGATGCGGGAACGCGGAATGTTCAGCGTGGCGGCGATATACGAGGCGGCATCGTCCGGGATGTAACCGGCACAGGCCTGCACTTCGATCAGTAACTGCAGCAGATTAGTCTTTTCGCCGCAATGTCTTGCAACGATCTCATGCAAATCCGCATGAAGATCGCACCGGGGTGATTCACCGTAGATCGGGTTGGCATCTGGTAGCATACGGGCCGCTTCTTCGTTGGTTGGATTGCAATCATCTGGCGAAGTCGTCAGGCACGATTATGAATCAATATCCACATCATTTCGCATCTTTGTTGCAGGCACTTTACGCGCTAGGCAGTCTCCGGGCATCTCAATGTTAAGCAAACTCAATCCCACCCAACGCGCGGCCGTCAAACATCTGGGTTCGCCCTTGCTGGTGCTGGCCGGAGCAGGCAGTGGCAAGACCGGCGTGATCACGCACAAGATCGCCTATCTGATCAACGAGTGCGGCTATCCGGCGCGCAATGTCGCGGCCATCACCTTCACAAACAAGGCGGCCAACGAGATGAAGGAGCGCGTGGGCAAGCTGTTGGGCGGGCGCGAGGCCAAGGGGCTGACCATCAGCACCTTCCATGCGCTGGGCATGCAGATCCTGCGCGAGGAAGCGACGCATATAGGCTACAAGAAACAGTTCTCCATCTTCGATACGGCCGACACCGGCAAGATCATCAGCGAGCTGCTGGGCAGCCCGGACAAGCAGGAGATCCGCACCGCGCAGAGCGTGATGTCGAACTGGAAGGCGGCCTTCCTCACCCCGGCGCAGGCGCAGAGTCTGGCCGAGAACGAGGAGCAGCAGCGCCTCGCCCTGCTCTACCAGCGCTATCAGGAGACGCTGCGCGCCTACCAGTCGGTGGATTTCGACGACCTGATCCGTCTGCCGGTGGAGTTGTTTCAGACAAATGCCGAGGTGGCCGAACGCTGGCAGCACCGTTTCCGCTATCTGCTGGTGGACGAATATCAGGACACCAACGATTGCCAGTACCAGATGATGAAGCTGCTGGCGGGTGACCGCGCGGCGCTTACCGCTGTAGGCGACGACGATCAGGCGATCTACGCCTGGCGTGGCGCGAGCACGGCCAACCTGAGCAATCTGCAGAAGGACTACCCCAGTCTGCAGGTGATCAAGCTGGAGCAGAACTATCGCTCCTCGCAGCGCATCCTGCACAGCGCCAACCAGCTGATCAAGAACAACACCAAGCTGTTCGAGAAGAAGCTGTGGAGCGAACACGGTCCCGGCGATCCGGTACGGGTTTTTGCGGCCAAGGACGAAGAGAACGAGGCGGAATCGGTGGTGCTGCGCCTGCTGGCGCACAAGTTCGAACACCGCACGCGCTTCGCCGATTACGCCATCCTTTATCGCAGCAACCATCTGTCGCGCGTGTTCGAACAACAGTTGCGCACGCACAAGGTGCCTTATACCGTCAGCGGCGGCACCTCGTTCTTTGATCATGCCGAGATCAAGGACCTGACCGCCTACCTGCGGCTGATCGCCAACCCGGATGACGACCCGGCATTCATCCGCGCCATCACCACGCCCAAGCGCGGCGTCGGCAACAGCACGCTGGAGAAGCTGGCGACACATGCGGGTACGCGCCACATCAGCCTGTTCGAGGCGGCGTTCGAGCCGGTCATGGCCGAAATGCTGCTGCCGCGCCAGCACGAAGACCTGATCACTTTCTGCAACTTCATCAACCGCATGCAGTCGCGCGCCGACAAGGAGCCGTGCAACGAAGTGATGAACGATCTGCTCGCCGCCATCGACTACGAGACCTGGCTGTTCGACAGCTTCGAGCCCAAGCAGGCCGAGAACAAATGGAAGAACGTGCAGGATTTCACGGGCTGGATGAACCGCAAGTCCGAGGCGGATGACAAGAGCATGATCGCCATGACGCAGTTGATCGCCCTGCTCAACCTGCTCGAATCGCAGGACAAGGAGCTGGACGCGGTGTCGCTCTCCACCTTGCATGCCTCCAAGGGGCTGGAGTACGGCCATGTGTACTTGGTGGGCGTCGAGGAAGGCATCCTGCCGCATGAACGCAGCGAGGAGCCGGAACAGATCGAGGAAGAGCGGCGGCTGATGTATGTCGGCATCACCCGCGCGCAACGCTCCTTGCAGATCAGTTATTGCACACGGCGCAAACGCGGCAAGGAATCGGCCGGTTGCGATCCCAGCCGCTTCATCGCAGAGTTGCCGCAGGAAGATATCGTGTTCGCCGGGGTGTCGCAGGTTGGCAGTGCGCCTGCGGTGAGCAAGTCTGAAGGCATGGACAAATTGGCAAAATTGAAAGCGATGTTGGGCACAGCCTGACACGGAACACTGTCAAATTCCGGTAAACTGCGTCTGTTCCAATATCAAACAGATCACTCCGGATATTTACCTATGAAGATCGCAATCGCCGGCACCGGCTACGTCGGACTCTCCAACGCCATCCTGTTGGCCCAGCATAACGAAGTCGTCGCGCTCGACATCCTGCCCGAGAAGGTGGCGATGCTGAACCGCAAGCAGTCGCCCATCGAAGACGTCGAGATCGAAGACTACCTGCAGCACAAGACCCTGAACTTCCGCGCCACGCTGGACAAGGCCGATGCCTATACCGGCGCGGACTACGTCATCATCGCCACACCGACCGATTACGATCCCGAGACCAACTACTTCAATACCCGCTCCATCGAGGCGGTGATCAAGGATGTGATGAGCATCAACCCCAAGGCGGTGATGATCATCAAATCCACTATCCCGGTGGGTTACACGGCCAAGGCACGCGAACAGTTCCACTGCGACAACCTGATCTTCTCGCCCGAGTTCCTGCGTGAAGGCCGCGCTTTGCATGACAACCTGCATCCCTCGCGCATCGTCATCGGCGAACGTTCCCAGCGTGCCGAGACCTTTGCCAACCTGCTTAAACAGGGTGCGGTGAAGCAGGACATCGCCACACTGTTCACCGACTCCACAGAAGCCGAAGCAATCAAGCTGTTCGCCAACACCTATCTGGCCATGCGCGTTGCCTACTTCAACGAGCTGGACACCTATGCCGCCACGCACGGGTTGGATACGCTGCAGATCATTCAGGGCGTCAGTCTCGATCCGCGCATCGGCGACCATTACAACAACCCCTCCTTCGGTTACGGCGGCTATTGTCTGCCCAAGGACACCAAGCAACTGCTGGCAAACTACAGCGATGTGCCGCAGAACCTGATTCACGCCATCGTCGAGTCCAACACCACGCGCAAGGACTTCGTCGCCTTCGACATCCTCAAGCGCAATCCCAAGGTGGTTGGTATCCACAGGCTGGTGATGAAGAGCGGCTCGGACAATTTCCGATCGAGCAGCATCCAGGGCATCATGAAGCGCATCAAGGCCAAGGGTGTCGAAGTCATTGTGTACGAGCCCGCGCTGAAGGAAGACAGCTTCTTCCATTCGCGCGTGGTGAACGACCTGGCGCAGTTCAAGCGCGAGGCGGATGTGATCGTGGCAAATCGGATCACCGACGATATCCGCGACGTGGCGGACAAGGTGTATAGCCGCGATCTGTTTGGTAAGGATTGATATCCTGATTTGGAACAAGGTTATTACTGTTTTGAAAGCTGGTAGCATGCGTTCAGGCGGAAATAAAAACGAGAACGTCAAGTGAACCCACTATCCATCCGCTCCAGCGGCATTCTGCTGCACCCTACTTCTCTCCCCGGCCATCACGGCTGCGGAGACTTCGGCCAAGAAGCTTATCGCTTCGTCGATTGGCTGGTCCTGACCGGTCAATCGCTCTGGCAGATGCTGCCTTTGGGAGAAGTCGGCCCGGGCAATTCCCCTTACATGAGCAGTTCTGCCTTTGCCGGCAATCTCATGCTGATCGATCTGCATGCGCTGGCAGAACAAAAATGGCTGACTCCGGACGAACTGATCGCCCCGCTCACCTTCTCGGATAGCCGCGTCGACTATCCGGCTGTCATCGCCTTCAAGACAGGTATGCTGAGATTGGCTGCTGGTCGGTTCTTCTCCCAGCCGGGCAAGCGCATGGGGGATGCCTATGCAGCGTTCTGCGAACGGGAAAAGCACTGGCTGGATGATTTTGCGCTGTTCAAGGCGCTGTGGGCACATGAGTCATGGCACGACTGGTGCGAATGGCCGGAAGAGCTGGTCAAGCGCGATGCCAAAGCACTCGGCAAAGCGGCCAAGCAGCATGCCGATGAGATCGAATTCTGGAAGTTCTGCCAATGGTGTTTCGCCTCGCAATGGGAAGCGCTCAGAAAATATGCCAATGAGCGCGGCGTTCATCTGGTGGGTGATGTGCCCATCTTCGTGGCCTACCAGAGCGCGGATGTGTGGGCGCACCAGGAACTGTTCGAACTGGATGAGCACGGCCGATGCACGGTCGTAGCGGGTGTGCCACCCGATTACTTCAGTGCGACCGGTCAATTGTGGGGCAACCCGCTTTATCGCTGGTCTAGCCACCAAGAGTCGGGATACGACTGGTGGATCGCTCGCTTGCGCCATGCCTTCAATCAGTTCGATCTGGTGCGCGTCGACCATTTCCGCGGCTTCGCCGATTACTGGGCGATTCCTGCCGGTGCACCGAATGCCATTGACGGCCAGTGGATGCCGGGGCCGGGTGAGGCTTTGTTCGAGGCGCTACTGGGTGCGTTCAAGGAACTCCCCATCATCGCCGAGGATCTGGGCCTGATCACTGCCGAGGTGATCGCCCTGCGTGACAAGTTCAACCTGCCGGGCATGCGCATCCTGCAGTTCGCATTCGGCGAAGATGAGCGCAACTATTTTCTGCCGCATCACTACACGGCCAATGCGGTCGCCTATACCGGTACGCACGACAACGATACCAGTATCGGCTGGTGGCATGCGGCATCGGATCACGAGCGGAGTTTCGCGCAAAGCTATCTGCGCACGGACGGACAGGAGATCAACTGGGTGATGATGAGTGCGCTTTCCGCATCGGTCGCCAATACCGTGATCTTCCCGTTGCAGGATGTATTGGGGCTGGACAGTTCGCATCGCATGAACATGCCGGGAACCGGAAGCGGGAATTGGGAGTGGCGCATCACCCCTGAACTCGTCGCATCATGCGACAGTGCCAAGCTGGCTGTGCTGGCGAACAGGGACAAGCGGAACCCGCACCTGGTGTGAGATAGGCAAGTGAAAAACAAAAAAGGTTGAATCGCGAGATTCAACCTTTTTTAATTCCTGCAAGTACGGTCCTGATGGATACATCAGGACCGCATTGTCTTTTGGAGAGATTACTTCTTGGTGCCGTTCACAGCTGCCTTCAGCGTAGCGCCTGCCTTGAATGCAGGAGCCTTGGAAGCTTTGATCTTCAGCTCTGCGCCGGTAGCTGGATTGCGGCCAGTACGTGCTGCGCGCTTGCGAACTTCGAACGTGCCGAAGCCAACCAATGCAACGTTGTCGCCCTTCTTCAGGGTGCTGGTGATGATTTCGATCAGTGCTGCGATGTTGCGATCTGCGTCAGCCTTGCTGCTACCTGTCTTTGCGGAAAGTGCATCAATCAGTTCTTTACGGTTCATACGTTTCTCCTTTGGTTATCGGGTGGAATCAACTCCGAGGCGGATTGTTCTAGATATTGTGAGCTTTTGCAACAGGAAAAAATATATATGCCTGAAAATTGTCCGATTGCTGATAATCCCCGCCACGCTTGGGCAAAATGGGGTATGCAAGGAAAAATATTCAAGTATCGGATTCTGAAACTACTTTTTATTTGGTGCCCGGAGCCGGAATCGAACCGGCACAGAGGTTTCCCTCCGAGGGATTTTAAGTCCCTTGTGTCTACCAGTTTCACCATCCGGGCTGGCGACTCGATAAATCAACGGGGATCTATGCGATGCGATGGGGCGCGCATTATACATACGCGAAAATTAATACGTGAAAGTGTGAATTTTTTTCGCATCTGTGTTGACACAAAAAACTTTCGCCATATAATGCGCACCTTCTCTTCTGCGGGAATAGCTCAGTTGGTAGAGCGATACCTTGCCAAGGTATAGGTCGCGAGTTCGAGTCTCGTTTCCCGCTCCAAATTTCCGGGAAAGCAATAAAATGCTTTCCCGTGTTTTTAAGTAGTGCTTCTGGCCACACGGCGCGATAGCAAAGCGGTTATGCACCGGATTGCAAATCCGTAGAGCCCAGTTCGACTCTGGGTCGCGCCTCCACTCCCCCCTTGCCTGAATCAGCCTGTTACCTCAGCATCAGAGCCACTGGCCATCAGATTCATGAGCATGGCGGCGGTCTGTTCGAGCAATGCCACATCGAGTACGCCGATACATTCCTCGGCAACCTCGATACCCGCCACCACACTTGGGCGTTCATCCTCTTTTATCTCCCATACGTCAGTGCTATCGCCACGTGCTCGCACGATGGACAGTGTTTCGACCGCTTTATCCAAGGTTTCGATGGCATCAGGGATCTGGGTGTTCTTTTGCACCAGAGCAGTACGCACGACAGAGATCGCGGCAGCCAACCGTCCGAATGCTGTCACGCTGAAGCGGCCTTCGCATGCAGCCTGATAAGGCAGGTGCATGTCCATCGCATACAGGTCCTTTAAACCTTTGGTGACCGGTACGCGCAGGTTCGTGTGTTTCTTGCTCATCGTTGTGTGACCTTTCTGATCTTCAAAATTTTCTCCTCTTGCCGTGCATTTACCAGCACTTTGTCTGCGCTACGAATCCGGCCCAGTTCTTGTTGAACAGGGTGATGTGTTCGGCATAATCGTGTTCCATCCAGCCCCGCACCAGCGCGAGTGTATCGTGCCGTGCGGCATTGTCCAATTCATCGAGCAGACGATGCGCGACAGCGATGTCATTCATGGTGCCCAGAATGTCTTGCAAGACGGCCAATTTATCCAGATAGGTCTTGTATCTGTTCTGCGGCAGGAGACTGCCGAACATCTCCAGGCTGTAGCGCAGTTTCTTGCAGGCGATACGCAGGGCATGGAACTGCGCAGGATCCTTGATGGATAGCGCATCCCCTGCCGCCAAAACTTGTTTGTAGCGTTTATCGAGTATCTTGCGGACGAATCTTTCCAGGGAAGGTTGTGGATTGTCGGCCCTGTCTGTATGCATCCATGCGCCGAAACGCAACAGCAGGCGCTGAAAATCCTGCGAAGCAAGACTGCTTTCCATACCTGCATGCTGATTGTTGCGCAGCAGCTCGCAGGCGCTCAGTAAAGCGCGCAGGCCTTCATGCTCGGGCAAGCGGGCGCAGATGGGCGCCAGGGTCTGCGTGACAAACACATCCCAGTCGCGGGCGCGGCCCAGTTCGATGCAAAGCCCGGATATCTGGCTATACAAGGCATCCAGCTCAGGGTCGGGATGGACGCGCTTGGTCACGGATAGCACCACGCGCAATCGGCGCAGACCGACACGCACTTGATGCAGATATTCCTCGTCCAGCTTCAGCAATGCGCCCGCCACGTTCGACTGTATATGAGATAGGCAGGATGCGACCAGGGCTTGCAGTGCGCTGCTGGTATCCTGGGACGGTTGCAACGCGGCGAACCTACCCTTGCTTACCTCTGGCCTGGATGCGGAGAACAAGCGGTAACCATATTCGGCCTTGCTGGTGTGTTCGGCTTCCAGCGGCACGATCTCGAGCAGCAGGAGCGCCAGCCTGAAGAGCTTCTGCGGCGCACCGGATATGAGCTCCAGCTCCAGTTCCGAGATGGGGCACATGCTCTGCCCGGCGCGTATCTCGCCGCTGTCCATGCACAGTTCGATCTGCGCACCTTCAAAATCGAGAAGACGCACATTGCGCGTGAAATCGGTGACGAAGACAGGCTGCAGATGGTTGCGCACGCCGTGGGGCAGTTTGCCGCCGGCGAGTTTGAGCACATCCAGATCGAGTTGTTCTGCGGGGACAGGCATTTCCCATTCGTTGCGTTGGTGTAATCCGGCACTCGAACGCCCCCCGCCTTTCAGGGTCTGTAGCCATTGTTTGCCGACACGCCGCAGGCGCAAGGCCATGGCATTGCGATGCAACGCCAGATCTGCGGTGTCGTAATAGATGCTGTACAGCTTGAGTGTGCGAGCTCGCTCGATAGCGAGGCTGCGCAGCAGAGGATGGCGCTTCAGGCGTTGCAGCTTGTCGGGAGAGATGTGCAGCTTGAGTTCGGTTTCTACTGCCATGTCCCCTCCTCCCTACGCGGCGAGTCCCGCAGCATGGCCGGAGGCCCATGCCCACTGGAAGTTGTAGCCGCCGAGCTGGCCGGTGACGTCCACCACTTCGCCGATGAAAAATAGCCCCGCCACGTCGTTGCATTCCATGTTCTTGGAGGATAAGGCGCGGGTATCCACACCGCCACAGGTCACCTCGGCTTTGCCATAGCCCAAGGTGCCGGTCGGCGTGATCTGCCAGCCCTTGATCTTGTCCGCCAAGGCAGCGAGTTGTTTGGGGGAATGCTGATTGACCGGATCGTTATCGCTCCAATTCGTGGCGATGATCTCTGCCAGACGTTTGGGCAGATATTGCGTGAGGAAGTTGGCCAGCAGCATCTTGCTGGCGCGTTGTTCTATAAATATGGCGTGCAGATCGAGATCGGGCAGCAGATCTATGCAGAGCGGCTGCCCAGGTTCCCAGTAGGAAGAGATCTGCAGGATGGCCGGACCGCTCAGGCCGCGATGGGTGAACAACAGATTCTCACGGAAGCTCTGTTTGCCGAAACTGACGACCGCCTCCAGCGACACGCCCGACAGGTCCGCATAAGCGCTCCATTCTTCCGGATGGAAGTTGAGCGGCACCAGTCCCGGCTTGAGTTTGGTCATGGGGATGTTGAATTGCTCGGCCACTTTGTATCCAAAGGGTGTCGCGCCGATCTTGGGGATGGAAAGCCCGCCGGTGGCAACGACCAGCGAAGCAGCCCGATAGACGCCGCGCGAGGTTCGCACGCTGAATCCTTCCCCATGTGTGATCTGTTCGACTGCGCACGGCATGACCCTGCGTACCCCGGCCGCATCGCATTCGGATATGAGCATAGCGATGATGGCTTCCGAGCCGTCATCGCAAAACAACTGCCCCAGTGTCTTCTCGTGGAAAGCGATGCCGTGCTTCTCCAGTAGCGCAATGAAATGCTGCGGTGTGTAGCGGGCCAGCGCCGAGCGGCAGAAGTGAGGGTTGTGCGAAAGGTAGTTATCCGGCTTGACGTTCAGATTGGTGAAGTTGCAACGACCGCCGCCCGAGATGCGTATCTTCTCGGCCAGCTTGTTCCAGTGATCGATCAATACGACAGAGCGACCGCGCTGTGCGGCGGTCAGTGCGCACATCAATCCTGCCGCGCCGGCACCGATGATGAGGACATCCGTTTCGACAGGAGGCTTGGCGTTCATCCCGGCATTTCCAGTCGGCGCCAGATACAAGCGCCCTTGCTGGCCTTGTCGATATCGCCCAACTGCGCCTCATGTTGCGCCAGTTCTTCTTCACTGGCGATCAACACGCGCACCGAGGCTGAGATACGTTCGGCTTGCTGGTTGCCATGGGAGGTCTCGCTATTTTCAGCATCTTCTCCCAACAGACTTTCCTGGCCGCGCGTCATGCCCAGATAGACTTCTGCCAGCAGTTCGGTATCCAGCAAAGCGCCGTGCAGGGTACGGTGCGAGTTGTCGATCTGATAGCGATCGCACAGCGCATTCAGATTGTTCTTCTTGCCCGGATGCAACTCCTTGGCCACTTTCAGAGTGTCGAGCACCTGGTTGTCCAGTTTCGGCAGACCGGCCAGTGCCAGCTCGGCATTGAGGAAGCCCATATCGAACGGCGCGTTGTGGATGATCAGCTCTGCCCCGGCGATGAATTCCAGCAAGGCAGGCGCGATCTCGATGAACTTGGGCTCGTCCTGCAAACGATCCAGTGTCAGGCCGTGTACGGCGGCTGCACCTTCGTCGATCTCGCGTTCCGGATTGATATAGCGATGGAAGGTGCGACCCGATACCTTGCGGCCGTCCAGTTCGATGGCGGCGACTTCGATGATGCGATGGCCCTGCTTAGGGTCCAATCCCGTCGTTTCCGTGTCCAGTACAACTTGTCTCATGCCTGCCCCCTTAATGTTTCGATGCCGCGGTTGGCCAACGCGTCGGCGCGCTCGTTACCTTCATGGCCCGCATGGCCTTTGACCCATACCCACTCGATGTGGTGGCGGGTCACCGCATCATCCAGGCGACGCCACAAGTCGTCGTTCTTTACCGGCTGTTTGCTGGCGGTCTTCCAGCCGCGCTGTTTCCAGCCCGGCAGCCATTCGGTGATGCCTTGCAGCACGTATTTCGAATCGGTATGCAGGCGCACTTTGCAGGGGCGCGTCAAAGTCTCCAAAGCCGCGATGGCCGCCATCAGTTCCATGCGGTTATTGGTGGTGTGCGCTTCGCCGCCGCACAGCTCGCGCTCCTTTCCTTTGGCGCGCAACAACGCGCCCCATCCGCCGATGCCGGGATTGCCCTTGCAGGCCCCATCGCTGAAGACATCTACCACATCACTCATCTGTTCCACTCTTTTGTATACCTTTGTTCAGTTTGGGGGATGCGGGCATCAGTTTGCGCACCAAGCCCTCGTTCCATTTTGGTTTGATCAGGCGCATGCCCGGCACACGCTTGATCGCATGCAGAAAATAGATGCCGCCGCTGACCGCCCACCATCTGTCGCCTGCCTTTTCCATGAATGCGGAACGCTGCAGCCATTTCTGCTGGCGGAACGGGGGCGCATAGGCGCCGAAACGCCCGCCGACCACTTCGAACCCCAGCAGTGCAAGCCAGTCTTTCAGGCGCGTCAAACCGATGAAGCGTGCATCCCAAGGGTAGCCTTGCTTGCGTCCCAGTGCCCGATGCAGTCCCCATAGGCTATAGGGATTGAAGCCGCTGATAATGAGATTGCCTTCCGGCATCAGCACACGTTCCACCTCGCGGATGATCTGGTGCGGATTGTCCGAAAATTCCAGCACATGGGGCATCAGCACCAGATCAAGACTGGCACTGTCAAAAGGCAATTCGGTGCAGATCAGGCGCACATCGTTGCCGGGGTGATTGCCGGCGGTGAAACGCAGAGGCATGCGGCTGTTGCGCAGGAAGTCCTGGCCGGGTACGCCGATCTGCAGCGCATTGAAGCCGAAGATGTCACTCACCGTGCGGTCGAAATAGGCTTGCTCGCGTGTCAACACATAGCCGCCCTGCTCCGTGGCGAACCATTCACTCAGACTCTTCGCGATTACTTTAGAATTCGGCATCGAAGCTGCAGACCCATTATGTTGAAAATCTCGCCTATCCCCGCCCTGGAAGACAACTATATCTGGGCCATCCACGGCCAGTCGGACACGGTCGTCATCGTCGATCCCGGCGAGGCGGAGCCTGTTTTCGAGTTCCTGCAGACTAGCGGTTTGCGAATGAGCGCCATCCTCTGCACCCATCGTCACCGTGACCACACAGGCGGCATCGCGGAACTGCGCGGAGTATATAACGTGCCGGTGTACGGACGAAGCCATCCGAACAATCCGCACATCACGCATGCCCTGCTGGAAGGGGACCGACTGCAGCTGCGGGACATCCCCGCTGAATTCGAGATCTGGGAGTTGCCGGGACATCTGGTCGATCACATCGCTTTTGTCACGCCGGGCGCGGTGTTCAGCGGCGACATCCTGTTCGGTGCTGGTTGCGGGAAGAACTTCGAAGGCAGCCCGGAAGAGTTGTATCAGTCCTTGCAGCGCTTGGCCGGATTGCCGGACGAGACATTGGTCTATTGCGCGCACGAGTACACCGAGTACACGCTGGCCTTTGCCGTGCATAGCGAACCCGACAATACCGCTATCCGGCAACGCATGGCAGAGACACGGGCACTGCGCGCCGAAGGTCGTCCGACCGTGCCTTTCACCATCGCTTTGGAGAAGGCGACCAATCCCTTCCTGCGCGTCGACCGGCCGGAGCTGATAGCGAAGCTGGAAGCACACGGACTGGTCGACGACAGTCCGGCCAGCGTATTCGCGGCTTTACTGCGCTGGCACGATCAATTCCGTTTGCCTCGCAAGCCGTTCTAGTTTATTCTGCGCGCCCTTCCGGAGAGGTGGATGAGCGGTTTAAGTCGCACGCCTGGAAAGCGTGTGTGGGATAACATCCCACCGCGGGTTCGAATCCCGCCCTCTCCGCCAGACAAGTCAAGACACCCGCAAGGGTGTCTTTTCATTTGCGGGATGAGGTTTTCGCGGAGGCAACGCTAAACCTGAACAATCCCACCTTCTCCGCCAAATACATACCGTCACATGTGGACGGTTTTTTTTGTTTTCGCCTGCAACAAGACCGTATAGACTGATTCCCAGTCCATACCCTGAAAGCGCAGCGCCATCCCCATGTTTTTCATGCAGGAGATCGCAGGCAACATCTTTCGCCATCCACACGTTCTCAGAATCGTGTCGGCTCTGTTCGCCGCCGTCTTGTCGATAGGCAGCGCCCAGGCCGAATCCAGACAGATACGGATCGGTCTGTATGAGAATCCTCCCAAGATATTCACCATGGCGGATGGCAAGGCTGCCGGCATCATGGTCGAAGTGATCGAGGAGATCGCCAAGCAGGAAGATTGGCAGCCGATCTACGTCCCCTGCGAATGGCATGCCTGTCTGCAGGCCTTGCACGAAGGCAAACTCGATCTGATGCCGGATGTCGCCTTTACCGAGGGGCGCAGCGATGGATTGGATTTCCATGACACGCCGGTGCTGCATAGCTGGAGCCAGGTCTTTGCCAACGACACTACGCACATCACTTCCATCCTGGATCTGGAGGGGAAACGTATCGCCGTGCTGGATGGCGGCGTGCAGCAGGAATTGCTGGCGTCGATGATGCGCAACTTCGGTATCAAGGCAAATATCATTCCCACACGCAGTTATGAGGAAGCGTTCCAGTTGACGCAGTCCGGCAAGGCGGATGCCGTCATCACCAATCATCATTTCGGAGAATTCCACGCAGGCCGCTATGACCTGCGCGACACGGGGATCTATTTCAATCCCGCCCGCCTGTTCTATGTGACTGCGCAGGGGCGCAATGCTGACCTGCTACAGGCCATAGACCGGCACCTCAGCACCTGGAAGGCAGATCAGGACTCGGTCTATTACCGCACACTCAGGCACTGGGGGGCACCGGAGCCTACGCATATCATCCCAGCCTATATCAAGCAGGCGCTGGCTTTTATCCTTGCCTTGCTGTTAACGACCTCGCTCGTGGCCCTTGTGCTGCGCAGCCGGCTGAAGAAACGCACCCGCTTCCTGCGCGATACGAAGACACAGTTGCAGTCGACACTCGATGCCTTGCCCGATCTGTTGTTCGAGGTCGATGACGAGGGCCGTTATCTGGACTATCACTCACCGCGCACCGAGCTGCTGGCGATGCCCGCGGAATTCTTCATCGGAAAACGATTGAGTGAAGTATTTCCCCCGCAGACCGCGGAGATCTGCGCGCATGCGATTGCAGAAGCGCGGGAGAAAGGCTATTCGCACGGACTGCAGATCGAGCTCGATCTGTCCGACGGCAAACACTGGTTCGAGCTGTCCGTCTCGCGCAAGTCGGGGGCGCCTGGCCGCTCTCACAGTTACATCATCCTGTCGCGCGACATCACCGGTCGCAAGACGACCGAAGGCAAGCTGGTGCGTATGACCAATCTTTACAACGCGCTGAGCCAATGCAACCAGGCTATCGTGCGCAGCACGAAAGAGGCCGAGCTGTTCGACATCATTTGCCGCGATGTGGTGGAACTGGGCGGCATGGAGATGGCCTGGATCGGTTTGGTCGACGATACAGGTTCTGTGCTCAAGCCGGTTGCATCATTCGGCACGGGCACTGAATATCTGGACGGACTGGAGATCTCGACCAGCGCGAACGAACAGACCGGGCGCGGGCCGACCGGAACCTGTGTGCGCGAGCGACGTCCGTACTGGTGTCAGGATTTCCAGCATGATCCCGCCACTGCGCACTGGCACGAGCGCGGCGCCCTGTTCGGCTGGGGCAGCTCGGCATCCCTCCCCCTTTACCGTAAAGGGCAAGTGGTCGGAGCGCTGACGCTCTATGCCCACGCGAGTAATGCTTTCGATGAAGCCGCCAGCAACCTGTTGCTGGAGATGGCGATGGATGTCAGTTTTGCGCTTGATCGCTTTGCCGATGACGCGTTCCTGAGGCGGACCACACAGGAATTGCGCGACAAGGACGAGTTGTACCGAACCGCCTTCTTCACCAGCCCGGATGCCATCAACATCACGCGCCGTAGCGACGGGATGTATCTCGATGTGAACGATGGCTTTGAAAGTCTCACCGGCTGGCGCAGGGATGAGGTGGTCGGCAAGACTTCGCTGGAGATCAGTGTGTGGCATTCGCCGGAAGACCGGAGGCGCCTGGTCGAGCGGCTGGAACAGGATGGTTATTGCGAGAACCTTGAGGCTGAGTTCAGGATGAAGGACGGCAGCACCATCATCGGTCTCATGTCTGCCAAAGGTGTAGAGATCAAAGGTGAGCCCTGCGTCCTGTCTATCACCCGTGATATCTCGCATCTGCGCAAAACGGAGTCATCCCTGCTCAAACTGTCGCTGGCGGTCGAGCAAAGCCCGAACACCATCGTCATCACCGATCTGGACGCTCGCATCGAGTATGTCAACCAGGCCTTCACCACCGTCACCGGCTATACGCTGGATGAGGTCAGGGGAAAAAACCCGCGCCTCCTGCAGTCTGGCATGACATCCAGGGAGACCTACGACGACATGTGGGCTCGCCTCACCGCCGGTGAGGCCTGGCATGGAGAACTGACCAACAAACGCAAGGACGGCTCAATTTTTATTGAAGCAGCGACGCTGTCGCCAGTGCGCCAGGCGGATGGCCGCATCACCAATTATCTTGCGGTCAAGGAGGACATCACCAGCAGGAAGCAGGATGAAGCACGCATCCTGCAATTGTCCAATTTCGACTTTTTGACGGGCTTGCCCAACCGCAGCCAGCTGAACGAGCACCTCAGCTACGCAATCGGCTTCGCCCAGCGGAACCGCGAAAAACTCGCCGTGATGTTCCTCGATCTGGACAGGTTCAAGAACATCAACGATACGCTGGGGCACAGCATCGGCGACCGATATCTGGTCGAGATCGCCCGTCGGCTGAAACATACCGTGCGGGAGGAAGATACCGTTTCCCGTCTGGGCGGTGATGAGTTCATCCTGGTGTTCCCGGGGGCCGACGCAGATGCTGCGGCATTGCTCGCCAGCAAGTTGCTGGAAGCGGTCGGGCAGCCCTTCATCATCGAACAGCACGAGTTGACCGATACCGCTTCCATCGGCATCGCCCTCTATCCGGATGACGGCCTGTCTGCCGAAGAACTGCTGAAGAACGCCGACACCGCGATGAACCGCCTCAAACAGGGAAGTCGTAACGGCTACTGTTACTTCACCCACGAGATGCAGGTGCACTCTGTGCGCAACATGCAACTGCTCAATGCCTTGCGCCAGGCGCTGGCGCGCGATGAGTTGCATCTGCACTATCAGCCGCAGGTCTCTTTGCTTGATGGCCGTGTCATCGGTGTGGAAGCCTTGCTGCGCTGGAACCACCCTGAGCTGGGGCCGGTATCCCCTGCCGAGTTCATCCCGCTGGCAGAGGAAAGCGGCTTGATCATCCCCATCGGCGAATGGGTGTTGCGTACGGCAACCAGACAGATGAAAGTCTGGCTCGATTCCGGGCAGTCTTCAATGATAGTCGCCGTCAATCTGTCGGCTATCCAGTTCCGCCAGCCCGCACTACCGGAAATGGTCACGCGTATCCTTGATGAAACGGGACTCACCGCGGAGCATCTGGAACTGGAACTGACCGAAGCCGTTGCGATGGACGATCCGCAAGCCGCCGTGGAAATGATGGACAAGCTGCACGGGCTGGGCATACGCATGTCGATCGACGATTTCGGCACGGGCTACTCTTCTTTGAGCTATCTCAAGCGCTTCAAGGTGTACAAGCTCAAGATCGACCAGTCGTTCGTGCGCGACCTGACCGACGATCCGGAAGACAAAGCTATCGTCACCGCCATCATCAATCTTGCCAGCAGTCTGGGTATGCACACCATCGCCGAAGGGGTGGAGACGGCCGGCCAACTGGCTTATCTGCGCCTGCAAGGTTGTGATGAAGTGCAAGGCTACTATTTCAGCAAGCCGTTGCCGGTCGCCGAATTTGAAACCTATCTGCGTCAGCATTCCGCTTGATGCAGCTAATGAAAGAGAATGGAATGAGTCACAAACGCACCGCCTTCTTCGTATCGGACCGCACCGGTCTGACTGTGGAAAAACTCGGGCGCAGCCTGTTATCCCAATTTGAAGGGATAGAGTTCGCGCGCATCACCCTGCCCTTCGTCGATTCCGAAGAAAAGGCGCGCGAGGCGGTGCAACGTATCAATCAGACCGCACTGACCGACGGTCAACGACCCATCGTGTTCAGTACCCTGATCGTGCCGGAGATCCACGACATCATCGAAGAATGCGATGCACTCATCCTCGACCTGTTCGAGAGCTTCATCGTGCCGCTGGAAAACGAGCTGGGTATACCTTCTTCCCACGCCATCGGCCGCTCGCACCAGACAGGCGTGCATTACAACGAGCGCATGGATGCGGTGAACTATGCGCTGAACCACGATGACGGCGGCGTCACGCGCGACCTGGGGAAGGCGGACATCATCCTCGTCGGTGTATCGCGTTGCGGTAAGTCGCCGACTTCGCTCTATCTGGCCTTGCAGTTCGGTATCTCTGCCGCGAACTACCCATTGGTGCCGGAAGATTTCGAGAAGCACACGCTGCCGGAAGCGCTCAAGCCATTGACCGGCAAATTGTATGGCCTGACCATCCAGCCTGAGCGCCTCAGCCAGATCCGTGCCGAGCGCATGCCCAACAGTCGATATGCCTCATTGGAGAATTGCCGCAAGGAGATATTGCAGGCTGAAGATCTGATGCAGCAGGCAAGGATACCCATCCTAGATGTGACCACCATCTCGGTGGAAGAGATCGCCACCACCCTGCTGCATCTGACCGGACTGAAACGCTAGCGTCTCTGGCGTGCTGCCTCGAACAGGCAAACTGCCGTGGCAGCAGCAGCGTTCAACGACTCCACCTTACCCGGCATCGGGATGATGAATCGTTGCTGAGCTTTGGCTTGTAACTCCGTTGACAAACCCGCCCCTTCGTTGCCGATGGCAAAGGCGATCTTGCCGTTCAGGTCGCACTCGTATAGCGAAGTTTTCGCCTCCAGCGAAGACGCAAAAAGCATTCCATCAAAGCGCGAAGCAATATCAAGAAGATCGCTTGACTCGTTGATTGCAAGCACAAAGTGCCCACCCATCGCCGCCCGCAACACGCGCGGCGACCAAGCGTCGGCACAACCTTGCGACAGGTAGACCGCATCACATCCTGCAGCGGCCGCACTGCGCAAGATGGAGCCCAGATTACCCGGATCCTGAACATCCTCCAGCAGTAAGGCGAAGTTGTTCGATCGAGCAGGATCGGGTTGCGGGATGTCGATCAGCGCCAGCAGACCGTTCGGGGTCTTCAGTTCGGAGAGCTGCTTGAACAAGGTTTCATCGAGCAAGGTACAAGGGACATCCGGGCAATCGGCGCGCAGGCGACTGACCTCGGCATCTTCCAGTGCTTGGGGGCTGAGCAGGATGTGTGCGGGAAGTCGTCCGCTATCCAGCCATGCGCGCAGCAGATGCGGACCATCCAGCAGGGTCTGTGCCGCATCGCGGCGTTCACGGGACGAAGCAGCCAGTCTGAGCAGCGACTTGAAGTAAGCGTTGTCGCGCGAACTGATGCGCTTGCAATCGGACATCAGTCGCGCGAATCGCCGCTCTGGTCGATCAGGCTGCCCATCTCTTCCAGCGCGGGTAGTTCGCTTAGCGAACGCAGATTGAGGTCGTCCAGCAGTTGCTGGGTGGTGGCGTACAGCGCCGGTTTGCCCGGTGTGTCGCGGGTACCGATGGCCTCGATCCAGCTGCGACCTTCCAGCGTCTTCAATATCTGCGTGGAAACGGCCACGCCCCGGATATCCTCGATGTCGCCGCGCGTCACCGGCTGACGATAAGCGATGATGGCCAGTGTCTCCATCACGGCGCGTGAATAACGCGGGGGTCTTTGCGGATCCAGCCTGTCCAGGAATTCCTGCATCTCGGGACGTGCACGGAAACGCCAGCCGCTGGAGACGCGAGTCAGTTCGATGCCGCTGTCGTCATATTTCTCGCCCAGCTCCTGCATCAACACCTCAACCTGACGCGTCTCCAGTGCCACCCCGCTCAGACGTTTCAGTTCAGCCGGAGACAAAGGTTCCTGTGTGGTGAGCAAGGCGGCCTCGAAGATGCGCTTGAGTTGCGCCATATCCATATTCACTGCCGCCAGTTCGCCACCGACCTCTTCAGTCAGTACCGGGAAGGATGGAGATTCCACCAACGCTTCCTCGGTCAAGGCTTCTTCATTCTGTGGTGATGGCGCGACAGGTTCGGACATAGATGTTCCCCAATGACTCGGTTTGTGTGATCTCGATCAGTGTCTCTTTGGCCAGTTCGAGGATAGCGATGAAGGTGACGACCAGCGTCGGGATACCTTCATCCAGCTCGAACAAGTCTTCGAACTGTACGAAATCGGCATCGCGCAGACGGCGCAGCACCTTGGTCATCTGTTCGCGCACGGAAAGCTCCTCGCGCCTGACTTTGTGGCTGGCATTGACCCTGGCCCGGGTGAGCAAGGCCAACCATGCGGTGCGCAGGTCATCCACCGTCACATTGGGCAGACGTTCCACCACGGTGCGTTCGATCAATACTTGCACCAGCTCGAAGTCGCGACCGGCCTGCGGCATTTCGTTCAGCTTTTGCGCGGCCAGCTTCATCTGCTCATATTCGAGCAGTCGGCGCATCAGTTCGGCACGCGGGTCTTCGTCGCTCACTTCCTCGCCCTGCTTGGGCGGACGCGGCAACAGCATGCGCGATTTGATCTCGATCAGCACGGCCGCCATCAGCAGATATTCTGCTGCCAGCTCCATGCGGTGCTGTTGCATGGCCTCGATGTAGCCGATGTATTGCAGGGTGAGTTGCGCCATCGGAATATCGAGCGGGTCGAGATTGTGGCGACGGATCAGGTAGAGCAACAGATCGAGCGGCCCCTGGAAAGATTCCAGTGCGACCTCCAGTGCGTCCGGCGGGATGTACAGATCCGAGGGCATCTCGGTCATCGGCTGCCCGTGGACGAACGCCACGGGCTGCGTCATGGGGAGATCGCTCTGGGAAAGCAGTTCGCTCACTTGTATTCCAGTCCCATCACTTCGCGCACATCGCGCATGGTGTCGATCGCCAATTTGCGTGCTTTCTCACAGCCGTCGGCGATGATGTTGCGCACCAGCGACGGGTCGTCCAGATAGCGTTGGGCGCGTTCGCGCATCGGGCGCTGCTCGTTCAGTACGCCTTCGATCACCGGTTGCTTGCATTCGATACAGCCGATGCCGGCACTGCGGCAACCTTGCTGTACCCATTGCTTCACATTGTCGGTCGAATACACCTCGTGCAACTGCCACACTGGGCATTTGTCCGGATTGCCCGCATCGGTGCGACGTACACGTTGCGGGTCGGTCGGCATGGTCTTGATCTTCTTCGCCACCTCGGCCTCGTCCTCGCGCAGGCTGATGGTGTTGTTGTAGGACTTGGACATCTTCTGCCCGTCCAACCCCGGCATCTTGGAGGCAGCGGTCAGCATGGCCTGCGGCTCGGACAAGATCATCTTGCCGCCGCCTTCCAGATAACCGAACAGGCGCTCGCGGTCACCGTGCGACAGGTTCTGCTGTTCGTCCAGCAAGGCCTTGGCAGATTCCAGTGCCTCGTCGTCGCCCTGCTCCTGATAACGGGTGCGCAACTCGGCATAAAGTTTGCCTTTCTTGCCGCCCAGTTTCTTCACGGCAGCCTCGGCCTTTTCCTCGAAGCCCGCCTCGCGGCCATAGATGTGGTTGAAGCGGCGCGCGATCTCGCGGGTGAACTCGATGTGCGGCACCTGATCCTCGCCCACCGGTACGTGTGTGGCACGGTAGATCAGGATGTCGGCACTTTGCAGCAAGGGGTAACCGAGGAAACCATAGGTGGACAGGTCCTTGCCGGACAGCTTTTCCTGCTGGTCCTTATAGGTCGGCATGCGTTCCAGCCAGCCCAGTGGTGTGATCATGGACAGCAGCAGATGCAGTTCGGCATGCTCCGGCACGCGCGACTGGATGAACATCGTGGCATGGGCGGGGTCGACCCCGGCCGCCAGCCAGTCGATCACCATGTCCCACACGCTCTGTTCGATGATCTGCGGCGTGTCGTAATGCGTGGTCAGCGCATGCCAGTCGGCCGCGAAGAAATAGCACTCGTACTCGTGCTGCATCTGCACCCAGTTCTTCAGCACACCATGGTAGTGGCCCAGATGTAGATTACCTGTGGGACGCATCCCGGATAACACGCGATCAGCAAACATTATTTAGACTTCACATTCACAAGAAAAAGTTGATCAGATCGATCACCGCTATCACCGGCGGCGTCAATATCCAGCCCAGCACCGGCGTGATGGCCAGCCCGATGAGGATGAACAGGCCGTAAGGCTCGACACGCGAAAGCTGCCAAGCCTGACGGTGCGGCAGCAAACTGACTGCGACGCGTCCGCCGTCCAGCGGCGGCAGGGGCAGCATGTTCAGTACCATCAGGATGACGTTGATTTTAACCCCGATCTGGGCCATTTCCATCATCGGTTCGGAGAAGTAGCTGCCGGGAAAGCTCCAAGCCAGCTTGGCCACCAGTGCCCACAGGATCGCCATGAGCAGATTGCTGGCCGGGCCGGCAATAGCGACCCATAGCATGTCCTGCTTGGGACGGCGCAAGGCCGAGAAATTGACCGGTACCGGTTTGGCCCAGCCGAACAGGATGCCACCCAGTACCAATGTCAGCATCGGTAACAGGATCGTTCCGACCGGGTCGATATGGCGCAGTGGATTGAGCGAGATGCGCCCCTGCTGGTAGGCCGTCATATCGCCGAAGTGACGTGCCACATAGCCGTGGGCGGCCTCGTGCAGCGTGATCGCGAACAGAACAGGGATCGCCGCGACCGCAATTAGCTGGATCAGATGTTCCATCTATGCTTCGATCCCGAACGGTGCCACATTCCCGCGTCCGGCACGCATCAACTGCGGCGTAGCACCGGTCAGATCGATCACCGTGGTCGGCTCGATGCCTACCGTACCGCCCTCGATCACCAGTTCCACGAGATGCTCCAGTTGCTCGCGTATCTCGTCAATATCAGTGAGCGGGAAAGGCTCGTCCGGCAGGATCAGGGTGGAACTGAGCAACGGTTCACCCAGCTCTTCCAGCAAGGCCAGCGCCACCGGATGGTCCGGGATACGCACGCCGACCGTACTGCGCTTGGGATGCTGCAAACGGCGCGGCACTTCCTTGGTCGCTTGCAGGATGAAGGTGTAGGCACCGGGCGTATTGTTCTTGAGCAGGCGGAACTGCACGTTATCCACCCGCGCATAGTTGGCCAGTTCGGACAGATCACGGCAGACCAGCGTCATGTGATGCTGGTCATCCAGCTCACGGATCTGACGGATGCGGGTCACCGCGTCCTTGTCGCCCAGATGGCAGCCCAAGGCATAACCGGAATCGGTCGGATAGACGATCACCGCGCCGTCGCGCAGCATCTCGGCTGCCTGACGGATCAGGCGTGCATTGGGATTGTCGGGATGGATATTGAAGAACTGTGCCATCAGGCTGCTTTCAGTTGAGTGGTGTCTTGCCAGTGTTGCCACACCGGACGACAGATCTCCGGCAGATCGGGCAGACGCCCGAGATCTCGGTAACTTTCCTGAGGTCCGTGGAAATCCGAACCACAGGAAGACAGCAAATGGAATTCCTCGGCGTAGCGGGAGAACTCCGCGTATTGCGGCGGTGTGTGGCTGCCGGTCACCACTTCCAGTGCACCACCGCCCAATTCGACGAACACTTCCAGCAACTCGCGCATGGTCTGCTTGCCCATGCTGTTGCGCCCTACCATATAGCGTCCCGGATGGGCCAGCACGGCGATGCCACCGCTACCACGTATCCAGGAGATGGCCTCTCCCAGATCAGCCCATTGGTGCGGGACATAGCCGGGCTTGCCACTTGCCAGATAGCGGTTGAACACGCTCTTCACATCCTTGCAGCGGCCGGATTCGACCAGATAACGGGCGAAATGCGTGCGCCCGATCATGTTGGGATTGGAGGTGAATTTGTAGGCACCTTCCAGCACGCCACCGATGCCGACCTTAGCCAGTTCATCGGCCATCTTCTGCGCGCGCAGACCGCGCCCGCTGCGCACTTCGGCCAATCCTGCTACCAATGGCGGATAAGTCGGATCGATATTCAGGCCGACCAGATGCAAGGTGTGTTTACGCCAGGAGACGGATATCTCAACGCCGTTGATGAACGTCATGCCGACCTTTTCAGCCGCTGCCCGCGCCTTTTCCAGACCGGAGATCTCATCGTGATCGGTCAGCGCCAGCATGGTCACCCCGCGCTCAGCCGCACGCGCCACCAACTCCTCCGGTGTCAGCGTACCGTCGGAACAACTGGAATGGCAATGCAAGTCGATATCAAGCATCGCCGCCGCCCTTCTTCATAACCTTGCCCTCTTCGGCGCGCTTGCGGCGCACTTCCTTCGGGTCGGCGATCAATGGACGGTATATCTCGATGCGATCACGCTCGCGCATCACCACATCGGCTTTGCTCAGCTTACCGAAGATGCCGTATTTGGCTTTTTCCGGATCGATCTCGGGATGCTTGTCGAGGATGCCAGAAAGGCGCACAGCATCACCCAGCGTGGTACCGGCCGGCACCATGAATTTGAGCAGTGCCTGCTCTTGCGGCAAGGCATAGACCAGCTCGATATCGATATATTCGGTGTTCATGCTGTGGTGTAGATCTTTTCTGCACGGTGGATGAAAGCATCCACGAAACTGTCGGCGATGTAATGGAACACCGGCCCCACTAGCTTCTCCAGCAGCTTGCTGGAGAATTCGTAATGCAGACGGAATTCTATTTTACAGGCTTCCTCGTTCAAAGGGATGAAACGCCAACTCCCGTCCAATTTTTGGAACGGACCGTCCTTGAGTTGTATTTTGATAAGGAATGGCGGTTCACGCAGATTCTCGGTGGAAAAGTGCTGTTTGATGTGGTGGTAATCGATATGCAGCGTGGCATGCATGGTCGTGCCCTGCATGTCGTCCATGGTCGCACCACCGCACCAGGGTAGGAACTGGGGATATTCCTCCACCCGATCCACCAGATTGAACATCTGCTCCGCCGTGTGCGCCACCAGTACCGTCTTTTCCACCAACGCCATGCTTCAACTAGCCCGTCATCAAAGGCTGGTAGAATAGCGTAACCACAGGCAAAACACATCTTCCAATGAGTATCATCCAGAACAAAAAAGCCTTTCACGACTACTTCATCGAAGACAAGCATGAAGCGGGCATCATGCTCGAAGGTTGGGAAGTCAAAGCCATCCGCGCCGGACGCGTGCAACTGAAGGAGGCCTACGTGCTGGCCAAGGACGGCGCACTCTGGCTATTCGGCTCGCACATCAGCCCGCTACTGAACGCCTCCACCCACATCCATCCCGACCCCGTGCGCACCCGCAAGCTGCTGCTGCACAAACACGAGATCGACAAACTCATCGGCAAAGTGCAACGCGCCGGTTTCACCCTCATGCCCTTGGATATGCATTACAAGGGCGGACGTGTGAAGTTGGATATCGGGCTGGCGAAGGGTAAGAAAGAGCATGACAAACGCGCCACCGAGAAAGAAAAAGAATCCAAACGCGAAGCTGCTGTTGCGATGAAGAAAGAGCGGCGATAGATTGATTCGCAAGGTATTTCTCATATTGCTCTTGAGCATTACCCTCCCCGCTTGGGCGGGACAGAAAGGAACTGGGATGAACGACAGCACACAAACCGCCTACCTCGCCGGCGGCTGCTTCTGGGGTATGGAAGAGCTGGTGCGACAGATTCCCGGCGTGCTGGAGACCGAGGTCGGCTATACCGGCGGCGACGTACCGAATGCGAACTATGAAATCGTGAAGATGGGGCGTAGCGGCCACGCGGAATCGTTGAAGATCGTGTTCGATCCGGCCAAGCTCACCTATCGTCACCTGCTGTTCGAATTCTTCCGCATGCACAATCCGACCACGCGCAACCAGCAAGGCAACGACCGGGGCACACAGTATCGTTCGGCCATCTTCTACCTCAGCGACAAACAGAAAAATACCGCCGATGAAGTGATCCGCACCGTGGATGCTTCCGGTGAATGGGGCGCGAAAGTGGTGACGGAAGTCACAGCGTTCAAGGAATTCTGGCCTGCCGAGGCGTATCACCAGAAATATCTGGTGAAGAATCCGCGTGGCTACACCTGCCACGTCAACCGTGGTTATCGTCTCGGGGAATGAGCATGAAGCTGCGTTTTCTGGATGGCATCGCCCTCACCCTTTGGGTCGGTAGCTTGTGGACGGTGGGCTATCTGGCTGTGCCCATCCTGTTCCAGGCACAACCCGACAAGCAATTGGCGGGCATGCTGGCGGGAGAGATGTTCCGCATGCAGGGTTTCGTGGGCATCGCATGCGGTGTGTATCTGCTGCTGCGGGATGGTGTGAAGTTCGGCAAACTGGCCCTGCGCCAGCCCGCCTTCCTCGCCATCGCGCTGATGCTGCTCATCACGCTGGCTATCCAGTTCGGCATCCAGCCTTTGATGGCCGGACTCAAATCACAGGCGCTACCGCTGGAGGTGATGAAAAGCTCCTTGGCGGACAGCTTCGCCATGTGGCACGGCATCTCCAGCATCCTGTACCTGATCGAGAGTCTGCTGGGGCTTTCTTCCATCTATCTTTTCCTGCGCCGCGATCCGGGACACTAAGTCTGTTCCGGATCACAGGCGACATAACACTTAGCCGTTGCGGGCCATCTCGCTGAACTCGCGTACCATATCGGCCTTTCGATACACCTGCCCCGCATGTCCTCCATCGTCCTCACCACGCTCAACGCGCGCTACATCCATGCTTCGCTGGGCTTACGCTATCTCGCCGCCAACATGGGTGAGCTGGAGAGTGACACCGAGATCATGGAGTTCACCCTGCAGAACCGAGCTGAGGAGATCGTCGAGGCATTGCTTGCGGCCCAGCCGCGCATCATCGGTTTCGGCGTATACATCTGGAACGTGAGCGAGATCACGCGCGTGGTCGCCTTGCTGAAATGCGTGGCCCCGCAGATCACCGTGGTGCTGGGCGGGCCGGAGGTCAGTTACGAATGCGATGAGCAGGAGGTCGTGCGTCTGGCCGATCATGTAATTACAGGCTGGGGAGACATCAGCTTTGCCGAGCTGTGCCGCGAACTTCTGCAACAGCGCCCGCAGGCACAGAAGATCATTGCCGGCATTCAGCCGAAGCTTTCCGAGATCGAACTACCCTATGCGTATTACTCGGATAGCGACATCGCGCACCGCACGCTGTATGTGGAAGCCTCGCGCGGCTGTCCGTTCAAATGCGAATTCTGCCTCTCGTCGCTGGACAAGACGGCCTGGGCTTTCGATCTGGATCGCATCCTCGACGAGCTGGACAAGCTCTATAGCCGCGGCGCGCGCCAATTCAAATTCGTCGACCGCACCTTTAACCTCAACATCAAGGACAGTGCGCGCATCCTGGAATTCTTCCTTGCGCGGCTGGATGACAAATTGTTTGTGCACTTCGAAGTCATCCCCGATCACCTGCCGGAGCAACTGAAAGCGCTGATTGTGAGATTCCCGGCCGGCGCGCTGCAATTCGAGGTGGGCATCCAGACCTTGAACCCCGCAGTGCAGGCGCTGATCTCGCGCAAACAGGATACCGCCAAAGCCGAGGAGAACCTGCGCTGGCTGCGCCAGGAAAGTCAGGCGCATATCCACGTCGATCTCATCATCGGCCTGCCCGGTGAAGATGTGGCGAGCATCGCGGCTGGCTTCGACCGCCTGATCGCACTGAAGCAACAGGAGATCCAGGTCGGCGTGCTCAAGCGTCTGCGCGGCACGCCCATCACCCGCCACACTGAAGCGTACGCCATGCGCTACACCCCGTATCCGCCCTACGCCATCCTCGCCACCGACCGCATCGACTTTTCCACCATGCAAAGGCTGGTGCGCTTCGCGCGCTACTGGGATCTGGTGGGTAACTCGGGACGTTTTGCGAAGACACTGCCACTCTTGCTGACTGAAAGCCCTTTCGCCCGCTTCCTGACTTTCTCCGACTGGCTCTATGCCACCACGCGCAAGACGCACCAGATTCCGCTGCCGCAGTTGTTCGATCTGCTTTTCACCGGTTTGACCACAGTTCTTGCCGTAGCGCCGGAAACAGCCCGCACCGCCCTGGAGCATGATTTTCTTCAGTCGGGCAGCAAGGAGATGCCGCTGTTCATGAGAAACGAGAAGGATATGCCCCGCAAGACCAGGACAGGCAATCCCGCGAAGCGGCAGGCGCGGCTGCAAGCTGAATAACACTTCCTGTCGATCATTTGCAGCCGCAGCTACCGCAAATGAAAAGAGCCGCATGAGCGGCTCTTCTATCGAAGCATGCGGGATTCAGTTACGCTTTGAGCGCAACAAGCACCTCATCCAGCATCTTCTTGGCATCGCCGAACAACATGCGATTGTTCTCTTTCCTGCTGGGCGCTAGTCTGGTTGCCCTGACTTTCCGCAGCAAATAGAAGCTATCTCAATTACTTGCTGACAATTATCTAGGTGAAGCTGGAACCGCCGCTTGATCTGTCTCGGCGTAACGGTCAAATATGTCGCGAAACACTTCATGGTTTTTGGTGAATGTCGCATGAATGGCGGGATCAAAGTGTGAGGGGTCGGTGCGACCATCTCCTAGCGTAATGATCTCCATCGCTTTTTCATGGTCGAATGCGGGTTTGTATGGTCGTTTGCTGCGCAGTGCATCATAGATGTCGCAGATGTTCATGATGCGTGCCGCAAGCGGAATGGCTTCCCCGACTTTATTGCCCGGATAACCGCTGCCATTCCAGCGTTCGTGGTGATTGAGCGCGATCTCTGCCGCCATCATCAGATAGGGTGAGTTGCTGTTGCCCAGTATCATGCCGCCCATCGTCACATGGTTCTGCATCACCTCCCACTCTTGAGGGTCGAAGCCGCCGGGTTTAAGCAGGATGTGGTCGGGGACGCCTATCTTTCCGATATCGTGCATCGGACTGGCGACGAATATCCTGTCGATGAATTCCGCATCCAATCCCAGTTGTTTGGCCAGTTCACTGCTGTAGTAACTGATGCGCTGCACATGGGCGCCGGTGTCTTCATCTTTGAATTCCGCCGCGCGCGTCATGGTAAAGATCGTTTCCAGATTGCTTGCCAAGAGTGCCGCCGTGCGTTCACTCACCCGCTGTTCCAGCACAACGTTCTGCTGTTGCAGCGCTTTCTGCAGTAGTCGCATCTCCAGCATGTTGTGCACACGCGCCAGCATGATGGGTGGGCTGATCGGCTTGGTGATGTAATCGACTGCGCCCAGTTCCAGTCCGCGTTTCTCATCTTCCATCTCGACCTTGGCGGTGAGAAAGATGACCGGAATGTCCATTGTCTTGGGATCAAGCTTGAGCCGCCGGCACACTTCATAACCGTCTATGTCGGGCATCATGATGTCGAGCAGGATCAGCGACGGGGGCGTATCCGATAGCGCGATCTTCAGCGCTTTTTCGCCGCTGTTGGCCACTTTGACCTTGTAGTCATCCTTGAGCAGCCCGTTCATCAGAATCAAATTGTCCGGCGTGTCATCCACCACCAGTATCGTGGCTTTTTCGGAAAGGCCGGTTATGCCCAAGTGGGCTTGTTCGGCGGGATGGGGGTGTGTTTGGGCGTTCATACGGTTACCTCTGAATAGCGGGGCAAGCTCACGCTGAGGGTTGTCAGATTTTCTGTTTCGGACACATCCAGCGCGACAGAGCCTTTTTGCGCTTCCGCCAGCAGCTTGGCTGAATAGGTGCCAAGACCTGTCCCATGTGGCTTGCCATGGGTGACGAATTTGCCGAAGAAACGCGTGCGAATCTCGGCGGGCACCAGCCCATTGTTTTGGATCAGGATGCGCAACGGTGTCTCGTCTTTCAGGCTGACCGACACCAGACTGTTATCGGGGGCCGCTTCGCAGGCGTTCTTCAGCAGGTTCTGCAAGATCGAATAACAGAACAGTGCATCCCCCAGCACCTGCGGGACTTCGATGCCAACCTGCACATCGGTATCCACCGCCACGGTGAGGTGTTTTTCGGCATAGGTGGTGCGGGCGATCTCCACGATGCGGCGCAGCAGGGGCACGATCATGACCGGCTTGGCATCGAGATGGAAACGTCCCTTCTCGATCTTGAACAGCTCGGAGGACAGGTTGACCATGTCCAGCACCTGTAGCGCGGTCTCCTCGATCATGCGCAATTGCGCCAATTGGACACTGTTGGCCAAGGTGTCGTCCTCCATCTCATGCAACATAGCGATCACGCTTGCCAACGGCCCTCTTATGTCGTGACGCATGATCAGCTCGACATCCTCATGCAGGCGCGCGGACTCCAGCATGCCGTCATAGTCGGCTTGCAATTGTTTGCGCAGATTGACGAAGTGCAGGAAGTTGCGCACGCGCGGTTTAAGCGTTTCTGAATCGACCGGTTTGCATACGAAATCCACTGCCCCTAGTTCCATCCCTCGCAGTCGCGCGTCCTCGCCCACCATGGCGCTGACAAAGATGACGGGGATATTTTCAGAACTCGGATGGTTGCGCATGCGCTTGGCGACTTCAAAGCCATCCATGCCAGGCATCATGATGTCGAGCAGAACCAGGTCGGGCGGATCCATAGAGAGGCAGATGCTCAACGCCTTTTCCCCGTTGTGCGCGACCCGTACCCGGTATTCGTCCTTGAATAGATTGGAAAGCAGGTGCAGATTGTCCGGCATGTCATCGACGATCAGAATCGTCGGATGCACGAGTTCATGCGACTCTTTGCCAAATGGCTCGGGCTGCCTGACATCGCTGGGGAGTGAGAAGGAGACTGACGTGCGCGGTTGTGCCGTCAGGGCTTTGTCCACGCGCGTAGCAAGACAGCTGGCGGTATACGGTTTGACCAGCAGATCACTCACGCCCGCGCCGATCGCTTCCTCGATGCGGTAGCGCTCTGCTTCGGCCGTCACCATGATGAAGGGCAGGAGCGCCAGTTTGTCATCGCTGCGCACTGCCTTGAGCAGATCGAGCCCCGACATGAGAGGCATGTTCCAGTCGGAAAGCACAATGTCCACCCGCTTGTGTTGCAAGATGCGTAGCGCCTCTGCACCGTTGCTTGCCATCAGGATGCTCTCTGCCCCCAGAGAACGTAATTGGTTGGCGGTGACTTTGCGCATGGGTTCCAAATCGTCAACGACCAAAAATATCGTGCGCTTGTCTATCCTGTGGGGGTCATTGGGAATCATCACACGGCAACCGATGGCGCGGCGGAGTTGACGGCAACATCCAATAGCGAAAGCGCCGACTCGTAATCGAACGCATGGACGCGATCTTCGATCTGGCGGAAGTGGGCGGGAAAGGCGGCGGATAGCAGATCGGCATTTGTTTCCAGCAGATCGCCGGCGGTCGCGTCGTCATCCAGCAACAGCGATTTTAACTGCGCGCATGCCCGTTCGAGTTTGGTCGCATCCACCACGACCGCCGCTTTTGCCTGCTCCGGCGGCAACTTTTGTTGCAGTTCATCCACGAAAAAGTCGAGCTGCTTTTTCAGACTGTACAGTTTTTCGTCGATCACACTGCGAGCTTGCTGTTGCTTGATCGCGCTCTCCACATCTTCTGCCAGCTGTTGCAAATGGGTGGCGCCGATGTTGCCGGCAACCCCTTTGAGTGAATGGGCGAGTCGTTCCGCCAACTCCCACAAACCGTCATCCAGCGCGCGCACCATTTCTTGCACGGCCGATTTTTGCCCGGCAACGAATTTGCGCAACATGGAAAGATAGAGCGATTTTTTGCCGAGTACGCGACGCAGGCCGTTGCTCATGTCCAGTCCCTCGATGGCAGACGGCAATACGATTTCCTGCGGCTGTATTTCTGTAGTGCGGGAATCGGCTTGGCGGCGCAGGACTTTCGTTACCAAGTCCGTTATGACCGTGACATCCGCTTTGGGTTTGATCCACTTCAGCAAAGCCACCCACAGATCCTCGGGTTCGATCGGTTTGGCCACATGATCGTTCATGCCTGCCGCCAGGCAGCGATCACGGTCTGCCTGCATGGCGTTGGCGGTCATAGCCACCACCGGCAGGTCGCTGAAGCGCGCATCTTTGCGAATCTCGCGCGTCGCGGTCACGCCGTCCATCACCGGCATCTGCATATCCATCAGCACGATGTCGTAGGCACTGGCCCTGATTTTGTCCAGCGCGATCTGCCCGTTCCCAGCCAGATCGACGATGAATCCGGCATCGGTCAGCAGTTCGCTCGCCACTTCCTGGTTAAGGTCGTTGTCTTCGACCAGCAAGATGCGCGCTCCCTTTATGCGGGAGAGTTGTTCGAAGGTGTCTGACGCGGCATCGGGCAGGATATGCCCGGTATCGACCGAGCCGCTCATCAGGTGGAGTACCCCGTCGAACAACACCGAGGCACTGACCGGTTTGATCAGTACATCCACAATGCCGGCTTCTTCCGCTGCCTTGATGACTTCTTCGCGGCCGTAAGCGGTCACCATGATCATATGGGGCATGCTGTTGAGCGGGCGTTGCCGGATGATTCTGGACGTTTCGATGCCGTCCATGCCCGGCATGCTCCAGTCTAGGAACACGATCTCGTATGGCTTGTCCTGTGCTTCTGCCGCTTCCACCGCAATGATCGCGTCCTTACCGGAATCGACCTGATCTACATTGAAGCTCATGCCGCCCAGCAGTTCGCCCAGCACCATGCGGGCGCTTTCGTTGTCATCCACCACCAGCACACGCTTGCCCTGCAAATCACCTGCCAGCACCAGCTTGCGGTGTTGGCGTATGCCCTTGCCCAAGCGTGCCGTGAACCAGAACGTGCTGCCTTTGCCCGGTTCACTTTCCACCCCCACCGAGCCGCCCATCAATTCTGCCAACTTCTTTGAAATGACCAGCCCCAGACCGGTGCCGCCGAATCTGCGTGTGGTGGAGGCGTCTGCCTGCGAAAAATTCTGGAACAGGCGTCCTATCTGTTCTTTGCTGAGTCCGATCCCGGTGTCGCGCACAGTGCAGTAGAGCAGGACGTCTGTCTCGGTTTCCTCCTTCACGATGATGCTTATATCGATCTCGCCGTGTTCGGTGAATTTAACCGCATTGTTGCTATAGTTGATGAGGATCTGGCCGAGGCGCAACTGATCACCGATGAGGATGGCTGGCACGTTCTTGTCGATGTCAAAAATCAACTCCAATCCCTTGAGTGCGGTCTTCTCTGCAATCAGGTCGGATACGTTGTCGAGCACTTTTTCAAGCTCGAACTCGGTATTTTCCACCGTCAACTTGCCCGCTTCGATCTTGGAGATATCAAGGATGTCGTTGATGATGCCCAACAGATGGCGGCTTGAACCTTTGATCTTGCTGATGTAGTCGCGTTGGCGGGTGGTCAGTTCAGTCTTCAATGCCAGATAGGACATTCCGATGATGGCGTTCATCGGCGTGCGGATCTCGTGGCTCATGTTGGACAGGAATTCGGATTTGGCCACGCTGGCTTGTTCGGCTGCCTCTTTGGCGTGCTCCAGTTCGATGTTCTTTTCCTGCAATGCGCGATCCATACGTTTGCGTTCGGTCACATCACGCGCGGCGGCGAACACCCCCTGCAACTTTCCATCGTGGTTAAAGAACGTGCTCGCGTTATAGGACACATCGGTTTCTTTTCCACTTTTGCCGACGATGGTCAGCTCATAGTCTGAGACCTTGTTGTTGCTCAACACCAGCTTGATCCCCGCCTCGGCAAGCTCGGGGACGGTGAAGAAATCCTTGAAGGGGGCACCGATCAATTCCATCCGCGTGCATCCAGTAAGAATGCCCATCTGCTGATTGACATCGGTGATGATGCCAGAGGGGTCGGTCGTCATAAGTGCATCGATGTTGGATTCGATGAGCGAGCGTGTGTAAAACTGCTGATCGCGCAAGGCTTGTTGCGCCGCAAAGTCATCCGTGACATCCCTGAATACCAGCACCGCGCCGATCACAGCACCATCCGTGTTGCGGATGGGTGAACAACTATCCGCGATGCCGTATTCCGTGCCGTTGCGTGCGATCAGTACGGTGTGATTGGTGAGCTTGTGAACGACGCCTTTTTCCAGCGTTTCTTTTAGCGGGATGGGGGCGGCAAGTCGAGTCTCATGGTTGATGATGTTGTATATATCGTCAATCACATGACCTGCCGCTTCCGCATTTGCCCAACCGGTCAGTTTTTCAGCTTGCGGGTTCAGGAATGTCACGATTCCTGCGGCATCGGTAGCGATGACGGCATCGTCGATGGAGTTGAGCGTGACAACCAGTCTTTCTTCACTTTCCTGCAAGTCAAAGTAGGCGCTTTGCAGACGGATGTTTGCATCCTCCTGGATCGCGAGGGAGTGCTGTGTTTCAAGATGTACCTGGTCTTTGATGCTTTGTTTTGCCTGCCGATAGATAACGTAGGCAAAGCTGGCCGCGAATAGCAAGGTAAACAGACTCGCTGCAATCAGCAGAAAGTAGAGCAATTCCAGATTGGCTTGCAGTTTGCCGTCGCGTTCTACCAGCAGCTTTTCCTGTGCTTTTATGTAGCCTTGGATCTGAAAACGAATCGCCTGCATCAGGCGATCTTCTTTGCCGCTGCTTATGATGGCGAGGGCGCTTTTGATGTTATTGCTGCGGCTCAATTCAAGGACGCGATTCAAATTCTCCAATTTCTCATCTATCAAGGGCGTGGCGGTTTCCAGATATTGAAGGGCCGTAGCATCCTCGGTTTTCTGTCGTATATTGTTCAGTCGGTCTCGAATCCCGTTGAGCAAGGCAAGGTGGTTGGCGAGGAATGTCTTGTTTTCTGTCAGCAGATATCCGCGTTGTTCGGTTTCTGCCTCTAACAGATCGGCTAGCAATCTTTCGGAATTTTGCAGCATGACGTAGCTGTGTTGACGCATCGTGGCGGCTTCGCCGATTTGCTTGAAGGTCCAGAACATCAATTCCACACCCAGGGCAACCACGAGGACAGCGCCGACTAGCCAGAGGGCACTTTTTTGAGTGGGTTTCATCGGGTGATTGTCCTTAATAATGGGTATTCAATGGAGTGAAGCAATTCCCCGCAGGGGGATTTACGCATATTCAGGCATGGTGCGGATTTGGCAGATGGAGCACTGTGCGCTTCCACACATATGGCGATAATCCGTTATGTCTCTTCTCCAAGAGACGGGACTCGGTTGGCAGGACACAGAGAGCTGACGCTGTTTACGCATGAATATTCAAGCGCATTGATTACTATTTAAGAGACGCTTCGGATCGCTTCGTAGGAATTGAAAATGAGCTGGAATAGCTTTCCCTGCGGCAGGCAGCCGCCACAAAAGAAAAGAGCCGCATGCGCGGCTCTATTATTGAAGCATGCGGGATTCAGTTACGCTTTGAGCGCGACCAGCACCTCATCCAGCATCTTCTTGGCATCGCCGAACAACATGCGGTTGTTCTCTTTGTAGAACAGCGGGTTGTCCACGCCCGCATAGCCTGATGCCATGCTGCGTTTCATCATGATGGAGGTCTTGGCCTTCCAGACTTCCAGCACCGGCATGCCGGCGATGGGGCTGTCAGGAACCTCTTGCGCTGCGGGATTCACAATGTCGTTGGCTCCAATCACGATGGCAACATCGGTATCCGGGAAATCCGCATTGATCTCATCCATCTCCATCACGATGTCATAAGGCACTTTGGCTTCAGCCAGCAACACGTTCATGTGGCCGGGCATGCGTCCCGCCACGGGGTGTATGCCGAAACGCACGTTGACGCCCTTTTCGCGCAGGCACTGCGTGATCTCGTTTACCGCATGCTGTGCCTGCGCCACGGCCATGCCGTATCCCGGCACGATGATCACGCTCTTGGCGTCGCGCAGCAATTCTGCCGTTTCGGCTGCGCTGATGGACACCACTTCGCCCACCGGCTGTGCGTCGCCGCCGGACTTCTTGGCAGGTGCGCCGCCGCCAAAACCGCCCGCGATGACGCTGATGAAGTTGCGGTTCATCGCGCGGCACATGATGTAGGAAAGGATCGCACCGCTGGAACCGACCAGTGCGCCGGTGACGATCAGCAGGTCGTTGTTCAGCATGAAGCCGGTCGCTGCGGCCGCCCAGCCGGAGTAGCTGTTCAGCATGGACACCACCACCGGCATGTCGGCGCCGCCGATGGCCATCACCATGTGGATGCCGAACAGCAGCGCGATCACAGTCATCACCGCCAGAGCGAACATGCCCGCATCGATCGTTTCCGCGTGCAGGAACTGGTAGCCGAACGCGATGACGACCAGCAGGCCCAGCAGATTCAGGAAGTGACGTCCCGGCAGCAACAGCGGTTTGCCGCCAATCTTGCCCGCCAGTTTGCCGAAGGCGATGAGGGAACCGGCAAAGGTCACTGCACCGATCAGGATACCGACATAGACTTCGATCTCGTGGATCGCCTTTTCAGCACTGGTCAGATTCAGTGACGCCATCGGATCGATGTAATTGGCGTAGCCCACCAGACAGGCGGCCAGACCGACCAGGCTGTGCATCAGCGCGACCAGTTCCGGCATCTGCGTCATCTGTACCTTGCGCGCGGCGTACAGGCCGATGCTGCCGCCCACCACCATCGCGCCGATGATCCATGGCAGACCTTCCATCGTGACGCGCGGACCGAACACCGTGGCCAGCACGGCGATGGTCATGCCTATCATGCCGTAGAGATTGCCGCGACGCGAAGTCTCGGGGTTGGAAAGACCGCCGAGGCTGAGGATGAATAGGATCGTCGCACCGAGATAAGCGACACTGGTCAAACTTGAAGACATCATGATCGTGATCCTTATTTGCGGAACATCGACAGCATGCGTTTGGTCACCGCAAAGCCGCCGAACATGTTCACCGCAGTGAGCGCAATACCCGCCACGGCCAGCCAGAGTATCCAGCCGTCCGGTCTATCCAGGCCGAGCACCGTTGGCGGCGCGATCTGCACCAGCGCACCGATGGCGATGATGCTGCTGATCGCATTGGTGACGCTCATCAGCGGGGTATGCAAGGCCGGCGTGACGTTCCACACCACCATATAGCCGACGAAACAGGCGAGGACGAACACAGTGAAGTGTCCGAGGAAGGCTGCGGGCGCATACGCACCGATGAGCAGGAACAGCAGCGCCACAACGCTGAATACGGCGACTATCTTCCCTGCCGAGGCCGGTGCACCGGCACTGCCGTGACCTTTCGTAGCGGGAGCGGAGGCCGGTTTGGCTGCGACGGGTTTAGCCGCAGCAGCCAATTTCGGCGCAGGTGCAGGCCAGGTGATCTCGCCATCCTTGATGACCGTCAGGCCGCGTATGGCGTCGTCTTCCATGTTGACGTTGATGACACCGTCCTTGGTCTTGCACAACTCTTCAGCCAGACGGAACAGGTTGGTGCCGTACAGCGTGGACGATTGTTTGGCCAAACGACTGTTCAGATCGGTGTAGCCGACGATGGTCACACCGTGCTTCACCACCGCCTGTCCGGGTTCGGTCAGTTCGCAGTTGCCGCCGCGCTCCGCCGCCATGTCGACGATGACGCTGCCAGGCTTCATGCTTTGCACCATCTCGGCGGTGATCAATCTGGGCGCGGGCTTGCCGGGGATCAGCGCGGTGGTGATGATGATGTCCACCTCGCGGGCCTGTTTGGCGTACATGTCGCGCTGGGCTTGCTGGAAGCCCTCGCTCATCACCTTGGCATAACCGCCGCCGCCGCCACCCTCTTCTTCATAATCGACCTTCACGAATTCGCCGCCCAGCGATTTGACCTGATCGGCCACTTCAGCGCGGGTATCGTTGGCGCGCACGATGGCGCCCAAACCGGCCGCTGTGCCGATCGCCGCCAGACCGGCCACACCGGCACCGGCGATGAACACCTTGGCCGGCGGAACCTTGCCCGCAGCGGTGATCTGTCCGTTGAAGAAGCGTCCGAAGACATTGGCGGCCTCGATGACGGCACGGTAGCCGGCGACGCCGGCCTGGGAAGTCAGCGCGTCCATCTTCTGGGCGCGTGAAAGTTGGCGCGGCAAGGCGTCGATGGCCAGCACCGTCGCCTTTTTCGCAGCCAGTTGTTGCATCAACTCGGGGTTTTGCGCGGGCCAGATGAAGCCGATCAAGGTGCCGCCTTCGCGCATCAACGCAACTTCGGCGCTTGTCGGGGCAGCCACTTTGAAGACGATGTCGGATTCAGCCCACAGTTTTGCTGCGCCATCAACGATCTCTGCGCCGGCAGCACGATAAGCATCATCACTGCAATTTGCCGCGTCTCCCGCGCCTGATTGAACCGCGACTGTGAAACCCAGCTTGATGAGTTTCTCTACGACTTCCGGTACTGTCGCAACGCGCTTCTCGCCTGCACTTGTCTCGGCAGGAATCCCAATACGCATGTAATCCTCCTGTAAACCGCATACTGAAACGCCCGGTTGTTCCGGGCGCAATAAAATCGCCCGCAATTATATACGAGCTTTGCGCCCCGCCCCAGCCCATTGAAAAACGAAGAGGCACGACTCAGCGTGCCTCTTCACCTTTATGGCGAAAGGGATTTCTCTGTTATTTGGACAGGGTGATGAAGGATAGTTTGCTTACACCGGACTTCTGCGCCAGCGCCATCAAGGCCGCCACGCGACCGTAAGGCACGGCGCTGTCAGCTTCGATCTGCAACTGGAACTGTGGATCGGTAGCGCGGGCACGCAGCATCTCGGCCAGTTCGGTATCGTTCACAGCTTGCTTGTCCATCTCGATATTGCCCTGTGCATCCACCACCAGACTTACCTGTTGCGGTTTGTCGTTCTGCTGCACGGCGTCGGTCTTGGGCAAGTTGATCTTGAGCGACTGCGGAGCCAGCAAGGGCGCGGTGATGATGAACACCACCAGCAACACCAGCATCACGTCCACCAGCGGCGTGACATTGATCTCGCTCATCATGCTGCCTTCATCTTGTTGGGAAGAATTGCCGAAAGCCATGTCCCCTCCTTACAGCTTGAAGTCTTGCTTCTGCGCCAGACGCATGAAGTCATGCGCGAAATTCTCCAGGTCGGTCACATGCACTTTGAGGCGACGCAGGAAGAAGTTATAGGCCAGCACGGCAGGCAAAGCCGTGGCAATGCCGATGGCGGTGGCAATCAGCGCTTCGCCGATGGGACCAGCCACCACGTCCAGCGATGCGGAGCCGGTGCGGCCGATGTCCTGCAAGGCATGCATGATGCCCCATACGGTGCCGAACAGTCCGACGAAGGGCGCGGTGGAACCGATGGTCGCCAGCTCGGCCAGGCCGCGCTCGTGATAGCGCTGGATATTCTGCAACTGCTGACGCAGCATGCGTTCGAGCACATCCTGCGGCGCACCGTAATGCTTCAGGTCCTGTTGCGCGGAATTCAGGTTCTTCAGTTCGGCGAATCCGGCCTGCGCCAGTCTGGCGATGTCGCCTTTGCTCGATGCGCTGACTTTCTCCGCCCCGCTCCATTCACGTGCCGCCCAGAACTCGCGATTGAAATGCTGGTCGTGCTGGCTCGATTCATATTGCTTCCACAGTTTGAACAAGGCGATGGACCAGGTCACGATGGACAGCATGATCAGCAACAGCAATGTGCCCGCTACGATGGGTGAGTTGATGGAAAAGAAATCGTTCATGCGCTCATTCCTCTAAAGAAAATTTGATAGGTACCAAGAACCACTGCGTAATCGGCTGGCCGAAACGCGTGGCAGGCGAGAACTTCCAAGTCTTGACGGTCTGTAGCGCGGCCTTGTCGAGGATGTCGAAACCGCTGCTGGTCTGCAACTTCACCTCGCCCGCGATGCCCTCGGCCAGCACCTCCACATTCAGCACCACTTTGCCCTGATAGCCCATGCGCCGCGCCACCAGCGGATATGGCGGACGCGGATTGTTCAGATAGTCGGCGCGATAGTCCGGCTCGGCATCCAGTTGCACCGGCGATGGCGGTGTCTCCGTCGGTGGCGTGGTCACCTCCTCCACCGGCTCTGCCGATGACTGCGGTGCCTCGGGTTCGATCACGCGCGGTTCGCGCTTCGGTGCCGGTTTGACTTCCGGCTGTGGCGCGACATCCACCTGTTGCATCTGCATGTTGGCGAAAGAGATGGAAAGTTCGTTGACCGCCACCTTGGGCGGCTGCGGCTGCGCCAGCCAGAAGGCGAATAGCGACAGATGCGCAAGTACTACGATGCCGACCACGGTCAGGCGTTCGTACCAAGGGGATTCCAGCGTGGCATCGCGCAACGCGTCCATATGCATCAGCGGCAGATCTAGAACAAGGGCCGACATGCTACCAGTGCGCTCCGCCCGACACCAACTTACACATAGAGCAACACCCGGCGCAGTCCGAGCACGATCAACACTGCCGCCGCGCCCCAGCGTATCCAGCGCGTCAGCCAGTCGCGGTTCTCGCGCAACTGTTTGCCGAGCAGGCTGATCAGCGGCAACAACACCAGCAGCGGTGTCAGCGCCGCCCCCAATCCGAACATCACGCCGTTGGCCATGCCCAGCTGGATGCTGCCAGCCGCCGCGCATACGGCGAGCAAGGATGCCAGCGGTGCGCACGGCGTGAGGCTAAGCGAGAAACCGAGCAACAAGGGCGGCGCACTACCGGCCCGCTTAGCCACACCGCAAGGCGCATGCGCCTGCTTGCTGCGCAGCAGCCACAGCCCGGCGGCGATGGAAGCGGCCCCGATGAACAGATTGCCGCTGCCGCCCTGCATCGCCTGCGACAACCAACTGCCTGCCGCTGCCGCCAGCGCACCCAGCATCGTATAAGCCAGGATGCGGCCGCTGACGAACAGCGATGTGTCGCGCAGCGCCTGCATCTGACTGCCGCCGCGTCCCAATATCCAAGTGCCCATGAACGGCAGACAGGTGGCGGTGCAGGCGGTCAGGCCCAGCGAGGCACCGAGTAGCCACACGGTGAACAGCGTGGTCTGCTGCGACAGTTGCCACTCATCCATTTTCTTTGGCGCGCAGGATGGGGATCACGCGTTTCTTCGGTTGGCCTTCCGGTGTTTCGAACTTCACGCGTGCCTTGTAGTAGTCGCGCGAAGAACCGAACAGCTTGAAGCCGAAGAACTTGATCTGGATCACATCGTCGTCCGGACAATATTCGGCACAGCGTCCGCACAGCGTGCAGTCTTCGTGGAAAGCTTTGCTGCCGAATGCCGTGCCGATCTCGTGGATGTCCATCGGGCAGGCTTTCTCGCACACGCCGCACTTCTCGCATTTCTCGTGTGATTCCTTCTTCACCAGTCGCATCGGCGACAGCTTCTGGAACAGCGCATTCCACGACAGCAGCGGGCAGATGCGGCAGAACGGCTGACGCACGGCCAGCGCGGCAATGATGATAAAGCCGAACAGCGCATTGCCCAGCGCGCCCAGGAACAGGTTGATGCCCGTGCCGGTGCGCACGGCGAGCTGTTCGGTATCCGCCGTCAGCAAAGTGGTGGCGATGCGCGACGGGCACACCTGGCAGAACGGGTCGCCCAGTTCGTTGGCGACGGTTCCCATGCCGGCCAGTGTCGGCAGGCCCAACACCAGTACCAACAGCATCAGCCATTTGGCTGGCCGTAAACGCCCTACGTTCTCGGGCGTGAAGCGCTGGAGCGGACGGCCGATGCGGCGACCGATCTTGTAGATAACTTCCTGCACTGTGCCCAGCGGACAGACCCAGCCGCAGAACGCCTTGTTCAAAAAGAAGAAGAACATGAAGAACACGCCCACCGACATCAGCGTGGGGATGAACACGTTGAGCGCGACATCGCCCGCTTGGGCCAGTGCGGCCCCGACGCGGTGGTGCAACTGATGCTGGGTCACGATGAGAATGCAATGGTCTCCGGTCATCTTGTCATAGGCGCAGGAAAGGGACGGCAGTGCCTGCGAGATGCGATCCACGGTGTAACTGCCGAGCAGCGCACCGCCGTACACGGTGACGAACAGCATGACGATCTGCACGGTGAAGCGGAAGCGTGCCAGTGTGGGGAACAGACTTTTAAGCATTCGTGCTCTCCTCTTTTTTGGTGGCAGCCTTGCGGTTGCGCAGCAACGGTGCGGCACCCAGCATGCCGAGCAAGGTGAAGCCGATACCCAGTGCCAGATCACGCTGGGCAAAGGCGTCCTCACCGTAACTGCTGTTGAAGGCTGTCAGATATCGTGTGCTACCGTCTTCATGCGACACCGCCAGCACCAGATCGGCACTGCGTCGCATGCCATGGCTTTCACCCTTGCTTTGCGCTTCTTCGGGTTTGAAATCATCCGGCACGTTTATCAGCACCACGCCCAGTGCATCCGTCATGAATTCGGACCGGCTACCGTTCGATGTCTCCAGCACGATCTTCTGCCCGGCCAGCGGCTGGCCCTTGAAGCGCACGCTGAACTGCCAGTCTTCCTTGGCACGGTAGCGTGAGTGTTCGCGCGGATAAGGCTGCGGCACGATCTCCAGTTCATGCTTGACCTGGTCGAACATGGCGGTCGGGTTCTTGCCGCCGCGCTCGCCGAAGTAATGCACGGTGGACGCGACGCGCACGGCATCGTCTTGCTCTTCGCGTGCGGTCAACATCTGGAAACCGCCGCTGGCGGGCTTGTCCAACGGCGCGCCGCCCATTTCCATGGTCAGACTGCGGTGGCCGTTGGCATCATCCAGATCGTTCGACCAGGCTTCGATCGCATCCGCCGCGATGTTCTGCGGCTGAATGATGACGCTGCGCGCTGACATGGCCTGCCCTTTCATGCGGGCCTTGAGCAAGGGCAGTTGCGTCCAGAGCTTTGACTGGCTGCGCATCATGGCGCCGTGGTCGTGCGCAGCCATCGCAGTCGGTTCGGCGGCGGAAGCTGTCGCGGTGCAGATTGCAAAAAGACAGGCGGAATAGAGGAACCTCATAGTCATCCCTTAGAAGCTGAGCGACGCGCCGACCGTCCACACGCGGCCTGGATTGACGGTGATGGACACGTCTTCCGCGTCGTACACACCGTCGCCGTTGCCGTCCGAACCGCCGCGTATGGTCGAGTAGTAATAGCGGTCGAACAGGTTGTCGATACGGGCGAAGGTCGACCACTTCATCTTGCCGTCCCCCTTGAACTCGTAGTTCGCCATCAGGTTGTAAACGGTGCGGCCACCGACCCAGACGATGTTCACCTCGTCGGCATAGAAGCCGGATTGCGTGCTCATCTCGCCGGTGAAGGTCCAGCCGTCCATCGGGCGATAGCGCGAGGTCAGATTGAGTTTGTGCTTGGGCGTGCGCGGCACCACGTTGCCTGTGTTGTTGTACAGCACCGATGCCAGCGGCACGCTGCGCGAGCCCATGGACATCCAGTACACATCGTTGCGTGTGAACACGGCATTCAGATAGGTGTAGGCCATATCGCCCGACCAGACTTCGCGGCTGTCGGTCTTGACGCTGGCTTCCAGCCCTCGATTGCGCACGCCGCCGATGTTCTGGTATTGCTCCAGCACGTTGGCCAGCGTCGCACCACTGGTGCTCTGGTACTGGCCGCCGGTGTTGAGGATGAAGTCTTTGCGGTCGATCTGGAACACGGCCACGTCGGTATCCAGCGGGATGCCCAGCAGTTCGGTCTTGGTGCGCAGGCCGACTTCCGCATTGTAGGAATGCTCGGGCTTCAGGTTGGGATTCGGCGCGACGGAACCGGTCGGCGAGATGGTGCCGCCGTACAGTTGCGACAGGGTCGGTACGCGGAAACCGGTGGAGAGGTTGGTATACAGCTCGCGCGCTTCGTTGAAGGCATAGTTGAAGCCGATGCGCTCTGACAAAACATTGAACGTCTTCTCACCCGTGGTGGTACGTCCTTCAGATATCTGCGTCGCGGTGAGCGGCAGGTTGCTGACGTATCGCTGGGCGATGTTGTCGTAACGCGCATTGAATGTGGCGGTGAGCGGCGCGCTCAATTGCCATTTCAGTTCACCATAGATGGCACGGGTATCGGAGGTGGACAGGCTGTCCTCGGTGACCGTGCCGGCTAGATTGAGCGGGTTGCTGAAGCCGACCGGGGTGCTGCGGCTGGTATAGGTGACCAGATTGGTGGACAGCGACCTGTCCTCGAACTGCTGCAGATCCAGACCGCCCATCCAGGCGATCTGTTCGCCACCCTGACGCCATTCTGCTTTTGCGCCAGTTTGCTGCTGCTGCGTATCCCGTCCGCTGACATAGGCGTCACGCATGGTGCTCATGTCGCTGGCGGTCGATGTACCGTACAGGAAGGCACCACTGCTATCGCGCAGAAAGCCGTTCGGGTTCTGCCAACCGTAGGTGTGGTCCTTGAACAGATAGGTGTTGACCAGCAGGTTGCCGCCCTCGCCCGTGTCCTTGGCGTAGGACAGGTTCACCTTGTCCAATGTCACGTCGTATTTGCGCGCATAGTCCTTGCCGCCGTCCACGCTGGTCGGGTCGAGCAACGCGGCGGTCACGCCCTTGACCGTGCCGTGACTGTCCTTGTTGCGCTGGGCATGCTCAAAACCGAAGGTCAGGTCGCTACTGTCATCGAGCATGTATTGCAACTTGCCATCGACATAGTCGCGTCCCCAATCGCCCTGATCGTGGAAGGTCTTGGATTGCAGCTTGGATTTCTGGATGTGGCCTACCCATTTGCCGTCGGCGAATCCTGCTCGCAGGATGCCTTTGTAATAGCTGTAGCTGCCGACTTCGGCGCTGGCGGTATAGCCGGCCATCTTCGCGCCGCGTTTGGTGGTGATGATCACCGCGCCGGACAAAGCGTCCTCACCGAACAGATAAGAGGCACCGCCCTTGATGACCTTGATCGACTCGATGTTGTCCAGATCGATGTTCACACGCCCGGTGCGTTCCACCACCGGCACGCCGTCGATCACGATGGCCACGCCGGGCTTCTCGCCCATGTAGCGTTGCGCCTCGACACCGCGCAGCATGATCTTCACCGAATCGCCGCTCTGCACTTCCGCCGTCACGCCGGGGATGGACTCCAGCACCTCGACGATGTTCTGCCCGTGGCGTTCGTCCACTTTCTTGCCGCTGATGTTGTTGACGTTGGAGGGTTCGCCGCGCTTGGAATCGAAGCGGTCGTCGATGGTGGTGGATGAGACGGTCACCTCGGGCAAAGCGCCGATCTCGGCCCATGCTGTCTGCGGTGCGATAAGTGCCCATGCCACAAATGCTGCGATCTGTTTGCTGCTCACTGCTTCCTCCTTGAATATCCCTGTTGAGAACCGGGGCGGATTGTAGGAAGCGAAGATGGGCGCGGGAATGCGTCATGATGTCGCGCGGCGGAATGTCGCACCCCCGGTGCGGCAGCTCGTCGCGTGCCCTATCCGTTATAATCCGCCGATGTCTTCCATCCAGTTACTTCCCGACCTGCTCATCAACCAGATCGCCGCCGGCGAGGTGATCGAACGTCCCGCTTCGGCGCTGAAAGAACTGCTGGAGAACAGTCTGGATGCGGGCGCGAGCGAGATCGCGGTGCAACTGGAAGGCGGCGGCATCAAGCGTCTGCTGGTGCGGGACAACGGTTGCGGCATCGCCAAAGAACAACTGCCGCTGGCGCTGATGCGCCATGCCACCAGCAAGATCGCCTCGCTGGACGACCTGCAGCGCGTGGCCAGCATGGGTTTCCGTGGCGAGGCCTTGGCGAGTATGGCGGCGGTGGCGCAGGTCACCTTGACCAGCCGCCCGGCGGATGCGGCACATGCCTGGCAGATCGGGGCCATCGACGGTGCGCTGAGTGATGCCGCGCCTTCATCCCATGCGCCCGGCACCAGCTTCGAGATGCGCGAGCTGTATTTCAACACCCCCGCCCGGCGCAAATTCCTCAAGAGCGAGAACACCGAGTTTGCCTGGTGCGAAGAGACCTTCAAACGTATCGCGCTGTCGCGTCCGGACGTCGCCTTTTCCTTGCACAACAACGGCAAGTTGAAATGGCAACTGGCGGGACATGATCTGCCGCAACGCATCAAAGCCATCCTCGGCAGCGAGTTCGGCCAATACGCGGTCAAAGTCGAACGCGAGATCGGCCCGCTGCATCTGTATGGCATCGCCGCCCTGCCCGCCTATTCGCGTTCCACGCGCGACGAGCAATATTTCTTCGTCAACGGCCGCTTCGTGCGCGACAAGGTGCTGATGCACGCCGTGCGTCAGGCCTATCAGGACATCCTGCACCACCAGCGCCATCCGGCCTTCGTGCTGTTCCTCGACATGCCGCCGGAACAGGTGGACGTGAACGTGCACCCGGCCAAGAGCGAAGTGCGCTTCCGCGAAAGCCAGGGCATCCACCAGTTCGTGTTCCACGGCTTGCAGGATGCGTTGAGTGCGACGATGAGTGGGAAAGCGGAAACGCCAGCTGCAACACCACGCGAAGAAGCAGCAATGTTTGCCCCGATCCAGCAGCAACGCATCCCTTTTGGTGCAGCCGAGAAGCAAGCGACGTATCGCGTTTGGGAATCACAAAGTCAGGCGTTAGGACCTGTGGTCGAGAATCGAGCAAGCGACAGTCATGAACCTCTCAGCGCGGCCCAATCCTCAATTGAACATCCTCTGGGCTACGCCCTCGGCCAACTCTCAGGCATCTATATCCTCGCCCAGAACCAGCAAGGCCTGATCGTGGTGGACATGCACGCCGCGCATGAGCGCATCGTGTACGAACGACTCAAGACCGCCTTCGACGCACAGCAGATGCCGACGCAGCCGCTGCTGATCCCGGTCACATTCGCTGCAGAAGCGCTGGACGTTGCGACTGCAGAAGAAGAACAGGAAGCCTTGCAAAAGCTGGGCTTCGACATCACCCCCATCTCCACCAGCACACTGGCGGTGCGTGCCATGCCGGCCATGCTCAAGCAGTCACATGCCGAAACTGCCGCGCGCGAAGTGCTGCATGAACTGCGCGACTTCGGTGCTTCGCGCGCACTCACTGAACGCCGCAACGAACTGCTTGCCACCCTCGCCTGCCATTCTGCCGTGCGTGCCAACCAGCAACTGAGCCTGCCCGAGATGAACGCCATCCTGCGCGAGATGGAGCAGACCGAGCGCGCCGACCAGTGCAACCACGGGCGGCCGACCTGGTTCCAGATCACGCTGGCTGAGTTGGATGCGATGTTCATGCGCGGCCAATAATCATCATTACTTAGACGGTGCAGCTGCCCGCTAAGCCCCAACAGCAGGCATAATGCGCACCTTTCCTGCCACAACTTGCAGTCTATTGCCATGAAACACATCGTTGACGACGTCCGCATCAAAGAGATCAAAGAACTCACACCGCCCAGCCATCTGCTGCGCGAATTCCCTGTCACGGATACTGCTGCAGAAACCACCTACACCGCGCGCACAGCGATCCATCGCATCCTGCATGGTGCGGAAGACCGTTTGCTAGTGGTGGTCGGGCCGTGTTCCATCCACGACACCGAGTCGGCGATGGAATATGCGGCCAAGCTGAAGGAAGAAGCCAAACGACACACTTCCGATCTGCTCATCCTGATGCGCGTGTATTTCGAGAAACCGCGCACCACGGTGGGTTGGAAAGGCTTGATCAACGATCCGCATCTGGACGGCAGCTTCAAGATCAACGAAGGCCTGCATATGGCACGCAAGCTATTGTGGGAACTCAACGAACTGGGCCTGCCCTGTGCCACCGAGTTTCTGGATGTCGTCACACCGCAATACACCGCAGACCTGATCTCCTGGGGTGCCATCGGCGCGCGCACCACCGAATCGCAGGTGCACCGCGAACTGGCCTCGGGCATCTCCTGCCCCATCGGTTTCAAGAACGGCACCGACGGCAATCTGCGCATCGCGGTGGACGCGATCAAAGCCGCCGCCAGCCCGCACCATTTCCTGTCGGTCACCAAGGCCGGCCATACGGCCATCTTCTCCACCAATGGTAACGAGGATTGCCATGTGATCCTGCGCGGCGGCAAACAGCCCAACTATGACGCCGCTTCCATCGACGCGGCCGGCAAGGAACTGGCCAACGCCGGATTGGCGGCACGCGTGATGGTCGACTTCTCGCATGCCAACAGCCGCAAGGAATATCAACGTCAGGTCGAAGTGGCACAGGACTGCACCGCGCAACTGGCGAACGGCGAGGAGCGCATCTGCGGCGTGATGATCGAATCCAACCTCAATGCAGGCAGGCAGGATCTGCTGCCCGGCAAGCCACTGAGCAAGGGCGTTTCTATCACTGATGGCTGCATAGGCTGGGATGACACCGTGCGTGTGCTGGATATGCTGGCAGAAGGCGTGCGCCAGCGTCGCCTGAAACTGGCAGATCGTTGAACGTCTGCCGCAGTCGCGTGCAATGAACATTCGCCCACCGGCCATCTTCCTGATGGGCCCCACTGCCAGCGGCAAGACCGGCGTGGCGGTGGAGCTGGCGCAGAAGATACCGGTGGAACTCATCAGCGTGGATTCCGCGCTGGTGTTCCGCGACATGGACATCGGCACCGCCAAGCCGGATGCCGCCACCCTCATCCGCGCACCGCATCACCTCATCGATATCATAGATCCGACCGAAGCCTATTCCGCCGCTGCCTTCCGCAAGGATGCGCTACGCCTGATGGCCGACATCACCACGCGCGGCAAAGTACCACTGCTGGTGGGCGGCACCATGCTGTACTACAAGGCGCTGCGCGAGGGATTGAGTCCCTTGCCGCAAGCCGATGCCGCCTTGCGTGCCGAGCTGGATGCCGAGATCGCGCAGCACGGCATCGAAGCGCTGCATGCGAAACTGGCCGAGGTAGATGCCGAGACTGCCGCGCGTTTGCACAGTACCGACACGCAACGTGTACAACGCGCGATGGAGATCTATCGCGCTTCGGGCAAGCCGATGTCCGAGCTGATCAAGCAGCAGGAACAGGACCCGTTGCCCTACGACGTCCTGTCCATCGCCCTCATCCCCTCTGATCGTTCTGTGTTGCATGACCGGATCGCCTCTCGCTTCGAGAAGATGCTGAGCGAAGGACTGGTAGATGAATTGCGCAGTTTGCGTGACAAATATCCATTGCAGCGCGAGATGACCTCGATGCGCTGCGTCGGCTACCGTCAGGCTTGGGAGTACCTGGAAGGCGAGATAGATGACGCAGGATTGATGGAAAAAGGCATTGCGGCGACGCGGCAACTGGCCAAGCGACAACTTACCTGGTTACGCAGCATGCCTGAGAACATCGAAGTGGATTGCCTGGCGGAGGACTTGTACGAACGCGTGCTGGTGAATATCGATTCGAAAGTGCGCTTCACTCCTGTTTGAGCGGCGCTTTGCCATTGTTTTGCGCGAGCCAGTAATCCCGGTATTTCATGTCTTCGTTCAGAAGGTGCGCCACCAGAAGCTGTTTGACCTGTAGCCCCGCCTCGACCCACTCGTAATCCTGCTCGCTCTTTTCTATTCGCTTCATGATCGTTACAAAGATCTCAGCAGCCGCAGCATGTTCACGCGCATGCTGTTCGGCTTCCGGGTAGCCCCATTCGATGAACAAGACCTCCTCGTGGTCGAAATGGGCGACGGCATCATCCAGCACATCCTGCATGCGTTTGCGCACCTCGCTCAGCGACATGCGCTCCGCGATGGCTTCGTTCAAGGCATTGATGAGTTCGATGAAGTGTTTGTGTTCGGCATCGATCTCGGGGATGTGCACACTGAGTTCCTGGCTCCATTCCAGTCGCCAGGGCATGGGGTTATTGGGGTAATTCATATCCATCCTCCCTGAACAATGCGGTGCAGGCATCCACCACTTGCGCATCGAAATGGGTACCGCGTCCGTTCTGCAACTCTTCCAGCGCCGCCGCTATGCCCAGTCCGGGCCGATAGGGCCGGTGGGAGGACATGGCTTCCATCACATCGGCCACGGCCAGTATGCGCGAACCGGGCAGGAATTCGTCTCCCTTGATACCCAGCGGGTAACCGGAGCCATCCATGCGTTCATGGTGCTGATGGACCATCTGGGCGATCGGCCAGGAAAAATCAATCTCCTTCAGGATCTCGTAACCGGCTTGCGGGTGCATCTTGATGAAGTTGTATTCCATATCGTTCAGGCGCCCTGGCTTGCTCAGGATCTCGGCCGGAATCTTGATCTTGCCCAGATCATGCACGATGCCGGCAAGCCGGATCGCCAGCCCCTCTTCCTCGGACATGCCCATCTTCTTAGCGATCGCCTCGGCAAGTTCGGCGACTCTGCGCTGATGACCTGATGTATAGGGATCGCGCATTTCGACGATGCTGGCGATGGCCTCGACCGTCTTCAGCATGTTGCGCTGCAGACGCTGTTCATGTTCGCTGTGGGCGGCCTTGACGCGCAGGGTGAGGATGCCGAAGGCCAGGTCGCCCGCCATCTCCTCCAGGAGCTGGATCTCGCTCGCATCGAAGACATTCACCTTCTCGTCGAATAGCACCAGTGTGCCGAAAGCTCTATCTCCATCCATCAAGGGCAGTGCGATACAGGAGGCGTAACCGTATTGCCGCGCATTCTCGTGCCAGGATCCCAGATCGTCATCGTTCAGGATGTCTTGTACTATCGTTGGCGATCCGCTGAGGATGGAATGACCCGCTGGGCAGGATCCATGTCTAGCTTCGTTCCATGTCAGCGGCGACGGGTTCGGCCACCCTTTCTCGCTGCCGTATTGCGCCATCTGCGCGATCGTCTTGTCGTCATCGTCACGCGCATAGCCTATCCACGCCAAGCGATAGCCACCGAACTGGACCGCGACTTCGCACATCTCCTGCAACAGGCTGCCTTCATCAGTCGCATGGATCAGCGCCTGGTTGCCTGCACTGATGGTCCGCAAGGCTCGGTTGGCACGCTGCATGGCGATCTCGTACTGCTTGCGTTCAGTAACATCGATCGTATAGCCCGCCAGATAGGTCCTGCCTCCCAGCGGTATCGGGAATTTGATGGTCAGATAACTGCGGCCGTTCAACTCCTCGTCCAGATGCAGCACCTCGTTGCTGCTGACTGTGCGCCAGTCATCCGCGGTCATCTTCTCGGCGAACTCCGCGGGGAAAAGTTCAGGCATGGTCTTGCCGGTCATCTCATGACCCGGGATGCCGATCATCTCAGCAAAGTTCTCGCTGGCAGCCAGCACTTTGCTTTCAGCAGGGCCTACTTCCTTGATGAAGGTGTAGATCGGGGAGTGCGCGATGAAAGCCAGCAGCAATTCCCAGTTCTCGCGCAACCGGTTCTCCATGTGCTTGCGTTCGGTCACGTCCTCCATGGTATGCACGCTGTACAGGTACTCCCCCTGCAGGTCATGCACGGGGAAGGCGCGCGAACGATAGGTACGATCCTCGGTGATGACCTCCTCTTCCTCGCCATCCGCAGTTGCCTCCAGTGCGTGCAGACAGCCGGTCAAAGGACCGGGCGCTTTCGGGAAGACTTCGTAATAGGGGCGCCCGATGAATCCCTTGAATGGCAGGCCGGTGCGCTGCTGATAGGCACGGTTCGCTCGCAGGATACGGAACTCCTTGTCATGCACGAAAACAGGATCGTCGATTGCATCCAGGGCAGCCATCCATTCCTGACGCACTTGCTCGATCTGCTTGAGTGCAATATCGAGGTCTACTTGCGGAACGGTATTGCCTTTTTGTTGCGCACTCAGCTCCGCGAGCTGCCTCTGCAATGCCGCGATGGTGCCCCGTGCGGCATCGAGTTCGGAACGCAGCGTTTGGGAAATATCACTCACGATGCCCACCCATGCGAATGATCAGGAAGAAGGCGCAACGATAGTGCTACTGCGGATGAAAGCAGTAAGACGTTTGGAAACAGATGCAGCTTACCGAGATCGATACCCATAGCATCAAATCCCCTGCAACATTGCCGCCGAAACATCTTTTGCCGGAGGCGGAGGACCGGCTTGATCATTGATGTCAGTGTGGTTTGCTCAGGTCGCAGGAATTGCCTTCGTCCGGACTGACCAGCGCCATCGCATCGGTGGCGGGGATACGCAACAGTTCTCCCAGTGCCTTGTAGTCGTCCGGCAAGGCGGCGTCGTCCCATCCGTTGGCGGAATGGCGCGCGAGGTTGACGGCCAGCACCACGTTGCGAACACGAGTGTTGTTGGCATTCGCATCGTCCATCAACATCAATAGCAGTTGCGGCAACTCCCATGTCCGCACCAGTTCTTTTTGCAGGTCTTGCAGGTTGAATCCCAACACTTGTTCTTGCACTGCCTTGCTGCGCAGTGCTTTGTCCTGTGTTTGCATGCTGCGGATCTTGAGCATCTCGGCCGGGGAGAATATCCACATCAGCATCTCAGACAGATCGTGCAGCAATGCGGCGATGCGCACCTCTTCGTAATGCAGATCGTTCAATCGAACCGCCCAGTCGAACGCATAATCGGCAGCACGATGCGAACGATGCACGACATGCAGCAACTGCACCAGCGCTTCCGTCTGGCCCTTTAGTGCATCTTGTACCAATGGGTTGGGTGGCACTTTGTTGTAGAAAGCTTCGACACCCAGCATCAGCAAAGCCTGTTCGATCTGCACGACTTCACTGGTTTGGCTGCGGCGCTTGTGCTGCTGCAGGTAACGCAGCAGTTTGACAGTCAACATCGGATCGCCGGAGATGGCGTTGGCCACGCTGCGCGCACTGAGCTTGTTCGCGTCTTCGCGCAAGGTATCAAGCTCGCGGGCGGTCTGTTTGAGGACGGGAATATCGGCCTGAGTCAGGAATGCGACTCTGGCGCTTAGGTTGTCGGTTTTCTGCTCTGGCATGTTCCCTCCCCTGGGTACGCTTGCAGTGAAGTTTACGACAATTCGAGAAGATTCTTTAGGTTTGTATCGCCAGCGTGCCGCTGCGTCCTTCGATGCTGCCCATGGTCACCTCATGGCGCGGCAGATCGGTGGTATCCAGCCCCTGCAGGTATTGGTGCATGGACACCAGTTCATAGCCCTGCTGCTGCCAGCCCTGCAGCAGTTGCTCGAATATCGGCATCCATTTCTGACCTTCGAGTTCGGCGTGCAGCGTGTAAACATGCCCTGTTGCGGACGGTGTTTGGGTCAGTTTCAACAAGTGTTGTGCGACGTTCTCAAGCGTGATGCCGTCGCGCCCGATCAATTCATCCAGTGTCGGCAAGGTCGTCGGCAATTGCGGGCAGGCGATGATTTCGGCATCCCAGGTCGGGAGGAAGGGATGGCTGCCGCGCGTATCGGAACTATAGGCCAAGCCCAGACGCTGGGTCTGGCGCAATGCATAGCGGTTGGTCTGCCAGCCGGCGGCGGCATGTGCCTTGGGGGCTGTGCCGAAGATCTCGGTGTAACGATCCACAGCACGCTGCACCTCGCGCTCCGTCCATGTGGCATCCTTGCCGGCCACATGATCCTGCCAGCGTATGTGATCGTAGCAATGGATACCGACCTCAAAACCTGCATCGCGCACCGCACGCATGATGTCAGCACATTTCTTGCCGATGTCCGGGCCGGGCAGCAAAGTACCGTACATCAGGGTCTTGAAGCCGTAATGCTCCAGTACCGAAGTGCGCGAGACTTTCTGCATGAAGCCGGGACGGAACACACGCTTGATGGCGCGACCGGTGTGATCCGGGCCCAATGAGAAAAAGAAGCTGGCTTGTGCGTGGTGGCGTTGCAGGACTTCGACCAGACGCGGCACGCCTTCACGCGTACCGCGGTAGGTGTCGACGTCGATCTTGAGAGCGAGTTGTTTCATTTGGATCAGAGAAATCTAAGCATGGTTAAATAAAAAGCGGAGCCACGGGTTTCCCCTTGCTCCGCTTCCCTTGCATCCAGAACCTGCAATTAATCGACCAAGCCCTTCGCTTCGGCGATCTGCGTGCGGTAGGCATCGAAGATCTTGCGCAGGGTATCGGCCATGGTCGTCGTCGGCTTCCAGCCCAGTTCTTCGCAGGTATTGGTGATCTTGGGCACGCGGTTCTGCACGTCCTGATAGCCCTTGCCATAGTAGGCATCGGAAGTGGTTTCGACGATCTTCACCTTCTTGGCAGACTCGGCATATTCCGGATACTCGTTCGCCAGCTTCAGCATCATGTCGGCCAGGTCGCGGATGGCGTAGTTGTTGGTCGGGTTGCCGATGTTGTAGATCTTGCCGGTGGCGATGCCGTTCTTGTTGTCGATGATCTTCATCAGCGCGTCGATGCCGTCGTCGATGTAGGTGAAAGCGCGTTTCTGGTGACCGCCGTCGACCAGGCTAATGTTGTTGCCGCGGATGATGTGACCGAGGAACTGGGTCACCACGCGCGAGCTGCCTTCCTTGGGCGTATTGATCGAGTCCAGACCGGCACCGATCCAGTTGAACGGACGGAACAGGGTGAAGTTCAGGCCTTCCATGCCGTAACCCCAGATCACGCGGTCCATCAGCTGCTTGGAGTTGGAATAGATCCAGCGCGGCTTGTTGATCGGACCGCACACAAGTTCGGAGTTCTCCGGATCGAATTCCTCGTCGTGGCACATGCCGTAGACTTCGGAAGTGGACGGAAACACCAGATGTTTGTTGTACTTCACGGCGGCACGCACGATGGGCAGGTTGGCTTCGAAATCCAGCTCGAACACGCGCAGCGGCTGCTTCACATAGGTGGCCGGTGTGGCGATGGCCACCAGCGGCAGGATCACGTCGCATTTCTTGACGTGGTACTCGACCCATTCCTTGTTGATGGTGATGTCGCCTTCGAAGAAATGGAAGCGCGGCTTGCCGATCAGGTCGGAGATGCGGTCGGTGCTCATGTCCATACCGTAGACTTCCCAGTCGGTGGTTTCGAGAATGCGGTTGGATAGATGGTGACCAATGAAACCGTTCACACCCAGGATCAGGACTTTCTTCATTTTTATAGCCTCAACGATTGAATTCAAATTCTTCTGTGCCGTACTTTCCGGCGAAATCTTGCGCAGTCATCTCGCTGCCGCCCAGCTCGAAACGCACCACTTGTATCGAGCCTTTGCCGCATCGCGCATAGGCCTTGCCGTCGCGCACGTAGAACGCTGCTTTCCCACTTGTAGCGCCCTGCGCCATCAATGTCTGCAGGATGCGCATGGGCTTGCCCATCAGTGTCGTGGTTGCCCCGGGATACGGAGGGGCCACGGCGCGGACGAGATTATGAATGTTTTGGGCGTTCTGTGCCCAATCAATCTCACCGTCCTGCGGTTTGCGTCCGCCAAAATAGGCGCCTTTGCTCAGATCCTGCTGCGCGCGCGGCGCAGTCCCGGCCAATAATGCCGGCAATACACCGTTCAATGCCATCTCGGCCGCGACGGTCACCTTCTGGAACACTTCATGGGCCGTGTCATCCGGCAGGATGGGCACGGCCTGCTGCGCCACGATGTCGCCGTTGTCCGGTTTCTCGGTCATGTAGTGCAACGTGGCGCCGGTCTCGGTCTCGCCATGGATGATGGCCCAGTTCACCGGCACCCGGCCCCGGTATTTCGGCAAAAGGGAGCCGTGCATGTTCAAAGCTCCCTGCTTGGGTATCGCCAACAGTTCCGGCTTCAACATCTCGCGGTAGTAGAACGAGAAATAGAAATCCGGATGCAAGGCACTGATCTGCGCGATCACTTCCGGCGTATTGGGATTATCCGGCGTGATGGTCGGGATGCCATGCAACTCGGCCAGTTTCTGCACGCTGTCGAACCAGATGTTCTCATTGGGATTGTCGCGGTGCGTCACCACCAGCGCCACGTCCACGCCGTGCGCGAGCAATACGTTCAGGCAACGGAAGCCGACGTTGTGGTACGCAAAAACGACCGCACGACTCATTCTTCGCCGTCCGCGAACAGGTCGCTCGGTGCGGCCCCTGCTTTGGGTTTTCGTGCGCGTTTGGGTTTTTCCTCTGACTTTTCCAGCACAGCCTCCACCAGATAGCGCGGCCTATGGCGCACCTGCTGGTAGATACGGCCGATGTATTCACCCAGCAGGCCGATACCGAACAGCGCGATACCGATCAGGAAGAACATCAGCGCGAACAGGGTGAACAAGCCTTCCGCTTCGGGGCCGATGATCAGGCGACGTATCACCAGGAACACGAAGAACAGACCTGAACCCAGCGAGATCAACATGCCCAGCATGGAGAATATCTGCAACGGCACCAGCGAGAAGCTGGTCATCAGGTCGAAGTTGAGGCGTATCAGGCTGTACATCGAATACTTGGATTCGCCCGCGGTGCGCTCTTCGTGCCCCACCACCACCTCGGCCGGATTGCGCGCGAAACTGTAGGCCAGCGCCGGGATGAAGGTGCTGACTTCCTTGCAGCTGTTGATGGCGTCGATGATGTTGCGGTCGTAGGCGCGGAACATGCAGCCCTGGTCGGTCATCTTGATGCGGGTGATCTTCTCGCGCAGACCGTTCATGGCGCGCGAGGCGACATGGCGCCACCAGCTGTCATTGCGCTGGCGGCGGATGGAACCGATATAGTCGTGCCCCTCATCCATCTTGGCCAGCAGCAGATGAGTGTCTTCCGGCGGGTTCTGCAGATCGGCATCCAGCGTCACCACGCGCGCGCCCCTGCTCTGCTCGAAGCCGGCCATGATGGCCATGTGCTGGCCGAAGTTGCCGTTGAACAACACCACACGGGTCACGTCCGGGCGTTGCTGGAACTGTTCGCGCAGGATGGCGGCGGAACGGTCGCGGCTGCCGTCGTTGACGAAGATGATTTCATAAGGGATCGCCAGCTTGTCCAACGCCGGATAGAGCCGATCGAACAAGGCTTGCAGCCCCTGCTCTTCGTTGTAGACGGGAATAACGACCGAAAGTTGGATAGCGCTCATAGGGGCGGTATTCTACCGCAGTGCGGTGAATTGCACTAAATCGACAGTGTTTTCCGTACCGCGCCAACCACCCGCTCCACATCCGTCTCGCTCATCCGCGGGAACAGGGGCAATGAGACGATGCGACTTCCAACGCTCTCGGCGACCGGGAACATACCCTCCTTGAAACCGCGTTCACGGTACATCTGAAACAGGTGAATGGGCGGGTAATGCACGCCGCAACCGATGTTGTGCTGTTCTTTCATCACTTTCATGAAGTCGGCACGGTTCGTTCCTTGCGGCAATACCAGCTGGAACATATGCCAGTTACTGTTCCCGAAATTCGCCAACGGCAATTGCGCGCCCGTCTGCTGTTCGAAGTCCGCACCGAAGGTCTCGAAGTAATGTCTGGCCAGCACATGACGGCGTGCAGTGATGCCATCCAGTTGTGCCAGCTGGCTCAGGCCGATCACGGCGGCAACGTCTGTCATGTTGAACTTGCCGCCCAGCACGTCCACGTCCATGCCGTCGAAGCCGGTCCGCGTCACACCCTGCAGGCGGTACTTCTCTGCTAAACGCGCCTCTTCCTCATTGTTCAGTACCAGACAACCGCCCTCGGTGGTGGTGAGGTTCTTGTTGGCCTGGAAGCTGAAGGAGACGAAATCCCCGAAGCTGCCGATGCGCTTGCCACCCCACTTTGAAGCTATGGCCTGCGCTGCATCTTCCACCACGCGCAGTTTGTGCTTGGCTGCAAGAGCGTACAGCCGGTCCCTGTCCACTGGCAGACCGGACAGGTCTACCGGGATGATGGCTTTGGTACGCGGCGTGATGACGGCCTCGACCTTGTCCAGATCGATATTGCGCGTGACCGGGTCGATGTCCGCGAATACCGGCGTGGCGCCGACTTCGAGGATGACGTTTGCGGTCGCCACCCAGGAGATAGGCGTGGTGATGACTTCGTCGCCGGGGCCGATGCCCGCGATGCGCAGGGCGATCTCCATGGTGCAGGTTCCGGAGTTGAAGGTGCGCACCGGTCGTCCGCCGAAATATTCGGAGAGCGCTTTCTCGAATGCCTGCACCTTGGGGCCGGAAGTGACCCAGCCGGAGCGCAGCACATCGCCGACGGCGGTGATGGTCGCTTCGTCGATGTAGGGTTTGGTAAAAGGCAGGAACTCGGACATGCTTACGCTCTCGAAATGATGATGACGCCGATGATGATCACGCCCATGCCGACCAGTTTGGTGACGTTGAAGTCCTCACCCAGCAGGTATTTGGCCGCAACGGCATTCACCACATAAGCCATGGATAACATGGGAAAGGCGATACTGACCGGCACGCGCGACAGCGCGAGTATCCACACCACCACGCTGATGCCATAGCAGAACAGCGCGGTGACGATGTGCCACTCGGTCGCCAGCTTCCACCCCACCGGCAAGATGTTGGCCATGCTGAACTCGAAATGACCGATGGCATTGGTGCCGGCTTTCATCAGGATCTGCGCGGCGGCGTTGAGCATCACGCCGATGAAGATGAGACTGAAGTTGAGCAGGCTCATGGCTTGATCACCACCACAAGCTGATGGTCACGGAATATTTCCTTCATGGGCAGGCCTTTCTTCTCCAGTTCGGGCAACACACGCAGCGGCATGATCGCATAGGCTTCCTTGTCGCTCATCCAGCGCTGCACGAACGTGTCGATATCGGGTATCCACTTGTGCGGCTCCTGCCCGATGCCGAACGCCATCTCGTCCTTGAAATCGACCAGTATGAAGGTACGCTTGAGATAGAAAGGCAGCGTCTGCTCATAGCTCTGGATTGCATAGAACGGCACATCGGGTTTGATCTGCGCTGCGATCGCCTCGGCGATCGGGTAGCCGGAGCGCTCGCGCGCGATAGTGTTGTAGCCGGTGATGCCGATCTGCGCCGCGAGCAGCGAAGCCAGTGCCAAGACTGCAAGCGATGCTCCTGTTTTATTGCGCCGGATACCGTATAGCGCGGCAGCCGTCCCCACCAGCCAGATTGCGGCGGCGACTGTCAGCCAATCTGCGTAGGCGGAATACATCTCATGCTGTACCGGATTCTCGGACTGCTGGTCGACCAGCGGACCAAGTCCGAACAGCAAGACCAGCAATATCGGTAATACCGGCGCGATCATCCAGAACAAGCGGCGTGATGTCATCGCCGCGATCTGCTTGCCCATCAGCAAGGCCAGTGCCGGGAACATCGGCAGCAGATACGACGGCAGCTTGGAGCTGGAGATCGAGAAGAACACATACACGAACACCACCCACACCAGCAGGAAGCGCTCGGCGCTGAAGTGCCTCGCCTGCGCCGCCGTATCGCGCCAGGTACGCAGCACGGCATCGAACATCAGCACCGTCCAGGGCAACATGCCGAACAGCAATATCGGCACGAAGTAATGCCAGGGCTGGTAACGGGCATGCACCTTGGTCAGGAAACGCTCGAAGTGCTCATGGATGAAGAAGAACTGGAAGAACTCGGGATTGGCTTGCATCACCAGCACGAACCAGGGCGCGGCGACTGCGAAGAAAGCCAGCAGGCCGCTGATCCAGTGCATGCGCAGCCAGACCGTCACATCCCGATTGAACACCGAATACAGGAACAGCGCTGCGCCGGGCAGGATCAAGCCCATCAGTCCCTTGCTCAATACCGCCAGTGCCATCGCCGCCCAAGCCAGCATCATCCAGTTTCGCCGGATAGGAATGGCTTGTTCATGCTGTGCCAGCAACAGCGAGAAGATGCCGAGCGTGATGAAGAAGGTCACACCCATATCCAGCGTGTTCACATGCGCCATCAACACATAGAGCGTACTGCTGCCAAGGATCAACGCGGCATACAGCCCCGCTGTGCGGCCGAACAAGCGCATGCCGACGAAGCCGGTGAGCAGGATGCCGAGGAAGCCGGTCAGCGCGGTCCACAGGCGCGAGCTCCATTGATGTTCGCCGAACACCTCATAGGCGACCGCCGTGGCCCAGTATTGCAGCGGCGGCTTCTCGAAATATTTAAAGTCGTTCAGATGCGGCGTGACCCAATCCCCACTCGCCACCATCTCGCGCGGGATCTCGGCATAGCGCCCTTCGTCCGGCTTGATCAGCTTGCGGTATTCCAGATTGCCGAACCAGATGACGACCAGTGCCAGTAGCAGCAGCCACAATGTGCGTCGTGAGAAAGGCAGGTTCATCTTGGGCAAGGGTGAAAGGAATCGAGCGCGGATTTTATCCTAAACAGCTTTCGGCTCTACGGTTTCCTGTACCTGAACGTGTGCGCCACCCTGCGAGAAGGTGATGTCCAGTGCTTCACCGATCCTGATCTGCCGACCGTCGGACACGATGCCACCCTGCGCATTGCGCACCAGACTGTAGCCGCGCGCCAGTACCCGGTTCGGGTCGAGCAGATGGAGGTGCTGCTGTAGCGCCAGCAATCTATCCTCGTGGCGCTCAAGTTGACGTGTCATGGCAGCCTTCGTGCGCTGAGAGTATGTGGACAGCAGGTTTTGCGACGCTTTGACATCGGGTGCGAGAACACCGAGGCGTTGCATCAATGAACGCCAGTGCCACTGTCTTTGCTCTATGCCGGTGTTTTGAGCCAAATGAAGGCGACGACGCAATGCATCCAATCGATCAGTCTGCAGTTGTATACGTTGTGCCGGATGCACCAGTCTGCGCTGCAGATAATCCATTTGCTGCATAAGGCGCTCGATCTGCCGCATCAATGCTTGCGTGAGCTGCTGCCCCTGTTTCCCCAGAGAGTGAAGCAAGGCTTGCCGGTCTGGGACTGCTGCCTGTGCCGCTGCGGTCGGCGTCGCGGCTCGCAGGTCGGCCACGAAGTCAGCAATAGTGAAGTCGGTCTCGTGTCCGACACCGCTGATGACGGGGATCTCGCTGGCCGCGATTGCGCGCGCCACCACTTCTTCGTTGAATGACCACAAGTCTTCGATGCTGCCACCACCGCGGCAGACGATGAGCACGTCGCACTCGGCGCGCTCGTTGGCGGTGTGTATCGCCTGCGCGATCTTGCGCGCCGCGCCCTCGCCCTGCACCGGCGTCGGGTACAACACGACCGGCACACTCGGCATGCGGTTGGACAAAGTACGCAATGCGTCACGCAAAGCCGCCGCCTGCGGCGAAGTGACGATGCCGATCTGTCGTGGGAATGCAGGGAGTTCTCGCTTGCGTGCCGCATCGAACAGCCCTTCTTCCGACAACTTCTCCTTCAGGCGCTCGAACGCCTCGTACAGCGCGCCTTGTCCGGCCGGCCGCATACGCTCAAGCGTCAACTGGAATTCGCCGCGCGCTTCGTACAGTGTCGCCAGTGCATGCACCTCGACCAGCATGCCGTTGGCCGGGCGGAAATCCAGATACTGTTGTTTGTGACGGAACATCACACAACGTACTTGTGCCTGTTCGTCCTTGAGCGAGAAATACCAGTGCCCGGAGGAAGCCGCCACGAAATTGGATATCTCGCCACGCACCCACACCAGCGGCAGGCCGCCTTCGATCAGGCGCTTGGTGGCAAGGTTAAGTTCTCGTACTGAAAGTACGCTGTCACTGGGAAACATCTGGGTACCTCAACTGATCCAAACTTCGTCGCAATACTGCGTTGCTCACAAAAAATCACTCCTCACATATCAAACATATGCAGCGTCGCGATTTTTTGCTCGCGCCTTGTCTTGCTTGGAATTTTGAATCATTTCAGGCACCCAGGATCAGCGCCCGCGCGCATCACCCCAGCGCAGCGGCGTACGGTCATCGCCGATGTACCAGGTCGAGCCGGTTTTGTGTTCAACGCAGTATTTGGGCGAGACGATGGTCTCTTCGAATACCATGTCATGGCTGATGCGGGTGTATTCCAGCAGGATGCTGCGGATGACCTTGGCATTCGCACAGATATGCGAACCGCGCGTGATCCAGGTCGGCCCGATGATCTCTGCCCCGTCTTCGATACACACACCGGAGTCGATATAGACCGGCCCTTCTATCTTGACCTTGTCCCAGTTGATACAGGTGTTGATGCCTACCCATACGCCCGGCTTGATCTCCTTGCCCGGCATCTGCATATGCGCGACCTCGCCGCGCAGCACGCGCTGCAGCACGCTCCAGTAATCGGCGATATGCCCGATGTCGATCCAGTTGAAGTGGCGTTTCTGTGCATAGAACGGCATGCCCCTCTCGGCCAGCATGGGGAATAACTGGCTGCCGATGTCGAACACTTGTCCGGATGGGATCATATCTATCACTTCCGGCTCGAAGATGTAGATACCGGTGCTGGCAAAATTGGAGCGCGCTTCTTCCGGCTTGGGCTTTTCCTGGAAAGAGATGATGCGACCGGCGTCATCGGTCTCCACGACACCGTAATTGCTGACCTCCGAATTCGGCACTTCGAGTGTGACCACGCTGGCCATTGCTTTTTTGGTCTTGTGCTCCCACACGGCTGCATTGATATCTAGATCGATCAGTGCATCGCCGCACAGCACGATGGTAGTGGTATCGAAGAAGCCGCCGAAGTCCTGGATGCGACGCATACCGCCGGCAGAGCCCAGCGATTTTGGGGTGATCTCGCCGTATTCGTAAACGCCTTCGAAGGAATAGCCGATGTTGACGTCCCAGGTGCTGCCGTTACCGAAGTAGTTCTCGATCTTCCAGTGTTTGTAGGCGACGTTGACCATGATCTCTTTAACGCCGTAACGCGCCAGATGTTCGATCAGGTATTCCATCACGGGCTTGCCGAGGATGGGAATCATCGGCTTGGGCAGGTCTTGCGTCAGCGGCCTGACGCGCGTCCCCTGCCCTGCGGCAAGGATCATGCCTTTGATCTTGTCCAATCGATTGTCCTCCTGTTTTGAATGCACGCGATTCTACACCGTGACAAAATAAAAGACCCGCCACGGAGGGCGGGTCTTTTGATGTTTGGGGTGGCTGATGGGGCTCGAACCCACGACAACTGGAATCACAATCCAGGGCTCTACCAGCTGAGCTACAGCCACCGTTGAAACTTTGGACTACTTGGCGTGCCCGACTGGAATCGAACCAGCAACCCCCAGCTTAGAAGGCTGGTGCTCTATCCGGTTGAGCTACGGGCACAATTCTGTCGGCAACCAACAAACTACTTACTACTTGAACCTGGTCGGGGTGGAGAGATTCGAACTCCCGACATCCTGGTCCCAAACCAGGCGCGCTACCAGGCTACGCTACACCCCGAGAGCGCGGCATTATACAGAGCGAATCCGAAAAATCAATTTTGATTGCGGGTTTTTTCTGAAATTTGCGGGATCGCCAGCATCAGGTAATACACCATCGACCACAAAGTGAGGATTGCAGCCAGATAAACGAGCACCGTACCGACGGTATCGCAAGGGATACCGAACAACGACTCCTGATACAACAGGAACATGATCGCCAGCATCTGGAAGGCGGTCTTGAGTTTCCCAAGCATGGAAACCGCGACGCTCTTGCTGCTGCCGAGTTGCGCCATCCATTCGCGCAAAGCAGAGATGGCCAGTTCGCGACCGATGATGATGAAGGCGATGATGGCATCGACATAACCCAGCTTGAGCAGGATCACCAGTGCGGCGACCACCATCAGCTTGTCGGCGACCGGATCGAGAAAGGCACCGAAGGCAGAGCCTTGATTCAGCATACGTGCCAGATATCCGTCCAGCCAGTCGGTGATGGCCGCCAGCCAGAAGATGGAAGTGCCCAGCACATGTTTGTGATGCAGTGACAGCATCTCGTCCGGAACATAGAACACGGCAATGAACACCGGAATCAGGATGATGCGGAACCAGGTCAGAATATTCGGAATGTTGAGTGGCATGTCAGTGCAAATGGTTATGAATCTTCTCGGCGAGTGCTGGGCTCACGCCTTCCACTCGCGCCAGCTCTTCGACACTGGCTTGCTGTACGCCTTTCAATCCGCCGAAGTGGGTCAGCAGGTTGCGACGACGTTTCTCACCCACCCCTTCAATCTCCTCCAGCGACGACGTGGTACGCGTCTTGCCGCGCTTGGCACGGTGTCCGGTGATCGCAAAACGGTGCGCTTCATCACGGACTTGCTGGATCAGATGCAGGGCTGGATGGGCTGGCGGCAATTGTAGCGGCTTTTCTACCCCCGGTCGCAGCAATTGCTCCAGTCCTGCCTTGCGTTCCACGCCCTTCGCCACGCCGACCAGCGCGATGTCCGATAGTCCGAACTCGGTCATCACTTCTATCGCCATCGCCAGTTGTCCCGCACCGCCATCGATCAGGATAAGGTCCGGCCGTTTCCCTTCGCCCGATTGCAATTTTTGATAGCGCTTCTGCAATGCCTGCTTCATCGCGGCGTAATCGTCACCGGGCGTGATGCCGGAGATGTTGTAACGACGGTATTCCTGCGGGCGGATCGCCAGCTCGTCATACACCACGCAGGAAGCGACAGTCGCTTCGCCCATTGTATGGCTGATGTCGAAGCACTCGATGCGCTTCAGGTCCGGCAGTGATAGCTCATTGCGCAATGCCTCCAGTCGCAGCGTCTGGCCGGCTTGCAAACCGGCTTGTTGCTTCAATCCAAGCAAAGCATTGGCCTGGGCCATCTCCAGCCACTGACGCCGCTCGCCTGTCACCGAGTGGCGTATCTGCACCTTGTGACCCGCCTGTTCGCTCAGCAAGGCTTCCAGCGCTTCATCCTGAACTTCCAGGCTGGTGACGATGAGCGGCGGCACATTACGGTCGAGATAATGCTGGGCGAGAAAGGCCTCCAGCACTTCGCCTGCATCCTGCCCCTGTACATTTGCAGGGTAGAACGGCTTGTCGCCCAAGTGACGGCCACCACGCACCACCGCCAGATTCAGGCACAACGCGCCTTCTGCTTCCACCACAGCAACGATGTCCGCATCGGTATCGCGTCCACTTTCCACGAACTGTTTCTGCTGCACGGTGTGCAATGCCTGCAACTGGTCGCGCAAGGCTGCGGCGTGTTCGTATTCCAGCGCCTCGGCAGCTTGCTCCATCGCCGTGCGCAGACGCTTCTCGACCTCGTCGAACTTGCCATTCAGCAACAACGCGGCATTGCGCACATCGGTGGCGTAATCTTCAGCGCTGATCAGTCCGACACAGGGGGCGCTACAGCGATGGATCTGATGCAAAAGACAGGGACGCGTGCGGTTGTTGAACACGCCCTCTTCGCAGGTGCGCAGCTTGAATACCTTTTGCAGCAGGTTGATGCTCTCCTTCGCCGCCTGCGCATTGGGATAGGGGCCGAAGTACTGATGGCGCTTGTCGGTCACGCCGCGATAGTAGGTCAGGCGCGGTGACGGGCTGCCGGTGAATACGATGTAGGGATAGGATTTATCATCGCGAAACAATATGTTGTAGCGCGGTTTTAACGATTTGATCAGGTTGTTCTCAAGCAGCAATGCCTCTGCCTCCGAACGCGTGACCGTGGTTTCTATGCGCGCGATGTGCGACACCATCAACTGGATGCGCGGCGACAGATTGCTCTTCTGGAAATATGAACTGACACGCTTCTTGAGCTGGTTGGCCTTGCCGACGTACAGCACTTGCCCCTGACTATCCAGCATGCGGTACACGCCCGGCTGCAGTGGCAGACTGGCGAGAAAGGACTTTGAATCGAATGCTTCGTCTGTCATGTTCAGATCAGCGCCTGAAGACCTCTTGAGAACTCGGTAGCCCCGCCGTTCGCGGGATGCCTGACTGCACCGGTGACTTTCACCCCCATCTCGCTTAGTAGACCTTCCGCCTTTTTGCCTACGGCGACGATCTTTGCATGAGGGAATGCTTCGATCAACATACGTATCGCCGGTTCGCCCAGCCCAATCTCTTCCGGCTTGGGGGTCCTGTTCGTCCATAGATCATCAGCGCGGTGCGGATGTAGCTGCAGCGCATTCCACAGGATGGTGCGCTCGGCGATACCCAGCCTATACAAGGTCTTCCAAACAATGGTGGCGGACGGCTCGGAGAAAGGCAAGCGCCGGGTCGACAAACGGCCGGGCAGCGCTGCGATGCGCGGAATGGCACCCTCGCCCAACAAGCGTTCGCTGGTGAAGGCGATGCCACTGTAGCGGCAACCTTGATAGCCAGGTGCCTCGCCCGCAAGGATGAACTCGGGCTCACAATCCAGATGCGCAGCCAGACGTTCCAGCTTGGCTGCCGGGCCGTTCCCTTCGGCATCATGCGGACAGTGGTCCGCCCACGGATTGAATAATCCCGGTTTGCCGGAAGGCAAGGTGGCGACCAATCTGCGTGCCAATGAAAGTCTGGATGACGGCATGTTTTTCCTTCGTCGAATCATACAGCAGCAATGAAAAGCCCCGCTCGCGGCGGGGCTCGTTCAGACAACCGGATGTCTTATTCAGCAGCCGGTGCGGCCGCCGCAGATTGCTCCTGCAATGCCTTCATACTCAAACGCATGCGGCCCTTGTCGTCCACTTCCAGAACTTTGACCTTCACGATCTGGCCTTCCTTCAGGTGATCGGCCACGGCTGCGATACGCTCGTGCGAGATCTGCGAGATGTGCAGCAGACCGTCCTTGCCCGGCAGAATGTTGATCAGTGCACCGAAGTCCAGCAGCTTGACCACTGGGCCTTCGTACACCTTGCCGACTTCGACTTCCGCCACGATGTCTTCGATGCGCTTCTTGGCCAGTTCACCGGCATCGCCGCTCACGCAGGCGATGGTGATATTGCCTTCGTCGTCGATGTCGATGGTGGTGCCGGTCTCTTCGGTCAGCGTACGGATCACCGCACCGCCCTTGCCGATCACGTCGCGGATCTTGTCCGGATTGATCTTCATCTTGATCATGCGCGGTGCGAAGTCGGAGACTTCCGGGCGCACAGACGGCATCGCCTGTTTCATGATGCCGAGAATGTGTTTGCGGCCTTCCTGAGCTTGGCTCAGGGCGACCTGCATGATCTCCTTGGTGATGCCGTTGATCTTGATGTCCATCTGCAGCGCAGTGATACCGTTCTCGGTACCTGCCACTTTGAAGTCCATGTCGCCCAAGTGATCTTCATCACCCAGGATGTCGGTCAGCACCGCGAAACGGCCACCATCCTTGATCAGACCCATGGCGATACCTGCCACGTGGTCCTTCACCGGCACGCCCGCATCCATCAGCGACAGGCAGCCGCCGCACACGGAAGCCATGGAGCTGGAACCGTTGGATTCGGTGATTTCGGATACCACGCGGATCGCGTAGCCGCACTCCTCTTCGCTCGGCAGCACGGCAACCAGTGCACGCTTGGCCAGACGGCCGTGGCCGATCTCGCGACGCTTCGGTGAACCGACACGGCCGGTCTCGCCGGTGGAGTAAGGCGGGAAGTTGTAGTGCAGCATGAAGCGGTCGGTGTATTCGCCTTCCAGTGCATCGATCTTCTGCGAATCGCGCATCGAACCGAGTGTCGCGACCACCAAAGCCTGTGTCTCGCCACGGGTGAACAGCACCGAACCGTGCGCACGCGGCAAAACGCCGGTACGGATGGTGATCGGGCGCACGGTGCGGGTGTCGCGACCGTCGATACGCGGCTCACCGCTCAGAATCTGGCCGCGCACGATCTTGGCTTCCAGCGCACTGAACAGGTCGTTGATCTCGTTTCCGGAAACGTTCTCGAATTCGGTTGCCAGCGCGGCAGCCACTTTGGCGTGGATCGCCTCCACTTGGTGGGTGCGCGCCTGTTTCTCGCGAACAGAATAAGCAGCTTTGAGGTCGTTCTCGGCCAGTGCGTTGATACGGGCAATCAATGCCTCGTTCTTGGGGGCGGGCGTCCAGTCCCAATCATCCTGGCCGACTTCAGCAGCCATCTCGTTGATCGCATTGATCACGACTTGCATCTGCTCGTGGCCATAGACCACTGCGCCCAGCATCACTTCCTCGGAAAGTTGCTGCGCTTCGGATTCCACCATCAGCACCGCTTTGGAAGTACCGGCAACGACGAGCTCCAGTTGTGACGAGAGCAGTTCGTCCTTGGTTGGATTCAGCAGGTACTGACCGTTGGCATAACCGACGCGAGCCGCACCGATAGGGCCATCGAACGGAATGCCGGAGATAGCCAGCGCGGCGGAAGCGCCGATCATGGCCGGGATGTCGGCATTGATCTGAGGATCGGAGGACATCACGGTCGCCACGATCTGCACTTCGTTGTAGAAACTATCCGGGAACAGCGGACGCAGCGGACGGTCGATCAGACGGCTTGTCAGGATCTCTTTCTCGCGCATCGGGCCCTCGCGCTTCAGGAAACCACCGGGGATCTTGCCTGCCGCATAAGTCTTTTCCATGTAGTCCACGGTCAGCGGGAAGAAGTCCTGACCCTGCTTGACATCCTTCTTGCCCACCACGGATACCAGCACCATGGTGTCATCCAGACTAACCATGACTGCTCCACCGGCCTGACGTGCGATCTCGCCGGTCTCCAATGTCAGTTGATGATTACCGTAGCTAAGTGTTTTTTTATAGTGGCTCAAAGTAGACCTCTCTTGAAATTTGTACGGATGCGGGCGAATCGACGCGCCAAAACGAAGCGGGCCGCATTTGCGACCCGCTTTATTGCAGAATTACTTGCGCAGTTCGAGGCGCTGGACCAGTGCCTTGTAACCTTCTTCGTTCTTGCTCTTCAGGTAGTCGAGCAGTTTGCGACGACGGCTCACCAGACGCAGCAGACCGCGACGGGAGTGGTGATCCTTGTTGTGCTCCTTGAAGTGGTCGGTCAGGTAGTTGATACGTGCCGTCATCAGGGCTACTTGTACTTCAGGGGAGCCGGTATCGCCTTTGGCGCGCTGATAGTCAGTCACGATCTGCGATTTTTGAGCGGCGGTAATAGACATTGACTTCTTCTCCAGTTAAAAAGGTGCGGTAATAAAAAAAGTGCGGCATTCTACACTCGAAAGGGCTAGGCACTCAAGCTGATTTCGGTACTGATGCCATACGGGCGATGCCGGATAAAAGGCGGTTCGGGGATAGTCGCCCGGTGATCAACTCCCCCAATCCGATGAAGCTTCCCTCTGCATACAAGCGACGCTTCCCGTCTGGATGATCATCCCTCATTGCCAAGCGCTGCCCTTGCGCCAACCGTCCGGCCTGTACAGCATCCAATGTCAATGCCGGAAATTCCTGGATCAGGCTATCTACCGGCAACAGCAAGGCATCGCGTGCCGGCCCATCCAAAGCCTCGAGTTCCGGCAAGGTGTGGGCCGCTTCCAGATCGAACTCGCCGATCCCGGTACGTCGCAAGGCGATCAGATGTCCGCCACAACCCAGCGCTTCGCCGATATCTTCACCCAAAGTGCGGATATAGGTGCCCTTGCTGCACAACACGTCGATATCCAGCTCGGTGGCCGACCAACGTTCCAGATTCAGCTCGCGAATGCATATCTGGCGCGTGTCACGTTCGATCACCTCGCCTTTGCGTATATATTCGTAAAGCGGTTTCCCCTGATGCTTCAAAGCACTGTACATGGGAGGCAGTTGCGATATCTCGCCGGTGAAACGAAGCAGCACTTGCCTGATCTGCCCTTCATCCACCGTAACCGGAAGTTCTTCGATGATCTCGCCTTCGGCATCCCCCGTCGTCGTGCGCTGACCGAGCCGGATGGTGGCGCGATAACGTTTGTCTGCATCCAGCAAGGCATGTGTGAATTTGGTCGCTTCGCCGAAACAGATCGGCAACAGGCCCGTGGCCAGCGGATCCAGCGTGCCGGTATGGCCCGCCTTCTCCGCGCCGAACAGCCCGCGCACCTTCTGCATCGCGGTGTTGGAGCTTAGTTCCAGTGGTTTGTCGAACAACAGCACGCCGTCGAGCTGGCGTTTGATGCGGCGAACTTGCTCAGTCTTTCTTGTCACTGGCTACCGCTTGTTCGATCAATTGGGACAGGTGTGCACCGCGTTCGATGGAAGCATCGTAGACGAAATGCAGCTGGGGCGTGATGCGCAGCTTCATGGATTTAGCGAGTTGGCTACGCAGGAAACCGGCGGCGCGCTCCAAACCGGTTTGCAGTTGCTCAGTCCCGCCTTCCAGCGAGGTATAGAACACCTTGGCATGCGCATGGTCGTTGGTGACGCTGACACTGGTCAGCGTCACTTTGCTCACGCGCGGATCTTTCACTTCCAGTCGAATGAACTCCGCCAGTTCGCGCAGGATCTGCTCGGAAATACGATCGGTGCGAGAGAAGTCCTTCGCCATTTAAAGGGCTCGCGCCACTTCGACGATCTCGAATGCCTCAAGGAAATCGCCCACTTCCAGATCGTTGAAACCCTTCAGCGACAGACCGCACTCGAAGTTGGATCTGACTTCCTTCGCGTCATCCTTGAAGCGCTTGAGCGAATCCAGCTCGCCGGTATGGATCACCACGTTGTTGCGCAGCACGCGCACGCTGGAAGTGCGCTTGATCATACCTTCGGTGACATAACATCCGGCCACGGTACCCACCTTGGAAATGTGATAGACCTGACGGATCTCGACCATACCGATGATGCTTTCCTTGCGCTCCGGTGCCAGCATGCCCGACAGCGCCGCTTTGATCTCGTCCACCATCGCATAGATGATGTTGTAGTAGCGGATGTCCACGCCCGCCGACTCTGCCAGCTTGCGTGCGGATGCATCGGCACGCGAGTTGAAGCCGATGACGACTGCCTTGGATGCCAGTGCCAGGTTGATATCGGACTCGGTGATGCCGCCCACGGCGCTGTGAATGATGCTGACCTTCACCTCATCTGTAGAGAGCTTCTGCAGGGAACCCGAGATAGCCTCGATGGAACCTTGCACGTCCGCCTTGACGATCAACGCCAGGGTGCGCACTTCGCCCTCGCCCATCTGTTCGAACATGTTCTCCAGCTTGGCGGCTTGCTGCTTGGCCAGCTTCACATCGCGATACTTGCCTTGACGGAACAGCGCGATCTCGCGCGCCTTCTTCTCGTCGGCCAGCACCAGGAAGTCCGCACCGGCGATCGGCACTTCGGACAAGCCCTGGATCTCGACCGGAATCGACGGACCCGCTTCGCTCACAGACTTGCCGTTCTCGTCCAACATGGCACGAACACGACCGGAGACCGAACCGACCAGCACGGCATCACCGCGCCTCAGCGTGCCGGATTGCACCAGCATGGTCGCCACAGCGCCCTTACCCTTGTCCAGACGCGCTTCGACCACCACGCCCTTGGCGCTGGTGTTCTTGGCTGCTTTCAATTCCAGAACTTCAGCCTGCAACAGGATACCTTCCAGCAATTGATCGATGCCTTGACCGGTCTTGGCCGAGACTTCGACGAACATACAATCGCCGCCCCAGTCTTCCGGCACCACACCTTCGGTAACCAGCTCCTGACGCACACGCTCGGAATTCGCATCCGGCTTGTCGATCTTGGTCACAGCGACCACGATAGGCACACCTGCCGCCTTGGCATGGTGGATCGCCTCCTTGGTCTGCGGCATCACGCCGTCATCGGCGGCACAGACCAGAATCACGATATCGGTCGCCTGCGCACCGCGGGCACGCATCGCCGTAAAGGCTTCGTGACCCGGGGTGTCGAGGAATGTGATCATGCCGCGCGGTGTATCGACGTGATAAGCGCCGATGTGCTGCGTGATGCCACCCGCTTCGCCACTGGCGACGCGGGTGCGACGGATGTAATCCAGCAGGGAGGTCTTACCGTGGTCGACGTGGCCCATCACGGTCACTACCGGCGCACGTGACTCAAGTATCGCATCCTCGTGTTCAACGTCTTCCATCAGGAATGCATCGGGATCATCCGGTTTGGCAGGAACGGCCTTGTGGCCCATTTCTTCGACCACAATCATCGCGGTCTCCTGATCCAGCACCTGATTGATGGTCACCATGGAGCCCATCTTCATCAGCGCCTTGATGATCTCGGCAGCCTTGATGGACATCTTCTGTGCCAGTTCAGCGACAGAGATGGTTTCCGGGATGGTGACTTCCTGCACGATCGGTTCGGTCGGCAGCGAGAACGCATGTGCGGCCTCAGCCTTGCTGTGTTTGTCATGACGACCGGTGCGCAACGAACCAGGACGTGCAGTCACACCGCTGCGGGTATCCGTCGTGCGTGATGCCGGGCGCTTCTTGTGACCTGCCTCATCCCATGGACTGTCTTTGGGGGCAGCCTTCTCGGCTTTTCTGGAAGGTCTGACCACCTTGTCACCCGGACGCAGGGTGGGCTTGTGCAATGTACCTTCGGGTGCCGCTGCAGCTGCCGGAGCAGCAGCGGGCACAACTGGCACCTCTGCGACAACGGGCTTTTCTTCAGCTACCGGCTCCGGTTTCGCCTCTGCAGCGACTACCTTGCGCTTGCTGCGCGCCTGTTTGGCTTCTACATCGGCCGCCTGACGCGCTGCCAGCTCGGCCAATTGACGGGCTTCTTCCTCGCGCGCCAGCTTCTCGGCTTCGCCCAGGACTTGTTTAGGTTTGGCCACTACCTCTTCTGCAGCCACTTCAGGCGCAGCAGTCGGCTTTGCTTCAGCTTGTTCAACCAACGGTGCGATGGTGCGTTTCTTGCGCACTTCGACCTGAATGGTGCGCGACTTGCCCGAGCTGTCCGCTTTCTTGATCGCAGTCGTTTCGCGGCGCGTCACCGTGATTTTGCTCTTACTGCCGCCACCGTGCGCGCTACGCAGGTGTTCAAGCAACTTCGCTTTATCTTGCTCGGATATCGGATCGGAGTCCTTCTGTTTGGCTACACCGGCCGACTGCAACTGTTCCAGTAGCAGTTCGACCGGGAGACCCAGCTCCCCGGCGAATTGAGCGACATTGATTTTTCCCATTACTTTCCTTCAGCCCATAGGCTAATTACTTATTCGAACCAAGGCGCACGCGCCGTCATGATCAACTGGTTAGCGCGTTCACCGTCCATACCGGTCATTTCGACCAACTCGTCGGTATCGAGATCGGCCAGCGCATCCTGCGTACCCACTCCCTTACCGGCCAGCGTACGGGCCGTGTCGGCATCCATACCTTCGATCTTCAGCAGGTCTTCGATGTTGTGCTCGACCTGTTCTTCGTTGGCGATCGCGGCAGTCAACAATGTATTGCGTGCGCGGCTGCGCAGCTCTTCCACGGTTGCCTCGTCGAATGCCTCGATCTCCAGCATCTCTTCCAGCGGCACATAGGCCACTTCTTCCAGCGTGTTGAAACCTTCCTGCACCAAGATGTCGGCGACTTCCTCGTCCACGTCCAGCTTGGACACGAACAGATCGCGGATCACTGCGAATTCCTGCTCGTTCTTCTCGGCGGATTGCTCGACCGTCATCAGGTTGATCTCCCAGCCTGCCAACTCCGTCGCCAAGCGCACGTTCTGACCGCCGCGACCGATGGCCTGCGCCAGGTTCTCTTCTTCCACCACCACATCCATGCTGTGTTTGTCTTCGTCCACCATGATGCTGGTGACTTCAGCCGGCGCCAGCGCGTTGATGACGAAGGTGGCCGGATCGTCGGACCACAGAATGATGTCCACACGCTCGCCCGCCAGCTCGGTGGTCACAGCCTGCACGCGCGAACCGCGCATACCGACGCAAGTACCGATGGGGTCCAGACGCTGGTCGTTGGTGCGCACCGCGATCTTGGCGCGCGAACCCGGGTCGCGCGAGGCGTTGACGATCTCGAGGATGCCTTCTTCGATCTCGGGTACTTCCAGTTCGAACAGTTTCTTCAGGAACTCGGTGGTGATACGCGACAGGATGATCTGCGGGCCGCGCACGGTGCGGTCGACGCGCAGCAGATAGGCACGCACACGGTCGCCAACGCGCAGATTCTCTTTCGGGATCATCTGGTCGCGCGGCAGCAAAGCCTCTATCTTGCCGAATTCGACGATGGCGTTGCCGCGCTCGATACGCTTGATCGTTCCGGACACCAGATGCTCGTTGCGCTCCATGAAGTCGGCCAGGATCTGCTCGCGCTCAGCGTCGCGGATCTTCTGGAAGATGACCTGCTTGGCAGCCTGCGCGCCGATACGACCGAAGTCGATGCTCTCCAGCGGCTCTTCGATGAACTCGTCCATCTCGATCTCGGGATCGCGCTTCTGCGCTTCTTCAAGCTTGATGTGCAGTTCGGGCGTCTCGAAGGTCTCGTCGTCCATCACCTGCCAGCGACGGAAAGACTCGTACTCGCCGGTCTGGCGATCGATGCTCACACGCACATCGGCTTCTTCTTCCACGAAACGTTTCTTGGTCGCGGAGGCCAAAGCAGACTCCAGCGCACCGAACACGATCTCCTTGTCCACGTTCTTTTCACGTGCCAAGGCATCCACCAACAATAGAACTTCACGACTCATCGTTATTCTCCGACTGCATCAAATCAAAATACGGGCACCAAACGTGCCTTGTCCACATTAGACAGCTCGATCTCGACCGAACTGCCAGCCATATCCAGCTGCAGCACACCATCCTTGCATTCGCCGATGATGCCCACCAACTGCTTGCTACCGTTCACAGGCAGGCGCAACTTGAATTTTGCCTTCTGCCCTTTGAAGCGAACGAAGTCCGCTTCTTTCTTGACTACTCTGTCCAGCCCCGGTGAAGAGATCTCAAGGCGCTCATATTCCACACCTTCCACCGTGAACAGGCGCACCAGCTGGTTGCTCACCCGCTCGCAGTCTTCGACCGAGATACCTTCCGGCTTGTCCATGAACACGCGCATCATGCCGCGCCCGGACAGTTCCAGATCGACCAACTCGTAGCCCATGCCGGCCAGCGTCGTTTCAACCAGATTCGCAACGTCCATATTCGATCCCACAAATAAAAAACGGGCCTGAAGCCCATCTGAAAACGGCGCGGATTGTACCAAAAGGTTTGCTTATGGGAAACAGGTATTTATGGAATATCCAACAATACAACCCGCCGCTCACCCCGCGTGCCGCGCAAAGTACCTGCCACCATGGGCTGAACGGGGTGGCGGCCTGCCGGATCAGGCTGATCCGAATAGCTTGCGTATGCCGTGTTCATCCGGGTTCAGTACCACGCCCTTCTCAGTGATCAACCCGGTAACCAGTTCCGCCGGGGTCACATCAAAGGCCGGATTGCGTATCTTCACCCCCTCCGCTGCCCAGTGATAGTCGCGAAAACCCTTCACTTCCTCCACCGAACGCTCCTCGATGGGGATGCCCTTGCCCGAGGCGATGTTCAGGTCGATGGTCGACAATGGGCACGCCACATAGAACGGGATGTTGTGCCGCTGCGCCAGCACCGCCACCATGTAAGTACCGATCTTGTTCGCCACATCACCGTTGGCCGCCACGCGGTCCGTGCCCACCACCACCGCATCGATCTCACCGTGCGCCATCAGATGGCCCGCCATATTGTCGGTGATCAGCGTCACCGGGATGTTCTCCTGCACCATCTCCCACGCCGTCAGGCGTGCGCCTTGCAGGAACGGCCGCGTCTCGTCGGCGATGACCGAGATCTTCTTGCCTGCTTCAACGGCAGAACGGAACACGCCCAGCGCCGTCCCCCACCCCGCCGTCGCCAGCGCGCCCGCATTGCAATGCGTCAACACCCGCGCCCCGTCTTTGAGCAAGGCAGCACCGTGCGCACCCATCGCCTTGTTGATGCGGATATCCTCGGCCAGCACCTCATGCGCCTCGGCCAGCAGGCGCTCTGCGATCTGTTTAGGGTCTTGTTCAGCAAAGCTTTCCCAAACCTTGCGCATACGCTGCAACGCCCAGAACAGATTCACCGCCGTCGGGCGGCTGGCGGCCAGCACGGAGAAGCCGGTTTCCATGCCTGATGTGAATTCTAATGTGGAGTTGTCGCGCAAGCGCAACGCCTCCAGTGCCACGCCGTACGCCGCCGCCACACCGATGGCAGGCGCACCGCGCACCACCATGCTGCGGATGCCCTCCGCTACGGAATGCGCCGTGTAGTAACTCAGATACTCAAAGGCGGCTGGCAGGATGCGCTGGTCTATCATCTCCAGCCGGTTATTGAACCAGCGCAGGGTTTCGATCTTCATCAGTCCTCCTCAAACTCGCACAACGCAAACACCTTGTGCCCGCGCTTCTCCAGCCTCGCGCGACCGCCGATATCCGGCAGGTCGATCATGAAGCTGCATTCGATGACATGCCCGCCCATCTTCTCGATGAGGATGACGGCGGCTTCTGCGGTGCCGCCGGTGGCGATGAGATCGTCCACCAGCAGCACCTTCTCGCCTTTGGCGATGGCGTCGGTGTGGATCTCGATGCGGTCGGTGCCGTATTCGAGTTCGTAGTCGTGACCGATGGTTTCGGCGGGGAGTTTGCCTTTCTTGCGGATGGGCACGAAGCCGACGCCTAGCGCATAGGCCAGCGGTGCACCGAGGATGAAGCCGCGCGATTCGATGCCGGCGATCTTGTCTATCTTCACGTCCTTATATCTGCGCACCAGTTCGTCGATGGTGGCGCGCAGTCCGACAGGGTCTTTGAGCACCGTGGTGATGTCGCGGAACATGATGCCCTGCTTGGGGTAATGGGGGACGGTGCGGACGCGGGATTTGATGGGCATTTCGTTTTCCTTTTGTTATTCATTCATCCTTCGATACGGCTGCGCCTACTCAGGACGAACGGGATTCTTTCTTAACTGCGTTTCTTGTACTCCACGAATTTTTCTTTCACCTCGTGCATCTGTTGCGCAGTGAGGATGTTCGGCGTTCCAACCGACAGCGTGCGCCAGTAGATCTCGCACAGGAATTCGACCTCGTGCGCCACGGATAGCGCTTCGCTCAGGTCTTTGCCCAGCGCGATCATGCCGTGGTTGCCGAGCAGGCAGGCTTTGCGATCACGCAGTGCTTCCAGCGCGAGGTCGGAGAGGTTCTGTTCGCCGAAGATGGTGTACGGCGTGCAGCGGATAGTGTCGCCGCCCGCGATGGCGATGTGATAATGCACGGCTGGCACAGCCTTACCCAGACAGGCCATGGTGGTGGCGTAGGTGGAGTGCATGTGCAGCACCGCGCCGATCTCTGCTCTCGCATTGAGGATGTCGCAGTGGAAGCGCCATTCGCTGGAGGGTTTGCGGCCTTGCAGCACCTTGCCAGTTTTATCCATCAGCACCAGGTCGGCTTCCGACATCTCGGCCACCGGCAAGGCGGACGGCGTGATGAGGATGTCCTCACCGCAGCGCACCGAGGCATTGCCCGCTGTGCCTCGGTTGAGGCCGAGTTCGACCATGCGGCGGGAGGTTTGCAGCAAGGCGCTGCGCAGTTGCTGTTCGTTCATTTCAGAACGCGCCCGGCGATAACCTGCAGCTTCTTCTTCATCGCTTCATCGCGCGCTTCCGGCGCGGTGATGAGCGCGTGCAGCAATGCGCTACGACAGCCGCATTCGCACGCTTGCTTGTCCGAACCGATATGCGGCACAGCGTGTTTGACCAATGTGCGGGCTTTGTCGGCATTGGCCAGCAGTACCTGAATGATTTGGTCTACGGTCACGTCGTCATGGTTGGGGTGCCAGCAGTCGTAATCGGTGACCATGGCGACCGTCGCATAGCAAAGCTCGGCTTCGCGCGCCAGCTTCGCTTCCGGCATATTGGTCATGCCGATCACGTCGCAGCCCCAGGTGCGGTACATCTCGGATTCGGCCAGCGTGGAGAACTGCGGGCCTTCCATCACCAGATAAGTGCCGCCGCGCATGACAGAGATGCCCGCTTCGATGGCGGCATTCTCGATGTGTTCGCCCAATCTTCCGCACACCGGATGCGCCATGGACACGTGTGCCACCAGTCCGTTGCCGAAGAAGGATTTTTCGCGTGCGAAGGTGCGGTCGATGAATTGATCGACGATGACGAAGGTGCCGGGGGACAGATGTTCGCGCAGTGAGCCGACCGCACTGACCGAGATGACATCGGTCACGCCCACCCGTTTCAGTGCATCGATATTGGCGCGGAAGTTGATATCGGAGGGTGGGATCTTGTGGCCGCGTCCGTGGCGGGGCAGAAAAGCCAGCTTGACGCCGCCCAATTCGCCGAACAGCAGCTCGTCCGATGGCTCACCGAAAGGCGACTCGACCTTTTCCCAGCGTTTGTTCTCCAACCCTTCGATGTCGTAAACGCCGCTGCCGCCGATGATGCCTATGCTTGCCTGCCCCATGATTCCCCCCAAGTCCGTAATGGGCATGGATTGAAACAGGAAACAGACATGCACTCAAGTGTGACGTTTCTCACAGACACTGCTGCAGTCGCTGCCTATGATGCGCCGCATTCCACACAGGGCCTCAAGATGAAAACCAACAAGTTCGCAATATTCGCCGTTGTCCTCTGGGTCGTCAGTGCCCTCGTGTTCGGTTGGTTCTTCGTAAAAGGCAACACCACCGCAATAGAAGGCCAGCGCGATGCCATCGTGCTGCAGCCTGCGGAACGCGAACTGGTGCTGCTGGAGATGCGCGGCCTGCTGATCTCAACTCAAGGCGTCCTGGCCGGACTGGATAAGAAAGATATGGCACAGGTAGCCCAAGCGGCGCGTGCTTCCGGTATGGCTTCAGCGGCAGATGTGAACCCCGCGCTGATGTCCAAGCTGCCCATGTCGTTCAAGGAACTGGGCATGAGCGTGCATCACGCCATGGATGAGATCGCACAGGATGCCGAGGCCGGAAAACCATCCGCCGACATCCTGAACAAGTTGAGCAACACCCTTACCAGCTGTGTGGCTTGCCATGCGGCATGGCAATTGAAGTCGGAGTAGTATTCAACAACCGTAACCCTTAATGAAGGAGTCGAAGATGAAATGCAATGCAGGTGGTATTGATCGCGGACTGCGTGTAGTGGCCGGACTGGCTTTGATCGGTCTGACTTTGACCGAGATGATAGGCGTATGGGGCTGGATCGGCGTGGTGCCTCTGTTGACCGGCATCTTCGGTTTCTGCCCGGCCTATGCGATCTTCGGTATGAGCACCTGCTCGACCGAAAAGAAGTAATCGACTTTGCCCCAGACTTGCCCGGCTTTTGTCGGGCATTTTTTTAGGAAAGGAATACCCATGAAGAAATCCCTGCTTTTGACCTCCCTGCTCGTTCTGTCCGCCCCCGCGATGGCAGACAATTTGGATAAATACCGTGAAGACAGCCGCGCCGTGATCGGCCCGTTCATGCAAGAACTGGTGGCCGCGAACAAGAAGGCCGTGACGGAAGGTGGCCCGGAGTCTGCCATCACGGTGTGCAAGGACATCGCTCCCGCGATGGCCGGCGAAATCTCGCGCAAACAGGGTATCAAACTGACGCGCGTGTCGGACAAAGTGCGCAACCCCATGCTGGGCACACCCGATGCATGGGAACAGAAGGCACTGAAGAAGATGGAGAAGCAACTGGCCAAAGGCGCGAAACCCGAGACACTGGAAGTGGCCGAGATCGTGAAAGAGCCGAACGGCAAATACCTGCGTTACATGAAGGGTATCGTACTGCAACCCGGTTGCGTTGCCTGTCACGGTGGCAGCGGCGACATCTCTCCCGCAGTTCAGGCGCGTCTCGCCGAAGATTACCCGCATGACCAAGCCACCGGCTACAAGCCCGGCCAGTTGCGCGGCGGTGTGAGCATCAAACGCCCGTTGTAAATCGTGGTAGATTCGGCGTGCCATGACTGAAAAGACAGAACACGCCGAATTGCAGATCGCCGGGATGCGTTGCGCATCCTGCTCTGCCCGTCTGGAAAAATCCCTGAATGAACTCCCCGATGTCACCGCCGTGGTGAACATCGCCACCGAAAAAGCCAGCCTCACCTTCGATCCCAGTCGTACCAATCTGGACACGATCCTGGAGACTGTGCGCCACACCGGCTTCGATGCGCATCCCGCGCGCGACTTCGCCGCCGAGAAAGCGGATCGCATGGCGATGTTGCGCCATGAGCGCAGTGTGTTCTTCGTATCGCTGTTACTGACCTTGCCACTGGTAGGCGAGATGGTGCTGATGTTCGCCGGTGTTCATCTGATGATGCCGCTGTGGGCGCAATGGCTGCTCGCCACGCCGGTGCAGTTCTGGGCCGGAGCGCGTTTCTATCAAGGTGCTTGGGCGGCATTGCGCAGCGGCGGCAGCAACATGGATGTGCTGGTCGCACTGGGCACCAGCGCAGCCTATTTCATGAGCGTTGCGGTATGGCTGCTCGGGCTGGATCAGCCGGTGTATTTCGAAGCCAGTGCCACGCTAATCACACTGGTGCTGATGGGTAAGCTGCTGGAAGCAGGTGCCAAAGGCAAGGCTTCCGCCGCGCTGGAAGCCCTGATCAACCTGCAACCCAAGATCGCCCACACCGAACGCAACGGCCAGTTGCTGGATGTCTCGGCCGGTTCCTTGCGCCCCGAGGACATCTATATCGTGCGCCCCGGCGAGAGCGTACCGGTGGACGGCATCGTGCTGGAAGGCGAATCGAGTATCGACGAGGCCATGCTCACCGGTGAGAGCCTGCCGCAATTGAAGCAGGCCGGTACCAAGGTCTATGCCGCCACGCTCAACCAGCAAGGCGTGTTGCGCTGCCGTGCGCTGGCGGTCGGTTCGCAGACCCAGCTCGCCGCCATCATCCGCCTGGTGGAACAGGCACAAGGCTCCAAAGCTGCGATCCAGCGTCTGGCCGACAAGATATCCGCCGTGTTCGTCCCCACCGTGCTGGGCATCGCCGCACTGACTTTCACCGGCTGGTGGTTGTATGGCGGCGAATTCAGTCAGGCCTTGATCAACGCGGTGTCGGTATTGGTGATCGCCTGCCCTTGTGCACTGGGTCTGGCGACGCCGACGGCAGTGGTGGTCGCGACCGGACGCGCGGCGCATGCAGGCATACTGGCCAAGGATGCCGCTGCGCTGGAACGTGCACACCAGCTCAACATTCTGGTGTTGGACAAGACCGGCACACTGACCGAAGGCAAACCGGCGGTGACCGAAGTCACCCCCGCTACCGGCATCTCAAAAGAAACACTGCTGCACACTGCCACCGCACTGGCCCAGCACTCCACTCATCCGCTCGCGCGCGCCCTGCTCCAGCATGCAGGCGAGCAAGCCATCATCGAAGTCGGCGACTTGCACGAACATACCGGCCAGGGGCTGACGGCCAGCGTCGATGGTGCGACCTGCCTGCTGGGCTCGCCCGCTTTTGCCAGATCGCAGAATATCGCTCTGGACGAGGCCTCGCTTGCCGCCCTGCAAACCGACGGCCGCTCGGTGATCGTGCTGGCACGCGACAACGCCGTGCTCGGCTACATCGCACTGGCCGACCGCCTGCGTGCAAGCAGCAGCGAGGCGGTCGTCAAACTGCGCGGCATGGGCATACGCGTGGTGATGCTGAGCGGCGACAACGACGCCACCGCGCGCGCCATCGCGCAGCAGGCAGGTGTCGATGAATATCTGGCTGAAGTGTTACCGCAGGACAAGGCACGGCATGTGACTTCGTTCAAGACCGGCGGCAAGGTGGTCGGCATGGTGGGCGACGGCATCAACGACGCGCCGGCTTTGGCGGCAGCCGATGTGAGCTTCGCCATGAAGAGCGGCAGCGACATCGCGCTGGAAGCCGCCGACATCACCCTGATGCGCAACGACCTGATGTCGGTGGCCGATGCCATCTCGCTGTCGCGCGCCACCCTGCGCAAGATTCGGCAGAACCTGTTCTTCGCCTTCGCCTACAACGTACTGGGCATCCCGCTGGCGATGCTGGGTATGCTCAATCCGGTGGTGGCGGGTGCGGCGATGGCGATGAGCTCGGTGTCGGTGGTCAGCAATGCGCTGCTGCTGAAACGCTGGAAACCGGATAACGAAAAAAATTGAACTGTGGACGGGCTGCACGCTCAAAGCACTTACCCCTCACTTCGATTCAATCTAGGAGCCCCCTCATGAACATTCCATCTACCCTCATACTTGTCGCCAGTGCCTTGTTGCTAGGCGCGTGCGCCAGCAGCAAATCGGGTGACGTCTATACGCGCGACCAGGTACGCCAAGCCCAGACCTTCCGCGTCGGCACCATCGAACAGCTTAACGCGGTACGCATCGAAGGCACTGCCACACAGATCGGCACGGCAGCCGGTACCGTGGTCGGCGGCATCGCGGGGAGTTCGACTGGTGGTGGCAAAGGCAGCGATGTGATGCGCGTGCTGGGCGCTGTGGTTGGCGGCGTGGCCGGTGCGGCGGCTGAAGAAGGTTACACCCGCGAAGACGGTATCGAGTTTTCCATCCTGCTCGAAGACGGCAGCCACATCTCCGTGGTTCAGGAAAGGTCGGTCAACGACGAGACTTTCAATGTCGGCGACAAAGTGCGTGTGATCGAAAGCGGCGGCGTGGTGCGCATCTCGCACTGATCTTGCATAGCCAAAAGAGAACGGCGGCCTGGGCCGCCGTTCTCTTTCCTCCCCAGGCAACTTGTTATTCTGCCGCAGCCACCTGCAATGCAGGCATGCTCAACTCCGTCGCGAGCTGGAAGCTGGCCAGATCCATCCTGGGTTCCGCCACCACAGGCGCTGCCGCCCTAGTCGCGATCTGGCCTGATGCATACGCGACCGGGTTCGGTGTAGTCATCCACAATCCTGCACTCAGCAGTAATGTCGCCACCAATGCCCCCTGCGACAAGCGGGCGATCCAGTTGGTGCGGCGCACCCGTGCCAACAGATGTTCGGTCTCAAGCACGGCGGTCAGTTGCTGCATCTCGTCGCGCAAGCCTGCATTCTTGCGGGCATCGTGCTCGGCATAGGCTTCAGCTATCGTCTTCAACTCTGTCTGCAGACGTGCATTCTCCTCCGCCACGACGCGTGCCAGATGCTCGGCTTCGGCACGTTGCGCACTTGATTCGGCAAGCTGCCGCTCATGTTCGATACGCGCCACCGCCTCGATATCGGCTAAACGCTCAGCCTCCTCACGCGCAGCGCGCATGCTTTCGACCTGGGCACGGCTCTCTTCATTCTTCAGTTCGATCACGTTCAAGGCGGCTTCTTCCTGCGCAATCAGTTCTACCAGACGTTCGGCTTCCTGTGATGCCTTGATGCGCTGACGTGCCACCACGACAGCTCGGGCATCCGCCTCCAACGCAGCCTGTTCGGCCTGAGCGGCTTGGTTGAGCGCGTCAATCTTCATCTTGTTCATATTCATGGCACGCAAAGCCACAGCCTCCTGGTTGCGCGCAGCTTCCAACAGAGACTTGTCTTGTTCCAACTGGGCAGCCGCGACTTCTTCTGCGCGTACCTCCTGGGCAAGACGTTCGTTGTCCACTTCGATGGCGCGCATCTCTGCATCCATACGTGCGGTGATGGCATCGATGGCTTGCTGTTCGGCGATCACACGACGCAACGCGACCTGCTCCGCTTGTTCTTCCAGTTCGGCACGCTGCATGGCCTGACGCTCTGCTTCTGCCTCTGCTTCCGAACGCTGACGCGCGGCAGCTTCAGCCTGCTGCTCTGCGTCGATGCGCTGTTGGATGGCGACCAGTTCAGCCATTTCTGCGGCCAGGCGCTGCTCTTCAGCCTCGCATTCGGCTATTGATAGTTGAACCCGAGTCTCTGCCGCTGCCAGTTGCTGATTGATAGCATCCAGACGCTGCTGGAACATCAGCACTTCCTGCTTGTCGTTGGCGGCCTGCTGTTGCTCTGCCAGATAGAGTTGCTGCTCTGATGCCGCTTTTTGTATAGCCAGTTCCTGGGCACGCTCGGCCATCTCGCGATGTTTGTGCGCATTGGCGATGGCCTGCTGTTCCGCTGCCAACTGCAGTTCCAGCGCGCGCGAGGTATACATCTCCGCTTCGGCACGTTGCTGTGCTTCCTGCACCAGTTGATGCGCTGTCTGCGCGCGCGATTCGGCAGCGCGTTTGGCTTGTTGTTCGGCCACCAGCAGGTCGCGTGCATCGGCTTCCGCCTTGCGCAGCAACAGATTGGCGGCTTCGCGCTCGGCTGCGGCTTGACGCTCGGTCTCGGCTCGTTCGGTCAACGAGCGCAGCGCTTCCTGCTCGGCTGCCAGTTTCTGTTCGGCAGCGGCACGGGCAAGCTGTTCTTTCTCCAGTGCCTGACGTGCGATCTCGGCGGCACGGCATTCCGCCGCACTACGCGCAACAGCCTCTTCCTGCGCTTGTTGCTCGATACGGCTGCGCAACTCGATGCTCTCAGTGAGTGCGCGTTCCTCGTCGGCACGCGCAGCAGCGGCACGCTCGGCTTCCAGTTCGGCCGCGATGCGGGCTTGAATCTCCGCCAATGCCAGCGATTCACTACGTTCGCGCGCGATCAGGGATTCCTGAGCGGAGCGCTCAGCAGCCAATTTGGCATTCACCAGTGCAACCACTTCACGCTCCTGCTTGAGCTTATCTGCCGCGACCTTGCTCAGTTCTGCCTCGCTGGCCTCGCGTTCCTGAGCCTTCAGTGCGGCTTCATGTTCAGCCTCGGCACGACGGCGCTGCTCATCATGCATGCGCTGCTCGGCAAGCAGGCGCTTCTCCAATTCCTTTTGCGCTTCCAGTTCGGCTTGCTGGCGGATACGCACAGATTCGGCCAAACGTGCTTCGGCGGCCACTTTTTCTTGTGAGGCTAGGGTCAGCGCGCGTTCCTGCTCAAGCCTGAGTCGGACTTCTTCGACCAACTGAGACTCGGCGCGGTTGCGCATCTCGATCTGCTCGGCGATTTCGCTCTCGCGCTGGGCCTTGCCCTGTGCGATGGCACGGGCATGGGCTTCGGCACGGGAACGCGCCTGGGCAGCGAGTTGCGCATCGATCTCGGCCTCGATACGGCCGCGCGATTCGAGAATGGCTTCAGATTCAGCCGCTTCATCTTCGCGGGAAGAAACCAGACGGATCTTTTTGAGTACTGACATGTTTAACCTCGCTTAATACTTGTTTGCCGTTTTGGCACGAGGCTAAATTAACAGTCGGGGATATTTTGTATCTGCGGAATAAAGCGGGGAAAGTGGCTTAATTCAGTTATCAGCAGGCTGAAAGCCGCCGGAATCACGGTCAGTGGAGGTAGAACGGGAAACGCCGGCGGTCGCTCGGGTCAGATCCCCACGCTACGCGCGGGGCCCCTCTTCCACCTGCGCTTCCTTCACTCCCACTCGATGGTGGCGGGAGGCTTGCCTGAGATGTCGTACACCACACGGTTGATGCCGCGCACTTCGTTGATGATGCGATTGGAGACCTTGCCCAGCAACTCGTACGGCAGGTGCGCCCAGTGCGCAGTCATGAAATCGCTGGTCACCACGGCGCGCAGCGATACCACCCACTCGTAGGTACGACCGTCGCCCATCACGCCGACCGATTTGACCGGCAGGAATACGGTGAAAGCCTGCGAAGTCTTGTCGTACCAGCTCTTGCCTTCCTCGTCGCGCGTGGCATGCAGTTCTTCGATAAAGATGGCATCGGCGCGGCGCAACAGCTCGGCAAATTCCGGCTTCACTTCACCCAAGATGCGTACACCCAAGCCAGGCCCCGGGAAGGGGTGGCGGTACACCATATCTGCCGGCAGACCCAAGGCGACGCCGAGTTCGCGCACTTCGTCCTTGAACAGTTCGCGCAATGGCTCCAGCAGCTTCAGATGCATGGACTCGGGCAAGCCGCCGACGTTGTGGTGGCTCTTGATGGTGTGCGCCTTCTTGGTCTTGGAACTGGCAGACTCGATCACATCGGGATAGATGGTGCCCTGCGCCAGCCATTTGGCACTCTTGAGCTTGGCCGACTCGCGCTGGAACACTTCGACGAACTCGCGCCCGATGACTTTGCGCTTCTGCTCGGGATCGGTCACGCCTTGCAGATGCTTCATGAATTCGGCACTGGCATCCACATGCACGATCTTCATGTGCATGTTCTTGCCGAAGGTCTCCATCACCTGTGCGCCTTCGTTCAGGCGCAACAGACCGTTGTCGACGAACACGCAAGTCAACTGGTCACCGATGGCGCGATGGATCAATGCGGCAGCAACGGAAGAATCGACGCCGCCCGACAGGCCCAGGATGACTTCTTCTTCACCGACCTGCTCTTTGATCTTGGCCACTGCTTCGGCGATGTAGTCCGGCATGTTCCAGTCCTGACCGCAACCGCAGATGTCATGCACGAAGCGACCGATGATGGCCTTGCCCTGATGGGTATGCGTCACTTCCGGATGGAATTGCACGGCATAGTAGCCGCGCGACTCGTCTGCCATCGCCGCGAACGGCGTGGCTTCATTGGAAGCGATCACGCTGAATCCGGGCGGCAAGGCGGTGACCTTGTCGCCGTGGCTCATCCACACATCGAGCAGACCGTGCCCTTGGGCATTGGTCTTGTCCTGTATGCCGTCGAATAGCTTGGAATGTCCGTGTGCACGGATCTCGGCATAACCGAACTCGCGCACCGCACCACTCTCGACCTTGCCACCCAGTTGTGCCGACATGGTCTGCATGCCGTAACAGATGCCGAATACCGGCACGCCCAGATCGAACACGACCTGCGGCGCCTTGGGCGTTTCGTCCTCATAGACCGAGTTCGGCCCGCCAGAAAGGATGATGCCTGCCGGATCGAACGCGCGGATGTCTGCTTCGGTCATATCCCAGGGATGCAGTTCGCAATAGACATGCGTCTCGCGCACGCGACGGGCGATCAACTGGGTGTACTGCGAACCGAAATCGAGGATGAGGATCTTTTTATGCATGGTCTGGAACCTGAGAGGGTGAAAGGAGAAGGAGCAGCGGCTGCGGCAATCAAAGGTGAAGAGGCGGCTGTTTTACCAGCCCTCTTCACCTTCGCTCTTCCCGTTTAGTCGATATGGTAGTTCGGTGCTTCCTTGGTGATCTGCACGTCATGCACGTGCGATTCGCGGATGCCGGCGGACGTGATCTCCACGAATTCAGCATTGGCATGCACCGTGGGGATATCCTTGCAACCGAGGTAACCCATGCTGGCACGCAGTCCGCCGAGCAGTTGGTGGATCACTGCCAGCACACTGCCTTTGTAAGGCACGCGACCTTCGACACCTTCCGGCACCAGCTTGTCGTTGTTGCCTTCTGTATCCTGGAAGTAGCGATCCTTGGAGCCTTGCTGCATCGCGCCCAGACTGCCCATGCCGCGATACGACTTGTAGGAGCGCCCCTGAAACAGCTCGATCTCGCCCGGCGCTTCTTCAGTACCTGCGAACAAACCACCCAGCATCACGCAGTTCGCGCCTGCCGCGATGGCTTTGGAAATGTCACCGGAGAAACGCACGCCACCGTCGGCGATCAGCGGTACCCCGGTGCCAGCCAGCGCTTCAGCGACGTTGTGGATCGCAGTGATCTGCGGCACGCCGACTCCTGCCACCATACGTGTGGTGCAGATGGAGCCTGGGCCGATACCGACCTTGACGCCGTCCGCGCCATGATCCACCAGCGCCTTGGCAGCGGACGCAGTAGCGATGTTGCCGCCGATAACTTCAACCTGCGGGAAATTCTTCTTGACCCACTGCACGCGACTCAACACGCCTTGCGAATGGCCGTGGGCGGTATCCACCACGATGACATCCACACCCGCTTCGACCAGCAGGCTCACACGTTCCTCAGTGCCCTCGCCCACACCGACCGCCGCCCCCGCACGCAGACGGCCCTGGCTGTCCTTGCATGCATTCGGGTGTTCGGTAGATTTCAGAATGTCCTTCACCGTCATCAGACCGCATAGTTCGAACGCGTCATTCACCACCAGCACGCGCTCGATGCGGTGCTTGTGCATCAGGTTGCGGGCATCGTCATGGCTGGCGCTCTCGTTGACGGTGATCAGGCGCTCGCGCGGAGTCATGATGTTGCTGATCGGCTGATCGAGATTGTTTTCGAAGCGCAGGTCGCGGTTGGTAACGATACCCACCACGCTCTTGCCCTGCAGAACCGGCAAGCCGGATATCTTGTGCTGGCGCGTAAGATTGAGCACATCGCGCACGGTCATGTCCGGGCTGATGCTGATAGGGTCCTTGACCACACCACTCTCGAAACGTTTGACCCGGGAGACATGGGCAGCCTGCTCCTTGGCGGTCATGTTCTTGTGGATGATGCCGATGCCGCCCTCCTGTGCCAGCGCTATGGCAAGACGCGCTTCGGTGACGGTGTCCATCGCTGCCGACAGCAGCGGGATGTTCAACTGGATGTTGCGAGTGAGATGCGCGCGCAGGCTGACATCGCGCGGCAGGATGTTGGATTGCGCGGGAAGCAATAGAACATCATCGAAAGTGAGAGCTTTTTGAGTGATACGCATGGAACCTTCCTCCGCAAAGCGCGCATTATATCAAAACTTGCCGCCTCAACTGAGCTAGCTTGCTGCCCCGAGCTTACGTTTCCCGCTTGTTCCCCATTACATAGATGATGTGTTCAAAGAACAGCTCGCACCAATCCAGATCGCTGCCCTTCAGAGTCTGTAGCAACTTGTTGACTTCGGCCAGCGGCCAGTTCTGATTGAGCGTGACCAGCTTTTCTATCGGATAGTGCGGCAACATGGACTGCATCTTGACCGCATGCTTGCCGATACCGTCCAGCATCAAAGCCAGGTCGTTATCCTTATCCACTCCGCCAGCCATATCACCGTACTGCTTGGGATGCGCGCGCGTGTACTCGATGAACTGGTTCAGTACGTAATAGAACTCGCCCTCGTTGTTCTGGGTCACTTCATCCCCCAGCATGAAGGGGAAGACAGAAAGCTCCAGCCAGTAATAGTTCAGCTTGGGATTGCGCCATTTACTGACACCGACGAAACCTTGACGTTCCTGAGCCCGGCGCACGCAGTCTTCAAGAATGAGACGGTCGGAGGCGCGCTCTATCAGATCTGGATCCTTCAATACGATGGGCTTGACCAGAAAGAAGTCGGGAAAGTCATCGAACAGCTTGCCGGAAGTCTGATGCGAGCGGTAATAGGTACGGAACAGACGCAACACCAGATCCTGGTTGCTTTCGACCCGCATGAACTCCTGTCTCTGATTGGATGGTGCCTTGCTATGCGGCATCTGCCCTCCGGCTAAAACTGCATTCTAGCTATCAAGCTGGATAGCCTTATTCAAACTGGGAGGCAATGATAAATTGACGCACCCAAAATTAATAGGTAGTTTTACATCAATTTTCTTCGGGAGCCCCACATGAAAGCAGCTGCCGCACTAGTCTTACTCGCTTGCCTCTCCTTGTCAGCCCAAGCAGGGCTCAACAAATGGGTGGATGAGAACGGGAAGGTCCACTACTCAGACTCACCTCCGACAGATGCCAAGGTCGAGTCAGTACGCAATATCACCGGAAAAGGTCAGGAGGCAGCCCCGGCCGACTACTCTTCCAAGAGTTATTCCCAGCGCGAAGCCGAGCTGAATAAAGCCCGCCAGGAGAAAAAGGAAGCATCCGAAAAATCAACGCGCGAAGCCGCTCAGCAGCAAGAAAGGAAGCAGAATTGTGCAGGGGCACGTGAGAATCTGCGTGCGCTGGAAAGCGGGACCCGTTTAGTCACCTACGACGAGAACGGCGAGAAACGCTTCCTGGACGACGCCGATCGTGCCCAGCGGCTAAATAGCGCCCGCGAAGCAGTCAAAGCCAACTGCGACTAAGCCGCCACCGGCGCGGCGATCGCATCGCGCATCCGCATCGCCTCTTCGATATCCACCGACACCACCTTGGAGACACCGCGCTCCTGCATGGTCACACCGACCAGTTGCTGGGCCATCTCCATGGTGATCTTGTTATGGCTGATATAGACGAACTGGGTATTGACCGACATCTTCTGGATCAATTTGCACAGGCGTTCGGTATTGGTGTCGTCCAGAGGTGCGTCCACCTCGTCCAGCACGCAGAACGGTGCCGGATTGAGCTGGAACAGCGAGAACACCAGCGCGATGGCGGTCAACGCCTTCTCGCCGCCGGACAATAGATGGATGGAAGCGTTCTTCTTGCCCGGCGGATGCGCCATTACCTGTACGCCGCTATCCAGAATCTCTTCTCCGGTCAGCACCAGACGCGCCTCGCCGCCGCCGAACAGAACTGGGAACAATTCAGTCAGATGACGGTTCACTTCTTCATAGGTCGCCATCAACAGGTCGCGCGATTCCTTGTCGATGCGACGGATCGCGTCTTCCAACGTGCCGATCGCCTCATTCAGGTCCTTAGCCTGGGCATCCAGATAGGTCTTGCGCTCCTGCGAGGACTTCAATTCTTCCAGTGCGGCCAGATTGACTGCGCCCAAGGCGCTGATCTCGACACCGAGTTTGGCTAGCTCAGTCTGCAAACCACCGATCTTGGCGCCCTCCAGCAGAGGCAGCAACGGTTCCTCTTCGATGCCTTGCAGTTGTTCAGACCACTGCTCGAACTGCAAGCGCGCTTCCTGTTCCTTCAAGGTGAGTTCACTGACCTTCTCGCGCAGCGGATTCAACTTCTGCTCGCAGGACAGGCGGGATTGCTCCAACTGGTTCAGATTCAGCGTGGCATGCTCCAGCGTGTTGCGCGCCTCAGCCAGTGCCTGTTCCTGCACTTGACGCTGCTCCAGCACACCCTGTAGTTGAACCTGCGCATTACCGTCGGTCAGGTTCGCCAACTCCTGCTGGCTGGCCAGCAGCGCCGACTCCTGCTCCTGCAAGGTCGCAGAATTTTGCTCGATATTCGCCACCAGATCGACGAGCTTCTCGGCGCAAGTTTTGGCAAAGAAATTAGCTTCCTGCAATTCACGCTGCGCGTGTTGGGCGCGCTCACGCACCTCGCGCAATGCCGACTCCTGTGCACTGGCCTGCTCTCTGGCCTGCTCGCACTCGATCTGTTTCAGCTCAAGGTGTTCGCGCTGCTCGGTCATGGTCTGCGCGATCTCTTCGAGTTGCAGTTGCGCTTCAGCTGCACGCCCCGAGAGTTCTTCCGTCTCCTGCGCGATCTGCGCACTGCGTTCCTGTGTGCGTTCGCTTGCCTGCGTCAGTTTGAGTATCTGCAACTGGGCATCGTGCAGTAGTTGTTGTGCGGCAGACGCACTACTGCGCAAAGCGGCGATCTGACCTTCCATCTCCTGATAGGCGGCCTCTGCCTGTGCGGCGGCCTCTTTTCCTTGAGTCAGCGCATTGGTACGCAGTGCGGATTCTTCCTGCAGCGATTCGATCTCGCGCTGACGCGCCAGGATGCCATGCACCTGACTGTCCGGCGCATGGAACAACACACTGTGCGCGCTGACCAGATGCCCCTGCGGCGTGACCAGCCATACGCCCGCAGCAAGCTCGCCCCGCCGAGTCATGGCGACCTGCAGATCGTCTACTGCATAGACATCATGTAACCAGTCTTGCAGAACGGGCGCAGCCTTGTCATCCAGCACCTTCACAAGATCCGCCAGCGGCTTCATGCCCGAATGCGCTGATGCAGCACCTACATGAGCATTGTTTGCATCGAACAGCACCACTTTACCCGGTGGCTGATTCCAGCCGGCGGCGGCATCCAGACGTTCCAGGGGCAAAGCATTGATGCGTTCACGCAACACGGCTTCCAACGCATCTTCCCAACCTTGTTCGATGCGTATGGATTGCCACAGTCGGGGGGCATCATCCAAGCCCTGCCCGACCAGCCACGCATGCAGATCCTTGTCGTTATCGAGCTGGGCCTGCAACTGCTTGAGCGCATTCAAACGCGCTTCGGTGTGCCCCAACTGACGCTCAAGGTCCTGTGCCGCCATGCGCGCGTCGCGGCGTGCCGTATCAACCTGAGGCAAACGTTGCTGCAAGTCCGACAGCTTCTCCCGCTGGGTCTCTTGCGCCATCTGCATCTCGGCGGAACGTTGCTGCGCTTGTGTCAGCGCATCGGTGTCCGGACGCGGCAGGCTGTCACGTTCCTGCAGCAAACGGGAGCGGCGCCCCTCAAGCTGCTGCAGATTGCTTTGGATATGTCCGCGCTGCGTTTCGGCCAGTTGCAGCTGTTGCTGGATCAGCAACAGCTCGCGCTGCATGGCATTGTGCTTTTCCTGCGCCAGCCGCGATGCATCTTCGGCCTGCGGCAGATATTGCGCTTCGTTCCCGGCACGCTCCTCGCAGACATTGACACGCACTGCGCTGTCCTGTTGCTGCTCCAGCCAATGGCTCTGCAACGAGCGCAACCCTTTCAGCTGGGCCTGCTGCTGGGCGATCTGGCGTTCGCCGTTCTGAATCTGTTGTGACAGTCGATTGCGTTGTTCATTCAGGAAAGCGATCTGCTGCTCCAAACGCGCAGCCTCGGCATTGGTCGCATACAGGTCGCCCTGCTTGGCATGCACGGCGTCGGATAACGCGAAATGTTCGCTGCGCCGTCCTTCCAGTTGGCTCTCGACCTCGCGCAACTTGGCGATCTCGGCTTCCAGCTCGTTCTTGGTTTTTTCCAGTTGCTGGATATAGCGCTCGCGTCGTGCCTCTGCTTCCTGCTTGTTCAGCAGCCAGAGCAGGCGCTGCGTGGTCTCGCGGCGCGCTTCCAGTTCACGATAGACCTGGGCCACTTCGGCCTGCTCGCCCAAGTGTGTCAGTTGCTTGTCCAGTTCCAGCAGGATGTCGGACACGCGCGACAGGTTGACGCGGGTGTCGGCAAGGCGCAATTCGGTCTCGCGACGGCGGTCGCGGTATTTGGACACACCGGCTGCTTCTTCCAGGAACACGCGCAGCTCTTCCGGCTTGGCCTCGATGATGCGCGAGATCATGCCTTGTTCAATGATGGCGTAGGCACGCGCGCCGACGCCGGTGCCGAGGAAGATATCGGTGATGTCCTTGCGGCGAACGTTCTGGTTGTTGATGTAGTAATTCGAATCGCCGTCACGCTGCAATGCGCGCTTGATGGAGATCTCGGCGTAGCTGGCCCACTGCCCGCCCACCTTACCCAGCGAGTTGTCGAACACCAGCTCCACGCTGGCGCGCGACACCGCCTTGCGGTTGCCGGAACCGTTGAAGATCACGTCCTGCATGGATTCGCCGCGCAAAGCCGAAGCACGGGATTCGCCCAACACCCAGCGCAACGCATCGATCACGTTCGATTTTCCGCAACCGTTCGGACCAACGATGCCGACCAGCTTCCCCGGCAGCGAGATAGTGGTGGGATCGACGAAGGACTTAAAGCCGGCGAGTTTGATCTGACTGAGGCGCAATTTGCTGACAGGGAGACGTTATAATGCGCCGCATTCTAACTGAACTCCCAAGGGCAACCAACAATGACTACAAAACCAGGCAAAACACTGGAGACTTTCCCCAATCCTCAGCCCGGACGTGATTATCACATCCACATGGAGATCCCTGAATTCACATGTCTTTGTCCAAAAACAGGGCAACCGGACTTTGCCACCCTGATCCTGGATTACATCGCCGATGAGCAGTGCGTGGAGCTGAAGAGCCTGAAGCTTTATATGTGGTCGTTCCGCGAGGAAGGTCATTTCCACGAAGACGTGACCAACCGCATCCTGGACGATCTGGTAGCCGCCACTCAGCCGCGCTTCATGCGCCTGACCGCCAAGTTCTACGTGCGCGGCGGCATCTTCACCAACGTGGTGGCGGAACACCGCAAGGACGGCTGGCAGCCCGTTCCACGCGTCGAACTGAGCAGTTTCCACAGTCAATCCAACACCCGCGGCTGAATCCATGGAATATCGCGTGATCGGCAGTAGCGACCTGAAAGTGTCCGCATTGTGTCTGGGCACCATGACCTTCGGCGAACAGAATACCGAGGCCGACGCGCACGCCCAGCTGGATTACGCCGTGTCCCAAGGCGTGAACTTCATCGACACCGCCGAGATGTACCCGGTCGCCCCGCGTGCCGAGACCGTGCATCGCACCGAAACCTACATCGGCAGCTGGCTGAAGCACCAGCAACGCAACAAGCTTGTCGTCGCCACCAAGATCGCCGGTCCCGCGCGCGGTTTCGGCTGGATACGTGGTGGCCCGCGCGTCAACCGGGAACACATCCACGCCGCCATCGATGCCAGCCTGCAACGCTTGCAGACCGACTATGTCGACCTGTACCAGATCCACTGGCCGGATCGTTATGTGCCGATGTTCGGCGCCACCAGCTACGATGCCACGCAAGAGCGCGAAGCGACCTCGGTTGCCGAACAATTGCAGGCGCTGGGCGAGTTGGTCAAAGCAGGCAAGGTGCGACACATCGGTTTGAGCAACGAAACCCCATGGGGGGTGATGGAGTTCGTGCATTGTGCCGAACAACTGGGTTTGCCCAGGATCGCCAGCATCCAGAATGCCTATAGCCTTTTGAATCGTACTTTCGAAGTCGGACTGGCCGAGGTCTGCCATCACAGTCAAGTTGGCCTGCTCACCTACAGTCCGCTGGCTTTCGGCTGGTTGAGCGGCAAATATCTTGCCGATCCTGCTGCGCATGGCCGCATCACCCTGTTCCCGGGTTTTGGGCAGCGCTATAACAAACCGAATGTCCCGTCAGCCACCCGTGAATATTTGCGGATCGCGCAGGAAGCAGGCCTGACGCCTGCCGCGCTGGCGCTGGCTTTTGCCCGCACTCGCCGCTTCACCAGCAGCGTCATTCTGGGGGCGACAACGATGCAACAACTGAAAGAGAACCTGGAAAGTGCGCCAGTATCATTGTCAGAAGAGACTCTGGCCGCCATCGAGGCTGTCCACCAGCGTTACCCCAACCCCGCACCATAGCCTTCCGCAAAACAGGCTATGATGCGCGCACCCAAACCAACCTTCCCGAGGAGCTGGAAATGCTGAAGAAAGTGATTGCCGTCGTTCTGATCGTGCTTGCTGCTGGTGCATGGCTATATCTGGACCATCTGAACAAGCAGGAACAGCTCCTTGCGGAACAAGCCCGACAGGAGATGATGCAGGCACGCGCTGAAGCGGCCACCCGCGCTGCGGCACGCGCCAAGTTCGAAGCAGAGCTGACGGAAGCGTTCAATGCCTGCAAGGCGACTGCCGACCAGGCCAAGGAAACCTTCCTGACCGAAAACCGCAAACCGGTCAGGCGCAAACCCGGCGAGTTCACGATCCCGGAAGAGATCGTCGCCCAAGCGGAAGACACCCTGATCGCAGCCTACGCGGAGTGCCAGCAGGCGTACGACACCCGCTACGCGCAAGGCAACTAAACTTCTTCAGTTCAAGTCAGTGTCGCACCGCGACTGCGGTGCGGCAGTTCCAGATAATGGCGGGTCTGCATCTCGGTCAAACGGCTGGCGATGCGTTGCGCTTCGCTGTCATGCCTGCCCGCCTCATACAACTCATCCAGACTCACAGCAAAGCTGGCAGCCAATTTGACATGGTTGTCGTACAGCACGTCGATCAGCCACGTGAATCTGCGCGCAGCCGCGCCGTTCTCGGCAGACAACTGTGGAATACCGGAGACGAGTACCGTTGGGAAACGATGGGCGATATCGAGATAGTCCGACTGGTCATGATGGCCGCCGCATAGCTCTGCAAAATCGAACCACACCACTTCACGCGCAACGCGACGCACCGGTATCCGGATATTGCGAACCTGTATGGACTGCTCTTCTGAAGGGGCGCCAGCCGTCAAGCGGTCGAACAATGAAGCCAGCTGCCTTTCGTTATCTTCCACATCACCGAACATGAACAGCGGGTCGCGCTCCATCTGCAGCAGGCGGTAATCGGTATCACTATCCAGATGCAGCACCTTCAGTTCGCGCTTGATCAGCGCGATGGCAGGCATGAAGTTCTGGCGCTGCAGACCGTGCAGATAGAGCGCATCCGGTTCGATGTTTGAAGTGGTCAGTAGTACCACACCGCGCTCGAACAACGCCCCCATCAGTCTGCCCAGGATCATCGCATCGGCGATGTCATCCACATGGAACTCATCCAGACACAGCAAACGTGTCGAGTGCGCGATCTGGTCGGCCAATGCGATCAGCGCATCGCGCTCATGCGCGAGCTTTTTCATCTCATGGTGCACTTCGACCATGAAATTGTGAAAGTGGATACGGCGTTTGCGTTTGTAGGGCAGGCATTCGTAGAAGCCATCCATCAGGAAGGTCTTGCCGCGCCCTACGCCGCCCCAGATATACAGCCCCTTGGGCACATCCGGACTCAGCAGGCTGCGTCCCAGGAATTGGTTGCGCTTCTGCTTGAATTCGACCAATTGGTCCCAAAGAAGCTCCAGTTGCTCGATCGCCGCGAGCTGAGGCGCATCACAAACGATGCCGGATCGCTCGCAAGCGGCCTGATACCAGCGCTTGGGACTGGCAGGATGGACTATGCCTGCGGTCATGGTTTTGCTTGTACGAACTCCAGCGCATTGTCGTCCGGATCGCGGCAGAACAGCGCACTGCGTCCGGACTGGCTGAGAGTGAATGCAACCCCCGCTGACAGCAGATGGGAAGCCAGGGTCTTCACATCTTCCACCATGAATGCCACATGCCGATCGCGCCCGCCATGCAGCGGGCGCTCCACACCTGCATCCGGGTTGGGGAGCAGCATCAGATGGATCTGCTGACCCGCTGCCACGTCGTACCACACGCCGTCAAAGCTCATCAGCGGGCGTTTGGGATCGGCCTTCATTCCCAGCAAGCCCTCATAGAAAGCTCGCGAATGCGCCAGATCGCTGCTTATGAAAGTCACATGGTGGATGCCGAGGATCATGGCTTGAACGGAATGACTTTGCTTGCCGCAAGCTTGGCACGCTGCCGGGCCTCGTCGGTATCGCTACCGGTGGCCAGTGCCACGCCCATACGGCGGCGCATGAACGCTTCCGGTTTGCCGAACAGGCGGATGTCCGCACCCGGCACGCGCAATGCATCTTCCACACCCTTGAAGGCGATGCCCTTCTCGTCCATCTGGCCGTAGATGACCGCCGACGCGCCGGGCTCGCGCAAAGAAGTATCCACAGGCAGACCGAGGATCGCCCGGGCGTGCAGCTCGAACTCGTTGAAGCGCTGCGTGCACATCGTCACCATGCCGGTATCGTGCGGACGCGGACTGACTTCCGAGAACCAGACGCGGTCGCCTTTGATGAACAACTCGACACCGAACAGCCCCAGTCCGCCCAGATCGTCGGTGACCTTTTTCGCAATGTCGCGCGAACGCTGCAAGGCGACTTCGGACATGGCCATCGGCTGCCAGCTTTCCACATAATCGCCATGTACCTGCACATGGCCGATGGGTGCGCAGAAATGCGTCTCCACCTCACCATCGGTACCCAGTGCGCGAACGGTCAGTTGGGTGATCTCGTAATCGAAATCGACGAAGCCTTCCACGATGACCCGCCCCTGGTTCACGCGCGATCCGCTGGCGGCATAGTCCCAAGCCGCCTGCACATCCTGCGGGCCATCCAGTTTCGACTGCCCTTTGCCGGAAGACGACATCACCGGTTTGACGATACAGGGATAACCGATGCCGCCATCTATCGCCGCTTGCAGTTCCTCAAGACTGTCGGCGAACTTGTAGGGCGAGGTCGGCAACCACAGTGCCTCAGCCGCCAGACGGCGTATGCCTTCGCGGTTCATGGTGAGCTGCGCTGCGCGGGCGGTGGGAATGACCCGCGCCAGTCCCTCATGTTCGATCTGCACCAGCATATCGGTGGCGATGGCCTCGATCTCCGGCACGATGATGTGTGGCTGCTCTTCTTCTATCAGCGTGCGCAAGGCGGTGCCGTCCGCCATGTTGATGACATGCGCGCGGTGTGCCACCTGGTGACCAGGAGCGTTCGCATAGCGGTCTACCGCAATGACTTCCGCGCCCAGCCTTTGCAGCGCGATGATGACTTCCTTGCCGAGTTCGCCGCTGCCGAGCAGCATGACCCGGGTGGCGGATGGCGAAAGCGGTGTTCCGAGGACAGTGGGTTGCATGACGGGTTCCGATGGTGGATACGAATGGCGGAATTATATCGGAGGAGTAAGATGGGATTTCCATTCCGTTGCTCGCTACATCGTTTTTCTTCAAAGGAGAAAGCATCATGACGAACATCGCACAAATGCTGGGAGCCGAAGCCGAAACCCTGCTCAACCACCGCTGCACCGGCATCCCCAAGGAATCGCTGCATGTGCCGGGACCGGATTATGTGGATCGCGTGGTGGCACTGAAGGATCGCCAGACCGGCGTGCTGCGTAGCCTGCAGGCGCTCTATGGCGCGGGTCGGCTGGCGAACACCGGCTACCTGTCGCTGCTGCCCGTCGATCAGGGGGTGGAACATTCCGCAGGTGCGTCTTTCGCGCCCAACCCCATGTATTTCGACCCGGAGAACATCGTCAAGCTGGCTATCGAAGGCGGTTGCAACGGCGTGGCTTCCACGCTGGGCGTGCTGGGTTCAGTCGCGCGCAAATATGCGCACAAGATCCCGTTCATCGTGAAGATCAACCACAACGAACTGCTCACCTACCCCAATGAATTCGACCAGACACTGTTCGCCAGTGTTGACCAAGCCTTTGATATGGGCGCGGTAGCGGTGGGCGCAACGATCTTTTATGGCTCGGAACACTCGCGCCGACAAATACAGGAAGTCTCGGAAGCATTCGAACATGCGCACAGCTTGGGTATGGCGACCATCCTGTGGGCTTACCTGCGCAATCCGGCGTTCAAGGTCGGTGACAAGGACTACCATGTGGCCGCCGACCTCACCGGACAGGCCAACCACCTCGCTGCCACCATCAACGCCGACATCGTGAAGCAGAAGATGGCGGAGAACAACGGCGGCTACAACGCCATCAAATTCGGCAAGACCCATCCCAAAGTCTACAGCGACCTCACCACCGACCACCCCATCGATCTGGTGCGCTATCAGGTGGCGAACTGCTACATGGGTCGCGTCGGCATGATCAACTCGGGCGGCTCATCGGGCAACAACGATCTGGCGCAGGCGGTTAGAACTGCGGTCATCAACAAACGCGGTGGTGGCATGGGACTGATCTCGGGACGCAAGGCTTTCCAGAAACCGATGGTGGATGGTGTGGCGTTATTGAACGCAATACAGAATGTCTATCTGGACAAAACGGTGACGATAGCATGAGGTTCGCGCTACACTCCACACCATAGATTCAGAGCCGTGCCCCAGAACAGAAAGGGGACAGCGACACGGCCGGTTGCATAAGGAGGAAGGCTGCGGGTGCGATCGCGCGTGTTGCGTGCCAGCCCGCTCAAGGATCGGCGCTATCTGCCGATCCTGCATGTGTTGTTTCGGGGGAGAACGAACACCATGAAGTTGCCACACCGCCCTTCCTTGCACGGCACCATTCTGGCGCTTTGCATCGCCCCGCTGTCATGCGCTTATGCAGAATCCCTCCGCGACCTCCCGCTCAGCCATTTCGTCGATGCCGCCAGTCTCGAAGACCTTGCCAACATGGTGGTCACCGAAAGCAAGGTGCCACAGGCACGCAACTCTGTGACGCAGAACATCGTCGTGCTGCGCAATGAAGAATTCGCGCATCAGACCGTCTACAACCGCAACATCGCCGAACTGCTCCGTTACACCTCCGGGCAGTTCGTCAACGTACTGTCGCGCAACGATGCCAACTGGGGCTCGTATGCCGGGCTCGGCCCCAAGTACAACAGCTACCTGCTCGACGGGGTCCCCATCGATTCCTTCGTGGATGCAATGAGTCTCGACCCTTGGGCACTGGAACGCATCGAGGCGCACAAAGGACCGGCTTCCGTGCTCTACTCCAACTACCTGTCCATGGATTTCGCGGGGAATGAATCGCCGCTGGCCGGCACCACCAATCTGGTACTAAAAGATAACATCGACAAGACGCTCACCCTCGCCCAGGCCGGATACGGGGCATACGATACGTTCAACGCGCGCGCCTATCATCAGGGGCATCAGGGCAACCTGAGCTACTTTGTGGGGGCATCGGACGAGCGCTCGAATTACACCCAGTACGGCGCTGTCAATTCCTGGTTGCAGACTGTAGAAACGGCCGACTACGACAAGCTCAAGGTCTACGGCAAGCTCAGTCTCGCCTTCGACCGCCCCGACCACTCGCTGTCGTTGTTCCTGCATCACACCGGTCACAGCGGCGACCTGGGCAGACCGAACCGCGACTTCGACAATAGATACCGCACCGCCAATCTGGCCTACAACAACCAGTTGACGCAGGCACTACATCTGCAGTTCAAGGCCGGGGATCGAGCCTACGAGCGCCGCTTCGGCGAAGACAACTACCCGACCTCACTGGCCCTGGCCGGGCACGGCGTGACAAGGCAACGCATCAAACCGCACGATCTGACGCTAAATTTTCGGCATGCCGAGGAAGCTCTGCTGACCATCGGTAGTGACCGGCAGACAGTGGCCTACGCCACCGAAAGCATCAGCCCAGCCGGTGTCGTCACGCCGCAAAACGATGTCACGGCGACTTCGCAGGGATTCTATGTACAAGAGAAGCTGCATCTGGGTGACTGGGTGCTGCGCGGCGGCTTGCGCCACAATTACATTGACCATCGTTATACACTCCTCGGCGGCACTATCCCCGCCACGGGCAGCGCTTCATGGAGCAAGAATCTGTGGAGCCTCGGCACCCGCTACAACGTCTCTCCCTCCCTCTCCGCCTATGCCAATGCCGGCAGCAGCTTCATGCCTCCGGCTGCCAAGCAGATCGGCGGCACCACCGTCAGCGGCGCTGGGCAACTGGCCAACCCGACACTGAGTCCGGAAAACGGCATCGGTGAAGATATCGGTATCGAGTGGCGGATCGTCCCGCAGTCCACACTGGGGGTGCGCGGCTTTTTCAACAAGGTTTCCAGCGCCATCGTAGACGAGGTGGTCAGCATCGCCCCCTCCCAGAGCCGCGCCAGCAACACCGGCAGCGCCAGTGCCAGGGGGATCGAAATCGATCTCGATCACCATGTCTCCGACGCCACCCGCTGGTTCGCCAACATGACTCTCTCCAAGACACGCGTCGACAATCCGGCCATCGCCGATCAGGACGGCACCGAGATCCCATTCGCCCCGGACCGCGTTGCCAATCTCGGAGCGAGCAGCAGGCTCTCCGGCGGGATGCAGCTCGCGGTCTTCTATCACTGGGTCGGCACCTACTGGGACAGCACGTCGCGGAGCAGCCGCCTGCCCTTCGGTGGTTACGGCGTACTCAATATGCGCATCCAGCAAGCGATACGCCAGGACGTCGGCGTGTTCGTCGACCTGAACAATCTGACTGACCGCCGCTTCGACATGCCATGGGGGTTCCGTGACCCAGGATTCAATGTCTACGCGGGCCTGGATGTGACTTTCTGACGATGCCATTGCCCTCTACGCACAAACCGGCACGACAAAGATTCCTGGTCCTGCTGCTGTTGTCACTCGGCATCTGTGTCACGCAGACCGTTCACGCAGACGATGGACTGGAAAACAAAGTGAAAGCCGCATATCTGTTCCATCTGGTGAAGTTCGTTGACTGGCCCAGCCTGCCGCCGGTTGACGTGCACATCTGCGTGTATGGCAGCAAATCCATGGCTGTCTTGCTGGGCGAACTCTCCTATCGCAAGGTCAAGGAGCACACGCTCAAGATCGATACAGACAGTCCGTCCGACCCGTCGCACTGCCAGGTGATGTTCATCAGCCGCGCGGAAGCGAAGTGGCACACCATTTTGGAGAAGGCGGCGGGATTGCATATCCTCACGGTCAGCGACCGCGAGAATTTCGCCCGCCAGGGCGGCATGGTCGGTTTCTATGCTGATGACGGCAAGATCAGACTGGAGATCAATCCGGCAGAGGCACGGAAAGCGGACCTCAGGATTAGTTCCAAACTGCTGGAACTGGCTCGCACCGTTCCTGTGGCGAAGGAGTGACGGGCATGCGCTCTTGGCTAAAAAATCTGCCGATCAAGAACAAGCTGATCGTGATCATCCTGATCTGCAGTGCAAGTGCCCTGTTGCTGGAAGCCTTCGGCTACATCGTCTACGAAAGGAAACGGGTTCGGGAGGACATGCTGCGCGACCTGACGTCTGTCGCGCGCATCGTCGCCGACCGCAGCACCGCAGCACTCGCCTTCAACGACGACAAGGTGGCACTGGAGACCCTCGCCGCACTCAAGGCAAAACGCAATATCACTGCCGCCGCTATCTACGACGCGTCGGGCAAGGTGTTCGTCCGTTACGACAGTGGCGAAGACCGTCCCTACCCCTTCCCGGACCAAAGCAGGTTCGACACCAGCATCCGCGAGGACGGAAACTACATACACATGGTCGAACCCATCCTCATGGATGGCATACCGCTGGGCAACGTGCTTATCCGAGCCAGCCTGCGCGAACTGGACCAGATGTGGCAAAACTTCCTCTCTATCACGGCTTTGATCGCCCTGTTCACCGTGTTCATCACACTGTTCCTCGCCAGCCGCCTGCAGCGACTGGTGTCCGGCCCGCTCGAACACTTGACCGGGACAGCATTGCAGATCGGCGAACACAAAGACTACAGCCTGCGCGCCACGCAGGAGGGCCGCGACGAGATCGGCGCACTGGTCACCGCCTTCAACGGTATGCTGGAGACCATCGAAAGCCGCAACCGCGAACTGCTGCTCGCCAACGAGTTGCTGGCCGACGGCGAGGGGAAACTGCGGGCGGTCAACGACGAGCTGGAACAGCACGTCAAGGACCGCACGGCAGAGATGCGGGCACTGTTTGATTCTGCCAGCGTCGGTATCGTGCTCATGAAAGACCGCTCCATCGCCCAATGCAACCGCCGCATGGACGAGATGCTGGGCTACGCCTATGGCGAACAGATCGGCAAGCCCACACGCATGTGGTATTCGGACGAGGCATCCTGGCTCAAAGTAGGCAAGGAAGGATATGTCAAGGTCTGGCAAGGTGAGACCGATGTCCGCGAGCAGCAGCTTGTGCGCAAGGATGGCAGTTCGATATGGGTGCGCATGTCCGCCCGCGCCATCGATGTGGATGATCATGCCAAAGGAGCCGTGACAGTCATCGAGGACATCACCGACAGCCGCACGATGAAAAACGAGATCGAACGGCAGTTCACGCTGATGCAGGCATTGATCGACACCATCCCCAATCCCATCTTCTACAAGGGTGCGGACACCCGCTTCTTCGGCTGCAACAAGGCCTACGAGCAAGTGTTCGGCACCCTCCGCGAGCATTTCGTCGGCAAACGTGTACTCGATCTCGATTATCTGCCGGAGAAGGACCGCCTCGCCTACCAGGCCGAGGACGAGGAAGTGATCGCCAGCGCCGGTAGCCGCTCGCGCGAACTGCCCATGGTGTTCGCCGACGGCAAGACGCACGACACGCTGTATTCGGTGACCGGCTTCGCCAACCGCGACGGCACACCGGGCGGACTGGTCGGGCTGATCGTGGACATCACGCCGCTCAAATCCGCCGAACGCGAGGCGCAGCAGGCGCGCACCACGGCAGAAGCGGCAACCGCAGCCAAAGCCGAGTTCCTCGCCAACATGAGCCACGAGATCCGCACGCCGATGAACGCCATCCTCGGCATGCTCTATCTGGCGCTGAAGACCGACCTCGCCCCCAACCAGCGCAACTACCTAAGTAAGGCACAGAACGCCGCCAGCGCCCTGCTCGGCATCATCAATGACATCCTCGACTTCTCCAAGGTCGAGGCGGGCAAACTGGACATCGAGCAGACCGAGTTCGGACTCGACACCGTGCTGGAACAGCTCAAGGACACCATCGGCATGCAGGCGGAACAGAAAGGCATCGAGTTCCTCATCCGCTATGACGTGAACATCCCCTACCGCCTGATCGGCGACCCGCTGCGCCTCGGCCAGGTGCTGCTCAATCTGTGCAGCAACGCTGTGAAGTTCACCGACGAGGGCGAAGTCGAGCTTGCCTTCCAGAGCCTGAACGCCGACAGCAAGGAGCTGACCCTGCAGATCTCGGTGCGCGACACCGGCATCGGCATGGCGAAAGAGGTGCAGTCGCTGCTGTTCAACAAGTTCACCCAGGCCGACCAGTCCACCACACGCCGCTTCGGTGGCACCGGTCTCGGACTAGCGATCTGCAAGTATCTGGTCGAGCTGATGGGTGGTCGCATCTGGATCGAGGATTCACAGCCGGGCAAAGGCACCACCATGTGTTGCACGCTCAAGCTACAGGTTGCACAAGAGGCACAGGCGCACCGCCTCGAACTGGTGGAACAGGCCGGTCCGCTGCTGGAAGGCATACGCGTGATGGTGGTGGACGACAACGAGGTCTCGCGCGAGATCCTCGCCGAGATGCTGCGTTACTTCCGTCTCGATGTGAAGGTCGCCGCCGCCGGCATGCAGGCCATCGACCTGCTGGAGACCGCGACCGACAAGCCCTTCGATCTGGTGCTGATGGATTGGCGCATGCCCGGCATGAACGGTGACGAGGTCGCGCGCCGTATCCATGCCGACATCGCCATCCCGCATCAGCCCAAGATCGTGATGGTCACCGCCTATGGCCGCGAGGACGTGATTCGGCTGGCCGACCATGCCGGGGTGGACGGCTTCCTGATCAAGCCGGTCTCGCCCTCCACCCTGCTCGACACCATCCTGTCAGTGCTGGGACGCGGCAGGATATTGAGTGCGGAAAGAAGGGAACAGGCGGACAGACATGCCGATATCGCCGCGGATTTCGGCGGTGCCCATCTGCTGCTGGTGGAAGACAACGAGATCAACCGCGAATTCGCCACCGAACTGCTGCGCAGCATGAACGTCAGCGTGGACGAGGCTGTGAACGGCGAAGAAGCGGTGAAGATGGTCCAGCAGCGGGACTACGATGCCGTGCTGATGGACATCCAGATGCCGGTGCTGGACGGACTCGAAGCGGCGCGCCGCATCCGCGCTCTGGCCAGTCGGGCGGAAGGCCAAAGATTTGCCGACCTCCCCATCATCGCTATGACCGCACTGGCAATGGCGCAGGACGCAGAGCGCAGCCAGCAGGCCGGCATGAACGACCACATCACCAAGCCGGTTGCGCCAGACCGGCTGATGGAGACATTGCGGAAATGGCTGCCGAAGCGGCACGGTGAAGGCAGCGCTGCCGCGACGGCGGTACGCGCCCCGGCCACACCGGGCTATCCCGCCGACTTGCTCGCGCTGAAAAGCATTGATGCCGCGCAGGGCATACGCCGCATCGGCGGCAAGGCCGAAGCCTACCGCAAGCAACTGCTGCGTTTCCGCGAACATTACTCGAATGCCGCCGACGAGTTGCAGCGTCTGATCACGGAGAAAGGCATCAAGGCCGGTGAAGAATATTGTCACGCGCTCAAGGGGGTCTGCGGTAATCTGGGGGCGGACGAATTGTTCGCACTGACAACCGGCGTTGACGACCTGCTCAAGCAGGGCCGTGCGCCCGAAGCCACCCAGATCGACCAGATGCGCGATGCCATACAGCAGCTCGCACTTGAGATCGACAACCTGAAGGCGAATCCTCCCGCGACGATTACCGCAACAAGACGGTTATCACGAGACGAGACGCTGGCTAAGCTGGCCGCACTGGCCATGCTGCTGGAGAACGACCTGGGGGCAGCCGATGCCCTGCTGACCGAATTGCGTGCGGGTAGCGTCGAACCGGAAGCTACGACTCACCTCAAGGAGATCGCATCCAACATCGACGTGTTCGCCATCGACGAAGCGCAGAGCGGGATCAAACTTCTGCGCGAACACTTGAGCAGGACGGCATAGAATGGGAACGACCATGACAGAGAACGACAGGCCCAAGATCCTCATCGTCGACGACGTGAACGAGAACCTTCACGTGATGATGAACATCCTGCGCGACAGCTATGCCATCGTCGCCGCCACCAGCGGTAGCAAAGCGCTGGAACTGGCCGAACGCAGCCCGCCTCCCGACCTGATCCTGCTCGACATCAAGATGCCGGAAATGGACGGCTACGAGGTCCTGCATAGACTGAAGTCCACACCCGCAACCGCCGACATCCCGGTCATCTTCGTTACCGCCCTGTCCGAATCGACCGACGAGGCCAAGGGTCTGAAGATGGGCGCGGCGGATTACATCACCAAACCCGTCAACCCGGACCTGCTAAAGCTACGCGTGCTGACGCAACTGGAACTGCACCGCTACCGCAGGAAACCGAAGCTGACCGACACCCGGACAGGCGGCGTAACCAGCGTCTCGCCCTGCATCCTGGTCGTGGATGATGTGCCGGAGAACATCCATGAATTGATCAGTGTGCTGACCGACGAATATCGCATCGTCGTCGCCAACAACGGCCCCAAGGCGATCGAGCAGGTGCTGGGCAACACGCCGCCCGACCTGATCCTGCTCGACATCATGATGCCGGAGATGGACGGCTACGAGGTCTGCCGCCGCATCAAGGCCACCGCCGAGGGCAACCGCATCCCCATCATCTTCGTCAGCGTGGTCGACAGCACCATGGACAAGGTCAAGGCCTTCTCCATCGGCGCGGCGGATTACATCACCAAGCCGTTCGACATCGACGAGGTGCGCGCACGCGTGCACACCCATCTGGAGTTGAGTCTGTTGCACCGCTATTTCGAGCAACAGGTTGAACAGCGCACCACTTCCCTGCGCGAGGCCAACATCGAACTGCGCGAGAGCCGCGAAAAATACCGCGTACTGACCGAGAGCATCAACGACGTGATCTGGGCGGTGGATGCCGAGACCCTGCATTTTCTCTATGTCAGCCCGTCCATCACCACCTTGAGCGGCTATACGCCGGACGAGATCATGGCCGGCCCGTTCGAGACGCTGTTACACCCTGATAAGGCTGAACGGATCAAGGCAAACATCTCCCGGCATCTGGCCGCCTTCAAAGACGGCATCAAGGATCCCGGCCATTTCCGCACCGAAGAGATTGAGCTGTCCTGCAAGGACGGCGGCAAGGTGTGGACCGAGATCGTCACCAACTTCTATTCCAATGCACAGAACGGCCGCGTGGAGATCCTCGGCGTCACGCGTAACATCAACGAACGAAAAATGGCCGAAGAGCGCATCCGCTTTCTGGCGAACTTCGACCACCTCACTGGACTGCCCAACCGCGCCGAGCTGCAGGAACGCTTCCTGCACGCGCTTGAACAATCCAAGCGCAACGTCAAGCAACTGGCCCTGATGTATCTGGACCTCGACCACTTCAAGAACATCAACGACACGCTGGGGCATACCTTCGGCGACCAGTTGCTGCTGGAGGTCGCCAAACGCATACGCGCCTTCATCCACGAAGAGGACACCGTATCGCGCCAGGGGGGCGACGAGTTCATCCTGGTGTTCCCGGAGATGAACGAGGATGGTGCCGCACGCATGGCGAGCGCGTTGATTGAGAACATCGCCCTGCCATTCGAGATCGAAGGTCAGGAGATCATCGTCACTCCGTCGATCGGCATCGCCATCTATCCGAACGACGGAGAAGACTTCGAAGTACTGCTGAAGAACGCCGATACCGCCATGTACCGCGTCAAACAGGACAGTCACAACGATTTCCGTTTCTTCGCGATGGAGATGCAGGCCCATTCCGCCCGCACCCTGCTGTTGAGCAATGCCCTACGCCATGCGCTCACGCGCAACCAGTTGCAGCAGTACTACCAGCCGCAGGTCAGCCTGAAGGACGGCAAGGTCGTCGGCGCCGAAGCCCTGCTGCGCTGGATGCATCCGGAACTGGGCACAATCTCGCCCGCAGAGTTCATCCCCATCGCGGAAGAAAGCGGGCAGATCGTGCAGATCGGCGAATGGGTGTTGCGCACTGCGGTCAGGCAGCAAAAGGATTGGCTGGATCAGGGGCTGCCTCCGCTAGTGATGGCGGTCAATCTGTCCGCCACACAATTCCGCCATCCCAACCTGCCGGAACTGGTCAGCGGCATCCTAGCCGAAGTCGGCCTGCCGCCCCAACATCTGGAACTGGAGCTGACCGAGGCGGTCACCATGTATGACCCGCAGGCCGCGATCATGATGATGGACAAACTGCACGAATGCGGCATCCGCATGTCCATCGACGATTTCGGCACCGGATATTCCTCGTTGAGCTATCTGAAGCGCTTCAAGGTCTACAAGCTCAAGATCGACCAGTCCTTCGTGCGCGACATCACCACCGACCCGGATGACAAAGCCATTGTCACCGCCATCATCAACATGGCCAGCAGCCTGGGAATGCAGACTATCGCGGAAGGCGTGGAAACAGCCAGCCAGCTGGAATATCTGCGTGCGCAAGGATGCGACGAGGTGCAGGGCTACTACTACAGCAAGCCGCTGCCAGCCGCACAGTTCGAAAGTTTCCTGCGCAGGAACGCTTAGTCCTCGGCAGGTTTTTCTGCGTACACCCTGCCTGACAGCAGCGTGGCCGACACGATGAGTGCAGCGCCTATCCATTCACGCATTGTCATCGTCTCGTCCGCCAGCGCCCAGGATGCCAAGGCCGCCACCACCAGTTCGAACAGGAACAGCACCACGGCGCGATTGGCGGGAATATGTGCGACGCCATATTGCACGGCGAAGCTGGTCGCGCACAGCACCAACCCCATCAACAGCAACAAACCCCAGAAGCCGGCCGAGACAGTCGTCAGTTGCTGAGACATGCCCCCCTGCCACCACAGGAAAGGCAGGGTCAACACCAATGTACCCAACCAGAGGCTGAATGACTTGACCTCCACTGACAGGTGGGAAGAACGGCGCGAGACGACATTGGAGAGCGCGAACCCCATGCCGGCCGTCAGTCCCAGCCATTCCGAGATGTTCTGCGGGAATGGCAGCCCGACCTCCGGTTTCCACAGCATGACCAATGCGCCCCCCAGTGACAGCAACACGATGGCGTAGCCATAGCGATCCAGCCGTTCGCCCAGCAACCAGTAGGAGAACAGGATGGTCCACACCGGCGCGAGGTAGAACAGCAACAGCACCCGCATCACCTCGCCATGCAGCATGCCCAGCACGTAACCCAGATTCGCCCAGCCCGCGCTGACCACCAGCAACAAGGCCCAGCCGCCCAGCGAGGAACGTTCCCGCCAGAGTCGCGGCAGGATGAAAGCTCCAAACAGCATGGCAAAACCGTAGCTCAGCCCGGTGGCCAAAGCGCCTGATATGCCGGCTTCCTGCAACAACCGGTAGGGATACCAGATCAATCCCCACACCAGCGCACCGCTCAACAAGCCAGCGACCGGCACGACATTTCTTTTTGTTGGCACTCGCCCGACCTTTATAATGCGCGCTCTTTCGAGCATCGAATTTGATGATGAATCCCGACCTGCAAAAACTCCAGCCCTACCCGTTCCAGAAACTCGCCAAACTGTTCGGTGAAGTCACTGCCAATGCAGCGCTCAAACCCATCAGCTTGCATATCGGCGAACCCAAGCATGCCACGCCGCAGTTCATCAAGGACGCGCTGATCGACGGCTTGGACGGTCTGGCAAATTATCCCACAACGGCGGGTAGCGAAGCGTTGCGAAACACCATCGCAAACTGGCTGCAGCAACGCTATGACATCCCGGCTCCAGATGCCAAGACACAGGTATTGCCGGTAAACGGTAGCCGCGAAGCCCTGTTCGCTTTCGCACAGGCCGTGATCGACCGCAGCAAGCCCGATCCGGTGGTGGTCTGCCCCAACCCCTTCTACCAGATCTACGAAGGTGCTGCCCTGCTGGGTGGTGCCACACCCCACTTCCTCAATACGCTGTCTGAAGATAACTACGCGCTGAACTTCGCCCAGTTGAGCGAAGCTGTCTGGCAGCGCACGCAATTGATCTACGTCTGTTCGCCGGGCAACCCGAACGGACGCGTGATGCCGTTGGCCGAATGGGAAACACTGTTCGAGATGAGCGACCGCTACGGTTTCGTGATCGCCGCCGACGAATGCTATTCCGAGATCTATTTCGGTGAGGACAAACCGCTCGGCGCGCTGCAGGCGGCCCGGCAACTGGGACGCGGCGACTACAAGAATCTGGTGGTGTTCTCCAGTCTGTCCAAACGTTCCAACGTGCCCGGACTGCGCTCCGGCTTCGTCGCGGGCGATGCCGCCGTGCTGGAGAAGTTCGCGCTGTATCGCACCTATCACGGCTGCGCGATGAATCCCGCTGTGCAGACCGCCACCATCGCCGCGTGGAACGATGAAGCGCATGTGGTCGAGAACCGTCGCCTGTATGCCGCCAAGTTCGAACTGGCTATCAAAGCGCTAAGCCCGATATTGCCGGTGCGCAAGCCGGATGCTGGATTCTATCTCTGGGTACAGACGCCCATCGCAGACACTGCCTACGCGCAACAGCTCTACCGCGACTATAATGTGTCCGTGTTGCCCGGCAGCTTCCTGGCACGCGAAGCGCACGGCATCAACCCCGGCGCGAATTTCATCCGCCTGGCGCTGGTCGCCGGACTGGAAGAGACACAGGAAGCAGTACGCCGCATCGCCGAATTCACCAATAAACTCAAACTAGGATAAGAACATGCCTCAATTGCAAGCCATCATCGAAGAAGCCTTTGAACGCCGTGCCGAGATCACCCCGCGCAATGTGGATGCCCAGCTCAAGGAGTCGATCAATACCGTCATCGAGTACCTGGATCAGGGCAAGCTGCGCGTAGCCGAGAAGATCAACGGCCAGTGGGTCACGCATCAATGGCTGAAGAAGGCGGTGTTGTTGTCGTTCCGCATCGAAGACAACGCTTTCATCAAGGGCGGCTTCACCAACTATTTCGACAAGGTGCCTTCCAAGTTCGCCGACTACAACTCCAAAGAATTCCGCGAAGGCGGCTTCCGCGTGGTGCCGCCGGCTGCCGCGCGTCGCGGTGTATACATCGCCAAGAACGTGGTGTTGATGCCCTCCTACTGCAACATCGGCGCATACGTCGATGAAGGCACCATGGTCGACACTTGGGCTACCGTCGGTTCCTGCGCGCAGATCGGCAAGAACGTGCACCTGTCCGGCGGCGTCGGTATCGGCGGCGTGCTGGAACCGGTGCAGGCCAACCCCACCATCATCGAAGACAACTGCTTCATCGGCGCGCGCTCGGAAGTGGTCGAGGGCGTGATCGTGGAAGAAGGCTCGGTCATCTCCATGGGCGTGTTCATCGGCCAGTCCACCAAGATCCTCGACCGCGAGACCGGCGAGATCATCTATGGTCGCGTGCCTGCGGGTTCCGTCGTGGTCAGCGGCAGCATGCCTTCCAAGGATGGCTCGCACAGCCTTTACTGCGCAGTGATCGTAAAGAAAGTCGATGCCAAGACGCTGGGCAAGACCGGCATCAACGAACTGTTGCGCGGCATCTAAACCCACTCCACCAAGGAGAAGAACAATGATCGTCACACCGCTGTTGCAACTGGCTGCAGACAAACTGGCATCCGACTTGTTCTTCTCTGTCGGTGCGCCGATCAACATCAAGATCAACGGCATCCTGATGCCGGTCAATCAGCAGAAGCTGGCCGACGAGCAGGTCAAACAGATCGCCTACGAGATGATGACGCCGGAGCAGATCTCCGATTTCGAGCTGCATATGGAGATGAACTTCTCCTTCCGCGTGCCCGATATCGGTAACTTCCGCGTCAACGTATTCCGCCAGCGCGGCAGCATCGCCGTCGTCATCCGTTATGTGCGCAACAACATCCTCAATATCGAGGATCTGCACCTGCCGCTGGTGCTCAAAGAACTCATCATGGAGCAACGCGGCCTGGTACTGATGGTCGGCGCGACCGGTTCCGGCAAGTCGACCACGCTGGCCGCCATGCTGGAGCATCGCAACCGCACACAGAGCGGCCATATCCTGACCATCGAGGACCCGCTGGAATACATGTTCCATCACGGCAAGTCCATCGTGAACCAGCGCGAGATCGGCACCGATACGGAAGACTACGGCGCGGCACTGATCTCCGCCATGCGCGAAGCGCCTGACGTGCTGATGATCGGCGAGATCCGCGACCGCGACACATTGAAACACGCGCTGATCTTCGCCCAGACCGGCCACCTGTGCCTGTCCACCCTGCACGCCAACAACAGCTATCACGCGCTCAACCGCATCGTGAACTTCTTCCCGTATGACGCACGCCAGAGCATCCTGTCCGACCTGGCGATGTGTATGCGTGCGGTGATCTCGCAACGTCTGGTGCGCAACGCACAGGGAAAACTGGTCCCCGCCGTGGAGGTGTTGCTCAACTCCGCACTGATCGCCGACCTGATCAAGAACGATCAGATCGACAAGATCCGCGAGGCCATCGAACAGAGCGTATCGCACGGCTCACAAACGTTCGAACAGGCCTTGTACAAGCTGTTCAAGTCGGGACAGATCACCAAGGAAGAAGCCTTGAAGAACGCCGACTCGGCCAGCAACCTGTCTTCACTCATCGACTATTCCGTGACCAGCAAGATGAAAGCATTCGATCCGTCGGCACAGCCATCACAAACACCGGCACCTAGCTCGGCCGCTGCGAGCTTCGACAGCATCAAATTGAACATCGAAATGCCCGGTACCGATTCCTGATGAAACTGTACGGAATCCCGAACTGTGACACGGTGAAGAAAGCGCGTGCCGCATTGGCAGCGCGCGGCGTTACTTACGAGTTTCACGACTTCAAAAAGCACGGCGTAACTGAAGCAATGTTATCCGGCTGGCTGAAACAAACAGGCTGGCAACGGTTGCTGAAAAAGACTGGCCCCACCTGGGGGAAACTGCCGCAGGAAGTGAAAGAGAGCATCAAGGACGATGCTTCTGCCCTCACACTGTTGTTGCAACACCCTAATATCATCAAACGCCCGGTACTGGAATCGAACGGCAAGGTGCTGGCGACCGGATTCAACGAATCAGAATATAAAGAATTGAAATTATGAGCAGCACACTGGAACTGACCAAACAACTCATCTCCCGCAAATCCCTGACCCCCAATGACGACGGCTGTCTGGACATCATCAGTGCACGTCTTGCGCCGCTGAATTTCAATCTGGAGAAGATGCGCCACAGCGAAGTGGACAATCTGTGGGCGCGACGCGGCGATGCTGCGCCGCTCGTGTGTTTCGCCGGCCATACCGATGTGGTACCGACAGGCCCGGTGGAACGCTGGGACAGCGACCCGTTCACACCCACCGTACGCGACGGCATGCTGTACGGACGCGGCACCTCCGACATGAAGGGTTCGCTGGCCGCTTTCGTCACCGCCATCGAGAAGTTCACTGCCGAGCATCCGCAGCACAAAGGCAGCATCGCCCTGCTGCTCACCTCCGACGAGGAAGGCATCGCGGTCGACGGTACGGTGCGCGTGGTGGAAGCATTGAAGGCACGCAAGCAAGGCATCGACTACTGCATCGTGGGCGAACCGACCTCGGTCAGCAAGACCGGCGACACCATCAAGAACGGCCGTCGCGGTTCGCTGTCCGGCACCTTGACCGTCAAAGGCGTGCAAGGCCACATCGCCTATCCACATCTGGTGAAGAACCCCATCCATCTGGCTTCACCGGCCATCGCTGAACTGGCGGCGACTGTGTGGGACAAAGGCAACGAATATTTCCCGCCCACATCGTTTCAGGTATCGAATATCAAAGGCGGCACCGGCGCCACCAACGTCGTACCCGGCACGGTAGAGATCGTATTCAACTTCCGCCATTCCACCGCCAGTACGGTGAATAGCCTCAAGTCGCGCTTCATCGCCATCCTCGACAAGCACAAGCTGGAATATGACCTGGAGTGGGAGAACTCTTCCGGCAAGCCTTATCTGACCCCGCGCGGCGATCTGGTCGATGCCGTGGCTTCCGCCATCAAGCAAGTCACCGGACTGGATACCGAACTCTCCACCAGCGGCGGCACTTCCGATGGCCGCTTCATCGCCGACATCTGCCCGCAGGTGATCGAACTGGGACCGCTCAACGCAACCATCCACAAGGTCAACGAAAGCGTGGCGGTCGCCGACCTCGATGCGCTATCCGAGATCTACTATCTGACGCTGTGCAAACTGCTGGCTGACTAAGGAACCTGCGCAATGGACATCAATCATTTTTCCGAGGCAAGCACCTCGCTCAGAACGGTGCGCGACTGCTTCCGCTTCGCCATCAGTCGCTTCAACGAAGCCAAGCTGTTCTTCGGCCATGGCAGCGAGAATGCCCTGGACGAGGCTGCCTACCTCATCCTGCATACGCTGCATTTGCCGCTCGAAGAGCTGGAACCGTTCATGGATGCGCGATTGACACAGTCCGAGATCTACGAAGTGCTCAATATCATCGAGAAACGCGTCGACCAGCGTCTCCCGGCGGCCTATCTGACACAGCAAGCCTGGCTGGGAGATCACGCGTTCTTTGTCGATGAACGCGTCATCGTGCCGCGCTCATTCATCGCAGAACTCCTGCGGGAAGGTCTGTTCCCCTGGATCGAGGATGCCGAGCAAGTGAACAGCGTGCTGGATCTGTGTACCGGCAGCGGCTGTCTGGCCATCCTTGCTGCCGAAGCCTTCCCCCATGCGATCATCGACGCTGTCGATCTTTCCGCGGACGCACTGGATGTGGCGCAGTACAACGTGACCGATTACGGCCTGGACGAGCGCATCGAACTGATCGAATCCAACCTGTTCGCCAAGCTGGAAGGTCGCAAGTACGATCTCATCATCAGCAACCCGCCCTATGTCGATGCGCCATCCGTCGCAGCACTGCCGCAGGAATACAAGCACGAGCCAGAACTGGCACTGGGCAGCGGCACGGACGGACTGGATGCCACACGCATCATCCTCCAGCAGGCTGGCGAGCACTTGACCGAGAACGGCATACTGGTGGTCGAGATCGGACACAACCGAGATGTGCTGGAAGCTGCCTATCCGGATATCCCCTTCACCTGGCTGGATGTCACCGCGGGTGGTGAATTCGTCTTCCTTTTGCACAAGAACGATCTTCCTTGATGTCCGTAGACCACTACGAGAATTTTCCCGTCGCCTCCATTCTCATGCCCCGCCGCTTGCGCAAGCCGGTGGCGGCCATCTATCACTTCGCCCGCGCGGCGGACGACATCGCCGACGAAGGTGAGCTGAGTGATGATGAGCGCCTGCGACAGTTGGACGAGTTTCGTGATGAGCTGACGCATATCGCCAACGGTGAGACACCGTTCCTGCCGCTGTTCCAGCATCTCGCCGGCGAGATACAAGCGCATGACCTACCCATGCAGCCCTTGCATGATCTGCTCGACGCCTTCTCGCAGGATGTGGTGAAGAAACGTTATGCGAACTACGACGAACTGCTGGACTACTGCCGCCGCTCGGCCAACCCGGTGGGCAATCTGCTGTTGCATCTGTATGAAGAAGCCACGCCGGTGAACATCGAGTATTCCGATGCCATCTGCACCGCGCTGCAACTGATCAACTTCTGGCAGGATGTTGCCAAAGACTGGGCGATAGGCCGCGTCTACCTGCCGCAGGAAGACCTCACCCGCTTCGGGGTGAGTGAGGCACAGATCGCCGCAGGCCGCAGCGACGACAATTGGCGCGCCTTGATGAAGTTCGAAGTGGATCGCGCGCGCGCGCTGATGCTGTCCGGCAAACCGCTGGGCAGCATCCTCAGCGGACGCATCGGGTTGGAGATGCGCATGATCATTCAGGGTGGACTGCGCATCCTCGACAAGCTTGAATCCGCAGACTACGACATGTTCAACCGTCGCCCAGTTTTGAAGCCGCATGACTGGGTTATCATGCTGGCCAAATCAGCCCCCTTCTGAAGCGCAATGAATCCCTACGAATACTGCCTAGACAAGGTCAAGCAGAGCGGCTCCAGTTTCACCAGCAGCTTCCGCATCCTGAGCAAGGAACGACGCGAGGCCATGACGGTGCTGTACGCCTATTGCCGCGAAGTGGACGACGTGGTCGATGAATGTTCGGATGCCAATGTCGCGCGCACCACACTCAACTGGTGGCGCAGCGAAGTGGCGGCGATCTATGGCGGCAAACCCACCCATCCGGTATGCCAGGCGCTGGTGCCGGTCGTCACGCGCCACCAGTTGCCGCAAGAACACCTGCTGGAGATCATAGACGGCATGGAGATGGACCTCGACCAGCCGCGCTACGCCGATTTCAAGTCGCTGCAACTGTACTGCTACCGTGTCGCCTCAGTGGTCGGCCTGCTGTCGGCCGAGATCTTCGGTTACACGGACCGCGAGACACTGAAATACGCTCATGATCTCGGCATCGCCTTCCAGCTCACCAACATCATCCGCGACGTGGGTGAAGACGCGCGCCGCAACCGCATCTATCTGCCGATGGACGAGATGCAACAGTTCGGTGTGACCGCCGCCGACATCCTCAATGCGCGCGAGTCTGACAACTTCCAGAAGCTGATGGCGTTCCAGATCGAACGGGCGCGACGTTACTATCAGCAGGCGTTCGACCACTTGCCTGCCGCCGATCGCAAAGCCCAGCGTGCCGGGCTGATCATGGCCGCCATCTACCGCGCAGTACTGGATGAGGTCGAGCGCAGCGGTTGCCATGTGTTGAAAGAACGCGTCTCACTGGGGCCGACCTACAAGTTGTGGCTCGCCATCAAGGCATGGCTGCAGAATTGAAGGTCGGCATCATCGGCGGCGGCTATGCCGGTATGGCTGCTGCAGCTGAGCTCGCTGCCGCCGGTATTCCTGTTACCGTATTCGAGAGCGCCAAACAACTGGGCGGGCGCGCGCGGGGTGTCACTTACCACGACACGCAACTCGATAATGGCCAGCATCTATTACTCGGCTGTTACCGCGAGACGCTGCGGATGATCGAACGGGTCGGCGGCGATATCGAACGCGATTTCCTGCGCCTGCCTTTGCAGCTAGACCTGCATCAACATCTTGAATTGCGCGCCCCCCGTCTGCCTGCCCCGCTGCATCTGTTGTTCGCATTGCTTGGTGCTAAAGGGCTGAGCTGGCACGAAAGGATCAAGGCTGCCCGCTTCATGCTCGCCTTGCGCACTGTGGATTTCCGCTTGCACCAAGATATGACGGTTGCCGAACTGCTCAAGCAGCACGGACAAGATGCCGGTCTGACGCTGAAATTCTGGGAACCGCTGACCATCGCCGCTTTAAACACCCCGATCAGCAAGGCTTCGGCGCAGGTGCTGCTGAATGTGTTGCGCGATGCGCTGAACCGCGCGCGCGCGGACAGCGACATGCTGCTGCCCCGCATCGACTTCACCGCGCTGTTTCCGCAGCGCGCCGCAGCCTTCATCGAACGGCATGGCGGCCAGGTGCAATTTTCCTGCGGGGTGGATGCGATCATTCCGGACAGCGACGGTATCGCACTGCAAACCGTGCAAGGTACGCAACATTTCAGCCATGTGATCTGCGCTGCCTCCGCCGCCACGGCAGAAAAACTGTTGCAACCATTGGCCGGACTCGACGACACCGTGCAACAGATCGCCGCGCTGCAGCAACAACCGATCTATACCGTATATCTGCAATACCCCGCGCAAGTGCGGCTGCCCCACCCCATGATCGGCCTGCACCAACGCATCAGCCAGTGGCTGTTCGACAAGGGCAGCATCGCCGGACAGCACGGCTTGCTGGTAGCCGTTATCAGCGCGGAAGGCATCCATCAGCAACTGGATCAGGAAGCACTGGCGGAGAAAGTGACCGTAGAGTTACGCGAGGAATTCGGCATCACCGCAGCGCCGCTGTGGTGCAAGGTCATCGCCGAGAAACGCGCCACCTTCTGTTGCGCACCAAACCTGCAGCGCCCGGCACAACAGACTTCGATCCCCCATCTGATGCTCGCCGGAGACTACACGGCCGGAGACTACCCCGCCACGCTGGAAGGTGCGGTATTGAGCGGCGTGCATTGCGCGCGACTCTGTCTGCCTGTTCGGAAATAGTCGGTGTTGTCGTAGTACGATTCCTGCACGTTCTCATCCGCCCACCCGGGAATACCGAGCAAGGGAACGGGGGTGAGCTCCCGTGTGGTCGCGCAGTGTGCGGGATCCTCCAGATAGACCGCCAATAGCTCATCCAGTCGTTGCAAACGCTGCGCCAGCGGCAGATCGAAGAAAGCCCTGTCGACTTTCACCAGCAATCCCTGACCCGTCAGACCGACATAGGGCTTCAGCATCTTTTCATAGAGGCCGTGACCGAACAGATAGAAGTCTATGCTGCGCCCAACGTCGTCACGCCTCCGCCAGAAGAGGTTGTTCCATTCGAAGCTACGCAACGATTCGGCCTGACTTTCATCCGCATAGGGAACGACCACACCCGATTCGTCGAACAGGGTGTTCATGTCCCGTACCGCACCGCGCTCACTGCTCCCTTCTGCATGTCGACCCGAGGTCAGCGCAGCATAATGGCGTGCATTGATCGCTCGCTTGGCGGCTGGGAAGGCGAGCCAAACCAAAGCATTGAACAGGTCGTGCCAATTCTCTTCGCGGGTCTGCACTTCCCCCTGTAGATAACAGCGCGGTTCATATCGGGATGCGAATGGCAAACTGCCGTGTTCCTGCGCAACAAAGCGCAGCGGCTTTCCACTGCTGACGCTGATCGCATCCTCCCCCCCCGGAAGCAGATCGTTATAGTCCGCCAGAGTTGGAAAGTGGTCAGCGTGCAGTCTTGCGATAGGCGCGTGCAAGGGAAGGAATGCTAGCGATGCCAGCAAGTTTTCCCGTTGCCATGGATGGTCGATCTTCATGGTGCGAAGTCTAACGCAAGCACAGGACTCAAGACAGGGCGAGCGTCATGTGATAAGTTGCGCGCAAACGTAAATACCTGCGGGGGTTCCAATGGATGAAAATGATGCGATACAGGCCAATCTGGCCAGCTTCACACAGCGTCTCGACGACGTCGCTTCGGATAGTTTCAACGAGATACGCAAGTGCTCTTTCTTCGACCCTATCCCCAGCGAACAACTGCGCCCCATCGCCGAACTGGCAACTATCCATACCTTTGTAGAAGGCGATAAGCTGACTTCGGAAGGCGAAGAGATCAGCTCTTTTTTTGTGATCTTGTTCGGACGTGCCAGTGTGCATGTACGCGACAACGAGGTGGCCGTCATCCATAGCGGGGAATGCATAGGTGAAAGTACTTTCTTTGCCGGCGAGGCTGCATCACGTTCTGCCACTGTGATCGCAGAAGGTGAAGTGATCGCTGCCGAGATCAAGAAAGCCGATATCGGAAAACTGTTGGGCGAGAGCCGCACTTATATGGACAAAGCGCTGCTCAATGCGCTGTTCCGCAAGTTGCAGCAGGCCAATCGCAAGATCGAGGAGCTGTTGCGCTAATCACCCATGAGTATCATTGCCGTATTCAACCAGAAGGGCGGCGTAGGTAAAACCACCACTGCACTTAATCTTGCCGCCGCGCTGCACAAGCGCGGTCGCCAGACGCACGCTTTCGACCTCGACCCTCAAGCCCAATTCAGTTCCATCACAGGGACTGCCGCACGCAACGGGCACGAGACGCTGCTATCCTTGTTCCAACTCAACCGACCGCTGCGCGATCTGTTGCGCACCTCCACCAGCGGAATCACATTGATCCCTTCCCATAATGAACTGGCCAAGGTGGACGTCCTCTATGGCAAAGGTTTCAACGTGGTGAACCGACTCAATTCGGCGATCAAGGCGGAACGGTTCGGAACGGCAGAGAGCCCCTTGATCATGGATTGCAGCCCCTTGATCGGCGTCATGTCGCTGAACGCCATCTTCGCCAGCAGCGGACTGGTCGTGCCGATCTCGGCCGACCATCTTTCACTGCAGGGCGCACGCCAGATCGAGAAGACGCTCAATGCACTGGAACCGGTTCTGAAAAGGCGTGTCGCCCGCCGTTATCTGCTCACACGTTTCGACCGCAGGCGACGCATGGCATGGGACGTGCTGGAGCAGGCGCAAGCGCTGTTCGGCGCAGACGTCTGCAAGACTTATATCGCGGAGAACGTAAGCCTGGCTGAAAGCCCAGCCGTGAACAAAACCATCTTCGAACATGCCCCGACCAGCCGCGGGGCGCAGGATTACGATGCTCTTCTGGACGAGTTACTGGCTGACGGCTTCATCGAATAGGAGGCTTATTTCGATATCAGCGTGATGATATCTTCCACCGATATCGCCTGCTGTGGCCGGTGGTCATCCTGCTTGCGGGTCTCGCAAGTCAGCACCTCGCAATAGCGGTACATCTGGTTCAGCTTGCGCTCGGCATCCTGCTGATCACGGCCTGAGATCACCACGCTGACGATATGCTGCCCATCGCGGGTGCGTATCGAGAAATCGAATTTCTGCATGGCGTCGTTCATCGTGATTATTCCCCTGCCGCCCTCATCGCTCTGGCTTCATACAGGCAGATACCTGTACTGACCGATACGTTCAGACTCTCCACACTGCCCATCATCGGGATGCGGGCGAGTTGATCGCAGGTCTCGCGCGTCAGGCGTCGCATGCCTTCGCCTTCCGCTCCAAGTACCAGTGCGATGCTGCCCTTGTGTTTGATTTCGCCCAGCGTGGTTTCGGCTTCACCGTCCATGCCGACCACCCAGATGTCGCGCCCCTGCAGTTCGCGCAGGGTACGTGCCAGATTGGTGACCGTGATAAAGGGCACGGTATGCGCTGCGCCACAGGCGACCTTCTCCACCGTAGCATTGATGCCCACGGCGCGATCTTTGGGGGCGATCACCGCATGCACGCCAAAGGCATCGGCACTGCGCAGACATGCGCCCAGATTATGCGGGTCCTGAACGCCGTCCAGCACCAGCAGCAATGCCGGTTCGGTCAGTGTATCCAGCACATCGTCCAGATGTTGCACCTTCAGGGCTGCATCGACGCGGGCAGCGACGCCTTGATGGCGTGCATTGCCGGCCATGCCGTCCAGACGCTTGGCATCAGCATGGATCACACGAACCCCGTTGCTCTCTGCCAGTTTGAGCAGATCGCGCGCGCGTGGATCTTTGCGCTGCGGATCGACAAAGACTTCAAGCACGCTGTCAGCGTTCTGGCGTATGCGTGCCGTGACGGCATGAAAGCCGTGGATGATGCGTGACTCAGCCATTGCGCTTCGCCCCCTTGCCGCTCTTGCCGGGCTTGCCTTGCTTCTCTGACGGGGCCTGCTTCACTGTCGGCTTCTTGCTGCCGCCCCAGGCACCTACATCCACACCGGACTCATTGGTTCCGCTTGAGCGCGACTCACCTTCAAGCACGAAATCGATCTTGGTGCTTTCCATATCCACGCGAACCACCTTCACCTTCACACGATCGCCCAGACGATAACGTTTCCCGGTGCGCTCGCCCAGCATCTGATGCTTGGTTGCATCGAAATGGAAATAGTCCGCACCGAGTTCGGACACATGCACCAGACCTTCGACATACAGATCATCCAGCGACACGAACAGTCCGAAGCCGGTCACCGAAGATATGGTTCCGGTGAATATGCTGCCCAGGTGGTCGCGCATATAGAAACACTTTAGCCACGCTTCAACATCGCGCGTCGCATCATCGGCGCGGCGCTCGGTCATCGAACAGTGCACACCCAGCTCTGCCCACTTGAGCTTGGGTTTGTACTGCTTGTTTTCCAGCACGGCCTTGATGGCACGGTGTACCAGCAGGTCAGGGTAACGACGGATGGGCGAAGTGAAATGCGCGTAGGCATCATATCCAAGGCCGAAGTGGCCGTGATTATCCGGCGCATACACAGCTTGGCGCAGCGAGCGCAACATCACCGTCTGCAGCAAACCGGCATCCGGACGGCCCTTGATCTGCTTCAGCAATAACGAATAGTCGGACGCCTGCGGATCGTCGCCGCCGCCCAGTTGCAAACCGAATTCCTTGAAGAACTCGCGCACCGTTTCCAGCTTCTCGGGCGTCGGGCCTTCGTGCACGCGGTACAACACCGGATGTTTGTGTTCTGCGAGGAAGTCTGCCGCACACACGTTGGCGGCCAGCATGCATTCTTCGATCAGCTTGTGCGCATCGTTGCGGATCACCGGCACGATCTTTTCAATCTTGCCCTGTTCGTTGAAGATCATCTGCGTCTCGACCGTTTCGAAATCGATGGCTCCGCGCTTCGCCCTTGCCTGCAGCAAGGTATTGAACAGTTTGTACAGATTATTGATGTGCGGCAAGACTTCGGCATATTTCTGCGCATCCTCCCCCTTCGGATTGGCCAGCATGTCGGCCACCTGGGTATAGGTCAGGCGCGCATGCGAGAACATCACCGAAGGATAGAAGCGGTATTTACCGATCTCACCCTCCGCGCTGATCTGCATATCGCACACCATGCACAAACGATCCACGTTCGGATTCAGGGAGCACAGGCCGTTTGACAGCTCTTCCGGCAACATGGGGATCACGCGGCGCGGGAAATACACGGAATTGCCGCGATTGATCGCTTCCATATCCAGCGCGTCACCCGATTGCACATACGAGCTTACGTCGGCGATGGCAACAACCAGACGGAACCCGCTGCCGCTCGGCTCGCAATACACCGCATCATCGAAGTCACGCGCAGTCTCACCGTCGATGGTGACCAGCGGCAGGTGTTTCACACTTTCGCGTCCGGCGTAGTCGGCCGGCTGCACCACGGGTGCGAATCGCTCCGCCTGATGTTTGGCATCGTGCGGAAACTCGTTGGGCAGATCATGCTTGCGCAACGCGATCTCGATCTCCATACCGGGGTCCGCGTAGTTTCCCAGCACTTCAACGATGCGGCCGATAGGCTGGGCATGTTTGGAAGGCTGTTGCAGTATCTCCAGAATGACCACCTGCCCGGCCTTTGCATTGCCCGCACTGCCTGCGGCCACCAGAAAGTCCTGGCTGATACGGCGGTTCTCGGCGACCACGAACTGGATGCCGTGCTCTTCATAAAGCCGGCCGACCACGCGCGTGTTGGCATGTTCCAGCACTTCGACGATCTTGGCTTCGCGCCGCCCGCGCCGGTCTTCTCCTGCGGCACGCGCCATCACGGTGTCGCCGTGCAAGGCGTTGTGCATCTCTTTGGCGCTCAGCACCAGATCGGCGCTGCCGTCCTCGGGGACCAGAAATCCGAATCCGTCCGGATGGCCTTGCACCTTACCCTTGATCAGATCCAGCTTTTCCATCACACAGATGGCGCGTTTGCGGTTGCGCATGGTCTGTCCGTCTCGCTCCATTGCGCGCAGGCGGCGGATGAACAGCTCTTCCTCGTCGTGCTCGATCTGCAGCAATGCGATCAGGTCGTCCTGCTCCAGCGGAACGCCTTTCTCAGCCAGTATCTGCAGGATGTATTCGCGGCTAGGCAGCGGATGTTCATATTGTTCGCGTTCGCGTTCAAGGAAAGGATCGAGATCGCGGATGTTTTTTTTCTTTTTCGTCATTGACAGATAGTCCTATAGCAATTAAAGTGCGCGCCGTTGTTGCATTGCCCAGATGGCGGAATTGGTAGACGCGCACGGTTCAGGTCCGTGTGCCGCAAGGTGTGGAGGTTCGAGTCCTCTTCTGGGCACCAATCATAAATGGCTCGCTTATGCGGGCCATTTTCTTTTTGCGGAACACTGTTCAAACAAAAACACGCACCGCTCCCGCGATGCGTGTCCATTCTTTCCATAGCCTGCACCCGCTCAGCCCTCAAACGGATGACGCAGCACGATGGTCTCGTCACGATCCGGGCCGGTCGAAACCATATCAACAGGCACTTCACAGATCTCGGCGATGCGTTGCAGATAATTGCGCGCTTCCACCGGCAGATCTTCGTAACGCTTCACCCCTACCGTGCTGTCACTCCAACCCGGCATGTCTTCGTACACGGCCTCGCAGCCGTCCAATGATTCAGAGCCGACCGGCAGGATGTCGCTGAACTGACCGTCGATCTTGTAGCCCACGCCGATACGCACTTTCTCCATACCGTCCATCACATCCAGCTTGGTCACACACAGACCGGAAACGCCGTTGATCTGTATGGCGCGCTTGAGTGCAGCCGCATCGAACCAGCCGCAACGACGCGCACGACCGGTGGTGGAACCGAACTCATGGCCCTTCTCGGCCAGCATCTTGCCGATGGGGTCCTGCTTCAGTTCCGCGTCGTACAGCTCGGTCGGGAACGGACCGGAACCGACGCGTGTCGTGTAGGCCTTGGTGATGCCCAGCACATAGTTGAGACTCTGCGGGCCGACACCACTGCCGGCACATGCAGCGCCTGCGATGCAGTTGCTCGAAGTGACGAACGGATAAGTACCGTGATCGATATCCAGCAATGCGCCCTGCGCACCTTCGAACAGCAGGTTCTGGCCGGCCTTGTTCGCTTCGTAGAGTGCACGAGGCACATCCAGCACCAGCGGCTTGATGCGTTCCGCCAGCGCCAATGCTTCGTCCATGGTCTTGTTGAAGTCGACCGTCTCCACCTTGAAGTAGTTCTTCAGGACGAAGTTGTGATAGTCGAGCACCTCGCCCAGCTTGGCAGCGAAGCGCTTGCGGTGGAACAGGTCCTGCAAACGGATCGCACGACGCGCGACTTTATCTTCGTAAGCAGGGCCGATGCCGCGACCTGTCGTGCCGATCTTGCCCGCGCCCTTGGCGATCTCGCGCGCCTTGTCCAAAGCCTCGTGATACGGCAGGATCAGCGGGCAAGCCTCGGAGATTCGCAGCCGTTCGTAGACCTTTACTCCTGCAGCGGCCAGCATGTCCATTTCTTTCAACAATGCGGCAGGAGATACCACCACACCGTTGCCGATGTAGCACATGACGTTATCGCGCAAGATACCGGATGGAATCAGGTGCAGCACGGTCTTCTCTTTGCCGATGACCAGCGTATGGCCGGCATTGTGGCCACCCTGAAAACGCACCACGCCTTGGGCATGGTCGGTCAGCCAGTCGACCACCTTGCCCTTGCCTTCATCGCCCCATTGGGTACCGATCACTACTACGTTCTTTGACATATCTATTCCTGTTCCGGATTTCAGTTTTTCATCTCGACTACAACCCATTGCCCTTCGCGCTGGATCAACTCACGGTTGCAATTCAACTCGGCATGCAAAGCGGCATCTCCCAGCAGGTCGACCACAACGATCTCCCCCTGCTCGCGCAGGTCTTTGATCACCGCATCCAACGTCGTGTCCTGGCGGTATGGCGCGTGAATGGTTTTTGGCAGCGCCTGTTGCGGCAGCAAGCCATGCAATTGACGCAGGTCCATGCTGAAACCGGTGGCAGGCCGGGCGCGACCGAATACCTTACCCAAGTCGTCATAACGGCCGCCGACTGCGATGGCGTCATGACTACCCGCATGGTAGGCCGCAAACACCATACCGCTGTGATAGTGGTAGCCCCGCAACTCGGCCAGATCGACACCGATGCTGTCCACTTTACCGTTCAGGCTGCTTGCCGCGCGCTGCAGGTCATCCAAAGCGGCAACCACCGCCGGCAGTTTGGGCAGTTGGCTGCGGGCACGCGCGATCACATCGACACTGCCGTACAGATGAGGCAGCGCCAGCACTGCTGCCTGAGTCTCCGCCGGCAAAGACTGAACCAGGGCGGACAGGGTCGGCACATCTTTTTGCTGCAACGCGACGAACAGCGCCTGCTCCAGTTCGGCGCTGACGTCCGTCCCATCAAGCAGGGCATGGAACACGCCGACATGCCCCAGATCGAGGTGCACCTGTTTGATGCCCAGCAAAGCCAGACTGTGCAACATCAGCGCCTGGATCTCCATATCGCTTTCGATGCCGCCATGCCCATAGAGCTCTGCGCCGACCTGCAAAGGCTCTCGCGTGCGCATCAAACCGGAAGGCTGGGTGTGCACCACGTTGCCGGCATAACACAGACGCGCGACACCCTGACGGTTGAGCAAATGGGCATCGATGCGGGCTACTTGCGGAGTGATATCGGCGCGCAACGCCAGCGTACGGCCGCTCAACTGGTCGACCAGCTTGAAGGTGCGCAGATCCATATCAGCGCTGTCGTTGATCAGCAGGGAATCAGAGTATTCGATCAGAGGCGGAGCGACCAGCTGATAGCCGGAACGGCGCATCAACTCAAGTACTTCACGGCGCATCGCTTCGATGCGCCATGCCTCGTCGGGCAACATGTCCTGAATGAATTCAGGCAACAACCATTTCATTTTCAGTTTATCCAGTAAATCAGCAGTAAACCGCTCAGCATGAGCGTCAAACCGAGGAATCTCACCTGTCCATCTTGCAGCTGCGACAGGTTACGCAGCGTCTGGCGCCAGGGCTTGGGGAGCACGAAGGGCATCAACCCCTCCAGCACCAACATCAAGCCCAGCGCCGCCAGCCAGAAATCAAGCATCGCCTGCTACTGTGCGCTCTTGCCGGAACTCTTCAGATATTTGAAGAAGGCTGAACTAGGATCGATCACCATCACATCGCTCTTGTCCTTGAAAGTCTGCTTATAGGCTTCCAGGCTGCGGTAGAAGGAGAAGAACTCCGAATTGCGACCGAAGGCGGAGGCATACAAGGCTGTCGCTTTCGCATCGCCCTCACCCTTGATCTTCTGCGCATCGCGATAGGCATTGGCCAGTAACACCTGACGTTGCTTGTCGGCATCGGCACGGATCTTTTCGCTCTCGGCATTACCGGTCGCGCGCAATTCATTGGCGACGCGCTTGCGCTCCGCTTCCATACGGCTATAAACGGAGCCGCTGATCTCGACCGGGAAATCGACACGCTTCAGGCGAACGTCCAGCACTTCCACGCCGATCTTGCGCGCGTCACCGTCGGTCTTCTCCTGCACCACACGCATCAGTTCGTCGCGCTTGCCGGACACCACGTCATGGATGGTCAGTTTGCCGAACTCTTCACGCAGGGCGGAATTGACCGTCTGCATCAAACGGGTCTGCGCAATCGCCTCATCGCCGCCCACACTGACGTAATACTGCTTGATATCGAAAATGCGCCACTTCACGTAGGAATCGACCAACACGTTCTTCTTCTCGGCTGTGATGAAACGTTCCGGCTCAGCCGAATCCAGCGTCAGGATACGCGAATCGAAATAGCGCACGTTCTGCAGCAGCGGCACCTTGAACTTAAGCCCTGGCGTCGTCTCCAGTCGCATCACTTCACCCAACTGGAACACGATGGCAGCCTGACGCTGATCCACCACGAAGGTGCTCATACTCAGCAGGATCAGGGCAATGATCGTCCCCACCAACAGATTTCTGATCTTCATACTCATTTAGCGTGCCTCCCGTTCGCGGCCGATCAGCAGTTCACGCGCGCGTTGCGGCATGTATTCTGCCACCGGCGCCTGATCGACAGGCTTGGTTGCTGTCTGTGGCACTGCAACAGTGCCCGTTTGTTGCATCAATTTATCCAGCGGCAGATAAAGCAAGCTGCCGTTGCCATTCTTCTGGTCGATCATCACCTTGCTGCTGCTGGTCATGATCTGTTGCATCATGTCGATGTACATGCGCTCGCGGGTGACCTTCGGTGCCTTCTCATACTCAGCCAGGATCTGCTTGAAACGGCTGGCATCACCTTCGGCATTGGCGATCACACTCTGCTTGTAACCGGACGCCTCTTCCATCAGTCGCGCCGCTGCACCCTTGGCCTTGGGCACCACGTCGTTGGCATACGCCTGACCTTCGTTCTTCTGGCGCTCTCTATCCTGACCGGCCTTCACTGCATCGTCGAACGCGGCCTGCACCTGCTCGGGCGGCTGCGCATTCTGCATCGTCAGCTTGCTGATGATGATGCCGGAATTGTAGCGATCCAGGATTCCCTGCATCAGGCGCGTGGTCTCACCCGCAACCTCTTCACGACCTTCGTACAGCACGAAGTCCATCTTGCTGCGACCGACCACTTCGCGGATCGCGGTTTCTGCCGACTGGCGCACGTTCTCGTCCGGCTTGCGGTTATTGAACAGATAAGCACCGGGATCCTTCAGGTAGTACTGCACGGCGAACTGGATATCGACGATGTTCTCATCATCGGTCAGCATCAGTGATTCCTGCAGCACCTTGTTCTTCACGTTATCGCGATAACCCACCTCGATCGTGCGCACCTGGCTCAGGTTGACGATCTCGACAGTCTCTACCGGATACGGCAGATGCCAGCGTGGGCCGGCCTCTGTGACTTCCACCTGCTTGCCGAAACGCAGCACTACGCCGCGCTGACCTTCGTCCACGATATAGAAACCGCTGGCGAGCCAGATCAATGCCACGATCAGCACGATCAGTCCGATACCAATACCGCCACTGCGACCGCCACTACCGCCGGTTTTTGGTGATGCGCTACCGCGACCACCAAAGATGGATTCAATCTTGCGATTCAGGTTGCGCACGACCTCTTCCAGGTCGGGCGGACCGCCACTATTGTTCTTGCCCCACTGCGGGTCATTCAATCCCATGATTCCTCACACTTTCCGATCAATGATTGTTCAACGGATGCCATTCTTCGGCCTGTTTTTGCTGAATCGGTGTATCTCGTACTGCTGTCAGTGCCTCGCGCAAAGTCTCCACGCCGGCACCGGTTTTTGCACTTAAATGAATGGCCGCGATATTACCATACTCGTCGCGCCTGACGTCCGGCGCCAAGCCCTGCAGATCGATCTTGTTGTAGATCACGATCTGGGGAATGTCCTGCGCCCCGACTTCCTTCAGTACCTTGTTCACCTCGGCCACTTGGTCGTTGCGTTCCGGGCTGTTCACATCGACCACATGCAGCAACAGATCAGCCTGAGCCGTCTCTTCCAGCGTACTGCGGAAGGCCGCCACCAGCCCGTGCGGCAGATGCCGGATGAACCCTACCGTGTCTGACAAAACCACCTGGCAAGGACTGTCGCCCGGCAGGAAAAGCTTGCGCGCCGTGGTATCCAGCGTCGCGAACAACTGGTTGGCGACATATGTGCCGGCGTTGGTCATACGATTGAACAAGGTGGATTTACCGGCATTGGTATACCCCACGATGGACACTGACATCACATCCGAGCGATTGCGCGCACGACGCTGCAATTGCCGTTGACGCTTGAGCTGCTTCAGTCGATCGTTGAGCAGATACACGCGCTTGTCCAGCTTGCGTCTGTCCAGTTCAAGTTGCGTCTCGCCGGGCCCGCGCGCGCCAACGGCATACTTCTGCTGCCCCATGTCCGTGTTCATACCGGCCAAACGGGTGGACAAGTACTTGAGTTGCGCCAGCTCGACCTGCACCTTGCCCTCATGACTTTTTGCACGCAGGGCAAAGATATCCAGGATCAGCATGGTGCGGTCGATCACCCGCACCTGCACCTTGGCGGACAAGTTGCGCATCTGCGCAGGAGACAAGTCGTGATTGAAGATGACCAGTGGTGCTTCCAGCTCCTCGACCCGGGCGGCGATCTCGTCCACCTTGCCGCTGCCGGCAAAGGTGGCGGAGTCGGGACGCTGCCGCTTGCCCTCGATCAGTGCAAGGACTTTCACCCCTGCACTTTCTGCGAGCAAACGGAGCTCTTCCAGACTCTCGGCGTAGTCTGGCGCGCCAAAATCAAGACTGACCAATATCGCCGTATTGGGCGCAGTCGTTGATTCGGACATCACTGTTCGTCGTAAGGGATGGAGATGGCGCGTGCCGGGACGATGGTCGAGATGGCGTGCTTGTATACCATCTGGGTGACGGTGTTCTTCAACAGCACCACATATTGATCAAACGAATCGATCTGACCTTGCAACTTGATGCCGTTGACCAGGTAGATTGCGACCTGCACATGTTCCTTGCGCAATGCGTTCAGGAACGGGTCTTGTAATTGTTGCCCTTTAGTACTCATGATAGTCGGCTCGTAGTGTGGTTTAAACGCCGCTACTGTACTGGAAAACTGCTGATTGCGGAAGGAAAATGCTGCACGTCCCGCCCATATTTACCCCTGCGCAATGCAGGCTCAGATTGATACAACTGTCGACCCCACACTAAATGAACCGCCGACAGGAACTGACATAACCCGCTTCATCAACGCTCGCTACATTTATTGCAGCTTTATATCCTCGCTTACGCTGAAGATAATGGCGCTTCCTGGCAAGGCAATGCCGCCGCCCACTCTCTCTTGTTCAGCAAGCATGCAGAACAAATACAGCAACGGTGTCAGCACAGCGGTAGCTTGCTGATGACGGGACTCAACGTAACACTACAAACTTTTCAACCGTACTTCTTGCGCCCGCGGATACGTGCTCTATGGGCAGCGCGTTCTTCGCTCTCGGTCAAGGGGCGCGGCGCCTTGTCGGCGAACGGATTCTTGCCGGATTTGAATTCGATGCGCAATGGTGTCCCCTGCAGCTTGAATGCATCGCAGAAGACCCGCTCCAGATAGCGTATGTAACTGGCAGGAACTTTCTCCAGCGCACTGCCGTGCACGACGATCAGTGGCGGGTTGCTGCCCCCCTGGTGCGCATAGCGCATCTTGGGACGGAACGGTCCGTTACGCGGTGGCGCCTGTTTTTCCACAGCCGCTTCCAGTACACGCGTGAGCTGCGGTGTCGGCATCTTGGTCATCGCGGCGGTATAGGCCTGATTGACCGACGTCAACAGATTGTCCACGCCGGTTCCCTTCAGTGCGGAGATGAAGTGCTGCTTGGCAAAATCCAGAAAGTGCAGCTTGCGATCGATGTCGCGCTTGGCACTGTCGCGTGCGTATTCGTCCAGTCCATCCCACTTGTTCACTGCCAGCACAAGAGCTCGCCCGGCCTGCAGCACAAAGTCAGCGAGGTGGGCATCCTGTTCGGTGATCTGGTCGCTGGCATCCACCACCAATACCACCACATTGGCATCTTCGATGGCCTGCAAGGTCTTCACCACCGAGAACTTCTCGATGGCCTCGTCGATCTTGCCGCGACGGCGCACACCGGCGGTATCGATGATGGTGTACTGCTTGCCGCCGCGTTCGAAGTCGATATAGATGGAGTCGCGCGTGGTACCCGGCTGGTCGAAGGCGATGACGCGTTCTTCACCGAGGATGGCATTGACCAGCGTGGATTTGCCGACGTTGGGTCTGCCGACGATGGCAAGCTTCGGATGATGGGACTTCTCTTCCGTTTCCGGCTCGGCCGCAGGCAGCTCGTCCAGCGCGATCTCAATCATCTCGGCCACGTTCTCGCCATGCGCTGACGAGATGGGGATAGGCTCGCCCAGCCCGAGTTCATGGAAATCAGCCGTGACACGGGCGCGTTGCATACCTTCGGCCTTGTTCACCAGCAACATCAACGGACGTCCGGTCTTGCGCAACTGGGTGGCGATGATCCTGTCCTGCGGTGTCAAGCCATCGCGACCATCCACCAAAAACAGCACCAGATCCGCTTCATCCACTGCCTGACGGGTCTGCTTGGCCATCTCAAACAAGATACCTTCCTTGGCCACTGGTTCAAGACCTCCGGTGTCGACCACCAGAAATGGTCGATCTCCCAGCCGGCCGCGACCGTAATGACGATCACGCGTCAAGCCGGGCTTGTCGGCCACCAGCGCATCACGGCTGCGCGTGAGACGGTTGAATAGCGTTGATTTTCCGACGTTGGGGCGTCCAACCAGAACCAGTGTAGGTAACATCACTTTTGTACCGAGATCGCCAGCAACTCGCCGTCGCTGGTTTGAACCAATGCACCGTCACCCATCAGGACCGGAGCGGACAAGATGCCGCTGCCATCCGTCTTGCGACGCGCAAGCAGGCTGCCGTCGCGGGTGTCGAGCAAGTGCAGATAACCTTCGAAATCACCGATCAGCAGGTGATCTTCGACGGGATATGGTGCTGTCATTTGACGATAGCCATGCTGATCGTTCTTCCATAATGTGGCACCGCTACTTCTGTCCAGCGCGAACACGCTGCCATCCGCATCAGTCACATAAAGATAGCCGCCGAACAGGGCTAAGCCCTTGTCGCTGGACATCTCGCGCGACCACATGGTGTTGCCCTGGATCGCATCGAAACAGACCAGCCTGCCCTGAAAGGCAATGGCACATACCTGTCTGTCGTCGGCTGCAGGCAAACTGGTGATGTCGCTGATGCGCTCCAGCTCGGTGTTGCCGCGCGGCTGTGAAACGCTCGCCTCCCAGATCACCACTCCCTTGGTCAGTCCGATCGCTGCCAATCTGCCCGCGGCAAAGCCCGCGTAGACCATGCCGTTGCGGATGAGCACACCCGCGTGGCTGCGTACGCTCAGAGCGGGTGTGACGCGCTCATACAGCCACAAGCGCTTGCCATCTTCCGCATTCAGTCCTGCGATGCGTCCGTTGCCGGTGCGCACCACCACGATGCCGCTCTCTATCTGAGGCGCACTCAACACTTCGCTGGAGACTTGCACTTGCCAGCGCAACTTGCCGTCTGTCTCATCGAAAGCGGCCAGCTCACCTTGGTCGCCGCCGACCAGTACCAGCCCCTCGCCTGCCCCCACGCCGCCGGAGACCGTGAAGCCGGGTTCGATGCGCCACATCTGCTTGCCTGTGTCGCGGTCGAAGCGATACAGATACTTTGCGCTTGCACCGAACACTGCCACGCGTGTTACGCCCGGTGTCAGTACGTTGATACCGCTGTCGCCCAGCGACTGCTGCCAGCGCACTTCAATCTTCGCTGCCGGCTTAAAGTCGATCAATTTGGCCGGCTCGATGCTCGCCTTGTCACTGCTGCAAGCAGCCAGCAATAGCGCGCAAGTCAGCAGACTGTAGTGACGCAATGTCATTTTGCGTTACCCAGTCCATCCAGCTTCAGCTGGATCAGGTTGCGTTGAACAGCCTGCTCATCGGCCTTTTCCAATGCCTGCTTATAAGCGATGCGCGCATCGTCGGTTTTTCCCATCGCGCTCAGCACGTCGCCCTTCAGATCGGCATATACGCTGTCGAAAGCAGCCGGATGTTCTGTGCCCAGATGCTTGAGTGCATCGTCGTACTGTTTCTCGTCCAGCAGCATGGCTGCCAGCTTGAGACGGGCCGCATGTTGCAGACCTGCTTCCTCCGCGTGCTCGATCACCCACCACAATCTGGCCTTGGCACCTGCCGCGTCGCCGGTTTGCTGGCTGATCTGCGCAGCCAGCAGTTGCGCACGTGTCGCATAAGGGCTGGCCGCAAAGCGCTCAGCCAGTGCATCGGCTGCATCACCGATACGCTTGGCGTCGCCGCTCGCGGTCTGCTTCATCACCTCGACATACAGGCTGGCGGCATCGGCTGACTGGCTGGCCTGATACTGTTTCCAGAACTGGCTACCGGCAAAAGCCAGCAAGGAGACCGTGACGAGCCCATAGACCCAGTTGCTGTTCGTCTTCCACCAAGACTTGAGCGCGTCGACCTGTTCCTGTTCGTGCAAATCCAACTCTGACATTTTCATTTCCTCACTTGATCAATTCTTCAATTTTGCTCTGCAGTTCAGTCATCGCGACACGCTGCTGCTCGCCACCGCGTAGCGGCTTGACGGTGACCGCATTCGCGGCCGCCTCGTCGTCGCCGACGATCACCGCGCACACTGCGCCGCTACCGTCCGCCTTCTTCATCTGCGACTTGAAACTTCCGCCGCCGCAGTGCAGCAGCACACGCACGCCGTTGTCCCGCAACATCTCAGCGGCTTGCCATGCGAGCACCTGTGCCTGCTCGCCCTGATGCACCACATACACATCCAATGGTACGGCAGGCGGCTTCATGCCGTCTTCCTGCAGCAACGCCAGCAGACGCTCCACGCCCATGGCGAAACCCATGGCCGGTGCGGGTTTGCCGCCGATCTGGGCTATCAATCCGTCGAAACGGCCGCCCGCGCAGATGGTGCCCTGCGCGCCCAGACGCGTGGTGACCCACTCGAACACGGTACGGTTGTAATAGTCTAGGCCGCGCACTAGACGCGGATTGATCTCGAACGCGACATCGTGTCGTTTCAGGATCGCCTGCACCGCTTCGAAATGCTGGATCGCATCTTCCTCCAGTTCATCCATCAACCTTGGTGCGTTGCCCACCAGTTCCTGCATGGCCGGATTCTTGGTATCGAGGATACGCAGAGGATTGCTGTACAGACGACGCAGTGCATCGGCATCCAGCACATCCTTATGTCCCTCGAAATAAACGATCAATTTGTCGCGATGACGCTGGCGGGATGCGCTGTCACCCAGCGTATTCAATTGCAGTGTCACATCGCGGATACCCAGCTTCTTCCACAGGCGCGCGCACATGATGATCTGCTCGGCATCGATATCCGGTCCGCCGAAACCCATCGCCTCCACCCCGATCTGGTGGAACTGGCGATAACGGCCCTTCTGCGGACGCTCATGGCGGAACATTTGACCGGCATACCATAGACGCTGCGGCGCGTTATACAGCAAATTGTGCTGCAGCACGGCGCGTACGCAAGAAGCGGTCCCTTCCGGGCGCAAGGTCAGTTGGTCGCCGTTCAGGCTGTCCTCGAAACTGTACATCTCTTTCTCGACGATGTCGGTGACCTCGCCGATAGCACGCTTGAACAGCGCGGTCGGCTCCACCAGCGGCATGCGGATGTTGCGGTAGCCGTAGGCTTCCAACCACTCGCGCACCGTATCCTCGAACCACAGCCACAGCCCCGCCTCATCCGGCAGGATGTCGTTCATGCCTTTGACGGCCTGCAATGCATCACTCATTTCTTCTTGTACTTTCTTGCCACATATTCATTGACGATCTGGGTGAACTCTTCGGCGATATTGTCACCGCGCAGGGTCACGGTCTTTTCGCCGTCCACATAGACTGGCGCCGAGGGGGTTTCGCCCGTACCCGGCAGGCTGATGCCGATGTTGGCCATCTTGCTCTCTCCCGGACCGTTCACGATGCAGCCCATCACCGCCACCGTCATCTCTTCCGTGCCACTGTATTGCTCGCGCCACACCGGCATCTGCGCGCGCAGATAATTCTGGATGTGCTGTGCCAGTTCCTGGAATACCGTACTGGTGGTGCGGCCGCAGCCGGGGCAGGCGGTGACCATTGGCGTGAACGAACGCAGGCCCATGGTCTGCAGGATCTCCTGCGCCACCACCACTTCTTCGGTGCGCGCGCCGCCCGGTGGCGGGGTCAAAGACACACGGATCGTGTCACCTATGCCGTGCTGCAGCAATACAGACAGCGCAGCGGTGGATGCCACGATGCCCTTGGAACCCATCCCTGCCTCGGTCAGGCCGAGATGCAGCGCATAGTCGCAACGCTGCGCCAGTTCCCGATACACGGCGATCAGATCCTGCACATCGCTGACTTTGCACGACAGCACGATGCGGTCGCGCGACAGACCCAGCGCTTCGGCACGCTGCGCACTGTCCAGCGCAGAGACGATCAATGCCTCGCGCGTCACTTCGCGCACGTCCTTGGGCTCGGCCAGCTTGGCGTTCTCGTCCATCATGCGCACCACCAGGTCCTGATCCAGACTGCCCCAGTTGACACCGATGCGCACCGGCTTGTCGTATTGCTTCGCCACCGCGATCATCATCGCGAACTGGTCCTCGCCCTTGCGGTTCTTGCCGACGTTACCGGGATTGATGCGGTATTTCGCCAGCGCCTGCGCGCATTCCGGATATTCGGTGAGCAAACGGTGCCCGTTGTAATGGAAATCACCGATCAGCGGCACCTTGCAGCCCAGCGCGTCCAGACGGCGACGGATATGCGGCACAGCTTCGGCAGCTTCGGAGGTATTGACTGTGATACGCACCAGTTCCGAACCGGCAATCGCCAGTTCATGCACCTGCTTGGTAGTCGTGGTGATATCGGCAGTATCGGTATTGGTCATCGACTGCACCACGATGGGGAAAGCCCCACCGATGACGACGTCATCGACACGCACCGCCTGCGTCGCGTGACGCAGAATGAAAGGATGCGTCATACGTTTACTCCAGAACCAGCTTGGCGACGCTCGCCGGATTGAATTTCGACAGATCGACTGGCTTGCCGTGGTAATACATACGGATCGCCCCCGGCCTGCCGATGGTGACGTTGTACGGCGCGCGATGACCGCCGCCTATCCACTTCTCTTCTCCCGCTTTGGTAACGCGCGACAACAATATCTCGCCGTTCACATCGATGATCTCCATCCAGGCTTCTTCGAGGAACACGACATGGATCGGGCGCTTCATCAGCAGCGCAAGTGGCACTTCAGATTTGGGGGGCGAGACTGGAGTTGCTGACTCGGGCGCTACATCCTTAACGGGATTCGGCTTGCTCACTTGCTGCGGCGGGCTGGCGACATCAGGCTTGGCCGCTGTCACGGGTTTTGCCGTTTCCGCCACTTTGGCAGGTTCAACCGGTTTCACGACAGCTGCCGGCTTGGCGACCGGCAAGGGCTTGGCTGCTTCTGGTTTCTTTGCTACGGGTTCCGGCTTTGGCGCTTCCGCGATCTTCGCGGGCTCGGCAGCCTGCTCTACAACAGGCTGCTCAGGCTCCGCCTCGACGAGTGCAGCGGCACTGACAGCAGAAGCCGGCTCGACCGCTGCCTCTTCGGTCACCTTGGCCGGGATCGGCAGCGATATATCTACGGGTCGCATCAGGACGAAACCGGCTAGCAGGACCGCGACAGCCAATGCGCCCAGCAACAGATAACGGCTGCGTCGGCTCGCGTCGCCTGTGACCGGCAAGGGTGCACCACCCGCCTGAACGTCTGCCACATCGAAATGATGTTCGGTATGCGTGTGGGTCGCTGCCAGCAACTTGGCCTCATCCACGCCCAGCACACGCGCATAGCTGCGCACGAAACCGCGCAGGAAAGTACCTTGCGGCAGATGTTCGACATCATCATGTTCCAGTGCGTCCACCTGACGCACACTGTACTTGACGCGCTCCGCGATCTCTTCCACAGACAAGCCGCGCGCTTCTCGCTCGGCACGCAGGATCGCTCCAACGCTCAACGCAGGTTGTCGCACTTCCTGCCCGACCGTCGTCTCGTTCTTCTGGTTCTCTGTCATCACTCGCCCGCCTGCAGAAGTTGCGCTTCACGCGAATCCGGGAAACGCTTGCGCAATTGCAGCGCGTAACTCGCCGCTGCATTGCGGTCCCCCACCTTGCGCTCGACACGAACCGCCAGCCACAACTGCTCCGGCGTCAGCGCGTCGTACACTTGCATGAAACGCATCAGATGGACTTTGGCCATCGAATAGTCGCCCCTGATGTAATTCAATTCTGCCAGCCCGATCTGCGCTTCCGGCATGCCCGCATGCAGGATCAACGCGCGCTCAAGATAACTTTCCGCCGCAATCAAATCACCGGCCTTGATCGCACACACACCTGCGTTGGCATAAGACATATCAGGTGTGTTGTAGAGCGGATCTTTCAAAGCTTCCAGGAATTTGGCGATGGACTCCTTCGGGCGGCCGCGCTGGCACAGGAACCAGCCGTAATTATTCAGCGCGGACGCACTGCGGGGATCAAGCTGCAACGCTCGGCGAAAATCCTTTTCCGCCTGTGCATCTTCGCGCAGCTTCATGCGCACCAGACCGCGCACATTGTAAGCAGGCGCGTAGGAATCATCGGCCTGCATGGCCGCACCCAATTCCTGCAAGGCGATGGAATACTGGCCCCGCTCGAAGTAAGAGGCAGCCAGTTCGGTATGGATCTTGGCGCTGTTGAGCGCGCGCTCATCGGACGCACCATTGCTGGTGCAGCCGACCAGAAAAAATGCCATGAGATAGACCATCCACTGTTTCATCGACTTGCCTCCATCATGCGTAGGGTTCGCTTCGACTTGTCCTGCACTTGCCCAGCCAGTTGGCCGCAGGCGGCCGCAATGTCATCGCCGCGCACCTTGCGGATGGTGGTGACGATATCCGCCTGCATCAGGATGTCGCGGAAATTCTTCACCGTGTCCATGTCGGAACGGCGGTAAGGCGCCTGCGGGAACGGGTTGAACGGGATCAGGTTGAACTTGCACGGCACATCGCGCACCAGCTCGATCAGTTCACGCGCATCCTGCGGCCTGTCGTTCACTCCCGCCAGCATCACATATTCAAAAGTCACAAAATCGCGCGGCGCCTTTTCCAGATAGCGCAGGCAGGCGGCCATCAGTTCCTGCAAGGGATACTTCTGGTTGATCGGCACCAAAACGTTGCGCTGCGCATCGTTTGGCGCATGCAGCGAGATTGCCAACGCCACCGGACATTCGTCGCGCAGCCTGTCCATCGCCGGCACCACACCGGAGGTCGACACCGTCACGCGGCGGCGCGACAGACCATAGCAATGGTCGTCCAGCATCAGACGCAAGGCACTCACGGTACTATCGAAATTCAGCAGCGGCTCGCCCATGCCCATCATCACCACGTTGGTGACCGGCCAGTTGCCGTCTTCATTCTTGCCCAACTCGTGGTTGGCCCACCACACCTGACCAATGATCTCGGCGGTGGACAGATTGCGGTTGAAGCCCTGCTTGCCGGTGGAACAGAACGCACAATCGAGCGCGCAGCCCGCCTGCGTCGAAACGCACAGCGTACCCCTGCCCTCTTCCGGGATGAACACAGTCTCCACCGCGTTGCCGGTGCCCACATCCAGCAGCCACTTGCGCGTACCGTCGGAGGCGGTCTCTTCGCGCATCACCTTGGGCGTCTGGATACAGGCGAGTTGCTTCAGCTTGTCGCGAAGAGAGATCGCCAGATCGCTCATCGCGTCGAAATCGGACTCCCCGTTCTTGTAGATCCAGCGCAGCACCTGCTTGGCGCGGAACGGCTTTTCGCCGTGTTCCGCGAACCATGCGGTCATCGCAGCCGGTTCAAGATCGAGGAGGTTCTGCTTCATCAGCTATCGCTTAGCGAGAGTAGACGTTCAGTGCCGGGAAGAAGTAAGCGATCTCGACGGCAGCTGTTTCAGCCGCGTCGGAACCGTGCACCGCATTCGCGTCGATGCTGTCGGCGAAATCAGCACGGATAGTGCCTTTGTCGGCCTTCTTCGGATCGGTTGCGCCCATCAGGTCACGGTTCTTGAGGATCGCGCCCTCGCCTTCCAGAACCTGGATCATCACCGGGCCGGAGATCATGAAAGTCACCAGATCGTTGAAGAATGGACGTGCAGCGTGCACGGCATAGAAACCTTCCGCTTCAGCACGGGACAATTGCACCATGCGCGCGGCGATGACCTTCAGGCCGGCACCTTCAAAACGGGAATAGATCTGACCGATGACGTTCTTGGCGACTGCATCGGGTTTGATGATAGAAAGGGTACGTTCAACAGCCATGCTTCTCTCCAAATGATTATTGTGAATCAGAAAATTCTGAGGGCGCAATTCTAGCAGGGTTTACCTGCAATGTCGCAGCACGGACAGGGGAGAATAGCCCCAACCAGCCTGCCGACAGACCGCCGGGCAAGCAGGTTGCAGACTTACCAACCGATTAATTAAACAGCAGATCCGGCAGGAACAGGCTGATCTCGGGGATGTAGGTGACCAACCCGAGGAAGACCAGCAACACCAGCAGCCAAGGCAAGGCGGCATGGGTGACTTCCATGATGCTCATGCCGGTGATACCGCTGGTGACGAACAGGTTCAACCCCACCGGCGGCGTGACCATGCCGATCTCCATGTTGACCACCATGATGATGCCCAGATGGATGGGGTCGATGCCGAGCTGGGTGGCGATGGGGAAGAAAATGGGCGCGAGGATCAGGATGATACCGGTCGGCTCCATGAAGTTGCCGGCGATCAGCAGGATGACGTTGACCACCAACAGGAACATCCACGGCTCCATACCGAAGGCCACGATGTGTTCGGCGATGGTCTGCGGGATGCGCTCGGTGGTGAGCACGTGCGCGAACAGCATGGCGTTGGCGACGATGAACATCAGCATCACGGTGGTACGGCTGGCGTCGACGAACACCTCGGGCAGGTCTTTGAACTTGAGGTCCTTGTAGATGAACACCGCCACGATCAAGGCATACACGGCCGACACGGCCGCCGCTTCGGTGGGCGTGAACACACCGCCGTAGATACCGCCCATGATGATGACCAGCAATGCCAAGCCCCACATGGAATCGCGGAACTTGCCCAGCACTTCGCGCAGGGGCACACGCGGCGTGGGTGCGATGTTCAGTTTGCCCGCGCGCCAGTACACCGCGAACATCAACATCAGGCCGAGCATGATGCCGGGAATCACGCCTGCCATGAACATACGCCCGACCGACACCTCGGTCACGGCGGCATACACCACCATCACGATGGAAGGTGGAATTAGGATGCCGAGCGTGCCGGAGTTGCAGATCACTCCTGCCGCGAACGGCTGCGGGTAACCGCTGCGCACCATACCGGCGATGACGATAGAGCCCACCGCGACCACGGTGGCCGGGCTGGAGCCGGACACGGCGGCGAACAGCATGCAGGCGAGGATGGAAGCGATGGCCAGACCGCCGCGCAGATGCCCCACTGCCGCGATGGCGAAATCCACCATACGCCGCGCCACGCCGCCGGTGGACATTAGCGCCCCGGCGAGGATGAAGAAGGGGATGGCCAGCAGCGTGTAATGCTCGCTGGTCTCGTATAGCTTTATAGACAGCGAGGCTAGCGAGTCGTTGGCGAAGAAGGCGATGGTCAGCAGACTGGAGAGTCCCAGACAGATGGCGACCGGCATGCCGATGGCCATGAAAAAGAACAGGCAGGAGAACAGGAACAAGGTGTTCATTGTCTTTCCTCCTGTTTCAATTTAAGGGCCTCAGCCACTTCGTTGGCGAGTCGCAGGTGGTCGGACTTGCCGCTGATCAGGTTGTACAGCACGGGCAGGAAACGCAAAGCCAGCAGGGTGAAACCGATAGGCAGGACGGCGCGCACCAGCCACATCTGCACCGGCAGATCTTCCAGTTCGATGCCGATCTTCTTCATCTTCATCACGTACTGGAAGGAACCGTAGATCACCATGCCTGCGTACATCAAGCAGAACAGCACCGCAATGACGGATACGACGCGACGCACTTTCGGGGTGAATATCTTGATCAGGGCATCCACACCGATATGTGCACCGACACGCACGCCGTAAGAGATGCCGATGAAGATCATGAAGGCGAACAGGATGGTGGTGAGTTCCTGCGCCCAAGTGAAGCCAGAGTTGAACACATAACGCATGATGACCTGCGCAAAGGTGAGCAGCGTCATCGCCGCCAGCAGAATGGCTATCAACCATTCGTCCAGTCGTTTCAATAACTTCATGCAACCTCCCTGTGGCGCCACCGTGCATGGCGGGGGCGACTTCACTATGCGCTAGCAGGAATATTCTTGCCTTGATTCCACTCTTGCTTGTCTTGTTTTTATTTGGCCGGTTTCTTGTTTGAAGCCGAAGCGGCATCGATCAGATCCTTGCCGATATCACCCTCGAACTTGGCCCACACCGGCTTCATCGCCTCACGCCATTGTTCGCGCTGCTTCTTGGTCAGTTTGATCAGCTTGGCCTTCTTGTCATCTATCACCTTCTGGCGGAAAGCATCATCTTCATCCAGCGCGACCTTGTTGCCATAGGCGATCGATTCAGCCATGGCCACCGACAGACCCTGCTTCACATCTTCCGGCAGGCCGTTCCACCAGTCCGCGTTGGCGATCACCATATAATCGAGCACGCCGTGGCCGCTCTCGGTGATGTACTTCTGCACTTCGTGGAATTTTTTGGTGTAGATATTAGCCCAAGGGTTCTCGGCACCATCCACCACGCCGGATTGCAGCGCTTGGTACACCTCGGCAAAAGCGATCTTCTGGGGATTGGCTCCGACCGCTTGGAACTGCGCCTCCAGTACCTCGGACGGTTGGATGCGGAACTTCAGTCCCTTGGCATCCTCTGGCGTGTGCAACGGTTTATTGGCGGAAAGATGTTTCATGCCGTTATGGATGTAACCGAAGCCGACAATGCCTTTGTCGAACATGGACGTCAGCAGTTCACGTCCCTTGGCACTGCTCTGGAACCGGCCTACGGCATCGATATCGTCGAACAGGAACGGCAAGTCGAATATCTGGATCTTCTTGGTGTACTTGCCAAACTTGGCCAGCGAAGGCGCGAGGATCTGCACGTCGCCCAGCAACAGGGCTTCCATCTCCTTGCCGTCGCCGAACAGCTGGCTGTTGGGGAACACCTGCACCTCGACCTTGCCCGGCAACAGCCTCTCGGCAACTTCCTTGAATTTCAGCGCGGCCTGCCCCTTGGGGGTGGAGTCGGCGACAACGTGACTGTATTTGATGACGAGGGGACCCGCTTGCGCGGAGAGGGACAGACTGAATAACAAGGCACTGCACAACACGCTCAATATTTTCATCTTCTTCTCCCTGAAGAGTTGACAGAAACGGATACGTCTTGCATTTGCCAGCGCATCATATGCCAATCCAGCTTACGCCACCATTACAGATTGCTCCCCCTCGCCCGCCTGAAACTCTGCCGCAACTGCCACGCCGACCACACACACCAACTCTTCGCCGCAATACAGCAAGGGCAGACGTTCGCGTTGCCAGGGCGGCACGCCATGTTCTTGCAGCAGATTTTTCATACTTCGCCTCGCGGCGAGAGGATGCGGGCGCAGTGTCTCGCCGCCGTTGCGCATTCTCAGGCTCACCTGCCCTTGCGACAATCTGGCTCGACTGATTCCAAACCCGATTGCCGCGGTGAAATGCAATTCACGCTGCAATGGTGGCCAGTACAGCGCCGCCTCTCCCTGCCAGTCCAGACGCAAAGCAGGATCGAATGGCGGCAACGCGCGCATCGCATGGATATGCCCGCGATACCTGCGCACCTGCCACTCGCCGAAATTCACACAGACATCCGCATTGTCGCGCGCACTACACAGTTGGCGCAGCATGTCATCCAGCTGCGCTTCCTGCGGCATCGGCGCGCCCTCCAAGTGCAGGTAATGGCGCAGCAGGTTCTTGCCGCGCGCAGGAGTCAAGGCCTCCAGTCTTGTCACCGCAAGCAACGGCTCACCCGCACCGTCCGTCAGCGCCACCTCATCCAATATCCCTGCGGCCTCCGCAAAATGATTCGCGCTGCGACCCAAGGTATCGCGCCAGGCAGGGAAACGTTCCTCCAGCACCGGTAACAGGCGATGACGCAGAAAGTTGCGCGGATATAGTTCGTCCGCGTTGCTCTCGTCCTCTATCCACTCCAAGGCATGCTGTTGCGCATAGGCGAGCAATTCTTTCCGGCCAAATTCAAGCATGGGACGCAGCAACAACTGCCTCCCCTGTTCGCGCACCAAGGGCATGGCGGAGACGCCACGCAGACCGGCCCCGCGCAACAACTGCAGCATCAGGGTCTCCGCCTGATCGTCTGCATGGTGGGCCAACGCGATGTAGCGGCAAGTGCTTTCGGCGAACGCGGCATGGCGCAGTTTGCGCGCCGATGCCTCGATGCCGTGAGCCTCTTTCAGCGGCGCGATGTCGACATGTTTGATCTCAAGCGGAATGACATAGCGTTCGCACAATTCAGTACAAAACCTTGCCCAGACATCGGCATTGGGGCTGATGCCATGATGGACATGCATGGCGGAAAGCGTGTAGCCCAGTTTTGGGGCGAGACGATGGAGTACGTGAAGCAGCACGACCGAATCCATACCGCCGCTCAAGCCGAGCAGCAGCTTGCTGCCCGCAGGCAGCAGCGGCGCCAGCTGCGCCGCGATCCGGCCATCTAATTGATTCGAGTGGGGAGATTTGTGCGACATCGACGAACGTCGCGTCAGAGCAGATGAGCCTCCGTGACTACTGGAGCTCGATCTCCTTGAACTTGCCGTAGCCCATCAGGCGCGTAAAACGCGTCTGCAACAGATCGTTGGTGGACTTGCTCTGGGTCTGTTTGAGCGTATCAACCAAAGCTTTTTTCACGCTGGCCATGGTCGCTTCGTAATCACGGTGCGCACCACCCAATGGCTCGCTCACGATCTTGTCGACCAGCCCCAGTGTCTTCAAACGGGTGGCGGTGATCGCCAGTGTCTCGGCAGCCTCCTCCGCCTTGCTCGCGCTCTTCCACAGGATGGAGGCGCAACCTTCGGGAGAGATCACGGAATAGGTCGCATATTGCAACATCAGCAAGGCATCACCGACCGCCACCGCCAGCGCGCCGCCGGAACCGCCTTCACCGATGATGGTGCAAATGATGGGTACGCGCAGCTCCGCCATCACGTACAGGTTGCGACCGATGGCTTCGGACTGGCCGCGCTCTTCCGCGCCAACACCGGGATAAGCGCCCGGTGTATCGATGAAGGTCATGATGGGAATGCCGAATTTCTCCGCCAGACGCATCAGGCGCATCGCTTTGCGATAACCCTCGGGACGGGGCATGCCGAAGTTACGGTACTGGCGTTCTTTGGTGTCGCGGCCTTTCTGGTGGCCGATGACCATTACGCTCTGGCCGTTGAAACGCGCCAGACCGCCGACGATGGCAGGATCGTCCGCATACACGCGGTCGCCGTGCAATTCTTCGAAATCAGTGAACAGGTGCTGGATGTAATCCAGCGTGTAAGGACGCTGCGGATGACGCGATACCTGCGAGATCTGCCAGGGAGTGAGCTTGGCGTAGATGTCCTTGGTCAGGCTCTGGCTCTTCTTCTGCAGACGACCGATCTCGTCCGAGATATCCAGCGCGGAATCATCCTGCACATAGCGCAGTTGTTCGATCTTGTTCTCCAGATCGGAGACCGGTTGTTCGAAATCCAGGAAGGTCAGTTTCATGTTTGCTATCTCAAAGGATCATTCACGGGCGGCATGATACAACATGCCGTGCAGCAAACCGAACAGGTTTGATCTCTGCAACAAAGGAAATTATTTCTTTCAATACCTTACTTGCCGAGCGAAAAGAAGCGCCGGATGGTCGCCAGTATCTCGCTGCTACTTTGCGTGATACTCGGGTGGGTTGATGCCGCATCGATATCCTGTTTTGCGTCATTGAGTTCAGCCGTGCGCACGGCCAGCATATGCGACACCTCTTCCGCGATGATGGGGCGTGCACGCAAGATCTCCTCGAATGATTCTTTGTCCAGACGATAACATTCGACATCAGTCATTGCCATCACCGAGGCACGACGTGGCGCACCGGTCAACAAGGCCATCTCTCCGAAGAAATCGCCTTTGCGCAGAATGTTGAGGGTACGGCGCTCGCCGTTCTCTGCTTCGATGAACACCTCGGCTTCGCCGCGAATCAGGATGTAAAGGCCGTGCGACTCCTGATCCCCTTGCCGCGTGATCAGATTGCCGCTTGCGAACGGTGCGAAACGCAGCTGCTCAGCCAGCCACTTCAGCTCCTGCTCGGTCATGGATGAGAACAGATCGATACGGTGCAGCGTCTTCAGGCGCAGCAATATCTCGTGCTGGTGCTGCGCATCCTCGTATTTTTCGTTCTCCTTGGTCAGGTGGATGTGGCGCTCGTCCACTGCCAGCTTCAGACCGGCGCGCTGCAGTGATGTCATGATGTGCCAACGGATCAGGGCGTCGGTCGGATCGTCCGGCATCAGGTCGGTCAACCAGTAACGCATGGCATAACGCGCATAGCCTTTATCGTCCATATCCATCAACACGCAGTTGGGAGCCGGATCGGTCGCCACATTCGGAATGCTGGTTTGCCGGATAGCATCTTCCACCACGCGTATCACTCGGGGCGCCGGCGCTTCCAGCGACACGTTGAACCACACCCAGCGCCGCCACTGCACCGGCTGGTCGGTACGGCGGCCCAGCACCATGAACTTGTTCTTCATCAATTGTGAATTGGGGAAAACCACCGTTTCCCAGTTGCGCGTCTCCACCAGAGTCGAACGCCAGCGGATGTCCACGACCTTGCCGGCGAGATCGTCCACCTTGATCCAGTCGCCCACCTCGATGGAATTGTCGAGCTGCAAGGCAAGACCGCCAAGGATGTTACCCAAGGTATCCTGCATCGCGAAAGCGATCACCGCCGTGATCACTGCCGACGTTGCGACGATGCTACCCAGATCCAAGCCGGCATAGCGTAGCCGCACCATGAACCATGCGACATAAGCGATGATGACGAAGATGTCTTCGGTGATGCGTGGCGGATTGAGTTTTATCCTGGGCAAGATCAGGCGGAACACCATCAATCCCCACATGCGGATCACGGCCACACCGGCACCGATCACCGAGACCTCGTGCAGGATATCTGCACCGCGCGCTATCGCAAGCGCATACAGCACGCCCGAGACGAACAGCCCGAACACGCAGACGAAATAGAAGATGACGGTATTGAAGATACTGGGACGTTCTTCGCGCAGGAAGTGATGCAGCAGAAAGAACAGTCCCATCACCATCACCAGCAGGGGGAGCGATTCCGTCCCCCAGAAATAACCCATCACATCGCGCCAGAAACTCATGATTACATCCTTTGTCGTTGTGAGAGGATTCTACACAGAATAGGCAGCCAATGGCTGGCGGCGGCGCCACACTTTCCAGCGGTCGCAAGCCTTCATCTCGAAACGATGCAAAGCCTCTGCAGCAGGCACCTCCAACGTGAGCGAACGCAACTTCCCGTCAAGCAACGAATGCCAGACGACTTGCAACAGATCGCGCTGCATCACGATCAGATTCTCACGCCAACGGAAAAGGTCGTGCTGCCGCAAAGGCGCCTGCAGACCGATCGCCAACCAGGCACCTTGCCCGGCATCGCTGGCCAGCATATCCGACAAACTCTCAAAACGGCGCACCCCGGCGGCACGCGCAAAAGCCACCATTGGTTCATCACCGCCAGCCGCAGCTAGCGTTGTGACTATCTCATCGGGACGACCACCTCCCCATAGCCACAGGCTGCTGATCGGCGGCACTCCTGCTTCCAGTCGTTTCTGGTTCAAGGCGTGTCCGTGCAACAGCATCTGTATCTCATTGCCCAGCGCACGCCAGCGCACGGCATCCCTGCCCTGCGGCATCATCGCGCGCGCGTCCCCCCAGGCGGCACTGCCCAGTGTGGGCATCGTCACGTCGCCGACCACCTCGGCCACCCGCAGATACCAGCGCTGCGGGTGCGGCGCGTGGAAACTGATGCCGTCCGATGCAAAATGCGCATTCAATAGTTCGCAAAATGCGACCGCCTCCTCGATCGTGCAGACCACATCCGGCCGCACCATCACTTGTGCAGGCTGTCGTTGCAGTTCGACTGGATCGGCACACATCCACTCGAAACCAGCCACTGCCAGACCGTCGCCCGCAGCCCGCAACGGCGCTGCACTGGCGACACCGAACAGCTCGCACAAGCGTGCTTCGGTCGCACTTGCCGGAAGCGTTGCATGCGCGGCGCGCGCCAGCATCTTCTCGACCAAGGCGAGTTCTGTTTGCGTATCGGGCGCGATCTCGCGCGGCAGGATGAGATCGGGAATGATGAGGTGAAGATGTTCCATAGCCGCGAGTTTAGCACTCGCCCGCTTGCACCTTGTGGCACACTAACGCCCGTAAAAAACACGGGAATCGCCTTGCAACCCTTTGAACTTTTCGTCGGTCTGCGCTACACCCGCGCCAAGCGCCGCAACCACTTTATCTCTTTCATCTCGCTGATCTCCATGCTGGGCATCGGTCTGGGCGTGATGGCGCTGATCGTGGTGCTGTCGGTGATGAACGGCTTCCAGAAGGAGATACGCGCGCGCATCCTCGGCATCACCCCTCACCTGCAAGTGATCGGCAGTGAAGGCATACCGGATTGGCAGCGCACGCTGGATACCGTCGCCACACATCCCGGCGTGCGCGCAGCCGCACCCTATGCCACCGGCCAGGGCATGCTGTCGCAAGGCGAGCGCGTGCAGGGCGTGATGGTGCGCGGCATCCTGCCCGCCGCCGAACAGGAGCTGATCGCGCTCGGCGACAAGATGAAGCACGGCACGCTGGATAGCCTGCAGCCGGGCGAATACAACATCGTGCTCGGCGTCGATCTGGCGCGATCCTTGGATGCAAGCGTCGGCGACCCGCTGCTGCTGATCACGCCGCAAGGTCAATTCACGCCGGCCGGCATGCTGCCGCGCCTGAAGCAATTCAAGGTGAGCGGCATCTTCGAGATCGGCATGTCACCTTACGACAATTCGCTGGCACTGGTTCATCTGCACGACGCGCAGAAACTCTACCGCATGGGAGATACGGTGAGCGGCATCAGCGGCAGCGTCGACGACCTCGACCACGCCCCGCAGATCGCCCGTACGCTGGAAGGCAAGCTCCCGGTCGATCTGTGGACCACCGACTGGACGCGCCAGAACGCCAGCTATTTCGCCGTGGTCGCGATGGAAAAGAAGATGATGTTCATCATCCTGTCGCTGATCGTGCTGGTCGCCGCCTTCAACATCGTCTCCACGCTGGTGATGGCCGTCACCGACAAGCAGGCCGACATCGCCATCCTGCGCACACTGGGTGCCTCGCCCCGCAGCATCATGCAGATATTCATGGTGCAGGGCGTGCTGATCGGACTCATCGGCCTGACCATAGGCGTGACCGGCGGCGTGTTGCTGGCGCTCAACATCAGCACCCTCGTGCCTTTCATCGAGAATCTGTTCGGCGTGCAGTTCCTGTCCAAGGAGTTCTATTACATCAGTGAGCTGCCTTCCGATCTGCGACAGGCCGATGTTCTGATCGTCGCCGGCATGTCGTTCCTGATCAGCGTGCTCGCCACACTGTATCCAAGCTGGCGCGCTTCCAAGGTGCAACCGGCGGAGGCATTGCGCTATGAATAAACAGGATTCGGAAATGGTCATCACCTGCCGTGATCTGCAAAAGACCTACGCGCAAGGCGACCTCAGCGTCACCGTGCTTAACGGTGTGAACCTCGATCTGGCACGCGGCGAGAGCCTCGCCATCGTCGGCGCTTCGGGTTCCGGCAAGAGTACGTTGTTGCACCTGCTGGGCGGACTGGACAGCATCAGTGACGGCAGTGTCAGCATACTGGGGCAGGATGTCGCGAAGATGAACGAGTCGCAGCGCGGTGTACTGCGCAACCGTTCACTGGGCTTCATCTACCAGTTCCATCATCTGCTGCCGGAGTTCACGGCCGTGGAGAATGTCGCCATGCCGCTGCTGATACGCGGCATGAAGCCGGCCGAAGCGCATCCGCAGGCGATAGCCATGCTGGAGCAAGTGGGGCTGGCACACCGTCTGCGCCATCTGCCCACCGAGCTTTCCGGCGGCGAACGTCAGCGCGTCGCCGTGGCCCGCGCGCTTGTCACCCGCCCTGCCTGCGTGCTGGCCGACGAACCGACCGGCAATCTGGATCGCAGCAGCGCACATGCCTTGTTCGAACTGATGCAGGAACTGAATGCGCAAATGCAGACCAGCTTCATCATCGTGACCCACGATCTGGATCTGGCCGGCAAGATGCAGCGAAGCTTGCGCTTGGTGGACGGCGTCTTGACGTCCGATTGAAGCTATAGATTCGCCTTATATTCCATACGCCGCAGTGGTTTTGGATACCCGCAGAAACACCGCTTCGAATCCAGTCTCAATATCCTTCAGCGCGGCGCTTGGCACGCTGATGCCATTTCCATTGCACGGCCAGCCGCCAGGCGAAACGCACTGCAAAATACCCGGTGACCGCCAGACCAGTTGCGAGGATAGGCAAGCCAATCAGCAATGGCTCGCCCAAGGTCAGCAGCCACTGCCACATCAGCTCGAATCCGTCTTGCCAACTCAGTTCCGGAAAGTCTGCAACCGGGCTCTGCGCCGATGCGCCCGAAACCAGCAAGCCGATACGGTGGGCCAACAGATAGAGTGGAACGATGGTAAATGGGTTGGTGTACAGGGTCGCCGCCAGCGCCACCGGCAGATTGACGCGCAACCACATCGCCAGCAACGCTGCCGTCGGCATCTGAAAAGGCCCGGGGATCAGGCCGCAGAACAGGCCAAGCGCCACGCCACCCGCCACAGAATGGCGATTCAGATGCCAGAGGTTCGGGTGATGCAACCAGTGCCGGACCGGCTTCAGCCAGCGGTTCTGCAGCACCCAGTCACGCCCCGGCAGTCTTTCACGAAAGAATTTGCGCATGACGGGATTCTAATGCTCGGTTAGGCTATCTGTATGGTTTCCTTTGCACTCAGCTTCGCGTTCGGTGTCTGGTTCCTGCAACAGATGGAGACTCTGCCGACGCTGCCGTTCTACTGGCCACTGGCACTGCTGTGCCTGCTGTTGCCGCGCACGCTGCCGCCTCTGTTGCGACAGCCACTGTTGCTGTGTTGCGCCGCCCTGCTCGGCTTCTGCCATGCCGCATTCATCGCACAAGAGCATCTGGCCGACAGCCTGCCGGAAGAGTGGCAAGGACGTAATATTTCGCTGACCGGTGTGGTGGCTGAGATGCCGCGCGTGCATGAGCGCGGCCTGCGTTTCGCATTCGACGTGGAAACCGTAGAGACCGATGGCGCAACGGTCCCACACCATATTCTGCTATCCACCTACCGCGCCGACGACCAACCCGCACCGAATATCCACGCCGGGGAACGCTGGCGTTTCACCGTACGGCTGAAACAGCCACATTCGACACGCAACCCCTACACCTCCGATTTCGAGGCGTGGGCATTGGAGCGCAACATCCGCGCCACCGGCTATGTCTACAACAAAGTCGCAACGCGGAAACTGGATGCGACCGTCTTCAGACCGTCTTACCTGGTAGAGCGGCTTCGCGAATCGTTGCGCGAGCGCTTCCACGCGACTTTGCCGGATGCGCCTTATGCCGGGATACTGGTGGCGCTTGCCATCGGTGACCAGGCCAGCATCTCGCAAGACGAGTGGCGCTTATTCACCCGCACCGGCGTCAATCATCTGATGTCCATCTCCGGTCTGCATATCACCATGCTGGCCGGCATGTTCTTCGGGCTGACCTACTGGTTATGGCGTCGCAGCACACTACTGACGCTGCGACTGCCCGCGCGCAAGGCGGCGGCACTGGTCGGTGTCACGGTAGCACTGGCATACAGCCTGATCTCCGGCTTCGAGATCCCCGCCCAACGCACCTTCTACATGCTGACCACCTTTGCCGGCATGCTGCTGCTGTCACGCAATGTCGCCCCCAGCCAGATGTTGGCCGCCGCATTGTTGGTCGTGTTGTCACTCGATCCGTGGGCGGTATTGGCGCCCGGTTTCTGGCTTTCGTTCGGCGCGGTCGCCTTGATCTTCTACGTCTCGGCCAACCGGCTCGGCAGGCCGCATTGGCTGGCGGAATATGGCAAGGTGCAATGGGCGATGAGCATCGGCCTGATCCCGCCATTGCTCGCCCTGTTCCAGCAACTCTCGCTGGTCTCGCCGCTGGCGAACGCCTTCGCCATCCCGCTGGTCAGCCTGCTGGTGGTGCCGCTCACCCTGCTCGGTGCCCTGCCGGGTTTTGCATGGACACTTCATATTGCCCACCATGTACTCGCGTTCTGCATGACCTTGTTACGCCTGCTGGATGATCTGCCCGTGAGCGTATGGGCACAACATGCGCCTCCGGCATGGTCGATCGCATCGGGAGTATTGGGCGCGCTCTGGATACTGGCACCGCGCGGATTCCCGTTGCGCGCATTCGGCGTCATCCTGTTGTTGCCGATGTTCTTCATCCGACCGGCAACACCCGCCCCCGATTCGGCACGCATCCGGGTATTCGATGTCGGACAAGGATTGGCCGTGGCGGTGCAGACGCAGCATCATGCCCTGTTGTTCGACACCGGCCCCGACTATGCAGGCGATGCGGACAGCGGCAACCGCATCCTGGTGCCTGCCTTGCGCGGATCGGGTGTAGATCGTCTGGAAACCCTGATATTGAGCCATGGCGATATCGACCATATCGGCGGCACGGACTCTGTTCTGCAAGCCATACCGACCGGCCACATCCTGACTTCCATGGATACGGCCGACAGGCGACTGGCAGGCATGCCGAACCTCCGTTCTTGTCGGGATGGCATACAGTGGGATTGGGATGGGGTGCATTTCGAAGTGCTGCACCCGCCCGAAAAGGCGGCCGCCAAACGACACGATAACGACCAAAGCTGTGTATTACGCATCGGGGTGGGCGAACGCCATATCCTACTCACCGCAGATATCGAAACGGCATCCGAAGTGAGATTGTTACAACTACACCCGGACAAGCTGCCTGCCGATCTGCTGGTAGCCCCGCATCACGGCAGCAGAAGCTCGTCCAGTCCAGCCTTCGTGGCAGCCGTGGACCCACAGCACGTTATCTTCACCGCCGGCTACCGCAATCGCTTCCACCATCCGCACCCAGAGGTCGTCCGCCGCTATATGGAACAAGGCAGTCATATCCTGCGTTCAGACCGCGATGGCGCGATCACCATCGATCTGGAAGCATCAGGAATCAAGCTGGATGCCTATCGCCATAGCCACCGTCGCTACTGGTCGCCAGACCCTGAAAATTAAGTCCCCAAGTCATACACCGCCCGAATCGGCGCGCGTATAATTATCGCCATTGACCAACCCCCAAGGAAACATCGTGCCTCTTTCAACGCGCGTTCAAGCCATCAAACCCTCCCCCACCCTTGCAGTAACCGCCCGTGCAGCAAAACTGAAAGCAGAAGGAAAAGACATCATCGGACTGGGTACCGGCGAGCCGGATTTCGACACACCGCAGCACATCAAGAACGCCGCGATCGAGGCGATCAACAAGGGCTTCACCAAGTACACCGCGGTCGGCGGCACCGCCACGCTTAAGCAGGCGGTAATCGCCAAGCTCAAGCGCGACAACGGTTTGGACTACACCGCAAAACAGATACTGGTTTCCTGCGGCGGCAAGCAGAGTTTCTTCAACCTCGCGCTGGCGACCATCGATCCCGGCGACGAAGTGATCATCCCCGCACCGTACTGGGTGTCCTATCCAGACATCGTACTGATAGCCGAGGGCAAGCCGGTGATCGTGCAGGCCGACATCGCGCAGGGTTTCAAGATGACCCCCGCACAACTCGAAGCTGCGATCACAAGCAAGACCAAGATGGTCGTCATCAACAGCCCGAGCAATCCTTCCGGCGCGGTGTACACGCTGGAAGACCTGAAGGCGTTGGGCGAGGTGCTACGCAAGCATCCGAACATCTTCATCGCCACCGATGACATGTATGAACACATCGCGCTGACGGATGAGAAATTCTGCAACATCCTCAATGCCTGTCCCGATCTGTATGCGCGCACCATGGTGCTCAACGGCGTATCCAAGGCCTACGCGATGACCGGCTGGCGCATCGGCTATGCGGCCGGCCCGGAGAACATCATCACCGCGATGGAGAACGTGCAATCGCAAAGCACTTCCAATCCGACTTCGATCTCCCAGGTCGCTGCGGAAGCTGCGTTGAACGGAGACCAATCGTGCATCACCCCCATGCTGAAGGCATTCCGTGAGCGGCACGAATTCGTGGTGGGCGAACTGAACAAGATTCCGGGACTAAGCTGCATCAAGGCCGGCGGTGCTTTCTATGCCTTCCCCGATGCACGTGCCGCCATCGCGACACTGCACAAAAAAGGCACCATCAAGGAGGCAACGGACATCGCTTTTTCCGAATACCTGCTGGTCGAAGCAGGCGTCGCCGTCGTGCCGGGTTCGGCCTTCGGTAGCGAAGGCTACATACGCATCTCTTTCGCGACCTCGATGGAAAACTTGGAGAAGGCGCTGGAGCGCATGGCAAAGGCGCTGGCTTGAAGGATTTCTGACTACACAGATGTAGCGGCTGTTGCCAGCAGACTGCTCACAGAAGTGGGCAGTCTCGCCGTCAAAAAAATCAATACCTACGAGTTCAGAACTACTGACTGAAACTCCCGGAATCCCGGGGAGCTTGAGCAGAATCTTAAATCTGTGCTCTAGCGGGCCTTCAGTCTGGGCTCAGACAACGTACCTGACAGCGCCAGAGGATTATTGCCTGATCGCATCTTGATCTCCGAGTTGAACGCGCCAGAAAGTTGACCATCAACTACAGCATCTACTGTACCCGTGGCTTTCAACATACCCGAGGTGATACGCACGCTGCGGAAGCGAACATGTCCGTTCTCCGCCACAAAGGAACCGTTCAGTTCATCAAAGTGGGTGCGGCCACCGACCAGATGCTCGCGGCTCGCCAAACGCGCGGTCTCCACCATATCGATGCCGCTGATGACGCCGCGTTTGGCCTCGAAAGAAGCATCGATCCTCAATGATTTCGCCAGATTCGAGAGCGAATCAGAGCTGGCCGACAGCTCACCGTCGATGAAGATTTCACCCGACAAACCGTACTTTGGGAACAACTCGGCCAACTCCATCGTATTGGCCTTGATATTCGCGTCGAATTTCCAGCCTCTGCTCCAGTTCAATTTTCCGTTGCCGGACCAGATACCGCCATAGGCATGCGCATCCAGATCGGAGATATTGATCTCGCCCGCATTGATTTCGCCACGCGCATTGAATGAACTGAACATCGCGGAAGGCAGCAGTGGCAGCGCCCCCTCACGAATACCGAAGGTCAGCTGGGTACGGTTCGCCACGGCCTTCAGTTCCACGCTGAACTTCTCATCGTCGCTATGCAGCACCAAACGGGAAAACTCGCCCTGATCAAAATCAGCGCCTCCCTGAAGTGGGGGAACGGATATCTCATCGGAGATGATCTTCAAGTTACGCAGCGTCACATGTTGCAGCGGAAATTGCGTATCGCGCCCTATGCCTTTGAGCCATCCGGCAACCTTGTCCAGATTCTTCCCGCTCAAGGTCGCGTCCTGCAAGGCAACATCCTTGATCGTCTTACTGTCAGACAGCAGCGAGAGCGGATCGAAGTTCAGCGTCGCTGCAGCGGCAGTGAATTCACCTGCCGCGCCGACCTTCACCTCAACCAGCTCGATCTTTGGCATCGGCAACAAGGAAGCGCTCATGCCGCCGACCTTCACCGGTTGCTTGAAACGTTCCGACAGTCGCTGCTCCAGTGGCGCGATATATTCCTGCATGGGCCAGAACATGGGCAGAACGAAAATCGCAATGAGTCCCAGCACCATGACCCCGGCCGCGATCTTGCCCAACGGGAGAGGATTGCGACGACGCATCTTCGCCGACTTCTGCTTGGACTTCGCTTGTGCCAACGCCGCTTCCTGGGCAGCCTGTGCCGCATCCAGCTTGCTCTGTTGCTCCGCACGCTGCTCAGCTTCAGCCCAGGCACTTTCCTGCTCGGCGGCCAGCGCCTGCTCCTCTTCCAAGGCTCGCGCCTCCTGTTCGGCACGCAATCTTTCCGCATCCTGCTCGGCTTTCAAGCGCGCCATCTCGGCAGCGATATCCTGCTTCGCTTCTGGCGCCTTCGGTTCAGCCGGTTTTTCAAGCGCCGGCGCTTCCTTGGCAGTCACTGACGATACCGGTCGTGCCAGCTGATCGGCATCCGTACTCGAATCCATAGCACTCAAGGCAGCCAGATCGATCTGGAATCCGGCTGGTGCTGCATCCTTTTTCGCTTCGACTTGCGCCGCCTGCGCGGCATCGGCTGCTGATTTATTACGCGCGGCTTCTGCCTCGGCTTTCGCCCGGTCTGCAGCTTCACGTTCTGCCGCTACGCGCGCGGCCTGTTGTTCCTCTTTGATGCGAACAGCTTCCGCCTCCGCCTTCACTCGCGCAGCTGCTTCCTGTTCTGCTTTGATACGAGCCTCCGCTTCCGCCTTGGCTCTCTCAGTTGCCTCTTGTTCCTGCTTGATACGAGCGGCCTCAACCGCCTCTGCTTTGGCACGCTCGGCAGCTTCCTGTTCAGCCTGAATACGAGCCGTTTCTTGCTCAGCTTTCAAACGCGCAGCTTCTGCTTCCTGACGTGCACGTTCCTCTGCCAGCGCCTTGGCTTCCGCTTCTGCTTTTGCCTTGGCCGCTTCCAATTCCGCCTTCAACCGTGCGGCCTCTGCTTCTTCTCTTGCTCGCGCCTCGGCTTCGGCTTTTGCCCTTGCTGCTGCTTCTTGCTCGGCCTTGATTCGCGCGGCTTCCTGTTCTGCTCTGATTTTCTCAGCTTCTTGTTCGGCTTTGATGCGGGCCGCCTCTTGCTCGGCCCTCACTCTTGCCGCTTCGGCTTCAGCCTTGATACGCGCAGCCTCAGCCTCATGTCTGGCACGCTCCTCAGCCAACGCCTTGGCTTCCGCTTCCGCTTCTGCTTTCGCTTTGGCCGCTTCCAATTCAGCCTTGATTCTTGCCGCTTCTTGCTCGGCTTTCAACCTTGCCGCTTCCGCTTCTGCCCTCGCTCTGGCCGCCGCCTCCAGCTCAGCCTTGACTCGCGCAGCCTCATGCTCGGCACGTGCGCGTGCTTCTGCTTCCGCCCTGACTCTTACATCGGCTTCAGCCTTAGCTCTTGCCACAGCCTCAGCCTTTTGCTTGATCGCCTCTTGGCTTGCCTTCAGCTTTTCCGCTTCCTGCGCCGCTTTCGCATTGGCAGCTTCAGCCGCCAATGCTGTAGCATCAGGCGCGGCGGGCATGCTGGTGAAATCCAGCTCCTCACCACCCAGCTCTACTTTGGGAGTGACGACTTTGGGCTCAACGACTTTGGGGGCGACTATCTTGGGACCTGCCTGTATTTTGGATTTGTCGCGAATCAACTCGGAGTCGATCAGACTCTGAATGATTTCGGGCAAATCGCCGCGCAGACTAGGCGGCGCATGTTTGACGATTTCGGCGTAAGTTGAGTTGCCATCTATCAGCAGTAGCACGCGCTTCATATCTCCTGACATGCCGGAGACTTCGCTTTCACCTTTGCTGGTTTTTATTAATATTGTTTTCTTATCCATGTCGCCTATTGTAGTTGCATTGGATTAGATGCACACAGCCTCGACAAGCATCGATAATACATAAATATTTCCGCATCGATGTTGACCGAATGCCCTTCTGCCGCTAGTATAGCGCCCGCATCAAATCCCTGATAGCTCAGTCGGTAGAGCGACGGACTGTTAATCCGCAGGTCCCTGGTTCGAGTCCAGGTCGGGGAGCCAGAATATTGAAGGCCATCTTTCGAGGTGGCCTTTTCGTTTTTGTCGTTTTTGGGTCGAAATCCAAAAAGTCCGCAGCTCGTAATAAAAGCTGCCAAGTCGCAAAAAGATACAAATGGAGCATTACCAGTGACCAACGCACAACGCAAAGCACTCAGCCGCATGGCTGAAATGAATTCATCAAACAACGACAGTAAACCTGAGCCGACGCTCAGCAGCGCGTTCCGCCCGCATGAGGCAGGCGCGTATTACCTTGCGACGGTGGTGACTGTCGGCAAGATCATCAATCTATTCGCCAAGGAAATCGAGCCGCCCGTTTACACCTACGCCATCACCACCATTCATTTTGAACAGGATCCCGATACCGGCAAATGGATCTGGTTTGATGGTAAGGAAAAGCTATCCCCACGCAAAAACCAGGGTGGCTGGCGTCTTGGTAGCAAGAAGTTATATGACACACGCGAAGGCGCAGAGGCTGAGCTTCAGCGCGTGATGGAAAAAAACGGTGACCGGGTGACCAGGGTACATGACCTGCCAGACGATATGAACAAACTGAAAAAGATCCGTAGTGCACACCATCCGGACCGTAACAACCCCGATTCAGACCATGATCTCTATCAAGCTGTTATCGAGAAAATCGACAGGATACGTGCAGCAAGTGCATGAACCACACCGCACCCTGACTGAGCAACCCACCTTTGCCCGGTGGGTTTTTTCATGGCGAAACATTGCTGAGCAGAAATACAAAAGGCCTGCATTTCTGCAGGCCTTCATATTTTGGTGGGTCGTGCGGGGATCGAACCTGCGACAAACGGATTAAGAGTCCGCTGCTCTACCAGCTGAGCTAACGACCCGGAAGAGCCGCGCATTTTAGGGACGCCCCCGAATTTGTCAAGATTTTTCCTGAAAGCAAAGCGGCGCTATACGCGGCGAGTACGCCGGACAAATTCTTCGCAAGCGACGGAACTAATTCGCCGGATGACAACCTATAGCACGCCCTTTCTGCATATTAAAGTCCGTGAATTGAATAAGGCCTTCACGCAACCTTCCTTCCCTTTGCAATAGAATCAAAAATCAACCACGCCACACCGGAGAAGTCGAAACAATGAAGAAGCTATCCATCGCCATCCTGTTCCTGTCTCAATTCATCACCGGCGCTCATGCACAAGACATCGCATTATCTGAAGAACAGATCAGCAAACTGGGCATCGTGACTGCGCCATTGCCGGCGCAAGCTAACGGCGACATCTCCGGCCTGCCCGCACTGGTGGTCATTCCGGGGGACCAGCTCTACACCATCAGCACGCCGCTGTCGGCGATGGTCGAACAAACGCTGGTAGGCGTGGGTGATGCTGTAAAGAAAGGACAGGTATTGGCAAGACTGCAAAGCCCAGCCTTCATTGAAGCCCAGCGCAGCCTGTTGCAGGCACACATGCAAGACCAACTCACCACAGAGAACTTCAAGCGCGACCAGGAACTCTGGAAGGACGGCATCATCGCGGAGAGTCGTCTGCGTGCGACGCGCAGCCAGCGCAACGAGGCACGCGCCATCCTGACCGAACGCCGCCAGGCATTGAAACTGTTCGGAATGTCTTCCAAAGCGATCGAGCAGCTCCTGTCCGGCAACGAATTGAGCAGCCAGCTTGCTATCACCTCCCCTATCGACGGCGTCATTCTGGAAAAGTCTGCCAGCTCGGGGCAACGTCTGGATGCGTCCACACCCTTGTTCAAGGTGGCCAGACTGAGTCCGCTCGGGCTGGAGATACAGGTGCCCTTGTCCAGCTCTGGAAATATCAAAGTCGGTGCGGCCATCGACATCCCTGCCTATTCGGCAAGTGGCAAAGTGGCCGCTATCGGTCGCAGCCTGAGTGGTGGCAGCCAGACCATCCTGGTTCGTGCACTCATCAACAAAGGAACTGAAGGGCTCCGCCCCGGACAGTATGTGGAAGCGAGCATCACCACCGTAGGCAACAATATGAAGCAGTGGAACGTCCCTAACAGCGCATTGGCGAGATTGGGCGAGCAGGCTGTCGTATTCGTCAGGACACCTACAGGGTTCCGTGCAGAAAAGGTCTCGGTGAAGCTGGAAGGGGCGCAACGTAGCCTGATCGACGGCGACTTCAAGGGCAATGAACTGATCGCCATACAGGGCGTCTCGACGCTGAAATCCGGTGCACTGAACAACAGCGGAGCCGAATGATGTTGTCCAAACTGGTTGAATTCGCGCTGACCCAGCGCATGTTGGCGGCTGCCTTGACGCTGCTGTTGGTCGGTGCCGGTGTGTCCGCTTTCCGCGACCTGCCCATCGACGCGTTCCCCGACGTGTCGACCACGCAGGTCAAGATCATCATGAAGGCACCCGGCATGACGCCGGAAGAAGTCGAGGCGCGCATCGTCGCCCCGATAGAATTGGAGATGCTGGGCATCCCCGACCAGCGCGTACTGCGCTCTATCTCCAAATACGCCATCGCCGACATCACCATCGACTTCGATGACGGCACTGATATCTATTGGGCGCGTCAACAGGTTGCCGAGCGATTGAACAACGCCATGCGTGACCTGCCTGCCGATGTGTCGGGCGGACTGGCACCGATCACCACCCCGCTGGGCGAGATGTTCATGTTCACTGTGGAAGGAGATGGCGTCTCGCTTGAAGAACGCCGCACCCTGCTGGACTGGACCATACGCCCCGCGCTGCGAACGCTGCCCGGCGTGGCCGATGTCAATTCGCTGGGCGGGCTGGCGCGCAGTTTCGAGGTCGTGCCCGACCATAATGCGCTCTCGGCCCGCGGCATCTCCTTTGCCGAACTCCAAGCAGCGATCCAGGCCAACAATCGCAACGACGGTGCCGGTCGCATCAACGACGGCGACGAATCGCTGTTGGTGCGTGCCGAGGGCAGCATCCGCAGCCTGCAGGATGTGCGTGACATCGTCATCGTCGGCAACCATGGCGACCTAGTCCGCGTCAGCGACGTTGCGCAGGTACGTATCGGTAGCCTGACCCGCTATGGCGCAGTCACCAAGGATGGCAAAGGTGAAGCCGTCCAGGGACTGGTGCTCGGCTTGCGCGGTGCGAATGCTCAAAAGGTGGTGAACGGCGTGCGCGCCAAGCTGGCCGAGATCGCCCCCACCCTGCCCGCAGGCGTGACGACCAAGGTGTTCTATGACCGTGGCAGCCTAGTGGAGCGTGCGGTCGGCACCGTCTCCAAAGCTTTGGGAGAAGCCATCATCCTGGTCGTCATCCTGCTGGTATTGTTCCTGGGCAACCTGCGCGCCGCACTGGTCGTCGCGCTCACCTTGCCGCTGTCGGTCTTGTTCACCTTCATCCTGATGGGGGAGTTCGGTCTGTCGGCCAACCTGATGTCACTGGGCGGACTCGCCATCGCCATCGGTATGCTGGTCGACGCGGCGGTCGTGGTGGTGGAGAACATCATCAATCACCTCGCGCATCGCCGGGCACACATCCCGCACCTGCATGTCATCTACCGCGCAGTGAAGGAAGTCATCACCCCGGTCGCGGCCGGCGTCGCCATCATCATCATCGTGTTTCTGCCGCTGATGACGTTGCAGGGACTGGAAGGCAAACTGTTCATCCCGGTCGCGGTCACCATCGTGTTCGCGCTGTTCGGCTCGCTGCTGCTTTCGCTGACCTTCGTGCCCATGCTGGCTTCATTCCTGCTCAAGACTGCCGGCCATGAAGAACCCTGGCTGGTGCGCAAGGCGATGGCTATCTATGTGCCGCTGCTGCGGCGCGCGTTGGAGAAAGAACGCATCGTCATCATCAGCGCGGTTTCCCTGCTGCTGGTGACCGCAGGCATATATATGTTACTGGGCAAGACCTTTATGCCGGAGATGGATGAAGGCGACATCATCATGCAGACCTCCAAGCTGCCATCCATCAATATCGAGCAGACGGCCGAACTGGACAAACGCATCCAGGCTGCCATCCTGCAACAGGTGCCGGAAGTGCAAGGCATCGTATCGCGCGCCGGTGCGGACGAGCTGGGGCTGGATCCCATGGGGCTGAACGAGACCGATAACTTCCTCGTGCTCAAGCCGCAGAAGGAATGGCGTAACAGCGACAAGAACGCGATCATCGACGACATCCGCAAAGTGATGGAGGACTTTCCGGGCATCGAATACGGCTTCACGCAACCCATTGCCATGCGCGTATCGGAGATGCTGACCGGCGCACGCGGCGACGTCGCCATCAAACTGTTCGGCACCGACCTTGCCACCTTGAACGATCGCGCGGAGCAGATCGTCAAAGTGCTGGAAGGCGTCCACGGTAGCGAGGATGTGTACACCGTACAGAACAGTGGTGTGCAGTATTACCGCGTCATCATCGATCGTCTGGCGGCCGGGCGCATGGGACTGAACGTGGACGACATCGGCACGGCCTTGCGCAGCCAGATAGAAGGCCAGCAACTGGGCACGGTCATCGAAGACGGTCGCCGCACACCGCTGATCATGCGCGGCATGGCCGAGATCCGCCAATCCCCGGCGCTGCTTGCTGCCATCAAACTTCCTTTACCTAACGGACAGGCCGTCCCGCTTTCCGTCGTGGCCAAACTGGAAAGAGCAGACGGCCCGGTCAAGGTGGACCGTCAGGACGGCCAGCGCATGGTGGTCATCCAGAGCAATGTGCGCGGACGCGATCTGGTCGGCTTCGTGGAAGAAGCCAAAGCGGCGGTTGCCACACAAGTGAATCTGCCCACCGGCTATCGCCTGACCTGGGGCGGGCAGTTCGAGAACCAGCAGCGCGCAGCGGCACGACTCGCCGTGGTCATCCCGGTCGCGCTGGGCATGATCTTCATGCTGCTTTTCGCCACCTTCGGCTCGGTGCGTCAGGCTGCGCTGGTGTTGACCAACATCCCGTTCGCATTGATCGGCGGCGTGTTCGCGCTGTGGATCAGCGGCGAATATCTGTCCGTGCCCGCCTCGGTCGGCTTCATCGCGCTGCTCGGTATCGCGGTGCTGAACGGTGTGGTGATGGTGTCCTATTTCAACCAGCTGCATGATGAAGGACTCTCGCTGGCCGATGTGGTGTTCGAAGGCGCCAAGCGCCGCCTGCGTCCGGTGCTAATGACCGCCAGCATCACGGCCTTCGGCCTGCTGCCGGTACTGTTCGCCACCGGCCCCGGCTCCGAGATCCAGAAACCCCTGGCCATCGTGGTCACCGGCGGCTTGATCAGCTCGACCTTGTTGACACTGATCATGCTACCCATCCTGTATCGCCGTTTCGGTCTGGAAAAACCCGAGGTGCAAGCATGAAAGAAATGAACTGTTGTCTGACACTGGTCTGCCACAAATCGCAGGAAGAGCGTTTGGTCGATCAATTGCTCTCCCATCCGGACTGGGTGCGCGGCTTCTCCATCAAACACATCGAAGGCGGCAGCCAGAAGGAAAAATTGCCCAGCATGCTGGAGCAGGTGCGCGGCCGTTCCCAGCGCGTGCAATTCGATTCGGTGATGAATCTTGAGGACGCAAAACTATTGATCGCCCATCTGAAACAGACTGAGCCCAATAACGAGATTGCTTATTGGCTGGTCCCGGTGCTTGAATTCGGGAGGCTGGCATGAGCTTACTCATAAAAGTACTTGCCGCTTCATGCCTGTGTCTTGCCGCATCACTGAGTTATGCGGAGGCCGATCTGCCTCCGCATGCGCAAGTGGACCGCGCACTGGACGAGCACATCCTCGTACTCAATGCCCAAGCCGGCATGCAGATCGAACAGAGCGAGCAGCGCAAGCGCGATACGGGCGAATATGAATTCACCCTGCACGGTGCGGCTTACCGCGACCGCCTGTTGGAAGGCAACGTCCAGAATGATTACCGCGACTGGGAGATTGCCATCGAGCGTCCGCTGCGTCTGCCCAACAAGGTGTGGATAGACAGCGACATCGGTGCGGCCGCCCTCGCACGCGGGCAACATGCTCTGGGAGATGCGCGCCATGAAGCATCGCGTCAACTACTTCGCCTCTGGTTCGCCTGGCAGCGCGAACAGGCACAGGTCATGCAGTGGCAAGGGCAACTGGACATCCTGCATCAGCAGGCAGTGATCACAGAAAAACGCATCAAGGCCGGCGATGCGCCGCGCATGGAATTGAACCAGGTCAATGCAGTCGCTGCGATGTCCGAAGTTTCCATGCGACAAGCCAAACTGCGTGCAGCGCTGGCTGCCGACGAATTGAAACGGCAGTTCCCCGCCCTGCCCCTGCCTGAGACGCCGGCTCTGGTAGAACCGCAAGTCATAGACCAACCCCTCACTTACTGGCAAGACATCATGCTGGATCACAATCACGAGATCGGTTGGGCCGTGGCGGAAGCCAACTTTCAGCGCGGACTGGCCGAACGCGCCAGTGCCGACCGTTTGCCCGACCCGACGCTGGGGCTGAAATACACCTCGCTGCTCGACCGCAAGCAACGTGTCGCCGGTCTGTATGTCTCGATCCCGCTGGGCTATAGCGCCCGCTCGGCGAATGCCGACAGTGCCCAGGCTCAGGCCCGCATCGCGGCAGATCAGGCACTGGCACTGCAGCGAAAAGTGGAAGGCGACATCTACCACGCCTACACCCATGCGGTCAGCAGCTATGAGATCTGGCAGCAGGCCGGCACAGCTGCCAACGCCTTGCGGCACAACGCCGATCTGGTCGCCCGTGCCTACAGTCTGGGTGAAAGCAGCCTGGATGCGACGCTGATCTCCCGGCGTCAGGCACTGGAAGCGACACTGGCCGAGACACTGGCGCGGCTGGATGCCAATGAATCGCGCTATCGCTTGTTGCTGGACGCCCATCGTTTATGGGACAGTGATATCGACGAGCACAGCCCGCATTGAGTAGCGTCTCGTCTGACATCGCTCGTCAGATTTCTACAGTGCCAACTTAATGTAGAATCGCCCGCAGAACAATTCCGCCGGTTCATTTGATTCTGCTATGCGCAAAAGGATCCCTGTACAAAACGTCAGAATCGGCATGTTCATCCATGAGCTGTGCGGCAGCTGGATGGAACACCCGTTCTGGCGCAAGTCTTTCCTGCTCGATACCGATGCGGATCTGAACACACTGCGCACCTGCGGCCTGCAGGAAGTGTGGATCGATCCGGCACGCGGCTTGGATGTCGAAGGTGACGTCGTGGCCGTATCGGATGAAGAAGCCGAGCGCGAGATCGCGGCCGAACTGGATCGCATCACCAAGGGCAAACCCCAGACCGAAGCCCGCGTCTCCCTGCATGACGAACTGGTACGCGCGCGTCAATTACAGGCAAAGAGCAAAGCCGCAGTCACCTCCATGTTTCAGGAAGCCCGCATGGGCAACGCCATCAAGGTCGGCGAAGCTGCGCCGCTGGTGGACGAGATCAGCAAATCCATCACGCGCAATCCGGAAGCCTTCCTCAATCTTGCACGGCTCAAGACCAAGGACGATTACACCTATATGCATTCGGTGGCGGTGTGCGCGCTGATGATCGCACTGGGCAAACAGTTGGGCCTTGCAGGCGAAGACCTGAAAGAGGCCGGACTGGCCGGGCTGCTGCACGATGTCGGCAAGATGATGATAGACGAGACCGTATTGAACAAGCCGGGCAAGCTGACCGACGAAGAGTTCAACATCGTCAAGGATCACCCTCGCAAAGGATGGGAGCTCCTGCAGGGCTCCAGCGACATCACCGCGACCGCGCTGGACGTATGCCTGCACCATCACGAACGTATGGACGGCAAAGGCTATCCGGACAAACTGGCCGGCGAGCAGATCTCCCTGTTCGCGAAGATGGGCGCGGTATGCGACGTATACGACGCCCTCACCTCCAACCGCTGCTACAAGAATGGCTGGGAGCCGGCAGAGACCATCCGCAAGATGGCGGAATGGCGCAATGGACATTTCGACGAGCGCGTGTTCCAGGCCTTCGTCAAGACCATCGGCATCTATCCTTCCGGCACCCTAGTAAGGCTCAAGTCAGGAAGACTCGCTATAGTCATGGAACAGACAGAGAAAAGCCTGCTCACACCCATTGTCAAAGTCTTCTTTTCGACCAAGTCCAACGAACCGATCATGCCTGAAATGTTAGACTTGGGACGTTCGCAGGAAAGCATCGTCAATGCAGAAGACCCGGCAAAGTGGGGCTTTGACCTGAAGCAGATCACCGGCATATAGCAATCAACATCAAGGGAGAAACAAATGTCCAACATCCAATCCGTGTTGCATGAGAACCGTGTATTCAAACCATCCGACGATTTCGTCAAGCAGGCGAACGTTTCAGGCATGGAAGCTTACAAGGCGATGTGCGCCCAGGCCGAGAAGGACTACGCGGGTTTCTGGGCCGGACTGGCACGTGACACCCTCCTCTGGCACAAACCTTTCACCAAAACTCTGGATGAAAGCAAAGCACCGTTCTACAAATGGTTCGAGGACGGCGAGCTGAACGTCTCCTACAACTGCCTGGATCGCAATCTGGCGACCAATGCCAACAAGACCGCGATCATCTTCGAAGCCGACGACGGCAAGGTCACCAACGTCAGCTACAAGGAGCTGCATGGCCGCGTCTGCCAGTTCGCCAACGGCCTGAAGTCGCGCGGCATCAAGAAGGGCGACCGTGTCATCATCTACATGCCGATGAGCGTGGAAGCCGTGGTCGCCATGCAAGCCTGCGCGCGTATCGGAGCCATCCACTCCGTGGTGTTCGGCGGCTTCTCTTCCAAGAGCCTGCACGAGCGCATCACCGATGCACAGGCGGTCGCGGTGATCACCGCCGACGGCCAATACCGTGGCGGCAAAGCCATGCCGCTGAAGCCAGCCGTGGATGAGGCCCTGACACTGGGCGGTTGCGAGGGTGTGCACACCGTCATTGTCTATCGCCGCACCGGTGCCGACATCGAACTCGACGAGGACCGTGAAGTCTGGTGGCACGACCTGTTCAACAGCCAGTCCTCCGTGTGCGAACCGGAATGGGTGGGTGCAGAGCATCCGCTGTTCCTGCTCTACACCTCCGGCTCCACCGGCAAGCCCAAGGGCGTACAGCACTCCACCGGCGGTTACCTGCTGGGCGTGATGGCATCGTTGAAATGGGTGTTCGACTATAAAGAATCCGACATCTTCTGGTGCACGGCCGACGTGGGCTGGATCACCGGCCACAGCTATGTCGCCTACGGCCCGCTGGCCATGGGCGCCACCCAGGTCATCTTCGAGGGCGTACCGACCTATCCGGACGCCGGCCGTTTCTGGAAGATGATCCAGGACCACAAGGTCACCACCTTCTACACCGCGCCGACCGCCATCCGTTCGCTCATCAAACTGGGCGGCGACCTGCCGAAAAAATACGACCTGTCCAGCCTGCGCCTGCTCGGCACCGTGGGCGAGCCGATCAATCCTGAAGCCTGGATGTGGTACTACGAGACCGTCGGCCAGAGCCGCTGCCCCATCGTGGACACCTGGTGGCAGACCGAGACCGGCTGCCACATGATCGCCCCGCTGCCCGGCGCGATGCCGATCAAGCCCGGCACCTGCACCCTGCCGCTGCCCGGCATCATGGCCACCATCGTCAATGAAGCGGGTGACGAAGTGCACGATGAACACGGCGGTTTCCTCGTCATCAAGAAACCGTTCCCGTCACAGATCCGCACTATCTGGGGCGACCCAGAGCGTTACAAGAAGAGCTACTTCCCGGAAGAGATGAAGGGTGCCTATCTGGCGGGCGACTCTGCCCACCGCGATGGTGATGGCTATTTCTGGATCATGGGCCGTATCGATGATGTGCTGAACGTGTCCGGTCACCGCCTCGGCACCATGGAGATCGAGTCTGCGCTCGTCGCCAACCCGCTGGTGGCTGAAGCTGCCGTAGTCGGCAAACCGCACGAGGTGAAAGGCGAATCCGTGGTCGCTTTCGTGGTGCTCAAGGGTTCACGTCCGGCCGATGCTGCGGCCGCCAAAAAAATGGTGGAAGACCTGCGCAACTGGGTCGGCAAGGAGATCGGCCCCATCGCCAAGCCGGATGAGATCCGTTTCGGTGAGAATCTGCCCAAGACCCGCTCCGGCAAGATCATGCGTCGCCTGTTGCGTGCCATCGCCAAGGGTGAAGAGATCACCCAAGATGTCTCCACATTGGAAAACCCGGCCATTCTGGAGCAACTCAAAGAAGTTATTAAATGATGTAGCTGAGATGGCCGGTTGCATACCGGCCATCTTTTCCGTCTGCCGAAGCAATCAGGTCAGAGTCGCAAAACCCCGATCCGATGTTGTATCCACCCCCATTCCTGATTGACGCACCCCATGCCCTCCGCTACCATCGGCCCACTTCGAAATTCAAAGAAAGCCGCGCGTGCGACTTAGCAAGCTGTTCCTATCGTTACTGCTGATTCCCCTCTCCAACGCTCAAGCAGCGGAAGATACAAATCCCGCCTTAGGTTCCGCCTCCCATCTGGCGCTTGCTTCAGAAACCGGGCTCTCCTCGCCTCAAGCGGCAATAGGCTTGACCCAGCCACCGGCACCGATACGTGAAGCACTGATTGTCGCGCCGGAATACATCCTTGAGGACATCGATCAGGAAGTTTCATCAGTAGCTGAGGCGATCTATCCGGAACTTTCAGCCCTGCCCGATGAAGATGTCTGGCAGCGCATCCGTAGCGGTTTCGCCATGAAACCGCTGAACAGCAGGCTCATCCAACGGCACGAAAAGTGGTATGCCGGCCATCCTGAGTATGTACTGCGCATGAGCGAACGCGCGAATCGCTACTTGTTCTACATCGTGGAAGAGGTCGAGCGCCGCGGCATGCCGTCCGAGATCGCACTGTTGCCGATCATTGAGAGCGCCTTCAATCCCGGCGCAAATTCCGTCGCGAGCGCTTCCGGCATCTGGCAGTTCATCCCTTCCACCGGAAAACACTTCGGCATGGAACAGAACTGGTGGTACGACGGTCGCCGCGACATCATCGGCGCGACCAACGGCGCCCTTGATTATCTGGAAAAGCTGCATAAGCAATTCGGCGACTGGGAACTTGCGCTGGCAGCCTACAACTGGGGCGAAGGCGCAGTGGCCCGTGCACAGGCTAACAACCGTCGTCTTGGCAAGCCAACCGGTTATTCCTATCTGCGCATGCCGCGCGAGACACAAAACTATGTGCCAAAACTACTCGCAGTAAAAAACATCGTCAGTGATCCGGCACGTTACAAACTGACACTGCAAGCGATTCCCAACCGTCCCTATTTCGAAGCGGTGACCCCCTCCAAGCCAATGGATGTGAAGATCGCTGCCGAATTGGCTGAAGTACCGATCGACGAGTTCCTTGCCCTGAACCCCGGCCATAATCGCCCTGTGATCCTGCAGGATCAGGCTGAAGTGTTGTTGTTGCCGGTGGATAAAGTCGCGGTATTCCGCACCAACCTGGAAAACAGTGACCAGCGTTTGGTTTCATGGCGCGCATATGAATCGGAAAAGGGTGAGGCGTTCGCTGATATCGCAGAGCAGTTCGACATGACGCTGGACCAACTGCGCAAGGCGAACGGACTGTCCCACTACGCCACCTTGAGCAATGGCCAGACCCTGCTGGTCACGGCAAAAGAAGAATCCGAGAGCGAGTTCGCCCCGTTCAACATGCATGCCACGGCGGTGCAGGAAATGTCGGGATTCAGATATGTGGTACGCAAGGGCGACACGATCTCAGGCATTGCGCGCAAGTTCGGGATCAGCCAGCGCAGCCTGATCGCCATGAACAACGGGCGCAGCCTCCTGCGTGTCGGTCAGAAGTTCACCATTTTGCCCGGCAGTACTCGCAGAACCGCAGCACGCAAGGCTGGTAAGGTGAGAAAAGCCACAAAACTCGGCAATACGAAACACAAAGTTATCAGCTATCGGCGCTGAGTAGCATCGCCGGCCGGCAACCACCTGTTTGCCAAACTACGGAACATACCAAACCCTTTCCATAGCCCGAAGGAAGTGCGTGCCATACGCCATACCTCGCGGCGGCGTCTGACAAATGCTGCTGTCAATACGCCGGATACCAACGTTTGGCGGCGAAAGAAGCGGAATACCGAAACCCCCATATCAGCCATGCGAAAGACACCCTGCCAGCGCTCGCTTATCTCCGCGAGTTGGGCACGCTGATCGGCGATCGAACTCTGCAATTCAGCGCGCCGCAAACGTATCTCAAGCAGACGCTTATTCATCATGCGGCTCCAACTCGAGCCGATCCCTGCGAAGTTCGGCCAGACTGGCCGAGAACAACACCGGAGGCTGACGCAGCAGACGACGCAACGCGAGTGCACAAATCCCGGACATCACAAAGAACGACAGCGAAAGGATGGAGATCGCCAGCAAGGGATGATCGTGCCAGAACGCAGCTACGATGAAAATTGCAAACAACACCACCGCCATGCAAACGAAGAACACGGCAAGCAACGCCAGCATGAGCATGCGCATCAAGCGCATGCGTTCCTCTTCCCATTCGTTCGCCAGCAACTCCAACCTGGTTGAGACGATGCCGAGCGACGTGCTCAGCAGGCGTTTCAACGAGGCGAACAATCCGCCCGATTCCGACATGGATCAGCGGCTACGAGCGATCAGCATGCCAACCAGCAAACCGACACCTGCAGCAACGCCGACAGCCTGCCATGGATTCGCATGGACATATTCATCCGTCGCTTTCGCGGCGACTTTGGTACGCTCCACCACTGCATGCTCGGCTTCTTCCAATCTGGCCTTGGCGACAGCCAGATTCGCTTTCGCTCTCGCGCGCAAAGACGCCGCTTTCTCGCCCGCCTGATCTGCTGTCGCTCTCAGCAACTCCTCGGCATCGGCAACCACTGCCCGCATGTCATTAGCCAGTTTTTCCTTGCTGACATCGTAGGCTGAATTCACCGCTTTCGTGCTCATGATTCGCTCCTCAAGATTGATTGAAAGGGAACAACACTCAATGCCAGACACCACTTTATCGCTCTGACATCACAGCTACTTTTTATGCCTGCATCACGCGATTGTCAATTCAATTTGGCACTGCAGGATACAGATGACAACACACACCATGCGTAGACGTCCCTGCATGTGTGAAGCCGGGAAATCTACTGGCGCAAACAGGCATGGCCTGCGGACAACGCGGCGCAAAATGGCATCCGGCAGGAGGGTTCGCGGGTGATGGCAACTCGCCATCCAGCCGGACATATTCCTTCCCCACCCCATCGATACGCGGCACCGCGGAGAGCAAAGCCTGCGTATAAGGATGTTTGGGCGTACGCATCACCTCAGCCGTCGTGCCGCGCTCGACGATGCGCCCCAGATACATCACGCAAACCTCGTGCGCGAGATATTCCACCACCGCCAGATTGTGCGTGATGAACAGATAGCTCAATCCCATCTCATCCTGCAAAGACTTCAGCAGATTCAATATCTGCGCCTGCACCGACACATCCAGCGCGGAGGTCGGTTCGTCACAGATCAGCAGCTTGGGCGATACCGCCAGCGCGCGCGCGATCGCGATGCGCTGACGCTGCCCGCCGGAGAACTCGTGCGGATAACGCCACTTGCTATCGCGCGCCAGACCGACCTTGTCCAGCAGCACATCGATATGCGCTTGTCGCGCATTACCGTCGTTGCCGATATGCAGCGCCGCCATGCCCTCTTCCAGTATCTCCGCCACGCGCATCTTGGGATTGAGCGATGCATAAGGATCCTGGAACACCATCTGCATCCTGTTGCGGTGTGCCTCGCCTTCGAGCAACTCACCTTCGAAACGCACGCTTCCTGCCGTGGGGGGATTCAATCTCAACAAAGCCTTGCCCAATGTGGTCTTGCCGCAGCCGGATTCGCCCACCAGCGCCAGCGTGCGGCCCTGCGGAATGGCAAGCGACACACCATCCACCGCCTTCACCTGCCCTACCGTGCGTTGCAGGATGCCCTTGCGGATAGGGAAATGGACTTTCAGGTCTTCGACCTGCAACAAAGGATGCTGGATACGGGATTCAGGATTCAGGGGAAGTTCCACATGTTCTCGAAAGAGCGCATTTCCAGCATCCCGTTTCCTGAATCCAGCATCCCGATAAAGATGGCACCTCACCTCGCGCCCGCCTTCAACTGCAAGCAGTTCCGGCGTCTGTTCACGGCACAGTTCCCACGCCCGGTCGCAGCGCGGCGCGAAACGGCAACCCTGCGCGATGCTGCCCAGCGGCGGCACATTGCCGGGGATGGCGCTCAACGGCTGGCCGCTGCGCCGCGCATCCGGCAGCGCGGCAAACAATCTCTGCGTGTAGGGATGCAAGGGCTCGGCAAACAATTGCTCGCGCGTAGCCTGCTCCACGATCTGTCCCGCATACATCACGCCGACGCGATGGGCGTTCTCCGCCACCACGCCCAGATCATGGGTGATCAGCAGCATCGCCATACCGCTCTTCTGCTGTGTCTCGCGCAGCAACTGCAGCACCTGCGCCTGTATCGTCACATCCAGCGCGGTGGTCGGCTCATCGGCGACCAGCAGCTCGGGCTCGCCGGCCAGCGCCATCGCGATCATCACCCGCTGCTTCATACCACCTGACATCTGGAACGGATATTCATGCACGCGGCGGGCGGCATCGGGGATGCCGACTTGTGTCAGCAATTCGATACTGCGAACGTTGGCGGACTCACCCGACATATCTTTGTGCAACGCCAATACCTCGGCGATCTGCTCACCCACCGTCATCACCGGGTTCAAACTCAAGCCCGGCTCCTGGAAGATCATCGCCATGCGCCCGCCGCGCACATCGCGCATCTCGCGCTCGGTCAACGCATGCAGCGCCGTCTCTCCCAACAGCATGCGGCCGCCGCAGTACGCCACGCCGTCCGGCAACAAGCGCAGCAGCGACAGTGCCGTCATGGATTTCCCGCAACCGGATTCCCCCAGCAGCGCGAAAGTCTCGCCCGCCGCGATATCGAACGAGACACCATCCACGATGGCTGTACCGTCATGCAGCTTCGTTAGCAATCCATCGACGTTGAGCAGCTTGCTCATGCCCCGCCCTCCGTCCGGTTCAATCTCGGATCGAAAGCATCGCGCACCGCATCGGCGAGCAGATTAGCCGCCAGTACCAGCACCAGCATGAACACGAAGGCGGACGCCAGCGCCCACCACACCACGGGTTCGCGCCCCATCTCCAGGCGTGCGCCATTGATCATGGTGCCGAACGAGATCATGGAGGGATCGACACCGACACCGACATAGGACAGCACCGCTTCGGCCAGCACCAGCGCGGAGAAATCCATCACCAGCGCGATGAGGATGATGTGCATCACGTTGGGCATGATGTGGCGCGAGAGAATACGCATGGAGGACACGCCGAACGCCTGTGCCGCCTGTATATATTCCATCTCGCGCAGTTTCAGCGTCTCGCCGCGCAGCAAGCGGCACAGACCGGTCCAACTGGTCAGACCGAGGATCAGGCACAGCGCGACCAACCGCAGGTCGGCGCGCGCGGCCGATGTCTCGAACCATTCGGGATGCGTGTCGATGGTCACCTGCATGATCAACACCGCTGCCGCGATCAGCAGCACGCTGGGAATGGAGCTGAGCACGGTGTAGACATACTGGATGACATCGTCCACCCAGCCCCTGAAATAGCCCGCCGCGACGCCAAGGAACAAGGCCAGCGGCAGCGTCACCAGCGTGGTCAGCGTGCCGATGATAAGGCCGGTGCGTATGCTCTTCAGCGACAGATACAGCACATCCTGCCCCACCTTGTCGGTGCCCAGCACGTGGTAGACAGCGGCAAGACTCACCAGTGCACCGATGAACGCGGTCAGAGCGACCAACGTCACCTGCACCGCACGTTGTTTCAGATGACGCCGCAACGACCAAGCCAACAACAACCCGACCAGCGCTCCGGCCAGCAGACCCGCGACCGATCGCTTCGTCACATCTGCAGCGCGCTGCGACACATCATCCAGATGCGCGCCGCCGTATTGCAGCCTCGGATAGTCGCGCACCACATTGCCCTGTGCATCGTTCATGCTCTCCTTGGCATACAGATGCAGGGCGAACGGTGCGGAATAGGTTTTTTCAGTATGCGTACGCAAAGGGCCGACCAGATGATCGAACACGCTCAGCACCTCGGGCGAGTACACCTTCTCGCCGCTGCCGGCCTGCGGCAAGGCAACGCGGTAGTGCAAGGTATCCAGCAGACCGATGATGAGGAAACATGACAGCACCAGCATCGACACCATCGCCACACTGCTGCGCGCCACCCGTTGCCACGGCAAGCGCAGATGCGGACGTTTGCGCACATAGACAGTCGCGGCGATGATCGCGCTTATCAGCAGGAACACCAGCGCATCGCTCCACAGGATGACGGGGATGAAGGTCATTGCAAGCGCACCCTCGGATCGACCACCGTATAGGAGATGTCGGTCAATATCAGCCCCGCGATGTACAGCACCGAACCGAGGAACACCATGGCGCGCACCACGGAAAAGTCCTGCGCATTGATGGCGTCGATGGTGTAACTGCCCAAACCGGGGATGCCAAAGAAAGATTCAGTGAGCAGGCTGCCCATGAACAGCAGCGGGATGACCACCACCACACCGGTGAGGATGGGGATCATGGCGTTCTTCAGCACATGGGTGAACAGTACGCGCAGTTCGGACAAGCCCTTGGCGCGCGCGGTACGCACGTAGTCCTTGCCAATCTCTTCAAGGAATATGGTGCGATACCAGCGGCTACTCGAACCGACGCCGCCGACCACGCCGATGATGATGGGTAGCACCACAAACTTGAAACTGTCCGCCCCGCCCGCATAGCCGGAGATCGGCACCAGATGCCACAGCTTGCTAACCACGAACTGTCCGCCGATGATGTAGAACAGGCCGGAGATGGACATCAGCAATACGCACAGCGCCACGCCCGCCATGTCCAGCGCGGTGGCGCGGAACAGCGTCATCAGCAACGCGAAGCTGACATACACCACCAGCCCGATGAGAAAGGTCGGCAGCGCGATGGCCAGACTGGGCCCCATGCGCGTGGCGATCTCGCGACTGATGTTGCGCCCGTCGTCGGAGTAACCGAAGTCGAACACGAACATGCTGGCCGATTTCTGCCAAAAGATAGTGTCGGTGAAAGTGCCCGCGCTATCGGCAGCCGTATTGACGAACAGCGGCTTGTCGTAGCCGCGCTGCTGTTTCCACCTGTCGATGGCTTCCGGCGTCACGCGTTTGATGCCGAGCTGCATGCGCGCCATATCGTCCGGCGTGTTGACCACGAAGAACAGCGCGAAGGTGAGCAGGTTCACCCCGATCAGGATGGGAATGGCGTAGAGGATGCGGCGGATGAGATAAGCGATCATGAGTGGCCGCTATTGTACGGGAACAGCCGATTGCCAAACCAGCGGAGTGGGCAGAAAATGAAGCCAACCCAACACATCATTCTGGAGAAGGTCATGCAAATCGAAGTCTGGTCGGATGTGATCTGTCCCTGGTGCTACGTAGGAAAACGCAAGCTGGAGATCGCCCTCTCGCAATTCCCGCACTGGGAGAGCGTGCAGGTGGTCTGGCGCAGTTTCGAACTGGACCCTGCTGCACCGCGCAACCCGAGCGGCACGTTGAACGAGATGCTGGCAGCAAAGTACAGTGTCACCCTGCAGGAAGCAGAAGCCATGAACGCGCGCGTGACCGCAGCCGCCAAGGAAGTCGGCCTTGAATACCATCTGGAAAGCGCCCGCCCCGGCAATACCTTCGACGCCCACCGACTGCTGCATTACGCCGCCTCGCGCCAGCTGGATGATGTCGCCTCGGAACGGCTGATGCGCGGCTACTTCTCGGAGTCCCTGCCGGTCGGCGACATCGATGCACTGGCCAAGCTCGCCCCGGAGTTCGGCATCACGGAACAGGAAGCACGCGCGATACTGGAGAGCGACGACTATGCGGAAGCAGTGCGCGCCGACCAGGCGCGCGCCGCCGACTTCGGCATCACCGGCGTGCCCTGCTTCGTCATCGATGAGCGCATCGTGATCGCGGGTGCGCAACCGATCGAGGTATTTTCCGACACCCTGCGTCAGGCCTGGCAAGAGTCATCGACCTGATCGCTTTCTCCGCAGAAGCCGATCCGCACCGTCTCGCGATAACAGTCACTCGTACCATTCCGGGAACTGCTGTTTCAGGCGTTCCAGCTTGGGACGGTCGTGATGATAGATGTAGGGATTGAGCGGATGCCGCGTGGCGAAATCCTGATGATAGTCCTCGGCTGGATAGAACGCGGGCAATGCTTCGAGCCGTGTCACGATCCTTTGCGGGTAGACGCGCGCCGCCTCCAGTTGGCGGATGTAGGCCTGTGCGATGCGCTGTTGACTGGCATCCGTTGTGAAGATCGCGGAGCGGTACTGCGGACCGGTATCCGGCCCCTGCCGGTCGAGCTGGGTCGGGTCGTGCGCGACCGAGAAGAATATCTTCAGCAACTGGCCGTAGCTGACCCGGGAAGGATCGTAGACCACCTGTACCGCTTCGGCATGGCCGGTGCGGCCGCGACTCACCGCATCGTATCGTGCCGAGTCCGCCGTGCCGCCCGCGTAACCGGACGTGGCGGAGACCACGCCCTTCACATGCTGGAACACCAGCTCCACGCCCCAGAAACAACCGCCCGCGAACACCGCCGTCTGCTGCGCCGACTTTACCGCGAGCGGTGCATCGACGAGCGGGGCCGGCAATGCGGTGAGCGGACCTTCGGCCCATGCCGCAGCATTCATCAGCATGGACAGGATGAGAATAGAAAAGTAACGCATGATGACCTCCTTGCTATCTTTGCCTCATGAACCGAAGGTGAAGGCGTAGATCTCCAACCCCGGCTGCTTCGCTTCGACTTCCAGTACTCCGCGCTCGACGCGGCCCTGATCGATCAGCTCGTACAAGGTATTGCGGCGCACGCTCAACTTCCCTGCGGGCGCATCCTTGCCTGCCGCCGCGCCCACCGCCTTCCCGTTCAAACTGACAGTGATGTCGATCGGCTTGCCGCTGGCCGTGCCCAGCACCAGAAAAACCTTGCGCGCATTGAAGTCCAGCCGCAGCTTTGCGCCCGCTGCAATGGATACACTGCGTTCCGGCCCGATCCGCCAATCGCCTCGCAGCGCCCAATGGTCATCCCGCAACTTCGCAGGGAAGCTGTAATGTTTAGTCGTATCCGATGCCACGCTCTCCGGACTCTCGAAGTTGCGCCCCCGCGCATAGCCCAAATAAGTCTCCGGTGTCTGCATCGCAGAGAATGCCGGCGCTTCTTCTGAAGTCTGCGCAGCCTTCTCGCCCAGCCCGAGCAGGTAGCGGATGTTGTTCTCCGTCAACCCATACTGCCCTTCGCCGAAATGGGTGTAGACCACCCTGCCCTCGCGGTCGATCAGGTAATGCGCAGGCCAGTAGCGGTTGTCGAAATTGCTCCAAGTGTCGAGCTTGTTGTCCTGCGCCACGGGATAGCCGATGCCGTGTTCAGCGATAGCAGCCTGCACATTGGCGGTCTTCTTCTCGAACTCGAACTCGGGCGAATGCATGCCGACGATGACCAGCCCCTGATCGCGATACTTGCGGTCCCAATTGGTGAGGTAAGGCAGCGTGCGCACGCAGTTGATGCAGGAGTAGGTCCAGAAATCGACCAGTACCACCTTGCCTTTCAGGCCGGCCATAGTCAGCGGTTCAGAATTGAGCCAGTTGTCGATACCGGCGAATTCGGGCGCGGCATAAGGTTCTTCCAGACCATGCTCCAACTTCAATTCGCCCTGTGCAATGTCAGTCCGTTCGGACGACATGAACAGCGCCTCGATGTTAGCGCCGGAAGCGATATATGCCACCGATGCCAGGATCAGCACACCGAAACCGCGCCGCACCGCTTGCGCATGACGGGTGAGGAAGCCCAGCTTGCTCATCAGCCTGCGCCCGGTCAGCGCGATGACGAGCATCGGGATACCGGCACCGATACCGAACGACAGGATCACCAGATTGCCGGCGAGGTCGCTCTGCTGGCGGATCACCTGCACCAGCACCGCCGCCAGGATGGGCCCGGCGCACGGCGTCCACACCAGCCCGATCAGCGCGCCGATGCCGATGCCGCTAAGCAGGCCGTCGCCGCGTGTCGCGGCCAGGTTGTTGCCGAGATTTGCCGCGCCCTGCGTCAGCTTGCTGAAACTATCGGACAGCTTCTCCGATAACAGCACCAGGCCGAACAGCGCCAGCAGCACCAGTGAAACGTCGCGCACCACGTCGAGATCGATACCCAGCAGCGCCACCAGCTCGCGCGCCGCGACGGCGAACAGGCTGAACGCGAGCACGAAGCCGATGATGATGCCGTACGGCCGGCGCTTGCCGCCGTCCACCGATGCGGCCAACACCAGCGGCAGCACCGGCAATATGCAGGGCGATATGATGAGCGCCAGCCCTTCCAGAAATGCGAGACCGATGTCGAGCATGTCCATGATCAACCCTTATCCGGCACGAACTTCAACACCGCGCCGTTGTTGCAATAGCGCAAGCCAGTCGGCTTTGGTCCGTCCTCGAACACGTGGCCGTGATGGCCGCCGCAGCGCGAACAGTGATATTCGGTGCGCGGATAGATCAACTTGTAGTCCGTAGTGGTCTCGACCGCACCCGGCAGCACGTCGTAGAAACTGGGCCAGCCGGTGCCGCTATCGAACTTGAAACGCGAAGGGAACAGCGGCTGGTCGCAGCCGATGCAGTGATACGTACCGCTGCGTTTCTCCTTGTCGAGCGGGCTGGTGAACGCGCGCTCGGTGCCTTCCTCGCGCAGGATGTGATACTGCTGCGACGTCAACCGCCGCTTCCATTCCGCGTCGCTCAACAACAGTTTATCGCCGCGCTCCGCCGCGAGTGCATTGCGCCCTAATCCCGGCAACAGCAGCAGGCCCGCGCCGCCGACCGCCAGTGATATGAATCTGCGTCTGTCCATGATTACACCTCTACTGATTGATCATTGCATCCATCCGGTCGCGGCGTCCGCCACGACCGGCACTCACGTTCACTTCATGGGCTGCATCGAGCCGTGCTCCATCTTCTCTTCTTTCATCATGGCTTCCTGCTTCATCTTCTTTTCCTGCGCCTTCTTCATCGCCTTCTTTTCTTTGTCAGTCAGCTTTTTCTTCGTTTCCATCTTGTCCTGCTTCATCATCTTGTCATCCGAGCGCTCCATGCGCATGGTGCCCTGCTCCATCGACATGTCCGACTTCTTCATCTCCATGGCACCATGCCCCATCTCGTCCTTGGCCATGGCGGCGGAGCTGCCGGCAGCCAGGCAGAGTGCGAGCAATGTTGTGTGAAGTGCGTTCATTTGAATCTCCTTTTTCGTATGATGGCATCATGCTGGCCGATGCCGGTGGTATCCCAGGCACGGAATGGCCATTCCGCTCCGTGCACCCATAGATTCGGACCCGACGAAAAAAAAGTTACATGACGGAACAGCCCGCCGATCTTGAACACCTGATGCGCCTGGCGCTGCAAGGCGACAAGCAGGCGTATGCCGACTTGCTGCGCGAGACCGTGCGACTGTTGCGTCCGTTCCTGTCGAAACGACTGCGCTTCGAACACGAGGTGGACGACGTGCTGCAGGAGATCCTCATCTCTCTGCACAAGGCACGCCACACCTACGACGGCCAGCGCCCCTTCAAGCCCTGGTTATATGCCATCGCCCGTTTCCGCCTGCAGGACCACCTGCGTATGCATTACGCCGACCATCTGCGCCATGCCGAAGATATCGCCGATCTGGAAAATATCCTGCACGACGATGTAACCGAAACCGCCATCAGCTACGAATCTATCAGCGGGGAGATCGAAAGACTCCCGGAGAAGCAGGCCACCATCCTGCGCCTGATGCACCAGCAGGGCTACACCGCGAAAGAGACGGCGCAGCAGATGGGCATGAACGAATCGGCAGTGAAAGTCGCCGCCCACCGCGCCTACAAGGTATTGAGACAAAGACTGGAACAGAAATGAAAGACATCGAACAACTGGTAGCGCAACTGAGCAGCGAAGCGACGCCGATCCGCCCCGCGCCTGCACCGCTGCAACTGAGCCTGAGATTAGCCGGTGCCGCATTCATCTACCTGCTAATCGCGCTGGCCGCTTCCGGACTGCGCAGCGATCTCGCGCATGCACTGCAAAACCCCTGGTTCGCAGCCGAGTTGCTGCTGTTGCTGCTGATCCTGCTCGGCACGCTGTTGAGCGCTGCCCTGCTCGCCTTCCCCGATCTGCACCAGAAGCGCACGCTGGCCTACACCCCGGCAGCATTGTTCGGCGCGTTCATCCTGCTGCTGTTCTTCGCCTGGCACGCCGACACCCCACCCGCCCCCTTCCCCGTGCACAGCTTTGAATGCACGCTGGACATCACCTTCATCTCGCTGATCCCCGCTGCGCTGGCGTTCTTCGTCCTGCGCGGTTACGCCAGCACCCATCCGAGTTGGGCAGGCAGCTTCGCCCTGCTGGCCGCGTTCAGCGTCGGCGCGATCTGGTTGAGATTGTACGAAGTGAACGACTCGATCCTGCACGTGGTGCAGTGGCATTACCTGCCGATGATAGGAGTGGGATTGATCGGATGGGCGTTGGGAGCGCGATTACTGAAGTGGTGAAACGATGCTGCAAGTCTCTCAACTCGCCTGCTCCCGCTTCTGCAACACCCGCCACATCCACCACCCGAAGGCCAGCAACAAGATCATGCCGATCACCAGCGGCCAATAGGCCGGGCGGTTCCATTCACGGCGCATCTGCTCGCGCTGCACAGGGTCCACACGCCAGTACTTGAGACGATTGTTGGCCATGATGTTGGGTTTGATGTTGTGCAACCAGCCGTGCTGCAGCACGTAGCTCTTGGGATGGTAGCCCCACAGCCAGGGTGAGTCGCGGCGCAGGATCTGCAGCAAGCGGTCGATGATGACCTGGCGTTCGGGGCCGTTGTCCATGTTCTTCATGCGCTCGAACAGACGGTCGTATTCGGGGCTGTCGTAGTTGCTGGCGTTCTCGCCGCTGAATTTCACCTTGCCTTGCGGCCCATGCAGCAGGAAGAAGAAGTTCTCGGGATCGGGATAGTCGGCATTCCAGCCGTAATAGAACATCTGCGTGTCGCCGCGCCTTATCTTGTCCTGGAAACGGTTGTAGTCGGTGCTGCGCACGTCGAGCTGCACGCCGATCTTGTCGAACTGTTTGCGCAGCCAGTCCAGGCGCGATTTGTTGCCGACGCCGGTGGCGGTGGTATCAAGATGGATGACCAGCGGCTGTTTCGTCTGCGCGTCCACGCCGTTGGGATAGCCCGCCTCGGCCAACAGGCGTTGCGCCTCAGCGACCGGCTTGCGCTTCGCTTCGCCGTTCACGCATTCGTACACGTAGCGGTTGATGCCCTCGCAACCAGCGCGATATCCGAAGATTCCCGGCGGCAACGGCGATTGGGCGGCGATGCCGCGGCCGTTGGCGAAGATGGAGATGAACTCTTCGAAGTCGATCGCGATGGCGATGGCGCGGCGCAGTTTGGTGGCGCGTTCGCTATCGCCACCCACCACGGGGTCCAACCAGTTGAAGCCGGTGTACATGGTGGAGGTGGAGACCGCGGTGTTGAGCGCGATGCCTTGCGCCTGCATCGCGTCGCTTACGTTGGCCTCGCCGCCCACGCTGACCTGCACCGCTTGGTCGAAACTGTCGGAGCTGATGCCGGAGGCGTCGTAATAGCCTTGCAGGAATTTGTTCCAGTAGGGGATGGTCTCTTTCTCCAGCGAGAACACGATCTGCTCGATCAGCGGCAATGGCTTGCCCGCATCCTTCAATAATCCCGCCGCTGCATCGCCCGCCTCGCCCTCGTTCGGATAATGTTCGCTGTCGTAATACGGGTTCCTAGTCAGCACCATGCGCCGGTTGGGATCGTTCTCGGACAGGTAGTACGGCCCGCTGCCGATGGGCCACCAGTCCAGCGTGAGGTTGCGTTCCTTCATGCCGGGCTGGGCATAGAAACGTTCGGCTTCCTGTGGCATGGGCGAGAAGAACGGCATCGCCAGCCAGTAGGCGAACTGCGGATATTTGCCTTTGACGGTGATGCGATAGGTGGTGCTGTTCACCACTTCGACTCCGGGCAGCGGGTAGGCATTCAAGTCAAGGAAGGCATCCGGCTGCGCCTTGTGGGCGGCTTGTAATGCGGCCGCGTATTCCTTCAGGCCGACGATGTATTCCATCATCACCCCGGCGATGGGCGTGTGCAGTTGCGGATGGACGAGGCGCTTGATCTGGTAGGCGTAGTCGGCGGCGGCGACGGTGCGCGTGCCGACCGCCGAGATATCGGCCAGGCTGTATACATCCGCCAGGTCACTCTGCTTGAGGTGCAGGTTGGCCGGCACCAGCGCGGGGTGCGGCTGATAGCGCATATTGGGTTTGATGCAGATCTCGTAAATGCTATAGGCGATGCGCGCGTCCGGCGCGGTCAGCGGCAATTGCTTGTGGTGCGCGTCGAAATAACTCACGCGCGGCATGTCGCGCGCGGCTAACGGCACCAACTGATAGGGACGCTTCAGGTAGTGATATTGCAGGGGCGGCGCATAGATCTGCGCAAGGAACTCATACTCGTTCTCGCTATAGGCCTGCGCGGGATCGAGATGCTTGGGACGCTCGGTGAACGCGGTGTAGAGGGTGGATGCGCCTTCTTCGTCCGTTGCGTAAGGAGAGTTCCACAACGCGCCGTCGCAGGCGGTGAGCAACAACAAAGACAGGGCTAGCCACAAGGATTTCATGGCGCGAGAGTTTAGCCGAAAGGCTCATGTTCACGGTAACATAACGCAACAAATTACACGGTAGACGATGATGAACACTGACTGGCAAAGTTTCCTGGCAAGCAAGAACGCGAATCTCAGCGCAGGTGTAGTGCACGATTTCGGCGATGCTGCCGCAGAGCGCGCCGCCGCCGAGACCGGCGACATGCTGTGCGACCTGTCGCAGTTCGGTCTGCTGCAAGTGAGCGGCGAAGACGCACAGGGCTTCCTGCAGAACCTGCTCTCCAACGACATCCGCGATACCGACAGCGGACGCGTGCAACTCTCCAGTTTCAACAACGCCAAGGGCCGCATGCTTGCCAGCATGCTGGTATGGAAACAGGGCGACGACTATCTGCTGCAGATGCCGCGCGGTCTGTGCGAGGCGATGCGCAAGAAACTGACCATGTATGTGCTGCGTTCCAAGGTGAAGATCGCCGACATCAGTGACGACAAGGTTTGCCTCGGACTGGCAGGAGACAAGGCGCTGTCCGCCGTGCAGGGACTGTACGCAGACATGCCGGCCGATGACATGACCGTCGCACAAGCTGCCGATGCCACGCTGATCCGCCGTGATGCCCGCCGCGTGCAGATCATCACCGACACCGCACGCGCGACGGCGATATGGCAAACCTTGAGGGCAGCCGCCGCACCCGCCGGCTCTCCCTGCTGGGACTGGCTGGACATCCGCGCTGGTGTGCCTTTCATCCTGCCGCAGACGCAGGAAGCATTCGTAGCGCAGATGGTGAATTTCGAACTCATCGGCGGCATCAATTTCAAGAAAGGTTGTTATCCGGGGCAGGAAGTCGTCGCGCGTATGCATTACCTCGGCAAGGCGAAGCGCCGCATGTATCTGGCGCGCGTGATGACCGATGCCGCGCCGCTGCCCGGCGACAAGGTGTTCAGCGCCGCCGACCCGGCCCAGCCCTGCGGCGAGGTGGTGAACGCGGCACAGGCGGCGCATGGCGGCTACGAGATGCTGGTGGTGGTGCAGACTGAAACAGCAGATGCTTTCCCCGTGCATCTCGGTGCATTGACTGGGCCGCGTCTGGAGTTCGAAGCGTTGCCCTACGCATTGTCGTAAATCTGCCGAAGAACTTCAGCGATGCGGAATATCCGGACGGAAAATAAAAAGATCAGCGCGGCTTGAGTTCGAGCGTCATCTTGATATGCGGCAAACCCGCATCCAGAAACTCTTTCCCTTGCGGGGTAAAACCGAAACCCTGATAGAACGGTACGGCGTGCACCTGCGAATCGACATCCACGAACTGGTATTTGCGTGAACGCGCCTCGTCCAACAAGGCTTCCATGATGGCGGTGCCGACCTTCTGATTGCGCCACGGCTGCATCACCGCGATGCGCCCGATATGACCGGTCGGCAGGATGCGTCCGCAGCCGATCGCTTCACCGGACAGACTCAGCGCCAAGGCATGGCGGCAAGACTCGTCGAACTCATCCCACTCCAGCTCCTCCGGCACACCCTGCTCGCGAATGAACACCGCTTCGCGTATCGCCCGCAGCAGCGGCTCTCCGTCATGCCAGCACACCAGACTCACTGTGAAAGGATTGCCCATCCCCGCCTCCTAAATCGTTATGCAACGATCTCCACTTGTGTACCGGCATCGACGCGTTCGAACAATTCCAGCAGGTCGGTGTTGCGCATGCGGATGCAGCCATGCGAACCCGGTTTACCCATTCCGACCTCGTCCGGTGTACCGTGGATATAGATGTAGCGACGCATGGTATCGCAACTTCCGCCACGGTTGTAACCGCGTTCCAAACCGGATAGCCACAATATCCGTGTCAGTATCCAGTCGCGATCGGGATGCGTCGCCCCGAGTGTCGACGAGTAGATCTCGCCGGTCGGACGGCGGCGCACGAACACGGTACCGACCGGTTGGCCTGCACCGATCTTGGCGCGGATGACATGCTTGCCGCGCGGCGTGCAGTAGCTTCCACTTTCCTCTCCGACACCCTTTGCGCCTGTAGAAACACCGTAGCTGCGCAACAGTTCGCCGCTGTCGTCGAACAGCCGCAGTGTCTGGGTGGGGATGTGGATGGTTATCTTCATTGGGACTTTTGTTGCGCGCGGCGCATGGCAAAGAAATCGCTGAGTATCTTGCCGCACTCTTCCGCCAGCACGCCGCCTTCGATGCGCGCGTGATGATTCAGTCGCGGCTCGGTGAACAGGTTGAACACGCTGCCCGCCGCGCCGGTCTTGGGTTCCATCGCGCCGTACACCACGCGCGCGATGCGGGCATGGAACATCGCGCCGACGCACATCAGGCACGGTTCGAGCGTGACGAACAACTCGCAGCCGACCAGCCGGTAATTGCCCAGTTGCCGCGCCGCATCGCGCATCGCCGCGATCTCGGCGTGTGCGGTCGGGTCGTGCCGGGAAATGGGGGAATTGAAACCGCGCCCGACGATCTGGCCGTCCTTCACCACCACCGCGCCCACCGGCACTTCGCCCGCGTCTGCCGCCTGTGCTGCCAGACGCAATGCCTCGCGCATGTAATCTTCGTCCTGCATCCTGTGCTTTGTGCGATTTGTACGGGGCAGCAACGTAGCACAGATAAAGTTGCTTGTGTGCGCTTGCCATATGCCGCCGTTTTGACAACAATGCAGGCCATCCAACGGAGTATTGAATGCCAAACCAGCCAGTCACCGATTTCACCCTGCCCGCCACCGGCGGCGGCGATTTCAGCCTTCGTCCCATCCGCAGCAAGTCTCTGGTCATTTATTTCTATCCCAAGGACAACACGCCGGGATGCACCACCGAAGCACAGCAGTTCCGCGACCTGTATGCCGAATATCAAAAGGCGGGTTGCGAGATCGTCGGTGTCTCGCGCGACAGCATCAAGTCGCACGAGAACTTCAAGGCCAAGTTCACACTTCCGTTCGAGTTGTTATCTGACGCTGAAGAGATCGCGTGCAACCTCTTCGGCGTGATCAAGCAGAAGAAGCTGTATGGCAAAGACGTACGCGGCATCGAACGCAGCACCTTCGTGCTCGATGCCAAGGGCGTGATCCGCAAGGAATGGCGCGGCCTGAAAGCCGACGGCCACGCACAGGAAGTCCTCGAATTCGTTCAATCTCTATAAGGAAAAACATGAACGCCCGTAAAACCTCGTCGGACAAGACCACCAAGCTGTTTGTGCTGGACACCAACGTGCTGATGCACGACCCCACCAGCCTGTTCCGTTTCGAGGAACACGATGTCTACCTGCCGATGTTCGTGCTGGAAGAGTTGGACAACAACAAGAAGGGCATGACCGAAGTGGCGCGCAACGCGCGTCAGGCCAGCCGCTTCCTGGACAATCTGGTCAGCGAATCCGAGGACAACATCAACCTTGGCGTGCCGCTGGATGCGCTGGGCAACAAGAACGCCACCGGCCGCCTCTATCTGCAGACCGAGTTCATCACCCACGAGTTGCCCGAGAATCTGGCCAACGGCAAGGCCGACAACGCCATCCTGGCGGTGGTCGCCCACATGCACAAGCAACAGGCGCAACGTCAGGTCACGCTGGTCTCCAAAGACATCAATATGCGCATCAAAGCGCGTGCATTGGGTCTGTCGGCACAGGATTACTTCAACGACAAGGTACTGGAAGACACCGACCTGTTGTATGCCGGTACGCGCGAGCTGCCGGCCGACTTCTGGGAGACGCACGGCAAGGACATGAAGTCCGGCACACAGGCCACCCAGACTTTCTACACCATCAAGGGGCCGCTGTGCCGCGACATGCTGGTGAACGAGTTCGTCTATCAGGACAATGCCGAAAAGCCGTTCTACGCCGTGGTCGCCGCGCAAAGTGAAGACACCGCCACTCTGCTCACGCTGACCGACTACACCCACAGCAAGAATGCCATCTGGGGCATCACCGCGCGCAACCGCGAACAGAACTTCGTGTTGAATCTGCTGATGAACCCCGAGATCGACTTCGTCACCCTGCTCGGCCAGGCCGGTACCGGCAAGACGCTGCTCACCCTGGCGGCAGGCTTGATGCAGGTGCTGGAGCAAAAGATCTATTCCGAGATCATCATGACCCGCGTCACCGTCTCGGTGGGCGAGGACATCGGCTTCCTGCCGGGCACCGAGGAAGAGAAGATGTCGCCGTGGATGGGCGCACTGGACGACAATCTGGATGTGCTCAACCAGTCCAGCGAAGAAGGCGGCGAATGGGGCCGCGCCGCGACGCGCGACCTGATCCGCTCGCGCATCAAGATCAAGTCGCTCAACTTCATGCGCGGCCGCACCTTCCTCAACAAGTTCCTCATCATCGACGAAGCGCAGAACCTGACGCCCAAGCAGATGAAGACGCTGATCACGCGTGCCGGTCCCGGCACCAAGGTGGTGTGCATGGGCAACATCGCACAGATCGACACGCCTTATCTGACCGAAGGCAGTTCCGGCCTCACCTATGTGGTGGACCGTTTCAAGGGTTGGGCGCACAGCGGTCACGTCACGCTGCAGCGCGGCGAGCGTTCGCGTCTGGCGGATCACGCAGGCGAGGTACTGTGAAACTGATTGGCTCCAACACCAGCCCATACGTGCGTAAAGCACGTCTGGTGCTGCTGGAGAAGAAGTTGGCGCATGACTATGTGGTCGATCCGCCCAGCGACCCGAACAGCGAGGTGTACCGCGTCAATCCGCTGGGACGCATCCCGGCTCTTATCCTTGACGACGGCGAATGCATCTTTGATTCCGTGGTGATCGCGGAATATGCCGACACACTGAACGACACACCCATCCTCATCCCGCGCAACGATGCCCTGGCACGCATGCGGGTGCGGCGTTGGGAAGCTTTGGCCGACGGCATCATGGATTCCGCCGTCGTGGTGCGCAACGAAGTGCTGCGTCCGCAAGAGAATCAACTCGCTGCCACGCTGGCATTGCACAACAACGCCATCGCGCACACCTTGCAACACATCGCCGCACAACTCGGCTCGCGCGACTGGTGCGAAGGTGATGCGCTCACACTGGCCGATCTGGCACTGGTGAGTGCGCTGGCCTATCTCGACCTGCGCCAGCCGGATCGCGACTGGCGCGGCGCACATCCCAACCTTGCCGCATGGTTCAAGCGCATGAGCGCACGACCAAGCGCAATACTTTCATTGGCAGACAACAAATGAGCGATATCGATAGAACCGAAGAAGACTGGCGCGAACAACTTACGCCCGAGCAATACGAGATCTGCCGCAAAGGCGGCACTGAAGTCGCCTTCACCGGAGAGTACTGGGACTGCCATGACCTTGGCATCTACCGCTGCATATGCTGCGGTGCCCCGCTGTTCGATGCCGAGACCAAGTACGAATCCGGCACCGGCTGGCCCAGCTTCTGGCAACCCGTGCGGGAAGAGGCTGTCGAATACAGCGATGAAGATCCACTCGGCATGGGCCGTATCGAAGTCGTCTGCACGAACTGCGGCTCGCATCTTGGGCATGTGTTCGAAGACGGCCCCGAACCGACAGGATTGCGTTACTGCCTCAACTCCGCCTCGCTGGCCTTGGACCGAACATGAAACTGCTCTTTGATCTATTCCCCGTCATCCTGTTCTTCATCGTGTTCAAAGTGGCGGACGTGTTCGCCGCCACGGCGGCAGCCATCGCCGCCACCTTCGTGCAGGTCGCCTGGGTGAAATACCATCACGGCAAGGTCGACACCATGTTGTGGGTGAGTCTGGGCATCATCACCGTGTTCGGCGGCGCGACGCTGCTGCTGCACGACGAGACCTTCATCAAATGGAAGCCGACCATCCTCTACTGGTTCTTCACCGCGACTTTGCTGTTCTCTGCCATCTTCCTGAAGAAGAACCTGATGCGTGCGCTGCTGCACGAGAAGATGACCCTGCCCGATCCCATCTGGCATCGGCTCAATTTGGCCTGGAGCGGTTTCTTCGCCCTGCTGGGTATCATCAACCTGTACGTCGCTTTCAATTTCAGCACCGATGTCTGGGTGAACTTCAAGCTGTTCGGTGCCACCGGCATCATGCTGGTGTTCATCCTCGTGCAGGCGGCGATGCTGGCCAAACACGTGGAAGAAGATCACAAGGAGTCCTGACATGCTGTATGCCATCTTTGGTCAAGACGTCGAGAACAGCCTGCCACTGCGCCAAAGCGCACGCCCGGCCCATCTTGAGCGTCTGGAAAAGCTGCAAACCGAAGGACGTCTGCTGCTGGCAGGCCCTTTCCCCGCCGTGGATGCGAACGATCCTGGCGCGGCCGGTTTCTCAGGCAGTTTGATCGTTGCCGAATTCGATACCCTGCAAGCCGCAAGATCCTGGGCTGCCGCCGACCCCTATGTGGCAGCGGGTGTCTATGCGCAAGTGGAAGTGCGCCCTTTCAAGCAAGTCTTCCCCCGCTGAACACGCTCTCCGCCCTGTGCTATATTTCGCGCCGGACTATTAGCCCCAACCTGTCAATCAACGATCAAAGGAAAGAAACATGCTGAACTTCTCCCGATTCGCCCTGCTCTCGGCTCTGCTGCTCGCCGCAGGTGCGCAAGCCGCCGATGCCGACAAACCTGTCGCGCTGGTGAATGGCGTGGCGATCCCGCAGTCTCGCGTCGACCTGCGCGTCGAAGTCGCCGCAGCTCAGGGCGGTCAAACCGACTCTGAAGAATTGCGCAAAGCCATCCGTGAAGACCTGATCAATCTGGAAGTGCTGTCTCAGGCTGCCGACAAACAGGGCCTTGAGAAGCAGGACGACACCAAGCAGCAACTGGAACTGGCCCGCCAATCCGTGCTCGCCAGCGCCTTCGTGCAGGATTTCGTAAAGAAAAATCCCGTCGATGAGGCCGTGCTGCTGCAGGATTACGAAAGCATGAAGTCGCGCGTGGGCGACAAGGAATACAAGGTATCCCACATCCTCGTCACTACCGAAGATGAAGCCAAGGCCATCGCCAAGCGCGTGAAGAAGGAATCCTTCGCCAAGGTCGCCAAGCAGAAATCGAACGATCCTGGCTCCAAGGACAAAGGCGGTGATCTGGGTTTCACCGTACCGACCAATTTCGTGCAGCCATTCGGTGAGGCCATCCTCAAACTGAAGAAGGGCCAGATCAGCGACCCGGTGCAGACCCAGTACGGCTGGCACGTCATCAAGCTGGAAGACACCCGCGAACTGAAGGTGCCGACCTTTGAAGAGATGAAGCCGCGCCTGGAGCAGCGTCGCAAACAGGAAGCGGTACAGAAGGCTATCTCGGATCTGCGCAGCAAGGCACGCATCGAATAAGGCCTCAGATATGTCGATAAAAAGGACATCCTCGCGATGTCCTTTTTATTTTCCGAGTGGTCCGCCGCCGGGCATCGCTTGATTCCACGTTGACAGTCCCAACGCACTCGCCCTACAGTTCGGGCATATTCACCCACTGCAAGGAATGCCCATATGTCCCGAAACTTGTCTGCACTTACCCTAGCTGCGGCATTGACGCTTGGTAACGGCGTAGCTATCGCATCGTCATGCGACTCTGGCGAAGCAGATGTCGCGGATACCAGCATCATGCATTACCGCGAATCCAAGTGCGCCAACAAGGTGACGGATCAGGCGGAAGGAAAATTCAAAGAAGGGGAAACGCTGGAGAAGCGCGGCGAGATGTCACGCATGTGCAGCAACTTCGAAACCGCCCTGATGCAGTTGGACGAGTATCGTCGCGGAGATTGGCGCGACAACTATTCACGTATCGCAAAGCGGGTCGATGAAGTGTTCGCCGATCGCCTCGCCCGCTTCGAGAAGACCACATGTCCGCAGAAGATCCCGTTCTACCGGCACCTGTCGAGTAAAGGTGATGCATGGGCGATGTTCCGCCTGGGCACCAGCTATGCCAAGGGTATCGGCGTGCGACAGGACGACACCGAGGCGCTGAGCTGGTTGCAGCAAGCAGCAGACCATGACTATCCGGATGCCTACATGTCACTCGGCATCATGTATAGCGACGGCATGGCTTTCGCCCCGGACTACCGCATCGCCTACAATTGGTTCTCCAAGTCGGCTGAATCTAACAACGCAGAAGCGCAATTCCAGCTAGGCGGCCTGTACCGCAATGGGATGGGCGTGGAGAAAAGTCCCAAGCTGGCGGCCGAGTGGTACCGCAAGGCCGCAGAGCAAGGCCATGAAGGTGCCAAGGCTCGGCTGAAAGAGATGTATCGCGCCAAAGAAGCCAAAGAACCGCTGTTCGGCTACTGAAACAAGGATGCGATCCACCTTCAAGATCAAATACTTGAACATATCCTGCACGAGGCGTATGCTTTCCGCCATAGATTCACCCAGGGAGTAATGCCATGCCTACCGCATCTTCTCTATCCCTGAGCACTGGCGGCTACGTACAGCAGTTCCGGCAACAGCAGGCTCAACGAACGGCTGACCAAGCAGCTCAAAACGCTCAATCGTTACAAAGTCAGGCTCGAACAGCGCGGTTCGATGCCGCGCGTGCGCAACAGAATGCACGCGAGCTGGAAATAATGGCCGGACAGGCGCAGTCGGAAGCCAACCGCATCAATGTCAACGTCAAAGCCGCCACGAACATCGAGACTGCACAGACGAACCTGCAGACCTCTTATGATCGTCTGCCGGACCAGATCACTACGGCCAAGGCCGACACCTATACCGCACCGAATACCATAAGCAGCGTTTCCACCGCCAACGTCGGCACCGTTGTCAACACGACCGCCTGAAAACGAAAACGCCGCACAACGCCTGAAGCGTTGTGCGGCGTTTTATCTTGCCGCTTACATCCCGCGTTGTTTACTCACCAGATCGTAGGCTAGCTGAATATCCTTGGCCTGCTCGGTCGCCACCTTGATCATATCTTCCGGCAAACCCTGCCCCATCAGCTTGTCCGGGTGATATTTGCTCATTAGCTTGCGGTAAGCGCGTTTAACTTCCGCATCGCTTTGTTCCTTGCTCACGCCCAGTGCCTTATAGGCATCTTCAAGCGCGGTCTCGCTGTTCGCCTGACCGCTGCCCGCGAAGTGTGTCTGGTTCACCACCATATCCAGCAAACGCTTGAACGCTTCCGGCCCGTAACCAAGGTGCCCGGCGATCTCGGTCAACAGCTTCTCTTCTTCCGGGTGATATTCACCATCCGCCATCGCCATCACGATCAGATAGACCAACAGCATCTCTCTCAGGTGATGGGTATGGCCGCATACCGACATGAATTTCTTGCAGAGCGCATATACGTCGCCGTCGCCTGAAGCGCCCTGCTTGAACAACGCGATGGCCTGCTGGCGATGCTCCGGCGTCATGCCCAGCTTCTGCATCAACACCTCGGCGTGCGCGATCTCCACCTCCGACACACGCCCGTCCGCCTTGGCCAGCTTGCCCATGGCGATGAACACCGTCTCCAGAAACACTGCCTGCCGCAGCGCGGCATGCAAGGGATTGAGCGCACCCTGACCGAAGGCGCGGATACGGTCGATGACCGCCCCCAGGATCAGGCCGAAGAAAGCACCCATCCAACCAAACAAGAAATAACCGACTGCGATACCGATAAGCTTGAACACGATGACTCCAGAATCGAATTGAACTTGGGAATGACGCGCGCATTATACCGGCGGCGAGATGTCCATTTCATGGCAAAACGTCGCCCACTCCCTCAAATGGGTCATTGACACATATCCATTGAGCCCATAGAGTTTCTCCCGACTTGCAGATTCGCTGAACTCACACTCCACCGCATGCACGCTGGAGGAAGGTCAACGAGATCCCCGGACAGGAGGCTGGCGCAAGAATGTATCCCCGCAGAGGGATAAAGCCAGTCGTTGTCCGCACCAAGGGGAATCCAGTGTCTGTAAAGCAGCTTGAAATATCCGCCATGCACCTCATGGCTGACGTGAAGCAATTCTGCAAGTACGCCTTTGCGGTGATGCTTGCGGGCATGGCTATCACCCTGTATTTCAGCCTCGATGCAAAAGTCGACGCCGACGAGATCGCGCTTGAACGCTATGCCTCGGATGCCGAAGAGGTGCGCATGCATCTATTGGCTACGCTTGCCTCTCACGAACAGGTATTGCTGGGCGCTGCCGCCTTTTTTGACGCCTCCGCCAGCGTGACGCGCGATGAATGGAAGCGCTATACCCATCGCATACAGTTGAGTGAACACTTCAAAAGTGTGCAGGGCATAGGTTATGCCCAATGGATACCCCGCAAGCAACTTGCTTCGCACATCGCATCGGTTCGCCGCGAAGGATTCCCCGACTACGAAGTGTGGCCCAAGCAGGATCATGAGCACTACACCGCCATCGTCTATCTGGAGCCGTTCACCGGCCGCAACTTGCGCGCCTTCGGTTACAACATGTACTCAGAACCCACCCGCCGGGCCGCGATGGACCGCGCGCGCGACACGGATGCTGCCGCCCTTTCCGGCAAGGTAAAGCTCGTACAAGAGACCTCGGAGGATGTCCAGGCGGGCACGCTGATGTACCTCCCGCTATACCGGAAAGGGATGCCGCACGAAACCGAATCCCAACGTCGTGCTGCATTGTATGGCTGGATATACAGCCCCTTCCGCATGAAAGACATGATCGAGAATGCCCTTGGTGCAGCAAAGCCCGAGGAGAGCGCCATGCCTCTTCAACTCAGCATCTATGATGGAAGCGAAGTCAGCGACACCGCCTTGCTCTACACCAACCGCGTCATGAAAGACCACGCGACACAGCCCGTCACCATCCGGCAGAAACTCGAATTCGGCGGCAATGAATGGACGCTGCTAAGCGAGCACCATGCCCTGAATGGGGCGGGCCTGGACTACAGCAAGGCCAAGACGATCTTCTTCAGCGGCACGCTGACCAGCATCCTGCTTTACTTCCTGATCACCGCGCTCACCCAGTCGCGCGCGGCACTGCACAAAGCCAAAGTTGCCGTCTCCGAATTGCGCAGGAGCGAAGAGAACCTGCGCGTGCTGGCCAAGAACGAATCAGTGCTGATCTGGCTCGCCGGCCCGGACAAACAATGCACATACTTCAATCAGGTCTGGCTGGATTTCACCGGCCGCACTATGACACAGGAGCTGGGAGAAGGCTGGGCGGAAGGCGTCCACCCGGACGACCGGGAAGACTGCGTGCACGCCTTCATCATGGCCTTCGACGCGCGCCGGGAATTCACCCTGGAGTATCGCTTGCGGCATCATTCCGGCGAATACCGCTGGATCGTCGACCATGGGGTGCCGCGCTACGATAGCAAAGGCGAGTTCCTCGGCTTTATCGGCAGCGGCGTGGACATCAACGACAAGAAGGAATCCGAAGCGCAGCTAGTGCTCTCCATGTTCGCCATGGACAAGGCCTTCGACGCCATCTACTGGCTGGATAAAGACGGACGCATCCGCTACGTCAACAAGCAGAGTTGCGAGACATTGGGATACAGCAAGGAAGAGTTGTTAAGACTCTCCGTTCCGGATCTGGACCCAGACTTTCCTGTGGATCAATGGAAGGCACACTGGGAAGCACTCAAAAGCGACAAGTCCCAGTTGTTCGAGACCCGTCACCGGCGCAAGGACGGCAGCATCATTCCGGTGGAGGTTTCGGCCAATCACGTCCAATTGGGTGAACTTGAATACAACATCGCCTTCTGCCGCGACATCAGCAAGCGCAAAGAGATCGAACAGGAGATCTATTCCCTCGCATTCTTCGATCCTCTCACCCGCCTTCCCAACCGGCGCATGCTGAGCGACAGACTCTCGAAGTCGCTCGCCACCAGCAAACGCAACGGTGCCTATGGCGCACTGTTGTTCCTCGATCTGGACAACTTCAAACCGATCAACGACAAGTGCGGCCATGAAGTCGGCGACCAATTGCTGATCGAAGTCGCGCGACGACTCACCGGCTCGGTACGCGAGATCGACACGGTCGCGCGCTTCGGCGGCGATGAATTCGTGATCGTGCTCGGCGACCTGTCCAGCAGCCGCGAGGAGATGCAAAAGCAGGCTTTCATCGTCGCAGAAAAGATCATCACCGCGCTGGCGGCCCCTTATCATCTGACCCAGCCCAAGGGCCACGAAATGATCCCCATCACGCATGAATGCACCAGCAGCATCGGCATCACATTGTTCGACGGCAAGAGCGACAATCAGTACGACATCCTGAGTCATGGCGATAGCGCCATGTACAGCGCAAAAGAGGCGGGACGGAACCGGGTCGCCGTCTACTCTCCCCCTCAGGACGTAACTTGAGTCGGCGACCCGGATTGACAGCGATTCGGCTTCCCCATACATTTCCGCCCGGCTTGCAGTTCGTCCGGGACACATCTCACCGCATGCACGGTGAGATGCCAAAGACAGAAGACTTGCGAAACGGCCAGAGCCGTTCGCCCAATGGGAGGTTACGCTTGAGCGCATGCAAGTTACGCCATACACAGCCCAAGACGTCGCGACCGACGCCCACACACTTCACTCATAGCTGATGATGGGCAAGCCGGCAGATCCTCCGGACGCATGGAAACAGTACAGGAACCTCCTGCTGCTAGCTGCGGCTTACTTCGCCGGCGCAAGGCTCGGGCTGTATTTCCCGACTCATGACGACCACATCACCCTGTTCTGGCTCCCGACCGGCATGGCCGCAGCCATCCTGTTGCGCTGGGGCTCGCCCCACAACATTGCTGGCATCTTTCTCGGCGCGCTCATATTCGATCTTTCGCTCGACACCTCCATTCCGCTATCACTACTGAGTGCAGCGGGCAACACACTGACACCGGCCACTGCGGTGTGGCTGCTGAAACGCCGGGGATTCGACCCGTCCTTCACCCGCCAGCAGGATCTGCTGGCACTGATCGTCGCATCGGCCATCAGTCCCGTGATACCCGCCATCATCGGCACCGGCACGCTGTGGATGGGGGGCCTGCTGCAACCGTCCGGCATGCCGCTCGCCTGGTTCAACTGGTGGCTGGGCGACCTCATCAGCATCATGCTGGTCAGCCCTCTGCTACTGAGCCTCAATAGATCGAGCATCGCAGAACTACTGCAGCCCCCTTTGCAACTGTTGCTCTGCACCATCCTGCTCGCGCTCTCAGGTTGGGCCGCCTTCATCTTTACATTCGAGGGCCACAATCTGCCGCTGGCCTTCCTGCCCATGCCTCTGGTGCTGTGGTCCGCACTCAGGCTGGGCGTGACCGGCGCCTCGATTTCCGTACTGGTGCTGGCAATGATCACAGTCATAGGCACCGCTTTGGGCAGAGGCATCTTCGGCGCATTGCCGGATGTCGAAGGTATGTATCTCGCCTGGCTGTATATGTTCACCACCTCCCTGATCGGCCTCATGGTTACGACCATGCTGGGCGAACGAAAGACACTGCTCGCATCGCTGCAGCGTGCGAACGAAATGTTGTCGCTGGCGCAGCGCACCTCCAAGGCCGGCGTATGGGACTGGGACCTTAACAGCGGCAAGCTCACCTGGTCCGATGAACTGTTCATGCTGTTCGGCCTCGAACCAAGGGCAGCCGAAGGGACTTTGGAGACTTGGCAAAACCTGCTACATCCTGAAGATCGCGAAGCCGCCCAAGAGCGGGTCGCCGCGTCCCTGCGCGACAGCACGCCGCTCTACAACGAATACCGGATGGTCCTGCCAAACGGAGAAACCAAATGGATCGTCGCCATCGGCAGCACCCGCCGCGACCCCGACCGAGGGACGGAGCGCATGACTGGCTTGTGCATAGACATCACAGAGCACAAGCTGGCCGAAGAGCGCATCCTCTTCAACGAAGCGTTGTTGCAGCAAACGCAGGCCGTGGCCCATGTCGGCAGCTGGCGGTTCGACCTGCAGCGGGACGAGCTGGTCTGGTCCGAAGAGACCTACCGCATCTTCGGCATTCCGCCCGGCACGCCCCTCACCTACAAGCACTTCCTCGACCATGTGCACCCGGATGATCGGATCAGGGTCGACGCCACATGGCGCAAAGCGCTGCAGGGCGGCACCTATCTCACCCAGCACCGCGTCCTCGTCAACGGCGAGACCCGCTGGGTGGAAGAACGCGCGCACATCCTCTTTGACGCCAGCGGTGCGCCGCACACCGGCACGGGTGCCGTGCAAGACATCACTGCGCGCGTCAGGGCGGAAGAGAAATCGCTCGATTCATTCCGCATGCTGGAAGAAAAAGAGCTGTCCAAGACCCGCTTCCTCGCTGCGGCAGGCCATGACCTGAGGCAGCCTGTCGCAGCCGCCAACCTCTTTGTCGATACCCTCAAGCTCACTTCCCCCACCCCGCGCCAGAACGAGATCATCGAGCGGCTGGACCAATCCATGAAGGTCTTCTCCGGTCTGCTCGAACGCCTGCTGGACATTTCCAAGTTCGACGCGGGACTGATCAAACCCCAGCTCACCTCTGTCGATCTGTCCGAACTATTCAACTGGCTCGCGCAGAACTTCACCCAGAGCGCACAAGACAAGCGATTGGGCTTCCGCCTCTGGTTCCCGACGCGACGCTCACTGGTCGTGCGCACAGACATCGGCCTGCTACAGTCCGTATTGATGAATCTGGTCACCAACGCCATAAAATTCACACCGCGAGGCGGTATTCTGGTCAGCGCCCGCCAGCGCGGCAGCCACATCCTGATCCAAGTATGGGATACCGGCATCGGGATCGGCGAGTCGGATGCCGCACACATCTTTGAAGAGTTCTTTCAGGCATCCAACCCGCAACGCAACCGCAACGCGGGTCTGGGACTGGGCCTCTCCATCTGTCAGCGCGCCATGGCTCTGCTGGACGGCAAAGTGACTTGCCGTTCTCGCCCCGGATCCGGCTCGGTGTTCGCATTCCAACTCCCGCTCAACGGAGAAGCGCACGAGATCGAACATATCGCCCCCGTAGTCCTGCAGGAAGATTTCGCCCATGAACGACTGATCCAGGGCAAACGTTTGGTCGTGGTCGAGGACGACACACTGGTGGCAACCGGCCTGATCAATCTGCTGCAAGGACTGGGTGCGGAGGTACTGCACTTTTACTCTGCAGAAGACACGCTGCGCCATTCGGACATCGGCAATGCCGACTTCTTCATCGTAGACTATTCCCTCAGCGGAAAGCTCTCCGGACTGGATCTGTTGCGCATCCTTCAGCAACGACAACTCGCTCCCTTGCGCGCCGTCATCATCACCGGTGAAACCTCCTCCGGCTTCATCAATCTCACCAGCGATATCCCCTGGCCTATGCTCCACAAACCGGCCAACCTGGCCAGACTGCTCGCTGCGCTGCACCGGCAGATGCCAACCTGAAAACGGCAGAATGCGGCACGCCATTGACAGCGTCTCACCCAGCCCCTACATTCACAGCAGACTTGCAGGTTCGCCCCAGGTACACCGCGCCGCATGCACGGCGCGAGGCTCGGCGGCGACACCCCCGGAACAGGAGGCTGGCGCAAGAACGGAACCCGATCTGACGGGAACAGCCATACCAAACCAGTTCGCAGCAAAGGGGGCATCATGATTCACCGCTTGGCGTTCATCGCGCTTTTCAGCTTCGTATTCAATGCATCGGCACTAGATCAATCCGACACTGGCAACTATGCCGTCGTTCACCGCGACGGCCACATCACCGACTTCAGCTTCTTCGTCACGCATAGCGACGGCCAATGGAACGTCGAACAACGCCAACCGGACGGCACTTGGGCCAGTGCCACCTGCGGCCGCAACTGCCTGCTCAAAAAGTCACAGCCAGCCGATCTTGCCCGCTTCTTTTCAGAGAACGAAGTGCAAGAGACCCGCCCCACGTGTGTGCACAACCAAGCATTCGCCTTCTGCCGCCAAGACGCGATCTTCCGCCCCGGCGAAAAGGAATACACCCTTGTCGCGCTGATGATGGCGCAGCCCATCCAGATCCAGCTCAAAAGAATGGAAGTCGGCTGGCGGGATCCGCAAGGCCGCATCCAGCCAGACTCCGATGCCAGAAAAGCACAGAACGGATTCGGCGGCTGGCTGCTCGTCACCTCGGATGACGACTGGGAAGCAAAATGGGAGACGCAGCCGGACGCCGTCCCGCACTTCAGCATGGCCGAGACCGTTTCCAAAGGTAAGCCCATCTACGCCCTCACCTTCTTCAGCAATCCCAAGCTCGATGAACAAGGCAGTGCCGACATCAGCTGCGACATAGACCTGCGCAAGCCGGACGGTAGCGCCTCATTCCAGCAGACCAACGCCACCTGTTTCAAAGGCACGCTCAAAGGCCAGCCGAACTACCTCTACCTCTCCGCGCCGGTCATCAAATTCATCGGTGAACAGGACGATCCCTACGGCGCATGGCAAGTCAGCATCACCCTCAAGGACAACGTCGGACGCACCAACCTGCCGCTCAAGACTTCGTTTATCCTGCAGTGAACAACTGAAGGGAATATCCGTATGGAAATGAAGCAGATCAACTCCGGCAAACTGCGCGCCATCGGCTACGACGCTCGGGCGCGCATCCTGCAAGTGCAACTGGACAACGGCGACGCCATGCAATACCTTGGCGTTGGAGATGACCTCTGGCGCAGACTCAGTAGCTCGGGCGCAGCATGGAGCTTCTTCCGCGACAACATCGCAGAAGAGTTCACCGTGAAGAAGGTGTCGGCCTATGCACCCGCAGGCAAGAACCCGCTGGACGAACTATTCGGCCCAACAGAATAAACACCGAATGCATCGCCCCGGCCATTTCAATATCAAGAGGAGGAAACCATGAGCCAATCCGACCACGATTCCATCATCCTCAGCGAAGATGGCGAACACGACGGCAAGACCGTCATCCTCCAGCGTTGCCCCAAACACGGCATCGTGTTCCTGCCCAGCGAAGGCTGCCCGGAATGCGCCAAAGAGAAGGAAGCCGCCGGCAGCTGACCGGCTAACCGAAAGTGCGGGCTGCTTTCGGCATCAATCCTCCGCCACCGCCCCTCCATCCATACTGGCGGCCCTTTCGGTTTGCTCGTTCATCACAATGATGCTGATACGCCGATTGCTGGGACTGAACGGATCCACGGTGTCGAACAAAGCGGAAGAGGCCAGCCCCACCACCCGCAGGAACTTCTGTTCATACAGACCGCCCGCCACCAATTCACGGCGTGCCGCATTGGCCCTGTCCAGCGACAACTCCCAGTTCGAATAATTGCCCGCGCCGCCCTGATAGGCTCGCGCGTCGGTGTGACCCGTCATACTCACCCTGTTCGGCACGCTGTTCAGCACCGTGCCGATCTCGCGCAATATATCAACAGTGTAAGGCTTCAGATTGGCGCTACCCAGATCGAACATCGGGCGATTCTTCTTATCCATGATCTGGATACGCAGACCATGGGTAGTAATGTCGATCAGCAACTGATCCTTGAACTTGCGCAGGTTCACACTCGCATCAATCACCTGCTCGAGATGTTGCTTCAACTCAAGCAATCTGGCTCGCTCCGCGCGTTTCGCATCCCGGCGACCATCGCTCAGATCGAAGCGGTGTGTCTCATCCACCGCCCCCGTCTTCACTTGGGCAGCGCCTTCCTCGATGCTGTTATTGCCCACATTGATGATATTGCTTCGATCGGTCATCGCCGGTCCGCCGGCGAAGGCCACCATCAACGGTGTCTGGAAATATTTCGCTATGCCACGCAGGCGTGCCTCATCGTTACTGCCCACCAGCCACATCAGCAAAAAGAACGCCATCATCGCGGTCACAAAATCGGCATACGCGATCTTCCATGTCCCGCTCTGATGCGTCTTCTTAACCAGCTTGGTGCGCCGGACGATGATCGGTTTGTGCTGCTTCTTGTCTGACTTTCTTGAAGTCGGCCTGTCCACTGCCATGGTGTCCCCGTATTGGTGATACGCACCGAATCCGGGATAGCAGAAAGCCGAAAGATAATGAGGAATGACTTACCTTGCGGCCCCGCTGGCACTCGACAATTGGTCGAATAGGAACTAGTCCCTTAGCCCGGAAGCTTTGCGTCCCTGCCTTTCGGCAGGTTTGCCCATGTGTTCACTGATACAGATACCAGCGTACACGCCCGGATAGATCTCCCATCCAAGCGAAACGGATTGTCACACAAGAAAGCTCATTCAACTATCAGAAAATCCCTACACAAAAAATCGTTTAGCGGCGCAAACACCGCCTGCTCCAGAGGCTCACGTGCAGACATCAGTCATGGAAAGTTCGACTTGAGTACAATCCATACATCCAGATCCCTGCCTGATTGCACCATGAACAAATACAACATCACCGCAGATATGCCCTTCGTGCAGGTGCAACACCAAGGCACTTCCATCAACATCCAGCGTGTGCAAGACCCTGCCGCGACCATCCGTGCCGAATACGCCCCCACCGCGCGCGCTTGCCCGCCCTACTGCATCCAGCCGATGCGCTTGGCAGCAGGCATCGAAACTTTCGGCGAACTGGAAGTATTGGATTATCTGAAGCGCATCACAGCGGGTGACACGCAATACATGGTGATCGACTCGCGCACCCCGGACTGGTACGAGAAAGTCACCATCCCCGGCGCGGTGAACGTGCCCTACGCGCAGAACATGGCCGGTCAGGCGACCGATCTGCCCGGCGTGAAAAAGACTTTAGTGGAACTGTTCGGCGTGAAAGAGAACAACAGCAGCTACGACTTCAGCAACGCCCGCACCCTCGCCATCTTCTGCAACGGCCCCTGGTGCGGCCAGACACCGAACTATATTCGCACCCTGCTCTCCTTAGACTACCCCGCCAACAAGCTCAAATGGTATCGCGGCGGCATGCAAGACTGGTGCTCGCTCGGGCTCACCGTCGTTTGATCACCACAAGTTCCCACCCCAATTCTTTGGTGTAGAATCACCCGCACACAGCCACTACCGTACCAGTTATGCCTACTGTTCTACGTCTGTTGAATTGGCGCTTCCACTTCTACTCTGACGAAGGCATGGAACCACCCCATATTCATGTAGACACCGGAGGCGGAGAGTGCAAATTCTGGCTGGAACCCATACGTTTGGCACGCAGCCGCAACATCAACCCCATAGAGTTGCGGCGCATTGAAGCCGCCGTATTTGAACATCAGGAACTGCTCAAGGAGAAATGGCATGAGTTCTTCGATCACTGAATTGGAACATTGCGCCACCCGCGTCTGGCTGAACGGACGCATCGTTTTCATCGAACTCACCGATGGTCGGCAGATCGGTTTCCCTGCCGCACGTTTCAGGCTGCTAAGCAAAGCTAGCGACGAACAACTCAAACAAGTTTCGCTACGCGCGAATGGCACCGCGTTACGCTGGGAAGAACTGGACGAAGATATTTCCGTCAGCGGTATTGTAGAAGGGCACTTTCAACTACCACTACCGATGGCAGCCTAGCAAGGCTGGATCAACAAAAAGAGGCGGCCATATGGCCGCCCCTTTCATTTAGCACCCTGAACATCACTTCAACGTAAGCAGAAAGATGTTCTCCTGCATCCTCGTCACACCGCGCGCCTTGAAGCGCGGCTCGCGCTCCAGAATATCCGCCTGCTCCAGCAAACGAATCTCCGCATAAGGCGCATAGAGCGCCCGCACCTCCGCCTCAGACACCGCGAACGGCGGCCCCGGCATCTCTTCCTGCGGATAATCGAACGTGACCAGCAACACCTGTGAGCCGGGAAGCAATATCTCCACCAGATGCCGCGCATAGCGCTCGCGCATCTCCGGCGGCAACGCCACCAGCGAAGCGCGGTCATACACCGCGCGCACTTTCGCCATATCTTCTTTGCGCAGATCGAAGAAATCCCCGCACAAGATGCGGATGCCATCCGCCTCGCAACGTTCGAACTTCGTGCCATTCGAATGCACGGGTGTCAGCCCGTTCTCCTTGAAGAAATCCCGCACCGCGATCGCGCTCAGCTCCACCCCCAGCACCGTATGCCCCCGCTCGCGCAGCCACACCATATCCAGGCTCTTGCCGCACAACGGCACGAACACCTCACCGCCCTGCGCCGCTTGTAACGCATGCCAATGCTTCAATAGATAAGGATTCACCTCACCCCGATGAAACCCGATCTCCGCCCGCTCCCACCGCTCCAGCCAGAATTCCTTCTTCATATACACACCTCAATTATTAATCAGCCGTTCGCCCTGAGTAGCACGCATAGCGGGCGTATCGAAGGGCCTCACATTGCATGCACCCAGAGTGTATCAATCCACCCTGCCGCCATACCCCTGATTCCATCATTGACACTCTCCGCCACCTCCCCTAGAGTTCAGCCAATTGCAGATTCGCTCAACGCACATCGCCCCGCACGCACGGCGCGAGGCACACAGCGAGATCCCCGGAACAGGAGGCCGACGCAAACGAGATTCCCGCACTGACGGGACGGTGTTGGCACATGACTTGTTCGCAAAAGGGGAAACAATGCTTCTTCACTTAATTCCATTCGACTTTCGCCATGGTAAAACCGTGGTCTCCCCCCGATTGCCTTAACCAATATTCAAGGAATTAGTAATGAGCAAAACAGCATACTTTTCAGCAAACTTTGGCGAAGAAGGTGGGCTTCATGAATGGAAAACTCATGAAGAAATTTCCAGTTGGATTAACCAACTTCAACAGCAATGGAGTTGGTTAAGTGGACAAGGGCAGAACTCTACAAATCAGGCGTGGCAAAAAATTCATTCGAGTACAACTGCAATAATTACCCACCTACAGCAATCAATTAACTTTCGAAACCAGAACAATATAGCGCATGCTGATAATCAATTTACTGCTGCACGTACTGCCCTTGAAAACTTAATTCGTCAATTCCCATGGCTACTACCGAATTCTGCAAAGAGGAAGTTTGTCGAAGAAGTACGAGATTCAAGGCATATATTAGAAGCTGGAATCATTGTTGCAAACTGGATGGGTATTGAAATCAACGGCGCCCCCATCCGATATATTGTTAACGCACTTCTTCAAGAAGGACTGTTTGATCGAGGCATAAAAGATCGATATAAAACTGAAGCTGCATCACTCAAAAGATTAGCCAGTGAAATGCAAACCGCACTGACTCACTATCAAGAAGAAGAACGTAATCAAACCAACCGCTTTGATGAGTTACACGATGTATTTATTCAGCAGCAAAATTCTCAGCAGGATGAATTTAACAATAATCAGTCAACTCAATCTGTTGAATGGGATAAACAGCGCGATTCATCCGAAAAAGAACTTGAGAACATTAAGAATACTTACGACCAACATATGGCCTTAGCTGCACCAGTAGAGTATTGGGAATCTAAGCGTAAAAAACACTTAATCCTTGCTGTAATTTCCGGCGTCTTAGTTATTCTTGGAATGATTTTTACAGGAAGATTTATTGTTTCAACAATGGATTCTATTGGCCATACATTGAAAACAAACACTGCAGCCGCTCTAGATGCGGCTACAGCAACAACACAAACTGCATCTTCTGTTCAAGCCTCTTCGACAATTTCTAAACTTACAACATCGCTCACAACATGGGAGGTCGCTGCATTCATCATGGTTTCCGTTCTCTGCTTTTGGGTACTACGCCTACTAGTAAGAATATTCCTGAGCAATATGCATTTAGAAAACGATGCAGCTGAACGGGTCACAATGGCAAAAACATATTTATCGCTTATTCGTAGTAATAGCCTTTCAAAAGAAGGAAATATCGATACGGTACTGGCAGCACTATTCCGTCCTACCGGCGATGGCATTGTTAAAGATGAAGGCCTTCCCCCTTCAATGATGGAGTTCCTTACAAAACTTAAATAGAGGTAGTACAAGTAGCTTCAAGTAAAAAGGCGACCTTCCGGTCGCCTTTTTAATTTCATCTACAACTTCAAACTTACCCCACCCACTTCCTTGCATTCATGAACATGCGCAACCATGCGCCGTTCTCTTGCCACGCCGATGGATACCACGAGTTCTGCACGGCACGAAACACACGCTCGGGGTGCGGCATCATGATGCTGAAGCGGCCATCCGGGGTGGTGAGGCCAGTGATGCCTTGCGGCGAGCCGTTGGGGTTGAGCGGATAGGTCGTGGTCGGTTTGCCGTAGTTGTCGATGTAACGCAGGGTGACCACTTCCTGTGCGGCGTGCAGGCGCTTGGTGTTGCCGAAGTCGGCATAGCCTTCGCCGTGCGCGACGACGATGGGCATGCGGCTGCCGGCCATGCCGTCGAACAGGATGGAAGGCGACTGCTGCACTTCCACCATCACGAAGCGCGCTTCGAACTGTTCCGACTGGTTGCGGCCGAAGTGTGCCCAGTTGTCGGCACCAGGGATGATCTCGTGCAGGTTACTCATCATCTGGCAACCGTTACACACGCCCAGTGCGAAGGTGTCGTTGCGCTTGAAGAAGGCTTCGAACTCGTCACGTGCACGCGGGTTGAACAGGATGGATTTGGCCCAGCCCTCGCCCGCACCCAGCACGTCACCGTAGGAGAAGCCGCCGCAGGCGACCACCCCCTTGAAATCTGCCAACTTCACGCGGCCGCTGATGATGTCGCTCATGTGTACGTCCACGGCGTGGAAACCGGCGCGGTCGAAAGCGGCAGCCATCTCAACATGACCGTTCACGCCCTGCTCGCGCAGGATGGCCATCTTGGGGCGTGAGGTGATGATGGCCGGTGCGACGTTCTCGTTCACGTCGTAGCTCAACTTCACATGCAGGCCGGGGTCTTTGGCGTCGAGGATGCGGTCGTATTCCTGTTGCGCGCAGGTCGGGTTGTCGCGCAGCTTCTGCATCTGGTAGGTCGTCTCCGACCACATACGGCGCAGCACGATGGCGTTCTCTTCATAGATCGTCTGCTTGCCGCGCATGACGTTGAGCGTGCCGCTGGTGTTGAGGCGTGCCACTTCGTGCACGTTGGCGATACCGGCTTCTTCGCACAAGACAAAGATGTCGGCCAGGTCGGCGCGGCGCACTTGCACCAGCGCACCCAGTTCCTCGTTGAACAGCACGGCGAGGTCATCGCCTTTCAGTTCATCCAGCATCACGTCCAGACCTACGTGCGAGGCGAAGCTCATCTCGGCCAGTGCGGCGAACATGCCGCCGTCGGAGCGGTCGTGATAGGCGAGCAGTTTGCCTTCGCGGTTGAAGCGCTGGATCAGGTTGAAGAAGGCCTTCAGCGTGTTGGCATCGTCCACGTCCGGCGCGACATCGCCCACTTGTTTGTACACCTGCGCCAGCGCGGAGCTGCCGAGGCGGTTCTGGCCGCAGCCCAGATCGAACAGCAACACCACGGTGTCGGTGGCGGCCACCAGTTGCGGGGTGAGTGTCTTGCGCACGTCCGGTGTGGGGGCGAAGGCGGAGATGATGAGCGACAGCGGTGCGGTGACCGTCTTCTTCTCGCCGCCCTCTTCCCATGCGGTCTTCATCGACATGGAATCCTTGCCGACTGGGATGCTGATGCCGAGTTGCGGACACAATTCCATGCCGACCGCATGCACGGTGTCATACAGCGCGGCGTCTTCGCCGTGGTGACCGGCGGGGGCCATCCAGTTGGCGGAGAGTTTGATGTCGCCGATCCTGGCAATCTGCGCGGCGGCGATGTTGGTGATGGCCTCGCCGATGGCCATGCGGCCGGAGGCCGGTGCGTCGATGACGGCGATGGGCGTGCGTTCGCCCATGGCGAAAGTCTCACCCGCGAAGGTGTTGTAGCCGAAGGTGGTGACGGCCACATCTGCCACCGGCACTTGCCACGGGCCGACCATCTGGTCGCGCGCGGTGAAGCCGCCCACGGTGCGGTCGCCGATGGAGATCAGGAAGGTCTTGTCGGCCACGGAAGGCAGACGCAGCACGCGCTCGGCGGCGTCCTTGATGGCGATGTTGCTCGTATCGAACTTGCTCAGCGCAACTTTTTCGCGCTTCACGTCGCGCGTCATCTTGGGCGGCTTGCCCAGCAACACGGAGAGCGGCATGTCGACGGCGTTGTTGTCGAACTCGTTGTCGTGCACCACCAGACGGTCTTCGTCAACCGCTGTGCCAAGCACGGCGAACGGGCAACGCTCGCGTTCGCACATGGCCTGGAATTCTTCCAGACGCTCGGCCGGAATGGCGAGCACATAACGCTCCTGCGCTTCGTTGCTCCAGATTTGCATCGGCGACATGCCGTGTTCTTCGCTCGGCACTTCACGCAGCTCGAAACGTGCGCCCATGCCACCGCCGTGCACCAGCTCGGGCAAGGCGTTGGAGATACCGCCCGCGCCCACGTCGTGGATGCTCAGGATGGGATTGTTCTCGCCCATCTGCCAGCAGCGGTCGATGACTTCCTGCGCGCGACGCTCCATCTCGGGGTTACCGCGCTGTACGGAATCGAAGTCCAGATTCTCGGCGTTGGCGCCGGTGTCCATCGACGACGCTGCGCCGCCGCCCAGACCGATGAGCATGCCGGGGCCGCCCAGTTGAATGAGCAATGCGCCTTTGGGCAGATCGGATTTCGCTGTGTGCTTGTCGCTGATATTGCCCACGCCGCCCGCCAGCATGATGGGCTTGTGATAGCCGCGCACTTCGCCGTTCACCTTCTCTTCGAAGGTGCGGAAATAACCGGTAAGGTTGGGACGACCGAATTCGTTGTTGAATGCCGCGCCGCCGAGCGGGCCGTCGATCATGATCTGCAACGGGGATGCGATGCGGCCCGGTTTGCCGATGGCGTCCACCTCCCAAGGCTGTGCGAAACCGGGGATGTTGAGGTTGGACACGGTGAAACCGGTGAGACCCGCCTTGGGCTTGGAGCCGATGCCGGTCGCGCCTTCGTCGCGGATCTCGCCGCCGCTGCCGGTGGCCGCGCCCGCGAACGGGGCGATGGCGGTCGGGTGGTTGTGCGTCTCCACCTTCATCAGGATGTGGGTGAGTTCATTGCTGAATGCATAGCTGCCGTCGGCGCGCGGATAGAAGCGCTCGAACGCTGCGCCTTCGATGACGGAGCAGTTGTCCGAATAGGCGATCACAGTGCCTTGCGGGTGCAGCTTGTGCGTATTGCGGATCATGCCGAACAGCGAGATGGCTTGCGTTTCGTCGTCAATGATCCAGTCGGCGTTGAATATCTTGTGGCGGCAGTGTTCCGAGTTGGCCTGCGCGAACATCATCAGTTCGACGTCGGTGGGGTTGCGGCCCAGCTTGCTGAAGTTCTCCACCAGATAGTCGATCTCATCCGGTGACAGCGCCAGACCCAGCGCGCGGTTGGCGATCTCCAGTGCGGCGCGGCCACCGCCGATGATGTCCACGCTGGACAGCGGCTGCGGTGTGCCGTGCTGGAATATCTTCTCTTCGATGCCGTCGGTGTCGAATACTACGGATTCGGTCATGCGGTCGTGCAGCAATGGCAGCACGGCTTGCTGTTCGGCCGCAGTCAGCGGCTTGCCGCTCTTGCTCTTCAGGTAATAGGTGACGCCGCGCTCGATGCGCATCACCTGCGGCAACGCGCAATGACGCGCGATGTCGGTGGCTTTGGATGACCAGGGAGAGATGGTGCCCAAGCGCGGCACGATCAGCACGGACTGCGTCGCGGTATCGGTCTTGGGTGCGGCGGCATGTTCATCCAGACTCAGCAGGCGCTGTAGCAGGGCGTGTTCTTGCGGGCCAAGCTCCTCGCTGAGCTCGGTGAAGTAGCAATGTCGGGTGTCTTCGAGGGTGACGCCGCTGCCGGTGGCAGCAAGGGCTGCACGCAGTTTGTCGAGACGGAAGGATGAAAGAGCGGCTTTACCTGTCGAAGTGAGGAACATGGCTTGGATAAACGGCGTTGAAAACAGGCAGCGATTATAATGCAGCCGACTCTCTACGACCCGAGGAAAACCGCATGAAGCTCCCCCGCCCTACCCCTATCACCCCAAAACAGGTCGCCGCCTTCCTGAAACCGCGCCAAAAAGACAGCCATAAAGGCAGTTTCGGCAGCGTTGCCGTCATTGGCGGTGGCGACGGCATGGTGGGGGCGGCGCTGCTGGCCGGGCGAGCCGCACTGAAGCTGGGCGCGGGCGTGGTGCATGTCGGTGTGCTGGCGGATAACGCGCCGTCGGTGGATCTGCATTGTCCGGAGCTGATGATCCATAACGCGCAGGATGTGCTGAAACTGTCCGGACTGGACGTAATCGCCATCGGCAACGGGCTGGGCCGCAGTCCGGGCGCGCAGAAGCTGCTGTTCGATGCGATCAAGCTGGATGTGACGCTGGTGCTGGATGCGGATGCGCTGAACATCCTGGCCGAACGCCCCGACCTGCGCGGCATGCTGTTCGGGCGCAAGCGCCCCACGCTGCTGACGCCGCATCCCGGCGAAGCGGCGCGCTTGCTGCATATCAAGACGGAAGAGGTGCAGGCCGCACGCCTCGCCTCGGTGCTGGACATCGCCAAGCGCTATCACGGCAGCGTAGTGTTGAAAGGAGCGGACAGCCTGATCGCCACGGCCGACGGCAAGGTATACGTGAACCAGACCGGCAATCCCGGCATGAGCGCCGCCGGCATGGGCGATGTGTTGAGCGGCATGATCGCCGCCTTCATCGCACAGGGACTGACTGCCGACGAAGCCCTGTTGTTGGCGGTGCATCTGCACGGCGCTGCCGGTGATGCGCTGGCTGAACAGGTCGCCACGCTGGGCATGAGCGCAACCGAAGTGACCGTATGGGCACGCTGGTTGCTGAACCAGATCGCACCCCACTGAGATAACCATGGGTGACCCGCTCTACCGCTACCTGATGATCATCGTCGCCTGCGCCGCGCTGTTGCTCGGCTTGCAGGTGCCGAACTTCGTCGATCAATACCAGAAACGGGTGGATGCGCATCTGCGCGAGGTCACCATCAATCTGCAACCGTTCCAGGTCATCGCCGACAAATATTTCGCGGGGGATATGGACAAGCTGATCGCGCTGCATCGCGGCAGCAGCGAGAAACCTTTCCAGGAAGAAGGCTCGGCCCTCGAACAGATGGTGCAACGCAAGTTGCGCTTCGAAGCGGACTTGGCTGCCTTGCAAGCGAGCCTGCCGGTCAAGGCATTCCGCGTGCTGTTCCGGGGCGACCGTGAGATGATCGACGAAACGCTGGGACAGTTCAGCTATAACGTGCCGATGAATCGGGATGCATTGCTGTTCGGCGCCGGCTTCGCTTTTTCGTTGCTGCTGCTACTCGAAGCCCTGCTCTCACTGGCACGCCGTTTGACCCGTAGAACCTTTAATCCGACACACACCAAAATACAGTAATGAGTTATCCCATAGACATCAGCGAAGAAGCGGGTGTCCGCTTTCTTCATTTCGGCTCACTCTGGATCCAAGGTGCGATGCGCATCGCGCGACCGTGGACTCTGGAACTGGAATACACCAAGGAGATGATGGCCAGCCTGCTGCTGCGCGACGGCGTGCGCTTTCCGCGCCGCGTGCTGCTGATCGGTCTGGGCGCGGCTTCCATCACCAAGTTCCTGTACCGAAACTACCCGCTGTCGCAGCTGACTGTGGTGGAGATCGAGCCGGCCGTGGTGGCGGCGGCGAAGCAGTTCTTCAAGCTGCCGGAAGATCCGCTGCGCTTGAACATCGTGATCGGCGACGGCGCGCGTTTCGTGGAGGAATACGACAAGCAGTTCGACCTGATCCTGGTGGACGGCTTCGACGAGAATGCGCGCGCCGGTGAACTCGACACTTCGCCATTCTATGAAAGTTGCTACGCGCGCCTGAACGAGAACGGCATCATGGCGGTGAATCTGCTGGGCCGCACACGCGGCTACAAAGCCAGTTTCGAGCGCATCTCGGAGACATTCGATGGTCGCGCGATGGCGTTCCCGTCGTGTGACAGCGGCAACGTGATCGCCATCGCCGCGCGCGGCAAGCCGATCAAAATGTCACTGGATGATCTGAAGGACGATGCGGAGAAGATGAAGAACAAGACCGGCTTGAATCTGCTGCCGACCATCACGCGCATCGAACAAGCCCATACCTGCAAGGGTGGCATGCTCACGATTTAATCTCTGTGTCACAGGAAATGTGTAGAATCGCGTCAGGGACGGGCTTTCAAGCGCGGTCCGGCATACCGAATTTCACTTTAAGGGGATCATCATGGCAACTGCAAAATCTGCCAGCACTACCAAGAAGGCCGCGACCGCGACCAAAAAAACAACTGCTGTAGCCAAGCCTGCCGCCAAGAAGGTCACTGCTGCCAAACCAGCTGCGAAAAAAGTTGCTGCTCCTAAAGCAGTTGCAAAGAAGCCTGTGGCTGCAGCCAAGCCCGCAGTAAAAACGGCTGCAAAACCGGCCGCCAAAGCTGCCGCTCCCAAGAAAGTCGCCGCCAAGAAAGCCACCGCGAAGTATGTTCCTTCACCGGAACAGCGTTATCGCATGGTGCAGGATGCGGCTTATTTCCTGGCTGAGAAGAACAGCTTTGCCGGTGGTGCGATGGACTACTGGATCGCCGCCGAAGTCCAGATTGAGACACTGCTGTCCGGGAAATAATCCTTCAGTCTTGCGGCAAAGTGTTGCCGCACTCGACGACATAACGCACATACGGCAGGGAGATGTTCTCTGCCGCAATGACGCCTAGCAACTGGTTGGCACGGGTGGGTTCGAGCACGAACTCCACCTGTACCGGCAGGTCCGCACCCAATTCAAAAAAAGTCTCTTCGTGCAGGCGACCGTGTCGCCCGAAACCCGCGACTGCGCGGAACACGGAGCCACCGGGTACGCCCAGTGCGCGTGCCGTTTCCAGCAACCACTCGGACATCGATTTGCTTTGATGCAGTTGTTTCTCGGTCAGGTAGAACTTGAGATAGACATTGCTTTGCATATCACGCTCCCGCATTGAACCATTTGAAAGTCTGTATCCCCAGCACCGTCATCAGCAGCGAACCGCCTAGGTGTGCCGCAACGATGCCGGATGCCCAAGCATACTGCCCGCGCATCAACAGGGTGACAGTCTCGGCCGAGAATGTCGAGAAGGTCGTCAGTCCACCGAGAAAACCGGTGATGATGAGCAAGCGCCATTCCGGCGACAGACCGGGATGCTGCATGAAGAACGCGATGGAGATACCGATGAGGTAACCGCCGACCAGATTGGCGGCGAGTGTGCCCGGCGGTAATTCAGCCATCGTGGGATTGAGCCAGATGCCCAGCCCCCAGCGCAACCAAGCGCCGCATGCAGCGCCCAGTCCGACAGCGAGGAAGGCATTGAGCGTCAGCATCGTGTCAGGCCGTACCGCCCACGGTCAGTCCGTCGATGCGAACGGTGGGTTGACCCACACCCACCGGCACACTCTGCCCTTCCTTGCCGCAGGTGCCGACGCCGCTGTCGAGCGACATGTCGTTGCCGATCATGCTGATGCGCGTCAGTGCATCCGGGCCGTTGCCGATCAGGGTGGCACCTTTCACCGGATAGGTGACTTTGCCGTCCTCGATCATGTAGGCCTCGGTGGTGGAGAACACGAACTTGCCGCTGGTGATGTCGACCTGTCCGCCGCCGAAGTTGGCGGCATACAGACCGTGTTTGACCGAGGCGATGATCTCTTCCGGCGTCTTGTCGCCGTTCATCATCATGGTGTTGGTCATGCGCGGAATGGGCAGATGCGCGAACGATTCGCGACGCGCGTTGCCGGTAACCGGCACCTTCATCAGGCGTGCGTTCATGCTGTCCTGCAGATAGCCGCGCAGGATACCGTCTTCGATCAGCACAGTGCGTTGCGTGAGGTTTCCTTCGTCGTCGATATTGAGCGAACCGCGCCTGTCCTTGATGGTGCCGTCGTCCACCACGGTGACGCCTTTGGCGGCCACACGTTTGCCGACGCGACCGGAGAAGGCGGAGCTGCCCTTGCGGTTGAAGTCGCCTTCCAGTCCGTGGCCCACCGCTTCATGCAACAGGATACCGGGCCAGCCGTTGCCGAGCACCACGGTCATGTTGCCTGCCGGGGCCGGACGCGCGTCGAGGTTGACCACGGCCTGATGCACGGCTTCCTTGGCGTAGCGTTGCAGGATCTCTTCACTGAAGTAGTCGTAACCGAAACGTCCGCCGCCGCCCGCCGAACCCTGTTCGCGTTTGCCGTTGCCTTCGACGATGACTTGCAGCGAGAGTCGCACCAGCGGACGGATGTCGGCGCTCATCAAACCGTCGTTGCGCGCCACCAGCACCACATCGTATTCGCCGGACAGATTGGCCATCACTTGCGTCACACGCGGGTCGAGTGCGCGCGCGATACGTTCCAGTCTTTCCAGCAACGCCACCTTGTCGTCAGCACGCAGCGATGCGATGGGGTCTTGCGGCAGATAGAGTTCGTGCGCCTTGCTGCGGCGCAGAATGGGCGCGGTCTGGTTGCCACCCTGGCGGGCGATGGCGCGGGTCGCGACGGCGGCCTGTTGCAATGCTTCGAAGGTGATGTCGTCGGAATAGGCGAAGGCAGTCTTGTCACCGCTGACTGCGCGCACGCCCACGCCTTGGTCGATGTTGAAGCTGCCGGATTTGACGATGCCCTCTTCCAGCGACCAGCTCTCGGCGCGGCTGTACTGGAAATACAGGTCGGCATAGTCGACCTTGTGCGTCAGCATGTTGCCGAACACTTGTTGCAGCTGGGCTGCTTTCAGGCCGTGGGCGTCCAGCAGGGTGTGTTCGGCGATCTTGAGGGTGCTGGCGCTCATGTCTTGTCGCAGCAGGTGCAGCTGATGGTGCGATGGGCCAAGGCGGGCAGACTGCTGCGCAGACTCTTCTGGTATGAGGTGTTCACGTCGGCGATGACCACGCCGGAACCGCGCTGCAGTTCATCCATGATGCGGCCCCACGGGTCGACGATCATGCTGTGGCCGTGCGTCTCGCGTCCACTCACGTGGTAGCCGCCCTGTGCAGCGGCGATGACGTAGGAGAGGTTCTCGATGGCGCGCGCGCGGATCAACGGTTCCCAATGCACCTTGCCGGTGGTGGCGGTGAAAGCAGATGGCAGCACGATGATGTCGACATCCTTCATGGCGCGAAACAGTTCGGGGAAGCGCAGGTCGTAGCAGATGGCCAGACCGATGCGGCCGAACGGACTGTCGACCACGACGACCTTGTTACCGGCTTCGATGGTCTGTGCTTCGTTGTAGCTTTCGTTGCCCAGCGTCAGATTGAACAGGTGGATCTTGTCGTAGCGCGAGACCGGCGCGCCGGTCTCGTCGTACACCAGCAGACTGTTGCGCACCTTGTTCGGTGTGTTCGACACCAGCGGCAAGGAGCCCATCAGCCATATCTTGTGCTTGCGTGCAGTCTCGCTGAGGAACTGCTGGATCGGGCCTTCGCCCGGCTGTTCACATACTTTGACCTTGTCCTGCTCGTTCATGCCCATGATGGCGAAGAACTCCGGCAGGACGACCAGTTTTGCGCCCTGCTCGGCCGCATTTGCGACCAGACGTCGCGCTTCGCTCAGGTTGCCCGCGACATTGGGGCCGGAAGCCATCTGGATGGCGGCCACCTTGAAAGCGCTCTGTTGCGCGGCGATACGGGCTTGGGTGGAATCAAGAGAGCTCATGTTGTCAGTGCTTTCAGGTTGTATACGTTGAGAGAGTTCATGGTTTTGTTTCCGGTGCAGTTTGGGTACGGGGCGCACCGATCCGTTCCACCTTGGGATCGGCCCAACTGCCGCTGACATTGTAGTCAAACGAAACCAGCTTATCGAGCGGATCGCGCAGGAGTTTGTTTGTAAGCAACACACCCACCCCGACTGCAGGTCCGGCAGCGAAGGACAGCAGCGAGACGTTGTCGCCGATGGCCGGCAGGACGCGCACTTTTAGCGCTTGCGTCTCGCGCGCCAGATCGACTTCACCCTGCAGGGTGACCTTGGCGGCCGACCCGGCCATCACGAAGTCATCGGTCTTGAGCAACCCGTTCTCGATGACCGCTGCGCCCTTGATGCTACTGAACTCGAATCCGGGCGTGAACACATCGGTGAAGTCGAGCGAGATGCGCTTGGGGATCGATTGCAGACTGAGCACGCCCAGCAATTTCGCCGCGCCGGGATCGACTTTCAGGAAGCGCCCCTTGCCGGTGGTCAATTGCAGACTGCCGTTCAGGCTGGGGATATCCATCGCGTCCGGCGCACCGCGCCAGCGCAGTTCGCTCACCAGCAGGCCGCCGCCGCCGCTCAGACTTTCCGGGTAGCCCGAGCGTGCCAGGATACGACCGGCATCGGCGATCTCGATGCGTGCGTTGAGTTCCGTCTCGCCCTGCTTGGGCCGCCAGCGCCCGCCGACATTCACCACACCGTCCGGGTTGGTCAGGCGCATCGTTTTCAGCACGGCATCGCCGGCATCGTCATCCAGCAACACCTCCAGCTTTCCCAGTTCCCTTCCTTTCCACGTCAGTTGATCGACGACCAGATCGATCTCCGGCATGGATATCTCTTCCGCCACGGCAGGCGGCGCATCCTGCGCAGGCTGGGCAGCCGCCACATTCGAAGCTTCGCCCAGCATGAGATGCTTCAAGCGCACGTACAGCCTGCCGTCATCCTGCGGCTGCCAGATCAGATCTCCGCTCACTTCGCGCGCAGTCAATCGCGTACTGATCAGTCCGTTGCGTCCGCTGCCGCGTATGCGCAGGTCATGCAGCGCGCTGCCGTAGCCTTGCACGGTATCGAAGTGCACATCGATACCGGCGATGTTGGGCAGCACCCCTTCGCTATCCGGCAAGGACGACCAGCCGCTCCATCCCTGCAAGGCGAAGTACGGCAACTGCCCGGTAATCCAGATGCCGTCCTTCGCCGGCACGTCCGCCACTTTACCCAGCATGATGTTGCCGCGCTTGATGTCCCAATGCCCTGCCGCACTTCCTTTTCTGTCCAACTTGACCTTGAAGATGTCGCCGTAGCGGAATTCCAGTCTGTCGTTGCGCGCATCGATGTCTTTCAACGCGAACTTCAGGGGACGACGCTGTGCCGCCGTCTTGTCGAAAGGTTGCGGAAGATTCGAACTCATACCCTGCAGATCGGAACTGACGCTCACATCCGCCAGTTTGTCCTTCACGCTGATCTCGGCCTGCCAGCCGGTCTTGCCATGCAGACGCCACAACAAGGGATAGCCATAGGTGTCGTACAGGCTATCCGCATCCAATGTCCCGTCCGCATGCACAAACAGCACACTGCCCTCGTTGCGCAACGAGACACGTGCCGGGCCGCCGAGTATCTGCGCTGTCACGCCTTCTGCGGTGATATTTTGCTCGGTGAAGGACAGCATGCCTTTCGCCTGTTGCAACAGCGGGACATTCCCCCCCAGATCGATCTCGTTGCCATCGACGCGATAGCTGCCTTTTACGCGCGTGTCCCCATCCCCATCGAGCGGGATATCCAGCCGCAGTTTCAGCAGGCCGTTGCCTTTGGCGTGAAAATCATCGGTGTATCCGCTCAGGTAGCCGCGCACCGGACTGTTGCGGATATAGTCGAGCGCATGTTCAGTGGGACCGGCAGCCTCGCCGTCGACTTCCATCACCAGCGCATCCGACAAGGTATCTGGCAAAGCGACGCGCACGTTCTGCAAGGCGGCCCCTGCCGTTTCGGCCTTGGCTGCTTTCACCTCCAGCAACCGACCTTGTATCAGCAGTTCGGCACTGGCTTTTTCTATGCGCGGCCAGCCGGGAACGAATTCGATGGCGACATCTTTCGCTTTGGCAGTCAGGCGGAACAGGCCCTGTTTGCTGTCCGGGAACGGGAAGTCCTTCAGGTCACCGCGCACGTGCATCTGGAACGTGTCGGCGATGCCGCCCTGCAAACCGGTCTGCAGCCAGTGGTAGGTCTGGTCGTTGAAGGCATGCATCGGGATATAGCGCGCGGCGTTCTTCACTTCGACGCGTGCCAGGCTGACCGTCAGGTCGGCGATACCCGCACCGTCGTTGATCTGGTAACTGCCATACACGGCCCCTTCCGCGTCCGCGTTGGAGACCAGCACCTTGTTCAACTTGAGGTCCCAGCCATGCTGGCTGTTGCGTTGCCAGTCGAGCTGGCCGTAGATGCGGTCCAGTGTAAGCGGCTCGGACAGGAAACCCGGGGCCTGCATGCTCAGTTTTCGGCTGTCGACCTTCAGTATCCCGTCACTGTCGCTGCCATCCACCGTGCCACTCAAACCGGCGATGGCAGGCCAATCCCCGACTTGTCGCAGACCGACGTTTTCGAACGCGGCGCGGATCTGATAGCGCTGCAATTTTTCCAGATCACCCTGCCAGCTCAGGTGCAGGTCGCGCACCTTCCCCTGCGGCGAAAAATCAGTCAATTTGCGCTTGATGTCTTCCGCCAAGGGCAGATAGACCAGCAAACGATTGATGTCAGCCAGGTTCAGGGCATTCACATTTACTTCGCCGGATGCGGAGCGGTATCCGCTTTTGGCCGAGAGATTGAGCAGGAAGTCAGTCGGTTGCAAAGTGAAACCATCATGCATGCGCAGCGACAGTTTTTCGCTGGACACTTCGAATCCGCTATTCGACTGTTGCCAGCCCAGACGCCCCTGCATGCGCTGCAGCGACAGTTCGGGCAAATCATCCGCCAGCCGCGCATCGACTGCATGCAGATCCACATCGGCCTGCATAGTCACCGGCAGACCATTGGCCAACCCCAGCCAGACGCGCAGTCCGCCGTTCCCTTTTTTCAGGGCCGACGGCAGATCGAACCATGAGCGCCAAGCGGCCACATCGGTGTGATCCACTCTGGCGTAGACCTCACCGTCCCAGTCTTTCATGCTGGAGAAGCTACCGCCGAACAGGTCTGCGCGCAGATCGATGGGCGTTCCCAAAGCCGCCGGCGGCGTGGCATTCAAGGCGAGACGATGCCGTCCGCGGATATTCTGTATGACGAGATCGACATTCTCGAAAGCGATGGGCGGCGCGTTGCGCATCTCATCCAGCCAGATGATGCGGCCGTTGCGCACCACGATCAGTGATTGATGCAACAGCCAGTCCAGGCTTTGGGCATCCGAGCTCAGCCCGCCCTGCCCGCTGGATGAGATGCCCGCCACGAAACGATTACCCTGCGCATCGCGCCGCACCAGTAGTTGCGGACTTTCAAGCTCAAGACTGTGGAAACGAAGTTCACCGAAGAATATGGTGGTCCACGCCACCGCGTTCCTCAATAGCGGGAACTGCAATGCAGTCTCGCCCTGCTCGTCCAGAATGCGCACATCGGAAAGCAGCAGACGCGGACGGAATCCGTCCCAGTCCGCTTCGATATGCGCGATGGAGACCTGACGCCCCACCGCCGAGCTGGCGGCGAGTTCAATGTCGGAGTGGTAGCGTTCGATGCCCGGCAACACCCAGTAGCGCAGCGTAAGCAGGCCGCCCGCACCCAGCAGCACGAAGAACAGGAAGAGCAGACGTGAAAGTCTCCATGTACCGATCGCGGTAAAACGGAGTACGTGTTTTAGCATCGCGCGGCGACGCGCCAGAATTCGCGACGAGATGAAAAGCTGAGGGACATGAAGACTATAATGCGATGCAGGATGTACGGCGCTTATTTTAACCGAAACCAGCCATGAAAAACCCCGAACCTAGCAACGATTTCGAGCAACTCGTCCGTCATGCCGCCCAGTGCAGCCGCTATTTTTCCAGATTGCTGGAAGCGGAACCGGGCTGGCTGGAAACTTTGCGCGGCGACCATCGCACGCCTGCCGATGCGGATCTGATCCGGCGCTGGCTGGAGGAACTGCCCGCCGGTGACGAGGCGCAACTTTCGCGCGCCCTGCGCATGCTGCGCAAACGCGTGATGCTGCATCTGATACTGCGCGATCTGGGCGGTTTGTGCGGCTTGGAAGAGGTGATGACCGCCATGACTGCCCTGGCCGAACTGGCTGTGCAACGCGCCCAGTCACTGATGATGGAAAGCTTGAGCGCGCAATTCGGCCAACCGGTCGGCGCGGAAAGCGGTGCGCCGCAGCAGATGCTGGTGATCGGCATGGGGAAATTGGGCGGCGGCGAACTCAATGTCTCATCCGACATCGACCTCATCTTCGTCTACCCGGAAGAGGGCGAGACGAACGGTGCCCGCAGCCTTTCCAATCACGAGTTCTTCAGCCGGCTGGGACGCAAGGTGATCGCGCTGGTGAACGACCTCACCGCCGACGGCTACGTGTTCCGCGTCGATATGCGTCTGCGCCCCTACGGCGACAGCGGCCCGCTGGCGATGAGTTTCGCCGCGCTGGAGGAATATCTGGTGGCACAGGGGCGCGAGTGGGAACGTTATGCCTGGATCAAGGCACGCGTCATCTCCCCCTCCGGCGACACACGCATCGCCGAACTGGAACAATTGGCACAGCCTTTCGTGTTCCGCAAATATCTGGATTTCGGCGCTTTCGATTCCATGCGCAAACTGCATGCGCAGATACGCGCCGAAGTCGTGCGCCGCGACCGGCAGGACAACATCAAACTCGGCTCCGGCGGCATACGCGAGATCGAATTCATCGCGCAGGTGTTCCAGTTGATACGCGGCGGGCGGGATGCTCGCCTGCGCATCAAACCGACCCGCAAGGTATTGCGGCTACTCGCGCAGGAAGGCGAGCTACAGGCGGATGTGGCGCAGCGCCTGGATGAAAGCTACGTATTCCTGCGCAACCTAGAGCACCGTTTGCAATATCTGGACGACCAGCAGACACAGATGCTGCCGGAGGAAGACCAGCAAAAAGCCATCATCGCGCGCGCCACGGGGTATGCCGACTATGCCGCGCTACTAGCCGAACTGGCACCGCTGCGCGAATTCGTCAGCACGCAATTCGAGGCGGTGTTCGGCAGCAAGCAGGCGGAAAGCGACGATGGAATCTGGCAGGAGAACAGCGATCGCGATGTGTTGGCGACACAGCTCGGTACTGCGGGATATTCCGGGACGGTCGAACTCGCCGACATGCTGATACAGATGCGCAGCAGCAGCCGCTACCGGCAATTGCCGGAGATCAGCCGGCAACGCATGGACAGTCTGGTGCCGCGATTCATCAAGTTGTGTGCAGCCGAAAAGAATGCGGATGCCGCATTACATCGCGCGCTCAATCTGCTTGAAGCCATCGCCCGCCGCGCGGCCTATCTGGCTTTTCTCGCAGAATATCCGCAGGCGCTACCGCGACTGATGCGCATCCTGGGTGCCAGCGCCTGGGCCGGCGAATATCTGGCGCAGCATCCTATCCTGCTGGATGAACTGCTGGACACGCGGGAGCTGTACGAGGCCCCAGACTGGCCAGCGCTGGACGCCCAGTTGCTGCAACAACTCGAAGCACACCACGGCGACACCGAACGCGAGATGGATGTGTTGAGACAGTTCCGGCAGGTGCAGACCTTCCACCTGCTGGCGATGGATCTGCAAGGTGTGTTGCCGCTGGAGAATCTGAGTGACCACTTGAGCGACTTGGCCGACCTGATCTTGCGTCATGTGTTGCGCCTGTGCTGGCGAGATGCGCGCAAAAAACACACAGAGCAACCCCGCTTCGCGGTGATCGCTTACGGCAAACTGGGCGGCAAGGAACTGGGATATTCCTCGGATCTCGATCTGGTGTTCCTGTACGAGGATGAGGATCCCGATGCAGGACAGATCTATGCACGACTGGGACAACGCATCAACACGCTGATCTCCAGCTACACCGCTGCCGGACGCCTGTATGAGGTTGACCTGCGCCTGCGTCCGAACGGTGACAGCGGCCTGCTGGTCAGCTCGACCGAAGCCTTCGAGTCCTACCAGCGGGAGCATGCCTGGGTGTGGGAACACCAGGCGCTGACACGGGCGCGTTTCTGTGCCGGCGACGCCGCTGTGGGCGCAAGATTCGACCAGATACGCCAGTCGATACTGTGTATGCCGCGCGATGTAGAAAAGTTGAAGCTGGATGTCAAAGAGATGCGGCAGAAGATGCACGACGGGCATCCCAATCCGACAGAGTTGTTCGACATCAAGCACGACAGTGGCGGCATGGTGGATATCGAGTTCATGGTGCAGTTCATCGTGCTTGCTTATGCATCCCGCTATCCGCAATTGACAATGAACATCGGCAATCTGGCCTTGCTGCAGACTGCGGCCGAACTGAAGCTGATCGATCAGGACCTCAGTAGCGCCTTGCAATCACACTATCGGGAATTACGCAGGCTGCAGCATCAGATGCGGTTGAACAAGACACCTGCCCGCATAGAACCGGGCGAACTGGATACCGCTGCGGTCAAGACCTTGTGGAAGACGCTGCTTGGGCAGTGATCAGGCGACGGCAGGAGCCCCGCCCTGCGGGGGCAACTGGTAGATATTGTTCTTGCCGGCATCGCTCTTGCCATCCACCCGACCGGTCAGCCGGTAGGAGGTCATCTCTCCTTTGCCTTTGACATTCAGCACGTTCGGCGGCTCGAACAGATATTCATGGCGAAGACGGTTGAAGGTCAGGCGGTCGGTCAGGATATGGCCGGATTTGGCATCGTCAGTCAGACGGCTGGCGATGTTCACAGTGTCGCCCCACAGGTCGTAGATGAAACGCTTGGTGCCGATCACACCCGCTACCACCGGGCCGGTCGCGATACCGATGTGCACCCCAAGATTGCGTTTGGCAGACAATGGATGCTTGTTGACGAATTCGATCATGTCCAGACCCATGTTCACTACATCGGCCGCGTAGTCCGGACGCTCGCGTGTCAGTCCACCCACCACCATGTAGGCATCGCCGATGGTCTTGATCTTTTCCAGCCCGTATTTCTCCGACAGTTCGTCGAAACCCGAGAACACCGTATTGAGCAAGCCGACCATCTGCTCCGGCGACATCTGTTCGGTGAGCTGGGTGAAGTTGACCAGATCGGCGAACATCACCGTCACATCCGCATAGCCATCCGCGATCAGGCCTTCGTTGCTCTTGAGTCGCTCGGCGATGTTGGAAGGCAGCACGTTGAACAGCACGCGCTCGGATTTTTTCTGTTCCTCTGCCAGCAGGGCATGCTGCTCATCCAGCTGATGCTTGATCTTCTCCGTCTCGATCACGAAGTAGCGCACCAGAAAATACAGGATGGCGGACATCGCCGCGAAGTTCAGCGCGAAGAAGAAGCCGATGGTATTGAGCGGGATGCCGGTAGTGCTACCGGTACCCAGATAGAAATCGAAGAACCCAGATACCGCCGTCAGCACCATGTAAGCGACGAACCATGGCACGGATTCCTTCCAGCTGGAAACCACCAGCGCGCCGATAGGTGCCAGCAATGCCCACAATGCCACGCCGCTGGAAGTGATGGAGCTGCCGATACTCCACTGCATGACGAAAGGGGCGAAAAGGAACAGGTTCAACTGCACGAAACGCAGCACTTCGAAGTTGCGTGTCTTCATGTAGTAGACCAGCGATCCGACGGAAATGATCTGATAGACCAAAGGCACGTTACTGGAGAAGTTCAGGCCCATCATCCAATAGATGGCCAGCCAGAACATGACGGCGAAGGTCATGAATGCCGCGGCAAAGATGAGCAGACTCTTGCGAAGTTTGTCTTCCTGCGTATCGAGGATCTCTGGGTCTATCTGTTGCGTATCGATGTGCTGCGCCATGCGCCCCCCGGCCATACCCGACTGAATGCTCGCGATATTACCTTATGCCCCGCTAAAGAGATATGCCCCAAATGCGGGATATGGCGTTCTCGCAGCTTCATAATCGCCATGGAAACAGCTAGAATCTCCCCCCCGAATTCAAACCCAACGCTTTCAAGGAAATCACCATGTCCATGTCCGACCGCGACGGCTTCATCTGGCACGACGGCAAGCTCGTCCCCTGGCGCGATGCCACCACCCATGTCCTGACCCACACCCTGCACTACGGCATGGGCGTTTTCGAGGGCGTGCGCGCATACAAGACGACACAGGGTACGGCGATCTTCCGTCTGCAAGAGCATACCGATCGCCTGTTCAACTCGGCCTACATCTTCAAAATGAAGATGCCATTCGACAAGGAGACCCTGATCGAAGCGCAAAAAGAAGTGGTGCGCGCCAACAAGCTGGAGTCCTGCTACATCCGTCCCATCGTCTTCTACGGCTCCGAAGCCATGGGCATCGCGGCAACCAAGGTCAGCACCCATGTCGCCATCGCGGCCTGGCCGTGGGGCGCCTACCTTGGCGAAGAAGGCATGGCCAAGGGCATCCGCGTCAAGACCTCAAGCTTCACCCGCCATCATGTGAACGTGAACATGTGCCGCTCCAAATCGGTCGGCACTTATACCAACTCCATCCTGGCACATCAGGAAGTGGCGAATGACGGCTACGACGAAGCGCTGCTGCTGGACGTGGACGGCTACGTGGCCGAAGGCGCGGGCGAGAACATCTTCATCGTGAAGAAGGGCAAGCTGTACACGCCAGATTTGACCTCGTGTCTGGAAGGCATCACCCGCGATTCCATCATCACGCTGGCCAAGGATATGGGACTGGAGCTGATCGAGAAGCGCATCACGCGCGACGAAGTGTATTGCGCCGAAGAAGCCTTCTTCACCGGCACCGCCGCCGAAGTGACTCCGATCCGCGAACTCGATACGCGCACCATCGGCAGCGGCAGCCGCGGCCCGGTGACTACCAAGTTGCAAACTGCATTCTTCGACATCGTCGCTGGCAAGAACGACAAATACGCCGATTGGCTGGCTCACGTATAACAAAATCCGGGGGAACGCATGTCCAATGATCAAATCTCGCAACGCTATGTCGAAGTCACGGCAGAAGCGTTGCCGCTGTTCTGCCCGACACCTTCGGTGAGCTTGTGGAGTGCCCACCCGCGCGTCGCCATCCCGGTCGAGAAGCTGGGCGAAGCGGTCTGCCCGTACTGCGGCACCCACTACAAGTTCAAGGGCGAGTTGCCCAGCGGTCATCACTGAGAACTGCCAGATGAACAAGATCCTCGTCGTCGCACCCAGCTGGGTAGGCGACTGTGTTCTGATGCAGCCCATGCTGCAGCGACTGACGCAGCGCCACCCCGGCGTGCAGATAGACGTGCTGGCGCCGCCGTGGACCGAGAAGTTGCTGCGCCAGATACCCGAAGTCGGCGAAGTGATCATCAATCCCTTCCCGCATGGCGCACTGCAACTCGGCGCGCGACGCGCGCTGGGCAAACGACTGCGCGAGTACGGCTATGATCAGGCCATCGTGCTGCCCAACTCACTCAAGTCTGCACTGGTGCCATGGTTCGCCGATATCCCCTTGCGCACCGGCTTCACCGGCGAGATGCGCTACGGATTGCTCAACGATGCGCGCAAACTGGACAAGCGCAAACTGCCGCTGATGGTCGAGCGCTTCGCCGCACTGGCCGAAGAACGCGACACCGACATCGTTCGCCCCATCCCTGCCCCCAAGCTGCATGCCAGCGATGAACAGCGGCAGGCTGCGCTGACCAAGGCTGGCCTGTCGCTGGACAAACCGGTCGCCATATTCTGCCCCGGCGCAGAATACGGACCGGCCAAGCGCTGGCCCGCACACTACTACGCCGAACTGGCACAGCGGTTGCGCAACAAAGGTTATGCGGTATGGCTGATCGGCTCGCCCAAGGACAAGGAAGTTGCCGACAAGATCGTGGCGCTCGGCAACGAACCTTGTCGCAACCTGTGTGGCACGACCGATCTTACCGAAGCTATCGCGCTGCTTTCCTGCGCAAAGCTGGTGGTGAGCAACGATTCCGGCCTGATGCATATCGCCGCCGCGCTGGATCGCCCCATGCTGGCGATCTTCGGCTCCAGCAGCCCGGAATTCACACCGCCACTTTCCGATCAGGCACGCGTGCTCAAGCTCGACCTGCCCTGCAGTCCCTGCTTCAAACGTGAATGTCCGCTGGGGCATTTCAACTGCATGCTGCAACTGACGCCGCAGGAAGTAGCCCGACACCTTCCCGACCGATAACACATGGCCGCAGTACCCGCCGAGATATTCAAGGCTTACGACATACGCGGCATAGTCGGCAAGTCACTGACCGACGACATCATCACCCTCATCGGCCACGCCATCGGGTCGGAAGCCAAAGCCCGCCAGCAGCACACCATCGCGATAGGTTTTGACGGCCGCTTGTCCGGCCCGGCTTTCTCACTAGCACTGGCTCACGGCATCCGGAAAAGCGGGGTCGATGTGATCGACCTCGGCCGCATCACCACTCCCATGGCCTACTTCGCCGCATTCCAGCTCAAGACCGGCTGCGCAGTGGTGATCACCGGCAGCCACAATCCGCCCGAGTACAACGGCCTGAAGATCGTGCTGGACGGAGAGACGCTTTCGGGTGCCGCGATCCAGAGCCTGCGCACACGCGTCGAAAGCAACGAATTGACCCACGGTGACGGCAGTTATGCGCGATACGACATCGCGCCGGAATACATGGCGCGCATCATCGGCGACATCCGCCTGGCCCGGCCAATGAATATCACGGTGGATTGCGGCAACGGCATCGCAGGCGATTTCGCCGCCAAGCTCTATCGAGGTCTGGGTTGCGAGGTGAGCGAGTTGTTCTGTGAAGTTGACGGTCATTTCCCCAACCACCATCCCGACCCGTCCGACCCCGACAACCTGACAGATCTGATCTCAAGTCTGCGCGACAGTGACAGCGAGTTGGGACTGGCCTTCGACGGCGATGGCGACCGGCTCGGTGTCGTCAGCAAAGATGGCCGCATCATCTTCCCCGATCGTCAGTTGATGCTGTTCGCGGCGGATCTGCTCACGCGCCAACCCGGCGCGGAGGTGATCTTCGACGTCAAGTGCTCGGGAAGATTGTTCCCCTGGATACGCGAGCATGGCGGCGTACCTTCGATGTGGAAGACCGGACATTCGCTGATAAAAGCCAGAATGAAAGAGACCGGCGCGATGCTGGCCGCAGAGATGACCGGCCATGTGTTCTTCAAGGAACGCTGGTACGGCTTCGACGATGGTTTGTATGCCGGTGCCAGACTGCTGGAGATATTGAGCAAGTGCGATGATGCGAGTGCAGTGTTGAATGCCCTACCCGACTCGGTGAACACGCCCGAGTTGCATATCCGCACCGCAGAGGGCGACAACCATGCACTGATCGATCGACTGCAGAACTCGGCCCGCTTCGCGGATGCAATGGAGATAATCGCTATCGACGGCCTGCGCGTGGAATACGCCGACGGCTTCGGCCTGATGCGCGCTTCCAACACGACTCCGGCCATCGTGCTGAGGTTCGAAGCGGATGACGAGGCAGCGCTGCAGCGCATACAGGAAGATTTCAGGAAGGTGTTGCTGGATGCCGCGCCGGAATTGACGCTGCCGTTCTGAAGCGTGCGCAGCTCAGGAATGGATGGTCTGCTGCAGCGCCTTGCCCATGCCGTTCTCGTCCAGCCAACCCAACTCGATAAGATCGCGCATCAACTGGCTGAACTCGGCCAGATTCTCAGGCTTGCGCACGAAACTGTTGGCACCGATCTGGTAGGAAAGCACCACGTCCGATGGTTCGTGGCTTTCCGAATAGACCACGATAGGCACGTGTGTCAGACGACTGTCCATACGCAGCGTGCGCAGTACAGCCAGTCCGAGCAGCTTGGGTAACTTGAGGTCGATCAGGATCAGGCGCGGAACGGGATGCCCATGTGCAGTCTCGGCAGACATCCAATCCAGCGCGGCGACACTATCCGGCACCACCGCCAGATACAGTTCGCCGGGGCAACTGGCCACCGCCTGCTGCACCAGCAGGATCGCCGCTTCCTCGTTCTCCACCAGCAAGATCGTGTCGCCAGACTGCTTCAACATCTGCCATCCCCTGCCTCAACATAAGCCCAGTGATGCGGCGTGAACTGCCCGAAGTCCGGGCAGCGAATCACAATTTATCTTTTGCCCAATCCGGCACGGAAGCCAAGGCCTTGGCCAGATGCTCCGGTTGCGTGCCGCCTGCCTGCGCCATATCCGGCCGACCGCCGCCTTTGCCGCCGACCTGTTGCGCGACGAAGTTGACCAGTTCACCTGCTTTCACCCTGGACGTGGCATCAGCCGTCACCCCCGCTATCAGGCTGACCTTGCCATCGCCTTCGGTTGCCAGAACTATTACGGCAGATTTCAGTTTGTCTTTAAGTTTGTCCATGGTCTCGCGCAGCGTGGCGGCGTCCGCACCGTCCAGCTTGGCGGCCAGCACCTTCACACCGTTGAAATCCTGAGCTTGCGCGAGCAGTTCGTCACCCTGCGCGGAAGCCAGTTTCGATTTCAGCGCGGCGAGTTCCTTCTCCAGCGACTTCATGTTATCGAGGATCTGCGTGATGCGGGCGGCTGCTTCCTGCGGCTGCGCCTTCACGGCATCGGCCACTTGTTGCAACTGCCATTCCTGCTGCTGCACCAGCGCCAGCGCGCCCTCGCCGGTCACCGCCTCGACACGGCGCACACCTGCCGCCACGCCGCTCTCGGCCACGATCTTGAACAGGCCGATGTCGCCGGTGCGCTTCACGTGCGTGCCGCCGCACAATTCCTTGGAGCTGCCGATGGACAGCACGCGCACTTCGTCGCCGTACTTCTCGCCGAACAACATCATCGCACCGGTGTTCTGTGCGTCCGCGATCGCCATCACGCTGGCATCGGTCGCACTGTTGGCGAGGATCTCCGCGTTGACGATGGCCTCCACGCGGCGGATCTCGGCATCTGTCATCGGCTGGTTCTGCACGAAGTCGAAACGTGTCTTGTCGGGGTCGACCTGCGAACCCTTCTGCTGCACGTGTGCGCCCAGCACTTCGCGCAAAGCCTTGTGCATCAGGTGCGTCACCGAATGGTTGCGCTCGGTGCGCGCGCGCGCCTGCATATCGACACGCGCATTAACACCGTTGCCCACGGAGAGCTTGCCGGTCTTCACCACGCCGTGATGGCCGAACACGGTCGACTGGATCTTCTGCGTATCTTCCACCGCAAAGATGCCATGCACGCTGCGCAACTCGCCACTGTCGCCCACCTGACCGCCGGATTCTGCATAGAACGGGGTGTCGTCCAACACCAACACGCCCAACTCGCCTTCGACCAGTTCGTTCACTTCCACGCCGTCCTTGTACAGCGCGAGCACGTTACCCTTGTGCTCCAGCGTGTCGTAACCGTGGAAGGTGGTGGCGGGACCGCTGTATTCCAGATTGGCCGCCATCTTGAACTTGCCGGCGGCGCGCGCCTGTTCCTTCTGGCGTGTCATGGCGGCGTTGAATGCCGCATCGTCCACAGAGACATCGCGCTCACGGCAGATGTCGGCAGTCAGATCCAGCGGGAAGCCGTAGGTGTCATGCAGTTTGAATGCAGTCTCGCCGTTGAATAGTTTGACGCTGGCCTTTTCCATCTCGGCCAGTTCGGCTTCGAGGATCGCCATGCCGTGCTCGATGGTGGCGAAGAAGCGCTCTTCTTCCAGCTTGAGCACACCTTTTACGCGCACCTGCTCCGCGACCAGTTCGGGATAGGCGATACCCATCTGCTCCACCAGATCGGGCACCATCTTGTAGAAGAACGCATCGCGTGCGCCAAGCTTGTAGCCGTGACGTATGGCGCGACGGATGATGCGACGCAGCACGTAGCCGCGACCTTCATTGCCGGGGATCACACCGTCGGCGATGAGGAAGGAGCAGGCACGGATATGATCAGCCAGTACTTTCAGCGAAGGCGAATCCAGGTCGGCGCAGTGGGTCGCGCGCGCGGCAGCTTTGATCAGCGCCTGGAACAGGTCGATCTCGTAGTTGGCATGCACATGCTGCAGCACCGCAGAGATGCGCTCCAGACCCATGCCGGTATCCACGGAGGGCTTTGGCAACGGATGCATCACGCCCGCTTCGTCGCGGTTGAACTGCATGAACACGTTGTTCCAGATCTCGATGTAGCGGTCGCCGTCTTCTTCGGGGGTGCCGGGCAGTCCGCCGGGGATGTGTTCGCCGTGGTCGTAGAAGATCTCGGTGCAGGGGCCGCAGGGGCCGGTGTCACCCATCATCCAGAAGTTGTCGGAAGCGTAACGCGCGCCCTTGTTGTCGCCGATGCGGATCACGCGTTCAGCGGGTACGCCAACTTCCTTGGTCCAGATGTCGAAAGCCTCGTCGTCCTCGGCATACACGGTGACGTAGAGTTTGTCTTTGGGCAGCTTGAATACCTCAGTCAGCAATTCCCAGGCGTACTTGATCGCATCCTGCTTGAAGTAGTCGCCGAAGCTGAAATTTCCCAGCATCTCGAAGAAGGTGTGGTGACGTGCGGTGTAGCCGACGTTCTCCAGATCGTTGTGCTTGCCGCCGGCGCGCACGCATTTCTGCGAAGAGGCAGCGCGGGTATAGGGCCGCTTGTCGAAGCCGAGGAAGACGTCCTTGAACTGGTTCATGCCCGCGTTGGTGAACAACAGCGTCGGGTCTTCATGCGGCACCAGCGAACTGGAGGCGACCACGGTGTGGCCTTTGGAGGCAAAATAGTCTAGGAATTTCTGGCGAATCTCGCTGCTTTTCATCTGATCACCGCTGGCCGCAAACGTTCAACAAACACGCCGCCTCATGGGCGGCTTCACGGCGCGAATCATACCATTTGGCAGACAGTTAGGGCATGGCTATCAGTCCTCGTCGGCCAGACTTGCGCCGGCGGATCTCAGGACTTTGAGGATCACCTCGGTGGAGAATCCACGAGACTGCAGAAAACGCATCTGGCGGGCTTTTTCCTTGGGATCCAGGGGATGTTTGTCGAACTTGCGTTGCCACACTTCACGCGCGGTTTGCAGTTCAGATGACTTGAGCTCAGGCATTGCAGCAGCGATCAATTCCTCGCCCACCCCGCGCTGCCTTAATTCGTAGGCAATACGTTGGCTGCCGAATCGACTGCGTTTGGCATCCACCAGTTGCGTGGCTGCGCGTGCATCGGAAAGCCAGTTGTGCTTTTCCAGCTCATCCAGCACCGCATCGAGGTCTTCACCTTCTTGCACATGCGGCAGCAACTTCAGTTGTAGCTCGCCCCGGCTATGCTCGCGCCGCGCCAGATACTTCATGGCGCGGACACGCAGGCTTAACTCAGGCTTCTTCTGCGACTTCACGGGTGCCCATGGCGTTTACGCCGAGGGCGGCACGCACCTTGTTCTCGATCTCGATGGCGATCTGCGGGTTGTTGCGCAGGAACTCGCGTGCGTTGTCCTTACCCTGGCCGATCTTCTCGCCGTTGTAGGCATACCACGCGCCGGATTTCTCGACGATCTTGTGCTGCACGCCCAGCTCGACCACTTCGCCTTCGCGCGAGATGCCTTCCCCGTACAGGATGTCGAAATGCGCTTCCTTGAACGGCGGGGCAACCTTGTTCTTCACCACTTTGACGCGAGTCTCGTTGCCGATGACCTCGTCGCCCTTCTTGATCGAGCCGGTACGGCGGATGTCGAGGCGCACCGAGGCGTAGAACTTGAGCGCATTACCGCCGGTGGTAGTCTCGGGGTTACCGAACATCACGCCGATCTTCATACGGATCTGGTTGATGAAGATGACCAGTGTGTTGGAGCGCTTGATGTTGGCGGTGAGTTTGCGCAGCGCTTGCGACATCAGGCGCGCATGCAGACCCATCTGCGCGTCGCCCATCTCGCCTTCGATTTCGGCACGCGGTGTGAGGGCGGCTACCGAGTCGATCACCACCACGTCCACTGAGGAGGAGCGTACCAGCATGTCGGCGATCTCCAATGCCTGCTCGCCGTTGTCCGGCTGCGAGATCAGCAAGTCTTCCACGCGCACACCCAGTTTCTGCGCGTACTGTGGATCGAGTGCGTGCTCGGCGTCGATGAATGCTGCCGTGCCGCCCAGTTTTTGCATCTCGGCGATGACTTGCAGAGTCAGCGTGGTCTTGCCGGAAGATTCCGGGCCGTAGATCTCGACCACGCGGCCGCGCGGCAGACCGCCTACGCCCAGTGCGATGTCCAGTCCCAGGGAGCCGGTGGACACCACTTCGATGTCCTTGATCACCTCGCCCTCGCCCAGGCGCATGATCGAGCCCTTGCCGAATTGTTTTTCGATCTGGCTCAGTGCCGCGGCGAGAGCCTTGCTTTTGTTGTCATCCATGTTCGATCTCCTTGGGAAAATTTCGGAGCGGATTGTTGCACAAGGTTTTAGACTTGTACAGAACGTTCGTTCTTTTTTTATGCGGGAAGGGTATTTTGGGTCAGCCGCTCGAGTACGCCCTGCAACGCCACACGCACCGCCTGCGCTCTCACCTCGTCCCGATCGCCCGAGAACCGGTGGCGCGCCGCCGTGGTAACGCCGTCGGCGAGCGCCCAGGCGAACCAGACCGTGCCGACCGGCTTGTCCGGCGTACCACCGTCAGGGCCGGCGATACCGCTCACTGCCAGCGACACCTGCGCCGTACTGTTATGCAGCGCGCCTTCCGCCATTTCGCGCACGATGGCCTCCGACACCGCGCCATAGGCGATCAGCGTGGCTTCCTGCACACCCAGCAACTGCTGCTTGGACAGGTTGGAATAGGTGACGAAACCGCGCTCGAACCAAGCCGAACTGCCGGCGACGCTGGTGACCGCCTGCGCAATACCACCGCCGGTACAGGACTCCGCCGTTGCCAGCGTCATGCCATGCGTCTTGAGCGCAGCGCCGACCTTTGCCGCCAGCACATCCATCACAGTCCCCGTGCTAGATCGTTCTGGATGTCGACCACCGCCTCCAGCCCGACCGCGATGCGGATCAAGCCATCGGTGATGCCGGCCGCTGCACGCGCTTCGGGTGTGATGCGCGCGTGGGTGGTGGTGGCCGGATGGGTGATGGTGGTCTTGGTGTCACCCAGGTTGGCGGTGATGGACAACAGTTTCGTGTTGTCGATCACCTTCCACGCTGCCGCCTTGCCGCCTTTCACTTCGAAAGCGACAATGCCGCCGCCGGTCTTCTGCTGCTGCATCGCCAGCGCATGCTGCGGATGCGACGGCAGACCGGGGTAGTACACGCGCGCCACGTTGGGCTGCTGCTCCAGCCACTGCGCCAGTTGCAAGGCGTTGGCACTGTGCGCGTCCATGCGCAGCTTGAGCGTCTCCAGCCCCTTGAGGAACACCCAGGCGTTGAACGCGCTCATGGTCGGGCCTGCGGTACGCAGGAATCCGTACACCGGCTCCATCAGTTTCTTGCTGCCCAGCACCGCACCGCCCAGTACACGGCCCTGCCCGTCGATGTACTTGGTGGCGGAATGAATGACGATGTCCGCCCCCAGCTCCAGCGGGCGTTGCAGGATGGGCGTGCAGAAACAATTGTCCACCGCCAGCAGTGCACCGCATCCCTTGGCCACCGCCGCGATGGCCGCAATATCGGATATCTCGGTCAGCGGGTTGGACGGCGTCTCAAGGAAGAACAGTTTCGTGTTCGGGCGCACCGCCGCCTGCCACTCAGCAACATCGGTCGCCGAGACATAGGTCGTCTCCACGCCGAACTTCTTGAAGTAGTTGTTGAACAGGTTGATGGTCGAACCGAACATGCTGCGCGAGGCGACGATATGGTCACCCGCTTTCAGCAAACCCATGCAGCAGGACAGGATGGCAGCCATGCCGGACGAGGTCGCCACACACTGCTCCGCGCCTTCCAGCGCGGCCAATCTCTCCTCGAACATACTCGTCGTTGGATTGGTGAAGCGTGCGTAGATATTGCCCGGCTCTTCGCCGATGAAGCGTCGGGCTGCCTGTGCGGCGTTGTCAAAAGTGAAACTCGAGGTCAGGAACATCGCTTCGCTATGCTCATGGAACTGGGTTTGCACCCCGCCCGCACGTACGGACAGCGTCTCGAGTTGGTATTCGTTGTCAGACATCATCACCTCCCGCGCGGCCGTTCGCACGCGCAACAAAAAACCCGGAAAGCTTGACGCTAAACCGGGTTCGCCCGCTTTAGCTGAATTTGTATAGCGCCCGCAAGCTGTTCCTCAAATCGGCGCAGGTGGAAAGTAGCACTCCCAGCCTTGCTTCGTCAACTCACATGGAAGAAGCAGACATCGCCAGATCCAGCTCCAGCTGATCGTCGTCCGGCGTCTTGTTCGCCTTGCCTGCACCGCGCGCCGCCTCGATCTCATCCAGATATTCCGGCGTGATGTCACCGGTGATGTACTGCCCGTCGAAGCAGGAACAATCGAAACCGCTCAAGGCCGGGTTCGCTTTGAACACTGCCGCTTTCAGGTCTTCGATGTCCTGATAGAACAGACGGTCGGCACTGATCTCGCGACAGATCTCTTCGTCGCTGCGGCCGGTTGCGATCAATTCGGTACGGCTGGGCATGTCGATGCCGTACACGTTGGGGAACTTGACCGGGGGCGCGGCGGAAGCAAAATACACTTTGCGCGCCCCCGCATCGCGCGCCATCTGCACGATCTCACGGCTGGTGGTGCCGCGCACGATGGAGTCGTCCACCAGCAACACGTTCTTGTCCTTGAACTCGATGCTGATGGCGTTCAATTTCTGGCGCACGGATTTCTTGCGCATGGCCTGGCCCGGCATGATGAAGGTGCGGCCGATATAACGGTTCTTGACGAAGCCTTCGCGGAACGGGATGCCCAGATGGTTCGCCAGCTGCAGCGCACTGGGACGGCTGGAATCCGGGATGGGGATCACCACGTCGATATCGTGATCCGGCCACTCGCGGCGGATCTTGTCGGCCAAAAACTCGCCCATGAACAGGCGCGTGGCATACACCGAGATACCGTCCATCACCGAGTCGGGACGGGCGAAATAAACGTATTCGAAGATGCAGGGCGTGAGTTGCGGCTTCTCCGCGCACTGCTGGCTGTAGAAGTTCGCTTCAAGGTCGATGAACACCGCCTCGCCCGGCGCGATATCGCGCAGGAAACTGAAACCCAGCGTGTCCAGCGCCACGCTCTCGGAAGCGATCAGATACTCGATGCCGTCCGCATGCTGGTTGCTGCCCACCACCAGCGGGCGGATACCATTGGGGTCGCGGAAGGCGATCAGGCCGTAGCCGGCGATCATCGCCACCACGGCATAGGCGCCCTTGCAGCGGCGGTGCACGCCGGACACGGCGGCGAATATCTTCTGCGGATCGAGCTTGAAGCCGGTGGCATTGGCCTGCAGTTCATGCGCCAATACATTGAGCAGCACTTCAGAATCGGAGCCGGTGTTGATATGGCGCAGGTCCTGTTTGTACATGGCGCTGCGCAACTCGTCGGTGTTGGTCAGATTGCCGTTATGGGCCAGCACGATACCGAACGGCGAGTTGACATAAAACGGCTGCGCCTCGTTGTGATCCACCGACGAACCTGCCGTTGGATAACGCACATGGGCGATACCGGAGTTGCCCTTGAGCGCGCGCATGTTGCGCGTGCGGAACACGTCACGCACCAGACCGTTTCCTTTATGCAGATGGAAGGTCCTATCCTCCAGCGTGGCGATGCCCGCCGCGTCCTGTCCCCGATGCTGCAATACCTGCAAACCGTCATACAGCACCTGGTTCACCGGCGTATTGGCCACCACTCCCAGAATCCCGCACATATCGTTTTCCGTTTCCTGTGAATTTAATCGTTCGTTCAGCGTTGCGCTGTCTGCATCGGCAGATAGTCACGTGCGTACAGCGCCGCCTGATGCAGCGGCTGGCTGGTCCATGCATCCTTCCACCAGCGTTTCTCCGGCATGCTGGTCAAACCGCCTACCCATACCAGTGCGAGTACCACCAGCAATCCGCGCAGCACACCGAACATGGCACCGAACTTCCCGTCCAGGCCGCTGAGTCCGGCGAATTTGGCCAGTTTGGACAATAACCATGCGAACACGGCCGCCACGATCAGTGTCACCACGAATACCAGCGCAAAGGCCACTGCCGAGCGAACTACCCCCCCCCCAATCGCCTCGGGGATATACGGCAAGGCCTGGTCCGACATGGTACTCGCCACGACATAGGCCGCGATCCAGCCTAGCAACGAGAACAATTCATACATGAAACCGCGCCACCAACCCAGCAACGCCGACAACACTATGACCACCAGTACGGCAATATCAAAGAACGACATGCACTTATTCCGGATTGATCACGTTGGGTTGCAGGCCGATCGCTTCCAGTTTGAGCTTCACCTTCTCGGCCGCTTCACGGGAAGGATAGCCACCCACGCGCACGCGCAGCATGCCGGCCACCTTTTCGGTGTACGCAGGGAAGCCGCGTTTCTTCAGATTGTCGAGCATCTGGCGTCCGGCTTCTTCACGCGAATAGGCACCGACCTGCAACACCCAACCCGACGGCGGAGCAGACTTCTTGGGAGCCACAGTCTTGCTTGCGGGTTGAACCGGCTGCACCACCTTGGGTATGACCGGTTCGGCCACCTTGGGCTCAACGGGATTGGTTTTGACAGCAACAGGCGCTTCGACAGGTGCCGGGACTGAACTTGGAACGGCGCTGGCCGCAGACTGGTCGACTTTCACCTCCGGGCGGAATTCGGGCACTTCTGCCTTGTCCGGGATGCGCAACTCGATGTTGCCTACGTTCACGTCCGGCTCGCTGTCGAACACCATGGGCAGGAAGATGACTATCCCCAACATCAGTGCCACAGCACCGATCAGGCGATGCCGTGCCTGCCTTTTCAACTTGAATTCTTCGTCCGTATTGATCTGTTTGGCCATGGTGAATACCGGAAAACTCAGATAACGCGCACTTTGCGCAGATGCATCACTTCCGCCACTGTATAGAAGGAGCCGAGGGCTGCGATTCTATCATTTTCACCCGCCCGATTGCGGGCCTCATTCAGCGCATTTTCGATGGAATCGCAATCGACCACCTCTCCGCGCACTGGCAAATCGAGCATCACTTGCAGCAATTCAGAGGAAGTGGCACCGCGTGGTGCATCGATGCCGGCGACCAGCCACACATCGACCTGTGCATCCAGTGCCCGCACCACCCCGGCCATATCCTTATCCTTGAGCATGGCAATTACGGCGAACGTCCTCACGGGAGGCAGATTTGCCAGATTCTGCGCCAGCGAACGTGCCGCATGGGGGTTGTGCGCTACATCCAGTATCCATTGCGGCTTGCCGGGTATGAACTGAAAGCGGCCCGCCAGCTCGACTTCGACCAGACCGCGCCTGACCGCTTCCATGCTTACCGGCATTCGATCTTTCAGCACATCCAGTGCTGCCAGTGCCGCACTGGCATTCTGTAACTGGAAGGCACCGCGCAATGCCGGATACGGCAAGGCACTACGCCCGCCGACCTTGCCGAAATGATCCCACTGCCCCTGATGCGCACGCGGACCGAAATCTGCCCCGATGCACCATAGCTCCGCCCCGATCTGCTGCGCATGCGCACGCATCGCTGGCGGCACATCGCTGTCGGCACAGATCGCCACCTTGCCGGCGCGAAAGATACCCGCCTTCTCGAAGGCAATCTGTTCACGTGTATCGCCCAGATAATCGATGTGATCGATGTCGACGCTGGTTACGATCGCCGCATCACCGTCGAACACGTTCACCGCATCCAGCCTGCCACCCAGTCCCACTTCAAGGATGGCGACATCCACTTTGTGCCCGACGAAACACTGCATCGCGGCCAGCGTACCGAATTCAAAATAGGTGAGCGGGATGTCGCCGCGCACCTGCTCGATCTGCTCGAACGACGCGCACAACTCGGCATCGCTCGCCTGTTGCTTGGCGATACGCACACGCTCGTTGTATCGCAACAGATGCGGCGAGGTGTAACAGCCCACTTTGTAGCCCGCCGCATGCAGGATGGACTCCAGCATCGCGCACACCGAGCCTTTGCCGTTGGTGCCGCCGACGACGATGACAGGAAAGTCGGGCTCCAGATCGAGGCGTTGTTTGACTTGCGCCACGCGTTCCAGACCGAGCGCGATGGTTTTTGGATGCAGGGATTCGAGGTGGGTCAGCCAGTCGGCTAGGGATTTTGGCATTTCTTTACTGGCAAAAAAACGGCCAACAGGGATGTCGGCCGTTGATACTGAAGATTACGCCGCTTCCAGCTTCGCCACGGCATCCTGTTTGGTCAACAGGGTGATCAGTGTCGCCAGTTGGTCGCGCATCTGACGGCGATCGACGATCATGTCGATAGCGCCATGCTCGAGCAGGAACTCGGCACGTTGGAAACCATCAGGAAGAGTCTCGCGCACAGTCTGCTGGATCACGCGTGCACCGGCGAAGCCGATCAATGCGCCGGGTTCTGCGATGACCACATCTCCCAGGAAAGCGAAACTGGCCGAGACGCCACCCATGGTCGGGTCGGTCAACACGGAGATGAACGGCAGCTTGGCTTCGCTCAACTGCGTGAGCGCGGCGCTGGTCTTGGCCATCTGCATCAGCGACAGCAGACCTTCCTGCATACGCGCACCGCCGCTGGCGGAGAAGCAGATGAAGGGGCACTGCTGCTCCAGCGCGACTTGCACACCGCGCACGAAACGCTCGCCGACAACCGAACCCATCGAGCCGCCCATGAAGTTGAACTCGAACGAGGCTGCCACAACGGGCAAGGCATGGATGCTGCCTTGCAGCACGATCAACGCATCGTCCTCATCGGTCTTCTTCTTTGCTTCGATCAGGCGGTCGCTGTATTTCTTCTGATCCTTGAACTTCAGGGTATCGACCGACAACACCTCGGAGCCGATCTCGAAGCGGCCTTCGCTATCCAGCAGCCAGTTCAGACGCGTGCGCGCAGTGATGCGGTGATGGTGGTTGCATTTCGGGCAGACGCTATGGTTCTTTTCCAGATCGGCGTGATACAGCACGGCCTGGCATTCCGGACACTTGAACCACAAGCCTTCCGGCACGTTCTTTTTGCCGTCTTCGCCTTCGCGGCGCTTGATCTTCGGCGGCAACAGCTTTTGGAACCAACCCATGATTTACTCCTTCTCGTTATCTATCGCTACGCGCAATTCTTGCACCAAACGCCCGACGTTGGCGACCACATTCTGTTCATTCGAATCTTCAATCTCCTGCACGATACGGCTGCCCACCACCACACCGTCGCACAGCTTCGCTACCGCCCTGGCCGTCGCCGCATCGCGGATGCCGAAACCGACACCGATGGGCAACTTGATGTGCTTGCGCAGTTGCGGCATTTTCTCTTCGATGGCCGACAGGTCCAGATTGCCCGCACCAGTCACACCTTTCAGCGAAACATAGTACACATAGCCGCGCGCCAGTTTGGCGACTTGCTCGATGCGCGCGTCCTTGGTGGTCGGTGCCAGCAGGAAGATAGGCGCGATGCCATGCGCTTGCAGATGTTCGAATGCCTCGTGGCTCTCTTCCGGCGGGAAATCCACGGTCAATGCACCGTCCACACCGACCTCGGCGCAACGCTTGGCGAACGCTTCCCAACCCATGGCCTCGATGGGATTACCGTATCCCATCAGCACCACCGGCGTGGTCGTATCCTGCTTGCGGAACTCAGCCACCATGCCCAGCACACCGCGCAGCGTCGTACCGTTCTTGAGTGCACGCTCGGAAGCACGCTGGATGGTCGGGCCATCGGCCATCGGATCGGAGAACGGCACGCCCAGTTCGAGCACATCCGCCCCTGCCGCCACCAGCCCGTGCATCAGCGGAACAGTGAGTTGCTGCGAAGGATCGCCTGCAGTGATGAAAGGAATGAGCGCCTTGCGCTGTTGCTGCTTGAGCTTTGCAAATGTGGTGTCGATGCGGCTCATAGCGTGATGCCTTTCAATTTCGCCACGGTGTTCATGTCCTTGTCGCCGCGGCCAGACAGATTCACCAGCAGGACTTTGTCCTTGCCCATGGTCGGTGCGATCTTCATCGCGTGTGCCAAGGCATGGCTGGATTCCAGCGCGGGGATGATTCCTTCGAAACGGCACAGCGCGTCGAAAGCAGCCAGCGCCTCATCATCGTTGATCGCGACGTACTGCGCACGACCGATGTCTTTCAGCAGGCAATGCTCGGGGCCGACGCCGGGATAATCCAGTCCGGCCGAGATGGAATGGGTCTCGATGATCTGGCCGTTTTCATCCTGGATCAGATACACCTTGTTGCCGTGCAACACACCGACCTTGCTGTTGGCCGTGAGCGGCGCGGCATGCTGTCCGCTGGCGATGCCGTGACCGCCCGCCTCCACGCCGATGATCTGCACCTCGGGTACATCTATATAGGGATGGAACAAACCGATAGCATTGGAGCCGCCGCCCACACAGGCGATCACCGCATCCGGCTGACGCCCAATCATCTCCGGCATCTGCACTTTGGCCTCGTTGCCGATCACGCACTGGAAATCGCGCACCATCATGGGGTACGGATGCGGGCCCGCAGCCGTGCCGAAGATATAGAAGGTGGACTCGACATTGGTGACCCAGTCGCGGATCGCTTCATTGCATGCGTCTTTCAGCGTGCGCGAACCGCTCTCCACGGGAACCACGGTCGCGCCCAGAAGCTTCATGCGAAACACATTGGGTGCTTGGCGCTGGATGTCTTCCGCGCCCATGTACACGATGCATTCCATGCCAAAGCGTGCCGCCACGGTAGCAGTCGCCACACCGTGCATGCCCGCACCGGTCTCGGCGATGACGCGCTTCTTGCCCATGCGTTTGGCCAGCAAGGCCTGGCCAATGGCGTTGTTGATCTTGTGCGCGCCGGTGTGGTTAAGGTCTTCGCGCTTCAGGTAGATCTGCGCGCCGCCCAAATCATCGGAAAGGCGCTTGGCGTGATAGATGGGGCTGGGACGACCGACGTAGTGCTTGAGTTCATAGGCGAACTCGGCCTTGAATTCCGGGTCGTCGCGGAAGCGCAGATACTGCTGGCGCAATTCCTCGACTGCCGGAATCAGCGTTTCGGCCATGTAGATGCCGCCGAACTGGCCGAAGTGACCTTGCTGGTCAGGATAACTGTATGTCAACGCTCTTAACCTCTTTGATGAATGCAGCGATCTTCGCCGCATCTTTGATTCCTTTTGCTGCCTCGACACCACTGGAGACATCGACCGCGTATGGCCGCACCGCGCGCACCGCCAGCGCCACATTGGCCGGATGCAGCCCGCCGGACAGGATCACCGGCAACGACAACTCGCGCGGGATCAGCGCCCAGTCGAAGGACTCTCCGGTACCGCCCTGCACACCGTCCACATAGGCATCGAGCAGCAAGCCTTGGGCGTCCGCATAACGGGCCGCGCATTCTACCAAATCCACCCCTGACCTGACGCGTATCGCCTTCAAATAAGGGCGACCGAACTGCGCGCAGAATTCGGGGGATTCGTCACCATGGAACTGCAGCACATCGAGCGGCACTTGCGCGAGGACTACGCGCACCATTTCTTCGGATGGGTCGACGAACAGACCTACGCTGGACACAAAAGGCGGTAAAGCACGCAACAGTTCTGCCGCCCGCTTCGGTGCGATATTGCGCGGGCTCTTATCAAAGAACACGAAACCGAGCGCATCCGCGCCTGCCGCCACCGCAGCCTGCAGGTCTTGTTCACGGGTGATGCCGCATATCTTGATTCGGGTCATGGCGGATTCAATCGTTTTCCGAGGGCGGCATTGTACCTTGCGGCAGTCCCCACTTTGGGTCGTAGCCGATGTGCCGTAGATAGAGGCCATCGGGCATGAATGTCGGTGCCGCCAGTTTGCGCTCGCGCGATTCCAGGATCTGCTTCATCCACACTGGCGGATATTTACCTTTGCCGACATACACCAGACAACCGACGATGTTGCGCACCATATGATGCAGAAACGCGTTAGCGGTCAGGTCAAAGATGATCGTTTCGCCCTGTTGGCAAATATCCAGTTTCGCCAGCGTCTTGATCGGGGACTTGGCCTGACACTGCGAAGCACGGAAGGCACTGAAATCATGCTCTCCCAGCAACTGATTCGCCGCCGCTTGCATCGCGGCGACATCAAGCGGCGCATGGAACCAGCCCGCCTTGCCCGCATGCACAGCCAGCCTTTGGGGGCGATTGAACAGCACGTACTGATAACTGCGCGTCCACGCCGAGAAGCGCGCATGGAATTCTTCGCTCACCTCATGTGCCCACAATACGGCGATACCTGCAGGCAGCAGCGCATTGCAGCCGCGCACCCAGGCTGAGAGCTGGCGAACCGTCGACGTGTCGAAATGCACCACCTGCTCCAGTGCATGCACGCCGGTATCAGTGCGTCCGGCGGCGATGATGCTTATTCGTTCGCAGGCGATAGCCGACAACGCATCCTGCAAAGCATCTTGCACGTTCGCCATATCCGGCTGGCTCTGCCAGCCGTGGTAACGGCTGCCGTCATATTCAACACCGAGTGCGATCCTCATCTCCAGACCCCGTAAAGTAGCGCTGCACACAACAGCAGACTCAAGCCGTCCGCTGCCTTGAGCGCAATCCTGTCCAGCATCACCTGCTGCCCGGCCTCTCCAGGCGGCTGCAGCGCATCACCGATCGCCTGCTTCCAGTCTGCCGCGGTATCGCGCATGGCCGGTTCGGCATATTGCAGCGTCAACGCCAGCCGCACGGCGACGCGTTCGCGCGAGCCTCCGAACCAGTTCAGCGGGTAGGCCAGTACATAAATACCGCTGATGAACTGTGCCTGAGTCAACAACGACAGCAGGATCGCCAATCCGGACAACATGGATAGCAATCGCCCCAGTTGCATCAAGCCGTCCGACAGACCTTCCAGCGTCGGTGAATATCGTCCCAGCTCAGTCACCAGTGCGACGCCCGGCGTCGAGTATGCATAGACCAGCAGCAGGGAGAGCAATATCCAGCGTGTGCGCCGGATCAAACTGAAGAGTTGGCGCGAATCGAGTTTCGCTGCCACGATAAACAGCGCAACCGTCACCAGGAACAAGCCCGGCGCAGACAGTGCTTGTGCCGTGATGGAGAGTGTTATCCAGATCAATATCTGTATAGCGGGATGGGGCATCAGCCTATCCATTCGTTCAAATAAAAACGGCAGCCGAAATGGCTGCCGTCGCTTTCATGCGTAATGCTTAGAGCTGATCAAGGATGCTTTGTGCACTGGCACGCTGCTGATCATCGCCGTCACGCATCACTTCATCGAGTATCTCTTTCGCACCGGCCCCGTCACCCATCTCTTGGTAGGCTTTGGCCAGATCAAGCTTTGTAGCGACTTCCTGCCACCGCTCATCCTTGACCTCCGCAGCCGGACTGGCTGCATCGCCACCACCTAGCCCCCCCAGATTCAGACTGATGTCAGCCAAGCCGATATCCATCGGTGCAGACGGTTTCACCTCTGCGGACCGGGCGTAATCTGGAATATCCAGCGTGAATGCAAGACTATCATCAGTGGCGGGAGCCGAACTTTTTGTAGCCGCAGCCTCTTCTGGTTGTGCAGAAGTTATATCGAACATCAGATCATCCAGCCCCTCGGAAGCAACTGGCTCAGCGGTTGTTGCAGATGCAACGGGAGCCTGGAAACCTGAATGAGTGGATGTAACGTCGAACATCAAATCATCCGAGGCCTTAGTTTGTTCGGTCGCGCCTGCTGCCGCAGCCATTTGACTGGGAATACCCGGATGAGTAGAGGTGACGTCGAAGATCAGATCATCTGAAACAGTAGATTCGGTATGGATATCTTCTGCCGAGGCTCCCATTTCCGGCTTGCTGCCCGGATGTGTACCCGTGATATCGAAATCCATCGGAGCTGCACTTGCTGCCTGCATTTCCTTGGCAGAAAGGATGGTCGTAGACTCGCTGGATGACGATTGTGGCTGCATCACCACGGTACCCAGGAAATCTTCAACCGGATTGGCTTCCACTTTCTTCTCTGTCGAGAAAGCATCCATCATCATGGTATCAAGTGCGTTCGACGCTTCATTCCCTGATTCAGAAGTGCCGAAACCCAGATCGAAGTCGACCGCCGGTTCCGCATTCTCTTCTACTTGCGGCGCGGCAGTTTCGCCTGCCCCGCCATAGTACGGATTGCCCGGTTCAAGCTCGCGACCCATCGCAGCCACCTGCTGCCAGGCAGCCTCGTCACCGCCGTCTTTGATCTGGCGGGCATAGGTCATGAATGCGTTCGTATCCTTGCGTGTCGAGTAGATCGACAGCAGTTTAACGATGATCGGCACATCACCCGGTTTGGAATTCAGCGCTTCTTTCAACACCTCTTCGGCCTGGACATCGCGGCCGAAAGTGAGGAACAGATCAGCTTCAGCGATCGGATCGACTTCATCGGAGGTTTGCGCCTCTACGGTATCTTCAGCCTGCTGGGTAAAGTCACCGGTATCGGGCGACGGCATCACAGGTTCTGCGATTCGACCGGTTGAGCTGCCTACATCTTCGACATCAGAAGTAACCGCGGCTGCTTTCTTGGGTGCAGGGGTAGCGCGGCGGCGCGACAGCCAGAAACCCGCGCCCAGCAATGTGATCAATCCAGCGGCCCCACCACCTAACAACACAGGATCTTCGAGCAGACTATCGATCAAGGAGACTTCAACTTGCGGAACCTCTACCGGAGCGGGTACTGCCGGCTTTGCGACAGGTTGGGCTGGCGCAGGCGCACTGGCACCGATCGAAGCTGTTGGCACGTCGGCATTCGGTGCTGGCGCAGTCTTTTGTGCAGCTGCTGCCTGCTGCTTTTTCAGTTCGGCAAGTCGCTCCAAATCTTTGACGTTCTTTTCCAGTAGTGCCGTACGATCTTGCGCTTCCTTCAGCGCCTTGGCTTTGGCAACGGACTCTTCTTCCTTGCTGCTCGCCGAACCGCCAGCCGCACCTTCTCCGGGTGCCTCTCCCTTGGAGAGTTTCAGCACTTCCGTCGGCGCTGCTTTGCTTGCAGCCTTCTCGGTCACTGCGGCAGTCACCTTGCCGGAGGCTCCCTGTTGAACGGTTTGTTCACGCGCTTCAGCACGGACAGCGGCAAGTTGCTGACGATATGCGTTCCAATCTTCCACTTGCGCGCGGTAGACCTTCACCGCTTCGCCTTGCTCCACCGCATCGATCTCTGCTGCATCCGGCACGCGAATGATCTTGCCCGCTTTCAGGCGGTTCATGTTCTTGCCCGAAAAGGCTTCGCTGTTGGCGCGATACATCGCCACCAGCATGCGCTCCAGACTGACGTCTGCCGGCTTAACCTTCAGCGCGATCTTGCTCAGGGAATCGCCGCGCACCACTTGGATGTCGACACTCTCGGCCACCGGAATAGCTTCTTCCTTGCTCAAAGCATCGTCCACAACCACAGGGGCTTCTTCCAGCACCGGCTCCGCAGGCATCGTAGCAACTGCTTCTGTCGCTGGCGCTTCGGTGACAGGAGACTGTTCTGCTACGGCAGGCTCTATATCAGTTACTTCAGCACCAGACTCTGCAGGTGCGACTTCGGCCGGAGCTTCCGGAACAGTCGGTGCGATTACTGGCTCGGGCATTGTCTCCACAACCGGTAGCGGCTCGCTCAAAGCTGCAGGTGTTGAAACGACAGGGGCGATAGGCTTGACCGTCTCGGCTTGTGGTTCAACAGTAAAGCCGATCGGATCAAGCAGGAATGTGTATTCGCGCATGAGCTTGCCGGAAGGCCAAGAGACCTCGACCAGTAGCGTGACAAAGGGCTCGTTTACAGGCTGGGCTGAAGTGATTTGAACACGGGGCTGCGCACTATCGCGGTTGGTGATCGCGAATTTCAGCTTGGGGAGTGTATAGGGATAATCGATGCCAGCGGCCTTGAAGGCTTCCACTGATGCAAGCTTGGCGGTAATACTGTTTCTATCCGCTTTATCCACCGCAACCAGCTCGATCTCTGCTTTCAGTGGTTGCCCCAGATTGGAACTGACTGCCATGCCCCCCAGACCCGTCGCACTAGCGATACCGGATACCAGCAAGCAGGCAATATAACCCGACGTTTTTAGAATCGTTTTCAGCACACTGCCACCCTCATTCTTTCCCTGACGATATTCAGACTAACATCAGAGGGTTAGTGATGCAAGCTCACCCGCCCTCTAGATTCAGGCACTAACCGGCGGTAATCAACCGGATTTTTGCCACTAGCCCAACAAGATTCGCAACATACGACGTAGCGGCTCGGCCGCTCCCCACAGTAACTGGTCGCCGCAAACAAAGGCACTGACATACTCGGGGCCCAATTCCATCTTGCGCACGCGGCCCACCGCGATATCCAGCTTCCCGGTTACAGCAGTCGGCGTCAGTTCGCGCATGGACAATTCACGCTGATTCGGAACAAACTTGACCCAGGGATTTCCATCCTTGATCAATGCCTCGACCTCACTTAAAGGCACATCCCTCTTCAATTTGAGCGTCAAAGCCAGACTATGGCATCGCATCGCACCAATACGCACACACAGACCATCCACGGGAATGACAGAAGCTGTCCCCAAAATCTTGTTCACCTCGGCCTTGCCTTTCCATTCTTCCTTGGATTGGCCATTCTCAAGTTGCTTGTCGATCCATGGGATCAGGCTACCCGCAAGTGGCGCACCGAAATTCTCGACAGGCATAGCTCCAGAACGCATCGCCTCAGTCAGCACACGATCTATCTCAAGGATGGGCGACTTGGGGTCGGCCAACAGACTGGCGACTGATGCATGCGCAAAACCCATCTGGCTCAGAAGTTCGCGCATGTTCTGCGCGCCCGCGCCGGATGCAGCCTGATAGGTCATCGAAGACACCCATTCAACGAGCCCTGCATGGAACAAACCGCCCAATCCCATCAACAAGATACTGTTGGTGCAGTTGCCGCCGATGAAGTTCTTGCCGCCATTTACCAGCGACTTCTTGATGAGGTCGAGGTTGACCGGATCAAGGATGATCACTGCGTCCTTTTCCATACGCAGCGTCGAGGCCGCATCGATCCAATAGCCGTTCCAGCCCGCCGCACGCAGCTTTGGAAATATCTCGGTGGTGTAATCGCCGCCCTGACAGGAGATGATGGCATCCATCGCCTTCAGCTCATTGATGTCCATCGCATCCTTCAAGGGCACGCCACAACCTTCAGCGGGCGCTTCCCCGCCCACATTGGAAGTGGTGAAGAACACGGCATCGATCAGATCGAAGTCCTTCTCCTCACGCATACGCTGCATGAGTACCGAACCGACCATCCCTCGCCAACCGACCAAACCGACTTTCATGATTATTCCTTAACTCTGAGATTAGAGTGCGGCGACCACTGCATCGCCCATCGCAGCGCAGCCCACCTTGTTGCAACCTTCGGTGTAGATATCCGCTGTGCGGTAACCTTGCGCCAGCGCCTTCTTCACCGCATCTTCGATACGCACCGCATTCGCTTCGTCATTGAAGGTGTAGCGCAGCATCATCGCAGCCGACAGGATGGTCGCCAGGGGATTGGCAACATCCTTGCCGGCGATATCGGGCGCAGAACCGTGGCTGGGTTCGTACATGCCCTTGTTGTTCGCATCCAGTGACGCGGACGGCAGCATGCCGATGGAGCCGGTCAGCATCGAGGCCTCGTCGGACAGGATGTCGCCGAAGATGTTGCCGGTGACCATCACGTCAAATTGCTTGGGCGCACGAATAAGCTGCATCGCGGCATTGTCCACATACATGTGCGTCAGCTCGACTTCAGGATATTCCCTAGATAGCTCAATCATCACTTGACGCCAAAGTTCGGTCGTTTCCAGCACGTTGGCCTTATCCACCGAACAGATCTTTTTATTACGCTTCATCGCGATATCGAATGCCACACGACCGATGCGTTTGATCTCGGACTCGTTGTAACGCATGGTGTTGATGCCTTCGCGTTCGCCGTTCTCTAAGGTGGATATGCCGCGCGGCTGGCCGAAGTAGATATCACCGGTCAGTTCGCGCACGATCATGATGTCGAGGCCCGACACCACTTCCGGCTTCAGCGTGGAAGCGGCAGCCAGCTCAGGGTACAGCAAGGCAGGACGCAGGTTGGCGAACAGATTCAGTTCCTTGCGGATGCGCAGCAGACCGCGTTCGGGACGCAGATGGCGCTCCAGCTTGTCATACTTCCAGTCGCCCACCGCCCCCAGCAACACGGCATCGGACGCTTTGGCCAGTGCCAGTGTCGCATCCGGCAGCGGATCGCCCGCTGCCTCATAGCCTGCACCGCCTATAGGTGCCTCTTCCATTTGCAGGCCGATGTTCAGCGCATTCAAAACCTTCACGGCTTGCGCCACGATCTCTGGGCCGATGCCGTCACCCGGCAAAACTGCGATCTTCATACTCTCTTCCAATCGATAAAATATTATGCGTACAGCCAGGGTTGCGCTGTGCGGTGTTTCGCCTCGAATGCCTTGATGTCCTCCACGTGCTGCAAGGTAAGGCCGATATCGTCCAGACCGTTCAGCAGGCAATGCTTGCGGTGGGCATCCACCTCGAACGGGTACGCCGTACCGTCAGGCGCGGTGATGGTCTGCTGTCCGAGGTCGACCTTCAGCTTGTAACCGACGCCGGCTTCCACCGCCTTGAACAGCGCATCGACTTTGTCCGCCGGCAATTTGACCGGCAGCAGACCGTTCTTGAAGCAGTTATTGAAAAAGATATCGGCAAAACTGGGCGCGATGATGACGCGCAAGCCATAGTCTTCCAGCGCCCACGGCGCGTGCTCGCGCGAACTTCCGCAACCGAAGTTCTCGCGCGCCAACAAAACCTGAGCACCTTGGTAGCGCGGTTGGTTCAGCACGAAATCCGGATTCAGCGGACGCTTGCTGTTGTCCTTGCCAGGCTCGCCGTGATCCAGATAACGCCATTCGTCGAACGCATTGGGGCCGAAGCCGGAACGCTTGATCGACTTCAGGAACTGCTTGGGAATGATGGCGTCGGTGTCTACGTTGGCACGATCCAACGGCACCACCAAGCCATCAAAAGTCTCGAATTTTTTCATTACCACTCCCGCACATCCACAAAATGCCCCGCGATCGCCGCAGCGGCCGCCATCGCCGGACTCACCAGATGCGTGCGGCTGCCCTGCCCCTGACGACCTTCGAAGTTGCGGTTCGAAGTGGAGGCGCAACGCTCGCCCGCTTCCAGACGATCATCATTCATCGCCAGACACATCGAACAACCCGGATCGCGCCACTCGAAACCGGCATCAATGAACACCTTATCCAGGCCTTCCTGCTCGGCTTGCGCTTTCACCAGACCTGAACCGGGCACCACCATCGCCAGCTTGACGTTGGCCGCGACCTTCTTTCCCTTGGCTATTGCTGCTGCTTCGCGCATATCTTCGATGCGACCGTTGGTGCAGGAGCCGATGAACACCTTGTCCACCTTGATCTCACTGATCGGCGTATTGGCTTGCAACCCCATGTACTGCAAAGCACGCTCCCAGTCGCCGCGTTTGACCGCATCGGGTGCGGAAGCCGGATCCGGCACGCGACCGTTGATGTCAGTCACCATCTCGGGCGAAGTACCCCAAGTCACTTGCGGCTTGATCTGCGACGCGTCCAGCTCCACCGTTGCATCGAACTTCGCACCGTCGTCGGAATGCAAGGTCTTCCAATACGCGACCGCCTTGTCCCAGTTCGCTCCTTGTGGCGCAAACGGACGGCCCTTCACATAGGAAACAGTCGTATCGTCAGCCGCCACCATACCGGCGCGCGCACCGGCCTCGATGGCCATGTTGCACAGGGTCATGCGGCCTTCCATGCTCAGGTCACGAATGGCAGCACCGGCGAACTCAATGGCGTAACCCGTGCCGCCTGCCGTGCCGATCTTGCCGATCACTGCCAGCGCGATGTCCTTGGCAGTCACTCCGCGACCCAGTTTGCCTTCCACTTTGACCAGCATGGCTTTGGATTTCTTCGCCACCAGACACTGCGTCGCCATCACATGCTCGACCTCGGAAGTGCCGATGCCGTGCGCCAATGCAGCGAATGCACCGTGTGTGCTGGTATGCGAATCGCCGCACACCACAGTCATGCCGGGCAAGGTCGCGCCCTGCTCGGGCCCCATCACATGCACCACGCCCTGGCGTATATCGCCCATCTTGAATTCGACGATGCCAAACTCGGCGCAGTTCGCATCCAGCGTTTCCACTTGCAAACGGGAGATCGGGTCGGCGATACCGGCCGCGCGATTGGTGGTCGGCACGTTGTGATCCGGCACCGCCAGCATGGAGGCGGTACGCCACGGCTTGCGATGCGCCAGTTTCAGGCCTTCAAATGCCTGCGGACTGGTGACTTCGTGCACCAATTGACGGTCGATATAGATCAACGCCGTGCCGTCGGCATCCTGCCGCACCACGTGAGAATCCCAGAGTTTGTCGTATAAGGTTTTTGAGCTCATTTTCATGCTTCCATTGGAGCGCCGGATTATGCCACAGCGTCAGGCTTTTCCGCCATGTGACGCACCTTCCACACCATCAGCAGCAACCCGGCGAACCCCATCAGCGCGCTGAAGGTATACAACGCCGAGCCGCCCCAGTGCTGCCAGATCGGCCCGCTGGCCAGCCCGCCCAATACACCGCCGGCGCCATAAGTCACGCTACCGAACAGCGCCTGCCCGCGCGATTGATGCCGCCCCTGAAAGAACTCATGTACCAAGCCCACCGAAGCCGCATGGAAGGAGCCGAAGGAAAAGGCATGCAACACCTGCGCAAGCAGCAGCAGGGAAACGATATCCACCGTCCAGCCGATCAGCAGGAAACGTATCGCAGCAGCCGCGAAACTGAACAATAGTATGCGTGCGAACCCGAAGCGCTGAACCAGTGCCGGCATCAGGAAGAACACGCCGATCTCGCAGATCACACCCAGCGCCCACAGCCCGCCTACGGCACTCTTGGCATAACCGTGCTCCACCAGATAGATGGAGAAGAAGGTGTAATAAGGACCATGCGCCACGGCCATCAGAAAACTGGCACCAAGAAAAGCCAGCACGCGCGGTTGCATCACGATCTGCCGGATAGGCTGATGATCGGTGTGATGTGCCAGCACCTCGGTCTTGGGTATCTCGCGCGCAAACAGCAGGATGCCGATCTCACACAACAGCCCAGCCCATAATAGCCAAGCGATGGCGATGTAGTCGAAGGCATAGCCCAAACCAACGACCGCCACGATGAATCCCACGGACCCCCAGGAACGCAGACGCCCGTAGTGCGCCGTATTCTTGCCCAGATAGGTAAGGGTGGTCGCCTCCACCAGCGGCATTGACGCGCTCCAGAAGAAGTTCATCAGCAACATCACCGCGAACAACCCCCAGAAACTTTCAGTGAAGAACACGCCCGTGTAGAACAGCGCACTCAGCCCAGCCGCGGCCACCACCACTTCCTGCCGTTTGCCCGTATGGTCGGCCAACCACCCCCACAGACTGGGCGCGACCATGCGCATCACCGGCTGCAAACTCATCAGGATGGCGATATCGATGGCATCGAAATGCAGCGATTGCAGGTAAAGGCTCCAGTACGGGGAGAACATCCCCACGAAGGCGAAATAGAAGAAATAGAAACCGGCGATACGCCAGTGGTAGTTGCGGGTGGTCATGGCGGGCTGTCTTGAACGGCGCGCATTATCGCACCAAAAATATTTCCCGCTGCCCCTTGAAAACGAAAATCGTGCCCCCATCAAGCAACAGTCGAAAATAGGAGAAGCACATGGAACAGAAAGAGAATCAGCCGCAGATCGAACAACACGAAGCTGCAGCCAGCGCAGAATCCGCCGCCAAACAACACACCGACAAGACACCCAGCATGGAAGAGATGCTGCAGGAAGCCGAGCGCAAGGCACAGGAACATTATGACGCCTGGATGTACGCCAAGGCCGAGGGTGAGAACATCCGCCGCCGCGCTGCCGAAGATGTGAGCAAGGCACAGAAGTTCGCGGTGGAACGTTTCTCCGGCGAGATGCTGGCAGTGATGGACAGTCTGCAAGCCGGCCTGGCCGTGCAGACCGAGAACGTGGAAAGTTTCAAGAGCGGCATGGAACTGACCCTGAAGCAACTATCCACTGTGTTCGAGAAGTTCAACATCACCGAGATCAACCCGGTCGGCGAGAAGCTGGACCCGCATAAACATCAAGCCATCGGCATGGTGGAAAGCGAGCAAACGACCAACACCGTGGTCAGCGTGATGCAGAAGGGCTACACCCTGAACGAGCGCGTGCTGCGTCCGGCGCTGGTTATGGTGTCAAAAGGAAAAGCATAAGGCACTTGAAATATCCGTCATCGCCCTGATATCAGGCTCCGAGGCAACAGAAACCAACCAATTCAAGCATTCAACTGAAAGGAAAGCATCATGGGAAAAATCATCGGTATCGACTTGGGCACCACCAACTCTTGCGTGGCCATCATGGAGAACGGCAAGACCAAGGTGATCGAGAACGCGGAAGGTACGCGCACGACACCCTCCATCATCGCCTACATGGAAGACGGTGAAGTACTGGTGGGCGCACCCGCCAAGCGTCAGGCCGTGACCAATCCCAAGAACACACTGTACGGTGTGAAGCGCCTGATCGGTCGCCGTTTTGAAGAGCCGATGGTGCAAAAAGACATCGCCATGGTTCCCTACTCCATCGTCAAAGCCAAGAACGGCGACGCTTGGGTGAAGGTGCGCGACAAAGAGATCTCCGCACCGGAGATCTCGGCTGAAGTGCTGATGAAGATGAAGAAGACCGCCGAAGACTACCTGGGCGAGCCCGTCACGGAGGCCGTCATCACCGTTCCGGCCTACTTCAACGACTCGCAGCGCCAGGCCACCAAAGATGCAGGCCGCATCGCCGGTCTGGATGTGAAGCGCATCATCAACGAGCCGACTGCAGCTGCACTGGCGTTCGGTATGGACAAGCAGGAAGGCGACCGCAAGATCGCGGTGTATGACCTGGGCGGCGGCACGTTCGACATCTCCATCATCGACATCGCCGAGATCGACGGCGAGCACCAGTTCGAAGTGCTGTCCACCAATGGCGACACCTTCCTCGGCGGCGAAGACTTCGACATGCGCGTGATCGAGTTCCTGGTGGAAGAGTTCAAGAAAGAAAGCGGCGTTGACCTGAAGAAGGACATGCTGGCCTTGCAACGCCTGAAGGACGCGGCTGAAAAAGCCAAGATCGAACTGTCTTCCGCACAGCAAACCGAAGTCAATCTGCCGTACATCACTGCCGACGCGACCGGTCCGAAACACCTGGCCGTGAAGATCACCCGCGCCAAGCTGGAAAGCATCGTGGAAGACCTGGTCGCGCGCACTATCGAACCGTGCAAGATCGCCATGAAGGATGCCGGTGTTTCCAACGCCGACATCGCCGACGTGATTCTGGTCGGCGGTCAGACCCGTATGCCGATGGTGCAGGAAAAAGTTAAAGAGTTCTTTGGCAAGGAAGCGCGCAAGGACGTGAACCCGGACGAAGCTGTGGCGGTTGGCGCGGCTATCCAGGGCGGCGTGCTGCAGGGCGAAGTGAAGGATGTGCTGCTGCTGGACGTGACTCCGTTGTCGCTGGGTATCGAGACCATGGGCGGCGTGATGACCAAGCTCATCAAGAAGAACACCACCATCCCGACCAAGGCATCGCAAGTGTTCTCCACAGCCGACGACAACCAGTCTGCCGTGACCATCCACGTGCTGCAGGGCGAGCGCGAGATGTCCTCCGGCAACAAGAGCCTGGGCCAGTTCAACCTGTCCGACATCCCGCCTGCACCGCGCGGCATGCCGCAAATCGAAGTGACCTTCAACATCGACGCCAACGGCATTTTGCATGTGGGCGCGAAGGATAAGGCCACCGGCAAGGAAGCCAACATCACCATCAAGGCCAGCTCCGGTCTCTCCGAAGAAGAGATCCAGCGCATGGTGGCGGATGCCGAAGCGCACGCCGACGAAGACAAGAAGGCCGTGGAGCTGGTGACTTCGCGCAACCAGCTGGACGCGCTGATCCACTCCACCAACAAGTCGATGAAGGAATACGGCGAACAATTGTCCGCCGACGAAAAAGCCGCCATCGAAGCAGCCGTGAAGGATGCCGAAGAAGTAGTGAAAGGCGACGACAAGGAAGCCATCGAGGCCAAGACTGAAGCACTGGCGACTGCCGCACAGAAGCTGGGCGAGAAGATGTACGCCGCAGAACAGGCCAAGACGCAGGCTACAGGCGGCACGCAAGCGGAAGCCGGTGCAAAAGCGGACGATGGCGATGTGGTGGATGCCGAATTCACCGAAGTCAAAGACGAGAAGAAGTAAGCCTCACCTTTCTTGATGCTGTAACCGGTGGGGCGCGTGCGCCCCATCGTCACATGGAAAAAACATGAGCAAGCGCGACTATTACGAAGTCCTCGGCGTCAACCGTGACGCGTCGGAGGAAGAGATCAAGAAGGCTTATCGCAAGCTGGCAATGAAGCATCACCCCGACCGCAATCCGGACAACCCGAAGGCGGAGGAACACTTCAAGGAAGCCAAGGAAGCCTACGAGACCCTGTCCGACGGGCAGAAGCGTGCAGCCTACGACCAATACGGCCACGCGGCCTTCGAGGCGGGCGGCATGGGTGGCGGCAATCCGTTCGGCGCGGGCGGTGCGGGTGCACAGGGCTTCGATTTCGGCGACATCTTTGGCGACATCTTCGGTGGTGGACGCGGCGGACGCACACAGGCGCATCGCGGTGCCGACTTGCGCTACAACCTGGAGATCACGCTGGAAGAAGCCGCACGCGGTGCCGAGAAACAGATCCGCATCCCGGTGATGGAAGAGTGCGGGACCTGCGAAGGTTCGGGTGCTAAACCCGGTACCACGGCCACCACCTGCACCACCTGTGCCGGTCACGGTCAGGTGCGTATGCAACAGGGCTTCTTCTCGGTGCAGCAGACCTGCCCGCGCTGCCACGGCAGCGGCAAGCAGATCAGCTCGCCGTGCAAGGATTGCCACGGCAGCGGTCGCGTGAAAAAACAGAAGACGCTCGAGATCAAGATTCCCGCCGGTATCGACACCGGCATGCGCCTGCGCCACAGCGGCCACGGCGAAGCCGGTTCGCACGGCGCACCGCATGGCGACCTGTATGTGGAGATCCACATCAAGCCGCACAGCGTGTTCGAGCGCAACGGCGACGACCTGCATTGCGAGATGCCGATCAGCTTCGCCACGGCGGCGCTGGGCGGCGAGATCGAGATCCCCACGCTGGACGGCGCGGCACGCATCAAGATCCCGTCCGAGACACAGAGCGGCAAACAGTTCCGTCTGCGCGGCAAGGGCATCAAGGGCATGCGCACACATACCCACGGCGACCTGCATTGCCACGTCATCGTGGAGACACCGTCCAATCTGACTGACCGCCAGCGGGAGTTGCTGCGCGAGTTCGAAGAGATCAGCCAGTCCGATTCCGCGCGCCATAACCCGCGCGCAAAATCATGGATGGGCAAGGTGAAAGACTTCTTCGGTCAATAAAGGCCGTCACCGCCCATCTGCAAGGAGGCGCGTATGCAAGTCAAGGCACTCGGCCATGTGGTGCTCAAGATCCGCGACCTTGAGCGCTCTGTCGCCTTCTATCGCGATGTGTTGGGTATGAAAGAAGTCGCGCGTTACCGCGACGCGATGGCTTTCTTCTCCCTGGGAGACAACCATCATGACCTCGGTTTGATGCAGATCGGCGCGCACGCACCGGAAGCGGATACCGGCAGCGTCGGCCTGTATCACGTGGCGTTCAAGATGGGCGACAGTCTGGATGAATTACGTGCATGCAAAGCACACCTTGAAGCGAACAACGTCAGCATCTTCGGCATGAGCGACCACGGCGTGAGCCAGTCGCTCTACCTGCATGATCCGGACGGTATCGATATCGAACTGTATGTCGATGCTGACCCCGCCATCTGGCGCGACGATCCCGGTGCAGTGCTGACCACCAAGCGACTGCAACTCTAGGCGAGCATCGTCAGGCGGTTTGCTCTATGATGCGCCGCGACAACTTTCAAAATAGGAGTCACACATGACCTCTACCCTGCTCCTGCTCGGCGTCAGCCTCGTCGTACTGATCTACGGCATCAGCCTGTACAACCATCTGGTCAGCCTCAAACATGCTGTCGGCAAAGCATGGGCCAATATCGACGTATCGCTCAAGCAACGCCATGACGAACTACCCAAGCTGGTCGAAGTGTGCAAACAATACAAACAGTTCGAGCAAACGACCCTGCAGCGCGTGATCGAAGCGCGTTCCATGGTGCAGAACGCGCGCGAAGGCCAGGACATCGCCGCACTCGGCAAAGCCGAAGGTATGCTGCGCATGGGACTGGGCAGTATCTTTGCCGTGGCCGAGGCTTACCCGGAACTGAAGAGCAACGAGCATTTCATGCAGTTGCAGACGCGCATCAGCGGACTGGAGAACACCATCGCCGACCGCCGCGAACTGTATAACGAGTCGGTGAACATCTACAACGTCGGCATCGAGCAGTTCCCCGCTGTGCTGATCGCCAACATGTTCGCCTATCAAAGCAAGCCATTGCTGGAATTCGCCGCCGCCGAAAAAGCGGATGTCGACATCAAGCAACTGTTCGACTAGGAACCAAAAACGATACACGCACTCTCAGCCATGCCCGCGCGGCTTGCTGCGTAGCGGACGATACTTATCAAATACAAAAGGAAACACAACATGAAGAAACTACTCGTACTGACCTGTGCTCTGGCTATCGCCCAACCCGCTCTGGCTGGCAACATCAACATCGGCAACCTCGGCACCCAGTCGGATTTCCGCAACGTATCTGAAGACCTTGGTTCCGCATTGAGCTACAAAGGCGTCGTTCCGGCCGAGCCGATGGGTATCACCGGCTTCGATATCGGACTGGAAGTGACCCAGACCGATCTGGCCAAGAGCGCGGCACTATGGAACAGCCTGACCGGCAGCGACTTCAGCAAACTGTATATTCCAAAACTGCACGTAACCAAAGGCCTGCCACTGAACATCGACATTGGCGCTTTCTACTCCATCGTACCCAGTACGGATATCAAGCTGATGGGCGGCGAGCTGCGCTGGGCCTTCATGCCGGGCAGCACCGCCCTGCCTGCCGTCGCGGTACGCGGCGCGCTGACCAAGCTCTCCGGCGTGAACCAGCTGTCACTGGACACAAAGAGCCTGGACGTCTCCATCTCCAAAGGCTTCGCCATGCTGACGCCCTATGCCGGTGTCGGACAGGTGTGGACCAACAGCTCCTCTGACTTGTTTGCTACCGAGAGCTTCACACAAAGCAAGTTGTTCGCCGGCGCCAACCTGAACTTCGGCCTGACCAACCTGGCCATAGAGTTCGACAAGACCGGCGCGGCCCAGTCCACCAGTTTCAAACTGGGTTTCCGCTTCTAATATCGAACGGCGTGCCGCACGGGGAACAGTTATGCTGAACTCCCTGCGGCGACAGTACGCGCAACTCATCACCTCCGGCGGACAGCTTATCTTGCTGTTCGCCGGCTTTCATTTGGGAACCCCGGACGGCTGGTTGTGGAGCTTGGGCGGCATCGCCTTCATCAGTTTGTTTGCATGGTTCTCCGCGCTGCACCGCTACCGCATCATCAGCGGCACCCCCACTTCGCGCATCGCTTCGGCGGCACAAGGCTATGTCGAGTTAGTCGGCCGCGCCCATCCGCACGGTGATCCCATACTCGGCAAATATTCCATGCTGCCTTGCCTGTGGTACCGCTACAAGGTCGAGCGCAAGAACAGCAAGAATGAGTGGAGCACCGAATCCAGCGGCGAGAGTGAAGCACCGTTCTGCATCAACGACGGCAGCGGCACATGTGTGGTTGACCCGCGTGGCGCGGAGATCATCACCCAACATAAAGACACTTGGCAGGTCGCCGATCATCGCTACACGGAGTGGAAGCTGATCCAGCAGGACAAGCTGTACGTGCTGGGTGAATTCAGGACTCTGGGTGGCAGCAACAATCCCGTCACCCACAACGACCTGATCAAACAAGTCATCGCCGAATGGAAGATGGACAATGCCGATCTGATGCGCCGCTTCGATCTGGACGGCAACGGACACCTTGATATCGATGAATGGATGCTGGCAAGACAGGCAGCAAAACGGGAAGCGGAAAAACGATTGACCGCTGTGCGCAACGAGCCGGACACGCACTTCCTGCGTCAGCCGCCAGACAGTCGTTTGTTCCTGCTCAGCAACCTGTCGCCGGCCAGACTGGCCCGGCGTTACGCAGTCTGGACATGGGCACATCTGGCCTTCTTTTTCAGCGCTCTGGCGGGGATAGCCTGGGTGCTGACCTCACTGCCGGCTTGATCACACCGCGTATGCGCCGCCCGGATTCAGCATGGCGACGATTTCCAAATGTCCCGCACGTTCAGCCAGATCCAGCGCGCTTCTGCCATCACTGTATTTTGCATAGCGATTGACACCTTTATCCAGCAACAACTTGACCACCTGCGTATGACCGTTGTTGGCAGCTTTGTGCAACGCCGTCCAGCCGTCCACCGTTGCGAGATTCACATCGGCACCACGCAAGATCAGATAGGCGCAAGCGATCAGATGTCCGCGCGTCGCCGCCTGCATCAGCGCGGTCCAACCGAACTGGCTTTGATAGTTGGGATCGGCACCTTTGTCGATCAACAGTTTGACCACATTCGAGTATCCATTGAAGGCCGCCCAATGCAGCGGGTTATAGCCGTTCTTGTCGCAGGCAGTGATCTTCGCGCCGCATTTGATCAACAACAGCGCGAACTCCTCGTTACCGTTGAATGACGAGATCATCAACGGCGTCCAGTGACGTTCGTCCCTGACTTCAAGGTCGACACCGCAAGACAGGAATTCATGCACTGCGTTCTGGTTGTTCTCCTCGATGGATTTGATCAGGCCACCGGGACTGAAGTCATATCCCAGTCTTTCCAGTTCGTGACGCTTGTATTCAGGCACGCCATCCCAGGCACCGACCTTTCTGTCGGCATTGTGCAATCTGTCCAGATAGTTGCTCAGGCGGATGATCTCAGCCGCAGCCTCCGGCGGGAATCCGGCGCGGTCGCCACTGCGCTTGTCCACCATCAGGTCCTGCAGATAGATATCGACATGCGGGGTATCGATCAGCTCGACGATCTTGCTGAACACACGGGGAAAACGCGCCTCCAGAACCTCCGGATACAGCGATTCGTCATTACCCAACAGCATCAACAGGCGCGTATCCATCAATCGCTATACCTTTCCGCGATCTGCCTGAACTCATCCTCGATAGCCAGGAAAGCGTCCACCACATCCGGATCGAAATGTTTACCGCGCCCGTCCGTGATGAATGCCACGGCATCCTCGTGGCTATAAGCCTGCTTGTAGACGCGCTTGCTGATCAACGCATCGTAAACATCAGCCAAGGCCATCAGTCTTGCCGAGATGGGAATGTCATCGCCCTTGAGCCCTTTCGGATAACCGCTGCCATCCCATTTTTCATGATGGCCCGAGGCGATCTCGCGCCCGATATGCAGGAAGCGGCTGGGGGCCGGCAGACTCGCTTCCGCCGCCGCCAGCGCATCGCCGCCCAGCGTCGGATGCGTCTTCATGATCTCGTATTCTTCCGGCGTGAGCTTGCCCTGCTTGAGCAGGATGTAGTCCGGGATGCCGACCTTGCCGATGTCATGCAGGGGGGCGAGTTTGTACAGGGATTCTATGCTGTCGTCGTTGAGAAAATCACTGAAGCGGGGATGCGAGCGCAGCTGCATCGCCAAAGCGCGAATATAGGTCTGTGTGCGGCGCAGGTGATTGCCGGTCTCGTTGTCGCGCGTCTCCGCCATGGTGGCCATCGCGATGATGGTGACATCGCGTATGCGCGACACTTCTTCGGTCTGGTGCTGCAACTGTTCGGTACGTTCGCGCACCTTGCTCTCCAGCCCGTCGTTCAGGCGCGCCAGTTGTTGTGCCAAAGACAGATTCTCGAAACGCTGATGCAGCGAGCGCATGACGAGTTTGCCCAGGAACTGCCCTGCCCCCAGCATCACGAACATGAACAGCAGCAGCATGGCGGCCAATGCGGCATGCGTCTCATCCTGCTCGACCGCAACACGGAAGATCAAAGGCAACATCAAGCCCAGCAGATAAGCGTAGAAAGCTGGCAGATGGGTGGCATTCATGGAAGTCGCCCCGGCAGCAAGACCAAGCATCACGCAGATCAACAACACCTGATCCAGCAAACCAACAGGGAAGAAGAACAATGTACCGAAACCCCACATCATGCCGACAACCAGCGCGAACCAGAAGAATCGCCGACTCCAGTCCAGACACTCGCTGAGCGTATCGACACGGTCGCGATACCCCAGCCAAGTCACCAGCTCAGCCACATGCAGCAAGTAGGCGCAACCGATCCACAGCAACAGATTCCGATGGGCGTCAGCATCCCACATCAGCCAAACGAAAAGAGGCTCTGCAAAGACCTGCCCCAGCACCATGTAGGGAAACAGCTTCAGACGCGCGCGCAACTGCTCCGAACGTACGGCCAGGTTGCCCGGATCGATGCGAAACATCAGTTCATCAAGAAAACCTCCGGCTGCAGCCATAGTCCTACATCACTCCGTAATCGTTGCATGCAGTGGACAACAATCCACCAGTCACGTCAATGCGCCAACGTACCGATCGCTCACGTAGGCTTGAAGAACGCCACCGCATCCGCCTCGATGCGTGTGCGTTTGAACGGCGGCAGACTCTGCCAGATGCGCTTGCCGTAGTGTTTCGAGATCAGCCGCGGATCGCAGATCATCAACACGCCCCGGTCGCTCTCATCACGAATCAAGCGTCCGGCTCCCTGTTTCAGATTGATGATGGTGCGCGGCAATTGGAACTCCATGAAGGCGTTGCGCCCCTGCTTGTTCATCTCGGCGATACGCGCCGCCAACACCGGATCGTCCGGCGGCGCGAAAGGCAGCTTGTCGATCACCACCAGCGACAGCGCCTCGCCGCGCACGTCCACCCCTTCCCAGAACGACTGGCTGCCAAGCAGCACAGCATTGCCGTGCTCGCGGAAGCGTGACAGCAATTCATTGCGCGAGCCCTCCCCCTGGATCAGCAGCGGATATTTCAGATTCTTGCGTTCGAACTCCGCCTGCAAAATCTCATAGGCACGCTGCATCGCGCGCAGACTGGTGAACAACAGGAAGGCCCGCCCACGGCTTGCCTCGATGAGCGGCAAAGCCGCCTGCACCACCGCATCGGTATAACCTTCGGTATTGGGCTCAGGCAGATCCTGCGGCACATACAGCAAGGCCTGCTCGGGGTAGTCGAACGGGCTGTCCCAGCAGGCGGTGCGTGCATCCTGCAAACCCATCTCCGCCTGGTAATGCGCGAAGTTCTGCTTCACCGCCAAGGTCGCCGAGGTGAATATCCATGCACGCGGATGGCCGCTGATCTGTTTTTTGAATATCTCGGCGATGGAGAGCGGCGTGGTGTTGAGTTGCAGGGAATGGTGGAACACTTCCAGCCAGCGCACGGTCTCCGGCACATCACCGTCTTGCCAATGTTTCAATTGCTGTGCCAATGTCAGCGCGCGTTGCCAGCAGTTCTCCAACCCTTCGCTGCGCTCCGCCTGCTTCTCCAACAGCCCGCAAAGTTTCCCCAACTTCTCGCCCAAGGTCTTCAGTGTCGGCGCGTAATCTTTGAAATCTTCTGTCGCCTGCGCCGCCATGCGGCCTTCCCGCTTGAACACCAGGCGCAGGTCGCGTGCCGATTTATCCAGCTCGTCACACGCCACCGGCAAGGCCGCAAAATCCTTGGCCGAGGTCAGCGCCTCGATACGCGCATCCTGCGCCAGATCGAACAGTTGCGAAGTGGAAAGGCTCTCGCCGAAGAACAGGCTGGCGGTCTCAGGCAACTGGTGCGCTTCGTCAAAGATCACCGTGTTGCAGGCGGGCAGCAACTCGGCCACGCCCTCGTCGCGCAACATCACATCGGCAAAGAACAGGTGATGGTTCACCACCACGATGTCCGCCTCCATCGCCTCCTTGCGCGCCTTGAGCACGAAGCAATCCTTGTGCATGGGACATTCCTGCCCCAGACAGTTATCGCGCGTTGACGTCACATGCATCCAGATCGACGCCGTCTCGGGCACATCCGCCAATCCGCTCTTGTCTCCGCTCTGCGTGACTTTCGCGTAGGTCACGATCTTCGCCAAGTGCTTCACATCCTCGCGCGTCTTGAACAGGCCGTTCGATTGCGCCAATTCCAGATGGTAGTGACACACATAGTTGGAACGCCCCTTGAGCAGCGCCACAGATACCGGTGCCTTCAGCGCGTCGCGCACCATGGGCAGATCCTTCTGGAACAACTGGTCCTGCAGGTTCTTGGTGCCGGTGGAGATCACCACCTTGCCGCCATTGAGCAGCGCAGGCACCAGATAGGCGAAGGTTTTGCCCGTGCCCGTGCCCGCCTCCGCGATCAGGATCGCGTTGTCGCGTATCGCCTCCGCCACAGCCAGCGCCATCTCGCGCTGCTGCGCGCGCGGACGGAAAGAAGCTATCTCTGTAGACAGCGGGCTTTGCTCGGAAAAGAAACGTTCGACTTCAGCTGACAAAATGGAATTGAATATGGGAAGGTGGTGGCGCTATAGTGCGGCAGTGATTTTACGCGAGGCGACGCTGCAGCAGAAAGAATCTCTCCAGACACTGACTTTACCCTTGAAATTATGAATATAAGAATCCTTGCTGTCTGGTTCGTGATGCTGCTCGTTTCCATTTTCAACGGCACAATGCGCGACTTCACCTACGGCAAGCAACTCCCTGAACTGATAGCCCACCAGATTTCCACCGCAAGCGGCATTGTCTTGCTAGGCTTCGTCATATTCCTGTATGCACGCAGATGGCCTTTCTCATCTGCACGCCAAGCCAGCCTAATCGGACTATTCTGGATGTCCCTGACCGTTGCGTTCGAGTTTCTGTTCTTCCACTATGCAGCTGGACATACTTGGCAGGCATTGCTGGCAAACTACGATATAAGCAAGGGAAGGCTGTGGCCGCTGATCCTGATATGGGTCGCATTCGCTCCATACCTTATCTTTCGCTTTTTTCCGCTGAATAGCGGCTCAACAACACGAACATGAACGCCCGAATGAAGATACTCATCGACGCCGACGCCTGCCCCAAAGTCATCAAGGAGATCCTGTTCCGCGTGGCGGATCGACGCCAGATACACACCACCCTGGTGGCGAACAAATTGCTGTACTGCCCGCCTTCTCCCTTCATCCATGCCCTGCAAGTGCCGGCCGGCTTCGATGTGGCGGACAACAAGATCGTGGAGATGACCGAAGCGGGCGATCTGATCATCACGGCGGACATCCCGCTGGCAGCCGAGGTGATCGCAAAAAACGGGCATGTGCTGAACCCGCGCGGTGAGTTGTATACCAAAGACAGCATCAAGGAACGACTGGCGATGCGCGACTTCATGGATGTGCTGCGCAGCAGCGGCGTGGAGACCGGGGGGCCTGCCGCATTGGGCCAAAAAGACCGACAAGCGTTCGCAAATCAGCTGGACCGCTTTCTGTCGAGACACGCGCCCTGAACCTCAGGGTTTATCGTCGCCGTCTTCGGTAGATGCTTCTGTAGTGCCGAGCCCTTTCCACTGCGCGTAACATTCAAGCCCGCAGAAATGCGCCACATAGTCTTTCACCTCGAAATTTACGGCAGCCGACTGGGGCACTTCTTTCTTGCAGACTTCGCAACTGACTTGCTCGGGTATTGGAAGGGCTTGGGGATGGGTAGTCATTGCACACCTCCTGTAGGGTGTAGACGTGACTGCAGACTATTCCTGTCTCCCCGAACTGGCAAGCGCAAAGATCCCGCCACCATGACACCCGCATGGTGAACCGCGCTGCATTTCCCGGAGTACAATCCTCCCGCAATGCCGCAATGATCCACACCAACGGGGGGAGACGATCATGCAAATCGCCTGGAAAAAAGAACTGGAGATCGGCAACGAGATGATAGACACCCAGCATCGCATGCTGGTGTTGTTATTGAAGAAACTCGACCTCGCGCTGACCAGCAGGATGGATCAAAAGATCGTCATGGGCATCATGCTGGAGATCAAGAAGTTCACCGAATTCCACTTCCTGAGTGAAGAGAACCTGATGGCCGAGTTGCATTATCCCGGCCTGGAGGATCACGAGCGTATCCATTCCGAGTTGCTCGGTGTATTGAACGTGTTCATCGCCCAGATCAACCGCAAGCAGGAAGCACCGGAAGACATCCTGCCGCAGATCGTTTCCTGGGTCGCCAACCATGTAGTCAGCGAAGACATCAAGATCGCGGAATATGTGAAGAGATCCTCATTCCGCCCCATCGCAGAGGACTGTTACGCGCTGTACCTCAGAAAGTACGATTGACACCTCACATCACGGCATACAGCTTCTTCGCCGCCACCACTTTCACGATGTAGCCGCGCGTCTCTTCGTACGGCAGCTTCGTGCGCAGCGAGTCGTACACCTCCTCCGGTTTCATCGTATTGATCTTGTTGATCGCCTCGTATTGTCTGTCGCGGGAATTCTTCGCCTGGCTGAAAGCGCGCATCACATTGGACGGCCCGGTGTTGTAAGCAGCGATGGCACAGTATTCGCGCGATACCGGATCGTTGATCTCGCGCAGCGGACTGTCTTTAAGTAGCACCCCAAGATAGGCGGAACCCAGCTCGATGTTGTTGTTCGCATCGAACAGATACTCCTTGCTTGGCATCACATCTTGCCCCTTGGCCTTGCGATAGGCTTCACGCCCGCCGCTGGAAGGCACCAGTTGCATCATGCCGTAGGCTGGTGCGCTGGAGACAGCATAGGGATTGAACGCGCTCTCGGTCTTGATCACCGCAAAGATCAGGCTGCGGCTGACCTGCGTGTTTTCCGAATGGCGGCGCACCGTCGCGGCATATTGCACAGCACGTTTGTCGAGATGCGAATTCACCATATTGAAACGCACATAGAACACGTTCTTGCGCGTACCGTTGGCATCGATGCTGCGCGACTGCAATCGATTGTCCACCAGATAGTCGGCATAGCGCTCCACATCCTCGCGCGACTTGAGCATATTCCCGTTCTGGTCGGCCACCATCTGCTCCAGATAGGGATCACCATTGAGAATGACCTCCTTGTCTGAGAAAAGATCGACCGCGCCAGGATCACTCGGTGTCAGCAAGGCCACCACCACTGCGTTGCGCAGCTTGCCCTTTACGCTCGCCTCGTCCAGATGTTCGATGAGGATGCTGCCCGCGTCGTAATCCACCACCACGCGGTTCTTGTAGTTCTCGGTGTATTTGACGTAGCGCTTGCTGCTGGGCAAGGTGCGGGATTCCTTCTTGCCCCACTTCGCCCCGCTCTCCTTCTGCACATTCCCCATCAGGCGGTTGTACTCCGCTTCTGCCTTGCGCAGATCGGACAGGATCAGTTGCGGATTGTATTTATAAGAAGCAACCCGGTTATCGGCCACCCTGCGCAAAGCCTGCTTGGGGTCGCCGGCGGTGGCGATGTCGATCAGTTGTCTGGTGGAACAAGCGGGCAGACACAGCAGCCCCGCACCGAGAACCATCAAGAGTTTGCGTCCCATCCCCACCTCCCTTACAAGCGATTCAGCGTGATTCCAGCGCCTCCCAGCGCGCCATCAGATCCAGCATCTGCTCTTCGATCTCGGCGGCACGCTGACTCAACTGTTTGGCGTGCGCAGGATTGTCGCGGAATAGCGTCCCCGAGCCAAGTGCCGCAGCGATATCTTCCTGCTCGCGCTCCAGCACCTCGATGCGGCGCGGGATCTCTTCCAGCTCTTGCTGCTCCTTGAAACTCATTTTGCTGGCAGTTTTCGGTTTGGTGACATCGGGCTTGGCTTCCTGCTTGGCAGGTGCAGGCGCTGCAACTCGATGCTTCGCCTCGTACTGTTTCATGCGCACCCAGTCCTCGTAGCCGCCGACGTATTCCATCAACTTGCCGTCACCCTCGAAGGCGATCACCTGCGTCACCACGTTATCCAGAAATGAGCGGTCATGGCTGACCAGGAACAGTGTGCCCTGATAGTTCGCCAGCAACTCCTCCAGCAGTTCCAGCGTCTCGATATCCAGATCGTTGGTCGGCTCGTCCAGCACCAGCACGTTGGCCGGTTGTGTGAACAGGCGCGCCAGCAACAGGCGGTTGCGCTCGCCACCGGAGCAACTCTTCACCGGCGAACGCGCGCGTTCCGGCGGGAACAGGAAATCGCCGAGATAGCTGATGACATGCTTGCGCTGCCCGCCGATCTCGATGAAATCCGAACCCTGACTGATGGTGTCGGCCAAGGTGGCCTCATCGTCCAACTTCGCACGCAACTGGTCGAAATAGGCGACGGATATCTTGGTGCCCAACTTCACGTCACCGCTGTCCGGCTGCAACTCGCCCAGAATGATCTTGAGCAGCGTGCTCTTGCCCGCGCCGTTCGGACCGAGCAAGCCGATCTTATCGCCGCGCTGGATGCGACAGGAGAAATCGTTGATGATCTTTCTGTCGCCAAAGGACTTGCAGACATGCTCCAGTTCCGCCACCAGTTTGCCGGAGCGGTCGCCCGCCTCCAGACTCATCTCGACCTTGCCCACCTTGTCGCGCCGCGCCGCGCGCTCCAGGCGCAATGATTCCAAACGCAGCACACGACCTTCGTTGCGCGTGCGCCGCGCTTTCACGCCCTGGCGTATCCACACCTCTTCCTGCGCCAGCACCTTGTCGAACTTGGCGTTCAACACCGCCTCGTCCGCCAGCATGCGTTCCTTGAGCTTTTGGTAAGCCGCGAAGTTACCCGGGAAGGAGGCGAGCTTGCCGCGATCCAGTTCGACGATGCGGGTAGCGACGTTATCGAGGAAGCGCCGGTCGTGGGTGACCAGCAGCACGCTGCCACGAAAATCCTTAAGCAGACCTTCCAGCCACTCGATGGAAGCGAAGTCCAGATGGTTGGTCGGCTCATCGAGGATGAGCACTTCCGGCTCGGCCACCAAGGCCTGCGCCAAGGCCACACGCTTGCGCACACCGCCGGACAGCGAACCGACCAATGCCTCCGGGTCCAGCGCCAGACGCTGGATGGCCGTCTCGATACGCGCCTGCACCGACCAGCCATCCTGCGCTTCGAGCGCGGTCTGCAAAGGCTGCATCGCCTCCAGCAGTTTTTCGTAATCGGCATCCGGCTCGGCCAGCTGGTGCGACAGGTGGTGATAGTCGGTGAGCAATTGATGCAGCTCGCCCAGACCGCGCGCGACTTCGTCGAACACGGTCGCCTTGGCATCCAGCACCGGCTCTTGGCTGACGTAACAGATGCGCGCAGTGGGTTGACGCCATAGCGTGCCGTCATCCAGATGCGCCTGCCCGGCCAAAACCTTGAGCAGACTGGACTTGCCGCCGCCGTTGCGACCGATCAAGCCGACACGCTCACCCTCATCGAGTTGGAATTCCACATGATCCAGCAGCGCGACATGACCAAAAGCCAGAGAGGCTTTATCCAGCGTGATATAGGGCATTAACTATTCTCTTCCTGCGGCATCGATGACTGATAGATGAACGAGAACCCCACCGCAAAGAAACCCATGCACAGATAGCCGAACATGGTGGTGAACTTGTCCAGCACCAGATGCGTGTTGTAGTCGCTGATCTGCAGCGCGAAGAAATGGAACACGAACAGGCAGGCCGCCAGCACATTGCCGACCAGCGTCAGACGATGACCGAATGTATAGCCGTTACCGCCCTCTTTCCCTTGCGGCGGCAGACCGCGCAGCATGTACCACACCGAGAACACCCCGGCGAACAACAGCAGTGCGCCGACGGCACGGCTCGGTATGTCACCCTCGATCGTCGCCACGCCCAGCACATTGAGCAGCATGCCGCCCGCCGCCGCGACCCAACCCATGAAGATGGTCTGCGGCATGAAGAACCATGCGGCAAAGATATTCACATTCGGATACTTCATCACTTCCCTTTCGCAATCATTGCTTTCAAATCTTCGATGACCTCTGTCGAATGTCTCGAAGTCTCCACTTTCGTATAGACCTTGGCGATCCTGCCCTGCGTATCGATCAAGAAGGTGTAACGCCTGGCCACCTTGAACAACACCAGATCCAGCAAAGCACCGTAACGCGCTGCCACCGTACCGGAACTATCCGCCAGCAGGGGGAACGGCAGGTGATACTTCTCGGCGAATTCGGCATGGCTCGCGCTATCGTCCACACTGATGCCGATGACGACCGCGCCCATCGCCGTCAACTTGTGCAGATCGTCGCGGAAGGCACAGGCCTCCTGCGTGCAGCCGGGCGTATCGTCCTTGGGATAGAAATACAGCACCAACCACTTACCCGCATATTGCTGCAAACCGTGAACCGCCCCATGCTGATCGGGCAGTTCGAAAGCCGGGGCCGCCGCACCGACCTGAGGCAATTCTCCCGCGCGCGCCATTCTGACCACCAATAAACTCAACGCCGCGAACAAGCCGAACAGAAGCAGCCATTTCATATCGAATCTCCAGAGGCGAACGCAAGCGAGGGCGGGATTTTACGTTAGAATAAGCACCACTCAGCGTGAATCACGCGGGTCCTCGTAGTTAAATGGATATAACCGCCCCCTCCTAAGGGGCAATTACAGGTTCGATTCCTGTCGAGGACACCAGTAGTGCACCGGATCGGGGGCTTCGCTATGCACGACCAAGGCACCAACAATTCTGCCCGCATCGACATCTTCAGGATCGTCCTGCTCTATGCTGTCTTCGCCGCCCTGTGGATACTGTTCTCTGACGAAGCGATACGGCACCTCATCGGCGATACGGCCACCCTGCACCTTTCCCAGACCCTGAAAGGCTTGTCCTTCGTCGCGGTCACCTCGGTGCTGCTCTACCTGCTATTGAAGAGGCTGACGGCGAGCGCGCAGACACCCATACGCAGCGGCGCGCTGGTTGATTGGCCGCGCTGGCAGCTCTACCTGTTCGCTGCCTCGGTCACCCTGCTCACCTTTCTGGTTCGCAACGACATCGCCCCGATATTCACCGATCGGCCGCTGATGATCCTGCTGCTGTTCCCGATCATCCTGAGTGCCGCACTGGGCGGGTTCGGACCCGGAATATTCGCCACTTTCGTTGCGTCCATTTCGCTGGCCTATTTCGTCATCCCGCCGGTCGGCAGTTTCGAGATCGCCCAGCCGGACTACGCGATACAACTCGGCATCCTGTTCCTCAACGGATTACTGGTCAGCTTCCTCAGCATGATGCTGCACGACGCCCGCCAGCGCGAAAAAATCGCGAATGAAATGACCGAGACCAATCTGGCCGAAAAGGCGCAGGCGCTGCAACTGCTCCACGATATCGCACAAAGCTCCACCGACGCCATCTTTGCCAAGGATCGCGAGGGTCACTACCTGCTGTTCAACCACGCCGCGGAACGCAACACCGGCAAACCGGTGCAAGACGTGCTCGGCAGGGATGACACCGCCATCTTCAACACCGAGGATGCCGCGCGCGTGATGAAGGACGACCGAACCACCATGGAAGCGAACCGTGTCGTCACTTGGGAGCACAAACTCGCCATGGCCGACGGCGAGCGGGTGTTCTCCACCACGCAGGGGCCACTGCACGATGCGGACGGACTCGTCATCGGCGTGTTCGGCATCTCGCGCGACATCACTGCCCTCAAGATCACCGAGCAGGCGCTGCGGCGCGAGCGCGACACCAATCAGAGCTATCTGGACAGCGTGCTGAATATCATGCTGGCGCTGGACGACGAGGGCCGCATCCGCATGATCAACCGTTACGGCTGCGAACTGCTGGGCTACGAGGAAAAAGAGCTGCTCGGGCAGAACTGGTTCAAGCACTGTTTGCCGCAACCGGAAGGCATGGAAAAGATGTATCCGCTGTTCCGCCAGATCATCGGCGGCGACTTGCAGGCAGCCGAGTTCGTCCAGAATCCCGTACTGTGCCGGAACGGTAGCCAGCGCCTGATCTCCTGGCACAACGGCTATATGAAGAACGATGTCGGCAACATCGTCGGCGTACTCAGCGCCGGCGACGACATCACGGAACGCAACAAAGCCGAACTCGCGCTGCGCGACAGCGAGGCACGTTACCGCGCGCTGGTCGAGCAATCCATGGCAGGCATCTACATCATCCAGGACAACCGTTTCCGCTACGCCAACCCCGGCTTCGCCACCATCTTCGGTTACGACTCGCCTGAAAACCTGATCGACAACATCCCTGCTTCTGCCTTGGTCGCTCCGCAGGATATGGCAACCGTTCGGGAGAACATCCGCAAGCGCGAAACGGGCGAGGCCGATGTCATCCATTACGAAGCCCAGGGCGTGCGCCGCGACGGCACGCTCATCGAGCTGGAGGTCTACGGCCGCGCCCACAGTTATGAGGGGAGACCCGCCATCATCGGCATCCTGCTCGACATCACCGCACGCAAGCAGGCCGAGGACCAACTGCGCAAGCTGTCGCTGGCGGTCGAACAGAGTCCGGAGAGCATCCTCATCACCGATATCGATGCCAGGATCGAGTATGTGAACGAGGCGTTCATGCACAACACCGGCTACACCCGCGAAGAAGTCCTCGGCAGGAACCCGAGCATGCTGCACTCGGGAAAGACCGAACGGCAGACCTACGGCGACTTGTGGGCGACGATGGCGGCTGGCAAGGTGTGGCAGGGCGATTTCGTCAACAAGCGCAAGGACGGCAGCGAATATACCGAACATGCCATCATCAGCCCGATCCGCCAACCGGACGGCAGCATCAGCCACTTCGTGTCGGTGCAGCAGGACATCACCGAGAAGCAGCGCAACGAGGCAGAGATCCACCGGCTGGTTTTCTACGACACGCTCACCGGCTTGCCCAACCGGCCCCTGTTGCTCGAACGCATGGAGCAGATGATCGCCCTCACCCGCCGCTCGCGGCATTGCAGCGCACTGATCTTGTTCAACATCGACAACTTCAAGACCATCAACGATGCCGGCGGGCAGGCACTGGGCGATGCGCTATTACAGGCCGTCGGCCAACGCCTGGCTGCCATCATGCGGGAAGGCGATGTGGTGGCACGTGTCTCCGGCGACGAGTTCGGCATCCTGCTGACCGACCTTTCCTCCTCCCGCGAGGAAGCCGCGCACTTTACGCAGCATATCGCGGAGAAGATCCATGCCAGCCTGCACCAGGCCTTCGAGGTCGGGCAGGAGCCGGCCAGCATCACGGCCTGCCTTGGCATCGCACTGTTCCCTGACGGCGAGCAAGACGCGCCGCTGGATGTGCTGCGCCGTGTCAACACCGCTTTGCACCACGCCAAATCGCGCGGCAAAGACCAGACCGCCTTCTACGAGGGGGCGCTGGACGAAGCTGCGCATTATCGTTTTGAGATCGAGCGTGACCTGCGCCAAGCGCTGGATGCCGGCGAGCTGCGCGCTTTCCTGCAACTGCAGGTGGATGCGACCGGCAAGACCGTCGGTGCCGAAGCGCTGATACGCTGGCAGCATCCGCAACGCGGCCTGATCGCGCCCAACGCATTCATTCCGATCGCGGAAGAGTCCAACCTCATCATAGACATCGGCAACTGGATGCTGAACCAGGTGTGCGGCATGCTGGCGCGGGCGGACATGATCGGTTGCAGCGGGCGGATCGCGGTGAACATCAGTCCGCGCCACTTCCGCCAATCCGACTTCGTCGACCAGATCAAACAGGCACTGACCAACAGCGGCGCTGACCCGACCCACCTCACGCTGGAAGTGACCGAAGGCATGTTGATCGACAACCTGCAGGATGTGGTTGCCAAGATGGTGGAACTGAGCGCGCTGGGCATCCATTTTTCGATGGACGATTTCGGCACCGGATATTCCTCGCTCTCCTACCTCAAACAGCTACCCATCCATGAGCTCAAGATCGACAAGACCTTCGTGCAGGACATGACCACCGACCCGAACGATGCGGCACTGGTCGATATCATCCTTTCGGTGGCGAAACACCTGCACCTCAAGGTGGTGGCGGAAGGCGTGGAAACGCAGGAACAGGCGGACTTCCTCAATCAGCGCGGCAAGGTCATCCACCAGGGCTATCTGTACAGCAGGCCGGAACCGGCAGAGAGTGTCTTGCCGAGCATGCGGCGGAAACGCTGACACCAATCTGCCGATACTGGCAATCGAGAAGAACTAACCAGCCCCTGACTGCGCTTCAGACCACCGCGACACGCGCAGCCCCGGCGCGCATCTCACCGACCACCGCCGCCTGCGCGAATCCCGCCGCAGCGAACGCCGCCAGCACCGACTCCACGCCTTGCGGCGCGACCGACACCAGCAAGCCGCCGCTGGTCTGCGGATCGGCAAGCAGTTGGCGCTGCCATTCCGGCAACGCTGCCGCGAAATCCACCTCATGCCCGTAGCTCGCCAGATTGCGCGCGATGGCGCCGGCCACGATGCCCTGCTGCACCAGCGGCAATGCCTCGGACAAGGTCGGCACCTGGGCGAAATTCACGGACGCGCCCAGCTTCGAACCGCGACAGACCTCCAGCAGATGACCCAGCAGACCGAAACCGGTCACATCGGTCAGCGCATGCACGTCCGGCATCGCGGCCAGCTCGCTGCCCACACGGTTGAGCTTGGTCGTGGTCTCTATCATCTGTGCGTAGCCCGCCTCGCTCAGCAACTCTTTCTTCATCGCGGCAGCCAGCACGCCCACCCCCAACCCCTTGCCCAGGATCAGCACGTCACCGGCGCATGCCGCATTGTTCTTCTTCACATGGTCGGGATGCACGATACCGAGCGCGACCAGTCCGTAGATCGGTTCCGGCGCATCGATGGAATGGCCGCCCGCGATGGGGATGCCCGCATCACGACACACGGATTCGCCGCCTTCCAGGATGCGGCGGATGGTGTCCGGCTGCAGCTTGTCAATGGGCATGCCGACGATGGCCAGCGCCATGATGGGGGTACCGCCCATGGCATACACATCGGAGATGGCATTGGTGGCCGCGATGCGACCGAAGTCAAAGGCATCGTCCACGATGGGCATGAAGAAATCGGTGGTGGCGATGATCGCCTGCTGGTCGTTCAGACGATAGACCGCGGCATCGTCGCTGCTCTCGATACCCACCAACAGATCGGGAAAAGGCATCGCATGTTTGGTTTTGCCCAGTATCTCCTGCAACAAACCCGGCGCGATTTTGCAGCCGCATCCGCCGCCGTGCGACAATCGGGTCAATTTCACTTCAGACATCTTCACTCCCACCACTCATGTTATTCAAGACCGCGAACCTATCACAGCTCGGTGACTTTGACGAAATCATCGATGTGCGCACCCCAGCGGAATTCGCCGACGACCATATCCCCGGCGCGATCAACTGCCCCGTGCTGTCGGATGAAGAGCGCATCACCGTCGGCACCCTGTACAAGCAGGTCTCGCCGTTCGAGGCGCGCAAGGTGGGCGCGGCACTGGTGGCGAAGAACATCGCCCGGCATCTGGAAACACGCTTCATGGACAAGCCCAAGTCGTGGAAGCCGCTGGTCTATTGCTGGCGCGGCGGGCAGCGCAGCGGCGCGATGAGCATCATCATGGGACAGGTCGGCTGGGCGGCACACAAGCTGGAAGGCGGCTACAAGACCTACCGGCGCGACGTGCTGGAAAAACTGGAGACGCTGCCCGCGCGCTTCAGCTTCCGCATCGTCTGCGGCCCGACCGGTTCCGGCAAGAGCCGCTTGCTGGATGCATTGACCGCAAAGGGTGCGCAAGTGCTCGACCTCGAAGCACTGGCCCATCATCGCGGCTCGGTGTTGGGCGGCATTCCATCGCAGCCGCAACCCTCACCCAAATCGTTCGAGACCGCACTGGTACAAACCATGAGCAGATTCGACCCGGCACGCCCGGTGTTCGTCGAGTCCGAGAGCAGCAAAATCGGCCGCCTCACCGTCCCCGCCCCCTTGATCGCTGCGATGCACAGCAGCGCATGCGTATTGCTGGATACCTCGCGTGAAGCGCGCATCGCGCTGTTGATGGAGGAATACCAGCACTTCATCAACGATCCCGAGACACTGATCAAAAAGATCGAGATCCTCAAGCCCTTCCACGGCGCGAAGCGCATCGAGGAATGGGAAGGTTTGATACGAACCGGGAACTTCGAGACGCTGGTCGATGAACTGCTGACGCTGCACTACGACCCCGGCTACCAGCGCTCACACGACAGCCATTACGGCGATATGGAACATGCGCATCCGCTTGCGCTGGCCGACACATCTACGGCCGCCATGCGAAAAGCCGCCAGCGAACTATTGCAAGCGATCAGCGCCTGAGCGGCGCATCGCGCCACCTCGTCTTTCTGCATCCCTTCGTCTCCGCACACCACGCGGCCATCCTTGCTTGCGCACGCATCCCCTTGTCAATAAAGTGGTTTTGGCGACCTTTCGCATGTCAAACTGACACCGTTTTCCCGCTCTACTCCGCGCATTGCCTTGCGGCACCGTGGATAGACTGTTCATCAGGATTCAACTTACCCCAACTGTGGTCGATAGCTACATAGTCAGCATCAAACTGAAGGAGAAGTCATGCGCAACAACCAGCCTGTCACAGGACGCGAATACCCCTTCCCACAGGGACAGACCGTTATTTCCTACACCAACCAGAAGGGCCAGATCACCCAGGCCAACGACGCTTTCATCGCACTCTCCGGTTTTACGAAAGAAGAGCTGATGGGACAGCCGCACAACCTCGTGCGCCATCCCGACATGCCGCCCGAGGCCTTCCGCGATCTGTGGGACACGATCAAGAAAGGACGCCCGTGGAGCGGACTGGTGAAGAACCGGCGCAAAGACGGCGACCACTACTGGGTGCGCGCCTATGCTTCGCCGCTGGCCGATGGCAGCGGCTACGTATCGGTCCGTGTCGCGGCGACGCGGCAGGAGATCAGCGCGGCGGAGTCGCTCTATGCCCGCATGCAGCACGATGAGCGCATCAAGCTGGAAGAAGGCCAACTCGCCCCGCGCTCCCTGCTCGGCAAACTCGGTGCCATGTTCAACAACATGCGCATGGTCTCGCGCCTGTGGCTGCTCTCCCTCAGCGCTCTGACTGGCTTCGTGGTGGCGATCACTGTCGGCTGGCTGGGCGTGAACGCTGCCACTGATGGTTTGAAGAGCGTATACGAGGATCGCGCCGTGCCGATGTACGACCTTGGACAGATCGATTCCAGAGTGCGCGAGAACTACAACGACCTGATACTGGCGTTCCAGCACGATCCGTCCGGCGCGCTGGCATCCTTGCATGGACACCCGGTCGGGCGTCATCTGGAGAACGTCAGCAAGCGCAGGGACGAGATCAATGCACTGTGGCAGAAATACATGGCGACCACACTGACCGAGGAAGAAAAGGTGCTGGCCGCCGATGTCGATGCCCAACGCACGGCCTGGCAGAAGAAGATCGCCGAGACGGTCAGCGTCTTGTCGCAGAACAACTACAGCAAGGACGCGCTGCAGAACCTGCTCGTCGCCGGTCGCGAAGAGCGCGCGGCATTCCACGCCTCGCTGGACAAACTGGTCTCGTATCAGACTTCGGTCGCCAAGAGCGAATACGATCAGGCACTGGCTACCGCGAAGCTGGATGCGCTGATCTTCGAGATCCTGCTCGCAGCCGGCACACTGGGCCTGCTAATGCAATCCTGGTTCATCATCCGCCGTATCCGCAGCGGCTTGCAGGCCGCGATCGAAGCGGCCAATGCCATCGCCGCCGGCGACCTGACCAAGCCGTTGCCGGCCGCCAGCAAGGACGAGCTGGGCGATCTGGTCGCCTCGCTGTCGGTGATGCGCAACAACCTGCATGAACTGATCGCCAACGTGAGAGAGGGCATCTCCGCCCTGAACATCACCTCCGGCGAAGTCTCCAACTCGGCCCAGAGCAGTTCCAAGGTCACCGAGATGCAATCCGAGGCCGCTTCCGGCATGGCCGCCGCGATGGAACAACTTTCCGTCTCCATCGACCAAGTGAGCGAGCACGCCAAGGAAGCCTATGCGGTCAGCCAGACCTCCAGCAAGCAAGCAACCGAAGGGGGCAGCATCATCCAGAACACGGCATCGGAAATGGAACTCATCGCCACCGCCGTGAACCATGTCGCGACCAGCATACGCAGTCTGGAAGGCTATTCCGATCAGATCACCAGCATCGTCAACACCATCCGCGAGATCGCCGACCAGACCAACCTGCTCGCACTCAATGCCGCCATCGAAGCTGCACGTGCCGGCGAACAAGGGCGCGGGTTCGCCGTGGTCGCCGATGAAGTACGCAAGCTGGCCGAACGCACGGCGACCTCGACCAAAGAGATCGGCAGCATGATCGGCAAGATACAGGAAGGCACCAAACAGGCAGCCCAGGAGATGGAGGTCAGCGTCAAACGGGTGAGCGGCGGCGTCGATCTGGCACGCCAGGCCGGAAAATCGGTGAGCAGCATCAACGAAGCGGCCCAGCAAGCGGCACGCGCGGTGGACGACATCACGGCGGCGATACAGGAACAATCACTGGCCGCACGCGACATCGCAGAACGCATCGAGAAGATCGCACAAGGGACGGAAACGAACAGCATGGCCGCTGCCCAGACCGCCTCCTCCGCGCAACAGATGACCGCACTCAGCAAGCAACTGGACGAACTGGCGGGACGCTTCCGTATCGCCTAGTCTGTTTGACCCCAAAAAAAGACCCGCCAATATCCGGCGGGTTTTTTTACGTCTGCGTTACTGATTACGCCTGCGATACCGGCACGCGCGGCGCCAATGCGCAAAGCAATTCGTAGCTGATGGTGCCGGCGGAACGCGCCACCTCGTCGATCGGCATCCCCTCGCCCCACAGCACCACGCGACTGCCGACGCGCGCATCCGGCAATGCGCTCAGATCGACACTCAACATATCCATCGACACACGCCCCAGCGTACGCGTTTGCTTCCCGTCCACGAGGATGGACGTGCCGGTCGCGGCATGGCGCGGATAGCCATCTGCATAACCGCAGGCAACGGTGCCGATGCGCATGGCGCGCTCGGCCCGGAAGGTCGCACCGTAGCCGACCGCATCCCCCGCCTTGATGTCGCGCACCGAGATGAGCTCGCTACTCAGTGTCATCACCGGCTGCAATCCCAGCGCTTCCGCACTGACATCGGCGAACGGGGAACTGCCGTAGAGCATGATGCCGGGACGGACCCAGTCCGCATGCGCAGCGGGATGGCGCAGGATGGCGGCGGAGTTGGCCAGCGAACGGGGATGGTGGCGATTCGCGGTGAGTTGTTCGAACAGAGCATGTTGTGCCGACACGCCGGGTGCTTCGTCCGCCTGCGCGAAATGGGTCATCAGAGTGACGTCGCGCACAGCGCGATGCGACTTCAGGCGCTCCATCACGGCGGGGAATTCCTGAGCCGAGAAACCGAGCCGGTTCATGCCGCTGTTGAGCTTGAGCCACACCGAAAGCCCGTTCTTGCGCGGGTAGGCATCCAGCCATTCCAGTTGCTGCTGGCTATGGATCACGGTCGTCAGCTCGTATTCAGCCAGCAAAGGCAGTTCGTCGCGCGAAAAGTAGCCTTCCAGCAGCAGGATGGGCTGGCGGAAACCGGCGTCACGCAAGCTCACCGCGTCGCGCACATCCAGCAGGGCGAAGCCGTCGGCATCGTTCAGGGCCCTAGCTGTCTGCAGCAGACCATGCCCGTAGGCATTGGCCTTGACCACCGCCATCACACGCGCCGATGAAGCACGGCGTACCACACGCAGGTTGTTGCGCAATGCGGAAAGGTCGATATGGGCTTGGATGGGGCGTGACATGGAGACTCGGCGTTGATGAGATCGTGGCGCGAATGATAGCAGGCCTCATTTCAGGCGCGTTTCAAAAAGTGCCTGCTGTATCGAGAATTTAACAATCCCCCGGAAATTTCATGTTATAAAACGCCGTCACTCCAACCCGAACCTATCGTGAATCGCGGCTTCTACACCATCCTCACAGCGCAGTTCTTCAGTGCGCTCGCCGACAATGCTCTGCTGTTCGCCGCCATCGCACTGCTGAATGATCTAGCATCACCCAGCTGGCACATCCCGGTGCTGCAACAGTTCTTCATCTTCTCCTATATCCTGCTCGCTCCCTTCGTCGGTGCTTTCGCCGACTCGCTGCCCAAAGGGCGCGTGATGTTCATCAGCAACCTGATCAAGCTCGCCGGCTGTATCGCCATGCTGATCGGATTGCATCCCCTGCTCGCCTATGGCCTGGTCGGGCTGGGCGCGGCGACCTATTCGCCAGCCAAGTACGGCATCCTCACCGAATACCTGCCGCCCAGCCAATTGGTGAAGGCGAACAGCTGGATGGAAGGCCTCACCGTCGCCGCTATCGTGCTCGGCGCGGTGATCGGTGGCATCCTCATCTCCCCCACCATGTTCGCACCGCTGGTCGAATCGTTGCATATCCCGCTGCTGGACAGCGTGCCCATGTTCGCCATCGCCATCATTCTGGTGCTCTATGTGATCGCGGCCGTATTCAACCTGTACATCCCGCACGTCCCCATCGACCATAAGCCGTTGAGCCGCGACCCGATCGCACTCACCCAGGACTTCTGGCACTGCTTCAAGCTGCTGTGGAAGGACCCGTTGGGCCAGGTCTCGCTGGCGGTCACCACGCTGTTCTGGGGCGCGGGCGCAACCTTGCGCCTGCTGTTGATCGGCTGGGCAGCGGTCGCGCTCAACTATGACATCGGTCAGGCCGCCCAACTCACCGCATGGTTCGCCGTAGGCATCGCCATCGGTTCCGTGCTGGCGGCGCGCTACATCAAACTGGAACATTCGGTGAACGTGCTGCCGGTCGGCATCGCGATGGGACTGGTCGTGTTGCTGATGATCCCGATCTCCAGCAGCACGCTGGCGATCCTGTTGTTGATCGTGATGGGCGCGATGGGCGGTTTCTTCGTGGTGCCGATGAATGCACTGTTGCAACACCGCGGCCACCTGCTGATGGGCGCCGGCCGTTCCATCGCGGTGCAGAACTTCAACGAGAACATCAGCATCTTCGCCATGCTCGGCCTGTACGCCGTGATGGAGAAGATGGAGTTGCACATCTTCATCATCCTCACCGTGTTCGGACTCATCCTGTCCGGCGTGATGAGCCTGCTGTACAAGAAACACCGTCACGATCAGGATAGCGGCGCGATGTGATTGGATGCGATAGCTGTTCGGCTATCGCTCAGTATCCCAAAGCTAGTCCCGTGTTGTGACGCGAATCGTTCGCGCCGTAGTAACGATTGTTCCCCACCGCTTCACTGCCCAGCTTGGGTGCCCCGATCAGGATCGCCGTCACATGATTGGCATAGCCGGTATCGCGGAAATTCTGCCCCCATGATTCCAGCACACTGCGCGTATCCGGACTGAGCGCGTAACGCTCGACAAAAGTCGTATCGGGCAACCACTGCTGGTGGAAGCGCGGCGCATCCACCGCCTCCTGGATATCCATACCGTAGTCGATCACGTTGAGCATCACGTGCATCACTGCCGTGATGATGCGGCTGCCGCCGGGTGTACCCACCACCATCAGCGGCTTGCCGTCCTTGGTGACGATGGTCGGGCTCATGGAACTCAGCGGACGCTTGCCCGGCGCGATCACGTTCGCCTCGCCCTGCACCAGACCATAACTGTTCGGCACACCGACCTTGACGGTGAAATCGTCCATCTCGTTATTGAGCAACACGCCCGTCCCCGCCGCCGTGACCTTGGCACCGAACGCGCCGTTCAAGGTGTAAGTGACCGACACCGCATTGCCCCACTTGTCCACGATGGAGTAATGCGTTGTGTTGTCGCCTTCATGCGGCGCGACACCGGGCTTGATCTGCATGGAGATGCCCGCTTTGTCTTTCTCGATCTTGGCGCGTATCTGCGCCGCATAGTCCTTGTCGAGCAGACGCGACAGCGGGTTGTCCACGAAATCCGGATCGCCCAGATAGCTGTTACGGTCGACATAGGCACGGCGCATCGCCTCGATCTGGTAGTGCACGGCCTGCGCCGAGTGAAAGCCAAGCTCAGGCAAGGGATAGGCTTCGAGGATGTTCAGCATCTCGCACATCGTCACCCCGCCCGAGCTGGGCGGCGGCGCGGAGACGATGCCGTAACCGCGGTAGCTGCATTCGATGGGGGCGAGTTCGCGCGTTTTATATTGGTCGAGGTCCGCCTGCGCGATGATGCCGCCGTTCGCCTGACTGCTCGCCACCAGCGCTTGGGCAACAGGTCCTTGGTAGAACCCGGCGCTGCCGTGCCGGCTGATGTGCCGCAATGTGCGCGCCAGATCTTTCTGTATCAATCGCTGCCCGACTTGGTAAGGCTGACCGCGCTGCAGAAAGATCGCGGCGGAAGGTGCATCTTTTCTGAATGCCTGCGTCGCCATACCCAACATATCGACATCGCTTTGTCCCAACACGAATCCGCGTTGTGCCAGTGCTATCGCGGGTGCCAGCACTTTGCCGCGCGACAAAGTGCCATATTTCTGCAGCGCATACTGCATGCCAGAAACAGTCCCCGGCACGCCCACCGCCAGATGCCCGTCCGTGCTCACCCCCGGCACCACATTCCCGTCACGGTCGAGATACATACCGGCTGTCGCTGCCAGTGGCGCTTTCTCGCGAAAATCCAGAAAGGTCTTGCGGCCATCCGCCAGCATGAGCGTCATGAAGCCGCCGCCGCCCAGATTCCCCGCCACGGGATACACCACCGCCAACGCATAGCCCACCGCCACTCCGGCATCCACCGCATTGCCGCCGGCCTTGAGCACATCCACCCCGACCTGCGTGGCCAGATGATGGGCCGTTACCACCATGCCGTGCTCTGCCGCGACCGGCGCTGGCGAAGCGGCCCAGGCACTGCTGTACAGAATGATCGATGCGGCGAGCAGAGCTATGGCGGATAAACGTAGTTTCATGGCGCACTCCAATGTGTTGTGACCCATCATCCCCGGCGGAATATATAGGCCATCGTTCTTCTTGATTGAATCCGGCAAAGGTGCGAATGTACGCGCACCTTATGGCTGGCTGACGGCAAAAATACCATGACACTGGACAGGCTAGATAGAAAGCATTTCAGCAAAGACCAATACATCTTCTCCGAAGGGGATGAAGGCGGTTGCGCCTACATCATCGAGTCCGGCGAGGTGGAGATCATCCAGACTTCGGGCTCCGGCGATCTGCGTCTGAGCCTGCTCAAGGCGGGCGAACTGTTCGGCGAAGTAGCCTTGCTCGACCAACACCCCCGCACCGCGACGGCACGCACCACATCCGACACCGTATTGATCCAGATCGAGCGGCAGCTGGTGCAGGAACTGCTGGATCGCAGCGACCCCATCCTGCGTCATTTGTTGCAAGTCATCCTGGAGCGCTTCCGCAACAATCCGGGACACGAAACGCATCACACATCGACACCGGATCAAAGCCCGGAAAGCGTGCAGTCACGCAGAGAGTTGCAAGGTGCCGCCACGCAAAAACTGTCGATGGCGCACGGCATCACGCGCGCGCTCAACCAGAACGAGTTCGAGATGTATTACCAGCCGATCTGCGATTTGAAGAACGACAACGTGGCGGGCTTCGAAGCGCTGATCCGCTGGCATCATCCGACCGACGGCCTGATCCCGCCCATGGACTTCCTGTGGCTGGCCGAACAGACCGGGCAGATCCGCCAACTCGGTTTGTGGACACTGGAACGCGCTTCACGCGACTGGCCGCGGCTGCGCGAGATGACCAAGCATGACACCCCCTTCGTCAGCGTCAACCTGTCCGCCCGTCAACTGACCGGCGACAATCTGGTGGACGATGTGATCGCCATCATCGCCCGCCACAACATGCCGCCCGAATCACTGAAGCTGGAACTGACCGAGACGGTGATGGTAGAACAACCCGCACTCGCCATGAACATCCTCAGCCGCCTGATCGAACTGGGATTCAAACTGGCACTGGACGACTACGGCACCGGCTACTCGGGACTGGATAATCTGCAGCGTTATCCCATCGGCACGCTCAAACTGGATCGCGCCTTCGTCGCCCCCATGCTGACATCGAAGCAGAGTCTTGAGATCGTGCGCTCCTCGATCGCGCTGGCACACACGCTGGGGATGTCGGTGGTGGCAGAAGGTATCGAGACACGCGAGACGCGCGATGCGCTGGCCGATCTGGGTTGCGATTACGGCCAGGGCTGGCTGTTCGGAAAACCCATGCCGCTCGCCTGAGTGCGACCCGCGTCGCCGCTCACACCTCGCTATACAACTTCCAGATGTTCTTGCCACTGTGTTTGGCACGGTACATCGCTTCGTCAGCCCGCATCACCAGCGACTTCGCATCCTCGGCATCATCCGGGAACAGGGCAATGCCGATACTTGCCCCCACCTTGCCAGGCTTTCCATTCAGATCGAAAGGTTCTGTCAGGGCTTGCACGATCTTCTCTGCCACGAACACTGCGTTCTGTGACGATTCGATGTTCTCCAGCAACAGGACGAACTCATCCCCGCCCAATCGCGCCACCGTGTCCGATTCGCGCACCGTCTGAAGGAAGCGCTCGGACACGCCCTTGAGCAACAAATCGCCCGCTTCGTGACCCAGCGTATCGTTGATCTGTTTGAAACCATCCAGATCGATGAACAGCACGGCAAGATGGTGCTGTGTGCGTTTGGCAAGATTGATGGAATGGTCGAGGATGTTCAGGAACGAGGCGCGATTGGGCAGACCGGTCAGGAAGTCGAAATGCGCCATGTGTGCGATACGCGCTTCCGCTTCCTTGCGCTCGGTGATGTCGCGCACGATGCCGATGAAATAGCGGTGTCCGCCCAGCATCATCTCCGAGGCGGAAAGCTCCATCGGGAAGCCCTGTCCGTTCTTGCGCACCGCCGTCACTTCACGTCCCCGGGTGCCGAGGATGTGACTCTCGTTGCTGTTCATATAGCGGTGCAGGTAGCCGTCATGCGCGCTGCGATCCGGTTCCGGCATCAACATCTTCACGTTCTGCCCCAGCACCTCATCCTGCATGTAGCCGAAGATGCTCTCGGCAGCCGGATTGAACCCCTGGATGAGGCCAGACTCGTCGATGGTGATGATGCCGTCCATCACGTTCTGGATGATGGCCTGCAGTTGCCCCTGGCTCTTCTCCAGTTCGTTCTTGGTCTGTTTGAGGTTGGTGACCATCTGCCAGAACAGTTTCACTTCCGGCCCGCTGGTCACTTGCTTGTCGCCGAAGACCTTGCGCGCTTCGTCTGCGACGGTATCGTCATGCGAAAGGTTGTAGACGATGCAATCCGGCCAGGCCTTGCATGCCTGCAGGGCGGACGCCGCACTGCGATAGACCGGCACACCGTACTTTGCAGCCAGCGCGAAGCCGGGCGCATCCGGATCGGTGTCCGCGATGGCGACCACGGTCGCCAGATTGTCCTCCATGAACATCTCAAGCAGGGCGGAACCACCGCGCCCTGCACCGATGATCACCACAGGATGTCCCGATACGTTTTTGGCTCTCATCATCTCTCTCCTTGCTGCTGCGGGCCGATTCTTATCGATCGGTGCCTCGGTTTTCTCTGCGCCATGCCGCAGGATCAGACTATCCGATGTACATGGATCCCGCTTGTCGCTGCCCATTGCAGACACTGCGTGACCATCCCATGCATAGTGATTATCATGGGCGCATCAGATTTACCTATCTGTCTCGGGGAGAATATCATGCTTGCACCTGTCGTCGTCGCCCTATCCCTCATCCTCACACTGAGCGCCTGCAGTCGCGACGAGCCGCCGCCACCTGCTCCCAAACTGTTCGCAGAACAGCGCGACGCGCTCGACAAAGCCCAAGACGCATCTGCCGTGCAACTTGAAGCGGCCGAGCAGCAACGCAAGGCGATGGAGCAGCAGACCCAGTGACCGGGTGCTCATCATGACCGGATCGCTCAGCCTGACCCGTGCCGCCAGATTGACAGGTGTGACACGGGCCGAACTGCAAAGCCGCATCAAGCGCGGCGAGATGATCTCGCACGACGGCATGATCTCGGTCGGCGACCTGCTGGCCTGTTACCCCGATGCCCAACTTGAGGACAACGCCGAGACCCGGCGCATCGCGCAGATCAAGGAACGCGCCTTCGGCAAACGCGTGTTCGAACGCGCCCTGCCGGAACCGGAAGTGCTGGCTGCGCGCCTCACCGAGTTGAGCAAGACACTGGCCACCAGCCAGGCGCAGGTGGAAAGCTTCAAAGCACTGTTGGGCAGACTTTGGGACAAGCTCGACAGCACGCCCGGCATATCGACAGCGGATCTGCAGAAATGGCTGGAACAGGAGGTCGCATTGGCGATCGAACCCGGCTTCATCAATCCGCTTGCGGTGAAAGACAACATCCTGCGCGTGATGACGGCACAGGTGACGATACTGCCCAGCCGGCACGATTTCCTGGTCGAAGGTCACGACTCCCTGCTGGAAGCCGCCATGCGCGCCGGCATCCCGCTCAGCTACGGCTGCAGCAGCGGAAATTGCGGGCTGTGCAAGGCGAAGGTCGTCTCGGGCGAAGTGCGCAAAACGCGCAACCACGACTTCATCATCCCCGAGGCGGAGAAGGCGGCTGGTTATGTGCTGCTGTGCAGTAATACCGCCGTTAGCGATCTGCAGATCGAAGCCCCGGTGGCGGACAGCGTGCAGGACATCCCGTTCCAGCAGATCGAAGCGCATGTGAAGGCCATCGGCCATATCAACGACGACATCCTGCTGCTGCATCTGCAAACCCCGCGCACCAAGCGCCTGCGCTTCCTCGCCGGACAAGGCGTCACGCTGCGGCTTGGCCTATCGTTCACTGCCCTGCAGGCCATCGCCAGTTGCCCGTGCGACGACCGCAACCTGCTGTTCCACATCCACCGCCAGCCCGGCAACCTGTTCTCCGATTACGCCTTCGACAAGCTCAAAACGCATGATGTGGTGGAGATCGAAGGGCCGCAGGGCGAATTCATCCTGCACGAAAGATCCGCCCGTCCGCAATTCTTCTTCGCACTCGACTGCGGCTTCGCCCCGATCAAGAGCCTGATCGAACACGCCATATCGCTGGAGGCGGAAGACATCTATCTGCACTGGATAGGTTCGAGCAAGCAACACATCTACCTGCCCAACATCGCCCACGCTTGGGACGATGCACTGGATGACTTCCACTATCAGGAACATATCGCGGGCTTCGATCTGCGCAACGTGAGCGGCAAACGGGAAGAGACGCTGGTCAAACTGCTGCAGGATATCCAGATCGCGGACGCCGCCATGCTGCAAGGGGACATCTACATCGCCGGGCCGGACGAAGCCGTCACGGTCGCTGAAAGATTCTTTCTGGAATATGGCTTGCCCAAGACCCGCGTGTCCGTGTCTCGCGTAAAATGACGCCCTGCGCGCCGCTGGCGCACCGAACAACGTAGCGGAGGGTGTCTGGATGGATCTGGTCTCATGGTTGGTGTATGGCGTGCTGTTCATGCTTGCGGAGTTCCTGTACGGCTCCATGTATCTGCTCGCCATCGGTCTGGCGTTCATCTATCCCGCCATCGCGCAGTACAACGGTGCTGCGACCAATATGCAACTCGCGGCCCTGGCCGCAGGCGCGGCAGCCCATGCACTGGTCGTGTACCTCCTGCGCGCGCGCCAACAAGGCGACAGCACCGCGCCCGCCCGTCCACAGATCGGCGAGCAAGTCGACGTGATCGAATGGCTGGACGAATGCAGTGCACGCGTGATCTGTCACGGCCGTGAATGGCAGGCCGACAAGGTCGACAGCCGCATGCCGGACGCCATGCAGGGCACCATCCACTCCGTACAGGGCAGCCGCCTCGTCATCACCACCGAGCAAGCCAACTGAGCTTGCTCTGCCCATCCGATGCACACCCTTGAAGCCCTGCGCGCCGGCGAGCTAACCGGCGTACAACGTCTCGACCTCAGTTGCGTCCTGAGCGGATTCCCGCGCGAGATATTCGCGCTGGCCGATACGCTGGAGATCCTCAACCTGTCCGGCAATGCGCTCAGTGCCTTACCCGACGATCTGCCGCGTCTGCACAAGCTGCGCGTCATCTTCTGTTCCGACAATCTTTTCACGCACGTTCCGGAAGTGCTGGGTCGCTGCCCGCAACTGGAGATGATCGGCTTCAAAGCCAACCGGATAGAGACGCTATCCGCCGCCGCGCTGCCGCCCAAGTTGCGCTGGCTCATCCTCACCGACAACCGCCTGCGCGAACTGCCGCCCGAACTGGGAAGCTGTGACCGTTTGCAGAAACTCATGCTGGCGGGCAACCGACTGCAACACCTGCCCGACGCACTGGCCGACTGCAAGAATCTCGAACTGCTGCGTATCGCCGCCAACCGTTTCGAGCATCTGCCCGACTGGTTGTTCACACTGCCGCGACTCGCCTGGCTGGCCTGCGCCGGCAATCCATGCAGTGACAGCAATGAAGCCGCCGCACTGGAGCATCTGCACATCACCCCGGTCGAGTGGCATCAACTGGAGATGCATCACCAACTGGGTGAAGGCGCTTCCGGGGTGATCTATCGCGCACATCACCATGCACGGAACGAAGCCGTCGCGGTCAAGCTGTTCAAGGGCACGCTCACCAGCGACGGCCTGCCGCGCAGCGAGAAAGCCGCCAGCATCGTGGCCGGTGCGCATCCGGGCCTGATCCCCGTCATCGGCAAGATCAGCGAACATCCAGAACAGACGCCGGGACTGGTGATGTCGCTGATCGATCCCGCCTTCCGCAATCTGGCCGGTCCGCCCAGCCTCGCTTCCTGCACGCGCGACATCTATGCGGACGATGAGCATTTCACCCTGCCCGTCGCGCTCAACATCGCCTGCGGTATCGCGGCCGTGGCCGAGCATCTACATGCGCAGGGCATCATGCATGGCGACCTGTATGCGCATAACATCCTGTGGGACGAGGCAGGTGACTGTCTGCTGGGCGATTTCGGCGCGGCCTCTTTCCTGCCGCAGGATGCACAGCAAGCCGCGGCCATGCAGCGCATCGAGGTGCGCGCCTACGCCTGCCTTCTGGAAGAACTGCTGGATCGTTGCGAGACGACAGATGCGACGACCGTGCAGGCGCTACGAGACTTGCAGCAGCGCTGCGACCATGCAGATGCAAGCCGCAGACCCCTGTTCGCCGACCTCCATCGCGAACTCACCGGATTGACCGACACCCTGCCATGAAAAGAACCGCACCGAGCAAGACCGACATCGCCCTGATGGAACCCTTCACCGGCCTGCCGCTGGAGCGCATCCATGTGCCGACCACGCAAGATGGATATGCCGCTGCCACTGCGGATATCCTCGCAGCGGGTATCGTCGGTTTTGATACCGAATCGAAACCGACCTTCTCTGTCGGCGATGTGAGCGAAGGACCGCACGTGGTGCAGTTCGCCCTGCACGACAAGGCTTACCTGTTCCAGACCCACCGCCAGGACAGCCTTCCCTTCCTGATCGAGTTGCTGCAGTCACCGCAGTTGCTCAAGGTCGGCTTCGGGCTGCGCTCGGACGGCAAGCACATCCGCAACAAACTGGGCATACGCCCCGGCGCACTGGTCGATCTCAATCAGGTGTTCAGCAAGGATGGTTTTCAGAAAGAGATGGGCGTGCGCAACGCGGTCGCGCAGATGTTCGGCCAGCGTTTCATCAAGTCACGCAAGGTCACCACTTCCAACTGGGCATTGCCGGAATTGAGCGCGCAACAGATGCTGTATGCGGCGAACGATGCCTATGCGGCACTGAAGGTATTGGAGGCGTTGCAACTGCCGCGCGAGACATTGCCGGTCATGTACGCCGATCAGACTGACTGAGACTTCAAGCAGCAGCGTGCTTCTGTTTGAGGTTATGCATCGCGTCGACCGCGATCTCGCGCACCTCTTCGTGCGCATCATGCAGACAGGCTTCCACATACGCCTTCGCGGCCACACTCCCCGTCAGTCCGAGCAGATGACAGGCATCGGCACGCACGCGATGGTCGGCATGACAGCTGAGTTCCGCCAGCTCGGGCAGCAATGCCTGCAAAGCGGGTGAGTAGCCATACGATTCCAGCAAGGCACTCACACCCAGCCGTACTTCAAGATTCGCCGATGGATCGGCCACGATGGACAGCAAAGGTTTCAGTCGCTGGGTGTCGGCGTGGATGAAGGCACTCGCTTGCACATAACCGCCTTGCGTCAGCAGGTGCGCGACATAGTGTGCCTTACCCTCTTCGCCATGTGCCCAGTCTACCCACTGCCGCAGCTCACCCAACGTGTGCGCGCCGGTCAGGGTGAATATGCCCAGCTTCAACCAGGGAGCGCTGCGCACCTCAAACTGCCGTGCCAGTTCCGGTTGCGCGCTGGCATCCACCACCCGCACATCCGCCACCTGCCCTTCCTGCTGCAAGGTCTGCAACGCGTGCTTCACCGTCACGCAATGCGGGCAGTCGGGCGTCACGAACAACAGGGCGTCGGGCGGATAGCTGGTCATGGCAGCCAGTCGTCCAGCGCGCGCTCCGTCCAGCGCCACAGCGCATCGTCCAGTTCATGGTCCGCGGCCAGTGCGGAACAGGGTGTCTCCTGGCGATCCTCGAAATAGCGCCCTGTCACACCCTTCACCTTGGGCGAGGTCGCCAGATAGACCGATGTGCGCGCACCGTTCTCCAGCGTATCGCCCTTCATGTTGAAGCCTGTGTGCAACAACTTGGTATCGATCACGCCAGGATGCAGACTGTTGGAACACAGCCATGATTCGCGCTCCGCCAGCGCGTTGGCGAACAGGGTGTCGGCCAGTTTGGAATTGGCGTAAGCGTGATAGGCATCGAACTCGCGTTCGGAATTCATGTTATCGAACGCGATGCGTCCGCTTTGATGCGCGACGGAACTCACCGTCACCACCCTCGGATCGCCCGATCGCTTCAACAGCGACAGCAGCCAGCGCGTCAGCACGAACGGCGCGAAGTAATTCACCGCTATCGTTTTCTCGAAACCGTTCGGCGTCAGTTGCCGCTCCGCCATATAAACGCCCGCGTTGTGCAGCAGCACATCCAGCCTGGGCAGGCGCGCATTCAGCTCATGCGCCATCTGCACCACCTGCCCGAGATCGGCCAGATCGGCACACGCGGTCTGCAATTTTGCATCCGGCACCGAGTGCCTGATCTTGTCCGCCGCCTGCAGCGCTTTCACCGCATCACGACTATGCAGCACTACCTCGTGACCGAGTAGCGCCAATTCCCTTGCCGTTTCCAATCCGATGCCGTCCGTCGCACCGGTAACCAGTATCGTGCTCATGCATCACTCCGTATTGCAAAATCCCCAAAGCTGCCGCTGCTCTCAGCCACGTCCACGCGCGACACCTGCGCCAGTTCCGGCCCGCGCCGCGCCCACGCCAGCAACGCATCCACTGCGGCCGGCTCACCCTGCACCATCGCCTCCACCGTGCCGTCGCTGCGGTTGCGCACCCAGCCGTTCACGCCCAGCTTCTCCGCTTCGCGCCGCATCGAATCGCGATACCACACCCCCTGCACACGGCCGTGCATCACCAGATGCAAGGTCCTCACTTCATCACGCATCCCGCTCTCCCTGCACCGTCACCACGATGTTCCGACTGCCGCCGTGGTTGCGATGCTCGCACAGATAGATGCCCTGCCAGGTGCCCAATGCCGGGCGACCGTTCGCCACGGGGATGTTCAGGCTCGCGCCGAGCAGACTGCATTTTATATGCGCGGGCATATCGTCTGCACCCTCATCCTGATGCCGGTAGTAGGGTTCATCTTCCTGCACGGCGCGATTGAACCACTGCTCGAGATCCTGCCGCACGGTCGGGTCGGCGTTCTCGTTCAGCGTCAGCGATGCCGAAGTGTGCCGGATGAAGATGTTCATCATACCGATCCTGAATTCGCGCAATTCCGGCAAGGCGCGCAGCACCTCGTCCGTCACCAGATGGAAGCCGCGCGCGCGCGGTTGCAGTCGTATCTCTTTTTGTAACCACATGGTAATAAAGCCTGAAATAACAATCGGGTCTCTGCTTCATGTACTATCTGCGCGACGGAAGCCGGCCGCGTAGTGAAAAGGCTATCTCTTCCCGGCGTCTATTACAACGCAAAACACACGACTCATAACCGCATGATGATCAGTCTTTTTCCGAAGAAGCCCAGCATGCAAGTTCGCGCAGAGCAGATACGCATGCTCTACGAACAAGGGCCGACCATCCAGTTGCTCGGTCTGCTCACCGGCCTGATAGCAGTCGGCGTGTTCTGGGATCTGGTCGATCACGACATGTTGTTGCTCTGGCTGGGCGCCCATGTCTCTCTCACACTGCTCAGGCTCGGCTTCAACGCATGGTTCACCCGTCAGGATCCCACCGGCGTCGCTGCCCTGAAAGGATGGGGCGATCTCTATGTCGCAAGCACATTCATCTCGGGCCTGATCTGGGGCAGCCTGTCGCTGTTCTACGACCCGACTTGGCCCGCTTCCTACCAGATCATCCTGATCGTCATCTACACCGGCATCACGGCAGGTTCGTTCAATACGCACACGCCTTACTTCATCGCCTTTCCAGCTTTCTATCTGCCACCGGCAAGCTGGCTCACCTTCACGCTGTTCCAGCAGCAGGGTGAAGGCTATCAGGCGCTCACCGCCCTGTTCGCCATCTACATCGTGCTGATGTACCTGTCTGCCCTGCGTTACCACCGCAGCCTCACCCGCGCGCTGGAAGTGCGCTTCGATAACGAGCGGCTCGCGGACGAACTTTCCTCCTCCAACCAGCGCCTCAGCTCTCTGGCCGACACCGACGAACTGACCGGCCTCTACAACCGGCGCTCGATGTTCAACTGCCTGCGCAACGAATGGAACCGCCACTTCCGCAGCCGCACCATGCTCTCGCTGTTGTATATCGATCTGGATTGTTTCAAACAGTACAACGACACCTATGGACACGAAGCGGGCGACCAGTGCCTGATCAGGATAGCCAAATTGCTGCACAACCATGCACTGCGTTCCAGCGACATGGCGGCACGTTTCGGCGGCGAGGAGTTCGCCCTGATCCTGCCCGAGACCGGCAAGCAGGACGCCGAAAGGATCGCCGCTTCCATCATCAATGACCTGGCGCACTTGCATATCCCGCATACCGGTTCGACCGTGACCGATCACGTCACGGTGAGCATAGGCATCGCCAGCATGAGTCCGGATGAACCGGACAATGATTCCGTATTGAGAGAGGCCGCCGACCAGATGCTGTACCAAGCCAAGCATGCAGGTCGAAATCGCTTCGTCTCGGCAGCAGACACGCACACACAAAATGCCCCTACGCCGCTCGCCGCTGCCTAGCGCGCAACGGTGGGGGATATCCCCCACATAATCAGGAGTCTCACATGGTCGGCTGGCTCATTCCCGTCATCAAAACCGTGCTGCCGCATATCGGCACCATCATCTCCGCAGCGTCCCCGGTATTCACGCGCAAGAGTGGCGATAAAGACACGTTGCAGCAGCAGATCACCGAGCTACAGAGCGCAGCCTCGGCCAACGACGCACACATCAAAGACCTCGCGGCACAGATGCAGGTCGCCATCGAAGCACTGGAGAATGGCACCCGACTCGCCGAGAAAGGTTATCGCCATGCGATGCTGCTCGGCATCGCCTCGTTCATCCTGTCGCTTGCCGCGTTGAGCATCGTGCTGATCAACTGAGCGTGTGATATGGGAATGAAAGTCGTCTACGAAGCCGCCAGCGGACTGGACGGCCACATGATCCTGAACCTGCTGGAACAGTACCGCATCGCCGGACGCATCGAAGGCGAGCACCTGCAAGGCGGCATGGGTGAGTTGCAAGCGTTGGGATTCGTGCGTGTGATGGTGGCGGAAGAAGATTACGAGCAAGCCAAGCAGATCATCCGCGAATGGGAATCGCTACAGCCGCCAGACGAGACAAATACACCCGCGCCGCGCGACACGATGGGCCTGCAGTTGTTCATCGCCGGCTTCATCCTCGGTGCAGCACTGATGTATTGGTGGATGCGACTGCCTGCGGCCTGACACCACCGCACACTTCAAGCCAGCTTCAACCTCACCTCGAAACACGCACCGCCCGCCGGGCCGGCCACACAGCGCACGCTGCCACCATGCCGCTCGGCGATCTGCCGCACCAGCGACAGGCCCAGACCATAGCTGCCTTCTTTCTCACGGCTGCCCGCCGGACGATAGAACGGTTCGAAGATGCGCTCGCGTTCTTCCGGTGCGATGCCCTTGCCGTTGTCACACACCTGCACGAGCGCATGCTCCGTGTCTTTGACCAGACTGGCCTGCACCACATCGCCGCCATGCCGCTTCGCGTTCTCCAGCAGGTTGCGCAACAGACGGCGCAGTAGGCGCTCGTCGCCCTTGATACTCAGCGGCACCGCTTCGCACTGTGCGTCACTGCGCGCGCATTCCTCGGCCAGCAAGGCTGCCAGATCGATGTCGTCCGCATGCAGCGGTTCACGCGAGGCATCCAGTCGGCTCGCCAGTAATATCTCTTCGATCAACTGATCCAGCTCGGCGATGTTCTGCCGCACCTCGTGCTGCAACTCGGGGATGGGGCGCTCGGCCTGCATCTCCAATGCGAGGCGGATGCGCGTCAGCGGCGAGCGCAGTTCGTGCGAGGCGTTCGCCAGCAGTTGCTTGTGCGCCTGCAACAACGACTCGATGCGCTCCGCCGCCTGATTGAAACTGTTGGCGAGCGATGAGACCTCGTCGCGGCCTTTTACCTCCACGCGCGTCTTGAAATCGCCCGCACCAAGCGCCTCCACCGCCTGCTTCAGCCGCTCCAGCCGCTTGGTCATGCGCCGCGTCATTGGATACGCCACCACCGCCACCACCAGACCGATCAACAACAGCGTGATCAAGATGGGCAGCGGCGGGCGCGGACGCTCGTGCGGCGGCTGCGCCAGCAGCCAGCGGCCGTCCGGCAACTGCATCACCCATGCCGATTGATGGTCGGGCCTATGCAGCCATTCGTTCTCCTGCGCGTTCGGACCCGGCGGCTTCAATCGCCGCCCGGTATGCGCCAACAAATCATAGTCGGCGGAATACAAAGAAAGACGCGGCAACGCAGGCCGCGCCAAGCGTTCCAGCACTTCCTGCTGCTGTTCGCGCGGCGCATCCGCCGGCGGCAACGCCATCACGATCACATCGCGCACCGTCTGGAAGATCTGGTTCTGCGGCGAGTTCTTGCCCTGGTAATGCCAAAAGGTGGCAGCCAGCACCACCAACAACACCAGGCTGGCGACCACGCCCAGATAGATCTGGAAATAGAGTTTCCTCATGCCGCGTCCCCGTCCTGACTGCGCGCGAACACATAGCCCGCACCGCGCAGCGTGATGATGCGACGCGGATGTTTGGGATCGTCCTCGATGGCAGCGCGGATGCGCGAGATGTGCACATCGATGGAACGGTCGAACGCTTCCAGCGGCGCGCCCTTCACCGCATCCAGCAACTGCTCGCGGCTCATCACCCGCCCCGGCTTATCCGCCAGCGCCTGCAACAGGTCGAACTGGTAAGCGGTCATCTCGCACGGTTTGCCGTCCACGCGCACCAGCCGCGCCGCGCGGTCGATCTCCAGCCGGCCGAAGCTCAAAACATCGCCGCCGCCCGTTTTGCCGCGCCGCAGGATAGCCTTCAGCCGCGCCAGCAACTCGCGCGGCTCGAACGGCTTGGGCAGGTAATCGTCCGCGCCCATCTCCAGCCCGAGGATGCGATCCATCGCCTCGCCGCGCGCGGTCAGCATCAGCACCGGGATGTCGGTGAATGCGCGCAACTGGCGGCACGCCTCCAGCCCGTCGCCATCCGGCAACATCAGGTCCAGCACCAGCGCGTCGTAGTGCGCCTGTTGCAAGACCTGCAAACCGCTGGCGATGGTGTGGCGCGCATCGACGCGATAGCCCGCATCGCCCAGATATTGCTGCAACATGCCGCACAGGCGTTCGTCGTCGTCGATGATGAGGATGTGGTGGTTCATGTGTCGTTCCAATAGACTCGCCCCGCATCATACCAAGCGGTATGGATGCGGGGCGCGGTTGCGCTCAGTTCAATCGCGATGCATCCAGCCGCGACGCTTCTCCATCCTCTCGGCCAGCTTCGCGCGCTGCTCGGGTGTCAGCACATCGGCCACCGCCAGCATGGTCGACGTCATGCGTTGGCTCGCCTCGTCCGCCAGCTTGACCTGCTCGGCACGCATCGCCTCGATGGCGGCCTTGTCCAGCGTCGGTGCGGCCATCAGCTTGCGCATCTGGATATGGTTGTCGCGCATCTTCCCGGCCAGCGGTGCGCCCTGCTCCAGCGACGCCTTCACGATGGCGGAAGCCTTCTCCTTCTGCGCATCGCTCGCCTTCACATCGTCCAGCATGCGCGCCAGACGCTTGTCGGCGAACTTGCCCATGCGCTCCGTATCCATCTGCCCGCCGGACATGAACGCCTGCGGACCGCCGTGGCCCATGCCGTGTTCGCAGGCCATCACCTGGCCGGAGAAAAATCCGATACCGAATACAGCCAACAGACCGACCACCCGCGCCACACAATGGCCGCGACGGCCGTGGCAATGATGGTCGTGGCTACCGTTGCAACCGGCCTTGGTTTCGTTGTTCGTTCCCTGTGTACGCTCGCTCATGTCTGTCTCCTTGATCGTTGGACGCCGCACCGTGTTGGCGGCTGGATGACACTTTATGAGCGGGGCGTTGCCGTGGTATGTGGGGAAGGTAAAGATTTGTGAAGCGGGTGCCACTCGGTCGCATCAATGTCGGCACCTCACTGCTGCGGCAACCAGTGCGCTAGCGTAAGATCGCGCTTAACCTCCACGCATGAATCCGCTGTGACAAGAAAGCCCCCATTGAACGCGCCCACCCTGCCCTCCACCGAACGCGGCACCCACATTGCCCTGATCTTCGCACTCGTATCCGAACGCCTCTCCATCCACTATGAACATGGCGTATGGCTGACCGAAGCCCAGGGCGCCACGCTCGCCACCGACTGGCTCGCCCGCTCCAAACGCAGCCTGCCGCTGAAACTGCGCAAACACCTTTCCACGCTGAGCGATCAGGTGGCGAAACAGATCGTCACCACCACCAGCCGCGAGACTGGGCTCATCATCAGCCATGAGATGCAGGAATCGCTGGACACACGCTACGAATCGGAGATCGGCCAGGCCATCATGGTCGAGTGCGAACGCATTCTGGACGAACACCCGCCGGAGCATGCGGCATGAGCCTGCACTACGACATGCCGCTGTTCCGTCCGCCCTCCGAGGGCGACAACCTCATCATCCAGGCCACGCTGGGATGCAGCTTCAACCAGTGCAGCTTCTGCGCCATGTATCGCAGCAAGCAATATGTCGAACGCCCGCTGGCCGATGTATGCGCCGACATCCGCACGGCCGCCGCCGACTGGCCTGACGCACAGCGCGTCTTCCTCGCCGATGGTGATGCGCTGGCGCTGCCGACGGAACATCTGCTCGCCATCCTGCGCGAACTGGCCGCGAGGTTGCCGCGCCTGACACGCGTCTCCTGCTATGCCACGCCCGGCAACCTCGCACGCAAGAGCAGCGCAGAGCTGGCGCAGTTGCGCGAACACAAACTCAACCTGCTCTACTTCGGCATCGAATCCGGTTCCGACCTCATCCTGAAGAAGGTCACCAAGGGCGCGACGCAACAGCGCATGGCAGAGGTGCTGCACAAGGCCAAAGACAGCGGCATGAAAGTCTCCGCCACCGTCATTATTGGCCTCGGTGGCACGCAGCACAGCGACGCACACATAGACGGCACCATAGACCTGCTCAACCGCGCGCCCGTCACATACCTCTCCACGCTGCAACTGTATCTGGACGACAGCGTGGCCGAAGATTTCCATCGCAAGTTCGGCGAACCGTTCCAGATGCCGGACGATCTCGCGATCTTGCAAGAACAGCACCGCCTCATCAGCGGCCTCAACCCGCCGCAGCCCGTCATCTTCCGTTCCAACCACGCCTCCAACGCGCTGGCACTGGCGGGTAACCTGCCCAAGGACAAAGACAAGCTGCTACAACAACTACAAGAAGCGATAGCAGGCCACCGCCCTCTGCGGCCGCAGTTCATGCGCGGACTGTAAAGGCTGGAAGGCGCGCCGCGCGCGATGCCCCTGTCACGTTCAGGCCCTCTTCCCCGCGATTCCGGTTAAAGTCCCATCTGACATTTCAAGAGGAAGTCGCTATGAGCACGGAAGAATTGAGCAAGGAACAACGCATCCTGCGCGCGATGCGCAAGACACTGGGCAGCGTCGTGCGCGACGCCACGCCGCTCGGCGGCCGCCCCAATCCGCTAACGGGCGACACCATTCAGGAGATCAAGGATTGCTTCGCGTTGATTTCGGAACGCGAACGGGAACTCGCCGCACAACTCGGCTTCGACGAATCCAAGCCTTTCTACAACGACGGCAGCGAACCGCCGAGCGCGCATATCATCAGCCTGATCAAACCCGCCAAACACTAGGCAAACGCCGAACAGGGCTGTTCGACCTTAAGCGGCCGAATGCCCGAAAAAAGCGAAACTGATCAATATATTTTGTGGCTGGCGCGGGGATGCGCTCAGCCGTAGAAGTGATAACGCGACTTGCCTTCTCTTTTCGCCGTCAACATCGCCTCGTCGGCATGCTTGAGTAACTGCTCTGGCGAACTCTGGTCTCTTGGATAGAAGGTCACCCCGATACTGGCGCTGACTTTGGCGGGGTTGCCGTATATCGACATCGGCTGGGCGATATCTTTCAGCAGCCTGTTCAGGAATTGCACCGCACTCTCCTCGCCATCCAGATCACCCAGCAGAAGCACGAATTCGTCGCCGCCCATACGCGCCACCGTATCTTCCGCGCGCAGCGCTTTGCCCAGACGCACTGCGACGAGGCGCAACACATCGTCACCCGCGTCGTGCCCCAACGTGTCGTTGATCTGCTTGAAACCGTCCAGGTCGAGGAAGCACAAGGCCAACACGCGGCCAGCGCGATCGCTGCGCGTGATTGCCCGGTCGAGCCGGTCTTGTAGCAAGCGGCGATTGGGCAGCCCGGTCAGCGCATCGTGGTTAGCTTCCACTTCCAGAATCTGCTGGCGTTTCACCAGATGGGTGATCGACGAGATCACGCCGACGTAATGGGTGATGACGCCTTGGGCATCCTGGATAGAAGAGAGCGCCAGCCATGCCCCTTCGATCTCACCTTCCGCATCGCGCCCCACCGTCTCGCCCGCCCAATGGCCGTTTTCTGTTGCCGCTTTCCATATCTCGTCGGCTTTGTCCTGGCTGAACAGACTCGGCTTCAATTGCCGCACATCCCTGCCGACGATCTGCGCATGCTCAAGTTGCACGTCGAGACAGAACGAAGGATTGGTATCTATGACCATCCCGTTCTCATCGGTGATGAAGATCGACTCCAGCGTGCTGTCGATGACTTTTCTGGACAGACGCAATTTATCTTCCACCCGCTGCCGCTCGGTGACCTCGCGCATCAGTTGCAGGGTGCGCGTGGACAAAGTGTCGTACATGTTCAGGATGGTTTCGATCAGCACGCGCAAAGCGCCGCTCATCTCTGTGCGCGCCTTTTCCTTGGCCTCGTCCAGCGTCAGCCCAAGCTGCAAGGAGAGCACGATCTTGGCCATGTGCTTGTCGGACTCGAGGATATGGAAAGCCAGCCAGTGCGTCAGAAACACCACGATCTCTTCGATCACCTGCTCGGTGGCTAAAGTATCCAGCGCACCCCTGAGTTTGAGCACTTCGGTCACAAAGCTCTTGTGCGTCTCGGCATGGTCGGTGGAGAGCTCGTCTGCAGCAAGATACTTATTCCAGAAACCTTCTTCGGTCTTGAAATGGTACTGCGCATACTCGGTCAATTCGTCGAAGATCGTATTCAGCTCGGGCTTCTCAACGCCATAGGCCAGATGACTGGCGAGCTTGTTCAGCAACTCCACCAGCTTGCGATGCTGATCATCGATAACAGGAACCCCTGTCTGGAAGTTTTCATTCCAGGGGAATATGTCGGAAGGTAATACTTTGTGATTCATTTGCGCGCTGTCCAAACGTTGGTGGACGACAGCCTGATTGTCCTACTAATGCCGCTTTAAATATACAGCTATGCAGCAGCACAGCACTCCCCACAAAAACCCGGCGATTGAACTGCACCCTCACCCCTCCGCCTGCGGCACATAACTCTTCACAGACTTCCGCGACCTTGCGTTCCGCTTGTGCGTGACCACGCCTTTGATCGATTCCAGCCCTGAGAGCGGGGTGTCGGGGTATGCCCAGTTGAGTGCGGTGAGTCGCCAGCCGCCGTTCTCGTCGCGCTTGAGCTGGCGGAAGATGAAGTCGTCCTTTTCTACTTCGGCGATGACGTATGCGCCTTCGGTGGCGGGTGCGCCCATCTGGATGACGAGGATCTCGCCTTCAGTGAATTCGGGGGCCATGCTGTCGCCCAGCACCATGAGCGCGACGATCTCTTTGCCGTCGCAGTTGCTGCCTGTCGGTTCGCCTGTTGGTGTGTCGGCGGAGATGACGGGGATGTCGATGGGTTTACGCGTTTGCATGGGGATCGCTCGGTTTTGGTTGGGCGGATGATAGCGTCTATCCGGCGGCGGTTGAATGACCCGTTAGGGGGCTGCGGTGGATGACCTTGGCGTGCGTGGGGATGCAGCCCACTCTACTTGGTTTTGTTTTAGCATACGAGGCATTCAATTCCGGGAGGTTGCCATGTTGCGTTTTGCTTTGTTGTTTGGATTTTTCTTTACCAGTGGTTGGGCGATGGCAGAACCGGCGGTGTACAACCGCGTGGATTTCCAGGTGGAGGCGGCGCGCGCGGTGGCGAATGATTTGCTGACCGCGACCTTGGTGGTGGATATCCAAGACAAGCTGCCCGCGCGCGTTGCGCAGCAGATGAATGCCGCGCTGAACGATGCGCTCAAAAAGGCGGCTGCTTTCAGTACTGTGAAGGCGAGCAGCGGCAACCAGCAGACCTTTCCGGTGTATGGCAAGAACAACCAGATCGAGGCCTGGCGCGGCCACGGCGAGATTCGCATCGAGTCGCGCGATTTCAAGGCGGCGGGCGAGCTGATCATGCAGTTGCAGTCGGGCATGCAACTTGGCGGCGTGCAGTTTTCCGTGGCACCGGACACACGCGCGCAGATCGAGAATGCGCTGATCACCGAGGCGATCAAGGCCTTCCGGCAGCGCGCCGATGCGATACGCACTGCCGTGGGCGCGAAGTCATACAAGACCGTGCATATGGGCATCAACAGCGGCATGCCGAATTACCCCATGCCGATGATGCGCGCAGCCAAGGTGAGCTCTTCCATTTCGGCCCCGGAGTTCGCCGGGGGTGACAGCCGCATGACCGTGCAGATCAACGGGACGATCGAGACACAGTGAGCCAAGCTGCGCTACGCATCGCCGACCTTCGCCAACGCCTGCACGATCTGGGCGCCAAGCCCTGCCATGAAGACCGTCTGCTGCGCGGATGGAGTCAGGTGCGTTCGTATGACGTGAAGGGCAGCCCCGCTGCGACCTTCTTTCCTGCTGCGATGCGCGAGGCCTTGCCTGCCATCTTGGCGGAGTTGGAGGGGTTGGCGCGCTTGCATGGGGAATATCCCGCCGATGAGGAAGTGGCAAGGCTGCTGGTGACGCTTAACGACGGGCAGATGGTAGAGAGTGTGCTGTTGCCGCGCGGCGGGCTGTGCATCTCTACGCAGGTGGGCTGCGCGGTGGGTTGTGTGTTCTGCATGAGCGGCCGCGCCGGTCTGATCCGCCAGCTCGGCAGCGCGGAGATCGTGGCGCAGGTGGTGCTGGCGCGCCGTCGCCGCGCGGTGGGCAAGGTGGTGTTCATGGGCATGGGCGAGCCGGCGCACAATCTGGACAACGTGCTGGAGGCCATCGGGGTGCTGGGCATGCAGGGCAACATCCCGCACAAGAATCTGGTGCTTTCGACGGTGGGGGATCTGCGGGTGTTCGAGCGCCTGCCGCAAGAAACCGTTAAACCCGCCCTCGCGCTTTCGCTGCATTCCACCGACGATGCCTTGCGAGCGACGCTGTTGCCGCATGCGCCGCAGATCCCGGTGGCCGAACTGGTGGCGCGTTGCGAGGCGTACGCACGTGCGACGGGTTATCCGACGCAGTACCAGTGGACGTTGATCGAGGGGGTGAACGACAGCGATGCGGAGCTGGCGCGCATCGTCGAACTGCTCAGCGGCAAGTACGCGATCATGAACTTCATCCCCTTCAACGATGTGGCGGGCCTGCCCTACCGCCGCCCTTCGGCGGAACGCATGGCGCGCATGGTGGGCACCTTGAAGCAGAACGGCATCGTGACGCAGTTGCGCGATTCGGCGGGTCAGGAGGTGGAAGGCGCTTGCGGGCAACTGCGGGCGCGGCATGCGACGGCCGGGCAGACCGTCACACGGATGGAAAAGCGGGGAAAGGTTCTGTTACAAGGTTCGTGATCGGCAACCCGTTCGGGTAGCGATCATTTCGCGGTTGCGAGCACTGTGTTCAATACGTTCAGGGTGCGCATGACTTCGTGGAAGGCTATGCGTACTTCGCCGTCCATGATCTTCTTCGCGGCGGCGAAATTCTTTTCCTGGATGTTCTTCACCACGAAGCCAGCCGCCGTATGCAAACGGGAGTGCTGTTCGGTCAGGGTCTGGATGCCCTTGTTGTTGGGGCCGAAAACGGTCTTTGCCGGGCCATGCAGCCACTTACCCAGATCGCACAGGTCGTCGCGCATGATCTGGTCAAGACCGATGTCACCCTGCGATTTTCCATCCAGATAGTTCTGCAGGCTCAGCTTCCAGGCGATGTGCGCCTCGATCTCGTCCATGACGTTGATCTCGTTCTTGAGCACCTCTTTCTGGTCATCCGTCAGACCGAAGAGTTTGATCAGCGCGTCTTTCAGCAGTTTTACCGAGACCAGGATCACCAGACCCGATACCGCACTCGAGATCAGCAATTGATCAGCACTGAGTTTGCCGAACAGGATCAACACCAGTTCTGCGCTGATGCCGAATACGATGATTACATTGATAATGAACGAGAGCTTTTTCATCGACCACCATACTGTGTTGTGATTTGACTGCGCAAAAGGATCGCGTCATCCCGGCCAAGTGCCATGCATCGTTTAGGACGCGGCCGCATTCTACGCTAAGCTATTGATATTGCGCGAGCAACTTGTTGTTTTTCAACAAACAAAAAAACGGCATGCCGGGTTTCTTTCACTTCACTTCTTTGGGGTCGACCACGCGTATCACTTCACCTTCGAACACTGCGTCGTTGCTGGCACGCTGTTCGCGCATCACGGACTGGTCTTGATTTGCGAATGCGCGCATCTGTTTGCGCACCTCGCGCGTCTTCCACCATAGATAGCCCCAAGCGATCACGCCGACCACGGCGATGACTGCGAAGAACACTGCGGAGAACATCAAGACGACGATGGCGACCGCCACCGTGACGATCACCCCGACGATCTTGCGCAAAAGGCTGGGCGGGTTGGCGGGCGGGGGCATTACGAATCTTATTTGCATGGGTGTTCCTGAGTTGGGCGCGTAAAGCACCGTATTGGATTAAGAAGCACTGAACAAGTCCACCATCCCTGCCCCATAAGCAAAGGGGGGAGCTTGCGCGGCCTCTCTATCAATCGCAGAGAGGCCGCGCAAGTGCATCGCTTACTTGCTGAATTGCATGATGCCGTTCGCGCAATCCACCTTGATGGTGTCCTTCGCGGCGAACTGCCCCTCGAGGATGTGCTTGGCCAGCGGGTTCTCCAGTTGCGCCTGGATTGCGCGCTTGAGCGGACGTGCGCCGTACACCGGATCGAAACCCGCGTTGGCGATCTCGGCCAGTGCGGCTTCGCTGATCTCCAGCTTCATCTCCATCGCGGACAGTCGCTTCTCCAGATACTGCAGCTGGATGCGCGCGATGGACTTGATGTTCTTCTCGTCCAGCGCGTGGAACACCACCACTTCGTCGATGCGGTTGATGAATTCTGGACGGAAATAATTCTTCACCTCGCCCATCACGGCCAGCTTCACCACCTGATAGTCGTCACCCTGCATCTGCTGGATCATCTGCGAACCCAGGTTGGAGGTCATCACGATGACGGTGTTCTTGAAGTCCACGGTGCGGCCCTGGCCGTCGGTCATGCGACCATCGTCCAGCGCTTGCAGCAGCACGTTGAAAACGTCCGGGTGCGCCTTCTCCACTTCGTCCAGCAAGATGACGCTGTACGGTTTGCGGCGCACGGCCTCGGTGAGACCGCCGCCTTCTTCATAGCCGACATAGCCCGGCGGCGCGCCGATCAGACGCGCGACGGAATGTTTCTCCATGTATTCGCTCATGTCGATGCGGATGAGATGATCTTCCGAATCGAACATGAAACCGGCCAACGCTTTGCACAGCTCGGTCTTGCCCACGCCAGTGGGGCCGAGGAACAGGAAGGAGCCGTAGGGACGGTTGGGGTCGGACAGGCCGGAACGCGAGCGGCGGATGGCGTCGGACACGAGGCGCACGGCTTCGTCCTGACCCACCACGCGTTCGTGCAGCTTCTCTTCCATCTTGAGCAGCTTGTCGCGCTCGCCTGTCATCATCTTGCTCACCGGGATGCCGGTGGCGCGGCTCACCACTTCGGCGATCTCATCCGCGCCGACCTGCGTGCGCAGCAGTTTGTTCTTGGTGCCCGTGCCTTCGGCTTCGCGTTGTGCGGCTTCTTTCAGTTTGGCTTCCAGTTGCGGCAGCTTGCCGTATTGCAGCTCTGCCACTTTATCCAGCTTGCCTTCGCGTTGCAGACGCACGATCTCGGCGCGCACATGATCGATCTCTTCTTTTGAGGTGGCCGAATCTTGCGCTGCGCCCTTTTCAGATTTCCAGATCTCGTCCAGATCGGCGTATTCACGATCCAGTTTCTTGATCTCGTCCTCGATCAGCCCCATGCGTTTACGCGAGGCTTCGTCCTTCTCTTTCTTCACCGCCTCACGCTCGATCTTGAGCTGGATCAAACGGCGCTCGAGTTTGTCCATGACTTCCGGCTTGGAGTCGATCTCCATCTTCATGCGCGAGGCGGCCTCGTCGATCAGGTCGATCGCCTTGTCCGGCAGGAAGCGGTCGGTGATGTAGCGGTGCGAAAGCTCCGCCGCCGCGACGATGGCCGGGTCGGTGATCTCCACGCCGTGGTGCACCTCATATTTTTCTTTCAAACCGCGCAGGATGGCGATGGTGGATTCCACGGAGGGTTCGTCCACCAGCACTTTCTGGAAGCGGCGTTCCAGTGCGGCATCTTTTTCGATGTACTTGCGGTATTCATCCAGCGTGGTCGCGCCGACGCAATGCAGCTCGCCGCGCGCCAGGGCGGGCTTGAGCATGTTGCCCGCATCCATCGCGCCGTCTGCCTTGCCGGCGCCGACCATGGTGTGCAGCTCGTCGATGAACACGATGTTGTTGCCTTCATCCTGTGCCAACTCTTTGAGCACCGCTTTCAAGCGTTCTTCGAATTCACCGCGATACTTGGCACCGGCCACGAGTGCGGCCATATCCAGACTGAGGACTTTTTTGCCTTTGAGCGAATCCGGCACTTCACCGTTGATGATGCGCTGGGCCAAGCCTTCGACGATGGCGGTCTTGCCCACGCCGGGTTCGCCGATCAGCACAGGATTGTTCTTGGTGCGGCGTTGCAGCACCTGGATGGCACGACGGATCTCGTCGTCGCGACCGATGACAGGATCGAGCTTGCCTTGCCGCGCACGTTCGGTCAGGTCCACGCAGAATTTCTTCAGCGATTCGCGCTGACCTTCGGCTTCCTGCGAACCGACCGACTCGCCGCCGCGCACTGCTGCGATAGCGGTTTCCAATGGCGCGCGGGTGACGCCATGCTGTTTGAGCAGACGGCCGGTCTCGCCCTTGTCGTTGGTGAGCGCGAGCAGGTACATCTCGCTGGCGATGAACTGGTCGCCGCGCTTCTGCGCTTCCTTGTCGGTGAGGTTGAACAGGTTGGTCAGGTCGCGGCCGACCTGAACCTCGCCGCCGTGGCCTTCCACCTTGGGCAGACGGGTGACGGACTCGTTCAGCGCGGTCTTGAGCGCATTGACGTTGCCGCCGGCGCGCGCCAGCAGCGAGCCTGCCCCGCTGTCGGCATCGTTGAGCATGGCGAGCAGCAGATGCTGCGGCTCGATGAACTGGTTGTCGCTGCCGACGGCCAGCCCTTGGGCATCGGACAGGGCTTGTTGCAGCTTGGTGGTGAATTTGTCGAAACGCATGGTGGCTCCTTAAATCGATTAATTTCCCGTTCGTCCTGAGTGCCGCGCAAAGCGCGGTGTATCGAAGGACGCCCGCCGCTTAGCGCGACGGATGGTTCGATACGGCCTGCGGCCTACTCACCACGAACGGTTCAAGTCTGCACGGTAGATGGGGAGCCAAAATTAGAATTCAAGTGGCTATTGACCGGGCACAGGCGGCGGGTTACGTTCCCATTATGAACCTCGAAACCTGGGAATTGATGAGTTATGTCGTCACGGTGATCGGCTTGCCGCTGGCGATCGCCGTGTTCGTGTTCGAGCAACGCAAGGAGCGCGACAACGAGGACGAGGCGGTGTACCAGTTGCTGTCGGACAACTACCAGGATTTCCTTAAGGTGGCGCTGGAACATTCCGACCTGCGCCTGTTCTCGAACGAGACGACCGGTGATCTGGACGACATCCAGAGGGAGCGCATGTACATCGTGTTCAGTATGCTGATCTCGCTGTTCGAACGCGCCTACCTGCTGCTGTACGAGGATGACATGACGCCCAAGCAGTGGCGGCGCTGGCGCTCGTGGGAGGACTATATGCGCGAGTGGTGCCAGCGCGAGGATTTCCGCAATGCACTGGCCGATCAGTTGGGCGGCGAGGACCCGAATTTCGTGACCTATCTGCAACGGCTGGCCGAAGAGCGCGCCCCAGCTTGAGTCTGAGTTCAATCATCGCCAGCATATTGGCCGCCTGATAGCGGTCGCATCCGGCACACAAGGAGTAATACATGAGCCTCACCACGCATATCCGCGCCAACGTGAAAGCCGCACTGGAAGAAGACATCGGCAGCGGTGACCTGACCGCGCAACTGATCGGCGAAGGCACGCGCGCCAGCGCCACCGTCATCACGCGCGTGACGGCGGTGCTGTGCGGCACGTTATGGTTCGAGGAATGTTTCCTGACGCTGGACCCGGATTGCCGTATCGAATGGAAGCTGCGGGAAGGAGAACGGGCCGAAGCGAACCAGACACTGTGCGAGATACACGGCAATGCGCGCGCGCTGCTCTCAGCCGAACGTCCGGCGCTGAACTTCCTGCAGACGCTGTCGGCCGTGGCGACCGAGACGCGCCGTTATGTGGAGGCGGCAGCCGGCCATAAGGCGAAGATCATGGACACGCGCAAGACCTTGCCCGGCCTGCGTCACGCACAGAAATACGCAGTGACGGTGGGCGGCGGACATAACCAGCGCACCGGGCTGTTCGACGGCGTGCTGATCAAGGAGAACCATATCGCGGCGGCAGGCGGTATCGGCAAGGTGATGGAGCTGGCGTTTCAAGTGACGCCACCGCATGTCCCCATCCAGATCGAGGTGGAGAACATGGCGCAGCTGGACGAGGCATTGCTGGCCGGTGCCCAACTCATCCTGCTGGACAACTTCTCGGTAGCCGACATGCAGCTGGCGGTGGAACACGCCGCCGGGCGCGCGGAGCTGGAAGCCTCAGGCGGCATCACGCTGGAGAACATCCCGCTGATCGCGGCCACCGGCGTGGAACGTATCTCCATCGGCGCGCTGACCAAAGATGTGAAGGCCATCGACCTGTCGATGCGCGTGCAGCTGCCCTAAAATCTACTGCGCACTCGAATTGCGGCGTTGCGCGGTGTTGGTTCCGGCATCACACGCTCTGCGTATGAGCCTCCACCGCAACGAAGTTGTCGGTATCCTCATGTACCGTTTGTACATTCCGGCTCCTCCACTCCGTGCGCCTTGCACTTCGAGCGCTCGCTACGATTTTCCTCTTGAGATTATTTAGTTCGACCCTATATTAGGGGCTGCTGATCAACAAAGGAGCGATCATGTCCGACCCGAAACACATCGTCTGCCCGCATTGCGATGCGGTGAACCGCGTACCCACCGACAAGCTGGCGGCGAACCCGACCTGCGGCAAATGCAAGCAAGCCTTGTTCGACGTGCATCCGGTGGAACTCACCGAGTCCAACTTCATGCGCCACATCTCGAACAGCGATGTGCCGGTGCTGGTGGACTTCTGGGCGCCCTGGTGCGGCCCGTGCAAGATGATGGCCCCTGCCTACGCACAAGCGGCACAGATGCTGGAACCGCAGGTTCGCGTGGTGAAGCTGGATACCGAACAGGCGCAGAACCTCGCTGCTCAGTTCAACATCCGCAGCATCCCGACGCTGGCTTTGTTCAAGGGCGGTCGTGAAGTGGCGCGACAGGCGGGTGCGATGGATGCAAAGAACATCGTGGCTTGGGCACGCTCGAAGCTATGAGACTGATCGTTCTATCTGCTTTGCTGGTTCTCGCCGGGTGTGCCGACCCGGCGCACAACCTGTACGAAGGCATCAAACAAAGCAACGATGCGAAGCGCACGCCGATGGAACGGGCGACGCAGCCGGCGCCGGATTACGACTCGTATCGAAAATCACTGGAAAGCGCCGACTCAAAGTAAAAACGGGAAGCCGCTTGGCTTCCCGTTTCTAAACGTTCAAATACCGGATCAGCGCACGACGCAACCCTGGTCGCCACTGCCGCCGTCGCCATTCTGCTCGATGTTATCCATCTTGGCATCGCCGCCCATGAAGTCCGGGGTCGCTGCAAGTCGGGTCATGATCTGGTCGTTGGTGAAGCCACTCTCGCCCTTGCCCAGATCGACTTTCTGATCGCCCTTCTCAAGGATCACTTGCCCGTCATGCACCGTGACGTACAAGCCGGCTCCTGCTTCAGCGCCGGCATCCACCTCTTCGAATATCTTTTCCAGATCGACTGGTACCGAGTCAGGACGCGGCGCATCGTTTCTTAGCACGGAGGCGGGGATGTTCATGATCCGCACCGGTTTGCCGGTCTGCTGGGCGATCATGGCCGCTTGATTGACCGCCACGGTAAAGGAACCGCCTGGACCAACCATCACCACTTCACCCGACCAGACATAAACCCCCGCGCCATTCATCGGGTCGGCTGGGCCTTCTGCTATTTGCGTATATTGCCCACTCACAGATGTCAGCATCCCCGCATCATTCAGGCGACCATCCACTTGCGCTTCTGCATATTGAGACCAAAGTACATCATGCCTGATCGGCGCTTCAGATGGACCCAACACAGCTACAGGACTGTCGTCTCCATTAGCGCAAGGGCCATTGCACCATGCATCGAAGCCTGTCCCACGGATGCCGATAGTGGCGCCGGACATGCGGAACTTGTAGTTGTCACGATTGGCGCGGCCGATCAGGCCGGTGACCACACGCACACCGCCCTTGATCAGGCGCAGTGCGACGTTCTCTTGCACCCCGCCCTGCTTCTCATACTTGAACGCCTCCACCTTGAAGATGCTGCTTTCCTGTAGCGTGATACGGCCACCGTCACGGAATGCCACCACGGCATGCGATGCAACATCGCTCTGTAAAGTATCGCCCTCGAACACCGGCGAACCGAGGGTGAGCTTTCTGATGTTTCCGTCCGCCTGCTTGGCAGCCATCTGCCCGACGATGCGCATCACGCGACCGGCCGGCTTCGGTTTCACCACCGGTGTTGCGGCCTCTGCATCATCCTCGCAGCCTTTGGTGACACACAGGCGTGAAGTGAAGTCCGTGCCGCGGATGCCGATGGTGGCACCGGAAGCGCGCAGCTGGTATGCATCCTTGTTGCCGCGCTTGCCGATCAGTCCGGTGACGGTGCGGAAGCCGCCCTTGAGCAGGCGGAACACTGCGCTGTCATCCTTGGGCGTGCTCTGGCTGAACTTATAAGCCTCGATCTTGAGATTCGAATCCGGGCGCATGGTCATCTTGGTGCCGTCGTTCATCACCACCTGCGCATAGCTTTTCTTTCCGGTCACCAGCAGATCGCCGGGCTGCACGGTGGATTTTGGCGTCAATACGCGTATCGTGCCATCGCTGCGCTGCGCGACCAGCGTGCCGCTCATGTATCGGATCGCGCCGGCGTTCTCCGCCGCGTAAGTATTGCCCCCCGCGAACAGGAGACAACTCAACAACAAGCCCTGCAATATCTTTTTCACTTCACACCTCACCTTCAGAACGTCCCGGTCAGCGTGGCGTGGATACGCCAGTCGCCTTTGAGTTGTGCGGGATCGTTACCTTCTTTCATGATTCGCCCGGCATCCATGCGCAGACCATAGTTGTCGCCGTAACCGGCGCGCAAACCGAATCCCGCGCTGGCGATACTGGTCGAGCTATTGGCACTGGAGGAACTTACGTTGCCGCCATCCATAAACAGCAGACCGCGTGCATTCATCTGGCCTCGCTCCCAAGCGGGTGTATAGGTTTCAAGGTTGAATTTGGCACCCTGCTCGCCTGTTTCACTGCCTTCCGAAAATCCGCGTACGCCGTCTGCGCCGCCGAGTCGCATCTGCTCGCCCTGGATCAGCTTGTCGCCGCTCCACTGAGCATTGAAGGCTGCGCGGAACTGCCACTCACCGCCGAATTGTGTGAAGAAGCCTCCCCCCAAACGCAGCACTTTGTAAGCGGGCGTTGGATCGGAGAAGTTCACCAGATCATAGGCTGCGAAATCCGCCGACTTGCCTTTTCCTGCGATAGGCATATTGGCCGCAAAGGAAACATTGGCACTGACATCGCTCTTCGCCAGCTTGCCCTGCACGGCATAGGCGACCGTCAAGGGCGTGACCACGATATCGTCGTACAGCACCGTCGTTGCCGGGCTGGTCAGCTGGATCTTGCTGAACTTGCGCCAATCCAGTCCGAAGGACAGCGTCGGATCGAAACTACCTATGCGATTCAGCGGGATGTTGTAGCGCGAGCTGAACATGAGGCCGCCGCCCTGGAAATTCGACAGACCGCCCACGAGAGAGTTGATATTGGAATAGCCGCCGAAGAACTCGACACTGTGCCCAAGGTTGTACAAAGGAATCTTGTAACTGCCGCCGATCACTTTCACGCGGCTCACATATTGCGGCGAGATCTGCATCTGCATCTGCCCCACATGGTCACGATTGAACATGGCCGCGTCACGGAATGAGACCCCCAGGCGCGATACGCCGGTCTCCTTGGAGCCGGTATTGTCCAGCGTCACCACCCATTGTTTGGGATTGCTGTCGTTGACCAGCACGCTGGCATCGACCTCTTCATCGTTCTCGCCTGCTTTCAGCACGACATTGAGCTGGCGCGCGGGGTTCTCGTTGGCGAGGCGCAACTGGCGGGCGATGTCCTTGGCACGCGGCACACCGCCTTCGCGGACTGCAGGAAGTGCGTACAGCACATTTGTCTTGCTGAAGAACTTGTTGTTCTTGACTTCGATTTTCCCGAAATGGCTCTCGATCACTTCGAAACGTACTGTGCCGGCTTCCAGTTCCTGCTCCGGCAACAATACATGCACGGCAGAATAGCCGCGTTGCGCATACAGCTCCTCGACTGCCTCCAGGGCATATTGCACATCGGAGAAATCTTTCTCGTCACCCACGTAGGGTGCCACGACCTGATCGAAATCCGCTTTCGTCAACAGTTTCGCCCCTTCCACCACGAACTGCTTGATGGGGAATTTCAGCACAGGGGGCGTGTCGGCATCCTCCGCCACAACGACTTGAGGCAGCATCCCAACCAGCAAGACACAGGCAACCCTTGAAAGCACGTCACTCAGTTTCATCATCACTCCGTTAACGGCAGACCGGCAGGTTGTCAGGCAGACCACTGCCTTGATCGTTGCCGATATCAGCTTCCGCCAGCACCTGCTCCTCTTCCTTCTTCTCTTCTTCTTTTGTATCGCCTTCCGGTGTTCCGTTGTTGACTGACGTCTGGGTGATCTCCTGCACCACAGTCGGTGCGAGGATAGAAAACTTACCCGGCACAAAGGTCATCGTGTAATTTTGCGTATCGATCAACGTCAGCGAGCCTTGCTGGATGGCGTACCCACCGATCAATTCACCCGGATCGCGCACCAGCGATCCGCTCAGGACGGTATCCACAGGATCGAACAGATTGACCGTGCTGTATGGCAATGTTGCCGGATCTGACGTGCCCAGAACTTTATTGGTTGGAAGCGCAGTCACAACCAGGCTGGCCGGATCGATAGTGCTACTGCTATTCCCCACCAGCGTCACGTTGTAGTTGGCGCCGCCATTACCATCATTGATCGCCACGCTATTGAAGGTAACGACCTTGTTCGTTCCGGCATTCTTGTCGGCATAGCGCATATCGGCGCCATTCACCACATCACCCGCTACCAGTGAACCGGTGAAAGTCGCAAGCTGGGCTGTCGTGGCGGTATAGGTCGTCGTACCGTTATAGGCTCTGGTCAAACTCGGTGCGGTCAGGGTAATGCTCCTCGGCGTTACGGTAAGCGTGCCGTTTACGTAGCTGATCGAGTAATTGGCTGCACTGCCCACGGTAAATACGGCATTGCTCGGCGTGATGGCGTAACTACCCGCATTCGCACTACTCGCTGCGCCCGCACTGCTCAAAGTCACACTGCCTATCGTATCCCCGCCCTGCAGTCCAACCGGAGTGAAAGCGGTTCCATTGAATGTGTAAGTGGTGCCATATAACTTGCTCGCATCGCTGGCTGTGACACTTAGCAACGTGAGCCCTGCCGGAGTGATGGTTAGCGTCCCGTTTGTGTAACTAGTGATGTCGTAACCCTGCTGATCAGAATACAGACTGGTCGGGTCAATCACATAGGTGCCAGCGTTGACCGCCCCCTGAGCATTTCCGCCCATGGTTCCCAGTAAAACCGCATTTGCAACAGACGTAGTATAGGTACCACCGCTGAAGGCAATTGCATCGTAGCTCTTGGTCGCATTATTCGCGGTCACTGTGGTCTGCGTCAGGAAGCTGGTCAATAAAGGTCCGGTATGACCTTCATAAATACGCCATGTCATCCCAGCCCCGCCTGTGTTGGCGATGTTCCAGCCGGCATTGCTAAAGTTCGCCATGGTGGTCATGCCAAGGGCATCGAGCGGTGCGGCACCGACATCGGTGCTGCCAAGCGTACCGATGTCATAGCCGATACCTGTCACACCGGCTCCCAAGAGCGTGTTATCCCAGAATGTTCCGGTGACGCTGCCCCCCAAATCGTTATTCCCTACCACCGCCCCCATATTGCCCGCACCGGACAGAGTACCGATGTTGGTGTAACTTGTGCCGATGACGCTGGTGTTCCTTCCCGCCAGTCCGCCGACATTGGCAGCAGCTCCACCACTGATACTGCTGCCGACAACATAGCTATCGCTGATGATCGCATCACCGCCGGGGCCGCCATAGGCACCGCCCCCCACCAGTCCCTGCATATTGGCTCCGACCAGACCGCCTATGTCACCGTCACCGGTGACAGAGCCCCCAGTGACATAACTGTTGCTGATAATCGCCGCTGTGCCAGGTAGTCCAGGGGAAGAAATGAAAAATCCCCAGCCGCCAGTCCCGCCCTCATGGCGTCCGACCAATCCGCCGACCTGTCCAACGCCATTAACCGATCCACCATCCACATAACTGTTGCTGATACTGCCAGCGAAGTTATGGCCGACCAATCCACCGACGACAGCGCTCAACTGGGCTGTACTGGATACAGCAGTATTGATTACATAGCTGGCATCAATATTCCCCTGGCTGCTACCCACCAGACCACCGATGTTCGACGACGCTCCGGCAATAGTCCCCCCATCGACGTAGCTGTTGCTGATGGAGCCGTATAGCGATGGGCCGGACGAGGAGGAGGATGAAGATGACGAGCCCAATCCCAATCGACCGACCAGACCACCGATATTGGTGTTGCCGCTCACACTGCCGTTCACACTGCCGCCCGTGACCGTGACATTACTGCCTGAGATGCTGCCGTTGAGCCAACCGACCATACCGCCGGCGTCGCTCACGCCGGATACGAACGTATTGGAGACATAGCTGTTGCTGATGGTCACGAACCCGCCTTCGCCGCCATCGGAACCAACCAGCCCGCCAATGCTGCTCGAACCCGACACATCGCTTCCGATAACATAGCTGGCATCAATAGTGCCTCCCGTGCTATGCCCCACCAGACCGCCGATGTTGTTAAAATTGCCCTGCACGGTACCGCCGTTGACGAAGCTGTTGCTGATGTTGCCACCCGAAGGAATGTTGGTGCAGGTTCCGCTACACACGCTCCACAGATAGGGGTTTGCATTAAAGCCGACCAAACCGCCGACGTATGAATTCCCGCTTACAGTACCACCCGTCAAACTACTGTTGGAGATATCGCCTTGATTCCACCCCACCAGCGCACCGACATTATTGATGCCGATCACATTGGCGTTCAGCAGCATGACGTTGCTCACCGTGGCACCCGACGCGACTTGACCGAACAACCCTTGATTATCGTTTTGCAGGTTGAGATTCAAATTAGAGAGCGGTGAATTCACTCCGCCATCGAAGTTTCCGGCTAGCAGAGGAATGTAATAGCCGGAATCCAGAACGATGGGAGTGTTAGATGCCACACGGAATGAATACGCCGGATCGTCTGCGAAGCCAAGCAGGTCTTTCATCCCCTGCATATCGCTGATGACATAATCACTGCCAACCAACGCGAGAGAAGAATAATTATTGATATTCAGCGTGAGGTTGTTGGTAAGCCAATCATCGAACTGCCCGCCCGATCCGCCGGCATTGAACAAACCGCCCGGCGTGACTTCAGTCCCCCAATTGTCATTGATGCCGACAGCCCAGATATTGTAGTGTGAGTTGATGACCGAGCCGTTACTCATTCCACCCACCAGACCGCCTATATTCACGCCGCCAGCCCACACATAGCCACTGCTGACATAGCTGTTGCTGATGCTGCCCCCGTTAAACCCTACCAAGCCGCCGACATTGTTGCTGCCGCTTATACTGCCGGTCGGGGCGCTGGCATAACTCAGATCGACACTGCCGCTGTTGTAACCCACCAGTCCGCCGACACCCCAAGTACCCGTCACGTTGCCGTTGCTGCTGTAGCTGTTGTCGATACTGCCGGAGTTCCATCCCACCAAACCGCCGATCGATGTATTGCCCGAAACACTCCCTCCGCTGACGTAACTGTTACTGATGATCGCGCCAGTTGCATTCCAACCGACCAGACCGCCGACAGAAGAACCGCTTACCGCAGAAACATTCGTATTGACGACGCGACTGCCGTCAATAGTGCCCTCGCTCAACCCAGCAAGACCACCGACCCACCGGCCGCTACCAGCCACGGTGCCACCCGTCACATAGCTGTTGACGATGCTGCCATAGAATCCGTTTTTCCCGACCATGCCGCCCAGTGTGCTTGCACCTGCCTCAGACACAAACATACCGTCAACATAGCTGTTGTTGATAGTGGCATCGCTGGTGCCCGCCAAACCACCGACCCGCCAGTTCCCCGTTACGCTGCCACCAACCAACCCCAGATTACTCACCGAAGAACCCATGCTCAGTATGCTGAACAGCCCGATATCTGTGGTAGCAGGACGGTTGATGTACAGATTATTGATGGTATAGCCTTGACCATCCAGATCGCCCGAAAAGCTTGCAATCGGCACAAAACCCGCGCTGTTCCACATGCCGACACCTGTAGCCGTGTCGGCCATGCTGATGTTCGCCCCCAGCGTGTAGCTCGCACCGGTATCCATCGTCATCAACTGCAGTTGATGGGATGTAGTGATGTTCGTGCTCCACTCACTGCGCAGGAAGGGGCGGGTGTTGCTTTCGGACATCCACCATGTGTTGGTGAAATCGAAACCGGTATATGCGGCTTGGCTATAGGGTGTTGCACTGATGTTGCTGACAACCGTAGCTGGGTTGCCGCCGCCGATGGCAGCGGCCTGTCCGGTGGTGACGCTGTCCCATGCAACCGTGATAGCACTGGCCACGCCAGCGGTTCCACCTCCACCAGCAGGAAGCACTCCAGTTCCGTTCGCTCCAGCAGAACCGGAAAGGTTGCTGCCGATCAAACCACCGGCACTGCCGACAGTGCCGGATACCGCACCGCTGCTAGCGAAACTGTTACTGACACTGGCCAAACCACCAGCCCCTCCAGTGCCACCAGCAAACGTGCTACCTGAATCATTGCCACCATTGCCACCATTGCCACCCTGATTGAGGCCAACCAGACCGCCTGTGTTGGGCGATATTCCCATACCGGACACCGTGCCACCTACCACATAGCTATTGCTGACAGTGGCAGAACCGCCTGCGCCACCGGCCGCACCAGTTGTGCCTATCCCCGCGTTTCCACCGGCACCACCTATCCCGCCTTGGTTGATGCCAACCAAGCCGCCCGTAGCTTTCGCGCCTGACGCCATGACGCTGACCGCAACATTGGCAACGTAGCTGTTATTGATCTGCGCATTGCTCCCCGCCGTGCCCGGGACTGTGCCCGCACCCGCCGTGCCAGCACCGCCGAGGTTGCGACCCACCAGTCCGCCAGCCGCACCATTGTTGGCGATCACAGTGCCACCATCTACATAGCTGTTACTGATAGTGCCGCGATTAATGCCCGCCAACCCGCCGACGGCTGAAGTTGTCGCGGTTCCATGAATGCTGACGTTAACCAGACCTACGTCCTTCACTGTACCCACCACTCCGATCTCACCGAACAGTCCCACCCCGGCCAGAGCCTGAGTTACGGAAAGATTGCTGATAGTGTGGCCCAAGCCATCGAACTGGCCGGTGAAATTGGTCGCTGTATTACCTAGTGGAACGAAACTCGGTATCGATGAAGCATCGACGTTTCTGCCCAGCGCGTAGTTACCAGTCAGGTTGGTGTTGATAGCCTGCAGGTTGGTGGCGTTGTTCACCAACATCCACTCCGTCAGCGTACCGCCGGTGACGTTCGCACTGTAGTTGTTCGGCGTGCCGAACACGGTCGGGTTGTAATAGAAGTCCGCGGCGCCACCAGTCAAGGTGACACTGCCAACGCCACCAAAGTTGATGGTGCCCGTACCGGTACCATTCAAATCGGTGCGAATCCGCAATCCACCCGTGCCGGCGTTGCTGATCAAGGCATTGATGTTGACGTCGCGATGCGCATTCAGCGTCAGCGAATATATGCTGTTCCAGCCCACCGCACCATTAACTAAGATATCACCGCTGCCCGCACCACCGGCTAACGTCTGGATGGTGATATTTCCCAAGCCAAGATTCGTAGAGAGCGTTGCATTGTCTATCCAGCTGCTGCCATTGGCAGGGTCGGTTGCGGAGATATAGAAATCGGTCGGGTCGATGAGCCAATTTCCGCTCATGCCGTTCACCGCCAGCGTACTGATGCGCGCGCCACTCTTCACTTGCACATGCGCCGCCGAGGTATCAATGAAACCACCATTCCCCTGTTGCGGTGCGGAGGCGTCCAGCGCGCCGGACACTTCTACAGTGCCATGCTGCATATCGGACAACACTTTGATCTCGCCGCCACCCACACCTTGGGCACTGGCCGTGCCACTGATCTCGGTGCGCTGGCTGGAGCGGAACACGATTCTGCCGCCTTGCATCGTGGCACTGTCAGCGCTGACTTTGCCACTGTTACGCACCACGGTGCCGAACAGACCGAGACGGCCTGCACTGGCAACGAGCTGGCCGACGTTGGTGGCGTCACCCGCCGGGGCGGTGATGTTCACGCGCAGGTTAGGGTCGAGGCTATTGACGAGTTCTACACTACTGCCTGCGGCGAGCAGGATCTCGCCGTCCGGTGCGGCGATGACGCCGCTGTTCTCGACATCGGGTGCGATGAGCCAAATCTCACCGCCTTGCTGGGCGTTGAGGTTACCGGCGTTGCTAACGGCTTGCGCGTTGGGGTCACTGGTGAAGCGATGACGTCCCGCCAGGAAGTCTGCATCGGAAAGATTCAGCGATGTCGCAACCAGCCCTGCCACATCGACCGTAGAACCCGCGCCAAATACGACGCCGTTCGGGTTGACCAGAAACACGCGCCCGTTGGATTGCAGGCTGCCGAGGATCTGACTAGTGTTGCCGCCGACCACGCGGTTGAGCACTGCGGAGCTGGCGCTCTGCTGATTGAATCGGGTGATCTCGTTCTGCTGGATGCTGAAGTCTTGCCAGCGGATGATGGTGCCGGGGGTGTTGGTGACGGTGAGGGTGTTGCCGCTAGTGTTGAAGCTCGCGCTGCCGCTGACAACGTTGCCACCCATGGGGTTGGCCTGGGCACCGAAGGAGAGCAGGCAGAGCGCAGCCACCGTCGCCAGCTTGAATCGATGATGGTGGATGTCATCCGTGACAGCATCCACGCCACCAATGTTCAGCTCACGCATCAGACTGGAGCTGGCGCGTTTGCCTTTGGACTTGACCAGTTCCGATACGGCAACCCAAGCGCCCAGCGCTTCAGACCAGATGGTGCGATATATCTTGTTAAGTGGATTCATTGCATTTCCCCGCCTGCACTGTGAGCCGTGTCTCGGCTTGCCTAGATTACGACGAAAATCCTACACTGATATATGGACTGAATCCATATGCCAGAATATATATATCTGCCTATATACCCAGCGTTCGCGGGTGATGATATTCATGTTTTCGCTTATCAATCCGATCCAATTGGATGATGCCGTGGCAGAAATCCCGCATCCGTGGCAGGATGAATGAAACGAACGTACCCATGCCATGAACCAGCAAACAACCCCATCTCCGGCCCAAACCCTGACCATAGCTCAGGCCATGACTCTGGCGAGCCAATTGCAAGCACAGGGACGGCTACAGGAATCCGAGCACCTGTTGCGCCAGATTTTGCAGCAGCAACCGCAACATGCGTTCGCCTTGCACCTGCTGGGCGTGATCGCCTATCAAGCGGGGCAACTGCAACAAGCCGCCGAACTGGTGCAACGCGCCATCTCACTGAACGGACAGGTGGCATTGTTCCACGCCAATATGTGCGAAATATTTCGGCAGTTGAAACAACTGGATCACGCCATCGCACACGGAGAGCGTGCCATCGCGCTCGACCCAGCCATGGCGATGGCACACAGCAACCTCGGCATCACGTATTTCGACCGCAAGGAATACGACAAGGCCGAAGCCTGCCAACAGCGCGCGTTGGCTATCACTCCTGACTTTGCTGCGGCACTCAACAACCTAGGCAGCATCTGGCGCGAGCGCGGTGACAACGAAAAGGCATTGGATCTTTACCGGAAAGCAGCGGCAGCCAACCCGAACTACCTGGAACCGTTGAACAACCTCGGCGCACTTTTGCTGGAAGAGGACCGCGTACCTGAAGCTGATGCAGTGCTGAAAAAGGCGCTGCAATTGAACCCCAACTATCCGGAATCCATCTGCAACCTGGGGGGCGTGCATCTGTCTCGTGAGGAGAACGAACAGGCGCTTGAGCACTACCACCGTGCGCTGGCCATGCGCCCTGTGTACGTCGAAGCACAGATGGGACTGGCCAAAACACTGCAGGCAATGGACAGTCTGGACGAGGCCGAACTGGCGGCGATACGCGCCATACAGTTCGACGAGAACAATCCAAAAGCGCATGCCTTGCTCGCCGGCATCCATACCGAAATGTCGAAGCCGGCGCAGGCCGAAGCGGAATACGAACGCGCGCTGGCAATCAAACCGGACAGCAACGACGCCCTGCTCGGCCTCGGCCACCTGTGTACCGAGAACGGCCAGATGGAGCGCGCGCGCGAACTGTTCCGGCACGCGTTGTCGCACAAAGCGGACAACACGGCTGCGCGCATCCACTTGGTGCAGAACGACAAGGTGAACGCGGACGATGAGAACTTCGCCGCGCTCCTGGCTGAAGAGCACAAGATGTCCGACTATTCGGACAACCGCCGCCTGTCTCTGCACTTCGCGCTGGGAAAGTGCTACGACGACCTCAAAGAATATGACAAGGCATTTCCTCACTACCTTGCAGGATGCAAGTTGAAGCGCGCAAAGTTCACCTACGACGCGGTGGCAACTACACAACAGTTCACGGAACTGAAGACGATCTTCAGTCGTGAGTTCATCGACAGCCTGCGCGGCAGCGGCGACCCGTCTGCCACACCCATCTTCGTGCTCGGCATGCCGCGTTCCGGCACCACGCTGACCGAGCAGATCATCGCCAGCCACCCGGACGTGTTCGGTGCGGGCGAGCTGCCCGACCTGCTGCGCATCGCGCACCGCAAGACCACGCCCATGACGAATTCCTTTCCGGACAACCTGCGCTATCTTGATGCCGCAACGCTGGTCGCATGGGGCAATGAATACATAGCCAGCCTGCGCACGCGCGCACCGGACGCGCAACGCATCACTGACAAAATGCCGGCCAACTTCTTTGCCGTGCCGCTCATCCACCTGATGTTGCCGAACGCAAAGATCATCCACGTCAATCGCAACCCGGTGGACACCTGCCTGTCATGCTTCACACGACTGTTCCACCGCAAGCAGGAACACACCTACGACCTCGCCGAACTCGGCCGTTACTATGCCGAATATGCACGATTGATGGATCACTGGCGCGCTGTATTGCCTGCCGGGGCGTTTTACGATGTGCAGTACGAAGACATCGTGGCAGATCAGGAAGGCGAAGCGCGCAAACTGCTCGCATATTGCGGACTGGAATGGGACGCAGCCTGTCTCGATTTCCACAAGACCAAACGCCAGGTGCGTACCGCCAGCGTAACGCAGGTACGGCAGCCGATCTACACGAGCTCGGTGGAGCGCTGGCGCAAGTATGAAAAATTCCTCGGGCCACTACTGGATGAACTTGGTGACCTAGTACCGAAACGATGAGAGTCCGGATAATTCATTCACAGAAACATCGTCATTTCGGCGCAGGCCGGAATGACGATATTCGCCCATGACACTGACTCCCTACAGCATGATAGACGGCATCACTTGGCCGCTGATCCCCGCACCGCTCGCGGCCGGGCTGATGGCGATGCAGTATCAATTCGAGCAATCGCAATGGCTATCCGCTGCCGAGATCGAGCGGCGCCAGTTCGGACAGGCCGCTGTGCTGATACGGCATGCGCTGGACACTGTCCCCTGGTATCGCCAGAAATATGGCGCGCTCGCCATACCCGGAAAACTGGACGGTGACTTCTGGCGTAGTCTACCGATGCTGGATAGAAGCGAGATACAAGACAACTTCGAGCTGATGAAAAGCACCCGCATCCCGCCCAGCCACGGCAACATCAGGGAATACGGATCTTCCGGCTCGACGGGACGTCCGATCAAGGTATTGGGCTCGGACACGACGCATTTCTTCTGGCTGTGCCTGACGCTGCGCGACCACCTCTGGCACAAACGCGACCTGGCGAAAAAGAACGGCGCTATCCGCACCAAGGTCAAGAGCGGCAGTTATTCCGGCTGGGGGGAATGGAGCAATAGCATCGCCTCCGGCCCCAGCAGCACCCTTTCCATCCAGACCGATATCAATGAACAACTCGACTGGTTGCTCAAAGAAGATCCCGATTACCTGATCACCCATCCTTCCAATCTTCACGCACTGGTCTCCCGCGCAGCCGAACACGGCATGCGTCCGGGAAAATTGTGCGAGGTACGGACTTTCGGCGAGATGTTGCAACCCGATCTGCGGGAAATGGTTCGAAGGGTATGGGGAATCAAACTCACCGACATGTATTCGGCTGAGGAGGTCGGTTACATCGCGCTGCAATGCCCGGAGACGGAGAACTACCATATCCAGTCGGAGAATCTGCTGGTGGAGATACTGAACGAACGCGGCGAACCATGCATGCCTGGAGAAATCGGGGAAGTTGTTGTGACAACCTTGCACAATTTCACCATGCCGCTGATTCGCTACCGTATCCTAGACCACGCCGAGGTCGGCCCGCTCTGCACCTGCGGCAGGGGTCTGCCGGTGATCCGACACATCGCCGGTCGGCAACGCAACATGATCTTGCTGCCCGATGGCAGCACACACTGGCCGAGCTTTCCCATGGCCGACTGGCTCGCCATCGCGCCGATACGCCAGTTCCAGATGGTGCAGCATGATGCGCAGAACATCGAGGTGAAACTGGTCTGCCCGCGCATGTTGAGTGCACAGGAAGAAGCAGGTATCCGGGCCATGCTGTCGAAGAAATTCGGCCATCCGTTCGACTTCCGCTTCAGCTATCCGGAATGGATAGCACCGAACCCCAACGGAAAGTACGAGGATTTCATCTCGCTCGTGCATGAGCGGAGCGTGCGGAGATGAACCGCTCCGCGGCATATGGCGCCTTGTACGGCGGTGCGCCGCCGCCGGGTCTCGCCACCGACCCGCTCATCATCAACGCCTGCCTCACCGGCAACGTGTCCGGCAAAGCCGACAGCCCGCACCTGCCGGTGAGTGTCGAGGAGATCATCGAAGATGCCGCCGCCGTGCTGGAGGCGGGTGCCAGCATGCTGCACATCCATGCCCGCGATGCCGATGGCAATCCGGCCTGGCAACCGGAGATATACGGTCGCATCTTCGAAAGCATACGCCGCCACCATCCGCAAGCCATCCTGGTGGCAACCACCAGCGGCCGTTTGCACGGCACTTTTGAAAAGCGCGCCGCCGTACTCGACCTGGACGGCAATGCCAAACCCGATATGGCTTCGCTCACGCTGGGTTCGCTCAACTTCCCCGAACAGGCTTCGGTCAACGCACCGGACACCATACAGGCGCTGTGCATGCGCATGCGCGAGCGCGGCATCACACCGGAGCTCGAAGTGTTCGATGCGGGCATGCTCAATTACGGTTTCTATCTGCAACGCAAGGGTTTCCTGCCGCACACCTGCTACGTCAATCTGCTGATGGGCTCGCTCGGCGGTGTGCCGGGTCGCATGCTGGATCTCGCCAATCTGGTGCGCGATATCCCGCGCGACTGGGTGTGGGCGGCGGCCGGCATCGGGCGTTACCAGCTCGCCATGAACAGCGCTGCGATACTGATGGGCGGACATGTGCGGGTGGGACTGGAAGACAACCGCTACTACGACTCCCGCCACGAAGCAGCGAGCAACCGCAGTCTGGTGGAACGTATCGTTCGACTGGCACAGGAGTTTGATCGCCCCGTCTCATCCTGCGAAGAGACACGCAAGAGACTAAAGTTGGGCGATACGCAGAACTGGAGCGCCACACAAGTCGTTATCCGCAAAATGCGCGCCGATGACCTGTCTGCCGCAATGAAAATCCTCGCCCAGTGGAACATGGCGCCGGTGCAGGCCAGCACCGTCATCCCCCAGCCTGAGCGTGAGCACATCGACATGGAGAATGCTTTCGTCGCCATGCTGGATGGCAGGCTGGTCGGCGTGGCGAGCTGGTTTCGCATCGATGCGACGCACGCCGAGACTGCCAGCATGGCGGTTGACCATGAGTCCATCGGCTGCGGCATCGGGTACAGGTTACAGGCAGCCCGCCTCGCCGAGATGCGTGCCAAGGGAATCGTGCAAGTGCGCACCGAGGCGGACCGTCCCGATGTCATCCGCTGGTATGTGGACAAGTTCGGCTATCGGGTCGTCGGTCGCAATCCGAAGAAACATGCCTTCGGCCTGCCGGAGCGGAATCACTGGACGGTGCTGGAACTGGAGTTGCACTGATGGTGAACGCATATCTAAATTACTGATGTTCTCCAAAGGCACCGACCGCACTATGGCGCGCAAAAGAGAGGAAGCCGAGTTTGCCGGCGTTTCATCGCCTTATGTAGCCCCGACCGAACCTGCTTTGTGGCTCCATACGCCGAGATTCCCCCAGAACGAAGCGGTCGCGCAGCTCCGCAGCTAGCGCCGCTTCGCCACCACATCGATCAGCGCCGACATCCCGCTGTGGCCAGCACCCTCGCGAATGATGCTGTCGTGTTCGCACAGGTGCAGGATATCCATATCGGCGCATAACTCGCGCAGCATGGCTTCGCTGTAGAGATTCTCCGCCTGAGATGGCCCTCCGGTCTTGTATTCGAGTTGGCGCGGCGTATAGCCGTGCAGCAGCAACAGCCCGCCCGGCTTCAAGTGGCGCTTCAGGTTCTCGAACTGAACCGGCCGTAGCTCAGGCCCGACGAACTGGATAAAGATAGCAGCAACCACATCGAAGCGTTCATCGCTGCGCCAGCCCAACAGATCGGCCTGTTCGAATCGCATCGCCACACCCCGCGTCTGCGCGAGTCGCTTCGCTTTTTCCTGCGCCACAGGCGAGGCGTCCAGTGACAACACATCCAACCCCTGCTCCGCCAGCCACACACCGTTGCGCCCCTCGCCATCGGCCACGGCCAGACAGCGCAAGCCGGGCTTGAGCAGCTCTTGTTGCGAGATCAGGAATGCATTCGGCTCGGTGCCGTAGAAATACCCATCGCCGGAATAACGTTCGTCCCAGACACTCATACACCGCGCCACAGAAACCACCACGCGCTGAGCGTGAAGAAAGACAGGATCAATCCCACCGCCACCATCAGGTTGGCCAGATCAGGATCGAGGTCATGCTCTTTCGCCACGATGGCAGCGGTGATCATGGACGGCATCGCCGCTTCGAACAACGTGACCTGGACGGTCAACCCTTGCGCGCCCAGCAGTTGCACGTAAAGCAGGTAGACCAGCAGCGGCGCAAGCGCGAGTTTGAACATCAGCCCCAGCGCCAGGTTGCGTCGATGCTCGGCGATATGGCCCAGCCGCAACTGCATGCCGACCGACAACAATGCCAGCGGTGCCAGTGTGTCGCCCAATCGCTTCAACAGCACGGTGAACCAGTCCGCGTATTCCACCGGGATCAGCAGCAAAGCGACAACCAGCGCAATGAACGGCGGGAACAACACGATGCGGCGCACGATTTCAGCCGCCGTTGGTCGACCCGAGGAATAGATGCCGGCGACCGTGATGCCGAGGATGGACAACGCGAGGAAGGAACCCAGTTGGTCGGCGATGATGGCGGTGGACAGCCCCGCCTTGCCGTAGAACGCCTCCACCATGGGCAGGCCGAAGAAGGAGGTGTTACCCAGACCGCCCACCACGATCAGCGCGCCGATGGTCTTGCGCGGTAGCGACAGCCAGCGCCCCACCAACCAGAAGAAAGCCGCCGACAGGCCGAACACGATCCACGCCATCAGCGCCACCAGCAACACATCGCCGGATATCTCGAGTTCGTGGATATACAGCAGCGTCAGCGCGGGCAGCGAGACATGGATGATGAAACTATTGAGCGTGGCCGGTGCATTGTCCGGCATGCGCCGCATGCGACGCAGCAGCATGCCCGCGAGGAAGCAGAGGATGAGCAGGATGAGGTTGTTCATGCCTCTGCCAGTACTGGATCAGTGTGCGATGTGTTCGGAGATGAAAGCCTTCAGCTTCACCACATCCGCGTCCATCACTTCCACGCGTTGCGGCAGGTCTTCAATGCCCACCATGGATTCCGGACGCTCGGGTTCGCGGCCCAGTGCTTCCCGGATGGTCTCGGCGAACTTGGCGGGCAATGCGGTCTCCAGACAGATCAGCGGCAGGCTGGGGCGGCGTTGCTCCAAGCCAACCTTCAAGCCGTCGGCAGTGTGCGTGTCGATCATCACGCCATACTCTTCCCATATCTCGCGGATGGTCTTCAGGCGATCCTGATGCGTGCTCTTGCCGGAGGAGAAATGGAACTTGGGCAGCGCATCCCAGTAGGGTGTGTGCTTGATGTCGAAGGCCGGCGCATCGGGCGCAGCACCCGCATCCACCTTGTTCCAGAACTCGCGCACCTTTGCACCGTCGCGGCCGACCAGATCGAACACGAAGCGCTCGAAGTTGGAGGCCTTGCTGATGTCCATCGACGGACTGCTGGTCTCATAGGTATGCGCCGTACCGCGCGGGCGGTACACACCGGTGCGGAAGAACTCGTCCAGTACGTCGTTCTCGTTGGTGGCGAGGATCAATTGACCGATAGGCAGACCCATCATGCGCGCGATATGTCCGGCGCAGATGTTGCCGAAGTTGCCGGACGGCACCGAGAACGCCACCTGCTCGTCGTTGCTCTTGGTCGCAGCGAAATAGCCCTTGAAGTAATACACGATCTGCGCCGACACGCGTCCCCAGTTGATGGAGTTGACCGTGCCGATCTTGTGCGCGGCCTTGTAGGCGTGGTCGTTGGACACCGCCTTCACCAGATCCTGCGCATCGTCGAAGAAACCGTTGATGGCGATGTTGTGGATGTTGGGGTCTTGCAGCGAATACATCTGCGCGCGCTGGAAGGCGCTCATCTTGCCGTTCGGCGACAGCATGAACACGCGGATGCCGCGCTTGCCGCGCATCGCGTATTCGGCGGCGGAACCGGTGTCGCCCGAGGTCGCGCCAAGGATGTTCAGTTCTTCGTGCTGCTTCGCCAATGCATACTCGAACAGGTTGCCCAGCAACTGCATGGCCATATCCTTGAACGCCAGCGTCGGGCCGTTGGACAGCTCCTGGATGAACACGCCCTCGCTCAGTTTGCGCAGCGGGGTGATCTGCGTCGCATCGCTGTCGGCGCGACCGTTGCTGTACACCTCGGCGGTGTAGGTCTTGCTGATGATGGCTTTCAGGTCGGCCGCTGGGATGTCGGTGGCGAACTTGGACAGCACCGCGAACGCCAGGTCGGAGTAGGACAGCGTGCGCCACGCATCGAGTTCTTCACGCGTCACCTGCGGATATTGCTCCGGCAGATACAGCCCGCCGTCCGGCGCGAGGCCACCCAGCAGGATCTCGGTGAAGGTCTTGGCGGGCGCATTGCCGCGGGTGGAAATGTATTTCATTTAATAGCCTTCTATTCGTTCCACAGAACGTTAAACGATTTCATGAAAACCGTAGCGAGCAGTTGGAGTGCAAGGCGCACGGAGCACAGAAACCGGAGTGCACATATCGTGCATGAGGATTTCGAGCACCGCGCAACGCAGCAATCCGACTGCGCAGTAGGTTTTTATTTGCCCAGCTCTTCCATGCGCAACTTGGTCACTTGCCCCGCCACCACACCCAACTTCTCGATCATGGCGATCGCTGCATTGATGCTCTTCTCGCGCGTCTGGTGCGTCAGCATGATCAGGTCGGCTTGCGCTTCGCCTTCGCCCGGCTCTTTCTGGAGCACGGCACCGATGGAGATCTGTTCGTCGGCGAGGATGCGCGTGATGTCGGCCAGCACGCCCGGCTTGTCCTGCACGCGCAGGCGCAGGTAGTAGCTGGTGATGACCTCGTCCATCGGCAATATCTTCAGATCGGACATCGCGTTGGGCTGGAAGGCCAGATGCGGCACGCGATTCTCGGGATCGGCCGTGTGCATGCGCGTCACATCCACCAGATCGGCGATCACCGCGCTGGCGGTAGGCTCCGCACCTGCGCCCTTGCCGTAATACAGCGTGGGGCCGACGGCATCGCCTTGTACCAGCACGGCATTCATCGCGCCTTCCACGTTGGCGATCAGGCGCTTGCTCGGGATCAAAGTCGGATGCACGCGCAACTCGACGCCCTCTTCCGTGCGCTTGCTGATGCCCAGCAGCTTGATGCGGTAACCGAGTTGTTCGGCGTAGCGGATGTCGATGGCGTCCAGTTTGGAGATACCTTCGATGTGCGCCTTGTCGAACTGCACCGGAATGCCGAACGCCAGCGAAGCCAGCAAAGTGATCTTGTGTGCCGCGTCCACACCTTCGATGTCGAAGGTCGGATCGGCTTCGGCGTAGCCCAGACGCTGCGCCTCTTTCAGCACGGTGTCGAAGGCGAGACCCTTGTCGCGCATCTCGGACAGGATGAAGTTGGTGGTGCCGTTGATGATGCCGGCGACCCACTCGATACGGTTCGCGGTCAAACCTTCGCGCACCGCCTTGACGATGGGGATACCGCCCGCGATGGCCGCTTCGAATGCGACCATCACGCCCTTGTCCTGTGCCGCCTCGAAGATCTCGTTGCCATGCGTTGCCAGCAGTGCCTTGTTGGCGGTGACCACATGCTTGCCATTGGCGATGGCCTTCATCACCAGCTCTTTCGCCACACCGTAACCGCCGATCAGTTCGACCACGATATCCACATCCGGATCACTCACCACCGCGAACGCATCGTCCGTCACGCGGCAAGCACCCTCGGTGATCTTCCTTGCCAGATCCAGATTGCGGTCCGCCACCATGGTGATACGGATGGGGCGACCGGCGCGGCGGGTGATCTCTTCCGCGTTGCGCTGCAACACGGTGAAGGTGCCGCCGCCGACGGTGCCGATACCCAGAAGACCTACATTGATTGGCTTGATGCTCATGGTTCTCTTTCTCTTAGTTGGTGCCGTGGCGCTTGCGATAGTTTTCGAGGAAACGCGCCAGACGATTGAAAGCGTCGCGCAGGTCGTCCGCATTGGGCAGGAAGACGATGCGCATGTGATCCGGGCTCGGCCAGTTGAAGCCGGTGCCCTGCACCACCAGCACGCGTTCTTCTTCCAACAGTTCGAGGATGAATTGCTGGTCGTTCTTGATCGGATAGACCTTGGGGTCGAAACGCGGGAACAGGTACAGACCTGCTTTCGGTTTGACGCAACTCACACCCGGGATGGCGGTCAGCAACTGGTAGGCCATGTCGCGTTGCTTGGCGAGACGGCCGTCCGGTGCCACCAGATCGTCGATGCTCTGGTAGCCGCCCAGTGCGGTCTGGATGGCAAACTGTCCCGGCACGTTGGAACACAGGCGCATCGAAGCGAGGATGGTCAGGCCGTTGATGTAATCCTGCGCGTGCTTCTTCTCGCCCGAGATCACCATCCAGCCGGAGCGGTAACCGCAGGCGCGGTAGTTCTTGGACAGACCGTTCAGCGTGACGAACAGCACGTCATCGGCCATCGAAGCGATGGAGGTGTGCTTCGCACCGTCGTACAGCATCTTGTCGTAGATCTCATCGGCGAAGATCACCAGCTGATGCTCGCGCGCGATCTGGATGATCTCTTTCAGGATGTCGTCCGAATACAGCGCGCCGGTCGGGTTGTTCGGATTGATGATCACGATGGCGCGCGTGTTCTCGGTGATCTTGCTGCGCATGTCGTTGAGGTCGGGGTTCCACTCGTTCGCCTCGTCGCACAGGTAATGGCGCGGTGTGCCGCCGGCCAGCGTCACCGCAGCCGTCCACAACGGATAGTCCGGTGCGGGCACCAACACTTCGTCGCCGGGATTGAGCAATCCCTGCATCGCCATCACGATCAGCTCGGAAGCACCGTTGCCGATATAGATATCGTCCAGCCCCACGCCCTTGATCTTCTTCGACTGGCAGTAATGCATGATCGCCTTGCGTGCGGCGAACATGCCCTTGGAATCGGAATAGCCGGCCGAATTCGGCAGGTTCAGGATCACGTCCCGCTGGATCTCTTCCGGCGCTTCGAAGCCGAACGGCGCCAGGTTGCCGATGTTCAGCTTGATGATGCGCTGACCTTCCTCTTCCATCAGCTTGGCGCGTTCCATCACCGGCCCGCGGATGTCATAGCAGACGTTGGAAAGTTTGGACGACTTCAATAAGGGTTTCACGATCGTTCACTCGAATTGGCCCGGAAACACGAGCGGCAGCCGATGGTAGAATCCGGCATGCACCCGCTATTTCCGCAAGGGACGCGATTTTACCCGTGCCAGCCCTGCCGCGGCAAACGATTGGAGAGAAGATTGGCCCTGCACCTAGAGAAAGTCTCGCACCTGAAGACCTTCACCGGACACGGCGACGGCTATGTCACCGTCAACGACAGGCGCTATGAACAGGCTGTGGTCGTCACCGCCGGTGCGGTCCTTACCGACTGGCCGGCCACCGACTTCGCCAGCCTGACGGCCGAACACTTCGACTATTTCCTGCCGTTGCAGCCCGAAGTGCTGCTGCTGGGCACCGGCAGACAGCAACAGTTCGCCCACCCGCAACTGTTGCAAAAGCTGATCCAGGCCGGAATCGGCATCGAATTCATGGATACCCCAGCCGCCTGCCGTACTTACAACATCCTGGTCGCCGAAGACCGCAAAGTGGTGGCAGCGGTCCTGCCCTCTTAAGGAAATCCCATGAACGCAGCCCTGAATGACGTCATCACCCAGACCGAACAAGTAATCCTCGGCAAACCGCAGCAGATCCGCCTCGCGCTGACCTGCCTGCTGGCGCGCGGCCATCTGTTGATCGAGGACATGCCTGGTGTGGGCAAGACCACGCTGGCGCACGTGCTGTCGCGCACGCTGGGTCTGCAATTCCAGCGCATCCAGTTCACCAGCGACATGCTGCCCGCCGACATCCTCGGCGTCTCCATCTATCAGCGCGAGAGCGGCGAGTTCAAGTTCCATGCAGGGCCGATCTTCGCGCAGATGATCCTCGCCGATGAGGTGAACCGCGCCACGCCCAAGACACAGAGCGCCCTGCTGGAAGCGATGGAGGAACATCAGGTCACCAGCGAAGGCGAGACGCGCCCGTTGCCTGCGCCCTTCTTCGTCATCGCCACGCAGAACCCGACCAACCAGATCGGCACTTTCCCGCTGCCAGAGTCGCAGCTCGACCGCTTCATGATGCGCATCCAGCTCGGCTATCCGGATGCCGCTGCCGAGCGCGGACTGCTGTCCGGTGTGGACCGGCGCGACCTGATCGCCGGGCTGCAAGCACAGCTGCAGACGTCCGAACTGTTCGCACTGCAAGAGCAAGTGCGCAAGGTGTTCGTCTCGCCCGCCCTGCTCGACTATGTGCAAGCCATCCTGCGCCACACGCGCGAATCGGCGCGCTTCGTGCACGGCCTGTCACCGCGCGCCGGGCTATCGCTGCTGGCGGCCGCCCGTGCCTGGGCGCTGCTGGACGGGCGCGACGCGGTCATCCCGGAAGATGTGCAAGCCGTGCTTCCCGGCGTCGCCAGTCACCGCCTGCAGAGCGTGCACGACACGCAAGCCTCGGACGGTGAGAAACTGGCGCGCGAACTAATCGAGGCGGTCGCTATCCCCTAAGGGAACGCGATGAAGCTTCCAAACTTTCGCGGCGTGCTCAAGCAGAAGTTCCGTAACTGGGCCTTCCGCCGCACCGTCGAGACTGGCACGGTGCAACTCAACCAGCGCCGCATCTACATCCTGCCTACCCGCCAGTTCTTCGGCTTCGCTCTTGTGCTGATACTGATGTTGCTGGGCGACATCAACTACAACCTCAGTCTGGGCTATGTGCTCACCTTCCTGCTCGCCACCACCGGCGGCCTGTCCATGCTGTACGCCTTTCGCAACATGGCACAGCTGGAGATCCATGCCGGTTACGTGGAACCGGTGTTCGCCGGTGAACAAGCGCGCTTCGTGTTCCACTTCAACAACCCCGGCGCGCTGCCGCGACACCAGCTACATCTGCACGACGACGAGGGACACGAGACCGTGTTCGATCTGCCCGCACAGACATCCACTCCGGTGGAACTCGCCATTCCGGCTACGCAACGCGGCTGGCTGGATAGCGGCCGACTGACGCTCTACACCCGTTTCCCGCTGGGGCTGTTCAATGCCTGGAGCTATATCCATTTCGACGTGCGCGCATTGGTCTATCCCAAGCCCGCTGCGCCACAAGCCTTACCCATTGCCGCCGCACCGGACGGCAGCGGCAAAACGACGATACGCGGCGACGATGATTTTGCCGGACTGCGAAACTACGTGCCGGGTGACGCCATGCCACGCATCGCGTGGAAAGCGCTGGCACGCGAACAGGGTTTGCAGGTGAAAGAGTTCTCGGCACAGCAGGGCCAGCAATTGTGGCTGAACTGGTCGCAACTGCCCGACATCACACAGGAGCGCAAACTGGAACTGCTCACGCGCTGGGTGCTGGATGCCGATGCGCAGGGTTTGCATTACGGATTACGATTGCCGGATGGTGAAGTGATGCCGCAGCAAGGCACGGCCCATCGCGCCGAATGTCTGCGCAGATTGGCGTTGTTCGGTATGCCTGCATCATGAAACTCTCCGCCCCGCTCACCTACGGCCTCATAGCCTGCATCCTGCTGGTCAGCGCGCCGCATGCCGAGCATCTGCCGCTGTGGGTCAGCGCGGAGTGCGGCGCGCTGCTGTTGTGGCGCGCCTACCTTGCGCGCAGCGGTAAGGCACTGCCACCGCGCTGGCTGTTGCTGGTCATCACCCTGCTCAGTGTCGCGGCCATCGCCCTCAGTTTCCGCTCATTGTTCGGACGCGAGGTCGGCGTCACCCTGCTCATCCTGCTGTCCACACTGAAGCTGCTGGAACTGAAAGCCGTGCGCGACGCGACCATCGTGATCTATCTGTCGTGCTTCATCATCATCACCAACTTCTTCTACTCGCAGAGCATCCCGACCGCGCTGTTCATGCTGGCGACCTTGCTGGTCATCCTGGCGACATGGGTGCATCTGCAAACGGGCGGCCTCGCATTCAAACCCAGACTGCGCATCGGCGGCATGCTGTTATTGCAGGCCATCCCCCTGTCGCTGATCCTGTTCGTGCTGTTCCCTCGCGTGCAAGGACCGTTGTGGGGACTGCCGCAGGATGACTACGCCAGCAGCGGCCTGTCCGACACCATGTCACCGGGCAGCATGAGCAAGCTGTCGCTGAACGACGCGGTGGCATTCCGCGTCAGCTTCGACGGCGCTGCACCACCGCGCGACCGCATGTATTGGCGCGGCCCGGTGCTGTGGGATTTCGACGGCACCACATGGAAACGCGGCCGCAATGCCACCACGCTCAAAGGCATGCTGGCAGACCCCGCGATGCCGCTCGCTTACACCGTCACACTGGAAGCGCACAACAAACGCTGGCTGTTCGCGCTGGACATACCGGACAAACTTTCCATCAACCACTTTCTCACGCCCGACTTCCAGTTGCTCAGCGACAAGCCGGTGAATGCGCGCATACGCTACAGAGCCGATTCCTTCCTCAGCTACCGCGCCAATCCGGATGAACCGCCGCAACAGTTGCAACGCGCGCTTACCATCCCGCGCGGGCTGAATCCGCAAGCACAGCAACTGGCAGAAGACTGGCGCACACAGCATCCGCGCGATGACGCCGCCATCGTGCGCGAGGTGTTGCGCCATTTCAATCAAGGCGGATTCGAATACACGCTGGAACCGCCCCTGCTCGGCATGAACGGCATAGACGAGTTCCTGTTCCAGAGCAAACAGGGTTTCTGCGAGCACTATGCGGGCAGCTTCGTCTATCTGTTGCGTGCTGCCGGTGTACCTGCGCGCGTGGTCACCGGCTATCAGGGCGGGGAATACAACGCCTTGGGGGATTACTACATCCTGCGCCAGGCGGATGCGCATGCCTGGGCGGAAGTTTGGTTGGGCGAACGAGGCTGGATACGTTACGACCCCACCGCCACCATCGCCCCGGCCCGTATCGAGAGCGGCCTTTCCGCAGCAGTCAGCAACCCGGCAGCCCTGCCTTTCATGGCACGCAACCCGCCGCCCTGGCTGCGCAACCTGCGCTTCAACTGGGATGCGCTGGCCAACCAATGGAACCAGTGGGTGCTCGGTTACAACACCGAGACACAGTTCGCCTTCCTCACACGATTGGGTATGGAGGACATCAGCTGGCAGAAGATGGCCCTCAACATGCTGGCCGGCGTCTTCATACTGGTCGGCGTGTTCACGCTGCTGCTGTTGCGCCGTCTGGTCGTGCGGCAGACCGACCCGGTGCAGGCTGTCTGGCTCAAGCTGTGCCGCAAACTGGCCAAGGTCGGGCTGCCGCGCATGCCGCATGAAGGGCCGCAGGACTACGCGTCGCGTGTCGGTGCAGCGCATCCCGAGATCGCGGCAAGCATGGACGACCTTGCCGCACGCTATGTCGTCTTGCGCTACCGGGCACCCGGCGACGACACCGTGCTGCTTGCCTTCAAGCGTGCCGTTGCATCATTCAGGCTATAATCCGCGCCACTTTCAACGAGGCCCGCATCATGCAGATCACCCGCAGACTGGAATTCGACGCCGGTCACCGCATCCCCAACCACAACAGCCAGTGCCGACACCTGCACGGTCACCGCTATGCCATCGAGATCACTTTATCGGGCGAGGTGGTAACCACCGAGGGCGTGTCGGAACAGGGCATGGTGATGGATTTCTCGGATGTGAAGCGCATCGCCAAGGAACAGGTGGTGGATGCCTGGGACCACGCGTTCATCGTGTATCGCAACGACAAGACGGTGCTGGATTTTCTGGGGACTTTGCCGGGACACAAAACGGTGGTGCTGGATGTGGTGCCGACCGCGGAGAATCTGGCGCGCGTGGCGTTCGATCTGCTCGACGGCGCGTATCAGGACACCTACGGCAACCATCTGCGACTGGAACGCGTGCGCCTGTTCGAGACACCCAACAACTGGGCCGACCACACGCGCTAGAACTTGCCGTACTGTCCTGCCACAACCCTGTCTCGGCCCGCGCGTTTTGCCTGATAGAGCGCCGCATCCGCCGACTTCATCAGTATCTCCAGCGACAATTTATCTTCCGGCAGCACGGATACCACGCCGCAACTTATAGACACGAACTTGCTGCCGGTTGCATAGTGCGGCACTTTGAGGTCGGCCACCCTCTGGCGTACCCGTTCGGCGATCCACATCGCGCCATCCTGATCCGTCTCGCCCAAAACCAGCGTGAACTCTTCCCCGCCGTAACGGGCCGCCAGGTCGGTCGCGCGCGGGGCGGCACGCGCGATCCGGTCTGCCACTTTCTTCAGGCAGTCGTCGCCCGCCTGATGGCCGTATTTGTCGTTGAACAGTTTGAAGTAGTCGATATCCATCATCACCAGCGCCAACGGCTTCTTCATGCGCAGACAACGCCGCCATTCACGTTCCATGAAGTGATCCAGCGAGCGACGATTGGCGATGCCGGTCAGGGCATCGGTGGTGGACAGGCGCTGCAACTCGGCATTGGCACCATCCAGTTTCTGCGTGACATCAACCATCTTGCGCTGCATGCCGACCAGTCGCTGCATGGCGCGCACCTTGGCATGGAACACGATCTCGCTGACCGGCTTAACCAGATAGTCGTCGCCGCCGGCCGCGATGCCGCGCGCAAGGTCATCGTCGCTGTTCATCGCAGTGAGGAAGATGATGGCGGCCCACTCCTGCTCGCCTTCCACCTTGCGTATCTGACGTGCCACTTCAAAACCGTCGATGTCGGGCAACTTGACATCGAGCAACACCACATCGGGATGTTCGCGCCCGTAGATCTCCAGCGCCTGCTTGCCGTTCTCGGCGATCAACGGGTCGCTGACATGCATGGCCGCCAGATAGTTGCTCAATACCTTGACCGTGACTTTGCTATCTTCCACCACCAGTATCTTGAGTGCTTCCACGTTGTTATTCATGCGCAACTATTCCTGTTGTCGATTCGAGTGAGTACGCTCAATCGGGTTGCCATTGCTCCACCAGCTTCTCGAATTCCGCCAGCGGCACAGGGCGGCTGAACAGATAACCCTGGAACTTCGAGCAGCCGCGTTCGACCAGTGACGATATCTGCGCTTGCTCCTCCACCCCCTCCGCGATGACGCCAAAGCCAAAATTGTGTGCCATACCGGAAATGGTCTGCACCATCATGGCATCGCCCGAATCGGTGAGGATGTCGCGCACGAAGGACTGGTCGATCTTGAGCAGGTCGATAGGCAGGCGTTTTATGTACTGCAGCGAGGAATAGCCGGTACCGAAATCGTCCATCGAGAAACGCACCCCGATCTCTTTCAGGGCCGCCATCTTGCGTGTCGCCTCATCGATGTCTTCCAGCACCAGGTTCTCGGTCAGTTCCAGTTCCAGTCTGCGCGGATCGGCACCGCTATCCTGCAGGATCTCTTTGACCTGCCGCACGAAATCCGGCTGATGGAACTGCACCGGACTGATGTTCACCGCCAGATGCATGTGCCCCAACACGGGGTGAGATTCCCACTTCTTGAGCTGGCGACAGGCGTTCTCCAGCACCCACTTTCCGATGGGCAGGATCAGTTTGGTCTGCTCGGCCATGGGGATGAACTGCGCCGGCGACACCATGCCCAGTTCCGCGCTGCGCCAGCGCAACAGCACTTCCGCTCCCAGCAGCGCCTTCGTGTCATCCGTCTGCAGCTGGTAGAACATCTCCAGTTCGCTCTTGGCCATGGCCTGCCGCAGCGCGCCCTCAAGCAAGGTGCGCGATTCCAGCACAGCCTGCATGGAGGCCTCGAAGAAGGTGACCTTGTTGCGCCCCCCTTCCTTGGACTGATACATGGCCAGGTCTGCCCGCTTCAACAATTCCTCACTGTTCACATCGATGCCACGGAACAATACGATACCGATGCTGGGGGTGCTGCGATGCAATACGCCGTCCAGCTGATAGGGCTGGGACAGCGCTTCGCGTATCTTCTCGGCAAGACGTCCGGCTTGCGCGACTGCCTCTTCCTTGAATGGGTTCATGCCTTCGAGCAACACCACGAACTCGTCACCGCCGAAACGCGAGATGGTGTCGGTATCGCGCACACAGCGGCCGAGACGGCGCGCGACCTCAACCAGCAACTTGTCCCCGTATTCATGGCCTTTGGTGTCGTTCAACACCTTGAAATGATCCAGATCGAGGAACATCAGCGCGCCGTATTGATCGTTGCGCGCGCTCTGGCTCAAGGCGTGCTGCAGATGGTCTTGCAACAAACGCCGGTTGGGCAGGGAGGTGAGCGGATCGTAGAAGGCGAGGTTCCGAATCTCCTCCTCCGCTTTCTTCTGCTCGGTGATATCCACGAACACTGCGACGAAGTGCGTCACCTCATCCATATGCTTCACGGCGGTGATGGTCAGCCACTTGGGGTAGATCTCGCCGTTCTTGCGCCGGTCCCACACCTCGCCCGACCAGCGTCCCTCGTTCAGGACGGCCTGCCACATCCGCTGGTAGAACTCGCGGTCATGACGACCGGAAGCCAGGATGCGTGGATTCTTGCCCAGCACCTCTTCCTGCGAGTAGCCGGTGGTCACCTCGAAGGAATGGTTCACCTTGATGATGTTCGCGTTCCGGTCGGTCACGATGATGGCTTCCTGCGTTTCGAACGCCACCGAGGCGATGCGGTTCTGCTCGGCCAGCATCTCGCGCTCGGTCACATCCTGCACCGTGCCTATCGAGCGCACCGGATCGCCTGACGCATCGAAAGTGGATGAACAGCGCTCTTCCACCCACTTGATGCGGCCATCCGGGAACTGCAAGCGGTGAATGATCTGATAGGGCTTGCGGTCCACCAGTGAATCCGAATAGGCCTGACTCACCTTGTTCCGATCATCCGGATGGACGGCGGCAAGGAAAGCTTCATACGAAGCGGAAAATCGGGTCGGGTCGATCTCGAAGATATGAAAGATCTGTTCCGACCAGGTCAGCTTGCCCGCGAGCAGGTCCAGCTCCCAACTGCCGAAGTGGCCGACTTTCTGCGCTTCGGCCAGCGTGGCCTTCTCCCGCTTGAGTTCGTTCTGCGACAAGACTCGTTCCGTGATGTCGCGCGCGAATGCGATGAAACGATCCTGATCCTGCCAATAGGAAACCGACATCTCCACGTCCATGAGGACGCCGTCCTTGCGTCGATGCAGTGTTTCAAAACGTTCCGAACCCTGCGAAAAGATGCGCGCCATATGCACCTGAACCTGTTCCGGCGTCTCTTCACTGGCTTCCAGTTGCGGGATACGCATGCCGAGCAGTTCTTCGCGGCTGTAGCCGGACATCCGGCAATACGCATCGTTCACATCCAGCAGTCTGCCTTCTCCATCGGTCAGCCAGTATCCGTCTGCCGTCGTTTCCAGTATGCGCTTCTGCCACTGCAAGGCCTGTTCCCTCAACACGATGTTCTCGCCCACACGCTGTGCCATGCGATCGAAGCTCTTACCCAGCTCCGATAGCTCGTCGTTCCCTTTGAATCCGGTATGCGCGCTGAAGTCTCCGGCGGCAAAGTGACCCGCTGCATCGGCCAGCACCCCCACACGACGGCTGACCAGCCGGTGCAGGATATAGGCGATGAGTGTTGCGGCCAGCAGCGTGATCAGGCCGAACACCAGCGATTGCTCCAGTGCGGAGCGGCGTGCCGCCTGCACTTGCTCGCTGATATCAGCCTCTACGTAAAGCACGCCCATCTGCTTGTCCAGACCGCCATGCCGATAAGCCACCACCAGCGGGAAGTACCCCTGCAGCAGCGTGGGCTGCTGCGCATTGAACTGCAGACGGCTGTGCTCGCCCTGCCTGACCCGACGCGCGTCTGCTTCCGAATAGCGCGAATGGCTGGCGGCCGATTCCCCTTTCCATCTGAAGAAGTTCGACAGGATCACGCGATGTTCACTATCCGCCAACGCCAGCGTGCGGATACCCGGACGCATGGCGACCAGCGAGAGGTGCAGCAAGGCCTCGGCTTCATCGCCTTCGGTCAGGCGGTTGTACAGGATGTTCTGCAACTGCCCCATCTCCAGGCCGATCTCGCGCACCATATGTGCCTCGATCGTGCGCCGGTTCTCCCTGTCCTCCTGCAAATAGATGAGCAGCGAACTGATGACCGAGAAGGTCATCAGGATCAAGGGGATCAGAAAGGAAAGGCGTCTTTTCATCGACAGACGCCCTACTCCGAGATACATGCCTGCAGATCAGGCAACAGTGCCGGGCTGATGTCGACCTCGCGTTCAAGCTGCCCTTCACCCACCATCACGGAATTGAGCCGTTTTGCCGCAGCCACTATGCCGGATGACTTGCCTCCAAGCATCGACAGGTTCTCCTGCAGGGTCGGTGTCTTGATACCCAGCACCATATCCCGGTATTCCTGCGGCGTAACACCCAGCCGCTTGGCGATGGATGCTGCAGCGGCATCCGGCTGCTCCCGCATGTATGTCTGGGTACGGAACCATTGACGTGCGACGTTGCAGACATCGTCACGCCGCGCCTGATACACCTCTTCGCGCACCAGCATCAGATCGAATATCTCATTCGGGATCTGGCTGCTGTCGAACAGGACATGTGCCCCGCGGTTCGCCAACGCGGTCTTGAACGGATCGAAGGTGATGAAGGCATCGGCCCGGCCCAGACGGTACATCTCTTCATGCTTGCTCTCGGCGCTGGGGATGACGGTGACATCCTTGCGCTCGAGTCCGGCCGCTTCCAGCGTACGGCTCAGCATATAGACCCCCAGCGGGATATTGAGGATGGCGATGCGCTTGCCCTTCAGATCGGCCAGCTTCCTGATGCCGGGCTTGGCCATCACCGCATCCGCCCCGTGTGAGACATCCAGCACCGTGATGACGCGCAGCTTCTCGCCGCTGGCCAACAGATCCAGCGTCTCGTCCAGTGTCAGGGTGGCGATATCGGCGGAGTGGTTGCGGAACGATTCCAGCGTGATGTCGGAAGAAGGCAATTCGAACACACTCGCCTTGTCGGGGGGGAGATAGCCGATCTCCCTGGCCAGATACAGCGGTTCGTAGCCCGGCCACGGACTGCTGGCGATGCGCAATGGCGGCTCATTCTTGCCATCGCACGCGCTCAGTAAAAGCAGCAAGAGCAGGGCCGGCAGAATCAGCCACGAACATTTCAATCGCTTGGGAAGTGACGTCAACCTGTATTCCTCCTGAGGGTAGGCCGAGACTCTGACGGTCTAGTGCCAATTAAGATCGTTCTGCAACAAGTCCGCGAAGATTATACGGACTATTCGGTCAGTCCGATTTCCAATCGGCGATCAGGCGTTCCAGCTCATCCAAAGGCACAGGCTTGCTGAAGAAATAGCCCTGATAGGCCATACAGGCATGGTGCTTGAGGAAACTCAACTGGGCTTCGGTCTCCACGCCCTCGGCGATGACGTCGTGTCTGAAGTTCTTGGCCATATCGATGATGCTCTGCACCATACCCGCATCACTGGGGTCGAGGGTGATGTCGCGCACGAAACTCTTGTCGATCTTGAGCTGGTCCAGCGGCAGTTTCTTTAGGTAGGAGAGAGAGGAATAACCGGTACCGAAATCGTCCAGCGACAACTGCACGCCGAGTACCTTCAGCTTGCGCATCTTCTCCACCACGTCGGTGATGTCGTTCAACACCACGCCTTCGGTCAGTTCCAGCTTCAGCTTGCCCGGTTCGACACCGTGCCGCTGCAGGATGGAGCCCAGATGATCCACGAAATCATGCATGGCGAATTGATGGGCACTGACATTGACCGCCATCGTCAACGCCGACATGCGCGGGTCGCCGGCCCACAGGGCCATCTGCGCACAGGCATGATGCAGCACCCAATCCCCCAATTCCAGGATCAGCATGCTCTCTTCCGCCACCGGGATGAAGCGGGCGGGCGGGATCATGCCCCGCACCGGATGCTGCCAGCGCAACAGCGCCTCGACGCCCACCAGCTTGCGTTCGTTGTCCACCTGCACCTGATAATGCAACTGCAACTCGTTGTTCTCGATGGCGCGGCGCAGATCGTTCTCCAGCATGGCGCGGGTATCCAGATCATGCTGCAGGCTGGGGTCGTAGAAACGAACGGTGTTGCGACCCGCGTTCTTCGCCTGATACATCGCCACATCCGCATGCTTGATCAGCTCATCCAAAGACTCCACTCCCTCGTGGAACAACTCCACGCCGATACTGGGCGAGCTGTAATGTTCATGTTCCTTGAGCTGATAGGGGTGCGCGAGGGATTCCCTGATCTTCTCCGCCACCAGTCCGGCCTTGTGCGATGCCTCTTCCCGATCATCGCCTATCCCCTCCAGCACCACCACGAACTCGTCGCCCCCCAGTCGCGCGACCGTATCGACCTCGCGCACACAGCGCTTGATACGTTCCGCCACCTCGATCAGCAGCAGGTCGCCGTAGTCATGACCCAGCGTATCGTTCAACACTTTGAAACGATCGAGATCGATGAACAGCAATGCGCCGAAGTCGCCATTGCGCGCCGAAACGGCCAGGGCATTCTGCAAACGATCCAGGAACAGACGGCGGTTCGGCAGCTGCGTCAGCGCATCGTAGAAGGCCAGCCCGCGTATCTCCTCCTCGTTGCGTTTGCGCTCGGTGATATCGCTGAAGATGGCGACATAGTTGGTCGTGCTGCCGGCCTCGTCCTTCACCGCCGAGATGGTCATCCACTTGGGATAGACCTCGCCGTTCTTGCGCCTGTCCCATATCTCGCCCGACCAGGAACCCTGCTCCAGCAACTGCCGCCACATCGCCTGATAGAAATCCTTGTCGTGACGGCCGGAACTCATGATGCGCGGATTCATCCCCAGCACTTCCCAGGGCTGAAAACCGGTGATCTGGGTGAAGGCGCTGTTCACGCGCAGGATGTTGGACTGCGCGTCGGTGATCAGGATCGCATCGTGCGTCTCGAAGGTGGCCGCGGCCACGCGCAGTTGTTCCTCGTTGCGCTTGCGCGCGGTGATGTCCTGCACCATACCCACCGAACGTAGCGGAACACCCGCATCGTCGTAGGTCGTGATGCAATGCTCGCGCACCCATTTGATACGCCCGTCCGCGAACAGCAAACGGTGTTCGATGTCGTATGGCACACCTTCACGCAGGGAACGCTGATAGGCTTGATTCACGCTTTCCCTGTCATCCGGATGGATGGCCTGCTGGAACAGCTCGTAGGTTGGCGTCACCGTCGCCTTGTCCAGCTCAAGGATGTGGTAGGTCTCGTCCGACCAGATCAGATCGCCGTTCGACACATCGAATTCCCAACTGCCGAGTTGCCCCAGTCTTTGCGATTCCTCAAGCAATTTCTGCTGATGCTGCAGGCGCGCGGCATCCCGTTTCCTGCGCGATATGTCGCGGCTGAACACGAACAGTTTCTGCTCCTGCGGCATCAGCGTGACAGCCACTTCGATATCCAATACCACGCCGTCCTTGCGCCGGTGCCTCGTTTCAAAACGGTCGTATCCTTCGCGCATGATCTTTTCAATATGCGCGCGCGTGTCCTCCGGATTCTCGACCGCCTCCAGCTGACTGATGTGCATTCCGGCCAGCTCCTGCTCCGTGTAGCCGGATAGTTTTGCGTAAGCCTCGTTGGCCTCTTCCAGATTACCCTGCAGATCGGTCAACCAGAAACCGTCCATGGCGGTCTCGATCACCAGATGATGGCGCTGCTGGACTGCCTCGGCCCGTTTGCGTTCGGAGATGTCGCGGCTGGCGGCATACATGTAGAGTGTGCCGTCGATCTCCACGCCGGTGGCACACACCTCAACATCGAGCAGAGTTCCGTCCTTGCGCTTGTGCTTGGTCTCGAAGATGGCACTCTTGCCCGTCAGACTGCGGAAGCGCTCGGTCAGCTCCTCCCCGCTGAACTGGTCATCCCAATCGCGCACGTTGAGCTGCATCGCCTCGTGACGCGTGTAGCCCAGCATGTCGCAGAAGGCGGTATTTACCTCGATCACCTTACCCTGCGCATCCATCACATGCACGCCTTCCATGGAGTTGTCGCTCAGGGTCTGGTTGCGTTTCAACTGGGCCTCGATCTGCCGCAGGTAACTGCGCTGCGCCGCGATATCCACACCCAGACCGACCAGCACCGGGCTACCGTCGAAGATCACCCGCCGCCCGGTGAAGTGGTAAGGGATGCGCGCACCCCATGCGTTCACCAGCGAGGCTTCCGCCTCGGATTCGCCGCGCTCGAACACCTCGCGTATGCGCGCTTCGATCACCTGCCTGTCGTCGCCCTCGAACAGTTCCAGCGCGTTCTTGCCGGACAAACCGTTCTCGCCTACGCCCAGCACCTGCTCGAAGTTGCGGTTCCACATCAGGAAGGTCCCGTCCATGCCGACCATATAGAACACTCCGGGCAGCGACTCGATCAACTCCTTGCGGAAAGCGTTCTCGCGCTCCATCGCATCACCGGTAGTCAGTTTCTCCAGCATGATGTTCAGGGACTGCACCAGCTCGCCGATCTCGCCGCTGCCCGATTCGCGCAGATGCGGGGTGCGGTGGTTGTCGGCGATCTCGCGTGCCGCGACGGTGATGCGCTTGAGTGGACGCAGGATATAACGCAGCGCCAGCATGAACACACTCGACGCCAGCACCATCAGCAACAACGCATTGAGTTGGCTGCGCCAGGGGATGCCGACCGCGTCCATACCCAGCGCCTGTTGCGGAACGTGGTAGGCAAGCAGCAGGAAGCGCGCAGGATCGTCCGGGTCGATATCGGCCCTTTCCGCCGCCAGAAAACCGCCTCGGCCATCGGGCGACTGACGCAGCGGAGAACAGGCACCCGCATGCGGCGCGAACTTGCCTCGCAGGATCGGAAAATCATCGCGGATGTCTTGCGGCTCGGCACCGGCATAGAAGGCAAAGGCGCGGCCTGCATCGGGGTGCAACAGATACTGGCCGTTACGGTTGGCGATGTAGGCGTGGACGCCGTCAGGCAAGCCCTGGCTGACGGAAGCCAGCAGTGCCGTCGCATCCATATTCAGCACCACCATGCCAAAGCGGCGGCCCTGTGTATCGAACACCGGCACCACCGCGCGCATGGTCGGGCGGTGCGGCACTTCGATCTGCCCATGTTCCTGATTCAGGTCGAATTCGGACAGGTAGACCTGCCCTGCCGTCAAAGCGAGACCGCCCCACAGATAGTCACGGTCGCCATTGCGTTGCAGGTCGCGCGTCTGCGTCACGACGACGCGCCCGTCCTTGCGCTCGACGCGCACCAGCTCACGTCCACCATCGTCCAGCCCGATGTAACGCGCCTGAAAATATTCCGGATGGGCGTTCAGATACGCGCTGAAGATATCCTGCAGACGACGCTCCCATATCTGGCGAGTATTGTTGTCACGCGGGTCGATACCGCCGTTGTAGCTAGCCCGTATGATGCCGCTGACCGGCGGTGTATTGGACAGGAACAACACATCGCGCTTCAGCGCCGCCACATGTTGCTGCAGTCGCTCGCGCTCGAGATGAAGGTCGGCATCCAGCGCGGACTCGCGTTCCGCCAGATATTTGTCCTTGATGCGCTGGTTCTCGTCCAAGGTCCAGAACGCCCCTCCCGCCACCACCAACAGCAATCCCAGCAAGGTGATGCGGGACGAGAGGCTGAGATCGGCGAGTCGCATACGCTGCTTACCTCATGAGGGCGACGGCGGACTTCAGATCCTGCCAGGCCTTGGCCTTTTCGGCGGGGCTGCGCAGCAGGTAGGCGGGGTGATAGGTGACCAGCAGCGGCGTGCCGTGAAAATCGTGGGGCGCACCGCGCAGTGAACCCAGCGTGGCATCACGCCCCAGCAGCGCAGTGGCCGCAGTCTTGCCCAGCGCGACGATGAGTTTGGGTTTGATCAATGCGATCTGCTGGCGCAGATACGGCAGACAGGTGGCGATCTCGTCCGCTTCGGGATTGCGATTGTCGGGCGGGCGGCATTTCACGACATTGGCGATGTACACGTTATCACCGCGCTTCAGACCGATGGACAGCAGCATGTTGTCGAGCAGCTTGCCCGCCTGCCCCACGAACGGTTCGCCCTGCACATCCTCTTCCGCGCCCGGTCCTTCGCCGACGAACAGCCAGTCGGCTTGCTCATCGCCCACGCCAAACACGGTCTGCGTGCAACCCGCGCGCAGCTTGCAGGCTTCGCAGTCGCGCACTTTATCCTTCAGCGCAGACCAATCCAGCGCGGCGACATCGGGGATGTTTTGTATCTCGACTTGCGGAGTTCTCGCGACGGGCGCTTCGGACTTCACTTCCTGAGGCACTTCGAACGCGACGGGAGCAGGGACGAATTCTTCTTGCGCAGGCACAACGCGCCGTACCCAGAGCGGATACAGGTTCAGTTCCCGCAATACCTGTTCATCCCGAACGTTCAAAGTCCCCTCCCCATCAAGATCGCATCTTCACGACCACTGTCTGCCGGATAGTAATCGCGGCGCAGACCGATGTCACTGAAGCCCATACTCCGGTAAAGGGCTAGTGCAGGCACATTGGAAGCGCGCACCTCCAGTACCATGCGCCGCATCGCGTGATGTCTGGCCAGCGCCAGCATCTCGTTCAGCAACTTCCTGCCCTGTCCTTTGCGCTGCTGCGAGGTGGCGATGGCGATATCCAGCAGTTCCGCCTCGTCCACCGCCAGCATCATCACCGCGTAGCCGATCATTTCCCGCGCTGCCGTTTCATACACTTTGCACTGGTATCTGCTGCGCAACGCGTCGCTGAAATTACCCAGCGTCCAGGGGTGCGCATGTACCGCGCGCTCGATGGCGAGCACGGCATCCAGATCGGCTTCGGTCATATCGCGCAGGATCATATTCAAACAGCCGTTCGCACTGAGCTTGTCGAAGTGGATCGCTCGTCTTCCCGTTCGCGTGTGGTCAGCGCAACCTTGTCGCGCAGATAGAGCGGCAAAGCCAGCGCGGCATCCACCGCATGCCCCTGTTCGAATTCCGTTGCCGCCAGTCGCACCACGGCGTCTGCCTGCGGCACAGCCTGCGCATCCACACCTTCCATCTGCGCGGCGTAGCGTTGCTGCAACACCTCGCTCACCGCGAAGCCGCTGCCGCATCCGTACCAGCCGTCTCCGGCGATGGTTGGCGCATCCTCGGCCTTGCACAGGCAGGGTTCTATCACCGTCCGCCAGACGTCGCCTACCTTGCGATAGGCAGCCAGATAAAGCTCCCCCATGCGCGCATCCAACGCGGCGATGACTTTATCCTTGCCGCTCGCCTCGGCCAGCGCCTGCAAGGTGCACACGCCCACCACATTCACATCGACACCGAACGCCAAACCTTGAGTCACACCGCAGGCGATGCGCACGCCGGTGAACGAACCGGGGCCTTTGCCGAAGGCGATGCCATCCATATCCTTGATCTTGCAGCCCGCCTCCTGCAACACAGCATCCACCATCGCCATCAGCACTTCGGAATGCTTCTGCCCCACTTTTTCGCTGCGCGAGCTGACCACCCCGTCCTGCCACAGGGCGACCGAGCAGTATTCGGTGGAGGTCTCTATAGCGAGCAGCTTCATTCGGCGAGCAACAATACGACGGCCTGCGCCGCGATGCCTTCGCCGCGCCCGGTGTAACCGAGCTTTTCGGTGGTGGTGGCCTTGACGTTGACGGCACTCTTTTCCAGCCGCAGGTCGGCGGCGATATGCTCGACCATCTGGTGGATATGCGGTGCCATCTTCGGCGCCTGCGCGATGATGGTGGCATCGACGTTGGCAACACGATAGCCCGCTTCGCGCACCAGATGCAACGTCTCGCGCAGCAGGATGCGGCTGTCGATGTTCTTGAACTTGGCATCGGTGTCGGCGAAGTGGCGGCCGATGTCGCCCAGCGCCGCCGCCCCCAGCAGCGCGTCGCAGATGGCGTGCAGCAGCACGTCGGCGTCGGAGTGGCCGAGCAGTCCTTTTTCATAAGGGATATCCACCCCGCCGATGATGAGCTTGCGCCCCTCGACCAGTTGGTGAACGTCGAAACCCTGTCCGATACGCATGTTATTTCCTTTGTTGGAGCAGCAACTCCGCCAGTTCGATGTCCTGCGGATAGGTCACTTTGAAGTTCGACGAATCGCTCGCCACCAGTTTCGGTTGCAGCCCCATCGCTTCGATAGCCGACGCTTCGTCGGTGACCGTCACACAACGTGCCAAGGCTTCGGCCAGCAGTCCGGCGCGGAACATCTGCGGCGTCTGCGCTTGCCACAGGGCTTCGCGCGGTTCGGTGTGGGCGATACGCTGCTGCTTGTCGGCACGCTTGAGCGTGTCCGCCACCGGCACCGCGAGGATGCCGCCCACCGGGTCGTCACGCAGTTCGGCGATCATGCGCGTCAGCAGGTGGCTGCTCAGACAGGGACGCGCCGCGTCGTGCACCAGCACCCAATCGTCCGGCTCCAGCTCGGAAGCGAGCAGGCCGTTGGCCACGCTCTCTGCACGCGTCACACCGCCGCAATACAGCGGCTCCAGCTTCTCGCCGCAATGCGACCAGTCGTAACGCGCGAAATATTCGTCGTCCGGCGCCAGCACCACGAACACTGTCTTGATCTGCGGACTGGCGCACAAAGTGGTGAGCGCATGCCAGATCATCGGGCGGCCGGCGAGGTCGAGATATTGCTTGGGCAACTCGTGGCCCATGCGTGCGCCGAAACCGGCGGCGGGAACTAATGCGTGGAATTCAGACATGGGTGCGAGTCTACCAAAACTCAACTGAGCGTAAAGCCATTATCCAGCGCCTGCAGACAGGCATCGACTACTTGTGCGTCATACAAGGTACCGCGCCCATCGACCAGCTCTTCCCGCGCCGCTTCGATACCCAGGGAGGGGCGGTAAGGACGATGACTCGCCATCGATTCCACCACGTCCGCGACGGCCACGATGCGCGCTTCCAGCGTGATCTCCTCGCCCTTCAATCCTTGCGGATAGCCTGAACCATCGATACGTTCGTGATGCTGATGGGCGATCTCCGCCACCGGCCAAGGGAAGCGCACATCCTTGAGGATGTCGTATCCCATGCGTGCATGTTCCCGCACGATGCGCAGTTCGATGTCGGTCAAGCGCGCGGGCTTGCTCAACACCTCGGCGGGAATGCCGATCTTGCCGATATCGTGGATGGTGGCACCGAGACGGATACCGCGGATGCGCTCATCATCCAGACCGAGCTGCCGGGCGATGGCGCAGGACAGCTCGGCCACCCGGCGCTGATGGCCTGCGGTATAGGGATCGCGCAGCTCCACCGCCATCGACACGGTATGGATGGTGCCTTCCAGTGCCTGTTCCAGCATCTGTTGCTGCTCACGCAAAGCTTTATCGGCAAACATGCTCGCCGTCACATCCTGTGACGTACCCATGGAGTGCAAGGGTTTTCCGCCAGCATCGAATACTGTCTTGATCTTCTCCTGTACATACTTGGTGCGCCCATCTTTCATCAATAGTCGATGCTCGATTTGATAAGTGGCTGTATGTTCTTGCAAAGACTTCTTATAGGCTTGATCTACCATCTGGCGATCATCCGGATGGATGGCATTGAGGAAAGCTTCATAGGTCGCGCCGAACCGCTGCGGATCGATCTCGAAGATCCGATACAGTTCATCCGACCAATTCAAAGCATTCTTCACCAGGTCAAGTTCCCAATACCCCAGGTGAGCCATGTGTTGTGCCTCGGTCAGTCGCTGCTGGCTGGCGCGCAACGCCTCCTCCATCGCAATACGCTCGGAGATATCGACCGAGATACCCAGCAAGTGGGTGGGCTGGCCCGCATCGTCGTAAAGACCGATCTTGAAGGTGTTCAGCCAGCGCTGGTTACCATCCGCGATCTTGATAGGTTCAGCGGGTATCTCCAGAAACTGGCGACTCTCCAGCACCGCACGGTCTTTCTGCATAAAGAACTCGGCCTGCTCACTTGGGAAAAAGTCTTGATCGTTCTTGCCGATCAAGTCCTCACGCTGATAACCCAGCAATCTTTCCCCGGCACGATTGAACAACTCGAAGCGTAATTCCTTCGCATCTTTCAGGAACACCATCGCCGGGATGTTCTCGACGATGGATTCGAGCAGCTTCTTCGAGGCTCTCAATTCGTCCTTGACGCGCAACTGTTCGCTGATATCGAGGAAGGTCACCACGGCTCCGTGGATGACCCCGTCGCGGCTGACGGGATAGGACCAGTAGGCGGCCGGGAAGGAACTGCCATCCTTGCGCCACAGGATCTCGTCGTCGATATGGTAGGAGCGGCCGTCGCGGATGGAAGAATACGTCGGGCATTCGAGATAGGGATAAGGCGTCCCGTCCAGACGGGTGTGATGCACCAGCGCATGCATGTCCTGCCCCAGCAGTTCGGATACCGAGTCGTAACCCAGCGACTTCACGCAGGCTTCGTTGGCGAAAGTACAGAATCCGTCCTTGTCCTGCCCGTAGATGGCGTGGGCGATGGAGTTGGTCAGCAGGGTGACCTCCGCCTCGCTCTGTTCGATCCTGCTCACATTCTTTTCCTGCCGTCGGCCACCCAGAAACAGGCCCAACAACCCCAGCCCCCAAAGCACGCCATGGCCAGCTGTAACGGCCAGTAGTTCCCGTCGTTCCCCTTGAATCTGACGCGCCACCGGAAGTGCCACACTCACCCCGCCACGGATGTCGCCCAACTTGTCACCATAGGCCACATGGCATTTTAGGCAATCCTCCTCCGTCACCATCGGCTGCATATAGCGGAAATACTGCTGCCCGTCCGACAGGGTGTCGAACGACGCCCGCTCTTTCGACCCGCGCTGGAAGTCTTCCAACGCACCCCGTTCCCATTCGTCCGCAGCGTTGACAGGGTTGATCGGCCGCAGGCTGGCGATATGTAGTAATGGCCCGTTCCTGCGCAGCATGGCTTCATGCACCAGCCGCAGGATGTAGGCTGAATTCATCAGTGTCAGACGAGTGCCAGACGGGGTCTGGATATCGCGCTCAGGCACATGTCCGAGTCGGGGATTGGGAGGCACTTCGTCACTGACCGGGACATAGATGCCACCGCTATGCACGATCCAGTAGCGATACGCCATATCCATCGCATGGATCGCCCGCGCTTCGGAAAGCAGATTGGACTCGAAAGCCCGCTCTTGGGAATACAGTGTCCATCCCAGCGACAGCGCAACGACGACCGACCATGCCAGCATCAGGAGGCGGATATTGCGCTTAAGCAAGGCAGTGCGGGTAAGTTCAGGGGGGTTCATGCCATCGTCGTCATGCAAGGTCGGTGCATCATATTACAACGCATCCTTGACGGGTCAGGGGTTGCGTCGAAGGTATAATGCGCGCCCTTTGCTTCGAGTACCGCCATGCTGTTCGCTTCTCCCCATCACCGCCCCCGCTACGCCAACCTGGTCGGCTCTTCCGACGCGCTCGGGCTCGCCCAACTCGCAAAACAGAAAGCCCCGCTGGTGGTGATCGCCGCCAATGCGCTGGAAGCGCAGCGGCTGGTGGACGAGATCCCGTTCTTCGACCCGGCCTTGAAAGTGCACCTGCTGCCGGACTGGGAGACCCTGCCCTACGACCACTTCTCGCCGCATCAGGACCTGATCTCCGAGCGGCTGGCGACCCTGCACCATATCCGCACCCAGGCCTTCGACGTCGTCATCGTGCCCATCACCACGGCGCTCTACCCGCTGCCGCCGGTGAGCTACATGGCGGCTTACACCTTCTTCCTGAAGAAGGGTGAGGCGCTGGCACTCGACGCGTTCCGCCAGCAGATGACACTGGCCGGTTACACGCATGTGCAGCAGGTGTTGACGCCGGGCGAATACTGCGTGCGCGGCGGGCTGATCGATTTGTTCCCCATGGGCAGCGCGCTGCCTTTCCGCATCGACCTGTTCGACGACGAGATCGAGACCATCGCCACCTTCGATGTGGACACACAGCGCACGCTCTATCCTGTTCCGGAGATCCGCCTGCTGCCCGCGCGCGAGTTCCCCATGGACGAAAAAGGCCAAGCCACTTTCCGCCAGAACTTCCGCGAACGCTTCGAAGGCGACCCGTCCAGATCGCGCATCTACAAGGACGTGAGCAAAGGCATCGCACCGGCCGGCATCGAGTATTACCTGCCGCTGTTCTTCGAGCAGACCGCGAACTTGTTCGACTACCTTCCTGATGGCACCACCCTGTGTCTGCATCACGACGTCGATGCCGCGATACAACAGTTCGCACAGGACACAGCCTCGCGCTACAAGCTGCTGCGCGGAGACCCGCAGCATCCGCTGCTGGAGACAAAGGAACTGTTCATGGATGGCGAGCAGTTCTTCGTCCGGGCAAAGGAATTCGGGCGCATCGACATCGCTGCCGACGAGAGTGGAGCTTCGCTGACGCGCTGCCCTACCGCCGCCATCCCCAACATCGCCGTAGACCGTCGCGCCGAGATCCCCACACAGAAGTTCGCCGACTTCATCCGCGACTACAACGGACGCGTGCTGTTGCTGGCCGACAGCCTCGGCCGCCGCGAGATCATGTCCAACTACCTTGAGGAATATGGACTGACACCACTGGTGTGTGAGGACTATGCAAGTTTCCTCGCCGGCAAAGAGAAGTTCATGCTCGGCGTAGCCACGGTAGGCAATGGCTTCCTGCTCACTGATGAAAGCATCGCGCTGGTGACAGAAAGTGAGCTGTATGCCACGCCGTCGCGCGCGCGCATCTCGCGCACCGCGAAGAAGAGCAACGTCGAAGGCATGTTGCGCGACCTGTCCGAGCTCAAGCCGGGCGACCCGGTGGTGCACGAACAGCACGGCATCGCGCGCTACCACGGGCTGGTCAATCTCGACATGGGCGAAGGCGAGAACGAGTTCCTGCTGCTGGAATATGCGGACGAAGCCAAGCTGTATGTGCCGGTCTCGCAACTGCATGTGATCGGCCGTTACAGCGGCGGCGCACCCGAGACCGCGCCGCTGCACAAGCTGGGCAGCGGCGCTTGGGACAAGGCCAAGCGCCGCGCCATGCAACAGGTGCGCGACACTGCCGCCGAACTGCTGAACATCTACGCCCAGCGCGCCCTGCGCAAAGGCCACGCGTTCAAGTTCAACTATCACGACTACGAAGCCTTCGCCGCCGGGTTCGGCTTCGAGGAGACCGCCGACCAGGCCGCCGCCATCGAAGCCGTCATTCTCGACCTGCAATCGGGCAAACCGATGGACAGACTGATCTGCGGCGACGTGGGTTTCGGCAAGACCGAGGTGGCGCTGCGTGCCGCCTTCATCGCCGCGATGGAAGGCAAGCAGGTGGCCGTGCTCGCGCCGACCACGCTGCTGGTGGAGCAACATTTCCAGAACTTCTCCAACCGCTTCGCCGACTTCCCCATCAAACTCGCCGAGCTGTCGCGCTTCCGTTCCACCAAGGAGACCACGCAGGCGCTGAAGGATCTTGCGGACGGCAAGCTGGACATCGTCATCGGCACGCACAAGCTGATCCAGAAGGATGTGAAGTTCCACAATCTGGGGCTGGTCATCCTCGATGAGGAACACCGTTTCGGGGTGCAGCAGAAGGAAAGGCTGAAGGCCCTGCGTGCCGAGGTGGATGTGCTCACGCTCACCGCCACGCCCATCCCAAGAACACTGGCCATGTCGCTGGAAGGCCTGCGCGATTTCTCGGTGATCGCCACTGCGCCACAGCGCCGCCTGTCCATCAAGACCTTCGTCAGCAACTACAGCGCGGGCGTGATCCGCGAGGCCGTGCTGCGCGAACTGAAGCGCGGCGGGCAGGTGTACTTCCTGCACAACGAAGTGGACACCATGCCCAACATGCTGGAGAAACTGACCGAACTGCTGCCCGAGGCGCGCATCCGCATGGCGCACGGTCAGATGGGCGAACGCGATCTGGAAGCGGTGATGCGAGACTTCACCCACCAGCGCTTCAACGTGCTGCTCTGCTCCACCATCATCGAGACCGGCATCGACGTGCCGACCGCCAACACCATCATCATGAACCGCGCCGACCGCTTCGGCCTCGCGCAGCTGCACCAATTGCGCGGCCGCGTCGGTCGCTCGCACCATCAGGCTTATGCCTACCTGCTGGTGGACAACAAGGAAGGCCTCACCGCGCAGGCCAAGAAACGCCTGGAAGCCATCCAGGCCATGGAACAACTGGGCAGCGGTTTCTACCTCGCCATGCACGACCTGGAGATACGCGGTGCGGGCGAAGTGCTGGGCGAATCGCAGAGCGGCGAGATGCAGGAGATCGGTTTCAGCATGTACAACGACATGCTGAACGCCGCCATCAAATCGCTGAAGTCCGGCAAAGAGCCGGACATGGCGCACCCGCTGGGCGTCACCACCGAGATCAATCTGCACTCGCCTGCGCTGCTGCCGGACGACTACTGCGGCGACATCCACCAGCGTCTGGTCATCTACAAACGCCTCGCCAACTGCAACACGCAGGAAGATCTGGACGACATGCAGCAGGAACTCATCGACCGCTTCGGTCTGTTGCCCGAACCCGCGCAGACGCTGTTCGACTGCCACCGCCTGCGCATCCTCGCCAAGCCGCTCGGCATCAGCAAAGTGGACGCCTCATCGGAAGCGATCCAAATCCAGTTCGTCCCCAACCCGCCCATCGATCCGATGAAGGTCATCACCATGATCCAGAGCAAACGTCACATCAAGATGGCGGGACAGGACAAGCTGCGGATCGAACTGAAGTATGGGGAATTGAAACAAAGGGTGCTGGCGATCAGGAACTTCTTTGGAGAGCTATCTTGAAATTCAGTATTTCAAACTGCGTTCACAATCCGGAATATCGCTCATGAACATAGTCGACTGGATAGGCAGCGCCGCTGCGACACTGACCACCACCGCCTTCATCCCGCAGGCGCTGAAGGTATGGCACACGCGGCACACCGCCGACATCTCGCTGGGGATGTATGCCATGTTCACACTCGGCGTGGCATTGTGGCTGGCTTACGGCATCCTGCTGCAAGCATGGCCCATCATCGTCGCCAACAGCATCACACTGCTGCTGGCGGGGGCCGTATTGGTGATGAAGATACGCTTCGGCTAGAGGATTATTGCTTCCTGACATTCCTGTCAGTGTAGTTTTGTTGGCGTTCCGTCACGCACCCCGACCTCAAACAATAATCCGCCGAAGCAGTTACCCGACGGTTTTGGATTTGACTCAGGGCCTCCCAAACATGCGGCTACGTGCCACCTGTTACTTCAAGCCGCCAACAGCTCCACATTCAACTTCTTACCCAACACCGCCGCCGCACTCGCCAATGTTGTCAACGTCAGGCTAGTGTCGTTCTCGTCCAACAGCCTATTCAACGCGGCACGGCTGGTGTGCATCTTCTTTGCCATCGTGGTCTTGTTCAGGTTTTGCGCTTTCATCTCCTGCTCGATCTGCCATGCGATGACGCGTTTGACGGCGACAGCCGTTGCATCGTCCAGCGTGGCGTTCTCTGACAAGAAGTCGTCAAAACTGCTACCGATGTTTTTCTTGCTCATGATCTTCTCCTAAGTTGTTTCAAGCGCTCTCTCGCCAGATCAAGCTCAGGCCTGGGCGTCTTCTGTTGTTTTTTGATGAATCCGTGTAACAACACCATGATGTTGCCTTCCAGTGAAAATAGTATCCGCGCGATGCGCGCATCCAGTCTGATCCGCACTTCCCAAACATCACCCTCCAGATGCGCGACCAAAGGCATACCAAGCGGCCAGCCGAATTGCACGGTCTTCACATCCTCACCTATGGTTTTCTTATCTGTCGCTGAAAGACCGCGCAACCATTCACGAACCGGTTCATTACCAGTATCCGTCTTGAAAAAGCGAACTTCCAAGGTTGGCTGTCTCATAGCATGAGCGTACCAATTTTGGTTCGCACTAGCAAATACTATTTCCCATGAATATGTTTGCGAGGGTTACAAATAGCTACGGCCACTGTTGGCAGTGGCCGTAGCTGGTTCAATATGGTTGTAGCAACGCTACTTCTTCCCGTGCTTCCCCCACCATTCCCGCCGCTGCTGCTTATCCATGAACGTCCAAGCCAGCAACCTGCTTTTCTTCTGACCTTGCGCCATCTCGATGGTGCGGCTGTCTACCGCACCTGCATGTTTCAACGCGCTATAGGCCTGCGGCAGACTGGCGGATTTTGAGATCAGGGTGGTGAACCACAGGCAGTGTTCGCCGCCACTTGCGCTCTCTTCGATCATACGGGTGACGAAGGCTTCTTCGCCGCCCTCGCAACACAACTCCATACTTTGTCCGCCGAAGTTCAGCACCGGCTTCTTGTGTTTGTTGTGTTCCTTGCCTAGGTTCTGCCATTTGCGTTGCGCGCCTTTTCTGGCTTCGGCGAGCGAGGCGTGGAACGGCGGGTTGCTCAGGGTGAGCGCGAAATATTCGTCGGCATAGGTGACGCCGGAGAAGATGTCTGCACTGGAGGCTTGCAAGCGCAGCTCGACGGCGTCGCTCAGTAAGTTTTCGTCGATGATGTGCCGAGCGTTGTCCAGCGCGACCTCATCGATATCCGTACCGACGAAATGCCAGCCGTAGCTGGCATTGGCGATGAGCGGATAGATACAGTTCGCGCCCACGCCGATGTCGAGCACCCTCACCGCTTCACCGCGCGGGATCTCGCCGCCATTGCTCTCGGCCAGCAGGTCGGCGAGATAGTGGATGTAGTCGGCGCGACCGGGAATGGGCGGGCACAGGTATAAATCGGGGATGTCCCATGTTGCGATGTTGTAATACTGCTTCAGCAGCGCGCGATTGAGCGCTTTCACCGCAGCCGGATCGGCGAAGTCTATCGACTCGTTGCCATGCGCATTCACAGACACGTACGCTGCCAGTTCTGGACTGGCCGTGATGAGACTCTCAAAGTCGTAGCGATCCCGATGCAGATTGCGCGGGTGCAGATTGGTTTTGGTTGCGACTGGAGGCATGACAGGAATGGCTAACCGATGCGTTGAACAGACGTGACATTCTAAACAATCATGGCATCAAGACACGACATTTCCCCTGCCATCCCGATAGAGACGAGCAACCCAAGCATGAAGTCACAACAAGCGTACCCGCCCTGAAGTAAAATGCGCGCCACTGTTTTCAACCGGCTGCCCGCCCTTGCGGGCTGTATCACCTGCACATGAACCTCATCCTCCAAGCCCTGCACGCCATCCCATCCGTTCAAGTCGAACACATCGCCACCCTTGCATCGGCGCAACGCATCGAACAGATCACGCCGCACGCCTTTCGCCTGCGCGGTGCCGAACCTCACGAGATCATCGGGGCATACTGCCACGAACACCAGATCGACTGCGGCTACGTGCCCGAGGGCAAGCATCTGGGCGATTTCGGTCTGCTGGTGATGGACATGGATTCCACGCTGATCAGCATCGAGTGCATCGACGAGATCGCCGACATGCAGGGCATCAAACCGCAGGTGGCCGAGATCACCGAAGCGGCGATGCGCGGCGAGATCGACTTCTCCGAAAGTCTGCGCCGCCGCGTGGCGTTACTGCAAGGGCTGGATGAATCCGCTTTGCAGCGCGTGTACGAAGAACGCCTGCAACTCAATCCCGGCGCAGAGAAGATGCTGGCCGCGATGAAGCAACACGGTATCAAGACGATGCTGGTTTCCGGCGGTTTCGTGTTCTTCACCGAACGCCTGAAAGCGCGCCTCGGCCTCGACTATGCGCACGCCAACACGCTGGAGATAGTGAACGGAAAACTGACCGGCAAGGTACTGGGCGACATCGTGGATGCACAGGGCAAGGCCGACTGGCTCAACCGTGTACGCGAAGAACTAGGTTTGAGCCGCGAGCAGGTGATCGCCATGGGCGACGGCGCGAACGATCTGAAGATGATGGCGCAGGCGGGTGTGAGCATGGCCTACCATGCCAAGCCGGTGGTGCGTGCTCAAGCCAGCCATGCGCTGAACTTCGTCGGACTGGACGGTTTATCAACCTTGTTCGAGCAGGCATGATTCCAGCCTGAGGAAAGTGTTAACCGGACAGACTGACGTTCGGCGCAAGGCGGCAACTCAAACTAGGGAATGTCTTATTAAGTCCGAAAGCCATGGTTCGATACATTTTCCGTTCGTCCCGAGTGCCGCGCTTGCGCGGTGTATCGAGGGAGCGAACGGGAAATACTCACCACGAACGGACTTAATCAGACCTTCCCTAAAGTTGTATTGAATCGGCCCCGCTCGGCTGTAGTCCGTTGTCCTGTATTGCCACCGTATCCAGGGATTTTTTCAGACCCTTGTTGCGATACATCGCATCATCGGCAGCATCGACCAATTCCATCCCACTCACCCCATCCGCAGGGTAGAAAGCCACCCCGGCACTGACCCCAAGTTCCAGTGTATGACCGCGCACTTCGAACGGCCGGGACAGGGCAGCGGTGATCTTGCGGATCACACGCTCCGCATCCGCCGTGCTTTCCGCATCGGCGAGCAGGATGGCGAATTCGTCACCGCCGAGGCGGGCCACCGTATCGCTCGCGCGCACGCCGCTCTCGATGCGTACCGCCGCCAGCTTCAGCACCACGTCCCCGACGCGGTGGCCGAACTGGTCATTGATCGGTTTGAAGTTATCCAGATCGAGGAATATCACTGCGAAACTGCGCTGCTCGCGTCTGGCCACGACCAGCGTGTGTGCCAGACGGTCGTTGAACAACTGGCGATTGGGCAAGCCCGTCATCGGGTCGTGGTAGGCCATCTGCATCGGTCGCAACTGAAAGCTCATCATGAACGGCACACAGATGACGGCAAGCAGGCCGGCATCGGTCATGGCGCGCATCCACACCGGATAACCGTACGCCTCCATCATCGGATCGACGGTGACCATCAGCAACAGCTCCGCAAGGGCGATGAGTCCCAGCAACAGGAAGAAATGACGCATCGGAATACCTTCTTTCATAGAACCCTCCAATATCCTGTGTGCAACAGTTGACCGTTCGACTGGGACTCTACCTGCTCGCCCCTTAAACAAACACCCCGAGTTCCACTCGGGAATCATCCCCGCCAGAAACTCCCGCTACGGCCATGGCTAGATGACGCTGCCCTTGAAAGCGGTGATATAGCTGTAGCACATGCGCGCATCCTCGGCGAGTTCAAGGAAATTGATGGTCCTGCTGCTCCACTGGCTGAAGTCGGGCGCGCCGGGGATATTGGACATATCGTGGAACTCCATACTCCAGTCCAGGAATACACGCTGCTGCTCGTTCCCCTGCATGACGATGCGCACATTCTTGTGCCGTGTATCAGCCTGGATGTACGCCATCAGTTTCAACACGTTGTCGCGGCTGCCTTCCAGCATCTGCATGAAGCAGCCCTCCTGATAGAGCATGCAGCCGGTGATACCGGACACCTGATTGTTCTGTTGCGACACCCCGAGGATCTCCGCCAGCGTTGCATCGTCCATCTCCACAGCCGCCTGGCTGACATACAGCAGGAAATACAAGGACGGCTCGGCCCCCTGCATCTCGCTGCTCATCTCACGGTCCACGGTCTCGATGAAGGTCTGCTCATCGAGCGGACGGTGGCAAAGATAGCCCTGAATGAAATCGCAACCGTTCGAGCGCAACTCCAACATCTGCGCCTCGTTCTCCACGCCCTCCGCCACCAGCTTCATGCCCAGCGAACGTCCCAGTCCGATGATCGCGCGGATGATGGTGCGGCTATCGGCCTGCTTGTCCACACCGTCGACGAAAGCCTTGTCTATCTTCAGCACGCTGACCGGCATGCGCGTCAGCTGCGCCAGCGAGGAGTAGCCCGTGCCGAAGTCGTCGACGGCGACACGCAGCCCCAACTCGGCCAGTTGTCCCAACACATGCAGATTGGTCTCCACATCGGCCATCAGCGAGGTCTCGGTGATCTCGATCAGCATGCGGGTCGGATCCGCCCCCGTCTCGCGCAATATCCCGGCAAAATCCTGTGCCAGCGTTTCCTCGTCCAGCTGGCGAGTCGACACGTTCACCGATACATAGGAAGGTGCCTGTGCGCCCCAGCGCTGCCGCCATTTGACCTCGGCCAGACAGCCCTGGCGGAACACCCACAAGCCGATGGCGACGATGGGGCCGGTCATCTCGGCGATGGGGATGAACACGGCGGGCGATATCTCGCCTCCCCGCGGATGCCAGCGCAGCAACAACTCGGCGCCGACGATGCGCCGGTTCTCGGCCGAGACGATGGGCTGGAAACGGCAGGAGAATTCGTTACGCGCCAATGCCTGTCGCAGGCCCTCGGTCACCGACAGGCGCTGACGCACTTTCTGTTCCAGACTGTCGCTGAAGAACTGCCAGCCGTCGCGCCCCTTTTGTTTCACCTCGTACATCGCGGTATCGGCAGAACGCAGCAGATCGTCGGCGGAGTGGGTGCTGCCGTGTCCCACCGCGATGCCGATACTGGCGGTCACGAACAGCGGCGTACCGTTGAAGTCGATTGGCTGGCGCATCGCCTCATTGATGCGCTCGGCCAGTGCCGAGATGGTGGTGGGCTGCTCCAACTGTTCACACAACACGACGAACTCATCCCCCGCCAGACGAGCCACGGTATCGCCGGGACGCACCTGCTCGATCAATCGTGCCGCCACCTTTATCAGCAAGGCATCGCCCGCCTCATGCCCGTGGGTATCGTTCACCAGCTTGAATCCGTCCAGATCGATGAACAGCAGTGCGATGCTCAAGCCCTGCCGTTGCGAACGCTGCAAGGCATTGACCAGCCGCTCGCGGATCAGCACGCGGTTCGGCAGCTGTGTCAGTACATCGTGCGTCGCACGCCACAGCATGTCCTCCTCCGCGCGCTTGCGCTCGGAGACGTCGCGCATGGTGACGACCAGCATCCATTCATCGCCATTTCTGAATTTGGCGATCGCCGCTTCCAGCGGGAAGAACGAGCCGTCCTTGCGATAACCCGATATCTCGCCGCGCGACGACATGCGCCGTTCCATCTCTTCGCCCTCGACGAAGCCTCGCACCATACCGACGTGCCGTTCGCGTATATGCGGCGGCAGCAGCAGGTGTACCGACATGCCGACCATCTCCGCCAGGGTATAACCGAACAGCGAACAGGCACTGGGATTGGCCTCGGCGATGATGCCCAATTCGTTGGTGGCGATGATGGCCATGTCTGCGATGGACAATATCTGCCGCGCCGTATTGAGTCTTTGCATGGCGGCACTGGCTTCCGCCGATATGCGCGCCATCACATGCGGCGACGGCAACGATCCATGCGACTTCGCCACGGTCGCCTGCTGGCGATAGCGCTCGGGGATCACCGGCGCGATGCGCCCGAACGATTCGACCATGCTGAACGATCCATCCGCATTGCACCGCGCCAGATAGGCATTCACACCGGCATGATGGGTCGCGGCATCCATCACCACCTCGCCCTGCGGGGAGGTCACGCACACGTTCTCCAGCGCATCCACCACCGCTTCCGGCTCGGTCGTGCCCGCTGCCTGCACGGCTTTTGCATAAGCCCGTACGCACAGATAAGTGCCCTCGCCGAAATTGGTGACGATGCCGTTGCCGTTCGGCCAGATACCGGAGATACCGGGCTGCTGCGCCAGCTGCGCCAGATAATCACGATTCTCCGCCGTATCCACCGACATGAAATAGCTGTTGCTGGAATAGAAGCCCTCGCGCACATGCGCCGGCAAGCGGCTGACCATCATCTCGTCGTAATGCCCCATCGCCACCGCCATGCGTTTCTTCAAGCCCATCTCGGTAAAACGCGTGAGCAGATGCACTTGGTCATCACCGGCGAAATAGGGCACGAACACATCGGCACCGGAGAGTGCGACCTGCTGGAGCAAGGTATCGATGTCATGCGGACTCGCGCCGATAGGCAGATATTCCTCGCCGAGAATGTCGCCGCCCAGTGCGGTCAATGCGCGCTTGGCCGCATCGATGGAGCCGCGCGGCCATTCGTAGTTGTTGCCCGCGAAGAACATCTTGAGGCCGTGGTGTTTGGCCAGCCAGGGGATCATCTTGTCGATCTGCTGGTTGGGCAATGCGGCGAAGTGGAAGAAGTAGCGCCCGGAGATGCTGCCTTCGTAGAACGAGAAGTTGAGATAGGGGATGCGTTTGGGCTCGGCCACCTGTGCGGCGACAGCGATGCGCGAATTCGACAACAGGTTGCCGATGATGGCGTCGCAATGATGCTGCTCGACCAGACGCAAGGCGGCCGGAACAGCGGTATCCGGCAGGCTGCCGTCATCCTCGATGATCAGTTCCAGCGGACGGCCGAGCAGCCCGCCGGCTGCATTGATCTCGGCACAGGCGATGCGCGCGGCATTGCAAATCTCGATACCGTACAACCCGACCAGACCGGTCAACGGCGGCATCAGACCTAAACGAATAGGATTCAAAGCGTTATCACTCATACCATCCTTTTCGTCATCGTCGACATAACACAAACAAGCATCACATTACCGCATCCACGGCGAAATTGCGTCATGTGATTGCACGCCATCTATCCGTATAATCGCCAGCCATATCACCCCTTCTCCTGCCCCGATCAAGAGAAAGCTCAGGAAGCCCAGACATGACACAAGAGATCAGCACCGAAGTCCTCCTTGAAAAATACGCGGAAGCAGACGAAAACACGGTGCAGGACGTGCGCCGCCGCGTGGCGCGCGGACTGGCACTGGCCGAGAAACCGGAACAGCGCGCGCAATGGGAAGAAGCATTCTTCCAGGCGCAGGAGAACGGCTTCGTGCCCGCCGGACGCATCAACTCCGCCGCCGGACTGAAGATACAAGCCACGCTCATCAACTGTTTCGTGCAGCCGGTCGGCGATGCCATATCCGGATTCAACGACGGCCGCCCCGGCATCTACGACGCACTGCAACAGGCGGCTGAGACCATGCGGCGCGGCGGCGGCGTCGGTTACGACTTCTCCACCATCCGCCCAGAAGGCGCGCACGTCAAAGGCACCAACTCGCGCGCTTCCGGCCCCATCTCCTATATGCGCGTGTTCGATCGCTCCTGTGAGACGGTGGAATCGGCCGGCGCACGGCGCGGCGCGCAGATGGGCGTGCTGCGTTGCGACCATCCCGACATCGAGAAATTCATCAGCGCCAAGGACAAGGGCGACCTGCGCAACTTCAACATCTCGGTCGGCGTCACCGATGCGCTGATGCAGGCAGTGGAGAAGGACGAGGAGTTCGAACTGGTGCACGCCGCCGAACCTTCTGCCGCCATCAAGGAAGCCGGTGCGACACAACGCACCGACGGCAAGTGGGTATATCGCAAGGTGCGCGCCACCGACCTGTGGAAGCAGATCATCGCCAGCACATACGACCACGCCGAGCCGGGCGTGCTGTTCATCGACCTGATGAATCGCGACAACAACCTGTCGTATTGCGAGGTGATCGAGGCGACCAACCCTTGCGTTACGGCTGACGCTTGGGTGATGACGAAGGACGGTGCACGACAAGTGCGCGATCTGATCGGTCAGCCTTTCGAGGCTGTCGTAGACGGAAAGTGCTATCCGACCGAATCGCATGGATTCTTCTTCACCGGCAATAAACCGGTGCTGCGCCTGAACACCACCGAAGGCCACACCCTGCGTCTGACCGCCGACCATCAAGTGCTGCGCGTTGCCAGAATGACACGCGACGTGCGCGAGACGGAATGGGTCAAAGCGGGAGAACTGAAATCCGGAGACCAGATCGTGCTGCACGACCATCGCGCCCTGCATGCCTGGGGTGGCGCGCACACCGAAGCCGAAGGCTATCTGATCGGCTTGCTGATCGGCGACGGCACACTCAAGAACGACAAGGCAGTGTTGAGCGTATGGGATGCAGCAGCATTGAAGCAAGCCAACGGTGCCGACCTCCAGCCATCGCCCGGCATCGCGAGCGTCATGCGCACAGCGGAACAGGCTGCACGCACACTGCCACACCGCGCCGACTTCAACGGTTGGCAGCGACCGGTAGACGGACGAGGTGAGTTCCGCATGGCGACAGGCGCTTTGCGTTCGCTGGCTTTGCAACTGGGGCTATCCCCCGGCAACAAACACTTTACCCCCGCAATGGAGACCGCCTCCTCCGACTTCTATCGCGGCGCCTTGCGCGGTATGTTCGACGCAGACGGTTCGGTGCAAGGAACGCAGGAGAAAGGTATCAGCGTACGTCTGACGCAGATCGACCTCGACAACCTGCAAGCTGTGCAGCGCATGCTGCAACGGCTAGGCATCGTGTCCACCATCTATCAGGATCGTCGTCCGGCTGGCATGAAACTATTGCCCGACGGCAAAGGCAGCGCCAAAGAATATGCCTGTCAGGCATTGCACGAACTCATCATCAGCGGCGACAACCTCGTGCGCTACGCGGAACGCATCGGTTTTGCAGACAGCGACAAGATGGACAAGCTCAGCGTTTCTCTGGAGAGCTATAAGCGCAAGCCGAATGCGGAACGCTTCATCGCCACCGTCGAATCACTGGAAGAGGATGGTGTGGAAGATGTGTATGACGTGACCGTGGCAGAGGTGCATGCCTTCGATGCCAACGGATTGTATGTGCACAACTGCGCTGAGCAACCCCTCCCCCCCTACGGCTGCTGCTGCCTCGGCTCCATCGATCTGACTCGCATGGTGAAGAATCCGTTCAGCAACCACGCCGGCTTCGATCACGAGCCGTTCAAGCATCTGGTGCGCACGTCGATCCGCATGCTGGACAACGTGCTGGACGTGACCGCTTGGCCGTTGCCGGAACAACAGGAAGAAGCGCGCAGCAAGCGACGTGTCGGTCTGGGCTTCACCGGACTGGGTGATGCGCTGGTGATGCTGGGGCTGCGCTATGACACCGACGAGGCGCGCGCCTTCGCCGCCGATATCACGCGCATCATGCGCGACGAGGCCTATGCCGCCTCGGTCGATCTGGCCATCGAACGCGGCGCATTCCCGCTGCTGGATGCGGATAAATATCTGGACGCGCCGCGCTTCGCCTCGCGCCTGCCCGACGAGCTGAAGAACAAGATACGCAAGCACGGTCTGCGCAACAGCCACCTGCTCTCCATCGCACCCACCGGCACCATCTCGCTGGCCTTCGCCGACAACGCCTCGAACGGCATCGAGCCGCCGTTCTCCTGGTTCTATACGCGCAAGAAGCGCATGCCAGACGGCACCACCAAAGACTATTCAGTGGAAGACCATGCCTGGCGTTTGTACAAGAAACTGGGCGGCGACACGGAAAAACTGCCGCCCGCTTTCGTCACCGCGCTGGAGATCTCCGCCATCGACCACATGAAGATGGTGGCTGCGGTCGCGCCCTACATCGACACCTCGATCAGCAAGACGGTGAACGTGCCGGCCGACTATCCCTACGAGGATTTCAAGGACCTGTACACCGAAGCGTGGAAGGCCGGACTGAAAGGTCTGGCGACCTACCGCCCCAACAGCGTGCTCGGTTCGGTGCTGTCGGTCACGCCGGAGAAGAAGACAGAAGAACAGCCGCAGGATTTCGTGTTCGACCAGGACCGCCGCATCGTGCTGGAATCCGCACCCGAACCCGCGCTGGCCTCGCTGCGCTGGCCGGGCCGCCCCGAACTGCCCGCCGGTAGCGAAGGCTGGGTATCGCAGGTCGTCAAACATCAACTCGGCAGCTTTGTGGCCTTCGTGTCGCACACCACCAACGGCTGCAACCACCCGTTCGAAGTGTGGGTGAACGGTTCCGAGCAGCCGCGCGGTCTGGGCGCATTGGCGAAATCGCTGTCGATGGACATGCGCACGCGCGACCCGGTGTGGATACGCATGAAGCTGGAGATGCTGATGAAGTCGGCGGGCGACGACGGCTTCGACATGGCGATGCCGCCGGACGGCGAAGTGAAACGCATGCCCAGCCTGGTGGCCGCCTTCGCGCACCTGCTGAAATACCGCATCGAACAACTGGGTGCGCTGGAAGTGTGCGATGGCGCGACTACACCGATGATGGACGCTTTGTTCGCCAAGAAAGAACCGAAGACCGGCGTCGACGGCACCATGAGCTGGACGGTGGACATCTCCAACGCGGGCAGCGGCGACGACTTCGTGCTGGGCCTGAAGGAACTGGTGCTGCCAGACGGCCAGCGCCGCCCCTATTCGATGTGGCTGTCCGGCGTGTATCCGCGCGCACTGGACGGGCTGTGCAAGGTGCTCAGTCTGGACATGCGCGTGATTGACCCGGCCTGGATAGGCATGAAGCTGCGCAAGCTGCTCAACTTCGGCGAACCGCTGGGCGACTTCATGGCACGCGTGCCGGGCGGCAACAAGATGGAAAGCTATCCGTCGACCGTCTCGTATGTCGCCAAGCTCATCATCCACCGCTACGCCATGCTCGGTGTGCTGGACGAACACGGTTATCCGGTGCAGCAGATGGGCGTGCTGGAGATCCCCGAAGGCCAGCTCAAACCCACCGCCATCCGGACGATCACCGGCAAGCTCTGCAAGGAATGCGGCAACGCCACGCTGATCAAAAAAGACGGCTGCGAGTTCTGCACCAGTTGCGGCGCGATTGGGGCGTGCGGTTGAACCAGCCAGCGTCAGCTAGCCCGATGATCCGCCGGCTCTTCGCCGGCGCTTGCGTGCTCGCACTGGCACCGTTCTCGCAAGCGGAAGGTCTCGCCGTGACCCTGCATGCCAGCGCGCTGGGCGGCGGCATCGAGCTGACACGACCCGTCGCCCCCGCCTTCAACGCGCGTCTCGCCTACCACCAGTACCGTTCACTCGGCGCAGACCCATTCGCCCTGATGGACCAGTTCGACAGTTTCTGGACCGACCTGTTCGGCATCACCCGCTCGGACAACGTCTACGATTACCAGGGCCGGCAACATCTCCTGTCGCTCATCGCGGACTGGTATCCCGACCCCGGCAGCCAATCGCACTTCAGTGCCGGGCTGGGCTACAACCGCAACAGCGAGGACATCACCGGACTGCAGCAGATCACCGGCGGCTACATCTTGGGCGACACGCACTATTCCGCTAATCAGGTCGGCGTGTTGCACGGGCATGTCAGCCACAACGGACTGGCCCCCTATCTGGGATGGGGCTGGGGCAACCCGGTCAAAAATGGCAAAAGATGGGGCTTCAAGTTGGATGCCGGCGTCATCTATCAGGGCCGGCCGACGGTAACATTGGGCACAACGGGCACGGTCGCCGCCGCCGATATCGAAGCAGAAAGGGCCAAACTCGAAAACGAGGCCTCGCTGTGGTCACCCCTGTTGTCCATGGGCGTGTCGTATCAATGGTGAGGTTGCCGCCATGCCCGTCCGCAGTCATCCGCTGCCGGTATCGAAGCGAACTTCGATCGGGGCAGTCTCTTTCTCGCTCACTCCCGTTCGTGCTGAGTAGCGCGTTTTGCGCGCGTATCAAAGCGTGAACAGATCATTCAAAGTACTTACCAACATGAACCGTCTCTGCCTAAAACTCTGTCTGCTGTTCATCGCCCTGCCCCTGTACGCGCACGCCGCTCTGCCGCAGGCAGCTAGCGTGCCCGGCGGCGTCGCACTCGTCCCATTGGGTGCCGTAGTTGCGAATTCCCCACCGCCGCAAGCTTGGCTGGGCGAACTGCCCGTGCTGGTGATGCCTGACCAAGACAAATGGTATGCCGTGGTCGGCCTGCCGCTGGGCATGAAACCGGGAACGCATGCGCTGCAGGTCAAGCAGGACAAAACATCCAGAAAACTCACCTTCAAGGTCAGTCCCAAGAAATACCCAGAGCAGCGCATCACACTGAAAGACAAGGGCAAGGTGGAGCTTTCGCCGGAAGACGAAGCCCGCGCCATCGGCGAGATCGCACGCATCAAGCAGCTCAAGCTGCACTGGCAGCCTACTCACGACACCGACCCCGCCTTCATCCAGCCCGCGCAAGGCCAACTGAGCGGAATCTTCGGATCGCGCCGCATCTTCAACGGCCAGCCGCGCGCGCCGCATGCCGGCATAGACGTGGCCGTCCCGACCGGCACCGAGGTCGTCGCCAGTTCGCACGGCAAGGTGCTCGCCGTTGACGATTATTTCTTCAACGGCAAGACGGTGTTCCTCGACCACGGCAACGGCCTGATCACCATGTACTGCCATCTGGACCGCATCGACGTCGCCGCCGACCAGACCGTGCGCAAAGGTGAACCCATCGGCCTCTCCGGCCAGACAGGCCGCGCCACCGGTCCGCATCTGCACTGGAGCGTCATCCTCAACGGGGCGATGGTCGACCCCAAACTGTTTCTGCCAACGCAGCGGGAATAAAGCCGCCCCGTCCCAGATAGACCTCATGGAACGTGGGGCTGATGGTGTAAACTTCGGGCAGTACCACACTATTAAAGGCGCGGGCAGTCAACGACCGGATCGCGCCGAACCGGAGAGAGAGTAAGCTTCATGTCATGTAATCCATTGCGGCCGGCACGCATGTGCCAACGCCGATAGACGCGGGGTGCCATGATCCCATCCGTCTCATCTGAACACACTGCCCATACCGGTGTCGCCCGTGCGCTGACCTGGCGCTATGCCATCGCGCTCACACTGGTGGCGACGCTGTCGACAGCGGCTTGGATCAGTCTTGATCTGGTTATCACCGAGCAGAAGAGCACGGCGGCCGTAGTCAACGTCAGCGGTCGCCAGCGCATGCTCAGCCAGCGCACCGCGCTATTCTCGAACCTGCTGGCGGATGCGCGCCGCAGCGAACGGCCTGCCTTCCGCGCCAAACTGCAGGAAGCCATCGATCTGATGGACGTCTCGCACCGGGGTCTCACACTTGGCAATGCGGAGATGGGGCTGCCCGGCGTCCAGTCGCCGACCGTGCAAGCCATGTATTTCGACGGTCCGGATGCGCTCGACTCGCAGGTCAAGACCTACATCAAGGCGGTGCGCGACTTGCTGCAGCTGAACGATGACACGCTGCGCCACGACCACCCGCTGCTGCAATACATCACCCGCACCGCGCCGGGCCCGCTGGTCGCCTCGCTCGACAGCATGGTGAAGCAGTACCAGTTGGAAGGCGAGACCTCGGTCGCGCGCCTGAAACAGGCCGAGACCCTGTTCTGGCTGGTCACCCTGCTGTTGCTGCTGCTGGAAGCGGTGCTGATCTTCCACCCGTTCACCCGCCACGTCCGCAGCATCATCGGCGAGTTGCATGAAGTGACGGACGAACTGAAGTTGCATCAGGAAAATCTGGAAGAACTGGTGCGGCAACGCACTGCTGATCTGGTGCTGCGCAGCCGGGAACTGGCCGAGAGCGAGGAGAAGTTCCGCCTGATCAGCACCTTCGCCAAGGACGCCATCGTGATCATTGGCCCGGACGAGCAGATCATCTACTGGAACCCCGCCGCCGAAGAGATCTTCGGCCATACGGCGGACGAAGCGATGGGCAAAAACCTGCACTTGCTGCTGACACCCGAGATCTACAGGGACAAGGCACACAGCGGCTTCAACCTCTTCCGCCACAGCGGCGAGGGCAACATCATCGGCAGCACGTTCGAGATCAGCGCACTGCGCAAGAGCGGCGAGGAGTTCCCGGTCGAGCTGTCGATCTCCGCCTTCCGCTTGCAGGATAGCTGGCATGCGCTGGGCCTGATCCGCGACATCACCGAACGCAAGCAGGCGGAAACCGCGCTGCACCAGCAAAAGCAGTTCCTGGACGACATCATCAACAGCCTGCCCGGCATCTTCTACATGCTCGATACCGCAGGCAACTTCGTGCGGGTGAACCCGCTTTTCCTGCAGGTGACCGGCTATTCGCAGCGCGAGATCGAAGGTATGACGGCGCTGGACCTGTTCGAGGGCGACGACCAGTCCCTGATCGCCCAGCGCATGCAGGATGTGTTCCACAACGGCTCCGCTTCGGCCGAAGCTGAACTCGTGCTCAAATCGGGACACAAGGTCCCCTACTACTTCACCGGTCACCTCAGCCGCAACGACGGCCGTTCCTATCTGGTCGGTATCGGCACCGACATCAGCGAGCGCAAACGTTCGGAGGACGCGCTGCGCATCACCGCCAGCGTGTTCGACAACAGTCAGGAGGCCATTCTGATCACCGATGCCGACAACAACATCGTCGACGTCAATGCGGCCTTCGTCGACATCACCGGCCACTGCCGCGAGGAAGTGCTGGGACTCAATCCGCGCCTGCTCAGCTCCGGCCACCACGACCGCGACTTCTATGCCGGTATGTGGCAGTCGCTGCAGCAGAACAAGGCTTGGCGCGGCGAAATATGGAACCGGCGCAAGACGGGCGAGATCTACGCGGAACTGCTGTCCATCTCGGCCATCTGCGACGGCGAGGGCAAGGTGCAGCGCTACGTCGGCGTGTTCTCCGACATCAGCCACCTGAAGGCACACGAGGCCGAGCTCAGCCGCATCGCGCATTACGACGCGCTGACCGGCATCCCCAACCGGGTGCTGCTGGCCGACCGCATGAAACAGGCCATCGCGCAGACCGCGCGCGAGCAGAACATGGTCGCCGTCTGCTATCTCGACCTGGATGGCTTCAAGCACATCAACGACACGCTGGGGCACGACGCCGGCGACCAGGTACTGGTCGAGATCGCCCGCCGCATCGGCGCCACCCTGCGCGGCGGCGACACCGTGGCGCGCCTGGGCGGCGACGAGTTCGTAGTGGTACTGCTCGGGCTGGAGAGAGGCGAGGAATGCATGGCGACGCTGGAACGCCTGCTGTCCGCCATCGCCGAACCCATGCAGATCAAGGAACAATCGCTGGCGTTGAGCACCAGCATCGGCGTCAGCCTCTACCCGCTGGACGACGAAGACCCGGACACGCTGCTGCGCCATGCCGACCAGGCCATGTACGTCGCCAAGCAGTCGGGCAAGAACCGTTTCCACATCTACGATGCCGCGCTGGACGTGCGCACGCGCAACCAGCATGCCTTCCTCAACAGCATCCGCGAGGCGCTGCAACTGCAGCAGTTCGAGCTGCACTACCAGCCCAAGATCGACCTGCACACGCGCCAACTAGCCGGCGCCGAAGCGTTGATCCGCTGGCGTCACCCGACGCGCGGCCTGCTGTTCCCGGCAGAGTTCCTGCGCCCCATCGAAAACACCGAACTCGACATCGAGATCGGCGACTGGGTGATAGCCAGCGCGCTGGCCCAACTCGACCGCTGGCGCCAGGACGGGTTGGACATCGAAGTCAGCATCAACATCTCGGCCCACCACCTGGAGTCACGCGATTTCGCCGACAAGCTACAACGCCAGTTGGCGCGCCATCCCGGACTGCCGCAGGGCAGGCTGCAGATCGAGGTACTGGAGACGGCGGCGCTGAACGACATCGCCACCGTGCGCGACGTGATCGAGGCCTGCCGCAAGTTCGGCGTGCGTTTCGCGCTGGACGATTTCGGCACCGGTTACTCCTCGCTGTCCTATCTGAGCAGGCTGCCGGTGGACGTGCTGAAGATCGACCAGTCCTTCGTGCACGACATGCTGGAAGACAAGGGCGATCTGGCCATCGTGCAAGGCATCATCGGGCTGGCGCACGCTTTCGAGCGACAGATCGTGGCCGAAGGCATCGAGACCGAGGCGCAATACCGCGCCCTGCTCGACATGGGTTGCGGCCACGGCCAAGGGTATTTGATCGCGCGCCCGATGCCGGCCGCGGAGCTGCGCCGCTGGAGCTTCGTATGATGCCCGCCCTCAACATCGTCACAGCACGCACCGATCGCGCAGACCGTACGCGCCTGCAGATGCCTGCTGCCGGAAAGGTGCATACATGAAAGCCTCCCCCACCCTGCGCCAGACTCTGGAACGCATCGGCTCGCTGCCGCCCATCCCGCTGGTCGCGCAACGCATCCTGTCGCTGAAGATCAACACCGACGAAGGCGAGCGAGCCCTGCTGCAACTGATCGAACGGGATCCGCCCATCCTGGCCAAGGTGATCGGCCTCGCCAACTCGCCGCTGTTCGGCACCAGCCGCAAGATCCTCAACCTGCATGATGCGGCGGCGATACTCGGCAGCAAGCGGGTAAAGATGGTCGCGCTGAGCTTCGCCATGATGGCGGCCATGGCCCGCAAGTCCGCCGGCCATCTGGATATGCACAAGTTGTGGCAACACAGCCTGTGCGTCGCCCTGACCATGGACACCCTCGCGCACCTGATGCCCAGCGCACGCCGCCCTGCCGACGAGGAGATCTATCTGGCCGGCCTGCTGCACGACATCGGTTTCATGGTGCTGGACTACCTCGACCCCGACCTCAGCGACCGCTTCCATGCGCGTCTCGCCACCGAACCGGGTTGCACCGTGGAACAGATCGAGACGGAGATGCTGGAGACCAGCCACGGCGAACTGGGTGCGATACTGGCGCGCCACTGGAACCTGCCGGAGTCCGTCGCCGTCGTGCTGCAGTATCACCACACACCGGACGACCCGCGCGCCACCGGCGGGCAGCCGCTGGTCGGCATGGCCTGCATGGCAGAGAAGCTGTTGCCCACCTTCGGCATCGTGGAGCCGGTCATGCAGAATATCGACGACAGCAACTGGCAGGCTCTGGGCATCGATCCGGCGCGGTCGGAAGTAGTCAGGGCGCGCGTACTCGAACACATGCAGGAAGTCGCGGCCGCGACCAATAACTGATTCCGCGCCGACCGCCCTCCATGCGCCCCGCCCCCTCGCCCGACTACCTCACCGGCTACCCCGCCGCGTTGGTAGCACAAGTGCGGCAACTGATCGCGCAAGACAAAGTCGCCGACCTGCTGCGCAAGAAATATCCCGACTCACACGACATCCGCACCGACAAATCCCTGTACGACTTCGTACAGCAGATCAAAAACGAACACCTGCGCAACGCCGGTCAACTGAGCAAGGTGATGTTCGACAGCAAGCTGCAGGTGCTGCGCAACGCCCTCGGCACGCACACCACCCACTCGCGCGTGCAAGGCTTGAACCTCAAAGCCAAGAAAGAGATACGCATCGCCTCCCTGTTCAAGGACACTCCGCCCGAATTCCTGCGCATGATCGTGATCCACGAACTCGCACACATGAAACAGCGTGACCACGACAAGGCGTTCTATCAACTGTGTATGCACATGGAACCGGACTACGGACAACTGGAATTCGACCTGCGCGTGTATCTGACTTATCGCGACGCGGGCGGTGGCAGATTATGGGGCGGGGTTGATGCAGGCTTGAACGGGGCGGAGTGAATTTGGAGGGGCTGCTGCTCGGCCATAAGAGACGCTGAGGAACTGCTGAAAAGGCTGATTGATTGTTCTGAAGGATTGTCTGCTTCAACCTAGCAAGAGACACGAAATTTCTCTGCCATAACAGTCGTTCTTTCTACCACTCAAAGCAATGGTGGGAATTGGCAAGGTGTGCTCTGTGAGAGTGAAACTAATGGTGCGATGAAGCTTCGTTGCTAGCTATCAGTGCAAGCCGATTCGCTGATTCCTCGAGTGGCTTGAGCGATATATCCTCTGCAGAATAGCGCTCGTAGTAGCCGAACGGATTGTCAAGATCTCTGATTAGCATTAGCAGATAAATCATCAGGTATGAAATAACACCTACGAAAAATAGCGACTCATAAAGTGGCTCAATCTTGACCAATATGAGTCCCACGCATAGAAAAATTGTGATGATGTCGGCAAGTATGTATCCCGAAGATACGAAAGATGTCTCCCTTATCGTATGAGTGCGTACGAGGGTGCGCCGGAGATTACTTTGTTCCTGCTTCAAACGGGACACCAGAGTCGCTTGAGACCACTGTTCCATCGCTGCAAAATGGGGAGTTAACTCATTCACATGCTCCATCAATTCTGAAGTGCGGTGTTTTTTATGGAACCAGCTCAGAATATCTTGGTTCAATTGCGATAAAAGAATCAGACAGGGACCTACCTTTGCTTCAGGTTTTGCGATACGAATCCCACGTACTTCTTGTGCCAGATTTTCTAGACATGCGCTCAACTCGCCAGGTATACGTTCGCTTTCCTTGAAATCTGACAGAACCCCGCTCAGAAGAAAACCCATCAGAAAGACATTGGCGGCAACAATCCCAGAGAATAATGGATTGATAGAGATTACTTCCCATCCGAGAAAATGAACGACAAGTTTAGCGCCAATTACTAAAGCAACAATGGCGCTTACTTGTAGCAGAATTCGATATCGATTCGATGAGCGCATATTTATTTTTGTTTTTTTAGGAGGCTAAGTCGGCAGTATTGGTTTGTTCTGATCTTTGGATTGTTTCTCGTTTAGTGTGCAGGTCAATCATCATCGTCGTCGTCTCTATTCCGCCCATGCTTACCGTCCTTCCCCTCACCATTCCGAATACCTTCGTCATCAGCACTGCGATGGCACTTAACGCAGTCGTCGAAATTGCGTATGCCTTCTTCGATATGTTCGCGCCGGATATTTTGCGGCGTATGCTCGTGGCATCCGTAGCAGGTGTATCGCTTGTAGTCGTTACTCAAATGGCAAGTCACGCAGCGTGCATTGTGGTCGCCATCTAACACAAAATATTTGCGGTGATCGAATGTCGCCGGAACCCATTTCTCTTGGTTGTGGCATTGGCCGCAGTTGCCAGAGATTTTTTCGTGTAGCGCATCTTTGGGCGACTTGTGGCAGCCTTGGCAGTCCGTTAGTGTTTCCGCTTTAAGCAAAGCGTGATTGAAATGCCCCTGCTGCCGGAACCGCTTCACGCCTGCATGATCGCTATGGCACGCGATGCAGTCTTGACTGAGCAACTTTTGATGGAAGGGGGTTGAGGTGAGTGGTTTTGCAATCGGTTTTCCGGTGGATGTCTGTCTGCCAATCTCGGCTGGCTTGTGGCAGATCACGCAGCGCTCTGAAGTTGCACCGATTAATGCGGCATGACAAGCAAAGCAATCCGTTTCCAGTTGTTTATGACCGGTAATTAACTTGCCTGGGCCAACCATCAAGTTGGGGTATGCGAATACAAGAACTGTGATGGCGACAATATTGGCTGCCAAGATTATCTTGAGGAACTTGCTCATATCCATCCCCAAAATAGAAAGATGCTCAAAATATGTCCCAGGGCCAGCGCAACGAAGACGATGAAAATCGGGATGTGTATCTTGCGCCATTTGGTCATGCTATCTAGCGTGACCGCATCCCAGAATATTGCCTGTTCGACTTCGGCTTGAGTGAGTCCGCTCAGTTTCAAATTTTCACGTTGCGCTTGTACGTGACGACGAGATCGATCAAGCAATAATTTACCCACCATTCCGCTGATCACATTCACTGCCATTGCAGTGGTTGCGAGCCAAGGTAGAATTGCATTGAAATGGATTCCCGCGTGAACCAGTATCAGCAAGGAACCTAGCCAAGCGGTGAATTCATGAAAAGCTAACAGCGATTTAGGATTTCCCGCAGTGATGTGTTTGCGCTTGCGCAGTGAGTAAGTCAGCGACGCGATGATCAGAATCGTTCCTGGTATTCCTAGATAACGCCCGACCCAAACCAAATCCAAGCGATGCAGCAGATAGTCACCTGCCAATGTGCAAGCAGCCAAAAGTCCAAGAATTAAACTGAAAGGCAGGATGTGTTGGCGCCAAAGTGAAGTCGTCATCAAATTTCCAATGTCACGTTCGTTTTTGGGATGCTAGAGCAGAGTAGGCATGTTCCGGGTGCTGGATCAAAGTCTGGTGGCTGGGCATAGGTCACTTCGCCGGCAAGAATTTTCGTCTGGCACATTCCGCAGGCGCCTGCACGGCAACTTGAATCTACGGCTATGCCATTCTCTTCAGCAAATTCAAGCAGATTGCCGGCAGTGGTTTGCCACGCAAGTTCTTTCTTCGAGAGGGCGAAATTCACCTTGAGCCCGTTATCTGAGAACGACTTTTGTGTGGGGCTCACTGGCAGGCCGTTATGACGCTTGATTGATGCTGGGCCAAACGCTTCGTAGTGAATGCGCTCGTCCGGTACGCCCCAATCCTCCAGCGCAGGTACTAGGCTTTCCAGCATCGATGAGGCGCCACAGATATAAAAATGGAAAGGTTTTAACGGCAAGGCATTGCGCAACAAGTTGATATCTATACGTCCCCGCTGATGGAAATCACGACCAAGTAGTTCATCGGGCAATGGTTGGCTGGCACATATCTGTAAATGAAAGTTCTTATGCGTCTTTGCAAATACATCAAGATGCGATTTCATGATTAACTCATGGCCGTTGCGCACGCCGAAGAACAACCAGACTTCGCGTTCAGGTTGATTTTCCAAACACCAGTTAAGCATACTCAACAGGGGTGTGATGCCGATGCCCCCACCAATCAACACCAGTGGTGCATCACTTCGTTCTAGATAAAAATGCCCAGAAGGTGAGCGCACTTGTAACTGACTTCCAACTGAAATGTGATCGTGAAAATAATTAGAGGATTGGCCCAGATGCGCATTCCCATTGGCAGTTTGAGTAATACGTTTGATTGAAACTCGGTAATGGTCAGGACGAGGCGCATCCGATAAGGAATAACAACGTATGATTCTTTCAGTTTCACCCGAATTACCCTGCAAGGCCAAATCAAAGGTCAGAAACTGTCCTGGTTTAAATGGTGGAAGTGGTAGCCCATCTTCGGGCTCGAGGTAGAAAGAACAAATTGATTGGGAAGCATTCTCAATGACTTTGCGGTCTACTCTGAAGGTCTTGAATTCATTGGATGTAGCCCGTGAGTGGTTCTCAAATTTGCCCGATAGGTTACTTATGCCACGATAATTGATCCAATGCCGCCAGAAACCGATACCAAAATAGATTAGCAACTGCAAAATAATTACAGTGCATATCCATAACAACAAGTTCAGCGAAGTCATCCCACTTATTCTCTCTAGAAGCCAACTCGACCAAAAGCAATTTGTACTTGTTAAATACCCTTTTCGTTAGAGGGGTAGCCAGTACATTGGTTCCCAGTTGGGGAAATATGAATTATCAATGCTCAAACCTACTGCTCTCCGTTCGAAAACGCACAGAGCAGGCTTTGACATTGAATTTTATTAGGTTGAGAGAGTAATTTCGGTCTAATTACGACCGGTTCTGGATGCAATACGGACGTACCAATTATCCAATCAGGCAGAAGTATCAAGAAATTCCCAATGTCTCTTATGGCCGAGCAGCCGCCCCACTAAAACCTCAATCCTCCAGCGCCCTCACCTTCACCGACTTGCCCTTCACCTTGCCCGCGTTCAGCCGCTTCACGGCCTCGCGCGCGATGTCGCGGGTGACGGCGACGTAGGTGGACATGTCGGTGACGGTAATCTTGCCGACTTGTTCGCGGGTGAAGCCGGCTTCGCCGGTGAGTGCACCCAGCACATCGCCGGGACGCATCTTTTCCTTGCGGCCGCCGAGTATCTGTAGCGTGACCATGGGCGGCACCAGCGGAGCGTTGTGTTCGCGCTGCAGTTTGTCCAGTTCTTCCCATTCGGGTTCGATGCCCATCATCTTGGCGATGTTGGAGACGCGGCTCATCTCGGCGGGACTGACCAGGTTGAGCGCCCAGCCTTCTGCGTCGGCACGGCCGGTGCGGCCGATGCGGTGGATGTGGACTTCGGGATCGGGGGTGACGTCGACGTTGATGACGGCTTCCAGTTGCGCGATGTCCAGCCCGCGCGCGGCGACGTCGGTGGCGACCAGCACGGAGCAGCTGCGGTTGGCGAACTGGATCAACACCTGATCGCGTTCGCGCTGTTCCATATCACCGTTCAGTGTGAGCGCGTGGATGCCTTCGGCCTGCAACACATCGAGCAGGTCGCGGCATTGTTGTTTGGTGTTGCAGAAGGCCAGCGTACTGACCGGACGGTAATGCTTGAGCAAGGCGGCGACAGCGGGCAAACGAGTCTCGTGGCGCACCTCATAGAAACGCTGGCGGATCTTGTTCTCGTCGTGCTGTTCGACCAGCTTCACTTCCTGCGGCTGGTGCATGAACTGGCGCGCCAGTTTGGTGACGCCGTCCGGATAAGTGGCGGAGAACATCATGGTCTGGCGACGATCGGGGCAGCGCTTCGCCACGAATGCGATGTAGTCGTAGAAGCCCATGTCCAGCATGCGGTCGGCTTCGTCCAGCACCAGCGTGTTGATCCCGTTCAGTTCCAGCGTGCCGCGCTCGATGTGGTCCATGATGCGGCCCGGCGTGCCGACCACGATGTGTGCACCAAAACCCAGACTCTCGCGCTGCGGACGCATGGTGCTGCCGCCGACCAGCGTGAGGATCTTGATGCTGTGCATGTAGCGCGCCAGACGGCGCAGTTCCTGCGTGACTTGATCGGCCAGTTCGCGCGTGGGGCACAGCACCATAGCTTGCACACCCATATGTTTAGGATTGAGCTTGGTCAGCAGCGGCAGGCCGAAGGCGGCAGTCTTGCCGCTACCGGTTTTGGCCTGCGCGATCAGGTCTTGCCCGGCCAGCGTGATGGGCAGGCTCTCGGCCTGGATCGGCGTCATGGTGAGGTAGCCGAGCTGCTGCAGGTTGTCCAGCATGGCAGACGGCAGTTTCAGTGTGTTGAAAGCGGGACCGCTGGCGGTCGGGGTGGTGGGTGTGCTTGATTTGGTCATGCGCGATTATCCGCGACTGCAGCGTTGGCTGCTATAGTTCTTCCAACATTTAACCGGTGAACCGCCATGCCCAAGCACACCACACCCGACCACGCCCGCCTCGACCGTGTCGTAGCCGATGCACGCAAGCAACGTGAACAGCGCGAGGCGGGTTACCGCGAACGCGCGCTCAAGATCTATCCGCACATCTGCGGACGCTGCGGACGGGAGTTCTCGGGGGAACGGTTGCGTGAGCTGACGGTGCACCACCGCGACCACAACCACGACAACAATCCGCCGGACGGCAGCAACTGGGAGTTGTTATGCCTGTACTGTCACGACAACGAGCATTCGCGCGTGATGGACGAGGTGGTGCGTGATCGCAAAGAGAGCGGCCCGGCAGCGGCCACGCACAACCCCTTTGCCGACCTGAAGGCGTTGCTGAAAAAGTAAACCGATCAGAATCCGCTCGACAGCGACACGCCGTAGCCGGTGTCCGGGCTGCCATCTGACAGACCTTTCATGACAAAGGCGCGCAAGGTGATGTCATCGCCAACCTGCGTCGCGGCATACAGCGACAATTCCTTCTGCGCATAACCGGTGGCCGAGGCTTGCTGCGCGTACCAGTATTCCGTGCCGATGTTCGATTCATCGCTCAGCAGATAATCGAGGCCGGCCGAGCCATAAGCGGCGTTATCCAGCGGCACCGTGGCTGTACTGCCCAGCTTTTCATAACCCAGCATCAGGCTGGGGGTGAAGTCACCGAAGGCGGCCCAGGTGGAAGCCTGCACGGCATAGTCGTTCTCGCCGCTGCCGAACTTCAGGCTGGCCGTGCCGAACTTGATGCGCGCCGCCACATCCAGACCGGCATCGCCTTCCTCGCTGCGCAACAGGCCGTAGCTGGCGAAGGCGACCACATCTCCCAAGCCCCTGCTGGTGGTGCGCGTCGTGGTGGTCGTTGTCGTGGTCGTCACGGAACCGCGTCTGCCGCCGCGACTGCCACTGACCAGCACACTGCCGTCACCTGTGACGAACAGGTAGGGCACACTCAGTTTCACCGACCAATCATCCGTCGCATAGCGCAGTGACACCGGGATTGAGGTGGTGTCCGTGGTGCTGGTGCCACCGTATTTTCCGGAGCTGCGTTCCAGCCCGACACTCATAGCCAGATAACTATCGTCCTCGGCCCAGACACTGCCGCTCATCGCCAGCAGGATAGCTGCCGGCAATATCCAATTCTTCATCGCATCTCTCCTGTATCAGCGACCACGTCCACCTGCCCGGCCCATCGCGCCGTTGCCTCCGGCGCGCTCTTGCCGCGCACGATAGCCTTGGCCGTAGCCATTGCCGGTATTGCGGCGTGTCGTCGTTGCTGCTGCTTCGTCCTTGTTTTCTGCCTGCTGCGCCGCTTCCATCTGTTCGCGGACGCGTGCACGGTAAGCATCATATTCTTCCTGCGTCATCTCGCTGGGAGCCGTTGGCATAGGTGCATCTTCACTTGCCTGCACCGGGGCGCTCGCCGACAGGGCGAACAACAGTGAGGCGAAGAGGGATGCATAGCGGATGTTCATTTCATACTCCTGGAAAAATTGCGCGAACCGCTCTTTCAGCAGTTCGCGCGCTTTGGTGATCAGCGGCCCATACCCATACCGCCGCCCTGACTGCCGCGTTGCGAGCCGGCACCGGAGCCATCGCGCAACATGGTACCGTTACCGGCGCCTTGTTTGGTCGCAGACTTGTTCTTCTTCTGTTCTGCCTTGGCCTTCTGCTGCTCGGCGCGCAGGGCCGCACGTTGCTCTTCGGTCATCTCTTCCTGCTTCTGCAAGCGGTATTGCTCGCGCTGCTCGGCAGTCATGCCGGCTGTCTCTTTAAGATGCTGGGCGCGGATCTCTTCGCGTGTCTGCAGCGGAACCTCTTCGGCGGCATAGGCATTACCGAAACCTGCCAGGGCCAAAGCGAGCAGGCTGTTCAGTAAAATCGAGGTGGTTTTCATGATGTTCTCCTTGGTTGTTGGATGATCAGAGCGTTCTCTGATGGCTGCATGGTGCGCGCCAGCCGTTACCCGGCGATTTCCAATGTGCAACAGTTTGTAACAGAGTGTTACCGCGCGGCTCCCGCCCCTGCCCCGCGCCATCCGCTTCGGTTATAGTGGATATATGGACAAACGACACATACTGGTGGTGGACGACGATGCCGGCCTGCGCGAGCTGTTGCAGGAATATCTCTCCGCGCAGGGCTTGCAGGTGGCGACCGTGGCCGACGGGGTACAGATGGACGCGCATCTGGCGCAACATCCGGTCGATCTGCTCATCCTCGATCTGATGCTGCCCGGCGAAGACGGGTTATCGCTGGCGCGCCGTCTGCGCACGCGCAGCAGCCTGCCCATCATCATGCTCTCCGCGCGCGGGGAGGATGTGGACCGCATCGTGGGACTAGAAGTGGGGGCGGACGATTATCTGGCCAAGCCTTTCAACCCGCGCGAACTGCTGGCACGCATCCGCGCCCTGTTGCGCCGCAACGAGCAGGGCCAACTCAAGCAGGACGAGAACAACGTGCGCCGTTTCGGCCCGTTCAGCATGGATGTGGATGCGCGCGTGCTGCACAAGAACGACCTGACCGTGCAGCTCACTGCCGGTGAATTCAATCTGCTGCGCATCTTCGCCGAACACCCCAATCGCGTACTGGGACGGGACAACCTGATGGACTTACTCAAAGGTTATGAACGCTCGCCGTTCGACCGCAGCATCGATGTGCGCGTGACGCGCCTGCGGCGCAAGATCGAGGACGACCCGAATGCGCCGGTGTTCATCCGTACCGTGTGGGGAGAAGGCTATCTGTTCTCGCCCAACGGCACGAACTAACGATGTCCTCCCGCAATAAACCGCATTCCCTGTTCTACGGCACGGTACGCACAGTGGCTGCCGCGCTGCTGGTGTTCCAGATATTCCTCATCGCCGCCACAGTGCATTACGTCATGCTGCCCATGGCAAAGCGCAGCGCGGACGATCTGGCGTCACTGCTGATCCTGTCCGCCAAGACATGGGTGGAGCTGCCACCGCAGACGCGCAAGGACTTCGAGCTGGAACTGATCCGCGAACACCAATTCATGTTGTTCGAGGATGTCTCCCCGCTGGCGGAACGCACTATCCCGCTGCCCTACCTCGAACTGCTGGACGATGCGCTGTCGGCCCGTCTGGGCGAGACGGTGTCGGTGAAGATGACCGACCTCGACACCACCTGGTTCTGGGCGGACATACCGGCCGGCGGCAAACTGATACGCATCGGCTTCCCCAAGTCGCGCCTGCTTACCGATCCGACCACGATGCTGTTGCTCGCACTGATCGCCACGGTGTTGTTCAGCCTGCTCACCGCATACATCCTGGCGCGCCGCATCACGCGGCCGCTGGCGCACTTCTCGCAAGCCGCGCGACGCATCGGTGCAGGCAGCATCCCGGAAGACTTGCCGCACTCCCACGTTCAGGAGCTTGCCGAGCTGGCCGCCACCTTCAACCAGATGGCGCTGCAAGTGCGTGAGCTGCTGGCCAACCGCACCACGTTGCTGGCCGGTATCTCGCACGACCTGCGCACACCGCTGGCACGTATGCGGCTGGCGGTGGAGATGCTGCCCGACAACAGCGACCCAAAGACCGTCGCACGTCTGCGCCGCGACATCGAAGACATGAATGGGTTGATCGGCGAGTTCCTGACGTTGAGCCGCGACCTGCAACAGGAAGCACCGGAGAAGATCGAACTGAAAGCGATGCTGCGCGAGATGGCGGAAGAGAAGAACGCGCAAGGCGCACAGGTCGCGTGCCATGTGCCGCCCGGCCTGAGCGTGCGCGCCGGTCCGCTCGCGTTACATCGAGTGCTACAGAACCTGCTCGGCAACGCCTTGCGTTACAGCGACGGCAAGCCGGTGCAGATCGAAGCGAGACGCAGCGACAACGAAGCGCTGATTCAGATACTGGATCGCGGCCCCGGCATCCCGCCGCATGAGATAGAGAAAGTGTTCCGCCCGTTCTACCGCATCGAATCCTCGCGCAACGCGGATACCGGCGGTAGCGGACTGGGACTGGCCATCGTGCAGCAGTTGTGTACAGCCAACGGTTGGCAGGTCGCGCTACATCCACGCGACGGCGGCGGCACGGCGGCCGAACTCAGCTTGCCGCTGTCAGAATCCCAGCAGGAACAGCCATAAGGGCAACGTTATTGCGGCCAGCAAGGTGCTCAACACCACCTGCGCCGCGATGGTGTCGCCATCACCACCCATGCGCGTCGCCAGCACATAGGCCATGGTCGAAACGGGCAACGCGGCCATCAGCACCGGAATATTGAAATACACCCCTTGCAGACCGAACAACGTCGCCAATCCCCAGGCGATGGCTGGCAGCAACAACAGCTTCACCAGCACGCCGTACCACAGCGTGCCGCGCTGCTGATGCAGCCCCTTCAGGCGTAGCGCCGAACCGACCGCTATCAAGCCCATCGGCAACGATGCCTGCGACAACAGAGCGAGTGTCGTATTCAACATGGAAGGCAAGTGCAGCCCGCTCAAACTGAACGCGATGCCGCCCGCCGTGGCGAGGATCAAGGGGTTGAGCATGATCTCGCGCAGCCAGTGGCTCTCGCTATGGCGCGCCAGCATCAGCACACTGGCGACATTGGCGATGGGCACCATGAAACCCATCAGCAGGCCGATGGCGGCGAGGCCGGTCGTGCCGTGCAGACTGCCCGCGATGGAGAGCCCGACATAGCTGTTGAAGCGGAACGTGGATTGAAAAGTGGCGGCGTAAACCTTGGGCGGTGCATGGAACAAGGGTTTCGCCAGCAGCCCGAGCAGAATGCCCGCGCCCATGTACAGCACGGCGACACCCATCATCGGCGCCGCCGCACCAAGATCGATGTTGAAGTGCGACAGCGTGTGGAACAGCAGCGCGGGGAAGAACACGTAGTAGATCAGCCGGTCGAGCTGCGGCCAGAATTCGTCGCGCAGACCGAACCAGCGGCGCATCGCAGCGCCGAGCAGGATCAGCAGGAAGATAGGGACGATGATCTGCGCGACGGTCATGGCTGGATGATTGCCGCGCGGAAGAGAACTTTAGCTGGAACGCCTGAACAAGGCCGGGATCGCCGCCTTGGGTTTGACCGCGTCGATATCCGGCTTGCTGGTGGACGGTGCCGGCTCGGTGACCTTGGGCACGTAAGGCTGGTCGAACCAGGGATCGTGTGCCGGCCTGCTCAGCGACGGCTTGTGGTACGCCTTACGCGGTTCACTTGGCTCGCGCGGTTCGCTCTGCGGACGCGGCTCGCTCTGCGCACGGTGTTCGCCCCGCGGTGCATGCGGCACGCTGGCCTGTTCTTTCTCGATGGTGGTCTTAATCAGTTTCTCGATCTCGACCAGATACCTTTCTTCTTCCGGCGACACCAGCGATAGCGCCGTGCCCGACGCCCCGGCGCGGCCGGTGCGGCCGATGCGGTGCACATAGTCTTCCGCCGCGTGCGGGATCTCGTAGTTGATCACCATCGGCAGATGGTCGATGTCCAGACCGCGCGCGGCCACGTCGGTGGCGATCAGCACGGCCACCTTGTTCTGCTTGAACGCCTCCAGTGTCTGCTGACGTTCCAGCTGGCTGCGGTCGCCGTGGATGGCATCGGCGGCGATACCTTCGCGCTGCAACTGGCGCGTCAAACGGCTGGCGGTGAGCTTGGTCTTGGTGAACACGATCACCTGCTTGGCGTCGTCGCCCTTCAGCAGTTTTGCCAGCAGCGCGTGCTTGTCTTCGCTCGCGACCAGATAGACTTTTTGCTTGATGTTCTCCGAGGTCGCGTTGCTGCGCGCCACTTCGATCAGCGAGGGATAGATGAGGAAATCTTCGGACAACTTCTTGATGTCGTCGGAGAAGGTGGCGGAGAACATCAGGCTCTGGCGGCGGCGCGGCAACAACGCAAGGATGCGCTTGAGCGCGGGCATGAAGCCCATGTCCAGCATGCGGTCGGCTTCATCCAGCACCAGCATCTGCACCTGGTTCAACATCACGGTCTTCTGTTCGATGTGGTCGAGCAAGCGCCCCGGTGTCGCAACCAGAATCTCCACGCCGGTCTTCAGATGCGGCGTCTGCGTCTTGATGTCCACCCCGCCGTACACCACCAGCGAACGCAGGTTGGTGTACTTCGCATACATCTTCACACTCTCTTCGACCTGCACCGCCAGTTCACGTGTCGGCACCAGAATCAGCGCGCGCACCGGATGCTTGGCGGGCGAAGTGCTGGCGCTGGCATGCGGCAGCAACTGCTGCAACAACGGCAGGGCGAACGCGGCGGTCTTGCCGGTACCGGTCTGCGCACCCGCCATCAGATCTTCGCCGCTGAGCACCACCGGAATGGCCTGCGCCTGAATAGGCGTGGGCGTGCTGTATCCGGCTTCGGTCAAAGCTTTGAGGATTTGCGGGGCGAGCTTCAGGTCGGCAAAACTGACTGTATTCAATGTAGGGTTCTCTGCGGTTGTCGTCATAAGTAGGCGGCATTATACGCGGCTCGCAGAGGCACCGCGCTTTTCAGCCATAAAGCCGCCCCAGTCCGCCCGCCGGCGCGCGCCAGCAGCCGGGATCAGGCACACGGCTACACCTTGTAGACGGATACCGCGTCCCGCAATTGGCGCGCAAGGTCATCCAGCTCTTTGGCGGTCCTGTCGTTCTCCATCGAGGCGCTGTTGTTGCTTTCCGTCATCTGCGCGATCTGCTCCACGTTCACGGCGATCTGACGGATGGCCGCATCCTGTTCGGCCAGCGCATTGGAGATGTTCTGCACATTGACGGAGACCTCTTGGTCATCCTCGTCGATCTTGGTCAGTTCGTTGGCCGAATCATTGACGAGGGCAAGACTGGACGCGGCATGCTCGTTGGCTTTCTGCATCGACAGCACGGTATCGCCGATGCCGCCCTGGATGGCTTGCACCAGCCCGGAGATCTCTCCGGTGGCCTGGCCAGTGCGTTCTGCCAGCTTGCGCACCTCGTCCGCCACCACCGCGAAGCCCCGCCCCTGCTCGCCTGCACGCGCGGCCTCGATGGCGGCATTCAGCGCCAGCAGATTGGTCTGGTCGGCGATCTCCTTGATCACCTTCACGATGTTGCCGATCTGCTGGGAGCTCTCGTCGAGGTGATGCACGCTCTCGCCTGATTCCTCGATCAGCTTGGCGACCTCGTCCATCTTCTTGACGGTCTCTTTCATGACCAGACCGGCATGTTCGCTGTCCTTGCGGGCATGCAGGACCATCTGCGCAGCCGCTTGCGAATTGCTGGCCGTCTCGGTGATGCTGACAGACGACTGCTCGACCGCCGCAGCCACCGATTCCGCCGCGTCGGATTGCACCAGCGAGTTCTCCGTGACGGATTTGCTCGCCGCCGCCAGCTGGTGGGCGGCGGCGGTGATCCGCTCGCTCGATTGCTTGGCATCCAGGATGATCTTGCGGAACTTGTCGATCAATTGATTCAGCGCCCGTCCGGTACGTACCACCTCCGATGCACCGTGCTCAGGCACCTTGCCGGAGAAATCATCCTCGGCGATCGATCTCTCGGTGAATCTCACCATCTCGTTCAGTGGCGCACTGATGCTGCGCCCCACCCAAAAGGACACCACGACGGTCAGCCCCAGCGCCAGCAGGGCCAGCACCAGAAACTTGATCAGTGCATTGCGGCCGCTTGCCTGCAGCGATGAAGCCGCGGACATGATCTTGCGTGTGATCTGGTCTTCGGTGTCATGCAGTGCATCGATCTTTGCTGTGATGGTCTGGAACCACACGGTAGGATCGACCGCGAATCCGCCTTCTGCCGCCCGGCTGATCAGCAAGTCACGATAGCGCGCCACCTCTTTCGCCGACTCCCCGGCCATCACGGATGCCAGTGAGGTCCTGAGCTCTTCACTGGCGATACTGTTGAAAACGTTCAAATAGGCATCCTGATGATGGATCTTGGTCAGTATGTTGCGATACTGGGCAGGATTCACCTGGTCGGCGGCGAAGGCGGCGGTCACCAATGCGCGCTCCTGTCCGGCGTTCTCTTTGGCGCGCACAAAGCCCAGATACGCGATCATCTGCTGCGAGATCGCCGCATCGCGATTCAGTTCGACGCCGACACTCATCGCTTCAATGAGCCGGGAGATGGTACCGGTGTAATAAGCCACTTCCTCGGGGACGGTGAGCGACAGATCGCTGGCGCGCTTGCGGATAGCCTCCAGCTTGTCCAGTTCGCTGCGGGCATTGCTGACGGCCGTTGCCAGCAGCGGCATGCTCCTGGTATCGATGCCAGCCGCCTGGCGCGTGAACGCCGCCAATCGCTCGCTGGTTTGAGTGCGCATCTGAGGCAGAACGTCGGCGAACTTCTGTCCTTTCGATTGCAGGAAACCGGCTGTGGCACCCCGCTCGATCTGCAAGGTATGGATCAGATTGCCCGCACTCACCGAAACCTCCATCAAGGCATGCGTCTTGATGCTGTTCTGATAGGTCCCGTAGGATTGATTGAGCAGTACACCTGCCATCATGACCAAAGCAAGCAGTGGCACCGCCACCAGCAGGATCAGTCGATTCTTGATTGAAGAAAGGTTCATTCAGCGCTCCCCGCACTTGTTATTCCGAAAACCGGCAAGCCGCCTCCCGCGACGCGCTGCCAGTTCCAATATTCCTGAAGCAGGATAATACATTCCGTCTGATTGAATGTATTGATTTGTCGGCACACTGGCGGATAACTTTAGGGAGAGCATCATGGAACACGATCCGCATCCCCGGTGCAAACCGGGACCGAACGGAACGACTAGTCAGAGATAACGAACGGCGATCAACCGCGCCGCAACAGGCGGAAAGCCACTGCCGCGATCACGACCCACACGCCCAGACGCGCGCTCATGGCGATGACGGTGCGTTGCTCGTAGGCACCGCCGGACAGGATGTACAGACCGAACGCTACGAACGCGAGCGCGATGGCCGCAGCCAAGGCCATGCTCAGCTGCACCGCCCAACGCTGCTGCAGCCACAACCCGACGCCTGCGGCGATATAAACAAAACCGGACAGGAAGTTGAACCACAGCAGCAGCGGCACATAGTTGCCGGCCGCGATACGCGCCGCCTCGTCGCCGAACAGCACCGCGCCGCCGCCCTTGAGAGTCATGAATCCGAAACCGACCGCGACCAGTGCGATGAGCCAGACTGCGATGCCGCGTTGCTGTGCTGCTGCTTCCATGTTGCCTCCTTGGTGTGTTGAGAAAAATACAGGTTCAACTGCGGGCGCGTACGCCGTGCAGGTAGATCGGGAATATCTTTTCCGCCTCCCGTTGCAAGGCGCGCTTGCCGCCGAAGATGGACGACTGCATGACCAGCCCCTGGATCATGCCGATGTAGAGCACGGCCGCGCTCTGGCTGTCGAGGTCGGCGGACACCAGCGACTGCGCCTTGCCCTGTTCCAGCAGGCCCGCCACTTTGGCCTCGTAGCCGGAGATGATGCCCTCGATGAGTTGCCTCAGTTTGCTGTTCTTCTTGTGCAGCAGTTCGGAAAACAGCAGGCGCGGGATGGCCGGATGCTTGCTGATGAACGCGATGTGCGCGAAGAACATCAGCTCGATCGCCTGCAGGGGATCGCCCGCCCCGCTCGCCGCCTTGTCCAGCACCTTCATCAGCCGTTCGCGCACCCACACGATGACCGCGACCCAGATATCGTCCTTGGTCGCGAAGTGGCGGAAGATCGCGCCCTGCGTCAGGTTCATGGCATCGGCCATGTCCTGTGTGGTGACGCTGTCCACGCCCTTCTCCGCTGCCAGCTCGATAGACACGCGGATGATCTCGCTCTGCCGTTCCTCCGAACTGAGTCTGCGCTTCACTGTTTCCTGGTTCATATCCCTTTTCCTTAGACCTGCTTGCCCTCGCCCGCTTCCTCATAAGTGCGTCCGTCGCGGATGTGATAGATGCGCTTGAAGGTCGGGATGATCTTCTCGTCGTGCGTCACCACGATGATCGCGGTCTGGTACTGCTCCGCCATCTGGTTGAGGATGCGCACCACGTTCAGCGCGCGTTCACTGTCCAGCGGCGCGGTCGGCTCGTCAGCGAGGATGACCGGCGGATGGTTGGCCAGTGCGCGCGCGATGGAGACGCGCTGCTGCTCGCCGCCCGACAGATGCGAGACGGCGGCCCGTGCGCGGTGGCCCACGTCCAGCGCCTGCAGCAGTTCCAGCGCACGCTTGCGCGCGTCCGCATCCGCCATGCCGGCCAGCATGGGCAGGATGGCGACGTTATCGGTGACATCGAGGAAGGGGATCAGGTACGGTGCCTGGAACACGAAGCCGATGCGGTCGCGACGCAGTTCGCGCAGATCGTCGATCAGCCACTTCCCGTCGAAGATGGTCTGCCCGCCCAGCGTCATGCGCCCGGCGGTGGGCTCGATCACCGCGCCCAGACATTTGAGCAACGTGCTCTTGCCGGAGCCGCTGGGCCCGACCAGTCCCACCACCTCGCCCGGCCAGATGGTCATGTCCACGCCCTTGAGCGCGTCCACGGCGGTCTCGCCCTCGCCGTAGCGCTTCTTCAAATTTTCGATATGGATAGCGGGTTCGCGCATGATGGCTATCCTCCGATGGCCGTGGCCGGGTCGATGCTCAAAGCGGCGCGAATGGCGAAGACGCTGGCGACGGCACACATCAGCATGACCAGGATGAAGCCGGTCACCGCGTCGCACGGCAGCAGCAGCACGAACTTCGGAAACAGCGGCGCCCAAAGCGTGGCAGACAGCTTGCCCACCATGAAGCCGATCAGCCCAAGGCCCAGCGCCTGCTGCAGGATCATGCCGCTGATGGTGAGGTTGGTCGCGCCGATCAGTTTCAGCACCGCAATCTCGCGCACCTTGTTCAGCGTCATGGTGTAGATGATGAAGGCTACGATGGCCGCACTGACCACGGCGAGGATCACCAGGAACATGAATATCTGTTTGGACGAGGTGGCGATCAGGCGCGCCACCAGGATCTCGTCCATCTGTGGCTTGGTATAGGCCTGCAGATGTTTCCAGCGTTCGATCTGCGCGGCCACCGCCGCTTCTTCGCCCGGCGCGGTGCGCACCAGCACCGCGTTCACCAGATGGCTGGATGTCTGGCTGGCCTGCACTGCCTCCAGCACACCGGGACGATTGAAGGCGGGATTGGCGGCGGTGCGCGCACGCTCGTTGACCAGCGCATCGTTATCTTTCAGGAACTGCGCTTCCTGCGCATCCTTCAGCGGGATGAAGATCATCGGGTCGCCGCTGGACGAGACCATGCGCCGTGTCAGTCCGACCACCGTGTATTCGTGGCGGCGGATGTTGACCCGGTCGCCCAGCGCCAGACCGCTCTTGATGTCCGCCACCGCCTCGTAATGCGAGCGGGTGACCGGACGGCCCGCCACCAGATAACCCGGCGCGCCCGGCTTGCCGGTTTCAAAACCGACCACCATCACACGGATATCCTTGCCGGCATGGTTCATCTGCATGGTCAGGTATGTCACGTTGCCGGCCTCGCGTATGCCCGGCAGCCCCAACAGGTCGCGCGCCACATCGTCGCGCACGCTGGACGGCTCGGCATAAGGCCCCAGCGTGTCTTGCTGCACCACCCACAGGTCGGCACCCGCGTTCTCGATCAGCACGCGCGCATCGTCCACCATGCCGCGATAGACCCCGGCCATGGTCAGCGTCACACCGATCAGCAGACCAAGGCCCACGCCGGTGAAGACGAATTTCCCCCAGCTGTGCAGGATGTCGCGACTCGCCAGATTGATCACGGATCAGCCCCGTACCAGCGCAGGCACGACCTTCACCGACAGGCCCGCGCGCAGGGATTGCTGACTGTGCACGATCACTGTCTCACCGTCATCCAGCCCCTCCAGGATCTGGCTGCGGCCATCGAGGGTGGCGAGGCCGATCCGAACCGGCTTGAAGCGCACTTCACCGTCTTGCAGGACCCACACGCCGGTCTGGCCGCTCACCGTCTTCACGGCGGCGCTCGGGATGCTGCGCACCTGTTTCATGACCGGCAGCGCGATGGTGACTTCCGCATATTCGCCGAGGCTGGCATCCGGTACATCGAGCGTGACGTTGACGATGCGCTCCTCGGTCACCGCGTCGCTCATCCGGTCCACGCGCGCGACCTTGCCTGCGACCGGCGCATGCGGACGAGAACGCAGCACGATCTGCGCCGTCTGTCCGGCAAGCACCTGCCCGGCCTGTTGTTGTGCGATGCGCGTCTCGACCCATAATTTGGACGTATCGACCACCTGCAATGCGAGCTGCCCACCGGTCACGGTGCTACCCGGCTCGATGCGGCGCAAGGTGACGATACCGTCTATCGGGCTGATCAACTGCATCTGCGCACGCGCCTTGCCGATGCCACGCAACTCGGCTTCAGCACGTGCATTTTCATCGCGGGCAGAGGCCAGATTGGCGACGGCCGCGACAGCCGCAGCCTGTGCCACATTCTGTTCGTGCAGCTTGGCATCGAACATTTCCTTGCTGATGAAACCGCCGCTGCGCAACTCCTGATAACGCACCATGGTGGCCTCCATGGTCTTGAGACGACTCTGTGCCTCGCTCAGTTGCGCCTCCGCCGCACGGATCGCATTGAGCGACTTGTCGACCATGCGCCGTCCGCCAGCCAGCTTGTCGTCCAGATCGACCGGGTCCATCTCGGCCAGCACCTGCCCTGCCTTGACCGTATCGCCCTGATCGACGCGCACGTTCTTCACCCTGCCGGTCATGGTCGGTGCCAGATCGTGGCGGTGCCGCGCCTGTACCGTGCCCACGCCGAACACGCTGTTCGTCAAGTCGCCAGTCTGCACCTGCTCGACCGTGACCTTGACCGACGCCAGCGGACCCTGCGTCATGACGACCCACACGAACAGCGCCAGCACAGCGCCACCCACCACCAGAAGTTTGATCTTTTGCCCGGACATCTCAGCCACCAAATAAGTAATTGGTTACTATCTTAGTCGGATAAATGGCAACACACAAGATGCAACGATCTTCAGTCGAGCAAAGCCTCGATAAAGGGAAACAGTTCGCGCTCCTCGAAACGCACATGCGCATGCAACAACCTGGAGAATTCTGCCAGTGCCGCCCCGTCTCGATGTTGCAAGCCTGTGCACAGTTCGCGCAAGACGCGATGGTCCGCCTGCGTACGCTGCACCAGCGCCAGACCCGCATCCGTATGCAAGTTTGGCAACAGCTCGCGCTCCTCGACCTGGAAATGCGGCTCCAGCTCCGTTGCAAACGCCTGCAAAGCGGCTTCGCAAGCCTGCGCGATCTGCGCTGCATCACCCGTTGCGGCCGCGCGCGCGCATCGTTTCGCCAGCTTCAGCGCCTGGTGATGTTCACGCGACAACGGCTGCAGCAAGGGACTCCGTTGCATCACTCAACCCGGTTGACCGTCCGCGCGCGGTCGCCAGTAGGCCGGCAGGTAGCGCCACACCCACGGGCCGAAGCAGGCCAGCCACAACAAGGTGGCGGCGAGATAGAGCCAGCCGGATTGCGCCGGCAGCAGATCGGCAGCGATGCGCAGCAGCGCGGTGAGCTGGATGCCGGCGAACATCAGTTGGACCGGCGTGTCGATGGCGAACGGCAGGCCGGAGTGACCCAGCGTGACGCGGGTACCCATGCCTATCATCAGCGTGGCGTAGCAACCTATGGTCAGCGCGTGCAACGGTGCCAGCCCGAGGATGAAACCGGTGCCGTCGTGCGTGAACAGCCACAGGCTCTGCACCGCGTACAGCAGCATGGCGATGCCTAACCAGACGAAGCCTACATGCAGCACGGCCAGCAGCGGGTTGCTGAAACTGCGGCGGAAGCCCCACAGCCAAGTCAGCGTGAGTGCACCAATGGCGAGCGGCACATCAACCAGCCACAGCCATGTGTTGAGCGTAAAAAATTCCAGCACGCCGTGCGCCAGACTCATTGCCAATATCGTCCACCACGGCCAGAACGGGCGCGGCACTTCCTTTTGTTGTAGCGCGCTGGAGGTGAAGAACGGAATCATGCGGTGCGCCACGGTGGCGAACACCGGCAGCACGAACCCCCACAGCGCGGCACGCAGCGCGAGCTGCAGCGCTTCGTGCCTGCCGGTCACTTGCCAATACAGGAAGACCGCCAGCGCCAGCCAGCCGATGCTGAAAGCAGCGAACAGCACGCTGGTATGGCGCTTGTCGCCGGGCCGTGTATCGCGCAGTACGCGCCACAGTGCGTACAGTCCGCCCCCCCAGCCGACCAGCATGGATGCGCTCGCCAATATCAGCAGCACAGGCGCTAAGAACAACCCGGTATAGAACAGCAACACGCCAGCGAACATGAAGACGAAGGCCGGCACGTAGCGCGACGCCGGGATCTCGTTCCCAGCCATCCAGCGCGGGAAGGTGGTCATCAGGAAACCGAAGAAGAAGAACGGCAACATGCCGAACAGCAGCAGCCAGATATGGGCGGCAGTCGGGAACAGCGGCCAGCTCACGCTGTATTGCGGCAACAGATAACGGGTACCCAGTTCGAACAACCACCACGACATGGCGAGCAGGGTCTGCACGGCTCCGCCGAAGAACATGACACGATGGGGTGCAGCGATGAAGCTTTTCAACATGATGACCTTCCAGTGGTTCAGTACGTAAAGCGAAGTTCGGCGCTCAGGGTGCGGCGCGGCAACAGGAAATAGGCATAGGCCTTGCGGTCGAACAGATTGTTGATGGCCAGGCTGGCGCGGAGTTGTTTCGAGAACGCATAACCGGCACCGACATCGACCAAGGTGTGCGCGTCATAACTGCCCGGCACGCCTTCCACCACGTCGGTGTTCTGCGCCGTCCAGTACACATGACTGACATGCCGCATCTCCAGCCGTCCGTCCCATGTGCCTTGCTGCGCCTTCAGCATGAGGCCGGCGATGCGATCCGGCACATCGGTGAGACGTTTGCCGACGCTGGCCGGGTCGGCCGTGTTCTCCAGCATGCGGGTGTCGATGCGCGCATAGTTCGCACCCAGCGTGAGCCAGTTCGCCAGCCGCGTCTCCAGTGCGAGCTCGACACCGTTCACCCGCGCCCGACCGGCATTGATGCGCAGCGACTGCGTGGTGGACAACTGCTGCAGATAGATCAGGTCGCGCAATTCGGTTGAATACAGCGTCGTACTCAGCTTGCTCGCCGCCTGTGGTCGCCAGTCCCCGCCGACTTCCCAAGTCGTACCCTGCTCCGGCTGCAGGTCCGGATCGCCGGAGGTGGTGCGACCACGGCTGGTTGAAGTGGTGTACAGATCCTGATGGGTGGGCGCGCGGAAGGAACGGCCATACGAAGTGCGCAGCGTCAGCGCCGTATCGGGGCGATAGACGGCCGACAGTTTGGGGCTGAAGGCGTCCACCGTGCGTTCCGCGTAGACGTTGCTCACCGGCGTCGTGCCGTTGCTGAAATTGTCGCCGCGCGTGCGCCATGAATCCCAGCGCCCGCCGAGATAGAGCGTGAGCTTGTCCGTCGCGCCATACTCGTCCTGCGCGAAGATCGACCAGGTGGTGGAGCGGCCGTGATAACCGCCATTCACAGCGGTGGCCGAGGAAGGGTCGCGCCATGCGGAGAGCGCGAGCAGATTCTGGTCCACCGCATCCTGATGCAGCGCCACACCGCTCACCATGAAATGGCGTTCCCCCAGCGGGAAGCTGAGTTGCACATTGCCATCCAGCGCATGGTTGGGCGTGTCGGCGAGCGTGCCGCTGCCGCTGTCCCATGTGGCGGTCGGGCTGGCCAGGGCATAGCGGTATTCGCGCACCATGCTCGCCAGTTCGGCTTTCAGCAGCATATCGTCGCCCAGCGTGCCGTCGTAACCGAGCCGATACTGCGAGCTGGCCTCGTGCAGCGGCTGGAAGGAGAACAGGGTGAAATCATAAGCGCTCAGCGCGACGCGCTCTCCATTGATATCCAGTGTGCCGCTACTGACTGTATCGCCCGCCGCATCGCGCAGGTAGGAATTGAACATCGTCTGGTGCTGATCGGTCTGCTGGTGGCTGATGGCGGTGTATAGCGTCGAGCGCGCATCCAGCTCGTGGAACAGTTTGGCCGTGGCGTTCAGGGTGCGCCAAGGCGTCCTGCCGAGGTCACCCACCAGATAAGCCGGCGTGCCGTCGCGCGTGGTGATCGCCTGTGCACCGCTGACCGGGATACCCGGCGTGCAGGGAGCAGGCGGCGGCGGGCACGAGGGCGACTTCACCACGAACTCGTTCACATAACTGGCGCGCTCCTGATAGCCCAGACCGGCGACGATGCCCCAGCTTTCGTCCAGCCTGTTGCGCAGATACAGACTCGCATCCGTGCCCTGCGCATCGCCCCAACCCTGACGGATGCGCACACTGCGTTCCTCGCGGTCCGGACGCTTGCTGATGATGTTGATCACGCCGCCGATGGCATTGCTGCCATACAGGGCCGAGTAGGCGCCGGGCACCACCTCGATGCGTTCGATGTCCTCGACGAAAGGCACGCGCCAGTTCACCTTGCCCGAACCGGCATCCTGCAGCGGCTGCCCGTCCAGCAGCACCAGCGTCCTCGACTGATCGATGCCGCGCAGCGACATGCTGCTCGTGCCCTGTGTGCCCTGCGACTGCCCGAGCGCCCCGCCGCGCAGGTACAGGCTGGGCACCTGTTCCAGCGCATCGCCCAGACGTGTCACATCCCGGTCGGCGATGTCTTCCGCCGCCACCACGGTCACCGCCGCCGGCACGCGTTCCGCCGCGCTGGTGCTGCGCGTAGCAGTCACCACCAGCTCGGGCAGCATCTGCGTCTCCTGCGCCTGCGCCGGCGTGCAGCACACGACAGGCAGCAAGCTGCAAAAAGCGATTCGTACTCGGGAGATATACATGGCGGTCTGTCTCATAAAAAAGGGCGGGGATCCCCCGCCCTTCAGGTTGCTTAAAGGGCGGCTCAGTAAACGTCTTCCTGCGTGTTCCAGATATTGAACTTGCCGGTCGGTGTGACCAGACGCGGGTCGGTGATGACTGTCTTCACCTTGCGCGTCTTGTCGTCCATCACCACGATGGCCGACTGCTCATCCTTGCCGGCCCACAGCGAGAACCACACCTCGTCCCCAGCCTCGTTGTACTCGGCATGCACCACCCGCTTTACCAGCTTGCTCTCCGGCAGACCGGAAAGCTTGACCAGGTTGAGTACCTCGGGGGCCTTGCTCAGATCGGCGATGTCGTAGATGGAGACCGACTCGGACAATTCCTTGTCCGGATTCAGCGGCGCATCCGCCCACAGGTTCTTCGACTTTGGATGCGTCTTCACGAACAAGGAACCGGCACCGTGGTTCTTCAGTTCCTGCACCACTTTCCAGGCATATTTCTTGTGTTTCACCGGATCAGTACCGATCAGCGTGATGACATCAGACCCCAGATGCGAGGTCGCCCACACCGGACCGAACTTGGGATGCACGAAGTTCGCACCACGCCCCGGATGCGGCTTGGGTGCGGTCTCCACCAGCGCGGCCAGCTTGCCCAGCTTGGTATCCACCACCGCCACCTTGTTGGAGGCATTGGCCGCCACCAGGAAGTAGCGCTTGGTCGAATCCCAGCCGCCGTCATGCAGGAACTTGGCCGACTCGATGGTGGTGGTCTTCAGGTTCTTGATGTCGGAATAATCCACCAGCTGGATCATGCCGGTCTCTTTCAGGTTGATCACCCACTCCGGCTTGTGCGGCGAAGCCACGATGGACGCGACACGCGGCTCCGGGTGGTATTCGCCGTCGACGGTCATACCGCGTGAGGACACTATCTTCAGCGGCTTGAGCGTATCTCCCTCGGTGATCACGTATTGCGGCGGCCAGTAGGAACCGGCGACTGCATACTTGTCCTCGAACCCTTTGAACTTGGATGTCTCGACAGAACGCGCCTCGATGCCGACCTTGAGCGTTGCCACCACGGTCGGCTGCTTGTACCACATGTCTATCAGATCCAGTTTCCCGTCACGGCCGATCACATACACATAACGACCCGAGGCGGAGACGCGCGAGATATGCACGGCATAACCGGTCTTGACGATACCCCAGATCTTCTTGGTGTCGCCGTCGATGAGCGCGACCTCGCCCGCATCACGCAGGGTCACCGAGAACACGTTCTTCAGGTTGATATTGTTCATCTGCTTCTTCGGGCGGTCCTGCGGTTTGACCACCAGCTTCCAGCTCTCGGTCATCTCCTTCATGCCCCACTCCGGCGGGATAGGCGGTTCCTGTTGCAGATAGCGCGCCATCAGGTCCACTTCCTTCTCGTTGAAGTCACCCGAGGTCAGGAAGTTCGGCATGCCGCCGGGCGAACCGTAACCGATGAAGGCCTTGAGATATTCCGTGCCCTGGTTCAGCGTGGTCTCGGGCGTCAATGCCTTGCCGGTCGCGCCCTTGCGCAACACGCCGTGGCATCCCGCGCAGCGCTCGAAATAGAGCTGGCGCGCTTGGTCGAACTCGGCCACGGTCATCGGCGGGGCCGAGGTGTCCGCATTCTTGTGCATGAGCGCCGAACCGACCGGCGAAGTGCCGGTATGGTGCGCAGCGTCTTCCGCCGCGACGCGCGGTGCGGCCTGTGCCAGGAACGGCAGTGCGGTCAGCACCGCCAGTACCGCGAGTGTTTTGCCTGTATACGTTCTCATCATCATCTCCCGAAGTTGAACCGGTATGCATTGTCCGCGCCCGCTTCCCGCACCACGTGCGGGAAGCGGGCGCGACTGTTTAAGTTTCCGATGTCGCAGGAACCAAAGTGCGCTTCTCGCCGCGACCTATGGTCATCAGGTCCCACACCAGCAACACGAAACCTACTGTGAACATCACGCCGAACAGCTCACGCCACCACATACCCTGCGTGAACCACGGATGCGCCTGCGCGGCGAAGTAGCCTATCCAACTGGAGCCTTCGATGGCGCGTTCGATCTGCGACTGCACATAACCGGACACAAGCATGGAGATGGTCATACCCACCATGCCGAGGTTGAGCAGGCCAAGTGCCCACTTCCATTTCCAGCCGTTGCCCGGCAGGTCGCCCGACATCCACACGTCGCCGCGCCACTTCTGTACCGCAAGGTAGAACATGGCGATGATGATGGTGGCGTAGGCACCGAAGAAAGCGAGGTGACCGTGAGAAGCCGACCATTGCGTGCCGTGGGTGTACAGGTTGATCTGCGGCAGGGTGTGCATGAAGCCCCACACACCCGCGCCGAAGAAGTTGCCGAAGGCGTGCGCGATCAGCCAGGCCATAGTCGGGTGGTTGGAGTTCTTGGCATGGCGTGCGCCAGCGTCGAACACCGCATGCACCACCATCGCCACCAGCGGGATCGGTTCCAGCGCGGAGAAGAAGCCGCCGATGCTGAACCAGTATTCCGGTGTGCCGATCCAGAAGTAGTGATGGCCTAGACCGAGGATGCCGGAGCCGAACATCAGCGCCACCTCGATGTACAACCAGGTCTCCACGATCTTGCGGCGTACACCCAGCACCTTCATCAGACCGTAGGCCATGATGCAGGCGACCATCACTTCCCAGGTCGCTTCCACCCACAGATGGATCACCCACCACCACCAGTACTGGTCGATGGAGATGTTGGTGGTGTAGAACATGCCGGCCAGATAGATGCCGAACAAGGCCAGCATATCCAGCACCAGCACCCCGGCGATGCCGGTGTAGCGGCCTTTGGAGAAGGTGGCAGCGACGTTGTAGAACACCACCAGCACGCTGACCACGATGCCGATATCTGCCCAGCGCGGTGCCTCGATATATTCGCGGCCTTCATTGATCAGCCAGATGGTGGATTCCTTGCCCGGCCCGACCTGCACCAGCAGATAGACCAGCACCACCACGGTGACCGCTGCAGTCAGCACCCAGAAAATCAGATTGCCGAGCTTGAGCCCGACGATCTCATGCTGCGATTCCTCCTCCAGCAGCCAGTACACCGAACCGAGGAAGCCGTACAGCATCCAGACCACCAGTGCGTTGATATGCACCATGCGGTTGACGCTGAAATCGAGCACGCCGTAAAGAAAGTCCGGCATCAGATACTGCAGTCCGGCCATCAGGCCGAACAGCACCTGTGCGCCGAACAGGGTGATTGCGACGGTGAAATACTTCACCGCCAGTTTTTGCCCACCGTTCAGGTTGGCGCTGTCGCATATTCCTGGCGTAGCCATGATCAATTCTCCTGTTCGATGGATTTGAAGTTATAGGGGAAGCCGTTGGTGTCGATGCTGGACATCCATTTCAGGAAGGCCACCACACCGCGTGCTTCCTCGTCGGTGATGCCAAGCTTCGGCATGCGACGCCCCATACTGTTGTGCAGCTTGTCGGAAGGGTCCTTGATGAACTCGACCATCTGCACCTCGCGGATCTCGGAGGTCCCCCAGTACTGGTCCAGCCACGACTTGGTCAGGTCGGGCGCGTAATAGGCACCGTTACCGAGCAGGGTGTGGCAGTTCATGCAGTTCTTCGCCTGCGTGGTCAGCTTGCCCAGCTTGACCAGCGCCTCGGCCTCTTCTTCGTTCAGCTCCTTGCCGAACAGGGGTTCCTTGATGCCGATCACCGGCACCTGCACGCGGCGCTGCTCGTCGAACTTGTATTCGATGCGGTGATTGATCACCGAATACGCCGGTACGCGCGTCGTGCCCACACTTATCTGAGATATCGTGTCCATCGTCAGCAGCATGAGCACGACGAACGAACCGCCCGTCACCCATATCGCCGTCTTGCGCCAGAACGATTCCGACGCCCACCATTGATTCGTCGCCATTTACGCCTCCTTAGTCATTGATTCAGGGATCACTTCCGTTACTGCATCTTTTTCCGCGCCCTCCGCATGCGTCCCCACACACAGATGCCAGATACCGTGCGGTGCCAGCAGATAGCCCAGCAGCATGCACGCCACCACCGTCGCCCACAGCGGGTGCGACAGCAGGTTGGCGGCTTGCGCCAGGAACAGCGTGGAGACGAACAGACCGGCATAGGACAGATAGGCCAGCGGCATCAGCACCGGCATGGCGCGGATGCGCGCGTAGGCGAACAGCAGCGCGTACAGCGCGCCGAGCAGGATGACCATGGCCGAGGAAAAGAAGATGGTGAAGAAATCGGCAAGACCGGCCGGCTCAATCATGTTGCCCCCTTGTACAGCGGATCGAGTGACCCGCCCTGTATCATTTAAAGATTCACTGCGCGTCAATGTATTCCTGTTTTTTTAATTATGCAAGCGTTATGAATGTATTAATATTCGGCGTCACCGATAGCGGCCGCCCGCCTATAATCGGCCCGACCAATAAGGAGTGAACCGGCATGCAACTCAACCTTTCCACCGATATCGCGCTGCGCACACTGATCTATCTGGGGCAGAAGGATGCGCCCGCCACCATCGCCGAAGTGTCCGCCGCGTTCGGTATCGCCAAGACCCATTTGATGAAGGTGGCGATGACGCTGGTCGCGCAGGGTCTGGTGACCAGCGAGCGCGGCCGCAACGGTGGCATCCGCCTCGCGCGCGATGCCGCCAAGATACGCATCGGCGATGTGGTGCAGACCATGGAGCCCAGTATGGCGCTGGTGTATTGCATGCGGCCGGACGCGACCGAAGCGGATTGCCCGCTGTTGCCCGGCTGTAAACTGAAGAAGGCTTTCGGCAAGGCGCAGAAGGCGTTCCTGGCCTCGCTCAACGAAAGCACCCTGAGCGATCTGCTGCCAAGCAAACCCATCAAGGTGAAACCATGAACATCCCCGCCTTGCTGAGATCGTTCGCCCCCCACCGCTCCCCTGCCCCGTTCGCCGAACGCCTGCGCAGCGGCTTCGCCGGTGGTCTGGGCATCTTCCTGCTGGCCTTGGCGCTGCACCTGCTGCCACAGCCCGAACTTCCCCTGTTGCTATTGGGCTCCATGGCGGCGTCGGCAGTGTTGCTGTACGCGGTCCCGCACAGTCCGCTGGCACAGCCGTGGAACCTGATCGGCGGCCACCTGGTCTCGGCACTGGCCGGCTGGATCACCATCAGCTTCGTGCATGACCCGCTGACTGCGGCCGGTGTCGCGGTGGGCAGCGCCATCTTTCTGATGTATGTAATGGACTGCCTGCATCCGCCCGGTGCGGCCACCGCGCTGACGCTGGTGTTGGGCGCGACCCAGTTCCTGCAGATGGGCGGGGGCTGGACGTTGACCATCGTGGGCGCCAATGCCTTCATCTCGCTGCTGTTGGCATTGACCATCAACAACGCCCTGCCGCGCCGTCACTATCCGCAGGCCCCTGCCGCACCGATCAAGCCGCAACCTGCGATACGCGTGCTGCCCGAGCAGCAGGACATCGAACGCGCACTGGCGGAGGAAGACAGCCTGCTCGACATCAGCACCGACGATCTGCTGGCCCTGTATGGCCGCGCCCAGCGCCATGCCCAGGCGCGCTTCGAATCCGCAGCACGCTGACCCGCCATGTCGTTGCTGAAGATCATCCATCTGGGCGCGGTGGTCGCCAGCTTCGTGCTGTTCTTCCTGCGCGGCGTGTGGCTGTTGCGCGGCTCGCCCGTCATGCAGCAGCGCTGGGTGAAGATCGCCCCGCACAGCGTGGATACCGTCCTGCTCGTCAGCGCCATCGCCCTCGCCTGGCAACTCGGCGTCACGCCGTTCAATTCCCCCTGGCTGACTGCAAAGATCGTTGCACTTCTGGTGTATATAGGGCTGGGCATGATGGCGTTCCGCTTCGCGCGCACGACAGCGCAGCGTCTCACCGCATGGTTGGGTGCGCTGCTGGTATTCGGCTACATCGTGGCCGCCGCGATCACGCACGACCCGCTACTTACACTTTAGAGAACGAACCATGAACGATCCTTTCAACATCCCGGCCGCTCCCGGCTTCGACGACCCGCTGGAGATGCTGCAAGCCTGTCACGGGCGCATCACGGCGCAGTGCGACACCCTGCAGCGACTGGTCGCGCACTTGCAGATGCAGGGCAACGACGAACAAGCCGCACAGGCGGCGCGCGCCATCCTGCGTTACTTCGATACGGCAGGCCAGCATCACCATCAGGATGAAGAGCAGGACCTGTTCCCCGCGCTGCTCGCCAGCGGCGATCCGTCCGCAGCCGCGCACATCGAACGTCTGCTGGGTGAACACACGCAGATGAACGATGCATGGCGGGCGTTGCGCCCCCTGCTGCTCGCTATCGCGGAAGACCATGCCGACACGCTGGACAGCGGCGTGGCCGCGCGTTTCATCGACTGTTATGCGCGCCACATCGTGTTCGAGAACGGTACGTTGCTGCCGCTCGCCCAGACCTTGCTGGATGATGCCGCTTTGCAGCGCATCGGACGCAACATGGCAGCGCGGCGCGGCGTGACGGCATGAATGGAGCGCGTGTCGCGATCATCGGTGCCGGTCCAGCCGGACTGATGGCCGCCGAGGTTCTGTCGCAACGCGGCCTGCAAGTCGATGTCTACGACGCCATGCCCAGCGCAGCGCGCAAGTTCCTGATGGCGGGCAAAGGCGGCATGAACATCACCCACGCCGAACCGTTCGAGGATTTCCTGACGCGCTACAGCGCGCGGCGTGAACAGATCGCACCGCTGCTGCAAGCCTTTCCGCCGCAAGCACTGCGCGACTGGATACACGGTCTCGGCGTCGAGACCTTCGTCGGCACTTCCGGCCGCGTGTTTCCGAAAGAGATGAAAGCCGCACCGCTGCTGCGCGCCTGGTTGCACCGGCTGCGCGAACACGGCGTGCGCTTCCATATGCGTCATCGCTGGCTGGGCTGGGATGCGGCGGGCGCGCTACGTTTCGCCACCGTGGACGGCGAACACAGCCTCGCGGCCGATGCCGTGGTGCTGGCACTGGGCGGCGCAAGCTGGCCGCAGCTCGGCTCGGACGGCGCATGGACTGCGCTACTCGAACGACGCGGCATCGCCATCGCCCCGTTGCGCCCGAGCAACTGCGGCTTCGAGATCGCATGGAGTCCGCACTTCCGCGAGCGCCATGCGGGCGAGCCGCTTAAATCAGTGGCCGCCGAATTCGGAACGGTACGCAAACAGGGCGAGTGCATGATCGATGCGCACGGCATCGAAGGCGGATTGATCTACGCGCTGTCATCCGCTCTGCGCGACGAGATCGAAGCCAACGGCGATGCCACGCTGTATCTCGATCTGTTGCCGGACTGGACGCCGGAACGCATCACAAAAGAGGTCGCGCATCCGCGCGGTTCGCGTTCGCTCTCCAGCCATCTGCAAAGCCGCCTCGGATTGAAAGGCGCGAAGGCCAATCTGCTGCGCGAAGTGTTGAGTGCGGAACAGATGAACGATGCCACACTGCTGGCGCAGACCATAAAAAAGCTGCCGCTGCGCCTCACCGCGACGCGCCCGCTGGCCGAAGCGATCAGCACCGCAGGCGGTGTGCGTTTCGAAGAGGTAGATGCGAAGCTGATGTTGAACAGACTGCCCGGCGTGTTCGTGTGCGGCGAGATGCTGGACTGGGAAGCGCCCACCGGCGGTTATCTGCTGACGGCCTGTTTCGCCAGCGGATATGCTGCAGGCAACGGCGTGTCGCGCTGGCTGCAAAAGCCCTGATCATTACAGGGCTGTAACAGTTTCCGGTGAATCGCTGAGCTACAATGCCCGCCGTCTTTTTCACCACATCAAGGATCGATAATGAAGCAATACAGCAAACGCATCGCACTGTTCCACTGGATCATCTTCGCACTGGTATGCATCGCTTTCTATCTGGGCCATGAGTTGCATGAATCGCAGAACGGGGCCGAGAAACTGTCCATGTACCCGGTACATTTCCTGATCGGCGATCTGGTTCTGCTGCTCACCCTGATCCGCCTCTACTTCCGCAAGAAGGACGGCGAACCCGCCCCAGCCAACGCCAACCCGCTGCTGAACAAGGTCGCCGCCGCCACCCACAAGCTGCTCAACCTGTCGGTGATCGCCGTGGTCATCTCCGGCATCACCACCGCCGCCACCTCGGGCGTGATCGAAGCGCTGAAGACCGGCAACACGGAACTGATCCCCGATTTCAAGACGGTGGCCGCCAAGGAATTCCACGAGATGTTCATCGCCGTCATGCTGCTGCTGATCGCCTTCCACGTCGCGGCCGCGCTGTATCACCAGTTCATCGTCAAGGACAACCTGCTGCGCCGCATCATGGTGAGACGATTCGAAGACTGAGCGGACACACGCCTCTCAGCAAGACAAAGCCCGGCATGCCGGGCTTTTTTGTTTCCAGTCACTGCACCAATCTTACGGTTGTAACGGATTGATACGCGAATGCGTCTCTGCACTGAACCCTTCGTCGCCATGCTGGAACTGGTAGGAAAACGCTAGGCGCGCAGGGAATGTTTGTTTTGTTCGCCGGATGGGGCGAGGAAGGCTTGAGCGTCAGGAGACAGACAATAGCCGCCCCTCGAAACTAGACGATCGCAGGACTGGTGATACGGTGCATGCCCAATAATATTTCGTGAAGCTTTTCCTCGGCCAACCAAAGATCATGTTTCGTTTGCATATCGACCCAAAGCTGCGGGCCATTACCTAACAGCGCCCCCAAGCGAAGCGCCATTTCCGGAGAAACGCCACTTCGCTCTGACAATACCGCATGAAGCGTTTGGCGAGACACCCCAAGATTCCGGGCGAATTCACTAACAGACATTCCCAGGTGGGGTAGAACGTCTTCGCGCAGGATTGCACCTGGATGTGTTGGTTTACGTTTACGCATGATGACTCCTAGTGATAATTTTCCAAATCGATCTTTAACGCATTCTCGCCACTCCATTCAAAAGTGATGCACCACGGACCGTTTACATGAATGCTGTACCGTTTAGGCTTGCCTTGTAATGGATGGAAGTCGAAGCCTGGCAAGTTCAATGCCTCAGGAGTCTTGGCAATATCAATGGCATCGAGTCGTCTAACGATCCGATCAATCAAAGATGCCTGTACCTTGGCACTCTTGCCCTTCTCAAATAGCTCTTGCAGACCTTTGTGGGTGAACGATTCAATCATGGCCAAACTGTAAAGCAGCGCCTTACATATGTAAAGGCCTCATTGAAGGAATGAGTTCGCGGCCAATTGGACGGTCGCGAACAAAAAGTTAGCTAAAACCGCATTCTGCTCGGCTATCTCTAAGGCGAGAGTGTCAGGAATTCTGTGTAACCCAGCCAAGAAGGATGGTTCCAAAAACCGCCTGCTAGGCCGATCACCGGGCAGTGCCTGCCGGATGAAAGCTCATCAACGTTTGAGAAATCGCTGGGCCTCAATCATTTCACTTAACCTCTGCAGGGTTGATACGCGGATGCGTCTCCTCCCCGAGTAGCAAGAGAAAACCTCCCGACAGGAACATCGAAATCGCCACGAACCAGAACGCCGCCTCGACCGAACCGCTGAAGTGCGCGGCAATGCCCAAGCCCAAAGCACCGATGCCGTAACCCAGATCGCGCCAGAAGCGGTAGATGCCGATGGCCGAGCCGCGCCAGTCGGGATGGGAGATGTCCGCGATGGCGGCCGACAGGTTGGGATACAGGAGCGCCATGCCGATACCGGAGACGGCGGCGGAGAACGACCACCACACCATGCCTTCGCCGAACAGCATCAGCGCCACGCCCGCACCGCATATCCACATGCCGAGGACATTGGGAAGATGACGGCCGATGTGGTCGGATAGTTTGCCGGTGAAGAATTGCGAACCGCCCCAGACGAAGCCGTACACGCCGACGATCCAGCCGATGTCGGGCAGGCTGATGCCGCGCTGGTAGAGGAACACCGGATAGAACACCCACACCAGCGCATCAACGAACTTCTCCACCAGCCCGGCCTGGCTGATGGCAGCGAGGCGCTTATCGCGCCACGACACCAGCGTGAACACTTCCCATGTGCTCGGTTGCTCGCTGATGTTGGTCGGGAAACGTGCCAGCGGCCCGCTACTTAAACCGGCCATATTCTTGGCCGCCTCATGCTTCGCCCAAGGCAGCGTGTCCTTGACCCACAACAGGGTGAGCAGGATGGCGAGCAGGATGGTGGTCATGCCGAACAGCAGCAGACCGCTGCGCGGACCCAGCATGGTCGCCAGATAGGCGGTGATGATGCCCGCCAGCGCAAGGCCGACATAACCGGAGAACTCATTCAGACCGATGGTCAGACCGCGCTGGTCGGCACGGGTGATGTCGAGTTTGGAGGTCTGCGTCATCGACCAGGTCAAACCCTGATTGATGCCGAGCAACACGGTGGCGGCGACGATCCAACTCCACGTCGGCGCGAAATACACCATCAAGGGGATGGGCAGTGCTGCGACCCAGCCCAGCAGCAACACCTTCTTGCGGCCGATGCGTTCGGACAGGCGACCTGCCACGAAATTGAGCGTGCCCTTGACCAGCCCGAACGCCACCACGAAAGCAGTGAGCAGCATGAAGGAATCCTTCGGCACGCCGAATTCGGATTCGGACAGCGCGGGCACCACCGTGCGCATCATGCCGATGGTGAAACCCACCAGCATGACTTGCAGCAGTTGGTGCAGGAACTGGTTTAGGTTGTCGCGGATGCCGTGGGTCAGTGTGGCGTGCGTCATCATCAGCCCGCGATGTTGGCGGCGACCATCTTGTCCATCTCGGCGGGGCGCGGCGGGATCTCCTGCAACAGCGATTCGACGAACGCTTCCTTGCTGCCCGTCAGGGCTGAGTTCCAGCGTTTCTCGAAACCGATGGTCGAACTCGGCTTGCCGGACAAACCGGCACCGCAGACGCTGCCTGCCTGATGGCCGGGATATATCTCGACCTCGTTAGGCAGGGTCAATAATTTGGCATGGATGCTGTCGTAGAGTTGGGCGGCCATCTCCTTCTCGCGGCCGAGCAAGTCGGGGCGACCGATGGCACCGACGAACAGCGTGTCGCCGGTGATGACGAACCAGGGCAGTTCGCCGCGACGCATGTCGGTCACCAGCAGGCAGATGCTGTCGGGCGTGTGGCCCGGTGTGTGCACCACCTCGACGTTGACGTTGCCGAGGTTGAGCGATTGGCCGTCGGTCAGGGATTCGAACTCGAACTTCACGCGCCCCTGATCGGATTCGTGCAGGCAATAGGGCGCGCCCACCATCTGCGCCAGCTTGCGGCCGCCGGAGTAATGGTCGGCATGCACGTGGGTGTCGATCACATAGTTGATGGTGACACCCGCTTTCTTCGCTTCTTCGATGTACCACTCTTCGTCGCCTGCCACCACGTCCACCGCCATGGATTTTCCCTTGGTGCCGCAGCCGAAGAAATACGACAGTGAAGATTCTTTTGTAGCCAGTTGCTTGAAGAACATCGCTCTCTCCCTGAAGTTAAAACACCAGAACCTTGTCGGCCCAGATGGTCCATTCGGCCAGTTCGGCCAGTGTGCTGCGGCGCGTGCCGTCGGCGATCGCGCTTTCGTTGATGCCGCGCGCATCCATGCAGGTGCCGCAGATGCCTATCTCGCCGCCGTGGCGCACCACATTGCCAATCATCACTTCGGCGTTGTAGAAGCCCTGCGGCACCTTCTGCCCCTTGTTCGCGGCCGCGGCGGCGTCGCCGATCAGGAACACGCGCACTATGTTGCCTTCCACTTTGGAGACCGCGCCCGCCAGACGCAGGGCGTTGTAGGTTCGTTCGCTGCCGTAAGGGGCGTCGTTGAGGATGTACAGGTGATTCATGGCGACCTCCTGAGTTAACATTCTAGTGATTGCTGGAATGATTAGAGCATCGCTTGTTTGCATGCGTCAATCTGTATTACATTGGCAGCCATACATTCTGTAAATCAATGGATTGATTAAATGAAAGACGGCCGCAAGATCAAGGACCTGCTGTACGAGCAGGTCGCCCGCATCGGCAAGGTGCTCTCCAGCCCCAAGCGGCTGGAGTTGATCGAATTGCTCTGCCAGGGTGAGAAGACGGTGGAGACCCTCGCGCGCGAAGCCTCGATCAGCGTGAAGCTGACCAGTTCGCATCTGCGCGAATTGCGCATGTCCCAATTGGTCGAGACCGAGCGTCAGGGCAAGAACATCCTCTACCGTCTGGCCAACAGATCGGTGGCCGACCTGTGGGTGCAGGTGCACACGCTGGCCGAGGACCGACTGGTCGAATTGCAACTGGCATTGCAGAAGATCGCCACCCAGCCGGCTGACCTCATCGCCAGCGACCGCGACAGCCTGATGAAGGCGGCACGCAAAGGCGAAGTGGTGGTGCTCGATGTGCGTCCGTCCGAGGAATATCTGAACGCACACCTGCCCTTCGCCAGATCGATCCCGCTGGAGGAGTTGCGTCAGCGCCTGAGCGAACTGCCCAAAGACCGCTCTGTGGTCGCCTACTGCCGGGGGCCGTATTGTTTGATGGCGGCGGATGCCGTCGCCTTGCTCAAGGACGAAGGGTTCACCGCATTCCATCTGCGTGAGGGCGTGGCAGAGTGGGCCATCGGCAAATGACGCGGATACAAGCTATAGTGCGACAGCCGTTCTTCACATTCGCTGAATAACCAACATGGTGCACCCGCTCTATGGCTTCTGATCGAACCAGCACACCAAAGATGTATGTCGATCCATTGCTCACGGAAGAGTTGCTGCGTGCGTCATTTGCCGCCATGTCGGAAGGGATGGCGATCCATCGATTGGTTTATGACCCCGACGGGACGGCCGTTGATTATCTGATCCTCGATGTGAACGATTCATTCGAGCGGCAGACAGGTTTGCACAAGGATACGGTCAAGGGGAAGTTGGCCTCCACCGCCTACGGTGCAGGCACGGCCCCGTTTCTGGATATCTATTCCAGAGTGACGGAAACAAAGCAACCGGCCAAGTTCGAGCAGTACTTCCCGCCGCTGCGGAAACATTTTCTGATCAACGTGTTCTCTCCCGACAAGGATTGCTTCGTCACGATCTTCGAAGACATCACCAACCGGAAAGAGGCCGAGAAGATCCTGTATGAAAGCAAGGAACACTTCCGTCGCCTGGCCGAGGATATGCCGCTGTTTGTCGTGACCTTCCTGCCGGATGGCACCCTGACCTTTGCCAACTCGGCCATCGCAAGATTTGCCGATATCGAATCGAAGAAGCTGATCGGCATGAACTTCTATGAGTTCCTGTCCGAAGGTGACCGGACCATGGTCCGCGCGCGTCTGGATTCGCTCACTCCGGAAGATCCGATCGAATCCCACCTGCAGCAATACCATGCAGCAGACGGGACACATATCTTCCATCAATGGACCAACCGCGCGTTCTTTGACACCCACGGCAAAGTGACCGGCTTTCAGGCGGTGGGCGAAGACATCACCCAGCGCAAAGAATCCGAGCACGCACTCGCGGCTTTGATGCAAAAGCTGGAGCAGAAGGAGCTGGCAAAATCCCGCTTCCTTGCCGCCGCCAGTCACGATCTGCGGCAGCCGCTGGCAGCCGCCAATCTGTTCATCGATGCGCTCCGGCTTTCCAAACCCACTGCGGAGCAGGAGAGGGTCATCATGCGTTTGACCCAGACCATGTCCAGTTTCAATGAGCTGCTTGACGCCCTGCTCAATGTATCCAAACTGGATGCGGGTATGATCAAACCGTCCTTCACTCCGATCGAGGTCGCCGAGATATTCTCATGGCTGGAGCAGAGTTTCGAGCCGCTGGCGCGCGACAAAGGACTCGGATTCAGGCTGTTCTTCCCGACCGCGAAGCCGGTGCTGGTTCGCGCCGATTTCGATCTGCTCAAATCGGTGCTGATGAATCTCGTTTCCAATGCGATCAAATTCACCCCCGCCGGGAATGTCCTGATCGGCGCGCGCAAGCGCGGCGGCAATATGCTGTTCCAGGTATGGGACACGGGCGTTGGCATACCGAACGACCAGTTGGCACACATCTTCGACGAGTTCTATCAAGTCAACAATCCGCAGCGTGACCGAACACGCGGCGTCGGACTGGGATTGGCCATCGCCAAGCGGGCCCTGGCACTGTTCGATGGATCGATCACCTGTCGATCGATCCCGGAACGAGGATCGGTCTTCGAATTCAGCCTGCCGCTGACCGGTGCCTCGGTTGTCGTGAGCAAGCATGTCGAGATCACCCCATCCGACATCTACAGCACAGATGAATCCTTTGCCAGTGGCAAGCATTTCGTCGTGATCGAGGACGAGGGCATGGTTGCGGAAGCGCTCAAGGGATTACTGGAGAGCTTGGGCGGACAGGTGCACTGCTTTGCCAGTGCGGAAGAAGCGCTCATCGATCCCGATGCCGGACGAGCCGATTACTACATCGTGGATTTCATGCTGGCTGGAAAGCTCAACGGCATCGAGTTCCTGAACCAGTTGCGGCCGCAACTAGCCAGACCTATCCGAGCCGTGCTGATGACCGGCGACACCTCCAGCAGCTTCATCAGGAGCGCAGTCGATTGCGACTGGCCCATCCTGCACAAGCCGGTGCATCTATCCAAGCTGGTCTCCAGCCTCAAAGCGCAAGCACACTGAAGCTATCGACCTCCTGACAGCCGCTCGACTCATTTGAATGTTGGAAACAAGGAAAGCGCAACAATGAAGATACCCGCCCGTTATAGCCACATCCTGTTCGGCGCCCTGCTCTCGCTCATCATGGTGAGCATCATCTCTGCCACCGTGGTACTCATCAATCAGGGCTACGACCCCGAGTTCTTCGCGCGCTGGTTCAAAGGCTTCGCCACCGCCTGGCCCATCGCCTTCCCTACTGTGCTGTTCGTCGCGCCGTTCGTAAGGAGGGTGGTGGCGAAGGTTACGGTTTGAGTTGGTGCGGCAGATCGCCGCGTTTCGTTGACGAGAGGCGCGTGCTAGGATGCGGCGACCCTTTTGAATCGAGAGGTTGCGAAAGGGATCACCTTTAACAAAGCGTTTCCATCTGCTTTTAGCTATCCACAAGGAGCTTCCAATCATGGAATCCGCATCATCTGTAACACCACACTCAATTCTTGAGAAGTTCGAGTTCTACTTCTTGGGGCTGACATTCACACTCCTTGGTGCAGCTATACAGACAGCCTCTTTTTCTGGTCACAGCCATGCAAGCGTAATTGCCGAGGTTATTGGGTGGGCTGGTTTTGCCCTTTCTGGCTTGGTAGGACTCTCGAAAGTTGAACATTTATCTGTCGTAATCTTCCTACGAAACCGCAAGAATGAATACGAGAACAATAAGAGCCAGTTTGAACAAGCCAAAGCATCAGGAGTCGCTTCGGCCAAAATTGCCCAAACGGGAGAAGTAATGTTGATTGATACAGCAATTAACAAGGCCGGAGAAAGTGCCGCTCGATACGGTGATGAACTTGGTAAGGCTGGAAGGCGCCACGAGGTCAAGGACATCATTCAAAGATGGTCGTTCATTCTTGGCTTACTATCAATCGCTGTAGCAAGGGCATATGACGCAGTCACCCCCATCATTTGCGGCCTACCTAGCACGTAGATGGGTTGAGCGTAGCGATACCCATCACTCAAGATAAAACCAACACCGTCGGGGGGTTGCCCGACAGCAAGTTACTTTTTCTTGCTTCGCCAAGAAAAAGTAACCAAAAAGAAGGCGACCCCACTGCGCCACCCCTTCGGGGTACCCTGCGTTGCTCGAACGGTCCGGCCTCCTCATAAACTCGCACGATCCGCTGCGCGGCCACGTGCTCAAACATATTCGTCGGACTACCCCCGACCGTCCTGCGCTACTCGGCGGCGCACAGGGGATGGAGATTCAAAAGCAGAACCCCAAACCCGTGAGGCGGGCATAGCCCGCCTCACCAACAAGACAACCGTGCGCAAAGCGCACACAAAACCGCTGTTGATTTTATTTCCCTTGAGCGCCGCCGAGTAGCGCAGGTAAGTCAGGAGATTTCGGCGAGGACTGTCTGAGCGCACAGCGCGAGTTCCGCAGCCGCCTGACTTGCCGAGCAACGCAGGGTACCCCGAAGGGGCGGCAAACTAGGGTCGCCTTTTCTTTGGTTACTTTCTTTTGGCGAAGCAAAAGAAAGTAACTTGCTGTCGGGCAACCCCCGACGGTTTTGACCTTGAACATTCGACGCGATACACCGCTAGAAAACAACAAGGGCACCATACGGCGCCCTTTCTTGAATCAGAGTGAACCGCCTGCGGGCGGTTTTTTCATGGCGATATAGATGACCCACGCGCCGAGCAGCACGTACCAGATGAGCGACCACTCGGGGATGCCGAGGGTGAGGAAAGTCCAGCCCTTCTCCGCGCATTCGCCGGAGCCGTGCATCAGCTCTTGCCACACCTCGGCCAAGGGGAAGTTCTGCAACATGTAATCGAGGCCGGGACCGCAGGCGGGCACTTGGTCCTTGGGCAGGTTCTGCAACCAGATATGGCGCGAGGCGGTGGCCACGCCGCCCAATGCGAACAAGGTAATCAGACCGGAGTAGATGCGCGCGCCGAGGCGCAGCGGATGATGCAAGGCGGCCATGAAGAACAGCACGCCGATGACGATGAAGATCACACGTTGCAACATGCACAATGGGCACGGCTCTTCGCGCAGCACGTATTGCAGAACCATCGCCGCACTGAACAAACCGGCCACCACCACGGCACCGATCAGGAACAGCCAGCGATTGGAAAGCGCGTTCAGGCGTTGCAGCATCATTCCGCCTCTTCGATCCACGTAGCCTGAATGGCTTCCAGCACCTTCTCGCCGCCGCGGCTGTGGTCGTCGTCGAAACCGTCCAGTTCGACCACATAGTTATGCAGGTCGACGAAGTTCACTTTGAGCGGGTCGACATCGGGATGTTTCTCGGTCAGCGCGATTGCGATGTCGCGCACGTCTATCCATTTCATTTATGCCCCCCTTCTTTCGCCATATTGATGGAGTACTTGGGGATCTCGACCACCAACGGTGCATCGGCGACAATGGCCTGACAGCTCAAACGAGAGTTGCCTTCCAGCCCCCAGGCTTTGTCCAGCATGTCCTCTTCCAGCTCCGTCGCCTCTTCCAGACTGTCGAAGCCTTCGCGCACGATGACGTGACAGGTGGTGCAGGCGCAGGATTTCTCGCAGGCATGCTCGATCTCGATGCCGTGTTCCAGCAAGGCATCGCAGATGGAGGTGCCGGGCGCGGCTTCGAACAATGTGCCCTTGGGGCACAACTCTTCATGGGGTAGTACGATGATCTGTGTCATATCAATTTTCCAGGTCAGACATCTTGTGTCCTTTTAACGCACCCGACACGCTCTTGTCCATGCGCGCCTGTGCGAACGGCAACGTCGCCTGATTCAAGGCTTCCACCGCACGCTTGATCGGGGTCTGGTCTTCACCTTCCAGCAGGAAACGCACGCCTTCCATGCTGGCGCGGATGGCGGCCTTGCCATTGGCGTCGAGCAAGTCACCATCCTCCTGCAGTGCGGCTTCCACCGCTTCCAGCAATTGGCGCGCCTCTACCTGCTGTTCGCGCAGGGCACGGGCCTGCATGTCGTCCTTCGCATGCTGCGCGGAGTCTTTCAGCATCTGTGTGATCTCTTCGTCGCTCAGGCCGTAGGAAGGTTTCACCGCGATGCTGGATTCGTGGCCGCTGATCATCTCGCGCGCGGACACGCTCAGCAGCCCGTCGGCGTCCACCTGGAAGGTGACACGGATGCGGGCCGCACCGGCCACCATGGGCGGGATGCCGCGCAGTTCGAACTGCGCCAGCGAGCGGCAATCGCTCACCAGTTCGCGCTCGCCCTGCATCACGTGGATGCTCATCGCGGTCTGGCCGTCCTTGTAGGTGGTGAACTCCTGCGCGCGCGCGGTCGGAATGGTGCTGTTGCGCGGGATGATCTTCTCGGTCAGACCGCCCATGGTCTCGATGCCGAGCGACAACGGGATCACATCCAGCAGCAGCCAGTCGTCGGCACTGCGGTTGCCCGCCAGCACGTTGGCCTGAATGGCCGCACCCAGCGCCACCACCTTGTCCGGGTCGAGATTGGTCAGCGGTGTCTGTTTGAAATGTTCGGCCACGGCGCGTTGCACCTGCGGCATGCGCGTGGAGCCACCCACCATCACCACGCCCTGCACCTCGTCCACACCCAGCCCTGCGTCGCGCAAAGCCTTGCGCGTCGGCTGCATGGTGCGCGCCAGCAGGTTCTTGGTCATGTAGTAGAACGTATCGCGCGTCAGCGTCACATCCACCAGTTCGCCGCCGCTCAACACGGCGGTGATCTGCGCCTGCAAGTTGTCGGTCAGTTGTTCCTTGGCGGTGCGCGCATGGGTCAGCAACAGGCGCACATCGTTGACGCCGAGCTGCGACAGCCCGGCCTGTTCCAGTATCCAGCAATAGATACGCTGGTCGAAATCGTCGCCGCCCAATGCCGAATCGCCGTTGGTCGCCAGCACTTCGAACACACCCTTGGACAAACGCAGGATGGAGATATCGAAGGTGCCGCCGCCGAGGTCGTACACCGCGTACACGCCTTCCGAGGCGTTATCCAGACCGTAGGCGATGGCCGCTGCGGTCGGTTCGTTCAACAGGCGCAATACATTGAGGCCGGCCAGCTTGGCTGCATCCTTGGTGGCTTGACGCTGTGCATCGTCAAAATAGGCAGGAACGGTGATCACCGCGCCAACCAGTTCGCCGCCCAGCGAACGTTCGGCACGATCACGCAACACTCTCAATATTTCGGCAGAGACTTCGACCGGGCTCTTCACGCCAGCCGCGGTACGCAGTTGCAGCATGCCGGGGGTATCCACGAAACGGTAGGGCAAGTCGACCACATCGCCGACATCCTTCAGGCCGCGCCCCATGAAACGCTTAACCGACACGATGGTGTTCTGCGGGTCTTCGCTCTGCACGGCTTGTGCAGCCATGCCGACCTGCAGCGAGCCATCGGCCAGATAGCGCACGACCGATGGCAGCAATGCGCTGCCTTCATCATCGTTGAGCACCACGCTGATGCCGTTGCGCACGGTGGCAACGAGTGAGTTGGTGGTGCCGAGGTCTATGCCGACCGCCAGTCGATGCTGGTGCGGTGCGGCGGAAAGACCCGGCTCGGAGATTTGCAGCAATGCCATGTTCAGGAATCCAGCTCGTCGTAGGCGTCAGCGATCTCTTCCGCCAGTTTTTCAAGGAAGCGCAATTTTCGCACAGTGCCGGCAGCGGCGACGAACTCATGTGTGGTGTCGAGTTGTTCGGCCAGCTGCTGTTGCAAGTTGCGCGTCTCGTTGCGTGCCGTGTCAGCCAATACATCCAGCGCATCGATGTCTTTGGCGGCGATGGCGTCCTGCAAGCCTTCGCGCCATTCCATCTGCTGCATCAGGAAGTCCATCGGCATCGCGGTGTTGTTCTCTTCCTGCGTGTCGACACCGTGCAGCGTCAGCAGATAGCGGCCGCGTTTGAGCGGATCGCGCAGGGTCTGATACCCCTCGTTGACGCGCGTCGCCCATTGCATGGACAGACGCTTCTCGAGATCGGAGAGGTGGGAGAACTTGTCGGGATGGACTTGCGATTGCAGCTCGCGATAGCGCTGGTCGAGCGCGGCGTTATCGAGCAGGAAGCTGCGGGGAAGTGAGAAAACGGTGAAGAAGTCTTGCTGGAGATCGACTGCCGGCGCGCTCATCACACTTTAAAGCTTTCTCCACACCCGCACGAATCCTTCACGTTCGGATTGTTGAATTTGAAGCCTTCGTTCAAACCTTCGCGCGTGTAGTCCAGTTCCATGCCGTCGATATACGGCAGGCTTTGCGGATCGACCAACACGGTCACGCCGTTGCTGACGAACTGCAGGTCTTCGTTCTCGGCCGCGTCGGCGAATTCCAGCTTGTATGCCATACCGGAACAGCCGCTGGTGCGCACACCGATGCGCAGGCCGACGCCCTTGCCGCGCTTGACCAGGAAATTCTGCACGTGCCTGGCCGCGTTCTCAGTCAACGAGATGCTCATCTTAAACTCCTACTTGTTCGCGTTGCAGGCCGCTGCTTCGACGTTCGCACCGTGCTTGGCCTTGTAGTCCGCCACGGCCGCCTTGATCGCGTCTTCCGCGAGGATGGAGCAGTGGATCTTCACCGGCGGCAATGCCAGTTCTTCGGCGATATGCGTGTTCTTGATGGCGAGCGCCTGATCGACGGTCTTGCCCTTGACCCACTCGGTCACCAGCGAGCTCGACGCGATGGCCGAACCGCAACCGTAGGTCTTGAACTTCGCATCCTCGATCACGCCGTCCTTGCCCACCTTGATCTGCAACTTCATCACGTCGCCGCAAGCCGGTGCGCCGACCATGCCGGTGCCGACCATCTCGTCGTCCTTGTTCATGGACCCGACGTTGCGCGGGTTCTCGTAGTGATCCAGTACTTTTTCGCTGTATGCCATGATGTCCTCCTTAGTGCGCGGCCCATTGTATCGAGTTCAGATCGATACCGTCCTTGTACATATCCCACAATGGGGACAGGTCACGTAGTTTGCCGATCTTGTCCTGCAATAGCTTCACTACATAATCCACTTCTTCCACAGTGGTAAAGCGTCCCACGGTAAAACGGATGGAGCTGTGTGCCAGTTCGTCGTTGCGTCCCAATGCTCGCAATACGTAGGAAGGTTCCAGGCTGGCCGAGGTACAGGCCGAGCCGCTGGATACCGCGACATCTTTCACCGCCATGATCAGCGATTCGCCTTCGACGAAGTTGAAGCTGACGTTCAGGTTGTGCGGCACGCGCGCTTCCATGTCGCCGTTCAGATAGACCTCTTCCATGCTGGACAGGCCCGCCCACAGACGGTCGCGCAGCATGCGGATGCGTTCGTTCTCGGCGGCCATCTCTTCCTTGGCGATGCGGAACGCTTCGCCCATGCCGACGATCTGGTGTGTCGCCAGTGTGCCGGAACGGAAACCGCGCTCGTGACCGCCGCCGTGCATCTGCGCTTCCAGACGCACGCGCGGTTTGCGCTGCACGTACAAGGCACCGATGCCCTTGGGGCCGTAGGTCTTGTGCGCGGAGAAACTCATCAGGTCGACCTTCAGCTTCTGCAGGTCGATGCCGACCTTGCCGGTCGCCTGTGCCGCATCAACATGGAACAGGATGCCTTTGCTGCGGCACAGTTCGCCGATAGCTTCGATGTCCTGCACCACGCCGATCTCGTTGTTGACCAGCATCACCGAGACGATGATGGTATCGGGACGCAGCGCCGCTTTCAGTTTTTCCAGATCGATCAGGCCGTTCGGCTCGGGATCGAGATAGGTTGCGGAGAAACCCTGCCGCTCGAGTTCGCGCACAGTGTCGAGCACAGCCTTGTGCTCGGTCATCACGGTCACGATGTGCTTGCCCTTGTCCTGGTAGAAATGCGCCGCGCCCTTGATGGCGAGGTTGTTCGACTCGGTCGCGCCCGATGTCCACACGATCTCTTTCGGATCGGCGTTCACCAAGGCTGCCACCTGTGCCCGCGCACGCTCAACAGCCTCATCCGCCGTCCAGCCGAAGGAGTGCGAGCGCGAAGCCGGGTTGCCGAACTTCTCTGTCAGGTAGGGGATCATGGCCTCGGCCACACGCGGGTCTACCGGTGTGGTGGCCGAGTAATCCATGTAGATAGGCAGTTGCATGGGTTTCGCTTCCTTATTTTTCAATCAGACAGCTGCAGTCGCCGAGGCCGCCCCGCGCGTCATGTGAACCGGAGACACTTCGTCTTTCTTGCTCAGTTCGCCGTCGGCCAGCTGTTGCAGGTTGACCTGTTGCAAGTATTCATAGATGCGCTCGCTCAAACCGAACCACAGATCGTGCGTGGAACAGGGCTTGCCGTCCTTGCAGTTACCTTGACGGTCGCAGTTGGTGGCATCCAGCGGTTCATCCACTGCCACCACGATGTCCGCGATGGTGATCTTGCTGGCGGGACGCGCCAGGCAGTAACCGCCGCCCGGGCCGCGCACGCTGGCGACCACGTTGTTCTTGCGCAGCTTGGCGAACAATTGTTCCAGATACGACAGCGAGATCTGCTGACGCTCGCTGATCGCTGCCAGTGTGACCGGGCCTTTGCCGCCGCGCTGGGTCAGATCGACCATTGCCGTAACTGCGAAACGTCCTTTAGTTGTCAGGCGCATGTTGTTTCTCTCCTCAGAATGTCATACCTACTCGCTCAAGCCATCCCACCGCAATGAAATGACCCCCTCTGGAAAAGGATCATAGGATACCCGAGAGTTTTAATCAACTATCTTGTTCAGGTAGTTCGGATCGAACTTGTCGGCGGTCGCCTGCTCGTCTTCCACGCGTACGCCAAGCTTCTCTAATTGTTGAAGAATATGCTCGATACGCTGGTCGACTGTGACGCTGTGTCCGATCAGGCCATGCAGGGCTTTGGCGACCGGATCGTTTTGGTCGTTGCTGATAGCGTAAGCATTGAAGCCGGTGCTCTTCTTGGCATCATCCAGCACGCGCGCCGGGATACCCGCCGCCGTCGCCCCGGCCGGCACATCTTTCACCACCACCGCGTTGGAACCGATCTTGGCGTTCTCACCAATATGGATAGGGCCGAGGATCTTGGCCCCCGCACCCACCACCACGCCGTTGCCCAGCGTCGGGTGGCGCTTGCCTTCCTTCCACGAGGTGCCGCCCAGCGTCACACCGTGATACAGCGTCACATCGTCACCGATGTCTGCCGTCTCGCCGATCACCACACCCATGCCATGGTCTATGAAGAAGCGGCGGCCGATGGTCGCACCTGGATGGATCTCGATACCGGTGAACCAGCGCGCCAAGTGCGAAACGAAGCGTGCCATCCATTTCAGGCCGGCATGCCACAAGGTATTGGAAAGACGATGGAAGACGCGCGCGTGCAGCCCCGGATAGCAGGTCAACACCTCAAACGTGGTGCGGGCGGCGGGATCGCGGGCGAATACGCTGGCGATGTCTTCACGGATATTTTTAAACATCTGGATGCTCTTCCTGGTAACGCTTCCTGAGGCGCGCATTGTACTCGGTCGTCACGCTCAGGATACCGCGCAGCAGGTTGACCTCTTCATCCTCCAGCCGCGTGCGTGAGAACAAACGACGCAAACGGCGCATCAATCGCTCCGGGTTCTGCGTGGTGAAGAAGCCGATCTCGCCCAGCGTCTTTTCCAGATGTTCGTACAAGCCTTCCACGCGTTCATGTGCCGCCGGGTTGATCTCCGGCAAGGCGGGCTGGAAAGAAGATGCCGCCACGCTCAACTCATAAGCCATCAACTGCACAGCAGACGCCACATTGAGCGAAGAGAACTCGGGATTGGCCGGGATGTTCACCCCCAGTTGCGCGCGCCCCATCTCGTCATTGGTCAAACCGGACATCTCGGTGCCGAACAACAAGGCCACCGGCCCGAGCGACGCTTCCTGCATCACCTGCGGTGCCGCCTCGCGCGGCGTCTTTACCTCGATGGAGATGTCGCGCAGCCGCGCCGTCATCGCCACGGTGTACATCACGCCCTGCAAAGCCTCATCGATGGAGCTGCAAACCACGGCGTTGCCAAGGATGTCATCCGCCCCTGCGGCCATGGCAATCGCCTGCGGATCGGGGAAATGACGCGGATTGATAAGGTAAAGACGGCTCAAACCCATGACCTTCATCGCCCGCGCCGCCGCGCCGATATTGCCCGGATGGGAGGTGTGGCTGAGCACCACACGAACATTACTTAAAGGATTAGGTTTATTCAAAAGGCAATACCAACTAAAATGCGGGCCGGTTATTCATTTGGAAACTTAAAGTAACCGTAGCGAGCGGCTTGAGTGCAAGGCGCACGGCGCACAGGAACCGGAGTGTACTCATAGGTACATGAGGATTCCGAGCACCGCGCAACGCAGCAATCAAGACGCGCAGTAGGTTAATCAAGTTTCACAGCTCATTAAAAAGGTCGTACTGATATGCACCCCATGCTCAACATCGCGGTGAAGGCCGCCATTCGCGCCGGCAAGATGATTTACCGTGCCGCCGACAACATCGACCACCTCACCGTTACCAAGAAATCCCACGCGGATTACGTCAGCGAAGTGGATCGCGCCGCCGAGCGCACCATCGTCGAGACCTTGCTGCAGGCCTATCCGACCCATGCGATTCTAGCAGAGGAAGGCGGCGCCCAAGGCGAGTCGGAATACGTGTGGATCATCGATCCGCTCGACGGCACCACCAACTTCCTGCATGGCGTGCCGCAGTACGCCGTCTCCATCGCGCTGCAGCACAATGGCGTGCTGACCCAGGCCGTGGTGTACGACCCGACCAAGAACGACCTGTTCACCGCCACGCGCGGACGCGGTGCATTCCTCAACGACAAACGCCTGCGTGTGAGCAAGCGCAAGGAACTGGGCGACAGCCTGATCGGCACCGGCTTCCCCTACACCCGCTTCGAACACATGGACGCCTATATCAACATCTTCAAAGATTTGATGCAGAACACCGCCGGTCTGCGCCGTCCCGGTGCCGCTTCGCTCGACCTGGCCTGGACTGCAGCCGGTCGTTACGACGGTTTCTTCGAGACCGGCCTCAAGCCGTGGGACCTCGCAGCCGGTGCGCTGCTGATCTCTGAAGCGGGCGGCATTGTCACCGATCTGGCAGGCAACCAGAACCAGCTGGAGAGCGGTCACATCTGCGCAGGCAATCCGCACATCCATGAGCAACTGCTGAAGCTGATCGCGCCGCATCTCACCGACGGTCTGAAACGCTAGTCCCCGCTGGCGGCGGCACGATGGACACCTCCCTACTCGTCCTCGCGATCACGACCATCGTCATCGTGCTGGTGTTCGAGTACACCAACGGTTTCCACGACGCCGCCAACATCATCGCCACCGTCATCGCCTCACGCGCGATGACGCCGGTGCAGGCGGTGCTGCTGGTCGCCTTCTTCGAGTTCCTCGGCCCGCTGCTGGGCGGCACCGCCGTCGCCAACACCATCGGCACCTTCATCACGCTGGACGACCTCGATGCGGTACTCGGTTTGGTGGTGGTGTTGTGCGGGCTGATCGGTGCCATCGCGTGGAACCTCGTAACTTGGTGGTTCGGCATCCCCTCCTCTTCATCGCACGCGCTGGTCGGCGGACTGGCCGGCGTGGTGATCGTGGCGGCCGGCGCCAATCATGTGGAATGGGGCTTTGCCGATCTGTTGCATGGCGAGTTCCACGGCGTCGCCAAGGTCATCGCAGCCCTCATCCTGTCACCCATCATCGGCTTCTGGGTCGGCTATGTGCTGCACCGCGTCATGCTCACGCTACTGCGCGGCGCACGTCCTTCCATCAACCGCGACCTGCGCCATCTGCAATACGTCACCTCCGCCGGCCTTGCCTTCGCCCACGGCGCCAACGACGCGCAGAAGAGCATGGGCATGCTGACACTGGTACTCGTGCTGGGCGGATTCATCCCCTCATTTGAAGTGCCATTCTGGGTGATGCTGGCCTGCTCGCTCGCCATCACACTGGGCATCCTGTCAGGCGGCTGGCAGATCGTGCGCACGCTGGGCTTCTCCATCTACAAGATCCGCCCGCTGCACGCGCTCGATTCACAGATGACCGCCGCCAGTGTGATCTTCGCCTCGTCGCTGGGCGGGGCACCGGTCTCCACCACGCACGTGGTCGCCTCGTCCATCATGGGCATCGGCGCCTCGGAACGCCCCAAGGCGGTACGCTGGGGCAAAGCGGCCGAGATCGTCGCCACCTGGGTCATCACCATCCCGGGGGCAGCATTGATGGCGATAGGGTGTTATCTTGTCGTCCAGTTATTCGTCTGAATCAAGAGACCATGACCCCACCACCGCACGCATCCAAGACCCTGCTGGCCCGCATCCTTGACCGGGTGTTCCCCAAGGTGCCGGACTTCTTCCACATGCTCACCGAGCAGACCATAGAGGTCGCGCTCACCGTCAACCTGTTGGTCGACTACATGGAGCATGGCGATCCGGCCATCGCCGAATCACTCAAGGAGAACGTGCACCAGGCCGACCTGATCAAGGTGCGCAACCTGCACGAGTTGAACGACGCCTTCTCCACCCCCATCGACCGCGAGGACATCTATCGCGCCATCATGGCGCTGGACGACATCGTGATGTACTGCAAGACCACCGTGCACGAGATGGATGTGCTCGCCGTCGCCCCGGACAAATTCATGCGCGATATTTCGCTGCGCATCAAGGAAGGCGTGGATGCGCTGGCCAACGGTTTCGCCAAACTGGGTACCACCCCCGCCACCGCCGCGCTGGACGCCGACATCGCGCGCAAAGCCGAACGCCATGCCGAAAAACTTTACCGCTTCGCGCTGCCCGAGCTGTTCAATGGCGACGACTACATCAACATGTTCAAGCGGCGCGAGATCTACCGCCACCTGACCAACGCCGCCGAACACATGGCCCAGTGCGCCAACACGCTGCACGACATCGTGGTCAAGATCAGCTGAAAGCACGATGCGCACGACCGACACGCTCACCCGGTTCCTGCACGAACACATCCCGCTCACCGGCACGATGCAGTTGCAAGCGAGCGCCTATGATGGTGAGCGATTGGAACTTGCCGCCCCGCTCGCCCCCAACGTCAACGACAAGGGCACCGCGTTCGGCGGCAGTCTGTACAACATCGCCGTGTTGTGCGGCTGGAGCCTGCTTCGCCTCAAGCTGAACGAAGCCGGACTGAACCGGAAGAACATCGTCATCCAGGAAGCGAACACGCGCTACCTGCTGCCGGTCACCGGCGAACTGCGCGCAGCTTGCACCCTCACCACCGACGCGCTGACCGAGTTCATGCAGCCGCTGCAAAAGAAAGGCCGCGCGCGCATCACGCTGACCGTCGCCATCCATCAACAAGACCAGACCGCCGTGGAATTCACCGGCAATTACGTCGTACTCGATTAGACGCATGAAAGACACCGCCCTCGAAAAACAAACCCCCATGATGCAGCAGTACCTGCGGCTGAAGGCCGACCATCTGGACAAGCTGCTGTTCTACCGCATGGGCGATTTCTACGAACTGTTCCATGACGATGCCGTGCGCGTCGCCAAACTGCTCGACATCACGCTCACCCAGCGCGGCGCGTCCAACGGCCAGCCGATCAAGATGGCGGGTGTGCCCTACCACGCTGCCGAGCAATATCTCGCGCGCTTGGTGAAGATGGGCGAATCGGTCGCCATCTGCGAACAGATCGGCGACCCCGCCACCAGCAAGGGCCCGGTCGAACGCAAAGTGGTGCGCATCGTCACCCCCGGCACCGTCACCGATTCCGCCCTGCTGGAAGAGAAGCGCGACAACCTGCTGCTCGCGCTGCACCAGCGCGGCAACGAAGTCGGCCTCGCCTGGCTCAACCTCGCATCCGGTCAATTCACCCTCGCCGAAGTCGCCGCCAAGCAACTGCCCGCCGAACTGGAACGCCTGCAACCCTCCGAGATATTGTTCGCCGAAAGCAAGACTGCGCCACAGTTCAAGAACGCCGCCAACAAATCCCTGCCCGACTGGCACTTCGAGCGCGACACCGCGCACCGCGCGCTGTGCCAGCAGTTCGGTACGCGCGACCTCGCCGGATTCGGCTGCGAAGAATTCACCGTGGGTCTCGAAGCGGCTGGCGCATTGCTCGGCTACGCCAAGCTGACGCAAGGCCAGAGCATCGCCCACATCCGTAGCGCGCAGGTCTACCACGCCGACGAATACGTGCGCATGGATGCCGCAACAAGACGCAATCTGGAGATCACCCAGACCCTGCGCGGCGAACCCGCACCGACCCTGCTCTCGCTACTCGACACCTGCGCCACCAACATGGGCAGCCGCTTGCTGGCGCACTGGCTGCATCATCCGCTGCGCAACCGCGATGTGTTGCGTGCGCGACTAGATGCCGTGGACGAACTGGACGAGAAGCACAACACCGTGCACCAGCAGCTCAAACCCAGCGTGGATGTGGAACGCATCACCGCGCGCATCGCGCTGAAGAGCGCAAGACCGCGCGACCTTTCCGGCCTGCGCGACACGCTCAAGCAACTGCCAGAACTGAGCAACACATTGGCTGGCATCAGCGCACCGCGCTTGCAGCAACTGACGCAGGAACTGCAAGCCGACACCGCACTGGTCGAGCTTCTGCAAAAGACCATCAAGGACGAACCTTCCTCCGTGCTGCGCGAAGGCAGCGTGATCGCCGACGGTTACGATGCCGAGCTGGACGAGCTGCGCGGCATCCAGACCAACTGCGGCGATTTCCTGCTGGCGCTGGAGAAGCGCGAACGCGAACGCAGCGGAATCGACAAACTGAAGGTCGAATACAACCGCGTGCACGGTTTCTACATCGAGGTGAGCACAGCCAATGCCGACAAGGTGCCGGACGACTACCGCCGCCGCCAGACGCTGAAGAACGTCGAGCGCTACATCACGCCGGAACTGAAAGCCTTCGAAGACAAGGCGCTATCCGCCAACGACCGCGCACTTGCGCGCGAGAAATACCTGTACGACCAGTTGCTGGACGCGCTCGCCCCATCCATCCCGCAATTGCAACGTATCGCCGCCGCCATCGCCGAACTGGACGTGCTCACCACCTTCTCCGAACGCGCCGCCACGCTCAACTTCAGCGCACCGCGCTTCAGCGACGACGCGCAACTCGTCATCAGGCAAGGCCGCCATCCGGTGGTCGAAGCGCAAGTGGAAACCTTCACCCCGAACGACACGCAGCTCAACGACGCGCGCCGCATGCTGCTCATCACCGGCCCCAACATGGGCGGCAAATCCACCTACATGCGCCAGGTCGCCATCATCGCGCTGCTCGCGCATGTCGGCTGCTTCGTCCCCGCGCAGGAAGCCGTGCTGGGCGAGATCGACCAGATCTTCACGCGCATCGGCGCATCGGACGACTTAGCCTCAGGTCGTTCCACCTTCATGGTCGAGATGACCGAAGCCGCCAACATCCTGCACAACGCCACCGACAAGAGCCTGGTGCTGGTGGACGAGATCGGCCGCGGCACCAGCACCTTCGACGGCCTCGCCCTCGCCTACGCCATCGCGCGCCACCTGCTGGAACTCAACCGCAGCTACACCCTGTTCGCCACGCACTATTTCGAACTCACGCGCCTAGCCGAAGAATTCAAACAACTCGCCAACGTCCACCTCGCCGCCGTCGAACACCAGCACACCATCGTCTTCCTGCACAGCGTCAACGAAGGCGCAGCCAGCCAAAGCTACGGCCTGCAAGTTGCCGCCCTCGCAGGCGTGCCGAACAGCGTCATCCGCAACGCAAAGAAACAGTTAGTGAAATTGGAACAGAACAGCGCCGCGCAGAATCCACAGGGCGACCTGTTCGCCGCCGTACCGGAAGCACCGGAGCCGGAAGAGCATCCGCTGGTGTCGGCGCTACGCGATCTGCAACCGGATGAGATGAGTCCGAAGGAAGCGCTGGAGAGGATTTATCAGTTGAAGAAGCTTTTATAAAAGTCCGCAGACACAGGTGGGGCACTACAGAATGTCACTCTCCAATTTAAATATAGTGCGTGGATGAAACTCCGCGCATAGACTCCTGTCTACGGCGAGGTCGGGCCCCGCCTAAAACACTTGATCCGATCCGGCAACTACAACTTACCTAAGGTTATCCAATGATTGTTCGCAGCAGGCCCTCCGGATTCAGGCTGTTCTTTATTTTTCGTGGCTCGGTGCTAAATCAGATATGGGGCGTGCTGTTGGTGAACATTGCCCTTGCCACTTTGGTGACGATGACTCACGGCGACTTGTTCAGCCACAAGATCACGCTCACCGCGATCCCGTTTACGTTGATCGGCTTGCCGTTGGCTATCTTCCTCGGATTCCGAAATAACGCAGCCTATGACCGTTACTGTGAAGGCCGCAATCTGTGGGGTGAAATCGTATTGCAGAACCGCAATTTTGCGCGCCAATGCCTGACGCTCATTGAGCATGCCACGCCGTTGCAGCCAGGCACGGGTCTGGAAGATGTGCGCGTCAGAATGATCTACCGCACTATCGCCGTCTCGCACGCTTTGCGCCATTTGTTGCGCGACACCGACGCAAGTGCCGAACTCAAACCGCTACTTACGCAACCGGAATGGGAACAAAGCGTCAAGAGCAGTAATATCCCCGATTATCTGATGCGCCAGATGGGCAATGATTTGCGCTTGTGCATTGCCGAAAAGCGGCTCGACGGATGCCTTGCTTCCAACATCGATACGACCATGTCTTCCATCACGGCAGCATCCGCAGCTTGCGAACGGATCAAGAGCACGCCCATCCCTTTTTCTTACACGCTGATGCTGCACCGCACGGCTTATTTGTATTGCTTCTTGCTGCCTTTCGGGCTGGTGGACACGATCGGCTTTATGACTCCGTTTGTGGTGGGTATCGTGGCTTACACTTTCTTCGGCTTGGATGCCTTGGGCGACGAGATCGAGGAGCCGTTCGGCAACCTGCCAAACGACTTAGCTCTCGATGCTATCTGCCGGGGCACTGAAATCAATCTTCGCGACTCTCTTGGCGAGGAGCACGATCTAGCGCCACTGAAGCCGGTCAATTATTGTTTGATGTAAAGGAAGTCCCAAAGGGTCTGCCGCGCATTTGTATTTGCACCCAAGTCCGCGGCAGTAATTCATTCATCGACGTCCTGAATGGGCCGGCTCGCATTCACCCTGTCGCTTCGATTTCCTCCGTATCTCTCCCGCCTTGCGCCTTGCCTGCGGGCGGCGCATAGTTACCCGCCGCTTGACCATACGAAAAGGAGTGCATCATGTTTATACGATCGATTGCTATCTCAGTATTTGCAGGTGCTTTGGCAGTTTCGGCGGGGCCGCTGTTTGCGGCGGATCAGGTCCGCGACCAGAAGCAGGATCAGATGAAGGAACAGGATCAGGAGCGCATCTATGGCAGTCAGCTGATGACGCAGAAGGAGCGGAACGCGTATCGCGCCAAGATGCGGGCCGCCAAGACAGCCGAGGAGCGCGAACGCATCCGCAACGAGCATCATGAACAAATGAAGATGCGCGCGAAAGAACGCGGCGTGACATTGCCCGATATGCCGCCAGCCGCAGGCGGCGGGATGATGGGCCCCGGCGGCGGTGTGCGTCAGGGTGGTGGCATGGGTTCTGGCGGCGGCATGCGCCAGGGCGGCGGTTACTGAACTTCGGATCGTCTCCGACACGGCATCACAGGAGGGCCTGCGGAACAGCGGCCACCGCAGCGCCCTCCTGATTAAACACTGGCAGTATCTGAATCTCCCTTGTAACTGAACTTAATCCAGCGACAGCTCCAGCTTGTCCAGCGCAGTGGGCGCTTTCTGCTTCTCGGCCTCGGCGGCTTGCTGTGCCAGTTTCTCCTGCTGTTCCTTGGCGAGCTTTTCCGCTTCGAACTGGCGCTTCTTCTCTTCCTGTGCGGCCAGTTCTTTCTTGCGTTCTTCTTCCAGTTCTTCCCCGCTCTTGTGCACATGCAAGGAGAGTTCGATACCTGATGCGTCACCCGGCTCGCCGCGCTGGCTCTTGAGCTTGATGTTCAGACGCAGTTCGTTGGCAGAGTCGGCGTTGCGGATGGCTTCCTCGTAGGATATCTGGCCGTCGTTGTAGAGCTCGAACAGCGACCAGTCGAAGGTGCGCATGCCGAGTTCGCGCGACTTCTCCATGATGCCTTTGATCTCGTGGAATTCACCCTTGAATATCTTGTCGGCGATGATGGGCGTGTTGAGCAGGATCTCGATGGCGGCCTTGCGTCCCTTGCCGTCCGGCGTGCGGATCAAACGCTGCGAGATGAGCGCGCGCATGTTGGCGGAGAGGTCCATCAACAACTGGTTGCGCCGCTCCTCCGGGAAGAAGTTGATGATGCGGTCTATGGTCTGATTGGTGCTGTTGGCGTGCAGCGTACCCAGGCACAGGTGGCCGGTCTCGGCGAAGGCGATGGCGTGCTCCATGGTCTCGGCATCGCGGATCTCGCCGATGAGGATGACGTCCGGCGCCTGACGCAGGGTGTTCTTCAGCGCGTGGTGCCAGCTATGCGTATCGACGCCGACTTCGCGGTGGGTGATGAGCGACTGCTTGGACTGGTGCACGTATTCCACCGGGTCTTCGACAGTGATGATGTGGCCTTTGGAGGTGCTGTTGCGGTGGTCGATCATGGCGGCCAGCGAGGTGGACTTGCCGGAACCTGTGCCGCCGACCACCAGCACCAGACCGCGCTTGTGCATGATGACTTCTTTCAGTATCTCGGGCAGGCCGAGCTTCTCGAAGTTGGGGATCTCGGCGGCGATGGTGCGGATGACCATGCCGACGTTCTGCTGCTGCACGAACACGTTAACGCGGAAGCGCGACACACCGGGCACGGAGATGGCGAAGTTGCATTCCATCTCTTTGTCGAATTCGGCGCGCTGGGTCTCGTTCATCAGCGCATAGGCGAGTTGACGCGTGATCGCGCCGTTGAGCTTTTGCGAGGTCATCGGCTGCATCTCGCCGTGCGACTTCATGCTGGGCGGGAAGTCGTTGGAGATGAACAGGTCGGAACCGCCTGCCCGGCTCATGGCGGTGAGCAGCTTGATGATGTATTCGTATGCTTGCTGGTCGGTCAGGCCTGTCGACATCGTTTCCCCCGTTACAGTTATCACTGCGAATTGATTTGAGGGCGCATTCTAGCAGCAGCTTGTTAGGCTTTGGACTGCCGGATAATCTACTGCCCGCCCCCATTCTTCAGTGCTAGACTGCGCGCCCCATGGATATTGACCTCATCGCCAAAGAGCTGGAAAAGACCGGCTATATCGTGCTGGCAAACGCGCTGGCGGACGAGCTATTGCGAGGTCTGCAAAAGCGCTGCGAGGACGACGGTTCAGAGCGTTTTCAGGCCGCACATGTGGGGCGCGGAACGGCCAAGCAGAAGATCGAGTCGCTACGCGGCGACGCCATCAGTTGGATAGAAGCGAACGACCCCGTCGACTGTGCTTTTCTGGAACAGATGGAAACCCTGCGACGGGAATTGAATGCCCGGTTGTTCCTGGGCATGTTCGATTACGAGAGCCACTACGCCATCTACAACAGCGGCTATGGTTACGCGAAACATTCCGATGTGTTGCAGGGCAAGAAGAACCGCATCCTGACCACGGTGCTATACCTGAACGAGGATTGGCAGCCCGAGCATGGCGGCGAGCTGGTGGTCTACGATCCATCCGGCGAGACTGCCATCCTCAAGGTGCAACCGACCTTCGGCACGATGATCATCTTCCTGAGCGAATCGTTCCCGCACGAAGTGCTCATCTCGAACACGACCCGCCGTAGCATTGCGGGCTGGTTCCGCGTCAGCGGAAGTTAAACTTCCTCCCCTTCATCCATGATCCGATACGGCTCCATGGTGACCGATTCGATGCGCGCGCCCAGCATGACCACTTCCCCTTCCCGTCTGGTGTTGCCGGTCTCGGTGAATTCGAAACGATAGGTGCGGCGCAGGGTGCGGCGTCCGTTGCTATTACGTGCCAGTTGCAGCTTGGTGCTGGCGACTGTGTCGTCCAGAAACTGCACACCGGTCTGTTTGCAGATCAGGCGCCCCGCTTCGCGCGCGATCTCCAGGATGCGGATGCTGTGCAGCCAGAACCAGACCAGCAGCCCCAATACGACAAGTACCAATAAACTCGCGAAGTCCATGAAGTCTCCGTTCAGTTCAGGGGCGCGAAGCGCGGCACGGTCTGCCCTTCGTGCTGCACTGACTCAAAGAAGATATCTTTGGGACGTGCCCAGATCAGACCGTTATCCGATCTGTAGATCATCAGCGTGACATTCGGGTCGGCTTCCAGCTTCGCCTCGCATACGATCTCGTAGATGCCGCCTTTGTAGTGTCTGTATCTCATCTTACTTACCTTTGTGATTCATTCCGGCGCGAATCTTATACTGTACGAATGCACTAGCAGTTAACATCCGCATCATTCGATCACGACTTTTCCTTCTTCATGCGCCAAAACCTTGCCGCCGATGTGAACCGCCGCGAAGCCTGGGCCTGGGCGATGTACGACTTCGCCAACTCGGGTTACACCACCATCGTCATCACGGCGATCTTCAATGCCTACTTCGTCTCGGTGGTGGCAGGCGGCGCTCCGTGGGCGACGCTGGTGTGGACCTTGTCGCTGGCCGCCTCTTATCTGCTGATCATGCTGACCGCGCCGCTGCTGGGCGCGTATGCGGATGCCTATGCGGCGAAGAAACGTTTGCTGCTCATCACCACCACAGGCTGTGTGCTGTTCACCGCCGCGCTGTATTTCGCCGGACCTGGCATGTTGTGGCTGGCGATCCCGCTGATCGTGCTGTCCAATTTCTTCTACGGCAGCGGCGAGAACCTGATCGCGGCCTTTCTGCCGGAGCTGGCGCGCGAGGGTTCGCTGGGCAAGGTGTCGGGCTGGGGCTGGAGTCTGGGTTATGTGGGCGGCCTGCTCAGTCTGGGCATCTGCCTCGCCTATGTGAGCTGGGCGCAGGCGCGCGGCGACACGGCGGCGGATTTCGTGCCGGTGACCATGCTGATCACGGCGGCACTGTTCGCACTGGCTAGCCTGCCGACCTTCCTGATCCTGAAGGAACGCGCGCAACCGCAGCCGCATCTGCTTGGCAAGAACATGCTGCAGGAATCGTTCGCGCGCCTGCTGCAGACCCTCCACCATGCGCGGCATTACCGCGACCTGCGCCGCTTCCTGATCTGTACGGTGTTCTATCAGGCGGGTATCCAGACCGTGATCACGCTGGCCGCCATCTACGCACAGCAGGCGATGCACTTCACCATGCAGCAGACGCTGGGGCTGATCTTCGTGGTCAACATCACAGCCGCCATCGGTGCGTTCAGTTTCGGCTATCTGCAGGATCGCATCGGCCATGTGCCGGCCATCGCCTTGACGCTGGTCGGCTGGATCGTGATGGTATTGATGGCGTGGGCATCCGCAGGACCGGGACTGTTCTGGGCGGCGGCGAATCTGGCGGGGCTGTGCATGGGCGCCAGTCAGTCGGCAGGGCGGGCGCTGATAGGCTCGTTCTCGCCCGTTGAGCGTCGGGCCGAATTCTTCGGTCTGTGGGGGCTGGCGATGAAGCTGGCCGCCATCCTCGGCCCGGTGACCTACGGCATGGTGAGCTGGCTGACCGCGGGCGACCACCGCACGGCCATCCTCTTCACCGGCGCGTTCTTTGTGGCGGGGTTGCTGATCTTGCGCGGCGTGGATGCCGCGCGCGGGCAGCAGGCGGCGCTGCAGGAACAAACCTGATCGCGACTCGAAATGGAATTGCTCTAGAATCACGGCACTCATTCCTCCGCAGGTGAATGCCATGTCAGACCGCTACTTCAGCAAACAGACTTTCGCTTTCCTCTCCGCTCTGGAGCAGAACAACAACCGCGAGTGGTTCGAGCAGCATCAGCAGGAATACGAAGACCTGGTGCGCACACCCGCGCTGGATCTCATCAGCGATATGTCGGACGAGATGCCGGCGATCTCGCGCCACTTTCTGGCGCAGCCCAAGAAAGTGGGCGGTTCCTTGATGCGCGTGTATCGCGATACGCGTTTCAGCAAGGACAAGACCCCGTACAAGACCAACATCGGCATCCAGTTCAGGCACGAGCTGGGCCGTGACATCCATGCACCGGGTTATTACCTGCACATCTCGCCGGGCGAATGTTTCGTGGGCGTGGGGCTGTGGCATCCGGATGCGGATGCTTTGTTCAAGATACGCGAGGCCATCGTGAAAAAACCGGAGGCATGGCTGGCGGCACGCGACGATGCGGCTTTCAGCAAACAATACGAACTGGTCGGCGATGCGCTGGCCAATGCACCGCGCGGTTTCGCCAAGGACCACCCTCAAGTGGAAGACCTCAAGCGCAAGGACTTCATCGCCCTGGCGAACCTGACCGAAGCCACTGTCACGTCGGCCAAACTGCGTCCGCTGGTGGTGGAGCGTTACCGGCAGGCGGCACCATTGATGCGCTTCCTGTGCCAGGCGCTGGAACTGCGCTTCTGATCCAAACAACCCTGTTGCGTGTAGCCATTTTTATCGTCTTGCCAAAGGCGTAGCATGGTTCTCACTCGCGGAGACCATGTCCGCGACTCTCGTTCTTCAATTACCGTGAAGGAGATGACCATGCATACAGCAGACATGTTGATCTACGTACATCCCGAACTGGAATCGCAGATGAGGATGGATCTGGAAAGGAAGATCATGGGGCGCATCGGCGTGGATTGCGCCGAGTTCGAGCACAAGCCGCATCCGCATTCCTTGCTGGTGAGATATGACCCCGAAGAAGTGGAAGGTATCGAGTTATTGCATATGGTGCGCAAAGTCGATCCTGCCGCTTCGATGGTCGGGATGTGACCTCCCTGTACAAAAGATAGAATCCTGAAGCCCGCCTGCGCGGGCTTCCTGTTTTCTGCCCACACAACGATGGAGGCCCTTATGAAACGATTGTTGATTTCCCTCGCCCTGCTCTGTCTGCCCGTGCCTGCCTTGGCGGCTGTCGAAGGTGAAGAGGTCACCTACTCGGCCAACGGCACCACACTGAAGGGCTGGCTGGCTTACGAAGGGCATGCGATGGGCAAACGCCCGGCGGTGCTGGTAGTGCATGAATGGTGGGGACACAATGCCTACGCGCGCAAGCGGGCGAACATGCTGGCCGAACTGGGCTATGTGGCGCTGGCCGTAGATATGTACGGCGACGGCAAGCAGGCGCTGCATCCTTCCGATGCCGGGAAGTTCTCCGGCGAGGTGTCAAAGAACCGTCCCCTGACAAAAGCCCGTTTCGAGGCGGCGATGAAAGTGCTGCGCGATGATCCGCGCGTGGACAGCAGCAAGCTGGCCGCCATCGGTTATTGCTTCGGCGGCTCGGTGGTGCTGAACATGGCGCGCGAGGGTGAGCCTTTGCTGGGCGTGGCGAGTTTCCACGGCGGGCTGGCGACCGATACACCCGCACAGAAAGGCAAGGTCAAAGCCAAGATACGTTCCTTCACCGGTGCGGACGACAAGATGATCCCGGCTGCGCAAGTTCAAGCGTTCGAGCAAGAGATGAAAGCGGCAGGCGTGGACTACAAGGCGATGGTGTACCCCGGTGCGATGCACAGCTTCACCAACCCAGATGCGGATGCATACGGCAAGCAGTTCAACTTGCCGCTGGCCTATGACGCGGCGGCGGACAAGGATTCATGGCTGCAGTTGCAGAAATTTCTGGCGGAAGTGCTGCAGCAGGGCTCGACCGTCCGTTGATCAGTGAGTCGCTTTCACAGCCGATGAAGCATCAACGGGCGACCGCAACGCTTCAGATGGGATTGCGACTGGTACAGGCGTCTTGACCGGCACAGCTACGGGTACCGCCACCGGTGCCGATGCCCCAGAGATGACAACGGGGGCACGCAGCAACGGTCTGGCCGCAACAGGGGCTGAGGATGCTTGCAGCTGTGATGCCGGATCGCTTGTGGCGATAGGTGGCGCTGTCTGGGTTTTGACCGGGGGCGCGACACGCACCACTTTCTGCACTTCATGTGGGACGATCTCAACGGCAGGCTTGGGCGGGGTGACATAGACGATCTCGGGCTGGCGTGAGGCATCTCTGATCAGCCACACAGCGCCAACCATCAAACTTATCGATACCAGCGTCCAGCGTAATGCGCTGCGCACCTCGTCCTTCTGGCGATAGATGCGCACCTTGGCTTTACCGAATATCGAATGCTCTACTTCCGCATCGCCAATATCGGTCCATACATGGGCTTTCGGCTGCGTTTCATCCACCAGCGGCTGTTCGAATCTTGCCATGTCGTACTGCATGTTTCTCCCCTCGGATCGGTACAGCGCGGGCAGATAATATCAAGCAATATTCCCTCAGGCTCGGGAACGTGATCCGCGCCCGCAGGCACACTTCGATTTATGATGGCACCCTGTGCAACAAGACTGAGGACACGGAATGAAACTGCGCATTCTGATTCTGGGATACGGCGAGATGGGCCATGCCATGGAGTTTCTGCTGGCGGATCGCCATGACGTGCGCATCTGGAACATGGGCGAAGTGGTGAAAGGCAGCCATGCCACGCTGGAAGAGGAAGTGGCCGAAGCGCAGGTGGTGCTGTTCTGCCTGCCGGTGAATCCGCATTGGGAGATCGCGCAGCGCATCGCCTCTTTCCTCTCCCCGGATAGTGTCTGTCTCACCATCGCCAAGGGATTGGACGAATCCGGCCGCACGGCGGCACAGGTGTTCGACCAGGTGTTCGACGGGCGGCACCACTTCGGCGTGATCTACGGCCCGATGATCTCGGAAGAACTGCGCGCGGGAAAACTGGGCTTCGCCGATGCCGTGCTGTCGGATGCGACGGATTTCGAGGTGATGCGCAGTCTGTTCCGTGGCAGCGGTCTGGTGTGCCAGCAGGCGAGCGACCTGCACGGGCGCAGCTGGTCGGTGATCCTGAAGAACGTGTACGCCATCCTGTTCGGCATGGCGGATGAACTGAAGTTGGGTGACAACATGCGCGGCCATCTGGTGGCGGCATCCATCGCGGAACTCTCCGGCATCGTGCAAGCCTTCGGCGGCCAAGCGCATACGCCTTACAGCTATGCCGGGCTGGGCGATCTGATCACGACAGCGACCAGCGAGGATTCACATCACCATTCACTGGGGCGCAAACTGGTACGCGGCGAGTGGGACGATATATCCGGGGAAGGTGTGCACACCTTGCGCATGGTGGAGAAGTTCGGGGTGTTCGATTGGCAGGCTTATCCGCTGTTCGCCTTGTCGCATGACATCGTGACAGCACCCCAGCATCTGCGTGAACGGCTGGAGGAGTATCTGTTGTTCCTGCGCGGTACAGAGAGCTGCCCGATCTGACGCGGGCAGCGGAAGTTACGGCTTACCGACCAGCTTGGCGGCTTCCGCGATGCTGATGATCTTGCTCAGCACACCGCTCAGATCCTGCATTCTGGCCTTCAGGTCGGCCAGTTCCTTGTCTTTGGCTTCCAGCATGCGGCTCTGGTCCGGCATATTGGCCAGCTTGGCTTGCTCCTGTTTGAGCTGAGCCTGCATTTCCTTGCACTTGCTCTCGGCATCGACCGCCTTCTTCATCTCTGCTTCAAGTTGCGCATCCTTGCGTGCCAGTTCATTCGCGCTGGAAGTGCTGATCTGCTGCAGACCGGAGTCCAGTTCGTTCACACGCTTGCTGACTTCGGCGGTCTTGGCCTGTTCCTGCTTCAGCGCTTCGCGCAGTTGCACGATGGTCTTGAGCTGTTCCAGCGTTTTCTTGCGCTCGTCATCAAGCTGCGCTTCGCGCGCGGCGAGTTCAATGTCCTGCTCTTTTTGCCTGGAAGCAGGCTGTCCCGATGCGGGGTCGGTGTAAGCGCGAATCTTGACGGTCTTATCCATGATGTCGTTTCCGTTATCTCGAGTTATCGGCGGCGGCGCACCGAAACAGTTGGCTGCGGGCGATTCTAACAACAAAATCGCCCGACTATCAGCCAGATACGTCGCAAACGCCCCTTCGGGTGATTGCCAGCGTTCGCTGCTGCCATCACCATGTCGGCCTTTCCACCCCTGACCGACCAGCATGATCGAATATATCTTCTTCTCCGCCGAACTGCGTGACCGCTTCGTCGCCTATGTGCAGCAGCATGGCCTGAACTGCGAGAGCAGCGACGATCCGCTCGGTCTGGTGGTCGCCATCCCCGAGGACATCCCGGAAGCGCTTTCGGATGAGATCGAGACCTTTTACGAGTCGCTGGAGGATGAGCAGGAGGATATGAGTGCGGCAGACGGCGATCTGCACAGGCTGGCCGGCTTCGGTTTCAAACTGCCCAACGGCGAGGCGCGCCTGCTACCGATAGAACCTGACATGGCGAACCGTCTCATGGCGCACTTCACGCTGGAAGAGATCCAGACGCTGCTCAACGATGTGGCCCGCTACACGCTGGAACCGGCGGACGATCACTTGTGCCACATCCTGGCGGAAAGAAAAACCGTGCAAAACAATTGAGCCGATTGATATCCGCGCAATAAAAAAGCCCGCCGAAGCGGGCTTTTTTATTGCGCTATTTCGACTTAGTGGTGATGACCGCCGTCGCCGTGCACATGGCCGTGCTCAAGCTCTTCAGCCGTGGCGGCGCGCACGCCGGTGACGGTGCCGGAGAAGGTCAGCGTCTTGCCAGCCAGCGGATGGTTGCCGTCAACGGTGACTTCCTTGTCGGTGACTTCGGTCACGGTGTACAGCATGAAGTCTTCGTCATCGTCGCCTTCCGCTCCGCCCTCGAATTGCATGCCGACTTCGACTTCAGCCGGGAACATGTCACGCGGCTCGACGCGCACCAGGTCGTGTTCGTATTCGCCGAAGGCTTCATCAGGCGTCATGCTGACGGTGAATTTGTGGCCCACATCCTTGCCGTGCAGCGCTTCTTCGACTGCGGGGAAGATGCCGTCGAAACCACCGTGCAGGTAGTTGATTGGTTCATTGGCTTGCTCGATCAATGCGCCGCTGGCGTCATTCAATGCGTAGGTCAGTGTGACGACGGCGTTCTTTTCGATCTTCATTTCATTTCCTTTATCAGTGTAAGTATCTCTTGTGCATGCCCGTGGGCGTGAACGGCATACAGGGCGTGGCGCAGCGTACCGGTCTTGTCGATGACGAAAGTGGAGCGCTGAATGGAGAGTTTCTTGTGACCATCCACTTCCTTCTCGTACATGACCCCGTATCTTCTGCAGGTTCGTGCCTCGGGATCGGACAACAACAATACCGAGAGCCCGTATTTGTCGCGGAAGCATGCATGACTGATGCAATCATCGCGACTGATTCCAACCACGATGGTATCCAGCTTAGTGAACGCTTCCTCAAGATCGCTGAATTCGTTCGCTTCCATCGTGCAACCCGGCGTGTCGTCCCTGGGGTAGAAGTACAGAACGACGTTGTGTTTGCCTTGTTGCGCGACCAGCCTGAACGTCTCCATGTCGGCATCCGGCAACTCGAAGTGCGGTGCCTCCATTCCAGCTTGTAGTGGTACAGCTTGTGTGGGCATAACGTCCTCCTGCCCGCATTCTATCGAAATTCTCGCGCGGTGCCCTCCGGAATTTTATTTTTCCCGCACTTTTCAATACATGTGGCAGGGCTATAATCCTCCTATGAAAAACACCCTGCTCGGCGGACTGACTCCGCAAAGATTCCTGCGCGACTACTGGCAAAAGAAACCGCTGCTGATCCGTCAGGCGGTGCTCGGATTCGCTGGCCTGCTCGACCCCAAGCAACTGATGACCTTGGCTTGCCATGAAGATGCACAAGCAAGATTGGTCACGTACCAGCGCGGCGAATTCGATCTGCGTCACTCGCCTTTCGTCGCGAAGGATTTCACCGGACTGTCGAAGAAAGGACAATGGTCGGTGCTAGTGCAAGGCGTGAACCATTTCCTGCCAGAGGCCGGCGAGCTGCTGAAACGTTTCGATTTCATCCCGCATGCGCGACTGGACGATCTGATGGTGAGCTACGCGCCCAAAGGCGGCGGCGTTGGTCCGCACTTCGACGCGTATGACGTGTTCCTGTTGCAAGGGTATGGCCATCGCCGCTGGCAGATCTCCACCCAAGCCGATCAGACCCTGATCGAAGGCGCTCCGCTGCGTATCCTGAAGGATTTCAAGGTGGAACAGGAATGGGTATTGGAACCGGGCGACATGCTCTACCTGCCGCCGCACTGCGCGCACAACGGCATCGCGGAAGATGACTGCATGACTTATTCCATCGGTTTCCGCACCCCTTGGTATCAGGAGTTGGCGGAGCAGTTCCTCGTCTACCTGCAAGACCGCATCGATATCAAAGGCACTTATGCCGACCCGGATCTGAAATTGCAAAAACATCCTGCCGAGCTCGGCCCGGCGATGTTGAAACAGGTCGGTAGCGCAATCCGCAAGATCCGCTGGGATGATGAGGATATCGCCAACTTCCTCGGCAGCTATCTCTCCGAACCCAAGCCGCATATCTTCTTCGATAGCCCTGCCCGACCGCTGTCCGCGACACGCTTCGCCGATGCGGCGCGCAAGCACGGTGTGATGCTGGATCTGAAGACATTGATGCTGTGCCAGGATCGCACGGTGTTCGTCAACGGCGAGGCCTACCGGGTAAGCAAGGGCGACTATCGCGTGCTGCGCGAATTGGCCGATGCAAGAAGACTTGCCGCGGACACCTCATTGACGGATGACGCACTGGAATTGTTGTACGAATGGTATCTGGATGGATACCTTGCCCCCGCAACCCGGAGACGCCGACCATGAACGATGAGACCTTGCAGCACACCACTTTCGATGGCGTAGCCGATTACATCGAGGCGCTGAACACGGTATGCGGTTCTGCCCAGCACTCGCTGAATATCTTCGAGAAGGATTTTTCGGACATCGGCTTCAACTCGGAAGCACGCTACGATGCTTTGCGTCATTACCTGCTGCTCAGCAGCAACAACCGTCTGCAGTTGCTGGCGCACGATACGCAACATCTGATCCGTTTCTGTCCGCGCATGATGATGTTGTTGCGCGAGTTCAGCCACAGTATGTCGATCTACCAAACTCCGCCTCACATGCACGGTGTTACCGAACCGTTCGCCGTAGCCGACGGCCACCATTTCGTACGTCGCTATCACTTCGACGATACGCGCGGACTGTTGGCGAAGAACGATCCGGAGGGCGCGCACGAATTGAATTCACGATTTCAGGAGATGTGGCTGGCATCCCATTCCGGGGCGACGCCGACCCGGCTGGGACTTTGATCCTTAGCGGGACTTTCTGGAATCACACTGCGGCAATCCATCACTTTATCCTGCACACATCGAACGATAGGAAATAGAAAATGAAATTCTCTGCGCTGATCACCGTTCTGCTCGCCCTCTCCCTGACTGCCTGTGGAGAGCAATCCAGCGAGTCCCTGGATGCCGCCAAGAAAGCTGCGGTAGAAGCTGCCGATAAGGCCAAGGATGCCGCAGCAGCAACAGCCAAGGATGTTGGTGATGCGGCAAAGAGCGCTGCCGAAGACGCCGCTCAAGCCGCTGCCGACAAAGCCAAAGAAGTCGCCAACGATGCAACCACCGCCGCCAAGGATGCGGCCAAGAAAGCCGTCAATGATGTTGCTGACGCCGTAAACAAATAGGATTTTCGCCATATCGGGGAGTCGGGTAAGTCCGATTCACTGCCCCTGCCCACCATTTCAGAAATTGCCAGACAATGACAGCAATTACCCACTTTTGACAGCATCCCACAGAAGTGTTTCCCCTCTGAAATAAAAGGGAATTTTCACCACATCATCCCTCTTGTATTTCCCTTTGGACTAGCTAGAATGCGACGCCTTTTCTTTGGGAGGGTTGCAGAAAAGGCAGCTCAATACAAACCTTCACTTAAAGTCTAGTAGTACCTATCTATCGATTGGAAAATTGAAAATGAAACGCTCTGCATTGATCGCAGCTCTGTTGGCCCTGTCGTTGTCCGCTTGTGGCGAAAAATCTGCCGAAACTGCCGCTCCTGTTGCCGCTGCACCAGCAACTGAGACTGCAGCACCTGTCGCAGCTTCCGCAACTGAAGCTGCAGCGCCTGCTGCACCTGCCAGCGAAGCAGCCAAGTAATACCCGTACGACAAAAAAAGCCGGCGCAAGCCGGCTTTTTCTATTTCTCGCACCGCATCAATCGATAGTTATCCAGTCCAACCCTTCGGACTGCGACGCGATCGTGATCTCATCACGCTTACAAGACAGCGCCTCACTCAGGGCCTGCGCGGCCAGCTCAGGCAGGTTGTTCTGCATGCTCAGATGAGCGGCAACGATGTATTTCAGAAGGCTGGTATCCATGCTTGCAAGCAGCCCTGCCGCTTGACGGTTGCTCAGGTGACCGAAGCGTCCGCCGACGCGCTGTTTGAGCATGGGTGGATAGCGCCCGGTACGCAACATCTCTTCGTCATGATTGCATTCCAGCACCAGCGCGTGACAACCCGCCAGTGATGCTTCGATGTGCGGCGTGATGTGCCCAGTGTCGGTCAATACGCCCAGACGATGCGCACCGTCGCTGAACACATATTGCACCGGCTCGCGCGCGTCATGCGGCACCAAAAAAGGCTGCACCTCGATGTCGCCGATGGCGATACGGTGATGGGGATTGAGTTCGGTGACCACGATGTCGGCAAATGCAGCCTGCTGCGTCAGCAAGGTGCCGTGCGTCATCCAGACCGGGAGCTTGAACTTGCGTGCCAGCCGCGCCACACCGCCAATATGGTCGCTGTGTTCGTGGGTGACGAGGATGCCGTTGAGTTGTTCGGCCTGAAGACCGAGACGCGCCAGACGTGACACGGTCTCATTGACGGAAAAACCGCAATCCAGCATCAGGGTGGTGCTACCTGCTTGCACCAGCAGCGAGTTGCCCTCGCTGCCGCTGCCGAGAAACGCGAAACGCATCACTGCGCTTTATTTCTCCAGTCGCTGGAACAGCAGGTCGAGGATGCGTGCCGCTTCTGCCTGTGCCACCGCATCCGCAGCGACCGTCACAACACTGACGCCCTTCGTCTCTTGCACCAGCACACGCAGTTCAGCCGGCTGTTTTTCAGTGCCCTTCAGGTAGAACACACCCTTGCTGCGATTCACATCGCCTGCGGCAAGCTGGGCGCGCTCCAGTGCCAGACTGACCTTGCGCCAAGCGCGGTCGAACGGCTCGGACAACAGCACGAAGCGTTGGCCTTCCACCGTCATCAGGCGTGCCGGTGCAGCCTCTGCCACTGCAACAGCAGCCGGTACAGGTTCTGCACAAGGTTGCCCGGCAGCCTGCACATCACGCGAATAATCGGAGTAGCTGGCCACCTGCGTGCCATCGGCAGCCGGGATCGCATAGCGCTGGCTGCTACCCGGCAGCGTCAGATCGGGCGGCACTTCCAGTGCGGGAGCGGGCGTTCCGCCGTTCTTGTAGTCCACCGGCTTGCGCTCCGGCATGAGACCGCACCCGGCCAGCAGGGTGAGGACGAGGACGGCTGTGATCGCATTGCTTGTTTTCATAGTGATTCCAGTAAGTTCAAATGACGCCGGCCAGACGCATCGCTTGTTCCACCGCAGGTTGGGCGGCAGCTGTGAGCGGTGTGAGCGGCAAACGCAGTACGTTGTTCATCTTGCCCATGCGCGCGACCGCCCATTTCACCGGGATCGGGTTGGCTTCAATGAACAGCTTTTGGTGCAGGCCGAGCAGGCGGAAGTTGATCGCGCGCGCCGTGGCGACATCACCCTTCAGTGCGGCCGCACACATCTCGTGCATCAACTTTGGCGCGACGTTGGCGGTCACCGAGATGGTGCCGTGCGCGCCGAGCAGCATCAGCGCCAGTGTGCTGGCATCGTCACCGCTATAGATGGCAAAGTCTTTCGGGGCGCGCCGCAACAGGTCGCTGCCGCGTTCGATGCCGCCGGTCGCATCCTTGATACCGATGATGTTGGGGATCTGCGCCAGACGCAGCACGGTGTCGTTGCTCATGTCAGCACCGGTACGCCCCGGCACGTTGTACAGGATATGCGGCATGTCCACGGCTTCAGCGATGGCCTTGAAGTGCAGGTACAGACCTTCCTGGGTCGGCTTGTTGTAGTAAGGCACCACCGTCAGCGAGGCATCCGCGCCGACCTTCTTGGAGAAGGTGGCCAGTTCGATGGCTTCCTTGGTTGAGTTCGCGCCGGTTCCTGCGATGATCGGCACGCGCTTGTTGGCATGTTTCACCGCCTCGGCAATGAGCAATTCATGCTCTTCTAGGTCGACGGTGGGGGATTCACCGGTGGTGCCGACCACCACGATGGCGTCGGTACCTTCGGCGATATGGAAATCGATCAACGCGCGGAACGCCTCAAGGTCGAGGCTGCCATCCGCATGCATCGGCGTGACGATCGCTACGAGACTGCCAGTAATCATGATCTTATCGATACGTTTTGGAAGCGCGCATTCTACCTTAATCACGCTGGCTTACGCGACAGGAGCGCAACGGCTGTGGAATAATGCGTAGACCATGTCAGCCTCCACATTAGCCACCCTGCAACAAGGCGATCTCGCCACCATCGTTGCCATCCACGCCGATCAGGCCTTGCATCAGCGCCTGCTCGCGTTGGGCTTCCGCAAGGGCAAACAGATCGAGCTGGTGCGCCGGGCCGTCTTCTCCGGCCCGTTGCAGGTACGGCTGGGTACCACCGATGTCGTCTTGCGCCGCAGCGAGGCCAGCAAGATAGAAGTATGCAAAGGAGCCGGCTGCGCATGAAACGCATCGCATTGTTGGGTATGCCCAACACCGGCAAGTCCACCCTGTTCAACCGCATGACCGGCGGTGCCGCGCGCGTCGGCAACTGGCCCGGCATCACGGTCGAACTGCTGTCCGGCAAGATATTGCTGGGCGGCGACATGGTGGAGATCATCGACCTGCCCGGCATCTACGACCTGCACGGTTTCTCGGACGACGAGCAGGTGGTGCGCCACTTCCTGCACGACAACGTGCCCGATCTGGCACTGGTGATCCTGAACGCCACGCAGATCGAACGCCAGATGAGTCTGTTGCTGCAGTTGAAGCAGCTCAACATGAATGTGGTGGTGCTGCTCAACATGTCGGACGAGGCGCGCAAATACGGCATCACCATCGACAGCGGCAAGATGTCCGAGATGCTGGGCTTGCCGATCTATCTGCTCAGCGGCAAATACGGTGCCGGTTATCAGGATGCGCTGCAGGCCGTCACCAAGGCCCTGCGCTACCCGACTCCCGGCATGGCCGAACAACTGCGCTCGCAACTGGAACAGGACGAGCACATCGAATCCGAGATGGCGCGCGTGTTGAAACATGCGGTGCAGGTGCCGGTGCAGATGCCGGAACATCTCACCGACAAACTCGACCGCGTGATGCTGCACCCCTGGCTCGGTCTGCCAATCTTCTTCGCCATCATGTATCTGCTGTTCCAGGGCATCTTCCTGCTCGGCCAACCGCTGCAGGGCGGCGTCGCCGAAGCTCTGAGCTGGCTGCGCGTCACTGCGCTGGAAGCGGCAGTCGCCGGTGCGCCGTCGTGGTTATCCGGCTTGCTGCTGGATGGCATCTACAACGGCGTGGCGACGGTCGCGGCTTTCGTGCCCATCATCGTGCTGTTCTTCCTGTTCATGGCCATGGTGGAAGACAGCGGCTATCTGTCGCGTGCCGCGTTCCTGATGGATGCACTGATGGCCAAGATGGGACTGGACGGGCGCGGTTTCGTGATGTTGCTGATGGGTTTCGGTTGCAACGTGCCCGCGCTGATGGGCACGCGCGTGATGCGCTCCCGCAGCATGCGCCTGCTGACCATGCTGGTGATCCCGTTCTCTCTGTGCTCGGCCCGCCTGCAGGTGTTCGTATTCATCACAGCCGCACTGTTCTCCCCGCAGCATGCACCGCTGGTATTGTTCAGCCTGTACCTGTTCAGCTTCGCCGCCGCCATCCTCACTGCGCTGCTGTTCCGCAACAAGTTCCAGAGCAGCGAACCGTTCGTGCTGGAGTTGCCGCCGTATCGCTTCCCCACGCTGCGCCAGATGCTGTTGCGCGGCTGGATCGAGGTGCGCCATTTCCTCAGCCGCGCCACGCAGTTCATCATCGCCGGCGTGGTGCTGGTCTGGCTGCTCACCAATCTGCCGGCCTCCGCCGCAGCGGGCGGACCGGACACCTTGGCCGGCATGATCGGCAGCGCGTTGCATCCGATCTTTGCGCCCATCGGCATCAACGAACAACTGACCATCGCGCTGATCTTCGGCTTCGTCGCCAAAGAGATCGTGATCGGTTCGCTGGCAGTGATCTATGGCATGAGCGGTGATGCCCTGAGCGGCGCGCTGGGACAGCAACTGGACTGGGTGCAGGCCTACAGTTTCATGCTGTTCACGCTGATCTACACTCCCTGCCTGTCAACCATCGCCACCCTGCGCACCGAGGCCAAGGACATGAGGTATACCCTGTTCACGCTGGCCTGGTCGCTGGCGCTGGCTTGGACCATCAGTTTCGTGTTTTACCAGTCGGCTCGGGCACTCGGGTATTGAAACGATTCATCCTGTAACAAAGCAAAACGCCCCGGTTCGACCGGGGCGTTTTGTTTGTAGCAGGAACCGATGCGATCAGAAGGAGAGACGCACACCGATGTGACCACCGTTATCCACCACACCTTGGGGGAAACCGTTCCTCATGATGAACTTGCTGGAGCGGTAGCCGATGTAAGCCTGTGTCAGCGGAGACATGGCGAACTCGAAACGCGCCATGCCCTGCGTGAAATGATCCACGTCGCCGAAGCTGATGATGCGCGGCGCGTAGTTGTACTCGCCCACCAAGGCGAAACGACGGTCGTTAGGCAATTCAAAACGCACCTGCGCACCCAGCGCCACGCCGGACACCAGCTTGCGCGACGACGCCACCTTGCTCAAGGAAGCTGCCACGACCTTGGCACCGACGCCCAGCGACAGACCGGACACGCTACCTTCTTCGTTCAATACCAGCAAACCGGCATCGACCATGATGTCGTTCAGATCGTTGTACGCCACTGAAGCGAACAGATCGGACTTGCCGGCGATGCCGCTTGGAACCGTGTATTTGAACTGAGCGGTGCTATTGCTCAGATTGATATCCAGCGTATCCGCAAAGGCCGTCGAACCGACCATGATCAGTGCAGCAGCAACGAAACGACGCAACATATTGAACTCCTTATATTGGGAAATTGGCGGAAGCGGTGAGATTCGAACTCACGAACGACTCGCATCGTTGCCGGTTTTCAAGACCGGTGCCTTCAACCGCTCGGCCACGCTTCCTTAATCTTCAAACACTTGCAGAAAACAACCTGTAACCGCACGCAAGCAGCGCCGCGCATGATACCCGAAATCATCAGGCCTTCCAAAAACCGCCTTTCAACTGCGGTTGCAACTTTTATGCTGCTTGGGTAGTCTCACACTCGCCGTGCGCAAAGTCGCACTTTATTTGAACGGAGCAAAAATGAACTATCAAACCCAAACCGCACCTATCGGAACACTACCCGTCGAACGGAACAAGGTCCTGCGCAACACCTACATGATGCTGTCGCTGACCATGATCCCGACCGTGATCGGCGCTTTCATCGGCACCTCGCTGAACCTGTCGTTCATGGCTGCCAGCCCCATCATCTCCTCCTTGGTGATGTTCGCCGTGATGCTGGGCATGCTGTTCGCGGTGTCCGCGCTGCGCAACAGCGTGTGGGGTATCGCTGCCCTGCTCGGCTTCACCTTCGTCGCAGGGGTGTTCCTCGGCCCCATCCTGCAAGTCGCCCTGCACCTGAAGAACGGCGCACAACTGATCGGCATGGCCGCCACCGGCACCGGCATCATCTTCTTCTCGCTGGCCACCATCGCCACCGTGACCAAGAAGGATTTCAGCTTCATGGGCAAGTTTCTGTTCATCGGACTGATCCTGCTGATCGTTGCTTCACTGGCGAATCTGTTCTTCCAGATCCCGGCGCTGTCGCTGACCATCTCCGCCATCGCGGTGCTGATCTTCTCCGCCTACATCCTGTATGACGTTAGCCGGATCGTGAACGGCGGCGAGACCAACTATGTGATGGCGACGCTGGGCCTGTATCTGAACATCTACAACCTGTTCATCAACCTGTTGCAACTGCTGATGGCTTTCACCGGCGAACGCGAATAAGCGTCACCCCAACCACAACAAGGCGGCCTCGCGGCCGCCTTTTGTTTTCCAGGAGACAAGATGGAACTGAATGAATTTCTGAAGAAACTGGACGAGACACCGGACAGCGTCTGCTTCCATGACACGATGGAGGCGATCGATGCCCACTATGATTTCACCCCGACCGCCTTCAGCAACGGCGCGACACGCAACGAGGCAGGACAGAACAACGGTTCGTGCAAACTATTCTCTTTCGCGATGCTGAACGGGCTGTCGCCGCAGCAGACATTGGCCTGTTTCGGCGACTATTACCGCAAGGATGTGCTCGGCAATCCGGATGGGACGGATCACGCGAATATCCGCAATTTCATAAGGACCGGCTGGGAAGGTATTTCATTCGAAGGTAAGGCATTGGCACTAAAAAGCGCCTGATCACTTGGGTTTGCGTTGCTCCGGCTTCACGTGTGAAGCCAGCAATTCGTCGCCCGCATCGGCATCGATCACATCGCCGTTGGCGTCTTCCATCGGCAACTCGGCATCGTTCCAACCGCGTATGCCAAGCTTGAGCGAGCTCACGTTGGCAAAACCCATCTGCTGCATCACATCCGCAGCCAGCACCGAACGTTTTCCCGAACGGCAGATCACCACGATCTCGCGCTCGCGTCCCGCAACCAGTTCCGGCACGGTCTCGTCGTAATCCCATTCGCAGGACTGCTCCAGTATGCCGCGCGGCACATTGATCGAACCGGGGATGCGCAAAGCATCGAATTCGGCGGGTTCGCGGATATCCAGCAGCAAAGGCACATCGCTCGACTGGTAGCGCCGCCCGAAGTCCCATGGCGTAACTTCCTTCACGCGCGCAAGCGCTTCTTCAACAAGTTCGTCATAGCGTTTCATGTTGTGCTCCTTTTTACTTCGGCTGCTACGCTTAACGTCGGCGAGCAACGTTAACCTGCGCCGCAAGACGCTCGTTATGCGAGCGCCTTGTCGAATATCGCGATGGATTCCACGTGCGCCGTTTGCGGAAACATGTTCATCACACCCGCGGCTTTCAAGGTGTAACCCTTCGCATGCACCAGCACTTCCGCATCGCGCGCCAGTGTGGCCGGGTTGCAGCTCACGTAGACGATACGCTGCGGTGCGGTCTCAGGCGTGATGGCCTTGATCAATTCGATGGCACCGTCTCGCGGCGGATCGACCAGCCACTTGTTGAAATTTCCGAGCTTCTTCAATCTCTCTTCGTCCATCTCGAACAGGTTCATGTCCATGAAGCGTGTATTGGCTGTCAGGCCGTTATGTTCGGCGCCCTGCACGGCGCGCTTCACCAGTGCCGCACTGCCTTCGATACCCAGCACCTGCGCGCCGCTGCGCGCGATGGGCAAAGTGAAGTTCCCCAGTCCGCAGAAGAAGTCCGCGATACTTTCATGCGGCTGCGGATCGAGCAGGCGCAGTGCGCGGTGCACCATCACTCTATTGAGCTGGTGGTTGACCTGGGTGAACTCGGTCGGCGCGAACGGCATCTCAATACCGAACTCCGGCAGGCTGTAGGTGAGCGGCGGCGCCTGCAAAGGATGGAAAGGCACTACGGTCTCCGGTCCTTTGGTTTGCAGCCAGAACTGGATGTCGTGCGCATCGGCAAAAGTACGCAAGGCGGCTTCGTCCGCAGGTGACATCGCTTCCATGACGCGCAGTACCAGCACATCGACTTTGTCGCCGCAGGCGATCTCGATCTGCGGCAAACGCTCGCGTATGGATAGCCCATCGATCAGTTCTGACAACAATGGGATCAGCGCGGAGATCTTGGGCGGCAGTATCTCGCAGCGCGACAGGTCGGCGATGAAGCTGCTGCGTTTCTCGTGAAAGCCGATCAGCGTGCGCCCCTTCTTCAACACATGGCGCACGCCGATGCGCGCGCGCTGGCGATAGCCCCAGTAGATACCGTGGATGGGCGACAAGATATTCTCCGGCTCGACCTTGCCGATACGCGCCAGATTCTCTTCCAGGATGCGCTGTTTCACCGCGACCTGCGCACCGGAATCCATATGCTGCATGGCGCAACCGCCGCACATGCCGAAGTGGATGCACTTGGGTTGCACACGCAGATAGGAATGGTTGGTTACACTGGTCGCCTGCGCCATCTCGAAACTGGGCTTCCTGCGATACGAGGCATACGTCGCCCGCTCGCCCGGCAATGCGCCCTCGATGAAGATCACCTTGCCTTCATGATGCGCGATGCCGCGCCCTTCCTGATCGATGGACTCGATCTCCACTGTCTGTTCAATATTTGCCATTTCGTTCCAACAATAAAATCGCGCGCCCCATACGGGTGTACGCCAAACCCCATCCCATCAACACGCCGCCGGTATTGGCCAACATGTCTGCATATTCAAAATATCGGTAACCACCCATGCCCTGCAAGATCTCGATGCCGACACCCAGTACCACCAGACCGACCAGCACTCTGATGCGCGCTGCGCGTGTCACATACACCTGGCAGAACCACAGCATCAGCCCGGCATAGGCCAGCAAATGCTCGAGTTTATCGACACCTTTGAAGGAAACCGGCTCGGGCGGATGCGGCATCAGCGACAGGTAACACACCAGCACGATCCACAGCCAGCCGACGCCCAGCCAGGCTCTGTGCAGCGGGGATACGGTCACTTCCAGGCTACCAGATACTCTGCCCAATGCGCTTCGCTAGACTTTGCAAGGTTGCTGCGCACCAGCTCGATCTCCTGTTCATAGCGCGCCTTGCTGAACTGGCCGCGCATCAGCATGAAGCGGGCGAACACCAGATACGTGTTCACCACATCGGTCTCGCAATAGTTGCGTATCTCGGCCAGCTTACCTTGCTGGTATGCCTCCCACACTTTGCTGCCGTCCATGCCCAGCTTGCCAGGAAAGCCGATCAGTTTGGCCAGATCGTCCAGTGGCGCATTGGCACGACCGCTATACATCGCCAGCAGGTCCATTAGGTCGAGGTGGCGCGTGTGATAGCGGCTGATGTAGTTGTTCCATTTAAAATCGCGGTCATCCTCGCCCATGTCCCAATAGCGCGGGCACTGGATGCCGTGGATCAGGCCGCGATAGTGCAGCACCGGCAGGTCGAAACCACTGCCGTTCCACGACACAATCTGCGGCGTATATTTCTCGATGCCGTCAAAGAAGCGCTGGATGATGCTGCCTTCGTCTTCGTCCGGCTCGCCCAGCGACCACACTTTGAAGTTATCGCCTTCGCGCAGCACGCAGGAGATCGCCGCCACGCGTTGCAGATGATGCGGCAGAAAATCGCTGCCGATCTTCTGGCGGCGCATCTGGAACGCCATCTCGGCGACTTCAACGTCGCTGACTTCGGCATCCAGCTCATACAAGGTACGCAGGCCGGCGATGTCCGGGATGGTTTCGATGTCAAAGACAAGTGTAGGATTCATGGCAAAAATACGAATCTGGGGAGGGCGTGCATGATACCGCAGCGGCAGTCATCTTCCCATGCCCCGGCTTGACGGCGGACGGCGGAAAGCCAACAATCCGCCAGCCGTTCCAACTCAGGTTCCGTCCAACGCTGCATTCCTTGGGGAGTCACCATGACCAAACACTTTTCCATCGCGATTTCCGCTGTCGCCTGCCTGTTCTCCGCCGCTGCAGCGGCCGCCCCCGGTGAATACTGGGAAGTGACCACCAAAATGGAGATGGAAGGCATGCCGTTCGCCATGCCTTCCACCACCTCCAAGGTCTGCGTCCCGAAAGGCTCGGAGAACGATCCCAGCAAGACCTCCGGCGACAAGGATTGCAAGATGAGCGACGTCAAGACGACGGGGAACAAGACAACCTGGAAGGTACGCTGCAACCACGACGGCGAAGTGATGACCGGCAAGGGTGAGCAGACCACGTCTGCCAACGGTTACCAGGGCAAGATGCAGTTCAGCGGTCGGGACATGGACATGACCTCCGCCTACAGTGGCAAACGCCTCGGCGGGAAGTGTGACACCGAGGAGATGGTCAACAAAGTCAAAGCGCAGATGTGCGACACCTCGCAGCGTCGCAATACGGCAGGCTGGATCTTTTCCGCCGACCTCATCCTGCCGAAGGATGCGGCCTGTGCCAGCCAGCGAGACGAATTGTGCAAACGCGTACACAAGGATGTCCAGAAGGACGCGGAAACCTTTGAGGCGCTGCTGCAGCACGACCAACTACAAGGCAGCCCATCCGTCGCCAAAGCCTGCAAGGTGGACATGGCTGCGACCACCCGCAACATCTGCAAGACACTGAACGACAAAACCTACTCGCGACTTGCCGCGCATTGCCCCGCCGAGGCCAAGAAATACCGAGAAGCCAAACGGCGCGCTGCATGCGAAGGCCGCAGTTTCACTGCAGCCCCGACCAAGGCCGAGATCGACGCCTGCATGCGCGGTGAACAAGGCGACGACGAACCGCAAGCCCCCGCCCGCACCCCGGCGGCATCGGGCAAGCCCGGCCAGGGCTCAACGGACATGCTGGAAGGCGCCAAGAAGCTGAAAGGCATGTTCGGGTTCTAAGTGCGCCTCTCACTGCTCATCGGGCTGTGCCTGCTGTGCCAGACCGGCTGGGCAGCGTCGCAGTCCGACCTGTTCCCGCAGGTCGCGCACGCCTACCGGGTCGAGATCGACGGCGCGCCAGCATGGCAAAGGCAGGCCGAAAAACGCCTGCCGCCCGCCAGCCTGACCAAGCTGATGACCGCATTGCTGGTGCTGGAAAAATCACAGCCGGACGACATCGTACGCGTCAGCCCGGCCGCCGCGCGCGAGACCGGTTCGCGCCTCGGACTCAAGGCGGATGAACGCTTCCGCGTGAGCGACCTGCTGGCAGCCACCCTGCTGCAATCCGCGAACGATGCCTGCCATGCGCTGGCCGACCATGTGGCCGGCAGCGAGTCCGCATTCGTGGAACTGATGAACCAACGTGCGCGCACGCTCGGGCTGCGCGACACCCGTTTCGGGAACGCCTGCGGCCACGATGCGCACGGTCATTACTCCTCTGCCAGCGACCTCGCCCGGCTGTCGCGCATCTTGCTCGAACAACCGCCGGTCCTTGCACTAACCTCGCAGCCGCGTGCCACCATCACATCGGTCGCAGGCAAGCCTTATGCCCTGACCAACAAGAACGCGCTTATCGGCCGTTACCGCGGCGCGCGCGGCCTTAAGACCGGCTACACCTCGCGCGCGGGCAAATGCCTGATCGCCTACGCTGAACGCGACGGCCACCGCGTGCTGCTGGTGATTCTGCACGGCAACGACCGCTGGTGGGATGCGGTGGATATCCTCGACATCGCGTTCGAGCATGCACGCCTTACGCACTGATTCAACCGGTGCCGCCGCGCTATGGCTGACACTGGCCGTGTGCGTGACCTATGCCAACGCGTTCAACGGCGTGTTCCAGTTCGACGACTATAACGTCATCGTGCATGAAGCGACGGTGCATAGCGGGGCCGCGTGGTTCGCCGATCTGGGCAGCGGCATCCGCCCCCTGCTCAAGCTGAGTTACCTGCTGGACTGGACGAGCGGCACGGGCACGACTGCGTTCCATCTCACCAATCTGCTCATCCATCTGGCCAACAGCGGACTGGTCTATCTACTGGCGGTCCGGCTGATACGCCAATGGGCGCCCGCCCTGCCCGCTACGCTGCCGCTGTGGGTGGCATTGCTGTTCGCCGTCCATCCGGTGCACAGCGAAGCGGTCAGCTACATCAGCGGGCGCTCCGCTTCGCTGATGACCATGTTCTACCTGGGAGGGCTGCTCGCCCATATCGACGGCCGCACGCAAGGCAACCGTTTCCTCCAGCACGTGCTGACGCCCCTGCTGTTCGCGCTCGCGCTCGCCAGCAAGGAAACAGCCGTCACTTTCCCGTTGGCACTCTGGCTATGGGAATGGTGCAGTGGCACGCGTTGGCGGGATGCACTCAAAGCGAGTGCGACGAGCTGGCTGCTGTTGCTGCTGGCTTCGCTGCTGTTCCTGTCCAGCGCCAACTATCTGTCGCAGATATTACGCAGTGCGGAATTCAACAGCCTGCACGGCAATCTCGCCACGCAGCTGACCGGCTTCGTCTGGCTGCTGCAACAGTGGCTATTCCCGCTATGGTTGAACATAGACCCGGAGTTGCCGCTGCTCACGAACCTGAACGACGCGCTGCTGCCGCTGGCCTTCAGCCTTGTCTGGCTGGGGCTGATACTGTTTTGCCGACGCAGCCGTCCGTGGCTCAGTTTCGCCATGGCATGGGTGATGCTGCATCTGGTCCCGCTTTATCTCTTGCTGCCGCGCATCGATGTCGCCAACGAACGCCAACTCTATCTCTCCGCCTGGCCGCTGCTCCTTGCCCTGCTGATAGAGGCGGCACGCCATATCGACCTGCGTACCTTGCAACTGGCATTGACCGCCGCACTGCTGGCGGGAGCCGCACTCACGATACAACGCAACCAGCTGTATGCCAGCGAGATCGCGTTATGGGAAAACACGGTGCTGCACTCTCCGCACAAGGCACGCGTGCACAACAATCTCGGCTACGCCTACTTGCTGGACGGACGCCGCGACGAAGCACGCGCCGCGTTCACAACCGCATTGCGGCTGGACAAGGATCATTTTCGAGCGCAATACAATTTGCGAAGGATGGATGCTGAAATGCAAAAGGCCGGAGGGATACTCCGGCCTTGATCGGTGCATGACGCAGACTTACGCGAAGTTCTTTTCCGCGAATGACCAATTCACCAGATTGTTGAGGAAAGTCTCGACGAACTTGGGACGCATGTTGCGGTAGTCGATGTAGTAAGCGTGTTCCCACACGTCCACGCACAGCAGCGGTTTGTCGGCGGTGGTCAGCGGTGTGCCGGCTGCGCCCATGTTGACGATATCCACGGAACCGTCAGCCTTCTTCACCAGCCAAGTCCAGCCGGAACCGAAGTTACCCACGGCGGAAGCCTGGAAGGCCTTCTTGAATTCGTCCAGCGAACCCCACTTCTTGTTGATCGCGTCGGCCAGTGCACCGCTCGGTGCGCCGCCGCCGTTCGGCTTCATGCAACTCCAGAAGAACGTGTGGTTGGAAACCTGCGCCGCGTTGTTGTAGATGCCGCCGGCCGGTGCCTTCTTGACGATGGCTTCCAGATCGAGGTTCTCGTACTCAGTGCCCTTGATCAGGTTGTTCAGGTTGGTCACATACGCCTGATGGTGCTTGCTGTAGTGATAGTCGAAAGTCTCGGCGGACATGTGCGGCACGAGCGCGTCTTTGGCATAGGGAAGAGCTGGCAGTTGGTGTTCCATGAGAGTCTCCTTGTGATGAATTCGATGAGCGGGGATGGCATCGCCACGGGGCGGAAATATACCATACTTTTATACTTGGGTATTCCGGATGCTTTACAATCCGCCCCATGAACGACACCACCAAACAGACCGGCGCCGCCGTGAAGCAAACCGGCAAAGAAAAGACCGCGCGCAACCCGATCAAGATCATCCCCCTGCAGGAGCGTCTGCGCAAACCGCAGTGGATACGCGTCAAATCCGGCAGCGGCGCGGGCTATAACGAAGTGAAGCGCATGCTGCGCGAACACAGCCTGCACACCGTGTGCGAAGAAGCTTCCTGCCCCAACATCGGCGAATGCTTCGGCAAGGGCACGGCCAGCTTCATGATCCTCGGCGACATCTGCACCCGCCGTTGCCCGTTCTGCGATGTGGCGCACGGCAAACCGCTGCCGCCCGATGCCGACGAACCGAAGAACCTCGCCCATTCCATCGGCCTGCTCAAACTGCGCTACGTCGTCATCACCAGCGTGGACCGCGACGACCTGCGCGACGGCGGCGCACAACATTTCTCCGACTGCCTGCGCGAGATCCGCGCCGCCTCACCGACCACCAAACTGGAGACACTGGTACCGGACTTCCGTGGCCGTCTCGATGTGGCGCTGGACGCGATGGCGAGCGAACTGCCCGACGTGCTCAACCACAATCTGGAGACCGTGCCGCGCCTGTATCCCATGGCGCGACCCGGTGCCGACTATGCGCATTCGCTCAAACTGCTGAAGGAATTCAAGGCGCGCTTCCCGCAGGTGATGACCAAATCCGGCCTGATGCTGGGTCTGGGCGAGACCGACGAAGAAGTGCTGCAAGTGATGCGCGACCTGCGTGACAACGACGTGGAGATGCTCACGCTAGGCCAGTACCTGCAACCCTCGGACGGCCACCTGCCCGTGTTGCGCTACGTCACGCCCGAAGCGTTCAAGATGTTCGAGGAAGAAGCAAAGAAGATGGGCTTCTCGCACGCCGCCTGCGCGCCCATGGTGCGCAGCAGTTATTTCGCCGATATCCAGGCCGAGGAAGCCGGCATCGCCATGTAAAAAGCGGGGGCGCATTTCTGCGCCCCCGCTACGCTCAAAGTGCAGTTTCGACTCAGGCTTGTACGTTGATGACAGAGCCTACGGTCTGCCCCTGTGTGTTCACGGTCGGCTTCGGTGCCTGCGTTGCCTGAGTGGCGGCAGCTGCCTTGGCTGCGTCATCGCGATCTTTGACCGCCTCGCGCTCATCGCGCGGTTGCGGCTGGGGCTGCACTTGCGATACGTAGTTACTGCTTGAATCTACAGGATTAATTGCCATGATAGACCTCCTTGTATGTGTTCGACGAACGCTTTAACGCGCATCCATGAATGGATTATCGGCACGACTTGCGGATACTTTAGGCTTTTTTTTGAAAGACGGATACAGCCGCCTCACCAACCGGTTGAAACCCTGCGAGGCGACTGTTAACCTCGCTCGCAACTTGATATCCAATATATACCGCCTCAGGGAGAGAATGAATGAAACAGATATTGCTGGCCATGGGCTTGGGCTTATCGCTCACAACGACTTGGGCGATGGATGAGCCAGCTGATGCCGCACTCGCCACCCCAGCGACCGAAGAGATCACTCAGCTTGCCGAAACCGCAGCCCCTATCGACCTGCCTGCTGCAACGCCTATCGCCGGGATGTCAGCGACACCCGCCCAGGCCGTTGAGGAGTCCGAGAGCGTGAAACTGGAGGCCATGCATCAAAAGCTCGTCGCGCAAAAGATTGAACTGTTCCGCACCACGATCAAGAACACCGAGACAAAAAAGAATCTTTTCTCGCGACTGCTAACGTCCTCGCAGAATCCGATCGATGCGGAGCTGTTGTCCGAGATGCGCCGATTCACCGAAAACCACCCCGAACTGCCGGAGACCGCAGAGGTATACCTGTTGATGGCGCAAGTCCATCAACGCAGCGGCGAATATCCCGCAGCGGCGATCGATCTGCTCCTGCTGCGCGCAGCTTACCCGGATTCCCCACTCGACAAGGAAGCCGCCAAACGCATGCAGGCGCTGGTGGGCGACGACCTGAAGAAACATGCCGATATGCTGAAGGCGACAAGCACGAAGATCGGCAGCCTGAATGGGGAGCGCGAGGAACGCGTGGTCGGCTTGCTGCGCCTGCTCGGCGAGAACACGGAAAAGGATATGGCTCGCCCGATCGCCGATGCCTGCGCTTCGTTCCTGGCCAGCAACCAAGGCTGGCTACAGGAAGATGTGGTTGAACATGCTTGGGCACGCCAATCCGCGTTGCTGGATGCGCAGACCGCAGTCTATCGCTTCGATAAGTTACTGGCTCTGTACCCGGAGAGTGGGCTGCGTGCCAACAGCCTGCTGGCCAAGGCCGCGATACAGCGCAATAGCATGCACCTCTATATGCAAGCTGCTGCAACCTATACTCAGTTGATCGGCCAGTTCCCCGATTCCACCGAGACCATGCAAGCCTATGAGGCGCTCGCGACGATGTATGACGAAAACATGCAGGATTATCCCAACGCAATCAAGACCTGCGAGGCCATCGTCGCACGTTACAAGAATGACCCGATGGTGCTGCGCGCCTTGCGCTTGATGGCCAGCATCCAACAGAACAAGACCAAACAGCCGGCACAAGCGATCGAAAGCCACCTCAAGATCGCCGAACTGTTCAAAGGCAATGAAGGCATGGAAGCGTTGCTGGCTGCCGAACGGCTCGCGCTGTTCGCCACACGTGACTGGGCAAAGGCGATAGACATCAACCACCGCATCATAAGCCTCGCTCCCCAACACGAAGAAGCAGTCAAGGCAGCGTTCAAGAACGCCGAGATCACCGAAGAGAAACTCGGCGACAAAGCGGCTGCCAGAGAGTTGTATTCCGAGTTCATGAACAAATATCCGGACCATAACTTGGGCAAGGATGCCGCCCGGCGCATCGAGTCGATCGACAAGACTTCAAACAACGCTTCAAGATGAAGCTAACCTGTGAAAGTTGAAAAACCAGCCATGACCGCCCCTCTGCTCATCGCCAAGAACGACCAACACGAACTGGAATTGCTGCCGCAGATGGCCAACCGCCACGGCCTCATCACCGGCGCCACCGGCACCGGCAAGACGGTGACGCTGCAATCGCTGGCAGAGAGTTTCAGTCGCATTGGCGTTCCGGTGTTCATGTCCGACATCAAGGGCGACCTCTCCGGCATCTCAAAAATCGGCGGCGGCAATGCCAAGGTGCAGGCGCGCGTCGAGCAACTGAAACTGGAAGGCTTTGAGCATCGTGCGTATCCGGTGACGTTCTGGGACGTGGAAGGCAAGCAGGGTCACCCGGTGCGCGCCACCGTGTCCGACATGGGGCCGCTGCTGCTGGGACGTATGCTGAACCTCAACGACACGCAGCAGGGCGTGCTCACGCTGGTGTTCAAGATCGCCGACGACAACGGCATGCTGCTGCTCGACTTCAAGGACCTGCGCACCATGGTGCAGTATGTGGGCGACAACGCGAAGGACTTCACCACCGAATACGGCAACATCTCCACCGCCAGCATAGGCGCAATCCAGCGCGGCCTGCTGGAGCTGAGCAGCCAGGGGGCGGAACAGTTCTTCGGCGAACCGATGCTGAACATCGACGACCTGATGCAGACCGACCGCGGCGCGGGCATGGTCAACATCCTTGCGGCGGACAAACTGATGCAGTCGCCCAAGGTGTATTCGACCCTGCTGCTGTGGCTGCTCTCCGAACTGTACGAGAACCTGCCCGAGGCGGGCGACCTGGAGAAACCCAAGCTGGTGTTCTTCTTTGATGAGGCGCACCTGCTGTTCAACGATGCGCCCGCTGCCCTGGTCGACAAGATAGAACAGGTGGTGCGCCTGATCCGTTCCAAGGGCGTGGGTGTGTACTTCATCACGCAGAACCCGGCGGACGTGCCGGACAAGATCCTCGGCCAGCTTGGCAACCGCGTGCAGCATGCGCTGCGCGCCTTCTCGGTGCGCGACCAGAAGGCGGTGCGCGCCGCCGCCGAGACCATGCGCGACAACCCCGAACTGGACGAGCAGGCCGCCATCACCGAACTCGGCGTGGGCGAGGCGCTGGTCTCGCTGCTCAACGAAAAGGGCACACCGACCATTGTCGAGCGCGCGCTCATCGTGCCGCCGCAGGCGCACATCGGGCCGATCTCCGAAGCCGAGCGCGCCGTACTCATCCAGTCGTCGCTGCTGGCCGGGCATTACGAAAAGACCGTAGACCGTGAATCGGCGTACGAGATCATCAAGGGGCGTGCGGAAGAGAAACAGGCCCAGACGGAGAAGGCTACTCCCGCTGCACAGAGCTCAGAAGGCGGACTCGGCGGCATGCTGGGTGGTCTGTTGGGCGGCGGTACTTCGCGTCGCCAGAGCGCGGGTGAAGCCATGGTGAAGAGCGTGGTGCGCACCGTCGGCGCCGAGCTCGGACGGCAACTCGTGCGCGGCGTGCTGGGTTCGTTGATGGGCGGCAGTACGCGCCGCCGCTGAAACAGGAATCGCTATGACAGAAGATATCCGCAGGGATTTCGAGGCAGTGGCCTCGCGCTGGGACAGCAACCCGACACGGGTGAAGATCGCACGCGACGTGGGCGATGCCATCATGCGTGAGGTGAAATTGTCACCGCAGATGGACGTGCTCGATTACGGCTGCGGCACCGGGCTGCTGGCGATGCAGCTGCAGTCGCATATACATTCGGTCTGCGGCGCGGACAGTTCGCCTGCGATGGTCGCGGTGCTGCAGGACAAGATCTCCACGCTCAAGCCCGGCAACGTCAGCACGCAACTGGTGGATTTCGAACGTGGCGCGCATGCCAGCGGGACTTACGACCTCATCGTGAGCAGCATGGTGACCCACCATATCCCCGACACCGCCGCGCTATTCAAGGAATGGCAGCGCCTGCTCAAACCGCACGGGCAGATCGCCTTCGCCGACCTCGACGCGGAGGATGGTTCTTTCCACGGCGACAACACCGGGGTGTTCCACCTCGGCTTCGACCGCGCGAAGCTGCGTGATCTGTTGCTGGCCGAAGGCTACTCCGCTGTGCGCGACACCACTGCGACGGTGGTGCGCAAGGAAATCGACGGCAAGACACGCGAGTTCCCCATCTTCCTCATAGCGGCAAGCCTCGCCTGACATGGCCCTGCTCCCCATCCAGAAACAACTGCGCGCCCTCGCCTCGCCCGAGGTCGCACGCATCCAGCAGGGCTTCTTCAAGACCGGCAAGGGCCAGTACGGCGAAGGCGATGTGTTCCTCGGCATCAAGGTGCCAGTACTGCGCGCGCTGGCGAAGCAGCAGCGCGATGCCGGGCTAGACACCGTCACGCGACTGCTTGCATCGAAATATCACGAGGAACGCGTGTTCGCATTGCTGTTGCTGATGCAGATCTACCAGCGCGCCGACGATGCCGGGAAGCAGGCCGCCTTCGACCTCTACCTCGGCAGCACCGCTCACATCAACAACTGGGACCTGGTCGACATCTCTGCACCGCATATCGTCGGCAGGCATCTGGAGGACAGGCCGCGCAAGGTGCTGCACCGGATGGCGAAGTCGGCATCGCTGTGGGAACGGCGTATCGCCATCATTTCCACCTTGAATTTCATACGCCGGAATGATTTTGCAGATACGCTGCGCATCGCCGAGATGCTGCTGGATGACGGGCACGATCTGATGCACAAGGCAGTGGGCTGGATGTTGCGCGAGGTGGGGAAACGCGACCAGAAAATACTGGAAACATTCCTCCAGCACCATTACCAGCGGCTGCCCCGTACTGCCCTGCGCTATGCGATAGAGCGCTTCGCTCCCCCGCTACGCCAAAAATATCTAAAAAGAACGTTCTCTATTGCTTGATTCCAAACCCCTGTTTCTATACAGTTCGCCAATCTTCTACGCCCGCAAGCCAGCATGTCACGGTTCAGCGTCCTTCAATTCAACATGCAGTTCGGCCAGGTTTGGGATGATGCCTATCCCGATCACGCTCCGGTTGACCTTGAGCAGACCATCGCCGAGATCAAACGCCAGAACGCCGACATCGTATTGCTACAAGAAGTGGAACACGCCGAGCCCGGCGGCAAGCAGATCGACCCGCCGCCCAACTACACAAGACTGAAGGCCGCTCTGCCGGAATACGACAGTTACTTCAGCTACCCGAAATCCGACGCTCGCGAGCTCCCTTTCGGCATCGGCCTCGCCATCTTCTCGCGCAGCAAGTTGTTCGACACGACCCGGCTTGATCTGCCCTCGCCACCTATCGAATTCAATTTCAACGGCGAGACCAAGACCCCGACCGACCGCCTGCTGATCGGCGCCAAGACCAAGATCGGCGGCAAGACCGTGCAGCTGTTCAACACGCACCTACTGGCCTTCTTCATGCTCAAATCCTCCAGCACGAATCATCCCGAGCAACGCCAGATAGTAGTCGATCAGTTGCGGAGATCCGAACTGCCAGCGCTGCTGGGTGGGGATTTCAACGTCAGCGGCCATGAGACGCTGGTGGCGCAATTCGAGGAAGCGGGATTCTCTACTGCCCAGATCAATGAGATCACCTGGCGGCGCATGCCGCTGGTGCTGGATCATGTCTTCTTCAATGAGCAGTTGCGTTGCGTGAAGCAGCAGGTCATTCCAACACTGAGTTCAGATCACCACCTGTTGCGGGTGGAGCTTGAGCTGAAAGACTGATTCAGGCGTCCTTCAGTCGTTGACCTTGCCGCGCAAGGCCTTCACCCTGCCGCGCAACACTTTTCCTTCCACACGCTTCTTCTTGGCCGACCGCGACGGTTTGGTTGCGATACGCGGCTTGGGCCGCTCCGCCGCCGATTGCAGCAAGGCCTTGAGACGACGCAACGCCTCGTTGCGATTCTGTTCCTGATTGCGGAATTCCTGCGCCTTGATGATGACCACGCCATCCTTGGTGATGCGCTGATCGTTGACCTGCAGCAAACGCTCTTTCATCTCCTGTGGCAATGAAGAGGCATGGATATCGAAACGCAGATGCATCGCGCTCGACACCTTGTTCACGTTCTGCCCGCCCGCGCCCTGCGCGCGCACGGCGGTCAACTCGATCTCTCGTTCAGGGATGACGACGTTGTGAGCGATGTACAACATGGCTCAAGCCAGCACCCGTATCCGCACACCGGACAGTGACACCACCTGTCCCGCTCGTATCTTAGCGGTCTTGCGCGATTCCACCTGACCATCGACGGAAACGGCCCCGTCTGCCACCAATGCTTTGGCCGCACCGCCGCTGTCGCTCACGCCGGTCAGCTTGAGCAGATCGTTCAGCGCGATGAATTCGCCGCGCAGTTGGAATTCGATCTGTTCCATCAAAGTTTCACCGCGTGCTCGCGCGTAGTATGGAAGACGACCTTGGGCCAGCGTTCCTGGGTGAGTTTCAGGTTGACGTTGTTCGGTGCCAGATAAGCCAGATTACCTGCCGCATCGACCGCGAGGTTGTGCGACAGCGCTTTCTGGAAATCGGCAAATATCTTTGCATCCTCGCAGGTCACCCAGCGCGCGGTACTGACGCTGGCACCTTCGAACATCGCATCCACGCCGTATTCCCCATGCAAACGACTGGATACCACGTCGAACTGCAGGACGCCGACCGCACCGAGGATCAGGTCACCACCGTCCACCGGCTTGAACACCTGCACCGCGCCCTCTTCGCCGAGCTGCTGCAAGCCCTTGTGCAGCTGCTTGATCTTGATCGGGTTGCGGATACGCACCGACTGGAAGTGGTCCGGCGCGAAATACGGGATGCCGGTGAACTGCAACAGCTCGCCCTCCGAGAAGCTGTCGCCGATTTGCATGTTGCCATGGTTGGGCAGGCCGATGATGTCGCCCGCATAGGCTTCTTCCACCTGCTCGCGGCTGGATGCCATGAAGGTCACCACGCTGGACACCTTGATCTCGCGATTCAGTCGCAGGTGTTTGATCTTCATGCCGCGCTCGAAATGGCCGGAACACACGCGCAGGAAAGCGATGCGGTCGCGGTGGTTGGCGTCCATGTTGGCCTGGATCTTGAACACGAAGCCGGAGAACTTCGGCTCGATCGGATTCACGTTACGCACCGAGGCATCGCGCTCGCGCGGCGCGGGTGCCCATTCCAACAGGGCGTTCAAAATCTCGCGTACGCCGAAGTTGTTGATGGCGGAACCGAAGAACACCGGCGTCTGCTTTCCATCAAGGAAGCGCTGCAGGTCGAAGGGATGCGATGCGCCGTGCACCAGCTCCACTTCCATCTTCAGTTGCCCGATCTCCAGCGGGAAGCGTTCCGCCAGTATCGGATTATCGATACCCTTGATGACCTCCACCTCGCCGTCGGCACGCTCCTCGCCCGGCGTGAACAACATGATTTCGTCCTTCATCAGGTGATACACGCCGCGAAAGGTCTTGCCCATGCCCAGCGGCCAAGTCACCGGTGCGCACTGGATCTTCAGCACCGATTCGACCTCGTCCAGCAATTCCAGCGGATCGCGCACCTCGCGGTCCATCTTGTTCATAAAGGTCACGATGGGCGTATCGCGCATGCGGCACACATCCAGCAGCTTGATGGTCTGCGTCTCCACGCCCTTGGCTGCGTCGATCACCATCAATGCCGAGTCCACAGCGGTCAGCACACGATAGGTATCTTCGGAGAAATCCTGGTGACCCGGCGTGTCGAGCAGGTTCACCACATGGTCGCGATACTCGAACTGCATCACCGAGGAGGCGACCGAGATACCGCGCTGCTTTTCGATCTCGAGGAAGTCGGAGGTGGCATGTCGTCCACTCTTGCGCGCCTTCACCGCCCCCGCCATCTGAATGGCACCCGAGAACATCAACAACTTCTCGGTCAGCGTGGTCTTGCCTGCATCCGGGTGGGAGATGATGCCGAAGGTGCGGCGGCGCGATACCTCGCGTGCGAGCTGCGACTTGGCCGGGGTGCTACTGGACGTGCTGACTTCCTGATTCATGGGGGGAAAACCTGAGGATGCGTTGCGAAAGGCCGCAAGTCTAAAGGCTAGCCGCATGAATGTCTAACCACCCTGATCACGTCAGGGGCGTTGCTTGACAAGCCTGGGCACCGGGAATAATTTGATGGCTCCGTATTGGGCTTTTTCCTGATCTGAAAGGAAATATCATGTCCAGACAAATCTTCGTGAACCTGCCCGTCAAAGACCTGCAACGCTCGATCGATTTCTACACCGCGCTCGGCTTCAGCTTCAACCCGAAATTCACCAACGAGAAGGCCACCTGCATGATCGTGGCGGACGATATCCTCGTCATGCTGCTGGTTGAACCATTCTTCCGGAGCTTCATCGACAAACCGCTGTGCGATGCAAAGGCCGCCACCGAAGTGCTGCTGGCGTTGTCCTGCAAGGACCGCACAGAGGTGGACGAGATGATGCGCAAAGCACTCGCTGCCGGTGGCACAGCCCCCAGACCTCCCAGGGATCTTGGCTTTATGTACAGCCACAACTTCGAAGACCTCGACGGCCACATCTGGGAGCCGTTCTACATGGATGAGGCGCAGATGCCATGAGCAGTTTTCTGATCTTGATCGCCGTATTGCTGGCGGCCATCATCGCCATCGTCCGACTCGCCGCCTCCCGCCCCGATGTGTTCCGCGTGGAGCGATCCACGCACATCAAAGCGGCGCCGCCGCAGGTGTTCCCGCATATCAACGACCTGCGCAACTGGGCGGCCTGGTCGGCATGGGAACGCATGGATCCGTCCATGCAAAAACACTACAGCGCCGACACCGTCGGCACCGGAGCCTGCTACGAATGGCAAGGCAACAATAAGGTCGGCCACGGCAGCATGACGATCACCGATTCCGTAGCACCCGGCCACCTGGTGATCCAGCTCGATTTCCTGCAGCCGTTCGAGGCACACAATACGGCCGAATTCGACCTGCAGGCGCAGGACGGCGGCACTCGGGTCACCTGGTCGATGTACGGCCCCTCCCCATTCATCTCCAAGCTGTTCGGCCTGTTCATCAGCATGGACCAGATGGTAGGCAAGGATTTCGAGGACAGCCTGTCCAACCTGAAGGCCGTAGTCGAACAGCGACAATCCTGACGACTGGAGGTCATCATGCTGAAGATCACCCCGTTCCTGTGGTTCGACGATCAGGCGGAAGATGCCGCCAACTTCTATGTCTCGGTCTTCAGGAACTCCCGCATCGTACGTATCGACCGTTATCCTGCCGAAGGTGCGGCTGTTTCCGGTCGTCCTGTTGATTCAGTGATGACGGTCTCCTTCGAACTCGACGGGCAGGCGTTCGTCGCACTCAACGGCGGGCCCGTGTTCAAGATCAACGAAGCCATCTCCTTCATGGTGGATTGCGCCACACAGGACGAGATCGACACGCTGTGGGAAAGGCTCACCGCCGGCGGCGAAGGCGTGCAATGCGGCTGGCTCAAGGACAGGTTCGGCGTCTCTTGGCAGATCGTGCCAAGCGCACTCGACGCACTACTGCAGGACTACGACCCCATCAAGTCGGGGCGCGTGTGGCAAGCCATGCTGCAGATGAAGAAACTCGACCTCGCCGCGCTGCAGCGCGCCCATCAGGGCGAATCGTGAAGCGTACCGCCGACCGGCTGGAGGACATCCCCAACATCGGCAAGTCCATCGCCGCCGATTTGCGCACCATCGGCATCCAATCACCGCGCCAACTGGCCGGGCGCGATCCGCTGGCGACCTACCTGGCCCTGTCCGCACACATGGGCAAGCGCAACGACCCTTGCGTGTTGTATACCCTGTTGGCGGCACGTCATTACCTAGACAGCGGCGAGGCCGTGCCGTGGTGGAAGTTCACCGAGCATGGCAGGCAGCTACTCGCCAGCAGACGCTGACACTTACCTTCTTGTTTGCCGCGCGCTGCTTTATCATCCGCACGTCGATATACGGAAGGCGCTGCGCACCATGTTCAAACTTTTCGGCGAAAGACCGGATCACCCTCTGTTCAATCTTGACGAGACGCAGCGCCTCATCGGTGAACTGCCGCAGGATGAACCGCGCAAGGCCTTGGAAGAGATCAGCTTCTGGCTGGAATCGATCAAGGATGCGCAAGGATTCAGCCCTGAACTGCGCACAGATGTCATCATGCGCGTCGATCAGTCCGGACAGATCCTGCAAACCGAACTGCTGCATCGTTATCTGGAAGCCCCCCACCTGCGCGACTTCCAGGGGCTGCACCTGTGGCAAGGCATCCATGCCTACACCCAGGCGCTTGCCGGCGCCTACAGCGCCTGCCTGAGCGAATATCAAAAGACAGCCAAACCTTCCCGCGAGCTGACCGAACGCATGCCCTTGATCTGCGTGCGCCAACTGCAAGCTGTCGCGGCACAGATGAAGCTGGAGCTGATGCGCTACATCGACATCGATGCCGCAACGTGGGCCATGCTGTATGCCGGTTACCGTTTTGCGGAAGGAACGCAATGCACCGAGACGATGGTGCTGGCCTATCCCGGCCATGTCATCCACACCAGCCCACAGCGCGAGCTGCTGCACGCGCTGGTGATGTTCATCTCTTCACCCGAGACACTGGCCGCCGACCAGCTCGAAGTCAGCTACCGTATCGCCGGACGCATGACCAGCTTCTTCGAGATTGCCAACACTGGTGAAAACGACTTCCCCTACCAGTTCGACCTTGCCGGTTCGGCCCCGCCACACCGTGCCGAGCACGACAAACCCGTCTCGGAAAGTGGCCGCTTCTTCAGCGCGGCCAAAGCCGTCCCCGCGCTGCAGAAGATCGTGGTCCAGAACGTGAACGACCCCATCTGGCGCGAACGCCGCTTCGGCAGCGAATTCACCCCGGCGGGCAAACTCACCGTGCTCAAACACCTGATGACCTACTGGGCCGCCGAACCGCCGCAGCGCCACCTGGAACGGCGCGAGATACACGCCGCCATCGAAATCGCGCACAGCTTCCGCGCCATCAGCCAACTGGTCACGCACATAGATGCCGGACACGATGCCGAGCAGGATGCGGACGACGCGCGCAAACGCGCGAAGATCGACCTCGTCGCACAAGAGGAGATCGCCTACACCACCGAGACCTGGAACGTCACCGACATGAGTGCCACCGGTCTGGGCGCGATACTCGGCGGCTCACAGGGTGCATGGATAAAGATCGGCGACCTGTGCGCCCTCAAACCGGCGAACGCACAACAATGGTGGGTCGGCATGATCCGCCGCCTGCACACCGACGAGGCAGGCAAGGTCCATGTCGGTATCGAGGTTCTCACCAAGAAGCCGGCTTCGGTGTGGATACGTGTACTGGGCAAAGGCGCGGAGCGTGTCTCCAACTGGGAAAGCAGTTCCGGATCGTTCTCCTACGATTACCTACCCGTCATCCTACTGCCCGACGAACACAACTCATACGTGCACGCCACCCTGCTGATGGAATCCGGCAAGTTCGTCGTCGACACCCAGCACCAGATGATGATGGGCGAGAAGAGCCGCGACATCAAACTAACGGCCTTGCTGGCGGAGGGAGAGGATTTCGAGCAAACGGGATTCGAGTGGCTGTGAACTGTTCTTAATTTGATGTGCTGTTATTCGGCCATAGCAGATCTTGTATCTTCAATAGTGAAGTGGTGCCTTTGCAGTGTAGTGAACGTTGGCTACATCGATATTCTCAAATGACTGCGTTAGATGTGCCCCGCATACTGACTATCAAGTTTTAGGTAGAATCACCTATCCTTTCATTCAAAATGATTAAATGTATGTCACTTTCAGACCTCGCGGGTATTTCAGGATTGTTGCTTGCCGTCTATACGGCTTTTTTGCAGCGAAAGCATAACTATCAATCGCTGACTCCAATCGCACAGATTCGTTTTTATGATTATGAAGATTGCGTTGCAGTAAGAATAGCGAACGCTGGTCTCGGACCTATGACTATTGAATCATTCCAAGCGGCTGATAAAAATTCTAGCAAACACAATCTGATTGATTGGATGCCAAATCATCCTGATACGATTTTATGGGACACTTATTTTGAAGAGTTGAAGGGCGTAACCATCTTGCCAAAAGATGAAGCTGTTGTACTTCGATTGACACACGCAGATGCTGACGCTAAAGCTTTTTCAGAGTTTCGCGATAAGGTCAGAAATTCTCTCTCTCAGCTAACAGTATCAATATCCTATCGCGACGTTTATAAGCGCCTAATGCCAATTTCATCACGCTCTTTAAGTTGGTTCGGTCGTGAGAAGCCAAAGCAGCGACGCAATTAGGCACATGAAATTTAGTTTTCTTCCACCTAAGAGACGGATAGGAATTTTGAATCTAGCCTGACCGCTCCCGACGTCTCCCCTGTTTTCAGTAGCACAGGGCTTTAGAGTCCGCAGTTAATGTAACCGATTTTCCTGCCAGTTGTGCTGCGTAGGCCGAGGGCGTCAGGCCGCCTAACGATCTCTTCGGCCGCTCCTCGTTGTACTCCCGCCGCCAAGCCTCGATCACCACACTGGCATGCGCCAGGCTGACGAACCAGTGTTCGTTCAAGCACTCATCGCGCAGTCGCCTGTTGAACGATTCGATATAGGCATTCTGGTTGGGCTTGCCCGGCTGGATCAGGAACAACTTCACGCCACGTGCATGCGCCCAAGTCAGCATCTCCCGGCCGCAGAACTCTTTGCCATTGTCGGTACGAATCGCTTGGGGCAGGCCACGTTGGACTGCCAACCGCTCCAAGATGCGCGTCAGCGCATGACCACCAATCGCGCGCTCAGGTACAACGGCCACAGCTTCGTGGGTGGCGTCATCGACTATCGTCAAACACTTGATGACACGCCCCTCGGCGGTCCGGTCGAACACGAAGTCCATCGACCACACTTGATCAGCCTTCTGTGGCCGCCCCAAGGGATGCCGATCAGACACCGGCACCTTCTTGCGTTTGCGCCGCCGTACCTGAAGTCCGGCCTCGGCATAAAGGCGCTCGACACGCTTGTGATTGACCTGTTGTCCTGCCTGACGCAACTTCAGGTAAATCATGCCGGAGCCATAACGCCGGTGCCGGTGCGCCAGTGCGAGGATCTGCTCCCGCAGGGCCACATTCTGGTCTGGCGTCGGTTGGTAACGATAGGCACTAGCACTCATGCCAACGATGCGCAGGGCATGGCGCTCACTCAGTCCGCGATCAGCCAGGTAGTGCACCAGCTCGCGGCGTGCCGGTGCCTTTACCACTTTTTTCGGAGCGCCTCGCGCGTGACCTCCATCTCCAACATGGACTCAGCAAGTAGCTTCTTCAGGCGACTGTTCTCCGCTTCAAGCATCTTCAGACGTTTGGCATCCGGGACGCTCATGCCGCCAAATTTGCTGCGCCACAAGTAGTAGCTCGCTTCTGAGAACCCATGTCGTCGACACAGATCCTTGACGGGCAGTCCGCTGTCAGCCTCGCGCAGAAAGCCGATGATCTGTTCTTCTGTGAATCTCTTCTTCATGTCCAATCTCCTTTGTGGTGGGATTGGACTCTAATGTCAGGTGCTACTCAAGATGGGGGGACGTCGCTCCGACAAAATGTCGGAAGCTATAAATCGCAACCTTGAACGGCAGCTATAGCCGAGTAGCAGAAATTAACGACAGAAATAGTTGCGGCCGACCTAATCGCCGCTTCCGCGAAATAGAGCAGCGCTGGCCGCGCAGCCGAGATGGATGCGTAGCTAGGCGACACACACCTTGTTGCGTCCGCCCTCTTTGGCCAGATAGAGCGCCTTGTCGGACTGGTTGAGCAGGATGTCGATGTTGCTATCCTTGCCTTGCAGGGTGGCGACACCGATGGACACCGTGAAACGCAGCGGCAATCCCGCCTCCAGCACCACATCCGTGTCGGCCACTTTCTCGCGCAGCCGCTCCGCCACTTCTGCGGCCCTCTCGATCCCCGTCTCCGGCAATAGGATGGCGAACTCTTCACCACCGATGCGGCCGACGATATCGACGGTGCGCAAGGTCTCGCACAGGATCACAGCCAGCTTCTGCAACACGGCATCGCCAGCCTTGTGTCCGTGCGTATCATTGATCACCTTGAAATGGTCTATGTCGAGCATGAGCATGGACAGGGCATTGCCGTAACGCTGCGCACGGGCCAGCTCGCTCTGTCCCTGTTCCATGAAGTACCTGCGGTTGAACAGTCCGGTCAGATAATCCTCGTGTGCCTGATGTTCGAATTGCTCCTTCATCGCTTCTCGCTCGGTGATGTCGGTGGATACACCGCACAGCCCCCATATCCGGGTCCTGCCTTCATCCTCGTAGATCGGTGTCTTGATCTCCCAGTAGATGCGCTTGCTGCCCCCCTCTTCCGGCACGACGACCTCTTCGGACGTATCCTCGCCGTGCTCGAGTACGCGCGTATCGATCTCATGGATACGCGCCACCGCCTCCGGTGGGAAGAACTTCGCATCCGCGCTACCGAGCAGCGCTTCGGCCGAGCAACCGAACAACTCCAGCGTCGCCCGGTTGGCATAGGTATAGCGGCGTTGCCGGTCCTTCATATAGATATAGGTCGGCATGTGATCCAGCGCCACCCTGAAATGCTCCACCAACTCCTTGGCTGCGGCGGCCTGGCGCTCCAAGGTGAGATTGCGTCTCTGATAGACATACAAACCCATGCTGGCAAGCACGGAGAACAGGACGAACATCCCCGCCTGCATCAGCACGATACCTCGCCATGGTGCAAATATCGCATCCAGATCGCGGCTGCTTGCAATCACCAGCGGATGATCCATACGCAGGGTGTCGAGACGGATGGTCTGTTGCGCCATCATCCTTTCTTCTCCGGTGGAGTAGACAGTCCCGCTCAGCACGCTGGTCGTCAGGCCGCTATCCCGATGTTGCGAGAAGAAAGACCCCGGCTGCGCCAGATTCATCCCGTGCAATGCATCGCGCCCGGGAACCATCAGAAACAGTGTTCCGTCGCCATGCGCCAGCGCATCCCACATATCGGGCGCATACAACACCGAAGACATCAGCGTCTTGAAATACGCCGGATCAAGCGAAGCAGTGACGACACCGGCGAATTCCCCGCGCGGCCCGCTGATCATGCGCGTGACGTTCAGCACATAGACATTCGCTGCGCTCTTGAACGGCGGCGAGACATACAGCACATCCGCCTGCGGCGAACGCTTGGCAGACTGAAAATACGCGCGCTGGGAAAAGTCACGGCCGACCAGATCCTGCAGATTGGATATGCGCAAGATGCCATTCGCATCGGTCACGCCGATGAAACGTATGCCCGGCATGGCATCAACCAGCACCTTGAGATAATCAGCCCCGGCATATCGATCGGCAGCCTTTCTCCATCCCGGCAATTCATCGCGCACGCTCTCCAGTACGAGATTGGCGCTACGCAACAGATGTTCCGTGTTCTCGGCAATAACACGCGTCTGGGTGGAGAGCCTTGCGCGTTCGCGCTCTGCCGCATTGTGATATTCGAAATACAGATCGAAGACAAGCACGCTCCCAAACAGGGCGAGAGCACCCAGCAACCAGAGCCATTGCTGCTTGTATGTCACATTCCAGACTTTCACCGGCTGGCTCATATCTTCTTTCCCTAGCCGCGCACCGGCTCCAACGTCGCATCCAGATTCAGACTGTCGCAGTAATCAAGGAAATCGCCGCGCAAGGTGGCGATGTGCATCTTGGCCGGCACGCCGACCGTCATCATCACGGATAACGATGTCGAGCCGGTATGCGGCGCGGGATAAGTGCTGCTCTGCAGCTCTTCGATGTTGATACCGCTACGCGAGAAGAACGCGGCGAGGCTGCGCACGATGCCGGGACGATCCGGCGTGACGAGCTCGACGCTGTAGGGGATGGCGGGTTCGGCGCGCTTGCCGGTGCGTTCATGATGCAGCGTCAGCGCTAGCGATGATTCGAGCGCATCCAGCTGCCCTTCCAGCTTTGAGAGCGCATGCCAGGGGCCGGTAGCCAGAACGGCGATGACGCACTGCCCGCCCAGCGCGGACATGCGGCTCTCTTCGATGCTGCAACCGCTGTCGGTGATGCAGCCACTGAGCCGTTCGACCAGACCGAGCCGGTCCGGGCCGCAGGCGGTGATTGCCAGATGTGTATTCTCTGTCTCGGATTGCATGATTGAGTGACCGTCGTTGTGCGTGGAATGTGCAGGCATTTTAACGCCTGAGTGTGACGAAGTGGCCTTACTGAATGTCCCCGTCCACATAGAACCATCGCCCCGCCGCTTGCACGAAGCGACTGACCTCATGGATGCGATGCGCACGCCCGTTCACCTTGTAGCGTGCGACGAATTCGACGGTGGCATGTTCGGCGTCTTGCTGGGCGTGGCGTTTCACTTCGAGGCCTAGCCACTTGGTCGGGGCTTCATCTGCCAGACCTAGTGTTGCCGGCCGTGTGGAGGGATGCCAGCTTGCCAGCAGGTAATCTTCCGCCAACAAGGTGTAGGCGGTGTAGCGCGAGCGCATGAGGGCTTCGGCGGTGGATGCAGCTACGCCGCCTTCGATGTAGCGGGCGCAGCATTCAGCGTAGGTTATTTTGCTGCCGCAGGGACAGGAAGTCGTTTTCATGTTCAGACTTTTGTCCGCTCACCCTTCGATACACCGCGCAAGCGCGGCACTGATGAAACTACTAGCCATTCGACTAAGCCCGCAAGCGGGCAAGTCGCTGGTTATCAGGGCGAACGGAGTTGTATTTATCACTGTTGCCACAGCGGCGGTTCTTCCATCAACGCGATCTGCTCGCGCAGTTCGAGAATGCGGTTCTGCCAATAGATCTGCGTGTTAAACCATGGAAAGGCTTGCTTGAAGGCGATGTCAGCCCAGCGCCGCGCGAGCCATGCCGAGTAATGGAGGAGACGCAAGGTGCGCAGTGCCTCAATGAGGTGGAGTTCGCGCGCATCGAATTCGCAGAAGTCTTCGTAACCGGCCAGCACATCGCCCATCTGCCGCACGCGGTCTTCGCGTTCGCCGGAGAGCAGCATCCATAAATCCTGCACGGCGGGTCCCATGCGGCTGTCGTCGAAGTCGACGAAGTGCGGGCCTTCGTCCGTCCACAGCACGTTGCCTGCATGACAATCGCCGTGCAGGCGCAGTTGCATCACATCGCCCGCGCGGTCGAAACAGTGGCGCACACCGTCCAGCGCCTGTTGCGACACAGTGCGCCATGCTTCGAGGATGTCGGGCGGGATGAAGTCGTTGGCCAGCAGATATTCGCGCGGCTCGGTGCCGAAGGTGGCGATATCCAAAGTCGGGCGATGCTGAAAATCCTTGATCGCGCCGACGGCGTGGATACGCCCGAGGAAGCGCCCCAGCCATTCCAGCGTGTCGCGGTCTTCCAGTTCAGGCGCGCGGCCGCCGTGTTTGGCGAACACGGAGAAACGAAAGCCGTCGAAGTGATGCAAGGTGCTGCCGTTGATGGTCGAGGCGGGCACCACGGGGATCTCGCGTTCGACCAGTTCCTGCACGAAGGCATGCTCTTCGAGGATGGCGGCATCGGTCCAGCGCGCGGGCCGGTAGAACTTGGCGACCAGCGGTGCGCCCTCGTCCATGCCAACCTGATACACGCGGTTCTCGTAGCTGTTGAGCGCCAGCAGACGCCCGTCGCAACGCAGGCCGATACTTTCCAGCGCGTTGAGTACGCAGTCGGGGGTGAGTTGCGAATAGTCGGGTGTGCTCATGGATCAAGGATACAGCCATTCACCTGTCACAACTCCGAAATCACCTTCTCCATCGGGAAGCGTGATTTCGGCAGCTTGGCATTGAAGTCTTCTGCGCTACGGTAGCCCAGCGTGGCGATCACCACACTGGTCAGGCCTTGCTCGCGCAGGCCGAGTTCTTCGTTGAGGATGCGCATGTCGAAGCCTTCGATGGGAGTGGCGTCTATCTCCAGTGCGGCAGCACCCAGCAGCAACGTGCCGAGGGCGAGGTACACCTGTTTTTCCATCCAGTGCTGCGTGTCTTTGAAGTCGTAGCGGTGCAGGCCGGTATAGAAATTTCGGCCCTTGCTTTGCGCGGCCTTGCTCTCCGGCGTGGGATAGCGTCCGTCGGCCTCTTCCTGCGCGAGCAGACTGGCGAGGTGTGCCTCGTCCAGGGTGGTGCGGGCGCAGAACACGACGACGTGGGAAGCGTTGAGTATCTTGGGACCGTTGGAAGCATAGGCACCATGCTGCGCGGCTTTTGCGATGCGCGCCTTGCCTGCATCGCTTGAGGCAATGATGAAGTGCCAGGGCTGTGAGTTGATCGAAGAAGGTGCGAACCTGAGCAGGGTCTTGAGTTGCTCAACCTGCGCTGCAGGGATCTTGCGGGTGGGGTCGTAGGCTTTGCAGGTGTGACGATTCAGGGCGATGCGGGCGATGTCCATGTGTGTCTCCAAGTTCAAGATGAGCTTAGGGCCTGTGGCCGGGCGAAATTATGCCTGAATCACTTTTTGCTTCTTTGCACTTCCGCCAGACCCAACGCATCCCATCCTTCATGGCCCAGCTTGCGCATAGTCTCCATGTTCTTCTCGAAGATCAGCTCGGCCTCGGGAAAAGCGGCCACGGCCTCGTCGATGCTGTCTTCGCGGATCAGGTGCAGCGTGGGATACGGCGATCGGTTGGTGTAGTTGGTGATGTCGTCCGCTTCGGTGTCGGCGAACTGGTAGTCGGGGTGCATGCTGGCGACTTGCAGTTCACCCGCCAGATCGACCTCCTCCAGCGCGGCATCCACCACGGCGAGGAAATCGTTGTAGTCTAGGAAATCGGTCAGCACCTGCGGATGGATCAGCAGCGTGGTGTCGATCTTGTCGCGCGGCGTCTCGGCCAGCAGCTCCAGTTCGCGCAACACATGGACCAGCAATTCATCCGGCGTCTGTGCGGCGCTTACAAAATAGCGTATCTGTTTCTTGACATGCACGCCCTTGGCGAACGGGCACAGGTTGAGGCCGATGACGGCCTTCTCCAGCCACAGCGTGGTGTCGGCGATGGCTTGTTCGTTGGTAACTGATGTGTTCATTCAAGCACTCCTCCAAACCGTTCGTCCCGAGTAGGCGAAGCCGTATCGAGGGATTCCGATGCCAAAGCATCGGATGGTTCGATACGGCCTGCGGCCTACTGAGCGTGTGGTGTTGGGGCTTTAGCCCCTTACAGCCACGGCCTACCCCTCGCGGGTACACCACGAACGGGCAGTTATTGTTTAACGGCCACGCCCGCCGGAACGGTGCTGTGCACCGGATGGCACACTACCACGCCCTGCACCACCCGCCGGCTTGGTGCCACCTGTGCGCGGACCGCCGCCTGTGCGAGCTTGTCCGCCGCCGCTGCGCGGTGCGGACTGACTGCGGCCTTGGCCCTGACCGCGCCCTTGACTTTGTCCGCGATTCGAACCGTTCAGGATAGGCTCGGCCTTGATACGCGGATCGACATCGAATCCCGGCACATTCACCACCGGTATCTCGCGTTTGATGAGGCGTTCGATATCGTGCAGCAGTTTATGTTCATCGACACACACCAGCGAGCTGGCTTCGCCTTCGCTGCCCGCGCGACCGGTGCGGCCGATGCGGTGCACGTAGTCTTCCGACACGTTGGGCAATTCGAAGTTGACCACATGCGGCAGTTCGATGATGTCGATACCGCGCGCGGCAATGTCGGTGGCGACCAGCACTTGCAGCTTGCCGGTCTTGAACTCGGCCAGCGCGCGGGTGCGGGCAGCCTGACTCTTGTTGCCGTGGATCGCCATGGCGGAGATGCCGTCCTTGTCGAGCTGTTCGGCCAGACGGTTGGCACCGTGCTTGGTGCGCGTGAACACCAGCACCTGGAACCAGTTATGTTCCTTGATGAGGTGGGTGAGCAGTTCGCGCTTGCGCTCACGGTCCACCGGGTACACGCGCTGTTCGATCAGTTCGTTGGCCTGGTTGCGGCGCGCCACTTCGATCAGCGCCGGATTGGTGAGCAGGCCGTCGGCCAGTATCTTGATCTCGTCGGAGAAGGTGGCGGAGAACAGCAGGTTCTGGCGCCGTTTCGGCAATACGGCGAGGATCTTCTTGATGTCGCGGATGAAACCCATGTCCAGCATCCGGTCGGCTTCGTCCAGCACCAGGATCTCGACGTGCGACAGGTCCACGGTCTTCTGCTGCAGGTGATCGAGCAGACGGCCTGGTGTCGCCACCAGGATGTCGACACGGCCGTGCAATTGTTTGATCTGCGGATTGATGTTGACGCCGCCGAACATCATCATGGATTTGAGCGGCAGGTGTTTGCCGTACAGGCGCACGCTCTCTTCCACCTGGGCGGCGAGTTCGCGGGTCGGTGTCAGCACCAGCGCGCGGATGGGCGCTTTGCCGGCGACATTCTTTTCCATCAGGCGCTGCAGCAGCGGCAGGGTGAAGCCGGCGGTCTTGCCGGTGCCGGTCTGCGCGCCGCCCATCAGGTCGCCGCCTTTGAGAATGACAGGGATAGCCTGCGCCTGAATGGGGGTGGGTTCGGTATAACCGCGCTCGGTGACGGCGCGAACGAGTTCTTCGGACAGGCCGAGGGATGCGAATGACATAGTTGTGCTTTCTTATTGGTACAAACGGCCTGTCGCCCTGATGGGGCGCCAGTCTGAGGCTGAATGAGGTGGGTGTTGCGAACCGGAATCGGCGGCAATCACTAGACTGAAACGAGATTGCGGCGCGAAGTGTAACAGAACACGGACATACTCTATGCGCCATATATCGACACCGCGATATATATCGCGGTCTATATATTTTGGCATATGGAAAAGCTCGCTGCTTTTATGCATGATGCGCTGCAACGTATCAACCACATACACACAGGAATCCGAGATGAATTCAGAATTGACGCTCTCCGCCACCGAACAGACCCTGAACGGCATCTTCATCCCGCCCTGCCCGGCCATGCTGAGCGAGCTCATGCGCGAGATCAAACACCCGGATGCCAATCTTGAGAAGATCGCGCATTTGATCAGCAGGGATGCGGGCATGCTTGCCCCCTTGCTGAAACTTGCCAACTCGCCATTCGTCGGCTTGCGCACCAAGGTGTCTTCGGTATTCCACGCGGCCAGCGTACTGGGCCTCAAGAACATCATGAATCTGGTGCACAACATCGCACTGCGTCAAAGCCTTGGTGGCGACGGCCCGAGTTTCGACAAATTCTGGGAGCGCTCCAGCATCGCCGCCAGCATTGCCGAAAGGATGGCTGCCGGATTCCCAACGCTATCCCGTGAAGAAGCCTATCTCGCGGCGCTGTTCCACGATTGCGGCATCCCGGTGCTTATGCAGAAGTTTCCGGACTATCGGCAGATCGTCATGGCGCAGAGCGCACAGGGCATCCCACTCTGCCAAGTTGAAGATACGCACTTCTCCACCAACCATGCCGTGGTCGGCAACATGCTGACGCGCTCATGGGCATTGCCTGCCCGTGTCTGTACGGCCATCCGCTTCCACCATGACATGACGATCTTTGCCTCGCCGGGCGACCATGCGGACGAGGACGTGCGTGATCTGACCGGATTGATACACATGGCCGAGTGTGTAACGGACGAGCATCTGCATGTGCGCGACAAGGAATGGGATAAGCATGGCGAAAGTGTGCTTGCGCACTTCGAAATGTCCGAACAGGAGTTCTCGGATATGAAAGGGGACATACTGGCTTACCTGAACGACGAGTGAACGCGCCGGGCAACCCTTGAATGCACAAAGGCCAAGCCGGTTTCCCGGCTTGGCCTTCGTGCATCAATCCAAACTCAGACGTTGAACAGGAAGTTCATCACGTCGCCGTCCTGCACGACGTAGTCTTTACCTTCCACGCGCATCTTGCCCTTCTCCTTCGCACCGGCTTCGCCGCCGCAGGCGATGAAATCTTCGTAGGAGATGGTCTGCGCGCGGATGAAGCCTTTTTCGAAGTCCGTATGGATGACCCCGGCCGCTTGCGGCGCGGTATCGCCTTTGTGGATGGTCCATGCGCGCACTTCCTTCACGCCGGCAGTGAAATAGGTTTGCAGGCCGAGCAAGTCGTAGCCGACGCGGATCAAACGGTTCAAACCGGGCTCTTCCAGACCGAGGTCGGCCAGGAATTCTTTTTTGTCCGCATCGTCGAGATCGGCCAATTCCTGTTCGATCTTGGCGCACAGTGCCACCACCGGCGCGCCCTCTTTCGCAGCATGTTCGCGCAAACGATCCAGATACGGGTTGTTCTCGAAACCGTCTTCCAGCACGTTGCCGACATACATCGCCGGTTTGATGGTGAGCAGACACAGTGGTTTGATGAGCTCGATATCTTCACCGCTCAGGCCGAAGGTACGCGCCGGTTTGCCTTCGTTCAGGTGCGGCAGCAGCTTTTCCAGCAACGCAACCAACTTGATTGCGTCCTTGTCGCCGGATTTGGCTTTCTTGCCGTCACGGTGGATGGTGCGCTCCACCACGGCCATGTCGGCCAGCGCCAGCTCGGTCAGGATGACTTCGATGTCAGAGATGGGATCGACCTTGCCCGCCACGTGCACCACGTTCTCGTCGTCGAAACAGCGCACGACGTTGACGATGGCATCCGTTTCGCGGATGTTGGCGAGGAACTGGTTGCCCAGACCTTCACCCTTGGAAGCCCCTGCCACCAGCCCCGCGATGTCGACGAACTCGACGATGGCGTACTGCATGCGTTGCGGTTTGACGATCTTGGCCAGTCCTTCCATGCGCGGATCAGGCACTTCGACGATGCCGACGTTGGGTTCGATGGTGCAGAAGGGATAGTTCTCCGCCGCGATGCCCGCCTTGGTCAGGGCATTGAACATGGTGGACTTACCCACATTGGGCAGACCGACGATACCGCATTTGAGGCTCATGGTTGTTTCCTTGGTTAATTGCTGTGCAACTTCAACATCGCCGCTTCGAGTTTGCCTTCAATGATCAGCGCGGCGACATCCTGCGCATGTTGCGATGCTTCATCGATCAAACCCTGTTCTTCCTTGCGCGGCGCATTGAGTACGTAGTTCACCACTTCCGCGCGATCACCCGGATGACCGACGCCGATGCGCAAACGCCAGAAATCCTTGCTGCCCAGATGCGCGATGATGTCCTTCAGGCCGTTGTGTCCGCCATGACCACCACCCAGCTTGAGCTTGGCACTGCCCGGCGGCAGATCGAGTTCATCATGCACCACCAGAATCTGCGACGGGACGAACTTGTAGAACTGCGCCAGTGCACCGACAGCGCGCCCACTCACGTTCATGAAGGTCTGCGGCTTGAGCAGATGCACCTCATGTCCATGCAAATCTGCCTTGGCGACCAGCCCGTGAAACTTGCTCTCGGTCTTGAAATTTGCGTGATGCGTACGTGCGAGTTCATCCACCCACCAGAAACCTGCGTTGTGGCGCGTGGCTTCATACTCCCTGCCGGGGTTACCCAGACCGACGATGAGTTTGATTGGCTCGCTCATAATGAAAAAACCCGCCATGCACCGTCAGATGACATGGCGGGTTGTTCCTGTTGCTTATTACTTCTTGGCTGCTGAGGCGGCAGGTGCGGCGGCAGCGGTAGAAGCGGCGGACGCGTCTGCTGCAGCGGCAGCTTCAGCAGCAGCTTCGACGTGGCCGCGCGGAACTGTGACCGTCGCCACGGCATCGGCAGCGTGGTGATGGGTCGCCACTTCAACGCCCTTGGGCAGCTTGATGTCGGAGATGTGGATGGAATGTCCCAGTTCCAGACCGGCCAGATCGATCTCGATGGATGTCGGCAGGTCTTTCGCCAGACACGCGATATCCAGTTCGTTCAGCACGTGGGTGATGATGCCGCCACCCTGCTTCACGCCCGGTGCGATCTCGGCGTTCACGAAGTGCAAAGGCACCTTCATGTGCACCTTCTTCTTTGCGTCAACGCGCTGGAAGTCAACGTGTTGCACTTGCTGACGGAAAGCGTGCATCTGGAAGTCGCGCAGCAGCACGGATTCCTTCTTGCCTTCCACGTCCAGTGACAGCACGGAAGCGTGGAACGCTTCGTTCTTCAGTGCGAAATAGATGGTGTTGTGATCGAGTTCGATCATGAGTGCGTCGCCCGAGCCGTATACGACAGCGGGTACGCGGTTCGCCTTGCGCAGACGGCGGCTCGCACCCGTTCCTTGCACTTGGCGTTTTGTTGCGCTGATTTCGATTGCCATTTTTACTTCTCCACTTCAATTGGAACACTCCGCGACCAGAGCATTCCGGGTTGTGTGATGACCGACATGGCCATCACTTGAAACTCAATCCACAAACAGGGAACTGACGGACTCTTCCGCGTTGATACGGCGCAGGGTCTCGGCCATCAGCTCGGCGACGCTAAGCTGGCGGACACGCTTGCAGTTGCGCGCGTTTTCATTGAGCGGGATGGTGTCGGTCACCACCAGCTCGTCGATGGCAGACTTTTCGAGACGCTCGATCGCCGGGCCGGACAGCACGCCGTGGGTGCAATAGGCCACCACGCGCAACGCGCCCTTCTCTTTCAGCGCATTGGCGGCTTCGCACAGGGTGTTGGCGGTATCGACCATATCATCCATGATCAGGCAGGTGCGGCCGGCCACGTCACCGATGATGTTCATCACCTTGGCCACATTCGGCTTGGGACGGCGTTTGTCGATGATGGCGAGATCCGCATCCAGTTGCTTGGCCAGCGCGCGCGCGCGCACCACTCCGCCGACGTCGGGCGACACCACGATCAGGTTCTCATAGTTTTGACGCCACACATCCGAGAGCAGGATGGGACTGGCATACACGTTATCCACTGGGATATCGAAGAAGCCCTGGATCTGGTCGGAGTGCAGGTCCATGGTCAGCACGCGGTCGACACCGACGCCGGTCAGCATGTTAGCCACCACCTTGGCAGTGATCGCCACACGTGCAGAACGCGGGCGGCGATCCTGACGGGCATAGCCGAAATAAGGGATGGCAGCAGTGATGCGGGCAGCCGACGCGCGGCGCAAGGCATCGACCATCACCATGATCTCCATCAAATTGTCGTTGGTGGGGGCGCAGGTCGATTGCAGGATGAAGACATCCTTGCCGCGTACATGCTCAAGGATCTCCACCATCACTTCGCCGTCGGAGAAGCGGCTGACGGTTGCGCGACCGAGATGGATGCCTAGATGCCTAGCTACGCTTTCGGCCAGCTTGGGATTGGCATTGCCGGTGAAAACCATCATGTCGCCGGACATCGAGTGCACCTATGTTAGAAGATTGAAAAGGGCGCGAACGCCCATCGATACTTGAATGAACTGGCTGGGGAGGTAGGGATCGAACCTACGAATGTCGGAATCAAAATCCGATGCCTTACCACTTGGCGACTCCCCAAAAAACCTTATGCAGCGAATTCCCTGAGAGGGTGCTGTTGCAAGCCGTGCGCGACAAATCCGCGCATATCCGGCGGCAACTGCTGCAATACCGCTTTAGCTTCCGCTTCCGTTGCGAACTCGGCAAAAACGCAAGCGCCTGAGCCTGTCATCATTGCCGGGGCAAAATGCGCCAACCAAGCTAGATGTTCCGCAACTTCGGGGTACAACTTGCAGGCCACGGCCTGCAGATCGTTCCTGAGACCGGCTTGCCGGCCCGCCCGATAATCGAGCCCCTTCGGAAGGGCGCGCATTGTCATCGAAATCGTATTTCGTGTCAATTCGGAATGCGTAAAAATCTTTGCTGTCGGCACGTGCACAGGAGGACACAGCACGACATACCAGGCTTCCGGCAGCGCATACGCCTGCAGACGCTCCCCCACACCTTCGGCAAAGGCATTGTCACCGAACACGAATACCGGCACGTCGGCCCCCAGCGTCAAGCCCAGTGCCATCAGGCGTTCGCGACTCAAACCCAGTCCCCACAGTTTATTCAGGGCCAGCAAAGTGGTCGCCGCATCCGAGCTGCCGCCGCCCAGACCGCCGCCCATGGGGATGCGTTTCTCGACCTCGATATCCACTCCCAGTGTGCAAGCGGTCTCCTGCTGCAGCAGGCGCGCTGCCCGCACGCACAGATCCTGCTCCGGCGGCACGCCTTCCAGCACGTTGAGTCGTCGCACTTGGCTGTCTTCACGCAACCTGAAATGCAGCGTGTCGTTCAGGTCGATGAAACGGAACAGGGTTTGCAGCAGGTGATAGCCATCGTCGCGGCGGCCAACTACATGCAGGAACAGGTTCAACTTGGCAGGCGCGGCACAGACCAGTGTATTCATTGCGCCTCCCATTCGTCGATCAGCACGCGCACTTCCATGCCATCGCGTTGCAGGCTCAGACGCAAGGGCAAGGCGTCGCGTCCTTCGCCCGCATAGCGCGTGTAACGGATGGTCCAGCCCTGCTGATACAAGACGGATAGGCGGCCTGCCGCATCTTCTTCGCGAAGAAATTCATCGCCCGGCGCGGGCAATGCCGCCACCCAGTAACGCAAACCGGAAAGCGGCAACTGCCAGCCCAGCAAGGCCTGTGTGAGTGTCTCGGCATCCTGCGCGACATAGGTCTTGCCTTCCACCTCCAGCATCACGCCTTGCCGGTCGGCGGTGATGCGTGCCACGACTTGCCCCAGCGGAGCCAGCAACAGCACTTCGTCCGAGCCTGCAGCATGCGTCCAGCGCAGACCGGCACTGTCGCGCCGTTCAGGCTGGATGATCGCGACACGGCCGTTGATCACGAATGGCGCATCGACAGCAACGGGTCGCTGCACGACGGTCGGCGTCGTGGCGCATGCGGACAGCAACAAGGACAACAGGACTATGCGGTGCATCGATCTACGGCAGGAACTTGTGGATCACATCGCGCAACAGAGTGTTATCGGGATGCGCTTTCTCGCTGGCGCGCCAGACTTTCTGCGCTGCTTCACGCTCGCCCTTCACCCATAGCACTTCACCCAGATGGGCGGCGATCTCGGGATCGGGATTGGCTGCATGGGCGCGGCGCAGGAATTCCAGACTCTTGTCCAGTTGCCCAGAACGGTAATAACCCCAGCCCATGCTGTCGATGATGGCCGCATCGTCCGGTGCCAGCCGGTAGGCTTTCTCAACCAGCTCCAGTGCTTCCGGGATACGAATGTTGCGCACCAGCCAGCCGTAGCCCAGCGCGTTGTAGGCGTGCGCATTGTCCGGCTCGATCTTGATCAACTTGCGGATCAACCGCTCGAAGTCTTCGTGCTTGTCCAGCCGATCAGCCAGCAGGGCGGTCTGGTAAAGCAATTCCGGCTGTTCGGGGAAATTTTTCAGTCCGCGCATCAGCGTCTGGAAACTTTCAGCATACTGGCCGGCTTCACGCAGGAACTGCGCATCCACCATCACCAGTTGCACACGCTGGGCATCGTCCTTTGCCTCGGTCTGCGCCAGCGTCTTGCGTGCGGCTTGCAACTCCCCCTGCTTGTTCTGCAGATAGGCGATACGCAGGCGCGCGGCGTACAGCCTGTCGCCGACCTGTATCTCGCGGTAATACTTCAGCGCGGCCGGCCAGTCCTGCTTCGCCTCGTACAATTGACCGAGATAGAAACGCAGTGTGTCGTTGTCGCCACCCTTGCTGGACAAGGCCTGACGCAGTTCCTGCTCCGCCCTGTCCAGCTCGCCCAGTTGCAGCGAGATCATGGCGATGGCGAATGCGAGTTCGGCACTGCCGGGCCGCTGTTCCAATAACTCAGTGAACTGATCGCGCGCCGGCTGGTATTGTTTCTGTTCCAGCAACATGCGCGCGTAGAACAGACGCACCTCGTTACGTTCGGGATGTGCTTTCAGAAAGCGCGACAGCATCGCAACAGCGCGCTTCGGGTCGTTGTGCTGTGTCTGCTGCGCAGCGAGCATCACCGCCAGATCCCAGTCCGGTTTCAGCTCGAGCGACTTGTTCGCTTCTGCCAGCGCCAGTTCCTGCTTGCCGGCGGTAATAGCGGTCTGCGCCAGCGCCCAATGCGCCTCGGCGACGTCTGGATAGGGTTGCGCCACTTCGGTCAGCCAATCCAGCGCGGCTGCCTTGTCCTGCACGCGCGCCAGCAAGCCATACAGACTCATGAAAGCACGTCCCTTCTGCGGTTCTGCAGCCAGCATCTCGATGACCAGCGGACGTGCCTCGTCCAGCTTGCCGCCGGAGAGCAGCAATGAGACCAGCATCTGCTTCGCCAGCGGCGAGGTTGGTTCCAGTTCCTGCCACAGCTTGAATGCCTCCAGCGACTGGTCATACTGATGCGCTTCGAAGGTAAGTTGCGCGGCGCGGCGAGCCACACGCGGATCTCGGGTGGTGCGCGCCAGATCGAGATAGGCTTGGGCGGCCAGTTCGGGACGTCCGCGCTGTGCCGCGATGTCGCCCAGCAGGAATCCATACATCAGGCGATCCGTCAGTTCGACATCGGGCAGATCCAGCTGGGGTTCGGGGGCGATCTGCTCCAGACGACCATGCTGCGAAGTATCGCTGGCTGGCTCGTCAGTGGCCGATCTCTGCGGCGTATTTGCACAGGCTGCCAGCATGAGTATCAGCGGCAGGGCAAGGATTCGTGTCGGAAAGATCATCTAGGGCCCGAGTGTTTTGATGCGAGCCGACATATTAGGTTATATTCGTCGCAACTCAAAACCGCGCGACTCCCATCCCTCATGCCTGCTCCAACTACGCTTTCCGCCCGGAATCTGGTGCGCTTTCACGGCAAGCGCCGGGTCGTGGACGATGTGTCACTGGAACTGCACCGCGGCGAGGTACTGGGATTGCTGGGCCACAACGGTGCAGGCAAAAGCACCACGCTGATGATGCTGTCCGGCGCGCTGCAACCGAACAGCGGCAGTGTCGAGGTCTGTGATTTCGATCTGTCGCGACGCCCGGACCTGGGCAAGGCCTGCCTGGGTTTCCTGCCGGAGCATCCCCCTCTCTATCGCGACATGCGCGTGGACGACCAGTTGTCATTCGCAGCCCGGCTACAGAAGGTCGCCCCGGCGCGACTCCCCGAACATCTGGAACTGGCGAAACGGCGTTGCGGCCTGCTGGATTGGGGGCAACGGCTGATAGGCGAGCTCTCCAAGGGCTACCAGCAGCGCGTGGGCATCGCGCAGGCGATCATCCATCAGCCCGCAGTGGTCATTCTGGATGAGCCCACGGTCGGCCTCGACCCGGCGCAGATCCGCGACATCCGCGCACTGATCAGTGAACTGGGCGACAGCAGCAGCGTGATCCTGTCCACACACTTGCTGCACGAGGTCGAGCAAGTGTGCGATCGCGCCGTGATCCTGCGCGAGGGACGGGCGATCTTCAATGGCACACTGGACGAATTGCGCGCGCACAGCGACATCGAATCCAGTTTCCTGCGCCTGAACGCCGATGCGGAAAGCGCGCAGACATGATCCGCACCCTCGCCCGCAAAGACCTGCACACCCTGTTCAGCGCGCCCTCGACCTGGATGATGCTGGCACTGCTGCAATTCATCCTGGGTTGGTTCTTCCTCGCGCGCCTGGACGATTACCTGCAAGTGCAAACACAGCTGGCGCAGATGGACGACGCACCGGGTGCGACCATCTCCATCGCCGCGCCGCTGGCCAATCTGCTCGCCCTGTTGCTGCTGATGCTGACGCCCTTGTTCAGCATGCGCTTGATCGCGGAAGAGCGGCGCAACCAAACCTGGCTATTGCTGGCGACTTCCCCGCTCTCTTCCGCACAGATCGTACTCGGCAAGTTCGCCGGCCTGCTGGCGCTGCTCTCCCTCGTCATACTGGCCGCCGTGGCGATGATGGCGCTGCTGGCGCTGGGTACGCGGGCCGATGTCGGACTGATCCTGTGCAATCTGCTCGGCCTGTGGCTGCTAGCCGCCGCCTATGCCGCGCTCGGCCTGTATTTCTCCGCTATCAGTCGCCAGCCGGTGGTCGCCGCTTTCACTGCGCTGGCCGTCTCGGTCACGCTGTGGCTGCTCGACATGGCGGGCGGTCTATTGCGTGCTTTGTCACCCAACACACATTTCCAGAATCTAAATTCCGGCTTGCTCAGTAGTACGGACATCGCCTACTTCATACTGTTCTGCGCCTTCTTCCTGATGCTGACCATTCATCATCTGCGACGCGAACGGGGAGGCCATTGATGACTCGCCCGCTGATCTATCGCAGCCTGTTCTACATCGGCCTGATCGTGGCCTGTGTCGCGCTGTACCTTCTGGCCGCACGTTTCCCGCTGCAGCGTGATTTCACACAGAACGAGTTGAACAGTCTGGAAGCCGGCAGTGTGCATATCCTGGCCCAGCTCGATCAGCCGCTGGACATCACCGTCTACGCCACCGGGCAGGATGCCAAGCAAGGCGACATGCGCAAACTGGTGAGCGATTTCATCGCGCTGTACCAGCGCTACAAATCCGATATCCGGCTCACTTTCGTCGATCCCTTGCTGGAACCCGAAGCAGTGCGCAAGTCCGGCATACGCGGCAACGGCGAGATGGTGGTGAATTACGCCGGCCGCAGCGAGCATCTAACCACGCTAAACGAGCAGACGCTGACCAGCGCCCTGATGCGCCTGGCCCGCAACCGTGAACAATGGGTGATGTATGTGAGCGGCCATGGCGAACGCAAATTGGACGGCGACGGCAACCACGATCTGGGCGAGTTCGGCCGCAGACTGACGCAGAACGGGTACCGCGTCTCCCCGCTCAATCTGACCGTTGCTCAAGAGGTGCCGGACAACATCAGTCTGCTGGTCATCACCCAGCCGCAAAAAAATCTGTTCAAGGGTGAAAGCGCAAAATTGCTGCGCTTCGTGGAACGCGGCGGCAACCTGCTGTGGTTGCTGGATGCCGAGCCGCTGCGCGGTCTGGAGAGCCTGGCCGAGCAACTGCATATCGACCCGCTGCCGGGCATGATCATCGACCCTGCGGCGCAGCAGTTGAACGCGCCCAAGGACTGGACGCTGGGCGGCGGCTATCCGCCGCACCCCGTCACGCGCGACTTCGACCTGATCACCGCCTTCCCATACGCCACAGCGTTGAACGTGGACGACAGTACGGACTGGACACGCCACACACTGGTGGAAGGTGCGGCCAACGGCTGGGTGAGCCAGAGACGCGACATGAGCTTCGATGCGACCCAAGACGTGCCCGGCCCGTTCAGCCTTGCCCTCACCCTGCAACGCGACGGCCACGAGCATGAGCAGCGCATCGTGGTGGTCGGCAGTGGCGCCTTTTTGTCGAATGCGTATTCAGGCAACGGCGGCAATCTGGATCTCGGTATGAACATGGTGAATTGGCTGGCGGGCGACGAACAGTTCATCACGCTCGCCCCGCACACCGCCAAGGATGGCGCACTCAGCTTCAGCAAACATCAACTGACTGTGTTCACCTACAGCCTGCTGCTGGCGCTGCCGCTGCTGATGGTCGCCATCGGCGGCTGGCTGTGGTGGCGCAGACATCACGCCGCCTGATGCCCGAGCTACCCGAAGTCGAGACCACGCTGCGCGGCATCGCGCCGCATCTGCAGGGCGCGCAAGTCCAAAATGTCGTCGTGCGCCATGCGCAACTGCGCTGGCCGATACCCGCTGAATTACCCACACTGCTGCGGGGACGTGAGATCCTCGCATTGCAGCGCCGCGCAAAATATCTGCTGATCGCATTCGAACACGGCACACTCATCCTGCATCTGGGCATGAGCGGCAGTCTGCGCATCCTGCCGCACGGCACTCCGCCGGAAAAGCACGACCACTTCGACCTTGTTCTGAACAACGGCAAGCTGATGCGCCTGCGCGACCCGCGCCGTTTCGGGGCGGTGTTGTGGCACGAGGGCGATATCGCCGCACACCCGCTGCTGAGTCGTCTCGGGCCGGAGCCATTGAGCGAAGCGTTCGATGCGGACTATCTTTATCGCGCGACGCGCGCGCGCAGCGTCGCCATCAAACTGGCGCTGATGGACAATCATCTGGTGGTCGGCGTGGGCAACATCTACGCCAATGAGGCATTGTTCCGTGCCGGCATCCGTCCGCAACTGGCAGCAGGGAAGTTGTCCCGCGCGCGCTGCGCAGCACTGGTGCAGCACGTGCAGGAGGTGTTGCGCGCCGCCATCGAGAAAGGCGGCAGCAGCTTGCGCGACTTCATCCACAGCGACGGTTCCAGCGGTTACTTCCAGCAGCATTATTTCGTCTACGGACGCGCCAGCGAGGCTTGTCACCGATGCGGGACGCCTGTCCGCATCATCAAGCAAGGACAGCGCTCGACCTTCTATTGCCCGCAATGCCAGCGTTGAACAGCCGTCCCTATCACGATATTCCGACCCGTCCTGGTCGCTGCCCTCATGCAACAAACGCAACACTTTCTTGTTAAGATGCGCGGCATGACACCAGCCACTCCCCATCGACGCATCGTACTCGGCATCACCGGCGGCATCGCAGCCTACAAGGCGGCGGAACTGGCGCGTCTGCTGATCAAACAGGGCGTCGAAGTGCAAGTGGCGATGACCGATGCCGCAACGCATTTCATCACGCCCGCCACCCTGCAGGCACTCACCGGTCTGCCCGTGCTGCTCGACCAATGGCAGGACGACAAGGGTATGTCGCATATCCACAGCAGCCGCGTCGCCGATGCCATCGTTATCGCCCCCGCCACGGCCGACTTCATCGCCAAGCTGGCGCACGGTCTGGCCGACGATCTGCTGTCCACGCTCTGTCTGGCACGCGATTGCCCGCTGCTGGTCGCACCGGCTATGAATAAACAGATGTGGTCGAATGCCGCGACACAGCGCAACGTCCAACAACTGGCTGCCGACGGCGTGACACTGCTCGGCCCGGTCAGCGGTGTACAAGCCTGCGGCGAGGAAGGCATGGGACGCATGCTGGAAGCGGAAGCGCTGGCACAGGACATCCTGGCTGCCATGTCCGTTGCAAACTCCGATGAACTGGCAGGCATGCGCCTGCTCGTCACCGCCGGCCCGACCTATGAAGCCATCGATGCGGTGCGCGGCATCACCAATCGCAGTAGCGGCAAGATGGGTTACGCCGTCGCGCAGGCCGCTTTGGAGATGGGCGCGCAAGTCACACTGGTCTCCGGCCCGGTCTCGCTCACGCCGCCTGCCGCTGCGCGCGTAGTGAACGTCACCTCGGCAGCGGAGATGTTCGCGGCGGTGCAACAGGCCGTGCCGTCGAGCGACATGTTCATCGGTGTCGCCGCCGTTGCGGATTACCGTGTGGCGCAGCCGAGTGAACAAAAGATCAAGAAGAGCGATGCCAGCCTGAATCTGGAGCTGATACCGAATCCGGATATCCTCGGCTGGGTCGCCAGTCAGCCCAAAGCTCCGTTCTGCGTGGGCTTCGCTGCAGAGAGCGAGAAACTGCGCGAACACGCCACAGCCAAGCGCAAGAAAAAGAACATCCCGCTGCTCGCCGCTAATCTGGCGCAGGATGCCATTGGTGCCGAGGACAATGAACTCGTACTGTTCGACGATGCGGGTGAACATGTATTACCGCGCACCGACAAATTGACTCTGGCACGCGCCCTGTTGCGTCATGCCGGCATGCTTTACAAGAAAGGGAACAAGACATGAAGAAAGTTGACGTCAAGATACTCGACCCGCGCCTGCACGATCATCCGCCGCTGTATGCCACGCCAGGTTCTGCCGGCATCGACATGCGCGCCTGCATAGACAAAGCCGTCACCATTCGGCCGGGGCAATGCGAACTGGTTCCCAGCGGCATCGCACTGCACCTCAACGATCCCCATTATGCCGCGATGATCTTGCCCCGCTCCGGCCTCGGCCACAAGCATGGCATCGTGCTAGGCAATCTGGTCGGCCTGATCGACTCGGACTATCAGGGACAGATCTTCATCTCGGTCTGGAATCGCGGCTCACATCCCTTCGAACTGATGCCGATGGAGCGTATCGCGCAGATGGTCATCGTTCCGGTGGCACAGGTGCAGTTCAATATCGTGGAAGAGTTCCCCATCAGTCATCGCGGCGCAAACGGATTCGGCAGTACCGGCAAGCACTGACGCATCGGAAAAAACAAAATAAAAAGCCCGCATCGCGGGCTTTTTATTTGGGCGATTCAGATCATTCAGCGATGCAGCTCCACCTTCAGTTCGGTGCGGTCACCACGACGCACCGAAACCTTTTCGCTGCTCTTGGCATAGCCATCCAGTTCGAAACGCACCTGATAGATACCCGCCGGCATCTCGGCCTCCAGCGGCGTCAGACCGTAATAGACATCGTCGACATAGACCTTGACGCTGTCAGGCACCGAAGTCAGCGCCAACATGCCGTTTGCGGCGACCGGTTTGGCAATCGCTGCCGGAGACACCACCGGTAGCGGCGTATCCGCATAGACCGTCACGCCAGGCGCAGCCTTGGCCACACCCGCCACACCGAACAGCTCCGGACGAGTCGCCATCAACACGGACAGGATCGACTCGCTGGTCTTGTGGCTGACCGTAGCCAATCCTGCTTTCAGGAAGGCTGCCACATCGCCTTTGCTGTTACCTGTGACCCCGGCATAACGATCCTTTTTCTCGGCAACCACGCCCGACCAAATGACGCGCCCGGTGGCAGTCTCGGTCAAGGTCGATTCGATGGCGATACTCAGGTAATCACGTTCCTTGATATCCACTGACAGCGCCTTGACCACACCGCTCAACTGGAACTGCGCCTGGTCGGCCTCGACGAATTGCAAACCATCGTCGCTCAAACGCTTCTTCATGCTGGCACCGACCACCGCCGCCACCTCGCTATCCAGCATGATGCCCTTGCCTGACATACCCAGTACACGGGTAGTCGCCACGCCTATCTGATGCGGGTCGGACACATCACGCGCATCTTGATACGCTGCCAGTCGCACCAATACCGGATATTTCTGCTGACGGGCATTGGGCGAAGGTTTCTCGTCGATATGCATATAGATCGCATTACCCGGTTCTTGGGTGCCCGCACACCCTGCAAGCATTGCAACCAGAAAAACCCCTGAGAATAGCCACTGCGATTTCAACATTGAGCGTTCCTTATACTTTGGTAGCGCAAGCCCTGAAAAAGGGCGAGCGAACTTAACTCTGGGCGATGACCGCTTCGATCTCGGTAAAAGTGCTTGCCAGCTCGAAGTTCTGCACTTGCGCACCGAGCTGGCGGGCTATCTGGGTGATGGAGAACAAGCCGCAAATGGTCTGCGTGCCGTCGGGTGCCGTCGAAGCCGCCATCGAGTGTTGGCGATGGGCCGCCTTCAGCGTCATCACCACGTCACCGACCTTGGCCTTCTTGACGTCTTCGATATCCAGCACTTCCATCTCGCGCTGCGTGGTCATGATGTCGCGCACCATGATGTCGGCATGCGTGCCACCCATGTTCTGCAGGAAACGCATCGGCTTCTCGCCCAGCACATCGGTGGCTGTGATCAGTCCGGCGATCTGTTCGTTGTCGTCCAGCACCAGCAGCATACGCACGCCGTACTTGATCATCTTGGCGTTGGCTTTGTCCATCGAGGTCTTGGCACGCACGCTGACCACCGATACCTTGGTCAGGTCGGTCATGACATCCGTCGCCGGGCTGCTGAGCTTGACGCGCTCCGGCAAAGCCTGAGTCGGACGTACGAAAGAAGAGCCGGTCTTCAATGCTGCGGATGCCAACGGCTTGTACTGGGTGATCATGATTTCTCCTGATTGAAATGAACAGCTGCTATTTTTGTGTTACCAGATGCTCCTGACCGCGCAGGGCGGGCAGGAAACGCACCAGTTCGTTGAGCGCCAAACGATAAACGTCCCGTTTGAAATCGATCACGGTGTCCAGCTCTATCCAGTACTCGGTCCAGCGCCAGGCGTCGAACTCGGGATGTCCGGACGCGCGCAACGACACATCGCAATCCCGTCCTGTCAGACGCAAAAGGAACCAAATCTGCTTTTGCCCCTTGTAATGCGAACGCGACTTGCCCCAACTTTGCGGCACATCGTAACGCATCCAATCCCGGGTCCGGCCCAATATCTTCACATGGCAGGCATGCAGGCCCACTTCTTCGTGCAGTTCACGGTACATCGCCTGTTCCGGCGTCTCACCGTGTTGAATGCCCCCTTGCGGGAACTGCCATGCGTCCTGCCTGATGCGTTTGCCCCAGAATACCTGATTCTTTGCGTTGGTCAGAATGATGCCGACGTTCGGGCGATAACCTTCACGGTCTATCATGATTCGCCCCATACATTTTTCGATGGCCGGATTGTTCCACATTTCGGCCCTGCGGGAAAGACGAGACTGGCTGCTTGCAGTAGAATCGCGCCCTCTTACTTCCGCCCCACGAGTCGATAACATGCGCGTTTCAAAATTCTTCATCTCCACCCTCAAGGAAGCACCTGCCGAGGCCGAACTCCCCAGTCATCGTCTGATGCTGCGCGCGGGCTACATCCGCAAACTTGCCAGCGGGCTGTACACCTGGATGCCGCTGGGACTGCGCGTACTGCGCAAGGTCGAGGCCGTGGTGCGCGAAGAGATGGACAAGAGCGGCGGCATCGAGCTGCTGATGCCTGCCGTGCAGCCCGCCGAACTTTGGCAGGAGACCGGCCGCTGGGATGTGTTCGGTCCGCAGATGCTCAAGATCCGCGACCGGCACGACCACCAGTTCTGCTTCGGCCCCACGCACGAGGAAGTTATCACCGACATCGCGCGGCGCGAAGTGAAGAGCTATCGCCAGCTGCCGCTGAACTTCTACCAGATCCAGACCAAGTTCCGCGACGAGGTGCGTCCCCGTTTCGGCGTGATGCGCGCGCGCGAGTTCATGATGAAGGATGCCTACTCCTTCCACGCCGACTTCGAGAGTCTGGAACAGACCTATCAAGTGATGTACGAGACCTACTCGCGCATCTTCACCCGCCTCGGCTTGCAGTTCCGCGCCGTAGCCGCGGACACCGGTGCCATCGGCGGTTCCGGCTCGCACGAGTTCCATGTGCTGGCCGATTCCGGTGAAGACGGATTGGCCTTCTGCCCGAACTCCGACTACGCCGCCAACGTGGAACTGGCCGAAGCCCTTGCACCGACCGCAGCGCGTGCCGCAGCGGCGGAAGCGATGCGCGATGTCGCCACACCGAGCCAAACCACTTGTGAAGATGTCGCCAAGTTGCTCGACATCCCGTTGCAGCGCACGGTGAAACTGCTGGCGGTGATCGCCGAGGAGAAGCTGGTCATCCTGCTGCTGCGCGGCGACCACAGCCTGAACGAGATCAAGGTGAACAAGTTGCCCGGTCTGTCCGAATTCCGCTTCGCACGCGAAGACGAGATCCGCGCCTTCTTCAACTGCCCGCCGGGATTCCTCGGGCCTGTCGGTATCGACCGCAGCCAGACGCGCGTGATCGCGGATCGCGCCGTCGCCGTGATGAGCGACTTCGTGGCAGGCAGCAACAAGCCCAAGTTCCACACTGCAGGCATCAACTGGGGACGCGACCTGCCCGAACCCGATCTGGTCGCCGACCTCCGCAACGTGGTCGCCGGCGACCCGTCACCGGACGGCAAGGGTACGCTGGAACTGTGTCGCGGCATCGAAGTCGGTCACATCTTCCAACTGCGCACCAAATACTCCGAAGCGCTTCAGGCCACTTATCTGGACGAGAACGGCAAGGCGCAAGTGATAGAGATGGGTTGCTACGGCATCGGCGTGTCGCGCATCGTGGCCGCCGCCATCGAGCAGAACTTCGATACACGCGGCATCGCGCTACCTGCCGGCATGGCCCCCTTCCAGGTCGCCATCGCGCCCATCGGCTACAAGAAGAGTGAGGCGGTGAAAGCCGCGGCCGACAAGCTCTACGCCGAATTGCAGGCAGTCGGCATGGAAGTGTTGCTGGACGACCGCGACGAACGCCCCGGCGTGATGTTCGCCGATCTGGAACTGATAGGCATCCCGCACCGCATCGTGATCGGCGACCGCAGTTTGAAAGAGAGCAACGTCGAGTATCAGGGGCGCAAGGACGAAGCCGCCCAAGTCGTCGCCTTGCAAGATGTGCTCAAGCTCGTACAATCCAAACTATGAGATTGAAAGTCCCCAGCAGATCCACCTTGTTACTGTCGCTTGCGACGGTGGGTTTGTGTCTGTCGCTCACGGCTCAAGCCGGTGCGCAGAAGGAGGAAAAACTTTCTGCCAGCGTACGCGCCATGCTGCATCGCGCAGTATCCGACCAAGCCGCCCCGAAGCTGGCCTTCGCCTCGCAGCAGGAAGCGCAAACCTGGCTGGAAGAGATGTCGCGGCGGCTGGAAAAACGTATGCCCGATGCGAACTACCGTTTCGATTTTTTGAGCACGGTGCACTATGAGGCAACACGTGCCGGACTGGATCCACACATGGTGCTGGGACTGATCGAGGTGGAGAGTCGCTTCAAGAAATATGCGGTTTCAAAAGTCGGCGCGCGCGGCTACATGCAGGTGATGCCGTTCTGGACCAAAGCCATCGGCACGCGCGACCAGAACCTGTTCCACCTGCGCACCAACTTGCGTTACGGCTGCACCATCCTGCGGCACTATCTGGATATAGAAAAAGGCAACTTGTACCGTGCACTGGGACGTTACAACGGCAGTCTGGGAAAACCCCAATATCCAAATCTGGTCAAATCAGCTTGGCAAAAGCACTGGCAATCGCCGTTCAGCACCCCGCGTCAAGAAGGCTAGATCACTGCTTGCTCTTGATGTAGGACTCGACGCTGCTACGCGTCAACAGACCTTCCTGATAACTGACCAACTCCCCTTTGGGATCGTAGAGGTAGGATGTGGGCAACACGCTCACCTCGCCCACTTGCGCGGCCTGATCGTAGTTGCTGACCACCACCGGATAAGAGATGGCGTAGCGGGTGACGAACTCGCGCACCGACTTCTCGGTGGAATCAAGCGCCACCCCGATCACCACCAGATCCTTGCGCTTGTGTGCCTCATGCAGCTCGACCAAGTCGGGGATCTCTTCCAGGCAGGGCGGACACCAGGTCGCCCAGAAGTTCACCAGCACCCATTTGCCCTGATAGTCGGACAGGCGTTGCTGCTTGCCCTTGATATCCTGGAACACAAAGGGCTGCGCCTGCAGTGGTGCCAGCCAGAGTGCCAGCACAAGCAGGAGCCCCGACCGGAAGTACATCAGTGCCCTGCCTTGTCGCCTTCGTCGCCGCTCGCGGCATGACTTTCGGAGGCATGTGTCCAGTACAGGGCCAATGCCACCAGCGCGATGCTCGCACCCAGATAGACCAGATCCAGCGGCGTCGCGATGTGCATGGTGATCGCCTCCTCGAACAGGGTGACGATCAGGATCATCAGAATCACCTTGGCCAGCTTTGATTTCAGATCATCCAGACTGTTGATCACCATGATCTTGCTGGCAGCCTTGCTGCCATGCGCCTGATCGATATCGCTGATGAACAGCTCGTACAGGCCAAGCGAGAAGATCAGCATCACCGTCGCCAGCAGATAACCGTCCACCACCTCGACGATATGAGACACGGTGCTGTCGTGCAGCGCCTTGCGCGCCTCGTCGGTCAACGATGAATCGGCATAGTGCAGTGCATGCTGGAACAGAGTAATGACATCGACGGTGGCCATATAGAAGATGGCGAATCCCGCCAGCAGACTGCCGATGACGGCAGACAGCACCACGAAGCGGCTGTTCCACAATACGCCTTCGAACAGTTGTTCAATAAATTTCATTTCGTCTCTCCTGGTTGATTCAAGTGGCGGTATTCAAGCGGCGCGCATTAAAACCGAAAAGCCCGGCGGCGGCAACCGTTCAGGCCGGGGTCGCCCAGATGTCGCGCAGCGTCTGCTGTTCGGATCCGTGTATGCGCTGTTCCAGCGCGGCGAACCAGGCGGTGATATGCGGATCGGCCGCCTGTCTGGGCATGGCTGCGGTATCCAGCAGGAACAGGCGTACCAACTCCGACACGGTGACATATTCCGCTGCCCGCACCATCCCCCACCCCTGGTCGGACAATTTGCTCACGATCTTCGCATCGCCCAGCTTCTGCAGGATATGCTCGACCTCCTCATAACCGAGCCGTAGCTGGCGCGATAGGCTATGCAACACCTGAACCTCGCCGGTCTTCAACCCTTCATCCAAGAACTTGAGCATATGCAGGGCAAAATACAGTTGTGTCGCTTGGTCCTTCCTGAATGAATGTTCACTACGCCAGTGCGGAATAGCTGATGAGATGATGGCACCGAACAGCAGCATCAGCCAGGACAGGTATATCCACATCAGGAATATCGGCAGGCTGGCGAAAGCCCCGTATACCAGCTTGTAAGTCGGGAAGTGCGTGATGTAGTAAGCGAACGCCAGATTCATGGATTCGAAGGCGATGGCTGCTATCACGCCACCGATCAGCGCATGCCGGATGGGGACATAGCGATTGGGCACGACGCTGAACAGCAAAGTGAACGCTGCCGCAGTCAGGATCAGAGGAAACACCTTCAGAACGGAGATCACGCCCGACGGTACATGTTTCGCATAGCCGACAGACACACTGGTCAACCATGAGGTCATGGACAGGCTGGCACCGACCAGCAAGGGGGCAAGGGTGATGACCGCCCAGTACACCAGAATACGTTGCAGCAACTTGCGCTGTCTGGATACGCGATAGATACGATGGAATGCGTTATCTATCGTCATCATCATGATCATCGCGGCGATGCCGAGGAAAGTGATACCCAGCGCCGTCAATCTGGAGGCGCTTTGCGCGAATTGCTCAACATAGCGCGTGATCATCCTGCCTCCGGTCTCGGGCAGCATGTTGGACAGCAGATAAGACTTGATCGCGCTCGACATGTCGGAAAAGACGGGGAAGGCGGCAAACACCGTCAACATGATGGTGATCAAAGGCACCAACGACAACAAGGTGGTGAAAGTCAGACTGGCTGCCATCTCCAGACAGCGGTCATCACGCAGGCGCAGGGCGACAAAGCGCAAGAAACGCAGCGCATCCAGTACATCCTGTTTTAGACGTTCCATATTCCAGCCCGACTCAATACAATGCGCGCATGATAACCGACAAAACCACTCCGCAAGACCACGGCCGCACAGCACGCCAGTTACTGCGGGCACACCGCTACGGTGCGCTGGGCACGCTATCGAAAAAGTTCGACGGACATCCCTTCACCTCCATCACGCCCTACATGGTCGATCACGACGGCAGTCTGCTGATTCTGATCAGCGGATTGGCAGAGCACACCAAAAACATCCTGAACGATTCGCGCGTCAGCCTGATCACCCACAATCAGGACGACCCGCACATCCAGACGCAAGGAAGAGTCACAGTAGTCGGTCATGCCGTGTTCCAGCCTGATAGAGAACGTTGCGGCAAGCGCTACCTGCGTTACTTTCCCGAAGCGCAGACCTACTTCGACATGGCGGACTTCAACTTCTACCGCATCACGCCGCTGGCGATCCGTTACATCGGCGGCTTCGGTGACATACACTGGGTCAAGACCGAGAATTATCTGGTGCCGCGTCACGCCTTGATGGATGAGGAAGAGATGCTTATTGCCGAGCTGAACGCCAGAACAGAGGGTTCGACCAAGCAATGGCTAGGGGTAGATTGTGATGGCTACGATTTGAAGATAGACGGCAAAACGCAACGCCATGCATTCAAGGGAGTCGTTCCGACTGCTGACGATGCTCGCACAGCCTTTGCGGACAGCACAAGCTAGCCGCGCACACCTTTTAACTCCAGCGGCGAAGGTTCACTGGCAGCCGGTTTTTCCGGGACCAGTACGGGGCTCTCGGTCTTCCTGGATTCCACCGGCGCCTTGGAACGTGCGACTGGGCGATTCTCGATAATGTGCACCGCCTTACCTTTGGCGGCCTTACCGGACTTGGGATGAGTGGCAATCTCGGCGAGCGGCGCAGCCTGAACTGCAGCACCGGCCAAAGTCAGCACCATCCCTGCCGACAGGGTATGAAGCCAACTCTGCCGACTCACCGCAGACATCCCGCTACACCTGCGGGTGTGCCCGCTCGGTACCGGCTTGCAGCTTGTTCAGTGCATTCAGATAGGCCTTGGCCGAAGCAGTCACGATGTCGGTATCCGCACCCTGCCCATTCACCACACGCCCGCCCTTGGCCAGACGTACAGTCACTTCGCCCTGCGCATCGGTGCCACTGGTGATGTTGTTCACCGAATACAGCAACAGCTCGGTATTACTCTTCACCACTTGCTCGATCGCCTTGAAGATCGCATCCACCGGGCCGCCGCCTTGGGCGTCGGCCTGATGCTCCTTGCCGCCGACACTCAATACCACGCGCGCCACCGGCAATACCCCCGTCTCGGAATGCGCGCCCATCGCTACCAGACGGAAATGCTCGCTCACTTGCGTGGCTTCCTCGTCGCTCACCAGTGCCTGCAAGTCCTCGTCGAATATCTCGTGTTTCTTGTCGGCCAAGTCCTTGAAGCGCGCGAAGGCCGCATTCACAGCCTCTTCGCCGTCCAGCACGATGCCAAGTTCCTGCAAGCGCGCGCGGAAAGCGGCACGACCGGAATGCTTGCCCATCACCATCTTGTTCGCGCCCCAGCCCACATCTTCGGCGCGCATGATCTCGTAGGTCTCGCGGTGCTTGAGTACGCCGTCCTGATGGATGCCGGACTCGTGCGCGAAGGCGTTGGCGCCGACGATGGACTTGTTCGGCTGCACCGGATAACCGGTGATGCTGGAGACCAGCTTGGAGGTCGGCACGATCTGCGCGGTATCGATGGTCGTGTCACAGGTGAAGATGTCGCGGCGCGTCTTGATCGCCATCACCACCTCTTCCAACGCGGCATTGCCCGCGCGCTCGCCCAGACCGTTGATGGTGCACTCAACCTGACGTGCACCGTTCATCACCGCCGCCAATGAGTTGGCCGAGGCCATACCCAGATCGTTGTGGCAGTGGGTGGACCAGATCACCTTGCCGCTGTTCGGCACGCGCGCGATCAACTGCTTGAAGCGCTCGCCCCACAAAACCGGGATGCTGTAACCCACGGTATCAGGAACGTTCAATGTCTTGGCACCCGCCTTGATGACCTCGTCGAAGATACGCACCAGGAAATCCATCTCCGAGCGCACCGCATCCTCGGCCGAGAACTCGACATCGTCGGTGTATTCCAGCGCCCACTTCACCGCCTGTACCGCTCGCTCAACCACCTGATCTTCACTCATGCGCAACTTGTGCTGCATGTGGATGGGTGAAGTGGCGATGAAAGTATGGATACGACCGTGCTTGGCCGGCTTGATCGCCTCGCCTGCCGCGCGTACGTCTTTCTCGCTGGCGCGTGCCAGAGAACATACTGTGGAACGCTCGATGATCTTGGCGATGCTGTGGATCGCATCGGCATCGCCGGGGCTGGCCGCCGCGAAACCGGCCTCGATCACATCCACGCCCAGCTTCTCCAGCTGGCGCGCGATGCGCAACTTCTCTTCTTTCGTCATGGATGCGCCCGGGCTCTGCTCGCCGTCGCGCAAGGTGGTGTCGAATATGATTAATTTGTCAGTCATGATTTGTAGCTCCATCGCAATTGTTCATCCGCGGCTCACGCCAACCGAGCCGTCTGCTTTGATACGTGTGGGGTAGGTTCAGTATGCGCGCGAGCGCAGCTTCAGCGCTGCCAGCAGGCTAAAGGTGGAATGCAAAAGCGATATGTGGCGGGAGAAATGCATGGCCCGCAATATAGCGGCTTTTATTGGGGGCCGCAACCGAGCTTATTTGAACTGCAGCAGCAATATCGCCCACTGCTGCGGCCACTGCTCCATCGGCAGCCGCTTGTAGCCGCTCTTGCCGAACTGCTGCCAGCGGCCGACCACATAGCACAGCAGCAAATTGGCATGTGCACCGATATCGGAATCCGCAGCCAAACAACCCTGTGTCGCGGCGATGCGCAGCGATTGCTTGAGCGTGGTCTCGACGCGGTCCAGAAACTGGTTGATGCGCTGTTGCAGGCGTTCGTCCTCGTTCACCAGCGCATCGCCGATCAGCACGCGCGTCATGCCGCGGTTCTTCTGGGCAAAGCCCAGCAGCAGCGCAAGGATGCCCTCCACCTGCCGCAACCCGTCCTGCTCTTCCGTAACGATCTTGTTGATGAGACCGAACACGGTCTGCTCGATGAATTCGATCAGCCCTTCATACATCTGCGCCTTGCTGGCGAAGTGACGGTACAGCGCCGCCTCGGACAGTTGCAATCGCCCCGCCAGGGCGGCAGTGGTGATCTTCTCGCCTTTGGGTTGTTCCAGCATCTCGGCGATGGTCTGCAGGATCTGTAGCTTTCTTTCGCCCGTTTGCTTGGTCGCCATAATTCTTCCTTTCTTAAAGACGGTTCATCATGCGCGGCAATTCCAGCACACCGCTTATCTTCACGTCCACAAAGCGCGGCGTGCGCGGCGCACGGCTCACCCATACGGTGTGCATGCCCAGCTGTTTGGCGGTCCGCAGGTTCTCCGCGCTGTCCTCCACCATCACGCACTGTGCGGCGTGCAGCCTGTGCTTGCGCAACAAGTGACGGAACCCGGCCGCTTCCGGCTTGGGGCGGTAACGCGCGCTCTCGATGGCGAACACATCATCGAACAGGTCATCCACTTGCATCAGCTTCAGCACCGCCCGCGCATAGTGTGCGGGGGCATTCGAATAGACCAACTTGCGTCCCGGCAAACGTTTCAACACCCAGCGCAAACGCGGTTCGCGCAGCACCATCTCAGGCAGCTTGGGAAACTGGTGGGTATGCCACAGGAAATGGTCCGGGTCGGTGCCGTGATGCTTCATCAGGCCGGTCAGCGTCGCACCATATCGTTGCCAGTAATCGACACGCAGATCGTTCGCCGCTTTCGCGCTCAACTTCAGGTGCTCCTGCAAGTAGGCCGTCATACTGCGATTGATGTGCGGAAAGATATGCGGCGTCGCGTTATGCAACGTATTGTCGAGATCGAAGACCCAAACGCGCTCGTTCACTTGCTCTTGATCAGCGTGCCAACGCCTTCGTCGGTCAGGATCTCCAGCAACAACGCATGGGCCACCCGTCCGTCGATGATGTGCACCGCCTTCACGCCGCTGCGCGCCGCATCCAGCGCCGAGCCGATCTTGGGCAGCATGCCGCCGGACAAAGTCCCGTCCGCCACCAGCTCGTCAACCAGTTTTGGCGTCAGGCCGGTGAGCAGCTTGCCATCCTTGTCCAGCACGCCGGGCGTGTTGGTCATCAGCACCAGTTTCTCGGCACGCAACACTTCGGCCAGCTTGCCCGCCACCAGATCGGCGTTGATGTTCAGCGTCTCGCCGTCAGGTGCCACGCCGATGGGCGCGATAACCGGGATGAAATCGCCGGAATCGAGGAAGGTGATGATGGACGGGTCGATCTTGCTGATCTCGCCGACCAGTCCGATGTCCAGCATCTTGCCCGGTTCGTCGTTGCTCTCCAGCATCATCTTGTCGGCGCGGATGAATGCGCCGTCCTGTCCGGTCAGGCCGACCGCCTTGCCGCCGTAACGGTTGATGAGATTGACGATATCCTTGTTGACCTTGCCCAGCACCATCTCGACCACGTCCATGGTCTCGTCATCGGTGACGCGCATGCCCTGGATGAATTCGCCCTTCTTGCCCACCTTTTGCAACAGTTCGTTGATCTGCGGGCCACCGCCGTGCACCACCACCGGGTTCATGCCGACCAGCTTGAGCAGCACCACATCGCGCGCGAATCCCTCCTGCAACTTGGGATCGGTCATGGCGTTGCCGCCGTATTTGATGACGATGGTCTTGTCGAAGAAGCGCTGGATATATGGCAGCGCCTCGGACAGGGTGTGCGCTTTCTGCGCGGCGGTGGCGGCGGACAACGGCATGGCGGCTCCTTGAAAAAATACAGGCAGGCATTCCACCGACCGGCGAACACCCGCAAAAATTGCCGCGAATTCTACTCCAGACAGAATGAGAACGGGCGGCATGTCGCCGCCCGTTTATGTGTTGTCTGGAATATTTCTGCCGGAATACCTGTCCAGAAGCAAGGCATCGACTACTGGTGATCCATCACTGCCGGATCGTTGTAGTGCTTGTAGCTCAGCTCCAGCGCCCGCACCTCGGCTTGCACATCGACAGCTCGCGTCTTGCCGCCAATATTAAGTGACAGGGTCACCGGCACTTTCTCGCCCACGTTGAGCGGCTGTTTGAGCCCTACCAGCATCAGGTACAAGCCGCGCTCGCCGAACAGCGTGTTGCTGTGCCCCGCCAGCTTCAGGTCACGCAATGTGCGTTGCTGCATCTTGCCGCCGCGTTTCATGACGTGGCGTATCTCGCCGGATGCTGCCAGCGGACTGCTGACGCCCAGCAGTGTCGCATCCTTGGTCACGTACAGATTGAGTTGCACGGTGGCGGCTGTCTGTCCCGGTACGCTCTCGCGCATCCAGACCTTGTCCACCAGCACATCGCTGGCCGCAAAGGCTTGCGGCGCAACAAGCAATGTCAGGATAAGGAACAGGGTTCTGCGCATACCGCCCTCCGTCATCAATGCTGGTGCTTGTTGTGCATGTTACCCATGTCATGTCCACCGGCTGCGGGTATATCGTGTATGGGCTTGTTCGCACTGGCGTTCAAGGCTTTGGCCGGCGCTTGGAACTTCACTTTTTTGGTCTTTCCGTCTTTGTAGCGCAGCATGAGCGTCAGCTCGATCTGCTTGCCTTCCTTGATCTGCTGCTTCAATCCGATCAGCATCAGGTGGTATCCAGCCGCCCCCAGATCGACTGCCACACCGGCGGGCAGATCGATGGCCTCGACCTGACGCATCTTCATCATGCCACCTGCGTGCACCATGCTGTGCAGTTCTGCGGTGGTGGCACACGAGCAGGTGACGCCGACCAGTTCCGCTGCTTTCCGGCTGGTGATGACAGCCTGCACCATCGCGCTGTCCTGCCCAGGTGCCGTGGCGCGCGTCCATGCTTGTTCCACTTTCACTTCATTGTCGCTGGCTTGCGCCGCGCATGCGATACCGAACAGCACTGCAAAAAGAACCTTACGCATTTGATACTCCTTGTAAATGAGGCGCCGCATCACTGCGGCGCACTATTCTAGCCCCGATTCCGGCCATCAGAAAGCGACGTTGGCCTTCACCCACAGATTGCGCCCGGGCTCGTTGACACGTGTGGTCTGGGTGAACCCGCTGACCATGCTGCCGGCACGACTGAGATGCTCGGCATAGGTCTTGTCGAACAGGTTGTCCACGCCCGCGCTCAATTGCGCCTGCTTGGTCAAGCGGTAGCTGCCGTTGAGCGAGAACACCGCGAATCCGGCGGTCGCGGCAATGTCCTGTCCGGCGATGTTGCCCTGATTGACGGCGAAACGATCCTGCGCGGCCACCATGCGCAGTAGCCCGCCCGCGCTCCACACACGGTTGTCATAGGTCGCTGCCAGACGCGCCTCCAGCGGCGGCAACTGCGCCAGCGCCAAGCCGTCCGTGTCGTTGTTGCCGCGCACATAGGACAGCGTACCGTCCAGTTTGACCGTCTCCGTCATGCGCCAGGCCACGCCTGCTTCGCCGCCGTAGGTGGTGGCCGAGATGTTGCGGGCGATACTGACCAGCACCGGCATCATCATGGTGCCCTTGTTGACGTTGGACTCGATCAGGATGAAATCGCTCACCTTGCTGTAGAAGCCGGAAAGCGAACCGCTCCAGTCACCGGCCGCGTAGCTCATGCCGCCATCAAGTTGCACCGTCTTCTCCGGGTTCAGCGTATCGAACACGCTGGCCGTGGTCGCGCTCTCCTTGTTGATCAGCTCCCAGTAGTCGGGGAAGCGTTGCGCCATACCCAGACCCGCATACACCGTATGCGCGCCGATCTCGTGCTCGTGGCGAATAAAGCCGGACGTCAGTGTGGCGCTGCGCTTATGGTTGGCGGAGGGGTTCATCACCGCAGTCATGCCGCGCATCACCATCGCCCGGTCATCTTGTGCATGCCAGCTGTCGGCACGCAGACCGCCGATGAGGCGCGACGTGTCGTCAAGCGCCCATGCCATCTCGCCGAACACACCGGTGTTACGGAAGGCGGCATCCTGCACGCGCGCCTTGCTCTGGTAGGGCGTCATGGCCTGATCCATGGTCGAACGCAGGGTATGCGTGTTGCTCTGGTGATCGATGCCCAGTTCCACCTGCAGTGTATCCGTCGGCAGCAGGGTCGCCACCGCACGCAGTCCATCGGTGGTGCGATCCGGGTTGGAGACGGCCGGATTCGGCATCATCATCGAGGCTGTGAAAGTGCGCAGCGAATAATTGTCCATCACATGGTCGATGTAGTTATGGAAGAGTTGTGCCTCCACACCGTCCAGCAAACCGCCCATGCGCTGCTTGGTGAACTTGAGACCGACGTTGTCGCGCGCGAACTTCACACCATCCATGGCGCGGTCGGCGTAGGCGGCCTTGCCGTCGCTCTGCGCGGCGCTCAGCTCCACGCGGGTATCGTCGTCCGGCGTCCAGCCCAGTGCCGTATTGCCGCTCCAGCGGGTGTAAGCGGAATGCACCGCCTTGCCGGATCCATCGGTGTAATCGTTGGCATCGCTGCGCGTGTAGATCCCCTGCGCATAGAACGACTCGCTGCCGCCCCGCACATCGACGATCTGGTCGTTGCGACCAAAACTGCCCAGCATCAGCGCGGCGTCGGCATGCAGCCCCGCCTGCCCTGCGCGGTCGATCTCACGCTCGAACAACACCGTGCCGGCCGAGTTGCCGGGACCGTACAACACGGTCTGCGGCCCTTTCAGCACCGTGATTTTGCTATACGCAGCCGGGAATACATAGGCGGTCGGCGGGTCCATGCGCTGGCCGCAGCCGCCGAGGATATGCTCGCCGTCGAGCAGGATGTTCAAGCGCGAACCGGCCATGCCGCGCAGCACCGGATCGCCGTCCGTGCCGCCTTTGCGGATCACCGAGAAGCCGGGGATGGTCTTGAGATAATCCGCCCCGTCGTGGGCAGGCACCGGCTGGCGCGGCTTCCTCGGGTCGGTTTTCACCGTCAGCGGTGCGCTGCTCTGCGGCGCGGTCACCACCACTTCGTCCATGGTCTCGTCTGCGGCCATCGCCGCATGGCTCAAAGCCAGTGCGACGCACACCGCGATCATCTTCAACTTCATTTCATCTCCTCCGGTTTATCAATTTCAAGCGGAAAAGATTGTAGGGATATCGCGCTGCGCGACCCTGCGTCATTTTGTCGCACGCCTGCAAACACGGGCATCCGGTAGAATCCGCGCCATGCATTCTTCCCTGCTCGCCTCCCAGACCGGACACTCGCATCTGCGTCGCCTGTTCATGTTGCGCAACTGGGCCATCCTCGCGCAGCTGGCCACACTGATCCTAGTACATCGTTTCCTCAGCACGGAGCTTGCGTGGCTGCCGATGCTCTCCACGGTCGGCGTGCTGGCGCTGGCGAACGCGCTGACCTGGTGGCGACTGTCGCGCGACTACTCGGTCAGTCATCTGGAACTGTTCGTGCAACTGACGCTGGACGTGACCATACTCAGCGTGTTGCTCTATTACGCGGGCGGCTCCACCAACCCCTTCATATCGCTCTACCTGCTGCCGCTGGTGCTGGCCGCCGCTATCCTGCCGCGCCGCTACACTTGGGGCATGGCGACGTTGACGCTGGCCTGCTACAGCTTGCTGATGGTGTGGTATGTGCCGCTGCCGACAGGCGATGCCCATGCGCAACACGACATGCGGCAACCGCTGGCGCAGATCGCACCGGATCAGCATGCCGGGCATGACGACCCCGACTTTTGCCGCACCGACTCAGAACCCGTCGCCGCTGCTGTGCCCGACACCTCGCCGCTGGGCGATGCCTTCAACACCCACGTGATAGGTATGTGGCTGGGCTTCCTCATCAGCGCGGCGGTGATCGCCTATTTCGCGGTGGAGATGGCGGCAGCGGTGCGCCTGCGCGACGCGCAGCTCAACCGTGTGCGCGAGGACACGCTGCGCAACGAGCGCATCGTGGCACTCGGCACACTGGCTGCCAGCGCCGCGCATGAGATGGGTACGCCGCTGTCTACCATGGCGGTGGTGATCGGCGAGATGCGCGACGAATGTGAGAACCCCGAGCAGAAGGAGAATCTGAGCCTGCTCGACGATCAGGTGAAGAACTGCAAGCGCATCCTAGACACCCTGATCCGTCATGCACAGGAAACGCCGGACGAGGTGGATGTGGTGACCTTCCTGCACGATGTGCTGGACGAATGGCAGTTGCTGCGCCCCACCGTGCATTACCGCTATCAGGTCGATGGCGCGCAACCCGCCCCGCGCATGAGTGCCGATCCCGCATTGCGCGCCGCGTTGCTGAACCTGCTCAACAACGCCGCCGATGCTTCGCCGCACGAGATGGATGTGAAGTTGCACTGGAACGATGAACGCACAGTGCTGGAGATACACGACCACGGCCCCGGCCTTACACCGGAAGCGGCCGCACGCGCCGGTGCCGCCTTCTTCACCACCAAGGCGGAAGGTCGCGGACTGGGACTGTTCCTTGCCAATGCCACACTGGAACGGCTGGGCGGCAGCGTGCAACTGTCCAACCGCGAAGGCGGTGGCGCGACCACCGAAGTGATCCTGCCCCGTATCAGAGTGAACACATGAGCGACCTGCCGACCCTGCTGCTGGTGGACGACGACGATACTTTCAGAGGTGTGTTGAGACGCGCGCTGGAGAAACGCGGTTACGCCGTAAGCGATGCGAACAGTGTGGAAAATGCCCTGCCGCTGGCTGAAGAGAATCCGCCTGAGTTTGCGGTGATCGATCTCAAGATGAACGGTGCTTCAGGACTGGTGCTGGTACAGCGTCTGCACGAGCTCGACCCCAACACGCGCATCGTCATGCTCACCGGCTACGCCAGCATCGCCACCGCGGTGGAAGCGATCAAACTGGGCGCCACGCAATATCTTTCCAAACCGGCCAATGCCGACGAGATCGTGGCCGCTTTCTGTCACAGCGCCGATCCGGACAAAGCGGTGGATGCGCAACCCGCCACCGTCGACCGCCTGGAATGGGAACACATCAACCGCGTACTACTGGAACAGCACGGCAACATCTCCGCCACGGCCCGCCTGCTCAACATGCACCGCCGCACCTTGCAGCGCAAGCTGGCGAAACGGCACGTGGTGGATTGAACGGTGCGCCGCGGGCGACCGCACGATCAGAGCGAACTGACGAACTGTATCGCCTGTTCAGCCTGCTCGGCAGCTTGCGCGGCGACCTCTTCAGCCTGATCCGGGTCGATACCCAAAGCCGCCCATTCTTCGTCGGTAACTTGATTGCCGACGAATTCGCGCAGCCCCATGGGGGGGATCAGTTTTTCGGTGACATGGATGATGCGTGCCAGCGGCAGTCCTGCCGCAGCCTCCGGCGCATCGGGAGTGTGGTGATAACGGATCACCGCGACCAGTTCTTCCGGCAGATTCCAGTATTTAGCCAGCTCAGCCCCCAGTTCGTCATGCGTCGCTGCCAGCAATTCCCGTTCGATCTCGATGGAAGGGCGATCCGGTTCGATGGCAATACGCGTATGCAAGTCATCGCTACGTTGCACATCCAGATGCGCCAGCGCCAGAAAGCCGATGTCGTGCAACATGCCAGCAAGGAAGATGAGGTCGTCCTGCGGTCGCGATCTGAAAGGCATGGCGCGCACCACCGGCAGCATGGCGAACGCGACACTCAGGTTGTGCAGCCAAAGTTCCTGCGGATCGAAGCGTCCGATGGATTTGCTCACCAGCGACATCACGGCGATGCCGGTGGCCACCGACTTGACCCGGTTCAGTCCGAGCAGCATGGCGGCTTCCTTGACCGAGCTGGCCTTGTGTGAAAGACCGAGCAGCGGCGAATTTGACAGGCCGATGATCTTGGCCGAGATGAGCGGATCCTGCGAGATCAGCAGCATCATCTGCTGTTCCCCTTCATCGCTATCCAAGTTCAAGGACATGAGTTTTTGCGCGATGACCGGCATAGCCGGGAGTGAATCCAGATGGCGGATACCTTGGCGCAGATCAACAGATCCACTCACTTCCTGAGTGAAATCCAGATTATGGGAGTTGTCGACTGTCATAGTGGTGAGGAGGATACGTGCAGAAAGCGTGCAACTCAAGCATGTCGGCAGGACCAGCAGGCATAGGGGCTGCCTTGGCACTGTATAATCCGCGCCTCACTCTGTCATGACCGATATGCGATTCCCTTTCTTTCTGCTTTGCTTGCTGTCCGGCATGCTCACTTCCGCCCATGCATTCCCGCCCGCCCCCACGCTGGCGGCGAAACACTACGCGTTGTATGACGCCAGCAGCGGTCAGATGCTGGTGTCCGAAGCGGCGCATGAACATATCGCTCCCAGCTCTCTGACCAAGCTGATGACCGCCTATGTCGTGTTCGGCGCGATCGAACGCGGTGACTTGTCAACCGGCCAACGCCTCGCCCCCACGCCCTATGCGCTGCGCTTGCAGAATGAAGAGACGCGCATGTTCCTGGAGGCGGACAAGGAGGTGACAGTCGAAGTGTTGCTACGCGGACTGATCGTGCAATCGGCCAACGATGCCGCACGGGTGCTGGCCGAAGCGGTCGCACACCACGAGATCGCATTCGCCGATCGCATGAACAGCGAAGCACAGCGGCTGGGACTGCGCGACACGCATTTCACCAACGCGACCGGCGAGGCTGATGCGCAGCACTACAGCAGTGCGCATGATCTGGCGCTGATCGCGGCTGCACTGGTGCGCGACTTTCCCGAGTTCTACAGCTTGTATGCCTTGCGCGAATACAGCTACAACGGCATCAACCAGTTCAACCGCAACCGTTTGCTGTGGCTGGATCCGCATGTGGACGGCATGCAGACCGCATACAGCGAAGCGCTCGGCTACTCACTGGCAGCGTCTGCCCTGCGCACACCGCGCCGCCTGATAGCGGTGGTGATCGGTGCCGACAAGGAGATATTGCGCACCTCCGAGACACAACGCCTGCTCAACCACGGCTTCCGCGAGTATGAATCGCTGCAGCTGTATCAAAAACAGCAAGCGGTGCGCAGCATGCCGGTCTGGAAAGGCACACTGGACCGGCTCGACATCGGTTTCCGCGAAGATCGCTACGTCACCATTCCCGCCGGACAACGCGAACGATTGAGCGCGAGATTGGAAACGATGCTACCCCTGCTCGCACCGGTAAATGCCGGGCAACAGGTCGGCACGCTACACCTGTCACTGAACGGACAGCCTTTCCTTGACCTGCCCGTTGTGGCCTTGCAAACTGTGCCGCTGGCCAATGTGTTCTCGCGCGGGGTGGACGCGATACGCTTGCTGTTCCAATAGGAGACGACGATGGATGTCTATCTGAACGGGGCTTTCATGCCCATCGAAGAAGCCAAAGTGCCGGTGCTGGATCGCGGTTTCCTGTTCGGTGACGGCGTGTATGAAGTCATCCCGGTCTATGCGCGTAACGCATTCCGCATGCGCGACCACCTGCAGCGTTTGCAACACAGTCTGGATGGCATCCGCCTGCCCAACCCGCACAGCGTGGAAGAATGGGAAGCGATCCTGGCTGTGTTGATCGAGCAACTCTCGCTGGACGACCATTACCTCTACCTGCACATCACGCGCGGCGTCGCCAAGCGCGATCACCCCTTCCCGAATCCGCCGGTGCCGCCCACCGTGTTCGTGATGAGCAGCCCGCTGACGCATCCCCCGTCTGAAGCGATCGCCAGTGGAGTCGCCTGCATCACGGTGCAGGACAACCGCTGGCTGCGTTGCGACATCAAGGCCATCTCGCTGCTGCCCAATGTGTTGATGCGTCAGGCATCTGTCGATGCAGGCTGCGGCGAAGCCATCCTGATCCGCGACGACAGTTTTCTGACCGAGGGTTCGGCCAGCAACATCTTCGTGGTGAAAGACGGCGTGCTGCTCGCCCCCCCCAAAGACCATCTGATGCTGCCCGGCATCACCTACGATGTGATCCTCGAACTGGCAGCCGCCCACGGCATCAAGACCGCGATACGCAAGATCATGAAAGAAGAACTGTTCAGCGCGGACGAACTGCTGCTCACCTCCTCCACCCGCGAAGTGATGCCCATCACCACGCTGGACGGACGATCTATCGGAGATGGAAAACCCGGCGCGATGTTCGCGCAGCTATATCCGCTCTACCAGACATTCAAAAAAGAGATCATGCGCAAATGAACGAACAAAAAGACTCCCTGATCGACTTTCCCTGCGACTTCCCCATCAAGGTGTTCGGCGTCGCACAGCAAGGTTTCGCGCAAGCGATGGCCGAAGCCGTGCAGCAGCACGCGCCGGATTTCAGTGCCGCCGACATTTCGATGCGCGCCAGCAGCGGGGCGAAATATCTCAGCCTGACCTGCACGGTGCATGTCACCTCGCGCGAACAGCTCGACGACATCTATCGCGCACTCAGTGCACACCCGATGGTGAAGATGGTGTTATGACACCGGCCTTGCACATCCGCGCGCTGGGTCTGGCCGACTACGAGCCGACCTGGCACGCCATGCAGCAGTTCACTGCCGAGCGCACTGCCGACACGCCGGACGAACTATGGCTGGTGCAGCATCCGCCGACCTACACGCAAGGACAGGCAGGCAAGCCCGAGCATCTGCTGAATCCGACCTCCATCCCGGTCGTAAAGATCGACCGTGGCGGGCAGATCACCTATCACGGCCCCGGCCAGATCGTGATTTATCTATTGCTCGATCTGCGCCGCTGGAAGATCAACGTGCGCGACCTGGTGCGTCTGATCGAACAAGCTGTGATAGCCCTGCTGGCGGAACATGGCGTACATGCGGAGGGACGGACCGATGCGCCCGGTGTGTATGTGAACGATGCCAAGATCGCCGCGCTGGGATTGAAGATCAGGAACAGTTGCTGCTATCACGGGCTGTCGTTCAATGTGGACATGGACCTGACCCCGTTCGACAACATCAATCCCTGCGGCTATCAGGGGCTGCGCGTGACGCAATGTGTGGAACTCGGCATCTCGCCGGAGCTGGAAGCGTTACAGGCTGAACTCACACAGAACCTGGTGCACGGTCTGCAGCGACACCTGCTGGCAAAGGGGTCAGTTAGCGCCGGTTGAGATCGCCGCTTCGGGCGGCGGCGCCAGCACGGTGATCGTCACGCGGCGGTTGCGTGCCCTGCCTTCGTTGGTATCGTTGGATGCCACAGGGTTGTTGTCCGCATGGCCGATGGCCTTGAGTCGTTCAGTGGTCAACCCCTGCTCGATGAACAGTCGCACCACGCTGCTGGCACGGGCGGAGGACAGTTCCCAATTGGACGGAAACCTCGCCGTCGCGATAGGCAGGTTGTCGGTGTAGCCTTCCACCTCCACAGGCGCAGCCTCTTCCGCCAGTATCTTTGCGACATCCATCAGCGTCGTCACCGCCTCGGCTTGCAGCGTCGCATCACCCTGCAGAAACAGCATGCTGGCGTTGATGTCCAGCGTGACACCACGTTCGGTCTGGGTGACGCTCATCGCACCCTTGTTGACGAAGCTCGCCAGTTTGCTGTTGAGCGCCTCGCTCAGGCGTTTCATGCGTTCCTGCTGTTTGATGTATTTTTCGGCCAGACGCGCGTTGCGGCGATCGATCAGTGCCTTGAAATACATCTCCTCTTCGCTCAGACCGGTGCCGGCATCCCCTGTTCCCGCCTGTTTACCGAAGGCTTGGGTCATGGAGCCACTGAACACTTTGTATTTTCCTTCATTGACCGAAGAGATGCCGTACATCACCACGAAGAATGCAAACAGCAGGGTGATGAAGTCGGCATAGGAGACCATCCAGCGATCATGATTGTCCGGCCCCTGTCTTTTAGCCCGGCGCGCCATATCAGTGCAGGTAACCCTTGAGCTTGTTCTCGATGTAGTGCGGGTTCTCCGCGTTGGCGATCATGCACAGTCCGTCGATCACCATCTCGCGCTTGTTCACCTCGCGCTGGATGAGTATCTTGAGCTTGCCGGAGATAGGCAGGAATACCAGATTGGCGAAACCCACACCGTAGATGGTGGCGATGAAGGCGACCGCGATACCCGCGCCCAGTTTGGCGGGTTCGCCCAGATTCTGCATCACGTGCACCAGCCCCAACACCGCCCCCAGGATGCCGATGGTGGGTGAATAACCGGCTGCCGCCTCCCACACGCGCGCGCTTTGCCAGTGCAGCGTCTCGTAACTGTTCAGGTCGATCTCCAGCACTTCACGCACCTTTTCCGCACTGTGCCCGTCCACCAGCAACTGCAAACCCTTCTGCACGAAGGGATCGTTGACGGTCTTGATCTGCCCTTCGAGGGAGAGGATGCCGTCCTTGCGCGCCGCATTTCCCCAGGCAGTGAGACGGTAGACGTACTGTTGTGCTTCGCTCCTGGGTGTGATGAACACCCACTTGGCCATCTTCACGCCGCTGACGAACACATTCATCGGATGCTGCACCATCACCGCGCCCAGTGTGCCGCCGAACACGATGAGGAAGGCTGCCAATTGCAGCAGCACATCGATCGCCCCGCCCTCCAGAAACTGGCCGCCCAGAATACCGGCGACCGCGACGACCAGTCCGAACAGGCTGAGTATGTCCATCAATGACCCCGTAAAGTGGTGCGCAATCGCGCCACGGCCTGGCTATGCAATTGACACACGCGCGATTCCGAGACCCCCATCACTTCGCCGATCTCGCGCAAGTTCATCTCCTGCTCGTAGTGCATACCCATCAATAATCTCTCGCGTTCCGGCAGGCGTTCGATAGCCTGCACCAATGCCGTGCGGAAGCGCCCGTCCTGCAGCAGCTCCAGCGGGTTGGCGTCGGTACTGTAATCGTGCCGGTCAAAGAAGCTATCTTCGTCTTCATTGTGAAAGTCTTCGTAATAGACCAGTTGTGCGCCGCGCGCTTCCTGCAGCAACTGCTGGTATTCGGTCAGGCTGACCGACATCTCTTTGGCGATCTCGGTCTCGGTCGGCGCACGGCCCAGCTTCTGCTGCAGCTTGCTGATGGCGTTCTCGATACGGCGCGTGTCGCGGCGCATGCTGCGCGGCAACCAGTCCGCCCCGCGCAATTCATCCAGCATCGCGCCGCGTATGCGCTGCGCCGCATAGGTCTCGAACTGCGCGCCGCGCAATTCGTCATAGCGGCTGGCGGCGTCCAGCAGACCGATCATACCGGCCTGTATCAGGTCGTCCACATCCACACTGCCCGGCAGTTTCAGCATCATATGGTGAGCGATACGCTTCACCAATGCCGCATGCTCCTGCAGGCATTGGTTCTTATCGTTCAGTCCATTGGGCGTGTACATTTTCTTTATTCTTCCGATCTTGCCGGCAGTGGACTGTGCCTGGCGCGTTACCGGCGCCTCAGCGACAGCAACGGGGCTCATGTCAGCGCTGCCATGCCGCCTGTGTGCGAGCGCATCGTCTGCGCACTGCGCGGCTGCGACATGCGCATCAATCTTTGCATGACGCTGCTCAGACGGTCCTGCACGTGTTCACTGACGCCGGGTGCGCGCAGCAGTCCTTGTGCGATCTCGCGCATCGCCATCGATGATGCTGCCGAGGGAAACGCATCCACTACCGGACGGCACAATTGTGTCGCACGTTTCAACTTTTCATCAACTGGAATATAGCCCAGATACGAAAGACTTACCTGCAAATGATGACGCGCGACCTTTTCCATGTTGTCGAACACCGCCAGTGCTTCGCGTTCGCTGCCGACACGGTTGACCACGATATCGAAGGCCTGACGGCCGTTGTGCACCGCCATCTTCTTCAATAAAGCATAGCTTTCGGTGATGCCGCTGGCGGTCGCGTTCAATACCAGCAGCAAGGGTTCGTCGCCGGACAGGCTGGCGCACACCGAATTACCGTCGCGTGCCGCATCCACCAGCACCACATCACGTCCCACTGCCGCCCCCAGCAGCGATTCCAGCAAACGTTCGCGCTCGGCCTCCACCATCATGGGCAGTGCTTGCATCGCGCGCGCCACCGGCAACACGCCGGGACCGGCCATGCCCTGTAGCAGCACATCCTGCCAGGTCTTGTCACCGCGTGCCGCATGCAGCAGGTCATAACGCGGACGCAGCGCCAGCGTGTTGGCCACGTTGTCGTGCGACAGGTTCTCGTCCAATACCAATACATCCTTGCCGGAATGTGCGAACACCGCCGCCAGATTGGTGACGATGCTGGTCGCGCCCAGTCCGTCGCGCGCGCCCAGCACGGTGATCACCTGGGCGTTGCCGCGCGCCAGCAGTTTGCGCAATCCGGCGGCTTGATCACCGAAGCCGAAGGTCTGGCTATCAGTGCGCATACTCCCTCCCCGCAGCGACACCGCTGGTCAGCCCGGCCATGAAGGCCGGGAAATCCATCTCCGGCAAGGCGAAATTGGAGGCTTTCCCGACGTCCTTGAAGGTACGGTGCAGTAGATAGTCCAGCTTCACTTCATGCAGGTCTTCCGGTACGCGCTGGCCGCTGGCGATGTAGTGCATCGCCAGCTTGTGGCGTGCCACCACATCGAGCACCGTGCCCAGTGTGACCGCTTCGTCCAGCTTGGTCGGGATGCAACCTATCACACCCGGCCCGCCGTACATCTTCACCACATCGTCCAGCGTACCGCCGGCACTGGTGGCGTTCAGCAGCAACAAACGGCCGATGCCGGCTTCGTCGAACATGCGCGTCTGCTCAGCCACGCGGCTGTCGCGCTGGCCCACGCCCATGGTGTCGATCAGCACCAGATGCTTGTGCTTGAGACCGGACAGGGTGAGTTTCAGATCGTTGGCATCGCGCACGGCATGCACGCTCACGCCGAGGATCTTGGCGTAGATGCGCAGTTGTTCATAGGCACCGACACGGTAACTGTCGGTGGTGACCAGCGCCACCTTGTCCGCACCGTATCGCACCACGGCACGTGCGGCCAGCTTGGCAGTCGTCGTCGTCTTGCCGACGCCGGTCGGACCGACCAGCGCATACACACCGCCGCGTGTCACCACGTCGTCCTGCACACCGGCCACGCGCAGGTTGTGCGCGAGGATGCGCTTGACCCAATCCATGTCGGCGTTGGCCGGCATCTTGTCCAGCAAACGGCGCGACAGCGCGGGGCTAAAACCGACATTGACCATGTCACGCATCAAGCCGGAGCGCTTCGGGTCCTGCTGTTGGATGTTGCCCCAAGCCAGTGTGGCCATCTGCTCCTGCATCTGTTTGTGCATCGACTTGAGTTCGCTCAACAGGCGCTGTTGCTCGGCGGGTTCTTCCACCGCTTCGGCGACTGCGGGTGGCGGCGTCGCGGCACGTTGCGTTTCAGCCGCGAGGACTTTCGCTCCCAGTGTGGCAGCCTGGTTCTGCGCACGGTCGGAAAGACCGGAACGGGGTTCTATGCGTTTTTCTAGGCGCGGTTTGGAAGAGGCGCGGGACTCGACCACACGCGTCTCGTTCAGATGGGCCAGCTCGCTGCCCAGGATGGCGACGATCTCGACCCCCTCGGCCACTTTGCGATTGGACAGGATGACTGCATCCTCACCCAGTTCGATACGTACCAGTTTCAGGGCCTCGCGCGAGCTACCTGCGATGAATTTTCTTGCGTTCATGCTCTACCTCCTACCATGGCTGTCACCCGGATCGTTTTGAAGCCGGGAACTTCTTCTTGTGAAATGACTTTGAGTTGCGGCACCGCGCGTTTCAGGAAACGTGCCAACAGGTCGCGCAGGCCGCCGGGCACCAGCAATACGGTCGGCAGACCCAGCCGCTCCTGGGCGGCGGCGGCGGCACGTGCTTCGTTGAGCAGGGTATTGGCCAGTCCCGGTTCGATGGCGGAACCGCCGGCCTGCAAGGCCTGACCGAGCACATATTCCAGTTCCTTGTCCATGCCGATGACCTGCAGTTCCTGCGACGATGGATAGTATTGCTGCACGATGGCGGCCCCCAGTCCGACACGCACCAGCGAGGTGAGCACGCTAGCGTCCTGCGTTCTCGGCGCATGCTCGGCCAGTGTCTCGAGGATGGTGCGCATATCGCGGATATGCATGCCTTCGTCGAGCAGGTTCTGCAGCACCTTCTGCACCGTGGTGAAAGGCAGCAGGTTGGGGATCAGGTCTTCTGTCAGCTTGGGCGCGATCTTGCCCAGATGGTCCAGCAACTGTTGCAACTCCTGACGGCCCAGCAGTTCGGCGGCGTAGGTCTGGATCAGGTGACTCATGTGCGTCGCCACCACGGTACCGGCATCGACCACGGTATACCCCATGGCCTGAGCCTGATCGCGCAGGTTTTGCTCGATCCATACGGCGGGCAGGCCGAAGGCCGGGTCTTTGGTCGGGGTACCGGGCAGCATGCCGCTCACGCTGCCGGGATTGATCGCCAGCAGTTGTTGCGCATAGGCCTCGCCGCTACCGATCTCGGCCCCCTTGAGCGTGATGCGATAACTGTTGGGCGACAGATCGAGGTTGTCGCGGATATGCACGGGCGGCGGCAGGAAGCCCATGTCCTGTGTGAATTTTTTGCGGATACCCTTGATACGGCGCAGCAGGTCGCCGTCCTGTGCCTTGTCCACCAGCGCAATCAGGCGGTAGCCCACTTCCAGACCCAGCACATCCACCTGGGAAACGTCTTCCCAACTGGCTTCCGCCGCTTCGGGGATCACCACATCCTGAGCCTGCACTTCCTGCGCCTGTACCTGCGTCTGTTTGCCCTTCTGCATCAGGTAATAGGCGAACCAGCCCATTGCACCGGCCAGCATCAGGAAGGCGAAATGCGGCATGCCGGGGATCATGCCCAGCATGCCGATGATGGCGGCGGTCAGCACGATGACATGGGGATTGGAGATCAGCTGCTTGCTCAGTTGCTGGCCGATGTTGTCTTCGGAAGCGACGCGGCTCACCACCATACCGGCAGCGGTGGAGATCACCAGCGCCGGGATCTGCGCCACCAGACCATCACCGATGGTGAGCAAAGTGTAGTACTTGGCGGCAGTCGCCAGATCGAGATCATGCTGCAACATGCCGACCACCAAGCCGCCGACCACGTTGATCAGCATGATCATGATGCCGGCCACGGCATCACCGCGCACGAATTTTGAAGCACCGTCCATGGCACCGTAGAACTCGGCTTCCTGTGAGATCTCGGCGCGGCGTTTGCGTGCCGCATCCTCGCCGATCAGTCCTGCATTCAGATCGGCATCGATGGCCATCTGCTTGCCCGGCATGGCATCCAAGGTGAAGCGCGCGCCGACTTCCGCGATACGGCCCGCACCCTTGGTGATGACCACGAAGTTGATGATGACCAGGATGATGAACACCACCAGACCGACGGCGTAGTTGCCGCCGACCAGGAAGTGGCCGAACGATTCGATCACCTTGCCGGCCGCAGCCGGTCCGGTGTGCCCTTCCAGCAGAACCACCCGTGTAGAAGCGACGTTGAGCGACAGACGCAACAGCGTGGAGATCAGCAGCACCGCGGGGAACACCGCAAAATCCAGCGGCTTGGTGGTATTCATCGCCACCAGCAGCACCATGATGGCCAGCGCGATGTTGAAGGTGAACAGGATGTCGAGCAGCAGCGGCGGCAGCGGCAGCACCATCATCGACAGGATCATCACGATCAGCAACGGCCCGGCCAAACCGCGCATACCGGTGCTGGTCAGTGATGCTTTCAAGGTATTGAAGATGTCTTTCATGTCGCGCCCCATTCTGCTATCCGTTTTGCCGCGCCCCCAAGGGGCTCACGGCTCATACGTATTATCTGGAGCGCGCATCAAATCAAAGGTGGGAATAGAAGGGGAATTGTGCGGCTATTACGCGCAGCGCCCGGGCAAGGTATCAAACCACTGCGGGTTCGGGCTGCTCTTTGTTCAGCGGGTCGAGTTCTTTCGGCACAGGCAATTCGCCCGGTTTCACCGGCTTGACACCGCCCTGCTTCTTGTAACGTCGCAGTTGGTAAACATAGGCCAGCACTTCAGCAACGGCCGTGTACAACGCCTCAGGGATAGGCGAACCTAACTCGCTATGCTTGTGCAAGGCACGCGCCAGCGGCGGCGCTTCCAGGATGGGCACGTTGTGTTCTTTGGCGATCTCTTTGATCCTGGCCGCCAGCAGATGGGATCCCTTGGCGACCACGATAGGTGCACGCATCTTGTCTTCACTGTATTTGAGCGCGACCGAGTAGTGGGTCGGGTTGGTCACTACCACGTCGGCGGTCGGTATCTCGGACATCATGCGACGGCGTGCGATCTCGCGCTGCATGCTGCGGATACGTCCCTTGACCTGCGGATCCCCCTCGGTCTCCTTGCCTTCCTGGCGTACCTCTTCCTTGGTCATCTTCAGCTTCTTGGTGTGTTCATACAGCTGGAACGGCACGTCAAGGATCACGATCAATACCATACCGGCCATGATGGCGGCGTAGCTCCACCAGATCATGTTGTTCAGGTGAGGGATGGCGCTTGCGACCGGCTCGCTCACCAGTTGCAGCACTTCGTCACGTTCAGCCCATACCACCCAGGCACCGATGCCGCCGACCAGAATGGCCTTGCCCAGCGCCTTGACCAGCTCGATCAGGCTATGGGCGGAGAACATCCGCTTGATACCGCTGAAAGGATTGAGCTTGCCGAATTTCGGTTGCAACGCCTTGGTTGAAAATAACCAGCCACTCATCAGCATCGGAGAGAGCAGCGCAACCAGCACCAACATCCCGAGGAAAGGCACGAAGGTCATCAGGATATCCATGAACAGATCGTGCAATCGCGGCAACATCAGGTCGATGTTGAAAGCAAGCTCACGATCCAGTGTCAGGCCGTTATGCAGAAGCCGCAGCATCCCTTGGCCCAGCACCTCTCCCATCATCCACAGCCCGGCACCACCGGCCACAAGACCCATGAAGGTCGACAGCTCGCGCGAGCGCGCAACCTGGCCGTCCTCGCGCGCTTTGTCTATTTTGCGTTGCGAGGGTAATTCTGTCTTTTCTAGATCGCTGTCCTGACCGGCCATGTCGTCCATCCTTTATCGGTGCGGCGATTATGGGGCGGGTTCGCGCGTGACAAGGGTACGAATTGAAGGGGTTTTGCAGCCCTATTGCATAGATTCCAGCGCACCGGAAGCGCATAAGATGGCATCATTACGGCAGACACCTCAAGCAGCTACAGGGGTGGCCGATAAGAAATACCAGACATATTGCATCAGGGGGAAGTATGAAAAGGAATATCACACCGACCACGGTCGAGCGGGTGATGCGGGATGACGATTTCATCGTCTCCATGACCGATACCAAAGGTTGCATCACTTACGGCAATCGTATCTTCATCGAATTCTCGGGCTACCAAGAAGAAGAGCTGCTTGGCACGCAACACAACATCATCCGCCATCCGGATATGCCGCGCGCCGTGTTCCAGTTGTTGTGGGACAAGATCCAGAAGAAAGAAGAATGCTTCGCCTATGTGAAGAACATGTCCAAGGATGGCGCTTTCTACTGGGTGTTCACCAACGTGACGCCGACCTTCGATTCTTCCGGAAACATCAACGGATACTTCTCGGTGCGCCGCAAACCCAAGCGCAGCGGCATCGACGCGGTAACACCGCTGTATGCCGCCATGCTGGAAGCCGAACGCAAAGCCGGCCCGGCCAACGCCATCGCCGCTTCCACCAAGATACTGGTGGATCTCCTGAACGAAAAAGGAATGAGCTATGACGAACTTATCCTTGCAATCTAGATTCTCCGCCCTGCTGTGGGCGTTCTCCTTCGGCATCCTGGTCATCATCCTGACCAGTTTCGCGCGTCACGGTTTCGATGCGTTCATGATCACCTTCCTGGTCGCCGGCATCGCCGTCTCGGCGTTCGGGCAATGGCTGACCCGTCAGTGGCTGTTGCCGCTGAAGAAGGTCGAGGCAGTAGTGCATGACGTCGCGGCGGGAAAATTCAATTCTCGCATCACAGGCATCGGCCATGCCCGCGACGAGATCAGCCTGCTGTGCTGGGACGTGAACGACATGCTGGACCAGCTGGCCACCTTCTTCCGCGAACAGGAGACCAGCTTCCGCGCGAATCTGGCAGGCAACTTCGAACGCAAAGCCATGAACGGCGGCGTGCATGGCGGTTTCAAGAAGGGGCTGGCCAACCAGAACATCCTGATAGAGGGTATGGCCGAACAGAAACGCAGCTCGATGCGTACCCATATGTTGTCGCGCGCCCACCATCTGAACACCGAAAATCTACTGAAGAACCTGCTCTCCAACCAGAACGACCTGAAGACCATCACCGACAACATGGAAGATTTGGCCCGCCTGTCGCGCCGCACGCGTCAGGATGCCGAGGAAAGCCGCGCATCGGTGAAGGATGTGGTGCAGCGCCTGTCGGGTATCGTGGCGCGGGTGAACCATGCCAACGAGGCGATCACCAACCTCAATGCGCGCAGCAGCGAGATCACCAAGGCGGTCGGCCTTATCACATCCATCGCCGACCAGACCAACCTGCTGGCACTCAATGCCGCCATCGAGGCGGCCCGTGCGGGCGAGGCCGGACGCGGCTTTGCCGTGGTGGCGGATGAAGTGCGCAAGCTGGCCGAGAACACCAAGAACGCCTCGGAATCCATAGGCCGCATCATGCTGATGCTGCAGAGCGAATCGGCCAAGATGCTGACCGACTCGCAGGAGATGCACGAGATCGCCAATTCCTCGCAGAGCGTCATCGGCAAACTGGAACACAAGTTCGGACAGTTCTACGAATCGGCAGTGACCTCACTGGCCAGCGCCCGCTACGCGCAGGACCTGAGTTTTGCCTCGCTGGTGAAGGTCGACCACGTGATCTACAAGCAGCGTGCCTATGTGCTGGTCAACGACTGGGACAACGAAGAATACAAGACTGCGGTCGGCGTCGACCATCACAACTGCCGCTTGGGCAAGTGGTACGAAGGTGCCGGCAAAGACGTGTTTGGCGAGGTTCCATCGTTCCGCAAACTGGACGTGCCGCACAGCAAGGTGCATGGTTCCGTGCATCGCATGCTGTCGCTGATGGAACGAAACTGGGCACACGACGAGTCCTTGCAGGATCAGATCCTGGCGCAATTGAAGGGGGCGGAAGAGGCCAGTCTGGAAGTGATGGCTGTCATCGACCAGATGGTCGCCGACAAGCACCCGGTGACAGTGAAGCGAAGCTGAACGTCAACGGGTGGGGTCGTGTCAGCGCATCGCCACCCGATCAGTATTCCCGGCTGCGCATGATCGCCCGCTCGGCGATCCTTTCCAGCGGCAACACTTCATCCACCGCGCCCAGCTCGATCGCGGCCCGCGGCATACCGAACACCACACAACTGTTTTCATCCTGGGCCAGATTGATAGCGCCGGCCTGCTTCATCTCCAGCATGGCGACCGCCCCATCCTTGCCCATACCGGTCAGCATCACACCGACGGCGCGCGCGCCCAAAACCTTGGCAGCGGAGCGGAACAACATCTCCACAGAAGGACGATGGAAGTTCACAGGGGGCGCATCGTTCAGCTGGATGCGATATCCGGTGCCATGTCTTGCGATCTGCAGATGCGCATTGCCCGGGGAGAGGTACACCGTACCGCCACGGATATCCTCACCCTGCTCAGCCAGTTTGACCTTCAACTTGCACAGTCCATCCAATCGCTCGGCGAAAGAAGGTACGAAGGACTCCGGCATGTGCTGGGCGATCAGGATGGGCGGAGCATCGGCAGGCATCTGCGACAGGAATATACGCAGGGCATCCGTCCCGCCGGTGGAAGAACCCACGACGATGATGCGCCCATCAGGCATGTTTAACCAGTTCGTAGACGGTCTGCCCGCGTAATTTGAAATAGGCGGCGGCATGATAGAAACTCTCCGAATGCCCCGCGAACAGAAGACCATGCGGGTGCAGCAAGGGCGCGAACTTTTTCAGAATGCCGAGCTGGGTATCCTTGTCGAAGTAGATCATCACATTACGGCAGAAGATGCCATCCAGCTTTTGACGTATCGGATAGTTCGCATCGAGCAGGTTGATACGATTGAACTCGATGCAATGCTGTAACTCCGGGCGAACTTTGAAATACCCGTCCCCATCCGCAAGAAAGAAGCGTGCTACGCGTTCCGCGCCAAGTTTGAGTACGGCGTCCGCCTTGTAACGACCGGCTCTTGCTGTGACCAGCACATGGCTATCCAGATCCGAAGCGATGATACGTACCGGATGATCGAAGCCGCCGAAAGTCTCGGCGGCGGTGATCGCCATCGAATACGCCTCTTCGCCGGTGGAACAGGCAGAGCACCACAGATGTATCGGGCGGGACGGGCCGAGTTGTCGCAGAAAATCCGCCAGCAAATTGAAGTGATGCGCCTCGCGAAAGAACGAGGTGAGATTGGTGGTCAGGGAATTGACGAATGCTTCCCATTCATCCTCGTGACCTTTCTGCAAGAAAGACAGATATTCCGAAAAGGTCTTGATCCCGGTCACACGCAGCCTTCTCGCCAATCGGCTGTAGACCAGCTCCTGTTTGCTGTCTGCCAAGGCGATACCGGCATGGCGATGGATCAGGTCTCGTATCTTCTGAAAATCCTGGTCGGTAAAAACGAATTCACGATTCATCATGCTGGGACAATACGCGGTTCCGGTTGTCATGTGTCAAGCAAACGGAACTCAGTACCGGTGTCATTTTGTGGAAACACACAACAAGCTGTTGTCACCCTCCCCGGCGATGGCGATACGCTCCAGCGCAGACAGAACAGACATGCTGTCCGTCTCCATCTTGCCCACCAGCTCCATGCCGCGCAGGGGATTGCCTGCATGGAATGCAGCCACGGCCTCTTTGCCGTTGTGGTGGAAGCTCTGGTGCGGTGCGGCCACCGCCTGATATCCGTCCAGCTTGGAGAAGCAATTCTTGCCTTCGCCCTCGAAATACCATTTACCGAGACGGCATGCGGCATGTGAGGCGAAGCTGTCCGGATCCCGGTCTGATATACCCATGAACACCTTGTATATCTCGAACTTGTACAGGATGTGATCGATCTTGGCGACTTCAACGAAGCTGCGCAGCGCCGCGGCCGAGATGGTGCCTTCCATGGTGTGTGCCAGATCCAGCAGATGCTTCATGTTCCCCATCACGGTACCCACATCGCTGCTGAACACCTGCGACTTCTTGGCCCACTCTTCCATCTGGGTACGGGCATGGTGTGTCTCGTCCTGGATGGCCGTCACGATCACCGATATCTCGCTGGTCGCTTTGGCGGTACGTTCCGCCAATTTCCTTACTTCATCCGCCACCACCGCGAAGCCGCGTCCCTGCTCGCCGGCACGGGCGGCTTCGATGGCCGCATTCAACGCCAGCAGGTTGGTCTGATCCGCGATCTCCTTGATCAGTTGCACGATACTGCCGATCTGTGCAGCACGTTCGGTCAGACCCTGCACGTTCTTGGATGTGCGCAGCGTGTCCCCGGACAGCGATTCCAGACTGGAGGCGATGTTGAGCACCGCTTCGCGGTTATTCACCGAGACGTTCGCCGCTTCGACTGCATGCTGCTTTTCTTCGCGCAAGGATGTCGCTGCCGCGACCTGGGAAGTTTGCAGGGAAATGAACGATTCGCCGAAACCCTGCATGTTGGTGAATATCAGGTCTGCCACCTCGCACTTCAGCTTTGCCTGCTCAGCTTCCTGTTTGTACGACTCGCGCTGGCCCTCCAGCCTGGCCAGTTCGTCCCTCAGATTACCGATGTCACGTTCCGTCTCTACCAGTCGGCGCTGTGCCGTTTGATAGTCTTGCTTGATCTTTCCGCCAAACATGACTTCCTCCAAATTGATGTTGTTGTTCTATGCAAAGCAAGGTCAGACTTTGAATACTTCCACCGACTGCCTTACCTCTCTTGATTTCATTTCCAGCGAATTTGCCAGATCAAGCAGACCTTTTGCCGCGCCCGCGTTCTCTTCCGACATCTGCGATACACGCTCGGTACTCTTGGCAAGCTCCGAAGCGGCGGAGTTCTGTTCCTCCAAAGCCACCGCGATGTCATCGATCACACTGGCGACGTCGCCGAAACTGTTCTGTATATGTTTGATGGAGGCCTGTGCCGTCTCGGCATCCCCCACCCCCTGTCGCGTGGTATTGACCACCTTGTCCATGCCCGACAGCGCATTCGCTGCCACCGCGCCGATCTTGCCCGACATCTGACTGATCTCATTGGTCGCCCCGGCCGTACGCTCAGCCAGTTTGCGCACCTCATCCGCCACCACGGCGAAACCGCGCCCCTGCTCGCCGGCTCTTGCCGCCTCGATAGCCGCATTCAATGCCAACAGGTTGGTCTGGTCTGCGATCTCCTTGATCACCTTGACCACGTCGCTGATGCGCGAGGCATCCTCGCCGAGTCGCGAGACTTCACCCGAAGCGCTTTCGATCTCGCCTGCGATCTCCAGCAAGCCCGCAACCGTCTTATTGACGACCTGGGCACCTTTTTCCGCACTGGCGCGGGAACTGTTGGCGATCTGTTTGGCATTGCCGCCCTGATCACTGATATGCGTAGTGGAGACACTCAACTCCTCGATGGCAGCAGCCATGCCCGCTACGGAATCAGACTCCTGATTGACGTTCTCGGCGATCTGCTGGGCCGAGGTCGCCAGGTTGTGCGCCATATCCCCAACGTGATGTGCCTGCGACTTAACTTGACCGATCATGTCGCGCAGACTGGCTTGCATCAGATAGGCGTTCGCCAGCAGGCTGCCCGGTACGGGTCGGACGGACGGCTGCCGCGAGAAATCGCCTTGCGCCATCGTGCTCACTACTGCCGCGACATCGCGTGGATCGCCGCCCAACTGGCGCATGACCTGGCGGATGATGGCGGTCGCCAGCAGGAAGGACAGAGTGAGCGAGACCAATACCCAGACGATGATCACGTTGCGCCGGTGCTCATAATCTTCCTGCGCCAGAGTGATCTTCTCAACCGCCTTCTGCTCGGTGAAGGCCATGAAACCGTCGCGCAACTCCCTGACTTGCGCCAGAACCGGCCGGTCGATGCCCTCTACTTTCGCATCGGATTCCATGCCGTCTCCGCGGTGCGCATCGATCTGGGCCAGATACTGCTCGCTGACGCTTTGGTGCTCGTTCGCCAACGTGTCCAGCTTGCCGATGAACCCGGTGAACTCCTGCTCGTGCCCCAGCGCGAGTTGCTTCAACCCCGCGCTTGCCTCGTGCAGACTGTGCTCGAAACGCTCGCGCTCCTCGACGAAACCGGCACGGTATTTCTTTCTTTTTTCCGCATCGTCGCCGCGCATCCACACGTTCTTGGCATGCTTGGTCTGCTTCAGGAACGAGATATCCATGGTGCTGATGTGTTCCATCACCGTGATGTCAGACTTCAGCCTTTCGACCCCCAGCTTCTCCGCGTCGACAGCGCCCTTGAGCATGAACAGCGCAAAGAACGCCATGGCCACGAACATAACGAACGATGTCGCTTCCAGCGCCAGGAACTTCTTCTTCAACGACAGTGCGGCAAACATCACTTCCTCCAGCGATTATTATTGTTATCGGATCAGTTGCCACGCACGTCGCTGAGCAGTTCTTTGATATCCAGGATCAGCACGATATCGCCCTCGCTGGACATGGTGACGCCCGCCACGCCTTTGGGGCGGAACGTATCCAGCGATTTGATCACCACATCTTCGTGGCCGACGAAACCGTCTGCAGTCAGAATGAAGCTGTTGCTGCCGAACTGCATCAGCACACCGACTTCCGAGCGTTCATTGCTACCCCAGCCGATCAGCTGGGTGAGCGGCAGCACCGGCAGCACTTCGCCGCGCACGATCATGGTGGCCTTGCCGGAAACTTGTTGCAGCGCATCGCGCGTAACAGGCAGGATCTCGCGCACCATGGACAACGGCACCGCGAATGACTGGTCGCCAAGGCGCAACACCAGCACCGGCAGGATGGCCAGCGTCAGCGGCAGCGAAATGGAGAAGGTGGAACCCTTGCCGACTTCGGACTGGATCTGGATGCTGCCGTTCAGTTTCTGGATGTTGGTCTTCACCACATCCATCCCGACGCCGCGCCCGGACACACTGGATATCTCGTCTTTGGTGGAAAAACCGGGCAGGAACACCAACTCGAGGCACTGGTTCTCATCCAGTGTGTTGGCCACCTCGTTGGTGATCAAGCCCTTTTCCACCGCCTTGTTACGGATCACTTCGGGACGCATCCCCTTGCCGTCATCCGTGATAGTGATCAGGATGTGATCGCCTTCCTGGCGGGCGGATAGCTCGACCATGCTCTTTTCGGGCTTGCCCGCTGCACGACGCTCCTCTATGGTTTCCACACCGTGGTCGACCGCGTTGCGCACCAAGTGCACCAGCGGATCGTTCAAGTCCTCGATCATGGTCTTGTCCATCTCGGTCTCTTCACCGATCAACACCAGCTCGACATCCTTGCCCAACGAACGCGCCAGATCGCGCGCCAAACGCGGATATTTCTTGAACAGTCTGCCGATGGGTTGCATGCGCGTCTTCATGACCGCGTTCTGCAGATTCACGACCAGCATGTCGAGTTGGGTCACCGACAGATCCAGGTCACGCAGGGTGTCGCTATCGCTGCGCCCCTGCAGAATATCGGAACGCAGATGCGTCAAACGGTTCTTGGTAAGGCCGATCTCGCCGGACAGGTTGAGGACCTGATCCAGACGTTCGGTATCCACCCGGATGGTGGTCTCTTTTGCTTCGGTGGCAGGCACATCGCCGCCACGCCGACCCACCGTGCTGCCCGGCACGTCACTAGCACGTCTGCCGAAAGCCTTGCGCGTCGATTCTTCTTCGTTGATCGCCTGTTTGATCACTTCCGGATCGCGCTTGGCGCCGACTTGCTCGACGATGTCACTGCCTGTGAGCGCCTTGTACAAGGCATCCCAGTCGACGTTATCGGCCTCAATGACGGGCAGGGCTGCTTTATCACCGGTTGACACCGGAGCTGCCGCAGGCGGGGCGGCGGACTTGATTGCGGCGACTGCCTTGCCCTCCAGCGCAGCTTTCAAGGCGCTGATGATCTCGGTAGGTGCCGCCTGCGGCTGCTGATTTTTCTGCAGGGCACCGAACATATGGCGCACTTCCGCCGTGGCAGCAAAGATCACATCCATGAGTTCTGCGCTCAGCTTCAGTTCCTTGTTGCGCAGTTTGTCGAACAGGTTCTCGGTCAGATGACACAGAGTGACGAGTTCACCCGCGTTCAGGAATCCGGCTCCGCCCTTGATGGTGTGGAAACCGCGGAAAATCTCGTTCAGCAGCCCTCCCTCTTCCGGAGACTTTTCCAACTCCATCAGTTTGCTGTCCACATCGGACAACATGTCTCCCGCTTCCATCAGGAAATCGCTCAACAGGTCTTCCATTCCGGCAAAATCGTTCATGTTCATCTCCTCTTCGGATCCTGGATGCAGGAATCGGGATCAAAGCAGCTCATCCGCAAAATCCTGAATCCAAACTCCCAAATTCTGCTTCTCAAAAACCCAGACTCTCCAGCAGATCGTCGACCTGATCCTGACTGGTGACCACATCATTTCTGCCCGCTGCGTTAATCACCGGGCCATTCAACAGGCCTGAGTTTTCAGCACGCACCGCAGGCGGCGCATTCTCCAGCAACAGTTCCACCAGTTGCTTTTCCATCTCTTGCGTCAACAGGATAATCTTCTTGATGACCTGGCCGGTCAGGTCCTGGAAGTCCTGGGCCATCATGATCTCCAGCAGATAGGCATTTACTTCCTTGCCCTGCTTGGGCGTCTCATGCAGATGGGCGTGTGTCTGCGTGACCAGTGCCTTGAACTGCTGCACATCCAACTTTTTCTGGAATAACAGATCCCACTGCGCAGCCAACCGCTGCGACTCGTCGGAAAGTTTGTCGACCAAGGGCTGTGCCGATTCTGTAGCGGTCAACACGCGTTCGGCAGCCTGCTGTGTCAGGGTAGCCACGTAGTTGAGGCGATCGCGCGCATCGGGAATGGTCGAGGCCGCTTTCTCGATCTCCTTGTTCAGGCCGAGTTCACGCAGCGTGTCGTGCAGCTTGCGCGCCATATGACCGACCTGGGTGAGGACCTTCGCGGGCTCCGCATCCGCGTTCAACTGGATCACCTTGGCAGCAGCCTTGGGTTCATCGGTATTGGCAGAGATGATGCTGTCGAACAGTGCTTCGAGATCGTCCGAGTCGTTATTTGCAGGATTAGCCATGATTCACCTCACTTGTTCAGATGCGGATTTGCCGCAAATATCTTTTTCAATTTTTCGTCCAGCGTCGCGGCGGTGAACGGCTTGACCACATACCCGGACGCGCCTGCTTGTGCCGCCTCGATGATGTTTTCCTTCTTCGCCTCTGCCGTCACCATCAATACGGGCAGATGTTTGAGTGTCCCGTCGGCGCGGATCGCGCGCAGCAGTTCGATACCGGTCATGTTCGGCATATTCCAATCCGACACCACGAACTCGAACTGCTCACTGCGCAGTTTGTTCAGCGCATCCACACCGTCTTCCGCCTCCTGCACATTGACGAAACCCAGCTCTTTCAGAAGATTGCGCACGATGCGTCGCATCGTGGAGAAATCATCCACCACCAGAAATTTTGTGTTCTCTATTCCCATCTCAATCTCCTTAATACAACTTCCATACAACTTGTTATGTCAGCAACGGCCTCAAGGTCGACGACAACACCATCGAATCGAACTTTGGCACGTAATAGTCCACCCCTACACGCTTGCCCATCGCCCGATTGGCATCGGATGACAGCGAGGAGTGCATCACCACCGGAATTCCCTCGAAGCGTCTGTCGTTCTTCACGTACTGGGTCAATACATATCCGTCCATCGCGGGCATCTCGGCATCGGTCAGGATGACCTGGATCTGGTCATGCAGGGCTTGTCCGCTGCTCTGGGCGGCGTCCGCCATCGCGCGCAAACGATCCCACGCTTCCTGCCCGTTGTTGGACTGGATGTGCTTGACGCCCATACGGTCCAGCACCTCGACGATCTTGCGTCTGGCCACCATGGAGTCGTCCGCGAAGAACACGCACAACTCATGAGCGGATTCGATACGCTCCACATTGCCGACGATGGCCTCGCCGAACGCATTGGACAATATCTGCTCCACATCCAGAATGGAGACCAGGGAACCGTCATCCAGATTGGTGATGGCGGTGATCAAGGCATCCTTGTCGGACAGCATGCCCTCGGTTGGTCGCACCTTGTCCCAATCGACGCGGATGATGCGATCCACGTCCTTCACCAGGAATCCGAGGATATGGTTGTTGTATTCAGCCACCATCATGGTCTGGTGAGGATCAGCTTCCCGGATCCCCATGAACTTCGCCAGATTCAGCACCGGCATCACGTGGCCGCGCAGGCTGACGATGCCATCCACGCCCTGCGGCATATTGGGCGTGCGCGTGATCTTGCCGGCCTGGGACACCTCTTTTACCTTGAATACGTTGATGCCGAACTTTTCTGCCGTGCCCAGATTGAACAGCAGGATCTCCATCTTGTTGGTACCGGCCAGATTGGTGCGCGCATCGATATGATCGAGCAGACCATCGTCCTGACCGGATGCCAGCATGTCTTCGTTGTATGCCATCTTGTACTCCCCTTATCCCAGCAGACGCGCCAGCGTCTGCGACAACTTCTGCGGCTCGAACTTGGGCACATATTCATCCACGCCCACTGCCTTGCCCAACTGCTGGTTGGAACTGCTGGACAGCGACGAATGCATCAGTACCGGAATACCGTTGAATCGTTTGTCGGCCTTGATCTTGCGCGTCAGCATATAACCGTCCATCTCAGGCATTTCCACATCGGTCAGAATCACCTGCACCATCTCTTTCAGCGGCGTGTTGGATGATTCAGCATAGTCCGCCATACGCGCCAGCTCTTCCCAAGCCTTGCGTCCGTTGATGGCGGAGATGGACTTGACGCCCATCGCCTCCAAAGTACGGGCGATCTGGTTGCGGGCGACCGAAGAGTCATCGGCGAAGAACACGGTGCGGTTGTCCTTGCCGATCGATTTGACCGCCTTGAAGATCATGTCGTCCGAACCGAAGTGCCCGGTCTCGGCCAGCACCTTCTCCACGTCCAGCATCATCACCAGTCGTTTGTCCTTCAATTCCGTGATGGCAGTCACCAGACCGCCCATCTCCGCCGCCAGCATCTCGGGCGGAACACGCATTGCCGACCAGTCCAAACGCAGGATGTTGTCCACCGACTTCACCAGAAAGCCCTGGGTGTGTCCGTTATATTCGGTCACGATCATGATGTCGGGTTTGCTGTCCGATTCCATGCCGATATATTTGGACAGATCGATCACCGGCACCAAGGCCCCGCGCAAACTCACCATACCCTCCACCGAAGGAGGCATCTCCGGCGCGCGCGTGATCTCGGGTATGCGCATCACTTCGCGCACCTTGAACACATTGATGCCGAAGGTCTCTTCGCGGCCGGTGCGCAAGTCTTTGCCCAGAGAGAACATCAGTATCTCCAGCTTGTTGGTGCCCGCCAGCTTGGTACGCGCATCGATATTCTTTAACAGTTCAGACATTGCTTTCTCCTTGCTCAGCCTTGGTTCCGCATACCGCATTTGGTCAGCGGATAACCTGCCTTGCTTAATTCATCGGCCGATTTCGCCAGTTCTACAGCCGCATCACGCGTCTGCTGCGAAGCGCGGGCATTCTCGTCCACCAAACCGGAGATATGCTCCAGGCTCTTGGCCACATTTTCGCCGGCCACTGACTGTTCCTTGGATGACATGGTGATATGGTCGATACGCTGCGACATGCTGACCGTGGCTTCCATCACTTCTTTCATTCGCTCACCATTACTCCGGATAAGCGTGATGCCGCTTTCGACCTCGACCACCGCCACGCCCATCGACTTCACCGCCTCCTCAGAGATGGCCGTAATGTCAGCGATGGTCTTGGTGATGTCCTTGGTGCTGGAGGCCGTGCGTTCCGCCAGCTTGCGCACCTCGTCCGCCACCACCGCGAAACCGCGACCCTGCTCGCCGGCACGCGCTGCTTCGATGGCCGCATTCAAGGCCAGCAGGTTGGTCTGGTCGGCGATCTCCTTGATCGAATTTGCTATTTTACCGATTCTTTCTATGGAAGCCCCCAGATCTGAGATGGTCTTGCTGGAGCGCTGCACAGTCTCCGCCACCTTGGTGGTCGCATCGACGCTCCGTCCCATGTTGGTATTGTTCTGCTCCACGATGCTCTGTGTGCGCTTCATCTCGGCCAGCGAATCAGCCGCCATGTTCGCCACTTCGGCGATGGACTGGCTGAACTGTTCCATGGTCGCCGCGATGCTCTGTATTTGCTCCTGCTCGGTCACAGCATTGTTTGCCACCACGCCCACTTTCTCATCCACGGCCTGAACGCGGTCGCGCATCTTGGCCACCGGCGTGACGATCTCATCCACCATGGTGCGCAGGTAGGTCTGCATGGTCTGGATCGCGCATAACAGCTTGCCCATCTCGTCCTGGATGGAGATATCGAGCTCGGTCTCCAGATTCCCCTCCATGATGTTGCGGAACTCCCGGTCAACCTGCGCGAGCGGACGGTGGATGAAACGGTCCACGCAATAGCCGATGAAGAAGAACAGGAACAGTTGCAGTGCAACCTGCCCCGCCAGTACCTTCATCTCCAGCAGGTGGATGCGATCGAAATCTGCCTTGAGGTCGATAGTGATATCGGAGGCACCGGTCACCCAGTTATCCGGCCCGGCATGACACAAGGTGCAGTCTGTACCGTGAAAATCCTTGCTCGCCAGATAAGGCGTGACGACACGCAGGGTGGGCGAGCCGGAAGTGTCCGTACCGAACCGCACCTTTGCCTGACCGGACTGCAGCACGTCGCGCTGAACTTCGTCACTGACCTGCTGCACAGGCATGCCAGGACCGTACTGTTCGACCAGTCTCGGCGCACGCAGGATGACGGCAGACTTCACATTGCCGGATGATGTGACTTTCTCCATCAACAGCTTGCGATTATCCGCGTCGCCGATCTGGCCAGTGACCATCAACATATTGGCATTGTCGATGATCTGGGTGGCGACTTGCGCCCCCTTGTCCTGTGCCTGCAGGCGTGCCTCTTCCTCCATGCTGCCGGTGAGGTATATCTGTGCCACCGTCAGGATGAGCAGCAAAGGTATCTGGATCGCGGCCTGCAGCTTGGCCTTCAACGACCAGTTCTTGATCTTGATCCGCTCATAGCGCGACACGACTTCACTACCGCTCTGCGCGAGGAGGCGATAAAGCGTCTCCGCCTCCGCGACCTGCGTCCGGCTCGGTGTGCGGCGCACCGACACATAACCGATGACTTGGCCGTTCTCGATGACCGGAGCGACGGTCGCACGGACCCAATAATGATCCCCGTTCTTGCAACGATTCTTCACCATACCGCGCCATGGCCGCTCTTGCTTCAGCGTATCCCACAACCACTTGAACGCTTGCGGCGGCATATCGGGATGACGGACGATATTATGGCTTTTACCGATCAGCTCCTCGCGGGCATAGCCGGACATCTGCACAAAAGCATCGTTGCAGTAGGTGATGATCCCCTTGGTATCGGTCTTCGAGATGAGCACCGTCCCGTGCGGGAATGGCACTTCCTTCTGCGTCACATATGCATTTTTATTTTGCATGATCTTTCTCCTGGTGCGGCCGGTGCATCAAACCTTGAATTTACCGACTGTCGTTTTCAGACTTTCGGCGACTTGCTCCATCGTTTGCGCTGATGCCACAGTACGCTGAACCACGGCATTGCTTTGCTCTGCCATGGTGGCGATGTTCTCGACGTTGCGGGCGATCTCTTGCGCCGCATCGCGCTGCGAATTGATCGAGCGGGAAATCTCTTCCAGACCTTCATTCACACCGCCGACAGACTGGTTCGACTCGATCAGTATCTTGGTCACATCGCCCACATGTGTCTGGCTGATCTGCAACGCGCTCATGCCGGTTTGAACCGTGCGTTCGACTTGTTCGGACTGGCTGCCCAGCGATTGCGTCACTTCGTCGATCTGGGTAGCGGACTGGGCGGACTTCTCGGCCAGTTTGCGTACCTCGTCTGCCACCACCGCAAAACCACGTCCCTGTTCACCCGCGCGAGCCGCCTCGATCGCCGCATTCAACGCCAGCAGATTGGTCTGCTCGGCGATGTCGCGTACCTGCTGCGTCATGCTGGTGATGCTCTGCGTATTGGCGACGAACTGGTTCACCGAGTTGGCGATCTCCCCAACAGCGCGCTCGACATTGCTCAGTTCCTGCACCATCTCCTGCAGGCTTTCCTGTCCGCGGTTGGCGCGTTCCAGACTCTCGTGGGAAAGCTTGGCCACGCGACTGGTGCTTTCCGCGACCTGGCCGATGCTGCTGCTTACTTGCGAGACTGCACTCGCCACGACAGCGGCCGCATCACTCTGCTTCTGCACACTGGTCGCCAGCGTCGCCGCATCGCCGGACAAGGAATGCGCGGCGCTCGCCACTTGCGAAGCCTGCCCGTCGACCTGAGATACGATCACCTGGAAATTGTTGACCAGTGCGTTGAATGCCTGCACTGTCTGCCCGACCTCGTCCTCGGTACTCACCGGCGCGCGCTTGGACAGATCACCGGTCGCTTGCATGGTAAGCATGGCTTGCTGCAGATTCCTGGTCGGCCCCGTGACAAAACCGATCAACCAACCGATCATGAAATAGAGGAACACCTGGATCGCGATCTGGATTCCCCACAGCAAGGTATTGGCACGCGCCATCAGATCGAACTCCTCGGAGACGTCAAGGGTGATGCTTGCTGCGCCGTTGACGGAGCCTTCAGGAACGATGTGGCACATCAGACAGTTGGTGCCGCGGAAGTCCTTCTCAGCAAGGAAGGGAACGACCACGCGCAAAGCATGCTTGTCTCCCTCTTTTGCGACCTGCGACTGCTGTTTGCCGCTGGAGAGCGCGGCGCGATCCATCTCATCCTGCGCCTGCTCGGATGGCAGGCCCGGCCCGAATTGTTCAATCACCGGCGTGTGGCGCATCACGCGCAGGTTCAGCACCTTGTTGGAGGCACCCATCTTTTCGACATACAGTTTGCGCTGGTCGGCATCGCTGATGATGCCGTTCAGCATCAACATGTTGAGACCGTTCAGCACGCCATCGGCTGATATCTCAGCCTTCTGGCGCGCCTCCTCAAGGATGCGCTCTTCGAAAGTATTCAGGGCCGCGCGTTGCGCCAACACCATGATGGCCAGCAGGATCAGCTGGATCGGAATCTGAAGTTTGCTCTTCAGCGAAAGTTTGCTCCACCATTTGTTCATGTTCATTCCCCCTGCGTAAATTATTACTTATGTCTTGCTAACGGCCGATTTCCTGCCTTCTTTAATCCACCCCGGCTGGCAAAGCCTCTTGTGGCGCGGTTTCCGGCATGACACTCGTGGCCGGAGCCACCTCTGTCGAGGCTGCTGCAACACCGGAAACACCCAGAGCATCTGCTGCATCTCCGCCCTCGGCATCGATCTGCACTGTGCCACCATCCTGCTGCGCAGCCTCTTCAGCCTTCTTGTTCATCACGATGATGCTGATACGTCGATTGATCGGGTTAAGCGGCTCTCCCTTGTCGAACAACACCGCCGAAGAAAGCCCGACCACACGCACGATCTTTTCATCTGCAAGGCCGCCGGAGATTAATTCACGGCGCGATGCGTTGGCACGGTCAGCCGACAGCTCCCAGTTGCTGTAACGCCCGCCCTTGGTCCCGAAGGGTTGCGCATCGGTATGTCCCGACAGGCTGACCTTGTTCGGCATCTCGTTCAGCGTCTTGCCGATCTCGCGCAGGATGTCGCGCGTGTAATCTTCAAGTTGCGCACTGCCACTCTGGAACATGGGGCGGTTCTTCTCGTCCACGATCTGGATGCGCAATCCCTCAGTTGTCAGGTCGAGCAAAATCTGGTCCTTGAATTTCTCAAGTTTCTTGTTGTTCTCGATCGCCGCCTCGATGTTCTTCTTCAACTGGCGCAACTGTTCGATCTCTTTCTTCGCTTCCAGGCGCAGAAACTCTTGCTTGGCGGCTTTGAGGGTGATGGTCTTTTTCGGCGCCTCAATTTCGCCCTTCTTCACCTGCCCTTCCGTGCGGGTCAAATCTTGCCCGCCCCCCTTGATGATGCTGGAGCTGTCGCCACTGCCCGAACCGCCCATCAGCGCCACCTTGAGCGGCGTCTTGAAATACTCGGCGATCCCCACCAGATCACCTTTGGCTGTCGAACCCAGCAACCACATCAACAGGAAGAACGCCATCATCGCCGTCACGAAGTCCGCGTAAGCGATCTTCCAGGCGCCACCATGATGGCCGGCCGCCACCTTTTTGATGCGCTTGATGACGATGGGGCGCTTGTTCTTGTCTTCAGCCATGATTCAACAGTTCCCGGCTCAGCGCTTCTGCTTGACGTGTTCTTCCAACTCGACAAAACCCGGGCGGACGCTGGAATTAAGCACCTTGCGCCCGAACTCGACCGCCATCGCCGGCGCGTAACCGTTCAGATTGGCCAGCAGCACGACCTTCGCCGCCTGGTAGATCTTGCCGTCCTCGTCCGCTTTCTGCTCCAGCAATCCTGCCAATGGCCCCACAAAACCGTAGGCCAACAAGATGCCGAGGAAAGTACCGACCAGCGCATGCGCGATCAGGATGCCGAGTTCGGCGGGTGGAATACCTACCGACTCCATGGTGTGCACCACGCCCATCACCGCGGCGACGATACCGAAGGCCGGCATACCGTCGCCCAGCTTGGCGATAACGTGCGACGGCACCAATGCTTCATGGTGGTGCGTCTCGATCTCCACATCCATCAGATTCTCGATCTCCATCGCGTTCAAGTTACCGCTGACCATGATGCGCAGATAATCGGTGATGAACTCCACCACATGATGGTCGTTCAGTATCTTGGGATATTTTCCGAAAATCGCGCTTTCATGCGGATTCTCGACATCGCCCTCGATGGACATCATGCCTTCCTTGCGCACCTTGCCCAGCAACTCGTACATGAGCGCCATCAGCTCCATGTAAGTCTCTTTGTTGTACTTGGAACCCTTGAACAGGATAGGAATGGATTTGAAGGTCGCCTTGATGGCGGTCATGTTGTTGCCGACAAAGAATGCGCCCAGCGCGCCGCCGCCGATCATCAGCAATTCCACCGGCTGATACAAACCGCCCAGATGGCCGCCCGCTATTGCGTAACCGCCAAAAACTGCGCCCAGCACCACTATATATCCAACGATCACCAGCATGGTTCACCTCTACGTATGCCTATCCAAGTCTCAATCGTATCCTAGCAGGAGCGTTTTGGCTTCATTACGCAAACAAACCTTGATATCTCCAGCTTTTCAAGCTTTTCAGCACCTCGAAAGCCAATCGCCGCTACACCCGATCGTTCTCCGGAAGTAGCGGCGATGAGGTCTCAGCACCATGAATTATTTATAGTCGATCATGCCATTGCAGCAGCCGCCTGGGCTGCCTTGCGGGTCTTGCCTGCGCGCGAAGGGGGGCGGCAGATGCCGCAGCTATATTCATCGCACAACTCGTTGGTGTGCACCACGAACTGGCCGCCGCATTCCTTGCAGCGTGTCAATTGCATCATACCGGCCTCGAAGAAACGGATCAGGAACCAGGCGCGTGTGATGCTCAGGGTCGGCTCATCTTCACCGACTTCGGCCTGCTCCAGATACAAACGGTAACTCTTGATCAGCGCTTCGACGCCGGAGATATTCGCATTCTTCACCAGGAACTGGTGTATCCCCATGAACAACGAAGAGTGGATGTTCGGCAACCAGCTCATGAACCAGTCGGTGGAATAAGGCAACATGCCCTTGGAGGGGGACTCACCTTTGACTTCCTTGTAGAGCTTGAGCAGACGCTCGCGGCTCAGGTGGGTCTCTTCCTGCAGCAGCTGCAAGCGCGCCCCCAGATTGATCAGGTCCACCGCGATCTGGATCTCGCGCGCCTCGTTCACCACACTCTTGTTGCGCATGATCGTGTCTCCTTAAGCAGCCAGTGCTTCAACCTGCTGACCCGCCATCAGGATGGTGGCATGGGCGTGGGACATCATGCGGTCCTTGTTGTAGTCGGTGATCATGTTCAGCAACAGTTGTTCGTCGAAGCGGAAACGGCACAACAGCATATTGGAGCCAGTCATCTTCAGCATCTGTGCCGGTGACAGGCCGTCGATCAGTTCGGCCAGTTCTTCGCTTACACCCAGACGGAAGATCGCGCTAGCCTTATCGCTGCGGATCATCTGCTGTGCCAACATCATGTAGGAAAGATTGATCTCTCTGATCTCTTCGTGAACTTGATTTGTATTCATTGCTGTCCCCTCGCAAAAAATCATTGTTGTCTTGATTCGACGGTTGCATTTTGCGGGGGCGATGGGAATAAGAAAATCGGAGGTTTTCCGATTTTTCGGTAGGAAGAGTTCCTACAAGACCAGGGAACCACACTTGCCTGCCTGATCAGGCAAACAGCGATAATCGTCGACTCGAGTGCAACTGCGAGGGGACACAGCAAACATCTCACTCAAGCCAACGGAGTGCATTGTAGGAACTTTATTACCATGTCAAACAGTGAATAGCGGGAGATATCCCGCTCTTTCCTTGGCAGCTCACTGCACCAGTTTCTCGCAACCCTTCTGCGCCAGTCTGCAGGTCAATTCATAGTCCTTGCGGGCAAGTACCGGTTCGCCCAACTTCTCATAAGCGATCGCGCGGCCGAAATGCTTCTGGCAGCTATTTCTATTGCCCGAGTGAAGCCAGTACCCGCTTGACACCACGCCCCTTTGCCCGCAAAGCTGGGCAAGGCTGCTTTACTCGCGCAATAGGCTCAATATTTACTGCGAGCTGATGCCATCCAAGTCAACCATCCGTCTTGACTTGGAAATGTTTATCGCAGCACAGGCAAAGGTGTAGCCAAGTTCGCAGCTCCGTCGCAAATCCTGCGCAGCAGCCGCAACATCACCCAACGCCTTATGCGAAACAGCTCTTCTGAAAAATGCCTCACCGTCATTCTGATTTAGTTCAATCATGCGCGTTAGCTCATTCGCCGCCTCGCGGTATTGCCCTGACTGGTAGAGGGATCTCGCCAGCATCATGTGAACTTTGTCGTTACTTGGATCGAGGCTGAGCGACCTCCTGAAGTCGGCATTCGCCTTCTCAAAATCCAGATTTCCTAAGGATGCAAATGCACGTCCATAATATATGCGCTGGGCTCCGACACGGTCTTCACCTTGCAATAATTGAACAGCATCATCCCACAAGCGATAGTTATCCGACATCACCCATAATCTATTCCATGTAAAAGGAAGATGCGCCAGAAACACCATAGTGCTCAGCCAGATCAGCCTGACTGTTGGCAATAGCGTTACAAGCAACACCCAGAGCAGCATATATCCGGGCAGCCACAAGTACGCACGATAAAGCACAAAGATCTCCTGCATTCTTACGGCCGAAAACTCGATTGGAAATAACATCCAAGGGTATAGCAGCGCCAATCCCAACAGTGCCAAGCGCCCCTGACGCAGCAGCAAAAACAACCCTGCGCCCCCGTAGACCACATAGGCAAACAAGCCCAGCCAAGCGGATGGCTCCCAAACACTCAAGAAAAAATGCTCGCGCATATCGATGGACATCCAAGCCGGATTGGGCAAGAGCATCAATGCGCAATACTTGAAAAACAACGCGGCTTGCGACAATAGGCTAAGAACATGCAGGCTTAAGGAATCCAGTGGCGCCCCCTGCAAACTGATCAATTGAGTCGCATTGACTTCATAAGGCTTGCCTAACACGCCGACACTCTTCATCACGACTATTGTGCCGATCAAGACCATAGCCCCCCACGCCGCAATCAAAACACCCCGGGAAACCTTGATTCTCGTTCTAAAGACCCACGTTAGCGGCAGCAAAATTGCAGGGGCCAGCAAAGCGTGCTCTTTGCTGAATACGGTTACAAAATAGGCAGCCACTGCAATAGCCATCAGGCGCCAACTTCCCTCCAGCAAGCCCCTCAAATAGGCGATCTGCATCACCAGCATAAAAAGTGTTGCCATTAATATACTGCGCTGCACCAGATAGCCCGCACCGTATACAGCCAGCGGGTGGCAGGCGAATACCAAGGCCCCCACCCATGCACCGACCAAACTCTTTTTCAACAGTGCCGGCTCAGTGATAAACAGACTTATCCAGAGGCGCAGCAGCAGCAAGATGAGCAGGACATTTGCACCATGGAGAAGCAAATTCTGGATTCGGTACGGCAAAGGCGCGTCGCCCGCAAATACCCAAGTGATCCCCATCGTTGTATAGGGGAACCAACGCAGGTTGAAATCAAAATGGGCGTCTGTGTAGTATGTGATGTAGCGCTCAAAAAATGAGATGTCATCAAACACCAGCGGATTGTTCAAAAAAGGGACGTAGACGATTGCTGTCAGCAATAAGAGCATGAACGCACGAGGCCTGTCACCCGCAAAGAATAACTGCAACCTCATATCGATTCCACCCAAAGCAATATCCATAAAAGCAAAAGTCCCCGATTAAGGGGACTCTTGCATCAGCCGACTACAAACAAACAGGAAGGATTACTTCCATTTGGCAACGAGTGCAGGTGCGGGAGCAGCACAATTGGTCGTAATAGTCCAAACGATGTTCGTGCTGCCCATCGTCGGTGTCCAACGGACATAACCACACGATCCTGATCCAATCACGCCGCCGGCAACAGTAGCCTCAATGACACCGTCCACACTAACACTAATAGCAGACACTTCTCCAGAAGTTGTAGGAGCGCCGCTCAAGCCCAATGATGCCCACTGATCTGCAGCAGTGAATGCACCAGTAAATGTGGTCAGGCCATTGTCCTGTGCGTACATAGCCAAGGCAGTCTTCACCGAAGCAACTGTAGTAGCGATCTTCGAGAATTTAGCCTTCGTGACATAGTCCTGATAGGAAGGAATCGCCACAGCAGCCAGAATACCGATAATCGCAACCACGATCATCAGTTCGATCAGGGTAAAACCTTTTTGAATTTGTTTCATTGTTTATCTCCTTTGCGGGTTTTAACGTTGCCCTTGCGGGCACGCACGAGGTGTGCGTATGGATAGTAGCAGGTTGCGTGCCATGGGCAAATAGCCAAATAACGGGGCGTCTTGCCTGCTACCAAACACCCGAGTGCCCAAAAACGAAAGTGAGGTGACGTTTATTGTCACTTACGGCAGATAACCGGGGATATTTCCCTCATCCACGTCGTCGATCTGTTCGGGGGACAGGAAACGGTGCGCATATTCGAGATAGACCCGTTCACGGATAAAGGCATCGAACAGTTCGGGATCGATATGACCGTTCAGCTTGAAGTTGCCGAGGATGTTGAGCGATTCCGTCAGCGTTTTTCCGGGCTTGTAGGGGCGATCTTTGGCGGTGAGTGCTTCGAAGATGTCCGCGATGCCCATCAATCTGGCCTGAATGGACATCTGCTCTCTGGTCAGTCCTTTCGGATACCCCTTGCCATCCATGCGCTCGTGATGGCCGCCGGCATATTCGGGCACACGCTTGAGGTGCTTGGGCCAGGGCAGCGATTCCAGCATCTTGATGGTCACCACGATATGGTGGTTGATGATCTCGCGCTCTGCCGCGGTGAGCGTTCCCGCGCGGATGGTCAGGTTCTCGGCTTCGTCATCAGACAGGAAATCGCGCATCGCGCCGTCCACATCGCGCCACGGATAGGCCGCTATCGCGCGCACCCTTGCGATGTCCGCATCGGACATCTTCTCGCCGCCCACGTTGGTACGCCGCAGAAACTCGCGATCATCATCGAGCTGACGCACGCGGGATTCGTATTCCACTTGATTCAATTCGCCGCGCAGCATCGAAATCTCGGCATCACGTTTGAGCACCTCGAAACGGGTGTCGAGCAGCCGGATGCGATCGAACAGGGTGTGCAGCTTGGTCGCCTTGTCCACCACATGGACGGGCGTGGTGATCTTGCCGCAGTCATGCAGCAGACCGGCCATCTTGAGTTCGTATCTATCCTGGTCGGTGAGCTTGAATTGCTTTAGCTCGCCTTTGTCGGTACGGCTGGCCGCCTCCGCCAGCATCATGGTCAGTGCCGGAACACGGGCACAGTGCCCGCCGGTGTAGGGCGATTTGTCGTCGATCGCGGTGTTGATGAGTTTGATGAAGGACTCGAACAGTTCTTCCATCTGCAGGATCAGCCGCCGGTTGCTGATGGCGATGGCAGCCTGCGAAGCGAGAGATTCCAGCAGCTTCTGGTCGTCAGTCGAGAATTGCAGCACGCCTCCCTGCTCGTCCAAGGCGTTGATCAGCTGCAGCACACCGATGACTTCGTGCTCGTGGTCACGCATCGGCACTGCCAGGAAAGAGCGCGAGCGATAGCCGGTCTTGGCGTCGAAATGCTTGGTGCCGGTAAAGTCGAAGCCCGCGGTGATGTAGGCATCCGGGATGTTGACCGTCTCACCGCTCAGGGCTGCATGGCTCACCACCATCGCATGATTGGGCTGGCCATCCTTGCCGATCAAGTGGATTGGGTAGAACGGGATGGCTTCACCGGAAGTGCCGCCCATGCTGATGCCGAGCGAACGGTTACGCAGTATCTCGAAGGTGAGCTCCTGTTTTTCAACGTCGAGCAGATATAGCGTACCGGCATCGGCATTGGTGATCTTCATCGAGGCGCTCAGGATGTTCTCCAGCAGCTTGTCGATGTTGCGCTCACTGGAAAGCGACGCGCCGATCGCGTTGAGGTCGTTCAGGCGATTGAGCAGGCTTTCCAGCATGGTGCGCTGCTCCTGCTCTTGCACCATGTAGGCCTTGACCTTGGTCGTATCCACGTAATTCCCTTATTCACTTCGCGCCGGGGAACCGGCGTTTCATTACTTGATACAGACTGCGCGCACTTGGTGCATGTCCGTGATGCCCAGTAGCACTTTCTCGATACCGTCCTGTTTCAGTGTACGCATCCCTTCTTCCAGCGCGATGGCGAACAACTCGGCGACACGCGCATGCTCCTGAATGGCCTTCTTCACGGGATCGGTGCCGATCAGCAATTCATGCAAACCGACGCGGCCTGCATAGCCGGTATTGGTACACTTTTCACAACCGACTTTTTCATACAGCGTGATCTGTCCTTTGTCGTCGCCGAACAGTCTCAGCCATTCGGCGTACAAGGCTTTGCTCGCGGTACCTGCATCCTTCTTCCATGTTTCCGTACTCTTCAGTTCTTCGGCGTATTCCGCCATAAGCGATTTAAGGTCTTCCTGAGTCGCGATATGCGGTTTCTTGCAATGCTTGCACAGGCGTTTTGCCAAGCGTTGCGCCAGAATGCCCAGCAATGCATCGGCGAAGTTGAACGGATCCATGCCCATATCCAGCAGACGGATGATGGATTCCGGCGCGCTGTTGGTGTGCAGGGTGGCGAACACCAAGTGACCGGTGAGCGAGGCTTCGATGCCGGTGGAGACGGTTTCCTTGTCTCGCATCTCACCGACCATGATCACATCCGGGTCGGCACGCAGGAACGCGCGCATGATGGTGGCGAAGTCCAGTCCGGCCTTCTTGTTGATCTGAACCTGACGCAGGCCTTTTTGCGTGATTTCCACCGGGTCTTCCGCCGTCCATATCTTGGTGTCCGGGGTATTGATATGTTTCAGGATGGAGTGCAGCGTGGTGGTCTTACCGGAGCCGGTCGGGCCGCACACGAAGAACAAGCCGTAGGGTTTGGCGACCGTCTTTTTGATCAGTTCAAGATTGCGATCCGAGAAGCCCATCTTGTCCAGCGGGATCGGTTCGCCCGATGCAAGGATACGCATCACCACGTCTTCCACGCCGCCCTGCGATGGGATGGTCGCCACACGCAATTCGATATCCAGCGGGCCGAATTTCTTGAACTTGATCTTGCCGTCCTGCGGCCGGCGCTTCTCGGAGATATCGAGATCGCACATGATCTTCAGACGGGTGACCAAAGCATTTCGATAGGTGGACGGGATCTCGATGTAGTTCAGCAAGGAACCGTCCTTGCGTACGCGGATCTGCGTCTTCATCTTGCCGGGGCCGGGTTCGATGTGGATATCGGACGCACCCATCTTGTAGGCGTCGACGATGATCTTGTTGACCAGTTTGACCAGTTCGTTGTCGGCGGCAGCATTCAGGTCGTCCTGATTGACGCCACTGAGCTCTTCATCTTCATCACCGCCCAGCGAGGTCAGCAGATCGTCCACCGAGGAATCGTCCATGGTGCCGAAGACACCCGTCCCCTCACCGGCAGTACTGCCGCCGCCATAGAAGTGGTCCAGTGTCATCTTGAATTCGCGCTGGGAACAGACTTTGTAGATCAGGCGATTCTTGGGGAAGATGTTGTTTACGACACGGGAGGCCAATATCCGCTCGGGGTCGGTAGTCAGGATGACCAAGCCCTCGGGGGTGTCGTCGATGGGTACCCAATGGCTACTCTCCACATATTCCCGGCGCAGATTGCGCAGCAGCTCGCTGGGCTTTACCCGGTCCGCCTTGAACGGCTCATAAGGAACACCGAAGAATTTAGAAAGTGCATTACCCAGCGCATCCAGCTTTATCTGGAATTCGTCGATCAACACATTCTCAACGTCAACGCCCTTGCGACGCGCGGTACGTGTGGCAAGTTCGAATTCCGCTGCCGACATGACGGCATCCGCCACCAGGTAATCGTATTTGGTCTTGATGGCCCCGCTCTGTTGTTGACGCTGGCGCAATGCCACGGCCAAAGTCTGCGCCAACTCCTTCACGCCCTCCTCGACCATGGCCGGGAACGGCAATCCAGCCTTGTTATTGATGACCTGCATCACCCCGACCAGCTCACCGCCTTCGTCCACGATGGGTGCGACCAACATGTGCTTGGTGCGATAGCCGGTGCGTTTATCCACATCCTGCAGGAAGCGCAAGGTCGGGCTATGTGCGGCCAGTTCCTGCTGGTCGTACACATCTTTGATGTTGAGCAATTTTTTGTTTACAGCGCTGAAGCCGGCGATACTTTGCTCGGCGATAGGCAGCTTCAGGTCCTTGAACGAATTGAGACCCGTTTTGACCTTGGAGACCAGCGAAGCTTTGTCATCTCCCACGACATAGATGGTCAGACGGTCCGCATTGAACAGGGAGCAGATATCCTTGCTGACATCGAGCATGATCTCGTCGATGTTGCTGGTCGCATGGATCTTGTTGGTGACATGATTGAGGTTCTTGGTGAACTCAAGCCGCACGCTCATTTCATTCGGGTTACCTTGCACAGGACTATTCATTTTCTCTCCTCTTACTGCTGAAATGCCTTGGGCACCGACCAGAGGCCGTTTTCCAGCACGTATACGTCATAGCCGGCCTGCGCCAGAATGAAAGCAGCGGCCGCACTGCGGCGTCCACTCTGGCAATACGCGATATAGGGCGTCACCTTGCTCAACACGCCGATCGCATTACGAATGTCATTGAGCGGCACATTGATGGCACCGGGCAATTTGTCATAGCGGTATTCGGGTGGATGGCGCACATCCAGCCACAATGCGCCCTGCTTCACTTTTTCTTTCGCGTCTTCGAAGGATATTCGATGCAAAAGCGGCTCCTGCATCAACTCCAGAAAGTCCTGCTTCTTCAGACGCAATAACACACCGTTGCTGCGCATGGTCACGGTTGCGTTGCGTTTGGTATCCGAGATCAGCGCTTCCTCACCGAACACATCACCCGCTTTCAGCTCCGCCAGAACCAGATTTGCCCCACCCACCAAACGGGTGACTTGGGCGCGACCACTTTCCACAAGGTAATAATAGTCGCCCTCTTCGCCCTCGCGGATGATCACATCCTTCTCCCACACCGCGATGGCTTCGACGCGATTGAGCAGCTTTCCGATGTTGGCGGGCGGCAAGTGGGCGAACGGCCCGTGGTTCAGATTCTCGGCACTGAACATGCCGGAATTGAGCAGTCGCCGCACAGCGGCATCCGTCCCGCCTTTGTCTATCCTGGGTTTGATATCGTCATGACTGGCGAACTGATCCCATGTCACCATGCGATCCAGCAGGTCGTCATCGACACGCAGCAACATCACGTTGCTCAAGGCTTTGGCATTGCGTATATCGGGCTGGCGTTTGCCTATCGGATGGCGCGCCCATTCGGAATCTGCTCGCATCGTCACCTTGTTATCGTCGGCATAATCCAATTCGATCTCGCCCCGCAGCAGATAAACGGACTGGCCATGCAGAGGCCGACTCTCGAATGGATTCTCTCCCGGCGCCACGCTTTCGACATGGCAATAATCCAACAGCTCGCGTAGCCGTGCAGGGCTAAAGCTGGAGATAGGCTCCAACGCGGCAAGTACTCGTATATCCAGTATGTCGTTCATATTTTCATCGCTCAAAATTCGAACGTCTGCCCGTTCTGCAATATCTTGGGATTCACTCCCTGAACTCTTTCGCTGATCTCGCGCATGGTCAGTTCAACCTCACCCGGCTTCAGATGGGTGATGAATATCTCCGGAGCGAGCTTCAGTTTCTTGAGTTCATCCGCCAGCAAGCTGGGGCAAAGGTGTTTGGACAGTACAGCGAGTTCTTTTTCCGCATCGGAGAATGCCGTCTCAACGATCAGGTAGCGCAGATTCCGGATTTTATTCACCGCGTCCCACAGCTCGTCACAAGTAGTGGTATCGCCGCTGAACACCAGACTGGCTTTGCCACTGTCGATGCGGAATCCGACTGCGGGCACCACATGATTGACGGGAAGAGGAGTCAGCTTGCGGCCCCCGACATCGATCGTTTCGCCCACCCTGATCTCTTCATAACGCATCACGGGCTGGTGAAGGTTGGGGATCTCCGCGAAGTCCGGCCATATCTCCCAGTTGAATACATGCGCTTGCAGGATAGCCAACGTTTCAGCAGTCGCATGGATGAGCAAAGGTTTGTCGCGCATAAAACCCACGCTATCCACCAGCAAGGGCAGGCAGGCGATATGATCCAGGTGCGAGTGCGTGATGAATACATGGTCGATGACGCTCATCTCGGCCAGACTCAGGTCGCCCAGTCCGGTACCGGCATCGATCAGCACATCATGATCGAGCAGCAGCGAAGTGGTGCGGAAATTACCACCGATCCCGCCGCTACATCCAAGCACGCGCAGTTTCATCGTTCGTCAGCTCATTTCGTTTTGAAGGTGAACACGCCATCCCAGTCATCGCCGGGTGGATTGTTCCGGTAGTAGGTCACACGCTCTGCGTAGACACGGTACAACTTGCAATCCGGAGACATGTTTTGCAGGCTCAGAAACTCCAAGTCCGCCTTGTCCCAATCCTGTTTGCGATAGGTTCGCAATGCCTGATGGAACAACTTGATCTCGTCGAGCTTTTCTTTTGCGACCTCTCCGACTAACCCATGCGGATCGAAGATAGCCACGGGCTGCTCTTTGCCTTTGACCCGCACCACATCCACCTCGCGGTAGACGATCTGCGGTGTGGCCAGTTTGGTCGCCTCGCCCACCAGCATCAAGACCCCGTATTCCTTGGTGATCCCTTCCAGGCGTGAAGCAAGGTTTACTGCATCCCCCATCACCGTATAGGCCACGCGCACCTCTGAACCCATGTTGCCCACACTGACCCGCCCGGTATTGACCCCGACTCCGATATGGATCTCAGGCCAACCTCTTGCTTTGAATTGAGGCTGCAATTCGATCAGTGCGCGCTGCATCTCCATGCCAGCCAGCACCGCATGGTGCGCATGGTCCAGGTCAGGCAACGGCGCCCCCCAGAATGCCATGATACAGTCGCCCATGTATTTATCAATCGTGCCGCGCTGCTTATAGATCACGCGCGAAAGCGGGGTAAGGAACTCGTTCATCAGCTGCGAGAGCTCCTTCGGATCCAGACCTTCGGAAATGGTGGTGAAGCTCCGCACATCGGAGAACAGGATGGTCATTTCCCGGCTGTCGCCTTCCATCGAGACGCTTTCCGGGCGCTTGGCCATCTCATCCACCAACTCGCTGGGGACATACTGCCCGAACAAGCCGGTGATCTGGCGCTTCGCACGCGACTCCACAAAGTAGCCAAAGCTCATGTTCAGCGCGAACAGGGTCAGGATGATCAGTATCCCGCCCGCCATCGGCATTGCGAGATCGGCATAATTCCAGAGCGCGAGATTCAGCGCGACATCCCCCGAGAGGAATACCAATGACAGCAACATGCCGCGTATCGGACTCAGCAACGGCAGCAATACGCTCAGACTGATACCGATGAGCAACATCAAGACCACATTGGCCCCAAGCATGTAGGGAGGATGCTGCTTGATATTCTCATTGAGGATGCCGCTGATCATGTTCGCGTGCACTTCCACCCCCGGGTAGACCTCTCCGACGGGTGTGCTCCGCATGTCCATCAAGCCTGGGGCGGAAGTCCCCACCAGCACGATCTTGTTCTGCAGTGCAGCCTGTTCGATCTTGCCGTGCAATACATCAGTCACCGAAATGTACTTGAACGTATTGCGCTTGCCGCTGTAGGGAATCAATGCGCTGACCTCGGCATCAACAGGTATCGTCAGTCCCCCTTGAGCGGATTCCACCGCCAACCATTCCAGACCGCCATAACCCTGATTCTGTTCGCCCGCAAAGCCAGGCAGCAGCTTGGGCATATCCAGCACGCTACGCACAACCGCGAGGGAGAGGGATTCGTAAATCTGCCCTTCGTGTTCAACCAACATGGGGATGCGTCGAACTACACCGTCGAAATCCACCAGGGGATTGAAGTGACCTGCCGAAGCAGCACTCGACTGCAACGCTTGCAGATTGCCACCATATCCATCCCATGTTGCCAGCCCTACGGTTCGGCCGCGGAATATGTCAGCCGGGAATACCGGTGCAGGCAGATCACCTGATTTGCTTGCCGTCAAACCGTCTTCACTGTTGCTGAAATAATAGCCAAGAACCACCTTGCGCCCCTTCAGCTTTTCCGCGAACAAGGCATCGTATTGCAACGCAGGTCGGATCTGATTCAGAACGGAATGGAACTGCTCGACATCGCGAAATTGTTTTTCGCCCAAGGCTTGCAAGACGTTCAGGCCGGAACTGTTGTCAGGCTCAGCGAATACAACGTCGAAGCCGACAACCGCCACACCGTATTTGTCGAAAAGCGAGTCCATCAGTCTCGCCATCTTGTCTCTTCCCCAAGGCCAACGGCCTTCCTGCTTCAGACTTTTCTCATCGATATCGAGGATCACGATACGATCATCACCTTTGTTCGGCAACGAAAGCCGCAGGCGGTAATCATATAGCTGAGCATCGCTGTACTGGACGAAGCCCAGGCGATAAAACCCCGCAGCATCGCCAAGAAACAGCAACACCGTCAGCATGCCCAACATGATCAGTAGTGCATGCTTCTTCATGGTTCACTCGCCAGGCAGGCGATGATTCGTGAGTCGGGCGACAAGGTCATTTCAACCCCTGTCAGTTCTTGAGGTAAAACTCCATCTTGATACCAGCCAGCTCGATCACATCGTGATCGTTCAACTGATGAGGTTGCTCACCGATGGATGATCCATTCACCAGAGGGAAACTTCCTCCCTCGACGTGGGTGATGAAATAGCCATGCGGTCGGCGTGCAAGAACAGCCACTTGAACTCCCGGCTTGCCCAGAGTTGTCAGGTTCTTGCTGAGCTCCAGCTCCTTGCCTAGGTTCGGGCCATTCAGAATCTGGATCACTGCGACCGGAGTCGGTGTCGGAGCCGCTGCCGGGGTGGCGGCAGATGCGGGTTTGGGAGCCGTCGCATTGTATTGTGTGGTCGACTCGAATTTCGCGCCCGAATCAGCCACCGGCACCACTGAAGCAGCTGATTGTTTGATCGGGGCGCGCAACACCATGGTCTTTTCGAAGTCCGCTGCAGAAGTCTGCGTCGGCTGATCATTCAGATATTTCAGCTTGTATTTGCCGATCTCGATCACATCGTTGTTCTGCAGGAAATGCTTCTGCGTCGGCGCGCCATTCACCATCGAACCATTGGTGCTGTTCAGATCCTCAAAGAACGAATCATTGAGGATGGTGATAACGGCGGCATGCTCGCTGCTGACAGCAAGGTTGTCGATGGTTATATCGTTGTGCGGTTTGCGCCCGATGGTCGTCCGCTCCTTGGTCAGCGGATATTCCTTGATCACCGAACCGTCCATGCTGAGTATCAATTTTGCCGGCATTTTATTTCCCCGTATTAGCTTTTATTCAATTCCTGAACCAGGATACCAACTTCGCCCATAAGCCCCGCGGCGCAGCGTAGCCGCCCTTGATCTTTACCAGAATGACCGATACGTTGTCCCGGCCGCCGTTGTCATTCGCCTGCTCGATCAACTGGCTGGCGGCCAATGTCAGATTTCCCTGCAACATCTGCAACGTCGCGCCGATATCTTCATCCTCCACCATGTCGTTCAGACCATCGGAGCAGAATAGATAGATATCCCCCACCTCGACGTCATACACATGGACTTCCGGCACGACATCGGCATCGATGCCGACTGCACGCGTCACCAGATTCTTGTTTTGCGAGAGCCGCGCCAGTTCTTTGCTGATGACACCGCTATCGATCTGCTCCTGCAAGAGGGAGTGGTCACGTGTGACCGTCTCGAACACCTCGCCGCGCAGACGGTACATACGCGAATCTCCGACATGGGCCACGGCAACCCGATTATCGTAGAACAATCCTGCGACGATAGTGGTGCCCATGCCTGCATATTGGGGCTGGCTTTGTGCCGCGTTGAAGATGGAAAGATTCGCCTTCTTTACATTGTCCCGCAACAACGCGACACCGATCTCATCTTCGCTGCCCGCCTCTTTCTGCTCGGGGCTGACCGATTCCATGCGGTGACGTATCTCACTCGCGAGCACAGAGACTGCTATTCCGCTGGCGACTTCGCCGGCGTTATATCCACCCATGCCATCCGCCAGCACAGCCAGACCATATTCTGCATCGAAGGTGATACTGTCCTCATTGTGAGAACGCACCATGCCGGGATTGGTTTGCCCGACGATTTCCAGCGCTTGGTTAAGATTCACTCGTTCCCCCTGTCGATCACTGCAACGAGGATGCACACTGACGGATGGCATCTGCCATCGCGGCGCCGCTCTCATAGCGCTCTTCCACTTTCTTTGCCAACGCCTTGTTGATGATGGCAACTACACATGGCGGGATGTCCGCCTTGATACTCAGAATGTCTTTAGGCGGCTCGTTGGCGATCCTGAACATCAACTGCGCCATGGAATCCCCTTCGAACGGGAGCTTACCACAGGCCAATTGATACAGACTCACACCCAGCGAGAACAGGTCGGAGTGCCCCTCGATCTTGGCACCCGACAGTTGCTCGGGCGACATATACGATGGCGTGCCCAAGACCATTCCTGTCTTGGTCTTGGAGGAATCGGTGATGCGCGCGATGCCGAAGTCGGTCACTTTCACCGTGTCGCTCTCGGTGTCGTACATGATGTTGGCCGGTTTGATGTCTCGGTGCACCACGTTCAGGCCATGCGCATAACCCAATGCATCCGCCACACGAGCGGTGATGGAAAGCACTTGAGGTAACGGAAGCAATGCATCAGGTTTGGTATAGGACACCAGATCCTTGCCCTTGAGGAATTCCATGGCGATATACGCCAGATCATGCTCCTCGCCCGCGTCGTACATCGTCACGATATTGGGATGGTTCAAACGACCTGCCGTTTCTGCCTCGCGAAAGAACCGTGCCTTCACATCTTCCAGCTCATCCGGCTCGAATTCCTGTGCCAGCGCCATGGTCTTGATCGCCACGACTCGGCTGATCTTGGGATCCTTGCCCAGATACACCACACCCATCGCGCCTTTGCCCAGTTCCTTCTCGATCTGGTAGCGCCCCAACATGGGCTTGGCGATGCCTGCCTGATCCAACTTCATCGTACTGTCGTTGCTGCGTCCCGAGCTGCCGCCGAGGATGATGGTCTCCGACATCGTCTTGGCCTGATTCATGCGTTGTTCCAAGTCGCGGAACTTGGGATTGTGTTCGGACATATATTTGAACACGGCCTCGGCCTTGTTGAACTGACGCTTGCGCTCAAAATCCAGACCCAGGTTGTACAGCACATCCATCAGGCTATCGTCCAGTGGCACCTTGCGGAACTTGTCGAACGCAATGTCCAGTTGGCCCTGCCCCTGGAAAGCCAGACCCAGCATGCGATTGCTCTCGGCTGAATCGGCATCCGACTTTTCTTTGCCCTTCTCTGTCACCAGGAAGCGTTTGGTGGTCAACAGTAAGTGCCCGACCAACAGCAAGGCTGCGGGCAGCATCAGCTGCAACCACATCGCCTGTGTCGTCATCAACCCGAAGTGCATACCCAGCAACGCCATGAACAACACACCGGTGATCGCCGCCCCCAGTCCCGCGCCAAGACGTGGCAACAATATGATCAGATAAATGGAGATCACGGAGAACGCGCCGATCTCGGCCCACAAACCCCATGACGGAATGACGAAGAAGTCCTGCTTCAGAATGCTGGAGACCGAATGTGCCAGGGTCACGACCGGAGGTGTCACCGCTGACACTGGTGTAACCTGCGATGAACCCACCCCCGCGGCGGTAGCGCCTATCAGGACGATCTTGTCACGGTATTTGTCTGCGGGGATCTTGCCGGTCAATACATCATAGAAGGAGTCCACCTGAAATGCAGGACGTCCATCCTGATCGGCGTAAAAATATGTGTTCATGCGCAGTGCGGAATCGGTAGCGATCTTCAGATTGCCTACGCGCACCCCTTCTCCCAGCGTGACCTGAATATCCTGCGCACCGAGATTCAGACTCTTGGCTGCCAGCATCAGCGACAAGGAAGGATAGAACTGGTCGTAGTAACTCAACACCAGCGGCTCTGTGCGGATCGCACCGTCCACATCAGGCGTGGCATTCAAATGGCCCAGTGCGAACGCCTGCTGCCCCAGCAAGGGAATAGGCACCAATGCACCGAATGACGGGATAGGGAAAGCGCCCTCGCCCCCCCCCTGCACATTCGTCAGATTGTTCTTCAGTACGTAATCTGGCAACGGCGCATCGGGATTGCCTTGCGGCTCGCCCAATTCAAAATACATGCCCAGCAGCACGTTATGGATCTTCCCCATGCTCTCAGCCAGCTTCTGGTCGTTATCCAGATGCAGCAAGGCTTCCTGCATCAAACCTTGCAGTTCGAGCCACTGTTCGGGATGCGTCTCGGCCAGCTTGGTCTGTTCGAGCACGGCAGCGATGTTCAGGATGTAATCCAGACCGGCATCGACCTGCGGTTCAAAGAAAAGGGCGGTGTGACCGACCACTTTTGGTTTACCTTCAGCCAGCACATCCAGCAACTTGCCCTGGATCTCGCGCGGCCAAGGCCAACGTCCCAGATTGGCGATGCTCGCATCATCTATCGCGATGACGGCGACCTTGTCACTCGGTTGACGAGCAGAAGCCACAACGCCCCAGTCATAAGCCTTGCGCTCCAGACTTTGGATCAGATCGGTGCTGGCACTGAACAGAAAGACCAGCACCACCACCAATGCAGTGAACCAGTCCGCCTTCCAAAACGACGTTTTTCTCATGTTTGCCCTGAGCTTTTATTCAACTTTTGTGAACTTGCCGGGCAGATACTAAAACAAATTTGAATGTCAATCCATACCTGATTGATTTATCAGCGCTTTGCTTCAGCGAACGACCGTCACCGGGAGCGCAGAGGTTTCCAGCACTTGGGCCACTACCGAGCCTAGCAGCCGTTTCCCCATTCCCCCTTCACCATGAGCCCCGATCACGATGTGTGATACCCCATGCTCAGCCGCGAACTGCGTGATCGCTTCGGCCGGATGGCCGACACACAGGTGATACTGATATGCGATCCCGCTTTCGTCCAGCATGTGACGCGCCGATTGCAATGCAGTCATGCCTTGTTCCCGCTGATAGTCGTCTATGGTCTGCGCATCGATCAACAGTTTGATGTTGCCCTGCGCCACACTGCGTTGCACATTGAGCAACACCAGTTGGGGCGGCGCTTTCAACAAATCTGTCAGGCTCAATGCATGCTGTAGCGCGTGCAGAGAATGCTCGGAGCCATCCACCGGAACCAGTATCTTCATCATGCTTCTCCCTCCTGCGATATCCGTTTTGCCGGCACTTCGCCGTCGGCCAGATCACGCACGGCGGCCACTGCCACCTTGCGCGTAGCCAGCCACTTGCCTATGCCCAGCACCAACAGCGCACACGCGGCAGGCACTATCCAATGCAAGGCATGTTGCGCCTCGATCAATGGCTTGAACAACGCCTCGCCCAGCAACATCTCGCCCGCCACATAACCGAGCAATGCACCGCCCGCATAGATGATCACCGGATAGCGGTCAATCAGCTTGAGCACCAACTGGCTGCTCCAGGCGATCATCGGGATGCTGACCAGCAAGCCGAACACCAGCAGCCACACATTGTCTTTGGCTACCGCCGCCACCCCCAGCACGTTATCGAGACTCATCACGAAGTCGGCAACGATAATGGTCTTCACCGCCCCCCACAGGTGCGCCTCGGCTTTGATGCCGCCATCACCGTGCGCCTCTTCCTCCGGCAGGAGCAGCTTGATGCCTATCCACAGCAACAGCACTGCGCCTATCAGCTTCAGATAAGGCAAGGCCAGCAGCCCGACCGCAAAGAAGGTCAGCACGATGCGCAGGCCGATGGCGCCGCCCACGCCATAAAGAATGCCTTTCCTGCGTTGCGCCTCGGGCAGGTTGCGGCAGGCCAGCGCGATCACCACCGCATTGTCACCAGACAACAACAGGTCGATCAGAATGATCTTGAACACGTCCGCCCAGAACTGGGGGGTTTGCATCATTTCCAGCATGTCATCCCTTTAGTATTTTTTGCATCGTACGACCCATCTCGGCAGGATTGCGTGTGATGTGGATACCGGATTCTTCCATCACAGCCAGCTTCTCATTGGCGCCGCCCTGTCCACCCGAGATGATGGCACCAGCATGCCCCATGCGTTTGCCCGGTGGAGCGGTGACACCCGCGATGAAGCCGACCACGGGTTTGTGCATGTTAGCCTTGATCCAGCGCGCGCATTCTTCCTCATCGCTGCCGCCGATCTCGCCCACCATAACCACCGCGTCCGTTTCGGGATCGTCATTGAACATCCGCAACACATCGATATGTTTCAACCCGTTGATCGGATCGCCACCGATGCCCACGCACGAAGACTGCCCATAACCCAGTGCAGTCAGCTGCCCAACCGCTTCGTATGTCAACGTACCGGAACGCGACACCACACCTATACGACCCTTCTTGTGGATGTGCCCCGGCATGATGCCGATCTTGATCTCGTCCGGCGTGATCAGGCCGGGGCAGTTCGGCCCGATCAGCAAGGTCTTCTTGCCCTGCATCTTGTAACGGGTCCTGATCATGTCGTGCACTGGAATGCCTTCGGTGATACAGATCACCAGATCCAATTCCGCCTCGACCGCCTCGTCGATAGCCGCCGCCGCACCCGCAGGGGGCACATAGATCACCGACACGGTCGCGCCTGTCGCTTGTTTAGCATCGCGCACCGATGCGTACACCGGGATCCCTTCGAATTCTTCGCCCGCTTTTTTCGGATTCACACCAGCGACAAAGCAGTTCGCACCGTTCGCATAGGCCTTGCATTGCTGAGTATGGAATTGGCCTACCTTGCCGGTCATGCCCTGCGTGATGACCCGTGTGTCTTTATTGATGAGGATGCTCATTTCGCCTCCTTGGCTGCGGCAACGACCTTCTGCGCAGCATCTGCCATATCGTTACCGGAAATGATGGTCAAACCGGACTCGGCCAGTATCTTCTTACCCAGATCGACATTGGTTCCTTCCAGACGCACCACCAGCGGCACGGTCAGATGCACTTGACGCGCTGCGGCCACCACACCTTCCGCGATCACATCGCACTTCATGATGCCGCCGAAGATATTGACCAGGATGGCTTTCAGATGGGGGTTCTTCAACATCAACTTGAATGCCTCGGTGACTTTCTCGGTGGTTGCGCCGCCGCCGACATCCAGGAAGTTCGCAGGGCTGCCGCCGTACAACTTGATGATGTCCATGGTCGCCATCGCCAGCCCTGCCCCATTCACCAGACAACCGATATCGCCGTCGAGCGAGATATAGGAAAGATCGAATTTGGACGCTTCGATCTCCGCAGGGTCTTCCTCGTCCAGATCGCGCATCGCCACGATCTCCGGATGGCGATACATGGCATTGGAATCAAAATTGAACTTGGCATCCAGCGCCACGACGCGATTGTCGGCGGTCAGGATCAAAGGATTGATCTCGGCCAGCATCGCATCCTTTGCGACGAAGGCCTGATATAGCCCTTGCAACACCTTGACTGCTTCGGTGTTCGCCGCATCTGGGATACCGATGGCACGCACCACGCGGGCAGCCTCGCCGACATCCAGTTCTGCAACCGGATCGATGCGCACGGTATGGATCTTATCGGGAGAGTTCTTGGCGACTTCCTCGATCTCCATGCCGCCTTCGCTGGAAGCCAGCAGCGCCACACGCTGTGATACGCGATCCACCACCATCCCGACATAGAATTCCTTGGCGATGGCGGCACCTTCCTCGATCAGCAAGCGCCGCACCTGCTGCCCTTCCGGCCCGGTCTGGTGTGTCACCAGCTGCATGCCGAGTATCTGCTGGGCGTACTGACGCACCTCATCCAGCGATTTCGCCACCTTGACGCCGCCACCCTTGCCGCGTCCGCCCGCGTGGATCTGCGCCTTGACTACCCAGACCTTGCCACCCAGTTGTTTTGCGGCGGCAAGTGCTTCCTCAACGCTAAAGCAGGCCGTCCCACGCGGGGTGGGCACGCCGAATTCTCGCAAAATCTCTTTGCCTTGATATTCATGGATTTTCATAAAACCCCCTGATGAGACGAGTCGGCAATTTACCAGAGCCGAACGACTCCTGTCGTTATGATCAATATTAAAAAGCGAGGCTGCCGGATTTCTCCGGCAGCCTCGCTCTTATTTCACAGCGATGCTTAAAAGTCCCAGCGCAATCCTGCCGAGCCAAATACGCGCAGGACTTTGGTCGTAACCTGAACGCCTTCGCTCTTGGTGCTTTCAAAGCCCAGGTCAGCATCGAAGGTAAGTTGCTCTTTCAAGCGGTATGAACCGCGTACCGTCGGCGAAAAACGGGTCGTGACGGCATTGAACTGGTCGGTCTGTTTGTAAACCTGCACAGAGCTATCCAAACCCCACCCATATGGCATATCCATGTGGTTGTACACAAAGAAGGAGTTTCCTTTGACGGTGCTGCTGGTATTCAAAGTAGCGCTGAACGACCAGATATCACCCGCCTTGTACAGGCCAGTGCCGATCAACTGACCAGTCACACTCTTCTCCGTACCGCGACTCGGATTCGCCGCCAGATAACCCTGGATACTATCCAGCACGCCGCTTGCTGCCGTACTCGTAGTATTGGAGAGCCGCACATCGCCGCCGACTTGCCATTTCGAACTCAGTGGCTTGGTGATGCCGACCTGCCCCATATTGGTGGTGGCCGTACGCTCCAAGGCCAGATCGCGCACTGCGCTGGCAGACAACGCCTGTTGCAACACGCTGATCGAAGATGTCGTTGCACCATACAAAGCATTGCGTATGCTCAACGAAGGTGTCTTGCGATGATCCAGCATGAAATTCCAGGAAGCATCGAATGCATTCATGGTGCCCATCACTTGGGCCGCATTCAACGCCTTGAAATTGATGTCGTAATCGACCAGGGCAAAGAGTGATCTCTTGTCCTCGTAATAGCGCCATTCGCCACCGACCGCGCGACGATCCAGCACGCCATCCACCGTCTGATTGATGCCATAGGCGGTGAACGCCCCTCTATCCACACTGGCACCGAAGAAAGAAGGCGATGTGCTATCGCTGTAGTCGGCCAGCCTTCCGACCACGCCATTCACCCGCATATCTGCCGCATCGCCATACGAACCGGACAAGCCGTCGAACCGACCCAGTACGCCCGCACCGTTGGATGATTGACGACCGACACGCAACATGTAGTCCAGCTTGCGCCCTTTGACCTCGCCATAAAAGGAACTGATACGATTCTGGCTGGATTTGTTGGACAGGAAATTCTGCGTGTTATTGCCACGGAATACCAAGCGGCCGTCCAAATCATCGCTGGTATAACGGGCGGACGCATCCTCTGTCGTGATCAGCATGGACTGATCGGTCATCGTCAGAGATTGAGTCTCAGTAGCCGCGTTGAATGTAGTCGTCGAATCGATCTTGCTGGAACCGAAATAATAATGCCCGGAGACGCTACCGAAGGTCGTCCAGCGTGCCTCACGTTTTTTCTCAGTGGCCTCAACGATTCCCGGACCACTTTTTGTACCAGACAAACCGGCAAGGCGCTGCATCACGCGCGGCACACCTTCTCCCTTGGGATACAGATTCAGGTACAGGTCATATTCTGTCTTGGCTTTATCGTATTGTCCTGCACGTTCACGTGCCACACCCACCCATTCCTGCGCCTCTTCCGTGTAATCGTTGGGCGGCAACATCAGCAACTTGTTCAACACGCCAACCGCATCTTCGTTCTTCTTGGCTGCCAAAGCAGCGCGTGCCTGCCCCATCAGATCGAATGCCTGCTTATTGTTCTCGGCCAGATTTACATCATCAGGCGTTGCACGGACGGCACTTACTGCGGGCAAATAGGGCAATGCAACTTCCCCGCTTGCGCGATCCGGGCGAATTGTGATCAGGAAACTGCGCTGATCCTTTCCGGCAGTCACCTTAAACTGCGCCTCGCGAGCGAACTCTATGACCAGCTTGGGCTTGGTCGCTTGGTCGCGCGTCGTGACGATAAAAGAAGGGATCAAACCAGACGGCGGTGAGTTGCGCGTTTCGTTATCTACCCACTTCTCTGCGACCGACACGCCCTGCACACGCTCATAAAAGATCTCCAGCGTCTGACCGCTACTGGAAGGGAAGTGACGCAGATAACGCACCGGCTCGGTCATACGGATGGTCGCAACGATGCCGTCAGTCTGGTATTCCAGTGTCACATCGTCCAGCGGCTGTGCTTGAGCTACCCCCCCACACAATGTGAGTAGCAATACGGCCAAAACACCACATCCCTTTAGCGATGGAATCATGCTCTTCTCCTGATCTTCGTATATTTTCTTGTTTAAAAAGCCTTCTGTGGTGTGCAGAGACATCGCCCACACACCACAGACAGTGGCCATTAATCCCAGTTAATGTAGGCAGTGCCTTTGCTGCCAGCCGGAGCATGACAGCCGGACTGTGAACAATCACCAGTACCATTCCAATCTTCATGACTAGACGACTTCGTATCCTGCCCCCAGCGGGTGTAGGCATTACCACTCAAATGGCAGGTTGTACAAGGCTTAGTCGAAACATATGCATGCATAGACGCACCACTCGTTACGCCCCCTCCCACATGGCAACTGGCACAGGAAACTCCCGCGTTGTACGGTATATGATCCAGTGGCTTTGCCCCCAGGGCCGGCAACCACGCCGTGGTGGTGGTATGGCACTCGTTACACTCCATCGGCCATCCGGTAAAGGAGGAATGGCTCGGTGGCTGTCCTTCCGCTTTTGCAGCATTGAGGTGACAACTTGAACACGTTCCCGGGATGTTGTGCTTGAACCGGTTCGGATACCAAGCTGTATAGCTGTGGCAAGCTTCGCACACCTCGGTGCCTTTCAACGCAGGCGCAGCGTGCCCTGCAGGCTTCAGATTGGCTGCGCTGACTGTCGCTGCATTGGTATGGCAAATAGAACATACGCCCGGACTCAGATTGTGATTCCAACTTGCCGGTGTCCAAGCGAAGGTCCGGTGGCAGCTATCGCAGGACTCCGTCAACTTCTTGCCTGTGCCGTGACTGGATGGCTTACCTTCAGCCTGACGCCCGTTATGACAGGTTCGGCACTGGCCAACTACTGCAGAACCATGGTTGTATCGCACCCCCAGCCAAGTGGCCGTATTGAAGTGACAGGATTCGCACGGCGCATCGGTCACGATGTGTCTGTCATTCTTGGGGGTGGCGACTACGCGCTTGCCGACAGCATGACAGCCATCACAGGCACGCGGCGTACCTTTGAACACACCGCCGACGTGACACGTCTCACATGCTGCCGCAGCATGACCGCCTGAAAGCGGGAAGCCGGTTGTCATGTGATTGAAATCACGCCCGATCTGCTCCGCAGCGCTTGCTGACAGCGTCATCACTGTCAGCAAGACGGCCAACACAGCACCGAAAACCCCTGTTTTTCTCTCCATGACAACCTCCTCGATAGTTCACTGACTGATTACTTGGTCTGCCCCGACTACTGTCGAATGCAAACTTGACTTTTCCCGCTATTTCTTCTGGGGCACGACTACGCCCATCTTCACCGTCTTCCAATCATTGCCCTCATGGCAACGCTCGCATCGATCACCGAAGTTGCCGTTGTGCACATCGTCGCGCTCATGGCAGCTACCACATGCCGTAGAGGCCACTACCTTCTTGCTCATCGGCTTGGAGTGGCATGCATAGCACTTGTTGGCAGTCTTCTTGTGCGGGCCATCCAACTTGAAGTTGGTCTTGTTGTGATCGAAGTCCCATGCCGCCCACGAACGCGTGGAGTGGCAAACCTGGCATTCGGTTCCCAAGCGGCGACGGTGGACATCTTCGTCATCCTTTTCATGGCATGACCAGCAGTCCGACTTGGCGTCCTTGAAGGTCGGCTTTTCGTGACATTTCTTGCAGGCGACCAATGCATGCCGCCCCAGCAGCGGGAAAGTGGACATGCGATTGTGGTTGAACTTGTCCGTTTTCTTCCAGTCGTCCTCGACGTGGCAGGACTCGCACTTCTTGCCTTCCTGGCCTTTGTGCGACTTGTCGTCATCCTTCTGGTGGCAGCTGATGCAATCTTTCTGCAGCTTGTCCTTGTACAAGTCGCCCTTGTGGCAGTCGGTGCACTTGGTCTTCTTGTGCTTGCCGAGCAAGGGGTACTTGGTCTCCTTGTCATGGTCGAACTTGATGTCTTTCCATTCGTTCGCGGTATGGCAGGTCTCGCACTTGATACCAAAGTTGCCTTTGTGCGCCTTGTCGTCGTCCTTCTTGTGGCAGGAGACGCAAGTCATCTTCAGCTTGTCCTTGTACAGGTCACCCTTGTGGCAATCGGTACACTTGGCCTTCTTGTGCTTGCCCAGCAGATCGAATTTCGTTTCCTTGTCGTGATCGAACTTGATGTCCTTCCACTCTTTTTCAGTGTGACAGGTCTCGCACTTGGGACCGAACTTGCCCTTGTGCGCCTTGTCGTCATCCTTCTTGTGGCATTCATTGCATTTCGTCGGCGTGCCCTTGTATTTCTTGTTGATGTGGCACTTGTCGCACTTCACTTCTTCGTGCTTGCCCAGCAACTTGAACTTGGTCTTGTCGTGGTCGAATTTGGTCTGCTTCCAGTCCTTTGCCGTATGACAGGTTTCGCACTTCTTACCCAGCTTGCCGTTGTGCGCCTTGTCATCGTCCTTCTTGTGGCAGGCGACGCATTCCATCGGCGTTTTTTTGTATTTATGGTCGATGTGGCACTTCAGGCACTTCACGTCAACGTGTTTGCCTTCCAGCTTGAACTTGGTCTTGCCATGATCGAAGTCGGTGGTCTTCCAGTCCTTGTCCACGTGGCACTTGGCGCAATCCTCACCCAGACCGCCTTTGTGCTTGTCGTCCTTCTTGTGGCAGCTGAAGCAAAGTTGCGGCGCTTCACGGAATTTCTTGCCTGCCTTGTGACAGCTGTCGCACTTGACCTTTTCCTGCTTTTTGTTGACGAGGTGGCCGCCTTTGAGCTCAAAGTCTGTCAGTTTGTGATCGAACTTGTCGTGATCAAATTCCGCCGCCTTGAAATCGCGTCCCTTGTGTTCGGCGTGACACTCTTTGCAATCTTTCGCCGTATCGATACGACCGTGATGGCCTTTCTTCTCGGCGACATCCTTGCCCACATCCTTATGACAATCCGTACACAGACGATTCTGTGCCTTCTTGTCGAACTTCTTATGGCAAAGCTCGCACTTCTCCTCTTCCTTGGCATGCCCCTTGATGACATCGCCGGGCATCAGCAGTTTGTTGGCGTTCGCCTGCATGGGCAGCGCGAACAGGAAGAAGATGAGGGCTAAGGTACGCAGCAGCATAGTCGGTATCAATTCAATCAGTAAGCATGGACCGCATAAACGTGATAGATGGCACTGAACACCATCATGAACACCAGCGGGATATGGAAGATGTGCCACCAAGAGAACAGGCGCTCGTAAGTATGGAACTGGGCGGCATCACGGACAGCATGCAAATAGGAAGTGATCTTTTCCTTATATTCGTCGAACAACTTCTCCATACCTTTGCTCTGATCTACATTGAAATGCTTCTCGGCACCCTGCGCGCGCATCACTTGGTGCAACTCGGCAGGCAGTCGGCGGGACAGTACCGCCGACTTGAATCCCATCTTGGCAAAGCTGATGAACCCGTAGCCGGTCTCCTTGGCATAATTTTCAGCCTCATCGTGAAATGCCTGAAGTTGCTGTTCAATATGCGGCGCGAAGCTGAACATGGACTTGATATCGCCAGTCTGCTCCATTTCGGCATGCAACTCGTTCACCGTCGCTTGGCGACCATACAGACCATGGTGGATCTTGGTATAGAAGAAACGGCCGAAAGTACCGCTACCTGACACCAGCAGCATGCAGTACATCGCCACCGCCGCGTTGATCGAACCAGTGGGATGTATGAACGGGATGTAAACGTGATAGGTGGAATGGAAGATGATGAACAACGGCCCCAGAATACCCAGCACCATGTGCCACTTGAACCAGATCGGCAGGAAGCCGAAGTTCTCCAGAAAGGTCCATCGCTTGCGCAGGGGATATAGCAGCAACAGCAGCATCATCGTGCCGCCGATCAGCCCCAGGTTGTAGCCGAAGTCGAACAGCTCTTCGCCAGGCTTGTAATAAGTCTGAGGATAAACAACGAAATAGCCGGCCAGCGTGATCACGCCAACGATACTGATGAAGATCATCCACATCAGGTGTTCAGATTGTTTATTCGTTCTCATTTTTCTCTATCTGCAATGTCCGGCCAAAACGGTGGAAATTTTAACTGCGATCACTGAACCTGTCTTAATTTATTTGTCTTAATAACGCGACAACCCTAGAATGCCGCTGCCTGCGACAACGCCTTGTACAATAAAGTTCGCATTTATTTTGAAATAGTCTGACAGGCGGCTAGGTCATTCAGACCAGTGGCGCGCCCCATTCAACAACTCAAAGACCAAACCTATGGACCTCATCGATCTATCCGTATACCTGATCCCATTGATCATCATCATGTTCTTTTATTTGGGCAGCAGGAAAAAGAAGGAAACCAGCTCCGTCGAACAGATGAAAGAGGCGATCACTCAGGGCTTGACCGAGCCTTCATCGCTGCATCCGGTGATCGATCCGCGTTTGTGCCTGGGCTCGGGCAGTTGCATCAAAGCCTGCCCGGAAGGTGCCATAGGGATGATCAAGGGCAAGGCGGTGCTTATCAATCCGACCCACTGCATCGGTCATGGCGCTTGTGCGGCTGCGTGCCCGCATGACGCGATCACTCTGGTATTCGGCACCGAGAAGCGCGGCATGGACATTCCGCAGGTCGATCCGACTTTCGAGACCAATATCAAGGGCCTGTTCATCGCCGGCGAACTGGGCGGCATGGGACTGATCCGCAAATCTGCCAGCCAGGGTTCGCAAGCGATGGACTCCATCGCCAAGCTCAAAGGCAGCAACAACGATTACGACGTAGTTATCGTCGGGGCCGGCCCGGCCGGCATGGGTGCGGCACTTGGCGCTATCCAGCACAAACTGCGCTATCTGGTTGTTGAACAGGAAAGCTCGCTGGGCGGCGCCATCTTCCAGTACCCGCGCAACAAGATCGCGATGACCGCACCGGTCAAGTTGCCTGTCATCGGCGAGATGCATTTCAAGGAAGTCAGCAAAGAGCGCCTGCTGGAATGGTGGCTGGGCATCATCGAGCAGACCGGTATCAAGCTGAATTACAACGAACGCATGGAGAACGTGACACCGACCGACAACGGTTTCATCGTCAAGACCAGCAAGGGAGAGTACAAGACACGCGCGGTTCTGCTGGCCATCGGCCGACGCGGCACACCGCGCAAACTCGGCGTGCCCGGCGAAGAGTTGCCGAAAGTGGTGTATCGCCTGATCGACCCTGAACAATATCGCAACATGCATGTGATCGTGGTCGGCGGGGGTGACAGCGCGGTCGAGGCCGCCATGGCAGTAGCGGAGGAACAAGGCACTACCGTATCCCTGCTTGCCCGCGGCGAGGACTTCGGCAAGGCTTTCGGCGGAGCCAAGCCGAAGAACCGCGACAAGCTGAAAGCCATGTCCGATGCCGGCAAATTGAAGATATACCTGCAATCCGGCGTTAAACAGATCACCCAGGATACGGCAGTCATCAAATTCGGGGACAAGGAAGCGGAGATTCCAAACGACGGTGTCATCGTGTGTGCCGGCGGCACTTTGCCAACGCCCTTCCTGAAACAGATCGGCGTGATGGTGGACACCAAGTTCGGTACGGCTTGATACGCCGCAGCAAAGCAAAAGGCCTGCAAAATTTGCAGGCCTTTTTTATTGGTGCCGCTTGTCGGATTCGAACTGACGACCTACCGCTTACAAGGCGGTTGCTCTACCAACTGAGCTAAAGCGGCGGTAAATCATGAAACTGGTGGGTCGGCCGAGATTCGAACTCGGGACCAACGGATTAAAAGTCCGCTGCTCTACCGGCTGAGCTACCGACCCGGTAAAAAGAGAGCGCGCATTATACGGGTTTGCACTCCCGAGTCAAAGCAACAAATGCGATTTATGCATTTTGATAACGAGTGGGGTCGTCTACTTGCGCCGCCCGGAATCCTTCTTGTCGCAAACGGCATGAATCACAGCGGCCGCAGGCCCGCCCCGACTCGTCCGCCTGATAACACGAGACGGTCATCGCGTAATCGACTCCAAGTTGCATACCCGCTCGAATGATCTCCGCCTTGCTCAGATGCAATAGCGGCGCATGCAAGGTCAAGGTTTTGCCTTCGACAGCTGCCTTGGTCGCCAGGTTCGCCATGCGTTCGAACGCCTCGACGAACTCCGGTCGGCAATCCGGGTAGCCGGAATAGTCCACGGCGTTCACACCGATAAAGATATCTTGCGCCTGCAGCACTTCAGCCCAAGCCAGCGCCAATGACAGCATGATGGTGTTGCGCGCCGGTACGTAGGTCAGCGGGATTCCGCTTGTAGCCGTCTCCGGCACTGCGATGCTCGCATCGGTCAGGGCCGAGCCCCCGAATGCCGTCAGGTCGATATTGATGACCCGGTGCGTAGTTGCCCCCAGGCCGGAGGCGACTCGCTGCGCAGCCGCGAGCTCCGCATGATGGCGCTGACCGTAATCGACGCTCAGGGCATGACACCGAAAACCCTGTGCACACGCCTGCGCGAGTACCGTGGCCGAATCCAGCCCACCCGACAGCAACACGACTGCTCGTTTATCGTTCAACGCCCCACCTCATTACCCCACAAGATCTTGTGCAACTGCACCTGCATGCGCACCGGCAAACGATCGCGCAATATCCATTCCGCCAGTTCACGTGCAGCCACTCCGTCATGAACCGGCGAGAACAGGACTTCGCAACGATGCGCCAGATTCCGATCGACCAGAACCTGCTTCGCCCACTGATAATCCGCCTCGTCGCACAGCACGAATTTGATCTCATCTTTCCCAGAGAGATACTGAAGATTCTCCCAGAGGTTCTTGCGCGCCTCCCCGGAGCCTGGTGTCTTGATATCAAGCACCTTAATCACTCGCGCATCCACACCACTGACATCCACAGCCCCGCTGGTCTCCAGAGAAACCGCATACCCGCCATCACACAAGGCGCGCAGCAAGGTCAGACTATTTTTCTGCGCCAGCGGCTCACCGCCGGTGACACAGACGTAATGCGCGCCAAATTTTGCCACGGCATCCAGAATCGCCTCCACCGACATGCTCTGCCCGCCACTGAATGCATGCGCGCTGTCACAGTATTCGCAGCGCAACGGACAGCCGGTAAGCCGCACGAACACCGTCGGCAATCCGATACGGGAACTCTCACCTTGCAATGAGAAGAAGATTTCGCTGATGCGCAGCGTACTGTTTAAATCGGATGTCATGAACTACAGCGGATTACTTGATGGTAGCCAGTCGTTTCTTGGCTTTGTCCGATGCATCACTGCCGGGGAACTGGGAGATGAGTTGCTTCAAGGTACTGCGGGCAGCAGTTTTCTTCTTTAGTGACAACTGACATTCCGCCATATTCAGCATAGCCTCGGGCGCGCGCGGGTGATCGGGATATTTATCCAGCAGATTGCGATATGCCGCAAAACTGCCGGCGTATTCTCGCGCAAGGAAATTGGCATTCCCCAGCCAGTAGTAGACATTTGCCTCATGCACCGATTGCGGGTACTGACGCAAAAAATCACGGAAGGCAAGTGCCGCCTCGCGATAACTCTCGGCCCGGTAGAAACCATAAGCCGTCTCAAAGGCGCGATTCTCACCCGACTGGCCATCGCCGGTATCTCCCGCTGCCGGCGCAGTCGCCGCACGCGATGCACCGCCACCACCCGCCTCGAGCTGCCTCAAGCGGGAATCAAGATCGATGTAGAAGTCCTTCTGGCGCTTCTCCGCCTCTTGTTGAGTATGTCCAAACTCATCGAACAGACCGCGCTGCTTGCGCATCTCGCCAGACTGCATCTCAAGCTGCATCTGCAGGTTCAGCAAGGAGCGCACTGCAAGTTTGTTCTGCAACTCTATTTCAACAAGCTGCTTCTCCAACGATACAACGCGCGCTTCCAGCTTCTGGATCTGCTTCCGTGCGTCGTCATCAGCGAACAGCCCCGCATAAGCGGGGCTGCACACCAGCAACAAACCACCCAGCAAGCGGGAGGCTGCAATCTTCACGCTTACTGTGCGCTGTAGCTAATGTCTGCGCGACGATTCTGCGCCCAGCAAGCTTCGTTATGCTCGCTGCAACGCGGCTTCTCTTCGCCGTAGCTGACTGTTTCGATCTGGGAATCCGCAGCACCGCCCAGCACTAAAGCGCGTTTGGTGTTCTTTGCACGACGCTGACCCAAGCCGAGGTTGTACTCACTGCTTCCGCGCTCATCGGCATTGCCTTCGACACGCACCTTGACATTCGGATGACTCGCCAGATATTCAGCATGATTCATGATGGTCTCGCGGTCAGCATCCTGCACGGCATCCACATCGAACGGGAAGTACACGCTGTTCTTTGACATCAAGGCAGCTTGGGCATCGGCAGCAGCCTGAGCATCGGAAGCAGCGGCAGCCTGAGCATCAGAAGCAGTAGCAGCCTGAGCATCGGCAGCTGGCGCTTCAGTAGCAGTGGCAGCGGAAGTAGTTGCAGGTTCCACGACCTCTTCTTTTGGCGGATTGCTGCTACATGCAGCCAGCAGATTCAACAACAAAACACTGAGGATCAGTTTCTTCATCTCGCATACTCCTTCTTAATTATCTATTTCAGGAACGGGCCCCACATCGGCTCGCGGATATCCCCGCGCTGGGCAACCATCTTCTGCTTCACACGGCCATCGCTTGAAACGGTTGCCAATATACCACGACCCTGCACCTCGGTTGCAAACAGGATCATCTTGCCGTTGGGTGAGAAACTTGGTTTTTTCTCCCAGCCACCGGCTGTGAGTATCTGCGTTTGCCTGCTTTCCAGGTCGTGCACGGCGATATGGAAGACACCATCATTGAAATGGGCAAACACAAAACTGTTGCCATCCGGATGGAATCGCGGCGAGAACGCGTTTCCAGATTCAAAAGTGAGACGCCGCACATCATTATCTTCGATCGAAACACGATATATCTGAGGACTGCCGCCCCGATCAGAGGTGAACAGCAGTGATTTCCCATCCGGTGAGAATGACGGTTCGGTATCGATCGCGTCGCTATAGGTGATACGGCGCAGGTGACCGCCATTGCTGTTGGCAAGATATATCTGCGATTCACCATCGCGCGTCAGCACCATAGCGATCTGCGTGCCATCCGGCGACCACGCAGGTGCACTGTTGCTACCGGGAAAGTCGGCTATCAATGTGCGTTTGCGCGAGGACAGTGATTGCACGTAGACCATGGCACGTCGCTTCTCAAAACTGACATACGCGATCTGTCTGCCGTCAGGGGACCATGACGGAGACATGATGGGTTCTTTGGAGGTAAGCAGCGCCTGCTCGTTATCGCCGTCGCTATCCGCCACAACCAGCCGAAAGACGCCCTCATCCCGGCTGACATAGGCGATACGCGTACTGAACACCCCCGGGCTGCCCGTCAACCGCTCGTACACCAGATCCGCGATGCGGTGCCCGATCGCGCGCACCTGATCTTCCTTGGCCGTCACCACTTGCGACAACAGTTCCGCATTGCGCACCAGATCAAACAGGCGGAACTTGACCACAACCTTACCCTCGGCCTGCGACTCAACAGTTCCGATCAGCACAGCCTCCACACCCGCCCACTCGGATGGCCGGATATCGCGTGGTTCATGCGGTGTTTTACCCGCCGGATCGACCAGTTTGAACAGACCGGTACGGATCAAGTCACTGCCCACGATATCCAGCAGACCCTGCGCGATTGCTGCATCCCCGGCAAAGCGTACCAGCGAAACCGGGGTCTGATGCTCACCCGCACCGGTGATCTCGATATTCAGCACAGCGTGTGCCGGCACCACGAAAAACGATAAACACAACAATATCCAGCGTCTCATTCTTACTTATCCTCCGGCCTGATGGTCAGGCGTAATTCGCGAAAGCGCTTCTTCAGCACAGGGTCTGTCGGTATCGGCAACGGCTGCGCTTTGTAGATCGCCCGCTCAGTCGCCTCGTCATAAGCCGCATTGCCGCTGCTTTTCAACAGTACTGCATCCAGTACCGACCCGTCCGGCAACAGCGTAACCTTGAATTCGGCGGCCACTGTCGGCAAAACGTCCGGCGGCATCACGATATTGTGTCTGATCTTGCTGCGTATCATGTCCTGATAACGCCCCATCTCGGCCGAAGTGGCGGCAAGCACTTCAGCACGCACTCGCTCACGCTCAGACAAACGCTGCTTCTCGACATATGCTTCCATCACGCGCTGTTCCTCGCGCAATTTCTTCAGACGCAACTCCTTGGCATCAGGCTCCGGCGCGCTCGGCTTGCGCACCTTCTTGTCGCGCAGTTCGATGTCGGCCTTTTGCGGTGCAGCCGAGCGGGCGGTTGCCGGCTCAATTGCCTGCTTTGGCGCTGCAACCTCCTGCACCGGCTCTTCGACCGGCAGCTGTACCGGCAAGCTGTCCCACAATTCGACCGAGAAACGATCCGGTTGATGGCTCTGCCAACGCACGCCCATCACCAGCATGGCAAAGAAAACGATGTGCACAACCATCGCCAGCATGCCGGCTGAAAAGCGATAGGGCTCACGGTAGCGAAGTGTCGCGCTCATCGCACCTTGGTGAGCAGCCCGACTTTCTTGACGTTCTGCTGCTGCAGCATATCCATCACATTGATGACTTCCTCGTAACGGATCTTCTTGTCGGCGGAGATCACCACCGACTGTTCGGGATTCCCGGCGAGCTTCTGCTTGATCAACGCCGCCAACTCATCCCTCGACACCGGTTTCTCTACACCGCCCTGCGCATGGTCGCGCAACACCATCGTCGAGTCTTTCTTGATCATCACTTCCAGCGGCGCAACAGGCGGCGCCAGCGACTTGCCCACGCTGGGCAGATCGATCTGCCCGGGATTCATCATCGGCGCCGTGACCATGAAGATCACCAGCAACACCAGCATCACATCGATGTAAGGCACCACATTGATCTGACTCAACGGGCGGTGTGATGTGCGCCTGGTATAGCTCACGGCTGCCTCTGCAACACGTTGGAGAATTCTTCGATGAAGCTTTCAAAACGGGAGGACAGGCGCGCGACATCATGCACATAGCGGTTATAAGCCACCACTGCCGGGATCGCCGCAAACAGACCCATCGCCGTCGCCACCAGAGCCTCGGCGATGCCCGGTGCCACTTGCGCCAATGTCGCCTGCCCCACGCTGGACAAACCACGGAACGCGTTCATGATGCCCCACACCGTACCCAACAGACCGATATAAGGGCTGACCGAACCGACCGTCGCAAGGAATGACAGATGCGATTCCAGATGATCCATCTCGCGCTGATAGCGCGCGCGCATCGCCCGTCGCGTGCCTTCCATCAGCGCCGCGCTGTCCACGCCATGCGTCTTCTTCAATTTGACGAACTCGGCAAAACCTGCGGCGAAGATATGTTCCAGCGCGCCCTGATCATGGCGCAACTTGCTGCCCGCCTGCTGGTACAGAGCCACCAGATTCGGGTTGCCCCAGAAAGCATCTTCAAACTCTCGTGTATGCGACTTCGCTGCGCGCACGGCGAACATCTTGAGGAAGATGTACCACCACGACATCAGCGACACGCCCAACAGCAAACCCATCACCAGCTGCACCAGCAGACTGGCATTGCCGACAAGTTGCACCAGAGACAAGTCCCGTATCAGATCCATGAATTCAGTCCCATTGTTTACGTAACATTTCCGGCACGCTGACCGGCTTGAAGCTGTCCTTGCCGACACATACCAGATGCACATCGGCTTGCGTCAACAACTCTTCCCCGCGTCTGACTTCCTGCGCCAGTGTCATCTGGCTACGTCCGACCTTGGTGAGATGGGCCGTCACCGACAGCATATCGTCCAGCAAGGCAGGCTTGAGGTAATCGATCTTGATCGAGCGCACCACGAACATCACGCCCAGCTCTTTCATCAGTCCGGCGTTGCTGTGACCGAAACTGCGCAGCCACTCAGTCCGCGCGCGCTCCATGAAGTTCACATAGTTGGTGTGATACACCACGCCGCCCGCGTCCGTATCCTGGTAATACACCCGCACCGGCCAAGCGAAGGGCTTGTGCGACTTACTCATCCCACAATTCCTTGTTGTTCGAACTGCGCGGCCGCACGAGTCCGAAATGCTCGTAAGCATTGGAGGTCGCCATGCGGCCGCGCGGCGTGCGCTGCAGATAGCCCTGCTGGATCAGATAAGGCTCCAGCACATCTTCGATGGTATCGCGCTCTTCGCCGATGGCGGCGGCGAGGTTATCCACGCCGACCGGCCCGCCGAGGAATTTCTCGATCACGGTCTGCAACAGTTTCCTGTCCATCACATCCAGTCCGCGCGAATCCACGTCCAGCATGGTCAGCGCGGCATCTGCCACTTCGCGCGTGGCATTGCCGTCGGCACGCACATCGGCGTAGTCGCGCACACGGCGCAACAGGCGGTTGGCGATACGCGGCGTGCCGCGCGAACGGTTGGCGATCTCCAGCGCGCCGTCGGGTGAAATGGGTAATTCGAGCAGACCGGAAGAGCGCGTGACGATGCGCTGCAATTCCTGCGGCGTATAGAACTCCAGTCGCGCCACGATACCGAAGCGGTCTCGCAGCGGATTGGTCAGCATGCCCGCACGAGTTGTCGCGCCCACCAGCGTGAACGGCGGCAGATCGATCTTCACCGAACGCGCGCCCGGCCCTTCGCCGATCATGATGTCGATCTGGTAATCCTCCAGCGCGGGGTAGAGGATCTCTTCCACCACCGGGGATAAGCGATGTATCTCGTCGATGAACAATACGTCGTGCGGCTCGAGATTGGTGAGCAGCGCGGCAAGGTCGCCCGCGCGCTCCAGCACCGGACCCGAAGTATGACGGATGTTGACGCCCATCTCGCGCGCGATGATCTGCGCCAATGTGGTCTTGCCCAATCCCGGCGGTCCGAACAGCAGCACATGGTCGAGCGGTTCTTTGCGCTTCTTCGCGGCCTGGATGAATATCTCCAGCTGCCCGCGTATCTTTTCCTGTCCGACGTATTCGTCGAGCTGCTTGGGACGCAGCGCGCGTTCCAGCGCCTCTTCCTGCGAAGAGGCCGGCGCAGCGGAAATGATGCGCGGTGGAGCGGAAAGGTCGTCGTGCTGGATCATGCCTTGGATAATAACTTAAGCGCCTGGCGGATGCCGTCCGAGAGTCCGACATCCTTGGGCAATTGCTTGGCCGCCCATTCCGCCTCTTTGTCCTTGTAGCCCAGTCCCAGCAAGGCATTGAAGATGTCATTGCCTGCTGCCTCCATCGCTACCGATGGTGAAGTGCCGCCAACACTCGCCACGAACTTGCCTTGCAGCTCCAGCAACAAACGCTCGGCAGTCTTCTTGCCCACACCGGGGATTTTGGTCAGACGCACTGCATCCTTGTTCGCCACGGCCAGCGCCAGATCGCTCATACTCAAACCGGAAAGTACCGACAAAGCCAGCTTGGGGCCGACACCGCTGATCTTCAGCAACTGGCGGAACGCGATGCGCTCTTCCTGCGTCAGGAAACCGAACAGCAGATGCGCGTCCTCGCGCACGATGAACTCGGTATGCAGCACCACTTTTTCGTTCAGCCCGGGCAGGTTGTAGAACGTGCTCATCGGCACATCCACTTCGTAGCCCACGCCTTGCACGTCCAGCAATATCTGCGGCGGATTCTTCTCCAGCAGCGTGCCGCTCAGTCTTCCTATCATGTGCTTCCTTTACTGAATATCAACGCCAGCGACAACAGCGCTGCATGCGCCATCATTGCGGCAATGGTGAGTTTGATCGCATCGACCAACAGTTGCGGCTGCGCGGCATGGCGCAGCAATTCCCGCGACGCCTTGATGCTCAGCGGCAAAGCGAGCAGCGCCAACAACGACAACACAGGCAACCATCCCGCCACCACGCTGGCCACCAACCATATATAAGCCAGCGCCACGATCAGCACATAGCCCCAGCGCGCCTTGCTCACTTCCAAGCGGGCGACCCAGTGCAACTTTCCTGCAGTCATGTCTGCTGCACGATCCGGGAACTGGTTGATATAGAGCAGATTGGCGGTCAGCAAGGCATATGACAGGCCCGCCACTAAAGGTGTCGCATCAAAGCCTTTGCGCTGTACGAAATCCGCGCCGACCGTGATCGACAGGATGCCCGCCGTCACACAGAACTCCCCCAGGCCGCGACCGACCAGCTTGAACGGCGGCGCGGAATAGGCCCAGCCGATGAACAGCCCCGCCAGCCCGACGTACATCAGTTGCGCATCGGTGCGCGCCATCAGCCACAGCCCGGCAGCGACCACACCCGCAAGCAAGGCAAAACCGAAATTTCGTGTCTGGGTAAGACTCAGCACGCCGTTCTGGATGAAGCGACTGCCGCCGGTGAAAGGAAAGATGCGGTCGGTGTTCTGCGCGTCGGTGCCGTTGAGTGCATCGTAGTAATCATTGAGCACGTTCACCCCTGCATGCGCCAACAGCGCAAACAGCAAAGTGACCAATGCCAGCGGGATATCGAAAGCCAGACCGCCGTGCCAAGCGATGGCCAGCCCGATCAGACATGCCATCAGACTGGCGCTCAGGAATGCCGGACGGGTCGCGGCGAAATAGCGGGCCGCAGGGTTGGCGAACAACTCCAGCGTCGGTTCCAGCGGTTGCGTCATACCAGTCTTCCTCCCCGTACTCGATATCCCTTGGTCCCGTGCGCACCCAATCCACCCAGACCGCCGTGTGCATGGCAGATGGCACAAGCCAGTGCATCCGCCGCGTCCGGACTGGGGGTGCCGGACAAACTCAACAATCGTTGTACCATCGCCTGTACTTGTTCCTTGTCGGCATGGCCGTTGCCGACCACCGCCTGTTTGATCTGCAATGCCGTGTACTCCGCCACCGGCAACCCGGCTTGCACGGCCGCACAGATCGCCGCACCGCGCGCCTGCCCGAGCAGCAGGGTCGATTGCGGATTCACGTTCACGAATACCTTCTCCACCGCCGCCAGCTCCGGCTGATGCAGCGCGATGACCTCGCCCAGCGAGGACAGGATGACTTTCAATCTTTCCGGCAACTCGCCTGCGGGCGTCTTGATGCAACCGCTGGCGACGTAATGCAACTTCTGACCTTCTTTATCGATGACTCCAAAACCCGTCACTCGCAAACCCGGATCGATACCCAATATACGAACCATCATCACCCAACCACCGAAGCGAAGAGCTGGTGACGGGTTTCAGTGGAGACTAACTTGCGCAGGCAAGTTATGTCGGAACTAAACCCGGTGATGCGCAGGCCGGGATCGATACCGAGGATGCGCATCAGTCCTCTATCACCGCATTGGTGTAGACCTCCTGCACATCGCCCACGTCTTCCAATGCATCCAGCAGTTTCTGCATCTTCACCGCATCATCGCCGGTGAAACTGATCTCGTTCTCGGGCTTCATGGTGACCTCACCCATCTCAGGCTTGAAGCCTGCGCCTTCCAGACGCTGCTTCACCGCCACGAAATCGTTGGGCGAGGTGATGACCTCGATACTGCCGTCGTCGTTGCTGACGATGTCTTCCGCCCCCGCGTCCAGCGCCACTTCCATCAGCGCGTCCTCGTCGGTGCCCGGTGCGAACACCATCTGGCCGCAATGCTTGAACAGAAAGGCGACGGAACCGTCGGTGCCGAGGTTGCCGCCGTACTTGGTGAAAGCATGGCGCACATCGGCCACGGTGCGGGTCTTGTTGTCGGTCATGCAATCGACCATCACCGCCGCGCCATTGATGCCGTAGCCCTCGTAGCGCAGTTCCATGTAGTCCACGCCTTCCAGTTCGCCCGCGCCGCGCTTGATGGCGCGCTCGACGTTGTCTTTGGGCATGTTCTGGTCGTAGGCCTTCTCCATCGCCAGACGCAGGCGCGGATTGGTGTCCGGGTCACTGCCGCCGAGTTTGGCCGCAACGGTGATCTCCTTGATCAGGCGCGTGAATATCTGGCCGCGCTTGGCGTCCTGACGCCCTTTGCGGTGCTGGATGTTCGCCCATTTACTGTGTCCTGCCATGTTGCTTCCTTATGCTGAATTTGCCGCGCGCATGGTAACACCTGCACCTTGTCCGACCCAAATGCTGCGCTATTCGCAATAGCGCTTCCCCGCCAAAAAAAATCGGGAGTAGAATGCCTGCAATAGTTTTGTTAACCACCTGAAGGAGTTGATCATGAAAGTCCAACACGCACTGATGCTGACCGCTGGCTTGATGTTGTCGGCACCGGTTCTGGCCGATGACGGCGCAGCGCTGATGAAAACGCACAACTGCGGCACCTGCCATCAGCTCGACAAGAAGACGGTCGGCCCGTCGGTCAAGGCGATCGCGGCAAAGTACGCGGGCGATGCCGGCGCAGCCGCCAAGCTGGAGAAGAAAGTGCGCGTAGGCGGTGCAGGCAGCTTCGGCACCATGCCGATGCCGGCCACACCAGCCAAGGCATCCGACGCGGACATCAATGCCATGGTGGCATACATCCTCGCCGCCAAATAAGTCTTAAGTCTTTAGCCGCACAAAACAAAAGGGCCGGTTCATACCGGCCCTTTTGTTTTGTGCGAGTGGATCAGAATCAGTTGCGCATCATGCCCGGCCCGCGCATGGGACGGGGATCGCGCATCACTTCATCCTTGGTGATCTTGCCGTCCTTGTTGGCATCGTTCTCATCGAAACGTGCAAACAGGATAGGCATCCCCTTTTCAGCCTCTTCCTTGCTCAAGGCACCGTCATGGTCGGTATCGGCCGCATCGAAATGCTGCTCGATGCTCATATGGCGCATGCTTTTCATCTGCCCGTGCATCCCTTGATGCAATCCTTCCATCTCTTCGCTACTGATCTTGCCATCCTTGTTGCTGTCCATGTCCTTGAATCGTTCCGCATGGAAGGCGTTGAATTCCTTCTTGCTGACAGCACCGTCGCCATCCTTGTCCATCTGCTGCACCATGCCGCCGCCCTTCGGGCAAGCATCGTTCTGGCCGTGTGCCTTGCCGGGACAGGCTGAAACTTGCTGGGTGATCGCCATCAGTCCGCCCGCCGCGATCAATGCCACTAATTTCTTCATATTCTTCTCCTGATGTGATTGATGGAAACGCCCGCATACAGGCGCCGAGTTCATGGACAGACGAACAGGATGGAAGTTCGCTGACTAGCGGCAGGTTATAATCGCCGCAATCTTTTCTGTACTCCCTCATGAACATATTCTACGAAGAAGACGGCAGTTTCAAGGTCGGCAGCATCATGACCGACAACACCGCCTCCCTGCAGGTCGAGAACCTCCACGGAAAACGCTGCAAGATCAAAGCCGCCAACGTCATGTTGCGCTTCGCCCAGCCCGGACTGGGCGAGTTCATGAACCAGGCCGAGCAGGCCGCCAACGATATCGATCTGGATTTCCTGTGGGAAGCCTGCCCGCCCGATGAATTCGCCTTCGAGGAATTGGCGCAGGATTATTACGGCCATACCCCCACCCCCATCGAAGCGGCCGGCGCCCTGATCCGTCTGCACGGCTCGCCCATGCATTTCTACAAGAAGGGCAAGGGCCGCTATAAAGCCGCACCGCCCGATGCGCTGAAAGCGGCATTGGCCAGCGTGGAGAAGAAACGCATTCTGGCCGAACTGCAGGCGCGCTATACGGATGAACTCACGCAATTCAAATTGCCTGCCGAATTCGCCGACAAGCTCAGGGCGATCCTGTACCAGCCGGACCGCAACACCCTCGAGGTCAAAGCGCTGGAAGCGGCTTGTGCCGCCACGCATCTTTCCGTCCCGCACCTGCTGGAAAAGTGCGGCGCACTGCCCTCCTCGCACGATTTCCACCTGAACAAGTTCCTGTTCGAGAACTTCCCGCGCGGCACCGGCTTCCCCGAAGTGACCGTGGAAGATCATCCCGAACTGCCGCTGGCAGCCGTCAACGCCTTCAGCATCGATGATGCCGCCACCACCGAGATCGACGACGCCTTCTCGATCGAGACACTCTCGAACGGCAACCGCCGCATCGGCATCCACATCGCCGCCCCCGCGCTTGGCATCGCGCCGGGCTCGGACATCGACGCCATCGCCGCGCAGCGCATGTCCACCGTGTACATGCCGGGCGATAAGATCACCATGCTGCCGGACAACGTGGTGCAAGCGTTCACGCTGTGCGCGGACAAAGTCTGCCCCGCGCTGTCTTTATATGTCGAGTTGGACGATGCGCTGGAGATCGTGAACAGCGAGAGCCGCATCGAGCGTCTGCACATCGCCGCCAACCTGCGCCATGACACGCTGGAACCGCTGTTCAACGACGAATCCGTGGCCGCGCGCCGATTCGACTATGCCTACGGCCCCGAGCTGGAACTGCTGTGGGACTTCGCCAACAAACTGGAAGCTGGGCGCGGCAAGTCGTCCGACACCAATCAGCAACAGATCGACTACATCTTCAACGTCAAGGATGACCGCATCACCATCGGCCACCGCCTGCGCGGCTCGCCCATCGACAAGGTGGTGTCGGAATTGATGATCCTGGCCAACAGCAGTTGGGGGAAATTGCTGGATGACAACAACGTCGCCGGCATCTACCGCACGCAGAACAACGGCAAGGTGAAGATGAGTACCGTTGCCGCACCGCATCAGGGTTTGGGCGTGGCGCATTACGCCTGGTCCAGCTCGCCGCTGCGCCGTTATGTCGATCTGGTGAACCAGCGCCAGATCATGAGCGTGCTACGCGGCGAAGAACCTGCCTATGCGAAGAACGACACCGCGCTGTTCGCCATCCTGCGCGATTTCGATGCCGCCTACACCACCTACAACGAGTTCCAGCGCAACATGGAACGTTACTGGTGTCTGCGCTGGCTACAGCAGGAGAACATCTCGCAGCTTGATGCCGTTGTGTTGCGCGAGAACCTGATCAAGTTCGTGGACATCCCGCTGGTCGGGCGCGTCTCCGCGCTGCCCGAGACCGCCGCCAACACGCAGGTGGCACTGGAGATCGTTTCCGTCGATCTGCTCGACCTCAACTTCGAAGCGCGGCCCGTCGCGGTCGCTGCCGGTGAGGCATGAAGAAATACTTGCTCATGGCTTTGCTGCGCGAACGCGTCTCGTTCGCGACAGGTTTTTCATTGCTGCTGCATGCCTTCGTCCTGTTCGGCATCACCTTCACCGTGCCGGATGCCAAGACGCTGGCGAAGCGGCTGGAGCCGCTGGAAGTCACGCTGGTCAACAGCCAGTCGCGCAATAAACCGACCAAGGCCAACGCCTATGCGCAGAGCAATCTGGACGGCGGCGGCAACACACCGGAAGATTTGCGCGCAGGAACACCGTTCCCGGTAGTCAGCAACGACACGCGCTACACACCGGAACAGGCCGCCAAACGGGTCAAGGCACTGGAACAGGAAGTGAAGTCGCTACTCACCCGCAGCAAAAGCGACTATCGGGTGGAGCAACAAAAACAGGCCCCCAGACCCCAAGACAGCAGCAAGAGCGGCGAAGATCTGGTGCAGCGTTCACTGGAGATCGCGCGACTGGAAGCCGAGATCAGCAAGAACATCTCGCTCTACGAGAAACTGCCCAAACGCAAGTTCATCGGCGCGCGCACCGAAGAATACAAATATGCGCAATATGTCGAAGACTGGCGCGCCAAGGTCGAACGCATCGGCAACCTGAACTATCCCGAAGCCGCGCGACGCCAAAAGCTCTACGGCAGTCTCACGCTGACGGTGAACATCCGCGCCGACGGCAGTGTGGAGAACATCGAGATCAATCGCACTTCCGGCCATCGCATCCTCGATGCCGCCGCACAGCGCATCGTAAAACTCGCCGGCCCCTACGCCCCCTTCCCGCCCAACATCAGCAAGGAAGTGGACGTGCTGGGCATCACCCGCACTTGGACGTTCACGACCAGCGACCGGCTCGAAGCTAAATAGTTGCGCTCCTGCGGTCATGCATCGGCATACACCTGATTGCGCCCCGCCTGCTTGGCGCGGTACATCGCCATATCGGCCTGCTTGAGCAACTCGTCCACGCCCGTCTCGTGGTCGCTGAACAGCAACAGGCCGATGCTGGAAGTGCAGAAGTGCTCGACCTCCCTCGCCTCACCCGACGGCAGCCGCATCTGCAGCCGATAGGGTTCGGCCAGCGCCGCACGGACCTTTTCCGCCACCAGTAGTGCCTGCTGTTTGGCGGATGTACGGTCACCCTCCAGTTCGCTCACCACCACCACGAACTCGTCGCCGCCCAGTCTGGCGACGGTGTCCGTTCTGCGCACACAGGCGGAGATACGTCGCGCCACTTCGGCCAGCAGCAAATCACCCATGTCGTGACCGTGGCGGTCGTTGAGCGGCTTGAAATTATCCAGATCGAGGAACATCAGCGCGCCATAGCGTCCGCTGCGCGCACTGGCTGCCATCGCCTGCTGCAGGCGGTCGTTCAGCAAACGCCGGTTGGGCAGGCGCGTCAACACGTCATAGAACGCCATCTGCCGGATCAGTGCCTCCATCTCATGACGGTCGCTGATGTCGAGGCAAGAGCCGATATAGCCGATGAACCCGCCTGCCGCATCATGGTTGGGCACGCCGTGGTCGATGATCCAGCGATATTCGCCGTCATGCCGGCGCAGGCGATATTCGATGGTGAATGCCTGCCGCGCCTCAAAGGCCGCGGCATAGGTATCGAGGCTGCGCTGCCTATCCTCCTCGTGCACATTCTCCGCCCAACCGTCGCCCAGTTCCTGCTCAAGCTGACGCCCCGTGAACGCCAGCCAGACCTGATTGAAATAGGTACACCCCTTGTCCTCACCGGCGATCCAGATCATCACCGGCACACTGTCGGCCAGCGTACGGAAACGGTTCTCGCTCTCGCGCAGGGCGTTCTGCGCTTCCACCATCGGCGTCACATCGCGGCTAACGCCGAAGATGCCGATCACGGACTTGCCGTCCGTGTCGAACAGCGGCCACTTGTTGGTCAGCACCCAGCCCATTCTGCCGGTCTCGTCGTAATACGGGGCGATCTTGTTCAACAGCGCCTTGCCCGCGCGGAAGACCGGCATCTCTTCCTCGATGTAGATCCGCGCGGTATCCGGCGGGAACACTTCGCGGTCATGCTTGCCGATCATGTCGCGCCAGCTTGCATGCCCGGTGATCTTCGCCAGCGTCTGGCTGCAGAAGCGGAAGCGACTGTCCCGGTCCTTGAAATACACGAAGTCGGTGGTGTTCTCCAAAAACGATACGAAATCGCGGTTCAGTTCGCGCAACTGCGCCTCGGCCTGCTTGCGCTGGGTGATGTCCTGCTTCACCGCGATGAAATGCGTGATGGCACCGTCATCACCCGACACCGGCGTGATAGTCATCTCCTCGTCGTACAGCGTGCCGTCCTCGCGGCGATTGACCAGTTCGCCGTGCCAGATGCGCCCGGCACGGATGGTCTGCCACATCCGTTCGTAGAACGCTTGGTCTTGCCGTCCGGAATGCAACAGATCCTTGGGCTTGCGGCCGACCGCCTCGTCCATACCGTACCCGCTCAGCGTCTCGAAAGCGTGGTTGGCCCACTCGATGCGCCCGTGCCGGTCGGTGATGAGCACTGCGTTCGCCGTCGCGTTCAGCGACAGGTCCTTGATGCGCAGGGCCGAGGTCAATTCAGCCGCGATGTGCCCGGCATTGCGCCGCGTATTGAACCAGGACAACGCCAGGAAGAACAGCAGCAGACTCATCACCAGCCCGAACCACAGATAGCCCCAGGCCTTGCTGTAATCCAGACCGGACAAGTCCCCGCCATGCTGCTCGAAATGCAGCGTCCACACCCTGCCGCTGAAGTCGATATGCTGGTCGACGCTGAACAGCGGCTGCGGATTGGGACGACCGGCGCGGCTGTCATACAACAATGCATCAGGCTGCACGGACGCGCCGTCATAGACCTGCATATGGATGTGCTGGATGGTGTGATCGTCCCAGCGCGCCAATACACCGTCCAGCAGGTCGCTCATGCGGAATGGGCTGTACACCCAGCCCTGCAATGCGGCACGGCGCTGTTGCACGGTATCCAGTAGTGCCCCGCTGCGATACACCGGCGCATACATCAGCGTACCGGCCTGCACGTCCTGCTCGGTCTCCTGTACCAGTGTGACCTTGCCGGACAGCGCGACCTCATAATCGTCGCGCGCCTGCGCCATGGCCGCACGGCGCACCGGCTCGGAATACATGTCGTAGCCGAAGGCGCGCAGGTTGCGGCCATGAAAAGGTTCGAGATAGACGACGGCGGTATATAGCTCGCGCTCGCCCGACGGCCGTATGCTGTATTGCGGGAATCCTTGCTTGCGGATAGCGGCTACATGGGTATGCAGTTGCGCCGGCGTGATGAGCTGCGCGTAGCCCAGCCCCTGGATGCCGTTGAAATGTTCGTCGATGCGCACCCGTTTGGCATAGGCGTGCCACTCCTCGCGTGACACGTGTTCCGACGCATCGAACATCGCCGCACCACCCAGCAGCACCTGCTTGTGTGCCTGCAGGCGTGCTTCGACCTTCAGCCTGACCTCCTCCGCCTCCGCGGCGAAATCACGCATCGCCGCCTGCTCGATATCGGACTTGGCGATATAGACGGCATACGAGGTCGCAATCAGCCCGACCAGCAACAGCAACCATGCCATACCGGCATGCCGGGACAAGAAGCGCATGCCCAGCGCCTGTTCGACCGACTGTATAGCGTAAGACGCCGGGTGCGCCATGAGCCCTCCTCCGAAAAACTCCCTGTTTTTTTTATTATCAATGCATGTCGTCCGCATCGATTCTATGCCCGGCGACAGCAACTTGCATCATCCTTGTACCGCATTGCGGTCACCCTGCCTATTTGTTAAGGTGCCGGCCGTCATGAACGCCGCCCGCCTGCTCCAGCCGCTGCTCCTTGCCCTCGCCCTGCTGTTCGTCCAGCAGGGCGCGGCCACGCACGCGATCGTGCACACGCTGGCCGAGCAATCCCAAGACCAATCCCTGCCACACGACTCGCAGTGCGAGCTATGCGCCGGCTATGCGCAGGTCGGCAGTGCAGTCGGCAGCAACACAGTGCATTTCGACCTCATCGCATCGTGCACGTCGACCTACGAACGCACCCGCAACGATCCTCACACTCTCACCGTTGCGGCCTTCGCCGCCCGCGCCCCACCCCGCTCCGCCTGAATCCATATCCACCCTCGCCGCAAGATGTAGCGAGGAATGTCTATCCATTCAAGGAGTGAACCATGTTCAGAATCATCGGCCTGTGCAGCGCCATGCTGCTATGCCAATCCGGCTATGCCGCCGGCAACGAATCCGCTTTCAATCCGGCGTTCTCGCTCATCCTGTCCGGCACCTACGGCAGCTTGCAACAAGACCCTGCGACGCCCGCTACCGGCTTCGCCATGAACCCCAACCCGGCGCACGAGCAGGGCTTCAACCTCGGCGAGTCGGAGATGGGCATCTCCGCCAACATCGACACACAGTTTCGCGGCGTCGCCACACTCGCACTCGACCCGGCCGGCGGTGTCAGCGTCGAGAACGCCTATGTGCAGACCACATCGCTCGGCAAAGGTTTCAAACTGAAGTTCGGCCGCTATTTCTCCGGTCTCGGCTATCTCAACGAACAGCATGCGCATGCCTGGGACTTCGTCGATCAGCCGCTGGTGTATGCCGCATTGTGGGAGAACCAGCTGGGTGAGGATGGTGTGCAATTGAAATGGCTGGCACCGACCGAGATGTTCCTTGAGTTCGGTGTCGAAGCCGGCAAAGGTCGCGGCTTCCCCGGCACGGAACGGGTCAAGAACGGCAGTGGCGCGGCCGTGCTGTTCGCACACATCGGCGACGACCTCGGCATCGAGCACAGTTGGCGCGCGGGATTCTCCCTGCACCGCACGCGTGCCGTCGAACGCAGCAGCGATGACGTGCCCGATCTGGCTGGCAATAACGTGAGCACCGCCTTCAGCGGCGACAGCCGCACCGCCGGATTGGATCTGGTGTGGAAATACGCCCCGCACGGCAACCTCAAGGAAAGTTATCTGAAGCTGCAAGGTGAATATTTCCGCCGCAGCGAGAGTGGCGAGTTGAGCTACGACACCGCCGGCGCGAACATCACCGAAAGCTATGCCGTCACGCAATGCGGCTGGTATGTGCAAGGTGTGTATCAGTTCATGCCGCAATGGCGCAGCGCGCTGCGCTACGACCGGCTAGACCCCGGCATCACCAGCGTGGGCGCTGCGAACGCAGGCAACGTCATCGCCGACTACGCCTTCCAGCCGAGCCGCACCACTTTCATGCTGGACTACAGCACCAGCGAGTTCTCGCGCATCCGTCTGCAACTGGCGCATGACAACTCTCGCCAGGGCTTGCCGGACAAACAACTGTTCGTGCAATACCTCATGAGCCTGGGCGCACATGGCGCGCACAGCTACTAGGGGCACACCATGTACAAGATGATCCTCTCTCTCGTTTTGCTTTCATTCAGCAGCCTCTCGCACGCTGCCCTCAACGTGTTCGCCTGCGAACCGGAATGGGCGGCGCTCACGCAGGAGCTGGCCGGAGACCATGCCAATATCTATACCGCGACCGGTGCACTGCAGGACCCGCACCGTGTCGAAGCGCGCCCCAGCCTGATCGCCAAGGCACGCCGCGCCGATCTGGTGGTGTGCACCGGTGCCGAATTGGAGATGGCCTGGCTGCCGGTGGTGCTGCGCGAATCGGGCAACGCCAAGGTGCAGCCCGGCGGCGGCGGTTATTTCGAAGCCGCTTCAGCCGTACGCATGCTGGAAGTGCCGACCCGTCTGGATCGCGGCGATGGCGATGTGCACGCACAAGGCAATCCGCACATCCAGACCGACGCGCGCAACTTCCTGCCCATCGCCAGCGCACTCGCCCAGAAGCTGATGCAACAAGATCCGGTCAACAAGGCGTTCTATCAACAACGACTGGGCGCGTTCGAGCAGCGATGGCGTGCCGCACTCGCGCGCTGGGAGAAGCAAGCCGCCCCGCTCAAGGGGATCGCCGTCGTGGTACAACACAAGGGATTCCCTTACCTGTCCGACTGGCTGGGACTGCGCGAAGTGGCGGTACTGGAACCCAAGCCCGGCATGGAACCTGGCGCGGCCTGGCTGTCGCAGGTACTGGACACTTTGCAGCGACATCCCGCCCAAATGGTGCTGCGCGCCGCCTACCAAAGCGAGCGACCTTCGGCATGGATCGCGCAACGCGCGACTATCGCTGCCGTGGAACTGCCCTACACCGTGGGTGGCAGTGATGCGGCACAAGACCTGTACGGACTGTTCGATGACACCGTCGCACGTCTGCTGAAAGGGATGCAATGAACATCGAGCTCGACATCCTGCTGCCCGCCTTCCTCGCCGGTCTGCTGGTACTTGCCACGCACATCCCGTTCGGCATGCGCATCCTGCAGCGCGGTGTGATCTTCGCCGACCTGGCGGTGGCGCAGATCGCCGGGCTGGGGGTGATCATCGCCGAGTTGCTGGGATTGCTGGAACAGCCGCTGCTGGTGCAAGTGGTCGCCGCGAGCAGTGCCTTGTGCGGTGCCGCATTACTGGCGTGGATAGAGCGCAGCGTGCCGCAGGTGAAAGAGGCCGCCATCGGGCTCACCTTCGTGCTCGCCGCCAGCCTCGGCATCCTGCTGCTCAGCCGCGACGTGCATGCGGGCGAACATCTGCGCGACCTGCTGGTCGGACAGATCCTGTGGGTGGATGGGCAACAACTCATCGCCACTGCAATACTCAGTGCCGCGCTACTCGCTATCTGGCGACTGTTCCGCCAACGTCTCGGCGAGTTCGGCTTCTACGCCCTGTTCGCCCTCGCCATCACCGCCTCGGTGCAACTGGTCGGCATCTATCTCGTGTTCGCCAGCCTGATCGTGCCTGCACTGGCGACGCATCGCCTCTCCACGCAACGCATGCGCCATGCCTTTGCCGTCGGCATCGCGGGCTATGCGCTCGGCCTGCTGCTCTCGATCTGGTTCGACTTGCCAGCGGGTGCGGCCATCGTGTGGGCGATGGCCTTGTGCGGTGCTGTGTTGCTTACCGTACATACGCGCGCCTGACCTCCCTGCATAGTCCGTCCTGCTTGCCTCCTGATCTCTAGAGGCGGGCGATATCCGCCCTCGAAATAGGTAATTGAGCATGTCTTTGGGTAGAAAAGTCTTAGCAGCCCCCACCCGGCTCTGGATGAACTGGCCGTTATGGGGTGGATTGCTGGCGGCATCGTTGCTGGCTCAGCATGCATGGGTGTTGTTTGCGCCTGCCGAACGCGCACTTCCCGGCAATACAGCCATCCCGTCGTCTGATCGCACAGGCCAATTGTTCGGCTCAGAGAACGCTTCCACCACAGCGGCTTCCTCACTGGACGGCATCCGGCCAGTGGGAATCTTCGCGCACGGCACACGCGGTTTTGCCGTGATGCAGACACCTACCGGGCAGCGCGGCGTGGGACTGGGGAGCGAAGTGGTGCCGGGTATCCGCTTGATCGAGACACACGCTGACCATGTGATCCTTGAACGCAACGGCATCACACAGCGTGTCGATCTTTCTGCGGCATCTGCAACAGACGGCATCACTTCTGTTGCACCGACGGCACTCATGCAGCCGGAGGATCGGCAGGTCACTACGAACGCACCACTGATGGAAGGGTTGGCTCCGGAACAACAACTCATGATGAGACAAATACTGCAAAACAATCTTAGGGGATCGCCTTGATCACACGCTTCATCCGTCAACAGCTGCTGGCCGGCGTCATCGCGCTCTGCTGCGCACTACCGGTTCATGCGGCACAGAACGAAGAACCGGTTTCGCTCAATTTCGTGAACGCCGATATACAGGAAGTCATCCGTGCCATCTCGCAGATCTCCGGAAAGAACTTCCTCGTCGATCAGCGCGTGAAGGGCACCATCAATATCGTCTCGTCCACACCGGTCTCTCCGTCTCTGGCCTATGACATCCTGCTCTCCGCGTTGCGGATGCAGGGTTATGCATCCGTGGAATCTTCCGGCATCACCAAGATCATCCCGGAAGCCGATGCAAAGATGCACGTGGACACACTCGCATCGCCGCATGGCAAGGGCGACATACTGGTCACGCGCGTATTCATACTGAAGAACGAATCGGCCTCGCAACTGGTCAGTGTGGTGCGCCCGATGATCGCGCCGAACAGTGTCGTGGTGGCTTATCCGGCCAGCAATGCGCTGGTCGTCACCGACTATGCCAGCAGCATCCGCCGCATCGAGAAGCTGATCGATTCCATCGACAGAGCGGGAAATGACATGCCGCTGGTCATTCCGGTGAAGCATGCCTCCGCCATCGACCTGGCCAACCTCATCAACAAGCTGATGCCGGAAGCGACCGCCCCCCAACTCGGCGACGACAACCAGCGTTTCGTACTGACCGCCGACAGCCGCACCAATGCACTGCTGCTGCGTTCGGACAATCCGGGACGCATCCAGCGCGTGAAGCAACTGGTTGCGAGTCTGGACAGCGATTCCAGTGTGCCCGGCAACATCCATGTCGTGGCGCTGAAAAATGCCGAAGCACCCAAGCTGGCACAGACGCTGAATGCAATCCTGAGCGGCACAGCGACTGCCGCAACCGAGCCATCCACACCCGGCTCCGCGCAAGTCAATGCGGCGATCACACCGGGCAGCGGCGGCATGGTGCAGGCGGATGCCTCCACCAACACACTGATCATCACCGCTTCCGAACCGGTCTATAACAACATCCGCTCTGTCATCGAAAAGCTGGATGTGCGCCGCCCGCAAGTGTTCGTCGAAGCACTCATCGTGGAAGTCACCGCCGACAAGGCGGCCGAGTTCGGCGTGCAATGGCAAAGCATCAACGGCATCAACAAGTCCGGTTCCAACATCATCGGCGGCACCAACTTCGGCACCGCCAACAACATCATCGGCGCTTCGGCAAACATCACCACCGTCGGACAAGGATTGAACGTCGGCATCGTGAAAGGCACGACCACCCTGCTGGATGGCACGCAGATCCTCAATCTCGGCATGCTGGCGCGCGCACTGGAGACCGACACCAACGCCAACATCCTGTCCGCTCCCAACCTGATGACGCTGGACAATGAGGAAGCCCGGATCGTGGTCGGCCAGAACGTGCCGTTCATCACCGGCTCCTATACCAACACCGGCTCCAGCAGCACCGCAGCCAACCCGTTCCAGACCATAGAGCGCAAAGACGTCGGCCTCACGCTGCGGATCAAACCGCAGATCATGCAGGGCGGCACGGTAAGACTGCAGGTCTACCAGGAAGTATCCAGCGTGCTCTCTTCCTCGCTCACTTCCGCCACCGGCCCCATCACCAACAAGCGTTCGATCGAATCCAGCGTGCTGGTCGACGAGAACCAGATCGTGGTACTGGGTGGCCTGATCCAGGATTCAGTCAACAATGTGCAGAGCAAGGTCCCTCTCCTCGGTGACATCCCCCTGCTGGGAAACCTGTTCCGCTACGAGACACGGCAGCGTTCCAAGACCAACCTGATGGTGTTCATCCGTCCCTACATCATGTATCAGGCGGATGCTACCCAACGGTTGTCCGAGGAACGCTATGAACAGATCGGCAAGACACGTGAAGATGCGCGTCTGGGAAACCACTGGATGTTGCCGAACGATGACACCGAAGCGATGCCGTCGCTCAAAGTGGATAGCGTTATCGACTCTATCAGCCCGGCATCCTCGACTGCCGCCGCGACTCAGCCATGACCCAGCCCGCGATCAACCGCCGCGCCGCACGCCGCCTGCCCTACAGCTTCGCCAAGTCGCAGGGCGTGGTGCTGACCGACTGTAACGATCTGGCCACACTGGCGGTACGCAACGATGCAAGACCGGAAGCTGTCGCTGAAGTGATGCGTCAACTGGCGCTACCGCTTGAAGCCACGTTGCTCGAAGCGGGAGATTTCGAGCTCATCCTCAGCAAAGCCTACGCGCAGGCGGAAGATTCAACCGCCACATTGCTCGACGATGCAGAACAGGAAATGGACATCACCATGCTGCTGAACGACCTGCCAAAGTTGGCGGACCTGCTTGAGTCCAAAGACGATGCGCCGGTGATACGCATGATCAATGCACTGCTGGCGCAGGCCGTGCGCGACAATGCCTCCGACATCCACATCGAGCCGTTCGAGACGCGCTCCGTCGTACGCTTCCGCCTCGACGGCACGCTCAAAGACATCGCCGAACCGCACCGCGCGTTGCATGCCGCGCTGGTGTCGCGCATCAAAGTGATGGCAGATCTGGACATCGCCGAGAAGCGTCTGCCGCAGGACGGTCGCATCGCCCTGCGCCTTGCGGGCCACCCCGTCGATGTGCGCGTCTCGACCTTGCCCACCGGACACGGCGAGCGCGTGGTGATGCGCCTGCTGGACAAGGAAGCAGGACGCCTCGATCTGACCAAACTCGGCATGAGCGCAGCGGCCCTCGCGGCCATGCTGCGCCTCACCAAACAACCGCACGGCATCGTGCTGGTCACCGGCCCCACCGGCTCGGGCAAGACCACCACCTTATATGCCGCGCTGGCATGTATCGATGCCACCACCACCAACGTGATGACCGTGGAAGACCCGGTGGAATACGACCTAGACGGCATCAGCCAGACGCAGGTCAACCCGCGCATCGAAATGACTTTCGCGCGCGCGCTGCGCGCCATCCTGCGCCAGGACCCGGATGTGATCATGATCGGCGAGATTCGCGACCTGGAGACCGCACAGACCGCCGTGCAGTCCAGCCTTACCGGCCACCTGGTGTTGGCCACATTGCACACCAACGACACCGTGAGCGCCGTCACCCGCCTCACCGACATGGGTGTGGAGCCTTTCCTGCTGTCTTCCAGCATCGTCGGCGTGCTGGCGCAACGGCTGGTACGCCGCCTGTGCCCGGAGTGCCGCGTTGCCTATGCGCCGGATGAGGTTGAAATCGCACTGCTTGCCGGCCTTGGAAAACCCGACGTGCTGTATCACCCCACCGGCTGCTCTCGCTGCAACGACACCGGTTATCGCGGCCGCACCGGTATCTATGAGTTGCTGGAAGTGGACGAGAGATTGCGCAGCATGATTCACGCGCGCGAAAGCGAACAACACTTGCGCGAACACGCCGTGCAGCAGGGCATGAAGAATCTGCGCGACGATGGTTTGCGCTGGGTCATGTCGGGCGACACATCGATGGAAGAAGTGATACGCGTGACGAGGGACTGAGCGAAAAATGAACGCCGTCAGCTTGAGCAGGGCGCAATAACCAACAGGCATTGCACCGTATGCGTGGCGGCAAACATCCGGCGCAGCGCGCTGCGCGCTGCGGCACTACGAAAGCTTTTACGCACCCAACATTATTGAACATCAACCATGGCCGCCTTCCAGTACAACACACTCGACGCATCCGGCAAGCCCGGCAAAGGAATGATCGAGGCCGACTCGGCCCGTCTCGCCCGCGCGAAACTGCGCGAGAGCGGTTTGTTCGTGGTCGGGCTGGATGCGATGTCCGACACGGCCGCGCAAAAAAGTGCACGAAGTTTCAATCTGCCGTTCCGTAAACGCATCCCTTTATCCGAAGTCAGCCTCATGTTGCGCCAGCTCGCCACGCTACTCGAAGCAGGCTTGCCGTTGGAGCAGGCGCTGGCGGTGTTGATCGAGCAGGGTGACAACGCGGCCATGCGCCAGGTGATCGCCGCCTTACGCTCGGAAGTGATGGCGGGAAGCACGCTGGCTCGCGCGATGGAAAAGCATCGCGACACTTTCCCGGACATCCATCGCGCCCTGATCCGCGCCGGGGAAGCATCCGGCGAACTGGCCACTGTGATGGATAAACTCGCCAGTTATTCCGAAGGTCAGCAGGCCCTGCAACAGAAGATCGGCCTGGCGATGGTCTATCCCTCCATCGTCATCTTCGTCGCGGTGCTGGTGGTGGGCGGATTGCTCATCTTCGTGGTACCGCCGGTGGTGGAGGTGTTCGAACAAACCAAGCAGGAACTTCCGCTGCTCACACGCGCCCTGATCATCTTGAGCGATTTTTTCTCCGCCGCTTGGTTGTACCTGATCGCGCTGTCTGTCATCGGTGGCATCGTCGCGCATCGCGCGCTGCAACTGGAAGAACTTCGCTTCCAGTTGCATCTCAAACTGTTGCGCTTGCCCGTCGTCGGCAAATTGATACGCGGCAGCAACACCGCGCGCATGGCCAGCACTCTTTCCATCCTGGTCGGCAGCGGGGTGGGATTGCTCACCGCCTTGCATGCCGCTTGCGGCGTGCTCACCAATCTGCCGATGCAGCGCGCGCTGGAGGAGGCCGCCGACAAGGTCCGCGAAGGCGTGACACTTAGCCGGGCGCTGGCCGCCTCCGGCCTGTTCCCGCCGGTACTCGTCCACCTCATCGCCAGCGGTGAACAGAGCGGTCGCCTCGACATCATGCTGGACCGCGTCGCCAAGCAGCAGACGCAGGAAGTCTCCGGCTTCACCAGTGCGCTCACCTCCATCCTCGAACCCGTGCTCATCCTGTTCATGGGGGCGGTGGTGCTGCTGATCGTGCTGGCGATCTTGCTGCCCATCATCCAGATGAACCAGATGGTGAAATGAATCAACGATCTTGTTGATCGGATATCTGCCCAGGAGAAAACGTCATGAAGAATAGAAACAACCAAGGTTTTACCCTGATCGAAGTGATGGTCGTCATCCTCATCATCGGCGTGCTGGCCGCGCTGGTCGTGCCCAAGGTGATGAGCCGACCGGACGAGGCGCGCATCACCGCCGCCGGTCAGGACATCGCCACCGTCTCGCAGGCGCTCAACCTCTACAAGCTGGATAACGGCCGCTATCCCACCACCGAACAGGGATTGGCCGCGCTGGTGAGGAAGCCCACGCTTCCCCCCGTCCCTGAGAACTGGAAGAACGATGGCTATCTCGACCGCGTCCCGAAGGACCCGTGGGGCACGCCCTATCAATATCTGCAACCCGGCATACACGGTGCTATCGATGTGTTCAGCCTGGGGGCCGACCGCACCGGTGGCGGTGAAGGCAGCGACGCCGATATCGGCTCGTGGCAGGACTGAAGCAAAACGATGCCATGCGTGGCTTCACTCTGATCGAGATGCTGGTGGCGCTGGTGGTCGCCGGCATCATGCTGTCCGTGGTGACGCTCAATCTGATGCCGAGCACACAAAGCGTGCTGCGCGACGAGGTGCAGCGACTCGCCTTTCTGCTCGAGAACGGTGCGATGGCATCCCAAGCGGGCGGACAATCCCTGGCATGGTCTGGCAGCGGCAATAGCTACCGTTTCTGGAAGCGCACTAAAGAAGGCGAATGGGTGCGCATCGAGCGCGACAACTTGATGCATCCGCGTGAGTTACCGCAGGAAGTACACATCGGCGAGATCAGCTTTGACGGACGACGCCTGGAACCCGGTTCGATGCTGATGCTGAGCCCGGAACTCGCCAGCAAGCGTTTCAAGGTCCTCCTCCGCAGCGGCGAGCTGTCCGCGGCCATCGTCGGCGACGGGCTGGGCAAGGTGGCAGTCGTCGCGGGAGCCACACCATGAGCCATCACAAACAGCCAGGCTTCACCTTGATCGAAGTCCTCGTTGCACTCTTCATCCTCGCCATCACCATGGCAGCCGTTGCGCGTACGGCAAGTTCCAGCATCCACCATGCAGAGGCCATGCGCACACGTATCACGGCAGACTGGGTGGCGCAGAACCGTTTGGCGCTTCATCAGGCGCGCAGCGACTGGCTGCCCACCGGCATCCACAGCGGAGAAGAGGAACAGGCAGGTCAGGTCTACCCCTGGCGCGAAGAGATCATCGCCACGCCCAACCCGACCATGCGCCGTATCGTCGTCAGGGTGAATGCGCCGGATGACAAACAACATACCCTGCGCGAGTTGACCGGGTATCTGGTGCAGTACCCGCGATGAGCAACGGTCGAGATTCCGGCTTCACCCTGATCGAACTGCTGGTCGCACTGCTCGTGTTCGCGTTGCTGTCCGTCGCGGCCTATCGCGGACTGGATGCAGTGACCGACACGCGCGCCCACGTCGATCAGGAGACGCGCAAGTGGCAATCTCTGGAGCGATTCTTCGCGCGACTGGATGGTGAGACCGCACAGGTGTTGCCGCGCCCGGTGCGTGCAGCGAACGGTGTAGAAGTACCGGCCTGGATCGGCATCCCTTCGGCAACCGCCAGCATGGAGGATGTGCAACTGGCATTCACACGGCATGGCGGCTTCGATGCCGTCGGCATGCCGTTGCCGCCGCAGCGTATCGGTTACCGGCTGCGACAGGGCAAGCTGGAAATGCTGCGCTGGGCTGTACTCGATCGCGTCCCATACCTTACGCCCAGCGTGGATGTCGTACTGGAGGGAGTCGGCGAATTCAAGCTGCGTTATATGAACAGCCGTTTCACATGGGAGCAGCAATGGCCACCCGGATCGGGGCCATTCACCCTGCCCAAGGCACTGGAGGTGGAATTGGTGCTGAAGAGCGGTGAAAAACTAACCCGGATATTCTCACTATCATGAAGATCCGTTCACAAAATGGCGTGGCACTGGTGATGGTGTTGCTGATCGTGGCGATGGCGACCACCCTCGCCGCATTCATGGCTCAGCAGCAAGCCTTCTGGCAGCGCGCGATGGAGAACGGCCGCGACCGCGCGCAAGCCCGGCGCATCGCCGAGGCCGGCATAGACTGGGCGCGGGCAGTGCTGGCGGATGACGCTTCGGTCGGTCAGTATGACCATGCCAAGGAGATGTGGGCGATGCGCTTACCGGCCGTGCAACTGGAAGGCGGCGAGGTGCGCGGTGCCATCCATGACCAGCAGGGACTGTTCAATCTGAACAACCTGGTGCGCGATGGTGCCGCGAGCGCAGCGGATGTGCTTCACTTCCGCCGCTTGCTAGACACGCTGGGGTTGCCGCTGGACCTGAGCGACACGCTGCTTGACTGGCTGGACACGGACAGCGAACCCGCCGTGAACGGCGCCGAGGATGACTACTACATGCGTCAGGACCCTCCTTACCGCTGCGCGAACCGCCTGCTATCCGACGTCGGCGAGCTGGTTTGGGTGAAAGGCTACGATGCCAGCATCATCAAACGGCTGGAGCCGTATGTGAGCGTGCTGCCGGAATCGAACACGCCTGTGAACGTGAACTTCGCGCCCCCCGAAGTATTGATCGCGGTCATACCGGGATTGGAACTGCCAGAAGCACGGCGCATCCACTTGCAGATACAATCGACACCGTTCAAGAACACAGCTGACTTCTTTCAACAATTGCACATGCAAGCAAGCGGGCCGGAGCATCTCACTGTGAGCAGCCAATACTTCATGGTGACCGGATACGCCACACAGGGCGACGGGGAATCGTCGGTACATGCGTTGTTGAAACGAAGCGGTGTCTGGGCAAAGCAAATCAGGAAAAGTCTGCAATGAAGCTGCGTATCTATATCACCTCACAATGGCAGGATGCCGCCTCGGACTGCATCTGGGTGCTGCTCGATGACGAAGGCCAGCAGCGCGAAAGCGGCAACGGCACACTGGCCTCGATGCCGCATGCCGACCAAGCCATCGCCATCGTCGCTTCCGATCGGGTGCTCGCCACCGCCGTCGCGCTCCCCAAACTAAAACGCAACAAGCTGGAGACCGCGCTCCCCTTCGTACTGGAAGACGGCCTGCTGGACGATGTGAGCGAGGTGCACGTCACCCCGGGAACGAAGCTCGCCGACGGGCGCACCGTGCTCTATGCAATGGATAAGGGTTGGCTGTCGCGCTTCCTCGCCGCCTGCTCCGCCGCCAAGCTGCGCCTGCGCCGCGTCGTGCCGGAGTTCTGCCTGCTGCCGCAGCGTAGTGGAGAATGGAGCGTGGCATGGGACGGTACGCAGGGCTTCATGGCGATGGCCGGGCATCTGGGCGGCGCGCTCGACAAGGGGAGCGACACGCGCATGCCCGCGCTGCTGCAATTGCGTTTGCAACAGACCCCGCCAGCCGCGTTGCGCTTGTTCACACTCGGCAGCGAAGTGGAAGCACCGAGCTGGGGAATCAAGGTGCCGGTATTGTTCGAACGGCAGCATTTCGACTGGCGCAAAGCGGAGATCACCGCCGATACACCCAACCTGCTATGGGGAAAATTCGCAGCCCCGCCGCGCATCGGCGAATTGTGGCCCGTGCTGCGCCCCGCGCTGATGGTGCTGCTGTTGCTGTTCTGCGTGGAAGCACTGCTGACCAATCTGGAATGGGCGGTGCTCGCGCACGAGAAGCGCCAGCTATCGAACGCGATGACCGACACTTTCCGCGAGACTTTCGGCACCGATGCGGTCGTTGTCGATGCGCCTTTGCAGATGCGACGCAACGTGGCGCGCTTGCGCCACGCGGCAGGCGTGGCAGACGAGGCAGACTTCCTGCCCTTGCTGGAGAAGTTCTCGGTCGCCACGGACGATCTGCCCGGTCGCGTATTGAATACGGTGCGTTATGACGGCGGCAAACTGGATGTGCAGATGCGCCTGACCGGCGCGAACGCCGTCGACATACTGCGCGAGCGCGTAGCCGGAGCGGGATTGTCCCTGCAGGTGACGGACACCCAAACCGCCGGCTCGGTGCTGTCCCTGCAACTGCGTATCTCTGCCGGAGGTGCACGATGAAAGCACGGATCGAGAGATTGAAAACCGCTCACTGGGACTCGCTCAGCGCCGCCGAGCAGAAGACCATACGCCGCGGGGCGTTGCTGTTGTTGCCGCTGCTCGCCTATGGCTTGTTATGGCAACCCGCGCACGACGCGCTACCAAAATTGCAAGACAGTCTGCCATCTGTGCGTGCCCAGGCCGCACAGATGGCGATGCAAGCCAGTGAGGTACAAGAGCTGCGCCAACGCGCAGAACTGGCCGTGCTCGACAGAGATGCACTGAAGTCGGCGGTGGAACGCAGCGCGGAAGGTTCCGGATTGAGTCTGATCGTCACCCCGGGCGAACAGAACAGCGTCCACATCAGTGCGGATGCGATCTCTTTCGAGCGCTGGCTGCAATGGCTGCACACCATAGGACACACCCAGCATATCCGTGTGTCGACGGCCATACTTGCCGCATCACCCGTGCCGGGCATGATCAAGATGCAGGCCACACTGAGCAACGGTGCCGACCAGTGAGCATGCGCCGCCGTGTGTCGCTGACACTGCTGTTCGCTAGCGTATTCTTCATCGGCCTGCTCGCGCTCGCACCGTCGTCACTGTTGGGCTACGGACTGGAACGCGCCACCGACGGACAACTCATGCTGGCCCGCACACAAGGCTCCCTGTGGCAAGGCTCGGGCATCCTCCTTTTGAAAGACAGCTCAGGTATCCGCTCGCTGGGCGCCTATCGCTGGCATCTGCGCCCCTGGAAAGCCGCCATGCAACTTCAGGCGGGCGCGTACGAACCGATGTCCTTGCGCTTTCGCCCCTTGCTTGCGCGTCTGGACATAGACCGTCTGCGTCTGGACTTGCCGGCGGCCCTGCTTGAAGTGGCCGCACCACAGCTGAACCCCTATCGCCTGCAAGGCGCGCTGCAAGCCCACGCCGACCATCTGGAGCTGGATGCGCGCGGCATGCTCGGACAAGTCACAGTTGATTGGCTGCATGCAGCCTCCGGCTTGTCGCCCATCGCGCCGCTGGGCGACTACCGCATCATCCTGACAGGTGACGGCCAAAAAATGGAAGCCAGCCTCAGCACGCTGGGCGGCAAACTGCAATTGCAAGCCCACGGGCGACTTGATCCGATCCAGGGTGTGCAGATCATCGGCACGGCCCAAGCTGCAGCGGGCGCCGAAGAAGAACTGAACGCATTGCTGCATCACATCGGCCCCGAAACACGGCCAGGCATTTATACTCTCACCCTGATGCCGCAATCTGCGGCCCTACCCTGACCGTATCCAGCATGACCGACCGTTACGCCGTCATCGGCAACCCCATCTCGCACAGCAAATCACCGCTGATCCACCGCATGTTCGCCGAACAGACCGGACAGGACATCAGCTATGAAGCCATCGAAGCGCCGCTGGACGGGTTCGCCGCGACCGTCGAACGGCTGCGCAAGGAAGGCTACAAGGGATGCAATGTTACGGTGCCGTTCAAGCTTGAAGCATGGAAGCTCGCCAGCAATCACACCTCGCGTACTATCGATGCAGAAGCCGCCAACACTCTCAGCTTCAAAGATGGCGCTATCTACGCCGACAACACCGATGGCGCGGGACTGGTTCGGGATATCGAGAGTAATCTTGGCATCGATCTTAAGGGAAAAAGTATCTTGCTGATTGGAGCAGGCGGGGCCGCCCAAGGCGCGCTGCACCCATTACTTGAAGCAGCTCAAGCCTCGCTGGTGATCTACAATCGTTCACCGGAAAAAGCGCTAAGACTCCAGAGAACTGTCGTCGAACATGACCGATTCCGTTCTTTCTCTGTCAAGGCGGCGGAATTCGGCGCTCTGGGCGACGAACGTTTCGACGTGGTGATCAACGCGACTGCCGCGGGATTGAGTGATAGCGAGATCCCACTTCCAGCAACTGTTTTCGCTCCCGGCGCCCTCGCCTACGACATGATGTATGGACGTGAGACACCGTTCATGAAGTTCGCGCGTGACCATGGCGCACAAGTGGCGGACGGGCTAGGCATGCTGGTAGAACAAGCCGCCGAGGCGTTCTTCATCTGGCGTGGCGTGCGCCCGGACACAAGCCCAGTACTCGAAGCCATCCGCAAGTGAAGAACCCCATACGCAGTCTCTTCTGGCGCTTCCTGCTGGCGCTGTTCCTGATCTTCGTGCTGTACCAGTTGTGGCTATTCGCCCATATCTGCTGGTGGGTCAAGTTCGACCCGTCCAGCAGTGCCTTCATGACTGACCGTCTGGAAGTGATGCAGGACAGCAACCCCAAGGCGAAGCTCAAGCATAAATGGGTGCCATACAAGAATATCTCCCCCAATCTCAAACGCGCGCTCATCGCCGCCGAAGATGCGAAGTTCGTCGACCACGAAGGGTTCGACTGGGAAGGCATCCAGAAAGCCTACGCAAAGAATATGAAACAGGGCAAGATCGTCGCGGGAGGTTCGACCATCAGCCAGCAATTGGCCAAGAACCTGTTCCTGTCCACCAAACGCACGCCGTGGCGCAAGGGGGAGGAGATCATCATCACACTGATGCTGGAAGCAGTGATGGACAAGCGGCGCATCTTCGAGATCTATCTGAATGTGATCGAATGGGGTAACGGCGTGTTCGGCGCCGAAGCGGCGGCCCGTCATTATTTTGGTGTCAGCGCCGCAAAACTTTCAGCCGAGCAAGCAGCCCGCTTGGCCGCCATGGTGCCCAACCCGCGCTATTACGACCGCCACCGTCAGGCGCGCGGTATGTTGCGCAAGACGCAGATCATCCTCGACCGCATGCCGGATGCCGAGATTCCCTGACGCCGCCGGGTTAATTTCCTTACAATAGCGCGCAATTTTTCGAGGTGCGCCATGACCGAGAACCACGAACACCATTACACCGATAACGTGCAGGAACACCTGCACCAGGTTCAGCATCTGTTGGATAAGCAGGCGCTGGTGGAAACCGTGGTCCACAATCAGGCGCTGCCGCGCGACGAGCGCCACGAGTTGCTGGACAAGATGCTGCACAAAAGGCATCTGGCCGAGCTGAGCGACAAGCTGGAAGAATTGCATTCGGCCGACATCGCCTACATTCTGGAAGCGCTGCCGATCGAACATCGTTTGCTGGTGTGGAACCTGGTCAAGGCCGATCGCGACGGCGAGATCCTGATCGAAGTCTCCGACTCGGTACGCGAATCGCTGATCGCCAGCATGAGTCGCGACGAACTGCGCGAAGCAGCCGAGCAACTCGACACCGACGAGATCGCCGACCTGGCACCGGACCTGCCGCAGCATGTCATCCGCGACGTGTTCAAGTCGCTGCCGATCGAAGAGCGCGAACAACTGCGCGCCGCGATGTCCTACCCGGAGGATTCGGTCGGCGCCTTGATGGACTTCAACATTGTGCATGTGCGGCAGGACGTCACACTGGAGACCGTTTCCCGCTACTTGCGCCGTTTCGATGAACTACCCGACCACACCGACCAAGTGTTCGTGGTCGACCGTGACGAACGGTTCGTGGGTGTGTTGCCGATCAATCTGATCGTGGTGAACGAGCCAGAGACCGAAGTCGGGAAATTGATGCTCACCGACGTCATCCAGTTGCATCCGGACGAAAAAGCAGAACATGCGGCCCAAGCATTCGAGCGCTATGACCTGGTGTCTGCGCCGGTTGTGAACGAAGACGGCAAGTTATTCGGCCGCGTGACCGTGAACGTGGTGCTCGATTACATCCGCGAAGAATCGGATACCGAGTTGCTGAACCAGGCCGGTCTGATCGAAGAGGAAGACATCTTCGCTTCCGTGTGGAAATCCGCCCAGAACCGCTGGGCCTGGCTGGCGCTGAATCTGGCGACCGCCTTCTTTGCCTCGCGCGTGATCGGTGAATTCGAACAGACCATCGCGCAGATGGTCGCCCTCGCCACCTTGATGCCCATCGTCGCGGGCATCGCGGGGAATTCGGCCAACCAGACCACGACCATCATCATCCGTTCGCTTGCACTCGGACAGATCAATCAGAGCAATGCAAAACGCCTGATGCTGAAAGAACTCGCCATCAGCGGACTGAACGGTCTGGTGTGGGGAGGGTTTGCCGGACTGTTCGCATACTTCCTGTATCACAGCGTACCACTAGGGGTGGTGATGACTACGGCCATGATGCTCAACCTTACGCTGGGCGCTCTGGTCGGCACCGGCATACCACTTTTGATGCAGCGACTTGGTCGGGATCCCGCTATCGGGGCCAGCGTATTACTCACCGCCATCACCGACAGTGGCGGCTTCTTCATCTTCCTTGGACTGGCGACCATCTTCCTGATCTGAAGTGTTTGCTCTGCGACAAGCAGGCGCGAAAAATCCGCACGCTTGCATGCGCGCTCGGAATACTCATCAGTTAGATCAAGAGAAAATCAAACGCAAAGGATCACGTGAAATTCACGTTCCTTGATAAAGCTGGAAAGGTAGAAAGGGCGAAACGCAACAGCTCGGCGCCCGCCCCAATCTACCAAGCTCAGGCGCCGAGAATGCCTTTTCCTGCCACTTTTTTGACTGCTGGCTTCTTTGCAACAGCTTTCTTAGCTACAGGCTTCTTCGCGACAGCTTTTTTGGCTGCCGGCTTCTTGGCAACTGCTTTCTTCGCTGCCGGCTTCTTGGCAACTGCCTTCTTCGCTACCGGCTTCTTGGCTGCAACTTTTTTGGCTACCGGCTTCTTGGCAACTGCTTTTTTCGCTACCGGCTTCTTGGCGGCGACTTTCTTCACTGCTGGTTTCTTAGCAACGGTCTTCTTCGCTACCGGCTTCTTGGCGGCGACTTTTTTCGCTGCTGGTTTTTTGGCGGCGACAGCTTTTTTCGCTACCGGCTTCTTGGCTACAACTTTCTTTGCTGCCGGTTTCTTTGCTGCCACTTTCTTGGTTGCAGGACTTTTTGCTTTGGATTTTGCAGTTGCCATTTTCATTCCTTATTAAAGTTTGATGGACTAAGTTGGTGCAATTTCTATCGTGCTACCACTGCACTCCCGATGCGATTTCATCCTAAAGAAACCTCCCAATACGCACGGTGATTGCATTCTATGCGCGAATATTTTTTTTACGCAATAGATTTGTGCACTTATGTGCAAAAAAATCAATCGATGATCTTTTCCAACGCGTACAGCTGATCTGTTTTTTCACGCTCGCGAACGAGCTGCACACGCTCGCCGTCGACCATCACTTCGGCCGCGCGCGGTCGCGTGTTGTAGTTGGAACTCATGCTCATACCATACGCACCCGCCGACATGACTGCCAGCACATCGCCCGCCGCTACGGCCATTTCGCGGGCATGCCCAATGAAATCACCCGTCTCGCAGACAGGCCCGACCACCTCATAGACCTGCTTCGGCGATGCATCTTTTTGCACCGGCCGGATCGCATGGAAAGCATCGTAAAGCGCCGGACGCATCAAGTCGTTCATCGCCGCATCGACAATGGCGAAGTTCTTCTCTTCACCGAGCTTCAGATATTCGATACGCGTCAACAAGACGCCGGCATTGCCTACCAGCACCCTGCCCGGCTCCACGATCAATGATTCCGCACGGCCATGCAAAGCCTGCAGCAACGCTTGCGCGTATTCGGCGATCGCGGGCGGTGTCTCGTCGTCGTAGCAGATCCCCAGCCCGCCGCCGAGGTCGATGTGTTGCAACGTGATGCCTTCCGCTTTCAAGCGATCCACCAACGCCAGCACCTTCTCTGCCGCCGCTATGAAGGGGCTCACTTCGGTGAGCTGCGAGCCGATGTGGCAGTCGATACCGGTTACACGCAGATGCTGCATCGCTGCCGCCTTGCGGTACAGATCCAATGCCTCTGTGTAAGCAACGCCGAATTTGTTCTGCTTGAGGCCGGTCGAGATATAGGGATGCGTCTTGGCATCGACATCTGGATTCACGCGCAAGCTGATCGGCGCGATCTTGCCCATGCTTCCCGCCACGTCGTTCAGCCGATCCAGTTCCGGTGCAGACTCGACATTGAAGCAGCGGATACCCGCAGACAGCGCCAAACGCATCTCTTCTTCGCTTTTCCCGACACCGGAGAACACCACCTTGTCAGCCGCGCCGCCCGCAGCCAGCACACGCTGCAGTTCACCGCCCGAGACGATATCGAAGCCTGCCCCGAGCCTAGCGAACAGATTGAGGATGGCCAGATTCGGATTGGCCTTCACTGCATAACAGATCAGATGTTCGCGCCCCTTGAGCGCATCGGCGAACTGATAGTAGGCATCGGTTAGGGCGGCTCGCGAATAGACATAGCACGGTGTACCGAAACGCTGCGCGATGTCTCTCAGCGACACTTGCTCTGCCTGGAGTGTGTCGTCACGATAGTTGAAATATTCACTCATGTTGAAGTTCTACAGATTGGGATTGATAGGGAACGGCCGAGAATTGGGATTGCGCCGGCGGCAGATAAAGCGGGCCTTTGCGTCCGCATCCTTGCAAGCCGACAAGTAACAGCAACATAATGCACACCGTACGCATCTGTATCTTCTTTCTTAATTCGAAACGAGCGGGATTATATGACGGAAAGCGCCAACGACGCTGCGGGAGACGCCTTGTTTGACCGAATCCGGCAGATGGTGACGGCACGCGGCGTGGATATCCGTCTGCAGCAGGAAGTGTCCACGCTGAAACTGCTTTTTGCCGACGGCCAGCGCATCCTGATCAACCTCGATCGACAATCCCAACACGTGTGGCTGGCGGCGGCGGATGGCGGCAGCGAGTTCCTGCCGCAGGGTGCAAGCTGGCGATCGCCGCAGCATGGCGAACTGCTCGCCCGACTCGGCGAGTTGCTGGAGCAGACCATCGCCAGCGACCCGCGCAATTCGCGTGCACCGGCACCTGCATCCGCAGGGGGAACGCCTGTCATCATCCAGCATATCCAGTCCGGCGGTGGGCACGGACTGCGCAACGCGATGATCATCATCTTGTTGGGTGCCGTCGCTTACTTGATGACACAACGGCCGGGCCAGCCATCCCCTGCCGGAGAGCCGTCCGCAGTTCATGCAGAACCGGCTGCATTCGCGGATAGCGAACGTCGCTGTGAAAGTGGCTTCCCGCAGAATGGCAGCACCACGGTCTTTCCGGAGAGCGGCCTGCAAACCGGCGGCACAGGCACCGAGCTCACCCTGCACAACGAGCATGCCCACCCTCTGCTGCTGATACTGACCGCCCCGCACACCCTCATTCCATCCTTGTCGGTGATGGTGCATGCACGCCAGCAGACCAGTGTGCGGATACCCCCGGGTCAGTATGACTTGATGTTCGCCGCCGGTACGCGCTGGTGTGATGCGCGCAGCGGATTCTCCGATGGACGTATGCTGAAATTCAACGACTCGCTCTCGGTTCAGCATGACGCGCCGGTACGCATCGCTATGCAATCCTCCGGTGCCGGGCCGGAAGACTTCCGCGCGCTGATCTCCACGTTTTCGCCAGCCACGCCGCTCCCCACGCCATCGTTCAGCGGCGACGGCAGCATGGCTGTCAAACGGCATGGAAACGGTCACTTCTATCTGCCCGGCAGTGTCGCGGGCGTACCGGTCACCTTCATGCTGGATACCGGCGCTTCAGTGACCTCCATCACCAGCGAGATCGCGCGCGAGGCCGGCGTGCGCAATTGCAAGGAGATACAGGTACAGACCGCCAACGGCAGCACGACCGGCTGCATCGCACTGATACCGCAGATGACACTGGGCAACTTCACGCTGAAGAACATCACGGTGGCAGTGATGCCGAACATGGATACCAATCTGCTCGGCGCCAACGTGCTGCGCAACTTCCGCGTCGGCCAGGACGAAGACACCCTGCTGATCGGGCGCAACTGATAACGGAGAGACGATGACAGAGAACGAATTCAACACCTTGGCCGACCAGGTCTTCCAACGTATCGAACACGCATTGGATGCGACCGACATCGACTACGACAGCAACGGCATGGTGATGGAGATCGAGTTCGATGACAGCAGCAAGGTCATCGTGAACCGCCACGTGCCCAATCGCGAGATCTGGCTGGCGGCCCGTTCGGGTGGTTTTCATTTCGGCTGGCTGGACAACGCTTGGATCAGCCAGCGCGATGGAGACGAGCTTTATGCCAAACTGGCCGCGCTGATACAGACCGGATCGGGAAGCGCTTTCGAATTCTGAGAGGTTGCCAGATGTCCGGCGGTGCGATCCGCAAGGAGGGGGCCTTTAGTTTCGGACACCTGACGCAAGAAATGTAACCCAGTGTGCCACACGATGGAATGTGGCATTTTGTCGCAGCCTGCCAGACGAATTCTCAGCCGACCCGGATATCGCGCAACGCCATCCTGAGTTCGTTGTGATCCGGACAGGCTAAAGCCACGACACGCCAGAATGCGGCGGAATGGTTCATCTCTTTCATATGGGCCAGTTCGTGTATTACCACGTAATCGATCAAGGGCAGCGACAGCTTCACCAGTTGCCAGTTCAGACTGATCACACCGCGCGCACTGCAACTGCCCCACTGGGTGCGCGCCGAAGACAAGCGGATAGTGCGCGGGGCGACATCCATCAAAGGTGCGAAGTGCGCCACACATTCCTCGAACACCTGCAAAGCCTGCTCGCGATACCACTGGCTGACGAGCTTCTCGATACGCTGCGGCGTGACGACACCATTCAATTGCAGCAGCAGGCTCTCGCCCTGCAAACGTGGCGGTGCGCCGAACAGGTCGGGCACGACACGCAATGTGATCACCTCGCCGCGAAACGGGATGGATACCCCATCCTGCCAGACGACGGGAATCACCTTGGCGACCTGCCAGTTCTCCAGCTTGTCCAACACCCAGTTCGCCTTGTCCTGCAACACACTGTGCAGCCACTGCTCCGAGGCACGCAAAGGCATGCTCACCGTCAGCCCGCGCTCGTCGATGCGCAGGCCGATGCTGCGGCGCTTGCCGCTGCGCTTCAATGTGTAAGTGATATGTTTGTCTGAGAGTTGCAGCGAACGCTGCTCGACAGCGGGAGGAACAGGCTTGGTGCGGGAGCGCAGGAACATCATCCCAAGCGCGTCATCTCGTCTTCGATCCACGCCTCGGTGCGGCTATTGATTTCTTCCGCCTTGAGCCCTGTGGTATCGATGACCGGGCCGATCACCATGATGATGGTGCCCGGCTTCTTGATGAAGGCGTTGCGCCCCCAGAATTTTCCCGCGTTATGCGCCACCGGCAATACCGGCACACCGGCATGCGATGCCAGCATCGCCCCGCCGATCTTGTATTTGCCGCGCTGCCCGTAAGGGATACGCGTGCCTTCCGGGAACAACACGATACTGAATCCCTGCTGCAGTTTTTCCTTGCCCTTCTGCAGCAACTGTTTCATCGCCGCCTTGCCCTTGCTGCGATCCAACGCGATAGGACTGGACAGAGCGAGCAGCCAGCCGAAGAATGGTATCCACAACAACTCGCGCTTGGCCACCCAGGCATGGGCCGGCAGCACCAATTGCAGCGCCAGCGTCTCCCAGGCCGACTGGTGCTTGCTCAATACCACACACGCCTGTTGCGGGATGTTCTCCAGCCCGCGCACTTCCATACGGATACCGCAGATCACCTTCAGCATCCACAACATCCCGGGCGCAAAACCGGATAGCAGTCGGTGGCGCATATGCGGGCCGAACGGGAAAATGAACGGCGAGAACAGCGCATAGGACAACGTGTACACCGCCTGCGCCAGCGCAAAGAGGATGGAACGTAGCAGATTCATAACAGGCTGGCCGTCACCGCGGAGAGATCGGCGAATATCCGCGTGCCTTCCGGCAGACCGCCCTTCTCTTTCGTTTTGTTTCCTTTGCCGGTCAGCACCAGATAGGGGTTGGCACCCAGCCGGGCGGCGGATTCAAGATCGCGCAAAGAATCTCCCACCGCGGGCACATCGGCCAGACCGACACCATAACGGGCCGATATCTCCAGCATCATGCCGCTCTTGGGCTTGCGGCAACTGCAATCGGCCTCATTGGTATGCGGACAGAAGAAGATCGCATCGATGCGCCCCCCCACCTGCGCCAGCGACTTGTGCATCTTGTCGTGGATGGCATTCAGTGTGGGCATATCGAACAGTCCGCGACCGATGCCGGACTGGTTGGTAGCCACCACTACGCGATAGCCCGCCTGATTCAGACGCGCGATCGCTTCCAGACTACCGGGAATGGGCTTCCACTCCTCGGGACTCTTGATGAACTGATCGGAGTCGTAGTTGATGACGCCGTCGCGGTCGAGGATGATGAGCTTCATGCCGCAAGTTTGGAGATATCAGCCGACTGGTTCATCAAACGGCTCAATTGTTGCAACAGCAAGGCACGGTTGATACGCAGCGCCTTGTCCTCGCACATCACCATCACCTTGTCGAAGAAATCATCGACGAAGGATTTGAGCGTGACCAGCGTCTTCAGGTTGTTGCTATAATCGCCGCGCTCGAAATAGCCGCGCGCCATCGGCGTGATATCCAGCATGGCCTGATACAGTTCGCGCTCCGCTTCGTCCTGGAACAGCGTCACATCGATGGAGGCCGGCAACTCGCCCAACTCTTCGGCGTTCTTGCGCATGATGTTCTGCACGCGCTTGTTGGCAGCCGCCAGGTCCTTCGCCGCCGCCATGCCTGCAAAGGCGCGTACGCCCTGCAGGCGGGGCAATACCTCGTGCAAACGTCCGCCCAACACCGCCAATACCGCCTCGATATGCGTGCCTTCAAAACTCTGGTCACGCAGATAACCGCGCAGGCGATCGATCATGAAGCCTTCCACATCCGTTGCCACGGTCGCGCTCAACATGCCTTGCGGGAAGTTGTCGGCGGTCGCTTTCAACAGTGCCGGCAAAGTCAGATCCAGCGGCGTCTCGATCAGGATGCGCAGGATGCCCAGCGCCTGACGGCGCAAACCGAACGGGTCCTTGTCGCCGGTCGGCACCTGACCGATACCGTAGATACCGACAAGCGTCTCCAGTTTGTCGGCCAGCGCCACAGCGCACGCGAGCGGCCCCTGCGGCAGCGTATCGCCGGCGAAGCGCGGGTGGTAATGCGCCTCGATGGCACTCGCCACTTCCGGCTTCTCGCCGTCGTGCAAGGCGTAGTAGTGACCGATGATGCCTTGCAGTTCGGGGAACTCACCCACCATATCGGTGATCAGGTCGGCCTTGGAAAGACGTGCAGCCAGTTCGGCATCCGCCTTGTCCGCACCGAGCAGGCGCGCGATGGTTCCGGCCAGCGTGGTGATGCGCTCCACGCGCTGCAACTGTGTGCCCAGCTTGTTGTGGTACACCACGTTGCCCAGCTTCTCGACGCGCGTTTCCAGCTTCTGCTTGCGATCCTGATTGAAGAAGAAACGGGCATCGGCCAGTCGCGGACGCACCACACGCTGGTTGCCCTCGATGATGTGATGCGGATCGGCGATCTGCATGTTGGACACGATCAGGAACTTGTTCAGCAGCTTGCCCGTATGCGCATCCAGCAGCGGGAAGTATTTCTGGTTCTGCTGCATGGTGAGGATCAGACATTCCTGCGGCACTTCGAGATACTCCTCCTCGAACTGTCCCACATAGACTTCCGGCCACTCGACCAGTGCGGTCACTTCGTCCAGCAAGGATGAGAGCAGACTGCGCTCCTCGTTCGACATGGACATCAGCTTGGACTGGTCGAAGTTGGCATGACCGATCCAGATCGCTTTGTTCTCACCCGCCAGTTGATCGAGACGCGCCGCGATACTTTCGCGGCGATTGGCGTAGCTGACCACCACGCGCCCGTCGCGGGCCAGCGTGGCCTCGTAATCGTCGGCATGTTCGATGCTCACACGCTCAGTGCACAGGAAACGGTGACCGCTGGTGACGTTGCCGCTGGTGAGGCCCAGCACTTCGGCAGGCACCACGCTGCTGCCAAGCAATACGGTCAAACCGTGTACCGGGCGCACGAACTGGTGGTCTGAATCGCCCCAGCGCATCAGCTTGGGCACCGGCAGTTTCTTCAATGCCTGCATGATGATGGCGGAGATGTATTCTTCCAGCGGTTTGCCCGCTTGTTCGATGCGCGCCACGAAACATTCCGCCTTGCCCTCGCCCGCACGCTGCAATTGCGCCAGCGTGACATTGGCCGAACGCATGAAGCCTTCCAGCGCCTTGGTCGGTTTGCCTTCCGCATCCAGCCCCGCCGCCACGGCCGGGCCTTTGCGCTCGATGATACGGTCGGCCTGCTGCGCCTCCACTTGGGTGATGCTCACCGCCAAACGGCGCGGCGTGCAATACGGTGCGCATGCGCTGTCGTCACCCAGAAACGCTTGTTCTTTCAGCGCGGCGAATACTTCATTGGCAAAGGTGGTGGAGAGTTTCTCCAGCACCTTGGGCGGCAGTTCTTCGGTGAGCAATTCGATCAACAGTGTCTGTTTCATCATGCGTCCTCCCCTTTCTTGCACATGGGGAAGCCCAGCGCCTCGCGCGAATCGAAATACGCCTGTGCTACCTGGCGCGACAAAGCGCGCACACGACCGATATACGCCGCCCGCTCCGTCACCGAGATCGCGCCGCGCGCATCCAGCAGGTTGAAGGTGTGCGAGCACTTCATCACCATCTCGAAACCGGGCAGCGGCAGGCCGGTATCCATCAGGCGTTTGGCTTCGCCTTCGTATTCGCTGAAGTGACGGAACAGCATCTCGACGTTGGAATGTTCGAAGTTGTATTTCGACTGCTCCACTTCGTTCTGGTGGTACACGTCGCCGTAAGTCACCACACTGTCGCCGTTCTTGGCCCATATCAGGTCGTACACGTTCTCGACGCCTTGCAGATACATGGCCAGACGTTCCAGGCCATAGGTGATCTCGCCCAGCACCGGCTTGCAAGTGAGCGAGCCGACTTCCTGAAAATACGTGAATTGCGTGACTTCCATGCCGTCCAGCCACACTTCCCAGCCTAGCCCCCACGCGCCCAGCGTGGGCGATTCCCAGTCATCTTCGACGAAGCGGATATCGTGCTGGTTGGTATCGATGCCCAGCGCGCGCAGACTGTCTAGGTAGAGCTCCTGGATGTTGTCAGGGGAAGGCTTCAGCACTACCTGATACTGGTAGTAATGCTGCAAACGGTTCGGGTTCTCGCCGTAGCGGCCGTCCTTGGGACGACGCGACGGCTGTACATAGGCGGCACGCCAAGGCTCGGGGCCGATGGCGCGCAAAAATGTCGCCGTATGGAAGGTGCCTGCGCCGACCTCGATGTCGTAGGGTTGCAGCAGCGCGCAGCCCTGCTTGTCCCAGAATTGCTGCAGCGTCAGGATGACTTGTTGGAATGTGAGCATGTACTGATTAACCGCTGATATTTGCGAAAGGCCGCATTTTACGGGTTTAGGCGGGTTACGTCACGCCGCATAAGGCCAGCTTTGCTGTTCTTGGCAGGGTTTTGATCGCCCGTTCGCGCTTCGATGCAACGGAGCGATCCGCGCATGCTTCGCTATACGCCAACTTTACCGGCAAACGGCTGCGCGTGTATTTCGCCCCATCGCCCGTGTTATGTGCGGCGATGCGCTTGTCGATATCGTTGGTGATACCGCAGTAGAGCGTTCCATCCGCGCACTGCAGAAGGTAACAGTGCCAGCTCATCGGCGCGGATACCCCAGTGCCGCGCCCAACATCAATGCCAGGAATATCAGCACGGCGATGTTGCCCCAGCGCACATAGGGCGTGCTGCCGGCATACCCCTGCACTTGCGCTGTGAGCACACCCTCTTCATGTTGCGGCAGTTGCGCCAGCACCTGTCCATCCGTGCCGATGACGGATGTGACGCCGGTATTGGTGGCGCGCAGCATCATGCGCCCCGCCTCCAGCGCGCGCATCTGCGACATCTGGTTGTGCTGAACAGCGGCGTTCGATTCGCCATACCACGCGTCGTTGGTGACGTTGACCAGCAGCGTGGCCTGCGGCAACGGCCGGATGATCTCTTCACCGAACACGTCTTCGTAGCAGATGTTCACCGCCACCAGCTGTCCAGCCACGGCCAGCGGCATCTGCGCGTCACCGCCACTGGTCAGATCACCCATCGGTATCTGTAGCACATCGTTGATGAACCAACCCAGCACGCCGCGCAGCGGAATGAACTCGCCGAAGGGCACAAGGTGGTCCTTGCGGTAATGCTGACTCTCGGCACTGCCGAGCGAATAGACGCTATTGAAATAACGGTCGCCCTCTTTCTCGAAAGCACCGATCAAAATGTCACCGCCATTCTGCCGCACGTGGTCGCGCAGTATCTCCTGGTAATAAGCAGGCACGTTGTGGCGCAATAGCGGAATCGCCGTCTCGGGCAGCACGATCAGCCGCGCATCACTGCCCTGCACCAGACGCCGGTACGTCTCCAAGGTGGAGACCAGCTTCTCCTGCGAGAATTTTTCATCTTGCGGGATGTTGCCCTGCAGCAAACTCACCTTGAGCGGCTCACCGCTTGGCTGCGTCCATGCCACCTGCTGCAACACAGCGCCGGCCAGCCACAGTACGCCCAGACCGCCGAGCGCCAGCTTCCCCGCTGCGCTCCAGCGCACCTGCGACACGTAGAGCAACAAGCCCGCGCTCACCGCCACCGCCAGCGACACACCATAGACGCCGAATAGCGGCGCGTAACCCAGCAGCGGACTGTCGGGTACTTGAGAATAACCGAAGGCCAGCCAGGGGAATCCCGTAAACAACAATCCCCTGAACCATTCGGCCAGCACCCACAGCGCAGGCATGACCAGCAACATCTTCACGTTCGGCGCCGCACGGAAACGCATCAGCACATAACCCGCCAGCACCAGCGGAGTCGAGGCCAGCGCGGCGAACAGCAGTGTGGCCGTGATCGCCAGTAACGGGTGCATATAGCCGTAATCATGCAGCGCGACATATATCCAGCCGACGCCGAAGCTGAACAGCCCCATGCCGAAAGTAAAACCGGCTTTGGCGGCCTGCGTCGCACTCTCGCAACGATGCCACACGCGGAACAGCACGACCAGCGCAACCACGCTCAGGGGAAACATGCCGAACGGCGCGAAGCCGAACACGGCCAGCACACCGGCGAGCAAGGTCTGCATGAAAGGGGAAGTGACGAGTCTGTTCACAATGAGTGGGCGATTAGGTTGATTCGCAGGATTATACGGTGTAACTTCCGCCGCACTTCAACCCCTGCTCCTGCGCACCATGGCCGTCCAATCCGCCCTGTACGACGAGATCAGCAACATGCTGGTCGAAAGCGATCTGTTCAACCATCTGCCACCGGCAGAGCTGCGCTCCGCCGCACACTATTTCAGCGTCACAAAACTCGCCGCCGATGAAGTGATCTTCAATGAGGGCGAGATCGGCAACTTCATGTGCATCGTGCATGAAGGCAGCGTGCATGTGATCAAGACCAACCAGAACGAAGAACAGATCGAAGTGGTGAAGCTGGGCAATGGACGCGCCTTCGGCGAGATGGCCGTTCTGGATGGCGAACGCCGCTCGGCCACCTGCAAAGCGGCCGAAGACAGCGTGGTGCTGACGCTCTCCAAGGAAGCACTGGACAAGATGCTGGAAGAACACCCGCGCATGGCCGCCCGCATCATCCGCGCCATCGCGGTCAGTCTGTCGCGCCGCCTGCGCATGGCGGTGGGACAACTGGTCGACTACATCGATTAAGCTGCCGATGCTCGAATTCACCGAATACACCAAGATATTCATCAGCCTGTTCGCGATCATCGATCCGGTCGGCATCATCCCGCTCATCATCGCATTCACCGCCGGCATGAGCGACCAGAAGCGCGAACGCGTGGGGCGCATCGCTTCGATCACGATGTTCGGCCTCCTGCTTGCGGCACTGTTGCTGGGCGAAGCCATCCTGTCTTTCTTTGGCATCAGCATCCACTCCTTCCGCACCGCAGGCGGCATCCTGTTGCTGCTGATGGCGATCAATATGCTGATCGGCCACAAAGCACCACCGACTCCCGAAGAGAACAACGACACCGATTCGACGCAATCCATCGCGATCGTGCCGCTGTCCACGCCGTTGCTGGCCGGCCCCGGTGCGATCAGTACAGTCATCGTCGATGCCCACAAGGCGGATAGCGCCGGCCATTACGGCATGATGACGCTGGTACTCATCGCTTTGGGCCTGACCGTATGGCTGACCTTCCTGGCCGCACCGTGGGTCTCACAGCGTCTGGGCAAGATCGGCAGCACCATCGTCACCCGTCTGATGGGGCTGCTGCTGGCTGCCATCGCGGTCGAATTCATCGCGGGCGGCCTGCGCGGCCTGTTCCCGTCACTAGGTTGAACATGGAAAAGATACGACTCTCTAAACTGATGTCCGAACAGGGGATCTGCTCGCGCCGCGAAGCCGACGACTACATCACCAAAGGCTGGGTACTGGTAGACGGCGAAGTCGTCAGCGAACTCGGCAGCAAGATATTGCCCACACAGCAGATCACGCTGAAAAAAGCCGCGCAATCGCAGCAGCAGGATCAGGTGACCGTAATCCTGCACAAACCGGTGGGCTACGTATCGGGTCAGGCCGAAGACGGCTACCAGCCCGCCATCGTACTGGTGAAACCGGAGAAGCACTGGAAACTCGATCCTTCATCACAACGCTTCGAGCCACGCCATCTGAAGAGCCTCGTCCCGGCCGGCCGACTGGACATCGACTCCACCGGCCTGCTGGTGCTGACGCAGGACGGCCGCATCGCCAAACAACTGATCGGCGAAGACTCGGACATCGAGAAGGAATATCTGGTGCGCGTAGCGGGACGCCTCGCGGCAGGCGGTCTGGAGAAACTCAACTTCGGCCTGTCGCTGGACGACAAGCCACTCAAACCGGCCAAGGTGAGTTGGCAGAACGACGACCAGTTGAAGTTCATCCTCAAGGAAGGCAAGAAGCGCCAGATCCGCCGCATGTGCGAACTGGTCGGTCTCAAAGTCACCGGCCTCAAGCGCGTGCGCATCGGCAATGTGAAGCTGGAAAAACTGCCGATGGGACAGTGGCGCTATCTGCGCGAGGACGAGAAGTTCTAGGAAGCCGCTTCGGCGTCCTGCTGCGAAGCAGGCACCTTCGCCACCAGCAATGCATGCAAGCGGCGGCTGTCCGCATGCACCACCGTGAACTGCCAACCGTCGATCACGAAGCTGCTGCCGCGTTTGGGTAGCTGACCGGCGGCCTTGAGCACCAGCCCGCCGACAGTGGCGTATTCCTCATCGCTGAATTCCGCCCCCGCCTGTTCGTTGAAATCGGCGATCTCGGTGTCGGCTTTGACACGCCAGTGGGTGTCATCCTGGCGGATGATGTTGTCTTCATCTTCATCGAAGTCATATTCGTCGGAGATGTCGCCCACGATCTGCTCCAGCACGTCTTCGATGGTGGCCATGCCGCACACGCCGCCATATTCATCCACCACCAGTGCAAGGTGGTTATGGTTGCTACGGAAGTCGCGCAGCAACACGTTGAGGCGTTTTGATTCGGGCACGAATACGGCCGGCCGCAGCATGTCGCGCACGTTGAATTCCTCGCCCGCGTAGTAGCGCAACAGATCCTTGGCCAGCAGGATACCGATGATGTTGTCCTTGTCGCCGTCCACGACCGGAAATCGGGAGTGCGCCCGCTCGACCACGTAAGGAATGAATTGCTCGGGCGGCTGACTGATGTCGATGACATCCATTTGCGCGCGCGGGATCATGATCTCGCGCACCTGGCGCTCCGACACCTGAATGACGCCTTCCATCATGGAAAGCGCGTCGGCATCCAGCAGGTTGCGCTGGTAGGCGCTGTATAACAAAGCGATGAGCTGTTCGCGATCTTCCGGCTCACGCAGCAACATCGTGGAGAGCCGTTCAAAAAAGGTGGGGTTATTGCTGCTACTGTCTGAACCGTCCATTACCTGACTACTTACTAACAAGATAGGGCGCAGGATACCGCAATTTGAGCATCAATGCAGTCTCGCGCGACTCCATCGCTTCGGCTTCCCTTTGATTTTCATGGTCATAGCCTTGCAGATGCAAGGCGGCATGCAGCGTGAGATGGGCATAGTGCGCGAGCAACTCCTTGCCCTGCTCCTTTGCTTCGCGGGCCACGACGGGTGCGCAGATGACCACATCGCCATACAAGGGATCTGTATCGTCGTACACGAATGTCAACACATTGGTGGCGTAATCCTTGCCGCGATAACTCTGGTTCAGCGCACGCCCTTCGATCTCGTCCACGATGCGCAGTGCCATTTGTACATCCTGCTCCAGTGCCACTTTCACCCAACGCCGAAACTGTTGGCGCGTCGGCAAATGCTTGGCATCACTGGCATATTGCACCGACAGTGAAAGTTTGTGTGCTTCGCTCATGCTGCCTCCACCTCACCGCGCAATGTATGGTTGGCGACTGCCGTGATGCGCACATTCAAATAGCGCCCCAGCATGCCGGGCGACCCCTCGAAGTTCACCACGCGGTTGTTCTCGGTGCGCCCCGCCAATTCACCTGCGTTCTTCCTGGAGATGCTCTCCACCACCACGCGCTGCACCGTCCCCACCATACGCCGGCTATATTCCTGCTCCAGCTCATTGATGCGCGCCTGCAAGCGATGCAACCGCGCCATCTTCACTTCTTCCGGCGTGTCATCCTTCATCTCCGCTGCAGGCGTACCGGGACGCGGACTGAACACGAAGCTGTAACTCGCATCGAAACCGACCTCTTCGACCAGCTTCATGGTCGCCTCGAAATCCGCGTCCGTCTCGCCGGGAAATCCGATGATGAAATCCGAGGCGATAGCGATGTCTGGACGCGCGGCACGCAGCCGGCGCACGACGGATTTATATTCCAGCGCGGTATAGCCGCGTTTCATCGCGGCCAGCACGCGATCCGAACCGGACTGTACCGGCAGGTGCAGGTGACTCACCAGTTTTGGCGTATCCGCATAGACATCGATCACGCGCTGCGACATCTCGCGCGGGTGCGAAGTGGTATAGCGCAAGCGCTGAATATCATCCAGCGCAGCGATGGCGCGCAACAGGAAAGCGAAGTCCACTGTGTCGCCGTCGTTCGTCATTCCCTGATATGCATTCACATTCTGTCCCAGCAGCGTGATCTCACCCACACCCTGCGCAAGCAACTTTCCCACTTCCCGCATAACATCCTCGAACGGACGCGACACTTCCTCGCCGCGCGTGAACGGCACCACGCAGAACGTGCAGTATTTGCTGCAACCTTCCATGATGGAAACGAATGCCGTGCCATGCGCAGTCTGCGCAGCTGGCAGATGATCGAACTTCTCGATCTCGGGGAAGCTGACATCGATCTGCGGCTTTCCGCTGGCGATCCGCGCTTTGATCAGCTCGGGCAGGCGATGCAAGGTCTGCGGCCCGAACACCACATCGACATAGGGTGCGCGTTTGACGATGGCGTCACCCTCCTGACTCGCCACACAACCGCCGACTCCGATCAACAAGTTCGGATTCGATTGTTTCAAAGAACGCGCACGACCAAGGTCTGAGAACACTTTGTTCTCTGCATTCTCGCGAATGGAACAAGTATTGAACAATATGATGTCCGCCTCTTCCTGTTTGTCCGTCTGTTCCAGATCCGCACCCGCCAGCATCACATCCACCATCTTGTCCGAGTCATACTCGTTCATCTGGCAGCCATAGGTCTTGATATACAGTTTCTTCAAAATCCTTCACCTTTTTGCGACATCCGATGCCGCAATAACCTTTAAGTAAACAGCCTTTTCAAACAAGGGGCTTAACCGACTAATTCACCAATATAATCGCTCCGGCTTCAAGCAATACGAATGTTTCGTATTGCAGCCAACATTATTATTCAGGGAAAGGAATAACAATATGTCGTTCATCGCAGATTTCGCATCCATCGGCGTCGCAATCTTCTCCGTTGGATTCTCCATCTGGATGGTGATGCAACTGCTCGCCAAAGAGTAAGCAGCTCCAGCTTTGACCGGGCTCTCCGGCCCGGTCCATAAAAAACACAAGGTTACCCATAACTTGCCTGCGTTCAAACACGCCGGGCTTGATATCCCATGCACAAAGCACTTGTGAGCCACATAGTTTGTGCTAGCATTACCCCTGTAGTTTTTGTTGGTATGTTCAACTTCAATTGGAGGGGTAAATATGTCTTTCGTCGCAGATATCGCAGCCATCGGTACCGCAATTGTCGCAGTCGGCTTCTCACTGTGGATGCTGAAACAACTGTTCGCTGATACCGAGTAATCAGACTTTACAGCCCGTACAAATGAAAAACTCCAGCTTCGGCTGGAGTTTTTTTATCTGGTGGGATAGGTGCTATTGAATCACCGAATTCCAGTAGCTTTCAGAGCATAAATTCCTTTAATACTCACACTAATACTCACACATCAAAAAACTACAACCTAAGCTACGCATAAAACGATTAGCCTATTTCCGGAAGAATTCTACCACGCCTAGAAAAGTGATTTCAGGCAGCATGCATGGTTCACACCCTATATTTTGGAAGCTTCGGCTCCAACCAATTCAGGCTCATAGCTTGCCACGAAGTTCAGGTTTCCGAGCAAGCCATTTCGAAATGGCTGATGGGCTAACGCCAAGAGCTGAAGCAATTTCAATTTTATTCATACCTGTGGCGGCCATTTTAATTGCTTCATCAATCCTAAATTGAGTTTTCCTGCCCCCCCCTCTTTTGCCCGGCGCAACCTCAATCTCAAGCTCCAACCAACACTCACACGCCATAATTTTTCCAGCCCAAAATTGATCTGACGACTCGTGATAATCGACTTTATCGCGCAACGTCTTTAGAAGATTCTCATAGGTATAACTAAATACAGCATCCCCCCCCAACAAATTCAAAGTTAAGGGACATCTCGTGCTCAGAATATCAAACAAATGTTTCTTCTCTCTTTTTGCAGTGATAACTTTTTGATCAATTACATATTGATCCCAATTCTCTTGAATTGTGGACTCACTCTGATGCTCGAATTGTGAAAATATTTCCGGGTCAAAAGTTTGATAGTCATATATTGACTCTGCCAACCAGCTAAGGTTGCATTTATAAATATTCATCTTTGATCCACGCAACACTTCTAACTTACCTTTCTGTATTCCTCGTAGCATTGCCTTTCTACCAATGCGATATTTTGTGTACTGCTTTGAAGGTTCTGAGCCATCTGATTGCGACTGAGAGTGCTCAGAACAAAACTTTCTACCTGGCCTCGCTCTTCTAAAACATATTGCACAATCACTATCTCCCAATAAAGTCATAATCGATCCAATTAATGCCAATCCATAAAGAAGAGCCGCGAGTTCGACATTTTCTGGACTTCTTAGTCTGATAAGTTCAGATGCTATTTTTGCAATCGACTTGAGCTCTCTTGGCTCAACTGACTTGAGCTCTCCTGGCTCACCTGACTTGAGCAATGTTTTATTCTTTGACCACTTTGTTTCATCAAAGTTTTTCATCAATGAAATTGGTGAGTCCTCCCCCAATATTGATTTCCAAACGAGACTTTCCTCCCTAATTGCCTTCATTCGAAGGCGCTTCCAAATCAAACTGCCAATCAGATCAGAACGAAAACCGAATTTACTAATATCAATCCCGCAGTAGCCAACTAAGGGAAAAACAAGGTCTTCATATATCCCGTCGTCAAGATAACTTCTTCCCTTAAATTCCCGAAACATAATGGGATCGTAATCGACCTCTGCAGCATATATCAGAGCAGATTCATGCATGGCTCGCCACCCTCGCCAAATTAGATTACTCCCTCTTCTGGATTTGACTTTTGCTGTTTTCTTCATATCTACAAAATCCGCTAAGGATACCTAGAATCCCTACCATCATAGTTATCCTAGGAGATGAAATAGTGTCCATTCGTATTTTAAGACTTCCGGAAGTAATTAGGCAAAGTGGCAATACTCGCTCGACGATTTACCTACGCATACAACAAGGATTGTGGACAAAACCAGTCAGTCTTGGCGGACGTGTTGTGGGTTGGCCAGAAAATGAGGTGGCCGCGATAAACAACGCAAGAATTGCAGGTAAATCAGAGGTGGAAATAGTGGGGTTGGTTTCAATGCTTGAACGTAATCGAAAAGCAATTTCTTAGACACGTGCAATAAAACCAAAGACATATGTGCCGCAACATAATTAGTCACGACATGACGAACCCTTTAATGTGTCGATGCACCTTAGTCAACTGATCAAAGTGAACAGCGAAGCTGAAACATTTCTTATGGTACTCGCTGATGGAGAGCCGTGTACTTTCCAGACATTCGACGAGACCCCTGCAAAGCGAAATTCGCTCAACAGGGTAAAACATGGCTACTTGAAAGATCACCTTGCTGAACTTCAGCGATTAAATCAGCAAAAAGCAGGCGTGTTTGTCATGGTAAATGAAGGAGACCTAAAAGGAAGACGATCAACAAATGTTGTCAGGGTTAGGGCTGTATTTGTTGATTTGGATGGAGCCCCAATTGAGCCCATATTACAAGCCCCACTAAAGCCACACATGGTTGTTGAATCCTCGCCCAGCAGGTATCACGCTTACTGGCTAATAAAAGATGTCGCCTTGAATGAATTCAGTGATATTCAATCAATGCTTGCAAGTAAGTTTGATGGCGATCCAGTAGTCAAAGATTTACCTAGAGTGATGCGGTTACCAGGTTTTATGCATCAGAAGAGTAATCCTTACATCAGTCGAATTATACAAACGACGAATCAAGATATATTTAATAAGTCTGATTATTATGAAGCCTTTAAATTTCGTCCGAGCACCTCGGTCTGGAAGTCAGATCAAGCCATCTACGAAGGTCAGAGAAACAACACCCTTTTCAATATGGCAAGAGGCTTCGCATCCAGTGGCTATGACGAAGGTTCAATTCAGACAAGACTACTCAAGATCAACGAGAAACGATGCATTCCGCTTTTGTCTAGCGCTGAAGTTCAGTCAATAGCCACGCAATCGAAAAAATACAGTTCTACAGGAGTTTTATCAGTCAATCTGAGCACCATCGATTCGCCCCAATATATGACACTCAGCCCTATGGCCAAAGTTCTTGATTTAGCAATCAGGCGATTTTCAAAAGGGAACATTGATTCCAACATTAGTCTTCTGCCCAAGGATCTTCGTCAATGGGGATTTGGAAATCCCAAAACCCTGATGAAATATCGCGAGGAACTTATTAAGCAAGGATTTATTCAACAAGTTCGCCCTCCTCGCTACGGGGAAAATGGTCAAACTAGAGAGTGCGGTCTTTATCGCCTAGTTAAACTGTAGCAGCTCAGACTGTCTAAGCCGCATTGCCATAATACAAGTACCCTTCAACCATTCTGCAAATGCGTTTCAATCTACTTCTGATCACGAATTACTAGTTTTAGCCTCGCCGCTGATAATGTGAGGAACCCATGAAGCGACGAATTGTGCCGACCTCTTTCTAAAGCAAGGGGGATCATCCACTTGGAGCTATTTGCCTATATTTCCCACATAGATTATCGACGGACAGGGAAATGTTTTAGCTTCTACTGAAGCGATTGATAAAGTACACGACAGTTCATCTTCCCTGAAATATTGAATATGACACCCCCGATCTACGCGTATTGCTAAATTTGTTCGATCCCGAGATTTCAAAAATATAAACATGCGGATTTGAATTTCGCACATCACCTGCTGGACGCAAATAAACATCTTTCCCAGAACGTGTATGTAGTTTGAAAGATCTCTTACGACTCCCTAAGCATAGAATACCCAAACACCCTTTGTGCTTCGCCAGCTCAGTTTGCAGAGCAGTTAGAACGAAAAAACTATTTGCGTTATATTTTACTTCACACTCTACAAGTTTTTCGAGATCCCGCTCAATGTCAGATTGACAAATTTTGTCACCAGAAAATATTGATTTAATTTCTATGAAATGAGTGCAGTTCAAATCTTCATCAAGCCGCCCTTTCCCGGCATGGCTAATTTCCGCAATTGAAATATCTGTCTTAGTGTTTTTGGAATCGCATTTATAAAGTAGATTTTCAATGTATACGGATTGTTTTGTTGGCAGATGAGCCTCTAAAACCTCCTTTAAGGGTTCATACAAACTTCGTTCTTGTGTATAAAAGTCGTTTGTAATAGGCCCCTTGGCAATCCCTTTGACAATCGTATTGAGCTCAAGCAGCAGATGGGCGATATTTACAAAGGACTCAATTCCATTTGGTAAATGTTTATTGTGTGTGGATTGCACAAAATCTGAAATTTTTACGGTTTCCAATTCTTTAACTCCTCGAAGGAAACCTCTAAATCAATTCCATCCAGTTCTTGAGCAAGCATCTCTTTTGTCATATACGACCAACTCGGCTCCCCGCTGTCAGTAAAATTTACTACTGAATAAGAGTCAACATCAGATATCTCACTCTCCTGAGGATAGTGCTCAATCCATATTGAGTTGTTGTTAATATATTCGAATGCACCTGCATTCTTCTGGCTAATGATTTCTTGAGCTGATTTGAATAACTTTTCAATTGGCCCAAGATTGATCTTTACCTTCAGGATTTCATCCTGAATCAGCCTTTTAACTGCGGCTTCTTTAATAGCTTCAACCGCATTGGTTATAGATGTTCCATGATAGTCCGTGAGTTGACTACATAAGAAAACAACCCTTCCTTGTTTGGAAAATACCTTAAGGCGGCAGTATCCTTCATTCCAAAAACCAGGAAAAGGAAACGGGAGATATACTCTGGTGCAATCTTCTAACTGGATTTCTGTTTTCATTAATTAACCACTTGTGTAGTACATGCAAAGTTTCAAGTTGCATCAATCGAAAAAATGTTGACTTGCTAATTTACATTTTTAAACGCTGACACCCCAATTTTGAGTCTAATTGATTTTCCAGATGTTCAACAATTCGAAATGCCTTGGTATTTCATGGGCTACTTATGCCTCTTTACCCTTAGAAGCGCAGGTCAGTTATTTGACATCGAAATTTCAACTTAGACTATCGTTTCATGGCAGAGAGCACGCAGTTCCGCTTCGAGAAAGCTGTCGTTCTGGATGATCTCCGCACCTTTGGCTAACGACGATTCCATAGCAGCCGTCGACTTATCTGGCTTCCATAGGCTGCTTGGGCCGAGTTGCCCTCCTGACATGTCATCGGTCGAAGCGGCCAAATCAGAGTGATTCGAAATTTGACTGTTTAGCTCCAGATGGCGACTAGCTCAGCAATTTTGGTTGCGATCACCGGCATTGTGTCTTCCGATGTATCTAGGCCGCTTCGCGAAGCAAGCATGGGGCTGACTTCGCGGAGCGCTGTGTACGTCGTACCGTGCACGATAGGCACCAGCCGGTTACCCTGAAGGAGCGTCGAAAGCTCTTTATCTGCAACGCCTTCTTTCGGAAGACGTGCGAGCAAGGCAGGGGTTACTAGGACGAGTCCGATTTTCGAGGCGGCCAGTCCCTTGTCGATCGCGCGCATCATTGGCACGCCAAGGCCAAGATCCTTCTCGCTGAACCAAACCTTGACACCTGCCGCCTCGAGCAAATCGTGCAGCTCCTTGGCGGCTCCCTGCCGGTCGTCCCAAGCATGGCAGAGGAAGCAATCTCGAAGCTCTGGTTTAGCCGCCGTTTGAATTTCAACAGCCTCACGGACCGGCGTGAGCGACACCACCTGAGCTGGCGTATACGAGACGGACGAACCAGCGCGCGACCAGCGCGGCCTTGAACCGCTGCTACCGATTGATCTTCCTCCGCCGCCCGACGGGTAGGACGAACTGTAGCCGCCGCTGTAGCCGTAGCTGCTGCGGTAGCCGCTATAGCGGGAACCGCATACAGGGCAGTTCGCTCGGGCGGCGGCGGAACTGTGACCTCGAACTGGCGCTGTGCATCGTGCCATTGCTTTCTCCTTTGTTGTGACAGCGCTGAGACGCGCCACGCGAAAGTCATTCAACCACAATTTTGGGTTTGGACATATATGCCGAAAGATATAGATATTTCGGCCTAGCCTAGATAGATGGGGATGTCCGGAATGATATGTAAACAGCCACTATTTTCAATTGTTGAAAATGACCACTCTGGCCGATGACCTACCAGGACAGCAGCTCGGCCTTTCCTGACCTTCAAGGTGAGATTCGGTATTACCGTTATCGGCCAGAAGCGGACGGTCGTTACTCCGAGTACCTCTTATGAACCTTGATCGGCGACTCGTGCTCGTCATACTTGCTGACTATGTTTTCCTGCCTGAGACGTTGGAGCAACGCGAGGTTAGCGTGAGTGTTCGGGATTTTTGGCTTGTCACGACCGACCTCAGTCATGCTTGGATAGTCACCATCTAGCCCTTGCAGGATCGTGAAGAGCTGTTCCCGGCTGATTGACGCCAGGAGTGGTTCAAGTAACATCACAATCTGCTGCGAATCGACACCGGTTTGTGCCATTTTCTGCACAACATCAGGCGCGAGTTTGTGCCCGTGTCGAGTGGCAAATTGTGCCAGCTCGTTCAGGCCACTAGGGTCGTCCACCTCTGCGTATGTTTCTGCCTGATCGACAATCACACTCTTAATTTCCGAGCTGATCTCATCACTTGTCAGGAACGCCGCCAGATCCGGTCGAAGCAGCTCAGGTGTTATGTAGCTCGTAAACTTTTTCGACGCGCAGATGAATGCCTTGCGCGTCGACCAATCCGTCTCTGCAAGGTGCTCATAGGCCGCTGCGGAATCTGCAATGATGTCGTGCTTTAGAAGCAGGGCAAAAAGTTCGCCCACTTCCGCCACGACATCGTTCATGTTGAGGTAGTTTTCCAGATCCAAGCTTTCGACCAGCTCCGCGCGCAGCGCTGCGGAAGGGAGTAGAGTCTTCGCTGCCAGGATCGCTATCGCCAACTTTGTCTTCGAGTCTTCGTCAGCGGCGTTTATCTCAGTGATCACTCCAGCGGCGGTCAGGATCTTTGCCAGGGGCTCGTCGACCGATTCGAAATTTATGACGTAGCGGCTGACATTGTTGAACTTTGCCGGGAAGCGCCCATGTTCGGCTAACGCTGGCCACGCCCCCTCAGACACCTCCTCAAGATTCGCTACTTTACAATCCGGCGCAGAGCGTTCGACTACCTTATCAAGATGAGGCGCCGCCCGTTCGAGGACATCTTCGATCACAGCAATGAAGTTCTTGCTCGAATCCACGGTTGCGGATTGACCATCTATAGCGTCTAGGTATGTGCTCAGGCGCTCGAGCACATAGTCGTACACCATCTCGTCGGCTTCACGGATGACGTCAAGCGCTACGGTTGCCGTATTGTCGATGGCGATCGCGATATTCTCGTACGTGACCTCATACAGGTTGCGCGACACAAATGACGAACGAACCTGTCGGGCCAACGGCTCCAGACGGGGCACGGTAATTTTCGCATCTGTGAAGAGCGCACCGATGCGTTCCGCCCGGGCATGCTCAGTTGCGTCAGACGTAAGCGCCATAAGCTCGGCGTAGTGCACCGACAGGTATTCCGATACCGCAGTATCTACCTTTTGTTTCTGCGTGGAATCACTGTTAAGAGCGAAATTCACCAACTCCAGCCGTGAAGTGTCATCCAGGTCAGCTTGACTCACGAGATAAACAAGCACTCGCGGGGAAAAGGCTGTGAATCGTTCAATGAACCGCAGGCACTGTTCTCCGGCAGAGAGGTACGCCTGCATAAACCTCGTCTGACTCTCCCCCAGGCTAACCAAGGATTGCATCATGATGCCCGCGGCCTCGTCATCGTTAGTCAGGAGGCGGTCGAGTATGGCGATGTTGTATAGCGCAGGTTCCTTCATCGCATTCTTGCCTAGCTCGCGGACAACGGCGTCCACGTCGTTCGGAGTAAGCTCAAAATGCTCATCCATCAAGTCCCGCTCAATGTGATGGATGATGAAGTTCGTCGCAGCAGACCCCACGCGATCACCATGGAAGGTTGACGTGTACAGTGTGAAGTTGCGATTGATGTACCCGGCACGAACGAGCTGATAAGCCAGGCCTGGCTTCAGGATCGCCTGTGCGACTGTTCCTAAGGACTGTTCGGCTTCCTCATATTTGACGAGGAACTCCGGTCGTCTGACTAGACCGCCAAGGTCTGCGCCCCGTAGAAACTTGATGTCATCAGTCTTCTTGTCTACCTGCTCGTTCAGAGCTTCACGAGCCGCTTCGTCCCAGCTATCAGCATCCAGTGGGTCTCCGAGCGCGGCAGCCAGATCGTCACGAGTGAACCACAAATTTTGATTGTGGTAGTTGTTGTGCCACCGCAGCTCCGGGTTTCCGTCAAGAGCGACAAAATCTGTCCAGAACTTCGCTCCCTTGAAATCATTCAGAGACTTCTGAACACCTGCGACAAGGTAGCTCTCGTTCTGGGTCTGGGTCTGGAACCGCGCAGCCTGAGCTGTACGCCGCACGTGCGCCAGAAGGCGCTCGCCTAAATGTGTGCTTCGTGTGGCCACCCCGTCGATCCGCGTAAGCTGCTGACGAAGCTTACGGAGTTCGTCCTCAAGCTTCTTGATGTTCGCGGTCACCAATTTACGACTGACTTCGTAGAGAACGTCCAACTTGCTATTACCGAGCCGGATCGCCTCGAAGTCCGTCAGGTGTGTGCTCTTGTAGAGCATCATGGCGAATAGATCAGTTTCACTCAGTTTGAGCTGCTTGCCGTCACCAGAGAAGATCCGGTCGCGGAAGACGATGAACTCGTTGCGAACGTTCTTGAGCAGCCGCATATCCGGTACATACTTTGCCGCCAGGTCAAGCAGCTCCGGCGCTACTTTGTGCTCGATACCTTCAAGTAGCTGTACCGCCAGATTGCGGGCGCTCCGGTGCGTGATGAAGGGAACCACCGGGATGACAAGGTCGAAGAACTTGGTTCGGTTGGCACGTACAACTTCGGCCTGCGCCGAATCATCCATCTTGACCACGCTAGGCCCAAGCTTGCGGCCTTCCGCTTCCAAGCCGATGTGGTCAAAGATGCTGTCCTTGATGGCGTAGATGAAGCTGATCGGCTTTTTTTTGATTTGGGGCGATGCGTTCAGCAGGGTGTTCAGCGCCCGAAGCGTCTCGAAGATGTGCGAGTCGTTGAAGCGGTCGATGTCCTCGAAGATAACGATGTCGCGCCCTGACACTTCAAAGAAGTAGACGATCTCGTCGAGGTACTGATCGAAGTACGATACAGATGTCTCATTGAGGCTGACCGTCGCAGAACCCGCTGAGAGCTGCTTGATGTGGAGCTTTCCATAAAACCGCCAGCGCACCAGCAGCGCCATTACCGTAGCCAGCCCCAGCATGACTAGGTGTAGCCAGACGTCCAGATCTCCCAAGAACGAGAAGGTGTTGGCAAGCTTTGCTGTCCAACCGCTCAGGAGGAAGATGATTGTGATGGCTAGACCCAGTAGTGCCGAAGACCAGATCTCCCGCCACCATTGAAAGCGCTCGATCCGCCGAAACCGGGATGCCGGCGTCTTACGGGGATCTTCGCGATAGAGCAGTTGCTTGACGATCTCCTGCTGGATCCGGTTGGTCGGCGTGGTCGCCTGGATAGGTATCGACTCATCGAGCTTGGATGCTTCGATTGGCGCAAGCGTCGACAACGAGAGCTCAACAACACGCTTTTTCTGTCGGAGCGCGATTTTCTGCAAGATGCTGCTCTTTCCGACGCCAAAGTTCCCGGAAAGCGCGATGTTGTGGATACGCTTGTTCGAAAGAGCGGCCTCGATGGCCTTGACGTACTGGCCGTGCTCATTTTGTTGGAAATCAGGGGTAAGCGGAATGAGGTTCCATGATTCGCCAGAGTCAGGCTCTTGTTGAGTACTCATCTCACCGCCTCATACTCGTCCTTAAAGTAGATATTCATTACCACCCCCATCAGTTAGAAAAGCTATTGCCTTTGCGAAGGTCTGAACGAACTCGGCGAGCAATGGCGGACGCATTCTTCACACAAGGGCTCCCCATATAAAATGACACCCATCATATGCCCCTTGGAAAATGCTACATTAATAGCGGCGTGATTGCGGATTAATCGTACATCGGGCCTAAGAGCCAAGAGAAATATGGGGGCAGGTTCAATTTTTCACGTAAGCGTAGTTAGCTTGAATTGAGGAGCCAAAGAACTTCGGGGGAATTGATACCTCCCTAAACCGACCGCTTAGGGTCGATAGGGTGAGTTCGCCAATGTCCGCTGTCAGGTAGTTCAGTATTTTTGTCCGCTAGAAATTTTCATTGCTCTGAAGCAGACCTTCGTCAACCGTCACAATCGACCCTAAGCCGTCATCGCAACTTCCAGAAACCGGTCATTCAACGTGGAGCTAAGGGTTGCGCGCTGTTTCGCAGACCCGCTTGAGGATACGGTTAGGATTCATTGGCACCACTCTTGAACTCTTCAAGCGTAACCACAGGGAACCTTCCGATGCGCGTTCTGTGAAAGACTCGGGCTATCGGCATAACTAAACGCGATTCTTCATAAGAAGCCCCCAGTTTTTCCAAATCAGTGCGTGCAACTAACCCGCGTTCGAATGCGCTAACAACAACCTTCTGTAGCTCTCTTGGGAAATATGTAGCAACCGGATAGCACAGCCCTCGGTCGAATTGAACGAATTGAAAATGGCCCTTTGGCACCCAGTCTTCGCTGAGAAACTCAACTTCTATAGTGAGCGCCTCATCTCGGCTTGTCCAATCGATCCAAGAGCAGCAGATGCTTTGGACTTGGTTGTCATCGATCAATATGCCCTCTGGGCCGCACAGTCCGTCCAATAGTGGCTTGAGAATATTGTCCACATCAGGGGCTCGATCCGTTTCGTAGCGCTCTTGTTCGTGTATATGCCAAGTCACATCAATGCGGACATCGCCAGCCAGCAGAAATGAATAGCAGGAGCAACGTTGTCGGACTTCTTGAATGAACGCTCGCTTGGAATCACCTGCAGATTGTAGAGATACCGGCGGAAGATCAATACGTATCGTCAGGCTATTGGACTCCGGTGGTCGAATGCCGAGCTTTTCGATTTCTTGCAACCAGTCCACGATGAACACTAACGTGGAGGTCTGGGGCGCTGCGCGGCTTTGTCGCGCAGCGTCCCCTGCACCGCAGGGTTAGCCAGCCCCGTTGCAACTACGCGAGTGAGCATCGATGTTACTTTGAAAACACCAAAGAACCTGTGAACTATCGTGATGCTGGATTGAAACTTTGGAATGCCGAAAATAGTAACTGTGTAAATTCTTTGGTTCTTCGTATCAGGGTCGCCGAACTCCATGAAGTCCATTGGTTTCCCAGCGTAGAGGTTGTTGATTGCATCCTCAATGCCTTGCATTTGAGAGCCCGCTTCACTCTGAAGATTGTGAAAAATGTGGGATACCTCGTAGTTCGCTGGAAGCGAGGAACCGCAGGACGTGTAAATAATGCCGCAGGACAGTGCTGTAAAGAAGTCATCAAGACGCACTGTATCAACCTTGTACTTGATTGCGCCGTTGGCAAGTGGAACTGCTCCATCTGCCAATCTCTTACGAAGTGCGCCGTTATTGAACTCCAACTGGGGCGCCACTTTATTCATGAAAACATCTCTCGCACGATTGCTGGGTGAAGCGTTCATGCAAATTTGCGCCAAGACGTAAAGGTCGTCTTTGGATTTCGCATTGTTATGTCTTTCGCAGGATTTAACCGTTAAAAGCTGTTCCTTTTCGCCGTCTGGAAAGAATGAGCGTGGCGGAATATGTTCTTTGGTGATGCCCTTCTCAGTGCATCCTTGAAAATAGCATGTCATCGGAATACTCACCTTAGATGGCTAACGTGGAGGTAAGGGGCTGTTCTTTAGCGCAGACCCAGCGTAGCGGTCTTGACCGCAGGGTTAGGCATTTGGGGATTAAACACTATGACTTATATAGTCAAAGATAGCGACAACAAAGGCAACCAACAACCCTATCGCCACACCGACAGCGACCTTAGAACGCATGGGGTAACTTGTTTCATAAGCGGACTCTCTGCTTGGCCTCTCCATTACCTCTTTTGGGCTTTGCTCGAGAAACTTTATCCCTTCTAATGTAATGGCAAGATCAATGTATTGCTCACCACCAGGATGGATCGTTGAAGCATCAATGCCTTTGAGATACCCGGCTTCGTATAGCCATTTGACGCGCTCTATGTTGATTGGAGAATCGGCTGATATATCTCGCGGACTGCCATCAGCAAAATGCGCCAGCGTTTTGGTTATCTCTTGCTTGAAGGTATTTTCCATGCACATGCCTAACAGTTATTAGACAGACCCACCGGTCCGCACTATTGGTAATTGTGAGGCGTGCATACTTTCGATAACCAATTGATTCATTGAAATGACCTCAATTTTGTCTGTCCGCATGTGCATAATAGTACGGACCTGTGGGAATGTCTCCTCATGGCACGAAGCCGCTATAGCACTTTGAGAATATCCTGCCGTAAAGCAGGCCATCCATATTCAATTGAGTTCAGACAGGGGCGACCGGCGGCTTAGGCCGATGACCTGCCAGGACGGCAACTCGGCCTTAGGAGTCATTGGCAATCTTCTGAAACGGCTGATTGCGAGCACTGATTGGATGTTCGCTGCAATCCAGGATCGGTCGCGCTAGCTACCACATGAGTCGGCTGTGTAGTCTTAGCTGCCATGGGAATATCGATTTAACTCAGCTCGATTGTATATGTCCACAGGCGCTTCAAGCCCGAACTGGTTTCTCGTGAATACGTCAGACATTCTGGTAACAGCATTGTCACTGCACCTCTATCCTTTCCTTCAAGTTGCCAGAATAAGGCAAAGCCTAAGGCTTGCACCTTGGTACACAGAGGGGATAGGTAAATATTTGCATGAACATTCTTTCTATCAATCTCATGCACAATGTCGTGAAGAATGCTCGCGGTAGAAAAAGGGTCATTCGCTGGCGCAAATCGTCGATTAACAATCCATGCTGGTTCTAATGCAACCGCACCGCTCTCCGAAGCACGTATAGCACTTTGTTGATAAAAATCTGGGCTTAGAGATGGAAAGGCAAAGAGCGGATAGACCGTTAAATTGTCTTTTTGATTCGTGATCTCGCTAATTAGTTTGTGATCATAGCCTGCACCGATAATTAGGTAATCGGTACCTAGCGAAGAGTTGCTGCCGGCCATTCCCATTACTGGCCGTGGCACCCCAGATGTAGTAGTGCTAAATATTGTGTCCTCTTGCTTGGTGTAATACATAGGCTCAGAGTAAAGCGCTGTAAATTCACATATACCCATGTGCGCGATTTTTGCAACAAGAAATACCAACACATGCCGCATAAAGCCAGTTATATCAATGCAAATACTCTTCCCTTTCAAATCCCCCATGGCGTCAAGCAATGTATTGACTTGAGCAACCTCATCAATCGCACTTGGCTGCGACTTCAGGAACCCAGCAGGCTCATCGAGTGGAGAATATTGATATTCTGGATGAATATGCCAAATTTTCTTCTGCGCACGAACCTCATTGAAAACACGACCAACTCTATCGCTTGAGTTAAAGGCAGAAACGAAAATGTCGAATTTGGGAAGTTCTTGAGCAATCCTATTCGTCCCGATAGGGCGACGATAATAAATCGAATAGTCCGGCATTATTCTAGAACAGCACTTCCTGCACATCTTCTGTGGGCAAATTCTTGAATGGGCTGTTCCATCGCGCACTCAATCTCTTTAATAACAAATTGAAATCACCTTTTCGCTGCGTGTCAAAAATGGAATTTACCAATTCTTTACTCAAGCCAATATCACCCCTGACAGCAATAGGCAGCCCCCATCGAGGGGCCAACAGCGGGTTGAGTTGAATCTTTCGGTTTAATCGTTGGTTGTTCCTATCAGGTCTACCTTCCCCAATCTCGTACACAAATGAATAATTCAGAGCGCTATCCAATGTTTTCTTCGCTTCAGTAGATAAATCAGCGTCAGAAAAGCTAACTGCAAGCGGAGAAACCTCTGGGATATTTAGTGCGTAACGAGCGGCCCTTAGCAACTCCGCAAGTCGAGTTGTTACTTCTCGTGCTTGCTCGGACCGACTCCCGTAGTTGGTATCCATCTCATACATGAATCTCGCTGCTTCTAAAGCTGCTTCAGTTTGGATTGCAACTGATAATTTGGGGCCATTTATAAAATCAATTTCCTTAAAAGAAGCTATCTCATAAGCTTTTCCGAGAATAACTAACAAGTTCCTAGGATTGCCCGAAGACATTTTGACAAACGTATCAAAACCAGCGTATGGAACTCCCAATTCATTATTGGATTCACGGCATAATTGTGCAAATAAATCGGCTGCATAATGCCCGTATGCCGTTTTATAGGTGCCTTGCCCAAGACCATTACCCTCAATAAAACTTAGAGAATCTGATCGGATTTTTTTAACCAACGAGGTATTCGAGGTCTTTTTCTTATATTTCTTACAAAAGATCAGGAGATTCAACTTCTGTAGCAACAAGGGAATATCTTTAGTTAGATCCGCAATGATTCCCCTTGCGACTTCTACTGAAGAAATATCTTGTTTTGTATTTTCAACAAGAGCATCGAGAAATTTTTTTATAAAGCCCGGTTCATTCTTATCAAAGCTGAGGCTCTCCACCGCAACCGAGTAATACCTGCCAGAATCAACTTCCTCGAAGCAAGAGCGTGGATCGAAGGGGTTGTTTTTCTGTGTTTTTGCTGTCAAGCCTACTGAAGCAAGTCGATTGACAACAAACTTAGTCGCGAATTGCGGATACTTTGAATGACCTTTAAGAATGTCATCAAGCAATGTTGTTTTAAACTCAGCACCTTCCCTGTTCTCTTCTCCGCCAGCTAGTGTCGAATGTGTTTTTATTGCATATAAACGTCCAGTGACACGGAACGTAGCAAGTCCTTCCCCATATCTGATGAGTGAATTTACCACCTGCTGCTGAGACTCAGAAAAGTTCTCAATCTCATCAATTAAATATATTAGAGGTAGACCTGACAAAGACCTATTCCACACACCAATCGCACGACTCACGGGCAGGCAAAGTGAGCCAATGGAGAAGGGGATGCGCAGGTCAAGCGAGCCAGTAAAGGCGGCATTGTTTACCGCATAATCAATATTGCGTCGCTCCAAAATTACCCAATCTCGGAAGTCATATATTGATTGGCATTCTGCGACTGCACTATCTACTACAGACTTTGCTAATTCAGCAATAAAAGCCTGATCATCGAAAACCTCGTCAGTTGAAGTTTCTTTGATGTCGCATAGAGCATCAAGAACACCTTCGATTAATCTAAGTTCAAGATACACACCGAAGAGTTGTTGCCATTTATTTGTAACTTCTGAGCTTGCTTCAAACCTTGCCGCATCAACGCCAGTTGCACGAAGAAATATGGCGAGAACTTTATCCCTTGAAAGGATAGACATCCCGCTTTCCTTAGGAAAACGGAGGCGAGAAACTGGATACGAATAATATCGTAGCAAGTGTGTCTTGCCCGTGCCCTTTCCCCCAAGAATGAATTTTGAGGTCCTAGATCGTGGCTCGATGATTGCGTTAATTACCGACGGGCCGATTTCCACCCAAAGAGAGTTTATTTGTTCATCTGTATAGTCGGACGCCCTAACCAGAGCAAAGGGATTTGTCTGCTCTATCATGGATTGCTCCCGTAATTTTTATCATAACGAACAAATATCGGCGCCCATGGGGTATTGCGACCTTCATCCCAAAATATGGGCGGCGCATTGTCTGGTGTATTGTGCGTAAAACCAAGCAAGAGCTGCCCATCTTCATAGCCAAGTGGGAGCGTGGGTTGCAACTGATCTCCGTACCCCTTAGTCATTTTGCATAGTTCATCCATATCGAACCATGGTGGAGAGTTGGCAAAATATCTGCTCGAAACATCATAGGCTTTGTACGTTTGATCCAACTCAAAAAGACACATTGCACGACCATCAAACAACGCCTTTCCATTCAGTTTTGCAAGGCCATTTGTTGTCGCAAATAATGAAACAAAGCTGATGTCCAATTGTTTATTTACTTGGCGAATCCTTTTCAAATGGTCTGTCAGATACTGACTCGCCTGATTGCCAGACCCCACAAGGTCATCAAAAAAAACGTACCTGGTAACACTGCCATCTTTTGGAAGATAGCGAATTTCACCAGTTTTCTTCGAATTCCTCACCTCACCACTGCATTCTATTGTCTGAATAAATGCACCAGCGATGTCAATGAATAATTTTTTTGGAAGACGATTTACCTGCCTAAAATAGTAGAGCAAATGTGCTCCGCTTTCGGCGGGGTTACCAATGCCAATGAATCGCGTTGCAGACAGCTCCTGCTCGTAAATTCTTCTGATCAATTTCGAATCTTTGGTCCCACCTAGATTTCTACGGATGCGTTGCAGCAATGGAGCTTCAAAATGATCTCTGTACAGCGATTTGAGCATTTCTCGAACAAGTCTTTTGCTGAAATACATATATCGCGACAATGACAATAAAGCATAGAGCTGTTCACTATCCTTATCTAACATCTGTCCATTGAAGTTGTTTACCCACGCATCTACTTCAGGCCCACGTACTTCTTGATCCCATACATGGTTAACAAGTGTTCTTATTCTTTCCTCGTAGGCGGTTTTATAACCTGTCGTGGTGTTCATTTTTTCGAGAATACCAAGACGCTTTCAAGAGAAATAACTGATGCGGTTTTGTTTCTTTTGGTCATAAGCCCGCGCGACTTAATGTGATCGATAAGGCTTAGCTCAAGATTTAATCCGAGATCCTGCAACACGTGAGTTACATATTTGTCATTTCGCAAAGGCTCGCCACATACCAGGTTGTTTCCAACGACAAGAACGATATGACCGCCTCGGGCGGTTACTCGAGCCATTTCACAAAGGGCACTCCTCATTTCATAAAGATAGTGTCGTGTTATCAGTGCGCGCTTGGGATTTCTGGCGCCCACTTTCTCTAATAGTTGTTCGTATTGGTCAGGCAAATGCATTGATGTGCCGATCTGACGAAACAACGGGACATGCTCTCTACCAATAGATTCCCATTCTAGAGCCGAGAGGTCTCCCGGTTCTGCAAGGCCAAGCCAATTCAATGAAAGACTCGTCGCTCTTATGTATTTTTGTGCGCTACCGTAAGGTGGCGATGTCACAATGAGCGGCATGCTGTCATTTTGAAGGGGGTGGGCATAATTCGAAGTGGGCTGGTATAGCTTTCGTGCATCAACCCCAACTGAAACAGCGGCAATTCTATTTCCATTAATATGGTTACTTTCTTGGACTCTTTGAATGTTTGACTCACAAACCTTTGCGAATTCTGCCGCAGGGTTTACACGTGCAAGCCAGTCCAACCTACCTTGAATTTTTTCGTTCGTCTTTTTTCCGAAAGTATCTCTTGTTTTAAGCCGCACCGGAACGGAAACCGCCGGATCAGACAAACTAAGGCGCCTGGCGGTTACCGAAAAACAGATGCGAAAAAAATCCCGCTGAGATTCATCATCAATTTCCATGACTGAACGCAATAGAATCTCCAATTCCTTCTTGCGAGCAGGGGCGTACCACAAATGAGGATTTACAACAGGGACTTCAGGGGCAGTTCTAATTCTCGCCGCACGCGCGATTATTTTCTTTGTTGCTATGCGCAATTCATCTGAATCATAAGGCGTAGTCTTTACCTTGGTAATTAGAAGGGCTAATGGATTAGCATCTGCCACATATGGCGTGAACCCAGCCATCGAAGCTTCCAAAGCAACAGTGCCTGAGCCACAAAATGGATCAAGCACACTGCGTACTGGATTATGAAGAACACTGGCCCGAAGAAAAAAATGCGCAATATTAGGGAGTAGTTTTGCTGGGTAAGGATGTATCTGGTGCGTCAATTGATCGCCTAGACGAACCCATTCGACGAGTTTTCGGAAATCAACCTCTACATGATCCCCAGTGCGCTGGTACTCACGGCTAAGCTCTTCTAGAAGTAGCGATGTATCGATTCCGCCCCCTGAACTCTCTGACAACAAGGGGGAAATTGCTCTCCTTTTATTGGAGTTTTTTAAAAGCATACTCGCACACACCTTCTCCATCTTTTGTTGCTGGTGGCAACACCATTCAAAGAACGACTACAAATTGGAATATGGGTTAAATTAACCCTAAGAGCCTCGAAGTTTACATGATTAGCGAATGACCGCAATTGGCATGAACAGATGCATGCGGTGCTTCCTGAAACTACCTGTCATTGGCTAGTTCCGATAATAACGGCGGGACTCAGTCAACGGTTACCGAATGACCGTTTCGGGTCTTTTATGCGGGAGTAAATACCATTGTTCTGGATGAATGCTTTGGGGCAGCCAGAATCCAACATCGGACAGGGCTCCAAAGGTCGAAACACGATTGTCTGCTATAGCTGCTGAAATGGCTTGTAATCGTTTTTTCGCGCGCTACTCGCCGCTTTATGTCAAGAAATACCATAAATTGTTCTGTGTGTTATAGCAAAACTTGCCCCCCTAAGGTTTTAACAATGAGCAGGGGATTTCAAGATAATCTGTATTCACTAGCAACTAATTTTATTAGGATTTTGATCCTTACGAAAACGCAATGAAGGGAAGTAATCCCATATATTGAACGTGCAATGTCACATCACTTATTCTCGTTTTTCATCTGGAAATGCCGCACAACCTCCACCATCGCCTGCGTATCCAGCTCGCAGTACTTGAGCAAGTTCCGGATCTTCTGCTCACGCGCGGCAGGTTCCGTGGAAAGATTGATAATGCCTAGATAGGCCAACTGGGCCAGCGTACCGTTCTGCACATCTTCCAGTTTTGTGTAGTCGAGATGTGGCGCAACTGTTGGCAGCACGGCCTTGATCGACCAGGAGCCTTTCATGTCCGGATGGTAATAGTGGTTCTGCAGCCACGGCAGCAGGTTCACCAGCCGATCCAGAATCTCCGTGAGTGGCTGTTCGAAGTCTGGGCAGAATCCGATCAATCCCTTGATGATGGTGCTTTCAAAACTGCCATAGACGATGATCGGCCCGTCTGCCTCTACTGCTGCAATCAGGCTCTCAGCGAAGCGACGCATCGGTGCCTCACCGGATGTATTCAGGAACTCACGATGCGTCAGCCCTCCTCCCTCGCGCTCGATGTGGCACGACCACTGGAAAGGCAGTTGCTGGTGCGGCCGGGTGCCAGCCCAGCGTGGAACCACGAAGTTGATGGTCTCGAAATCCAGATAGAACCGAGGATATGGCAGCTTGCCCAACTCCACAGCCAGCTCATCTGAGATGAATGGCTCGTTGGCGCGTGTCGCCTGCCACACCGTGATGTGCCGCGCATTCTTGAGAACGCCATCAGGGATGTCCCGCACATCCGCTATGCCTGCGTCCTGCAGGTCGGTGATGAGCTTGCGACCATTGGGCAGGATGGAAACGGGAAACTCTGGCAACACCCGCTCGCAATACGACATGAACGGGCACTCCGGCTTGCACTGGGCACCGATACGAATATCAGGCTCACCATTGGCCAGCGTGTGCCGATGATTCACCAGCCAGTCCGAAACGTCTTCCAATAACGCCCTAACCTGCTCAGTGACATCCTCCTCGACTAGCAGTCCTGCATAGCCCCCATCACCGGCATAGACAAAACTGGTGTCGACGTGAGCGATGCTGACCGTGGAGATTGGCACTCCTGCCCCCTCCACTACCCACAGCTGGATCGCACAATCGAGCAGGTGATGAACCTTGACGCTCCCCGAGGATTTGACCTCCACCATGCGCCACTCATCCCCGTCCGGGACAAGGATGTCGGCGCGCACCAATGTTCCAGCATGGACAATGGCAGCCTCGAATAGCGGAGAAGCTGGCTGGTGTCCCAACAGCGCCTTCGTCTCTGCCGCCGCCAGATCAGGTTGTTCGACATGTCCAACCAACCTCCCCAGCGGATAGTTGAACCTGGCCATCCGTCCGACCTCGATGCCGTTATCAATAGTCAGCTGTGAGGTCGCGGATGGTTCAGCCAACTCCGGCTGGTATGTTTGCAGCCAGAGACGCTTGGGGCAGCGCAGCCCCAACATGAGACGGGATTTAGTGACGAAGGCGGTCATTCGACGATTGTATGTGTTGGATTGTGTGGAATCCATTACAGACGCAGTGCGTACCGAATCATTGCGCTCAGTCATTCCAGAATCCCTTGAACCGATCTGCGGACAGCTGGGTGTAACGGACGGTATGCTGGATGTTCTTGTGCCCCAGGTAATGCTGGATGGCGCGCGTGTCCTGTCCGGCCTGGGCCAGCTTGTAGCCGCAGGCGTGACGCAGCATGTGCGGGTGGATCGTGAAGGGGAATTTGGCCTCCCTCCCTGCCCGGCTGATGATCTTGCGGACTGCATCATCGGTGAGCGGTGCTTTGCGTTCGCTGATGAACACGTAAGGCAGGTTTGGATAGTCACGCTGTAGCCGGCGAAGCGCACGCAACTCCGGACCGCGTAAAGGATGGACACTGGGGGTGCCCTGCTTCAGACGATTGATGTGCATCAGTCCTTGCTTGAGATCGACTTGCTCCCAGCGCAGGCTGACCAGTTCGGTGACGCGCAGTCCATGACGATAGGACAGCATGATGAGCGTGGTGTCGCGATGGCCATGCCGTCCGACTTTCCCGGCTGCGCGGATCAGGTCATCAACCTCATCTTCAGTCAGATACTCGCGGCTTCGGTATTCGGTGTTCTTCAGGCGGAGCGGAACTTTCCGATTTACGATGTTTGGCGCAGCCTTAATGGGGAACTGCAAGACCGCGTTACTGCGTGGTGCCATTGTGTGAACTCTCCGTATAAGGGCTATTTTACGGAAAGTTTCAAACCCCTCCCGTCGTCAGCCGTTCACACAATTTACCTAGGTAGCTCAATTTCCAAAGCGAAAATTTCTTCGCTGAAAAAAAGCGTCCAAAATGGACGCAGTGAATTTTTCTTCTAGTGCTTCTGACTACTTCAATAATCAGAAGTTAATCATTGTTAGTCATCAAATGGTGCGTATCAGATTGGACGCTAGAATTAAATGGATTGTCTAAACCTAGGTCAAACGGATTTTGACAAAAATAATCCATGTTTCTTACTTGATGCCCTTCGTCGCTCCCGTTCTTTATCAAATCCACACTAATTTTTCCGTCTGCCAAACCTTTTCTGGTGTCATATATAACGTAGATCATCCACGCCACTCCGCAAGCGAACAAAACATAACCTAAAATTTCCGACATAATGCAAACTCCTTCTTTGATGTAACTATACCAACCACATCAAATTCCCATCACTCCGCTCTACTCGGTCGGTGGTGAATGAATTTTAACTGTTGTTTTCTGGCTTTGTTGATGCGGCAGCATCCGCCGGATCAACATCGACTACAAAGTGATTTTCAACCAATTTTTCAATAAAAGATTGGAATGCCGCAGTAGAGCGTCTATAGCCTTCATCGTTCGATTGGAAGACCATATCTGTAAAGATAGACTCGTCATCCTCCCCGCTCAACTTACCGTTACTTTTGATTCGCGGCTTCGTAAATATTCTTGTTTCGATCGACCCCTTTACAGGACTGCCAACGGGAGTGTCTGGGCGTGCTATCTCACTTACAAGTGTTATGCCTCCAGTCAGAATTGCACCTGCAACAAATACTGCCGCATTTGCTTTATCAAAGCCGGCATCAATCCCTGCTTCAACCTCTTCAAGGTTAAAAGACACTGGGACGACCTGAATGCCAATATCAGCATCTTCTGGCTTGTCAACAACCTTGAAACCTTGTTCTATCAGTTTTGCTTTAAGCATTGATGCAGCTTTACTATAAGTGGCACTCCATCCACCAACGGCAGTTACAAATAGGCCGTTTGGCAAATCTTTGCTATGAACTTTAATATCTCCCCCAAAGCGATCACTGATGGATATGAGCTTGTACTCAAAAGCTGGTGCTTCCTCTGCGTAAGCGCCAAATGGTGCGATTGCGATGGATGCTGCCAGTAGAATTTCCTTGAACACTTGTTTCTCCTTGAGGTGATGTGAGCATTGTGTAAAAACTGCTCGATTCTCACTAGGTGCCTGCGGTCCCTAGCCCTGCGCTTCGCTCACTTAGGAAGTGGCAAACAACCACGAAATTACTGATGAAAGTAGCAACCAAGAAAGCGTCACCAATCCCGGCCCTAGCACTATTCCCAAACCAACAACCATCCTCTTCTGCATATTCATGCCATCGAACAGCGCCTTCTTAACTACCCAAAGCAAGGTTGCTGCGTAACCGACAAATATTCCCATCGAAATCACCCAGTTCAAGTTTGGCCAAGGTGTAATGCCTTTCGCAAAAGAGGAGAAATATAGGCCTAACTTGACGGGAAATATTAAGACCACCTGATAATATAGAACGGCATACTTATATGGAGCCGCCTTAAGAAACGCGAAGTGATTGCTTTTCTCCCAGAGCGAGTGTCCCAGCCCAAACAGCGAAAAAATTACGATGACTAACAGCACGAAGGTCAAAGTGTCCGGAGATTGGAATGTAGTCTTCCCCTTGTACTTCCCATCCTTGTCGTAATGATATCTATCACCCCAATACATTCTCTTTAACTCCATTCAAAGCTCGCCATTCGCTTCCAATATTAAAATCTAGGAGCGCGATAATTTCCGTTGTAGAACGAACAGTCATAATTCGATGGGAAGATTTCATCGCGTCTGATCCAATGCTCGTTTCCGTAGTTCGAAACCGCAAAGGCAACCTTGATCAGATTCTTTTTTGATTCGATGACAGGGCCACAGTTTGTCTCGTCGCCCTCTTTAAGTGATTTTCTAAATGCAACGACGCGCTTCCTTTCATTCGCCTGGCGTGTTGCCTCAGCCCTTTCGCTCTGCAGTTGTTGTTCACGTTCCAGTGCAATGCGTTTTTTCATGGCATGGAATTCACTCAGGCGCTGCTTGGCATCAGCATTCCCACCTTTGGAAGCTTTAGTCCACAGACGCTCAGCCGCATCCCAATCTTGGTGATGATCGTATTTAATCAGCCCCAGCTTGTAGGCCGCCTCGGCACTTCCGGCTGCCGTTGCCTTCTCAAACCATTTCTCGGCTTCAGCATTCCATGCTTGGGTACCAAGGTAGTACAAACCACGCTGATATTTGGCATTGCCATCACCCTTCTCTGCGCTAAGATCCGATGCGATTCGATCTTGCTCTTCCTTCTGGCGAGCATCTTCCATATCCTGTTGGCGTTTGGTCTCCTGTGCAATGCGGTCGTTAGCCTCTTGCTCCACCAAAGCGATCAGCCCACTAGCCCCCGCAATCTCAAGGATCTTTTCACGATCCACTGCAACGTAAGATCTCTTTGACCCAAACAACATATTCAGGGAACCAGCCAGCGCTTCACCGGAGGTCGTTGCACTCTTGGTCAATTCAGATGAACAGATTGAATAGCTATTTGCTTCCCGGTATCCAGAACCACCCGTAAGGCGGCTGTAACATTCCCATCGATTACCATATCCTGGACCGCGCTCTCTTTCTGCAGCGGACACTTTGGTTGGTGCGTTTGCCGTAAGACTGATCACTTTGCTTTGGGTATCAACGTAAAGCCGCTCTACACCTTCCTGTGTGAGGTCAGCAGTCTTGGCAGCTTTCCATGAACTGCCATCTTTGATCAGATAGTAGACACCATTGGGATGAGGGATGTACTTCTGGAGTGCCTCATCAACCGAATAGGGTTTATCACTATCAGTTGTCGTTGATGCCTGCACCGTCAAAATTGAACTAGCTACCAAGGCAATAAAAATATTGAACCCAACGCGAATAAGGTTTGTCAGCATTTCTTCTCCATTTGTTTATTCTGATTTCAAATACCGATTTCTGAATTTATCCATCGCCACCTTCATCTCCTGTGATCGAGACCGAATGGCATCACTACATCTTCTTGCCCCTTGGAGAACATCCTCTGGCACTGAATCATCCGCAGACATCACTGCGGCCATGGATGCACTCATAAAGGCATTGATAGAAACAAATTCAGAAAAACTATCCGCCAGATGGATGATTTCTTCTTCCAACGTCATCTCTTCTGGCGATGGACTCATTGATCTAAACAAGTCCATTTAATGCTCCTCCGTAACTGCAAATTGCTTTGATTCGAATCGGATGGTCATGTGCGACTCCTCAGTTGATAGCCGCAACTTAGCAAAACCTCCCTACTTCCCAAACATGAATTTTTCGAAATTCAGCTTGTGCTACCGATTGACGATTTGCCTCGTCCGTAACGGACACTCAGGACGATTTGGACTTAAATGGCGCAATCAATCCAAATTCAGCTCCCCAAACTTATAGTGTGTACTTTATCAAACCATGCTCATAAATCAAACTCAAAGTGTGTGGATTAGGGCGCGGCAGTCATCAAGACTCCGCTCATGGGAAATCCAACTCAAAAGTTTGCTGCTCAATTGCTGTTCGCCCGCAATATGAAGCGGATACGCCTGGATAAGAAGCTGACTCAGGAGAACGTGGCTGAAGGCGCAGGCCTGCACCCCAACTACATCTCTTCGGTGGAACGGGGGGAGCGGAATCTGTCCATCGCTAACATCGAGCGTATTGCCTGCGCATTGGGTGTTTCCATGCCCGAACTACTGACTGAGTCTGATAAGCCCTCTCGTAAGTCAGCCCAGAAGTAGCACCTCAATTACCTTTAGGCTGCCCCCCAGTCATACGCTATTTATTAGCGGCATGGACGCACGCTGATATCAAGTCTAGCGCCCTGTATCTGATTCACAGCAAATGCTCCTCACCGGCAACTCTCATAGCCGGTCATCACACCAATCCATCCTGAATCTCTGACTCCTGGAAAGGTAGGTTTAGCAATTACGGAAAGTTTCGCTTTGGGAATTTGCGAGTTTTGATAACTTTCTCCTCACTAACCAAGAGGAGTCATTTAGATGTTTCGCAACAACCGTAAATACAAAACCCTTAGCAAGGAGACCAAGGCTGCGCTGATCTTCAGCGGAATCCTCGCCTGGCTGACCATCGGCGCCTTTGTCGTCGGACAGCTGGAAATCAAACCGGCCAGACTAATCCTGCAACATGACGGCTGCACTTTGATGCAACGCATCGGCACCCACGTCAAGTTCTCCACTGACGGTGCGACCTGCGAAGTCAACCTCCCCTTCCGCCCTAACCTGCTCAACACTGGTGGTCGGGTGCATATCGATGGCAACCCCTTCACCCTTTCAGAACACCAGATCATTGCCTACAAGGTGCTGACCGATCAGCCCTATACGCCGTATCAGTTGAAGTTGATCTACCTGTTCGTAGGTGCGTCGGTCCTGCTGTTGCTCCTGCCGTTCTCGGACAAGCTCTTTGCGAGCAAGGAGTGATCACCATGCATACCCTGAAGACCCATACCATCCCCAGCCAGCAAACCGACACCTACCTTGTGTACTGGACCAACAGTACCGTTCGTTTGGGTGGCCTGCTACGCGTCAAAGTCGCCGCCAAAGTTGAAGACAAGGCCATCGCTGCCGAGTTGGCAGCCATCCAGCACCTGCTCGAAGTACGGTGTGTGCTTGGAAACAATATCAGCGGCAACGCCAAGACGCAGTTGGTCGTGTCATCCGGCGCGATCCGCAAGCTGCAGCGGCGTCAGTCCGACAAGGTTCATCTGGCCCCATATGCCAATTTCCTGTGCACACGATTCGCCGCCTGTCCCATCAGCGTGGAGAAGGATACCCGCTGGTTCAGCAATCAGATTCCCGCAACCGAGGAGGATCTGCTGGTCAATGGTCCTCGTCAGGAAACGATCCGGCTGCGGGGGCTTGGCGAGGTCTCGGTGACCCGCCACGTTCTGGACCGCTTCGTTGACCGGGCTCTGGTTGATCAGTCCTCCGACCAAGTCATGCAGGTTGCCTGGAAGAAGCTGAGCCGGCTGGCCGAGCACCAATCGGTGAAAGAGGTCTCACGCAAGAGCTTGTGGGCGGGCGTCATCAACAATCGCAATGGAAAGCATGAAGGCCGCTATTTCCTGAACAGTGTTCAGCAGATGGTGATGGTCGTGACGGACAACCCAAATGAAGGCCCCCGTCTGGTGACCACTTATCCCGTCACTCGGCATTTCCGCCAGATGGAACAGGCAGCCTGAGTCGTCAGGTGATCGTAATGATGAATAGGAGTCAGAAGATGTTGTTACAGATGATGGGCGCTTCAAGCGCATTGATGTTGCTGAGTTTGTGGTTGAGCTACCGGATATTGGCTGATGAGCCCGGATCAGCCCGTCAGGTTGCCGCCTGCCCTGCCAACAGTGGGCAAGTCGTCGTGGCGATGAGGAGCGGCCATGATCACTAATCTAAAACAGATGGTTCTGATCCGTTCCGGCCGGGAGGCAATCGAACAGGCACTGTTGGTTGCCGTCCTGCGTTCATTCGAGAACGCTCATCCCGACCGGGAGGAAGTCGATGACCTGAGCGAGCTACTGGAAATATACAACCGCCTGATGGCCAGGCACCAGCGGTCTCTGATCGAGGTACAGGCCGCCAACGATAAAACCCATAAACAGGAGAAATAGATGAACCGCACACCCACCTTCCTACATCCGCATCTCGACCTTAGCGTGAAACCGGTCGATGCCCGCGCCAAGATGGAACCGAATCTGCCTTGGGCGGACTGCTACAGCGTCGGTTTCAGGATCAGCACGCAAAGCCACGACAGTTTTGTGCATGCCATGATCTTTGCGGATTCCTATGAGCGCCTGCTGTACGGCATCGATCAGGAGAAAGAAACCCTTCGCACGCTGCCCTCTGAACAGCCGGTATTGAATATCGATGTCGTCTATCTGCGCAGCATGCTGACGCTGGATACCGATTTCATCACCCCCGAGACACGGGAAGAGATCGAAGAGCTCACCCGCACCAGCCTCAGCAAGCGTGATGATGAGCATTTTGTGGTGTTTGGGGTGATCGGTGAAACCAAGCTCACTCTGCTGGACATCCAGACCAGCGATGCCATGACCGCAATCAGTCAGGTACGGTTCAAGCACATCAATACAGCGCCACAGAATTTCACAGTTCTGGGTGTGCGTCAGGCCCACCCTGCTTCGGCTTGGTTCGAAATGAAGTTCAAGGAGGCCGCCCATAGGATGAGTGCGATCGAGGATCGCGATACGCACTGGTCAGGCCAGTTGCACTAAGTCCGCTCGTAGTCCACGCGCTCGCGCAGTTCCTTACCGGACTTGAAGTGTGGGACGTACTTGCCGGGGACAGAGACTGAAACACCATTCTTGGGGTTGCGGCCCATGCGCGGGGGGCGGTAGTTGAGGCTGAAGCTGCCGAAGCCACGGATCTCGGCTCGCCCACCCTGTGACAGGCTGTCGGCCAAGGCCCCCAGGATCACGGCAACGGATAGTTCGGAGTCTTTGAGGGTGAGTTGAGGGAAGCGTTCAGCCAGCTTATCGATGAGTTCAGAACGGGTCATTGGATATGCAGTAATTGGATAACAGAAGAAGAATATCAGTCAGACATCACAGGCAGCATAAACCATCAAGCAAGGATTGAGCCTCTCACATGAACACAATCAAAAAACTCCGTCGATTCGCCAATCGTAGCGGTATTGGCTTCTTCGCTCCGCTGGTAGCCCTATGCCGCCTTTTCAAGAAGCGCAGACTCAACTACCTTCGCCACATGAAAGTGATTTATAGGTATACGTTCGGAAAGTAATGAACCTTGATGACGAGATCCTTAAATCGAACGCTGAGCACCCTGGTCCCTCAATGCCTCATACAGCTGTGCCGGTCCGAGCAGCACATCCTTCAACCCGCTCCGAACCTTCTCAGAATCCAGCGCCTGCTTGCTCATGGTCGAGTGCGCAGAGAGTGCGTCCATAATTGCGTTCATCAACTCATTGGCGAAGTCAGGGGAATTTGAGAACTGCTCCTTGGTATTACTACTGGCCTGCCGCACTAGAATCTCGGATTCCAGAAGCTTGCCTTTCAGAACATGGTTCACATACACCAGTTTGTCTTCGTCACTCAGCTCGCCATCGAACAGCGTATTCACCTTCTCGATGATTTCCGCGAGGCGCGCCTTTTCTTTTTCCTGCAACTGGCCGCTGCCTGGATCGGTCAGCGGCGGCAACGGCTCGCCAACCCCCAACGGCAAGGTACGCTTGCCCTGATTCTTCAGCTTGTGGTGGGTCAACACCACCTTGGATAGATCCACGCCCTCGCGCTCGCGGCCAAACTCCAGCAACGGCAGCAAGCGGCGGAAGAAGATTGCGCGTTTCTCGATGGCGGTGTTGCCGTAATCGAATATCTGCGACAGGAAGGCATACACGCGCATGAAAGTGCCGAGGTCGCGCTTGAACAATTGCAGTGAATTCATTTCATCCTGCGCATCTTGTGTAGCCTTGGCATCCTTCAGCGCCTGCGCGTCCTGCCATACTTTGCGCGCCGCCGCATAACGTTTCAGCAAACGGTCAGCCACCGGCTCCAGCGCCGCATTCAATTCGTACTGCGCGGCATTCTCCTTCATCTCCACTGCCACCACGCGCTCTACCTCGTTGTCGTCGTAATGCCCGGTCGCATCCAGCTTGGCGCGCAGGTCGTACACCAGATTCGGATCGGTCACACCTGCCAGCGTCGCCGTGGCGTAATAAGTCTTGAAGGCTTCCAGCACTTCTTCCGGCGCATTCACGAAGTCGAGAATGTAGGTCGTATCCTTGCCCGGATAGGCACGATTCAGGCGTGACAAGGTTTGTACTGCCTGAATACCCGCCAGCCTTTTATCCACATACATGCCGCACAGCAGCGGCTGGTCGAAACCGGTCTGGAATTTGTTCGCCACCAGCAGGATTTGGTATTCGTCTGTGTTGAACGCCTCGCGCATGTCGCGCCCCTTCAGGTTGGGGTTCAGCGTCTTGCTGTTCTCGGTAAAAGGATCAATGCCGGATTCCTTGTCATTCACCTCGCCGGAGAAAGCCACCAGTGTGCCGATCTTGTAGTTCTGCGACTTGATGTACTGGTTGATAGCCAGTTGCCAGCGCACCGCCTCGATACGGCTGCCCACCACCACCATCGCCTTGGCACGGCCTTCCAGCAGCGGTGAGACATTCTCGCGGAAGTGCTCCACCACCACCTGCACCTTCTGGCTGATGTTGTACGGATGCAGCCGCACCCAGCGCATGATGCCCTTCATCGCCGCGCTGCGTTCCACCTCTGCCTCATCCCACTCGCGCCCTTCACTGGCGAGCTTGAACGCCAGGTTGTACGGCGTGTAGTTCTTCAGCACATCGAGAATGAAACCTTCCTCGATGGCCTGACGCATGGAATACACATGGAACGGTGCAGGCAGATTGTCCGGACCGGCCGGCAACACTGGATTCGGGCGGCGACCAAACAATTCCAGCGTCTTGGATTTAGGCGTGGCAGTGAACGCCACATAGGTAATGCCTGCATCGTTGGCGCGTGCCGCCATCTGCGCGGCCAGCAAGTCTTCCGTGCTCACCTCGCCGCCATCGGCCAGCTCCTGCAACTCCTCAACCGATAGTACCGCCTTCAGGTTGGCCGCTGCCGAACCGGTCTGCGAGCTGTGCGCCTCGTCGGCGATCACCGCAAAACGTTTGCCCTGCGTCGCCGCCAGTTCCTGCACCGCTTTCAGTGCGAACGGGAAAGTCTGGATCGTGCACACCACAATCTTCTTGCCGCCGGAAAGCGCCTCGGCCAGCTCCTTGCTCTTGCTGGCGCTCTCGCCCTTAATCGTCGCCACCACGCCCGAAGTGCGCTCGAAATCAAAAATCGCTTCCTGCAACTGCGCATCCAGCACATTGCGGTCGCTCACCACCAGCACCGAATCAAACAGCTTCTTGTGCTGCGCATCGTGCAGGTCGGCGAGGAAGTGGGCCGACCACGCAATGGAATTGGTTTTGCCGGAACCGGCGGAATGCTGGATCAGATATTTCTGCCCCGCGCCCTCAGCCAGCACAGTCGCCAGCAGTTTGCGCGTCGCGTCGAGCTGGTGATAGCGCGGGAAAATGCTGGAAGTGATCTGCTTCTTGCTGTCGCGCTTGGTCACGATGTAGCGGCCGATGATCTCCAACCAGCTATCTCGCGCCCACACCTCTTCCCAAAGATAAGCAGTTCGGTGCCCGTTCGGGTTCAGCGGATTGCCAGATGCGCCATTGTCGCCCTTGTTAAACGGCAGAAAAGTGGTCGCCGGACCCAGCAGGCGCGTGGTCATCATCGCCGCACTGTTACTCACCGCAAAATGCACCAGCGCCCCGCGCGAAAAGTCCAGCAACGGCTCGGCCGCAGGTTGTCCCTTCGGCCGTGGGTGGCGGTCAAATCGGTATTGATCTACTGCATCTTCCACGCTCTGCGTGAAATTGCTCTTCAACTCCACCGTCGCAACGGGAATGCCATTGAGGAACAGCACCAGGTCGATGGCGTTTTCGTTATGCAGGGAATAGCGCACCTGCCGCACCACGCGCAGACGGTTGGCCGCATACCGCGCTTGCAACTCTGGATTCATTGCCAAGGCAGGCTTGAACTGCGCGAGGGACAAAGGCTGGCGCAACCCCAGCAACTCCACACCATGGCGCAGCACATCCAGCGTGCCGCGGTCATCCAGTTGTTTGCGGATGCGGTCGAGAAGCACGGCTTCCGCCGCTGCGCCGTTGTTCTTGGTCAGCGTCTCCCATGCCTGCGGTTGCGTGGTCTGCACCCAGGCCAGCACATCGGCGGGGAACAAGGCGCGGGCACGATCGTAGCCGGTGTAATCGTTCTCGGCATACAGCCAGTCGTGCGCCGCAAGGTGGGCGCAGATGTCGTTTTCGAATTCGATTTCCTTGTGCAGAGCGCTCATGTCATAGCCCTATCTGTTTCTTGATGATCTCGATAACTGCATCCTGCCCAACCTTGCCAATTGCCTTGCCCAGCAAGCCAAACAGCTCCGAATTCTCATCGACATGAAAGACCAATGACTCGCCCGTCTTGATTTCAAAGTGATGAATCAAATGACTCAGTTCATCCTTCGTGTCTTTGTTAGTTTCGGCAATGCTGTGTAGTTCGACATATTTAGCAACGGCATAACTCGCAATGAAGACACCTTGCACAATGGTTGTTCGGTTTGGATCGCCCTGCCAACGCACCAAAACCAATCCATTACCGTCATCCTCCTCTTCATCCATCGGCAAAATCAGAGTGCCATCCACCAATGAACGTGCGCCCCACATGCCATCAATCTGGTCAGGAATATAGAGAGGAATCAGGCCAGCGACAAAATCAACGACCCGTTGGCTTACCCCGACACCCTTCATTGCCGCTTCACCGCATCCAGCGTTAGACCGTCTTTATTCTTCCAGTCTATCCAGCCATTAGTGGTTCTTCCCATGAGCGACAGGGCCGCCATACTCGGCGACCTGAACAAGTGATCCTTTTCAAATACCACCGTATCGCCCTCAACCCGCATGACGCCACTCTCTAGCAACCTGATGCGCAATTTTTCACCAGCCGTCCCTTTGAGTGAAGCAACATTATCCTTACGCCCGACTGACCCCTGCAACACGACAAACCCTTCTTCGGTGTACATGCCGCGACCATTAGCTCCAGAGCCTTTACAGTAGAAGAATTCATCAGGCTTTGCTGATGCAACGGACTTGGCAACAGGATCGAATATTGGATAACCCAGCGTCGCCAGTAAGGTGTGCCCCGTTTCGAATATCTCAATACAGTCGGCCGCAAGTGGCGCTGGCGTGTGCGGCTTGCTGCCATCATTTCCGTTCTCAGTGGAATATCGCCCTGCTTTCTTGGCTTCCTGTATTGAGTGCCACTCAAGAAAAAGTGCATGTGTCTGTGTCAAGCTATCGGTACGCGAGACAAGCACCAACGCCTTTTCCCAGAATTCCTTCTCTTTGTGATGTTTGGCGAGTCGCGCACGCAGATCGCCAGTCTGACCGATGTACACTTTCCGCTCGGAGCCATCCTCCTCCTCGCTGAATAGAAAATACAGCGCGACACGATCGCTTTCCGGCATCTTCAAAAAATCCGGCAACAGGCTACGCGGCACTTCAATCACCTGCACGATGCGCGTGGTAATCTCGGCAATGCGTATGCCCTGCGGATCTCCTCCCGGCAGGAATATCTGGATCGTCTTCGGTGTCATGTTCACGCCCCCTTTGTAGCTATCGCCAAGCCGCCCAACCTAGATCACAAAGCATGACACCTATGCACTGCATAGCCAGTTCAGCATCTTGCTCTCTAACATCTCGCGTGTTCTTGTCCCTTTGCACGGCGTACTTGGTTCTCCCGTGCATCAAGCGAACAACATCCGCAGCATTTCTGACAATTTCTTTTTTGTCTTGCTGCTCTAACTTGCCAGCCTCGGTAATCGCCTTGTACAAAGAGTCCTGGGAACTGCGCTCTTTGGTTTCAAGAAAAGCATTCAATATGCGTGTCGCCGCCTCGTTGGCACGATCAACTATCGATTCAGGGCTGGCCAAATGGTAGTCGTCTTCTAATGTTTGCAGCGCTTCCTGAATATTTCCGCCTTTAAGTTCCTGCAACTTGTCCAAATCCAATTCCGGCAACGCGCCCAAGCTCTGGCGCGCTTTGAGCGTAACCAATTCCTCACCAGTAAAGCCCGCCTCAATACTAATGATGGCCCATATGCTGGAAGACTTGCCGTTGCCAAGCACAACAACCGGGAACGTAATCCCAAGAGAATTCAACTCTGAGGACAGAATGCACGCATAGCAATCAACTACAGAGATTGGCTGACAGCCATTACCATCAACCTCAGAAGTGCGCTGGATTGTCACAAGGGGATTTGGAAGTGCATGCCACCGAGCACCGGAAGTACCTGAGTTTTTGTAAAACCGACCGCGCCTAATCCTGCTGACCGGATCAAACGAATCCTCCCGAAAATAGAACTTGATTGGACTATAGACGCCGGGAGCGGAGAATTTTTTCGCAGTGGAGTCCAAAAACTTGGCAGGGGTCATTACTGGCGTTGGCCAAACTAGGTGCACTCCATAACTTGAGTCACCTTCATAAACCAACCCCCGACTTTCATCTATGCCAAGCATTCTGCTCATGCAGCCTCCATCGTTTTTTCTTCGCCTGCTTGTGAGGTGGGAGCGAGGTCTCGCACATCGACCTTGCCGGTGACGGCGGCGGAAATCAGCGCGCTGCGGCGCTCTTGCAGCAACTCGATGGCGCGGTTGGCTTCGGCGGTGAGGGTGTCGAATTTGGCGGTTTCATCATCGAGGTAAGAAGCGACGGCATCTTGTTCAGCTCGTGGCGGCGTCGCCAGCCAAAAATTAATTGCATGACCGATATTGAACTGTTCTTGTGCAGCACCGTATTGCACCACTTCGACCTGATAACGCACTGTCTTATCATTCATCGAATAGCAGAGCCATTGTGAATTGAAGTTTCCTTTACGAACATACATAACTGACGCACAGTTTCCACCTTCGCATTCAGGCGGAACAACGGCTGTTATTCCAGGCGCACCAACTCGGACGGTTAGCAGATCACCTGCGGATAGCCGTGTCTTTTCATTGCGTCGGCTGTCGTGATCAGTAATTCTGCGAGAAGAGTGAAAATCGATTCTTCCCTCAGTGATGTCCCCGCCATAAATAAAAGGCAAACCCTCATCCGAAACATACTCGCTTGGATTTACTACAATCCCAACCGAGATAAACGGTGAAATCGTTTTCAGCCGCTTCACTTCCCAATGCTCAGGCACTTCCCCAAACCATTCGATGCCGGAATCTTTCATCCTGGCGTTGGGGTTCAGCCCCTTGGTGACGGCGTGCGAAATCACCGCCTGCCGCTTTTCCGCCAGTAACTCCACCAGCCGCTGCTGTTCGGAAATCAGCGCATCGATCTTCCCTGTCTCGCAATCGAGAAAGGTGGCGATGGTTTGTTGTTCAGCTAGTGGTGGGAAAGGAAGTTCGAGGTTGTCTATTTCGTATTGGCCAAGACCAACACGGGTCAAGCCGTTTGCACGCACCGCGACACAAGACCGCACGTAAGTGGAATCAAATAGCCTTTTGACGAAAGCACCGTTGGTGTTAGTCATTGGGCGAATCATCGAGAGATGGTAGCCGCAAATTACGCCTGGCAAATCTGCTGGCACGTAGGCACCAATGGCGATGTCGTCGGCTGTCTCCGAATCTTTGGTGATAATCGTGTCACCAGCGCGAAGCGTGAACTTGGCAATCTGATCGTCGGTTGCCGTGGCCGCCATGAACTCCATATCTGCGGTGATCGTCTCGTTGTAGTAAACGTCCGTGTAGTTGCAAAGACTCACTGGCGTTTGATCATCGTATGATTTCTTGTCCACGTTGCTTGGAAAAACATGGCAAGCCTGCTTGAGGCGTTTTACCTCCCAATGCCCCGGCACCTCGCCCAGCCAAGCGATGCCGCTGTCTTTGTATTCGGAATATCGCGGCAAGCTCATGCGGTGACTCCCCTAGCGGCTTGCACAGCATTACGCCAAATTGCTTCTCGCTCCCACTCAGGCGGAAAGCCCATGTGGGTGCGGGAAACTTGCGGATGGGCATCGAGTAATTGGACAAGCCGCTCTGCCCAACGGCTTTCTGGGTTGACGATTTGCATCAGCGTTTCGATCACCACGAGTTGCATGTAGAGGCGGCGTTGCGGATTGATGGTTTGTGCTGCATCCAGATGCGCGCCGCTGGGAATGGCATCGGGTATCTGCGGCCAATTGGCTGCTGCCTTTCTAGGCATGACAGGTCGGCTACCAAATTCGCGATTCCACACGCGCATGTGGTGCGCACACAGGTTGCGCAGGTCAGACAAACTACGGAACCATGAAGTCAGCACTTTGTGGGGCCAGCCAAAATGCTGGCTGATGCGCTTGGTGTCACTCTCATCGCGCAAGTTTGCAAACAAATTGGATATCGCCTTAAAGGTTAGCAATTCCATCGCCATCCAAATGGGGGGCTGCGTGGGGGCCGCAGTATATTTTTCACGGTAGTGCGCCATGAAGACTTCAACATCGCGCGCCTGCGCTTCCTCTGTCAGCTTGCTGAGCACCCAAGTATGGTTGTAACGGCTATCGAATATCTTGGATTCGAGATAGCCATGTGGGCCGTAGTGCTCGCCCAGCGTATTGGTGAGTTGTGCACGCAAGGCGACTTCCAGCCGTTCGATTGCATCGGTCAGCAACAAACGAAGCTCGCGGTCGAAGACGTAAAGCATGAGCACATCATCAAAGCCTGTGCCCGGCAGGAAGTGATGGTTGGTTTCTTTTGGCACATAGAATGGGCGGGTATATGCCGACAGCCGGAAGTAGCTGATGTTGGCGAGATAGCGGCGCGCACGCTCTTCATCTGGAATGTTCAGGCCGCGACTTTTGAGCTTGATGAGGTGTTCGTCTGGCGAGAGGGCTGGTTTTTCATATGCCGTCATTTGCAAACCCCAGACGTAAAAAACCCGCCAGAGTGTGCATCGTTGAGAGGCATGGCGGGTGTGTTGGAACGGATTATACCGAAGACATCCCCCTTGGCAATACCCCCAAAGAGGATGTCAAGCGGGGATCGGGATATAGTTGAGCAGCGGCACTTCATGCGGATAACCCCGCAATCATCGTCAAAATACGGTCTGTGCATTGCTTCAGTTCGGTATCAATCTCGGCCAGTGGACGCGGAGGCTGGAACACATAGAAGTGACGGTTGAATGGGATCTCGTAACCCACTTTGGTCTTGTCGTGGTCTATCCACGCATCCGGCGCATGGGGCAACACCTCGCGCTTGATGTAGCCTTCCACGTCTTCACTGAGCGGGACGTTCTCGGTGTCGCGCAGGCTGGCATCCGGCTGCGACTTGCCCTTCTGCTTACCCTTGCTGCCAATCACCACGTTGCCCTGCTCGTCGCGTTGGGGCCGCTCGACAGTGATGGTCCGGTAGCCGAAGTCTTCGTTTTTGAAAATGCGGCTGATTGGCTTGCCGTCTTTTTCCGCTTCGACACATTCGCCAAACAGGCGGGTGATTTCGGCGATGTGGTCGTCGGAGAGTTCCTTGCGCTTGCTGCCCAGACTCTTGCGCATCTTCTGCCAGAAGCCGGATGCGTCAATGAGTTGCACTTTGCCTTTGCGATGTTCCGGCTTGCGGTTGGAGAGTATCCAGACGTAGGTGCTGATGCCAGTGTTGTAGAACATGTCGGTGGGCAGGCCGATGATGGCTTCGACGAGGTCGTTTTCCAGCACATAGCGGCGGATCTCACTCTCGCCACTGCCTGCGCCACCGGTGAACAGGGGCGAGCCGTTGAGCACGATGCCTAAGCGGCTGCCGCCGTCTTTGGCGGGACGCATCTTGCTGATGAGGTGCAGCAGGAAAAGCAACGAGCCATCGGACACGCGCGGCAGGCCGGGGCCAAAGCGGCCATTGAAGCCTTGCTGCTCATGTTCCTTGCGCACTTCCTTCTCGACCTTTTTCCATTCCACGCCGAAAGGCGGATTGGAGAGCATGTAGTCGAACTTGGTATGCGGATGGCCGTCTTCTGAAAGGGTGTTGCCCGGCGTGATATTGCCTACATCCTGCCCCTTAATGAGCATGTCGGCCTTGCAGATGGCGTAGGACTCGTCGTTGAGTTCCTGTCCGTGCATGGTGAGGCGCGCTTCTGGGTTGTGCTCTTCAAGGTATTCGCCTGCGATGGAGAGCATGCCGCCGGTGCCCGCTGTTGGATCATAAATGGTCCGCACGACATGCTGATTGGAGAGAATCTTATCGTCTTCGATGAAGAGCAGGTTGACCATCAGGCGGATGACTTCGCGCGGTGTGAAGTGTTCACCGGCCGTCTCATTGGAGATTTCGGCGAACTTGCGGATCAGCTCCTCGAAGACTAGCCCCATCTGCGCATTGCTGACGGCCTCGGGGTGCAGATCGATGTTGGTGAATTTTTCGGTGACCTGATACAGCAGGCCAGCGCGCGCCAGGCGGTCGATCTGGATGTGGAATTCGAAGCGCTCGAAGATGTCGCGCACGGCCGGCGAGAAAGCCTGGATGTAGCTGTAGAGGTTCTCGCGGATGTGATCCTGATCGCCCATGAGCTTTTTCATATCCAGCGGCGATGTGTTGTAGAAGTTCTGCTGGGCCTTGCGAATCAGGAACGGCTCGGGATTCAGCCCTGCCTTTGACTGCTTATCAAATTCCATCAGCACAGCAGGCTTAGTGGCTTCGAGCACGCAGTCCAGACGGCGCAGCACGGTGAACGGCAAGATCACCTTGCCGTATTCGGATTGTTTGTAATCACCACGAAGAAGATCGGCAACCGACCAGATAAATGAAGAGAGCGCTTGTTGGTTCATATTTTTTCGCTTTTGTTGAGCTTTTCATTCTGCTTGCATCGCCCCCCTCGTGCAAGAAACAATCGCGCTTAATTCAGAGAATGCCTGTTGAAGGTATAGTCGATTCGCCAAATGCATATATACCGGCATATATCTCGGCCTATATATTGCAGGCATCCCCCTATACCTTCCCTCCTCCATTCCTGCAGTTTGGTGTGACGCTGCGCCCATACGCACCTGTGAACTCCGCGCTCGAGATTTGTAGCGGTGCTCGTTGCGTGCGCGCCCTGAACATCCCCCGCTCTGTCGAACCAGCACACCACCCTTCAACCACAGGCCCCACAGGGCTGATGCAAGGTTATACGCAACAATCCGTGCGCAACAGTTTCGCGCCATTCACTTGGCGGGTTTCCACCTGGCCCGTGGGCGATCAAATGCTTTTCTACAAACCAATACCCTGCCCACACCAGCTGACCCATACGCGGGTTTTGTTGCAATGTTGATTTGATGTTTGAGTCTCTCTGCAATGAAAAATGACGCACCACTTTGACCGAAATCAAAGTGGCGCGCCATCCGTGTTACTGTCCCCGTAAGATATGCTGCCGCCGGATTATCCAGCGCGAAGTAGGTCTCCCATCTCCGTTTCGCCCCTGTTTATCACCGTAGTGAAAAGCTCGGACCGGTCTCGCTCTGCTGCTATTGCGGAAATACTCCTACACCCCGGCTCCGCCACCGTCTGATTCGCCACTTCTGTAGCCTGGTTCAGCAACCAGTCGTCTTCACACGCCTACTACCAATTTGCTCTTGATCGATATCATTTCTGCCCTACGCCTGTTGTCCTGGACTATTGCCCAGCAGTACGAAGAACAGCCCTACCTTGCTCACTAAATTCATCACCAACCGCATGCCAGAAGGCAATGGCAGCATCGTATGAACCAGCACTGAAGGCGGGCGTCCTCATTGGACTTACTTTGACTTTACTAAAGATAAATAATGCAGCGGCTCCGGCCTGACGCGGGCAGGTATGGGGCTAGCCCATTGATTGGCCATAATGACCATGTGAGTGCGCAAATTGCACTCGGTTTGAGCGACAGTTGTCGCAAGTGATGCAGTTTAATATTCTTGGTTATGACCTTGCGGTCGAGTTAGGAACCAAGGGGAACTCGGTGCCTTTATCGGGCACTACTCGCACATCCAAGTGATTGGAATGTATATGTAATGTACTTCATACTCCTTGGGTCGTCAACGAAGATACACCTCTGTGATTTCTGGCCTGAAATGCCCCATCTCCTGACTGACGATGGATAAGGCATCGACATATTGGTATCCCAAGCTTTGTAGTGCCCGCATCCTCTCTTGCGCGTATGTGTGACGAACGCCGTGCGCGCCACTGGACCACCCCAACTCTCTCAAGGAAGCCTTGCTGAAAGAATCGCTCCAGCGCTTCCCGCCGCCCAGTTCATAAAGCTGCTCGTAATAGATCTTGCGATCATCGACCTGCCTAGGCTCGCTCAAGCGCACCATCTCCAAAATCGAAGCTAAGTCGGAATCGATTGCCACCTCACGGGTCAAGCCCCCCTTTCCTGTCACCGTGAACCTCCTGATCTCACCTCTACCTTCAAACCGCTCTTCAGTCCAAGTTCGATGTGAAGAGGCTGCACGCTCGTCAAGTGGCATAAGTGTCAGCAGTTCATGGGCCCTCAGACCCGCATTTGCAGCCACTCGGGTCGCTAGGCTGTGGGCCTTGGACTGCGCGCCTGCTATCAACTCGATTTGCTGCCTTGTATAGGCCCTGCTTTCTTCTACCTGCTCGAACTCGCTCCTCATCACAGGAAGTTTGGTGCCCATCAAGACCTGAATCGCCTGCCTATCCTTATCGAGCTGCTTTTGACCGACCTGTTCGGACCGCATTTCAAGATAGTCTAGAGCAATTTCGTGTGTGATTCCTGCCAGCCCTTTGCCCCCCGTATCTATTCGTTGATCAGAGATATAGGCAGCCACACCCTTGAGAGAGTCTTGGTAGGTTCTGGCCGTGCCTAAGCTATGTATTCGACCATCCTTGTTGTCTTGACCATGACTTGAACGACCAATAGCCAGCTTCTGCCCTACCGCATGTCGGGCCTGACTTTCTGGTGATCTGAAGCGCCCCATATCAATCTTTCTCCATTGAAATGGAACAACTTTTATCAATAAATCGCTTAATAGTTGAGCGGTCAACTTTTATCCGTTTTTCTTTTCTCAACCAGTATTGAATATCTGCATAACTAGCCGATGCAGCCCTTAGTTGAATGAGTTCAGATAGAAATTTATTGAGTTTTGACTGGCCCCATGTGGAACGCCTGCGCCGGACTGATCTAGATTCACGAATTCCCGCCAAAATGCCCGCAGCATCGAAACTATTTTTCATGTCCAAATCCATCCAAGGAGGTTTTATAAGTCACAAAGGCGTTTGAGAAACATATGTCATCTATTTGATTGTATTGGACTTTTACTATGTATGCAATTAGAGTTCGGTCGTGCAAGTGCACTTACCAAGGAGATGGATATGCAGGTTGTCGTAAACGACGGAAGCGTTATCGAAACAGACAGTTTTGATCTAAATGAGCGATTTGAAGAAGAGCGCTACTGGAATGGATTTGCTCATGTTGGCAAATGCAGTTACTTGTCGTTAGAAGACTCAAAGCAATATCTGTATTGCAAAAAAGACAAGTACTACCTGATTGAGTTTACTGTCGATAGCAAAGTCAAATTCGCAAAAAGGTTGCGCCCAGAGCATGCGGTCGGATGGTTGCTTTTCAACAATCATCGGTTGCCGACCTCCCTCAATAACATTGCCATATCAATGACACAGTAAAGCCACAAATCCAGCAAAGCTATTCCAGCTGGATTAGCTCTGCTGGAATTTAATAACTTGAGCTCCGCTGCGAAGAGAGTCTAAATAGTCGCTCCACTCCTGCATCATTTTTTTTCGTTCAGGCAAATACATCAAGTACATATCTCTCTTGTACGCTGCCTTTATTTTATTTTGCTCGTTGTGAGCAAGCTGACGTTCCAACCACTCTTGTTTGTAGCCCATGTTATCCATGATGGTAGAAGCCATGGCACGGAATCCATGCGGGGTCATTTCTTCCCCAGTCCATCCTAAGCGACGCATGGCTGAGCGCACGGCGTTATCGGACATAGGACGATTGCGATCACGCGCACCTGGAAATACAAATCTATCATTCCCAGATAGCGGCTGTACTTCTTTGAGTATCTCAATAGATTGTTTACTCAAGGGGACAAGATGTGGTTCTTGGACTTTTTTACCAGTCTTGTGCGCGTTTGATGGGATGGTGATCATTGCCTCATCAAAATCGATCCAGTCCCACTGCAACTTGCGGAGTTCGCCTGGCCTCAAGAATAGTCGTGGAGACAAAGCAAAAGCACAACGAACGACAACCGTGCCACTGTAACCATCAATGTCGCGGAGTAAATTTCCTACCTGCTTAGGTTCAGTAACCGCCGCAAAATGATTATCTTTTCGATAAGGGGGAAGCGCCCCTTTCAAGTCTGCAGATGGATCACGCTCAACCAATCCACTTGCAACAGCATATCGAAATATTCGACCGCACTCCGATAGTGCTCTATGAGCAGTTTCCAATGCGCCCCTATTTTCAATTCTTCGAACAACTGACAACAGCTCCGGCGGTGAAATTTCATAAATCGGACGTTTGCCTATCCATGGAAAAATATCTTTTTCAAGGCGTCCAATTACCTTGCTTGAATGATTATCCGCCCAATCGTTACTGTCTCTGAATTTTGCAAACCACTCACGAGCAATCACTTCAAAAGCTTTATCTGCGTCAGCTTCAACTTGCTCCTTTTGCACCATCAGTGCATTTCTCGCTGCGATTTTGGCTGCTGACGGATCAATACCATCCAACAAAGACCTTCTAGCCTGAAATACTCGATCCCTTGCGTCCCTTAGTGTCACCAAGGGGTACTGTCCGATTGATAAAGTTTTGGCCTTCCCTGCATACCGATACCGGTACCACCAAAGCTTCACCCCATTGGGCTTAATGATCAACGTTAGGCCATCACCATCGGCGATACCATACTGTTTATCCTTGGGTTGTGCTGCCTGTACTGCCTTATCTGAAAGTGTCCCCATGCTGAGCCTCTTGTGAGTATTAACACACCCACATAATACTCACAGAAGGCCAAAATACTCAACAGTACTCACGCCGATACTCACAAACGCACTGGTTGTTATAGGTTATCTTGGGACTCCTTTGCACGCCACTGGAAATTGCAATTATTCATTATTTCCATATAAATACATGATGTTGAGGCGCGAAAGCTGTAAAAAAGCCCACCGCAAATGGGGTGGGCTTTTTTGTATTTGGTGGTGATAGGTGGACTTGAACCACCGACCCCAGCATTATGAGTGCTGTGCTCTAACCAACTGAGCTATATCACCGTCAACTTTTCCGGCATTGATTGTTGCGTTGCCAAAAAGAGGGCGGCATTTTGCTGATTTAGTCGCCCCCTGTCAATTACAGTCTGACATTTTCAGCTCGCTATCCGGGAATTCTTTCTGAAAACCCCGCACTTTCGACTCGATCTCCGCCTCTGCCTCTGAGATCACGAACTGTGTGAACCTGAGCCTGCTCTTGCGCTCACCCACTTTGGCGGTGCGAACCCCCTGTTTGCGCAGGCTGTCCAGATAGCTTTCCGCTGCACGTTCGGTACGGAACACGCCCAATGAGATGGCACGCTGCCATTCGCCCGCTTCCTGCACAATGAAATAGTCGTTCACACCCAGGTTCTTCAACTGTCCGATCTTTCTTTGCACCTCGGCCTGATTCTTCAGCGGGGACATATAGACCCAGTATCCACTCGCATGCTCTATGCTGCGCGTCTGCAGCCGCGCCCCCAGATCCAGTGCGGACAGTTTCTGCAGGGCATCTGCAAGACCGCTGCCGGAGAATTCACCCCAGAACAGGCATTGTTTGATCTGCGGCGGGTTCGCCAATGCATCACTCAAACGCGGGGCGGGCGCAGCAGCAGGTTCAGCCACTCCCACCGTCGACGCCACGGCGGACTCAGGCACTGCGGCTGGATGCACGGGTTCGATTTTCGCCGGCACCGCCTCTTTCAGCAGGACGATCCTGTCCGCGTGCAACGCCGCCTGCGCGGCCAATACATCCGGCTCGACCGTCAGCATCCCGCCCCAGCGCATCCACGAAAATAACAGTGCATTGGCCAACAACAGCCCCCATACCCATTTCTTGCTCATGCTTCGTCTTCTCCCAATATCTGTAGACCGTGCAATACCATATGCTCGTCGTGCTCGCACGGTACGGACAAGCCATGCAGCACTTCGCTAGCCGCACCACCACTCACCAGACAGCGCACGCTGCCCTCGCGTTGTTGCAGCAGACCGAACTGATGCAGGATCGCCCCCTGCGTCGCCCGCACCGCTCCGCTCAGCATGGCAGCGGCGGTGTCTCTAGGGAAATCCTGCAAGTCACCTGCCTGATCGGTCAGCTGTGCTGTATTGGCGCTCAGACTGCTCAACATCAGCGACAGCCCTGGCAATATCAATCCGCCCAGGAACTCGCCCTGCGCCGAGAGCGCATCGACCGTGGTCGCCGTGCCGCAATTGACCACCAGACAGGCGCCGGCAACTCGGTGACGTGCCGCGATCAACGCCGCCCAGCGATCACTGCCGAGTTGTTGCGGCGCGCGATAGGCATTGCGCACGCCGCAGCGTTCTGCCTCGGCGCGGATGAATGTCGGCTCACACTGCATAGCTGCGAAAAGTTCGCGCAAATTGGCCTCGACCGCATCGCCCGCCACATTGGACACCAGTATGCGAGAACGCACCGGCAGATCGCCCACCAGCGCCGGCAGCTGTGCCAGATCGCGATTCTCCAGCACGCCATGACGCAGCCAGACGCCGTTCTCCACCAGCGCCCATTTGCAACGACTGTTCCCGATATCCAGCAACAGCATCCTATCTCCCCCTCAGACTGACTTCGCCGGAATGGAATTCGCGCAAGCCCTCTGCCGTTTCCACGCGCAATGCCCCTTCATCCGTCACACCCAGCGCGACGCCTTCGATACGCTTGCCATCCGGCATCAGCATCTCGACAGGACGGTGGGCATGTATATGGGCGCATTCCCATTCCTTGTGTAGCGCAGTGAAACCATGCGCGGAGAACTCGCGTAGCACGGGCACCAGATGTTTGAGCAATACCGCCAACACCTTGTTGCGCTGACTGAGCGCGACACCGCAGGCCGACAAGTCGCCCGCCGCCTGTCCGATCTTGTTTGTTTCCGCCGGTGCATCCAGATTCATCCCGATACCGATCACCACCGCGCTAGGGCCCAGCATATCGCCCTGCGCTTCCAGCAGGATGCCCGCCAGTTTGCCCGATGGCAGGATCACATCGTTCGGCCACTTCAGGCCGGCATCATCGACGCCCAGTTCTCGCAAGGCACGCATCATGGCAACGCCCACTGCCAGACTCAGCCCCGACAGCGCCGCCAAGCCGTATTCAAAACGCCATAACACTGAAAAGGTGAGCGCCTCGCCCAGACCGGCATGCCACGTACGCCCTAAGCGCCCGCGTCCGGCGCTCTGCCACTCCACCGCCATCACGCGACCGCTGGCTGCCCCCTGCGACGCAGCTTGCAGCAACAAGGCATTGCTGGAAGTCGCGTATTCGAGGATCTGCAGATCCAGCGCTGCGCGCGCCTCCCCGACTTCGGCAAGTATCTGCCCCTTATCCAGCCAGCACAACGGCCGGGACAGCCGATAGCCGCGCCCGCGCACACTGTGCAGCATGACGCCGTAGTGCGCCACGTCGTGCAATGCATTGTGCACGCTGGCGCGCGACATCCCCAACTGCCGGGCCATGTCCTCGCCGGAATGGAATTCACCGTCTGCCAGCAAGCGCAGCAAAGTGAAGGTCAGCGATTTCGGGGGATGTGTCTCAGTGATACTCATTGCGCCAGATCGCGACAGGACGGTTCGCCGCCCTGCTCCAAAAACGCGATGATCTCTTCGCGACGTTTAAGCGCATCCTGATATCCCAGATCGATCAACGCGCGGCAATAATGTTTGTCGAACAGCAGATAGCTCACCAGGTTCGCGCCGCTGCCGCGCATCACCCCGGCCAAACGCAATAGCAAGCGGATCGTCCATGGCAAATTGTGGATATAGCGCTCGGCGATCTTCTCCAGCGGTTGGCTGGGCGAGATGACCAGCGCCTCGACATGGCGCAAGTCAAGAGTGCGGTGCAGTTCCTCCGGTATGGCTGTCAGCGTCCTGTTGATGCGTTGCAGACGCTCCAGATCCACTTCCAGTCCATCGATGAAGATGCTGTCCAGCGCATGGCCGGCGATTTCAGCCAACGCCGGGTAATGCTCGATCTTGGGCCGTCTCTCCTCATCATCGGTCGCGCTGTGGCCGACGCCGACCACCAGCACGCGCTCCGCGCCAAGATGCAGCGCGGAACTGATAGGCGCGATCTGTCGCATCGAACCGTCGCCGAAGAACTCACGGTTCACGTGCACGGCCGGAAACATGAAAGGAATGGCGGATGAAGCCATCATATGCTGGATGTCGAGCTGGGTCGGCACACCGACGCGTCGGGTGCGTTTCCATGGCTGGATATCCGGCGCGCCCTGATAGAACGTCACCGAATGGCCAGTGCCATAGCCCGAAGCGGTGACACTCACCGCATGCACCAGCCCGTCATCGATATGGCGCTGGATCAATTCGCATGGCAAGGCCCGCTCCAGAAAGGTGCGCAAAGGGCTGTTGTCCAGCAACGAGACCTGATTGAGCCGGTTGCTGCCCAGCACGCTCAGCAGCAGGCCGAACAGCCAACGCAGACTATTGCTCAGGACGCCGAGCGCATCAGCGCGGTAGATGTCGGTCACGTGCGCATTGGTCCAGATGTTCAGCAGGTAGCGCACACCCTTGCGGAAATGGCGCGCGTTCACTACCAGCGTGATCGCATTGAGCGCGCCCGCCGAAGTACCGCTGATCACTTTAAAAGGGACTTGCGCCCGGTAAGGCAGGAATTCGGCAATGGCCTTCAGCACGCCGACCTGATAAGCCGCACGTGCGCCTCCGCCGGTGAGGATCAGTCCGATCTTCTCCTTTTGCATAGCTTCAGGCTGCCGAATGTGCCTTCACGGATTCCAGTGCGTCCTGCAAAGTCTCCTCGGGGAGCGCATTGAGCATCTCGGACAGCACCTCGGCGGCATCCACCGCCTGCGGCTGCAAACGCATCGCATCCGCATTCGCCACCAGCACAGCCGCCGCACCGACCACTTTGAGCAGGCGCGCACGCTCCGCCATCAACATCTCGACCTCATTGCTCAACAACTCTTCTTCCTGCTTGTTCATCATGCACTCCTGGTTTTCACGCCGGCGACTGCCAACGCACTCATGTTCACGATACGCCGCACCGTCGCGGTCGCGGTCAATATATGCGCGGACTTGTCCGCGCCCAACAAGATGCCGCCGATGGTGATGCCGTCGCCCGCGGTCATTTTGAGCAGATTGTAGGCGATATTGGCCGCATCCAGATTGGGCATCACCAGCAGATTGGCCTGCCCTTTCAATTTCGCCTCGGGAAACAACTGCTCGCGGATCTTTTCCGACAAGGCCGTATCGCCATGCATCTCGCCCTCCACCTCAAGCTCCGGTGCCATCTGCGACAGCAACGTTCTGGTATGCGCCATCTTGCGCGCCGAAGCGTCGTCGTGGCTGCCGAAGTTGGAATGCGACAGCAACGCGACTTTCGGCGTCAGACCGAAGTAACGCACCTCTTCCGCCGCCAGCATCGTCAACTCTGCCAGCTGCTCGGCAGTCGGATCGAGGTTCACATGCGTGTCGCAAATGAACAATGTGTGTTTGTCCAGCAGCAGTATGTTCATCGCGCCATACACGCTGCAGCCTGGACGATGACCGATCACCTCGTCGATGAAGCGCAGGTGGTAGAGCGGCTGATCCACCGTGCCGCACAACATCGCATCCGCCGCGCCCATGTGCACCAGCATCGCCGCGATCAGCGTGCTGCGCCGGTGCATCTCGCGCTTGGCGACCTCGGGCGTCACACCGCTGCGTGCACACAGGCGGTGGTATTCCATCCAGTAGTCGCGGTAGCGCGGATCATCGTTCGGATCGACCAGCTCGAAATCCTGACCGGCACGGATGCGCAGTCCCAGCCGTTCGATGCGCGTCGCGATCACATCCGGCCGCCCCACCAGAATCGGCAGCGCCAGCCGCTCATCCACCACGGTCTGCACCGCATGCAGCACGCGCTCGTCTTCGCCCTCCGCATAGACCAGGCGATGTTTGCTTTTCTTTGCCAGATCGAACACCGGCTTCATCAACATCGTCGAGTGATAGACGAAGCTGGACAAGTGCTCGATATAGGCCGGCATGTCGGTGATGGGGCGCGTCGCCACACCGCTATCCATCGCCGCCTGCGCCACCGCCGGCGCGACCTTGTAGATCAGGCGCGGATCGAAAGGTTTGGGGATCAGATACTGCTCGCCGAAGCTCAGACTCTCGTCGCCATACACCGCAGCCACTTCATCCGACTGCTCGGCCCGTGCCAGTTCGGCGATGGCACGCACGGCGGCCTGCTTCATCTCTTCATTGATGGCGGTCGCGCCCACATCCAGCGCACCGCGAAAGATGTAGGGGAAACACAGCACGTTGTTGACCTGGTTCGGATAGTCGGAGCGGCCTGTCGCCAGGATCGCATCCGGGCGCGCCTCCAGCGCCAGCGCAGGCAATATCTCCGGATTAGGATTGGCCAGTGCAAAGATCAGCGGCCTCGCCGCCATCTGTTTCACCATCTCCGGTTTCAACACGCCGCCCGCCGACAGACCAAGGAACACATCTGCACCCGCGATGACCTCGGCCAGTTTGCGCTGCGGGATGTCGCGCGCATAGCGCGCCTTGTTGTCGTCCATCTCCTCGGCGCGCCCCGTGTACACCACACCCTTGATGTCGGTGACCACGATGTTATCCATCTTCACGCCCAGGCTCACCAGCATATCCAGACAGGCCAATGCCGCCGCGCCCGCACCGCTCGCCACCAGTTTGATGTCCTCGATCTTTTTGCCGACCACCCGCAGACCGTTCAATAATGCCGCGCCGACGATGATGGCCGTGCCGTGCTGGTCATCATGGAACACGGGGATATGCATGCGCTCGCGCAACTTGCGCTCGATGTAGAAACACTCGGGGGCTTTGATGTCTTCCAGATTTATGCCGCCAAAGGTGGGCTCCAGCGCGGCGATGATGTCGACCAGTTTGTCCGGGTCGTTCTCGGCGATCTCGATGTCGAACACATCGATACCGGCGAACTTCTTGAACAGCACGCCCTTGCCTTCCATCACCGGCTTGGATGCCAGCGGGCCGATGTTGCCCAGTCCCAGCACCGCCGTACCGTTGCTGATGACCGCGACCAGATTGCCGCGTGCGGTGAGGTTGCGCACTTCGGCGGGGTCGCGCACGATCTCATCACAAGCCGCCGCGACTCCGGGTGAATAGGCCAGCGCCAGATCGCGCGCCGTGTGCAAGGGCTTGCTCGGCTGCACGGTGATCTTGCCCGCCGGGGACTGGCGATGGTATTTCAATGCGGCTTCGCGTATCTGCTTATCCATACTGACCTCGCTATCCTTGTTCCCCTCATCGGGTATGTCACACACTCCGCCGCTTAGCCCCTGCGTTCGAGCCGCAATGTCTCCAAAGTACGCTTGCGCACTGCATGCAACAACGGCATATCGTCATCCAGCGATGAACCGTAGGACGGGATCATCTCCCGCATCTTGCGCTGCCATTCTGCGCTCTTCATACGCGCTTTGAAACAGCGCTCGACCACCTCGATCATCGCCTGTACCGAGGTCGATGCGCCGGGCGAGGCACCCAGCAGCGTGGCCAGTGTGCCGTCCTGCGCAGTCACGATCTCGGTGCCGAATTCCAGCTTGCCGCCCTTCTTGTCGCAGTCCTTGATGATCTGCACACGCTGCCCCGCCGAGGCCAGCTCCCAGCCGTTTTCGCGCGCATTGGCGAAGAAATCGCGCAGCGCACCGACACGGTCCTTGTGTGATTTCATCGCCTCGCCGATCAGATAGCGCATCAGCGGCAGGTTGTCGCGTGCCACCGACAGCATGGGTTTGAAGTTGCCCGACTTGAGCGAACCGAACAGGTCGAAGATCGAACCTTCCTTGAGGAACTTGGTGGTGATGCTAGCGAACGGCCCAAACAGCAGCACCGATTCGCCGCCCAGGATGCGCGCATCCAGATGCGGCACCGACATCGGCGGCGCACCCACCGCCGCCTTGCCGTACACCTTGGTCGTATGCTGGCGCACGATCTTCGGATCGTGGCAGATCAGCCACTGGCCGCTCACCGGGAAACCGCCATAACCCTTCGCTTCCGGGATGCCCGACTTCTGCAGCAGCGGCAGCGCACCGCCGCCCGCGCCAAGGAACACGAAGCTCGCCTCGATGGTGCGCGTCTTGTCATCGTGCGTATCCTTCACGCGCACATGCCAGCGCCCGTCGTCGTGCTGCTTGAGGCCGGTGATGGTGTTGTTCAGCTTCAGTTCAAAATTTGGCAACTTGAGCAGCGCCTTCACCAGCTTGCGCGTGAGAAAGCCGAAATCCACATCCGTGCCGTGCTTCACCTGCGTCGCCGCCACCGGCTCCTTGCCGTCGCGCCCCTGCATCACCAGCGGCATCCACTCGCGCAGCACCGCTGGATCGTCGCTGAACTCCATCTCCTCGAACAAGTGGTGCGTGTGCAGCGCTGCATAGCGCTTGCGCAGGAATTCGACATTCTCCTTGCCGCGCACGAAACTCTGGTGATACACGGGATTGATGAACTTCTCCGGCGTCGGCAGCAGCCCCTGATCGACCAGATAGGACCAGAATTGCAACGACACCTCATACGCCGCGTTGATCTCCAGCGCGCGTTTGATATTGATGCTGCCGTCCTCCGCCTGCGGCGTGTAATTCAACTCGCAATAACCGGCATGCCCGGTGCCCGCGTTGTTCAGTCCGTGCGAACTCTCGCTCGCCACCTTGGACAGGCGCTCCACCATCATGATCTTCAACGAAGGATCGAGCTGCGCCAGCAACTTGCCCAGCGTCGCGCTCATCACCCCTGCCCCGACCAGCAACACATCCACTTTCTTGTTCGACATCTTCAGACTTTCCGGCACTGTTATCCGGCGCACATTCTACCCGTTCAGGGACGCCAATACCTTCTCCAGCCGCTTCGCCGACACGATCACCGGCGTCTTCAGCTCCTGCGCGAACAACGACACGCGCAATTCCTGCATCATCCAGCCGAAGTCTTCCAGACGCTCGTCGCGTGCGCCTTGCTGGGCTTGCAGGCGGCGTTGCCATTGCTGCTGCAAAGGCAGTAATTGGGCCAGATTGGTTGCGTCGCGCGCGGGGTTGCTGCGCAGTTTTTCCAGGCGCACGTTGATCCCCTTCAGGTAACGCGGCATGTGTTGCATGCGCTCGTAGGGCGTGCGGGCGATCCAGCCTTTGCCGAGCAGGCTCTCCAGTTGCTGGCGGATGTCCTGCTGCGCTTGGGCGTGCGCCTTGAAACCGGGCAAGGCTTTTTGCAAAGCCTGATGCTCGGTCAACACCGTACCAACCAGACGCGCGATCTCCTGCCCCACCAGATTGAGGCGCGACTTGGCGTCCTTACAGCGTGCGTTGAAGGTCCTTTCACTGTCCGGCAACGGGTCGTTCAGACAGCAACGGTCGAAGGTGACGCTTAGGATCTGCTGCTGCAGATCCTGCTGGCTGCCGAAGGGCAGGAACAGCATCGCCATCTTCTGCAGGTCGGGCAGGTTCTTCTCCAGGAACTTCACCTGCTCTTTCAGCGCCAGCATGAACAGGCGGCGCAGTCCGGCATGGTGCACGGCTTGCGCTTCGTCTGCAGTATCGAAAGCTTGCAGCGTCACCGCATCGCCCTCGTCGTGCAGCGCGTTGAATACCGTCACCTGCTGGCCGGCACGCGGCACTTGCGTGGTCTCGGCGAAGTCGCCGAAGTCCCAGGTGGTGTGGCGTTCCTTGTCGGTCATGACTGCGGCTTGTGCCTGTTTCACCGGCGCGCTGGCGGCCAGCGTCACTTTGGGTGCCCACTCCCCGCGCAGTTGCAGAAAGTTGCGTCCCATGCCCAGCTGCCGCCCGTGTTCATCTATGACGCGGAAGTTCATCAGCAGATGCGGCGGCAGTTGTTCCAGACGGAAGGCATCCAGCGGCACATCGACTTGTTTCTGCTCGCGCATGTATTTAGCGATGGCTTGCAACAGCGAGACGTCGCCCGGCTTCACTGCGGCACAGAACGCAGCAGCGAACTCCGGCACGGGCACGCAATGACGGCGCAATTTCTGTGGCAGCGACTTCAGCAGTTGCGCCACCTTCTCCGCCAATATGCCCGGCACCAGCCATTCGCAGCGCGCGGGCTGCACTTGATTGATGAGCGCCTGCGGCACGGTCAGCGTCACACCATCATCGTTCTTTCCCGGCGCGAAGTTGTAGGCCAGCGCGTAGCTCACGTTGTTCATCTGCAACTGCGGCGGGAACTGCTCTGTCGTGATGCCCGCTGCCTCGTGGCGCATCAGGTCTTCTTTCTTTAGATACAGAAGTTTCGAATTCTCGCGCTCTGCTTCCTTGCGCCACTTCTCGAAATCCGCACCGTTATGCATACCCGCCGGGATGCGCGCATCGTAGAAAGCGAAGATCAGTTCGTCGTCCACCAGCACGTCCGGACGGCGCGACTTGTGTTCCAGCGCTTCGATGTCGGCGATGAGTTTCTGGTTGTGCGCGAAGAACGGTGCCTGCGTGTTGAACTCGCCTTCCACCAGCGCGGTACGGATGAACACCGCACGCGATTCCTGCGGATCCATCGGCCCGTAGTGCACGCGCTTCTTGGGATTGATGAGCAGACCGAACAGCGTGCTGCGTTCCCAAGCAGCGACCTGCGCCGATTTTTTCTCCCAGTGCGGATCGAAGTAGCTGCGCTTCAGCAGATGCGCGCCGACCTCTTCCAGCCATTCCGCTTCGATGCGCGCCACGCAGCGCGCATACAGGCGCGTGGTCTCCATCAGCTCCGCCGCCAGCACCCACTTCGCGCCCTTCTTCGCCAGCACCGAGTTGGGTGCGATGAAGAACTTGGTCTCGCGCGCGCCGAGGTAGTGCGGCTCGTTCACCGCGCGCGTGCCGATGTTGCCGATCAGACCGGTGAGCAGCGCCTTGTGGATCTGCTCGTAGCTGGCGGGCTGTTCGTTGAAGCGCATGTTCATCTCGGCCATCTGCGCATGCAGTTGCTGGTGCAGCTCGTGCCATTCGCGCAGACGCAGCGGCGACAGGAAATGACTGCGACACTCGTTCGCCCACGTCTTGTTGCTCTTCTTGTGCTGCACGCCATTTTTGAACCAGTCCCACAACTTGAGATAGGCGAGGAAGTCTGAACGCTCGTCGTTGAAACGCTGGTGCGCGGCATCCGCTGCCTCGCGCCGCTCCGCCGGACGGTCGCGCGGGTCCTGCAGCGACAAGGCGCTGGCGATGATGATGATCTCGGTCAGACACTGGTATTGCTTGCCGGCCAGCAGCAGGCGCGCGATCTTGGGATCGAGTGGAAGCTTGGCCAGCTCGTGACCGAGTTTGGTCAGCTGGCGCTGCTCGTCGATGGCGTTCAGTTCGTGCAGTAACTGATAACCGTCGGCGATGGCGCGCGAACCGGGTGGTTCGATGAACGGGAAATCAGCCACGTCGCCCAGTCCCAGCGCACTCATGCGCAGGATGACGGTAGCCAACGAGACGCGAAAGATTTCCGGATCGGAGAACTCGGGACGTTGCGCGAACTCCTCTTCATCGTACAGGCGGATACAGATACCGCTCATCACGCGACCGCAACGACCGGCGCGCTGGTTGGCCGCCGAGCGCGCGATCTTCTCGATATGCAGTTGTTCCACCTTCTGGCGGATGCTGTAGCGGTTGATGCGCGCTACGCCGGTGTCGATCACGTAGCCAATATTGGGCACGGTGAGCGAGGTCTCCGCCACGTTGGTGGCCAGCACCACGCGGCGCTGGTTGCCAACCTTGAACACGCGATCCTGCTCGGCTGTGGACAGGCGCGAGAACAGCGGCAAGATCTCGATACCCTTGTGCTGGTGCTTGCGCAACGCCTCGGCCGCTTCGCGTATCTCGCGCTCGCCGGGCAGGAACACCAACACGTCGCCGCGCAGCCCGCCGATGGAAAGTTCATCGAGTGCGCTGCAGATAGCCTGCGGCACATCCTGCATCTCGCCTTCCTCGTCTTGCTGCGGCGGGCGGTAACGCACTTCAACCGGGTAGGTACGGCCGGAGACCTGCAGCACGGGCGCGCCCGAGAAGTGTTTCGAGAATCGCTCCGCATCCAGCGTGGCCGAAGTGATGATGAGTTTCAGATCGGGGCGCTTGCGCAACAGCTGCTTGAAATAGCCGAGCAGGAAATCGATGTTGAGCGAGCGTTCGTGCGCCTCGTCAATGATCAGCGTGTCGTACTGACGCAGCAGCGGGTCGCTGTGAATCTCGGCCAGCAGGATGCCGTCGGTCATCAGCTTGATGACGGAATCTGGCGACACCTGGTCGTTGAAGCGCACCTTGTAACCGACCAGTCCGCCGAGCTCGGATTTCAGTTCCTGCGCGATACGGGCGGCCACTGAACGCGCTGCCACGCGGCGCGGCTGGGTGTGGCCGATGACGCCATTGACGCCGCGTCCGATACTTAAACAAATCTTGGGCAGCTGCGTGGTCTTGCCGGAACCCGTCTCGCCGCACACGATGATGACCTGATGTTTTTCGATGGCCTGCGCCAGCTCTTCGCGCCGCGCCACCACCGGCAGGTCGGCCGGATATTCGATGGCGGTGAGTTGCTGGATGCGCGCGAGGCGGCGCTGGGCGATGGCGGACAGCGGTTTCATGGCTGCTCCACGCACAACGTCGGACACGGGATGCCGTCACCGTCCGCGTCCAGTGATGTCTCGCCGCAGCGTGTCAGGTAGAAGTGCGCTTCGTCGCAGGCGCTCATCTGCGCGCAGTGTCTCTTCTTGCCGCAGGCCAGGTCGTAGGGTTCAACAGATGATGGAGCTGTCGCTGCCGCAGGTTGTCGGTAATACGAAGGATGTTGCTTGCGCCACTCCCACGGCGCTTGCGGACTGATTTGCGTCCACAGACCGCGCCGCGCCTGTTGCGCTTCGTGTTGCAATTCGATGAACACTTTGTCGGCGTGATGGAAAGAATATTCCCATGCCAACCCTTGACGCACTTGCTCCCGATTCAGATCGATGCCGTTCAGAATGAGCGTGGCGATGGTGCGCCCGTATTGGTCGACGGCACGACTCTCTACCTGCACCACTCTTTTGTTCACGCGGGACTTTAGATATGCCAGAGATTCCTGACCGAACGGTTGCGCCTTCTCGGGTGCATCGATAGCGGCCAGTCGCAGTTTGAGTCTCTGCTTGTCGCGCGACACCAGCACGGTGTCGCCGTCGATCACGGCGATCACATATGCTTCGAACGTCTCCGCCTGTGCCGCCCAGCTCAGGCAACACAATAGAACGCACCACCACTTCATATCAGGATGCTTTTGATGAAAGCCAGACAGAGCAGCGTGTAGCCCGCCGCCAGCAGGTCGTCGAACATCACCCCGAGACCGCCATGCCAGTGACTATCGTAATAGCGGATGGGCTGCGGCTTGACGATGTCGAAGAAACGGAACAAAGAGAATGCCAGAAGCTGCCAGATCAGACCGTCCGGCGTGAAGAACAGCACCAGCAGGAAAGCCACCACCTCGTCCCACACGATACCGCCGAAATCGGCGTCGCCCAGCGCCTTGCCGGTGATGTCGCACACCCACACACCGATGACGTACATCCAGATCAAAACGAAGATGAACATGGCGTCGGACAGGCGCGGCGACATGTACCAGAAGAACGGGAATGCGAGCAAAGTGCCGGCGGTGCCGGGCGAGCGCGGCACCAGCCCCAGCCCCAGCCCGAATGCAAGCATGTGCGCAGGATGGCTGAACAGGAAGCGCCAGTTCGGCTTGACCTTCAATACTTCATGCGAAGTGGTCATAGCCCTCCTTCTCGATCCTGATCACACTGCCGTCTGCCGCGCGCAATTTGCAGCCCTGCCCGGAGACGATCTTGCCGACACGCGTCAACTGCAGGCGCAGCGGATCGGCCAGCGCCATGATCTCTTCGCGCCGCGCAAGTGGCGCGGTGAAACACAGTTCGTAGTCATCGCCGCCGGACAGCACGCATTCCTGTGCCAGCATGTCCATGCCCTCGCCTGAAGATGCGAAATAAGCGCATTTCGGCAAACGGTCGTAGCGCACTTCGGCCGCCACATTCGAACTGTCCAGGATGTGTTTCAGATCGGCCAGCAGTCCGTCCGATATGTCGATGGCACTATGTGCGAGACCGCGCAGGGCCCGCCCCAGATCCACACGCGGTTGCGGCTGCTGCAAGGCGGCGAGACAGGTCTGGCGCGAACCCTCTGGCAGTTGCACCCGATCCTGCAATTGCGCCAATCCCAACGCGGCTTCACCCAATACCCCCGACACCCAGATATCGTCACCGACCTGTGCACCGCTGCGGCGCAGCGCTTGCCCCTGCGGCACTTCACCCATGATGGTCACGCTCAGATTGAGCGGGCCGCGCGTGGTGTCGCCACCGACCAGCTCCACACCGTGCGCATCGGCCAGCGCGAAGAATCCCTCGCTGAATGCCTGCAACCAGTCGTCGTGCGCCTGCGGCAACGACAATGACAGCGTCGCCCAGCGCGGTTGCGCGCCCATCGCCGCCAGATCGGAGAGATTAACCGCCAGCGTCTTGTGGCCCAGTTGCCGGGGATCGGTATCGAGATAGAAATGGGTGCCGCCGACCAGCATGTCGGTGGAGACTGCCAACTCCATGCCCGGGCTGACAGTCATCAGTGCTGCATCGTCGCCCACACCCAGATTCGTATTCGGGGTGGGGCGCGTGAAGTAACGCCTGATGAGATCGAATTCTGACATCAGGACGGCTTGCCCTTACTTGGCCGAGACTTCGATCGCTCGCGCCTGCGCCGCCAGCTTGTCCAGCACGCCGTTGACGAACTTGTGACCGTCGCTGCCACCAAAGGTCTTGGCCAGCTCGACGGCTTCGTTGATGACCACGCGATAAGGGACTTCAGGCTGATGGAACAATTCGTAAGCGCCGAGCAACAGCACCGAATATTCGACCGGGCTCAACTCCGCCAGCGCGCGATCGAGCTGCGGGGTGATCTGCTCATCCAGCGCTTCATGCTGGGTGATGGCACCGCGCAACAGTTGCTGGTACAGCTCGCTGTCGTAGCGCCCCAGACTCTTGTCGTCACCCGTGCTGCGGCCGATCTGTGTCGCGCTGCTGCCGGAGATCTTCCATTCATAGATACCCTGCAGCGCCAGTTCACGCGCGCGGTGGCGCGGGCTGACGGCGACTTTCTTGGTGTCGGTCATGCCAGTTCCCGTGCCAGATTGACCATCTCGATGGCGACCAGTGCGGCTTCCGCACCTTTGACACTCATACGCACTTCGGCCTGCTCATCGGTATCGGTGGTGAGGATGGCATTGGCGATGGGCATGCCGGTCGCCAGCTGCACTTCGCCCACACCGCGTGCGGATTCGTTGGACACGATCTCGAAATGATAGGTATCGCCGCGAATCACCGCGCCCAGCGCGATCAGCGCGTCGTAGTCGTGGCTCTCGGCCATCTGCCACAGCACCAGTGGGATCTCGAGCGCGCCCGGCACGGTGGCCAGCACGATGTCGTCGTCCGCCACGCCGCTCTTGAGCAGTTGCGCATGACAGGCAGCCAGCAAACCGTCGCATACGACATCATTGAAACGGCTCTGCACGATGCCGATACGCATGCCCGTGCCGTCCATATTTTTTTTGATCTCTCTCATTTTGTATCCTTGGAAGAACAATAACCCACGATCTCAAGGCCGAAGCCCGCCATGCTCGGCATCTTGCGTGCCGTGCCGATCAAACACATCTTGCCCACGCCGATGTCGCGCAGGATCTGCGCGCCGATGCCGTAACTCTTCGGGTCCCACTTGCTGGCCGGATGTTCCGCATGGTTCTCCAGCGCTCGGTTCAGCAGCGTCTGCGAGGTCTCGTCCTGATGCATCAACACCAGCACGCCGCTGGAAGCCTGACTGATCTTTTTCAGCGCCTCGTGCACACTGGTGCTCTTCTCGTAGCTGGTCTGTTCCATGAAGTCCATCACCGACAGCGGCTCGTGCACACGCACCAGCGTCTCGAACCCGGGCTGGATGTCGCCTTTGGCCAAAGCCAGATGCGTGCGCTGCGTACTCTTGTCGGTATAGGCATACAGCTCGAACTCGCCATAGGCGGTCTGCACGGTACGCTTGCCCACGCGATCGACCAGTGTCTCGTTGTGCGCACGGTATTCGATCAGGTCGGCGATGGTGCCGATCTTCAGGCCGTGCTGCTGGGCGAACGGGATCAGGTCGGGCAGGCGCGCCATCTCGCCGTCTTCCTTGAGGATCTCGCAGATCACCGAGGCGGGTGTCAGACCGGCCAGTTGCGCCAGGTCGCAGCCAGCCTCGGTGTGGCCGGCACGCACCAGCACACCGCCGTCGCGCGCCATCAGCGGGAAGATGTGGCCGGGCTGCACGATGTCTTGCGGCTTGGCATCCTTGTTCGCTGCGGCGAGGATGGTGCGTGCGCGGTCGGCAGCGGAGATACCGGTGGTGACTCCGGTCGCCGCTTCGATGCTGAGTGTGAAGTTGGTCGCCAGCGGCAGACCGTTCTCGCGCACCATCAGCGGCAGGTCGAGCTGCTTGCAATGCTGCTGGGTCAGCGTGAGGCAGATCAGGCCGCGACCATGCTTGGCCATGAAGTTGACCATCTCCGGCGTGGCGAATTCGGCGGCGAATACCAGATCGCCCTCGTTCTCGCGGTCCTCCTCGTCCACCAGCACGACCATGCGGCCGGCGCGTATCTCTTCGATGATCTCGTGGATCGGTGCTACGTCTGTCATGGGTTCTGTTCTTTCTCTGCCTGCATCATGCGTTCCACATAGCGCGCGATCAGGTCGATCTCCAGATTCACGCGCTTACCTTTTTCCAATTCGTTCAGTGTCGTCACTTCCAGTGTGTGCGGAATCAGGTTCACCTCGAACTCGTTGCCCGCCACATGATTCACCGTCAGGCTCACACCGTTGATGGTGATGGAACCCTTCACCGCGATGTACTTGGACAGAGCCTGCGGCGCACGCACCACCAGACGCCAGCTCTCGCCGATGTCGTTGAATGCCGCCACTTCGCCCACGCCGTCCACATGACCGCTGACCAGATGGCCACCGATACGGTCGGACAGGCGCATCGCCTTTTCCAGATTGACGTGCGCGCCTTGCTGCTCCAGTCCCGTCGTGCAATCCAGCGTCTCGCGCGAGACATCGACGGTGAAGTCGTTGCCATCCACCTCGATCACGGTAAGACACACACCGTTCACCGCGATGCTGTCGCCCAGCGCGACATCGTCCATACCCAATACTTCGGTCGCCACGGTCAGGCGCAAACCGCCTTCGCGATCCGCCACCTTCTTGATCATGCCGGCATCCGCAATGATTCCACTAAACATGTTTCACCTCCGCTGTGATACGTAGATCGTCCCCCACCCGGCGCACGTCGTGCCAAGCCAGCTCCACGCGCTGCTCCAGTCGCAACAACTCGCCCAAGTCCGCCATGCCGCGTGCGGCATCGCCCAGAATCTGCGGTGCCAGATACAGCACCAGCTCGTCCACCAATCCTGCGCGCAGCAACGCACCGTTCAGTTCGCGCCCCGCTTCCACCAACACTTCGTTGATGCCGCGCTGCGCCAGTTCGCGCATCACTGCCTGCAGATCGACCTGCCCTGCTGCATCTGCCAGCAACGACACTTCCGCGCCCTGCCGCTGCAAGGCTGCACACTTGCCGGCATCCTGTGATGCCGTGCAGATCAGCACCGGACCGGTTTGCAGCATGCGCGCCGCAGGCGGCATGCGCAGCGTGCTGTCCAGCACCACGCGCAACGGCTGCCGTTCGGTCGCGATACGCACGTTCAATTGCGGATCGTCCGCCAGCACCGTGCCGATACCGGTCAACACGGCACAGGAACGAGCCCGCAGATGCTGCACGTCCTGCCGCGCCGCCGCGCCGGTAATCCACTGGCTGACACCATTCGCCAGCGCAATGCGTCCGTCCAGACTGGCGGCGATCTTGCTGCGCACCCAAGGCAAACCACGTGTCATGCGCGAGACGAAACCGACATTCAGTTCCTGCGCCGCCGCTTCCATCAGGCCGTTTTCAACTGCGATACCTGCCGCACGCAAACGGGCGATGCCTTGCCCGGCCACCTGCGGGTTGGGGTCCTGCATGGCGCACACCACGCGCGCCACACCCGCTGCTCTCAATGCATCTGCACAAGGCGGAGTACGCCCGTGATGGCTGCACGGTTCCAGCGTGACATAAGCGGTGGCACCGCGCGCGCGATTTCCGGCTGCGCGCAGGGCATGCACTTCCGCATGCGGCTCACCGGCACGTCTGTGCCAACCTTCACCGACGACTTCATTGCCCTTGACCAGCACACAGCCGACGCGCGGATTGGGCGAAGTCGTGTTCAGCCCCTGCGCCGCCAGTTGCAGCGCGCGCGCCATCCACTGACTATCGGACGCTTGCATGATCAGTCCGTCTTGCGCCGCCGCACCGGCTTGCGCATGGCATCCACCTCGTCGGTGAAGTCGTCCACATCCTGAAAGCTCTTGTACACCGAGGCGAAGCGGATGTAGGCCACCTTGTCCAGCTTCAACAACTCTTTCATCACCAGCTCACCGATCTGGCGGGAAGCGATCTCGCGCTCACCGAAGGCGAATATCGTTTGTGTGACATGCCCGATCGCCGCATCAACCAACTCGGTCGGCACCGGTCGCTTGTGCAGTGCTCGCGTGAAACTGTTGCGCAAACGGTCGTCGTCGAATTCGCTGCGCGTGCCGTTCTGCTTCACCACTTGCGGCATACGCAACTCCACCACCTCATGCGTGGTGAAGCGCTTGTCGCACGACAGGCAACGACGGCGACGACGGATGCTGTCGCCCTCTTCGCTCAATCGCGTATCCACCACTTGGGTGTCTTCGTGCTTACAGAATGGACATTTCATCGCTGCAAGTACCGGGTGATAAGTTTCAAGCGCCGGCTTATGTGGCTCTTCAGACCGGCGCTCAAAACGATTTAGTTACCGTACACAGGGAAGGCGGTGGTCAGTTGCTTCACCTCGCCCACCACGCGCGCGATCACCGCTTCGTCGGTCGGCGCATCCAGCACATCGGCGATCAGGTTGGCCAGCTTCTCGGCTTCCAGTTCCTTGAAGCCGCGTGTGGTCATCGCGGGCGAACCGATGCGGATGCCGGACGTGACGAACGGCTTCTCGGGATCGTTGGGGATGGCATTCTTGTTGACGGTGATGTGCGCACGGCCCAGCGCCTCTTCGGCAGCTTTGCCGGTCAGCTTCTTGGCACGCAGGTCGACCAGGAACACGTGGCTGTCGGTACGGCCGGACACGATGCGCACGCCGCGCTCGGTCAGCACTTTGGCCATCACGCGTGCGTTGTCGATAACCTGCATCTGGTAGGCCTTGAACTCTTTGCTCGCCGCTTCCTTGAATGCCACCGCCTTGGCGGCGATCACGTGCATCAGCGGGCCGCCCTGCAGTTGCGGGAAGATGGCGGAATTCAATGCCTTCTCATGTTCCGCCTTGGCCAGGATCAGGCCGCCGCGCGGGCCGCGCAAAGTCTTGTGGGTGGTGGTGGTCACGAAGTCGGCGATGCCGACCGGGCTTGGGTAGCAACCCGCCGCGATGAGACCCGCGTAGTGCGCCATATCCACGAACAGATAAGCACCGACGCTGTCGGCGATGGCGCGGAAGCGCTTCCAGTCGATCACCAGCGCGTAAGCCGAAGCACCCGCCACGATCATCTTGGGTTTGTGTTGCGTTGCCAAAGCCTGCACTTGGTCGTAGTCGATCTCTTCCTTGTCGTTCAGACCGTACTGGATGGCGTTGTACAGCTTGCCGCTGATGTTCACTGTCGCGCCGTGGGTCAAGTGACCGCCATGCGCCAAACTCATACCGAGAATGGTGTCGCCGGGCTTCAATACCGACACATACACGCCCTGGTTGGCCTGCGAACCGGAATGGGGCTGCACGTTGGCGTATTCTGCACCGAACAGCGCCTTGGCGCGGTCGATCGCCAACTGCTCTGCGATGTCCACGAACTCGCAACCGCCGTAGTAGCGCTTGCCGGGATAGCCCTCGGCGTACTTGTTGGTGAGCTGGCTGCCCTGCGCTTCCATCACCGCTGGGCTGGTGTAGTTCTCCGAGGCGATCAGCTCGATGTGATCTTCCTGACGGGCGGTTTCTTTCTGGATCGCATCCCACAGATCGGGATCGACGGCGGCGAGGGTGTTTTTGCGCGAGAACATGGATGGCCTTCCAAAGTTAAAGGATAAAAAGAAAGGCGCGCATTTTATCACGCCCGGAAGCTAAAACGCCGCCCATCAGGGCGGCGTCTGCACGACATCGAAGGCAACGGTGCCTCTTCTTCATTGCCCCGCTATCGACATGCGCCCGAGCAACACCGAGCCGCACTGGCGCGAACCCTGCACCAGCACATCGTTGCCGATGGCGACGATGTCGCGATACATGTCCTTCAGGTTTCCCGCGATGGTGATCTCTTCCACCGCATACTGGATCTCGCCGTTCTCCACCCAGAAGCCCGCCGCCCCGCGCGAGTAATCGCCCGTCACCGGATTGACGCCGTGGCCCAGCAATTCGGTCACCACCAGCCCGCGTTGCATGGTGCGCAGCAGGCCGGTGAAATCCTGCTCACCCGGGCGGATGATCAGGTTATGCGTGCCGCCCGCATTGCCGGTGGTCTGCATACCCAGTTTGCGCGCGCTGTAGGTGCCGAGGAAGTAGCCTTGCAGCACACCGCCTTCGACGACAGTACGCTGACGGGTGCGCACCCCCTCGTTGTCGAAAGGACTGCTGGCCAGACCGCGCGCGATGTCCGGCACATCGTCGATGCGCACGCTATCGGAGAACACTTGTTGCCCCATGCAATCGAGCAGGAATGAAGATTTGCGATACAAAGCACCGCCGCTCACCGCCTGCACGAAGTGACCGAACAGACTGGCTGCCACCGACGCCTCGAACAGCACCGGACATTGCATGGTGGACAACCTGCGCGCTTTGAGACGACGCACGGTACGTTCGGCGGCGATGCGCCCGATCTCTTCCACCTTGAGTATCTGAGCCGCATTGCGTGCCACGCTGTACCAGTAGTCGCGCTGCATACCGCTGCCTTTGCCGGCGATCACCGAACAGCTCACACTGTGGCGGGACGACGCGTAACCGCCGCTGAAACCGCGACTGTTGGCCTGTACGAAACAACCCTGATTGGCATTGACACTGGCACCCTCGGAATTGACGATGCGCTTGTCTGCGGAGAATGCCGCTTGTTCGCACTCGCGCGCCAGCTCGACCGCTTGGCCGACATCGATACCCCACGGATGGAAAAGATCAAGATCCTTGTATTCGAAAGCTAGCTGATCGACATCGGGCAGTCCGGCACAGTCGTCCTCGGCAGTGAAGCGCGCGATGTTGAGCGCAGCATCCACCGTATCGTGCACGGCCTGTCTGGAGAAATCCGAGGTGCTGGCATTGCCGCGCCGTTGACCGAGATACACCGTCACGCTCAAACCCTTGTCGCGATTGTATTCGATAGTCTCGATCTCACCCTGACGCACACTGACGGCATGCCCGTCACCTTCCGACACTTCGGCCACACAGTCCGAAGCACCTTTCTTGCGGGCATAAGCGACGATGTCGGCAGCCAGTTGGCGCAGGTCATCCAGAGTCGGTCGGGTGGTATTTACGGGAACGCGCATAAAATTTTCAGTCGGGGGCAAGCAGCAGGGGCGCTATCATAACAACATACCGACCTGGAACGACACCCACGATGAAACCGCACAACACCCCCGACGAGGAGCTGGAAGAACTCCCGCCCAGCAAGACCAAGATCAAGAAACAGATGCACGACCTGCGGGATCTGGGCAAAGAGCTGACCGAACTTTCCAAAGACAAATGGCGCGAACTGGACCTGCCGGATAGCCTGTTCGAGGCTTTGGTAGAGTACAAGCGCATCACCAAGTTCGGCGCCCAGAAACGCCAGTTGCAATACATCGGCAAACTGATGCGCGATGTAGAGACCGAGCCCATCCTGGCCAAGATGGATATCTGGAGCGGCAATTCGCGCCAGCACACGGCATGGCTGCATCAGGTGGAAGCCTGGCGCGACCGTATGCTTGAAGAGCCGGATGCGCTGACCGAGTTCCTGACCCAGCATCCCGAAGCGGATGTGCAAAGACTGCGTACGCTGATCCGCAATGCGCTGAAAGAGAAAGAGCTGAACAAGCCGCCCAAGTCTTACCGCGAGATATTCCAATTGCTGCGCGAGATCATCCCGCAGCCATGAGCGAATTGTTGCGCCACATCGCCTTCGACAACGGACGCGAGCCGCGCCACAGCATGATCTGGCTGCATGGCCTGGGTGCGAGCGGTGACGACTTCGTACCCGTGGCGGAGGCCTTGCAACTGCCGCAGGCGATGCGCCATATCTTCCCCCATGCACCGCAGATGCCGGTCACGCTCAATGGCGGATTCGTGATGCCGGCCTGGTATGACATCCGCAACGTCGATGCTTCCAGCTGGAACCGCACCGGCAGTGATTCATCACAGGATGCCGCTGGTATTCGTGCGTCGCAACAAGCCGTCGACGCCTTCATCGAACGCGAGATCGCACGCGGCATCCCGGCCGAGAACATCTTCCTCGCTGGATTCTCCCAAGGCGGGGCCATCGCACTGCAATGCGGACTGCGCAGACAAGCGGGCTTGGGTGGGATACTGGCGTTGTCCACCTATCTGCCGCTGGCGGACACCTTGCAGACGGAAGCATACGAGGCCGGATTGCACACGCCATTGTTCATGGCACATGGACGGCAGGATACCGTGGTTCCTTATGTGCTGGGAACGCACTCGCTGAAACTATTGCAGGATGCGGGATGCAAGGTGGATTGGCACGAATACGACATGCCGCATTCGGTGTGCATGGAAGAGATCGACGACATCTCCGACTGGCTGAGCCGTCGTATAAAGAACGCCGCTTAAACTTCGCTGGCGGAGTCCTGCTCCATCATGCGGTAACGCGCCAGATCATAGTCGTCACCACGTTCGAGCAGCGCCAACGGCAACAACAGGTAGGCCTTGTCATCCAGCTCCATATTGAGGCTACGCTGCGGCGTATAGGTATCCTGTTTCATCAGCAGCCACGCCTCGCCGCTGGTATCGGTCGGCCGGTTCAGATACAAACCGAGTTGCCCGCCTTCGGGCCCCCTCACTGCGCGGTCCTGCAAAGGCACACCGACCACGCGCGGACTCAACACTTCCACACCGATGTGCAAAGTTCCGTCACGCTCGCGGCTCAAACGGCGCACCACACCGGCCCCCCAGTGCGTGACACTCTCGGGCTTGCTGCCGACCAGCGCACCGATCTTGATGCCGTCGACCCGAGAAGATTGCACCACGCTGCGAAAGCCGGTAGCGCTGATGTCTTCGATCTCCCAAGTCTCACTCTCTTCGGCACCGAAGTTCAAACCCACATCGCTGTGCTCCAGCATCTTCAGGAAACCGCTGGCGACCTTGAGGCTGACCTTGATCTTGCGGCGCGGTGTACGGCGTGTGGGCGGCGGCAGGGTAAGACTCTGCATCAATCTCCCGGCGATATCCTTCACCAGCTCCGCTTCGAACTTGGCACCGTACAGATTCAAGCCGTCCGGAAGGATGCCCTTGTCCAGCGTCTTGGTCATGTTGTCCAGCAACTGGCGCATATCGTCAGCCACGATGTAACGCAAGGCAGGATGGATGGTGCCTTCCGCCGTGGCACGCATGGGCGGTGTGGGTTGTGCCATATCGAACACGAACAGTGCGGTGCCGTTGTAGGCGTTGAACACCTGCACACCTTTACCCAGTGCTGCAAACAGGCGCTCGGCGATATGTTCCTGCACGGGGTTGAGGTTGCCGGCGCTACAGCCGTACCACAGCATCAGCACGGCAAAAGCCTCGCTGGTGCTGAGATTGCATCCGGGATAGACGGTGACGTTTTCGTTGGTGAAGCCTTGCGACTCAGCCAGCTGATAGTAGGCGGCCAAGCGTCGCCACAAGGCCGGATCGACCATCGCATAGCGCGCGGCCGCCATCTTGAGCAGACCGCCAATGGCACCGATGCCGCGCGTACATAAAAGAGCCAAGTCCGGTTTGATCGCAGACGCGCCTTTGGCATTGTCGCGGTAGCGCTGCAGCACATCGAAATGCGCGTAATCGCTGCGGGTGTAATAGGTGTCCAGCAGCGTCCACAGACGATTTTCCTGGAATTTGGAGAGAGTTTGCAACACGAAGTAGTCGTGCAACAGCTTGCGCACATGCCCCTGCGCCGTCTGATCGTACAGACGCAACACCGCCCAATGATGGTCCAGCTTGAAGCTGTCCGCCTGCTCGCTGATAGCCTCGACCCAGTCGGCCAGTTCCTGCAGCGCCTTGATCGAATCGTGCTTGGGAATATCGTCCAGCAGCGCTTGTGCGGACTTCAAATCCGCCAATGGATGATCCGATTTCTTGCCAAATAGCCCCAAAACCACCGTTATCTCCCCTGTGAACACGCACCTCGCAGGCGGCAATATAAGCACATTTCAGGCGTGCTGCCCATAGGGTGAACGGCCTATATATCGGCATATACCCATGATTCCTCCGCTTTCAGTGCCAAATCCGACAAGTTGCTCTATGCTCAAGCTATGATTTTGCTACTGCAAGAAGACACACCTTTCCCGCCTGTCACACAAGCCCTCAGGCATCCGAACGGCTTGCTGGCCGCCGGTGGCGACCTGTCGCCCGCGCGTTTGCTGGATGCTTACCGGCACGGCATATTCCCCTGGTTCGGCGAAGGAGACCCCATCCTGTGGTGGAGCCCCGATCCGCGCATGGTACTGATCCCTGCCGAGTTCAAACTCTCGAAGTCATTGCACAAGACCTTGCGCCGTGGCGCTTACCAGTTATGCACCGACACCGCCTTCGAGCAAGTGATGCGCGCCTGCGCCGCGCCGCGGGATGGACAGGATGGCACCTGGATACAGGAGGAGATAGTGCGCGCTTATTGCGAACTGCATCGTCTGGGCTACGCGCATTCGGTGGAGACTTGGATGGATGACGAACTGGTCGGCGGTCTGTACGGCATCAGTATCGGCAAGATGTTCTACGGAGAATCGATGTTCAGCCGTCGCACAGACGCTTCCAAGATCGCGCTGGCACATCTGTGCGCACAAGTGCAGCGCTGGGACTTTGGCATGATCGACTGCCAGATGAACACAGCACACCTCGCGTCTCTCGGGGCACGCGAGATTGCGCGCAAGGAATTCATATCACGCCTGCAGGAATTGATAAACTGTCGCTCCGTAACCGACTTTCGCTTCGACACCGACCTGTTCGCATGAGTCTGCTCAACGACATCCCGCTCTCTTCCATCCAGCTCTATCTGACTGCGCCCTATCCGTGCAGCTATCTGGACGGACTGGAAGCGCGCTCACAGGTCGCCACCCCCTCTTTCCTCATCAACGCGCAGGTCTATTCAGAACTGGTACGGCAGGGCTTTCGTCGTAGCGGCACCTTCACCTACCGCCCGCGTTGCGACACGTGCCGCCAGTGCGTGCCGGCACGCGTGGAGGTGAATGCATTTGCAGCCACGCGCTCACAGCGCCGCAGCTGGAAAAAACATGGCAACCTGCATGTCGAACTGTTGCCACTGGAGGACAAGCCGGAATATTTCGAGCTGTACCGGCGTTACCAGCAGGCGCGTCATGCCGAAGGCAGCATGGCGGACGACGATCCGGAGCAGTACCGCAACTTCCTGCTGCAAAGTCACGTGGACAGCATGCTGGTGGCATTCCGTGAGAACGGTGTGCTGCGCATAGTCAGCATCGTGGATGTTTTGAAGGACGGCCTGTCCGCAGTCTACACCTTCTACGATCCGGATGTACCCGGTGCCAGCTATGGCACTTACAACGTGCTGTGGCAGATCGAGCTGTGCCGCAAACTGGAACTGCCCTATCTCTATCTCGGCTACTGGATCGCCGCCTCGCGCAAGATGGCATACAAAGCCACTTTCCAGCCCCTGCAAGGTCTGCGCGACGGATTCTGGCAACGACTAGAACACAAGGACCGCACATGTTGATCCGTCTGGCACTATTTGTATTGCTGATACTCGCCCTGCCCTTTGCAGGATCGTTATTGTCCGGCGGCGAAGTCGATTGGCACTTCGACGAACTGGCGACACAGCCAGTTCAACCATTGCTGATATCGCTGGGCGCGGTACTGGCTCTATTCATCGCGATCGAGATCGGCAACCGTCAGCGTTCCCTGCTCAAGCTGCAACGCCGCTACCTGATCGCCCTGAGCGCGGCAGGCGCGGTGTGCGGCTGCTTGTTGCTTTACCTGAATCGCTATGCGGAAAGCTGGCTATCTCCCGCCGCGCTGGATACCGCGGGCATGCTGACCCTGACCCTGTTGTTCGCCTTGCTGCTACCGACCGTGCTGGGATTGCGCACCCTGCTCGCCGGGTTGCCCGGCCTGTTGCAGAAACTGGCACGCCTGCCTGCCATGCCATCGCTTTCGGCCAGCCATACCGTCAATGTGCTGACACCGCTCGCCCTGCTGGGATTGATAGGCGGCGCGGCCTGGCCGGGATCGCTGTTCTGGTTGATGTGGATAGCACCGCTGCTGTTGCTGATCGCGTTGCAGGCCTTGTGGCATGAACGCAGCATCTTCGCCGAACTGGCGACCGGCGACTGGGGACGTGTGCTGTGTGCCGCGCTGTCCGGCATCGTCGTGTGCAACGTCGCCGTGCTCGCGTTCCGTCTCGGCGGCGGCACGCTGATCGTGCAAGTGCCCAACGCCGCCTTCGCGCAACTCGGCTACGCCCTGTACGGCCTGCTCAGCCTGCAACTGGGCGACGTGATCGCCGAATACTGGCGCGGCAAGACGCGCGGCGAAGTGTTCAAACGCAAATCCTTTCCCATTCCAGTCGTTACCAAGAAAGACCAGTGATGTCATTTTTCCAGTTGTTCCGCCCCGCCCTGTTCGCGCTCGATGCCGAGACCGCACACCACGCCACCATCGACGGCCTGAAGACCGCGCAATGCCTCGGCCTCACCTCAATGATGTTCAAGCGTCCCGCAGATGATCCGCGCACCGTGATGGGCTTGACCTTCCCCAATCCGGTCGGCTTGGCCGCAGGTCTGGACAAGAACGGCGAAGTGGTCGACGCGCTCGCAGCCTTCGGTTTCGGCTTCATCGAGATCGGCACCGTCACCCCGCGCGCCCAGCCCGGCAATCCCAAACCGCGCATGTTCCGCATCCCCGAAGCGCAGGGCGTCATCAACCGTATGGGCTTCAACAACGAGGGGGTGGACGCACTCATCGCCAACGTGCGGCGAGCCAAATTCAAAGGCATTCTCGGCATCAACATCGGCAAAAATGCCGACACCCCCATCGAGAAAGCAGCGGACGATTACCTGATCGGCCTGCGCAAGGTGTACCAATACGCCAGCTATGTCGCCATCAACATCTCCTCGCCCAACACCAAGAACCTGCGCCAGTTGCAGGGTGGCGACGAACTGGACGCACTGCTCGGCCAACTGAAAGCGGAACAGGAAAAGCTCGCGCAACAACACGGCAAATACGTACCGCTGGCGGTGAAGATCGCGCCCGATCTGGATAGCGAACAGATCAAACAGATCGCCGCGCTGCTCACCAAACACCGCATCGACGCCGTCATCGCCACCAACACCACTTTGTCGCGCGAAGGCGTGGAAGGCCTGCCGCACGGCAACGAAACCGGCGGCCTCTCCGGCGCGCCGGTGCGCGACAAATCGACCGCCTTGATCCGTCAACTTGCTGCCGAGTTGAACGGAGCATTGCCCATCATCGGTGTAGGCGGCATCCTCAAAGGAGCGGATGCAGTAGAGAAGATACAGGCCGGTGCCGCACTGGTGCAGGTGTACAGCGGTCTGGTCTATCGCGGACAGGAACTAGTGACCGAATGTGCGGCAGCGATACGCACTGTCAGCAACAAGGTCTGAACACCCCAATTCCCGCCTGTAATTCATAAACCTGAAAACCGGCTGCGCAAACCGGTGACAGACTGCCCCGCCTATTAGTCGGCGATAGCTGATGCTGGCGATGTGAGATGCACTTCTCGTGTATTTGTTCGACAACGTACAGAACACAATTCTTTGAGGTGAAACAATGAAGAAAGAGTCGTGGTTTGCGGGTTGCCCCGCGAACCACGCGCCAATCAACTTATATTCTGCAACGGAAAATCATGCATGTGATTCGAATCATAGTTGCAAATATATTTCTCCTGTCGGCACTGGGACTCGGCGGCTGCCAGACCACCACTTCTGGCGGGTCAGTCGGCGCGGAACGCAAGCAACTGCTGCTGGTTTCCTCGCAGGAACTCGATCAGATAGCCGCGCAAAGCTATAGCAAACTGAAAACCGATGCGACCGCCAAAGGTACGCTCAACACCGACCAGGTGATGTTACAGCGGGTGCGTGCCATAGCTGCCCGCATACAACCGCACACACGGGTATTTCGCACCGATGCGCCCGGGTGGAATTGGGAAGTCAACGTAATCAACAGCACCGAACTCAATGCCTTCTGCATGCCGGGGGGCAAGATCATGTTTTATTCCGGCCTTGTCCAGCAGCTCAAACTGGACGATGACGAAATCGCAGTGGTCATGGGGCACGAGATTGCACATGCCCTGCGCGAGCACTCACGCGAGCAGGTTTCTCAGGCTATTGCGGCACAGACGGGTATTGATCTCGGTGCCGCACTGCTCGGTTTGGGTCAGGGTTCTGTCGACATTGCGGGCATCGCCTACCAGGCCTTGATCGCAACGCGATTCAGCCGTACCGACGAGAATGAAGCCGACCGCATCGGCTTGGAACTCGCTGCGCGCGCTGGCTACGATCCGCACGCCGGCGTCAGTCTGTGGCAGAAAATGATCGTGGCAAACAATGGCGGGAACCCACCCGAGTTTCTCAGTAGCCACCCAACCGATGCGAGCCGGGTACAGCAGATCGAGGCGCTACTGCCGATCGTCATGCCGCTGTACACGGCTACGCGCCGCGGCAAGTGAAGGTGCAACCGGACATTTACATCGCGTGACAACCAACTCGCAGAATCAGGCCACGCCCTGCCGTCCCTCTCGCCCGGCCAACCAAAGTTAGACGATCTCAACTATTGAAAGGAATTCAATCATGCGTAAATTCATACTCGGCACTATTGCAGCAACCTTGGCGCTCTCCGGCTGTGCCAATATGTCCGATACTCAACGCGGCACCGCAACCGGCGCAGCCGTGGGAGCGGGTGTTGGTGCTGTGATCGGTGGATCAACTGGTGATGGCAGTCGTGAACGAACGACATCGGGCGCGGTTTTGGGCGGAATCGCGGGTGCGGTAGCCGGAAATATCTGGTCCAAAAAAATGGAAGAACAGAAACAGAGCATGGAGCAGGCGACACAAGGCACCGGCGTCCAGGTCAGCCAGACTGCTGACAATCGCCTGAAGCTGGACATCCCCAGCGATATCTCGTTCGACACCAACCGGGCGGACATCAAACCAAATCTCCGTCCGATTCTGGATAAATTCGCGGAAGGTTTGGTTAACAACACTGCATCCCAGATTTCCATCATCGGGCATACCGACGATACCGGCAGCGATGCGGTCAATGACCCCTTGTCCGTCGAACGTGCCGCACGCACTCGCGACTATTTAACTGCAAGAAATGTCGCATCGGGACGTATCAGTGTGTATGGTCGTGGCTCTCACGAGCCAGTCGCGTCAAACTATACGCAAGCCGGTCGCGCCAGTAACCGCCGCGTGGAAATCTTTGTGGCCGAACCACAACGCTAAACGCACCTTGCAATAAAGCATCTGGCGTCATCAGAGAGACGCTTGAACGGACAATCCACCCCCTGTTGACTGAGCCACCCCGCCCACAGCGGCGGCTCATCCATGGGGGGAACAAGGGATAGGCCACGGTTTTACCTCATAGTCATGTCACCGCGATGCGGTGTTGCTGGATGTTTTGCATACCTGCACGCCATCCCGCTCCCCCAGCAAGGTCAATAGACCGAATATCAGCCTATATATTGCGGCCGGATCGCAGGCGTCCAGACTCGGCGAACCTCTGCTTTCGTTATATCGATATAGCCCGGCCGCGGTTGAAGCGCCCCCCGTTCCGGCGCATAATCCGCCCCTGTTTTTTCGCGCCTCGCGCTCCTTGCAATGACTGACTATCTGCTGATACTGATTGGAACGGTGTTCGTGAACAACATCGTGATGGTCAAGATCCTCGGGCTATGCCCGTTCATGGGCGTTTCCAAGAAACTGGAGACGTCGCTCAGCATGGGCGCGGCTACCACTTTCGTGTTGACCATCGCCTCCGGTTCCAGCTATCTGGTCAATCACTATCTGCTGGGGCCCGATCTCGCTTATCTCACCACACTGTCATTCATCGTGGTCATCGCCGCCACTGTGCAGTTCACCGAGATGGTGGTTAAGAAGACCAGCCCGGTGCTTTATCAGGTGCTGGGCATCTATCTGCCGCTGATCACCACCAACTGCGCGGTGCTCGGCATCCCGCTGCTGAACGTGCAGGCCAAACATAACTTCATCGAGTCGCTACTGTTCGGTCTCGGCGGCGCGCTGGGCTTTACGCTGGTGATGGTTTTGTTCGCCGGCATGCGCGAACGTCTGGAGGGTGCCGACGTGCCCGCCGTCTTCCGTGGCACCGCTATCGCCATGGTCACAGCAGGATTGATGAGCCTTGCCTTCATGGGCTTCTCGGGCCTGGTTAAATGATCACTGCGCTGTGGATCATGATCGCCCTCGCGGCGTTGCTGGGCATGATTCTCGGCTATGCATCGATCCGCTTCCGCGTCGAAGGCAATCCGCTGGCGGAGAAGATCGATGCGGTACTGCCGCAGACGCAATGCGGCCAGTGCGGCTACCCCGGATGCAAACCCTATGCCGAGGCCATCGCCAAGGGCGAGGCTGACATCAACCTGTGCCCGCCGGGCGGCGAGGAAGGTATCCACAAGCTGGCCGAACTACTGGGCGTGGAATTCAAGCCGTTCGGCGAGAACGCGCAACCGAAACCGAAGGCGGTCGCCTTCATCGACGAACAGACCTGCATCGGCTGCACCTTGTGCATCCAGGCTTGCCCGGTGGACGCCATCGCCGGTGCCGCCAAACAGATGCATACCATCATCGCTGCGGAATGCACCGGCTGCGAACTGTGTGTCCCGCCCTGTCCGGTGGATTGCATCAGCATGGTGCCCATCGAAGAGCAGCTGACCAACTGGAAGTGGCGCTATCCGGTGTTTGAGTTGAGGCAGAGATCATGATCAGGCTGCACAGCTTCCACGGCGGCATCCATCCGCTCACGCACAAAAAAGAATCGACGCAGTCGCCGATCATGGTCGCGCCGCTGCCCGCACAGCTGATCGTGCCGTTCCGCCAGCATGCAGGCGAAGCGGCCAAGCCGGTAGTGCAGGTCGGCGAGCGGGTGCTGAAAGGTCAGCTCATCGGCGAACCGGTGGGGATGATCTCCAGTTCCATCCATGCGCCGACCTCTGGCACCATCACCGCCATCGAACTGCAGCAGATCGCCCACCCGTCGGCGTTGCCCGATCTGTGCGCGACGCTGGTTCCGGACGGACTGGATGAATGGGGCGTGCGCCAGACACTGAGCTATCGCCAGCTGTCATCCGACGAATTGCAGAAGCACCTGCGCCGTTGCGGTATCGTGGGACTGGGCGGCGCAGTCTTTCCCAGCGACATGAAGTTGCGCCATCCGGTGGTGGTGAACACGCTGGTCATCAACGGTGCCGAGTGCGAACCCTATATCACCTGCGACGACATGCTGATGCGCGAACGCGCGGAAGGCATCGTGCGCGGTATCGAGATCCTGCGCCATGCACTGGGCACCGACGCGGTGCTGATCGGCATCGAGGACAACAAGCCGCAGGCCATCGCCGCGATGCAGCGCGCGGTCGACGACAGCAGCCATCCTTTCAAAGTGGTCGCCGTGCCGACCCTCTATCCGGGCGGCAGCGCCAAACACCTGATCAAGGTGCTGACCGGCGTCGAGGTACCATCGGGCAAACTGCCTACCGATGTCGGCGTGCAGTGCTTCAACGTGGCGACCGCCTACACCGTGCATCGCGCGGTCGAGCATGGCGAGCCGCTGGTGTCGCGCATCGTCACCGTCACCGGCAACGTCGAACAGCCGCGCAACTACGAAGCGCTGATCGGCACGCCGTTCAGCGAACTGGTCGCATTGAGTGTTCCCAAGGCGGATACCAACCGCTACATCATGGGCGGCCCGATGATGGGTGTGGAACTGCCTGCGGTGAACGTGCCGCTGGTGAAGGCGAGCAACTGCGTGATCGCGGCGAGCGATGCGCTGTTCCCGCCACCGCCCCCCCCCATGCCGTGCATCCGCTGCACGCGCTGCGCGCAAGTATGCCCGGTGGAGTTGCAACCGCAGGAACTGTACTGGTTCGCCCAGTCGCACAACTTCGGCAAGGCGCAGGAATACGACTTGTTCGATTGCATCGAATGCGGCGCTTGCGCCTATGTGTGCCCGAGCAACATCCCGCTGGTGCAGTATTACCGCTATGCCAAGAGCGAGATCCGTGCGCGCGACCTGGAAAAACGCGCCGCCGATCTGGCGCGCGAGCGGCATGAGTTCCGCCAGTTCCGCATCGAACGCGAGAAGCAGGAGAAAGCCGAGCGCTTGGCGCAGAAAGAGCGCGCAGCAGCGGAAGCCAAAGTTGCTGCGGCAGCGACAGTCATTGCGACACAAGTCGACCCGACGGCCGATGCCGACGATACCCAGCAGATCCGTATCGATGCCGCGCTGGCGCGCGCCAAGGAACAGGCGGCCGCTGCCATGCCCAAAAACACCGAAGCACTCACCCCCGAGCAGCGCGCAGAGATAGCGGCCATCGAGGCGCGCCGTGCGCATATCCACGAGCTGGCTGCCGATGCCGGTGCAGACGACGAACCGCCGAAACACAGCCAAGGAATCTGACCGATATGCTGTCTTCCCCTTTCATCACGCGCCCGCTCACCGTCGACCGCATCATGCTGCGCGTGCTGTATGCGCTGCTGCCCGGCATCGCGCTGTATGTGTGGTATTTCGGCCCGGCCATTCTGGTCTCCATCGCGCTGGCGGCGACTGCCGCACTGGCGACCGAGGCGCTGATGCTCAAGTTGCGCGACCGGCCGGTGCGCCCCTTTCTGGCTGATTACAGCGCCCTGCTCACCGGCGTTCTGATCGCGCTGTCGATCCCGCCGCTGGCGCCATGGTGGCTGCCGGTGGTCGGTACTGCATTCGCCATCGCGGTCGCCAAGCATCTGTATGGCGGACTGGGTAGCAATCCGTTCAATCCGGCGATGATCGGCTATGCCGTGCTGATCATCTCCTTCCCGCAGGAGATGACACAGTGGTTGAGCCCGCAAGGCATGGGGCACAGCGTCCTGTCTTACGGCGACCAACTGCGTTATGTCTTCTCCGGCGTGCTGCCGGTCGGCATGCAACTGGATGCGCTGACCATGTCGACGCCGCTCGATACGATGAAGACGCAATTGCATCTGGGCATGCCGATGAGCGACATCCGCGACCTGCCCATTTACGGCCGACTGGCCGGTAAAGGCAGCGAGATGGTGGCGGCCGGCTTTGCGCTGGGCGGCATCTATCTGCTGATCGCACGCATCATCCCCTGGCAGTTGCCGCTGGCGTTTTTGGGCACCTTGTTCGCACTGTCCGGCATCTTCAACCTGATCGATCCCGCGCACTATGCGCCACCGCTGTTCCACTGGTTCTCCGGCGCGGCCATGATCGGTGCGTTCTTCATCCTGACCGATCCGATCACCTCGCCGACCACCGCCAAAGGCCGCATCGCATTCGGCATCGGCGCGGGCCTGCTAACCTTCCTGATCCGTGCCTACGGCGGTTTCCCGGACGGTGTCGCGTTCGCCACCATCCTGATGAACATGTGCGTGCCGCTGATCGATGCCTGGACGCAGCCGCGCATCTTCGGCAAGAAGAAGGGGGGAGAACGATGAAGCGCATCGCCCGTTCCTCGCTGCAGACCGCCGTCAATCTGGTGTTCTTCGCCATTATCGGCACTGCCATCCTGTCCGCCACCTATTACCTGACGCGCGACACCATCGCCGCCACGGTGGAGCAAGCCAAGCTGAAGCTGGTATCGCAACTGTTGCCACCCAGCTCATACGACAACGACATCATGCAGGACATCCACACGGTCGCGGCGGATGAGATGCTGGGTACCGATGAAGCGACACAGGCGCATATCGCGCGGCGCGACGGGCAGCCGGTCGCCGTGGTGCTGGAAGCTGTTGCGCCGGACGGCTACAGCGGCAAGATCGCACTGATCATGGCGATCCACCCCGACGGCTCGCTGGGCGGCGTGCGCGTGGTGAACCACAACGAGACGCCGGGGTTGGGGGATTACATCGACATCGCTAAGCACGACTGGATCAAGACCTTCGACGGCCGTTCGCGCAGCCTGTTTCAAGACGGGATGTGGAAGGTGCGAAAAGACGGCGGTATGTTCGAGTACATGGCCGGTGCCACCGTGACGCCGCGCGCTGTGATCAAGGCTGTGAACCGAGCACTGCAATATTTCGAAACGCATCGCGACGAACTGTTGATCACCGATGCGCAGCCCGCGAAAGGAGCCCACAAATGACGCTCACCGAAATGAAAGACATCGCCTACAACGGGCTGTGGAAACAGAATCCGGGGCTGGTGCAACTGCTCGGGCTGTGCCCGCTGCTCGCGGTCAGCAATACGCTGGTCAATGCGGTCAGTCTGGGCCTCGCCACCACGCTGGTGATGACGCTCTCCAGCGCCACCGTGGCGCCTGTGCGCAGCTATGTGCCGAACGAGATCCGCATCCCGGTGTTCGTGCTGATCATCGCGGTGCTGGTGACCGTGGTGCAGTACCTGATGAACGCCTATCTGTACGGCTTGTATATCGTGCTCGGCATCTTCGTGCCGCTGATCGTGACCAACTGCATCGTGCTGGCACGCGCCGAATCGTTCGCCTCCAAAAATCCAGTCCTGCCCTCCGCCTTCGACGGCATGATGATGGGACTGGGCCTGACTGCCGTGCTGGCGGTGCTGGGCGGCCTGCGCGAGATCGTGGGCAAAGGCACGCTGCTGTCCGGCATCGACCTGCTGTTCGGTGAACAGGCCAAAGCCTGGGTGATCCCGGTCATCCCGGACTATCACGGCTTCCTGCTGGCCATCCTGCCGCCCGGGGCGTTCATCGGTCTCGGCCTGATCATCGCCGCCAAGAATTGGCTCGATCTGCGTGCGTCGAAAAAAGTCTCTAACCAGCCCGCACCGGAGACCTTGCCCGAGGCGGCACAGGGATGAACGCAGCCAAACGGCGCGAGATATTCCTGCGCCTGCAAGCCGCCAACCCGCATCCCACCACCGAGCTGGAGCACAAGTCCGATTTTGAGTTGCTGGTGGCAGTGGTCCTGTCGGCGCAGGCGACCGACAAGAGCGTGAATCTCGCCACGCGCGAACTGTTCCCGGTCGCCAACACGCCACAGAAGATCCTCGATCTGGGCGAGGGCGGCCTGCGCGAATACGTGCAGCGCATCGGTCTGTATCAGACCAAGAGCCGCCACATCATCCAGATGTGCCGCATCCTGCTAGAACAGCATGGCGGCCAAGTTCCGCAGACGCGCGAGGCGCTGGAAGCCCTGCCCGGCGTTGGCCGCAAGACCGCCAATGTGATCCTCAACACTGCCTTCGGCCAGCCCACCATCGCGGTCGACACGCACATCTTCCGCATCAGCAACCGCATCGGCCTCGCACCCGGCAAGGATGTGGCGGAAGTGGAGAAGAAGCTGATGAAGTTCGTGCCGAAGGAATTCATGCAGGACGCACATCACTGGCTGATCCTGCACGGGCGCTATGTATGCGTGGCGCGCAAACCGAAGTGTCGCGAGTGCTGTATACAGGACTTGTGCGAGTTCAAGGAAAAGGTGTTCTGATGTTCCAACCGACACGCGACGAAGCACGGCTGTTCCTGTTCGAATCCTGGCGCAAACGCAGCGCCGGTGAACTGCTGTCACCGCTGGAAGACCTGACTGCGCAGCTCATCGGCAAGCATCCCGAATACCACGCGCTGTTCGACGACCCCGAGCGCAATCAGGACAAGGACTTCGCGCCGGATGGCGATGTGGTGAATCCCTTCCTGCATCTGATGATGCACCTGACCATTGAAGAGCAGATCAGCATCGGTCAGCCGCACGGCATCCGCGAGCAGTTCGCACGACTGACTCAGAAATACCAGTCCGAGCACGAGGCGCAACATGCCATGATGGATTGTCTGGGCGAGATGATCTGGCAGGCACAGCGCAACAAGACTGCACCGGATGCGGCGGTGTATCTTTCCTGTCTGGAGCGACAATGAGACTGTCGAAGATCACCACACGCACCGGCGACGATGGCACAACGGGATTGGCCGACGGCTCTCGCCTGCCCAAGGATGACCCGCGCATCGCGGCCATCGGCAGCGTGGATGAATTGAACAGCCAGCTCGGCTTGCTGCTGACCGAATCGTTGCCGGAAGCCGTGCGCAAGCAACTGCTGGATATACAGCATGAGCTGTTCGACCTCGGCGGCGTGCTGGCCACGCCCGGCGCGCCGTTCGACGCGGCGAAGTTATCGAAGCTGGATACCGCCATCGTTCGCTTCAATGCCGACCTCCCCCCCCTGAAAGAATTCATCCTGCCCGGTGGCAATCGGGCTGCGGCCTTGTGCCATGTCGCCCGTTGTATCGCGCGCCGCGCCGAACGTGAATACGCCCCTTTGGCGCGGGAGAATCTGGCACCGATGCATGGCTTGCAGTACCTTAATCGCCTGTCCGACCTGCTGTTCATCCTGTGCCGCGAGATCAATCGTGCCGACGGCCGGGCTGAGACGCTATGGCATCGCAGCTGATCGGGACATCCTCTGGCTTTACACTGACGAAATATCACCTTGCAGCTATAATCTGCGCTGTATCGACAACAACCATCTGTTCTAAGGAGAGAGTTCCATGCCGCATCGCCCGCCGCAGCCTACTGAGCTGAAGACCACCAGCCACGTCCAGGATATTCTGGAGCCTCATAACGAGCCTTGGCAGGTTGAATTAAAAGATCCTGCCACCACTGTCATGACCGACTTCCATGTACGCGGCATGTTCAAGATCACGCCTGACGAAACTATCGAACAGGCGCTGCACGAGATGAAGGTCGCGGGTCTGCGTATCGCCTTCGTCAAGGAAAAAGGCTCGGACAAACTGCTGGGCTCGATAACCGCTTACGACATCATGGGTTCCAAGCCTATGCAATACCTGCAAAGTGTCGGTTTTGCAGACCGTGGCGTGACCCATAAAGACATCCGTGTCAGCGACATCATGGAACACACCAAGGATTGGGTAGTCGCCGAGATGCACGACGTGGAAAAAGCCACGGTGAAGGATGTGCTGGCAGCCATGCAGAAAACCGGCAGGACGCACATGCCGGTGCTGGAAATTGTGGCAGGCAAACAGCCGCAATTGCGCGGCCTGTTCTCCTCCGCCAAGATCCTGCGTCTGACCGAACTCAGCCGCCAGAAGTCTGTCAAGTAAGTCAAAGCACCTGCAATAAAAAAGGGCGCATCTCACGATGCGCCCTTTTTGTTTATCCGGTACTTACGGCTGCGGCGGGGAAGGCTTCTTGCGCAAACCTATCAGGCTCATCACATAGCCCGACAGGCAATAGCCGAAGAACAGCAGGAACAGGTGCAGCGGCGGATTCTGTGCCACAAAGATGAAGAACAGCGCGAACAAAAAGATCACGAAGAACGGTACGCTCTTGCGCATGTTGATCGACTTGAAGCTGTAGTACTTGAAGTTACTGACCATGGACAGGCCGGCGAACACCGTCAATGCGGCGGCATACCAGCGCAGGTCGTAGCCGGTGAACTTGTTGTCCAGCATCACCCACACGAAACCGGCCACCAGCGCTGCCGCTGCGGGGCTGGGCAGCCCCTGGAAGTAGCGCTTGTCGACCACATCGATGTTGGTGTTGAAGCGTGCCAGACGCAACGCGGCACCGGTGCAATAGATAAAAGCGGCGAACCAGCCCCACTTGCCCAGATCGCGGAACGCCCACTCGTACATCAGGATGGACGGCGCGACACCGAACGACACCATATCGGACAAGCTGTCATATTCCGCACCGAATTCGCTCTGCGTGTGCGTGAGGCGCGCGACACGACCATCCAGACCATCCAGTACCATGGCGATGAAGATGGACACTGCCGCGATCTCGTAACGGCCATTCATCGATTGCACGATGGCGTAGAAACCGGCGAACAGCGCAGCGGTGGTGAACAGGTTGGGCAACAGATAGATGCTGCGCCGACGCAGATTCATTTTGCTGCGGGTGTTCATCATGGTCATAAGGTCAGGCCAGTTTGGCTAATATGGTTTCGGTGGCCCGCACTTTATCACCGATGGCGACCTTGACGGTAGCATCGAGCGGCAGGTAGACATCCACGCGCGAACCGAAACGGATGAAGCCGTAGCGCTGGCCGCGCGACAGCGCATCACCCGCTTTGACATAGCACAAGATGCGGCGTGCGATCAGGCCCGCCACTTGCACGAAGGTCACGGTCTGGCCTTCGTTGGTCTTCAGCACGATGGCGTTGCGCTCGTTCTCGCTCGACGCCTTGTCCAAATCGGCATTGACGAACTTACCGGGGAAATATTGCACTTTTTCGATGACGCCATCGACCGGGCTGCGGTTGGAATGCACGTTGAACACATTCATGAACACGCTGACCAGAATGGCTTCGCGCTCGCCGTACAGATCGGTGGTGCGTTCGACCTTGATCACGCGCCCGTCGGCGGGTGACAGTACCGCTCCCGCTTCTTGCGGAATGACGCGTGCAGGATCACGGAAGAACTGCAAAACGAATACAAAGATGATCCAGAGCGGGATCGCCCAAGTGATGCACCATGCCGAAACGGCAAGTGCGGCCACCAGCGATATCGCCAGAAAAGGCCAACCCTCGCGGGCGATGATGGGATGCGGATAGTTGCTCATATATGATTGCCGGAAAATGACGGGCCAATGTAAAGAAGGTGAAGCATCTGCTTCACCTTCTGTCTTTTGCTGCGCTTAGTTCTTGGATTGGTCGACCAGCTTGTTCTTGCCGATCCAGGGCATCATGGCGCGCAACTTGCCGCCGACGACTTCGATCGGATGCTCTGCATTCAAACGACGACGTGCGGTCATCTCAGGATAGTTGGTACGGCCTTCCAGGATGAACTGTTTGGCGTAGGAACCGTTCTGGATATTGGCCAGACATTCCTTCATCGCGGCACGTGCTTGATCAGCGATCACGCGGTTACCGGTGACGTATTCGCCGTATTCCGCGTTGTTGGAGATGGAGTAGTTCATGTTGGCGATGCCGCCTTCGTACATCAGGTCGACGATCAGCTTCAGTTCGTGCAGACACTCGAAGTAGGCCATTTCCGGAGCGTAGCCCGCTTCGGTCAGCGTCTCGAAACCGGCCTTCACCAGTTCCACTGCACCACCGCACAGCACGGCTTGTTCGCCGAACAGGTCGGTCTCGGTCTCTTCACGGAAATTGGTCTCGATCACGCCACCCTTGGTGCCGCCGTTGGCTGCCGCGTACGACAGCGCGATGTCCTTGGCCTTGCCGGTCTTGTCCTGATACACGGCGATCAGCGTTGGCACGCCGCCGCCCTTCAGGTATTCGGAACGCACGGTGTGGCCGGGGCCCTTGGGCGCGATCATGATCACATCCACGTCAGCGGGCGGCACGATCTGGTTGTAATGGATGTTGAAGCCGTGCGCGAAGGCCAGCGCGGCGCCGGACTTCAGGTTCTTTTCCACATCGGCGTGATACACCTGAGGTGTTGTTTCATCCGGCAGCAGGATCATCACCAGATCGGCGCCCTTCACGGCATCGGCGATCTCGGCGACCTTGTGGCCGGCCTTTTCAGCCTTGGCCCAGGAAGCACCACCTTTGCGCAGCGCGACGGTCACGTTCACGCCGGAATCCTTCAGGTTCTGTGCATGGGCGTGGCCCTGCGAACCGTAACCCACGATGGTCACTTGCTTGCCCTTGATCAGGGACAGGTCTGCGTCTTTGTCGTAATAAACTTTCATGTTGGCCTCGTCGAAAAAATCAGTAAAAGAAAGGGTTAAATCTTCAGAATGCGTTCGCCGCGTCCGATGCCGGAAGCGCCGGTACGTACTGTCTCCAGGATCAGCTTGCGGTCGATCGCCAGCAGGAAACTGTCCAGCTTGGAACCGGCTCCGGTCAGCTCGATGGTGTAGGTCCTGTCCGACACGTCGATGACGCGACCACGGAAGATATCGCTCATGCGCTTCAGCTCTTCGCGGTCGGCACCTTCCGCGCGCACCTTGACCAGCATCAGTTCGCGTTCGATATGGTCACCGTCTGAAAGGTCCATCACTGACACGACATCCACCAGTTTGTTCAGCTGTTTGTTGATCTGCTCGATCACCTCGTCGGAACCGCTGGTGACGATGGTCATGCGCGACAGGGTCGCATCTTCGGTCGGCGCGACGGTGAGCGACTCGATGTTGTAACCGCGCGCGGAGAACAGGCCGGACACACGCGACAGCGCACCCGCTTCGTTCGCCATCAATAGTGAAATGATATGTCGCATGTTACAGGTCCTCCGCCAGGATCACTTCCGACAAACCTTTGCCGCCGGGCACCATCGGGTACACGTTCTCGGTGGAATCGGTACGGAAATCGAGGAACACCAGTTCGTCCTTGCGGGAGAACGCCTCTTTCAGTGCGCCTTCCACATCGGACGGCTTCTCCACCAGGATGCCGACGTGGCCGTAGGCCTCCGCCAGCTTGACGAAGTCAGGCAGCGCATCCATGTAGGACTGCGAATAGCGGTTGCCGTGGAAGAACTCCTGCCACTGGCGCACCATGCCCAGATAGCGGTTGTTCAGCGCGATCACCTTGATCGGCAGCTTGAACTGTTTGCAGGTCGACAGCTCCTGGATGTTCATCTGAATACTGCCCTCGCCGGTCACGCACGCGACCGTCTCGCCCGGATGCGCCAATTGCACCCCCATCGCGGCAGGCAGGCCGAAGCCCATAGTGCCCAGACCACCGGAATTGATCCAGCGACGCGGCTTGTCAAACTTGTAATACTGCGCGGCCCACATCTGGTGCTGGCCGACGTCGGAGGTGATGTAAGCATCACCGTGCGTGATCTTGTGCAAAGTCTCGATCACAAACTGCGGCTTGATGATCTCACTGGAATTCTTGTAGTTCAGCGAATTCGCACCGCGCCATTCGTCGATCTGCTTCCACCAATCCTTGTGTGCATCCGGCTTCTGCTTGCTGCTCTTCAGCACCTTGATCAGATCGGTCAGTACGCTACCCACATCGCCGACCAGCGGCACATCGACCTTGACGCGCTTGGAGATGGAGGCAGGATCGATGTCGATATGGATGATCCTGCGCGGCACGGAATTGAAATGCGCGACATTGCCGATCACGCGGTCATCGAAACGTGCACCGACGGCCAGCAGCACGTCACAGTTCTGCATGCCCATGTTGGCTTCGTAAGTGCCGTGCATGCCGAGCATGCCGACGAATTGCTTGTCGCTGGCCGGATAGCCGCCCAAACCCATCAGGGTGTTGGTACAGGGCGCATCGACCAGATGCACCAGCTCGGCCAGTTGCTTGGACGCATCGGACAAGATCACGCCGCCGCCCGCATACACCATGGGACGCTTGGCTTCGAGCAGCATCTGGGCCGCCTGCTTGATCAGATTGGCGTCACCCGTCACTTGCGGATGATAGGAACGGATATTGACTGTGGACGGATATTCGAACGCGGTCTTATGGTTGGACACATCCTTGGGGATATCCACCAGCACCGGTCCGGGACGACCACTCTTGGCCAGATAGAATGCCTTCTTCAGCGTGACAGCCAGATCCTTGACATCCTTGACCAGGAAGTTGTGCTTGACGCAAGGGCGCGTGATGCCGACCGCATCCACTTCCTGGAAAGCATCTTCACCGATGAAGCTGGTCGGCACCTGGCCGCTGATCACCACCATCGGGATGGAATCCATGTACGCCGTGGCGATGCCGGTGACGGCATTGGTCACGCCGGGGCCGGAAGTCACCAGCGCGACGCCCACCTTTTCGGTGGAACGGGCATAGCCGTCCGCAGCATGCACGGCGGCCTGCTCATGACGTACCAGCACGTGCTTGACCGTCTCCTGCTTGAACAGCTCGTCGTAAATGAACAACACCGCGCCGCCGGGGTAGCCGAAAACGTACTCGACCCCCTCCTCCTGCAAACAGCGTATGGTTATCTCTGCACCGGTCAGTTCCATGGCCTAAAACCTATATATCGCAACAATCGAAAGACCGCGCAAGATAAAGGCTGGCGGCCTTTTGGTCAACCCCAATCAAGCTATAATCACCCCAAAACCCTTGTTGCAACAGGAATTTGCTATCATCCGGCGACCAGCGAACTTGCTCACCGCCATCCGTGTCCAGCCGAGAACAGCTTTCCGATTTTCTTGCCAGCGTCGAACGCCGTGCCTTCAAGCAGGCTGCCTATGCCGTGCGCGACGAGCATGCGGCGCTGGATATCGTGCAGGATGCCATGATCAAGCTCTCCGAGCGCTATGGTGACAAGCCCGTTGCCGAATTCCCGATGCTGTTCCAGCGCATCCTGCAAACCACCATCCTCGACCACTTCAGGCGACAGAAAGTGCGTAACGCACACTTCAGCCTGTTCTCGTCATTCGGCTCTCGCCATGACGATGAAGAGTTCGAGCCGCTCGACGTGCTGCAGGATGACGACAACGCCAGCTTGCCCGCCACACCGGAAGCGGCCCTGCAGCAATCCGAGATACTCGCGTTGATTGAAGGGACTCTGCAACAGTTGCCGGCTCGTCAACGGGAAGCATTTTTACTGCGTTATTGGGAGCAAATGGACACCGCCGAGACAGCCGCCGTCATGGGCTGCACCGAAGGCAGTGTCAAAACGCATTGTTCGCGCGCCACGCATGCGATGGCCGCCACTTTGAAAGCGAAGGGAATAGACCTGTCATGGGACTCAAACTAAAACTCGACGACCTCGCCCCTATTTTGGATCGGGCAGCGCAGCAACTCGACACCGACACACTGGATCGTTTGCATGCCGCACGACGTCAGGCACTGGGCAGGCACCGCTCTACGGCACCTGCGGCGTTGCTGTCGCGACTGCATCACTTGGTCACCGATCAAGGGCATGAACCCCATCACCACCGCGCCCTTAACTGGGCGGGCGGGTTGTTGTTGCTTGCCGCAGTGCTGGCCGGCGGCTGGCAATGGAATCAATCGGCCCTGCACGAGCATGTCTCTATCGACTTGGCCATCCTGACGGATGACCTGCCTCTGCACATGTACGTGGACTGAAGCGAGAGATGAAACGCAATCACGCTCTCCTGATGTCGGCGCTTGTCCTGTTATCGTTCCCGTTCTGTGCTTGCGCCGAGAAGTGGACCGAACTCTCGTCCGCTCAACAACAGATCTTGGCACCGCTATCCGCATCCTGGGACAGCCTGCCACAAAGCGAACATAGAAGTTTGATTGGTGTTGCCAATGCCTACCCCAAACTATCGCCGGAAAAACAGCAGCGCTTACGGGCGCAGATCAAGGACTGGGCGGGATTGACGCAGGAACAACGCCATCGCGCCCGTGAGAAGTTCAGCGCATTCAGCAAGGTGCCAGAGGAAAAGCGGGAAGCCGTCAAGCAGATGGTGCGTGAACAAGAAGCACAACCGGCCAAGCACTGAGCGAGATCATCTGCGCTCGGTGCGCCACAGCATGGCAAGCGCCAGCCCCAGGAATATCCATGTCATCGCCGTAGCGCTCAATGCCGCGGGCCACTCATTGAGCGCGCCCAGATTCGCAAACAATCTGCCGGCAAAATGGTAGCTCAATCCCAGCACGACGCCGACGAATATCTTGCCGCCGATACCCCCCTCGCGTCGCTGATAGGACGAGAAGGGTAGCGCGAGCAACATCATCACCAGTACCGCGAACGGATACACCAGCTTGTTCCAGAGAGCGATGTCATAGCGTGCGGTACTTTGTTTGTTGTCCGCCAAGTGCTGGGTGTACTGGTAAAGATCCAGCGCCGACATCTGCTCCGGCAACACCAGCAGTACATTCAGCAGATTAGGATTGAGCGCTGTGTGCCACTCCATATCCGGCAGGCTCTCGGCCGAGGCGCTTTGCCCGGCAAAATTCGTGCGCTGGATATCTTCCAGCCGCCACAGGCGCTCTTTCAGGAAGGTCGCGCGTTTGGCGGCCGCGACACTGACCAAGCGATAGTTCTCATCGAACTGGTAGATGCTGACATTCAGCAGCGAGGTGTCCGGCAGCACGTTGCGGATGTTGACGAAACTGCCTTCGTCCTTGACCCATACGCCGGAGCGGAACTCCCTCAGATTCACTTGCGCTTTCTGCGCCTTGAGCTTGGTCTGCTGTGCCAACTGCTCGCTATAAGGCGCGACCACTTCGCCGAACAACAGACACAGAACCAGCAACGGCGCGCCGATGCGCAACAGTGCAAAGATCAACTGTTTCAGCGACACGCCGGATGCGCGATACACCGTCAACTCGGAATTGGCCGCCATCTGCACCAGCGCGAAGATGGTACCTATCAGTACCGCGACCGGGAAGAGTTCGTACACATGCCCGGGCAGGATCAGCACAACGTAGAGCAGCATGTAGCCGAGGCTGTAATCGCCGCGCCCCATCTCATTCAACTGGCTGATCAGGTCCAGCAACGCGAACAGCATGAGCAGCGCGGCGAACACCAACGCCACACTGAAATATATCTCGCGCGAGAGGTAACTGGTCAGCAGCTTCATCGCGTCCAGCGCCGCCAAGAGAACACCGAAGACCGGTGATAGAAGAACAACACCAATAGCGCCAGCATCAGCAGATGCAAGCCCCAGAATCCAGTCACCGCATCGAGCTTCTGTCTGGCCACCCAGGAATTCGTCACGCTGATCATGTTGTTGTAGAACATGTAGATCACGATGGCCGTGATCAGATTCAGCGAACGTCCGGAGCGGTTATCCACGTAACTGAGCGGGATAGCCAGCAAAGCAAGGATCAAAGCACTGACCGGCAGACCGAGACGCCACTCCAGCTCGGAGAGGTTACGGGGGGTGGGATGCCGCACGAGATATACCGTGGAGTAAGCTTTCAGATTGGGTTGCGCCTTGCCCAGTTCGGCCGGCTCGATGCGCATGGCATAGCGGTCGAATTCGGCGATCCTGAAATCCGCCTGTCCCGGGATACCCTCATAACGCGTGCCGTTCAGCAGCACCAGAAAGCGGTCGCCATTCTCGGCCGTTTCCTGATAGCCCTCTTTCGCCACCATGGTGCCTTCTTTGCCGTGCTGCACAGAGCGCACGAATATGTTCCCGACGCGCTTATTCTCCGAATCGACACCTTCCAGAAAGAACACGCGATCGGACTGCTTCGATTCGCGGAATGCGCCCGGCGATGCGACTGAGACATCGTCCCGGCTATCCAGATGACGTTTGTATTCATCCGCTTTGGATAACGCCCAAGGTGACAGCACCAGACTCATCAACGCGATGAGCGCCGTCACAGGCAGCGCATAACCCAGCACAGGACGTATCCACCGCGTCAGGCCGATGCCGGAAGAGAACCACACCACCATCTCGCTGTCGCGATAACAACGCGTCAGCGTGATCAGCACGGAAAGGAACAGACTGATCGACAGCAAGACAGGCAGATAGTTGATGGCGCTGAAGCCCAGCATCACCATCACCCCTTCCACTGCCAACAAACCGCTCACCGATTCGCCGAGAAAACGGATCAACTGGGTGAAAACCACGATTCCGAGCAGAATGGCGAACACCAGCATGCCGAGCGTGGCGAATTCGCGTATAAGCGAGCGATAGAAGATGCCGCGCACACGCCGCACGTTAGCTTGTTTTGACTTTTGCGGCGGTGATTGCGGATAATCCGGCATCTGCAGAATTTTGAGATCTTTTGAGGAGAAGCGTGTGGAATTTAGCATAAAACAGGGCAGTCCGGAGAAGCTGAAGAGTGGATGCGTGGTGGTCGGCGTGTACGACGGCGGCAAATTATCCAAGGCGGGACAACTGCTCGACAAAGCAACCGGGCACGCCTTGAGCGATGTCATCGCGCGCGGCGACATGACTGGGAAGTCCGGCTCCACGCTACTGCTGCACAAATTATCAGGGGCATCTGCCGAACGCACCTTGCTGGTCGGCCTCGGCAAACCCGCCGAGCTGGATAACCGTAGCAGCGTGGATATCCTGCGGGCCGCGTTCAAAGCACTGCATGCCACTTCCGCCAAAGATGCCGCGCTGTTCATCACCGATGACGGCGCAGGCAAGGATGCAGGCTGGGTACTCAAGCAAGCAATACTCGCGGCAGCCGATGGCGCTTACCGTGCCGACGGCATGAAGAGCAAGCCTTCGAAACCCGCCACGCTGAAGCAAGTGACCTTCATCACGCTGGAAAAGCCTGCGACAGAGCTGAAAAAGGCAGTCGCACAAACTGCCGCCGTTACGCGCGGCATGGAACTGACCAAAGACCTGGCCAACTTGCCCGGCAACATCTGCACCCCCACCTATCTCGCAGCCAAAGCACTGGCGCTGGCTAAAGCACACAAGAAGATCAAGACCACCGTGCTGGAAAAGAAAGACATGGAGAAGCTCGGCATGGGCTCCTTCCTTTCCGTCACACGCGGCAGCGCACAGCCGCCCAAGTTGATCACGATGGAATACAACGGCGGCGCCAAGTCGCAGAAGCCGATCGCACTGGTCGGCAAAGGCATCACCTTCGACACCGGCGGCATCTCGCTCAAGCCGGGCGCCGACATGGACGAGATGAAATATGACATGTGCGGCGCAGCCAGTGTGTTCGGCACGCTGCAGGCCATCGCCGAGATGGAACTGCCGATCAACGTCGTTGGCGTGATCCCCACTTGCGAGAACATGCCCAGCAGCACCGCCACCAAACCGGGCGACATCGTCACCTCCATGTCCGGCCAGACCATCGAGATCCTCAACACCGATGCCGAAGGCCGCCTGATCTTGTGTGACGCACTGACCTACACCGCCAAGTTCAAGCCCGATACCGTGATCGACATCGCCACCCTCACAGGTGCCTGCGTGATCGCGCTGGGCAATATCGCCAGCGGCATGTTCGCCAACGACGACAAACTGGCCAAAGAACTGGTCGGTGCCGGCGAACAGGCACATGACCGCGTGTGGCAACTGCCGCTGTGGGACGACTATCAGCCGCTGCTGGACAGCAACTTCGCCGACATGGCAAACATCGGCGGTCGCGCCGGCGGCACCATCACTGCTGCCTGCTTCCTGGCGCGCTTCACCAAGGACTACCGCTGGGCACACCTCGACATCGCGGGCACCGCCAACAAGTCCGGCAAGGACAAGGGTGCAACCGGCCGTCCAGTGCCCTTGCTGACGCAATATTTGATCAACCGCACAACAAGCAAGTGACTCGGGTCGACTTCTATACCGGCAGCGAAGACAAGCTGCGCACCGCATGCCAGCTGAGCCACAAGGCGATGCAGAACGGCATGCGTGTGTTGTTGCATGTGCCGGATGAAGACACTGCAGACAAACTGGATAAGCTGCTATGGCATTACCCGGCCACGGCCTTTATGCCACATTGCCATAGCAGCGATGCCGAAGCCGGCACGATGCCGGTCGTCATCGGCCACGATGAGAACTTCCCCCACTCCGAACTGCTGATCAGCCTGCATGACGAATGCCCGACCTTTTTCAGTCGCTTCGAACGCGTGATCGAGATCGTGGGACATGATGCCGAAGAGGCCACGCGCGGCCGCGCCCGTTTCAAGTTCTACCGCGACCGTGGCTACGAACTCAATCACACCGACTTGAGCAAACCGCGCGCATGAACTCTGACGATATCAACCAGGGATTCCCTCAAGACCTGCCAGTACTGACCGAGGTCGTCAGTGGAGACGACCTGCCCACACTGACCGATATCGTCGAAGCGCCTGAAGCAGAAGCTCCCACCTTCGAATTCGATCCTGTCGTTGTCGCCGAGCCTCTGCCCTTGACTGAAGAAATGCCGTTTGCGGTCCCTCCGCAACTTGAAGCGCACCTGGAAGCGCTGTTCATGCAGCGCTTGTTGCCGCGTCTGGAAGCAGCGCAACGTCAGGCCATCGCGCAGACATGGGACGAACTGCAGAGCGAATTGCCTCAGCTGGTGCGCGACATCCTCCCGCCACGCTCATAATCCTGGCAAGCACCCCGCTGTCGCAGCGCCGTCTTGATATAATCGCGACTTCCTCACGACAAGCTCAGGACAGGCATCACGCCGCATCGCAATGACTCAATCCCAAGAACTCGCAAAAAGCTTCGACCCCAAAGACATCGAATCCCGCTGGTATCCCGCTTGGGAATCCGCCGGTCACTTCAAAGCCGGACTCGATGCAAACAAGCAGGACAACTTCTGCATCCTGCTGCCGCCGCCCAACGTCACCGGCACGCTGCACATGGGGCACGGCTTCAACCAGACGCTGATGGATGCGCTGACCCGCTACCACCGTATGAAGGGCGACAATACCCTGTGGCAACCGGGCACCGACCATGCAGGCATCGCCACGCAGATCGTGGTGGAGCGTCAACTCGATGCACAAGGCGTCTCGCGCCACGACCTCGGCCGCGAGAAGTTCATCGAGAAGGTGTGGGAGTGGAAGGAGTATTCCGGCAATACCATCACCAAGCAGATGCGCCGCCTCGGCACCTCGCCCGATTGGTCGCGCGAGCGCTTCACCATGGACGAAGGCCTGTCGCGATCCGTCACCGAGACCTTCGTGCGCCTGTTCAATGAAGGCCTGATCTATCGCGGCAAGCGTCTGGTGAACTGGGACCCGAAATTGCACACCGCCGTCTCCGACCTGGAAGTGGTGCAGGAGGAAGAAGACGGTTTCATGTATCACATCCAGTATCCGCTGGCGGACGGCTCCAGCCACTTGGTCGTTGCAACGACACGCCCCGAGACCATGCTAGGCGACGTGGCCGTGATGGTGCACCCGGATGACGAGCGCTACAAACACCTGATCGGCAAGCAAGTCACGCTGCCGCTGTGCGACCGCACCATCCCCGTCATCGCCGATGACTACGTGGACAAGGAATTCGGCACCGGCGTGGTGAAGGTCACGCCCGCGCACGACTTCAACGACTATGCGGTGGGACAGCGTCACCAGCTGGAGATGATCTCCATTCTCACGCTGGACGCGAAGATCAACGAACACGCACCCAAGCAATATCAGGGCATGGACCGTTTCGCCGCACGCAAACAGATCGTGGCCGATCTGGAAGCTGCCGGTCTATTCGTTAAAGCAGACAAGCACAAACTCAAAGTGCCGCGCGGGGACCGCACCGGCGTGGTGATCGAGCCGATGCTGACCGACCAGTGGTTCGTTGCCATGAGCAAGCCAGGCGACGGCGGCAAGAGCATCACCGAGCAGGCATTGGAATGCGTGAGTTCCGGCGAGATCAAGTTCCATCCCGAGAACTGGGTGAACACCTACAACCAGTGGCTGAACAACATCCAGGACTGGTGTATCTCCCGTCAACTGTGGTGGGGCCACCAGATCCCCGCTTGGTATGGCGTGAACGGCGAAGTGTTCGTCGCGCACGATGAAGCCGAAGCGCGCAAGCTGGCCGACAAGGCCGGCTATGCCGGACAGTTGGATCGCGACAACGATGTGCTCGACACCTGGTTCTCTTCCGCGCTGTGGCCGTTCTCCACACTGGATTGGTCCGGTGATGCGGACAAGGATGCAAAGAACCCGTTCGTGCAGCAATACCTGCCGTCCTCCGTGCTGGTCACCGGCTTCGACATCATCTTCTTCTGGGTGGCGCGCATGGTGATGATGACCAAGCACATCACCGGCAAGATCCCGTTCAAGGATGTGTACGTGCACGGCCTGATCCGCGACGCGGAAGGGCAGAAAATGTCCAAGTCCAAGGGCAACGTGCTCGACCCCATCGACCTCATCGACGGTATCGATCTGGCTTCGCTGATCAAAAAGCGCACCACCGGCTTGATGAATCCCAAGGATGCCGAGAAGATCGAGAAACGCACACGCAAGGAATTTCCGGACGGCATCACCGCCTTCGGCACCGATGCACTGCGTTTCACTTTCGCCTCGCTCGCTTCGCCCGGCCGCGACATCAAGTTCGACATGCAGCGCTGCGAGGGCTATCGCAACTTCTGCAACAAGCTGTGGAACGCCACGCGCTTCGTGCTGATGAACTGCGAAGGTAAAGACGTTGGACAGGACGAATCGCTACCGCTGGAATTCTCCGCCGCCGACAAGTGGATGATCGGCGAACTGCAGAAGGCCGAAGCCGAGATGGCGACGCATTTCGCCGACTACCGTTTCGACATGGCCGCGCGCGCGGTGTATGAACTGGTGTGGAACAACTACTGCGACTGGTATGTGGAGCTGGCCAAGGTGCAGATGGCGAACGGCAACGAAGCGCAGCAGCGCGCCACCCGCCGTACTTTGGTGCGTGTGCTGGAGACCATCCTGCGTCTGGCCCACCCCATCATTCCGTTCATCACCGAAGAGTTGTGGCAGACGGTTGGGCCGATGGCAAATGCGAAAGGTGACAGCATCATGCTGCAAGCCTATCCCAAGTCCGACGCCAGCAAGATCGACGCAGCTGCCAGCGCACAGATCGCGCTGCTGCAGGAACTCACCACCGCCACCCGCAGCCTGCGCAGCGAGATGAACCTTTCCCCTGCCGCACGTGTGCCGTTGATCGCGGCGGGCGATGCGACCGTGTTGGATGCGCTCGCGCCCTACATCAACAGCCTCGGCAAGTTGAGTGAAGTGCAGGTCGTCGCAGAGCTGCCGGAAGGCGATGCGCCGGTATCCATCGTCGGAAACTACAAGCTAATGCTGAAGGTGGAGATCGATGTCGCGGCGGAACGCGAGCGTCTGGACAAAGAGATCGCGCGCCTCTCCAACGAGATCACCAAGGCCAATGCCAAGCTCGGCAACGAGAGTTTCGTCGCGCGCGCGCCGGCGGCAGTGGTGGAGCAGGAGAAAAAACGTCTGGAAGAGTTCGGCACCACGCTGGTTCAGTTGCAGGCGCAGCGCGCAAAACTCGACTGAGGAGACCACCATGCTGCACGAACTGCTGATCGACGCCATTTCCTACATCGTGCCGCTCACCGAGTTGCTGGGCGTGGCCGTGGTCACTTGGGGCAGCGTGCACGGTTTCATCCTGCTCCTGCAACGCGGCCGGGACCTCCTTGGCAGCCGCGAACCCGGCAGTTCCTTGCGCGACATCCGCATCGCCATCGGCGAGAAGATGGCACTGGGCTTGGACTTCTTCCTCGCCGGCGACATCATCGGCACCATCGTGGTGCCCAGTCAAGAGGCGCTGCTGTTGCTCGGGGGTATCGTGGTGATCCGGACTGTGATGGCCTATTTTCTGGCCAAGGAAATCGAAAAGAAAGCTGCCGAATAACCGGCTAGGCGCGACGGCGAACCAGGATCACGAACTCGCCCCCCAGCTCCGTCGAAGACAACAGCTCGTTGCCGGTTTTGCTGCAGAAATCGGAAAAATCTCTGGGCGCGCCGCCATCGGTCGCCACCACTTTCAACACCTGACCTGCGCTCATGCCTGCCAAGGCTTTTTTCGCACGCAGGATGGGCAATGGGCAAGCCAGCTTGCGCACGTCCAACGCCACGTCGAATACCTCACCGCTCACGCGACTATTTCCCCGCCCGACTGCGCCCAGGCCAGAATGCCGCCCTGCAGATTGGCTGCGCCATTCAAACCCTGTGCGGCAGCGAATGCCGCCGCTTGCGCCGAGCGCCCGCCCATCTGGCAATAGAACACTGTGGTCTTGCCGGAACCCAGCTCGTTCAGACGCAGGGGCAACAGATGCAAAGGCATGCAGATCGCACCTTTGATGTGTCCACGCGAGATTTCGGCATCGGTACGTACGTCCACCAGTTGCACATCGGGCTTGTCCATCAACTCGTGTAATTCTGCAACGGTGATATTCATAAAACCAGTCATTCCCATCCACTCCACTTTTTTGATTCATTGTCCTTCGTCATGGTCACTCAATAGACGCGCTATGCGCGTATTGGCGACCGACAGTCGCTTGACGACGATGCGCAGGAAGGCTTCGTCGAAACGAAAACGACAGTTCGATGTGGCCAACGCCAATACCGTCGGATCGATCTCTATCAGCTTCACATCCGTTCTGGCCAGCACATCGGTGCTTCGCTTGGCACCCTTCTCGCTTAGATGCGCCATCTCGCCGAAACAGTCGCCCTTGTGCAACAGGCTGAGCAAACGCCCCTGTTTCACCACACGCACCGAGCCATTGGCGATGATGAAGAAGTTCAGACCTTCTTCCCCTTCGCGCAGTATCTGCTCTCCCTTGGGTACTTTGCGCCACTCGCTGATACGCAGCACTTCCCACAGTTCCACATCGTTGAACTGCCTGAAGAAAGGCAAGGCGCGCACAGTGTCGAACTTTTCGGTATCGAGTATCCCCTCCTGCTGCGGCACGTTGTCACTGATGAAAGACACCAGGTCGCGCGCCATCTCGTCCCAAGAGCGATAGCGTTTGGCCGTGTCCTTGTTCATCGCGCGCAACACGATGCCGTCCAGCACGGGTGGAATCTCGGGACGGAAAGTGCTGGGAGGGGGCGGTTCGATGTTCATGATCTGATAGATCATGCTGTAGTTGTTGGCCGCATCGTATGGCAACTTGCCGGTCAACATGCGGAACATGGTCACGCCCAGAGAGTAGATGTCGGTCTGGTGCGACAACGAGTGTTCCTTGATCTGTTCGGGCGACATATAGGCAGGCGACCCCACGCCGCTCACCTGTGTGGTCTGCTGGCTCTCGATCACGGCAGCACCGAAATCCGATATCTTGATGTCGCTCTCGCCACACAAAAGAATGTTGGCCGGTTTGATATCGCGGTGGATCACGCCCTGATACTGGGCGTATTCCAGCGCCTTACAACACTTGTAGATGATCTCGGCGATACGCCCCAGGGGAAGCAGGTGATCGACTTCGGCGAACCGTTCCAGCGTCTCGCCTTCGACATACTCCATCACCATGTAATTCGTATCGCCTTCCATGATGGCGTCGAATATCTTCACGATGTGCGGATGGGACAATTTGCCGGCGAGCGATGCTTCGGTCAGCAACAGTTTGCGGAAAGCCTTGCCGCTGGCACTGTTATTGAGCACATTGGCATTGAATACTTTGAGCGCGACCTGTTGTTCATTGAACGGGTCGAGCGCGAGATACACGGTGCTGGTCGCGCCGTGCCCGAGTTCTTTGACGATGTGGTATTTGCCTAAAGATTCCATACTGATATCGCTCGAATGGGAGCGCATTCTGCGGCTTTGGGGTCTTGCTGTCCAGCTTGGGGAACCAGTTCGAGCCGGTGCTATCATAGCTCCCATGAAAAAATTACTGCCCATTTTCCTGTTGTTGATCCCCTTCAATCTGTACGCAGAAGGACTGCCCGATCTAGGTGACGAATCACAAACCGTCATCTCCCCGCAGATGGAACGACAGATCGGCGAACAGAGCATGTTCCAGATCAGGGCCAGCGAGCAATATCTGAACGACCCGGAAATCACGGATTACCTGAACCGTCTCGGTAAACGACTGGTCGCCAACAGCAGCGAGCCCAGCCAGCCGTTCGAGTTCTTTGTCATCGACGACGCGGCCATCAACGCCTTTGCCATGCCCGGCGGCTTCATCGGCGTCAATACCGGGCTGATCATGCTGTCGCAGAATGAATCGGAACTTGCCTCCGTATTGAGCCACGAGATATCTCACGTGACCCAGCATCATCTGGCACGCATGATCTCGGGCCGCAAATACGATTCACTGGCGGCGATGGCAACCATCGCGGTCGCCATTCTGGCTGCACGAGACAATCCCGAAGCGGCACAGGCCGGCATCGTTGGCGCGCAAGGTGGGCTCATGCAACGACAACTCGACTTCACCCGCGAACATGAAAAGGAAGCGGATCGCATCGGAATCGACTTGCTGCAACAATCCGGTTTTGATCCGCACGCGATGCCGAGTTTCTTCGAGCGACTGCAAAAAGCCACACAACTGGTCGAGGGAGACACCCCCAGTTATCTGCGCACCCACCCGCTAACGACAGAGCGCGTCGCCGATGTCGGCAACCGTGTACAGCGCATCCCGTTCAAACTGGTCGCTGACAGCCTCGATTTCCATCTGGTGCGGGCACGCTTGAATGCCATGCAGAAGCCTCCGCGCGAGGCTGTAAGCTATTTCCAGTCGGCACTGGGCGCACAGCGTTTCGGCAATCAGATCGCACAACGTTACGGACTGGTATTGGCTTTGCTGCGGGACAGACAGGAAAAACGTGCCACTCAGGAATTCGCAGTGCTGCACAAGCAGGCGCCGCGCAATGCCACGATCGAAACATTGGCAGGACGCATCCGCCAACTGGACACGAAAGATAACGGTGTGCTCGATTTCTATCGCACGACGCTTAAGGAATACCCTACGCACCGCGCGTTGATTTACGACTACGCATTGTTGCTGCTGCGCACGCAGCGTTATTCTGAAGCCCTAACCTTACTGGACGAGCAGATCAATCGCGATGGCAACGACGCGGCACTCTACGAGTTACAGGCACGTGCATACACAGCGCTGGGGCGCCATCAGGAAGCGCATCATGTGCTTTCCTACTATCAGATCCTGCACGGCAATCTGCGCGGCGCGATAGAGCAACTGGAGCTGGCGAAACTGGCTGGCAATGATTATTACCAGCTATCAACCATAGAGACCGAGTTACGCCAATACCGCGAGATATTGGAATCATTCAGCAAGAAGAAGTGATCAGCCGACTCGTTGTGATGCCTGAAGGTTGAGCAGCATCTGGCGTACGGGGCTGGGGATGGCAGCCCCTAGCGCCGCCCCCAGATCCAGCCACACACATCCCTGCTGTTCGATCCGCAAAGGCTTGCTTGTCAGTTCAAACAACACCGGCCGGATATGCAGCCTGAAGTGCGTGAATACATGCGTGAATGCATCCATTTCGGTGCGCTGTGAGATTTGCATATTGTTGCGCGACAGGTAGTTCGACTCCTCAGCCCCATCATCCACCTGTGGCGCGCACCACAAGCCCCCCCAGATACCGTTGGCGGGCCTTTTTTCCAGCATGATCTCGCTGCCGAACTTCAACAGCAGAAAATTCGCCTCTCGCTGGGGAATGACTTTGCGCGGGCGAGGAGCTGGCAGTAGCTCGACACGCTCCGTGCGCAATGCCACACAGTCAACCTGTACCGGACAATTCGCACAACGCGGGCGTGCACGTGTGCAGACTGTCGCCCCCATATCCATCAAAGCCTGCGTATAGATGGCCACATCACTTGCAGGGAGCAGCTTCTCTGCCTGATCCCACAATTGTGCTTCGACCTTGCTCCCTCCTGTCCAGCCATCGATGCCACAGTACCGGGCGAGCACACGCTTCACGTTACCGTCCAGGATCGCACGACGTTCATGCCATGCCAAAGCCGAGATCGCGGCAGCAGTCGAACGTCCGATACCAGGCAACGTCAGTATCTGTTCGAAATCACGCGGGAATCGACCACCATGTCTCTCAGCGATGAGTCGAGCCGCCTTGTGCAGGTTCCGACCGCGCGCATAGTAGCCAAGACCACTCCAGTGTGCGAGCACCTGCTCTTCTGTGGCTGCCGCCAGTGCGGCAATATCCGGGAATGATTCGGTGAACCGCAGGTAATAGTGAATGACGGTCGTCACCTGCGTCTGTTGCAGCATGATCTCCGACAGCCAGATACGATATGCCGACTCACCTTGCCAGGGCAGGTCGTGACGGCCATACTTTTTCTGCCAGCGTATCAGACGGCTTGAGAAGGTGTTCACAGGTGGCAAGGGCTAGCGACCGCTCACTTGAGCAAGCCCTTTAAACCCTGCTTTAGTTTTTCCTCTGCCTTGGCTTTTGCGGCCGCCTTTTCAGCATCCAGTTTGGCTTTGGCTACGGCTTTCTCTGCATTCAGCTTCTGCTTCAGGGCGGCTTTCTCTTCGTCCAATCGCTGACGAGCGATATCTGTCAGCAGTTCGGCATAATCAACTTTGATCTTGATCGCATCGAATGGTCCGTAGACTCTTACCGGCAAGGATCCTGTGCGCCCCTGGTCCGTCTTTGCCATTATTACCTTAGCGTGATAATCCATCTTGTCATGGCCGATATCCACATCACCGCTGCCACTCAAACGCAGAATGGTCGATCTGACTGATAGGTCATCGTTATGCGCGACGCCATCCTTTATCTTGAGGCTGGCCTTGAATTCAGTGAACTGTGTCTTTTCGCCTTTGTTGACGCCCAGTGTCTCAGCCTTGCTGTCCTTGTTCAGATTCTGCACCCCCTGCACCAGCTTGCCGAGATCTATACCGCGGATCGCGCCATCCGCCAGTACAACTGAAACCATGCCGTTCAACGCCTTCTTCAGTGCGCTGATGGTATTGCCTTGCGTGGTCACTGCCAGTGATATATTTCCCCTGCCCTCCGCCAACTCCAGTTCGGCGGCATCCTTCATCAGGGGGGCGATCTCAACATCACTCAGTTTTTGCGCTATAGCGAAACTGGAATTGTGCGCATCGATACGCACTTTGCCATTGATTGCCCCCCGATACAGCGCAGCAGACAAAGGTTCGACATTTACGATACCGTCCTTGGCTTTTAGATCCACGCGCATTTTTGTCAGTTTTACATTCGCTGCCTTGAGCGCACCTATACGCACGCTGCCATTCACATCCAATGATTTCAGAGCGGACAAGTCGAATGGCTGCTCTGGCGCAACCGCTTTGGAGGCATCCTGCTTGGCAACTTTGGGTGGCAGGAAGGGATCCAAATCGAGTTTATCGATCTCGACTTCATAGCGAATGACTGGCGCCTTGAAGTTGTTAATCGCAGCTTCGGCCTTGATCTGACTTTGCAAAAGTCCGCCAGCGAATTTTGCGTGCACATTCTGACGCTCCAGATCGGCCTGCACACTGCCTTTGAGTGAGCTTTCGATCACTTTACCCGGCAATTTATCGCCGTTCGCCTTGAGCGCGATGCTTAAGTCCTTCAGATTGAACTGCATGGTCTTCAAACTACCGATGAGCGCCGTGTCGATCTTGGCACTGAACACTTGCTCGGGTTGAACCAATCCCGCCTGCAAAGACACACCCTGCAAGCTGAACTTGTCCATATTGCCCTTGAATGACGGCAGCTTCAGCACTGCATTCGCCTTGCCGAATTTTGCATCGATGCTGGCGTTCAATAGCAGATTCTCGCCAGTGAAGTCCTCTTGTTTCATAGTTATGGACGGCACGGAAAGATGAGCCTCAAAGGGTTCTCCTGTTTTTTTACCACTTGCATTCAATACGAATCGGTTCAGCTCGTAACTCCCAGCCTGCAAATCAGCACTGGCGTCGCCTGCCAGCTTCAGCATCAGCCCCGAAATTTCCAGCGCCCCACCATCTGCATTCAGCTGCATGCCTTTGATGCTATATCTGTTACGCTCAAGATCGAAACTCAATGTCGTCACCAGTTGCAGGGTGATATCCATCTTGGGCTGCGTCGTCTGAATATGTGCTGAAAATTCCACGGGAGTAGGCAGGGCATTGGTCAATCGCCCAGTCTTAAGATTCAGTTTTGAGATGCTGACTTTATTACCCGCAGCCTGATCATCGAATTGCATTTCGCAATTCTCGATCACCACACTTGCCACATCAAAAGCCACCACTGATGATTTCTGATCCGGCGATGGAGCGACTTGCTCGACTTCAGACTTGGGGGCCAGGAGGTCGTCCAGATTGGTTTTGCCACTCTTGTATTTTATGACGTTGACCTTTACGCCGTTGACGTTGACCTGGTTCACCACCACCTGCTTCTGCAGAAGCGGCCATACCGCAAGGGACACGCTGGCATCCGCCACTGATGCGAACTCGCGATCACTCTGGAATTCAGAAAGTGAGACTTTTCCCAGCCGCGCACCGATGCTGGGGAAAAACATGAGCTTGATATCTCCATCCAGCTTCAAGGTACGCTGGGTACTTTCCTGCACTGCCTGGATGATCTGCGGTTTGTAGGAATTGGGATCGAAGGTGAGAGCCACATAGGCGACCACCGTAGAGGCGGTGGCCACGATGCCTAACAGCGACCAAAGTGCGTATTTCACGAATGTTTTCATATGACCACCTTGCTTCAAACGATGCTGTGATTATATCGGAGCTGCAAAGCAAAAACCCCTCACCGGTTGCCCGGGAGGGGTTTGCTTTATAAGGAGTCTGACGATGACCTACTTTCACATGGGTAATCCACACTATCATTGGCGCGAGGTCGTTTCACTGTCCTGTTCGAGATGGGAAGGAGTGGGGCCAACCTGCTATGGTCGTCAGACATAACTGTTATCAATCGCTGAAACCGGTTTTGGTTGCAGCGCCTGATGTAATTTTGGAAGAAGTAAAGTGTGTTTTGATTGTTGCGAGCGTTACATTACTTGCGCTTGCCTAATGTTATAGGATCAAGCCTCACGGGCAATTAGTATCAGTTAGCTTAACGCATTACTGCGCTTCCACACCTGACCTATCAACGTGGTAGTCTTCCACGACCCTACAGGGGCATCAAGTGCCCAGGGAAGTCTCATCTTGAGGCGAGTTTCCCGCTTAGATGCTTTCAGCGGTTATCTCTTCCGTATATAGCTACCCGGCGATACGACTGGCGTCATAACCGGTACACCAGAGATACGTCCACTCCGG